>Ga0076929_100002_pt1 | contig 1272818 bp, 1227 predicted proteins | sample HotLakConUCCSL28_FD_87104 | JGI IMG/M metagenome (GOLD analysis project Ga0076929, IMG submission 87104) | Hypersaline microbial mat communities from Hot Lake, Washington, USA - Hot Lake Consortium UCC-SL28 (version 3) (version 3) | ecosystem: Environmental > Aquatic > Thermal springs > Hot... | reverse complement strand
CATGTCTCCCGCGCGGTCGGGGCGTCGGGTGCGGGCCGCGCGGAGACGGGCGGGGGGGGGGGGGGGGGAGGGGGTGGGGGGGGGGGGAGGGGGGGGGGGGGGGGGGGGGGGGGGGGGGGCGAGGCCAATCACTTCTGCGGCGAGCGCCGTGACGAAACCGAATTGGCCGGGTGAATATTCGCATCCGGGTCGGGTCGGATCGGGCTGATGACGCGATCGGCGCGGCGCGGTTCATCCGGCATGTTTGCCGGAGCGATGATGGCCTGGTGCAAATCTGCACTTCTTTCCGAAGCAACCTTCTTGGGCAGATGCCCGGCGCGCAGCTCCGTTACTCATGATCGACGCTCTCCATTCTCAGCACCTTTCCGACCCACGCGGGTGACTCGGCCGCGTCGGCCAGAAGTCTTGCCACATCGCCCCGGGCAGCCTCGCCAGCGGGATCGACATTGTCGCCCAAACGGATGTTGCTGCCACCGTCAGCATCGGTCAGCGCCACGGGCCGCAGGATGGAAAATTCCAGATCACTCGCCTTGAGATGCTCGTCAGCCGCGTGCTTGGCCTTGAGGTAGTGGGCCAGGTCGCCTTGGGGGTCGGGGTCGCCTGCGCCTATGCTGCTGAGCATGACGAAGCGGCGAACATCGCCGGCGACTGACAGATCAATGAGCCGCTTGGCCCCGTCGCGATCGACCTTGTCGGTCATTTCGTCGGATGAGCCGCCGCCGGCCCCGGCGGCAAATACCACGACTTCGCAACCAGCAGTCACATCGCTGGCAAGGTCTGTGAGGTCACCTTCGCGTTGCTCGACTTCGTCGGGAAGTCCCGTGGTATCAGAGCTCGAGCGCACGAGAGCGATAGGGTCATGTCCGCGCGACTTAAGCTCGCGCACAAGCCGCAAGCCGGTGTTACCGGTCGAACCAGCTACCAGAATTTGCATGTCTTTTCTCCGTTGGTATTTCACCGACGTGTCTTGCCCACCCCTACGAGGGCAGGAAGATCGCCTTGGCGTTGACGAACTCCCTCATCCCGAAGCCGCCGTGTTCGCGGCCGTATCCCGAATTCTTGACCCCGCCGAAGGGCATGTTGGGATCGGCCGCGCCGAAGGAATTGATGCGCACCATGCCGGTGTCGAAATGGTCGCGGGCCATGCGGACGGCCTTCTCCTCGTCCTTGGTGAAGATGCCGCCGCCCAGACCATATCGGCTGGAATTGGCGATCCGCATCGCGTCTTCGTCATCTTTCGCGCGGATAATGGCGGCAACAGGACCGAACAGCTCGTCATCATGGGCGGGCATTCCGGGCTTGCAGTCAGCAAGAACAGTCGCCGGGTAGTAAAACCCCGCAGTATCCCCGGGATCACCGCCGCATAGCAACGTCGCGCCGCTGGCTACGCTCTGCTCAACCTGATCAGCGATGGTATCGAACTGTTCGCGGCTGGAAAGCGGACCAAGCTGGGTATCCTCGCTCATCGGGTCACCCATGGTCACGTCCTTCATCGCCTGGACGAAGGCCGGCACGAAATCGTCATAGACAGCGTCGGTCACGACAAATCGCTTCGCCGAGACGCAGGTTTCGCCATTGTTGTAGATGCGGCCCGCAACACAGGTCTTGACCGCAAGCTCGATGTCGGCGTCCTCCAGCACGAGGTATGCATCGTTCGATCCGAGCTCCAGCACGGTCTTCTTGAGATGCTTGGCGGCAAGCGAACCGATATGGCTTCCCGCGCCATCGCTGCCGGTCATGGTTACAGCACGGATCCGGTCGTGCGCGATGACCTGGTCGGAAATGTCATGGCCGGTGACGATGACCTCGAACAGCCCCGGCGGAAGGCCCGCTTCAAGGCAAAGATCGCGCAATCGCAGTCCGCTGCCGGTGCAGATCGAGGCGTGTTTGAGAAGAACCGCATTGCCTGCCATCAGATTGGCGGCAAGCACGCGCACCGCCTGATAGGCCGGAAAATTCCATGGCTGGACAGAGTAGATCACGCCGAGCGGCGCGAAGGTCACGAACCCGCGCTTCTTGCCGCCGCCGTGCTGGCGTTCTTCGTCCGCCAGTTGCGTGGGGCCGTGATCGGCAGTGTATTCGAAGATGCGCGCGCACAGCTCAATCTCGGTCTTTCCGTCGCGCAGCAGTTTTCCCATTTCGCGGGTCATCAGCTCGGAGAATGTTTCGGCGTTTTCGCGCAGAACTGAGGCGATTTTTCGCAGGTAAGGTGCGCGCTCCTCATGCGATTTTTGTCGCCAGCTCAGGAAGGCCGCATGCGCGGCCTCGATCTTGGCGAATACCGCGGCCTCGTCTTCGATTTGATAGCTTGCGATCTGTTCGCCGGTCGCTGGATTGCAGGTCTGGATGGCTGCCATGTTCTCGTCCTTTCGCGTTGCCTGAATGAATCGCCCGCGGGCGCAAAGGCCCGGCGTGCGGCTCGACTGCAAAGTGCAGGATCATGGACGGAACGAAAGCGCCGTCAGCATTGTTCCGTTTTCGCGCGCAATGATGCCGGACCTTGCGCTGGACCGTGCGCCAATCGGGACATGAGCTGAGTTGCGACGAATCTGGTAGCGGAGGAGGGCATTGCGTGCATCTGCACGATCGCAGTCTAGTTTCCTGCAACGCCGCATAGGCGACATACGTTATGTAAATTCATCACCCAGCGATATTCTTGGAGTTACGACGTCCGCAGCGGCATCGTAACATATTGCCCCCCGACAAGCAGAACTGCCCCTCCCGCAGACTTCAGGTTACCGCAGGCTCGAAAACGGCGGTGGCCGGGTTGGCGACGAAATGACGCGACAGGCTGCCCGGGTCGGCGGCCACGCTCTCGACGCCAGCAATCAGGGTGGCCAGCTCTGCCTCGCTCATCAGGGACGAGAAATTGACCCGCACGAAGCCGGGCTTTTCGAGTTCGGCTCCAGATCGGATCGCCCGACGAATGGCCTGCGACTGCGTGTCATCGATGCCCAGCAAACGGTGGACATAAGGGCCAGCGCAGGCGCATCCGCCGCGCACCTGAATGCCGAAGCAGTCGCTCAGGATGCGGGTGACAAGCTGGTGGTGTACGACCGCGCCGTCGGCATTTCTGATCCGGAACGCGACGATGGGCAGGTGTACGGCCATATCGCGGCCCAGCACCTCGATGCGCGGATTGACGCGCCAGCGGTCCTGCGCGGCGCGGCACATGGCCTGCGCACGCTGGTCAAGCCCGGCCTCGATCGTCGCCGAACGTACGATCGCCGCAAGCGCGGTGCGGATATCGCCGATGACGTTGGGCGTGCCCGCCTCTTCGCGCGCGGCCAGATCGGGGAGGTAATCATGCCCGCCCGGCGAGACGAAGCTGACCGTGCCGCCACCGGGCGCGGAGGGCTTGTCCAGAACAGCCGCATCGCGCCGCATCACCAGCACACCCGAGGATGCCGGACCGCCGACGAACTTGTGCGGCGAGAATACCAGCGCATCGATATGAACGTCGGCTGCGGGCTGCATCTGCATCGCGAGATAGGGCGCGGCTCCGGCATAGTCCCAGATCACCTTTCCGCCCGCCGCCTGCACGATGCGTGAGACATCGGCGATATCGGTCAGCGCACCGGTAACGTTCGACCCGGCGGAGAAGGCGCAGACGATCCGCCGACCCGCAGCTTGCCGCAGCTGGTTGACCAAAGCCTGCCGATCAGGGCCGCCGCTTGCATCCTCGGGCAGCTCGATCACCTCCGCACCGCTCTCACGCCATGGCAGCAGGTTGGAGTGGTGCTCGTAAGGGCCAAGCAGGACCAAAGCACGATCTCCTGCATCATCCCGCTGATCGGCCCCGAACAGGCGCACCAGCTTCTGAAGGCCGGCTGTCGCACCCGAACCGGCGAAGATCACCGCATCGCCCTGCCCCGCCCCGCACAGCCGGGCGACCTCGGCCCGCGCCACGCGGCGCAGGGCGTTGATCGATCGGCCGCAATAGGACGCCTGTGTGTGCGGATTGGCATAGACCGGCAGGACGTGTTCCAGCACGAAATCCTCGATCTCGCGCAAGGCCCGGCCGGATGCGGCATAATCGGCATAGAGCAGCGGTTGCTGCCCGAGCGGCCCTTCGACCAGTCTGCCCTTGCCGATGATCGACTCGCCCAGCGTGCCTTGCGCCAGCTTGACGCGGATATCGGCACGGAAAGCATCGAACAGGGCGTGCGCCTCGTCGACTTCGGGACAGGGGAGCGGTTTTTCCATTTGTACTGTTTCCCCCAGTCCAGATGGTATTTCATTACCGATTTTCAGGAAATTCGACTAGGTTATCGTTCGTATGACCACGCAGACTGTCGAAATTGACCGAATTGATCGAAAGATCCTGATGGCACTCCAAAGCGATGCCTCGCTCAGCCAGCGCGCGCTTGCCGAGGAGGTCGGCCTGTCACAGAACGCCTGCTGGCGCAGGCTCCAGCGGCTGGAAAGTGAAGGCGTGTTGCGCGGGCAAAGGGCCCGGGTCGATCTGGCGCGGCTCGGTCTCGATCTGGTGGTAATCGTGATGATCAAGACGCCCCACCATTCAAAGGACTGGGCCGTCGCCTTTCGGGATCATGTCGCACGCATCCCCGGCGTGGTCGATCTCTACCGCATCGGCGGCGAATGGGATTACCTCATCAAGGTGGTGACCCAGGGGATCAAAGGCTATGATCGATTCTACCAGCAATTGGTGGACGGGTTCGATCTGTCGGTGGTGACCGGGCATTTCGTGATGGAGGAAATGATCGCCTCGCGCCCGGTCACTCTGGTCTGAGCAGCTCAGGGCGCAGGCGGCTTAAACAGCGCAGGATCAAGTGCGCCGTTCACACGGGTCTGACTCCAGAACACCGAATTGGCGATCACCCCGTCATACATTAACGTCACCCGCCGGGCCTGCACCCAGCCGTTCGCGAGCCGGACGAAATCGCCATAGAGCCGCTCGTGAAACCCGCGCGGCGCGTTGAAAGCCATGTAGGTCACGAAGCCGCTTTCGGCATCAAAGCCGAACAGCGTCTGCATACCGTTGGGATCGAGGATGCGCACCATGTTGGTCCTGCGCCCGCCGATGTCGCGCGGCGGGGCGGTGTGCAGAGCGAAGCCGTCTTCGAGGGCTGACCGAATGATGCCGAAACCGAAATTGTTCGCCCAATAGGCATCAGCCTCGGCGCGCGGCATGATGCCGCGTTCGGTCCAGGTGGTCTCACCGTCATAGCCGACCTCGAAGATCACCCTATCGCCTGCCTTGGCGATGATCCGCACCTTTCCGGAAGCCTCGTGCGCAGCGGTGCGCCCCTCCTCGAAAGTGCGCCACATGCGGTAGTCCTCCGCCTCTGAGCGCACCGCGCCGGTCGCGGGATCGTAGAACGTCGCCGTGCCGGCCAGTTCGAGCGTTTCCGGTTCGAGCCACAGGTCCCCGCCATGCGCGGCGACCGCGCGCTCGACCACCACCCGCGCCGCCGGATCGGACGGCTGGGCCTGAAGGGGGCTTGCCACAAGCCCGAGAACGGCGATCGCCACCGTGATGATCCTGCGCATGACAGCCCTTCCCTGCAATTTGTCCGGACATCTTTTCAACCATGCGACTTCGGTCTAGGCAAGTGCCATGACGTTCATGCACTCGTATTGCGCCGCCCTTGTGCTGATCGCGCCAGTTGCTGTCGCCGCGCAGGATGCTCTCCCCGCCGGCATCTGGACCAATACCGAAGACGGCTACTTCGCCGAGGAGGAAGGACGCTCCCGTCCGGCACCGGTCATGATCGAGGTCGGCGCGGACGGACGCTGGCGCGGCATCGATGCTTTCGGCGCGCCGCAGGGCGAATGGCAGGAAGGCTCCATCCCCGGCCTCGCGCCGCGCGAAGGGGGATCGGGCTGGCAAATCGACGGCAGCGAAATCCGCCGCGCGCGTCCTTTCACCTGCTGGGTCTCGGTCCGCAAGTTCGCTGCAAAACCTGACGGTACGCCCGACTGGACCTTCGCCGGAAACCTGGCCAGCTTCGATCAGGGTGGGCGCGTGACCATCGCCGGCAAGGGAGAGGCACCCGACGTCTCGATCCGGTTGCGCAACGTCACCTGGGCCGTGGGTAGCCGCAACAAGCCCTCGCTGGTGCTCTATGTCCACAAGGACGATCCCGAGCGTGCGGAAAGTTACAGCTGGGCCTCGCCCGATGCGTCGCTGGTGGGGATCAACCTGCGCTGGATGCAGGGCAGCTGCACCCGCATGGGGGACTAACCGCCGGCCCGCTTCCATGTCGCGCCGCCGGCCCAGTCGCCAGCGACCGCGCGGAATTCCTCGCAGGTGATGCTCGCCCAGACCCCCGCGGCGAAATAGGGATCGGCTTCGAGCCGCAAGCGCGCCTCGGCTGCATCACCGGCCTTGATGACGAGCAGCGAACCGATCGTGCGCTCCCCCTCCTTGAGCGGCCCGGCGACGGCGTAATCACCGATATGCGCCTCGACATGGGCGAGATGGTCGGCAAGTGCGGCCTCGCGCGCGGGCGCGCTCCCCTCGCTGTCGAGGCAGCGGAGGGCGAACAGCCTCACGGCCCCACCTCGACGCATTCGACCAGTTCGCCTGCCGCGCCCATCGCGGTGGCAGCACGGCGGCCTTCGTACAGCGCACCTTCGATCGTCCGCGGCGGAGCAATCCAGTCGGCACTGCAAGCATCCAGATCGCGCATCGCCAGCGTCACCAAGGCATTGCCCGGCGGCAGCATGCCCGGGTTCCGGGCGCGCGGCACCGCGGCGGCGGGATAGTCGTCCACCTCGACGATCGGCATGCGCGCGTGCTTTACCATCGTGATCGTCGTCCGGGTCTCGGGTGGCAGGTCGAAGGCCTTGTTGATCATGCTGTAAGGCAGCGTGTAGTCGACCCCGCGCTCCAGCCCGAGCGCCTCGACATACCACGCGATTGCCGCCTGCCGGTCGGGCGCGGCGAGAACCGTGATGAAGATCCGGTCCACCGGCGATGCGGCGCGCGGCAGGTCGGTATCGGCCATGTCGGCCAGCACCTGGTTGAGATAGACCATCTCGTCCCCCGGCCCCAGCGCCTGCATCGGGATGAAGGCGGGCGCGACGTTCTCAAGCTTCTTTGGCGGGCCGACGATCCGGAACAGGTCGGGCGCAAGCGCATCGGGCCAGCGCCACACGTCCTCCACCGTGGTCTCGAAAGCGGCCCAGCCATAGGTCGTGGTGGGCTTGAAGGCGGGATGCGCAGGCTGCTCGACCAGCCGAAACCAGCACGGCGCGCCGCTCTTCGGGCGAAGCACCGCATGGGGCGCGCCTGCGTTGGCGAGACAGCCCCAGCCTTCGGCGAGGTTGGCAGGGAGCGCACCTTGCTCGACCAGCTCCAGCCCGAGCACGTCGCGATAAGCAGCGATCCCTTGCGCGATGTCGGGCACGGTTGAAAGCCCGCCCATGATCGTGCCGTGAGGAATGGTCATGGCTTGAACTCCGGCTTGCGCTTCTCGACGAAGGCCGCCGTGCCCTCGGCAAAGTCGGGGCCGGTGAAAGCGGCGGCGAAGGTCGCCAGCGTCTCGGCATCGTCGGCTGCCTGACCGTCGAGCACCCGGCGCACGAAGCCCTTGATCGCTCGCGCACTGCTGCCCGAAGCGGCGGCAATCTGCGCGCTCAGAGCATCGCTGCTTTCAGCAATTATCTCGACCAAGCCGATCCGCTGCGCTTCCTCTGCGGCAAGCAACTCGCCGGTGTATAGCATCCGCTTGGCCTGCCCGGGGCCGACGAGATCGACCAGCAGCTTCACGTCGTGGAGCGGATAGACAAGGCCCAGTTTGGCCGGCGTGATCCCGAACCGCGCCGCCGGGGTCGCCAACCTGATGTCGCAGGCCATCGCGATGCCGCAGCCCCCGCCGACGCAATCGCCCTCGACCAAGGCGATGGTGGGGATGTCGGCGCGGGCGAGTTCGTATTGCGCGCGGTTGATCGCAGCCTGATTGGCCGCGCGCCATGCAGCGTCATCCTTGTTGGCGAGCAATTCGCGGATGTCCGCTCCGGCGCAAAACGCGCTGCCCGGTTCAGCGGCGCGCACTTCCAGAACCTTTGCAGCCGGATCGGCGACCGCCTCGGCGACCAGCGCGGGCAGCGCCTCCCACATCTGCATGTTGAAGGCATTGCGCTTGTCCGCGCGGTCGATCAGCAGGCGCGCCACCGCGCCCTCGCGGGTCAGGCGCAGGCTCATGCGGGGTGGGCCGCAATGAAGTGATCGGCAATCGCCTTGCGGGTCGTCACCCACACGCCCTCATGCGCGCGGACGTGGCGGAAGAATTCCTCGAGTGCCCAGATCCGCCCCGGCCGCCCAATGATGCGCAGGTGCAACCCCAAGCTCATCATCTTGGGGTTGCCCTCTTCGCCCTCGCGATAGAGCTGGTCGAAATTCGTCTTGGCGTAGTCGAGCCACTGGTGCGGGGTCAGCGCCGGATCGGTCCACATCTTCATGTCGTTGCTGTCTAGCTGGTAGGGGACGATGCACATCGGCTTGCCCGGCACAGTCTCGCGATCCCAGAACGGCACGTCGCCCGAGTAATCGTCCATGTGATAGGTGAAGCCCTCTTCCGACAGCAACCTGCGGGTGTTGTCGGTCAGCAGATAGCGCGACAGCCAGCCATAAGGGCGCACGCCGCAGGTCGCCTCGATGCTGGCGACAGCGCGGCGGATGAAGTCGCGCTCCTGCTCCTCGTCCATCTTGAACTGGTGGACCCAGCGATAGCCGTGGCTGACGGGTTCGTGGCCAAGCTCGACGATGGCCTCCGCGATCTCCGGGTGGTTTTCGAGGCTCATCGCCGCGACCGTCCAGCTGGCCATGATCTCATAGCGTTTCAGCAGCTTGACGATCCGCGGCGCGCCCGCCTTGATGCCGTAGAGATAATTGGATTCGTTGGAATAGTTGCGCATCTTCGACTTGACGAAGACGCCCAGCTCGTCGACCGGCTCCATCCCGCGATCGCCGCGGGCGATGGTCATCTCGCTGCCTTCCTCGACATTGACGACGACGCTCAGCGCCATTTTCGCAGCCCCCGGCCAATCGATGCGTTCTTCGATCAAGGGCATCAGTGCATCTCCTCCCCGCCCGAAACATTGAGCGCCTCGCCGGTGACATAGAACGCCGCATCGCTGGCGAGCCACAGGCAGGCCGCCGCCGTATCGGACGGCAGGCCCGGACGGCCCATGGGGTTCTTGGCGGCCATGTTGGCGAGATAGTCCTCGACCCTGGCAAAGCCGAGCAGCTTCGAGAAATATTCGTTCTGCTGCGCGCCCAGCCCGGTGGTGACATGGTTGGGGCACACCGCGTTCACCGTGATGGCGTGCTTGCCGAGTTCGACCGCGCTCGCGCGCGTCAGGCCGACCATGCCGTGCTTGGACGAGACATAGGCGGGCAGATGCGGAAAGCCGGTCTTGGCGGCTTGCGAGGCAATGTTGATGATGCGCCCGCCGGGTTTGCCCGTCTTCTGGCCAGCCTCCACCATCGCCCGCGCGGCGGCCTGCGTGCAGTAGAACGCGCCCGACAGATTGACGGCGATCACCTGATCCCATTCATCAGAGGTATCGACATCGAGGAGCGGCTTCATCTTGAACCCGATCCCCGCATTATTGACGAAGATATCGACCGCGCCGAAGCGTTCGACCGTCTGCGCGATCAGGGCGCGGCATTGATCGGCTTTCGACACATCGCAGGCGAAGGTCGCGACATGTGCGCCGCGCGCGCGCAGGTCTTCGGCCACGCTGGTCGCCTCGGCATCAATCGCAAGGTCGGAAACAACGCAGTTCGCGCCTTCGTCGGCAAAGGCCTGAAGGATGCCCTGCCCCAGCCCCTTCTGCTTGCCCGATCCGGTGACGACAATCGTCTTGCCCGCAAACGCACCGCTCATGTCACAGATCCTCGGTCAGGATGAACTGAGGGGCATCGGCAAAGCCCTGGAAGGGCGCGGCGGCGGCCTGGAAATCCGCGGTGGAAATATCCGCGATGAAGGCGTCCATACCGGTGATGTCGATGATTTCGATATACTGGAAATGCGGCGTGGCGGCATCGTCGCCGAAAACGCCGGTGGCCTTGTGGACGGTGAAGGACGTGACCGACCCGAGGCCGTTGACCGTCGGAATGTCGCGGGTCTTGGCCCACGCCTCGTATTCGGAAACGTCGACGCCGGGCTTCAGGTTGAACAGGCAGATGATGCGCATGGCTTCAGGCTCCTTTCTGGGGCGGGCGATAGGCCCGCAGGGTGTTGTCGAGGCGGCGGGCGAGCGCGAACAGCCCGGCTTCCGCCCCGGCAGGGCCGATCAGCTGGACACCGACCGGCAGGCCGTTTTCGGTCCAGCCGGCAGGAATGCTGATGGCAGGCAGACCCGCGATATTGGCGAGGCAAGTGAAATCGGCCTGCGCGGCGGGTTCGGGATCGCTATGCGGAAAAGCCGGATTGGGGGCGGTGGGCAGGATCAGGAAGCCATGTTCCTCGACCACCGCTCGCACTTCGGCGGCGGTACGCTCAAGGATCGTGCGATCCTCGGCCCAATCGGCGATGCTGCGGCGCGGGCCGTAGGTGAGCAGCTTCGCCAGCCGCTCAGAGGTGGGCACGCCGCGCAGGTGCGCTGCCAGTTCCCGCGACACGCCGATGAAGCCCGCGAAGCGGATGCGCGATTGCGGATGGCTGAGCGCGACATTGGCAGGCGATGCGCCGAGCGCGGCGAGCGCGGCATCGAAGGCGCGCGCCACATCGGGTTGCACCTCCACCCCGTGTTCTGCCAGCGTTGCGCCTGTGCCCTCCAGCGCATCGTCGCCGAAGCCCGAGATCACCCGCGCGGCCCGTTCCAGCGTGTCGAGGTCGCGGGCCATGGGGCCGATGGCATCGAGCGACAGGTCGGCGGGCTCCAGCCCTTCCTGACTGACACTCGCGGTGGCGGGCTTGAAACCGTAGACCCCGCAATGGCTCGCGGGAATACGGACCGATCCCATGGTGTCGGTGCCCAGAGCAATGTCGCACAGGCCCGCCGCGACCGCCGCGCCGCTCCCGCCGGAGGAACCGCCGGGCGAAAACCCGATCCGGTGCGGGTTCTGCACGGCACCGAAATGCGGGTTGTCGGTCTTGGAGCCGAGCGCGGCTTCCTCCATGTTGAGCACGCCGATGATCGCCGCCCCCGACTGCCGCAGCAGGGCGACGACATCGGCGTCGCGTGTCCCCAGCCGCATCTCGAAGGCAGCGAGGCCCGCGTGCCACGGCATCCCGGCGACCGCGATATTGCCCTTGATTCCGACAGTCAGTCCCGCCAGCGGCCCCTCGCCAAAGGCGGCCGAGCGGTCGAAATCGCTGAAGGCGTTGAGCGGGGCATTGGCTGCTTCGAGGGCGCCGAAATCGATCATCGCCCCGCCTACACCCCGCGCTTGTCGATCAGCCGGAGCGGCTTCTGCCGCGTGTCGATCTCGGTCGCCGCTGCCGTCTCGCCGGGGGCGACCAGCGCCACCTCTACCTCGACCCCGAGCCCGCGGCGCAGCAGTTCGGCCAGTTCGTCCGCTTCGCTCCCGCCCCGGCTTTCGAGCGTCACGGTCATGTGGTCCTTCTGCGCGGCGTCCCGGCGCAGGTGGCAGACATATTCTCCGGTAAGATCGGGACGGTTCTCGATGATCGCGCCGATCGCGTGGGGGAAAACGTTGATCCCGCGCAGCTTGACCATGTTGTCGCTGCGGCCCTTGAACCCGGCGATGCGCTTGAACACGATCTCGCCGCGGCCATCCAGTTCATGGGTGATATCGTGGGTGTTGAAGCGGATGCAGGGCGCGATATCGTCCTTGTAAAGGCAGGTGACGACCATGTCCCCGGTCGCGCCCCGCACCACCGGCGCGCCGCTGTCGATGTCGAGCAATTCGAGATATTGCGCGTCTTCCCAGACATACATCCCGTCGCGCTCCGGCCCTTCGCCGGCGATGCTGCCCGTGTCGCCGACCCCGTACCAGTCATAGGCTTTCGCGCCGTGCCACGCGGCCTCGGTCGAGGCGCGGTCCTCGGTGCCGAGGTGGCCGATGATCATGCGGATATTGATCTTGTCGAACAGCCCTTCGGCCTCGGCCGTCTCGGCGAGTTTCCTGATGTAGTCGACGAAGCCGACAATCGCGGTGACTCCGAAATCGGCCATCAGCCGCACCTGGTTGACAGAGCGGGTCTCGATCCCCGTGCCGGCGCTGAGGAAAACCGAATTGGTGAAGTGCGTCACCGCTTCTCGGATATAGTGCCCGCCATTGATCATGCCGTGGCCATAGACCGAGTGGACAACATCGCTGGGCTCCAGCCCCATCCAGCGATACATGCGCCCCACCAAGAGGTTGCCGACCTCGCGCCCTTTGGGCCCGAAGATCAGCGTCTGCGGTTTTCCGGTTGTGCCCGAGGTGGTGTGGAAGATACTGGGCGCGCGGGTCGCCGCATCGCCCATTCCGTGGAAATCACCGAAGGGAGGATATTCCGCAATCGAGGCCATCAGGTCGCTCTTGTCGTAGACCGGCAGCTTGGTGATATCTGCAAGGCCGCGAATGTCGCCCGGCTCGATACCCTTGGCGCCCCACAGCCGCCGGTAGAACGGCACCTGCCAGCCGCGCTGCATCAGCTTGCGAAACTGGGCGTCCTGAATGGCAAAAAGCTCGTCGCGGCTCATGCCGGAATAGCGGGCGGTAAAGGCATCGCCGATCGGGTAGTCGGCGAGGATCTGCTGGTGGTCGAGGGCTTCGAAATAGGTCGGGTAGGTCATGGTGTTCCGGTGAAATAGGCAAGAGGATCGGCGAAGATCCGCGGGTCGTGATCGACTGGTGCGAGATCGCGGGCGAGGTTCAGCTTGGCCTGCGCCTGCGCGGGCGAAAGCGGGGCTTCGGGGCTGCCGAGCGTATTGGGGATGTGTGTGTCCTTGCGGCCATCGGCGTCATGCACGGCCATCCGCTGCGGGCTCAGCGCATTGGGATCGGGGTTGTCATCCGTCTGGATGGTGATGCGCCCGGCAAGCTCTGCCAGCGCAGGGTCGGCAAAGGCATCGGGCGTGAGGCAGCGCGGGTCGATCACCCCGTCGCGCAGCGCCAGTGCAGCCAGCAGCGGGCCGCACAGGCGCGCATAGGCAGGCGTCATGTCGGCGCGGAATTGCCGCCCGATCAGGCGCTGGACCAGAGGCGGCACGGACATCTCCAGCGCTTGGACATCCTGCGCACGCAGCCCGAGATCGAATATCGCGCCTAGCATCCCATGGCTTGCCCGTCCCGAGGGGAAGGGTTTCACGCTGACTTCGCTGATCCGCCAGACCTTCCCGAGGTCGCGGGTGTAGCGCGACAGGTCACCGCTATCGAACAGGCGGAAATAACCGAACTGGCCTTCAAGCGGGTCTTTCGGTCCCGGAAAACCGGCACGGGCAAGGTCGCTCGCCGTCACCGCCGCACGGGCGGCATTGGCGATCTGGAAGGGGAGCGTCGCCAGCCCCTCGACATGGGCCTGCATCGTTCCGGCTGCGCTCGACACCGCAAGGCCGAGCGTATCGTCCAGCGGCGCGCCGTCGATCCGCGCGACCGCCAGCGCCGCGCCGACGACCCCGGCGGTGGCGGGGCGGAAGAAGGTCAGCGGGCTGTCGGCGGCGAGGCCCAACCCCGCAGCAACGTCCACACCTACCGCGAGCGCTGCCAGCGCCGCTTCCGCATCGCATCCCCCGCGCCGGTCGATCGCCGCGCCGAGCGCTGCCACCACGGTGCTGAGCGCGTGGACCACGGCAGGTTCGTGCACCGCGTCCCATTCGAGGCAGTGGATACGGTAGCCGTTGACGAAGGCCGCAGCGGGCGCGGGCAGGTGCTCCGAAGAGCCGATCAGCCGTGCCTCCGCATCGCTGCCCATCGCCCGCGCGGCGACGAGGATCGCGTCGCCACCCGGCGCACCCGCGCCCGCAGCGCCCACCGCGAGCGTATCGGCCAGCAACCGCAGCGCATCCGCCTGCACCTGCTCCTGCAAGACATGATCGGCCCCGGCGAAGGCGAGAAGATCGGCAGTCGCGCTCACCGGATCCACTCCTCGAGCATGGCGTCGATTGCTGCGCCGTCATCGCCTTCCAGCGCGAGGCGCGCCGCCCGCCCTGCCTCGCCAGTGGCCAAGCCGCCCCAGCGCGCGAGACTGTGCATCTTGGCGACAATCTTCTCGGCGCTCACCGGCCGTTCGGGATCGCCGAGCGTGTCGACCAGTTCCAGCCCGTTGACCCGCGCCCCGAAATGAGCGGGATAGCGGGCGGTGATCGCCGGGTCCTCGGCCACGCTCACCCGCGCCCTCAGGGGGGCGAGCGCGGCGATGGCTTCGGGGGTGAAGTCCTCGGGCTCCGCGCGGCGTCCTGCGGCCACCACGGCAACCGCGTGCTGGAGAGAGAACTTGGCTTCCAGCTCGGTTTGCGGATCGGGCCGGTCGCAGAAGGTCAGTGCATCGGCATAGGTTTCGACATGGAACGGCGGCGCAAGCTTGCCTGCCGCGCGCAGCTCCAAAGCTGCGTCGATGGCGGGATGAGCATGGCGGCAGGCGGCGAAAGGTTTAAAGCTTACCTCGTGGATCAGCCACCCCTCGGCATCTCCCGCCAGTTTTCCCGGCACTTCGGTCATCGCCGCGAAAAGCCCCTGCGGCCCCTCGAGAAGTGCCAACGGCCCGGTCGCGCCATGATGCGCGTGCAGCGCTGCGTCGCGTCCGGTGCGCACCGCATGGAAGATGTGCCACTGCTTGGTGAGCACGCCGGGTGCATGGCGCATGTGCCACAGCCCGCCCGCAACCGATCCGGCATTGGCGAGCGCGTGGGCATATTCGGCCTCGGCGAAGCCGATCAGCGAGCCGCAGGCCGCCGCCGCGCCGAATCCGCCCATCGTCGCGGTCGGGTGCCAACGGGCATAGTGGTGCGCGTCGCACGCCGCGCCGATGGCGATCATCGCATCGTAACCGCGCACCGCGGCATCGAGCCGCGCGTCCATGGCGGCGCCTGCCATGCTCAACGCGGCGGGCCAAACCACCGGCCCGGGATGAAGCAGCGCGGTGCGGTGCACGTCGTCCATCTCCAGCACATTGCCGCAATAGGTCGCGCGCTCCCAGCCATTGGCAGAGATGACCGCACCCAGCGCCGCCGCCTTGCTGCGGCGCGCACCCGCGACGCAGGCGAGCCAGTCGAGCAGGTGCAGACGCGCACGCTGACGCTCGCCTTTTGTCACGCGGCGCGCTAACCTTGCGCCAAGTCCGGTCAGCAGCGGTTCGCTCATCGCGCGCCGCCTGCCAGGCCGCCGGAGATTTGGAGCTTATCGTGGCCACCACAGCCGAAGAGGCAAAAACGCAGCGCATTCCGCGCTACCTGCAACTGGCAAGCGAATTGCGCGAAGCGATCCTGAAGGGCGAATTCGCGGGCGGGCGGCAGTTTCCGACCGAGACCGTGCTGTGCCGCAAGTACGACGTCAGCCGCTACACCATCCGCGAGGCGCTGCGCCGGCTCGAAGCGGAGGGGCTGATCCAGCGTCGGCGCGGATCGGGCACCACGGTCCAGCCCGCGGCCGCACGCGGCGGTGCGCTGCACCAGCCGCTGTCCAACGTGGGCGAGCTGCTGCAATATGCGCAAGGCAGCGAGGTGGTTTACGCATTCGAAGGCCGCGGCAGCCTGCCGCCCGAAATCGCCGTGCAGCTCGCCGAACCGACGCAGGGCGAATGGACCGCCTTCCGCGGCGTGCGCCGCCATGCGGGCGACGTTCCGCCGATCGCAGTGACCGACGCCTATTTCCACGAATTGCTCGGCGATGCGGTGGCGGCGCTCGATTTGGGGGCAGGCACGCTGTTCAGCCAGATCGAAAAGCTCGCCGGTGTGCATATCGGCAAGGTCACGCAGGACATCCAGGCCATCGCCGCCGACGAGCGCATGGCCGCCATCCTCGAGGTCGAGGAAGCCAGTCCGGTGCTGCGCATCCTGCGTTGCTATTTCGACCAGAAGGGCCGGATCTTCGAGATCTCGGTCAGCCATCACCCCGGCGACCGCTTCGCCTACGCGATGCATATCGACGTCGAGGCCTAGGCCGCAGGTCATTCACCACCTTCCCCGAGGCCCGGAACCCGGCCCGGCGTCCATTCCTCGCCGGCAAAGCGGATCGGCGGGGCGACGTGTTTGCCCCCGTCCCCGCCCGCAACCAGCAGGCCGCGTTCGGCGATATGCGGCGCATCGAGCGCTTCGCGGAAGTCGAGGACAGGTGCGAAGGCCACGTCCTTGTCGGCGAACCAGGCTTCCCAATCGGCCCGTGTACGTGTGGCGAAGGCGTCGCGCAGGAACGCGATCAGCGCGCCCTGCTCGCCCGCCGGTGCCCCGGCGAGGGGAATGAGGTCTTCGCGACCCAACGCGGTCAGCAGGTTGCGGGCAAACTTGAGCTCACGCCCGCCCAGCACCACGTGCGCCCCGTCAGCGGTGCGGTAGACCTGATAGAACGCCGCCCCGCCGAGACTGCGCTGGCTGGCCGACCGCGGCGCCGCACCGCCCGCGATGGCGCTGCCGGCGGTGTGCACACACCACGGCAGCAAACTGTCGAACATGGCGCAGTCGATGTAAGCGCCCTCGCCCGTCCGTTCGCGCCCGATCAACGCCATCAGCACGGCGGAAAGCGCGGTGAGGCCCGCGGCAAGATCGGCACTCGGCGCGCCGGGGACGACGGGCGTGCCGTCCGGCCCGTCATTGACCGACAGGAACCCGGCGAGCGCCTGCACCGCCATGTCATGCGCCGGATGATGCGATAATGCGCCATCCTGCCCGAAGGCCGAGATCGAGCAATAGACGATATCCGGCCGGATCGCCTTCACCGCAGCATAGTCAAAGCCGAGCCGCGCCATCACGCCGGGCCGGAATCCCTCGACGAAAACGTCGGCTCCGGCAATCAGATCGCGCAGAGTGGCCGTGCCCGCTTCGCTCTTGAGATCGAGCACCACGCTGCGCTTGCCGCGGTTGAGATTGGCGAACCACACCGAATGCTGCGCGCCGTCATAGATATCGAAGGGGGCCTGTTCGCGCGCCGGATCGCCGGCGGCAGGCTCGATCTTGATCACCTCGGCGCCCTGATCGGCCATCATCACAGTCATCATCGGCCCCGGCAGAAACTGCGTGAGGTCGATCACCCTGATGCCACCCAGCTTGCCCATCGCGCTGCGCTGCCCTCCCCGGCGCGTTTCAGACGATGCCGCCGGCGCGGAGCCGGGCAATATCGTCGGGATCATAACCGAGTTCGGCGAGAATATCCTCGCTATCGGCGCCCAGCAGCGGCGCAGCGCGGTTGGCGGGTCGCTTGCCGTCGAACTTGAGCGGGCTCTTGAGCACTTGCAATTCCGGCGCGTCAGGATGGGCGATGGTATCGCGAAGCCCGATTTCATCGAGCCAGGGATTGTCGAGCGCGGCGCCCAGTTCATAGACCGGGGCAACCGGGACATACCCGCCGAGCAATTCTTGCCAGTGCGCCATCGGCTGTTTGCCGAACTCCACATCGAGCGCCTCGGTCAGCGCTGCACGGTTCGCCAGCCGGTTGGCATTGGTGGCAAAGCGCGGATCGGCGGCGAGATCCTCGCGCCCGATGCGGGTGGTCAGGATGTCCCAGAATTTGGGCAGCTGGCACATCACGAACATCCAGCCGTCGGCGGCGCGGAACATCTGGCTGGGCGTGGCCGTCGGGTGCGCGCTGCGCGGGGTGCGCTGGGTCTCGTCGCCGTTGTTCATGTACCACAGCGCCGGATAGCTGGTCTGGTGGACCGCAGCCGAGAGCAGATCGGTATCGACATCGCGCCCCCTGCCGCTGCGCTGCGCATCGATCAGCGCGCCGAGCAGGCCGATGCAGAAGATCGTGCCGGTGATGAAATCGACCATCGACAAGCCCATGCGCTGCGGATCGCCGCCGGGCTCCCCTGTCAGCTGGCAATAGCCTGCCTCGGCCTGCATCAGGTAATCATAACCCGGCCATTTGGCGCGTGCGTTGTCGCGCCCGTAAGCCGACAGGTGCGCGCAGACGATCGCAGGATTGATTGTGCCAAGCGCGGCATAATCCAGGCCGAGCCGGGCGGGCAGATCGCCGCGCATGTTGTTGGCGACCGCGTGGCTCTCCCGCGCAAGCCGGTGCAGCACTTCCTGCCCGGCATCGGTCCCGAGATCGAGCGTCAGCGAACGCTTGTTAAGATTGAACGCCTGGAAATAGACGCTCTCTCCGGGCCGCAGGAAATGCGGGCCGACCGCGCGCGCGGTATCGCCGCCGCCGCGCCGCTCGCCGTCGGGGCCGGGGTTTCCGGGCGGCTCGATCTTGATCACCTCCGCGCCCATTTGCGCGAGGAACATCGTGCCGTATGGCCCCGCGCCGTATTGCTCGGCGCTGATAATCCGGAAGCCCCGGAGCGGAAGATCGGTTGCCGGTTCCATCGCGCGCCGCCCGCCCCCGCTCAGGCCGGGTTTTCCCTGAGATGCTGCTTGGCGATGATCATGCGCTGCATTTCATTGGTGCCCTCGCCGATGCACATCAGCAGGCTGTCGCGGTAATAGCGTTCGATGTCATATTCCTTCGAATAGGAATAACCGCCGTAAATGCGCATCGCCTCCTGGCTGTTTTCGACCGCGGCTTCGCTGGCGAAATACTTTGCCATGCCCGCCTCCTTGTCACAACGTTCGCCGCGGTCATAGGCTTCCGAGGCATCGAGCGTCAGCAGCCGGGCGGCGCGCGCGCGAGTGACCATCTCGCCGAGCTTCAGCTGGATCGCCTGATGTTCGGCAATCGGCTTGCCCATCGTGTGACGTTGCTGGGCGTATTCGGTGGCGAGCCGCAGGCTCCCCTCGGCCAGCCCGACCCCGCGCGCGGCGACATTGATGCGCCCCAGTTCCAGCCCGCCGGTGGCTTGGAAGAAACCCTTCCCCTCGACCCCGCCGATCAATTGGTCAGCCGGGACGCGGTAATCCTCCATCACCAGTTCGGCGCTGTCGATCGCCTTGTAACCGAGCTTGTCGAACTTCTTGCCGGTGGAAAGGCCATCCCGCTTGTCGGCAATGAACAGGCTCATGCCCTTGTAGCGCGGGTCGGCGGCGGGGTCGGTCTTGGCGAGCAGCGCAAAGCAATGGCCGTTCAACGCATTGGAAATCCACGTTTTCGTACCGTTGAGGATGTAGTCGCCGTTTTCGTCCTTGCGCGCTACCGTGCGGATCGCCTGCAGATCGGTGCCCGCATTGGGTTCGGTCAAGGCCAGTCCGCCGCGGATTTCGCCGGTGGCCAGTCTCGGCAGCCACTTCGACTTCTGTTGCACAGTGCCGAACCTTTCGACCGCCGCAGCCATGATCAGGTGCGAATTGAAGATGCCGGTGATCGCCATCCAATAGCTGGAAATGCGCATCACGATCTTGGCGTAAGTGGTGGCGGGCAGACCCAGACCGCCGTATTCCTGCCCGATGGTCGCGCCGAACAGACCCATCTCGGACATTTGCGCGACCAGTTCCGCAGGCCACAGATCATTGTGATCGTGGTGCTTGATCACCGGGATGACCTCACGTTCGAGCCAGCGGTCGATCGCATCCATGAAGGCCCGTTCTTCGTCGGGATCGATGGTGCGGATCTGGTTTTCGATTGTTGCGGCAGTTGCCATAAGGGGTCCTTGCGGGTTGTCAGATCAGTTGTCGAGCGCGCCGAAGCCGCGCTTCCAAACCAGCACGGTGCGCTTGTAATGGGCGACGACTTCGCCGTGCTGGTTCCTGGCGATGGTCTTGCAGGTGACGATGCCCTGTTCGGGGCGGCTGGCGCTCTCGCGTTTTTCGAGCACTTCGCTTTCGCAATAGAGGGTGTCGCCCACGAACAGCGGCTTTGTCATGCGCACCTCGTCCCAGCCGAGATTGGCAATCGCCTTGCCGCTGGTGTCCGACACGCTCATGCCGGTCATCAGCGCGATGGTGAACGGGCTGACGACCAACGGCTTGCCGAATTCGGTGTCCTTCGAGAACTCGTAATCGAAATGCGCCGGATGGGTGTTCATCGTCAGCAATGTGAACCACACATTGTCGGCATCGGTGATCGTGCGTCCGGGGCGGTGTTCATAGACGTGGCCGACCACGAAATCCTCGAAATAGCGCCCCTGCACCTCGCGAAACCGGCCGGGGGATACTTCGATATAACTGTCACGCATTCGTTTGCTCCTCGTGTCGCGCAATAATGGCGCGATACCTGATGATGAACGGTGCTTCGAGCATCCGGCCGCGGAACCGGATCGCCTGCCCGCCGCCCGCCTCGTAAGCGGCGAGTGCCTCGCGCGCCTCGGCCACTTCGGCCTCATTGGGGATGAAGGCCGCCGCAATCGCTGCCAGCTGCGCCGGATGGATCGCCGCCTTGGCTGCAAAGCCGATTGCCCGGGCGCGGGCGCATTCTTCGGCAAGGCCCGCAGCGTCGTCCAGCCGAATGAACGGCACGTCGATAGCGGGCTTGCGCGCCTCGGCGCAGGCAAGCACGAATTGCTGACGCGCAAGCAATAACGGCTCCCAGGAGAGTTCGACGCCAAGCTCGCCGGAAAAATCGCCCCCGCCGAACATCATCGCTTCGACTTTTGCATGGCTGGCAATGGCGCGCGCGTGTCGCAGGCCACGCGGTGTCTCGATCAACGGGATAAGCTGGGGGCAGCGATCGCCCAACGCGCCCGCAATCACCGCCAGATCGCTCGCTGCCTCGACCATCGGCACCAGCAGCATTTCGGGCAGGACCGCGGCATCAATCAACGCGGCCAGATCGCGGACCCCCGCCGCCGTGCGCACGCCGTTGATGCGGATCGCCCAGCCCTGCGGGTCGCTCGCCAACTGCGTCAGTGCGGCGCTGCGGGCACTGTCCCTGTCAGACGCGGCCACTGCATCTTCGAGGTCGATCACGGTCAACCCTGCCCCGGCAGCACGCGCCTTGGCAAAGCGGTCGGATCGCGAACCGGGAACAAACAGCAGGCTTGCACTCACGAACACAATGGCTTCCATGATCCTTTTGGCGTGCTTTGCACAGGTCAGAATTGAGGCTTCACAATTTGTCCGGACAAATCTAAAGTCAAGGAGGAATCGTGCGAATGTCCGGACAAGTTCCGATTTAGGCACGTTGTTGGAGGGAAATGATGACATTGATGAAACCCGGTCTACTGACTGCCGGTCTTGCCGCCTGCGTGATGTTTGGCGGCACGGCCGCCAATGCGCGCGACCTTGATCCCGCCAACCCGCAAGACGCGCTGGAGATCTCCAAGCGCCTGCAATGCGGCATCTCGGAAGACGAGCCCGCCGTTTACCACTGGTCGGGCAATATCTACGGCCGCAGCCCCGGCCTGCGCGACAAGCTGCTGTTCAAGGGCGAAGGGATGAACATCCGCCGCTGCGTCGAGGTGAACGATCCGCAGCGCGGCAAGGGCTGGCGACTTGTCAGCCGCGAAGTCATGCTGATGCTTGATCCAAAAACCGGAGAAGTATTGAATCAATGGGAAAATCCCTACACGGGCGAAGCCGTAGAGGTGATGCATATCCACAATGATCCGGTCAATGGCAGGCCCAATTTCGCCACCGGCAGCGACGGCAAGCCGTTCACGCTCGGCAGCCTGCGCGAGGCGGGGCCCTATGTCTTCATGCCGTTCGAGGCACCGCTGTTCTACACCAACCCGCTGGCGGGCGATTATCAGGACTATGTCGGCGGCGAATATCACGCGATGGAAATTTTCGATTTCGCCGCGCTGAAAGACGAGCTTTACGACAGCACTGCAAAAACCGCTTATCCGATGGTCAGCTGGGTGCGACTTTCCGCGTGGGCGCCGTGGATGAAGATGGGCAGCCGTCCGGGGCAGATGGTGTTCAACGCGATGGGCCGAAAATTACCCGGCGGGTTCGAGGAATTGCCCGATGTGCTGAAGAATGAAATTCGCGCCAACTATCCGATCTACGAACAGGCCCCGCCCAAGGACGACGCGCGTCCCAACGAGACGACCTGGACCAAGTTCAAGATGCTGACCGACAAGGCGCGCGAGGCGGCCGGTACGTCCGGCAAGTCGGGCGAGGGGCATTGATCGCAACATCGCGGCGCGGCTTCCTTGCCGGGAGCAGCGCCGCGATCCTTGCCGGCGCCGCTCCGGCCCGGGCACGCGGGCGGACAGAGGTGGACGTCGCGGTGATCGGCGCAGGGCTCGCCGGGCTCCATGCTGCGCGGGCCTGCGAGGCGGCAGGGCTGAGAGTTGCTGTGCTAGAGGCCGAGCGTCGCATCGGCGGGCGGCTCCACACATTGCATGACCTGCCCGGCGCGCCCGAGGCAGGGGGTATTCAGGTCGGCGCGGGCTACACGAGGCTGCGCAAGGCCGCCGGCGAGCTTGGCGTCGGGCTCGATAGCGGCGGCGGGGCGGGGGCGGGGATCGCCGATGCGCCGGGAAATCTCTATGCCGTGAACGGCGTGACGGCGACGCCCGCCGACTGGCCGACGTGCGAGGGCAACCGCCTCGCCGACACGGAGCGCATGGTCGAACCGGCGGCACTGCTGCGCCATTACGCCCGCGCCTTCCCGCGCCTCGCCAGCCCCGATGCATGGCTGGATTCCGCGCCCGATACCGACATTTCGGTTCTCGCGGCCCTGCGACAAGCGGGCGCAAGCGAGGAGGCGCTGCGGCTGATCGCGGCCAATTTCAACGGCAACAGTCTTGCGGGCATGTCGCAGCTCGGCCTCGCCCGGACCTTCGCGATCTTCGCCAGCCAGCCCGGCCCTGTCGCAACCATCGCCGGCGGATCGCAGCGGCTGCCCGAGGCCATGGCGGCGAGCCTGCGCGGCGATGTGCGAACCGGCCAGACCGTCCGCGGCTTGCGAGAGGAAGCGGACGGGGTAACCCTGCACCTTGCCAAAAGCACGCTGCGCGCCGCTCACGCGATTTGCACTATTCCCTTTGCCGCCCTGCGTCACATACCGGTCGAGACAACCCTTGCCCCGGCCGCGGCGCGGATGATCGCCGAGCTGCCCTATACCCGCGCGAGCTTTGCCTACATCGCTGCAAGCGAACCCTTCTGGAAAACAGACGGCCTGCCCGCAACCCTGTGGAGCGACGATCCCTTGATCGGGCGCGTCTTCGTTCTCGGCTCGGCACCGCCGATGCTCAAGCTCTGGACCACCGGGGCAGGCGCCGACCTGCTCGAACGCCTGCCACCCGAAGAGGCCAAGCGCATGATTGTCTCGCGCATCGCGGCGATGCGTCCCGCCGCGCAGGGCAAGCTCAGCGTGCTGCGGCTATACAGCTGGCAACACAATCCGGGCGCGCGCGGCATTTACCATCACATCGGCACCGGCATGGCGGCAGACCTCGCCGCAACCACCCGCCATCGCGGCTCGCGCCTGCATTTTGCTGGCGAGCACCTCGGACGCGCCGCAAGCGGCATGGAAGCCGCCTTCGAAAGCGCCGAGGCGGCCGCCGAAGCTGTCCTCGCCCGCGCCTGATCCTTCGCCCGAAAAGAAAACGGCGGGAGCCCGGGGCCCCCACCGTCAAATTTTGCGGCGCGCTGCTGACGGCTGTCAGAAGCGCACTTCGGCGATCACTCCGAAACGGCGCGGCGGACGCAGGCCGGCGATGAAGCTGCGGCGCAGGTCGCGGTTCGCGTCGGCATAGCGGATCAACTGGTTGACCGCGGTCTCGTCGAACAGGTTGCGCACGAAGAACTGCACCCGGAAATTGTCGTTCTGCGCGCCGATACGCACATCGGACACCACCGAATCCCCGGTCTCGGCAAGGTTGTGGACCTGCGCGAAGCTGCTCGAGAGCAGATAGGCGTTGATCCCCGCAAAACCCTGCCAGCCCGAATTGCCGATATCGCGGCGATAATCGAGATCGACGAAAAGCGTGTGCTCTGGCGCGCGCGGCAGGCTCTGGCCGGTGATGTCGCCGAACAGCGACTGGCAACCGGAGATATTGGGCAGCTGGTCACCGGTCGAGCAATTGACGAGCCCGTCGTCCGCCACATCGTTCAGCACGCCCTGGTTCTCGTCCGTGCCGTTGCGGAAGCGGCTGTCGGCATAAGCGTAGTTTGCGGTGAGGGTGACTTCGGGCGACGGACGGGCGACCAGCTCGAACTCGAAGCCGTTGATCCGCACGTCACCGGCGTTGTTGATCGCGCTCACCTGCTGGGGGGCAGCAGGCGGGTTGATGACCTCGACCGGCTGGGTCAGCTGGTAACCTTCGATCTGGTTGTGGAACAGGGCGAGGTTCACCAACAGCGCGCCGTCGAAAAAGGTGTTCTTCGAGCCGATTTCATAGGACTTCACATCCTCGGCCCCGAAGGTCACGCGTCCGACCGAGATCGCCGCCGCCCCGTTGAAGCCGCCCGGCTTCTGCCCTTCCGAATAAACGGCATAGAGCAGATTGTCCGGGGTGGCCTGATAGTCGACGGTTACGCGCGGCAGAAATTCGCGGAAGGTCGCCTCGCCGCGCACGGCAGGGCCGATATTGCCCGCCGCCACCGTCGCGGACTGCGCCAGTGTGCGGATGCGTTCTTCCTGATACCGCCCTTCGGCGCTGATCGAGAGTTGATCGGTCAGGTCGAAGCTGACCGAGCCGAACACCGCGAGGTTGCGGATTTCATCCTCGGAATTGTTGCGGCTCTCGGCGAGTGTGCCGAGCGCGTTGAACGGCGGGAATGGGGCCGGGAACGCGCAGAGCGGGTTTTGCGCACAAAACGCCTGCCGGGCCGCCAGCATGTTGGCATCGGCTTCGGCCTGCGCGCCGGGCGGCAAAACGCGGTTGTCGGTCGATGTGCTTTCCTGTTCCCAGTAGAACCCGCCGAGCAGGAAGCGCGCGCGGTCGGTGGTATATTGCAGGCGCAGTTCCTGCTGCCAGTCACTGCGTTCGGATGCATTCGAGAACGAGAAGTCCGTCTGCGAGCTGGCAAAGCCGAACGGGGCCGGCGGCGCGCCGAGCGGGAAACCGGCGAAGATCACGCCCTGAAAGCGGTTCGGTGAATAATCGCCGTCGGTACGCTGCACCGAATCGCGGCTATTGTAACCCGTGAGGGAGGTCAGTGTCAGGTTGTCGGTCAGATCAATGTCGATATTCAGCCCGACGTTCCAGGTGTCGATCGCATTGCCAACGAATTCGCCTTCGAATTGCTCGGTGTAATCGGTGCTGACCGGGCGCGGCTGGATGACGCCGCAGAAATAGCGCCTCTGCCCGCGATAGAACCCGCCATTGTCGGGCAGGCAGTTGTTGTCATTCGCATCGGTGGCGAAGATCGCGGGCTGGCCGTCGCGGGTGCGGGTGTAATTGCCGCGCAGGCCCACGCGCAGCGCGCCGCCATCATCGTACTTGAGCATGGCGAAGGCGGAGTTGGTTTCCTGCTCGCCGATCGGGCTGCCATCGAACTGGTTGGTGAAGAAGCCTTCGTTCTTGAAATAGCGCCCGCCGACAATGAGGCCGAGACCGGGTGCCAGCGGACCGCTTACCGAGCCGCTGATGTCATAGGCCATGCCCTCGGACACGTCAGCCTGCACCCGCCCGCTCCAGCGGTCGCCGGGCGATTTGGTGATGATGTTGATTGCGCCGGAATAGGTGTTGCGGCCGTAGAGCGCGCTCTGCGGCCCCTTGACCACTTCGATGCGCGCAATCGAATCGATGTCGTAATCGGCGATCGATCCGTTGAAATAGATCCCGTCGATAAAGAAGGCGACGCCCGAATCTCCGAGGATGTTGGCCTGCCCGCGGATCACCGGGCGGTTGGCATCGCGGCCGAAACTCTCGTCGAAGACAAGGCCGGCGGTCGCCCGCGTGAGGTCGGTCACGCTGTTGAAGCCGAGCCGGTCGATCCCGTCGGCGGTCACCACCGCGACCGCGAGAGGCGCTTCCTGAAGCCGTTCCTCGGTTTTGCGCGCGGTGACGACGATCTCGTTACCCGACGCCGCAGACACCCGCTCTTCGCGGTCGCCTTCGTCCCCGGCAACGGTCTGCGCCATCAGCGCGCCCGGCGTTAAGATGGTTGCGGTCAGCAACGCGCTGCGAACAAACTTCTTCATGATGAATTAGCCTCCCACTCGGCCACGCTCCCCGCTGCGGCCCGATTTGTCCCTGCCCTATTTCTGCCGCGGGAGGAAAATTTGTCCAGACAAATTTTTTGAGCGGGCCTCAATCGGACCATCAACCCGCTTTTGTGACAAAGCTGCCACACAATCATCAGGCCGCGGTCAGAACGGCTTCACATTGCCGAGGAAGGCGGTGACCAGCAGCAGCAGGTAAACCGCCCAGACCCACACGCGGGTGCGGTCCATCGTGCGGCGCAGCGGGATTTCGGTGGCATCGCTCGAACCTTCGGTAAGCACAGCGGCAAGCTGCGCACCGACCGGCTTGAAGGTCACATCGATCATGATCGCGGCGACGAAGATCAGGCCGAACAGCAGCGCCTTCGCCGCAAGCCAATCGGGCTCGAGCGGCGCTTCGAACAACAGGCTTTGCATGCCGAGCCACAGGTAGAAGCCACCGATCGCCCAGCGCAGCACCCCCTCGATCCGGCGGTTGCGCGCCGCGCGCGGGGTCTGGTCATGGGCATGCGAATCCCACACCAGCCACAGCCAGAACAGGCCAATCGCCCAGACGCCGACCATCAGCCAGCCCGGCACGTCCCACCAGCCCCCGGCGGCGACCACGCTCAGCGACAAGGGCACCATCAGCGCCCAGGCGCTGCGCGGCACCATATCGACTTCAACCAGCAAGGTCAGCAGGGCGATGCGCTGGTCGAGCGACCATTTCTCGCGCTTGCGGAAATGCTGACCAAGGACAAACACCCCGACATCCGCGCCCAGCCAGAGGACGAACAGAAGCAGGTGGGCATAGACGAGCGCCGGATAGGCAAGTGCGGATATGTCCAGGGCGAGCTCCTTCACGTCATGCTGTTGCGCAAAAGCCACTCTGCGCGAAATTTCCATGGCTATTTGTCCGGACAAATGACACGTGCACGCTTGACAAGCAAGCGTTTGTCCGGACAACTTCACGAAGCAGGCAAGGGACATCTGGATCGTCAGAAGGCGGCCAGCCGCGCAACACTCGAGGAGCCCATCTCATGACTATGCCCATCCGACTGAGGCCGGCGATTACCGGCATGACCTCTGCCCTTGCACTTTTCGCAAGCGCCGCGCCTGTCTGGGCGCAGGACAGCGCCCCATCCGAAGCCTCCGACGACCAGGCAGATTCGGGAGCGATCATCGTCACCGCGCAGCGTCGTTCGGAAGACCTCCAGGATGTGCCTGCTTCTGTGACCGCGCTCGGCGCCAAGGATATCGCGCTGCGCCAGATCGAGGACGCAAACGATCTTCAGGCGCAGATCCCCGGCGTGGTCATCACCACCGGAACCGGCACCTCGAACTCGGCCCGCATCTTCTTCCGCGGCATCGGCGAGGACGAATCGCGCGGCGCAGTCGACCCGGCGATCGGCATCTACATCGACAATGTCTATCTGGGACGCACCGTTGGCAGCCTTGTCGACCTGCTCGACATCGAACAGGTTGAAGTGCTGCGCGGGCCGCAGGGCACGCTCTACGGGCGCAACACCAATGGCGGGGCGATCAAGTTCACCTCAGTGCGTCCGCAAATCGGCGAAAACTCCGTTTCGGCCGATTTCGGCTACGGCAATTTCGACCGCATCCAGGGGCGCGGCATCGTCAACCTCGCGCTGGCCGACAGTCTGGCGGTGCGCGTCTCGGGGCTTTACCGCGAGCGGGACGGGTACTTCACCCTCAACCCCAATGGTGACTTCGCCGGACTGGCAGGGACCACGATCGGCGACGAGGAAGTGCTCACCTTGCGCGGCAGCCTCTATGGCGAGATGAGCGATCGCTGGAGCGTCACGGCGATCTTCGATTACAACAAGGACAACTCCGACCCCGTCCCGAGCACGCTGGCCGCATCCAGCAGCAACCCGGCGATCACCACCGACCGTGACGGGGACATCTTTACACTCGAACCGGCGCCCGACGTGACCTGTTCGGCGGCGAGCCCGCCCGGCTTCCTGCCGATCGGGTGCTTCACCGATTATGCAAGCTCGGTCGAGAGCTACGGTGCCTCGATCGAGTTGAACGGGGAATACGACAACTTCACCATCACCTCTATCACCGCCTTGCGGGCAATGAACGATGACCTGTCGAGCTTCATCAGCTTCCCCTTCTTCCAGCGCACCAAGCAGGACCAGTTCAGCCAGGAATTGCTGGTCAACCTGACGCCGGCGGATCCGCTCAACCTGACGCTGGGCGCGTTCTATTACGAGGAAGGCGTCGACCTGCGATACACCTTCATCTTCCCGTTCGAAAACTTCGTCGACACCCAGAGCTTTGCGCTGTTCGGTCAGGCGGAGCTGGAGGTAACCGACGCGCTGACCTTCACGGGCGGCCTGCGCTGGACCACCGAGGATCGCGACTTCGTGGGCAATGCGGGCGGGCCCCTCGCAGGGTTCGGCACCAACATCACCGGCACCGCGGATACCGACAACGTCACCTGGACGGTGAAGGCCGATTACGCGATCACCGACGATATCCTGCTGTATGCGTCCTATGCGACCGGCTTCAAATCGCCCGGCTTCTCCTCGGACTGCTTCAACCCGACCGCGTGTTTCCGCCGGGTTGACGAGGAACAGCTCGATTCGATCGAGGCAGGCCTGCGCACCCAGTTCTGGGACGGGCGGATCACCCTCAACGCGACCGCCTTCTATAATGATTATCAGGACCTGCAGATCAGCGGCACGCTGCCGAGCGGCGCATTCACCCGTATCAATGCGGGCGAAGCCCGGATCCAGGGTGCCGAGATCGAGGGCCGGATCGAGCTGATCGACGGTCTGACCGTCTACGGCAATGCGAGTTTCCTCGATGCCGAATACCGCAACCTCGATTTCCAGCAGGCCGGCCTGCTTTCGAACAGCACCAACACCGTGCCGGGTCTTGCCTGCACGGGTGTCACGGCAGCCCCGGGCACACCGGAATACGAAGCGCAGGTGATCGACTGCGCGCTCGGCCTCGATCTCAAGAACGCGCCCGAATTCAAAGGGCTGATCGGCTTTGTCTATGAAGCCGATGTGGGCGCGGGCCAGATCTTCTTCGGCAGCGACGTCGCCTATGAAGACGATACCTTCGGCCTCGTCGCCAATGTGCCCGGCACCGAGCAGAACCCGGGGACACGGATCGATGCGCGGATTGGCTATCGCACCGATCGCTGGCGTGTGACCCTGTGGGGCAAGAACCTGACGGATCGGGAGTATTTCCGTGCCAATACCTTCAACGTGCCGACCCGCCAGAACCAGGTCTTTGCCGCCCCGCCGCTCACCTTCGGCGTGGATGTCGGCTTTACCTTCGACTGACGCGGTGCGCGACGCGGCACGCATGATCATCGCGGCGCTGGCCCTTGCGGCCGGCGCCGCCGTTCCTGCACGGGCCGCACCGCAGGCCACAGGTTACCGCGTCGAGCCGTGGAGCGAGGTCGTGGTCAGCGTCGCCGACCTTGATGCGAGCGCGGCCTGGCTGGTGGAAGACGGTGGCTGGGGAGAAGTCGCACGCGGGGAATTGGCGCGGGCGGAACTCGCCTATTGGCACCTGCCCGAGGGCGTTTCGGGCGCTTTCCTGAAAATCTGCGCACCCGCAGCGACCACCGGCTGCATCCGCTATGTCCGCTTCGACGGGGCCGAGGGGCAGCGCCCGATCCGCCTCGCGGCGCGGCCATGGGACACCGGCGGCATCTTTTCGATCATGCTGCGCAGCGAGAACGCGCAGGAAATGTTCGGCGCGGCAATCGCGCGCGGATGGTGGGCGGAAAGCGCGCCCTATACCTTCAGCTTCGGCGGATCGGATCTGGTCAATGTCGTGATCCGCGGCCCCCATGGGGTCAATTACGCGCTCTACCAGCGCGCCGCGCCGCCATTTGACGGCTTCCCTGTCGGGCGCCTCAGCCAGGCTTTCAACACCATGCGCATGGTACGCGATCAGCCCTCCGCCCTCGCCTTCTTCCGCGACCGGCTCGGCTTCGGGGTGCTGTTCGATGCGCCTTTCACCGATCCCGAGCCGCGGCCCAACAATTTCTCGGTGCCGGCCAACCTTGCCACGACGCTGGTGCGCCGCGCCGCTGTCGCCCAGCCGGTGCTGCCAGGCGAGGACGGCCGGGTCGAGGTGATGCAGTTCGAAGGTTTCTCCGGACGCGACCTGTCCGGCCATGCCGCGCCGCCCAATTGGGGGATCATCTCGGTACGCTATCCCGTCGCGCGGCTCGATGCCTATCGCGCGCTTCTGGAGGCCAATGGCGTGGCGGTCGTGCAGGAAGCCAGCGCCGTTGCAGTCGGCGGGCTCGGCACGCTCGATCTTGTCGCGGTGCGCGATCCCGACGGCAGCGTGACGGAGTTCTACCATGTCCGCTAGGCCCCGGGGCAACGGCCCGCTGGACAGTATCGCGCGGCTGCGTCACCTTCCGTATGTCGCGCTGGCGGCCCCCCCACGCGCAAAGGAGAGAGCGTGACACCCGCAACAACCCGCGGCATCGCCGCGCCGCCCGACGAGAGGGGCGAATTCGCCAAGGGCTGGAAGGTCCTGCTTGCGGGCGTGCTCGGGGTCATGTGCGGCGCATCGCCGATCCCCTACAACGTCATTGGCTTCACCATCGGGCCGCTGCGGGAGGAATTCGGCTGGAGCCAGACCGAGGCGGTGCTGCCCATCACCCTGTTCGGGGTAATCGCCAGCGTGCTCGCCCCGGTGTTCGGCTGGATGGCGGACCGCTTTGGCGTGCGCCCGGTGGCGCTGTGGTCGCTGTTCGCCTTCGCGCTGTCCTTTGCTGCGGTCGCCCTGACCCCGGCGGGAGACCCGCGCACGACGCTGTATGTCTACTATGCCTTCTGGGCGGTGATCGGCCTTGTCGGCATCGGCTCGACGCCTGTCACATGGAGCCGCGCGGTCAACCTGTGGTTCTACAAGAACCGTGGTCTTGCGCTCGGCATCCTGCTGCTCGGCACCAGCCTTGCCGCGATGATCATTCCGCGTTTCGCGGTCGAGGTGATCGCGGCGCAGGGCTGGCGCGCGATGTTCGCCGCAGTGGCGCTGTTCCCGCTCGCGGCGCTGGTGGTCGCCTTCTTCCTGTTCCGTGAGCCGACCCCGGAAGAACGCCCCCGCGCCATCGAAAGCGAGAGCGGGCGGTTGACCGGCGTCACGCTCGGCGCGGCGCTGCGCGATTACCGTTTCTGGATCATCTGGCTGTCGATCGCCTCGATTGCGGTGGCGTTCGGCGGGGCCTTCATCAACATGCCGACGATGCTGGGGCTGCGCGGGGTCGACGCAACCAGCGCGGCGAGCGTGATGGGCATTCTCGGCATCGGCATCTTCGCCGGACGGCTGATTACCGGCGCGCTGCTCGACCGGTTCTGGCAGGGTTTCGTCGCCTTCCCGCTGCTGTGCCTGCCCGCCATCTCGGCGTGGATCCTGCTGGGCGACAGCATCACCTTCCCGCTTGCGGCGACCGCCGGCTTCCTGCTCGGTTTCGCCGCCGGGGCCGAAAGCGATCTGATCGCCTACCTGACGGGCCGCTATTTCGGGATGGCCAATTACGGGCGCATCTACGGGATGCTCTATATGCCCTTCGGCCTCGGATCGGCGGCCTCGCCGGTGATCTATGCGCAGGTCTTCGACCGCACCGGCAGCTACGATCCGATCCTGACCGTCGCCATCGGGCTGTTCATTGCCGGAGGCGCGCTGCTGCTGCTGCTCGGCCGCTATCCGGAAAGCTTCCCCGAAGCGGACAGCGACCCCGCGCCTGCCGGAATGGAGCCTGCATGATGGCCAGCCTTGCTCACAACAATCCGCTTGCCCCGCTGCGCAAGGTCGTGGCGGAAGGCTCGCTGCTGACCGATCCGGCCAGCCTCGCGCTGCACAGCCACGACGTGTTGTCGCGCGGGGGCGAGCCACTCGCGGTGTTCCGCCCGGCATCGGTCGATGAACTCGCCACCGGGATCGGCGCGGCGACCGCGGCGGGCATCGCCATCGTCCCGCGCGGCGGGGGGATGAGCTATACCGGCGGCTATCTCTATGACGGCGGGCCGTTCCTGCTGGTCGATACCGCCGCGCTCGACGCGATCATCGAGGTCAACGAGACCGACATGGTCGCCACCGTCGAAGCCGGCATCAGCTGGGATGCGCTCCACCGCGCGCTCGCCCCGCGTGGGCTGCGGGCGCTGGCCTGGGGCACCCTGTCGGGCATCCGCGCCACGGTGGGCGGCGGGATGAGCCAGAACGGCATCTTCTGGGGCGCGCGCGGCGGCAGCGTGGTGGACGGCGCGGTCAGCTTCGACGTGGTGCTGGCCGACGGGACGATCATCTCCACCGGCTCCGAGTTCTTCCGCCCCTATGGCCCCGATCTTACCAGCCTGTTCGCCGCCGATTGCGGGGCCTTCGGGGTCAAGGCGCGGGTGCGGCTCAAACTGGTGCGCGAGACCGAAGCCTTCGCCTATGGCTCGTTCAGCTTTGCGACCCACGACGCGCTGCTGGGCGCGATGAGCGCGATTGCGCGGGCCGAACTCGCTTCCGAAAGCTTCGCCTTCGATCCCTTCCTGCAAGCCCAGCGCATGAAGCGGGATTCGCTGGTCAAGGACGCGCGCCAGCTCGGCAACATGCTCAAGGCCGAAGCCAAGGCAGGCGGCATCTTCAAGGCGATGAAGGAAGGCGCAAAGGTCGCGCTCGCCGGGCGCGGTTTCCTCGACGGGGTGCCCTTCAGCCTGCATTGCATCGCCGAGGGACGACACCAGTCAGGGGTCGATGCCGACATGCGCGCGATCGAGGGAATCGTGCGCGAACATGGCGGCAGCGTGGTCGAAAACTCGATTCCCAAGATCCTGCGCGCCAATCCCTTCCCGCCGCCCAATTCGATGCTCGGCCCGGGCGGCGAGCGCTGGGTGCCGGTGCACGGCTTCCTCCCCCACTCGCGCCTTGTCGAGGCGTGGGAGCGGCTGCAGGCCCTGTGGGATGCCAACGCCGCCGAGATGGCGCGGCGCAAGGTCGAAACCGGCGCGCTGATCGCAGCCACCGGGCGCAGCGCCTGCCTGATCGAGCCGGTGTTCTACTGGCCGGGCGAGCACAACCCGCTCCACGCCCACGCCATCGAAGCCGATCACCTCGCTCGCCTGCCGCGCCTTGCCGACAACCCCGAGGCGACCGCGCTGGTAGAGACGCTCAAGGCCGAGGTCATCGCCATCTTCCAGAGCCTCGGCGCGATCCACCTGCAGATTGCCCGCACCTATCCGCTGCGCGCGCGTCATGACCCGGCAGGCTGGGCGATCCTGACGGCGCTCAAACGGCAGATCGATCCCAAAGGCCTGATGAACCCCGGCGCGCTGGGGCTCGATGCCGCTGATTGACCGCCGCCGCACGCTTGCCGCAGGATTGGGCGCCGCCGCGCTCACCCGCGCCCCGTTCGCCTTCGCCAAAGGAGACAATGTGACCGAAACTGCCGCTTTTTCCGCGATGGCCCCCTTTTCTGCAATGGCAATGCAGCTGACCGCCCGCTCGCTCGAACGCCTGCCCGATGCCGCCGCGGCGCGCGCGGCGATCCTCGCGCATATCGCCGAGATCGAGGGCCAGATCCGCACCAGCGCAATTTTCGTCGCGCAATATTCGGGGCGGCCCGTGAAGCTGGTGGTGTTGCCCGAATATCTGTTCACCTCCTATCCCGGGCGCATTTCCATCCCCGATTTCGCCGCGCGGGTGGGCTTTGCCGAGGGTGGCCCGGAATACGCGGCGCTCGGCGGAGTTGCGCAAAGGCTCGGCATGTTCCTCGCGGGCAATGCCTACGAGACCGACACGGCTTTCCCCGATTTCTACTTCCAGACCAGCTTCATCGTCGCGCCTTCGGGCGTGGTGGTGCTGCGCTATCGCCGCCTGTTGTCGATGTTCGCGCCATCGCCGCACGATGTGTGGGAGGCCTATCTCGACAAATACGGCATCGAGGGCGTCTTCCCGGTCGCGCGCACCGCAATCGGCAACCTCGCCTGCATCGCCAGCGAGGAAATCCTCTACCCCGAAATCGCCCGCGCGCTCGCGCTGCGCGGGGCGGAGGTGTTCTGCCATTCCTCCAGCGAGATCGGCTCGCCGCTCGCCACCCACAAGGACATCGCCAAGCAAGCGCGCGCCTTTGAGAACCTCGCCTATGTCGTCTCCGCCAATACGGCGGGGATTTCGGGCACGGCCATGCCGCTCGCGAGTGCCGACGGGAACAGCCAGGTGGTCGACTGGAAGGGCCGCGTGGTGGCGCAATCGGGTGACGGGGAAACCTTCACCGCCTTTGCCGCGATCGACCTTGCGGGACTGCGCGAGGCGCGCCGCACGCCGGCGATGACCAATTACCTCGCCCGCCAGCGTCCCGCTCTTTTTGCGGAGAGCTATGCCGCGGCCGCTCAGCCCTTCCGCGGCCCCGACAACATGATGGAAGACGGCAGGCCCACCGTCCCCGACCGGGACCACTTCCAGCGCGCGCAAGCCGAGGTGATCGAACGCCTCGCCAAGGCAGGAGTGATCTGATGCAACACCGCACGATCAGCGGCACGATCCGTTACCTTTCGATGAAGCCGGGCCGCGAAGGGTCGACACGCGGTCGGGAGAGCTTCCGCTTTACCCATCACGGCGACGGCTCGGTGATCATGAGCGCGCATTGCGAAATCGAGGAGCCCGATCCCACGGTGATGCGCGATATCATCTGCCACATCGGGCCGGACCGCAAGCCGCGCAACCTGCTGGTGCATCTGACGGTGGGCGACGAGTTCCTCGGCTCGGGCTGGATGAATCATGATCCCGTCAAAGGCACGGTCGCTTGCGAAAGCGACAGCCCGGCGCTGGGCCGCCATTCGGAAGTGCGCGATGCGGGCGCGTTCGACGCTTTCGGTACCCATCCGGTGGTGGGCGACGGCTTCACCACCCGGCTGATGGATCACACGAAAGGCCCGCACCGCAGGAAATTGCGCTTCTTCCTGCCCTCGCCCGACCACCGGGGCGCCACCGCACCCCAGATCGCGGAAGTCGAAATGACGATGGAATATGTCGGCGAGGAGGAAAAGACGGTTGCTGCGGGCACCTTCCGCTGCCGCCGCTACCGCTATGTCGATGACAGCGAGGCGGGCATGGGCGGCGAACACCATCCCGATTTCGACATGTGGGTGACGGCGGACGAAGACAGCATCCTGGTCTATGGTTCCATCGACGGCTACATGATGAACCGTTACGAGCTGGTCGAGCTGGTGCGCTAGGGCGCTTTCCTACTTGCCGGGGCGGTGACAGGATCGCGCCGATGACCTGCCCTGTCCCTCTGCCGCCAGCCCTTTCGGGGGGCGCGGGCCGGAAGGTTTTCTGGTTCTGGACAGTGTCTCATGTGTCTCCAACACGGCCTGTCGCGCAGGCCAGGATCAGAGGCGAATCACCACCTTGCCGAAGTGGCTTCCGGCATCGAGGCAGGCGAAGGCCGCTGGGGCATCGGCGAAAGCGAAGCTGTGGTCGACAGGGATGGCAATGCCCTTGTCGGCGACCACCGCCAGCGCCGCCTCCAGCATCGCGCGGCTGCCGCTGGCGATGCCCTTGATCGCGGCGTTCTTGCCGATCAGCGCCCCTTGGCTCGCGCTCGCGGTGTCCTGCGGCGACCCGGCGAGCGCGCCGAGCGTGCCGATCCGGGCGTTGGGCGCGCAAGCCGCGAGCGTCTCTCCCAGCGCGGCAAAGCCGAGCGTATCGACCACGACGTCCGCCCCGCGCCCGCCAGTCGCCTCGAGCAGCGCCGCCGCCCAATCGGGTTGGGTGCGGTAGTTGATGGCGACGTCGGCTCCCAGCGCGCGCGCGCGTTCGAGCTTCGCGTCGCTCGACGACGTGATGGCAAAGCGCGCGCCCAATGCCTTGGCCAGCAGCAGCGCGAAGACCGAAACGCCCCCGGTGCCCTGCGCGAGCACAAGGCTGCCCGCGCCCGCGCCCCCGAAAGCGACCATCGCATGCCACACCGTCGCGCCGACCACGGCGAGACTGGCGGCGGTGGTGTCGGGCACGCTGGCGGGCACCTTGAGCGCGGCAGCGGCGGGGAGCACGATGCGCTCGGCCAGCCAGCCATCGGCGCTAACCCCCATGTCCTGCGCGAACACCGCCGGGCTGTATGCCGCATCGTCCAGCCAGGTGAGGAAGTGCGGGGCGATCACCCGGTCGCCCGGGGCAAGGCCGGCGACGCCCTCGCCTGCCGCGATCACCTCGCCCACCCCGTCGGACAAGGGAATGCGGGTTTCGGGCAGGTCGCCGCCATACTGCCCGCGCAGCACCATCAGGTCGCGGTAGTTGAGCCCGGCGGCGATGACCCGCACCAGCACCTCGCCCGGCCCCGCGACCGGCTCGGCACGCACGGTCAGGCGCAAGCCGCCGATGCCGCGCTCGCCTGCGCCTCGCGGTCCGACTTCCCATGCCTTCATGGTGCCGCGATCCTCCTCTCGTCACACAGGGTGCGCTTCCACGGCGCGCCATCCTTGAACCATTGCCAGGTGCGCGCGCGGCTCTGCCCATCGGGCGCGATGCTGATCATCTCGACGTAGTGCGCGCCGGGAACATCCAGCCGCTCAAGCCGCAGCATGAGGGTGTCCTCGTGGGTCTGCCAGCCATACCCCGAGAAGCGGTCGGTCGCCCAGACCAGCCGCTCGCCCTCGAGCCGCCCGCCGAACTCGTAGACAGCACTGCGTCCGTCCTCCCACGTCAGCCAGTTGTGCTGGACGTAGTGCCAGGGGCCGCTGTCGGGAAACTCGCAGTGGGTCTTCACCCGGTGCGCATCGAGCAGCGCGCCATCGCTGTCGAAGTGGCGATACCAGCCGTTCCACCAGCCTTCGTGCAGCAGCATTGCGGGCATGGCAGCGGAAAGCGCAGCGCGGTTGCTCATGCCCCGCTCCGCTCGGCATAGGCGTCGATGGTGAGCGCGGTCCCGGTCTGGCGGATCAGCGCCTGTTCGCGCAGGAAGCGCATCATCCCGGAATCGCCCATCCGGCTCGGCCCCAGCCCGCTGCCCTTGCGCGACAGGTTGGTGGCATCGCCGACCATCGAGGTGAGCGCCCCGTCCTGCAGCGAGACCGCCCCCGCATCAAGCAGCGGAGCGATGGCCTCGGCCTCCTCCAGAGACCCGGCGAGGACCGCTGCGGACAGGCCGTATGCACTGTCGTTGGCAAGCGCGACGGCCTCCTCCGACGTATCGAACAGCGTTACCGGCAGTACCGGGCCGAAGGTCTCCTCGCGCATCACCGCCATGTCGTGCGTGACATCGATCAGCACCGTGGGTCGCAGATATGCCCCGCCGCCGAGCCGTTCTACCGTGCCCCCGGCCAGCACTCGCGCCCCCGCCGCCACGGCCGCGTCAATCTGGACCTGCACCTTGTCCGCCTGCGCCGGGAAGATGAAGGGGCCGATATGACCGCGCGCCGGGTCGGGATGGGTCAGCTCCACCGCCTTGGCGCCCGCCACCAGCGCGGCGAGGAAGGGTTCGGCGATCGCGCGGGCGACATAGATGCGCTCGATCGACTGGCACGCCTGCCCGGTCGCGACGATCGCGGATCGCAGCGCCACCTGCGCGGCCCAGACCGGATCGGCGGTGGCGGTGACGATCATCGGATCCTTGCCGCCCAATTCGAGATTGGCCGGGATGAGCCGCCGCGCCGCCGCCTCTGCCACCTTGCGACCCGTCGCGGTCGAACCAGTGAAGCAGACGTAATCGACCTCCTCGATCAGCGCCTGGCCGACCTCGGCCCCGCCCATCACGTAGGCGAGCGGCAGGTCGGGCATGGCGGCAAGCACCGCGCGCATCGGTTCGACGAAGCGAGGCGTGACTTCCGACGGCTTCACCAGCGCCGCCGATCCCGCCATCAGCGCAGGCACCGCGTCGATATGGCTGAGGATCACCGGGAAGTTCCACGGCGCAATGGCCCCGAACAGCGGGACAGCGCTGTAGTGCGTGACCAGTTCGATGCCGGGGGTGAGCGAGGGCTTGGGCCCGCGATCAAGGTCTGCGAAGAGTTCCGGCCCGCGCGCGGCCCAGCGGCGGATATTGGCGATGCAGCCCTGCACCTCGATCGCGGCGATGGCACGGCGCCCGGTGTCGATGGCGAGCGCGGCGGCGATGCTGCCCGCTGCGGCCTCCATCGTATCGGCGAACCGCAGCAGCACGCCGGCACGGCCTTCGGGCCCGAGCGCTTCCCAGCCCGGCTGCATTCCCCGGAGCCGCGCCGCCTCGGCGGCGATATCGGCACGGGAGGTCTCGGCGAAATCGTAATCCGCTTCGCCGGTGCGCGGGTTCAGCGCCTTCACGTCTGCGTCTCCCATGCCGAGACGATCTCGTCCCCGCGCGCGAACCATGCCTCCGGACGCTGCGCCAGATGAGCAAGCAGCCCTTCCAGCGCGGCGATGCGATAGGGCAGGCCCATGATATAGGGCGTGAGGTGGATCGGCAGCATCCGCCCACCCCCGCTCGCCGCCGCTTCGCGCGCGAGCCAGTCGAAGGCATCGCCCATGCTTTCCGCCCAGCTGTCGGCGCTCTTCTGCTGGACGGTGACAATCTGCCGGTCGGACAGTTCGTGGTTGAGCGGCAGGTTGATGAGGCCGTTGACGAAGCGCCAGGGCAGTTCGTCGTTCACCCAGTCGCAGCAATAGGCAAGGCCCTGATCCCTGAGGATATCGGGCGTGGCAAAGCTCTGCTGGCGGGCGATGGACAGCCAACCCGAAGGCCGCATCCCGCTGGCGCGCTCGATCCGCTCCATTGCCTCGGCGACGAGCGCGCGCTCCGCCTCGGGTGCGAGGGTGGAATCGATGGTGCCGTTCATGTCGGTCGAATGGGCGATCACTTCGTGCCCTCCCGCGATCACCGCTGCGATCAGTTCGGGGTATCTTTCGGCAACGGCGGCGTTGGTGGCAAAGCTGGCCTTCACCCCGGCGTTCGCGAAGGCATCGAGAAAGCGCCACGCGCCCACCCGGTTGCCATAATCGCGCGCGGTGTAGTGACGGTAATCGGGATAGGGCGTGACCATGTGGCCGGGCGCGGTGAAAGGGCCACCCGGTATAATCGGGAACCATTCGAGGCTGACGCACAGCCACACCGCGACCGAGCCTTGCGGCCAGCGGACAGGCTGGCGGGCGTGCATGTTCGACCATTGATAGAGGTCATGGTCGTAACCCTCGCAGCGGCGGGGATATTCGAGGTAGTTATTAGGCAGCGTGCTCATTGTTGCGCCCTCCCTACTTGCTCCCGCCATGCGTCAACGATCTCGCCCGCCCGCGCGATCCATGCGCGACCGTCGCTGGCGATGTGCTCCAGCGCCTCCTCGAAAGGGCCGATGCGGTGCGGCTGGCCGATCAGATAGGCGTGCAGCGGGATGCACATCACCGTGCCCGATGCCTCGCCCTCGGCCGCGAGCCGTTCAAACTGGCGTACCAGCGTCTCGGCATATTCGCGCCCGGACATGTTGTAGACGAAGAAGCCGTAATGGTCGTTGACCTCGAGGCTGTAGGGGATCGAAGCCAGTCGTCCGGTCTTGACCTTCACCTCCTGCACCTGATCGTCGTGATAAAGGTCGCAGGTGTAGTCGAGGCCATATTCCGCAATCAGATCGAGCGTGCGCGGGGTGTGGGTCAGCGCCGGGGCGAGCCAGCCGCGGATCGTCTGTCCGGTCGCCGCGCGCACCGTGGCAATCGAATCCTCGATAATCGCGCGCTCCTGATCTTCCGCCATTTCATAGGAGTATCGCGTATTGTAGATACCGTGACTAAAGAACTCCCAGCCGCGCGCGGCGGCATCGGCGACCACTTCGGGATGATGCTGGCACAGCGCGACCGAAAGGCTGACCGAGCCGGGAAAACCGTGACGGCTCATGACCTCGGCCATGCGCCAGTGGCTTACGCGGTTGGAATGGTCGCGGTGGGAATAGCCGACCACATCGGGATGCGGTCGTGCCCAGGACTTGCGCTTCGGGTGCGCGGGCGGATCGATCTCGTAATATTCGAGATTGGGCGCGACCCATACCGCGACCGACTTGCCACCCGGCCACACGATCTTCCGCCGCGCATTATAGGGATGGTAATCGTAAAGCCCCGGATCGGCCGCGCCCTCCTGCATCTCAGCGTGCCTCCAGCCAGTCGATTACCGCCTGCACCGGCTCGACATCGGCATATTTCAATTGCAGGTCGGTGAGATTGGCGAAGTGGTAGCTTTCGTGTTTGTCGGCGCAGGTCTCGATCGGGACGATCGCACGGTATCCGTGGGAAAGCGCATCGACCGCGGTCGCCCGCACGCAGCCACTGGTGGAGCCGCCGGTCACCACCACCGTATCGACCCGGTGGAAGGTGAGATAGCTGGCGAGCGGGGTTTCGAAGAAGGCGCTCGGCATGCGCTTGGTGTATTGAAGATCGTCGTCGTCGATCTCGCAGCGCGGGTCGAAGGCGTGGCGCGTCGACCCGTACTTGATGTTCTGCAAGCTATCCTCGGTGTCGGTACGGGTGCCCCATACGCCCGCATCCCCGGCATCGGTCTTGTAGGCGACCCGGCTCCAGATCACCGGCATCCCCCGTTCGCGCGCGAGCCGGCTGATCGTGTTGATGTACTCGATCTGGCGCGGGTCGGTCTCGTAGGCGGTCTTGAACATGTCGGTGCGGGTATAGGCCTGCTGCACGTCGACATTGACGATCGCGAGCTTCTCCCCGAACCCGAACTTGCGGCGGGCGGGATTGGCCATCACTTCCTCGAACAGCTGGCGGGCAGTCTTGCCGTCCGATATCATCTTCGTGCCGATCAGTTCCGCCATTGCGCGTGCCGTCCTTTTTTCGTTCGATTCCACTTTGACAGCGGACAATAAACGCGCGTAGAGGCTTGTCGAGTGAAATTTGTCCGGACAACTTTGGCGTGATGATAACGCGGCACATCCTGACCATTCCCGGCACAGGCAGGCGCGTGCATTACCGCCGCTGCGGGACGGGACCGGCACTGCTGATGGTGCACCAGAGCCCGCGCTCCTCGGCGGAATACGAACCGCTGATGCGCAAGTGGGCCGAACATTTCACCTGTATTGCGCCCGATACGCCGGGCTTCGGCCAATCCGACCCGCTGCCCGGCACCCCCGAGATCGCCGATTTTGCCGATGCGTTGTGCGAGACAATCGACGCACTCGGCCTCGGCCCCTGCCCGGCCTATGGCTTCCATTCGGGGGGGATTATCCTCGTCACCGCACTGAAGCGCCAGCCGCAGCGGTTCCGGGCGCTGGCGGTGGGCGGCTATGCGATCTGGAATGCCGAGGAAATGCGCGTCTTCGGCGAGCGTTATCTCCCCGATTTCCATCCTGCCCCCTATGGCGAGCATCTCGCCTGGCTGTGGAACCGGATGCTCGAACAAAGCTGGGTGTTCCCGTGGTTCGACACGCGCGAGGAAGCGCGGTTGTCGGTCGCCCATGCCGACGTGCCGCGCGTGGCGCAGGCGGTGATGGAGATGCTTGAAGCGGGCGATGCCCACCGCGCGGGCTACGGCGCGGTGCTGCGCGCCCCGCGCGACATTCCGCCGGCCGAGGCCGAGGTGCCCCCCTGCCTCATCAGCGCCTATGACGGCGATCCCTTGCAGGCCCATATCGATCGGCTCGGGCCGATGCCTGCCGGATGGGAGGCAAGGAAAGTCGCCACGCCCGCAGACCATCACGACGCGAGCCTTGCCTTCCTGCGCCAACATAGCGGCGAGGCGCCCTGCCTACGGCTCGCCGAGGATGCGCACGAAGGCTGGGTCGTGATCGAAGGCGGGCTGATCCACTGGAAGGGCAAGCGCGGAGCCGATCGGCTGGTGCTTCATGCCCCGGCGGGCGAAATGGCAGATCCGGACGAAGGCACGATCGCCATCGATGCTCCCGGTCACGGCCAGTCCGGCACCTTCGCGGACCCGCGCGCTGCGGTCGAGGCGGCGGCGCTGGCGCTGGGAGCGGAAGCGATCCTGTGGCCATCCCCTCCACCCGGCGACCCCGACAGGCTCTATCCCGACATGACGCCCGACCGCTTCGGCGCCTACCTTCAGCGCGCTTGGGCCATCGCCCGTGCCGAGGCCTTCTTCGCGCCGTGGTACGCGGCGAGCGCCGCACATGCGATCCCGCTCGCGCCCGAGGCGCTCGACCCGCACGCACTACAGCGCCGCGCCCGCGCGCGCATCCTTGCGGGGGATGCCGCGCGCCGCTGGCATGATACACTCAGCACCATCAAGGGAGAGACCCGATGAGCGATTTTGCCGCAGCCATGCCGCTGCTCGCGCGCCACGAGGGCGTGTGGGACGGCACCTATTCCTATTTCAACGCGCAGAACGAGAAGATAGACGAGCACGCCAGCCGCCTGCTGTGCCGCATCACCGGCGATCGGCAAGTGCCCTACCACCAGACGAACCACTACACCTGGCCCGACGGGCGCACCGAAGTGCGCGATTTCCCCGCGACCTATCGCGACGGTCGCATCTGGTGGGACAATGAGCTGATTCAGGGCTGGGCGGCCGAAGTCCCGCTCGACGAATATAACCGCACCATGATGCTCTACTGGCAGCGCACCGGCGATCCATCGCTGTACCTCTACGAGCAGATCCAGATTTCCGACTGCGGCCAGCATCGCTGCCGCACTTGGCACTGGATCCGCAATGGCCAGCTCGAAACCCGCACCGCGATCCAGGAGACCTTCGTGACCAAAGACTGGCGTGCAATCGACGCCGAGATGAACGCGAAGGGCTGACGCAGCCCCATGGAACAGACCCTGTTCGCCAAGATCTGGGACGCACACCGTATCGCCGACACGGCTGGCGGCGCGCAGCTGATCGCGATCGACCGGGTGTTCCTGCACGAACGCACCGGCGCTGCGGCGCTCAGGCGGATGGCGGAAACGGGGCGCGGCGTGCTCGACCCAGCGCGGGTCTTTGCAGTGATGGACCACATCGTCGACACCCGACCCGGGCGCGGTGACGGCACGCTGATGCCCGGCGGCGAAGGTTTCATCACCGAGACCCGCGCAGCGGCCCTAGCGGCGGGGATCACCCTGTTCGACGTCAACGACCGCGATCAGGGGATCATCCATGTGATCTCGCCCGAACAGGGCATCGTGCTTCCTGGCCTGACGTTGGTCGCGCCCGACAGTCATACGTGCACGCAGGGGGCCTTCGGGGCACTCGCGTGGGGCATCGGCAGCAGCGAGGCCGAGCACGCGATGGTCACCGGCACGCTGCGGATGGAGCGACCCAAGACGATGCGCGTAACCTTCACCGGCACGCTTGCCTCCGGCGTTACGGCGAAGGACATGGCGCTCGCCCTGATCGCCGCCCACGGCGCGGGCGGCGGGGCGGGCCATGCGGTCGAATTCGCCGGGGAAGCGGTGCGCGCGCTCGACATGGAAGGGCGCATGACGCTGTGCAACATGGCGACCGAATTCAGCGCCATGACCGGGATCATCGCGCCGGATGCCAAGACATTCGCCTATCTGGCGGGCTGCCTCTATGCCCCCGAAGCCTTCGACGATCCTTACTGGGCGACGCTGCGATCCGATCCCGATGCCGCCTTCGACCGCGAGATCGTGATCGACGCCAGCACCCTCGCCCCGATGGTGAGCTGGGGCACCAGCCCCGAACACACCATTCCCGTCACCGCCGCCGTGCCGCAGGGACCCAAGCGCGCGCATGACTATATCGGCCTCGCCCCGGGAACCCCGCTTGCCGGGACGCCTGTCGATGCGGCCTTCATCGGCTCGTGCACCAACAGCCGCATTGCCGACCTGCGCCGGGCCGCCGCGCTGCTAAGGGGTCGCCGCATCGCGCCCGGCATCCGCAAGGCGCTGGTCGTGCCCGGCTCGCTTGCGGTCAAGCGGCAGGCCGAGGCCGAAGGGCTCGACAAGGTATTCGAAGCGGCGGGCTTCGAATGGCGGATGAGCGGGTGTTCGCTGTGTTTCTACGCGGGTGGGGAAGGCTTCCCCGAAGGATCGCGGGTGATCTCCAGCACCAATCGGAATTTCGAGGGGCGGCAAGGCCCCGGCATCCGCACCCACATCGCCTCGCCCGAGACCGTTGCAGCGAGCGCCATCGCCGGAGCCATCGCCGATCCACGCGAACTCGCCCGCGAAGGTGCGCCGGCATGACACCCGTCTCAACCATCACCAGCCCCGGCGTGCCGCTGCTGCGCGACAATATCGACACCGACACGATCATCCCCAGCCGCGAGATGAAGACGACAGGCCGCACGGGCCTTGCCGACGGGCTGTTCGCGCCGTGGCGCTATAGCGATGCCTCTGCGCGGGTGCGCGATCCCGCCTTCGTGCTCAACCAGCGCGATGCCATCGGCACGCGGTTGCTGCTGGCGGGCGCGAATTTCGGCTGCGGGTCGAGCCGCGAGCACGCGGTCTGGGCTCTCGCCGAATTCGGGATCGAAGCGATCATCGCGCCATCCTTCGCGCCGATCTTCAAGGGCAACTGCATTCGCAACGGGCTGCTGCCGATCGAACTGCCCGAGGCGGTGGTGCATGGCCTGACGTGGCAGATGGTGCAGATCGACCTGCCCGCGCAGACCGTCAGCGCCGGGGACGAAAGCTGGACCTTCGCAATCGACGCAGAGGCCAAGGCGATGCTGGCCGAGGGCCTCGACGCGATCGACCTGACGCTCAGGCAGAAGCCCGCCATCCTCCGCTGGCTTGCCGCCGACCGGCGGCTACGACCATGGGTCTATCGGGAGAACGCCAAGTGACCGACATCCTCGTCTCCGAAGTCGGTCCGCGCGACGGGCTGCAATCGATCAAGGCGATCATGCCGCTCGAAGCGAAAAAGCGCTGGATCGCGGCCGAGGCGGCGGCAGGCGTGCGCGAGATCGAGGTCGGCAGCTTCGTGCCGCCCAGCCTCCTGCCGCAGATGGCCGACACCGCCGAACTGGTCGCCTTCGCGCGCGGGATCGCGGGGCTGAACGTGGTCGCACTGGTACCCAATGCCAAGGGAGCCGCCCGCGCCGCCGAGGCCGGCGTTCAGGCGATGAGCATCCCCTTCTCGATGAGCGAGACCCACAGCATCAAGAACGTGCGCAAGGATCACCCTGCCATGCTGGCCGAAATCGGCGCAGCGGCAGAGATCGCGCGGGCGGCCGGCATTCACTTCGCCGTGGGCCTTTCGACCGCCTTCGGCTGCACCATGGAGGGCGCGGTCAGCGAGGACACCGTGGTGCGGCTTGCCGAACAGGCGGCAGAGGCCGGGGCGCAGGAATTCTCGCTGTCGGATACCACCGGCTATGCCGACCCGGCGCAGGTCCGGCGGCTGGTGCGCAAGGTGCGCGCGGCGGTGGGTGCGGAGCGGATGACGACGCTTCACCTCCACAACACCCGCGGGCTCGGCCTCGCCAATGTCGTGGCGGGTCTGGAGGAGGGGATCACCACTTTCGATGCCTCGCTCGGCGGGCTCGGCGGTTGCCCTTTCGCGCCGGGGGCGAGCGGCAATCTGGTGACCGAGGACCTTGTGCTGATGCTCAATGCGATGGGCCTCAAGACCGGGATCGACCTCGACAAGCTGCTCGAAGTGCGCGCCATCCTCGCCGCAGCGCTGCCGGGCGAGCCGCTCTATGGCTTTACCCCTGATGCCGGGCCGATGAAGGACTACGCACAGAGGATCGCATCATGAGCGCGCCCACGCCACTCGCCGGGATCCGGGTTGTCGAGTTCACCCACATGGTGATGGGGCCGGTGGTTGGCCATATCCTCGCAGGGCTCGGTGCCGAAGTCGTGCGGATCGAGCCGATCGGCGGCGACAACACGCGCCGCCTGAAAGGTTCGGGCGCGGGCTATTTCCCGATGTACAACCGCGGAAAGCAGTCGATCTGCCTCGACCTCAAGGACCCGCAGGGCCTCACGGTGGCGCGCGACCTGATCGCCCGGTCGGATGTGCTGGTGGAGAACTTCCGCCCCGGCGCGCTCGACCGGCTGGGTCTGGACTACGACACCTGCGCCGCCGCCAACCCGCGCCTCGTCTACTGCTCGGAGAAAGGCTTCCTGCCCGGCCCCTACGAACAGCGCACCGCGCTCGACGAGGTCGCGCAGATGATGGGCGGGCTCGCCTACATGACGGGGCCGCCGGGCCGTCCCTTGCGCGCCGGGGCAAGCGTGATCGATGTCACCGGGGGAATGTTCGGCGTGATCGGTGTGCTGGCCGCGCTCGAGGAACGCCACCGCACGGGGCGCGGGCAAAAAGTCGTCGCCAGCCTGTTCGAGACCACCACCTATCTCGTCGGCCAGCACATGGCGCAGTTCGCCGTTACCGGCAGCCCCGCCGCGCCGATGCCCGCACGGGTCTCGGCCTGGGCGATCTACGATGTTTTCGAAACGAAGGACGAACCGGTCTTCATCGGTGTCGTTACCGATGCGCTGTGGGAGAAGTTCTGCCGCCTCTTTGCGCTCGACGCCTTGTGGGCGGACGAGAGCTTGCGGGAAAACAACGCCCGGGTTGCCGCGCGTGACCGGATCATCCCCGAAATCCGCGCGCTTGTCGCCACGATGACGCGCGCCGAGGTGATCGCCAGGCTCGACGGTTCGGGCCTGCCTTTCGCGCCGATCGGCCGGCCCGAAGACCTGTTCGACGATCCACACCTCCAGCACGGCGGGCTCGAAGACGTTACTCTCGACAACGGCACTGAGGTGCGCCTGCCGACCATTCCGTTGGAGATGGGCGGCGCGCGGATCGGTGCGCCGCAACACCTGCCCAAGCCGGGCCGCGATGCACGCGCGGTGCTCGAAACCCTTGGTTATGACGAAAACCGGATCGCCGCGCTGATCGAGGCGGGCGCCGTGGGAGAAAACACATGAGGATGATCGGAATGGCAGGAGCCGCCGCAATGCTGGCGGGATGCAGCGTCAATATCGGCAATGAGGCGCCGCAGGTGACCGCCCCCCCGGCCTCACCCGGTGTCGCCGCTCCGAAAGAACGCCTGCCGACTGACGTGCGCCGCGCCACCATCATTGTGCGCGACATGGACAAGTCGCTGGCGCTCTACCGCGACGTGATCGGGCTTGCGGTCAATTACGATACCACGGTCCAGACCTCGGGCGTGGCCCTGCCCGCGGGCGAGCCGGGGGCGACGGCGCGACTGGTGCTGCTCAACGCCAATGACCCCTGGGTCGGCTGGATCGGGCTGATGGAGTGGGTCGATCCCGCCATTCCTGCCGGCGACTATCCCAGGCGGATGGGGCCGGGCGATGTCGTGCTGGTGCTCAACACCGACGATGTCGAGGGCCGCTGCGCCAAGGCGAAGCAGGTGCCCGGCGTGACCTTCACCGCCGAGGCGCGGCTTCAGACCTATCCGGGCCGCAATGGCGGGCCGGACATCCGGGTGATGGGCTGCAATTTCTTCGACCCCGACGGGATCCTGATCGAGCTCAACCAGATTCTGGAGTGACGAGGTCCGGCCCGTCGATCACCAGCACCTGAACGTCGGCCAGACCTTCGCGCAATTTCCTCGTCTCGGCATATTCGGGACTGTTCCAGAAGGCCTTGATCGCGGCGCGGTCGGGCCATTTGGAGATGACCATGCTCGCGCCCTCTCCGAAGCTGCCTTCGAGGCATTCGGCGCCCGGCCCGCGCAGCAGGTATTCGCCGCCGAATTGCGGGATCAGCGCCGCTGCCGCCGCGCCGTAGCCGGAGATGAAGGCCTCGCGGTCGCGGATGGCGGCGGTGACGATCATGTAGGCGGGCATTCGCGAACCTCCCTCAGAACGGCTTCACCGCGCCGAGGAAACAGACCGAGGCGATGGTGATCCAGTAGATATAGGCGGCCACCCGCGCGAGCGCGATCTCACGGGCAAGCGCGGCCTCCTGCTCGGCATTGGGCCCCATGGCGAGGATCCGGAACCGCTCGGTCCAGCGCCGCATGACGAGACGCAGGAACAGGCCGATGCACAGGGCAAAGGCATAAAGCCCCATTTTGGAAGGATACCACAGGTTGCTCGGCCCGGAAGTGATCGGCCCGCTTGCGGCAAAGGCCATCCCAGCCGCCACCAACAATGCGACAATCAGAGGATAGCGCAGCAGTTCCTCGGTGCGGGTGACGGCGATGCCGATGTCGGTCTCGCGCTGAATGAAGGCGGTCCAGGTCATCGCCAGCCAGATGGCGAAGAACAGCCACATCCACCACACGCCTGCCCCATCGAGCAGCGGCACGAAGCCGTAGATCTTGCCCATGTGCAGCCCCAGCGGCAGCAGCAGGACGATGCCGGTACGCGCGAGAATGTCGATCCGGTAGGCGGTTTCCATATGCCGCCGCCGCTCTTCCAGCGACAGGGCCGGATTGGTCACGTGGTAACTGGTCTGGAACACGCCCCATTCGCCGCCCAGCCAATAGACCATCGCAAGGATGTGCACCCACCGCAGAATGGCGAGTTCGTTGCTCGCGAGAAATTCCATCATCGCATCTGACCCCCTGTTGTCGGCGCCCCGTCCGCGCCGTGATCCCTATTCGCGCGACAGCTTCTCGACGATGTCCATGATCGGCGGATCATGCGCCTCCATCGCCTCGACCTCCTGCTGGAAGCCGCGCATGATGCGCGCGATATAGGCCTGCGTGGCAAGGCCCCGTTCATCCCCCGCTTCGCGGTCGGGCACATAGCTTTCGATGTCGCCGCGCGAGAGCGTACCCTTGGCGTCGAGCAGCCGTTCGATCGTGTCCTGCCGCTCGCGCAGCGCCGAAACCTCCGCCGCGAGCGCGAAGACCGTCGAATAAAGCCGGTCGAGCGCCGGATCCTCGAAGAATTCCGGACGCTTGCCCTTGGCGCGCCGACCCGACAGCGCGACCCAATCGAGTTGTTCCTCGACCATGCTCACGCCGCCACCTGCCGTTCGGACGCAAGCGGCTTCCACGCGCCATAGGCGTTCCAGATCGCGGCGCGGCCATAATCCTCCTCGCCATCATCAGGAGAGGGCGGGAAGATCGCCGGATCGACCACCGCGCGCACCCCGGCGACGAACTGGCTATCACGCGGGAAACCGGCCTTCGCCATCACTTCCTTCAGATCCTGCCCGTGCATCGCCGACCAGAACGGCTCGTTGTTGTTGAAGGCATCCCAGTCGCGCATGAACTGCTCGAACAGCGGCATCTCGTCCGAATATTGCGGCTGTTCGATATGCAGGATCAGCCCGCCGGGCGCGAGCACGCGGTTGGCCTCGGCCAGGATGCGCGGCATCGCCTTGGCGGACAATTCGTGCAGGAACATCGTCGTCTGCACCCAGTCGAAATGCCCGTCGGCCCAGCGCGACAGGTCCTCGCCCGAGGCTTGCACAAAGCGGATATTGGTCACGCCCATCGCCGCCGCGCGGGCCGCGCCGTAACGCAGGGAAGCCGCCGCCGTGTCGATCGCGATGACCTCGGCATCGGGGAATGCCTGCGCGATCGGCACGGCATTGTGGCCGATGGTGCAGCCGATATCGAGAATGCGGCGCGGGCGCCAGTCGGGCCGCTCGGCCTTGACCCAGCCGACCACCGCCTGTCCGCCCCCGTCATTGAGCCCGCCGAGCGCACCGCCCGTAGTGGCGAACAGGCCGACATCGTAATTCGCTCCGACTGTCACATCGCCCGGGCGCTCTTCGCCGTGATAGCCGCCGGGCTGGCAGTGAATGTCGACAGCGGTCTGGTAATCGGGTTGAGCAATCGCCGGATCGAGCTCGAGCATCCGCGAATGTTCGTTGAACTGGCGCGCCATCGCGTCGAGCTCGTCAAGCTGGCGCAGCACCACCTGCCGGCCGTTGTGCTGGCGCATTTCCATCGAATTGCGCTTCAGCGCCGACCACATGCGGTGCCAGGAATCCTTGTTCATCGAGTCGCGGATCTCGTAGCGGTGCTCCGGGTCGCGGCCGTGTTCGGCACGGAAGGCGGGCAGCACCCGCTTTTCATAGGCGAGCCGGTTGCCTGCGCCGATGGTGCCGGAAAGATAGCGATTGAAGTGCGTCAGGAAATTGAACCGCGCCGCCTCGTCATGGGAGGTTCGCGGCATCATCGGATGGCGGCTCATCGCGGTATAGGGCGGGGGCAGATCTTTGGACATGGGCGGCACCTTTGAACTGAGCCGGAAAGTTGTCCGGACAAATTTGACGGGGAACGCGTGTTTGTCAAGGATTGTGCAATGCGTCCTTGATCTGGATCATACTGCAAGCACCACGCCCTGCACAATCAGCGCGCCCAGCCCTCCATCGCCTTGCCCTGCTGGAGCGCGCGAATCTCGTCGAGGTCGCGCGGCGGATTGAGCCACATCGGCTTTTCCTTCTCCGCCCATTCGCGCAGCCGCTTCGGCAGTCCGGCATTGCTGTCGACCCGCCAGGACAGCAGGTGATAGATTGCCTGCCCCTTGCCCGCAAACGGCGGGAGCGCGCCATAGCGCTGCCAGGCCATTTGGTAGGGTTCGTCATTGGTGCCGGGGCGGTGGATGAAGAAGTCGTAGTTCTCCCAGGCCTCGTATCGCCCGCCGTTGGGGAGCGGGAAATCGAGGAACACCGGCGCGGTGATGGCAAGCGTATCCTTGCCCATCCAGCGCCAGGTCATGCCCGTCTTGGCCTCGATCTTCTGGACAGCCGGCGCGACCCCCTGTTCGACATCCCCGTAGATGCGCCCGTTTTCATATCGATAGGAGATCATCTGGTAAGGGTATGCGATCGGCTCGACCTTCTGCCCGTTATATTCGGTGAGGATCTCGCCGGTCTCCGGGTCGGTATAGGCATAGGTCTTGCGGGTCAGGTGCACCACCGGATCGCCGGGCTTTTCGGGCCAGAACACCCGGCTTGAATCGAACCCGATCATGCCGAACAGCTTCTTGCCGCTCGGATATTCGTAGATCCCCCCTTCCGAGACCCAGTGCACCGGCTCGCCGGTCCCCGCACGCGCATCGATCCACATCCGGAACTCTTCTGGCACAGCCGCGCGGCTGTCAGCGGCGGCGGCGCTGACTGCAGGCGCGGCCCCGCCTTCGGACAGGGCAGGAGCGCCCGCCGCCATCGCGGCCACGGAACAGCCAAGGACGAGGTAGCGGCGAAAACGGGGGGACGAATGCAGCATGGTTGCTCCTGTGATGGTTCAACCATGTAATTTGTCCGGACAAATGCCGCTTGGCAAGACCTTCTCGCTCAGGAATCGGTAAGAGCGAGCCGGTAAGGGAAATGCGGATCGGCAAGAGAGGACATACGCGAATAAAACCGCGCATTGGCCGCCGCCTGACACATGCGGTCACAAGCGGAACAATGTAGATGCTGGATATGGTAGCGGAGGAGGGACTCGAACCCCCGACACGCGGATTATGATTCCGCTGCTCTAACCACCTGAGCTACTCCGCCCCACTGGGCCACCAGCGCATAATTTTCGCCGGGATTCGCGCCGGGCTCAGCCCGTGCGAGCGGCGCATTTAGGGCGAGGCCGGGCGCTGGTCAACCATTCTCGCGCAGACCCGTATCAAAGTCGTTCGCGGCCCCGAAAAGCGAAGGCTTTGACCTTCTGCCACGGCCCGCCCTGGTAGAGGTAAAGCTCCAGTGCAGGGAAGGCAAAGCCCCCTTTTGCCATCCACGGCGCCAGCATCGGACCAAGGCTGGCCTGAAGGCTGCGGGCATCATCCTTCGTTACCTTGTTCTGGATGGTGATATGCGGGCGCGGTTCATGGAGGTCCTGCTGGGTGAGGCTGCCATGGAAATGCTCGGCGATAATCGCGCGCAGCTGCAGCAACTGCGGCGCTTCCAGCGCGATGGCGGTGCCCGTGCCGAGATCCATCACCCCCTTTACCGCGCCTTGCGGCGGCGCGAATTCCGCTACGACGCGCGGGAGATAACCTTGCAACTCCTCCACCAGCGAAGGCGCAAAGGCGTGGAACAGGGTGACATGGGCGTGGAGGTGGTTGCGTTCCGACGGGTAATGCGCGCGCCGTAGCCCCTCGGCCCAGCCCTGCACATCGGGCGGCAGCGCCGCGGTTAGGATGAAGGGATTGGCCACGGCTCGCTCCGAAACGCTACATCTCGCCCCGTTCGCGGCGGATCGCGTACCATTTGGCGACGTTGGCGTTATGCTCTTCCAACGTGTCTGCAAACCAGTGCCCGCCGGTGCCATCGGCGACCATGAACAAGGCGCTGGTCTTTTCGGGGTTGAGCACTGCGGCGATGCTTTCGCGCCCCGGATTGGTGATCGGGCCTTCGGGTAGGCCAACGCGGGTATACGTGTTGTAGCCGTTGACAGCGGCGATTTCCGATTGGCGGATGCGGCGGCCCAGCGGCTTGCCCTTGGTTACGGGATAGATGATCGTCGGGTCGGCTTGCAGCAGCATCCCTGTCTTTACCCGGTTGGAATAAAGCCCCGCGATCATCCGGCGCTCGGAAGGCTTGCCGGTTTCCTTTTCGACGATCGAAGCGAGGATCAGCGCATCGCGCATCGTATCCACCGCGATGCCGGGCGCGCGCTTCGCCCATTCCTCGGCCAGCGCGGTGTCCATCGCTGCCTGCATCCGCTCGACCACCGCCTTGCGGTTCTCGCCGCGTTCGAAGTCGTAGGTATCGGGCAGGATCGAGCCTTCCGGGGGCACCGCCACATCCCCGCTCAGCAATTCCTCGGCCATCAGCCGTTCCCACACGAGAATCGACGGCATCCCTTCGGGTATGGTGACGAAGCGCCGGATCACGTCGCCTGACTGGAAGGCAGCGAGGATATCGCCCTGGCTCATGCCGGGGACAAGCAGGAACTCGCCCGCCTGGATCGGTGCGTCCGAGCCCAGCACCCGCGCCTGCAACACAAAGCCGGTTGCCGAGGTTATCAGCCCCTCGGCCTCGAGCTTGTTCGCCACCGCGCTTACCGAAGCCCCTGCGGGGATGGTAAAGTTCGTTTCCTGCGTGATCGACGCCGAACCGAGCAGGCTCCACGCAAAGGCCAGCCCCGCCAGTGCCAGCGCGAGCACGCCGAGAACGGCAAGACGCCCGCGTGTCACCGGATCAGTCGACCTTCTGCATGATCAGCGAAGCATTGGTCCCGCCGAAGCCGAAGCTGTTGTTCAGTACGGCTCGCACTTCGCGCTTCTTCGCAACCAGTGGCACAAGGTCGATGCCCTCGGTTCCCTCGTCGGGATTATCGAGGTTGAGCGTCGGCGGCACGATCTGGTCGCGCATCGCAAGGATGCAGAAAATCGCCTCGACCGCGCCCGCGCCGCCCAGCAAATGCCCGATCGCGCTTTTGGTCGAGCTCATTGAGGCCCCGCCCAAACTCTCGCCCAGCACGCGCTTGATCGCGGCGAGTTCGATGGTGTCGGCCATGGTCGAGGTGCCGTGGGCATTGATGTAGTCGATTTCGCCCGGCCCAAGCCCAGCCTTCTTCAGCGCCATGCGCATCGCCAACTCCGCGCCGCGGCCTTCGGGATGCGGGGCAGTGACGTGATAGGCATCGCCAGACAGGCCGTAGCCGGTGACTTCGGCATAAATCTTCGCCCCGCGTGCCTTTGCGCGCTCATATTCCTCCAGCACCAAAACGCCCGCGCCCTCGCCCATAACGAAGCCGTCGCGGCCCTTGTCATAGGGGCGGCTGGCCTCGGTCGGGCGGTCGTTCATGCTCATGTTGAGCGCACGCGCCTGCGCGAAACCGGCGATGCCAAGCGGGTTGATCGTGCCTTCCGCTCCGCCCGCCAGCATCACGTCGGCATCATCGGCCGCAATCATCCGTGCGGCATCGCCGATCGAATGAGCCCCGGTGGAGCAGGCCGTGACGACCGCGTGGTTCGGCCCCATGAAGCCGTATTTGATCTGCACCTGGCCGGTGATGAGGTTGATCAGGCGCCCGTGGACGAAATGCGGCGATACCCGCGAAGGGCCGCGTTCGTGCAGGTTGACGCTTTCCAGCTCTATGCCCGGCAAGCCGCCGATACCCGATCCGATCGAACAGCCCGTGCGCTCTTTCTCGGCCTGGGTCATGTCGGTCAGGCCCGCGTCTTCGAGCGCCTGCCCGGCGGCATCGATGCCGAAGATGATGAAGGGATCGACTTGTCGCTGCACCTTGTGATCGACGCGCAGGTCGGGATCGAAACCCCAGGGGTGATCCTTGCCCTTCACTTCGCAGGCGATGGTACATTTCTGGTTCGAGGCATCGAAACGGGTGATCTGCCCCGCCCCGCTTTTCCCTGCGATGAGGTTTGCCCACGTCGTCTCGACATCGCCCCCGAGAGGGGTGACAAGACCGAGGCCGGTTACAACCACACGGCGCATTCAGATTCTCCGAAAGAAAGAGCGATTGGCTCCGAAACAGCAACAGGCCCAACCCGTGATGGGCTGAGCCTGTCTAGGCCATGATCCGCATGTCCGCAAACGGGCTGCCGGACAAATGCCCTGTCTTTTCCCGCGAACGGAAATGGCAGGCAGACGCGGAGACCGGGGCGACCTTGCGGGCCTTAGCCCCCAAGCGATTATCCCTTGTGTTCTTCGATGTACTTGGTGGCATCGCCCACAGTGGTGATCTTCTCGGCTGCATCGTCAGGAATTTCGACGCCGAATTCCTCTTCGAAGGCCATCACCAGTTCGACGATGTCGAGGCTGTCGGCACCGAGATCGTCAATGAAGCTGGCGTCCTGAGTGACCTTGTCACCTTCAACGCCGAGATGCTCGACAACAATCTTCGCCACCCGATCGGCAGTATCGCTCATGGTATTCCCTCTTGAACTGGGGTTAGTAAATATCGCCTCCGCCCTAATGAAGGGCGCAGGCAAGCGCAAGTGGGCTTGGGGCGCGCCGCCCACAGCGGCATTCGCCCTTCAGCCCCGATGGGGACGAGCGCCTACGCGCCCTCTTTCTTCGGCGGCTCGACCACCCGCAAGGACAATTCGCGCAAAGACCGCGGTTCGGGGCTGCTCGGCGCCCCCATCAGAAGGTCTTCGGCGCGCTGGTTCATCGGGAACAGCGTAACCTCGCGCAGGTTCTTCGCCCCGCACAGCAGCATCACGATCCGGTCGACCCCGGCTGCCATGCCCCCATGCGGCGGCGCGCCGTACTGGAACGCGCGGTACATCCCGCCGAAACGTTCCTCGACATCCGCCTTGCTGAGGCCAACGATCTCGAACGCCTTCACCATCGTTTCGGGCTTGTGATTGCGGATCGATCCGGAGGCGATTTCATAGCCGTTGCAGACCAGATCGTACTGGAACGCCTTGATGGTGAGCGGGTCCTGCCCCTCCAGCGCCTCCATCCCGCCCTGCGGCATCGAGAAGGGGTTATGGCTGAAATCGACCTTTTTCTCGTCCTCGTCATATTCGTAGAACGGGAAATCCACGATCCATGCCAGCGCAAAGGCGTTTTCGTCGATCAGGCCGAGTTCCTCGCCCACACGGATGCGCGCGGCGCCCGCCAGCTTGGCAGCGTCAGCCGCCTTGCCCGCGGCAAAGAACAGCCCGTCGTTCTCGCCAAGGCCAAGCTCGGCGTAAAGTTCGGCCATGCGGTCTGGCCCGTGGTTCTTGGCGATCGGCCCGCCGAATTCCCCGCCCTTGCGGGTGACATAGCCCAGGCCCGCAAAGCCTTCCTTGCGCGCCCATTCATTCATGTCGTCGAAGAACTTGCGGCTCTTTTCGTGGGTGCCGGGCGCGGGGATCACCCGCACTACCCCGCCACCGCCGACGATTTTCTCGAACAGGCCGAAACCCGATTGTGCGAAGTGCTTCGAGACATCGGAGATGATCAGCGGGTTGCGCAGGTCGGGCTTGTCGCTGCCGTATTTGAGCATCGCCTCATCATAGGGGATGCGCGGAAACTCGCCGGCGGGCGTCACCTTCCTGTCGCCCGCAAAGGCGGCGAAGGTGCCCTGGATTACCGGCTCCATCGTCTCCCAGACTTCTTCCTGGGTGACGAAGCTCATTTCGAGATCGAGTTGGTAGAATTCGCCCGGAAGACGGTCAGCGCGCGGGTCTTCGTCGCGGAAGCAGGGGGCGATCTGGAAATAGCGGTCGAAGCCGGCGACCATCAGCAACTGCTTGTACTGTTGCGGGGCCTGCGGGAGCGCGTAGAACTTGCCGGTATGAATGCGCGAGGGCACGAGAAAGTCGCGCGCGCCTTCGGGCGACGATGCCGTGAGGATCGGGGTCGAAAACTCGTTGAAGCCGACCGCCGCCATGCGTGCGCGCATATCGGCGATCACCGCCACGCGGGTCATGATGTTCCGGTGCAGCGTTTCACGCCGCAGGTCGAGGAAGCGGTATTTTAGCCGGATATCTTCGGGATAAGGCTGTTCGTCGGCGACCGGCATCGGCAGTTCTTCCGCCGCGCTCTGCACCGTGACCGAACGGGCGAAAACCTCGATTTCGCCGGTCGCAAGGCCGGGATTGACCGTTTCGGCCACGCGCGCCTTAACCTCGCCCTCGATGGTGATGACGCTTTCGACCCGCAGCGATTCCAGCACCGGCAGCGCCGGACTGTCGGTATCGGCGACGATCTGGGTGAGGCCGTAATGATCGCGCAGATCGATGAACAATACGCCGCCATGGTCGCGCTTTCGGTGGATCCAGCCCGACAGGCGGACCGTTTCGCCAACCGTGGCTGAAGAAAGCTGTGCGCAAGTGTGTGTGCGGTAAGGGTGCATCTAAACTCTTGTCCTGTTCGCAGCTATGACGCTAGGGCGCGCATCGCGTGTGCGTTTGCAGGGCATGGCCCCGGCATGGGCGCGCTAACAGGGGAAGCCTGGCGCTTTGTCAAGCGGTGCTTGCCAGAGCATTCGGGGCTTACTGGGACTCATCCCGAGGGCGGCACTCCGCCCGCGACAAGCGAAGTAGATATGAAAATCCATGAACTGATTACTACCACCGAAGCCCTCTCCGACCTTTGCGGCCGCCTTGCGAAATCCGAATTCGTCGCGGTCGATACCGAATTCATGCGCGAGAACACCTATTGGCCGGAACTGTGCCTGGTCCAGATCGCCAATACCGAGGAAGCCGCGGCGATCGATCCGATGGCCGACGGCATCGATCTTGCACCGCTGCTCGATCTGATGTGCAACAATGAAGACGTGCTCAAGGTGTTTCATGCAGGCGGACAGGATGTCGAGATCATCGTCAACCTGACGGGCAAAACCCCGCATCCGATCTTCGATACCCAGATCGCGATGATGGCGATCAGCCAATCCGAACAGATCGGCTATGCCAATCTCGTCGAAACGTGGATGGGCCTCACCATCGACAAGGGCGCGCGCTTTACCGACTGGAGCCGCCGCCCGCTGACCGACCGCCAGATCGAATATGCCATCGGTGACGTCACCCATCTGGCCACCATTTTCCCGCGCATCCTGAAGAAACTGATCAAGACCGGGCGCGGCTTGTGGCTGGATGCCGAGATGGAAAAGCTCGCTGATCCGTCCAACTATCTCACTGATCCCGGCGCCGCGTGGAAACGCATCCGCCAATCGGGACGCAACCCGCAGGTGCTGGGCCGGATGAAGGCGCTGGCTGCCTGGCGCGAAGGCGAGGCGCAGCACAAGAACATTCCGCGCGGACGGATCATGCGCGATGAAACCCTTGCCGACATCGCCAGCCACCCGCCCAAGTCGCAGGGCGACCTTGCCAAGGTGCGCGGGCTGTCCGCTGCATGGCGGGACAATGACATCGGCAAGCGCCTGATGAAGGTGTTGGCCGATGCCGAACCGCTGTCCAAGGACGAAATGCCCGACAAGGCGGCACGCGGCGCGCCGCTGGGCAAGGAAGGCGCGCTGGTCGCTGATCTGCTCAAACTGCTGCTGAAGATCCGCGCTCGCGAGATCGATGTCGCCCCGCGCTTGCTGACCCGCGCCGACGAAATGGAATCGCTGGCGGCCGGGGTGCGTGATTTGCCCGTGCTCAAGGGCTGGCGCTTCGAGGTATTCGGCAAGGACGCACTCGATCTGGTCGAAGGCAAACTTGCCTTCGCGGTCGAGAAGGGCCGGCTCAAGATGACCCACATCGACGATGTGGCAAAGCCTGCGCCGGATACGCCCGATACGCTGGCGGCGGAGTAGCGGCGGGCGATGTCCACTTACCTGCCCACTATCAAGCAGTTGCAATACCTCGTGGCGCTTCACGAACACGGCCATTTCGGGCGAGCGGCGGATGCCAGTTTCGTGTCGCAATCGACCCTGTCGGCCGGCATCCGCGAGCTTGAATCGCTGCTGGGCGTTACGCTCGTCGAAAGGTCGCGCCGGGTGGTGCGCTTCACTGCGCTGGGCGAACAGGTGGTGGCCAAGGCCAACCGCCTGCTGCGCGAGGCCGAGGAACTGGCCGATCTGGTGCAGGCCGCGGGCAAGCCGTTGGTGGGCGAACTGCGCATGAGCGTGATCCCCACCATCGCCCCCTTCATGCTCCCTCGCGTGCTCCCCCGGCTGCGCCGCGACCGGCCCGAATTGAAGCTGCTGCTGCGCGAGGAGACCAGCCACGATGCGCTGGAATCGCTCAATCACGGCCGGGTCGATTGCGTGCTGCTGGCCCTGCCCTTCGACACTGGCGACGCGGCGATCGAACATATCGCCGACGACCGCCTGTTCATCGCCTTTCCCAAGGATGATCCGCGCGATCCCCCGGCCAGCATCTCCCCGGACATGATCGATCAGGGTCGGTTGATGCTGCTGGAAGACGGGCATTGCCTGCGCGACCATGCGCTGGCCGCCTGCAGCCGCAGCGAATTGCGCGCCAGCGCGGCAATGATCGGCACGTCCCTGCACACGCTGGTGCAGCTGGTCGACAACGACCTTGGCGTGACCATGCTGCCCGAAATGGCGCTGAAGGCAGGCATCCTCAACGGCACCGATGTGGTCGCGCGGCCGGTGGACAGCCCTACCGCCAAACGCGAGATCGTGCTGGCATGGCGCCGCAATTCCCCGCGCGAGGCCGATTTCCTGCTGCTGGCCGAAGAACTGCGAGCCGGGTGATTCGGGCCGCAACGCGTTCAGCCCGTTCAGCTTTACCGCGCCGTTCCTGAAGTTGGAGACAGATGTGACACTGTCCAGGAATTGAAAACCCCCCGCTCCGATCACGGATGCAAAGGGGCAGGCGGGGCGCAGACCGGCGACAGACGGACAGGCAGCGGATGGAAAGACGGGGCGCGGCGCGGTGGTTCATCGGGCCAAGCCTGCCATCCGAACGGCGCGTAGGAAAGCATCAGGCCCCGCGTCATCGGCAGGACGCGCTCGAAGCCCCGCCACCACGCTTGCAAGTCACACCGCTTTGACCGAACACACCGGCCATGGAATCGCACGTCCATATCCCGTTCCTGCGCGAAGTCCTGCTGTTCCTGCTGGCAGCGGGAATTGCGGTGCCGTTGCTGCAACGCTTTGTCAGTCCGGTGATCGGTTACTTCATCGTCGGCAGCATCATCGGGCCTTACGGGCTTGGCCTGCTGGCCAATGTCTACGAACCGGTTTCCTTCTTCGTCATCACCGATGTCGAAGGGGTGACGGTTCTTGCAGAACTGGGCGTGATTTTCCTGCTGTTCGTGATCGGCATCGAACTTTCCTTCCAGCGGCTGTGGAACATGCGCAGGCTGGTGTTCGGGCTTGGCAGCGCGCAGATCCTCGTCACCGGCGCGGTGATCGCGGGGATTGCGGGCCTGTGGGGCAATGCAACCGGAACCGCGATCATCCTCGGCGCGTGCCTCGCGCTATCCTCCACCGCCATCGTGACGCAGCTGCTGGTCGAAGGCGGTCGCCTTGGCACGCCAAGCGGACGCGCAACCTTTTCGATCCTGCTGATGCAGGATCTTGCGGTGGTGCCGATCCTGTTCGCGGTCAGCGTGCTCGGCAGCATGGCGATCGGCAATGTCGCGGTCGGTTTTGCGGTCGCCATCGGCGAGGCCCTGCTTGTCATTGTCCTGATCTACGGCATTGGCAGAGTGGGCCTGAGGCCGGTCTTGCGGATCGTTTCGGAGACCGAGAGCCGGGAGGCCTTCGTCGCCATCGTCCTGCTGATCGCGGTCGGAACGGCGGCCCTGACCGGGTTCGCGGGCCTTTCCATGGCGCTCGGCGCTTTCCTCGCCGGGCTGCTGATCGCCGAAACCGAATTCCGCCATCAGGTGAAGATCGATATCGAGCCGTTCAAGGGACTGATGCTCGGCCTGTTTTTCCTGTCGGTAGGCATGGGGATCGACTGGCGGGTGGTGATCGACGACCCGGTCTGGATTATCGCTTCTGCGGTCGGTCTTGTCCTTATCAAGGTGGCGATCAATTTTGCATTGTGCCTCGCCTGGCGGCTGCCCCGGCATCGCGCAGCCGAGGTGGCGATTACTCTGGGTCAGGCGGGGGAATTCGGTTTCCTGATCGTCGGGCTTTCGGTCACGGTCGGCCTGCTGCCGGCACAGACCGGACAATTCATGGTGATCGTGGTGGGCCTGACCATGATTGCCACGCCGGGGCTGGATTGGCTGGCGCGGCGCGTCGGCACGGCGCTCGAACGCGGCGAGCCCGAGGCAGGTTTCGAGGAAACATCGTGGTCGAGCGAGCTTGGCGGCCACGTGATTCTGGCCGGGTTCGGCAGGGTCGGCAGAACCATCGCCAACGTGCTTGACCGGCAGGACATCCGCTATGTGGCGATCGACCGCGACACGGGGCTTGCGCAGCGGTCAATCGCCGAAGGTCGGCCGGTGCGGCTCGGCGATGCATCGCGGCTCGATGTGTTGCGCGATGCGGGCCTTGACCGGGCCTCGGCCGTGGTCGTGACGATCGGCGACAAGGAAGCGACCGAGGCGCTCACCAGCGAAATTCGCCGGCATGCACAGCGCCTTCCGATCTTCGTGCGCGCGCGCGATACCGGCCATGCCGAAAAGCTGCTCGAGGACGGGGCGAATTTTGCCGTGCCCGAAACCATCGAGGGCAGTCTGAGGCTGGCCGAATTGCTGCTGGTGGAATTCGGGACGGATTGCGATGTCGCCAATCGCTACGTCGAACTGGAGCGTCCCCTGAAGGACGCCTGAGACAGGGGGCTGCAATGTATCGATCCCTGCTGATCGCGCTCGACACGCAGGACGAGGCAGGCGCCCGCCTGATGGCCGCGCGCTGTGCAACGCGGCTGGTCAGCCCTGAATGCGCAGTCCATCTGGCCTATGTGCGCACGCCCCTGCCGCGATCCTACCGGCGCGAAATGCCGAAGAACTGGGAAGCGAATGAACGCGCCGAGGCCGAACAATGGCTCCGCAATTTTGCCGAACATGCGGAGATCTCCGCATCCGTGGCGGGCATTCATTCGCCGGTCGGATCGGTCGCGCAGGAAGTGACGCGGCTCGCGGCTGCACTCGGGATCGAGGCAATCTGTGTCACCGCGCATCGCATGGATCCAGGGCGGTTCCTGCTCGGCACCAACACGCAGGCGATTGTCCGCGATGCGCTGTGCGATGTGATCGTGGTGCGCGACCTCGCGCAGGGATCATGACCGCACTGGCGATGGCTTCGCGCTTTCGCGCCCGGCCTCAATCCATGTGCTTGAGGCCGACGCGCAGATAATCCCAGCCGGTGACGCAGGTCAGCACCGCAGCCGCCCACAAGCTCGCCAGCCCCACCAGATGCACCCAGCTTTGCGCGACGGTGCGGCACATGTCGCCCACCGCCTGACACGGCGGGCCATGCACCGCGCCGCCAAGGATAAGCGCGCCCAGCGATACCAGCTGGAAGGTCGTCTTCCACTTGGCGAGCTTGGACACCGGGACCGACACCTGCGCCCCGCCCAGAAATTCACGCAGGCCCGACACGGCAATCTCGCGCACCAGGATCACCAGACCCGCGATCACATGGACATCGCCCGCATAGGGCCCGCGCAGATATCCTTGCGCTGTCAGCACCAGAATCACCGCGGCGACCATGATCTTGTCCGCGATCGGATCGAGAAAAATGCCCATTTTCGACACCGTCCCCTGCGCGCGCGCCAGGTAGCCGTCGAAAAAATCGGTGATGGCGATCACGCAATACAGCCCGAAACCGATCAGATAGCCCAGCCGCCATTCCGGCCACCACAGGAAAAACGCCAGCAGCGGCACCGCGAAGATGCGCGACAGGGTAAGGATGTTGGGCAGGTTCAGCATCGTCTCCCCGCTCTAGCGCGGCATTCATGCCTGCAAAAGCCCGTCTGCACTCTCCGTGCCCGATGATGCCCGGCAAGCGCAAGGCTTGTGAATATGCCCACCCGCGCTATGTCCCGGACAACGACAGGGAAGCACCGGCACACCAACCGCATGACAACATCGACAAATCTCATGCGCCAGCGGCGCTTCCTGCCGCTGTTCCTGACCCAGCTTCTCAACGCGCTGAACGACAATCTCTACAAGAACGCGATGGTGCTGTTCGTGGTCTATCAGGTCTACGATTCGCCCGAGACCGAGACATTCATCAGCGGCGTGGCCACTGCGGTGTTCGTGCTGCCCTTCGTGCTGTTTTCGGCAACCTCGGGCCAGCTTGCCGACATGCGCGACAAGGCGAGGATCATTCGCTGGATCAAGCTGGCCGAAATCGTGATCATGTCCGTCGGCGCGATCGGTCTTGTGATGGCGGCGCGCGGGATGTCGGTCGAAACCCTCGCCATTCCGATCTTGTTTGTCGCGCTGTTCGCCATGGGGGTCCATTCGACCTTTTTCGGCCCGATCAAATACGCGATCCTGCCGCAGCATCTGGAAAAGGACGAAGTGCTGGCCGGCACCGGACTGGTCGAGGCCGGGACTTATGTCGCAATCCTGGTGGGCATGATGCTGGGCGGGGCCTTGCCGATCATGGCCAGCACCATCTCGGTCGTGGTGATCGCGCTGATTGGCTACATGATCTGCCGCTGGGTGCCGCCCGCCCCGCCCCAGACCGCGGAGGTCAAGGTCGACTGGAACCCGATCCGCGCGTCCAGATCATTGATCGCCTTTTCGATGGGCAACCTGGAACTGCGCTATTCGGTGCTGGCGATCAGTTTTTTCTGGACCATTGCCGCGATTTTGTCCGTGCAGTTCATCCCGCTCGCCAAGAACGTGCTGCTGGCCGACAAGCAGGTGGCCGCCGTGATGCTGGTGGCGTTTTCAGCGGGCATTGCCATCGGGTCGGTCTCGATCAACGCGCTGTTGAAGGGCGATATCTCGGCGCGTTATTCGGCCGCCTCGGTGCTGGCGCTCGGCGGTTTTCTGATCACCTTCTACCTCTTGTGCCGGATATGGAACCTGACCCCGGCGGACGATCTGTTTACGGTCGGCGAATTCATGGTCCAGCCGCTTGCGCTGGTTCTGCTTGCCAACCTGGTGCTGATTGCGGTGGCGGGAGGCATGTTCGTGGTGCCGCTTTACGCCTTCCTCACCACCCGCGTGGAAAAGCACGAAGCCTCGCGCTCGGTCGCGGCGAACAATTTCATTTCCTCGGTGTTCATGGTGGTGGGCGCCGGGGTTGCCGGGGGCCTCGGCTTCCTCGGAATCCCACTGCAGGAACAATTGCTGGCAAGTCTGATCCTGTGCCTGTTCTCAGCCCAGCTGGCACGCAAGCTGCACGCATTGGAAGACCAGCGCGGGCCGGAATTCGGTTAGATAGTGCCCGTCAGATAATGAACGCGAGCACCGCGGCGGTCGCCGCGACGTAGACGCTGGCAAAGCCGCGCACATCGTCCAGCGTCAGACGCCACAACGCTTCGGCGGGGATCGGGATCAGATCGCGCTTGACGTGCGGCGGCAAACTGGCCCGGAACCAGTGGCGGGCGCTTTCTTCGGTCAGGACGAGGCTGCGGCGCATCAAGCTATTCTCCCTCTCAGAGGGACGAGTTTAAGACTTTCTTAACCATTGGGAAGCTTCACCGGAGCAGGTGTCACAGCGCGGGACAGCCGTTTCGTCCGCTCCCGGTTTGCGCGCCCCTGCTCCCGGTTGTAGAGGCGGCGGACGACAAGACGGGAGAATGTCACGTGCCTGATGAAACGCGCCCGGATCCCCAAAGGCCCGATTCCCCTAGAACCGCGGCCGCACTGCTGGTCGATTGCCTGGCGGAACAAGGCTGCGACCGGATTTTCACCGTGCCGGGCGAAAGCTTCCTCAGCGTGCTCGATGCCCTGCCCGAACGGCCCGACATCGACGTGGTCACCTGCCGGCAAGAGGGCGGGGTCGCCTTCATGGCCTGCGCCGATGGCGCGATGAACGCAGCCGGATCAGGGCGCCCCGGTGTCGCCTTCGTCACCCGCGGGCCGGGGGCGACCAATGCCAGCATCGGTGTGCATGTGGCGCACCAGGATTCGCAACCCATGATCCTGTTCGTCGGCGATGTGGCGCGGGGCATGCAGGGGCGCGAAGGGTTTCAGGAAGTCGATTTCCCCGCCTTTTTCGCGCCCATCTGCAAATGGGCGGCGCGGATCGACGATCCGGGGCGCATCCCGGAATACATCGCGCGTGCCTATGCGACCGCCATCAACGGGCGGCCCGGCCCGGTGGTGCTGGCCCTGCCGGAGGATATGCTGGTCGAGCAGGTGTCCGCTGCGCTGGCCCCGCGCCCCTACGTCACCCGCGCGGCGCAGGCCGCCTGCCCCGATGCGATGCACACGCTGTTCGATCTGATCGCCGATGCCGCAAGCCCCGTCGCGATCATCGGCGGAGCGGGCTGGAACGCCAAGGCGCGCGCCTATTTCCAGCAATTTGCCGAGCGCATCGGGCTTCCCGTGGCCACCGCTTTCCGCCGGCAGGACGCGATTGCGCCGGATAGCCCGGTCTATGCCGGGAACCTCGGCTATGGCCCCAATCCCAAACTGGTCGAGCGGGTGAAAAATGCCGATCTCGTCATCGCAGTCGGCGCGCGGCTGGGCGAGGCGACGACCGATGGTTACACCGTCCCCACGCTGGAGCATCCCGGCCAGCTACTGGTCCATATCCATCCCGATCCGGAAGAACTGGGCCGGGTCTATCGCACCGATCTGGCGCTGTGCTGCAGCCTCGACGAGTTTGCCGAATGCGCCGCCTTGTGGGAGGATGAAAGCCTGATCCCATTCGATGCGGGGCCCGAGGCCCACCGCGAATGGCTTGACTGGGCAACGCCGGCGCCGTCAGATGCGACGGTGGATCTTGCCGTTTGCGTCGCGGCGATGCGCAACATGCTGCCCGCCAACACCATCATCGCCAACGGGGCCGGCAATTTCGCCGGCTGGTGGCACCGCTACTGGCGGTATGATGCTTTTCCCGGTCAGCTTGCCCCCACCTGCGGAGCGATGGGTTATGGTGTGCCCGCTGCGATTGCCGCCGCGCTGCGCTATCCGGAATACACCATCGTCGCGGTGGCGGGCGACGGGGACTTCCTGATGAACGGACAGGAACTTGCCACCGCCGCGCAATATGGCGCGAACCTGATCGTGTTGGTGGTGGATAACGGCGCCTATGGCACGATCCGAATGCATCAGGAGCGCGAATATCCGGGCCGCGTTTCGGCCACCAGCCTCGCCAATCCCGATTTCGCGGCGCTGGGGGCGGCCTTCGGCGCATGGACCGCACGGGCCGAGACGACCGCGCAGTTCATCGCTGCAATGGCCGAGGCCCATGACCGCATCGGCCTGCGGCTGATCCATGTGAAGACCGATCTGGAACGGATCGCCGCCAGCGGCACGACCATCAGCGCGCTACGCGCACGGGCCAAGAGCGCCTAGACAAGCGAGAGGCCGCCTCCCGTGCGGGAAGCGGCCTCACTTGGCACTAATGCCTGTCAATCGTCAGACCCGGTCGCCCATCGCGCCCTTGATCTCGCCTTTGGCCTTGTCGGCCTTGCCTTCGAGCTCCTGCTTCCTGCCCTCGGCCCTGGTTTCAGGGTCCTTGGACTTCTGCTTGGCTTCGCCCAGCGCTTCCTTGACATTGCCTTTGATCTTGTCTGTCAGTTCACCCATTTTTTTCCTCCTTTGTTCAAGCCAATGAATTTATTGGCCTTTCATGGGGTCAATGGGTGACACAGGGGATCGTTCCGGAGGCCGGGGCAGGCAGTGGCTACGGCACGATGAGGCGTTGCAACCGCGATTACCCTTTCGCCATTTCGCAGATCACCTGCCATTCCTGCGCCGTCACCCCGCAGACCGACAGGCGCGACTGGCGGATCAATTGCATCTCGGCCAGATGCGGTTCGGCCTTGATCGCCTGCAGGGTGACAGGACGGGCGAGCTTTTGCTTGGGCTTGACCTTCACCGCTGCCCATTTGCCCGTCTCGTCGGTCGGATCGGTGATGCCGGCGACACTGATGGTGCAGATGCCGACGATCTCCAACCCCTCGCGCGAGTGGTAGAAGAACGCCTCGTCCCCCACCGCCATCGCGGCCAGATTGTTGCGCGCCTGATAATTGCGCACCCCGTCCCACGTGCCTTCGCCTTCGGCCACAAGATCGTCCCAGCCATATTTGAACGGCTCGGATTTCATCAGCCAGTAATGCGGCGATTGGCGGGTCATGCGAGCGATTCTCCGTGTTGTGGCAGGATGGCCGGGCCGCCCCGCGATAGCCCGCTGCAGCGGTGCTCGCCAAGCCCCCTGCAGCAGCCCGCCGGGTTAACCCGATATTTAGCGCTGACTGCGATAGCCTGCGAATGGACGGAGCGAACCCCGTCCTCAAGGACAAGCGTTTGGACAAGGCTGAAAACGTTGACGGAGAACGGACCGGATAATCCGCTGGAAACGGCCGAACGCGATGTCATCGCGCTGGGCATTGCCGTTGCCGCGATCATCCTGCTGGTGGCAACCGGAGGATCCGTGCTGCCCAAGGCCCTTAGCGCGCTGTTCGGCAATGGCGCGACACCCGATGTACTGCTCGTCAATGCCTTGCTGCTCAACATCGCGCTCGTGATCTTCGGCTGGAGGCGGTACCGCGACCTGACCCGCGAAATCGCTGAACGCAAGCGCGCCGAACAACAGGCTCGGCTGCTGGCCGCAACCGATCCGTTGACCCTGTGCCTCAATCGCCGCAGTATGGTCGAAGCCACCGACCACGTTCGCCTGCGCGCGGCCGACGCGGGCGAAGCGATCATCTACTGCATGATCGATCTCGACAATTTCAAGCAGATCAACGACATGCATGGCCATGCCATTGGCGATGCGGTGCTCGTCAAGCTGGCAGAACGGGTCCGCCTCCTGCTGCCGCGCGATGCCAGGCTGGCGAGGCTGGGGGGCGATGAATTCGCCTTTGTCATGGCCTATCCCGTCGGCCACACCGACCGCGTGGACGATCTTGTCATCCGCTTGTTCGAAAGCGTGGCTCAACCTTTCGTGCTGCCGGAGCTGACGATCGAGCTGACCATGTCGATCGGCCTTGCGACCGATCATGATGGCGAAGGCTCGACCGAAACCGCGATCGATGCGGCAACGCTGATGCACCGCGCGGACATGGCGCTTTACCATGCCAAGAAACAGGGCAGGAACTGCTATTTCTGGTTCGAACCGAGCATGGAAAACGAACTGCGGTTCCGCAACCAGATCGAAACCGGTCTGCGCCGCGGTCTGGCGCGGGGCGAATTCGTGCCGTTCTATGAACAGCAGATCGATCTGGAAACCGGCCAACTGGTCGGCTTCGAAATGCTGGCGCGCTGGCAATCGCCGCAGCTTGGGCTCGTCAGCCCGGAAATCTTCATCCCCATCGCCGAGGAAATCGGCCTGATCACAGAACTGTCCGAACAGCTGATGGATCAGGCCTTTGCCGATGCCCGCGAATGGGACGACAGCCTGACCCTGTCGATCAACATCTCGCCGGTGCAATTGCGCGATCCGTGGTTTGCCCAGCGCCTGCTGAAAAAGCTGGTCGCCGCCAATCTTCCGCCGCAACGGCTCGAAATCGAGATTACCGAAAGCTGCCTGCACGAAAATATCGGGCTGGTGCGGTCGATGATCACTTCGCTGCGCAATCAGGGCGTGCAGGTCAGTCTCGATGATTTCGGAACCGGCTATTCCAGCATCGAACAGCTGCGCAACCTGCCGTTTGACCGGCTCAAGATCGACCGCAGTTTCATCAGCGAATTGCGCCAGCCGGAGGGACGATCACGGATTGTCGATGCGATCGTTTCGCTGGGACGCGGACTTGATCTGCCGCTCACCGCCGAAGGGGTGGAGGACGAAGAGATCCTCACCGCACTCAAATCGATGGGCCGGTTGAAAGCGCAGGGCTATTTTTACGGCAAGCCCGAGAATGCCGAGGCCGTGCGCGAACGGCTGAGAGTGGTCGGAAAGCTCGCCGTCGTGCGCGATCGTCCGGCTGCCGCAGTCCCGCTGGATACGCCCGCAGCGCAGCCGCTGTACCGCATCGCGCGGCCCTGAACCGGCCACCAGCACTGGACGCGCGCTTGCGCTGTGCATAGATGCGCAGCCGTGACGCAGCGTATTCCCTTCATCAAGATGCACGGGCTGGGCAATGATTTTGTCGTGCTCGATGCCCGCGAACAGCCGATCCCTCCCATGACTGCGGCGGCGGCACGCGCGCTGGCCGACCGGCGCACCGGTATCGGCTGCGATCAGATTGTGCTGCTCGAACCGGGCGAGGTTCACGCCTTCCGGATGCGGATCTTCAATTCCGATGGCAGCGAAGTGGAAGCCTGCGGCAATGCCGCGCGGGCGGTGGCGCTGCTGCATGGCAAGCCCGTGACGATCGAGACCGGTGGCGGCCCGATTGCATTGGAGCCGACCGATGGCGGCGCGCGGGTGGACATGGGCGCTCCGCGATTCGAATGGGAGGCGATTCCCCTCGCCTATGCGATGGATACAGCGGCGATGCCGGTGGGCTGGACTGGGCATGAAACCGTTCTGGAAAACCCGATGGCGGTCAATGTCGGCAATCCGCATGTGGTGTTTTTCATCGATGATGCCGATTCAGCGCCGCTGGAGACACTCGGGCCGGTGATCGAACACGACCCACTGTTTCCCGAACGGGTCAATGTGAACGTCGCCAGTGTTGCCGGACCCGATCACCTCAAATTGCGGGTGTGGGAACGCGGGGCAGGCCTTACCCGTGCGTGCGGGACCGGCGCCTGTGCGACCGCCGTCGCAGCCATCCGCGGCAAGCTGGTACGGAGCCCGGTGCGGGTCAGCCTGCCCGGCGGCGATCTGGACATTGCATGGACCGAAGGCGGTTCGATCCTGATGACCGGCCCCGCAACCGAGGCGTTTCGCGGCACCTTCGACTGGGGGAATTACGCGTGAACGCGCCGCATATCATCAGCCTCGGCTGCCGCATGAACATCGCCGAAAGCGAACAGATGCGCGCCATGCTGGCGGATGAAACCGGGCTAGTGGTGGTCAATTCCTGCGCGGTCACGCAGGAGGCGCTGCGCCAGACAAAGAAAGCGATCCGCCGTGCGCGGCGCGATCATCCCGATGCACGGTTGCTGGTGACCGGCTGCGCGGCGGAGATCGACCGTGCAGTGATCGGCGCGATGGACGAGGTTGACGGGCTGGTGGCGAATGCCGCGAAGCTCGATCCGAGAGCGTGGAATATCGCCACCACAGCCGCCCCTATCGCGCATGCAGGAGCAATGGCCCGGACCCGCGCCTTCATCGCCGTGCAGAACGGCTGCGACCATGCCTGCACCTTCTGCGTGATCCCGCAAGGGCGCGGGGTCAGCCGCTCGGTCGCGGTGGCCGATGTGCTGCGCGAGGTCGAAGCGCACCTTGTCGCCGGGGCGCAGGAAATCGTCCTTACCGGGATCGATCTGACCAGCTGGGGACAGGACATGGAAGGCGCGCCCGGGCTGGGCGTGCTGGTGGCCGCCATCCTTAAGACCTTCCCAGCCCTTCCCCGCTTGCGCCTGTCCTCGGTCGACGGGATCGAGATCGACCCGCTCTTGTTCGATCTGATCGCCCATGAACCACGGATCATGCCGCATCTGCACCTCAGCTTGCAGCACGGGGCGGACCTGATCCTGAAGCGGATGAAGCGTCGCCACCTTCGCCGCGATGCGGTGGGCCTGGTGAGCCGGTTGAAGGTGCTGCGGCCCGATATCGCGATCGGCGCCGATCTGATCGCGGGCTTCCCGACCGAGGACGAAGGCCACCACGCGGCGAACCTCAGCATCATTGATGAACTCGACATCGTTCACGCCCATATCTTCCCTTTTTCCCCCCGCCCCGGCACGCCTGCTGCGCGAATGCCGCAAGTGGCACGCGATGTGGTGAAGGCCCGCGCCGCTGCGATGCGCGCGCGCGCCGCCGCCCGCCGCGCCGTGTGGCTCGACAGTCTTGTGGGCGAAACCCTGCCCGTCCTCGCCGAACGCGATGGCACCGGCTATGCCCCCAATTACGCCCGCGTCGCCCTGCCCCTTGCCGCCACGGCGGGCACGGTGATCGACATGACTATCAGCGGGATCGAGGAAGGCCTTTTGCGATGAGCGAGACCAGCTGGAGCCAGCGCCTGCTGGGCGGCTTTGCCAAGACGTCGGAGAAACTCGCCGCCAGCCTGCCGGTGGTGGGCGGCGGGGCAAAGCTCGATAATGCGACCTTGGACGAGATTGAAGACGCCCTGATCACGTCCGATCTCGGCCCGGCAGCAGCGGGACGCATCCGGGCGCGACTGGCGGACAAGCGGTTCGGGCTGGAAATCACCACCCGCGAATTGCGCGAGGCCGTGGCGGAAGAAATCGCCGCGATTTTGCGCCCGGTCGCCAAGCCGCTCGAAATCACCGCCTTCCCGCGACCGCAGGTGATTCTGGTGATCGGGGTCAATGGCAGCGGCAAGACCACCACCATCGCCAAGCTCGCCCATCTGTTTACCGAGGATGATTACGGCGTGCTGCTGGCCGCCGGTGACACCTTCCGCGCCGCTGCCATCGGCCAGCTCGCCACATGGGCGGAACGCGCCGGGGTCGATCTGGTGCGCGGCCCCGAAGGCGGCGATCCGGCGGCGATCGTGTTCGATGCGGTCAAGCAGGCGACCGATACCGGGATCGACGCGCTGATCGTCGACACAGCGGGGCGCTTGCAGAACAAAAAGGAATTGATGGAGGAACTGGCGAAAATCCGCCGCGTCCTCGGCCGCATCAATCCCGAAGCGCCCCATGATGTGGTGCTGGTGCTGGATGCCACCAACGGGCAGAACGCGCTGGCGCAGATCGACGTGTTCAAGGAAGTGGCCGGCGTCACCGGCCTGATCATGACCAAGCTCGATGGCACCGCGCGCGGCGGGGTGCTGGTCGCGGCAGCCGAACAATATGGCCTGCCGATCCATGCCATCGGCGTGGGCGAGAAGATGGAAGACCTGCGCCCCTTCGACCCCGATCTGGTCGCCCGCGTGATTGCCGGGGTGGCGTGATGAGCGAGAGCGAAACCAAGAAGGCCGCCTCAAGCTGGCTCAACGTCGCAGTCGATTACGGCCCGCTGCTCGTGTTCCTCGGCGTCTACCGCATGAACGCGCCCGAAGACCCCAGCCCCACCGGCGAAATCGGCGCGATCATCTATGGTACCGGGGCTTTCATGGTCGCGGCAGTGGCGGCGCTGCTGATTTCGAAATGGCGGCTGGGCAAGGTTTCGCCGATGCTGTGGTTTTCGACCGCGCTGATCGTCGGCTTCGGCAGCCTGACGATTTTCTTCGGCGATCCGACCTTTGTGCAAATCAAGCCGACGATCATCTACAGCACCTTCGGCGTAACGCTGCTGGGCGGGTTCTTCATGGGCCGTGCACTGCTGAAAATCCTGCTCGAAGCCGCATTCGAGGGGCTTTCGGATCTGGGCTGGCTCAAACTGTCGCGCAACTGGGGGGTGTTTTTTCTTGCGCTCGCAGGCCTCAACGAAGTCTTGCGCGCCCAGCTTGATTTCGAGGGCTGGCTGTGGGCCAAGTTCTGGGTGTTCCTGCCGCTGACTTTCCTGTTCACCTTCAGCCAGATTCCGATGCTGCTGAAGCACGGGCTGAGCTTCGAGGACAAGGACGAACCGCTGAAGAACGAGCCGCCGACTTCATAACCCCATCGTCACCCCGGACTTTATCCGGGGTTCGGCTTTTTTGCATTGGTATGTGACGCAAGAGCGCCAGGCCCGGGATCAGATCCGGGGCGACGAGGAGGCTGAAACAGTGGCCTAGATCTCCACTTGGCTCCCCAGTTCCACCACGCGGTTGGTGGGCAGCTTGAAGAAATCCATCGCGCTCGCGGAATTGCGCAGCAGCCAGGCGAAAATCTTCTCGCGCCACAGCGGCATCGCCGGTTTCTCCGACGGCAGCAGCGTCTGGCGCGACAGGAAGAAGCTGGTGTGCATCATGTCGAATTCACCGCCGCAGCGCTCCAGCTTCTTAAGGCCGAGCGGCACGTCGGTTTCCTCCATGAAGCCGTAATTCAGGACCGCACGGTAGAACCCGTCGCCCAGATCGGTCATCTCGCAGCGCGCTTCGGGGTCGACATAGGGCACATCGGCGATGGCGATGGTCAGGATCACCACGCGTTCGTGCAGCACCTTGTTGTGCTTGATATTGTGGAGCAGCGCCGATGGCACGCCCGCCGTGCTCGATGCCATGAAAATCGCGGTGCCGGGCACTCGCAGCGCGGAATTCTTGGCCGATTTGGCGAAGATTTCCAGCGGCAGCGCGCTTTCGCTCATGCGTTCGCGCATCAGCTTGCGTCCGCGCGCCCATGTCGTCAGCAAGGTGAAGGCGACAAGGCCCACCACCAGCGGGAACCAGCCGCCATCGGGCACCTTGATGAGGTTGGCAGCGAAGTACGCGCCGTCGACGATCAGGAACAACAGCACGACCGGCGCGGCATACCACCAGCGCCATTTCCACACGCCCACCAGCAGCACCGCCATGAGCAGCGTGTCGATCGTCACCGCGCCTGTCACCGCGATGCCATAGGCAGCGGCGAGGTTGGACGAATTCTGGAAGGTCAGCACCAGCACGATCACCGCGATCATCAGTGCCCAGTTGATGACCGGGATGTAGATCTGTCCCCCTTCGGTTTCCGACGTGTGGCGGATGTTGAGGCGCGGGATATAACCCATCTGCACCGCCTGATGGGTGATCGAGAATGCGCCCGAGATCACCGCCTGGCTGGCGATGAAGGTCGCCACGGTCGCCAGCAGCACCAGCGGCAAACGCCATTCGTCGGATGCCAGAAAGAAGAACGGGTTCTGGATCGCCTGCGCGGCTTGATCGGCCGGAAGGCCGATGATCATCGCGCCCTGCCCGAAATAATTGAGCAGCAGGCACGGCATGACAAACCCGAACCACGACAACCGCATCGGCCCGCGTCCGAAATGCCCCATATCGGAATACAGCGCTTCCGACCCGGTCACAGCCAGCACCACACTGCCCAGGGCAAGAAACGCCAGCCAGCCATCGAGGACGAAAAAGTTCACCGCATACCACGGGTTAAGCGCCCACAGGACTTCCGGTGTCTGGATGATCTGCCATGTGCCGAGCGCAGCGAGGACGCAGAAATAGACGATCATCACTGGGGCAAACAGCGCGCCGACCTTGGCTGTGCCGCGTTTCTGGATCACGAACAGGAAGACCAGCAGCACCAGCGCGATAGGAATGACAAACCGATCGAAGCGATCATCGACAACCGTCAGCCCTTCGACCGCAGACAGCACCGAGATTGCGGGGGTGATCATGCTGTCGCCATAGAACAGGCTGGTGGCGAATACGCCCAGCAGTACCGCGATCCAGGCGTGTTTCGACGTTGATATGCTGCGCGAAATCAGCGCGACCAGTGCCAGCGAACCGCCCTGCCCCTTGTTATCGGCGCGCATCAGGATGGTGACGTACTGGATCGAGACGACCAGCGTCATCGACCAGAAAATCAGGCTGACAACGCCGAGTACATGCGCATTGTCGAGCGCCAGCGGATTGGATCCGGCGAAGGTTTCACGGAAGGCATAGAGCGGGCTGGTGCCGATATCGCCGAACACCACGCCGATCGCTCCGACCGCGAGCGCAGTCTTGGACGCATTGTGGCTTTTGCCACCTGCGGGCGGCTGATGGGCAGGCGCTGCTGTGTCGTTCATCTCAGACGGATTTCCCGTGCTTGCGGTACTGGCCCCGTTGCTGGCCCCAATACTCGGCGCACCGGTGCGACTCCGGCGGGTAAGGCCGCGCGCCTAGCACCACGCATTCGCACCTGCAACATGGCCCGTCATCGCGCCATGCCGCAGTCATTGTCCTTGCAGCATTGGAGCGCGAGCGATCATGTCGTCGAGCCGCGCCACTTCCGCCTCCAGCCCTGCGCGCCACGGCGCATCGGTGGACGAACGTTCGACCAGCCCCGCCCAGACATTGCGCGCGGCGCGGATCTCTCCACTTTGCAGATAGGCAAAGCCGAGGAAATACTCCGCCCCGGGATGATCGGGATCGATCACCCGCGCGCGGCCAAAGGCTTGCAGCGCCGCCGGAGTGACAAAACCATCGGCATGGCCCACCAGCGCAAGTCCGAGCGCCAGCCAGCCTTCGAGATGGCCGGGGTTATCAGTCAGCCCCTGTCGCAGCAGCCCCGCCGCATCGCCGAACCGCCCGCGGCGGGCAAATGCATCGGAAGTCAGCAGGTAATCGGGCGGCGGCTGGGTGCGGTCGAACAACGCGGCGCGGCCTTCCACCATCGCTTCGCCTTGATCGGAAGTACGCGATTCCTGCGGCTTGGGCGCGGCGGGCTGTCCGGGCGAACCCTGCCAGGCATAGCCTGCCAGACCGAGCACCAGCACCGCCCCAAACAACGCCAGCCCTTCACGCGGCAAACGCAGCAGCAAGGCCGCGATCGCAAAGGCCGCCAGCGCCAACGCCCCTATGGCAAGCCAACCGCCGATCATTCGCCTGTCCCAGCGTCCGCGCGGCGCTTGCCCAGCCGCCGCAGCAAGATGGCGCCTACAATCAGCAGCACCAGCACGGGAATCGCGAAAAGCGGCCAGGTGGTCGCGCTGACGGTAGGCGAATAGCTGACATAATCGCCATAGCGCGCCACCAGCCAGCTGCGGATCTGGTCGGGGCTTTCGCCCGCCAGAATGCGGCTGCGCACCTGATGGCGCATATCGCCCGCCATCGGCGCATCGGAATCCGCGATGCTCTGCGACTGGCATTTGAGACACCGCAGCGTCAGCATCAGCGCGGCAGCCTCTGCCTCGAGCTGCGGATCATCGAGCTGGTTATAGGCATAGGGCGCAGGCGGCATGGTGTCTTGTGCCGCGAGCGGACCAAGGCCTGCCGGGGCCAGGAACGCCAGCAGCATGGCGAAAAGCGCGCGCATCATCGGGCTTTCTCCAGTTCGGCTAGCAGCACGGCCACGTCATCCTCGCCGATGTCCCCGATATGCTGGTAACGGATCACGCCGCTTGCATCGATCACGAAGGTTTCAGGCACGCCCGAGGAGCCGATTTCCAATTGCACCTCGGAAATCCGGTCGCTGCCGATGCGGCTGTAGGGATTGCCGTAGCGCGAAAGGAAATTGGCGACATCCTCGGGCCGGTCGCGGATGGCGATGCCGATGATCTCGACGCCTTGTTCCTTGAGCGCCTCCAGCTGCGGGGCTTCGGCGATGCAGGGCAGGCACCAGCTCGCCCAGATATTGAGCAAGCGCGGCCGCCCGCCGACGAAATCCGCCTTCGCCGCGCCCGGCAGGCCGCCGAACGCAGGGTCGAGCGCAAAATCAGGGAGCGGTTCGCCAATCATCGTGCTTTCGACAAACTGGTCCTTTTCCTGGGTCAGCATATAGCCCGCCAGCCCCGCAAAGAAGGCGAACAGGGCGAGCGGCACCCACAACCAGAGGCGGTTATGCATGGCTGCCTATTCCGCCGGGAACGGCTCGGCGTCTTGCGCCCCGAGCCCGGCCAGATCGGCACGGCGTTCCTCGCCAAGATCTTCGGCCTTGCGGCGCTTCAGATCCACCCGCACGCGACCGACAATCGCCAGCACGCCGCCAAGGGCGATCAAGAGGCCGCCATACCAGATGAAGGTGACAAAGGGTTTCCACCACACCCGGATCTGCCAGCGTCCGTCGTCGGCCTGACTGCCGATCACGGCGTAAAGCTGCCCGTCCCAACGGGTCAGCAGCGCGCTTTCGCTGGTGGCCTGCGCGGGCGACCAGAAATTGCGCGCCTGCGGGGAAAGGATCACAGGCTCGGCCCCGTCGCGGCTTACCGCAATGCGCGCTTCGATCGCGGTCCAGTTCGGGCCTGCGACCGGCGTGACGCTTTCGAGTGTGACGTCAAAATCGCCCACCTGCTCGGTGCCTCCCGGCGCGACGGCGGCAAGCCGTTCCTGCGTGAAAGCGCCTTCGCAAGCCATACCGAACAGCGACACCGCCACTCCGAAATGCGCCATCACCATGCCCCAGGTCGCCAGCGGTACCCGCGTCAGCTTGCGCCCGCGCAAAGGCAGCAGCGCCGCCACGCCCAGCGCCAGCGCAAGGCCAAGGCCCAGCACCGGCAGGAAGGAATAATCGCCAATAATCGTCACCAGTGCAATCACCGCGATCAGCACCGCAGCAACCAGCAGCATTTCAAACTGGATGCGCGCAGGCTTGTCTTCCTTCCAGCGCAGCAGCGGCCCGACCGCCATCACCAGGAACATCGGCACCGCAAAGATCGCGCTGGCCGGGTTGAAATAGGGCGGGCCGACGCTGACGCGCACATCGAAGGCCTCGGTCAGCAGCGGATAGAGCGTGCCCAGCAGGACAATCGCGAGGATTGCCGAGAGCATCACGTTGTTGAACACCAGAGCGCCTTCGCGGCTGGTTGCGGAAAAGCGCTTGCCCTCCGACACCGCGCCCGCGCGCAGGGCGAAGATGGTGAAGGCGCCGCCGATGTACAGCAACAGCAGCGCAAGGATGAAGCTGCCGCGCTCCGGATCGACCGCAAAGGCATGAACACTGGTCAGCACGCCCGAACGCACCAGGAAAGTACCCAGCATCGACATCGAGAACGCCAGCACGCCCAGCATGATCGTCCACGTCCGCAAGGCATCGCGCGCGGCGAGCACACTGACTGAATGCATCAGTGCAGTCGCCGCCAGCCATGGCATCAAAGAGGCATTTTCGACCGGGTCCCAGAACCACCAGCCGCCCCAGCCCAGTTCATAATAGGCCCAGTAGGAACCAGCGGTGATACCGAAGGTCAGCAGCACCCAGGCGCCCAGCACCCAGGGACGCAAGACGCGCGCAAAGGACGGGTTGACCTGATTGGTCAGCAGCGCGCCCATGGCGAGGCTGAAGGCAACGGACAGGCCGACATAGCCGGCATAAAGCGTCGGCGGATGGATCGCCAGGCCGATATCCTGCAGCAGCGGATTCAGCCCCACGCCTTCGATCGCGGGCACGGGCAGGCGTTCAAACGGGTTGGATGACAACAGCAGGAAGGCATAGAAACCCAGCCCGACAAAGCCCTGCACCGCCAGCGTCGCGCCCATGGTGCGTTCTGGAAGGCGGCGCTCGAACGCAGCGAGCAGCCCGCCCGACAGCGCCAAGACGCCGACCCACAGCAACATCGAGCCTTCGTGATTGCCCCACGTGCCGGTGAGCTTGTAGATCATCGGCTTCATCGAATGCGAATTGGTGGCAACCAGCTTGATCGAAAGATCGGTGATCGCAAAGGCCCACAACAGCATCAGGAACGCCAGCACAGCCAGCAAGGCCTGCACCACCGCCGCAGGCCGGGCATAGATCGCCATCGGGTTGACCCGCCCTTCAGCGGCGTTCAGCGCAAAGGCGCCCGATACCATCTGCAACACCGCCAGCGCGGCGGCGAGCCACAGGGCGGCAAGTCCGATTTCTGCAATCATCGTTCAGCCCCTAGCAGGTCTTGCACCACTACTTCAAACCCACCGTCGTATCGGCCGCAATCTTGGCGGCCTGATTGGTGCCCATGCCTTCGAGTTCGCGCGGAACGTAGTTCTCGTCATGCTTGGCAAGCAGGTTGGTGGCAAGGAATACCCCGTCTGCACCCAGACTGCCCTCTGCCACAACGCCTGATCCTTCGACGAACAGATCCGGCAAGATGCCGCTATACCGCACCGGGACCGCATCTTCGGTATTGCCGGTGACAAGAAAATTGACCGTAACCCCGTCCGGCTCGGTCGTGATCGATCCGGCTTGCACCATTCCGCCCAGCCGCACCGCCTGCCCAACGTCGGGGGGCGTGGTGGCCATCTGTTCGGGCAGGTAGAAATAATTGGCCTGATTGCGCAAGGACCACGCCGCCAGAAGTCCCGCGCCGACAATCGCCAACACGGCGATGATGACAAGGACAAGGCGCTGATGCTTGGCTTTCATGATCGATTCCTTTCGCTTCAACGCCGCCGCGTGGCATCGCGCCGCGCTTCGGCCCGGCGCATCGCCCGCCATGCCCAGATAGTAAGCGCCGCCAACGCGACCAGACCGACGCCATAGGCGAGCATCACAAAATCCCACTGGGCCAGTTCTTCGCGCATCAGGCCCGCTCCATCGCGGGGCTGGCAGCAGCGGGTGCATCATCATCCAGCGCCCGGCGCCTCAAGCGCGCCTCGACCTGGCTATCGGCTATCAACGTGCGCATCCGCATCAGCACGATCGCGCCAAACAACAGCGCCAGACCGAGAAACGCAATCAGCAGCGGCCACAGATAGGCAGCGTCGATCGCGCTTTTACCCATCGTGATGCTGGGCGGCTGATGGAGTGAGTTCCACCACACCACGCTGCGGTTGATGATCGGCACATTGACCGCGCCGACCAGCCCGAAAATCGCCGCGATCTTCGACGAACCGCCTTCGCGGCTGGCGGCCTGGGTCAGCGCGATATAGCCGGCATAGAGGAACAAGAGCACCAGCATGCTGGTCAGCCGGCCGTCCCATTCCCACCATGTCCCCCAGGTCGGGCGGCCCCAGATCGAACCTGTGGCAAGGCAGATTGCACAGAACACCATTCCCGGCACCGCAATCGCCCGCGCGGAGAGCGCGGCCAGCGGATGTTTCCAGATCAGCAGCATGGCGCTGGAAATAGCGATTCCGGCCCATCCGCCCATGCCGAGCCATGCGGCAGGAACATGGATGAACAGGATGCGCACCGTGTCGCCCATCAGCCGGTCGGGCGGCACCATCAACAGGCCCCAGCCGATCGCGCCGATCGACAGCGCAAGCCCGCTCCAGAAGAGCAGCGGCATCAGCCACTTCGCCAGGGCGAGAAAACGGGTGGGGTTGGCGTAAATGTGCATAAGCGTTCAGGTCTGGCGGGGCTTGTAGCCTTACACCCGCGCGGGACAAGACTGCAATTCATGCAAGGGCCGAATAGTTCCCTGCGCCCTGCGCTTGGCGCCCGGTCAGATACGCCCGATAAGGTTCTGGGCCATCCGGTCGGCGACCACATCGGACGAGGTGCCGGTCGCGTCGCTTTCCTGCCAGATTGTCTCGAGCCGTCCGGGAATCTGGGCAAGCCGCTTGCGGACCTCGTTGATATCGGCAGGCACACCTTCGCGCCGGGCGAGATATTCGGTCGCGACCGAGATGATCCCGCCCGCGTTGATCACATAGTCGGGCGCATAGAGAATACCGCGCTGCGCGAGCAGGGCGCCGTGTTCGGGCCGCGCGAGCTGATTGTTCGCCCCGCCCGCAACAATCGCGCAATCGAGCCGCGCAATGCCTTCCTCGTCAAGAATCGCCCCCAGCGCATTGGGGCTGAACACGTCGCAGGCAACCGACATGATCGCCTCGGAGGCCACCACGCTTGCCCCCAATTCGCTGGCAAGGCCGGCGGCGCGTTCGGCATGGATATCGGCCAGCGTCAGCTTCGCTCCGTCCTGCGCCAGCAGCCGCGCGACACTGCCGCCGACGCTGCCTGCGCCCTGCACCGCGATATGCACGCCAGCCAGACTGTCCTTGCCCAGCTTGTGGCGCACCGCCGCCTTGATGCCATGATAGATACCCATGGCGGTGAACGGGCCGGGATCGCCGCCTGCGCTGCCCTCGCCTTCTGCGGGAAGCCCCGAAACATGGGCGGTACGCTGCGAAACCGCGACCATGTCGGCCTCGCTGATGCCGACATCCTCGGCAGTGACATAGCGACCGCCAAGGGCTTCGATCGCATCGCCGAACGCGGCGAGCATTCCGGACGTTTTGGTGCGCGCATTGTCGGCCAGGATCACCGCCTTGCCCCCGCCCATCGGCAGGCCGGCCATGGCGTTCTTGTAACTCATTCCGCGTGACAGGCGCAGCGCATCACGCATCGCGTGCGCCGGATCGGCATAGTGCCAGAACCGCGTGCCGCCCGCCGCCGGGCCGAGATGGGTGGAATGGATCGCGATGATCGCAGTCAGCCCGCTTTCCCGGTCATGCACCAGCTGCACGCATTCGTGCGCATCGAAATCGGGCTCGGCCCAGAAAGCGGTCATCATCAATCCCCGTTTCCGGCGCGGGGAGACATGGCTGGGGGAGGAAAATGGGGCGACCGAGGGGGCTCGAACCCCCGACCTCCGGTACCACAAACCGGCGCTCTAACCAACTGAGCTACGATCGCCACACGCCCCTGCCCGAAAACAACCCGTCCGGTCGCTGCCAAGCCCGCGCAAGGCGCGCGGTTTACGCATGGCACGCGCCCGGTCAAGTGCGCTGTGGGCGGGGATGCGCCTCTTGCACAAAGGCCTGTGGATGGGAAGCGAAAACTGCTTTGTGACGCGTCTCGCGCAAGATTATTACGCGGGCACTGAAATGATTGCGCGGGCGCGCGCGCATTCTATCCTGCCTTCCATGATCAAAACCGGCGAATCCATCGTCACACGCCTGAGCGCCCGCGAAGGCATGCAGCGCCTTCCCAGCCCGAAGGCCGAATTGTTCCAGCTGCGCGGCTTCGTGCCCGATGATCTGTGCGCCGCGCTGATCGCGCTGATCGAACAGGACCGCCGACCCTCAACCATCGCCGATGACAATGGCGATGCCTATTTCCGCACCAGCGAAACCTGCGACCTGGCCGCCAATCTGCCCGCGGTCACGCAGTTCGAGACGATGCTGACCCAGCTTTGCGGCCTCAATCCGGCGTATGGCGAGCCGCTGCAGGGCCAACGCTATGCCGTCGGGCAGGAGTTCAAACCGCACACCGACTATTTCACCCCCGGCGGACGCGATTTCCAGAAGTTCTGTGCGCTTTCGGGCAACCGCACCTGGACTTTCATGATCTATCTCAATGACGTGGCCGCAGGCGGCGCTACCCGGTTCAAGATGCTGGACAAGACATTTCAGCCCGAGCGCGGCAAATTGCTTTGCTGGAACAACCGTTTGCCTAACGGAGCAGTGAACCCGGCCACGCTCCACCACGGGATGAAGGTGCGCAAGGGCGTCAAATATGTGATAACCAAATGGTATCGCGAAAAGCCATGGAGAGGTTGATGAACGACTATTCCGAGATCGAGCAACAATTGCAGGCGCGGCTTGCCGACATCATGGAGCGCAGCGGCGAGATCGAGGACGATCTGCGCCATCCGCTCGACGATGATCTTGAAGAACAGGCAATCGATCTTGCCGATGACGAAGCGCTGGAAGGGGTGGACAACGTGCTGCTGGCCGAGGCGCGGCAGATCCGTTTTGCCCTCGCCCGGATCGCCAATGGGACCTACGGCACCTGCGCCAATTGCGGCGAGGACATTGCGCCCGAACGGCTCAAGGCCCGCCCGATCGCGACCCGGTGCATCAAATGCGCTGCGCAGGCCGCCTGATGCGGAACCATTGCTGAAACGAAAAAGGCGACCCCGTCGGGCCGCCTTCCTCTCACAGCCCGAGGGCCGCAAACTTTGAAGCGCGATACTTACTTTTTCAGCGAAAGCCCGCCAAAGCGCTTGTTGAACTGGGCCACACGGCCGCCTTCCTGCACCTGCTGACGGCCACCGGTCCAGGCCGGGTGGCTCAGGGGATCGATTTCGAGCGACATGGTGTCGCCTTCCTTGCCCCAGGTCGAGCGGGTCTGATACTCGGTACCATCGGTCATCTTGACCGTGATCAGGTGATAATCGGGGTGCCCTTCGGTCTTCATGACATATTCCTTTGCAGCGTGGCGCCGGTTCCGACCGGCGCTGCTATGAAACGGGAAACGGCGCGCCTAGTCGGGTTCGCGGTCAAATGCAACCTTGGATGTATCGCGCCCGCTCAGGCAGGCGGATCGGTCATCATCGCAGTGAACTCGACCTCGCAGCTCGTCTTGCCCTCGACGCTCGCCACACCCTTGAACTTGTAGACGCGGCTGCGTTTCTGAGTGAATTCCACGTGAAGGTCGAGCAGACAGCCCGGCGTCACCGGGCTGCGGAACTTGGCGTTTTCGATCCCCATGAAGATCACCAGCTTGCCGGTGCCTGCCAGCTCCATCGTCTCGATCCCGAGGATGCCGGCGGCCTGCGCCAGCGCCTCGATCTGCAGCACGCCGGGCATGATCGGCGCTCCGGGGAAATGGCCCTGAAAGAACTGCTCGTTCATGCTCACGGCCTTGACCGCGTGGATCCGCTCACCCAGCGTGATCGAGCGCACGCGGTCGACCAGCAACAGGGGATAGCGATGGGGCAAGGCCTGAAGGATCTTGCCGATATCGTAATCGACCACATCCGGGGCCGGGCTGCCTGCCTCGCTCATCCGCCTGCTCCTTGTCCGATCTTGACCAACAGGCCTCAGCGACCTGCCGGAGCCTCGGGATTGCCCTGCTGCTGCTGCTGCTGCTGCTGCTGCTGCAACCTCTGCGCGGTCAACAGACGTTGCTGGATGTCCTGATACAGCTGCACGCCCTCGCGGCTCGGCTGCCAGCCCGACGGCGGAACGATGCCGACCGAAGGAACCTTGGCGTTGAGCGAAGTCGTCACTTCATCGGTCAGGTCGGCTTCGGGCACAGCGAACAGCAGCGAGCCGGGATCAACAACCAGTTTGACCTGCTGCTGCGTGGTCACTTCCTGCAAAGCAGCGCCGTATTGCAGGATAATCTGCTCCACCGCATAGATGCGGGCCGCATCGATCTGGTTGCTGAGCCCCTGAATCTCCTGCTCGAGCGTCTGCAGCTTGGCGAATTCGGGCGAGTTCTGCTTGGCCGCGAGTTCCGCATCATCGACTTGCTTGTCGCCATTGGTATCGAAAGTCTGGAGCAAGGTCTGACGCTCCTGCGCCTTGGTACGACGCAGCTCGTTCTGCTGGGCGAAGGTGGTGTTGACCTGTTCATAGGCGGTCTGGAACGCGGTGGTGCCGATGACCGTGCGCGAAATGTCGACCGTCGCGATACGACCTTCGACTTGGGCCTGCGCAGGCAGCGCCGCAAGCGCGCACAGCGCGACACCGGCCGGGGCGAGAAGTTTCGAGAAAATAGCCATCAGAATTGGGTTCCTACGTTGAATGTGAAAGTACGCTCGTCATCGCCCTCGACCCTGCGGATCGTCTGGGCAAAATCGATGCGGAACGGGCCAAAGGGCGAATTCCAGTTGACCCCGATCCCGGCGGTGATGCGCGGGCTTGGCGTATTCCCGAGGAACACCTCGCGAATGGCGCTGTTCGGGCGGATCGCCGGGTCATTCGGCGTGCCGTCGGGCGCAACGGGATCGATCGTTGCAACACCGTCCGGCCCGATGAAGATCGGATTGCCGTCACCGTCCTGCAACTGGAGCCCGTTGGGATTGTCCTGCAGAACCGGCTGCTCGACCCCCCACAGGGCGCCAATATCGGCCCAGATCGAAGGCCTGAGGCCGAGCTCGCGGGCGCCGGTGCCGAGCGGGATCTCGAGCTCGGCGCGACCGAGATAGTAATTGCGCCCGCCGATGGCGTCATCGCGGGTCTGGCGGCGTTCGGTCACCAGGGTCGGCGGCCCTCCGCCCGGATCCTGCACATAGCGCTGGGTCAGCACGCGCGGACCGACCCCGCGAATGGCAAAACCGCGGAACTGCGGTTCGCCGAGGAAGAAGCGGTCGGTCAGCAGAATATCGTCCACACCTGCCCCCGGGCGTTCCTGCAGCGGAAAGATGGTGCCGCCTTCAGCCAGAACCGAGAAGATGAAGCCCGAATTGCCGACATTCCAGAACTGCTGACCACGCCCCCGGAACCGCACATAGCGGACATCGCCCCCCAGGCCTGCGAATTCGCCGCTCAGGGAAACTGTCCGCCCGCGCGTCGGTCGGACGCGGGAATTCAGTGAGTTATAGTTGAGGCTGAGACCCAGTATCGAACTCAGCCGTGTGCCGATCGCATCGCACAGGAAGCGTCCCGCCAGCAGCGGATCGCATTCGCGCACCCCATCGCCATCGAGATCCGAGAAGAACTGGTTCTCATCGAGCGTCACATCCTCGTAATTCAGCGTGTAGCTGCCGACCAGTGACATATATTCGGTCAGCGGCACGCCGGCGCGCAGCGAAAAGCCGGTGGTCGATTGCCGGAAGGTGGTGTTGCGATCGCGATTGGTAAAATTGAAGCTGTTGAAATCGCGCCGATAGATATCGATCCCGGCCGAAATATTGCGGTCGAACAGATAGGGCTCGCTCAAACTGATCTGCGCCGCCCGCGAAAACTGCGAATAATTGACGCTGAGCCCGACGGTCTGCCCTCGCCCGCGGAAATTGCGCTGCCGGATGCTGCCCGAAAGAATAAACTGCTCGATCGAGGAAAAGCCTGCCGAAAACTGCAGCTCGCCCGTGGGGCGCTCTTCGATATTGGCTTCGAGCACGATCCGGTCGGGCGCGCTGCCTTCAACCTGCGTGACCTCGAAATTCTCCTGGAAGTAGGCCAGCGAATTGATGCGCGCCGTGGTGCGCAGCACGCCCAGCGAGTTGAAGGCATCACCTTCGGCCAGACGGAATTCGCGGCGGATCACCTTGTCCTGTGTCAGGGTGTTGCCGTTGATGTCGACCCGCTCGACGTAGACGCGCGGCGCCTCGCGCAGGATGAAGGTGATGTTCATCGTAAGCGATTCTTTGTCGGCCTTGAAGCGCGGCTGCACGTCGGCGAAGGCGTAACCGAAACGGCCCGCCAGCTCGGTCAGCTGCTCGACGGTATCCTCGACCGCCTTGGCATCGTACCAGTCGCCGGACTTCATCGGCAGATTGGCACTCATCGAATCGCTGTCGAAATCGCGCAGCTGGCTGTCGACCTCGACATCGCCGAACTTGTAGCGCTCGCCTTCCTCGACCACGTAGGTGATGATGAAGTCTTTCTGGTCCGGGGTCAGCTCGGCGACCGCCGATACCACCCGGAAATCGGCGTAGCCTTCGGTCAGGTAGAACTGCCGCAGCTTCTGCTGGTCGAAGGCGAGACGATCCGGGTCGTAGCTGGTGTTCGAACTGAAGAAACTCGTCAGCCGCGCCTGCTTGGTCACCATCTGGCCACGCAACTGCCCGTCGGAAAACTTCTCGTTGCCGAGAACATTGATCTGGCGGACCTTGGACTTCGGCCCCTCGCTGATTTCGAACACGATGTCGACGCGGTTCTGCGGCAGCTGTACCATCTTGGGTTCGACCTGCGCGGCAAAGCGCCCTTGACGCTTGTACAGCTCGATGATGCGGGCGACATCGGCGCGCACTTTGGAACGGGTGAAAATCTGGCGCGGGGAAAGCTTGATCTCGGGGAGAATCTTGTCCTCCTTGAGCCGTTCATTGCCTTCGAGCACGATGCGGTTGATCACCGGGTTTTCGGTCACGTTGATGATGACGTTGCCATCGTCGTTCCGGATCGAGAAATTGGCGAACAATTCGGTCGCGCCCAGATCCTTCAGCGCCTCGTCCGCGCCTGCCGAGGTATATTCCTGGCCGACCCGCAGGCGGATATAGCTGAGGATGGTGGTCGGCTCGAGCCGCTCTGCCCCGACCACGCTGATGGTCCGGATCACATCGGCCTGAGGCGCAGGTGCCGGCGTCGGAGTAGGCGCGGGCGCAGGCTGGGCCGCGGTTGCGGCTGGCTGCTGCTGTTGAGACTGGGCAAGCGCGACGCCGGGAATGCCGGCCAGCATCGAACCGCAGCAAAGCGCCACAGCAAGCCGCCCGGTCCGCGACCGGCCAGCCTGGCAATTGACCGGCACAAGGCCCGTCTCGCTCAATCGGTTCATGCAGCTAAAGTCCCGTCCAACCTGTCTGTTGTAACATGCCCCCGCGACGCGGAATGCTTCTGCTTGAAGCCACGCACCGCTGTCCGGCTGCCACGCGCCACGCCTCTGCCCGATGTGCCCCGCGCAATCAACCCGCGTGGCCGAGCATTGCGCGCCATGCGGCCCGCTTTCCACGGCAAACCGATGAGCTGCACCCTCGGCGCGTCAACTGCCGAACAGGGGTAGCGACAAAACGTCATTCACCGTCACCACCACCATCAGTGTCAGCACCAGCGCAATGCCGGTGCGATAGGCCCATTCGGTTGCCCGAGGTCCCACCGGCTTGCGACGGATCGCCTCGGCCGCGTAGAACATCAGATGCCCGCCGTCGAGCGCGGGGATTGGCAAGAAATTGATGAATGCCAAATTAAGCGAAATCAGCGCGGCAAAATTGACGAAGGCCGCAACGCCGAGGCTCATCTGCTCGCCCGAATATTTCGCGATCTTGAGCGGGCCGCCCAGTTCCTTGAAAGATCGTTCGCCAACAAGGATCTGCTTGATGCCGGTGACCATCATGCCCATCAGATCCCAGCTTTGCCGGGCGGCCAGCGGCACGGAATCGATGACACTGACATCCTCGAAAACATATTTGCCGCCGGACGGTACGACGCCGATCAGCCCGATTGCGCTCTGGTTGCCGAAGCTGTCGGTTTCGACATGGCGGTCGGTCGTCAGCGGAATATCGACCCGCTGGCCTGACCGTTCGACCGTGAAGACCATGCGTGTGTCCGGATGCAGCGCGACCTTTTGCTGGATGGCGTTGAAATCGGCGACTGCGTTGCCATCGATGGCGACAATCGTATCGCCGATCATCAGGCCTGCATCGCGCCCCGCTGTCGCTTCGGCAAAACTGCCGATGGTCCGCGAATCTTCCGGCCCTTCGATCACAGGCTTGCCGAGCATGGCATAAAAAGCGGCAAAGATGGCGATTGCGACCAACAGGTTGGTGACCGGCCCGGCCGCCACGATCAGCGCCCGTTTCCACAAGGCAGCGTGCTGGAAACTGCCCTCTTCCCTGGGCGCATTCGTATCGGGGACCGAGGCCGGGTTCATGTCGCCCTGAAACTGGACATAGCCGCCCAGCGGCAGCGCGGAAAGCTTCCAGCGGGTGCCTTGCCGGTCGGTGAACCCGGCAATTTCCTTGCCGAAGCCGACCGAGAACGCCTCGGCCTTGACCCCGAACAGGCGCCCGATCAGCAGGTGGCCAAGCTCATGCACGGTGACCAGCGGGCCGAGCACCAGCAGGAAGCCGGCGACATACATCCAGAACGGGGGGGCATCAAACAAGGGCGGAAGTCTCCAACAGGCTGAGGGCTTGCCTGCGTGCCGATTGATCCACGGCGAGCACTTCATCAAGGCTATCCGGGCGCGGGGCGTCGTTGCTGCGTTGCAGCACTTCTTCGACCATTGCCGCAATCCGGGTGAACCTGATCTGACCGGAAAGAAAAGCGGCAACCGCGACTTCGTTAGCGGCATTCAGAATCGCCGGAGCGGCCCCGCCCGCCTCAATCGCCTCGCGCGCAAGCCGGGTCGCGGGAAACAGCACCTCGTTGGTCGGCTCGAAGGTCAATTGCCCGATGGCCGCAAGATCGAGCGGACCGAGCGGCGTTTCCATCCGCTGCGGCCACGCGAGGCACGAGGCGATCGGCACGCGCATATCCGACGGACCGAGCTGCGCCAGCGTCGACCGGTCGCGGAATTCGACCATCGAATGGATCACGCTCTGCGGGTGAACGACAATCGCGAGCCGCTCCAGCCCGACGGGGAACAGGTGATAGGCTTCGATATATTCGAGCCCCTTGTTCATCATCGTCGCCGAATCGACGCTGATCTTGGCGCCCATCGACCAGTTGGGATGGGCCACGGCCTCCGCCGGGGTGGCCGCGGCCAATCGCTCGGCGCTCCAGGTGCGCAAGGGGCCGCCGCTCGCTGTCAGGGTGATGCGCGCCACATCCGCGATCCGGTTCCCGGAAAGGCACTGGAAGATGGCGTTGTGTTCGGAATCGGTCGGCAGCAGCGTCGCGCCATGTTTGGCAACCGCCTGCATCATCACCTCGCCCGCCGAAACCAGCGCTTCCTTGTTGGCGAGCGCGATAGTGCCGCCGCGCTCGATTGCGGCCATCACCGGAGCAAGACCAGCGCAACCGACAATTGCCGCCACCGTCATGTCGACAGGCCGTGCCGCAGCTTCGACCAGCGCTGCACGGCCTCCTGCTGCCACGACCCCGCTGCCCGCCAGCGCGGCGCGCAATTCGGGCAGGCACGCCTCGTCGCTGACGACGGCTAGCTTCGCGTCAAATTCAATCGCCAACCCCGCCAGCTCCTGCGCGCTGCAATGCGCCGTAAGCGCCTCGACGCGCCATGCGTCGCGGTTGCGGCGCACGAGATCGAGGGTGGATGCGCCGATCGATCCAGTAGCCCCCAGCAAGGTAAGCGAACGCGTCATCGGCTCATCATCCCAGCAAACGCATGGCAGTTGCAATCACAAACAGCATAAAGAACACGGCAAGGAAACCGTCGAGCCGGTCAAACAGTCCGCCATGCCCCGGAATGAGGTTGCTCGAATCCTTCACGCCCGCACGCCGTTTCATCCAGCTTTCGAAGAAATCGCCGGTCTGCGCCAGCACCGCGATCAGCCCGCCCGCTGCCAGCGCGAGCGCGATGCTGGCAAAGTCATAGCCCGGCGAGCCCGATGCCGGACCGAAATCGGCCAGTTCATTGCCGAGCGCGACCAATCCAGCCGCCAGCGCACCGCCGCCCAGCCCCGCCCAGGTCTTGGACGGACTGATTTTCGGCGCGATCTTGGGCCCGCCAATCGCACGTCCGGCAAAATAGGCCCCCGCATCGACCGCGATGATCGGCGCGATATAGCCGATCAACACTTCAAGCGGGCCATAGCCGAGGCTCTGCCCGCCGACAGGCAGGAACTGCGCGCCGTTGCGCAAGGCCATCATCGCCAGCGCCGCACCGCCGATATAGACCACGCCGCCGAAGAACCACAATGTCTCGGCCGCCCCGGACACGCCAAGGCGCGCAACCAGCCGGTTCCATTCCCACAATACGCCCAGCGCCAGCAGGCCCACGAACCCGGTCCAGAACCAGCCGCCCAGCCACAGGGCCCCGGCGGAAATGACCAGCATCACCACCGCCGACCCCAGCCGCACCGGCAGATCGGACACCCCGGCGCCGGGATCGCGCACCCGGTTTTCAGCGTCCGCCATAGCGCCGCTCCCTGCGGGCAAAATCATCGAGCGCGCGCGCCAGATGAGCCGGCTCGAAATCGGGCCACAAGGTGTCCACGAACAGCATTTCGGCATAGGCCGATTGCCACAGCAGGAAATTCGACAGGCGAATTTCCCCGCTGGTGCGGATCAGCAGATCGAGCGGCGGCAGATCATGGGTGTCGAGATGGGCGGCGAGGCTCTCGATCGTCACCTCCCCTGCGGCGGCCGCCTTGGCGGCAGCGCGGGCGATTTCGTGCTGGCCGCCGTAATTGAGCGCCACCGCCAGCGTCTGCCGGCCGTTGGCGGTCTGTGCCAGCGCATCTTCCAGCATCGCGACAATATCGGGCGCGAGCGACTGCCAGTCACCGATGATCTTCAATTTGACGTTGTTGGCGACGAATTCGGGCAGGTCCGATTTGATGAATTTGCGCATCAGGTTCATCAGATCATCGACCTCGTCTTCCGACCGTTTCCAGTTCTCGGAAGAAAAGGCATAGAGCGTCAGACATTCCAGCCCGGTCGGTTCAAGGCCGCGCACCAGCCGCCGCACCGCCTCCACACCGCGCTGATGGCCAACCGCACGCGGCAGGCCACGTTTCTTGGCCCATCGCCCGTTGCCATCCATGATGATGGCGACATGTCTTGCGCGCGTTTGGTCCAATACCATCCCCAATACCCGTTCGCCTCAAGTCTGGTCGAGAGGCCCGCCCTGCAATGTGTCTCGACTTTGCTCGACACGAACGTAGGGCGGGTTTCCGGCCAGTCTTACTGCGTCAGGATTTCCTGTTCCTTCTTCGCTGCCGCTTCGTCCGTGTCCTTGACGTATTGATCGGTCAGCTTCTGGACCTCGTCCTCCGAACGCTTGCGCTCGTCCTCGGAGATTTCCTTCTTTTTCTCGTCGGTCTTGAGGCTTTCCATCGCATCGCGGCGCACGTTGCGGATCGCGATCTTGGCCTTTTCGGCATATTGCCCGGCGAGCTTGGCGAGTTCCTTGCGGCGTTCCTGAGTCAGATCGGGGATCGGCAAGCGCAGCGTCTGACCGTCGATGATCGGGTTGAGGCCAAGGTTGGCATGGGCAATGCCCTTTTCCACCGCGGTCAGGTTCGACTTGTCCCACACCTGCACGCTCAGCATCCGTGGTTCGGGCGCGGACACGGTGGCGACCTGATTGAGCGGCATCATCGAACCATAAACCTCGACCACCACCGGATCGAGCAAGCTGGTGTTGGCGCGGCCGGTGCGCAGGCCCTGAAGATCGCTCTTGAGTGCATCGACCGCGCCCTTCATCCGGCGCTCGATATCGGCCTTGTCATATTGCGGCATGGGTCAGGCTTCCTTTGTTTGCTGTCAGTTGTCTTGCACAATGGTCTGGACACCTTCGCCCGCCAGCACGCGGGCAAGATTGCCTTTCTCGCGGATCGAGAAAACCACGATGGGAATCTGGTTGTCGCGGCACAGCGCCACGGCGGAGGCGTCCATGACACGAAGGTTATCGGCGAGCACCTTGTCATAGGTCACGGTGTCGAACCGTTTGGCATCGGGATTGCGTTTGGGATCGCTGTCATAGACCCCGTCGACGCTGGTACCTTTCAGCAGCGCGTCGCACTTCATTTCCGCCGCGCGCAGCGCTGCCCCGCTGTCGGTGGTGAAATAAGGACTGCCGACCCCGGCCGCGAAGATCACCACACGGCCCTTTTCCAGGTGGCGCTCGGCACGACGGCGGATCACCGGTTCGCACACCTGGTCCATCTGGATCGCGCTCTGAACGCGGGTGTCAACGCCGAGCTGTTCAAGCGCGTTCTGCATGGCGAGCGCATTCATCACCGTCGCCAGCATACCCATATAATCGGCCTGCGCGCGGTCCATGCCCGCCGCAGCCCCGGCCATCCCGCGGAAAATGTTGCCGCCGCCGATCACGAGGCAGATTTCAAGCCCGCTATTCTTGGCCGCCTGCACTTCCTTCGCCAGTTCGGCCACGAAGGAAGGATCGATCCCGAACTGCTGATCGCCCATGAGCACTTCGCCCGAGAGCTTGAGCAGGACGCGCTTGATCGGGGGAAGGGACATGACGGGGCGCTCGCTGGCAGAATGGAAGATGCGCGCGGGCTTTATCGGCGTGATCGGGCGCTGCCAAGGGGATAGAACCAAAGCCCGTGGTTCAATCGCTCCCGGCGCGTCTGATGTCGCGACCGGCAAAGCCAACAGGCAAAAGGCCGCCGCAGCGCGCAGCTGCGACGGCCTTTGCGCATTTCAGGTGACCGAAATCAGCCGGCGACAGCCGCCGCGACTTCAGCCGCGAAATCGGTTTCTTCTTTCTCGATGCCTTCACCAAGTTGGAAGCGGACATAGTCCTTGAGCACGATCGGGGTGCCCGCAGCCTTGCCGGCCTGGGCGACGAGATCGGCGATCACGGTCTTGTTGTCCATCACGAAAATCTGGCTCAAAAGCGCGTTTTCCTTGGCGAACTTCTTCACCGCGCCATCAACCATCTTTTCCTGGACTTCGGCCGGCTTACCGCTTTCGGCGGCCTTTTCAGCGGCCACCTTGCGCTCGCGCTCGAGCACTTCGGGGTCGAGGCTGTCGGCATCCAGCGCCATCGGGAAAGCGGCCGCCGCGTGCATCGCCAGCTGCTTGCCCAGCGGTTCGAGCACATCGGCGCCGGCTTCGCTTTCGAGCGCGATCAGCACGCCGATCTTGCCGAGGCCTTCGGCAGCGGCCGTGTGCATGTAGGACACGACCGCGCCCTTTTCGACCGCAACGGTCTTGATCCGGCGGATCTGCTGGTTCTCGCCGATGGTGGCGACATTGTCGGTCAGCTTGTCGGCGACAGTGCCGCCATCAGGGTAGGCAGCGGCCTTCAGCGCGTCGACATCATCGCCATCAAGCGACAACGCAACCTCGGTGGTCTTGCGCACGAAATCCTGAAACTTGTCGTTCTTGGCGACAAAATCGGTTTCGGAATTGACCTCGACCGCGACGCCGCGGGTGCCCGACACGGCCACGCCGACCAGACCTTCGGCGGCGGTGCGGCTGGACTTCTTCTGGGCGGTGGCAAGGCCCTTGGCGCGCAGCGCGTCAACCGCAGCCTCGATATCGCCGCCCGCTTCGGTCAGCGCCTTCTTGGCGTCCATCATGCCTGCGCCGGTGCGCTCGCGCAGCTTCTTCACATCGGCGACGGAGAAATCGGCCATGAGAGATTTCCTTTTCATTCGGTTTGTTTGAGCGCCCGGCCCTGCCGTTCCGTTACAGGAGGGCAATGCCGAGCGCGCTATAGGGTGATTGTGACGGGGGATTGACGGCGGGCGGAAACCCGCGCCGGTCCCGCGCGAGATCAGGCTTCGGCGGTTTCGCTCGCAGCGCCTTCGGCGGCCGGGGCGTCTTCAGCGGCCGGGGTCTCTTCGACGACGGCTTCTGCCGGCGGTTCTTCCATCGCGCCGAAATCGCTCGATACGTCGGACTGGAACTTGCCCTTGCCCGCCAGCGCGGCTTCGCCGATCGCCTGACAGTAGAGCCGCACCGCACGCGCCGCATCATCGTTGCCCGGAACCGGGAAGGCGATGTTCGACGGATCGACGTTGGTATCGAGGATCCCGATCACCGGAATGCCGAGCACGGCGGCTTCCTTGATCGCGAGATCTTCCTTGTTGGCGTCGATCACGAACATCACGTCCGGAATACCGCCCATGTCGCGAATGCCGCCCAGTGACATTTCGAGTTTCTCGCGCTCACGGGTGAGCTGCAGCACTTCCTTCTTGGTGAAGCCCGAGACATCGCCCGAAAGCATTTCCTCCAGTGCCTTCAAACGGCGGATCGAACCCGAAATCGTCTTCCAGTTGGTGAGCATTCCGCCCAGCCAGCGGTGGTTGACGAAATGCTGGCCCGACATGCGCGCGGCCTCGGCAATCGGCTCCTGCGCCTGACGCTTGGTGCCGACGAACAGCACCTTGCCGCCCGAACGTACGGTCGATTCGACAAAGTCGAGCGCGCGCGCGAACAGCGGCACGGTCTGCGACAGGTCGATGATGTGAACACCGTTGCGCGCGCCGAAGATATACGGCTTCATGCGCGGGTTCCAGCGGTGGGTCTGGTGGCCGAAGTGAGCGCCGGCCTCGATCAATTGCTGCATCGTGACGACAGGTGCCGCCATAGGTAATTCCTTTCCGGTTGTTCCTCTGGAAGGCTGGAACCGCGCTTGCGGAGATCCCGCATGCGGCACCGGTATGTGCGCCTTCCATGTGACGTTAGCGCACAAGACCAAACCCGCAGGCCGCCCCTGTGCGAGCGCGCCCTTAGCGGTGACGCCCGAGAAAATCCAGTCCTGAATCCGGACCGGAAAATGAAAAAACCGGCACCCGACCACGAAACCCGCTTGACAGGCTGGAACAGGTAGGGAACAAGCGGATAAGAACAAAGAATGAACGCACCCCCGCGGAAGGACCTCGGTCATGCTTGCACTTGCCGTCAACCTGCTCTTTGCAATGGCCGCGCTGGCCGCCGTGCTGACCTTGGCAGACAGCGCGGCAAAGGCTGCCCGGACCTATGCCATGCTGATGCGTGAGCGTGCGCTGATGGACGCGGGTTTCACCTGGCAGGTCGACCCGCGCGAGGTCCGGCTGCGGGCTGCGGCGCGGCATGCCGGGGCGGTTATCCTGCCGCGTCGTTCGCCGATGGTGCGGCCGCTGCCTGCTCTTGCGCGCGACGTCGCTTGATCCGGCCGTATTTGGCAAGGCCGTAAGGCATCAGCGCGAGATAGGTGATGCAGATCGCCGCCAGCGTCCACCACGGTTCGAGCAACAGCGCGGCAAAGGCGAGCGCGACGAAGGCGATCAGCCACAGGCGGATAGCCTTGCGCGGGCGCAGCGCAGCCCAGCTCAGCGTCGCCATGTTGGAGATCATCAATACCGCGATCACGCTGAGCCACAGCGCCATGACCACCGGATTGCGGAAGATTTCGAGACCGGTCTCGTTCCACAGGTAAAACGGCGTGAAGGCCAGTCCTGCCCCGACCGGAGCGGGAACGCCGGTCAGGAACCCGGCCGACTTGTGCGGCTGATCGTCAACATCGATCCGCGCATTGAAGCGCGCCAGTCTGAGCGCGCAGCTTATCGCAAAGGCAAGCGCGGCAAACCAGCCGAAACGCGGCCAGTCCTGCAGCGACCACAGAAACAGAATCAGCGCGGGCGCCACCCCGAAAGAGAGCGAATCGGCCAGCGAATCGAGCTCCGCACCGAACCGCGACTGGGCATTGAGCAGCCGCGCGATGCGCCCGTCGATCCCATCAAGTACGCCGGCCAGCACCACCGCGAGGATGGCAAACGACCATTCGCCATCGATCGCGAAACGTATCCCGGTCAACCCTGCGCACAGCGCCGCCGCCGTGATCGCGTTGGGCAGCATCGCCCTCAGCGTCAGCCCGGGACCGTCACCGGCAACCGGACCGTCCTCGTCCTCGGCGGCCTTGGGCCCGACCCTGGCGGGCAGAAAGGATCCCCGGCGCAGTCTTGGAGGACGGCTCATGCGCGCAATATCCTTCGGTTTGCGGACGGGCGGGTCACGCTCACTGGGCGATCCCCTCGATCAAGCCGCGCTGGCCGATTTCCGCCAGCACCGTCTCGCCTGCAACAATGGTCTGGCCGATCATCACCTTGGGGTCGGTTCCGGCGGGAAGATAGACATCGACCCGGCTGCCAAAGCGGATCAGGCCGACCCGCTGGCCTTTGGCTACCATGTCGCCCGGTTTGACAAAGGGCACGATCCGCCGCGCCACCAGCCCGGCGATCTGGGTAAAGCCCAGTTTCAAACCGTCGCTGCGTTCGATCAGGATATGCTGCCGCTCGTTTTCCTCGCTCGCCTTGTCGAGCTCGGCGCTCATGAACCTGCCGGGGATATAGACCACCCGCCGCACCGTCCCGCCCACCGGCGCGCGGTTGATGTGGACATCGAACACCGTCATGAAAATCGAAATCCGCGTCACCGGCCCGGCCGGCAATCCGGTATGGCCCGAACCATCATCGATCTGCAGTTCGAGCGGCGGCTCGGTTTCCTCGATCTGAGTCACCAGTCCGTCAGCCGGGGCGATAATCGCGGATTCGGATTGCGGCACCACCCGTTCGGGATCGCGGAAGAAAGCGAACACCCCGATCGACAACAGCATCAGCGGCCAGCCGATGATGTCCCAATCGAGCAGCAACAGGAAGAACAGACTGACCGCAACCGCGATCAGACCGAACTTGCGCCCCTCGGGATGGATTGCGGGCCACTGCCAACCGGCCTCTCCGCGGCCCTTGTTGTCGAGAATTTCGCCTGCCATGGCCTTAGCATCTAGGGACTGGCGCGCGCGCCCGCAAGCAAGTCGGACCCTCAGACGCTTTTGCGCACGAACACCGTTCCGGCAGAATAGCCGGCGCCAAAGCTGCAGATGAGGCCGGTATCGCCCGCGGCCAGATCGTCGCTGTGCTGATGGAAGGCGATGATCGATCCCGCGCTCGATGTATTGCCATAGGTATCGAGCACGGTCGGGCTTTCATCCTCGCTCGCTTCGTGGCCCAGCACCTTGTGCGAAATCAGACGGTTCATGCCGGCATTTGCCTGATGCAGCCACAGCCGCCGCAGGCCCGCCGGATCGATTCCCAGCCGCGCGGCTTCATCCAGGATCATCTGCGCCACCATCGGCACGACCTCTTTGAAGACCTTGCGCCCTTCCTGCACGAACAGCTTGTCAGGCGTGTCGGCGGTGCCGGGAGCGGCGCGGTTGAGAAAGCCGAAATTGTTGCGGATGTTGTTGGAAAACACTGTCTTCAGCTTTGTGCCGAGGATGTCCCAGTGCTGCGCAGGCGCGATCGCGGCATCTTCCACCAGCACCGCGGTGGCGACATCGCCGAAGATGAAGTGGCTGTCCCGGTCGCGCCAATTGAGATGGCCCGAGGTGATTTCGGGGCTGACCACCAGCACGCTTTTCGCGTTGCCCGCGCGAATGTAGTCCGCCGCCGTCTGGATCCCGAAGGTGGCAGAGGAACAGGCGACATTCATGTCAAACCCGAACCCGTCGATCCCCAGCGCCTGCTGAATCTCGATCGCCATGGCCGGATAGGCGCGCTGCATGTTCGATGCCGCGCACAGCACCGCATCAACATCTTCCGCATCGCGCCCGGCCCGTTCCAGCGCCTGCCGCGCCGCTGCCACGCCGATTTCGGCCATGATCGACAATTCGTCATTGCCGCGCTCAGGCAGGCGCGGACACATCACGTCGGGATCGAGGATCGGCGCCTTGCTCATCACATGGCGCGCCTTGATGCCGCTCGCCTTTTCGATGAATTCGACCGAGGAATAGGCCAGCGCCTCGGCCTCGCCAGCGGCAATCGCATCGGCGTGGGCAGCGTTGTGGCGGTCAACGAAGGCGTTGAAGCTTGCCACCAATTCGGCGTTGGTGATCGATTCGGTCGGCGTGAAAAGTCCGGTGGCGGAAATGACCGGGCGGCCTGTCAGCGTTGCGGTGCTGGGTTGCGATTCCTGCATGGGTCTCTCTTGCGTGGGGAGCGCGCGGCCTTAAAGCGCGCCCCCGCCGCCTGCAAGGCTTTCGCGGCTTTCCACATCCGACACCGGGGCTATCCGTTATCCTGTTCGACGTTGCCGAGCACTTCCTTGAGCAATGGGTTGGGAAAGGTCCGCCGGATCGTCACCGCGCAGAAAACCTCCACGATCTCCGGCAGTTGGAACAGTTCAACCAGTAAGCCCGAGGCCAGTTCATCGCGCACCACGACCGGCGGGATCACTGCCACCCCGGCATCGCCGCGAGCGAGCAGGCGCAGCATCGCCATGTCGTCGGCTTCGGCGGCGACGTGCGGGACAATTCCCATCCGGTCCAGCATCGCATCGAACCCGGCGCGCAGCGAGGTTTCCGGGGTCGGCAGGATCAACGGGGCCTCGGCCAGCACGGTCTCCAGCCCGCGCTCGGCGAGCGCCATGCGCGCGGGCGTGCCAATGATGCTGACCGGCTGCTCCGCCAGCCGCCGGACCAGATAGGGGCTCGCTGCATCGCGCGCGGGTACGAGATTGGTAAGAACCACATCCAGCGCCAGCGAGTCCAGCCCACGCAGCAGATCACCCTGGCTGCCCGAACGCAGCACCACCTCGACATCCTCGCGCCCGATCAGCGGCTGCACGAAGCCAAGCTGGAAATTGCGCGACAAGGTCGCCAGCGCGCCGATCCGCAAGACCCGGCGCTGCTCGCCCGCGATCCGGAAGGTCGCAGTGAGATGTTCAGCGGTGCGAAAAATCTCGTCGGCATGATCGAGCGCGATCCGCCCCGCCTCGGTCAGCGCCAGATTGCGCCCGCGCCGCTCGAACAGATCATGCCCGAGATCGGCCTCCAAAGCCTTGATCTGGGTCGAAACCGCACTCTGCGAGATGTTGAGCGCCCTTGCCGCCGCCGTCAGCGTGCCTTCGCGTGCGGTCGCCCGAAACAGCCGCAGGTGGTGGAGATTGATCGTCGCCATAGTTCCAATTTTCCGAACGGTTTTCAAGAAAATATGTATTTTATTAAATTTTGTCCAGCCCCTATCCCTCCGGCAACCCGTTCGCCCCCTCATCGGAGTGCCCGCCATGCAGCTTGCATTTTCGCTTTCGTTCCTTGCCCCGCTGGTGGTGCTTCCGGCCGCCATCTTCGCGCTGGCCCGCCCCGGCAAGCGCCCCGGCAGCCTGCCGCGCTGGTCAGAAGGGTCGGCCTTGCTCGCCTTCGCGCTCGCGCTCGGCGGGCTGGTGCAGGCCGCGCTTGGTGCGATGCCGGGCGCAGGCCTGCTCGAGGGCGCGGCCCGGCTCGCACTGCGCGCCGATCTGGTCAGCACCGCGATGGCAGGCCTGGTCGGTTTCATCGGCTGGATCGTGATGCGCTACAGCCGCACCTACCTCGATGGCGAGGAGCGCGAGGGCGGGTTCCATGCGCTGATGCTGCTGGCGCTCGCGGCGGTGCTGGTATTCGTGCAGGCGGGCACCTTTGCCACGGCGATCCTTGCCGCGATCAGTGTCGGCATCGCCTTGAAGCGTCTGCTGCTGTTCTACCCGCAGCGCGCCGAAGCCCGCCGCGCCGCGACCAAGTTCGCACTGGTCTGGCATGCGGGCGACGCGATGCTGGCGGTGGCCGCCGTGCTGCTGTTCGCACGGTTCGGGACGCTCGAATTCGCGGCGCTCCCCGATGCCGCCGCCACCACGGGCCTGGGCCTAGGAGGCACACTCGCGCTTGCCGCGATCGTCGCCGCCGCGGCGCTCAAGACTGCATCCTTCCCGCTGCATGGCTGGCTGACCGAGGTGATGGAGGCCCCCACTCCGGTTTCTGCCCTGCTTCACGCCGGGATCATCAATTCGGGCGGCGTGCTGCTGATCGCCAATGCCGAGCTGGTCCAGTCGAGCCCGGGCGCGATGGCCGCGCTGGTCATGCTGGGCGGGCTGACGGCGGTGTTCGGCGCGGCGGTGATGCTGACCCAGAGCGCGATCAAGACCGCACTCGCCTGGTCAACAGTCTCCCAGATGGGCTTCATGCTGCTGCAATGCGGGCTGGGCCTGTGGACGCTGGCGCTGCTGCACATCATCGCGCACTCGCTTTACAAGGCGCACGCTTTCCTGTCCTCGGGCGGGGCGGTGACCGAAGTCGCCAATATCCGCCGCCCCGGCCCGGTTGCCGTGCCGAGCGTTGCGGCGGTGCTGAAGTCCTTCGGCCTTGCGATCCTGCTCTATGCCGGGATCGCCGGTCTGTTCACGGCCGCCTTCGGCCCCAAGAGCCCGCAGGCGCTGGCGCTGGGCACGATCCTGATCTTCGGCGTCGCCTATCTGGTGGCGCAGGGCCTTGCTGACCGGGCGCCGGTCGCGCTGACAAAGCGCACCGCGCTGGCTTCGCTCGCTACGGCCATCGCCTATTTCGCCTTTCACGTGTCGTCGCAGGCGATCTGGGGGCCGATCCTGCCGGCCGCACCGGTGCCGGGTGATCTCGAATGGGCGCTGATCGTGCTCGGCGTGGTCACCTTCGGGCTGGTCGCCTTCGCGCAGGCGCTGTTCCCGCTGTGGGCGCACCACCCTTCCACCGCGGGGCTGCGCGTGCATCTCGCCAACGGGCTTTACCTCAACGCCCTGCTCGACCGCACCATCGGCGGCTTTCGCACCAACCGTTCGCGCTGACCCGCGCCCGCTGACCTGACCCCTTTCCCATGGAGATCACCATGTTCATGAAGCATTCGCAGATCACGCCTGTCAGGCTCTCGGCTGTGCTCGAGGCCGCCGAGGCCGCCGCGCGCGCCATCCCGCCCGCCTTTCCGCTCGATGCGACCGTGGCGGTCAATCCCTTCCTCGGCCAGACCGGGGAAGACCTCGCCGCCGCCGCCGCGCGGCTGGGCCGGGTCGCGGGCGTGCGCGTCACCCGCACCGGCGCTGAATATGCCACCGCGATCCGCGATGGCCGGATCAACGAGGACGACCTTGCCGAAGCCCTCGCCGCAGCACCCTCGCCACTGAAGCCCGCCGACACCACCGCGCTGTGCCTTGCAGCCGAGCGGATGGGTGACGGGCCTGAGCCGAGCGCGCTGCCCACGGTGGCCGATCTTGCTGCCGAGGAAACCGGAATCGACTGGCCGGCGCTGATCGACAAATGCATCGGGCTCTGGGCCGCTGGCCAGTTCGATCGCGGGCAGGCGCTGTGGTCGCCCGCGCCCGGCAACGAGGCGTTTGCCGCATGGCGCGCCTGGGCGATGCACGATCTCACCCCCGAAATCGCGGGCCTCAAGGGCTTTTGCGCCCATGTTGCCGCCGCGCCCGACACCGCCGAGCGCGCCATCCTCTTCGCCGCCGAGGCGCTGGGCATCACAGATGCCGCCGCCGAGACCGCTTTCCACCGCCTGTTCATGAGCATGGGCGGCTGGTCGCAGCATGCCCGCTGGCTGCTGTGGCAGGCGGAACTGGCGGGCGAGACCGACCGCACCATGGCCGATCTGCTCGCCATCCGCCTGATCTGGGACGAGGCGCTGTTGGCCCACGCCCCGCAGGTCGCCGACCGCTGGGCCGCCACCGTTGCCGCCCATGCCGAGCCGGTCTTGCCGGGTGCAGACGAGGTCGCGCTCGCCATCCTGCAGGACGCGGCGGATCGCGGCCACCAGCGCCGCCTGACGGCCGCCCTTGACGGTCAGGCTGCGGCCGGTGACCGTCCATTCCTGCAGGCCGCCTTCTGTATCGATGTGCGCTCCGAAGTGTTCCGCCGCGCGCTCGAAAGCGTCGACAGCTCCATCGCAACGATCGGGTTTGCCGGCTTTTTCGGTCTGCCCTTGTCGCATCAGGCCCACGGCTCTGACATCCGCGAAGCGCGCTTGCCGGTGCTGCTCAACCCCGCGGTCGAGACCAGCAGCGCAGGCGATCCGGCCAGCGATCAGGCCACGCGCATCGCCGCCCGCACCACCCGCGCCTGGGGCCGGTTCCGGCAGGCGGCGGTTTCGTCCTTCGCCTTTGTCGAGGCTGCGGGCCCGGTCTATGCGGTCAAGCTGGTGAAGTCGGCGCTCGGCCTCGGCGGGGCGGCGAAAACCGAACCGGCACCGCAAGTGCTGGGCGGCATGAGTGCGCAGGCCAAGGCCGATACCGGCGCGGCGGTGCTGAAGGCGATGAGTCTGACATCCAGCCACGGCGAGGTCGTTCTGCTGCTCGGGCATGGCGGGAACGTGACCAACAACCCGCATGAAAGCGCCTATCACTGCGGCGCCTGCGGGGGTTACACCGGAGAGGTTTCGGCGCGGCTGCTGGCGATCCTGCTCAATGACCCGGAAACCCGCAGCGGTCTGGCAGAGCGCGGGGTTGCCGTGCCAGATGACACACTGTTCGTCGCCGGGCTGCACGACACCACGACCGACGCCATCACCATCTACGAAGATGGCCTGCCCGCAGCCCGCAGCGGCGACATCGCCAAGGTGCGCCGGCAGTTGGCGCAGGCGGCCAGGGTGGCCCGCGCCGAGCGTGCGATGCGGCTGCCGGGTGCGCGCTGGAACAATTTCCACCAGCGCGCGGCCAACTGGGCCGAAATCCGGCCCGAATGGGGCCTTGCCGGCTGCGCCGCCTTCATCGCCGCCCCGCGCGAGGCGACCATGGGCCGCGATCTGGGCGGGCGGGCGTTCCTGCATTCCTATGACTGGCGGGCGGATGAAGGTTTCGGCACGCTCGAACTGATCATCACCGCGCCGGTGGTGGTGGCCAGCTGGATCAGCCTGCAATATTTCGGATCATCGGTCGCGCCTGCCATGTTCGGCGGCGGGAACAAGCTGATCCACAATGTCGTGGGCGGGATCGGCGTGATCGAAGGCAACGGCGGGCGCCTGCGCCCCGGCCTGCCGTGGCAGGCCGTGCATGATGGCGATGCCCTCGCGCATGAACCGCTGCGCCTGTCGGTGATGATCGAGGCCCCGCGCGAAGAGATCCTCAAGGTTCTCGAACGCCATCCGGGCGTGCGCGACCTGTTCGACAACGGCTGGCTGCACCTGTTCGTGCTGAAGGATGGCAAGGTCGACGCGCGATACCGCTCTGGCCTCGACTGGGCCGATGCCGCGCCTGAAAGTCTGGCTGCCTGACAGGTCGCAAATCCGGGGTCCGCAGCCCGCTCAAGGATCGCAGGTCCGCCGTACACCGAAAACGGGGCGGCGGACCGAGCGGGCGGCGGCTCATGGCCAACCTGACCTGCTCCAGACCCACGCTTGACCCGGCCTTGACCCGGTTCAGGCCCGGTCTTGCCGATGTTTCACATGGAACAAACGGAAAGTGGTGGACAGGGCTGGATTCGAACCAGCGTACGCTTGCGCGGGCAGATTTACAGTCTGCTGCCTTTAACCACTCGGCCACCTGTCCACACAGTCCCCTGACGGGCAGGGGGGCGTTCCTGAGCGTTGCGACGCCCTGAAAATGCGCGAGTCCGTATTCGGGCCCGCCGCCGAGAGGCGCCCCTTTGGCGAAGCGGTGCTTGCCTGTCAATGGCCCTGCTGGCAGAGGGCGCGCTTGAAGGCTTAGCCAAGGAACGACAATGACCGAGGGTAAACGCAAGCGCGCATTGCGCGGACGCGCAGGGCGGATGAAGGGCGGACGCGGTTCAGGCAGGGCCAGCACCGGGCAGGTGCGCCTGTGGGGCCGCCACCCGGTCGAAGCGGCGCTCAAGAACCCGGACCGCCAGCACCGCAAGCTGTGGGCGACGCGCGAAGGCATCGCCAGCCTCGATGGCGAGCTGCCGCAGGATTTCCCGATCGAATATGCCGATGTCGCCGATCTTGGACGGCTGGTCGCAAGGGATGCCCCGCATCAGGGGCTTGTGCTGGAATGCTCGGCGCTCGAAGATGTGTTCCTCGATGAAATTGCCACTGGTGAGGCGGACCGCCCGGTGGTGGTGCTCGATCAGGTCACCGATCCGCATAATGTCGGCGCGATCCTGCGTTCGGCTGCGGCCTTCAATGCCGCCGCGATCGTGACGCAGGATCGCCACGCCCCGCCCGAAAGCGGGGTGCTGGCCAAATCCGCCTCGGGCGCGCTGGAAACCGTACCCTGGGTGCGGGTAGTGAACCTCGCCCGCGCGCTCGAGGAACTGGCCGAGGCCGGATATTGGCGCATCGGGATGGCGGGCGAAGCCGAAGCGACGCTGGCCGATGTCATGCCCACCGGGCCGCTGGCAATCGTGCTGGGCGCCGAAGGGGAAGGCCTGCGCCCCAACATCGCTGGCCATTGCGATGCACTGGCGAGGCTGCCGATTTCCTCCGCGATCGAAAGCCTGAATGTTTCCAACGCCGCTGCGATTGCGCTTTATGCGGTGGCGACCCGCGGTTAGGATAGGGCATTGAACGGCCACGAGGGGATGCCGCGATGAACCACCTTGCCACTTTTCGCCTGCGAACCGGAATGCTGCTGGCGATCATTGCGCTGGCGCTGTCGGGCTGTTTCATGGCGCCGGGCAAGTTCACCTCGCAATTGGATCTGACCGGGGCTGACCGCTTCACCTTCACCTATGACGGGGAGATATTTTTCCTCGGCCTGTCCAAGCTGGCGCTGATGGGCGCGGGCTCAGAGGAAGCCTTCAAGGCGAGCTGCATCGCCGATGACAGCTTCGAGGAGCGCGCCTGCACGCCGCAGGAAGAAGCCGAACAGCGCGCCGAGTGGGAGGCCGGAGCCGCCGAACGCGCGGCCAAGAAAACGCAGGAAGCCGAACAGATGGCGGCGATCATGGGCGGGATCAACCCGACCGATCCCGAGGCGGCCGAGGAAATGGTGCGCCTGCTCGAACGCCAGAAAGGCTGGAATCGCGTGGTGCACAAAGGCGACGGATTGTTCGAGGTCAGCTATTCGGTCAGCGGCACGCTGGGGCACGACTTCATGTTCCCGACGATCGAGGGTTTCCCCGCCACCAATCCGTTTGTCCAGATGATCCTGCGCGATGGCGGTCAGGTGCGGATCAACGCACCCGGCTTTGCCGCACAGAGCGGCGACAATCCGATGGCTGGCATGATGGGCGGCATGGGCTCGCTTGCCGGGCTGGCCGCCATGGGCGCGGCAGAACAGGGCGAGGGTGACGCGGCGGCCGGGCCGATCCCGGGCATGCCGGTGCTCGATGGCACGTTCATCGTCAGCGCCGCGCAGGGGATGCGCATTCTGGCCAACAACACGGACGAAGGCCCCGCAGGCGCACCGCAGGGCGGCGAACTGTTGCGTTGGGAAATCTCTCCGCGCACTGCTCAGGCCCCGACCGCGCTGATCGCGACCGGCGGATGACCGCACCGGACTATCGCATACAACAATAATCCCTGCCGGGGCCAAGGGCGGCAGGGTTCGATGTGACCCACGCCGCGCGATACGGCCCGCGTCGCGCGATCAGTTCACGGCGTCCTTCAGACCCTTGCCCGCCTTGAACTTGGGCTGGTTCGAGGCCTTGATCTTCATTTCCTCGCCGGTGCGCGGGTTGCGGCCGATCGAGGCCTTGCGTTTGGCGACCGAGAAGGTCCCAAAGCCCACCAGCCGCACTTCATCCCCGCCTGAAAGGGCTTTGGTAATGGTGTCGAAAACACTTTCGACTGCGTGCGATGCATCGCTTTTGGAAAGGCCACTGGCATCGGCAACAGCGCTGATCAGGTCGTTCTTGTTCATCTGGAAACCCCCTCGGCTCGAGATTTTGTTGTGTCGGTGAATCGCCTCACGAAAAGGACAGAGTTGAGACTGTTTCGGCAAGGCTGTCAAAGGCAAATAGGCCCAGGCACCAGGCGGCTGCAAAGCGGCGGTGTGCTGCGGCGAACCACGGCGCGCCGCGCCATGCATCAAAGGCTCCTGCGACCTAACGTGAAAGCGACCCTGCCGCGAATCGCGGCAAGAGACGCCCCTTTAGCGCCTCAATGGGCGGTTGGCACCTCCGAAGCAGCCGGATTGGCGGCTGCAGCGCTGGCTCCCGGCTGGCTGGCAAGATCGTCCGCCTCGGTCCACTCGATTGCAACCGGCGCCTCGACCAGCGCGTGGGCCAGAACCTCGTCGACGTGGCTTACCGGGATGATCTCCAGCCCCTCGCGCGCATTGGCGGGGATTTCGGCCAGATCCTTGACGTTCTCCTCGGGGATGAGGACGGTCTTGATCCCGCCGCGCAGCGCGGCAAGCAGCTTTTCCTTCAATCCGCCGATCGCCAGCACCCGGCCGCGCAGGGTAACCTCGCCGGTCATCGCCACGTCCGGACGCACCGCGATCCCTGTCAGGGTCGAGACGATCGAGGTGACCATGCCGATCCCGGCGCTCGGTCCGTCCTTGGGCACCGCGCCTTCGGGCAGGTGGATATGAACGTTCTTGCGCTGGAAGATGCTTGGCTTGATGCCATAGGCAGGCGCGCGCGCCTTGACGAAGCTGAAGGCCGCCGCGACGCTTTCGTTCATCACCTGGCCGAGCTTGCCGGTCGTCTTGATCTCGCCCTTGCCCGGGGTGGTGACGCTTTCGATGGTGAGCAGCTCGCCGCCCACCGATGTCCACGCCAGCCCGGTGACCGCGCCAACCTGCGCCTCTTCCTCGCCCATGCCGTGCTTGAACTTGCGCACGCCGGAAAAATCGCCGAGGTTTTCAGGCGTGATGGTGATGCTGTCGGCCTGCTTTTCGAGGATCTTGCGCAGGGACTTGCGGCACAGTTTGGCAATCTCGCGCTCGAGGGTGCGTACGCCGGCTTCGCGGGTGAAGTAGCGGATCAGGTCGCGCAGCGCCTCTTCGGTCAGCGTGAATTCGCCTTTTTTGAGGCCGTGCGCCTTGACCTGCTTGTCGATCAGATGGCGCTGCGCAATCGCGACCTTCTCGTCCTCGGTATAACCCTCCAGCCGGATGATCTCCATCCTGTCGAGCAAGGGCTGCGGCAGGTTGAGGCTGTTCGCAGTGCACACGAACATGATGTCGGAAAGATCGAGATCGAGTTCGAGATAGTGGTCCTGAAACTTGGAATTCTGTTCAGGATCGAGCACTTCCAGCAACGCCGAGGCCGGGTCACCGCGGAAATCCTGCCCGAGCTTGTCGATCTCGTCGAGCAGGAACAGCGGATTGCTGGTGCCGGCCTTCTTGAGGTTGGCCACGATCTTGCCCGGCATCGAACCGATATAGGTGCGCCGGTGGCCGCGGATCTCGGCCTCGTCGCGCACCCCGCCCAGCGACTGGCGCACGAATTCGCGCCCCGTCGCCTTGGCAATCGACTTGCCGAGCGAGGTCTTGCCAACGCCAGGCGGACCGACGAGGCAAAGGATCGGGCCTTTCAGCTGGTTGGTACGCGCCTGGACGCCAAGATACTCGACGATCCGGTCCTTCACCTTCTCCAAGGCATAGTGATCGGCATCGAGGACTTCCTGCGCCTTGGCTATATCTTTCTTCAGGCGCGACTTCTTGCCCCACGGCAGGCCCAGCAGCACATCGAGGTAGTTGCGGATCACCGTCGCCTCGGCGCTCATCGGCTGCATGGCCTTGAGCTTCTTGAGCTCGGCATTGGCCTTGGCGCGGGCTTCCTTGGAAAGCTTGGCTTTCTCGATCTTCTCGGTCAGTTCGGCGATTTCGTTGCCGTCTTCGCCGTCATTACCGCCAAGTTCGCTCTGGATCGCCTTCAACTGTTCGTTGAGGTAATATTCGCGCTGGGTCTTTTCCATCTGGCGCTTCACCCGCCCGCGGATACGGCGTTCGACCTGCAGAACCGACAATTCGCCTTCCATGAAGGCCATCACCAGTTCGAGCCGCTTCAAGGGATTGCCCTCGGTCAGCAGGGATTGCTTGTCCGACACCTTGGCGCTGATCGCCGCCGCGATGGTATCGGCAAGCTGGCCGGCATCATCGACATCGGTCAGATCGACCCCGGCATCTTCGCCCAGCTTCTTGTTCAGCTTCACATATTCGCCGAATTGTTCGACCACCTGACGCATCAGCGCGGTAACCTCGCTGCCCGCCACCGTCTCGGGTTCGACCGGGTCGACTTCGGCCAACAGGTAGGTGCCGACATTTTCCAGCGCGCAAAGCCGGGCACGCGACTTGCCCTCGACCAGCACCCGCACTGTGCCATCGGGCAGTTTGAGCAGTTGCAGGACCTGCGCGATCACGCCGACATCATACAGGTCATCGCCTTCCGGATCGTCGCAGCCCGGATCGAGCTGGGCGATCAGGACGATATCCTTGGAAGCCTCCATCGCCGCCTCCAATGCCGCCACCGACTTGTCGCGCCCAACAAACAGGGGAACGACCATGCCGGGGAAAACGACAATGTCGCGCAAGGGGAGAAGAGGAAAGGTCTGGGTCATATCATTTATCCGCGGCGACCGTATGGGCCTGCCTTTAAGTGGAATATGGGAAGCAAGCGGGCTGGCCGCAATGGGGCAGACAACGGGCCTGTGGACGCTTCGCCTAAGGCGCCGCGTTCTGCTTCGCAGGCCAATCAAGCAACGCAAGCAGCGCAAAAACGAGCGAGGCCGTTCCCGTGATAAGCGCGATACCGGGCAGAACTCCCGCCCCGGCAAGCGCCGCCGACCCAAGACAGACCAGCACCGGGCCGCCCAGCACGAAAGCGATCAGATGCGTTTCGATCCAATGGGCAAAGGCTATCACAGCCACCAGCAGCGGAACGAATATGGTCAGAGAAAACGCTCCGGCGATGAGAAAGAAGAAGCCGAATGCTCCCCCGAAGTCCGCGTTCGCACCGACACTCGAGTAGAGACCGATGGCCGCGAGCCCGGCCAGATGCGCCAGCACGAGCCTGAGCGCAAGGACGAGCCGCAGCCGCACGACGCTACCCCGCCCGGCTCACCCCAGTCCGGGCAGGTTAAAGCCCGGAGGAAGCCCCATCGATCCCTGCATTTCCTTCATCTGCTCGGCCGACACCCGGTCAGCACGGTCGCGCGCATCGTTGAAGGCGGCCGCGACAAGATCTTCGAGGATCTGCTTGTCTTCCGGCTTCATCAGGCTGTCATCAATCGCTACGCCGAGGATGCGGCCCTTGGCGCTGGCGCGGACCTTGACCAGACCTCCGCCGGCGCTGCCTTCGACCTCGATCGAATCGAGCTTCACCTGCATCTCGTTCATCTGCTTCTGGATGGTTTCGGCGGCTGCTTGCGCCGCCTGCATCATTTCTTCCATCGACTTCATAAGGGGTCTCCTGATTCTCTAGTTCCAGGGTGGGCGAACCGCGCGGGCGACATTGCCTTCGGTTCCCAGCAATTCGGCTTCGGGGAAAGAGGCAAAGGCCGCTTGCACCAGCGGATCGGACCGGATGCGCTGCTCTTCGGCCTCGGCCTCGGTTTCGGCTGCCTCGCGCAAGCTCGGTTGCGGGGTGGCAGTCCCGGAGGCCACCCCGCGCTCGACCTGCCAGCGTTTGCCGGTCAGCTTGAACAAGGCCTCGCGGATATCGGGCGCGGGATCATCGGGGAAATTGTCGGCCTGTTCGAACACCAGCCGTTCGGGGCCGAGTTCGATGACCCGCACCCGGTCCCGCATCATCTGGGCGACCCGCAACTGGCCTGCGGCATCAACCGCCTCGACCAGCGCGGCCCAGTCCTGCAAAGCGGCTCCGGCCCGGGGCGCAGTGGCGGTCGGCGTTGCAGGCGCAGCAGAGCCTTCTGCCACCGGCGCCCCGGCCGCCGAGGTCAGCCCGCTTGCCGCCAGTTCCTCGATCCGCTTGGCCAGCTTGCCCGGATCGGGCATCTGCGCGGCATGGAGGATGCGCAGCAGCGCCATCTGCAAGGATACCAGCGGATCAGGGCCGGAGCGGACTTCATCATGGCCCTTCAGCAGCAATTGCCACAGCCGGTGAAGCTCACCCGTTCCGAGCCGCGCGGCAAAATCGCCCAGCGCGGCGCGTTCTTCATCCGTCGGGGCATCGGGTTCGGCGCCCGATATCTGCGCCAAGGTCACCCGGTGGGTCAGATCCATCAGCGCGCGCATCAGCGCCAGCGGTTCCACGCCCAGCGCATATTGTTCATCCACCGCCGCCAGCAACGCATTGGCATCGCCTTCGAGCAGGTGGCCCAGCACGCGGCGCTGCGCGCTCTTGTCGGCGAGGCCCAGCATGTCGCGCACCCGCGCGGCGGTGACCCTGCCCTCGCCGTCCAGATCGGCATGGGCGATCGCCTGATCGAGGATCGACAGGCCGTCGCGCACCGATCCTTCCGCAGCGGCAGCGATGATCCGCAGCGCCTCGTCGTCGGCGACAACCCCTTCGAGGCGGCAGACCTTGGCGAAATGTTCGGCCAGCATCCCGGCGGGAATGCGGCGCAGGTCGAACCGCTGTGTGCGGCTCAGCACCGTGACCGGCAGCTTGTCGACCTCGGTGGTGGCGAACAGGAACTTCACGTGCGGCGGCGGTTCCTCGAGCGTCTTGAGCAGCCCGTTGAAGGCCGCCTTGGACAGCATGTGAACTTCGTCGATGATGTAGATCTTGAAGCGCGCCGAGACCGCGGCATAGCGCACCGCCTCGATAATCTCGCGGATGTCGTCGATCCCGGTATTGGAGGCCGCGTCCATCTCGATCACGTCGATATGACGGCCTTCGGCGATGGCGACACAGGCCTCGCACGTGCCGCAGGGGTCGATGGTCGGCCCGCCCTGCCCGTCCGGCCCGATGCAGTTCAATGCCTTGGCGATCAGCCGCGCGGTCGATGTCTTGCCGACCCCGCGCACGCCGGTCATCAGAAAGGCGTGGGCCAGCCGGTCACGCGCGATGGCGTTGGCGAGAGTTCGCACCATCGCCTCCTGCCCGATCAGTTCGGAAAAGGTCTGCGGGCGATATTTGCGCGCCAGCACGCGATACGGCTGGCTGGCTGTGGCAGGAGTTGGTGTTGGGTCAGGCGTGGCAACCGGCAGCGGCGCGGGATCGCCGAAGAGTGCATTCTGACCCGCCGCCTCGAGTTCGGCAGCGGTCGGGCCGGAATCTTCTTCAGACAGTTCGGGATCGGAATCGCTCATGGCACCAAGCTAGGCGCTCGGCGACCGTTTGTCATGGTGCGCCTCAGGGCGAATGTCGTGGAAAAGGAGCCGAGCGACCCGCCGCAATTCACCTGGGCTGCTTCCTTCCGGACCTGACCCGGTGAGCGAACGCAAACGTCCACCCGACTCCCGATCGCGCATATGGCGGCGGTTCGAAGAAAAATCAACTCAGCGAAAATTATCCGCGTAGGCCTGCAGCTTGAGCCGCTTGGGCGGGGTCGCATGAACGCGCGCGGTGATGCCGCATTTTGCCGCATAGGCCTTGGCCGCATCCTTGCTCGGGAAGGTCAGCCGGACCTGGGATTGGGTATCGCCCGAGCCGGTCCAGCCCATCAGCGGATCGGCGAACCGCGCTTCGGAATGCTCGAATTCGAGGACCCATTCATCAGTGTGGGCCTTGCCCGATTGCATCGCGTGCTTGGGCTGCTGATAAATTCTCGCGGACATTCCTTTTATCGATCCTCGCTCATGCGGCGTTCTTGTTGGCCTATCGCTGCGCTGCTTGAGGCCCTGAGGCCGCTTCGCTGCGGGCCGCTTCGCGCCTCGATCCGGGACCGGCAGATAGCTCAGTTATCGCCGCGATTAAACGCATTTTTGGTCTTCATACTCGGCTTTTCCAGCCATGGCGCATCGGGCCAGCGATGCTTGGGATAGCGGCCCTTCATGTCCTTGGCGACATCCGCCCAACTCCCGCGCCAGAAACCGGGAAGGTCGCGGGTCGACTGGATCGGGCGACCCGCCGGGCTGGTGAGCTTGAGCAGCAGCGGGGTGTTGCCGATCATCGGTTGCGCATCCAGCCCGAACAACGCCTGCACCCGCACCTCGACGCTGGGCGCATCATCGCCGGCATAATCGATGGGATGGCGGCTATCGGCGGGCGAAGTGAAATGGGTAGGCGCGCCGCGCTCGAACGCCTGCCGCCGGTTCCAGTCGAGCAGACCCAGCGCGGCTTCGGCAAAGCGGTGGGGCGCGAGATCGAGGTCGCGGCGCCCGGCCAGCAGCGGGGCAAGCCATTCCGCCGCGCGGGCGCGCAGACCCGCGGGCGAAAGCACATCGATACCGGCAAAACCGGCTCGGGCGAGGAAGCCCTGGGGCAGGACTTCCCCCAGATTCTCCAGGGCTTTCTCCACAAGGATATCCACAAGCAGGCTCGGGTCGGGCGAAGGTTCGGGCACGCTGCCCAGCACAATCGCGCCCAGCCGCCGTTCGCGCCGTGCCTCGACCCTGCCCTTTTCGCTATTCCAACGGGTCGTGACGCGCTCTTCAAGTTCCTTTGCAAACAGTATCGGAATGCGGTCGGCAGCGATTTCGGCCCCGGCGGTGATGCGCGCGCCTTTGGCCTGACCCTGTGCGTCGCCGATCACGATCCATTCAGCCCGCGCCAGCGGAGAGGCCGGGTCGAGCACATAACCGCGCCCGCCCGCGCTGAGCCAATGCTCGCCCGAAACATCGCGCCGCCGCGCGACGAAATCGGGCCGCGCCAGCGCCAGCGCCTCGGCGGCGCCGGTGGCGGGACTGGCACCGATAGCCTCGGCGAGCTTGCCCGCCTGCTTCGCCCAGCCCTGCGCGATCCTCTGGGCCGCCACCGCCCTCTGCGCACGATCCCCGCGCCACCGCGCAAGCCGCTGCACGAGGTCTTCGCCGCGCCCGCCCAGCCCGCGTTCCTGCAGCAGCATCACCAGTCGCGCGGTATCCTCTGCGCAGCCAGCCCGCGCACCATGGAGCACAGCCGTTGCCTGATCGGGCGCCATGGGTAACGCGGCAATCGCTTTGCCAAGCAGCGTAATCCGCCCCGTCGCATCCAACGCAGCCAGTGCCTGCAGCGCGCCGCGCGCCGCCGCCACCGAAGCTTCGGGCGGCGGATCGAGCCACGCAAGTGCAGCCGGATCGGCCGTCCCCCATTTGGCCAGCCGCAGCAGCAGCGGGGTAAGATCGGCCTGAACAATCTCGGGCGGCGCGAATTCCGGGCGGCCGGCGTGGCCCGCCTCCTCCCACAGCCTGTAGGCCACCCCCGGCCCCTGCCGCGCCGCGCGCCCGGCGCGCTGCGCCGCCGAGGCCTGCGAGGCGCGGCGGGTGACAAGATGCGTGGTGCCCGCCGCGCGGTCGAATTCGGCAAGGCGTGCAAGGCCGGAATCGACCACCACGCTCACCCCGTCGAGCGTCAGCGAGGTCTCGGCAATGGCGGTGGCGAGCACGATCCGGCGGCGGCCCTCAGCATCGCGGCGGATCGCGGCGCGCTGGGCGGCGGGCTCAATCTGGCCGTGAAGCGCGTGGATCGGCACCTCGGGCAGGCGCGCCGCCAGCCGTTCGCGCACCCGCTCGATTTCGCGCACACCGGGTAGGAAGGCGAGGATATCGCCTGCCTTGTCGCGCCAGGCGGTCATAACCGCGCCCGCCATGCGGTCTTCGATGGCATTTGAGGCATCCCCGCCGAGCCATCTGATTTCCAGCGGATAACTGCGCCCTTCGCTTTCGATGATCGGGGCATCCTCGCCTAGCAACCGGGCAAAACGCGCGCCGTCGATGGTGGCCGACATCACCAGCACCCGCAGATCCTCGCGCAGCACGGCGCGGGTTTCGAGCGCCAGCGCAAGGCCGAGGTCGCTGTCGAGCGCGCGTTCATGCGCCTCGTCGAACAACAGCGCCGACACGCCGGACAGCTCGGGGTCATCGACGAGCCGGTTCACCAGAATCGCCTCGGTGACCACAAGAACGCGGGTGCGGGCTGACACCTTGCTGTCGAGCCGGGTCATATAGCCCACGGTCTCTCCGCAAGCCTCGCCCAGCATCTCGGCCATGCGTTCCGCCGCAGCGCGGGCGGCAACACGGCGAGGCGATGTCAGGATAATCTGGCCGCTGCACCATGGCTGACCCAGCAGATCGGGCGCGACGGCGGTCGTCTTGCCCGCCCCCGGCGGCGCAATCAGCACGCCCGCACCAGAGCCGGCCAGCGCCGCATGAATTTCGGGGAGGACAGCCGCAATGGGAAGGTCGGGGGTCATCGCCCCGGCCGATAGCCCGGTCAATGCCCGCGCGCGACCGCGAATTGCGCGGCTTCGGCCATCGCCGCCCGCGCCTTGCCGTCGGGAAAGATCGAGATCGCATCGATCGCCCGGTGCGCAAAATGGCGCGCGCGTTCGCGGGTATCTTCCAGCGCATTGTGCTTTGCAATCAGCGCAATGGCGTGGGCAAGGTCTTCATCCGAGGTGCGATGCCCGGCAATCGCCGCCTTCCAGAACTTGCGTTCTTCCTCGTTCCCGCGCGCATGGGCGAGAATGACGGGGAGCGTCATTTTGCCTTCGCGGAAATCGTCGCCCTGTTCCTTGCCCATCTCGGCTGCGTCCGAATCGTAATCGATCGCATCATCGACCAGCTGGAAGGCGACCCCGAGATTGCGGCCATAGGATTCGAGCGCGTGTTCCTGTTCTTCCGAACATTCGGCCACCACCGCGCTGATCTGGCTGGCGGCGGCGAACAGGGCAGCGGTCTTGGCGCCGATGATGTGGAGATATTGTTCTTCGCTGGTGGTGATCTGGCGCTGCGCGGACAGCTGCGACACTTCGCCTTCCGCGATCACGGCGCTGGCGCGGGCGAGGATTGCGAGCACCTTGAGGCTCCCGTCCTCGGTCATCAGTTCGAACGCGCGACTGAACAGGAAATCGCCCACCAGCACGGTGGCCGGATTGCCGAAGATGATGTTGGCTGCAGCCTTGCCGCGCCGCAGTTCGCTGCCGTCCACGACATCATCGTGCAGCAGCGTGGCGGTGTGGATGAATTCGACCGCCGCAGCGAGCTTGTGATGGCGCGTGCCCTTGTAGCCCACCAGTTCCGCGCCGGCGAGCGTCAACATCGGACGCAGCCGCTTGCCCCCTCCGGAGATCAGATGTCCGGCAAGGCGCGGGATCAGGGGGATTTCGCTCTGCATCCGGTCAAGGATCACGGCGTTGACAGAATTCATGCCCGCCGCGGTCAACGACAGCATGGGATCGAGTGTCGGTGCCTTACGCGGCAAAGGGACAATATCGGCACTCATGTTGCCGCGGCATTAGGGCGGGCCCAGTATGCTTGGCAAGCGCAGAATTGCTGCTAGTTTCGCGGGCCATGCCGCAGGAAACGCAACCTTTGCCCGAACCCTCCACCCCACAAGATCCGGTTTTGGCGGCCTATCGCAAGAGCATCGACAATATTGATGCCGCGTTGATCCACATTCTGGCCGAACGGTTCCGGATCACGCAAGCAGTGGGCGAATACAAGGCGAAAGTGACCCTGCCCCCCGCCGATCCGGACCGGGAGGCACGCCAGATCGCGCGGCTGAGGAAACTTTCGGAAGAGGCCGATCTCGACCCTGAATTCTCCGAAAAATTCCTGCGCTTCATCATCGATGAAGTGATCCGTCACCACGAAAAGGCGCGTGGTTCCTGATCAGGGCGCGTTCCCGTTGGAGCTCGCCGGAGGCAGCACCGGGGAGCCGGCCGGCAACAGCGTCCCATTCTTCAGCGAATCCAGCACATCGTCGCGCGCGTGCCAGGCCTTGACCCGATCACGCTGGAACCGCCGGTCAGCGCGGGTGAGGCGAACCGCTGTGCCATTACCAGGATAGCCGAAGCGCCCGCACCCGGGATAAATCACATTGGGCGGCGCGCAAGCGGCTTCATGGAATTGTTCTGGCTCGCACGCGGGGCCAATGCCGCGCTGATCAATCGCTGGCGGGACGAAGGTATTGTTGAAGACGGTGCGCTGATTTTCATACCGCTGTTCGGCAGGTGTGGCGCAGGCGCTCAGCGTAAGGGCCAGTAAGCCAGGACCGATCAATTTATGCAGCATGGTCCGTTCTCCAGCAGTGGCGATACGAAATCAGTACCTCGCCGTGATCGAACCGGTGCTTGACCGGTGCTGGGGAAGAAAAAGGGGCACGGAGCCGGGGCAAAGCTCCGTGCCCTCAGGCGTCCGGGTGCTGCTCCACCGGATCAGCGACACGCCGCCTGTTGCGCGCTCCATCGGGTGCAGAACCAGCGGGGCGCCTGCCCTGCCACAACGCGCAAATCCTGCCGCTAACCGCGCGGACGCTTCCCGCGCGCACGCGACGGCTTGAAGCCCCGCGCTTTGGAGGTGGAAACATTGCGGTTCACCACCCCTTCGCTGCGGGTGGTGGTGCGATTGCGGCTGTAGAGGCTTTCGCCGGCGCTGTTGGTCACGCTTTGGCTAGCGGCGGAATTGCCGTCCCCGTCACGGCTGCGCGCACCGGCCAGGCCATAGGTCCGACCCGCGCGCCCGGTGGCAGTGCCGGTAAAGGTCGAGCCGGTGTCGGTGCGGGTGCGAGTCCCATCGAGGCTGCGCGAATTGCCCCACGGACCGGTCTGCACGATGCCGATGGTCGATCCGTTCTCCGTGCGCTGACGCACGGCGCTGCTGGTGGCGCTGTTGCCGGTGTCGAGATTCGTCGCTGTGCGCTCGCGCGTGGCGGTGCCGGTTTCGGGATTGACCGTGGTGGTCTTGCTGGCACTGACATTGGGGCCTTCAAAAACCTTGGTGCGGGTCTGCTCCTGCGCGGCGGCGGGCGCGAAGGCAGGTAGGGCGAGCGCCAGCGCGGTCAGCGAGGCGAGCATCAGGCGGCTGTTGATCATCGCGAAATTCCTCATCCGCTTCGTGGTCGGCTCAGGTCTCACTTGCCGCTTCAGGTGGTGCGGCGGGGGACATGAAACAAACGCACAAGGGCCGGGAACCCTTCGCGGCACGGGGCGATTTTCGCTCAGGGTCGCGGCGCTGCGGGGGATTGCGGCTCTGCCGGAACGTCTGCTTCGGGCGCAGCGCGAGGCTCGTCTCTCGCGGGTTCCGTGCCGCCAAGCCGCTGCGCACGGCGCTCACGCCAGACCTCGACCAGTTCGCGGCGCTGTTCGGGCGGCAAGCGGCGCAGCACCTCGCGGCGCTCTGCCGGCGACATCCGCCGCATCCGCTCCAATCGTTCAAGCGCACGGGCATCATCGCGCAAGGGGCGGACGATCTCGCCCCGGGTCAGCGCCTCGCCATTCTCGACCCGCTCGCGCAATTCCTCGCGCCGGGTTTCGATTTGTTCGGCCCGAATATCCTCGCGGCGGCTGCGCGCATCCTCGATCCGTTCGCGCAGGCGGGCTTCCTCCTCGTCGGTCGGCACGCGAAGCCCCGCCTCGCGGCGTCGTTCGATTGCCGTGTCGATCCGCCGGTCGATGGTCTGGCGGCGGGCTTCGATCCGCCCCTGACGCACCTCGTCGATGCGGCGGAAGGCCTCGCCCAGTTCCTCCGGCGTGTCGATCGGGCCTTCGATCCTGACCGGCGCCAGCGCAGCAGGTGCGGGATCGGCGGGCGGCTGCACCGGAGCCGGCGTGGCAACCGGTGTGGGCACCGTCTCCTCGCCGGTGATGGTCGCCCAGACCTTTTCGGGCGAAGGCACGGGCAGATCGAAGCGGTCAAGCAATCCTGTCGCCGCCGCCGCCGTCGCCAGCGCGCCGAAGCCGACTGCGCCGATGGCGATACGCCGGCCCAGCCGCCACCCACGCCCGCCTCCTCCACCCGAACGGCGCAGTTCGGGCAAAGGAGCAGGCCGCGCCTCGGCAGCGGCGAGCACCCGGTCGGCAAACCCGGGGGGAAGTGCGGGCACGGCAAAGTCATCCAGCGTGCAGGCCAGCGGGCTGCCGGGGGTGATCGGTGCGCCCCCTTCCTCGTCCGGGTTCTGCTCGTTCCCGCTCATCGCGCATCTCCCTGCGCTGCGAACGCCTGCCTCAGACCGGCGCGGGCGCGATGCAGCAGGGATTCGAACGCCTTGATATTCATCTCCATCGCTGCCGCTGCTTCGGCATTGGACAGTTCCTCGTAATAGGTCAGCACAATCGCGGCGCGCTGGCGTTCGGGCAGCGCCAGCACCAGCGCGCGGGTCGCGCCTTCGCGCTCGCTGGCTTCGATCCGCGCATCGGCGAGCGGCGCGTCGTCGGCACGATCGGGCACATCCTCGCCCGACACCCGCCGCGCCAGGCGCAGTCGGTCGATCGCAAGATTGGTCACCACCCGTGCAAGCCAGCCCGACAGGCGCAGCGCGGATGCGGCAGTCGTCCCGGCCGGATGGCGCGCAGCAAGGCGCGGCGCGTGGTCCCACAATCGCAAACAAGCTTCCTGCACAATATCCTCGGCCTCGTAGGCATCGCCGGTCATGCGCCAGGCAATCCGGTGGAGCGCCCCCGCATGACGCGCAATCACTTCGCGCAAAGCCGCCGGATCGCGCGCGGCCACGCGCGCCACCAGCGCCGCATCATCGGCAGCCGGAGCTGCGGGTGAAGGTTCGCCGCTAGCGGTCATGTTGGCGCGCAATTTGCCCCGTCTGCGGTTGCGTGTCGTCGATCACTCGGGCGGTTAACGGATCGCGGAGCAAAACCCTTCGCGCCCCTATTGTGCCCGCGGCAGACGCAGTTCGACCAGCAGTCCGCCCAGATCCTCGCTGGCGGAAAGCTTGACACTGCCGCCATAGATTTCCGCAACGTCGCGCACGATCGCGAGCCCCAGCCCGGTGCCGGGCTTGCCGGTATCGAGCCGCGCGCCGCGATCGAAGATGCGGATGCGCTCGGCCTCGGGAATGCCGGGGCCATCATCCTCGATCCAGATCAGGCACTGGTCATCCCGATCCTCGGCCCGCTCGTCTTCGGGATCAATGGTAACGAACACGCTGCCGCCGCCATATTTGGCCGCGTTCTCGATCAGGTTGCCGAGCAGTTCGTCAAGATCCTGCCGCTCGATCGCGACAGTGGCGTCGCGGCTGCCGGCGATGTCGAGCCGCCCTTGGGGATAGAGCCGCTCGACCGCCCGCCGCACCGCTTCTGCGCTGTCGCGGACATTGGTGCGTGCATGGCCGACCGCGCGTCGCCCGACCGCACGGGCGCGGGCAAGGTGGTGGTCGACATGGCGTTGCATCGTCCGGGTCTCGCGCATCACCGCCGTGCCGAGATCAGGCGCGCGCGCGGTCGCGGCATTGGTCAGCACGGTCAAAGGAGTCTTGAGCGCGTGGGCGAGATTGCCCGCATGGCGCCGCGCCTCTTCGGCCTGACGGTCGGAATGGTCGAGCAGCGCGTTCAGCTCTTCGACCAGCGGCTGGACTTCGGCCGGCAGCGGCTCGGTGATGCGGTTCGCGCCGGTGGTGCGCAAGTTCTGGATCGCGGCGCGCACCCGCCTGAGCGGCGAGAGGCCATAACGGATCTGCAACAACGCCATCACCAGCAGGCCAAGGCCCAGCACGGCAAAGCTCCAGATCAGGATCAGCCGCACCTGCCCGATCTGCGCGTCCATCTGCTCGGTCGCACTGGCCACCGCGAAGGTCCAGCGGGTATCGCTGCCGGGCAGCATCACGGTGCGTTCGGCTATCCGCAGCGGCTCGCCGGAAAACTGGCCGGAATTGTAGAAATGCACCTCGCTGTCGAAATGGTCGGCATCCCCGGTCACACCCTGCAAGGTCAGTGTGCGGTCCCACAGGCTTCGCGACGGCCACGGCTCGTAATCGCCGCCGCTGATCTGCCAGTACAGCCCGCTGCCCGGTTCCAGAAAGCGTTGGTCACCCAGCGTGCGATAGAAATAGACCTCACCGCTGGCATCGATCTCGGCCGAGGCGATCATGGCGGTGAGGATGTACTCGAGCTGTTCGTCGAAATTGCTCTCGACCTGACGGGTCAACGTGCGTTCGAGTGCGATGCCACCACCCAGCAGCAGCACGAAGATCCATCCCGCCGCAATCAGTCCCATGCGCCGCGCAAGGCTGGCACGCGGGCGCGCCGGTGCCTCGGTGGCGACGGCAGGCAGGTCGGCACCCTCACCCGCAGGCAAGGTCCCTAGCGCATCGCCGCCCGCACCCGGCGCCTCAGGCGCGCGGGGCTTCGGCGGGGTCGTCGAGGCTGTAACCGAGGCCACGGATGGTCGTTATCACGTCTGCGCCAAGTTTCTTGCGGATGCGGGTGACGAAGACCTCGATGGTGTTCGAATCCCGGTCGAAATCCTGATCGTAAATATGCTCGATCAGCTCGGTGCGGCTCACCACCTTGCCCTTGTGGTGCATGAGGTAGGAGAGCAGCTTGTATTCCTGCGCCGTCAGCTTGACCGGCTCACCTGCCAGCGTGACGCGGCCCGAGCGGGTGTCGAGCCGCACGTCACCGGCGGTCAGTTCGGACGAGGTGTTGCCCGAAGCCCGGCGGATCAGAGCGCGCAGGCGGGCAATCAGTTCCTCGGTCTGGAACGGCTTGGCAAGGTAATCATCAGCGCCCGCATCAAGGCCTGCGACCTTGTCCGACCAGCTGTCGCGCGCGGTCAGCACCAGCACCGGGAAGGTACGCCCTTCGCGGCGCCACATGCCGAGCACGGTCAACCCGTCGATCTCGGGCAGACCGAGATCAAGGATGACCGCGTCGTAATCCTCGGTCGAGCCCATGAAATGCCCGTCCTCACCATCGGCCGAAAGATCGACGGCATAGCCGGTATGCTCCAGCGTCGATTTCAGCTGCGCGCCCAGCGTGGGCTCATCCTCGACGATCAGAATCCGCATTTTCCACCATTTTCCTGCTGTATCACCCGCGGATTGGTGCGCTTTTGCCGCGCCAGCGTCAAGCAGACGCCATTGGAGGACGGGCCGCCTGTCCCCCGATCATGCCGCACCGGGCCGCTCTCAACGCGAACGGCCGATGACGCGGCCCGTGCGGGCGTCGACATCGACATAGAGGACGCGTCCGTCGCGGATGAATTTCAGGCGATAGGCCCGCGCGGTCGAATCGTAAGCCGGGCCGAGATATTCGCTGCCGCGCATCTGCGGCAGGATGCGGCGCTCGATCTCGCGCAGCGAAAGCTGGGTACCGGCCTGTGCTTCGCGCCGCGCCTCGCCCTGATCATTGCGCGGCGGTTCGCGCGCCGCTGCCGGGACGACGAGGCCAACCAACGCCAGCGCGGCGAGCATGCCTGCAAGGAGAGAACGGAGACGCTGCATCATGCCGCCATGCCTAGTTGGCCAGCGTTGAACAAGGTGTGAATGGGCGCTCACCCGGCGGCCGGGGCCTCCTCATTGACCAGTTCGTACGTGATCGAAATGCTCACCCCGGTGGCGACCATGCCCGGCTGCACCGGCGGCGCGGCGGCCACCATGTCGGCGCTCGACCGCATCATTGCCGCTTCGGGCATCGGCCCGCGGCTCTGGATCGCCTCGCTGATCGCCAGCACTTTCACACCGTCATAGCCGAGCATCGCGGCATAGGCCTGCGCACGTTCCGCTGCCCGCTCGACGGCCCGCTTGCGCGCGGCATCCTTGGCTGCCTCGTCGTTCTCGATACTGAAGCTGGGGCCGGACAGGTCAGTCGCGCCCGCCGCCACCAGCGCATCAAGCACCTTGCCGGTATCCTCGATCTTGCGCAGGTTCACGCTCACCCGGTTCGACACCTGATAGCCGCGGAAGATCTGGCGCTGGCCTTCGCGGTCGTAATCATAGCGGGCGTTGAGATTGATGCCGGTGGTCTGGATGTCCTTTTCCGCGATGCCCAGCGCCTTGATGCGATCGATCACCTTGACCATCTCGGCCGAGTTCGTCCGCAGCGCCTCGACCGCGGTGGGCGCTTCGGTGGACACGCCTGCGCCGATGTTCGCCATGTCGGGCGCGGCGGTAACGGCTTCGAAGATGTCGAGTTCGATCACCGGGCCATCAGCATCGATTTCGACATTGGCAGCATAGGTGTGGGCGGGCAGCGCCAGTGCGCTGGCGGCGGCAAGGACAAGGGCGGGACGGATCATGGCAGGTTCCTCCAAAAGCCGCGCCATTGAACGCGCGGAGCTTTCGCAGCACTGAACCGCCTTGGCAGGCGCAGCGCAACCCCCTAACGCGCGCAGGCCATGGCACAGCCCCCCATCTTCTCGCTCGAAGGCATCGCTCTGCAACAGGGCGGGCGCTGGCTGTTCGGCGGCCCGACCCGTGCCAGCGGCGCGGAGCCGATCGATCTGCACGTCCTGCCGGGTGACCGGCTGGCGCTGATCGGGCGCAATGGCGCGGGCAAGACCACCCTGCTGCGGCTCATCACCGGCAGGATCGAGCCGGATCGCGGGGCACGGCGGGTAAAGCCCGGGACACGGATCGTGTTCCTCGAACAGGACCCCGATTTTACGCAGGCGAACACGCTGATGGACTTCGCGCTCGGCGGCGAGGACGCGCCCGAACGGCACGAGGTCGAGGCCATCGCCGGCCAGCTCGGCATCGACATGAGCCGCCCGGCGGACACCGCCAGCGGGGGCGAACGCCGCCGCGCCGCGATTGCCCGCGCGCTGGCGCAGGATCCCGACCTGCTGCTGCTGGACGAGCCGACCAACCACTTGGATCTCGCCGCGATCGACTGGCTTGAAGACTGGCTGTCGCGCTATCGCGGCGCCTTCATCACCATCAGCCATGACCGCACCTTCCTCACCCGCCTGACCCGCGCGACCCTGTGGCTCGACCGCGGGACGATGCGGCGCAAGGAGGTCGGCTTCGGCGGCTACGAAGCGTGGGAAGAACAGGTCTACGCCGAAGAGGCCCGCGCGGCTGAACGGATGGATGCCAAACTCAAGATCGAAGCCCACTGGCTCGAACGCGGGGTCACCGCGCGGCGCAAGCGCAATCAGGGGCGACTGGAAAAGCTGTTCCAGATGCGCGCCGCACGCGCCGCGATGATTGCGGGCGCGGGCACGGCCAAGCTGAAGCTTTCCAGCGATGATGACTTCAAGTCCAAGTCTGTGATCGTCGCCGAAGGCATCTCCAAGACCTATGGATCGCGCCCCGTCATCAAGCCGTTTTCCCTGCGCATCCAGAACGGCGACCGTATCGGCATCGTCGGATCGAACGGCGCGGGCAAGACCACGCTGCTGAAGCTCCTGACCCGCGAGATCGAACCCGACACCGGCACTGTCACCCATGCCCGCACCCTGTCGGGCGTGATGATCGACCAGCAGCGCAAGCTGCTCGAACCCGGCGCCACCGTCCGCCAGATTCTTGCCGAGGGCGGCGACTGGATCGACGTGCGGGGTGTGCGCAAGCATGTGCAGGCCTATCTCAAGGACTTCCTGTTCGATCCCGGTCTGGTCGATACCAAGGTCGGCATCCTGTCGGGCGGAGAACGTTCGCGGCTGCTGCTGGCGCGCGAGTTCGCCCGCACCGCCAACCTGCTGGTGCTGGATGAACCGACCAATGATCTCGATCTCGAAACGCTCGATCTGTTGCAGGAAGTGATCGCCGATTTCGATGGCACCGTGCTGATCGTCAGCCACGATCGCGACTTTCTCGATCGCACTGTCACACTCACGCTCGGCCTCGACGGGTCGGGCAAGGTCGATATCGTCGCGGGCGGCTATGCCGATTGGGAGGCCAAGCGCCGCAAACTTCCCCTCCCGCCTGCGGGAGGGGCCGGGGGTGGGCCGGTCAAGGCGGCTGCCATTGCCGCCCCCCAGCCCCCTCCCGCAAGCGGGAGGGGGAGCAGCAAGCTCACCTACAAGGACCAGCGCGACTACGAGATCCTGCCCGCCCGCATCGAGGAACTGGAAACGGCGATCGCCAAGGGCGAAGCGATCCTTGCCGATCCCGAACTCTACACCAGGGATCCCCAGCGCTTCGCCACCATCTCCGCCGGGATCGCCAACGCCCGCGCCGAGAAGGACGCGGCCGAGGAACGCTGGCTCATGCTGGCCGAACTGGTCGAGGGGTAGGGCCGTGTTGGAGACACATGAGACACTGTCCAGGGACTGAAAAAACCCCGCACCCGCGCCAGCTTCCACCTCACCTGATCCGGTAGAATTCCGCCACCCGTTCCAGCGCGATCCGCAGCACCAGCTTGCCGCTGCGCGCCGGCCAGCCGAGGCCCTTTTCCGCTTCGGGAAGCCCCTCGCCTGCGCAGACCACGCGCCACAGGATATCCTCCAGCCCGCGACCTGCCGCCTTGATCGCCCCGTCGAACCGCTGGCGCGCGGCGATCTGGCGCTCGCCCGGCGACAGGCCGCGCTCGCCGGTGGACTTCACCCGCACCGGATCCCAGCGCATGGTCACGCTGGGGGCAAGCTGGGCGCGTTCGTAATCGGCGCGCAAGGCCTCGCCCGCATCGAACAGCCGATCATCCAGATGCCCGCGCGCGTGCAACCAGGCGAGCGGGCTTTCGGCGAGGTTCACGGTCACGGTGCGGCTGGGCCTGGCGCCCTCCCCGGCCTTGAGCCCCGCTTTCAGCCGGCGCGGGCCTTCGGGGGTAAGTTCGCGTTCGACCAATTGACGCTTCATGCCGGTGCTTCCCTTTTTTCTTGCAAGGAAACGACTTGCCAAAGCGGCGCATCTGTAGGAAAGAAAAATCCATATTGGTTAATCGAAGGGCGCGTCTTTGCGTGCCTGGCACTTCGCTACTTGAGGCACTGCTATGCTCAACCGCATCCGCGACATACGCAAGGCCAAGGGACTGACCCTCGCCGATCTGGCCGCCGCCTGCGATCCGCCCACCACGGCGCAGACGATCGGGCGGCTGGAGACCGGCATGCGGCAATTGTCGCTGGCGTGGATGAACCGCATTGCGGCCGCGCTGGAGATCGACCCCGCCAGCCTGATGCGGGCCAACACGGGCGAAGCGGCGCAGATCGTCGCCGAACTTGGCCGGAGCGGCGCCGAAGCGCTCACCACCCCGCGCGACGCGCTGATGCCGAGCGAGCTGGCCGCCGCCGATGGCCCCGCCCCGATCGTGCTGGAGGTAGGCGAAAGCGTGGGCGAATACCGTCCCGGCGATCTCGTCTGGTTGCGCCAGCTCGATCCTGCAGCGACCCAGAGCGCGATCAACCGCGATTGCCTGGTCCCGCGCCCCGGCGGGCGCTTCGCTTTCGGGCGGCTGATCGACAGCAGGGACACGCTGGTCGGGTTGTTGCCGCCGGGCGCGGGGCAGAAACAGGTGGTGGTCGATAATCCGGCATGGATCGCAGTGGCGATGATGCTGGTCAGGCCGCTTTAACGTTCGCCGGATAGGGACAGCAGCAAAGTGAAGCACGTCCTCGCCCTTTCGACGCTCTATCCCAACCCGGTCAATCCGCGGTTCGGCACCTTTGTCGCGCGTTCGCTGGAGGCGCTGGCCAAGCGCGGGGACTGGCGGGTGACGGTGCTGAATCCCATCGGCCTGCCACCGCTGGCGCTGGGCCGCTATCGCCCGCTGGCCGACCTGCCCGAAGAGACTGTCGAGGGCGGCATCACCATCCACCGCCCGCAATTCACCCTGATCCCGCGCATCGGTGCGCGCCGCAATGCCGCCGCGATCGCCCGCGCTGCGCTGCCTCTGGTGAAGCGCATCCATGCCGAGGCCCCGATCGACGTGCTCGATGCGCAATTCTTTTTCCCCGATGGCCCTGCAGCCGCGCAAATCGCCCGCAAGATGGGCATGCCCTTGTCGATCAAGGCGCGCGGGAGCGATATCAGCTTCTGGGGGGAGCAGGATTTCGCGAGAGTGCAGATGCTCGAAGCCGCCCGCTTTGCCACCGGGCTGCTCGCGGTCAGCCGCGATCTTGCCGGGCAGATGGCGGCAATGGGCATGGAGGCCGGGAAAATCACGGTGCATTATACCGGGCTCGACCGCGACCGGTTCCGCCCGCTCGAACACACGCAATTGCGCGCCCAGCTATCGCGCGAACTGGGCTTCGTGCTGCCCGATAATGCACCGCTGCTCACCTGCATCGGCGCGCTGATCGAACGCAAGGGCCAGGGCATCGCCATCGAAGCGCTGCGGGACGTTCCCGGCGCCCGGCTGGTGCTGGTTGGCAAGGGCGAGGACGAGGCCCGCCTGCGCATGTTGGCGATCAGCGAAAAGGTCGCCGACCGGGTGCATTTTGCCGGTTCGGTCGATCACGACCTGATGCCGCTGATCCTCTCGGCGGCCGATGTGATGGTGCTGCCGACGGTGAGCGAGGGGCTGGCGAACGCCTGGGTCGAATCGCTTGCCTGCGGCACACCGGTGGTCACCTGCGATGTCGGCGGCGCGCGCGAGCTGATAACCTCGGACACCGCGGGGCGGCTGGTGGAGGGCAATCCGGCAGCGGTGGCCGCCGGGATCAACGCGGTGCTGAACGCCCCGCCCGAACGCGAGGCAGTGGCCGCGCTGACGGAAGGCTTCAGCTGGGAAGCCAACGCCGAGGCACTGGCCGCGCATTACGAAAAGCTGTCGAACGCAGTTTAGGCGCCGCGCCTTTACACTTCTCCGCGGACAATCTTTTCCTGCCGGTCCATCGCGCTTTCCTGCGGTACGAAGCTGGTCGAGGTCACCCCCATCCAGATCAGCAGCGGCCCAGCCAAATAGACCGACGAATAGGTGCCGACGAACAGGCCCGCGGTGATCGCCGCGACCATGCCGAACAGGCTCGGCGGGCCGAAGAACAGCAGCGGCAGCAGCGCCACGAACAGCGTGAGCGAGGTCATGACGGTGCGCGCCAGCGTCTCGTTCACCGACAGGTCGAGCAGCTCGGCCAGCGGCATCTTGCGGAACTTCTTCAGGTTCTCGCGGATGCGGTCATAGACGACGATGGTATCGTTGAGCGAATAGCCGATGATCGCAAGGATCGCCGCGACGATCTGCAGCCCGAATTCGAGCTGCGTCAGCGCAAACAGGCCAAGTGTCACCGAGACATCGTGGAACAGCGCAAACAGCGCGCCGACACCGAACTGCCATTCGAACCGCACCCAGATATAGATCGCCACCGCCAGCATCGCCGCCAGCAGGGCCAGCACGGCCTGATTGCGAAATTCGCCCGCGACCTTGCCTGATACCGTGTCGTTCCCATCGGTGCGTGCGCCCGGGAAAGCCTCCCCGATCGCGGCAATCACGGTTTCGCCGATCTCGGTTGCCGCGCCTGGCGTTTCTTCTGTCCCTTCGGGCAGCGGCACGCGGATCGAGACCTGGTTGGGCGCACCGAATTCCTGCACCACCGGCTCGCCATAACCCAATCCGCCGACCAGTTCGCGCAGTTGCGGGATCGGCGCGGTCTCGCGCTCCTCGAAGGTCAGACGCACTTCCTGCCCGCCGGCGAAGTCGACCCCGAAATTGAGCCCGTTCACCAGCACCGCCGCCCAGCTGCCCGCGATCAGCACGATGCTGAGCACGAAGAACGGGATGCGCAGTTTCAGGAACTTGATGTTGGTATCGTCGGGGACGAGCTTGAGCAGTTTCATGGGTCTCGCTCCTTCAGATCGTAAGGTTGTTGGGGCGCGCCTTGCGCAGCCATCCGGCAACCCACATGCGGGTCATGGTCACGCCGGTGAAGACCGAGGTGAACAGGCCCACCACCAGCACCACCGCAAAGCCCTTCACCGGCCCTGAACCGAAGGCGAACAGCGCGAGGCCCGCGATGAAGTTGGTGAGGTTGGCATCCCAGATCGCGCGGCTGGCTTCCTTGTATCCGGTCTCCACCGCAGCGATCACCTTGCGCCCGCGCTTGCGTTCTTCACGAATGCGCTCGTTGATCAGCACGTTGGCATCCACCGCTGCGCCGATAGTGATGACGAACCCGGCGATCCCCGGCAGGGTGAGCGTGGCATTAAGCCCCGCCATGATGCCGAGCAGCATCAGCACGTTGAACACCAGCGCAATGGTGGAATAGACCCCGAACCGGCCATAGCTCGCCACCATCAGCGCGACCACTGCCAGGCTGCCGATCATCATCGCCAGCAGGCCCTTGCGGATCGAATCCGCGCCAAGGTCCGGCCCCACGGTGCGTTCCTCGACGATCGCGAGGTCGACCGGCAGCGCGCCCGAACGCAGCGCGATGGCGAGGTTGTTGGCGCTTTCCGATGTGAAGCTGCCCGAAATCTGCGCCCGCCCGCCCAGGATCGGCTCGTTGATATTGGGCGCGGAGAGCACCTCGCCGTCGAGGATGATGGCAAAGGGCTTGCCCACATTCTCGCGCGTCAGCTTGGCGAACTTGGCCCCGCCCTGCGCATCGAAGGTGATGTTGACGACGTTCTGGTTGTTGGTCGGATCGACCCCGGCCTGCGCGCCCGTCAGATTGCCGCCGCCGATGCCGCCCAGCCGCCGCACCGCCTCGAACTGGCCTTCCTGCGGCGTGCCCGGAGCATAGGGGAAGATCTGGCTGCCGGGAGGCGCGATGCCGGCCTGCACGTTTTCGGGCAGGGCGTTCAGATCCACCAGCTTGAATTCGAGCTTCGCGGTCTGGCCGAGCAGGCTTTTCAGCGCCTCGGGATCGTCGAGCCCCGGCACCTGCACCACGATGCGGGTATTGCCCTGGCGGATGATGGTCGGCTCGCGCGTGCCCAATTCGTCGATACGGCGGCGCACCACTTCGGTGGCGCTTTCCATCGCGTCATTCAGCGCGGTGTTGATCCCCGAAGATGTCGGCGTGAGCACGATGCGCTGGCCGTCAACCACCGAAAGATCCCATTCGCGCGTCAGGTTCGCGCCCTGCATCGTCGGTTCGAGCAACCCGCGCGCGCGATCGATGTCCGCTGCGCTGTCAAGCATGAAGCTCATCCGCCCGTCACCGGTCGAAACATCGCCGATGCGAATGCGCGGGGTGGCATTACGCATCAGCTGGCGGACGTTTTCCTCCATGTTCTCGAGCCGCTGCACACGGATATCCTCGGCCTTGGCTTCCAGCAGCAGGTGCGATCCGCCGGCAAGGTCAAGCCCGAGATTGACCTGCGGGTTGGGAAGGCTGGCAGGCCAGTCCAGCCCCGAGACATTGAACAGCGAAGGAAGCGCCAGCACCGCAGCGGCGAGCGTGACGCCCCATAGCCAGAGCTTTTTCCAGAGCGGGAATTCGAGCATTGCGTCTTGGGTCTCACGCGAAAGGTTCAGCCGGGTGGCGGCAAGGCACCGCAGGATCAGTCGTTGGCGGGCGTGCCGCCGGGAGGAATGATATCGCCGATGGTCGTCTTGACCGCCTTGACGCGGACATTCGTGCCGAGTTCCAGTTCGACAAAGGTATCGTCGACCTTGACCACCTTGCCCACCAGACCGCCGGCGGTAACCACCTGATCGCCCTTCTTCATCGCGGCGACTTTTTGCTGGTGTTCTTTCTGCCGCTTCATTTGCGGACGGATGATCAGGAACCAGAAAATCGCGATCATGCCGATGATCGGCAGAAAGTTGATCCACGCAGGCGGCGCTGCGGCAGCGCCGGCGGCGGCGAGAAGGTCGAATGTCATGCGATAAAGCCCGTCAGGATCTTCGTGAATGATATGCAGGGCAGGCGCCCCGCCGTTCAAGTGGGCGCGCCTAGCAGCAATGCAAGCGGGCGGCAATCGCGCTGGGAAAAACGATGCATCGCAGCCACACCACTTCTTCCCCAAACCCGCTTGCCAGCCCGGAACCTGCGCCCTATAGGCGCCGCTCCACTGGATACGGGACGTAGCGCAGCCTGGTAGCGCATCACACTGGGGGTGTGGGGGTCGGAGGTTCGAATCCTCTCGTCCCGACCAGTGGACTTTTCCCCTTCATCGCGCCCCTGCGTTGCGATGGCAGGCATCGGAAGCTCTGCGGCTTGCGCCCCGACCTGCGCGCATTAAAGTGCGCGGCCATGCAGACCGTGACAATCAATGATTTTCTGGCGATCGATATCCGTGCCGGAACCATCGTCGAGGCACAGCCCTTTCCCGAAGCGCGCAAGCCCGCGATCACGCTTGTGATTGATTTCGGCCCCGATATCGGCACGCGCAAAAGCAGCGCCCAGATCACCGATCACTACACGCCCGAAAACCTTGTCGGTGCCAAGGTGATGGCGGTCGTGAACTTTCCCCCGCGCCAGATCGGCAAGTTCATGTCGGAGGTGCTGGTGCTGGGCTTTCCCGACGCGGATGGTGCAATCGTGCTGGCTGCGCCGCAGGCGGATGTGCCGGACGGGGCGCGGCTGGCCTAACCTTCGGCTGGCGTAAGCTCTGCGAGCGCCGCTTTCAATTCATCCAGCCATGGTTCGAACGGCTTCCACGCGCCCTGCCCCTTGCGGTTGATCGGCTGGCGCACCTGTTCGCTCGATGCGGTGCGCACCGCGCGCGTCGTCTTGTGGAAATCGAGACAGCCCGCCTCGAACGGCAGGCCCAGAAAATCGAGCATCCGCCGGGTCTGGCTTTCGAGATCGTCGAGCACGTCCTCGTGCTGCACCCGCAACACCTTGCCCGGCAACACCGCGTCCCAATGGTCCATCAGATCCACATAATCGGCATAATAGCGCCCGACTTCGGTGAGACCGTAGGTAAACTCCTGCCCTTCGGCGAACAACTGCTTGAAGCCGGAAAAGCAGCAATCCATCGGATCGCGCCGCGCGTCGATGATCTTCGCATTGGGCAGGATCAGGTGGATGAGGCCGATATGGCGGAAATTGTTCGGCATCTTGTCGATGAAGAACGGTGCGCCCGCGCGGTGGATGCGGGTGTTGGCGATGAAATCCTGCCCGAATTTGGCCAGCTGATCGGCGGTCAGATCGTGCAGCACCTGCGGATAGAGGTTTTCCCCCACCCGCCGCCCGCGCAGCCGGTGCGCCAGCGCAAGAATATCGGGCAGTTCGAGCGTGCCATCGACCTGCGAATGGCTGGCGAGGATCTGTTCGAGCAGCGTCGATCCGGCGCGCGGCAGGCCGAGGATGAAGATCGGATCGGGCGCATCATGGCCCGCACCTTCGTGCTGCGCGAAAAGCTCCGCCGTGCAGGCCTCCTTTTGGCGGGCCAGTTCGGCGCTCATCGCGTCGGCGCTGTAGCGGGTCTGCGCGCGCTTCAGCCGGTTGCCTTCGTCATAGGCGGCAAAGCTGGCGGCGTAATCCCCGCGATCCTCGTGCGCCTTGCCGAGCGCGAAGGCGAGATGGACGCGGTCCATGAAAGCCAGATCGCCGCGCGCGGCCTGCGCCTGCATCTGCGCCAGCTCGTCATCGCTGAAACGATAGGTCTTGAGGTTCGCCAGCGCATACCATGCATCGCCGTGATCGGGCCTGGCCGCAATCGCCGCGCGGTAGCTGGCAATCGCCTCGGCGCTTGCACCGGTGGTCTTGAGCGCGTGGCCCTTGCTGGTGAGGTTGGCAGGATCGCCGGGCAGCTTTTCCAGCACCTTGTCGAACAGCGCCAGCCCGCGGTCGTAATCGCCCACCGCCATGCTCTCGATCGCAAGGCGCGACTGGAACACGGGGCTGTCGGGATCGCGCTGGTAGAGGTTTTCCGCCTCCGCGCGCGCCTTGGCGAAGTTCTGGCGCCGCCGCAGCGCGTCGATGTAATCGAGCCGCAATTGCACATCGTCCGGGCGAAAGGCGAGCGCGCTTTCGAGCAGGAATTCGGCCTCTTCCAGCACGCCGAATTCGATCCCGATCCGCGCCAGCAGCCGCATTCCTTCGACATGATGGGCATCGCGCTCGGGGTGTGTGCGCAGGTAGTGGCGGCAGATTTCCTCGGCGCGCAGCAGGCGCCCTTCGGCAAGGTGGTTGGTCACCGCCACCAACTCGCGCGGAAGCCGCGATAGCCGCTGCTGCTGGAAGGCTGCGAGATTGGCTTCGCCTGGCCGCCCCGATGCAGCGAGCAACCGCGCCTGTTCGCGCCAGCTTGCCTCCAGCGCCGGGTTGAAACGGGTCGCTCGCTGGAACGCGGCCAGCGCCTCTGCCTCGCGGCCCTGCGCCAGCGCAAGGTGCCCGGCCTCCTGCCACGCGCGGCCATATTCGGGGCTGGCGGCATGGAGCCGGCCAAGATAGGCAGCAGCGGCCGCGAAATCCTGAAGATACCTTGCCGCCACCGCCGCAAGATACAGCGCCTCGCCATCCTCGGGCGCCTCGTCCAGCAGACCCCGCGCCAGCGCCAGCCCATCGGCAAAGCGGCCCGCCTGCAGCGCGTCCTGCGCGGATTTCAGCTGTGTCTCGCGGGTGGTCATGGCGATGGTCCTACACGCCCCCGTCTCGCAAACAAGGCGGCGAGCGTGAACCCCTGCCCACACCCGCCGCCATTCTTCGCGTCACGCCCGATCAGTAGTCGTAGCCCACCCGGAACCCGACGGTGAGCGGACGATTGGTGACGATCCGCGCCCGGTCGTTGACGAAATTGCCCGAAATCTGGGCGCGTTCGTCAAACAGGTTTTCGCCGAAGATCTCGAAGCTCCACTGGTCCTTTTCGACCCCGGCCGCCAGATCGACCACGGTGTAGCTGTCGAGCCGCAGCCGGTTGATCTCGATGATGTCGGTGAACTTGCTGGCCGAATGGGTCACCTGCGGCATGACATAGGCACCCAGCGTCGAAGTCAGATCGAATTCGTAACGCACCCGGAAATTGCCCTGGAAGGATGGGGCAAAGGCGAGCTCGGATCCCTCGACCACGTCATTGGTCGGGATCAGCACGTCGGTCACCTCGGTATCGAGGATCGAGAAGGCGCCCGCCACCGTCAGCCCCGGCAAGGAATAGGGCGCAAAGGTGAAATCCGCCTCAAGCCCGTAGATTTCCGCATCGGCCGCATTGGCCGAGAAGAACAGGTTGGTGATCGAAGGGTCGAAGATCGTCGTCTGCAGGTTGGAAATATCGACAAAGAACGCGCTGCCGTTGAAGCGCAGCTGCCCGTCGATCAGTTCAAGCTTCCAGCCGATTTCGTAGTTCTGCACCTCGTCGGTCGCCAGTTCGAATGGCACGGTGAAGTTGTTCGGTCCCGGCGCGCCTCCCGGACGGTTGAGCAGCCCGGGACGGAAGCCTTCCGAATAAGTGGCGTAGAACAGCGTGTCAGGCGTCGGGGTCACGGTGACCGTGCCCTTCAGGATCGTCCCGCTGGCCGATGCCACATCGGGCGCGCGCACCGAGTTGAACGCGCGCTGCGCCTGCGCGGGGGAGAGTCCTGCAGCCTCGATATCGGCCAGAGTGTCATCCAGCGTGAAGTTCTGCCGCACCGATGCGTCGCAATCCAGATTGAAGAAGAAATTGCCGTCGCCGTCATAAAGGTCGGAAATGTTCGTACCGAAAGCGTCGACATCCGTGCCACCGGTGTTGCAGAAGCTGGCATTGGCGCCGCCTTCCAGATCAACCTCGACATCATAATAGCGCGCGCCCAGCGTCACCGTCAGCAGGTCGGGCACGATGTCGATCGCGGCCTCGCCGAACAGGCCGAATTGTTCGTCAGTACGGCGGATGTCGTTGCGGAAGATCGCATCGCGCGGGAACGGCCCGTCATCGGTGCTGAAAATGCCGGGGAAAGTGAAATTGGGCGCAAAGCCGCCGAACGGCGCGGCATCGACATTGCCGGGATAGTTGAAGTCGTTGCGTTCCTTCAACTCAAGATCGGAATAGAACCCCCCTGCCGTGACGCGCACCGGCCAGGTTTCCGGCGTCGAAAACCGCAATTCCTGCGTGAAAACCTGTGTCTGGCTGTCAGAGGTGACGTAGAGGTTCGGCTCCTGACAGGTGCCGCTGGGCGCCGCCGCGCCGGGATAGCTCACCGATCCATCACAGATGTAATAGGGCAGATACTGACCGACAAACAGGTAATCGGTGTAGTCGATGCGCTGATCGGTGCGACGGTCGGTATAGGCGCCGGTATAGACCACATCGAGCATCGCGATGCGCCCTTCGACGGTCCAGCTGGTGTTGGAGAAATCATCCTCCAGCCGGTCATTCTCGAACCGCTGGACCTCCAGATCATCAAGCCCGCCCAGTTCGGGATCGGCAAAGAACACGCCATCGGTTTCCAGACTCTGGCGGGTATGGGCGACGGTCACGGTCCAGTCGGGCGTGACTTCCCACAGCGCGGTGGCGCGGAAGCCCGAATATTGGGTGTCGTTGAAATTGTCGCGCACCAGTCCGGCATTGTCGGCTTCGAGGAAGGTGACACCCGAAAGGTCGGAGGTCGATTGGAAGCCGGCGCGGTTGGCGTTGACCGGCACGCCATTGGCACGCACCGTACCCTCGGGCCGGAACCGCGCGCTTTCGGACAGGTCGCGGGTGCCTGCGACATTGTCGATATAGCCGCCCTGATCATCCAGAAACACCACCCCGCGCAGGCCGAAAGTGTCGGTCACCGGGACATTGAGCATCGCCTTGACCGAATAGCTTTCCTCGCCGCCCTTGGTGAAGGACACGCTGGAATCGAAACCTGCGTCAAAGCGGGTAAGATCGGGCTTGTTGGTGATAAGCCGCACCACGCCCGCCTGCGAACTGGCGCCGAACAGCGTGCCCTGCGGCCCCGACAGCACCTCGATCCGCTGCATGTCGGCGGCATAGACATCAAGGTTGCGGCCCGGCTGGGCGAGCGGCTGTTCATCGAGGTAGAAGGCGACATTGGGCGCAAGACCCGCAACGCCCGCAGTGGTGAGGTTGGGCGTGGTCGAGGCCAGCCCGCGGATATAGATCGTGTTCTGCCCCGGTCCGGTGCCGCCGGCGGTGACGTTGGGCAGTTGGTCGAGATAATCCTCGAACGTGTCGATATTGAGCTGGGTCAGCTCCTCCTCACCGATTGCCGTGACCGAGATCGGCACGTCCTGCAGATCTTCGGTACGCTTCTGCGCCGTGACGACGATGGTCTTGACCCCGCCCTGCTGGCGCGGACGCTGGGCAGAGGCGGAGGTGGATGCTGCATCTTGCGCAGCGGCGGGAGTCGCAATCGCAATTGCAAGCGCGCCAATCGACGCGCCGCCGAGAATCTTCATCATGTAAGGCCCCTTAAAACTTCGGAACGGGTCGCGATGCGAGGAACGCAACGGCATGACCCAAGAAATTGCACGTGCACAGAAAGCACCGTGGTGAGATATGTTCCGCTAACAAGGGAATCCTGCGGTTTCCACCACACTGGTGAAAATCACACAAAAGCTCTTTGTGGTTGTTGCATAATGACAACACAAAGAATTATTCAAGTGTTATTTGAAGTATACGAGATGATATTACGAAAAATTTTCTTCCGGTTGTGGGATGTCGCGATTTTCCGATGATTTATTCTTGAATTTTACTGATTTTGTAAATCAAAGTTCGATTTTACCTTGATGCACGCCAAGACGCGCTCAAGTTACTGCGCGGCAGATACTTTATCGGCCCACTCCTCGCAGGCCTGGGCCGTGGTCGGAACGCCGTGGTGCTTGCGGACAAGATCGAACGCCACCGCCTTGATGATCGCCACGCCCATCAACGCGACGACAAAGGAAAACGGCAGCGCGCCGATGATCATGGTGATGCGGATCGCCTCGATCCCGCCGAGAATCAGCATCGAGCCGACCACGAAAGCAATCGCCGCGCCCCAGAACAGGATGTGATAGCGGCGGCTGCCTTCGTCATCGCCCGCGCCGTTGATCGTGTTGACGATCAGGATCGCGCTGTCCGCCGAGGTCACCAGATAGGTCATCAGCAGAACCACCACGAGCCCCGCCACCACAAGCGCCAGCCCCGGGTCGAGCAGCACGGCGAGCGTCGCGAACAACTGGTCCGACATCGGCGCGCCGAGAATGCGACCGCCGGCCAGCCCCGACAATTCAAGCTCGATTGCGGTGCCTCCCACCAGCGCCATCCAGACAAAGCACATCAGCGAGGGCACAATCGTCACCCCGAAGATATATTCGCGGATCGTGCGCCCGCGCGAAATGCGGGCGATGAACATGCCGACAAAGGGCGCAAAGGCGATCCACCACGCCCAGTAGAACACCGTCCAGTCGAGCTGCCACTGGTTGAGCGTCGCGCCCAGTGCGCTGCCGTCCTGACTCCAAATCTGGAGCGATTGTTGCGGCAGGGTGGTGATATAGTCCCACAGGCCCACGCCCAGCAGTTCCAGCCCGTACAGCCCGGCCCCCAGCACCGCGAACAGCGCCAGCAGGGCAATCGACAGGCCCATGTTGATATTGGACAGCCACTTGATCCCGCGCCCCACGCCCGACAGCGCACTGATCGTCGAAGCGCCCATCAGCACCACCAGCGAGACGATGATCGCCAGCGTGGAGGCCGATCCGTCCTCGGCCAGAATCCAGTCCCCGAGCCCCAGCCGCGCAAGGCCGGCAACGAATTGTTCGACCCCCAGCCCCATCGTCACTGCCACGCCGAGAATGGTCGCCACCACGGCGACAATATCGACCACATGGCCCAGCGGCCCTTCCATCACCTTGCCGAACAGCGGGGCAAGCGCCGAACGGATGGTCAGCGGCAGATCCCGGCGATGCGCGACATAGCCGATCGCCAGCCCTACCAGAGCATAGGTGCACCACGCCCCCAGCCCCCAGTGCAGGAAGGTGTACATATACGCCGGACGCACCGCCTCGCGGCTCTGCGGGTCGGCAAGGCCGCGGATGATATCGGGATTGTTGACCAAATGCGCCAGCGGCTCGCCGGTCGAATAAGTCAGCATCCCGATCCCGATGCCCGCGCCGAAAAGCATCGCAAACCACGAGAACCGGCTGAATTCGGGCTTTTCGCCGGGCGGGCCGATGCGCAGGCTCCCGGTCCACGGCAAGGCGGCGAGTACCAGGCAGGTGATGATCAGGCTCGCGACGAGATAGACATACCAGCCGCCGAAGGTCGCGATGATGGTCGAATTGGCGGCGCCCAGCGTCTTGCTGGCGTTCACCGGGAAAAAGATTGCCCACATGATCAGCAGCGACACGATCACCTTGGACGGGATGGTCACCGCGCGGCTGAATCCGTCATAAAAACCGCTGTCGTGGGTTCCTATGTCGAGTTCCACCAGCGGCGGGTCGATCGGCCAGTCGTCCTGTGCCTGCGCAAGGCTTTGCGCTTCGGAAGTGATCTGCGACGTTGCTTCGCCGGGCCTGCTGCTCATCGCGTTCCTGTCCCGGACAGAAAACCATGGCAAAAGGCGACGCGGGATCACGCTGCCGGCATTGCTGCCAAGGCTCTGTCCGCTTTCGTGAAAAGTCGGGGGATTGCGTCCCGGACGGACAGCAGCGCGAAGGACAGGCACGCATTGGCCATGCCCCGCGACCCCCGGATGCGGAAGATGTGTGGAGCTGTCCTAGCCCCCCCACGGGCTTTTGCAACCCCGCGGGGCTGGCAGCGCTCGCGGCAGTTGACCGGCTCCCGGCAAATCCCCAAGACAGCCAGCCGAGGAGACCGACTATGATCAGAGCACGTCTTGCAACGGTTATTGCCCCTGCGCTGGCGCTGGCGCTTTTACCGAATGCAGCCGCTGCGCAGACGGATGCGGCTGGCGCTGCCAGTGCCGGGAATGCCGGGCCGCAGCGGTATTTTACTCCGCAAGACCTGTTCCACCTTTCCGCCGCCGCCGATCCGCAGATCAGCCCGGACGGCAGCCGCATCGCCTATGTCCGGCGCAGCAATGACATCATGGCCGACCGCGCGCGCTCCGCGATCTGGCTGATCGACACCCGCACCGGCGAGCAGATGCCGCTCGCGGGCGGCGCGGACGGCGATGCCTATGCCCCGCGCTGGTCGCCCGATGGCACCCGGCTGGCCTATGTCTCGACCACTGGCGGCGGGGCGCAATTGTGGGTGAAATGGATGAAGGGCGGCGAAGCGGTGCGCCTGACCGGTCTTCCCGAAAGCCCATCCGGAATCACATGGTCGCCCGATGGCAGCATGATCGCCTACACCATGCTGGTGACCGGCGAAGGGCTGAAACTCGGCGCGCCGCCATCCGGCAAGCCCGAGGGCGCGCAGTGGGCCGAACCGCTGGAGGTTTATGACCTGATTACCTACCGCGCCGACGGGGCGGGATATCTGAAACCGGGGTTCGAGAAGATCTTCATGATCCCCGCAGCCGGCGGCGCCCCGCGCCAGCTGACCTTCGGCGACTATCACGACGGCGGGCCGCTGGCTTTCTCGCGTGACGGGCGCAGGCTTTATTTCAGCGCCAATCGCAAGCCCGACTGGCAGACCGATCCGGTCGAAAGCGAGGTTCACGCGCTCGACATCGCCAGCGGCACCGTCACACCGCTGACCCGCCGCGACGGTCCCGATCACAGCCCGGCGGTGTCGCCCGATGGCAAGCTGATCGCCTTCCTCGGCTTCGACGATGCCGGACGCGCTTACGAGAACGACGATCTTTATGTGATGGCCCCTGATGGTTCGGGCGTGCGCAATCTCACCGCAAGCTGGGATTACAGCCCAACCGGGGTGGAGTGGGATGCCGATGGCAAGGGCCTCTACGCGCAATATGACATCAGTGGCGAGACGCGGGTGGCGCGCATCGGGCTCGACGGGATGATCCGCGATGTGGTGGAGGGCGTGACCGGCGGCGGGCTCGACCGGCCCTATACCGGAGGCAGTTTTTCGGTCGCGGCCAATGATGCGATTGCCTTCACCGGGGGCGAGGCGACCTTTCCGGCCGAGGTGCGGCTGGCAAATGCGGGCAAGGCGCGCACCCTGACCGATCTCAACGCGTCGCTGCGCGCGGTCAAGACAATGGGCGAGGTGCGCAAGATCACCACCCGATCCAGCCATGACGGGCTCGCCATCGAAGGCTGGCTGACGCTGCCGCCGGGCTATGTGCAAGGCACGAGGGTGCCGCTGATCCTCGAAATCCACGGCGGGCCGTTTGCTGCCTATGGCCCGCATTTTGCCACCGACAACCAGCTTTATGCCGCGGCCGGCTATGCCGTGCTGTCGGCCAATCCGCGCGGCTCGACCAGCTATGGCGAGGATTTCGCCAACGCCATCGACAAGGCCTATCCCGGTTACGATTACGACGATCTCATCAGCATCGTCGATGAAGCCATCGCGCAAAGCGTCGCCGATCCCGATGCGCTGTTCGTCACCGGCGGATCGGGCGGCGGCGTTCTGACCAGCTGGATCGTGGGCAAGACCAATCGCTTCAAGGCCGCCGCCACGCAAAAACCGGTGATCAACTGGACCACGCAGGTGCTGACCGCCGATAGCGCGGCGTTCTTCGGGCGTTACTGGCTCGGGATGCAGCCCTGGGAGAATCCCGAATTCTACTGGCAGCAATCACCGCTATCGCTCGTGGGCAAGGTCGAAACGCCCACGCTGGTGGTGGTCGGGGCCGAGGATTACCGCACCCCGGTGAGCGAATCCGAGCAGTATTACACGGCCTTGCGCCTGCGCGGTGTGCCCACGGCGCTGGTCAAGGTGCCGGGCGCCAGCCACGGCGGCATTGCCGCGCGCCCGTCGCAAAGCGCGGCCAAGGCGGCGGCCATTCTAGCCTGGTTCGAACAGTACAAAAACGGCTGGTCGCCCGGGCCGTAGCACCCCCGCGCGGCACGCATCAGCAGTTGCAAATCATTTGCAGGCGGGCCGCTTGCAAGCCCGCCTGCCTCTGCTAAAGCGCCCGCGGGATCTTTCACGACATCCTGTTCACTCACAGGCTGCCCGCGGACGGGCGATGAGAATGGGGCCAAATAGCCATGCAGAAAATCAAAGTCGCAAACCCGGTCGTCGAACTTGACGGCGACGAGATGACCCGGATCATCTGGCAGTGGATCCGCGAGCAGCTGATCCTGCCCTATCTCGACATTGATCTGCGTTATTACGACCTTTCGATCGAGAACCGCGATGCGACCGACGATCAGGTCACGGTCGATTCGGCCAATGCCATCAAGGAACACGGCGTCGGCGTGAAGTGCGCCACCATCACCCCGGATGAACAGCGGGTCGAGGAATTCGGCCTCAAGAAAATGTGGAAGTCGCCCAACGGCACGATCCGCAACATTCTGGGCGGCGTGGTGTTCCGCGAACCGATCGTGATCGACAACGTGCCGCGGCTGGTGCCGGGCTGGACCGATCCGATCGTGGTCGGTCGCCATGCCTTCGGCGACCAGTACCGCGCCACCGACACGCTGATCCCCGGCCCCGGCAAGCTGCGGCTGGTGTTCGACGGCGAGGATGGCACCAAGATCGATCTCGACGTGTTCGATTTCCCCAGCGCCGGCGTCGCCATGGCGATGTACAACCTCGACGATTCGATCCGCGATTTCGCCCGCGCCAGCTTCAATTACGGCCTCAATCTCGGCTGGCCGGTGTACCTTTCCACCAAGAACACGATCATGAAGGCCTATGACGGGCGCTTCAAGGACCTGTTTCAGGAAGTGTTCGACAACGAAGGCTTCGCCGAACAGTTCAAGGCCAAGAACATGGTCTACGAACACCGTTTGATCGACGACATGGTCGCATCCGCGCTCAAGTGGTCGGGCAAGTTCGTCTGGGCATGCAAGAACTACGATGGCGACGTGCAGTCCGACACCGTGGCACAGGGCTTCGGCTCGCTCGGGTTGATGACATCCGTGCTGCTCAGCCCCGATGGCAAGACTGTCGAAGCCGAAGCCGCGCACGGCACCGTGACCCGCCATTACCGCCAGCACCAGCAGGGCAAGGCGACCAGCACCAATCCGATCGCCTCGATCTTCGCCTGGACCCGGGGGCTGATGTATCGCGGCAGGTTCGATGGCACCCCCGATGTGGTGAAGTTCGCCGAAACGCTCGAACGCGTCTGCATCCAGACCGTGGAGAACGGCCACATGACCAAGGATCTCGCGCTGCTGATCGGCCCGGGTCAGGATTGGCAGACCACCGAGCAGTTCTTCGAGACGATCGTGCAGAACCTCGAAAAGGAAATGGCAAGCTGGGCGTAAAGCCCCGGCGAGCGCGTTAATCGCGATTTCCGGGCCGCAAAGTGACCGCACTTGGCTCGAAATCGCTCAAAGGAGAATAATGGCAAGCAGATCGAAAGCGCGGCTGGAAATCCGTCAGGCCAAGCTCAAGGACGTTCGGGCGATCGGGGAACTCGTCCGCCGTGCCTATGACGATCTGCCTGCCTATACTCAGGGCGAGATCCGCGGCCAGATCAACAATTATCCCGAAGGCTGCTTCGTCGCCAAGCTGGATGGCGAAGTGGTCGGCTACTGCGCATCGATGCGGCTCGATGCGCGTGTGGCGTTGTCGGATCATACCTGGGACGAAGTGACCGGCAACGGTTTCGGCAGCCGGCATGATCCGACCGGCGACTGGCTCTATGGCTACGAAATGTGCGTCGATCCGCAGGTGCGTGGCACCCGGCTCGGGCGGCGGCTCTACGAGGAACGCCGCGCGCTGGCCGAACGGCTGGACCTGACCGGCATCGTTTTCGGCGGACGGATGCCCGGCTATGCCCGCGCCAAGCGACGCAAGACCAACCGCGCGGAAACGCCGCAGGAATATCTCGACCTGGTGATCGAGAACCGCATCCACGATCCGGTCCTGCGCTTCCAGCTTGCCAACGGGTTCGAGCCGGACGGCATCCTTCCCAAATACCTGCCCGAAGACAAGGCCAGCCGCGGCAATGCGGTGAAGATGGTGTGGCGCAACCCCTATGTCGATAGCGACGCCCCGCCCAAACACCGCCTGCCGCGCGATGTCGAAAGCGTGCGGATCGCCACGTGCCAGCTGCAATCGCGCGCGGTCTCCGGCTTCGATGAATTCATGAAGCAGATCGAATATTTCGTCGATGTGGCCGCTGACTACGAAGCGGACTTCATCGTCTTTCCGGAAATGTTCACGGTCATGCTGCTTTCGGCCGAAGACCGCGAACTGACCCCGTTGGAAGCGATCGAGGCGCTGAGCGATTACACCCCGCGCATCCGCCAGCGCCTGTCCGAAATGGCGCTCGCCTACAACATCAACATCATCGGCGGATCGCACCCTACCCGCATGGCCGATGGCGACATCCACAATGTCGCTTATGTGTGCCTGCGCGACGGATCGATCCACGCGCAGGAAAAGATCCACCCCACCCCCAACGAGGCATACTGGTGGAACATCAAGGGCGGCGATTCCATCGACGCCATCCCCACCGATTGCGGCCCGATCGGCGTGCTGATCTGTTATGACAGCGAATTTCCCGAACTCGCCCGGCGGCTGGTGGATGAAGGCGCGCGGATCATCTTCGTGCCGTTCTGCACCGACAGTCGGCAAGGCTATATGCGGGTGCGTTACTGTTCGCAGGCGCGGGCGATCGAGAATCAGTGCTTCGTGGTGATGAGCGGTAATGTCGGCAACCTGCCCAATGTCGCCAACATGGACATCCAATACGCGCAAAGCTGCATCCTCACCCCCTGCGATTTCCCCTTCGCGCGTGACGGGATCGCCGCCGAGGCCAGCGAAAATGTCGAGACGCTGACGATCAGCGACGTCAACCTTGCCGATCTGTCATGGGCGCGCGCCGAAGGCACGGTGATGAACCTCGCCGACCGCCGCTTCGATCTCTACCGGATCGAATGGGACAAGCGCGTCGGCAATATCAAGGACCCGCTGGGCGAGGAAAGCACGACCGGCATTTCGCGCCCGCTCGGACCGCCCTCTGCAGGTGGTGGATGACAGGCCCCGAGGGGCGCGCTAAGCCCGTATAGTGGCTGGCGAACTCACCTTTTCCCCGATCCTGTCCGATGCGCTGGTGATTCTGGGCGCGGCAGGGATCGTGATTCCGGTTTTCGCCCGCTTCCGCATCACGCCGATCATCGGTTTTATCCTGATCGGTGTGCTGGTCGGTCCTTATGGGCTCGGCTCGCTGGTCGAACGAATACCCTGGCTCACGCACATAACCATCACCGATCCCGAGGTGCTGGAGCCGTTCGCCGAATTCGGCATCGTGTTGTTGCTGTTCGCGATCGGGCTTGAACTGTCGTTCAACCGGTTGTGGCAATTGCGGCGGCTGGTGTTCGGGCTGGGCGCGCTGGAACTGCTGATTATCGGCTCTTCGCTTGCTGCCTTTCTCGGGCTGACTGGCATGCTCGATTGGACCGCCGCGCTGGCGCTGGGCTTTGCGCTCGCCTTTTCGTCGACCGCGATTGTGCTGCCGATTTCCGGGACGCGCACGCCCGTGGGCCGCGCGGCGCTGTCGATGCTGTTGTTCGAGGATATCATGATCGTGCCGATCATCTTCATCCTCGGCGCGCTGGCGCCCGCCGCGCAAGGCGATGGCTGGGCAGGCCTTGCCGAGACATTGTGGCAGGGCGGGCTTGTGATCGCGATCCTGCTGGTGGCGGGGCGGCTCGCGCTGCCGCGCCTGTTCGCGCAGGCCGCGCGCACCAAGAACCCCGAACTGTTCCTCGCCGCTTCACTCCTGGTGGTGATCGGCGCGAGCCTTGCCACAGGTGCGGTCGGCCTGTCGCCAATCGTCGGCGCGCTGATCGCGGGGCTGCTGATCGCCGAGACCGAATATCACACCGAAGTCGAAGTGATCATGGAGCCGTTCAAGGGCCTTGCGCTGGGCGTGTTCCTGATCACCATCGGCATGAGCATCGATCTGGTCGCGATCAGCGCCAATTTGGGCGCGCTGGCGCTGGCGGTGGTGGGCGTGCTGGTGTTCAAGGCCCTGATCACCGGCATCCTGCTGCGACTGATGGGCGCGCGGCGCAGCACCGCGGCGGAAACCGGCGTGATGATGGCAAGCCCCAGCGAAACCACGCTGATCGTGCTGTCGGCCGCAACCGCGGCAATGGTGGTCGATTTCGAAACGGCGCAATTCTGGCAGACAGTCACCGCAATCGGCCTGACCATCACCCCGCTGCTGGCCAAGCTGGGGCAGGTGATCGCCCGCCGGGTCGATGGCGCGCCGCAGCTTACCAGCGAGGATTTCAGCGACGAGGCGCGCACCATCATTGTCGGCGGAGGGCGTGTCGGGCGACTGGTGGCCGACATGATGGAAAACCATGATCAGGCCTATGTGATGCTCGATTCCGATCCCGATCTGATCGCACGGGTGCAGCGCGATGGGTACCGTGCGGTGTTCGGCGATGCCGCGCGCGGTGATGCGCTGGGCAAGCTCGGGGTCGAGAATGCGCCTGCTGTGGTGCTGACGATGGACGAACCGGTGCTGGCGCAAAGGCTGGTGAGCAAGCTGCGCGGTAACCATCCCGACCTGCTGATCGTGGCCCGCGCACGCGATACCGATCACGCCGCCGAACTGTATCGCGCCGGAGCCAGCCACGCGGTGCCCGAGACGCTGGAAAGCTCGCTCCAGCTATCCGAAGCCGTGCTGGTCGATATCGGCATCGCCATGGGCCCGGTCATCGCCTCGATCCACGCAAAGCGCGACGAATATCGCGAGCAACTGGAGCGCGAAGGCGGGCTGACAGAGAAACCCAAGCTCAGAACCACATCCGTCGAAGGCTGAGGGCGGATCGTCGCTCTTGCAGAACCCCTTTCGCATGCCGTGCGTTAGCATGGCGAGGAGCGAAAACATGAGCAAGGACAAAGACCCGGCCAAGCCGGCCACGAACAAGGAAAAATTCAAACCGCAAAACGTCAAGGGTCCGTTGAAAGACAAGGCCCCGACCGATAGCCGAGGCAGCCCCGCAGATACCGAGGGTTATGACGTGGCTCACGGTAGCCAGCCCCAGACCAAGCACACGCCCTGATCAGCCATGCGCGGCCGCCCGATCGGGCGGCGACTGTCAGAGCGCTGGCTGGGCTTCGATCACCTGCTTGACCGCCGCCATTGCCTCTGCCGCCTTGCTGCCATCCGGGCCGCCGCCCTGCGCCATGTCGGGCCGCCCGCCGCCGCCCTTGCCGCCCAGCGCCGCAACGCCCGCGCGCACCAGGTCGACCGCACTGAAACGCCCCGTGAGATCATCGGTCACCGCTGCGGCGATGCTGGCCTTGCCCTCATTGACCGCGATCGCCGCCGCCACGCCCGAACCGAGCCGCGCCTTGGCCGCATCGAGCAGGGGACGCAGTTCCTTGGGATCAAGTCCTTCAAGCACCTGCCCGCTGAAGGTGATGCCGGCGATCTCCTCGTCTGCCGAAGCCGCTGCGCCGCCCGAACCACCGCCGCCCAGCGCCAGTGCCTTTTTCGCTTCGGCCAGTTCCTTTTCGAGCCGCTTGCGCTCTTCCATCAGCGCATTGATGCGCGCAGGGACCTCCTCAGGCGTGGCGCGGATCACGCCTGCCGCCGCCTTCAAAGCCTCCTCACGGGCGACCAGCCATTCACGCGCGGCCTCTCCGGTGAGAGCTTCGATCCGGCGCACGCCCGATGACACCGCGCTTTCCGAAATGATCCGGAACACGCCGATATCGCCCGTCGCGCGCACATGGGTGCCGCCGCACAATTCGACCGAGTAATTGCGCCCTTCACCACCCGCGCGGCCCATCGACAGGACGCGCACCTCGTCCCCATATTTTTCGCCGAACAGCGCCAGTGCGCCAGCCTCGACCGCGTCCTCGGGGCTCATCAGCCGGGTGCCGACCGCCTCGTTGGCGCGGATTTCGGCGTTCACTTCGGCTTCGATCGCAGCGATGTCCTCGGGTGTGAGCGCGGCCGGGTGAGAGAAATCGAACCGCAAGCGGTCTTCGGCCACCAGCGACCCCTTCTGGGTCACGTGCTGCCCGAGCCGATTGCGAAGCGCGGCGTGGACGAGGTGGGTGGCGGAATGGTTGGCGCGGATCCGGTCGCGGCGTTCGGCATCGACCTTGAGTTCAACCGTGTCGCCCACGGCGATCTGGCCACCGTCGATGCGCACCTGATGCGCGTGCAATCGGCCGAGCGGCTTGGCGGTATCGGTCACTGTCGCCTTGAAGCCCGCCGGGGTCGTCATGCTGCCGCTATCGCCGGTCTGTCCGCCGCTTTCGCCATAGAACGGGGTCTGGTTGGTAAGAATGACAACCTCGTCACCCGCGCCCGCGCGTTCGACTTCGGCCCCGCCCTTGACGATGGCGACCACCCGGCCCTCGCCCGCCGTGGAGGCATAGCCGGTGAATTCGCTCGCGCCTTCACGTTCGGCAATGTCGAACCAGACTTCGCCCGAAGCCGCCTCGCCGCTGCCTTTCCACGCAGCACGGGCAGCTGCCTTCTGACGCGCCATCGCCGTGTCGAAACCGGCGCGGTCGACGCCGGTCCCGCGGGCGCGCAAGGCGTCTTCGGTAAGGTCATAGGGAAAACCGTAGGTGTCGTAGAGGCGGAAAGCGATCTCGCCGTCGAGTTCGCCTCCTTCGCCAAGGTCGCCGGCGGCCTCGTCGAGCAGCTTGAGCCCCTTGTCGAGCGTGCGGCGGAACTGGGTTTCCTCGCGTTCGAGCACTTCCTCGATCAGCGCCTGCCCGCGCACCAGTTCGGGGTAGGCCTGGCCCATTTCGGTCACCAGCGCCGGGACGAGGCGGTGCATCAGCGGTTCGCCTGCCCCGAGAAGATGCGCGTGGCGCATCGCACGGCGCATGATCCGGCGCAGCACATAGCCGCGTCCCTCGTTCGAGGGCAGCACCCCGTCGGCCATCAGGAAACTGGTCGAACGCAGGTGATCGGCAATGACGCGGTGGCTGGCGGCCTGTTCGCCTTGTGCCGCGACATTGGTAAGGCCTTCCGAAGCCGCGATCAGCGCCTTGAAGGTGTCGGTATCGTAATTGTCGTGCACACCCTGCAGCACCGCGGCGATGCGTTCGATTCCCATGCCGGTGTCGATCGAGGGCTTGGGCAGGTCGCGGCGGGTGCCATCGGCCTGGCTTTCATATTGCATGAACACGAGGTTCCAGATTTCGACGAAACGGTCGCCGTCCTCATCCGGGCTACCGGGAGGGCCGCCGAAGATGTGATCGCCGTGATCATAGAAGATTTCCGAACACGGCCCGCACGGGCCGGTATCGCCCATCGACCAGAAATTATCGCTGGTGGCGATCCGGATGATGCGGTCGTCAGGCAGGCCGGCAATGCGTTTCCAGAGCGAATGCGCCTCGTCATCGGTGTGGTAGACAGTGACCGTGAGCTTGTCCTTGGGCAGGACCCATTCGCGGGTCAGTAGCGTCCAGGCATGTTCGATCGCAGCGTCTTTGAAATAGTCGCCGAACGAGAAATTGCCGAGCATCTCGAAGAAGGTGTGGTGCCGGGCGGTGTATCCGACATTGTCGAGATCATTGTGTTTGCCCCCGGCGCGCACGCATTTCTGGGAAGAGGTGGCGCGCGGGGCGGGCGGGGTTTCGAGCCCGGTGAAGACGTTCTTGAACGGCACCATTCCGGCGTTGACGAACATCAGCGTCGGATCGTTGTACGGCACGAGCGGCGCGCTCGGCGTGACGGCGTGACCGGCCTTGCCGAAATAGTCGAGAAAGGACCGGCGGATTTCGTTGGTTGAGCTCATGGTTGTGCAGTTAGGCAATGCGCGGGGCGAAGGCAATGGAGCGCGCTGGCATGGCGTTTCATCGCAAGATTGCAGTGTGGCCGAGGGCCCACATTCGCGCCGCCACCGCCTGTGTGACCTATCCGGCAGCGCCGTGTGCGAAGCGAAAAGCCGGCGCAAGCCGCTCAAGAGAGACTTTGCGCCGGCTTTCCGCTTTTCCGGGCACCCCGGGTCAGGGGGAGCGGGAGGCTTCCCGCATGCGCCCGCTTGAGGATCAGTCTTCGGAGTCCGCGTCCGGCCCCGTCATCATCTCCTCGGCGACCTTGTCGGTGCGGCTGCGGATCGCAGCTTCCAACCGGTCGCAAACTTCGGGATTTTCCTTGAGATAGGTTTTGGCGTTTTCACGCCCTTGCCCGATGCGGATCGAATCATAGGAGAACCAGCTTCCCGACTTTTCGACCAGCCCGGCCTTCACTCCGAGATCGAGAATCTCGCCGATCTTGGAAATGCCCTCGCCATACATGATGTCGAACTCGACCTGCTTGAACGGCGGGGCGACCTTGTTCTTGACCACCTTTACGCGGGTGGCGTTGCCGACGATCTCGTCACGATCCTTGATCTGGCCGGTGCGGCGGATGTCCAGCCGCACCGAGGCGTAGAACTTGAGCGCATTGCCGCCGGTGGTGGTTTCCGGGTTGCCGTACATCACGCCGATCTTCATGCGCAGCTGGTTGATGAAGATCACCATGCATTTCGACCGGTTGATCGAGCCGGTCAGCTTGCGCAGCGACTGGCTCATCAAGCGGGCCTGCAGGCCGACATGCGAATCGCCCATCTCGCCTTCGATTTCCGCGCGCGGCACCAGCGCTGCGACCGAATCGACCACCAGAACGTCAATCGCGTTAGAGCGCACCAGCGTATCGACGATTTCGAGCGCCTGTTCGCCGGTATCGGGCTGCGAGACGATCAACTCGTCGATATCGACGCCCAGTTTTTTGGCATAGACCGGGTCCAATGCGTGTTCGGCATCAACGAAGGCCGCGGTGCCGCCCATCTTTTGCGCTTCGGCGATGACATGCAGTGCCAGCGTGGTCTTGCCCGAGCTTTCCGGACCGTAAACCTCGATCACGCGGCCTTTGGGCAAGCCGCCCACGCCCAGCGCGATGTCGAGACCCAATGAACCGGTCGAAATCGATTCGACCTGCATGGCTTCCTTCTGGCCCAGCTTCATCGCCGAACCCTTGCCGAATGCCCGGTCAATCTGGGCAAGCGCAGCTTCGAGCGCCTTTTGACGATCCACGTCCTTTTCCTTCTCTACCAGCTTCAATGACGTAGCCATCGCATGCGCTCCTTCGCTTGCCTAGAGCCGATCACCGGTTTTCGACGACCGTCCTCGGATTGCGATGTATCGCATTTGTTCTTTTGGAACAAGTGGGGAACGAAAATAATTTCCAACACGCGGGCCAATCACTTGGCGGTGGCCCCGGCCTCTGCCTGTTCGGCGCGGGCCTGGCGGAGCACCGCCCCGACCTTGTCGCCGATCGAAGCCACGCTGAACGGCTTGGCGATGAAGTGCATGTCGGTTATGTCGATGTCGCGGCGCAGCTGTTCCTCGGCATAGCCCGACATGAACAATACCGGCATGCCGGGCAGACGGGCGCGGATCGCGCGGACCATGGCGGGCCCGTCCATTCCCGGCATCACAACATCGCTGACCACGATGTCGAACCCGGCGCCTTTTTCGGCAATGGCGGCCAGCCCTTCCTCGCCGCTGGCACAGGCCTTCACCTCGTATCCCGCCCGGGCCAGCGCCCGTTCGGCGACCGCGCGCACCATGTCCTCGTCCTCCACCAGCAACACCTTGCCGCCTGCCGACCATTCGGACGACACCAGCGGCGCGCGTGTTTCGCGCTTTTTCGGTGCCTCGCCGCGGTGGACCGGCAGATAGACGGTGAAGCGCGCGCCGGTGGTGCGGCCATCCTTGTCGACGATATTGTCGGCAAAGATGAACCCGCCCGATTGCTTGACGATCCCGTAAGCGGTCGACAGGCCAAGGCCGGTGCCCTTGCCCTGTTCCTTGGTGGTGAAGAATGGTTCGAACAGTTTGGGTAGCACGTTGGGGGGGATGCCGCCGCCGGTGTCCTGCACGATCAGCACGGTGTAGTCGGCGGCGGGCAGCACTTCGGAACCCAGTTTGACCACTTCGGTCGCGTGCAGGTGCCGGGTGAACAGTGATATCCGCCCGGTGCCGTTCCCGCGCGATTGACCCCCGTTCCCCTGAATCGCATCGCGGGCGTTGACGGCAAGGTTCATGATCACCTGCTCCAACTGCTGCGGATCGGCGCGCACCGGCCCGAGATTGCGATCATGCTGGACGTAATAGGTGATCTTCTCGCCCAGCAGGCGTTTGATCAGCGGGCTGACCTCGCTCACCACATCGGGCAACTGGATCACCTCGGGCCGCAGGGTCTGCTGCCGAGAAAAAGCCAGCAATTGGCGGGTCAGCGCGGCGGCGCGGTTGGAGTTCGCCCGGATCTGCTGGATGTCGTCATAATCGCTATCGCCCGGAATATGGCGCAGCAACATCAGGTCGCAGGTGCCGATGATCGCGGTCAGCACATTGTTGAAATCATGCGCCACCCCGCCCGCCAGCTGGCCGACAGCCTGCATCTTGGTGGCCTGAGCGACCTGCCGTTTGAGCTGGTTTTCCTCGCTCGAATCCGCAAGGCTCAGCAGCACCGCCGCCTCGCCCAGCCCGCGCACTCCGGCAAGTCCGAGGCTGACCGGCTCTTCCGGGGTGTTCACCAGCCGCACTGCGACATCGCCGCTGGTGGTCGGCCCGCGCCCATGACGGCGCACCGCGTCGGACAGCGCGGCCTTGTCCTCGCGCACCACCAGGTCGGTGGGGAAAGACGGCAGGCCCCGCCCTTCCCGTCCGATCGCACGCAGGAAGGCCTCGTTGCCGAACAGGAAGCGCCCGTCGCGGTCGGTCATGGCAAGGCCCAGCGGCAATTGCCCCAGCAGCGCGTCGAGCTGCGCGACCCCGGCCTGCGCCGCCCCGTCCCAGCCGGAGCCAATGCCCACGCCGCTGTCGATCAACAGCATCAGCGACGTCGCCTCGTCCGGACCGGCGGGCGCGGATTGCGTCGCCGGGTCGATCAGCGGAATATCGACCAGCGTCTGCGGCGTCCCTCCCCGGCCTTCGCGGGCGAAGAATATCCGGTCGCGTTCGTCGGTGCGCAGAAAGCTGACGAAATCCTGCCCGACCAGCGTGGCGCGGTCATCGCCTGCCGCACGCTCGGCAAAGCCGCCGCTGACCATGCGGATCACCCCGTCGGCGGTGGTGATCGCGGTCTCGATCCCGGCGCGGCTCAGCATTTTGCCGAACGGACCGGCCAGATCGAGCGCGCCCAGCGTGACGCCGCTGGCGCGCACCAGAGGGCGCAAACGCCAGACCAGATGATCCTCGCCGCGCCCGGCGCGGGTCGCGGCAATGTGCCATTCGTTTTCGCCATTCGGCGCCGCGAGCGCATCAAGCGCCGCCGCCCCTTCGCGCCAGGCGTCGCGCGCCAGCCGGGTCAACGCCTCGAGCCCCTCGCGCTCGAACGGAAGCGCGGGGGGCGCGGCGGTGGCACCGAAGCTTTCGATAAACAGGCTGTTGGCGCAGACCAACCGATTGGCGCGATCGGTGATGGCAATCGCCTCGCCCTCGCGTTCGATCGCCGCGACTGTCACGGTCCAGTCGGGCGGGGCCAACACGTCCTCGGCCGGGGCGGCCCGCATCCGGTCAAGCACCGCCATGCCGCCGAGCAAAACCGTCACCGCAAGCATGAAGGCGAGCGCCACCAGCCAGCTCGACGTGGCGAAATAGAGCACGGCGGCGCTGACCAAAAGCCCCCCTGCAAGCATCGGCATCAGCGCGGAAGACGACGCGGGGACGGCATCCGCCGCAGGTTCCCCCAGCGCGGCGGCGGTGCGTTTCGGACCTCGGCTGTTCGGCTCGGACAAGCGCCATGTTCCCGTTGCTGAATGCTGCGTGCGGGATCATCGCGATCCCGGCTGTTGATTGTCCCTACTGCGAGCCGAGCCGCCGGTCGAGCCGGGCTTCCATCACCTTCAACCGTTTGGCGCGTTTGCGGGCCACCACAGCGCGCCAGATCCAACCCGAGACGAGATAGCCCACCGACGGCGCGACCACCGCCATCACTGCAAAGCCGAAGGCGGTCGTGCCGGCCAGCTCGAAAAATTCGGCAAACTTGCTCCATGCCCCGGTCTCGATCGCGCTGTTGGCCAGCGCCGGGCCATCGGCATCGATCCGCAGGGTAAAATTGCCCACCTTGTTGGCCACCACCAGCCAGAACGGCAGCGTGAAGGGGTTGGTGACAAACGTCGCCAGCGCAGCCAGCGGGACATTGGCGCGCGAAGGCAGCGCGAGGAAGGCGGCGAGGAAGACCTGTCCGATGGGAATGATGAAGGCCGCAAACAGCCCGAGCGCCACCCCGCGCGGCACCGAGCGGCGGGTGAATCGCCACAATTCGGGCGACAGGAACCGGTGCCCGATGGGCGCGAGATACTTGTTCTTCGCCATCTCCTCGCGCGAGGGCATGTACCGGCGCAGCATGTCCATCGCCCAGGTCTTGGATCGTTGCGGCCCTTCGGGCTTGCGGGGATCTGCCGGTGTCATGCGCGCAGCTTTCCCCCGCGCGATCGCGCATCGGCATGCAGGCAGGGATCGGCAGGGTTCAGCATGGCCACCATCTAGCGCAATATGGGTAGCAAGGCGTTTCTGACCAGTAGGTGAATCCGCCCCGAAGCGAGATTTTTTCAGCCGCGGTCCCGCATCAGGCGCGCCTTGTCCCGCTTCCAGTCACGATCCTTGATGGTGGCGCGCTTGTCATGGCTTTGCTTGCCCTTGGCCAGCGCCAGTTCGACCTTGGCGCGGCCTGTGCGGTTGAAATAGACCGACAAGGGCACCAGCGTCATGCCCTTGCGTTCGACCGCGCCGACGAATTTCTCGATCTCGCGTTCGTGCAACAGCAATTTGCGCGGGCGGCGCGGTTCGTGGTTCAACCGGTTGCCGTGGCTGTATTCGGGGATGTTGGCATTGATCAGCCACACCTGCCCGTCCTTCACCTCGGCATAGCTTTCGGCAATGCTTGCCTCGCCCGCGCGCAATGCCTTCACCTCGGTGCCCTGCAGCGCGAGGCCGGCTTCGAACTTGTCTTCGATATAGTAATCGAACCGCGCGCGGCGGTTTTCGGCGACGATCTTTACCTTGTCGAAGGTTACGGGTTTGGGACGGGCCATCAGGCCGGGCGATGTAGGCGGGTGGAAGCCAAAAAGCGAGAGGGTTCGCACGGATTTGCATGGCGCCCGGTTCGCTGGCGCAGTAAGCCAGCAGTCCGGCGCAGCGCGCCGGGGCATCGGGCAAGGGGGCAATCTATGCACGGCAGCGCGGCAGAACCATTCGTGATCGCGGACGAGACCGTCGAACCCGGCAGTACGCGCGATGTCGCCTTCCAGATCACCACGCTCGCCACCGGCACGCCTTCCGCGCTGGCGATCCGCGTGCTGCACGGTGCGCGCCCCGGTCCGGCGGTGTTCGTCAGCGCGGCAATCCACGGAGACGAGATCATCGGCACCGCGGTGATCCAGCGACTGGCACAGGAGCTTGACCCGCAGGCCCTTGCCGGCACCCTGCTGCTGGTGCCGGTTGCCAATATCTTCGGCTTCATGACCCGGTCGCGCTACCTGCCTGACCGGCGCGATCTCAACCGTTCCTTCCCCGGCAGCGCCAATGGCTCGCTCGCCGGGCAGTTGGCCAATATCTTCTACCGCGAAGTGGTGGAACGCTGCACGCTCGGCATCGATATCCATACCGCCGCGATCCACCGCTACAACCTGCCGCAGATCCGCATCGCGGCCGGCAACACGCGGCTGGTCGAACTCGCCATGGCCTTCGGTGCGCCGGTGATCATGGAAAGCCCGCTGCGCGACGGTTCCCTGCGCGATCTGGCGCACAGGCAGGGTGTCGACATGCTGCTGCTCGAAGCGGGCGAGGCGCTGCGGTTCGACCGGCTTTCGGTCGAGACGGGGGTCGCGGGCGTGACCCGCGTGCTCGCCCATCTCGGCATGATCGACGCGGATGACGGCCTGACCGAAGTCGGCATCCCGGCGCGCGCGAACCGCTCGGCCTGGGTGCGAGCCCCGCGCGGCGGGGTGGCACACTTCACCCGCGAATCCGGCGCACCGGTGCGCAAGGGCGATCTGCTCGGCTGCGTGACCGGCCTGTTCGGGGAAGAGGCGCAGGAGATGGTCAGCCCGATCGACGGCATCATCATCGGCCACGCCACCCTGCCGGTGGTCCACCAAGGCGATGCCCTGCTCCACATCGCCGAAATCCCCCACCCCGAACGCGTCGGCGCGCGGATCGAGAGCATCACCGAAGCGATTCTGGCGAGCGAGCCCGAAGGCTTTGCCGAGGCGCTGCTGGACGAGGACGAGGTGGTCTGAATTCAGTTCCACATCGCCAAAGCTGAATGTTGGAGACACAGGTTACACTGTCCAGAAAGCAAAAACCGGTCCCCGGACCCAGCTTCGCCCCGGCCAGAAAAGCAACGCGGGATCACAGGGCCAACCATAGCCCGTCAGCTATCCCATAATTGCGGCGCGTAGGAAAATGCTATCCCGCCAGCAGCCCCGCCAGCACCAGCGCCTCGTCCACCGCGCGCCGGGCCTCGTCCGAACATTCGACCAGCGGCAGGCGCACTTCGGGCTGAATCCAGTCATGGACGCGGGAAAGCGCATATTTCACCGGCGCAGGGCTGGCGTCGGAGAACATCGCATAATGCAGCGGGAACAGCCGGTCGTTGAGTTCCCGCGCCTTTTTCAATTCGTTGGCGGCGATGGCTTCGTGGAATTCGGCGCACAGCGCGGGAGCGACGTTCGCCGTCACCGAAATGCATCCGCGTCCGCCCGCCGCCGCGTGGGGCAGCCACAATTCGTCATTGCCCGACAGCTGGCAGAATTCGCGCCCGATGCCCATGCGGTGATCCGCCACGCGCGACAGATCGCCGCTCGCGTCCTTGATGGCGATGATCCGGTCGGGATAGAGCCGCACCAGTTCGACCACGGTATCATCGAGGATATCGGTCACCGTGCGAGAGGGCACGTTATACAGCACGATCGGCAGCTCGCAATTTTCGGCAAGATAGCTGAAATGCGCGATCAGCCCGGCCTGGCTCGGCCGGTTGTAATAGGGCGCGACGCACAGGCCCGCGGCGGCGCCCGCCTTTCGGGCAAAGTTCATGTGCAGCGCGGCGTTGCGGGTGTCGTTCGACCCGCAGCCCGCGATCACCGGCACGCGCCCCGCAGCCTGTTCGATGCAGACTTCGATCACGCGGTGATGCTCGGCATTGGACAAGGTCGAAGCCTCGCCCGTCGTGCCGCAGGGCACCAGCGCGGCGCTGCCGTGTTCGATCTGCCAGTCGACCAGCCGGCGGAAGGCGGGTTCATCGAACGCTCCGCCGCGAAAAGGAGTCACCAGAGCGGGTATCGAACCGCTGAACATTGCTTTTGTCCTGTATTGACCACTAGATCGAAACGGGCGCGGATGAAGGAATCCGCCCTTTCTCGTTAAGCGCCTACTAAGGAGCCGACCGGCACTATGTCCAGCATGGTCCATCAGCGTCTGCAAAACATCCGCCGCCTTGCCCTTGCCGGGGTCGCCCTGCTCGGCGGTGCCGCTTTGCCGTTCGCCGGGCCGGTCGCCGGGCAGACCTATATGCAACCCGCCGGAACCAGCGATCTGGTCGCGCGCCAGCCGGGCGCCATCGGCGCGGCGGTGGCGCGCTGGGAAACGCTGCAGGCCAGCCGCGAGCTGGGCTTTGCCGATTATGCCGGATTTGTGCTCGCCTATCCCAGCTTTCCACGCGGCGAAATCCTGCGCCTCAGGGCCGAAAGCACGCTCGACGACGAAGCGCCTTCGCAGGCCGATCTGCTGCGCTATTTCGCCGCCCATCCGCCGCTGACCAACCCGGCCCGCGCGCGCCATGCGCTGGCGCTGGCGGGCACCCAGCATCCGCAAGCCTTTGCCGAGGCACGCAAGGCGTGGCGCGGCGGCAGTATGAGCGATCCGGCAGAGCTCTACCTCGTCGGGCTTTATGGCGGGCAATTCACGCCAGAAGATCATGCGGTGCGCATGGATGCGCTGCTGTGGCAGGGCAAGACCGATGCGGCGGCGCGCCAGCTGGTGAACCTTGCCGAAACCGACCGTCCGCTGGCGCTCGCGCGGCTGGCGCTGCTGCGCGGCACCCGCCCCGGGGAAAGCGGCATCGCGGTGCCCCCCGGCGCGCTGGCCGATCCGGGCTATGTGTTCAATCTTGTGGGCTATCTGCGCGCCACCCGCCAGACAGGCGAAGCGGTCCGCGCACTCACCACCGGCCCGGCTTTCGCGCGTCCGGCGCTTGAGCCTGAAGACTTCGTCGGCGACATGCTCGCCATCGCCAAAAGCGCCGGCGCGCGCGAGGCGGCGCAGATTGCCGCACGGGCGGACCAATTGTTCGTGCCCGGCACCGATATCTCGCAGATGTCCTTCACCTTGCGCGATCGCTATACCGATCTGGTATGGCTGGGCGGGACCAAGGCGCTGTGGAGCCTGGGCGACGGGGCGGCGGCAGCGCCGTTGTTCCAGCGTTACGGCGATACCGCGCGCACACCGCTGACCAAGGCCAAGGGCTATTACTGGGCGGGCCGCGCCGCGCGCCAAGCCGGCGACGAGGTGGGCGCCAAGGCCTATTTCGAAGCCGCTGCGCAGTGGCCGCACTATTACTATGGTCAGCTCGCCATTGCCGCCTTGGGCCAACAGATGCCGCGCTTCGATCCCCTGCCCGATATCGCGATCAGCGCCGATGCCCGCGCCGCCTTCGAGGCCAAGCCTCTGGTGCAGGCGATCCGCGCGCTGGCCACCAATCGCCGCGACTGGCGCACCGAGCGGCGTTTCTTCGAGGCGCTGGGCGAAGAAACCGATACGCCCGAAGAACTGACCATGGCCGCCCAGCTCGCCGCCGAGACCCGCCTCAAGGAAATGGCGGTGGTGATCGGGATGAAGGCGGGCGAACACGGGCTGGCCGGGTTCGAACGGATCGGCTTTCCCACTATCGCCACTCCGGTGGTCAATGACTGGACCATGGTCCATGCGATCAGCCGACAGGAAAGCGAATTTGACCGCACCCGCGTCTCCCACGCCGGCGCGCGCGGAGTGATGCAGCTGATGCCGGGCACCGCGCGCGAACAGGCGGGCAAGCTGGGCATGAATTACATGGCCGCCGATCTCACCGGCTCGCCGAGCTACAATATCCAGCTCGGCGATGCCTATTTCGCGCGGATGATGAGCTATTACGGCGGCGCCTATCCCCTGGCGGTAGGGGCGTATAATGCCGGGCCGGGACGGGTGAACCAGTGGCTGCGATTGAACGGCGATCCGCGCAAGGGCGAGATCGACTGGGTGACATGGGTCGAAAAGATCCCGGCCAATTTCGAAACGCGCTATTACATCATGCGGGTGATCGGCAATGCGGTGACCTATTCGCATATGTACCCGCAGCAAGCCGGATTGCCCCGTCCGATCAACACCTTCCTGCGCTGACCTGCCGATGAAGCCGCAAGGGCCGCCGATCACGCCAGCGGGCATGGCCGCCTTGAAGGCGCGTTATGATCTGTTGCTCGGCACCGAACGCCCGGCGATTGTCGAGATCGTCAGCTGGGCGGCTGGCAATGGCGATCGCAGCGAGAACGGCGATTATCTCTATGGCCGCAAGAAAATGCGCGAGATCGACCGCGAGCTGGCGTTTCTGATCAAGCGCATGAAGCTTCTGCGGGTGGTTGATCCCGCCGCGCAGGTTGACCGCACCCGGGTGTTCTTCGGCGCCAGCGTGGAGATCGCCGACGAGGACGACAACCGCCAGACCGTGACGCTGGTAGGCGATGACGAACAGGACGCGGGCGCAGGGCGGATCGGCTGGAACTCCCCGCTTGCCAAGGCGCTGCGCGGTGCGGCTGTCGGGGATTTGCGCGTGGTCAGGCTTCCCTCCGGCAGCAAGGAGTGGGAAGTCATGGCGATTGCCTATGACTAGATGCCTTGCCCTTGTTTTTGGCTTTCTCGGCGCCCTTGGCCTCGCCGCGCCGCTGGCTGCGCGTGAAAGCCTTGGCGTTTATGACAGCTGGGCCGCCTTCCGCGATGCCACGCCGCAGCGCTGCTATGCCATCGCCAAGGCGCAAGGGCGACTGCCCGCCCCTGCTTATGCCACGATATCGACCTGGCCGGACAAGCGGGTGCGCGGCCAGTTGCATCTGGTGCTGTCGCGTGCAGTGGCGGACAAGGCGACCGTGCGGCTCACCATCGCCGGACGCCGCTTCGATCTCGTCGCCAAGGGCCGCAACGCCTGGGCCAGAGACGCGCGCGAGGATGCCGCGATCATCGCCGCGCTGCGTGTGGCCAACCGCATGAGCGTTTCGGCCCGCGCCGCCAAGGGCGGCAATTTCACCGACCGTTACACCCTTGCCGGGGTCGCCACGGCGATGGATGCGGCAACGGTTGGATGTGCCCGGCGCAGCTGACTGGTCAAACGCTTGCGCTGCGACTATATGCGCCGCCACCCATGGCCGATATTGCACTCATGACCATTCCGGGCCTTAGCGACCCGGTACCCGCCGCGCGCGACATCACGCCGCGCGCCGACGGTCGCGTTGACCTGATCGGCCTGCCCCGCCAGCGCATCCGCGAATTGTTCGCTGAGGCAGGGCTGGACGACCGGCAGGCCAAACTGCGCGCCAAGCAGGTGTTCCACTGGCTCTACCATCGCGGCGTCACCGAGTTCGAAGCGATGACCGACATCGCCAAATCCATGCGCCCGTGGCTGGCGGAACGCTTTGTGATCGGGCGGCCCGAAATTGTCGAGGCGCAGCACAGCACCGATGGCACCCGGAAATGGCTGCTGCGCACCGCCGATGGCCATGATTACGAGATGGTGTTCATCCCCGACGAGACACGCGGGACGCTGTGCGTCTCCAGCCAAGTCGGCTGCACCTTGAACTGCACCTTCTGCCACACCGGCACGATGAAGCTGGTGCGCAACCTGACGCCGGGCGAAATCGTCGGGCAGGTAATGCTGGCGCGCGATGCGCTGGGCGAATGGCCGAAAGCCGCATCTGCGAGTCCCCGCGAAGGCGGGGACCTCAGCCAGCATGGCACACACCCGACTGAGGCCCCCGCCGTCGCGGGGGCGCACGACTATGGCGATGAGGACGACGAAGGCTTCGAATACACCGCCGATGGCCGGTTGCTGACCAACATCGTGATGATGGGCATGGGCGAGCCGCTGTACAATTTCGACCATGTGCGCGATGCGCTTAATCTGGTGATGGACGGCGATGGCCTTGCCCTGTCGAAGCGCCGGATCACCCTGTCGACCAGCGGCGTGATCCCGATGATGGAACGCTGCGGCCAGGAAATCGGGGTGAACCTGGCGGTGTCCCTGCACGGCGTGCGCAAGGACGTGCGCGATGAACTCGTGCCGCTTAACAAGAAATACGGCATTGAAGATCTGTTGCAGGCCTGCGCCGATTATCCCGGTGCCAGCAATGCGCGGCGCATCACGTTCGAATATGTGATGATCAGGGACAAGAACGACAGCGATGATGACGCGCGCGAGCTGGTGCGGCTGCTGAAAGTCTATGATCTGCCCGCCAAGGTGAACCTCATCCCGTTCAACCCGTGGCCCGGCAGCGGTTACGAATGCTCGACGCCCGACCGCATCCGGGCCTTTTCCGAGATCGTGTTTCAGGGCGGCATCAGCGCCCCGGTGCGTACCCCGCGCGGGCGCGATATCGACGCTGCTTGCGGGCAGCTCAAAACTGCGGCGGAAAAGAAAAGCCGGGCGCAGCGGGATCGCGAGGCGGCAGCGGCGGCGGAGGTCGCCGCAAGTTCGGCCTGACAATCAGCCGGGATAAAACGTGTCACATTGGGCGAGGTTCTGTTTCAGGCCCTGCACCGCATCGAGAACAGGTTTCAGGTTCTCGTCGCTGCGGTTGTTCTGATACCGCTCAAGTGTGCTGTTGAAAAAGCCCACCGCCTTGTCGTGAAAGCTATTGAACTCGTCGACCATACGCTGTTCTTCCCATTCCGCAGGGCGCGCGTCGATTGCATATTGCAGCCAATACTTCGATCGCTCCTCGTAATCGATCCCCTCGCTGATCTTCAGACCCTTTTCAGTGAGCGAAGCGTGGAGGATCCCCAAGGACGCGCAGGCAATCGCTTCTTCTCGTGACAGTTGCTGTGTGACCTGAGAAGCAGCCGCAGCGGCAGCGGTCGTGACCGAACTGGCGAGGGTTATTGCAGCAAATGCCAGCCGGAGCCGGCGATCGAAAAACTCGTTCATCATCCCCCCATGAAGGCCAGGGCCATCAATGAAAACGCGAACCCGAGAAATGATCGGAGCGTTCGAATCTTCGTGCTGCCTGTACCGCGACGGGATTCTATAAGCCATGACAGAGGCGAGGCAAAGCCTCGGAGGCAAGGCGAGCACCGATTGACGAGGAAGATCATGCACGAAAACAGAACATGGCCCGCTGAAATTCTTTGCACCGGCACGACCAACCACACGGGTGCCTGCTCTCGATCTGGCCAGGCCAAGATCTGCGGAGCCTGCGCCAGACCGCACGAAGGTTCGCCCCTATGACGCGCGTGAGTTCGGATCCCGATACCATCGCCTTTTACCAGGCCCGCGCGCCGCACTGGGTCTTTCATTCGGGCGAGCGCCACAGCCACCAACTCGACGCCTTTCTTGACCGTCTGCCGCCCGGCGCCCGCGTGCTCGAACTCGGCTGCGGCGGCGGACGCGATGCGGCGAGGATGCAGGAACGCGGGTTCGCGGTCGATGCCACCGATGCCACCCCTGCCCTGGTCGACCGCGCCAATCAGGCCTTTGCTCTGGCAGCGCGGGTCATGGCCTTCGACGAACTCGATGCCGAGACAGCATATGCCGGCGTCTGGGCCCATGCCAGCCTGCTGCATTGCCCGCGCGCGGTGCTGCCCGATGTCCTCGCCCGCATCCACCGCGCGCTGATGCCCGGCGGGTGGCATTTCGCCAGCTACAAGCTCGGGGATGGCGAAGGCCGCGACCTTTTGGGCCGATTGCACAATTTTCCCTCGTCCGAATGGCTTGTCGCCGCCTACAAGGCAGCGCGCTTTGTTGTCGAAGCGCAGGAAATCTATGCCGGAAAGGCAAGTGACGGCACCCAGCGCGACTGGATCGACCTCATCGTGAGAAAGCCATGAACTGGACCATCGAAGCTGTCTGCACCGGCACCGCCCGGCCGTTCAACGGCGCGGAGACCAGCGCGATCATGAAGCGCCCGCGCAAAGGTGCGGTGCAGGTGCTTGCCGATGGCTTCGCCCCCGACGAACAGGCTGACCGCAGCGTTCATGGGGGTGCGGAAATGGCGCTGCACCTTTATCCGCTCGATGATCATGTGTTCTGGCGCGGCGAAATCGGCGATCATCCCGCGCTGGCAGAACCGGGCAGTTTCGGGTCGAACCTTGCCGTTGCGGGGCTTACCGAAGACATGGTCCACATCGGCGACCGCTTCCGCCTCGGCCCCGGGACGACCGGGGCGCTGATCGAGGTGAGCCAGCCGCGCCAGCCGTGCTGGAAGATCGAACACCGCTTCGGCCACAAGGGGATGGTGGCGACCATCATCCGGACAGCACGCTGCGGCTGGTATTTCCGCGTGATCGAGCCCGGCGAAGTGGCTGCGGGCGATTCTCTCGAACGGATTGCGACCGGCGTCGAGAACTGGAGCGTCGCAAGGGTGTTCCGCGCGCTGGTGGCGGGCAAGGGAAGTGCCGAGGATCTGGCCGAGCTGGCCGAGCTGGTGACGCTCAGCCCGAAATTGCGGGCCAGGGCCGCGGCCAGACGCAACTGAACCACGGTTCATCGCAGCCGCCAGCCAGCTGAACAATTCCTGCCGTTTCCTGATCAACCCGTTCATCCTGCGTTCGCGTTTGATGAACGAAAAAGGTGTCGCTCCATCGGGGAGCCGCCACAAGGGAAATGACCATGAAACACCTTGCCCTGATTGCCGCCGCCGGGTCGCTGGCGGCTTTCGCCGCCCCGGCACAGGCTGCCGAACTGCCCGCCGCCCTCTCACCGATTTCCGTCAGCCTCCATGACAGCGCCATGCCCTTTGTGCCGGTTGCGGCCTATGGGCGGGGCGACTGGGACGACTGGGACGATCGCCGCGACCGCCGCCGCTGGCGTGGGCGGGATCGCGACCGCGACTGGGATGATGGTCGCCGTTTCCGGGGCCGCGACCGCTACTGGCAGGGTCGTGACGGTCGCTGGCGCTGTCGCCGTGACGATGGCACGGTCGGCTTGCTGGTCGGCGCAGGTGTCGGCGCGCTGGTGGGCCGCCGGATCGACCGCCGCGGCGACCGCACGCTCGGCACGGTGCTCGGCGCGGTCGGCGGTGGGCTCCTGGGACGCGAGATCGACCGCGGGGGCGCACGCTGCCGCTGAGCCACTGGCCTGACCTCTCCCTGCAAGACGCCGTTGGCCCTCCTCCGGCGGCGTCTTCGGGCGTGAGGGATCCGTCACCAGTCTTGCGCGCGTCGGCCCTTGTTCCGGCCTTCCCCGATTGAAGCGCGCAGGCTCTGCTGGTAGCCCCCTCACCATGCCTTCCATGACAATCTTTCCCGCATGACCCGCGCGGCCGTTCTGGTCACCGGCGGGGCGACCCGTATCGGCGCAGCCATCACCCGTGCATTTGCCGAAGCCGGCTGGCACGTGGTGATCCATTACCGCACCTCTGCCGCACAGGCAGATGAACTCGCCGCCAGCCTGGCTTCGGCCGAGACCATCAGCTTCGACATGAGCGATGACGACGCAGCCGTGGCGGCGATCCGCGATCTGGCGAACCGGCTTCCCGACTGGCGCTGCCTCGTCAATTCAGCCTCGGTTTTCGATTACGACCCTGTAACCGCGCTCGATCCGGCAACGTACAGCCAAGCGATGCAGGTCAACGCTCTTGCCCCGGCCCGGATGGCCCAGACCTATCTCGCCCACGCGGCGAGCGCCGCCACGCGCACGGTGATCCAGATTACCGACATGAAGCTGGCCAATCCCAACCCCGATTTCTTCAGCTATACCATGTCCAAACACGCGCTGGCCGCGACCATCGCGATGCTGGCCAAGGGCGCGCCTTCGCCGCAAGACCGGGTCTATGGCCTTGCACCCGGCGCCATCCTCGCCAGCCACGATCAGCGCGAGGAAGAAACGGATGTCTCGCACCGCATGAACCTGCTCGGTCGCAAGACCGGGGCTGACGAGATCGCCGACGCCGCGCTGTTCCTTGCCAGCGGCGCGCTCAAAAGCGGGGAAACCCTGTTCATCGACAGCGGCCAGCACCTGCTCGATCAACCGCGCGACGTGATCTGGCTGGCGCGCGAACTGGCCGCGGCGGAGCGTAACCGATCATGAAGCACCTGCTTTCGACCCGGCTGTGGCACTGGGTAAACGCCGTCGCGCTGGTGGTGCTGTTCATGAGTGGGCTGAACATCTCCAACGCCCATCGCTACCTGTACTGGGGCAATTACGGCTTCGATCCCGCCGATGCCTGGGCCAAGGTGATGCGCTTTCCCGCCTGGGCGACGATCCCGCAGCGTTACGATCTGGCCGAAGCGCGTGACTGGCACAACCTGGCCGCATGGCCCTTTGCGCTGGGCCTGCTGGTGATCTGGGCGGCGATGCTGGCCAACGGCCATTTCAGGCGCCGCCTCGCCACATGCCCTGCCGACTGGACCCCGCGCGCCGTCATCGCCTCGTTGCGCGCCCATGCCGGGGGCGATGCAGGAGCGGGCCATTACAATCCGATGCAAAGGATCCTCTACGGCCTCGTCTTCGGCGTGCTGTTGCCTGCCATGGTGCTGACCGGCCTTGCGATCAGTCCGGGGATCGAGCCTGCGATGCCGTGGCTGGTGGAGATTCTCGGCGGACGGCAAAGCGCACGTTCGCTCCACTTCATCACCGCCTGGGGTCTGTTCGGCTTTGTCGTCATCCATGTGGTGCTGGCGCTGACCGATTGGCGGCGGATTGCCGGGATGGTCACCGGCAGAAGCCCCGAGGAGACGATCCATGGTTGAAATCGGACGCCGCGGGCTGCTTGCCGGGCTGGCCGCACTGGGCGCGGGCGCGTGTTCCAGGATCGCCGACAGCGAGACGGGCCGCAGCATCTTCGACGCCGCCGAAGGCTGGCACCGCGCCGCCCACCGGGCGTTGGCGAGCAAACAGGGCCTCGCCCCCGAATATGCGCCCGAGGACCGTTCGCCCAGCTTCCGCGGCAATGGCTCGATCACGGTCGATAGCGATTTCTACCGGCGCGAACTGGCTGGCGGCTTTCCCGACTGGCGGCTGACAGTTGGCGGACTGGTCGAACAGCCGCTCGCGCTCAGCCTTTCGGACCTGCGCGCCCTTCCCCAGCGCAGCCAGATCACCCGCCACGATTGCGTCGAGGGCTGGAGCGCGATCGGCGAATGGACCGGGCCGCAACTTGGCACCCTGCTCGATGCGGCAAAGCTGCGCGAGGAAGCAAACTTCATCATCTTCCGCTGCGCCGATAGGCTGTATGGGCGGCCCTATTACGAAAGCATCGACATGGTCGATGCCTTCCACCCGCAGACCATCATCGCCCATGCGCTGAACGGCGAGCCGCTGCCCGAAAAGAACGGCGCGCCCCTGCGCGCCCGGATCGAACGGCAGCTGGGCTACAAGCACGCCAAATATCTGACGGGTATCGAGGCGGTCGCCAGCCTCGGCGATATCGGCGCGGGCAAGGGCGGCTTCTGGGAGGACTTCGCCGGATATCAGTGGTATGCCGGCATCTGACACGGGCAGTTTGCCGCACTCGCCGAACCTGACCGGGCGCGTTATGGTGAGGGCTGAATCTTCTGCCTGAAACCGAAAGGAGCCCAATGAGCAAGGCCCTCCTCGACCGATTCCTCTCCCGCGCGGTCAAACAGGGACGCCTCGGCGTGGTGTTCGCCGATGGCAGCGCCCGCACCTATGGCACCCCCGCCCCCGGCTTTCCCGACATCGTTCTGCGCTTTGCCGATGACAAGGTGCCGCGCGATATTGTGCTCGATCCGCGGCTGGGTGCAGCCGAAGCCTTCATGGATTCCCGCCTGCTGATCGAGGAAGGCGACGTGATGGGCCTCGTTGCGCTGCTGCGCGCCAACAACGCCTGGGACAAGGGCGGCGACATCGGCAAGCCGGGGCTATTGAAACGGCTGATGGGCCGCGCCGGTTTTGCCGCCGAACAGGTGAACAACCGCGTCGGATCGAAGCAGAACGTGGCGCACCACTATGACATCGGCAATGATCTGTACGCGCTGATGCTGGATGACGAGCACTGGCAATATTCCTGCGCCTATTGGCCCGAAGGTGTCACCACGCTGGCGGAGGCGCAGGGGGCAAAGCTTGCGCATATCGCGAGGAAACTGGCGCTGTCGCCGGGACAGGAGGTGCTTGATATCGGCTGCGGCTGGGGCGGCATGGCGATCTATCTGGCGCGCCATCACGATGTGCGCGTGACCGGCGTTACCCTTTCGGAAGAACAGGCCGCCCTCGCCCGCCAACGGGTCGCCGCCGCAGGTGTCGCGGACAAGGTTGACATCGTGCTGCAGGATTACCGCGATACCGCCGCATCGGGCCGAAAGTTCGACCGGATCGTGTCGGTCGGGATGTTCGAGCACGTCGGGCGTGCGCAGTTCGAGACCTTTTTCGAATCCTGCACCAAGCTGTTGAAAGATGATGGCGTAATGCTGCTCCACACCATCGGACGCATGGGCCGGCCCGGCATCACCGATGCGTTTACCCGCAAATACATCTTTCCCGGCGGCTATATCCCCGCCCTGTCCGAAACGCTGGCAGCTTCCGAGAAATTCCGCCTGATCGCCGCCGACGTCGAAACCCTGCGGCTGCATTACGCCAAGACAATCCGCCAATGGTATGCCAACTGCATGACCCACCGCGAAGCGATCATCGCGCTGCATGATGAACGCTTTTTCCGGATGTGGACGTTCTATCTCGCAGGGGCGGCTACCGTGTTCGAACATGGCAGCATGTGCAATTACCAGATCCAGTATGTCCGCAGCCGCCAGGCGCTGCCGATCACGCGCGATTATCTCTATACCTAGGTATCGCGCATTGCCTCGCGGTGACGGCGCTGATACGGGCGCGCGCAGTCTGCAGCCTGTCTTTGCGTTCAAGGATCCCCGCCCATGGCCCTGCCCCAGAAAGTCGTCCTCGCCTATTCCGGCGGGCTCGATACCAGCGTCATTGCCAAGTGGCTGAGCGTGGAGCGCGGGCTGGAGGTGGTGACCTTCACCGCCGATCTGGGTCAGGGCGAGGAAATCGAACCTGCGCGGGCCAAGGCGCGGGCGATGGGCATCCCCGACAATCACATTTTCATCGAGGATCTGCGCGAGGAATTCGTGCGCGATTTCGTGTTCCCGATGATGCGCGCCAATGCCCGCTATGAAGGCGACTATCTGCTCGGCACCAGCATCGCGCGCCCGCTGATTTCCAAGCGACTGGTCGAAATCGCGCATGAAACCGGCGCCGATTTCATCGCCCACGGCGCGACCGGCAAGGGCAATGATCAGGTGCGGTTTGAACTTTCGGCCTATGCGCTCGACCCGGATATCAAGGTGATTGCCCCCTGGCGCGAATGGGATCTGACCAGCCGCACCGCGCTGATCGCGTGGGCCGAGGCGCACCAGATCAACGTGCCAAAGGACAAGCGCGGCGACAGCCCGTTTTCGACCGATGCGAACCTGCTGCACACCTCGTCCGAGGGCAAGGTGCTCGAAGATCCGTGGGAGGAGACCCCCGACTACGTCTATTCGCGCACGGTCAATCCCGAAGACGCCCCCGACGTGCCCGAATATATCACGATTGATTTCGAACGCGGCGATGGTGTGGCGCTCAACGGCGAGGCCATGTCGCCCGCCACCTTGCTGGCGGCGCTCAACGAATTGGGCCGCAGGCACGGCATTGGGCGGCTCGATCTGGTCGAGAACCGCTTTGTCGGGATGAAATCGCGCGGGATGTACGAAACGCCCGGCGGGGAAATCTACTCCCGCGCCCATCGCGGGATCGAGCAGATCACGCTGGATCGCGGCGCGGCGCATCTGAAAGACGAGCTGATGCCGCGCTATGCCGAACTGATCTATAACGGCCTATGGTTCAGCCCCGAACGCGAGATGCTGCAAGCCGCGATCGACCACAGCCAGGACAAGGTGACCGGCACGGTGCGGCTGAAGCTTTACAAGGGGCTGGCCGGCGTGGTTGGGCGCAAGTCGCCCCAATCGCTCTATTCCGAGGCCCATGTGACGTTTGAAGACGATGCCGGGGCCTATGATCAGAAGGACGCGGAAGGCTTCATCAAGCTGAATGGTTTGCGCCTGCGGCTGCTCGCCCGCCGCAATCGCGACGCCTGATCGGACAGTCCGGAGGGCAAGAAACCGAGTCGCGGCACAGCAACGGCCCGCAGCCCGGCCGGAAAATGACAATTGTGGGTCGGTTTCGTTCCGCCCCGCCTGCGCTTCTCGCGTCAAATGCGACAAGGCGTTGACTTATCCACTCTCGTCCACAGCTGATCCGGGGAAAAGTGGAAAACTCCGGCTTGCGAATATTGCCAGATCACCGGCTGAGGCGCACTTTCAACCTGTCTTCGGGACACGAAACAGCCGGAACGGAAAAGCCGCAAGGCCTTGAAGTTCTGAAAGTTTATATCCCAAGGATGGCGATGGTGATTGTCCACGCGCTTATCGAGAGACGGCGTGCAGGAAGCTTCGGCCAAATGCAAGCTGGCTCGTTCGAGATGAGAGCGAAGCTGATCCATCGGACAGGCCGCGAACTTGGCCGAACCGGGTGATAGTGAAGGACGCAAGTCCGGATCTGCCGCAAGCCCGGAGCGGTAAAGGGACACGGCCTCGGCCAAGCGACTGCGCAAGGCAGCGACCATCGGAGGCTTCGGGCTTCGAAAGGACGCAGCAGTGCAGGAGCGGAAGCCGGATGCCGGCGCGAGCGCCGGTGAGCAATCCCGGCCCGAAAGGTCGCAAGACCCGACGTGCAGGGGCCAGACATCGGGCGCCAAGTATGCCCCGCAGCAAACATGACGGAAGGTTCGCCGGATGTCATGGGAGCAAAGGGTGTCCACGCGCTGGTGAGAGTGGGGTCGGCAGCAATGCCGGCCCCATTTGCATTGGCCCCTCTCCCCCAAGGGTGCGATTCGCAACCCGCTTCTCCTCTACCTGATGCCGTCCCCACGCAACGCTTCGCCGCAAAAAAGGCGCATTTCATGCCGCAACAGCATTTCGGTTGCGACGACACGTTGCCCCGATTTGCCTTTCGCAAAGCTGCGCTTCTAAACACTCCGGCGATGCGGAGGGGAATGCGCATGACCGGTTTCAGAACGCCCAGCCTGCGCGCTGCAGCAATTGCTTTCGTGCTCGGCATGGCGCCGCTGGCCGCCTCGACCGCAGCCTCCCCCGCCGACAACGGCATCCCGATCGACACCAACCCCGCCGCAGTCGAACTGGCTGCCGAAATCCTACCGCTTCCCGAAGCTGCCAGCCAACCGGTCGAAGCCCAGCCTTCCACCACACCCCTTGGTCGCGGCACTGCCTCCTATTACGGGCGCAAGTTCCACGGCCGCCGCACCGCCAGCGGCGAGCCTTTCGACATGGGCGCGCTCACCGCCGCGCACCGCAGCCTGCCCTTTGGCAGCCTTGTGCGGGTCACCAACCCCGCCAATGGCCGCAGCGTCACCGTCCGCATCAATGACCGCGGCCCCTTCACCCGTGGCCGCGTGATCGACGTCAGCCGCGCCGCCGCCGAAGAACTGGGTCTGATCAGACGCGGCCATGCGACGGTCGAACTCGAACTGATCGAGGGCTGACACCCGCCCCTTTGTCCGCACACTCTTGCGCAGGCGCGCCGGGAGGCTAGGAGGTCTGCCGCGCCGGCACCGACCCGCCCGGCACGAGGTTTCGCAACCGGGGGGCTGGTTTGACCGTCACACTCACGCTGATCCTGCTCTATGTCTTTGCGCAGGTGCTGATCGCGGCCTGGGCCGGGCGCGGGGCCACCTCCGATGCCGACTACCTCGTCGCCGGACGCAGCCTTGGCCCCATCGCGGTCGGGGTGAGCCTGTTCGCCACCTGGTTCGCCTCCGAAAGCCTGATCGCCACCTCCGCCGAAGTCGCCAATGACGGGCTCGCCGGAGCGCGGACCGAACCCTTTGCCTACGCCCTCGGCATCCTCGCCATCGCGCTGTTCTTTGCCCACCGGCTGCGGAGCGGCGGCTACATCACCATCGCCGACTTCCTGCGCGCCCGCTTCGGCGCGGGGACGGAGGGGCTCGCCGCGCTCGTCATCGCGCTCAGCGCCACCACCTGGTCGGCGGCCCAGCTCTACGCCTTCGCCACCATCATCGCCGCCGCCTCCCCGCTCGACTTCCCCACCGCGCTGGCCGGAGCGACCCTGCTGGTGCTCACCTACACCCTGTTCGGAGGGCTCGCCGGAGATGTGGTGACCGACATGGTGCAGGGCGCGATCATGGTTGCGGCGATGGTGGTGCTGGCTGTCCTGATGTTCGATGCCCACGGCGGCGTCGCCCCCGCCATCGCCAGCGTGCCCGCGCAGGCCTGGGGCTTTGCGCTGCCGGACGAGAGCTGGGCCGCGCGGGCCGAGCTGTGGCTGATCCCCATCGCGGCCACCATGGTGAGCCAGGAGGCGCTGGCCCGCACCCTCGCCGCCCGCTCGCCGGAGGTGGCGCGGCGCGGAGCCTTGCTGGGCGCGGGGCTGTACCTTGTCATCGGTCTCATCCCCGTCAGCTTCGGGCTGTTCGGCCCTTCCCTCGCCCCGGTGCTGGGCGTGACTCTGGGCGCGGACGAGGCGTTTCTGCCGACCCTTGCCGAGGCGCTGTTCCCGCCGTGGCTGCACATCGTCTTCACCGGCGCGCTGCTGTCGGCGATCCTGTCCTCGGTCGATTCCGCCCTGCTCGCCGTCTCCGCCGTGGCGACGGAGAGCGGGTATCGCCGCATCGACCCCGATGCCAGCCCACGCACCATGCTGCGCGCGGCGAGAGGCGCGACCGTGATCGCCGGGGTGATCGCCGCGCTGGTCGCGGCCTCGGGCGAGTCCCTGCGCGATCTCGTGCTCGATGCGGGTGCCATCGCCGCGGTGCTGGCCGTGCCGATCATCATGGGGCTGGCCGGACGGGGCCAGGGCACCCACGCGGCGCTGGCGACGATCGTGGTGCAGGGCGCGGTGCTGGGCGTGCTCGACTGGGGCTTCGGCGTGGAGGGCGCGTTCCTGTGGATGATCGCGAGCGGGCTTGTCACCTTTGCCGTGGTCGCCGCCCTGCCCCGCTGGCGGGCGGGCGCGGCGGCTGTTGGAGACACATGAGACACTGTCCAAGGGGCAAAAACCGCCCCCCGTTCAGCGCCCCCTAGCCCGCCGGATCATCGCCCCCGTCATCCTCGGCATCGGCCTCATCTTCATAGGCATATTCGCCGCCATAGGCGTCGTCCTCCTCGTCTTCGTCCTCCCAGTCATGGATCACCGGCGGATCGCGCAGCAGCGCCAGCCGCTCATCGAAATCGCGCGCGGCCATGTGGACGGCATGGGTGGCCCCCAGCCGATCCAGCCGCCCGAGATGGGCGAGCAGCAGGCGGCTGTCATAGCGGGTGCGAGTGGCGACTTCCTCGCCGTGGTAGAACACGCTTTCGGTGACGCCGTTCAAGGCCCGGTCGGCGAGCACCTCTTCCACCTGCGGCCGGGCGATCACCAGCGCGGCATCCCACAACTCGCGAAACTGCGCCGAAGCGCGCCGCATCCGGTAGAGATGCTGGCGCGAAACCCCCACCTGAGCCGCCGCCGCCCGGACATTGCCCCACTGCGCGAGCGTCTGGACAAAGGCGACCTGCGTTGCCGGCGTGAGATCGGCGGAGATGTGCGCCGGATCGACCACCGAGCCCTGCGCGGCAGGCGCGGCGGCGGAGGTGGCGGTGGTGGCGGCGGGCGTGGTCAGGGCGGTGCGGGAGGTATCGTGCGACATGGCGGGCGCGGCTCCTTGGCGAAGGGAGAGGGAGTCGCGGAGGGTAACGGGGTGTGGTGGGTGTAGGAAAGGGGCTCACGCCAAACAGTCGGCAATCGCTTTCGCTACTTTTTCAGCAAGCCTCGGAGGAACCGCATTGCCGACTTGAGAATATCTTGAACTTTGCCGCCCAAGAAACTCGAACGAGTCAGGAAATGATTGAATTCTAGCGGACTCACGAACCGTTATTCGACGCACCCCCTCCAATTCTCCAACTCTAGGTTTCGTCCCGCTTATCAAGGACTTGTGATACGTTGGAATAAGGCGATCAGGGTCAATGATATGGGTGCGGTTTCCTCCAGCGCTTGCAGGAATCGTGTGCGCTGGTCCATCAGAGTCAAGAGGCCTCCCCTTGCCATTGAAAAGCATTCCTGCATAAGGTGAGCTTCGCAAAACTGGATTTTTGCAAAAAACAACTTTTGCATTATTGGCGATATCTTCAGGAACACCATTTAAGCATTCTAAAGTAGTAACGTGCTTCTTATCTGTCCCCTCGCCATGGGTTCTCTCAGGGAAAGCAAAGCAACCTCCTTGGTCGTTCCGAATTCCAACAACAATCAAACGTCGGCGCTTCTGCGCGACACCATAATCTGCTGAATTGAGAACCTTAGCAGAAACATTATACCCAAGTTGATGTAACTCAGAAATCTTTTCCTCAAGATAGCTCTGGAACCGACGATTGGTTAGGCCTGCGACATTCTCCATTAAAAATGCTCTCGGACTGGCCTCAGCCACTGCTCGAACAAACTGTGGCACCATATCTCTAACATCGAATTGCCCAAGCCGCTTGCCGCTGACCGAAAATGGCTGGCAAGGGGGACCTCCCGCCACCAAATCGATCCCTCTAAAGCGACGGAAATCTAGCTCCTGCACATCGTTGTGGATATGAGTCACTTCAGGGAAGTTGCGCTTATGGGTAGCAATAGCCGTTTCATCGTACTCGACCGCGGCTGCAACACCCCAGCCCGCGCCCTTCAACCCGAGCGACAATCCCCCTGCACCAGAAAATAGATCTATTGCTTCCATAGCTATTCGCCTAACAGAGAACATAACATGAATCTAGATGTTCTTTACAATTTCGGCCCAAGCCCATTTGTGTTCGATGGCTGCAGATTGGCTCTCGAGCGCGACACCCACTTCGCGCAGGAATCGCTGCCGAGCCCTTTCTCCGACTAAAGACAGCGCGATGCGGGAAAAGCTATCAAAGCATTCGACATAAAGGTTCAATCCGGACGCGAATTGCCGCTTAGCCTCAGCGCCAAACCATACGGGGTCAAGCGAAGGTGCAAAAATCGGATCACCTCGAACGACAAACATTAGTTCGGTGGTCCCAGCGATCCTGGCCTTTTCGACAGAGGTCAGGAAATCCTCCTTGGTGAGAGGCCGGTCTTTGACTTCAACAGCGACGATCCCGTCAGAGTTAAGAAATTCAACATCACCGCTGCGCATAGTACCAACATCAGGCGCGTTGACGTGACCGGTGGCCACATCACCAATCTTTAGTCCAGCACCTTGTAATGTGACAAAAAGAGCGGCAACCACCGCCTGCAGTCGAGCACCGCCGGATTTCAGCTTTAGATACTCGCCCAAAGCTGATTGTACGTCGTCAAGACTGGCTCTTTTTGGCAAAGGGTAGTCAACCGATTTATCGGAAAGATAACGACGCAGTCCGAGCAAAACCTCAATCAAACGGTCATAAGCCGCTTTCGGCTCATTAGCTTGATTGAGGTAATCTAGTAGGGCGACAAGAGCGTCGAAACCATCTTTATCTTTTGCTTTTTGACGGGCCGCATCGTCAAAGTAAGGTATCCTCAACGGATTGCTGACGTAAGGATCAGCGGAGTGATTAAAGGGGCGGTTGGCCTCATCGTTCCATCGCACAAAAGTTCTCGCTGCAAAACTTCTTGCGTCCCAAGCCGCTGGGTCGTCACCGCCCTTTTGCACCGCTTTGGCATTAAGTGACACGTCAGTCGCTTTGCCTACTGCCTGTACGATTGCTGCCTTAAGGTAACTTCCTGTCCGCGCTGCAAACACTGCATCAACAAGCTGATTGGTCGGCGGGCAACCAGTAATGTTTTCGCGCCTTAGTGCTTCACTCCATGCCTGACGCAGCATTTGAAGGCCGCTCGCAGCGAGAGATTCCTCGGAAACCATGCCCTATTGATGCGTAGGGCCGCAAAACCGCAATGGGCGCTTTGCAAATATCAACAGTCGTCACCTCTATCGCCACCCGCACACCTAATGACCCCCCGCAGGAGAGAGGAGGCAAAGGGGCCACTACTTCGCCAACAACGGCGCCAGATACTGCCCCGTAAACGACCGCGGCTCCTTCACCACCTGCTCCGGCGTCCCCACCGCCACAATCTCCCCGCCCCGCACGCCGCCCTCCGGCCCGAGGTCAATGATCCAGTCCGCGGTCTTGATCACGTCCAAGTTGTGTTCGATCACGACGACCCCGGATCAAGTCCGGGGCAGGCCTTCAGTTGTCGTCATGCGGACGTTTGCTCTCGGCGGGACAGGAGCGGGGCCAAGTACTGGCCCGTGAAGCTGCGCGGTTCTTTGACGACCTGCTCGGGCGTGCCCTCGGCGACAATTTCACCGCCCCTGACTCCGCCTTCTGGGCCAAGGTCGATGATATAATCTGCCGTTTTGATCACGTCCAAGTTGTGCTCAATGACGACAACTGAATTGCCGCCCTCCACCAGCCGGTGCAGCACTTCGAGCAGCTTGCGCACATCCTCGAAATGCAGGCCGGTGGTCGGCTCGTCGAGGATGTAGAGCGTCTGCCCGGTCGAGCGCCGCGCGAGTTCCTTGGCGAGTTTGACCCGCTGCGCCTCGCCGCCTGACAGGGTCGTCGCCTGCTGGCCGACTTTCACGTAGCCCAGCCCCACCTCGTTCAGCATCCGCATCTTCTCGCGGATCGAGGGGACGGCCTTGAAGAACTCCTCGGCGTCCTCGATCGTCATGTCGAGCACGTCGGCGATGCTGAGGCCCTTGAACTTCACCTCCAGCGTCTCGCGGTTGTAGCGTTTGCCGCCGCATTCCTCGCACGTCACATAGACATCGGGGAGGAAGTGCATCTCGATCTTGATGAGGCCGTCGCCCTGGCACTTCTCGCAGCGGCCGCCCTTGACGTTGAAGGAGAAGCGCCCCGGCTTGTACCCGCGGGCGAGGCTTTCGGGCAGGCCGGCGAACCAGTCGCGGATCTGGGTGAAGGCGCCGGTGTAGGTGGCGGGGTTCGATCTCGGGGTGCGGCCGATGGGGGACTGGTCGATCTCGATCACCTTGTCGCAATATTCAAGGCCGGTGATGGCGTCATGCGCCCCCGCAATCACCCGCGCCCCGTTCAAGGCCCGCGCCGCGCCCGCCTGCAAGGTGTCGATGGTGAGCGAGGACTTGCCCGAGCCGGAGACCCCGGTGATGCAGGTGAAGGTGCCGAGCGGGATTTTCGCCGTCACGCCCTTGAGATTGTTGGCGCGCGCGTTCTTGACCGTGATGTGATGCCCGTTGCCCTTGCGGCGCTTGGCCGGAACCTCGATCTTGCGCCGCCCGGTGAGGTAATCGGCGGTGAGGCTGCCCTTGGCTTTCAGGATCTGCTTGAGCGTGCCCTGCGCGACGATCTCCCCCCCATGCACGCCCGCGCCGGGGCCGAGATCGACGATGTGGTCGGCGGCGCGGATCGCGTCTTCATCGTGCTCCACGACGATCACCGTGTTGCCGAGATCGCGCAGACGCTTGAGCGTTTCCAGCAGCCGGTCGTTGTCGCGCTGGTGGAGGCCGATGCTGGGTTCATCGAGCACATAGAGCACGCCCGACAGCCCGCTGCCGATCTGGCTGGCGAGCCGGATGCGCTGGCTCTCGCCGCCCGACAGGGTGCCGGAGGTGCGGTCGAGGTTGAGGTAGTCGAGCCCGACATTATCGAGGAAGCCCAGCCGCTCGTTGATCTCCTTCAGGATCGCCTTGGCAATCTGGCTCTGCTGCGAGGTGAGCTGCGCATCGAGGCCAAGGAACCATGCCTTGGCGTCGGCCACGCTCATGGCGACGGGGGTGGCGATGTCGGTATCGGCGATGCGGACGCTCAATGCCTTTTCATTGAGCCTTTTGCCGCCGCAGGTCTCGCAGGGCTGCGCGGTCTGATACTTCGACAGCTCCTCGCGCATCCACGCGCTTTCGGTCTGCATCAACCGGCGGTTCAAGTTGCCGATCACGCCTTCGAAGGCCTTGTTGACGGTATATTCGCGGCGGCCATCCTTGAAGGTCAGCGGCACCGGCATCCCGCCCGTGCCGTGGAGGATGATGAGTTTCTGATCCGGCTCCAGATCGGCCCAGGGGGTGGTGAGGTTGAAGCCGTAAGCCTTCGCCAGCGATGCCAACACCTGCATATAATAGGGCGACGGCGGGTTGGACTTGGCCCACGGCACCACCGCGCCCTGTTTCAGCGTCAGCGCCTCGTTGGGGACGACCAGTTGCGGATCGAACAGCTGCTTTTCGCCAATCCCGTCGCAGGCGGCACACGCGCCTTGCGGGGCGTTGAAAGAGAACAGGCGCGGTTCGATCGCTTCCAGCGTGAAGCCGGAGACCGGGCAGGCAAATTTCTCGGAGAAGACGATGCGGTTCGGCGGGAGGCCTGCGCCCTTCATCTTTTGCCCTTGGGCTCCGCCTTGCGCCTCATCCTCGCGCCCCGGCACCACGCCATCGGCCAGATCGACATAGGCCAGCCCCTCGGCCAGCTTCAGCGCCTGTTCGAAACTGTCGGCCAGCCGCGTTTCGATGCCGTCCTTCACCGCGATCCGGTCAACCACGACCTCGATGTCATGCTTGAACTTCTTGTCGAGCGCCGGGGCTTCCTCGATCGGATACATTTCCCCGTCTATCCGCACGCGGGTGAAGCCGACGCGCTGCCATTCGGCCAGTTCCTTGCGATATTCGCCCTTGCGCCCGCGCACCACCGGGGCAAGCAGGTAAAGGCGTGTGCCTTCGGGCAGGGCCATCACCCGGTCGACCATCTGGCTGACGGTCTGCGCAGAAATCGGCAGACCGGTCGCAGGCGAATAGGGCGTGCCCACCCGCGCCCACAGCAGACGCATATAGTCGTAGATCTCGGTCACGGTCGCGACCGTGGAGCGCGGGTTGCGGCTCGTCGTCTTCTGCTCGATCGAGATCGCGGGGGACAGCCCGTCGATATGCTCGACATCGGGCTTCTGCATCATTTCGAGAAACTGGCGCGCATAGGCGGAGAGCGACTCCACGTAACGCCGTTGCCCCTCGGCATAGATCGTGTCGAACGCGAGGCTCGACTTGCCGCTGCCCGACAGGCCCGTGACCACGATCAGGCTATCCCTCGGCAGATCAATGTCGATGCCCTTGAGATTATGTTCGCGCGCACCGCGCACGGAAATGGTGGTAAGGCTCATGAGCGTAATCTGTTCCGGAAATGTTCGCGAAGGTCAAGGCGGCGACACGGGCTTGCGGCGCCCTGTCACCAGATGGTCGGCCGGTTTGCGCTTTGCAACGGGGTGGGGGCGGTTTCGGTTCCTGTGACAGCGGGCGGGAAAGCGCAGGCTTGAGGAAAACTGAAGTTGCATTCGTTCAGGCTCTTTCTACGCTTCGATTATCCATGGGGGGGTCAAATCGGATGCCGCACAAATTGATTTTGCTGCCAGTGCTCGCGCTGGCCTGTTCGGGCTGCGTGACGCATCTGGATTCGGTCGCGGACCCGGCCGGGAAGCCGCCGGTCGGCATTCCCTATCAATTGCCTACAACGGTGGTCACCGCCAGCATCGTCTGGACGCTGGAAAAATGTCCGGCGGTTACGGTCACCACCGACGGCTTCGGCGAGGTGAAGGACGCCATCGATAATGAAGGCAACCCCTTGCGGCTTTCCGATGACGGCACGATCACGGTGGCGGCCAGCGCTGCGGACCCGCTGCCGACAATGGCGGAAATCGAAAGCTTGAACCGGCAGGCCGAATTCAAACCGACCGCCGCTTTCACTTCGCAAACCTTCGGCGACGAAACCTATTCGATCGATTACGAAGAACTGACCCGGGGCACAAAAACCGGGTCGATCAAGGTCGAATATCACGAAGGAACGCTGCTGCTCAAAACGATCAATGCAACGGTCGAAGGCAAGGAGGCCGAAATCCTGAAACGCTCGGTTTCGTTGGCCGGGAATGTCGCCCGCGTCGCGCTTGGGATTCCGGGAGTAATGACCGTTCCAACCAAATCGGCCGAAAAACAGACCATCGTCTCGGCCTGCAACGAAACGACCCTGGCCTCTCTTGCCGAGAGGAAGAAACTGTTGGAGGATATCAAGACGATCGAGAGCGACGCGGCGAAGATCAAGGCGCAGGTCGCGCTGTTATCGGCGCGGCTGGTGAACGGCAGGGTTACCGCACCCGGCTCCCTCGACGAATTCGAAGGCGAAGCGCTCGCTCTGCAAAGCCGGCTCGAAACGAAAAAGACGGCCTTGGCGAAACTGAATGAATTCCTGTCGGTCGAGGCGTCGGTGAAACTGCCGGGCAACGTCAACGGCAAACCAAGTTACACCTTGGCACTGGTGCCGAGCAGGAAAAAGATCAAAAAGCTGATCGCGGATATCGCTTCGGAAAATTGCAAGGCCGGAGAGTGCTTCACGCCGGCGAGGCTGGAGAGCCAGTTCACCGTCAGCGCCAATCTTGCCGCCGTGGTGGGCGGCACCGGGTGTGAAGGCGAGAAAGATGGCGTCTGCGAAGCGCCCAGGGACCGCAAGGGACTGATCATCCGCCAGCCGGTTCCCGCCCAGCTGACGCTCAAGCGCCCGCAGGATGCAAAGCCCATCCTCGACAAGACCGTGATCGTCCCGCAGTTTGGCGTTCGGCGCCTTTTGCCGCTCAGGAACGGATTTGCCGAAAACAACACGCTTTCGGCCAGCTTCGACAAAAGCGGCATGCCGACCATGATCGAATATGCCAAGCCGCGCAGCGGGGCAGGCGAGTTGATCGGTGCGCTGGATGAAGGCGCGCAAACCCTGCTGGCGTTGCAGGCCGATCGCAAGGCTGCCGAAAAGGCTGCGACCGACGATGCCATCGCTGCGGCCAAGAACGAACTCGAAGCGTTGCAACGCCAGCGCGACATGATCACGGTGCAGGCAGAAATCGATGCCCTGCAACGCGCCACCCCCGGCGCGAATGAAGCGCTGCAAGCTGAAGTGGCGACGCTCGACCTGCTACGGCAGATTGCAGAATTGCAGAGCGCGATCCGTGCGGCGCAGGCGGATGAGGACTAGCAAAGGACTGCAGCAGACCGGCGCGATCGGATCGGATCACGCCCAAGCCTGGTATCTTTGAATTTATTTTACAGGGACTTGGGTCCATCAAGTCCCGCCCTACAGAAAAACTGAAGTCGCCATAAGGGCTGGCCGGTGGATAGATGCGGCTCTCTTTGCCAGTCTTTCGGCCGGGTCCCTTCGAGGGTCGCAACCTGGCTTCCTGACGGAAGAAGGCGGGCCGGGATGCGCGGTGGTTCAATGGCTTTCCCCAAGGCCGGCCCGCGTGTCCCGGTCTACCCCCGCACCCTGCCGGCAGCGGACGGGTTTCTGGCTACCAATGCCCGCGCGCCCGGCTCTCCCAGCCAATGCGCCTGCACCCCCCACACGCTGGCGATCACTGCGGGGGCCAGCGCCGCGGCGGGCGGGCCGTCAGCCACCAGCCGTCCCCGTTCCAGCACCAGCACGCGGTCGGCATGGTTCATCGCGATGGCGAGATCATGCAGCACCACCGCCACGCCCTGGCCTGCCTGCGCGCAGCTCTTGAAATGCGCGATAAGCCCCAGTTGGTGCGCCAGATCGAGCGCGGCGAGCGGTTCGTCAGCGAGGATCCAGCGGGGTTCTCCGGCCAGGACGCGGGCCAGCAGCACCCGCGCGCGCTCGCCGCCCGACAGGCGACTGGCCGGGCGATGGCGCAGCGGTTCGAGCGCCAGCGCGGCGATGGCCGCCTCCACTGCAGCTGTGCCGCGATCGCGCCACGGCAGGCGGCCGAGCGCGACGAGGTTCTCCACCGCCACGTCCCACGCGATGTCGGCGGCCTGCGGAAGATAGCCGATCGCTTGCGCCCGCGCGCGCGGCGTCATGGCGGCAAGATCGTCCCCCTCCAGCGTCACGCTTCCCGCAGCAGGCGCAAGCAGCCCGGCAAGGCCCAGCAACAGGCTCGATTTGCCTGCACCATTGGGGCCGACGATGGCGGTGATCGCGCCGTGTTCGAGCGTGGCCGAGAGGCTTTCCACCACCAGCGTCGATCCGCGTATCAGCGAAAGGTTCTCGGCCGTCAGCCTCATAACCGCCCCCGCCGCATCCGCACCAGCAGCCACAGGAAGAACGGCGCACCGATCAGCGACAGCGCGATGCCGAGCCTGAGCTCGGTGACCAGCGGCAGGATGCGCACGATGCTGTCGGCGGCGAGCACCAGGCAGGCACCGGCCAGCGCGCTCGGAAGGATCAGGCTGGACGGCAACCGGTCGGTCAGCGGGCGCACCAGATGGGGAACGACCAGCCCGACAAAGCCGATGATCCCCGCCACCGCCACGCCCGCGCCGACCGTCAGCCCGACACCGACCACCAGCAGCCCCAGCAGCCGCACCGGATCAAGCCCCAGCGAACGCGCCGCCTCCTCGCCCAGCGTCAGCGCATCAAGGCTGCGTGCCGCCAGCGCCAGAACCGCGATCCCGGCGGCCACCAGCGGCGCGGCGATGGCGACCTCGCGCCACGAACGGTCGGTCAGCGCGCCGTTCAGCCACAGGACGATTTCCGACAGCGCGAAGGGATTGGGCGCGAGCGTGATGGCGAGCGCGGTCAACGCGCCTGCGAGGCTGGCGATCATCAACCCGGCCAGGGTAAACAGCGCAATCCCGCCGCCCGCCCCGCCTTGTGCATCGCCAGCGGTGCGACCGGCGATCAGCGCGAGGCACGCCATGCCGGTCCCCGCCCCGGCAAGCGCGAGCAACGGCAGGCTCCACGCTGCCCACGCAGGCGGGACAAGCGGCGCGAGCCAGAAGCTCGCCACCGCGCCCAGCGCCGCCATCGGGGCAATCCCGAACAGGCCGGGATCGGCGAGCGGATTGCGCAGGTATCCCTGCATGGCCGCCCCCGCCGCGCCCAGCCCCGCACCGACGACAATCGCCAGCACCGCGCGCGGCAGGCGCAGTTCGGCAAGGATCAGCGCGGCATTCGGCCCGCTGGCGGCGACATCGAAGGGATCGATCCATACCCGGCCCGCCAGCAGCGACGCCGGCACCAGCACCGCCAGCAGCGCGGCAAAGACAAGGCTTGCGCGGTTCACCGGCGCAGCGCCGCACGCACGGCAGCAAGGCGCTGCCCCAAGCTTACCACCGTCGGCCCCCCGCAGAACAGCAGGCGCGGCGGCAGCGGTTCGACCCGCGTGGTCTCCAACCGCGCCAGCAGCGGATGGCGCTGGCCTGCGCTGTCACCGGCGACCAGCAGCAATTCGGGCGGGCGGGCCAGCACGGTTTCGAGCGGGACGAAATCGGCCTGGCCATATCCCAGCGTTGCGGCATGGCTGGCAAAGCCGTGCGCCCGCAGCATCTCGGCGACGAGTGTCGCCTCGCCTGCGACAATTTCGCCCGGCTGCCACAGCAGGGTGGCAATCGGCCGCGCGGCATCGGCAGGCGCGCGTTCCTGCTGCATCGCAGCCACCAGCGCCGCGCCCCCGGCCTCGTCCCCCACGAGCGCGGCCACGCTGCGCACCTGTGCGATGCTTTCATCGACGCTTGCCGGACTGCCGAAGGTCGCGACCCGCAAGCCTGCGCTCTCGAGCGCGCTGCGGGTCGGCTGGGGCAGAAAGCTGGAGGCGAGCACCAGATCGGGCGCGAGCGCGATCACTTCTTCCGCCGTCCCGCCGGTGACGGCAAAGCGCGCGGCGATATCGGGCGGGATCGAACTGGAGCCGCGATCGCGGCTGTAATGCGACAGGGCCAGCACCTGATCGGGCGCGGCGACCTCGACCAGGATCGCATCAAGACAGGGGTTGAGGCTAACGATGGTGGGGCGTTGTTCGGACTGCCGTGACGGGCTGGCAGGCGCACAGGCCACCGCCAGCAGCGCCAGCGCCGGGGCGAACCAACCGCGCGCGCGCGCTTTGCCTGTCCTGTCCCGATCCCGCACCATGTCCGCCGCCCGCGATAGGGCCAGGCTGCGAGGCGCGCAAGCATCCGCCCGCTGCGGTCGTGACACCTCGCGCACGGCCTGTCCGGTTTCGGGACGCAGGGTCGGGGCGCGCTCGCCGCCGCGGCGCGGGCGCGCTAGGGCAAGGATGACCGATGCTCCTCGCCCGCGCCCCTTTCGCGTTCATCGCCTCGCTCGCCGCTGCCGTTCCGGCAGGCGGCGTATGGCGCAAACGGCTGGCGGTACTGGCCGCCGCCATCGCGGTGCCTGCCCTTGCCGCGCCGGGCAGCCTTGTCGCCCTGCCCGGCCCCGCGGTCGAACCCGATGCGGGACTCGCCACAAGGCAGGCCGCCGCCGCCGCGCTGCCGTTTGAACGACCGGGCATGAGTTTTCCGGGATCGGCCTTCTATTACCTCGCCGATCCCCCCGGCGCGGCGCTGGTGGCGCTGCCCAAGGCAGATCCGCTCTCCCCCGGCGCCGAGGAAGGCCGCGAGCTTGGCGCGCTGATCGATGTCGGCGCGCCTGCCAAACCGTTCTTCTCCGCAGGCACCGGCCTTACCCATGCCCGCGCGGCGGAATGCCTGGCGCAGGCCGTGTGGTACGAGGCCGCGAGCGAGAGCGAGGCAGGCCAGCGCGCCGTGGCGCAGGTGGTTCTGAACCGCGTGGCGCACCCTTCGTGGCCCGCCAGCGTGTGCGGCGTGGTCTATCAGGGATCGCAGCGCAAGACCGGCTGCCAGTTCACCTTCACCTGCGACGGCAGCCTTGCGCGCCGCCCCTCGGGCGCAAGCTGGGCGCGGGCGCAGCGGGTGGCTGACGCGGCGCTGTCGGGCAGCGTCTATGCCCCGGTCGGCCATGCGACCCATTACCACACGCTCTGGGTCAATCCCTACTGGGCCGGCACGCTCGACCATGTCGGCACGATCGGCGCGCATCGTTTCTACCGCTTGCGCGGCGGCGCGGGGGACAAGGCCGCCTTTTCGATGGCCTATGCCGGGCTGGAGGGTGCACCCGACCAGCGCCGCGCCGCTACCCCGGCGCAACCCGAAACCGCGCCTGCGCGCCCGATAATCGCCTATGATCTCCCCCGGCTGACGGGCAGCAAAGCCGCGGCGGCAAAGCCTGCGGGCGCGGCCTCAGCCCCGGCCAACGCGGCTGCGGGTGAAGGCTCGGGCGGCACCGGACAGGTCAAGGCCGAATATGCCCGCGCCGGCCAATGGAAGGCGCGCCCCGAAGAAACCCCTGCGACCGCTCCGACGCAATAGGCCGCCGCCCACAAGCGCAAAATCACGGTTAAGCTGCGCGAAACCCTGTTCGGGCACCAAGAGTTCAACCACGCAGCGCTAATGCGGCGGCACCCGTCACAACGGTGCGCCAGTCCCTTCGGCGCACCCGCCGCTGCAGGAATACGCGCCCTCATGTCGATCCGCCTCGCCCCCGCCCATGACTATGCCCGCACCGCCGGACGCCGCGCCGCGGGGCGCGGGTTGGTGACGCGGGTGCGGGTGATGGCGGTCAATGACAATGGCGACCAGCCCGCCCGCGAAGCGCCTGGCGGTTTCGATCCGGTGCTGGTCGCCGCGCTCCACCACTTCGCGCGCCACGGGCTGGATTCGGCGCGCGTCGCCCATGCAGAGGCGACCCGCGCCCGGCTGGAAGGCAATGGGCCTGGCGCGGCGGAGTGGGCCGCGATCACCGCGATGTTCGACCGGCGCCTCGCCGCCAGCGCAAATCGCGATCCGATCCCCGCCTGAATTGCGCCCGCGTGCGCTACGGTGTTTCCCTGATGCGTTGACTTGAAGTGACTAATGCAATTGCAAACTATTTGCAAAGATAGTTGCCGCCTCCGCCCTTTTGACGGTTGCAATCGCTTTTCCAGCCGCCTACCGCGCCCAATGTAACGGGTGCCTTGCCGCTTGGGACGGGGGTCGGCACCAGCCAGATGTGCAATTTCTTCGTCCCGATGGATCAGGGAAGGAAGTTTCGAATAATGGCCCGCACCAAGATTGCGCTGATCGGCGCAGGGAACATCGGCGGCACGCTCGCCCACCTCGCCGCTATCAAAGGCCTTGGCGACATCGTGCTGTTCGACGTTGCCGAAGGCATGCCGCAGGGCAAGGCTTTGGACCTCAGCCAGTGCGGACCCGTAGAAGGCTTCGACGCCAGCATCACCGGTTCCAACGACTATGCTGATATCGCGGGCGCGGATGTGGTGATCGTCACCGCGGGCGTGGCGCGCAAGCCCGGCATGAGCCGCGACGATCTGCTCGGCATTAACCTCAAGGTGATGAAGGCGGTCGGCGAAGGCATTGCTGCCAACTGCCCCGATGCCTTCGTGATCTGCATCACCAACCCGCTCGACGCGATGGTCTGGGCGCTGCGCGAATTTTCGGGCCTGCCCGCCAACAAGGTCGTCGGCATGGCGGGCGTCTTGGACTCGGCGCGGTTCGCCACCTTCCTCGCTTGGGAATTCGGCGTCTCGGTGAAGGACGTGAACGCCTTCGTGCTCGGCGGCCACGGCGACACGATGGTGCCTGTCCTTAGCTACTCCACAATCAACGGCATCCCCGTCGCGGACATGGCCAAGATCAAGGGCATTTCCGAAGACCGTCTCGGCGAGATCGTCCAGCGCACCCGCTCGGGCGGCGGCGAGATTGTCGCGCTGCTCAAGACCGGATCGGCCTTCTATGCGCCCGCCACCAGCGCCATTTCGATGGCCGAAGCCTACCTCTACGACCAGAAGCGCATCCTACCTTGCGCGGTGCAGGTTGACGGCAAGTACGGCGTCGACGGGCTGTACGTGGGCGTGCCGGTGGTGATCGGCGCAGGCGGCGCGGAGGACGTGATCGAGATCAGCCTGACCGACGAGGAAAAGGCGAACCTCGGCGTCAGCGTGGATGCGGTCAAGGAACTGCTCGAAGCGTGCAAGGCGCTGGATGCCAGCCTTGCGTAAAGCCTCATCACTTCTTTCTCTGGCAGCTACTTGTTTGATCCTTTCGGGGTGCAGCGAGAACGGAGCCGTGGAGTCAGATGATGCAGCTTCTGAAGTTTCAACCGACTTTGATCCGGTTTTTGTGCAGGCATTCGTCAGCACTTGCATTCGGGATTTCCGCAATACGAAAAGGGTTGAGGCTTTTGCCGAGGAGATGGGTTGGAAGCCAATAGTTGACCCAGAGGTGCGCCAAATGATTGGACCCGATAACGGTAATGCGGATTGGAAGGGTTGGGCTTTCGAGCACGAGAAAAAGCGCTTCATGCTCATGCTGACGAATTCAGCTGAGGTCGGGGCGCCCGAAAAAATCTGCACTTTGATCGGCGATCCCGACGGTCTGGAAGTCACTGTCCAGCATCTAGTTGGGCTGGTCGACGCCAAGCCGTTCCTCGACGAAACGGATGCGGGTCAGAACACACGGATGTACGAATTTGAACGTGAAGGCGACAGCTTAATCCTCTCGTTCCTTGATGCAAAAGAAATGAAGATGCCAACGCTCAACGCAAGCGTGCTCTCGAAACCGAAGGAAAATTGAATGTCCATCCTCGTAAACAAAGACACCAAGGTCATCACCCAAGGCATGACCGGCAACACCGGCACCTTCCACACGCAAGCCGCGCTCGATTACGGGACGCAGATGGTCGCGGGGGTCACTCCGGGCAAGGGCGGCACCACCCATATCGGCCTGCCGCAGTTCGACACCGTGCGCGAAGCCAAGGCCGCGACCGGCGCGACCGCTTCGTGCATCTACGTGCCGCCGCCGTTCGCCGCTGATGCGATCTGCGAGGCGATCGATGCCGAGATCGAACTGATCATCTGCATCACCGAAGGCATTCCGGTGCTCGACATGGTTCGCGCCAAGCGCGCGCTGTCGGGCTCCAAGTCGCGCCTGATCGGCCCCAACTGCCCCGGCGTGCTGACCCCCAACGAATGCAAGATCGGCATCATGCCGGCCAACATCTTCAAGAAGGGCTCGGTCGGCATCGTCTCGCGTTCGGGCACGCTCACCTATGAAGCCGTGCACCAGACCACGATGGCGGGCCTCGGCCAGACCACCGCGGTCGGCATCGGCGGCGATCCGGTCAACGGCACCAACTTCATCGACGTGCTCGACCTGTTCCTCGACGATCCGGAAACGGAAAGCATCATCATGATCGGCGAAATCGGCGGCAGCGCGGAAGAAGAAGCCGCTGCCTTCATCAAGGCCGAAGCCGCCAAGGGCCGCAAGAAGCCGACGGTCGGCTTCATCGCCGGTCTCACCGCCCCTCCGGGCCGCCGCATGGGCCACGCTGGCGCCATCGTCAGCGGTGGTCAGGGCGGCGCGCAGGACAAGATCGCGGCGATGGAAGATGCGGGCATCCGCGTCAGCCCCTCGCCTTCGGAACTCGGCACCACGCTCGCCGCGATGCTGAAAGAAAACGCGTAATCCATCTGGGAGTCCCCGCGAAGGCGGGGACCTCAGTTGGGGTCGCGCGAGGTTGCATGAGATCCCCGCCTTCGCGGGGACTCACGGAAGGAATGATACAGACGAGTGAAAGGCGGCTTTGTCTACATCCTCACCAACAAGCCGGGCGGCGTGCTCTACATCGGAGTGACCGCCAATTTGGCGACGAGGATCGAACAGCACTGCCTTGGCAAGGTTTCAAGTTTCACGAAGACATACAATTGCCACAGGCTCGTCTGGTTCGAATGGTTCGATGATCTGCACGATGCGCAGATGTTCGAGAGGCGCATGAAGAAGTGGAACCGGGAGTGGAAAGTCAAACGGATCGAACAACGCAATCCGGCGTGGGACGATCTAGGACAATCCCTTCCGCACATCGTCTGAGCGGTTGTCGCTCTGAATCGAGGGAGGTCCCCGCCTGCGCGGGGACTCGCAAGGTAGTGTAATGAACAAGCCAACCGATAGCCTCATCCCCGCCTTCTCCGATCAGGAAGGCCCGCAGCCCGGCCCTTCGTGGGAGCGGCGCGGCTGGCTCGACACGCTGAGCGACAGCGCTTCCGATCTGGTCGCGGCGATGGATCCGACCGAGATGAAGCTGGCGGTCAAGCAGGCGGCCAGGGATGCGGGCAAGACGCTCGATCCCAAGGCGATCGAGAAAGCCGCCGCGCTGTCGATTTCGGCGATGACGCTGGTGCGGCTTTACCGCGTGCGCGGGCACATGGCCGCCGATCTCGATCCGCTGGGCCTGTCCAATCGCGAAGGGCCGGAAGACCTGACGCTGGCGTGGCATGGCCTCGCCGGCAAGGAGGCCGAGGAGGTCTTTGTCGGCGGCGTGCTCGGCATGGAATGGACCACTGTGGGCAAGCTCCACCAGCGGCTGCGCGAAGTCTATTGCGGCAAGGTCGGTCTGGAATACATGCACATCGCCGATACGGACGAGCGGCGGTTTCTGCAGGACAAGTTCGAAAGCCCGGGCGAGACGATCCAGTTCACGCCGGAAGGCAAGAAGGCGATTCTTGCCGCCGTGCTGCGCGGCGAACAATACGAGGAATTCCTCGGCAAGAAGTATGTCGGCACCAAAAGGTTCGGCCTTGATGGCGGCGAATCCATGATCCCGGCATTGGAAGCCGTGATCAAGCACGGCGGCAGCGCGGGCGTGCGCGAAATCATCTACGGCATGGCCCACCGCGGGCGTCTGAACGTGCTCGCCAACGTGATGGCGAAACCCTACCGCGTGATCTTCCACGAATTTTCGGGCGGCAGCGCCAACCCCGACGATGTCGGCGGTTCGGGCGATGTGAAATACCACCTCGGCACCTCGACCGACCGCGAGTTTGACGGGATCTCGGTGCACATGAGCCTTGTCCCCAACCCCAGCCACCTCGAAGCGGTGAACCCCGTGGTGCTGGGCAAGAGCCGTGCGCAGCAGGCAATCCGCGATGATCTGGCCAAGAAAGATCAGGTGCTGCCCGTGCTGATCCATGGCGACGCGGCTTTCGCGGGCCAGGGCGTGGTGTGGGAAAGCCTGTCGCTTTCGGGCGTGCCGGGATACGATACCGGCGGGTGCATCCACTTCATCATCAACAACCAGATCGGCTTTACCACCAGCCCGAAATTCGCGCGTTCCTCGCCCTACCCGTCCGACGTGGCCAAGGGCGTGATGGCGCCGATCCTGCACGTCAACGGCGACGATCCCGAAGCGGTGACCTTCGCCTGCAAGCTCGCGGTCGAATATCGCCAGACCTTCCACCGCGACGTGGTGATCGACATGTGGTGCTATCGCCGCTTCGGCCACAACGAGGGCGACGAGCCCAAGTTCACCCAGCCGCTGATGTACGACAAGATCCGCGCCCATCCCAAGGTTTCGACCATCTACGAAGGGCGCCTGATCGAACAGGGTGTGGTCCAGTCCGGCACCCGCGAGGCGATGGCCGAGGAATTCGTGCGCCTGCTCGAAGAGGAGTTCGAGGCGGGCAAGAGCTACAAGCCCAACGAGGCAGACTGGTTCGGCGGACGCTGGGCGGGGCTGAACAAGCCGGCCGACCCGGAAACCTCGCGCCGCAATGTCGACACCGCGATCGAAGCTAAGGCCTTCGATTCGCTGGGCCGCGTGCTGACCGAGGTCCCCGGCGATCTCGATGTGCACAAGACATTGGACCGCGTGCTCGCCGCCAAGCGCGAGATGTTCCAGACCGGCGAAGGCTTCGACTGGGCGACGGCAGAGGCGCTTGCCTTCGGCAGCCTCGTCATGGAAGGCTACGGGGTGCGCCTGTCGGGGCAGGACAGCGGGCGCGGCACCTTCAGCCAGCGCCACGCGGTGTGGGTCGACCAGAAGACCGAGCGCAAATATGTGCCCTTGAACACCCTGCCCCACGGCAAGTTCGAGGTGCACGATTCCACCCTGTCGGAATATGCTCTGCTCGGCTTCGAATACGGGTTCGCCATGGCCGATCCGCGCACGCTGGTCTTGTGGGAAGCGCAGTTCGGCGATTTTGCCAACGGCGCGCAGATCATGATCGACCAGTTCATCGCCAGCGGCGAGGCCAAGTGGCTGCGCGCCAACGGCCTCGTGATGCTGCTGCCGCATGGCTACGAAGGGCAAGGGCCGGAACACTCGTCGGCGCGGCTCGAACGCTTCCTGCAATTGTGCGCCAACGACAATATCCAGGTCTGCAACATCACCACCCCGGCCAACTATTTCCACGCCCTGCGCCGGCAGATGCTGCGGCCGTTCCGCAAGCCGCTGGTCATCATGAGCCCCAAGTCGCTGCTGCGCCACCCGCTGGCCAAGAGCGAACGCGCCGAATTTCTCGGGGATTCGCAGTTCAAGCGGATCCTTTCGGACACCACCGACATCGCCGATGACAAGGTGCGGCGCGTGGTGCTGTGTTCGGGCAAGGTCGCCTATGACCTGATGGAAGCGCGCGATGCCGCAGGGCAGGAGGACGTGTCGATCATCCGCATCGAACAGCTCTATCCCTTCCCCGGCGATCCGCTGGCGCTGCGGCTGGAGCGCATGACCAACCTCGAAGATGTGGTCTGGTGCCAGGAGGAACCCAAGAACAATGGTTCGTGGTTCTTCGTCCAGAACCAGATCGAAGACGCGCTGACCGCCGCCGGGCATCGGGGCAAGCGCCCGATCTATGCCGGGCGCGAGGCGGCCGCCTCCCCCGCCACGGGCCTCGCCAGCCGCCACAAGGCGCAGCAGGAAGCGCTGATCGCCGAGGCGTTGGGGCTGTAACGGCCCGCCATTCCCTTCATGAAAAGAAGCCAAGTTTCAGGAACCCGCTAAAATGGCCACCGAAATCACAGTCCCCGCTCTGGGCGAATCCGTTACCGAAGGCACCATCGCCGAATGGCTCAAGCAGCCGGGCGATGCCGTCGCTGCGGACGAGCCGATTTGCAGCCTCGAAACCGACAAGGTCGCGGTTGACGTGCCTTCGCCCGTCGCTGGCGTCATGTCCGAACACCGCGTCGCGGTGGGCGACAATGTCGAAGTCGGCGCGGTGATCGCGGTGATCGAGGAAGGCGCGACGGCCGCTGCCCCTGCGCCCACCCCGGCACCTGCCGCAGCAAAGGCCGATAGCGCCCCGCCTGCTGCGCCCGCCGCGACCGAGGAACTGCTCAACGCCGCGCAGACCATGTCGCCCGCGGTGCGCCGCGCGGTGCTGGAACACGGCGTCGATCCCTCCACCATCAAGGGTACCGGCAAGGATGGCCGCCTGACCAAGGAAGACGTGCTGGCCGCCGCCGAAGCGAAGAAGAGCGGCAGCCCCGCCCCTTCACCGGCGCCTGCTCCCGCCCCCGCGCCAACCCCTGCCCCAGCAGCCACGGGCGGCACGCGCGGCGAGGAACGGGTCAAGATGACCCGGATGCGCCAGACCATCGCCAAGCGGCTGAAGGGCGCGCAGGACAATGCCGCCCTGCTCACCACCTTCAACGATTGCGACATGAGCGCGGTCATGGAAGCGCGCGACAAGTACAAGGATCTGTTCGCCAAGAAGCACGACATTCGCCTCGGCTTCATGGGCTTCTTCGCCAAGGCCGCGTGCCTTGCGCTGAAGGACGTGCCGAGCGTCAACGCCTATATCGAAGGCGATGAGATCGTCTATCACGACTATGTCGATATCTCGGTCGCGGTCAGCGCGCCGAATGGCCTCGTCGTCCCCGTGATTCGCGATGCCGACAAGAAGGGCTTTGCCCGGATCGAACAGGACATCGCCGATTTCGGCGCGCGCGCCAAGGCGGGCACGCTGACGATGGAGGACATGACCGGCGGCACCTTCACGATCAGTAATGGCGGCGTGTTCGGCAGCCTGATGAGCACCCCGATCATCAACCCGCCGCAGTCGGCCGTGCTGGGCCTCCACCGCATCGAGGATCGTCCCGTTGTCCGTAACGGCGAGATCGTGATCCGCCCGATGATGTATCTCGCCCTTTCGTATGACCACCGCCTGATCGACGGGCGCGAGGCGGTGACCGCATTGAAGATCATCAAGGAAGCGATCGAGGATCCGACCCGGATGCTGATCGATTTGTAATCCCATGACCGTTCGGGCTGAGCTTGTCGAAGCCCTGCTCTTTCTTTTGGAGCGACGGTCCCCAAGTGAAGTGCAGCCCTTCGACAAGCTCAGGGCGAACGGAGTTTTTGTCAGATGGCTGACCATTCCTACGATTACGACGTCCTCATCATCGGTGCCGGCCCCGGCGGCTATGTGGCGGCGATCCGTGCCGCGCAGCTCGGGCTGAAAACCGCTTGCGTCGAAAGCCGCGCCACGCTCGGCGGCACTTGCCTTAATGTCGGGTGCATTCCTTCGAAGGCGCTGCTCCACGGGTCGGAACTGTTCGACGAGGCTGCGGGCGGCCACTTCGCCACCTGGGGCATCACCGCCACGCCGAGCCTCGATCTCGGCAAGATGATGGCCGAAAAGACCAAGGCCGTGGGCGAACTGACCGGCGGGATCGAATTCCTGTTCAAGAAGAACAAGGTCACCTGGCTGAAGGGCCATGCCGCTTTCGAAGACGCGCACACCGTCAAGGTGGGCGATGACACCGTCACCGCCAAGGATATCGTGATCGCCACGGGCTCCAGCGTCACCCCGCTCCCCGGCGTCGAAGTTGACAACGGGGGCAAGCGCATTGTCGACAGCACCGGCGCGCTCGATTTGGACGAAGTGCCCGAACATCTCGTAGTGATCGGCGGCGGCGTGATCGGGCTCGAACTCGGATCGGTATGGCGCAGGCTCGGCGCGAAGGTCACCGTGGTCGAATTCCTCGATCAGGTGCTGCCCGGCATGGACGGCGATGTGCGCAAGGAAGCGGGCAAGATCTTCAAGAAGCAGGGCATGGCGATGATGCTCGGCCACAAGGTCACCGGCGCTCAGGTGGATGGCAAGAAAGTCACCCTCACCATCGAAAAATCTTCTGGCGGGGACGAACAGACCATCGAAGCCAGCCACGTGCTGGTGTCGATCGGGCGGCGGCCCAACACCGATGGTCTGGCGCTGGACAAGGCGGGGCTGACCACCAACGCGCGCGGGCAGGTCGAGATCGACCATGATTTCCGCACGGCAGTGCCGAACATCTGGGGCATCGGCGATGTCGTCCCCGGCCCGATGCTGGCGCACAAGGCCGAGGATGAAGGCATTGCGGTCGCCGAGAATATCGCGGGCCAGACCGGCATCGTGAACCATGATGTGATCCCCAACGTCGTCTACACCGCGCCGGAAATCGCCGGGGTCGGCATCACCGAGGAACAGGCCAAGGAACGCGGGCTCAGCGTCAAGGTCGGCAAGTTCCCGATGATGGCCAACAGCCGCGCCAAGGCCAACCGCGACACCGACGGTTTCGTGAAGGTTATCGCTGATGCGGAAACCGACCGCGTGCTGGGCGTGTGGATCATCGCCAGCCTGGCCGGCACGATGATCGCGGAGGCCTGCGTCGCGATGGAATTCGGCGCAACCTCCGAAGACATCGCCTATACCTGCCACGCCCACCCGACCCATGCCGAGGCGCTGAAAGAAGCGGCAATGGCAGTGACGGGCAAGCCCATTCATATGTAGGCAGGGAGGTGGCGATGGGGGGAACGGGGGCAAGGCTGATCGCAGGTTCCGCCCCTCTTGTCGCCCTCGCCCTCACCTTCGCCCTGCTGCTGTCGGGCTGCGGCATGACGGGAGACAGCGCGGATGGTGCGCCGCCGCGCGCCACCGACCGGATCGTGTTCCCGCAGGAGCCTTCGCACATCGCGGTCGATCTCGAGGTGAATCTGGGCGATCTCGAACGCGCGCTTGATCGTGACCTGCCGCGCGAATTGTGGAAAATCGACCGACCGGATAGCGAATGCGTGGCTTCGAAACAGGTCGATCTGGCGCTGTTCAAGGTCAAATCGCCGAAGATCAAATGCCACATTATCGGCGCTGTGACCCGCGGGCGCCTGCGGATCGGCGGCAGCGGGCAGACGCTGGTGGTGACCATGCCGGTCAACGGCACGCTGGCGGCGCGCGATGTCGCGGGGATTTTCAAGGGCGAAACCGGGACGGGCGCGGCAGAGGTCGCGCTTACGCTCACGCTCGATCTTGATCCCGACTGGCGGCTCGCCAGCAAGACCCGGCTCGATTACCGCTGGAACCGTGAACCGGGGATCGATTTTGCCGGGCGGCGGATCACCTTTACCGACAAGGCGGACCGCGAGTTGCGCCCGATCAGGCGCGATATCGAGCGGATCATCGTCCGCGAACTGGCGCGCCTTCCGGTCAAATCGACAGCCGAACAGGGCTGGCAAGAGGCCCATCAGGTGTTCGAACTGAACCGCGTGAACCCGGCGGTGTGGGGGCGCCTGACCCCGCAACAATTCCGCTTCGGCGGCTATGCGGTGCAAGGGCGCACGCTGACCTTGCGGCTGGGGCTGGATGCGCTGCTCGAAACCTATGTGGGGCGACAGCCGGAACCGGTCGCGCCCGCGCCTTTGCCCGCGCTCGCCCGGCGCGCCGCGGCGGTGGCGCGTTCGGATCTGCATATCCCGGTGGTGGCCGATTACGCGGTGCTCGAACCGGTCATCGCCAAAGCACTGGACAGGCGCGCGCGCCGGCCTTTCGTGATCGAGGGTTACGGCAACGTCACCGCACGGTTCGACAATATCACCGTGTACGGCACCGGCGAAGGGCGGATTGCGGTGGGTGGCAGCTTCAGCGCGGCCTCCGATCTGCCGCTGATCGGCAAGGCCAGCGGGATGATCTGGCTGACCGCGCGGCCCGTCAATACCGCCGGATCGCGCACGGTGCGCTTTGCCGAGGTCGCGGTCACGGGCGAAACCGACATTGTCGGCGAGGCGCTGCTGTTCGCGCTGGCCAATTCAGCCGAGGTCGAAGAGGCCATCACCGCCGCGCTGGCACAGAATTTCGAACGCGATTTCAGCAAGCTGCGCGGCAAGATCGACCGCGCGCTGGCCAATCGCACGGGCCGCCTTACCGATTACAGCATCACGATCGAGAATGTCGAAACCGGCGTCATCACCGCCCATGGCGAGGGGCTGTACCTGCCCGTCGATGTCACGGCCCGGCTCGCGGCGCGGCTGCGGCGACTGAAGTGAACAGCTAACTTGCCCGGTACACTTTTGCTGCGCGCTCCGGCCCGTTAGACCCGCCGCCAGAGGATGAGGGGATTACTGCATGGCTTTTCCTGAGCTGACCGAGGAACCCGGCGCGCTCGCCACGGCGACCGCCATTCGCGCCGGACACATGAGCGCCGCCGAGGCGGTGGACGCGGCCATCGTGCGGATCGAGCACCTCGACAGCGAGATCGACGCGCTGGCGGTGCCAAATTTCGAACAGGCCCATGCCGAGGCGCGGGCGCTGGACACAGCCGGTCCCGGCCCGGACCAGCCCTTGTTCGGCGTGCCGATGACGATCAAGGAAAGCTTTGACGTCGCGGGCCTGCCGACCACCTTCGGCCATGCCGAATATCTTGACCAGACCGCCCCGCGCGATGCGGCGCTGGTGCGGCGGCTGAAGGCAGCAGGCGCTGTGATCATCGGCAAGACCAATGTCCCGGTCGACCTCACCGACTGGCAGAGCTTCAATCCGGTCTATGGCCGCACCTGCAATCCGCACGATCCGCAGCGCTCACCCGGCGGATCTTCCGGCGGCAGCGCGGCGGCAGTGGCAAGCGGGATGGTGCCCTGCGAATATGGCACCGATATCGGCGGGTCGGTGCGCGTTCCGGCACATTTCTGCGGGGTGTGGGGGCACAAGACCACCTGGGGCCTTGTCCCCAAACATGGGCACGATTCCCCCGCCCTGTCGCGCCGCGAAGGCTTTGTCGCCGCGCATGACAGCCCGCTCAGCATCGCCGGGCCGCTCGCGCGCAATGCCGCCGATCTGGCGGCCCTGACCGAGATCGGCGGCGAAGTGCCATTGCGCCGCCGCGCCAAGCCGCTCGAGGAATGCCGCCTGCTGGCCATCACTATGCTGCCAGGCGCGCCAGTGGACGCAAGCGTTGCCGAGCCGGTCGAAGCAGCCCTCGAAACCCTTGCCCGCGCAGGCATCGCCATCGACCGGGCAAGCGACCTGCTGCCCGACACAGGGCAGGAATATCGCGCCTATCTCAAGATGATGAACATCGTCATGGCGCGCGGCGCGCCCGCGCCTGACGGCAAACGCGCAAGCGCGGCCGACTGGTTCGACCTGCTCGATGCACAGGCCGCCAGCTTGGCGCGGTGGGAAGCCCTGTTTGCGGCCTATGATTTCGTGCTCGCCCCGCCCGCCCCGGTGCTGGCCGTGCCGCATCAGGAGACCTCGGTGTTCAAGGGCAAGCTGACGATCAACGGGGCGCAGGAGCCGGGCGGCAATGCGCTGGTCTGGGCCGGGATAGCGACCTTTCCGGGCCTTCCCGCCACGGTCCTGCCGGTCGGCAGCGGCACCTATCTCGGGGCAGTTTTGCCGTGCGGGATGCAGGTGATCGGCCCGCGTTGGGCCGATCTGGATTGCATCGCTGCGGCCGAAGCCATCGGGAACATCTTGCACCACTGAGCGCGCTTCGCCATGGGGCGCGTGATGGCCCGCAAACCGATCATGCTTACCCCTGTCGAATGGCATATCTGGCTCGGCTGCCAAGTCCGCGTGCCGATCGCCATGGGTCCGGGGACCGGGCTGTTCCCGACGCTGCGCCCGATTGCGGAAGGGCGCAACCGTTGGTGGGATCGGTGCGAAAATCCCCAGGGGCGGCACATCACGAAGCCCCGAAATCACGATGCTGCCAGTCATCCCGCACCGATCGCTTTCGCCGCGCTTTCGCTCGCCCGTGCGATGACGGGCTGCGTTGTGATGTTCCGCCAGCGCCGGGCGCGACCGGCGGTGCTGTTCGGCCAATGAACCCCACGGTTCTTACCCCGATCCTCGACTGGCTCGATCTGGCCGGTATTGCGGTGTTTGCACTATCGGGCGCGGTGCTTGCGGCGCGGCTGCGCCAGACCTTCGTGACGATGGCCTTTTTTGCGCTGGTGACCGGTGTCGGCGGCGGGACGGTGCGCGACCTTTTGATCCGCGCGCCGGTGTTCTGGATCGATGATCCTTGGGTCGCCGCCGTCTGCCTCGCCACGGCGCTGATCGCGTGGTTCACGCCGGTCAGCTGGTGGGAAGGCAAGGGCATAGCCTATGCCGATGGTGCGGGGCTGGCGGCCTATGCGGTGCTGGGCAGTGCCAAGGCGCTGGCCTATGGCGTCGCGCCCGTGCCCGCCGCGCTTATGGGGGTGATCACCGGCTGCGTGGGCGGGATCATCCGCGATGTGGTGGCGAACCGTCCCTCGATCATCATGAGCCCCGAGCTTTACGTTACCCCCGCCGCGCTCACCGCCGGGCTGACGGTGGCGGGGATGCTGGTTGCGCCGCTGCTGGGCTTCGGCAAGGAATGGGCCTGGGCGGCCGGATTTATCTGCGGCTTTGCCCTGCGGGCCGCCGCGATCCGGTGGGAATGGGGCCTGCCGAGCCATGGCGGCAGGCCCGAAGGGGCGGACTAACCGCCAATATCACCATCGATCGTTTCGGGGATGACCTCGCCCGGAACCGGTCCGCCGGGATAGGCCGGCATCGGTCCGCTATCGAACGGAGCCTGCGCCGGAGGCGACGCGGCAAGGCTCTCGGACCTCTGGAGGCTGTCGGGCGCAGCGGCCTGCGGGGCCGCCATTCCGCCCATCGCCAAACGCGCATCAGCATAGCGCGCATCGCTCCACTGCCCGTCGGCACGGGGCGATGAGATGGAAGCAGGCGCACCGTCCCGGTCGCCATCGCGCAAGCCGGCGCCCGAAAAACCGCCGCCGAAATCGATGCCGTCAATCCGTCCGTTATTGCCGATCCGGCATTGGAACGGCGATCCGTTGAACAATGCGCCGCTGACCAGCCAGCCGCGGGCCGTGCGCTGGACATTATCGACATTGTCGACCCGGACATCGCGTTCGATCCGGGTCAGGCACTGATCCACCGCACTTTCGAGGCCGGAGGAACCGGCGCTGCGCCGCTCGACCCTGCGATCATCGAAGCGGCGGTTGTCATTGCGGAAATTATCGTCGCGCACCACCACCACATCGCGCTGCCGTTCGCGGCGATTGTTGGAATTGGCGATGGCAATCGCGCCGCCCAGAATGGCCGCGCCGATCAGGACGTCGCCTGCGCCGATACGATTGCGGCGCCAACCGCCACCCCAGCCCCGGCGTCCCCAGCGACCGCAGCGCCAGCCCCAGCAGCGCCAGCCGGCCCTGTCGGCGGAAGGATCGAAACGGCTGTGATCGAAAACCCCGGCAAAGCCGCTCACCGCAACAGGTGTGGCGGGAAGATCGGCCGCGCGCGCCGGGGCGGGAGAAAGGGCGGTGGTGACAGCAAGCGCGCCAGCCAGTGCCAGCGCAGGGATACGAAGAGCCATTGATGCTCCCTCCTGATTGTGGCGAGCGCCCACCAAACGCTCCGATATGGCCAAGCCTAGGCGGCTCAGGCTTGCGTGTGCCTGAACCGCCGAAGGTCTTGCCGGATCGCAGGGTTACCGCAGGCCGCGCACGCCGTCAAAGTCGATCAGCGGCGCACCGCGTCCGTCGAGGCGGCAGGTGAACCGGCCACGGTCAAAATTGCGTCCGCGAAAGCCGCGCTGGCCTTCGACCTGGATGCGGCCCTTCACGCGGAAGCCGAAGCGCGTGCGGTCGACATCGCGGATATCGGTGACATCGGCAAAGCGGTAGCCACCGAAGCGCCGGGCCTGGTTCTCGGCCGCACGCACGCAGCGCTGGACCGCGCCGCGCGCACCCCCGCGAAAGCCGTCACCGCGCCAGCCACGCCGGTCGCGCCGGTCCCAGCGGTCGCGGTTGCCATCAAAGGCGCCCGCGAGCGCAGCAATGCCACCGATCACGACAGCACCGGCAATGATCTCGCCCGCGCCGATGCCGCCGCGGTCGCGGCGGTCGTCAGCCAGGGCCGGGGTTGCCGAAGCGAAAGCCAGCGCGCCCGCCGCGAGCGTGCCGAGCGTGGTCCGGGCCAGTCTCGTGGGTAAGGTCGTCATGGGTCTCATCCTCGCTTGGCACCGAGGCGGAATTGCGCCGGTGTTGAAGCCAAGGTGGATGATTCGCGCTGAGACGAAGCTGAATTGCGATGACAGGAATTGTTAATCTAAAATGCGCTGGAGATGAACGGGCCGGGTCAAGGCTCCAGCGTTGCCAGGACGTCGCGGGTGAAGGCGGCGATGTCGAACCGGCTCCCCACCGGGTCTTCGCCCCGCCGTACGATCACCACGTTGCGGGACGGGACGATCACGACATATTGCCCGCGATTGCCGAACGCGGCGAAGGTGTCGGCGGGGACGCCTTCGGACTTGTTCATCAGCCAGAATCCCGCGCCGTATCCAAACGGGCCTTCGGGCTGCGGGCCGGAAGGGGTGGAGACGTATTCGGCCCAGCCTTCGGGCAGGATGCGGGTGCCGTTCAAGACTCCATCGTCAAGATAGATCTGGCCAAAAAGAGCCAGATCTCGGGCCGTCGTCCAGACCTGCGAGGAAAGGATGTAGCCCCCCTGCCAATCAGCTTCGGCGACGGTATGGTTCATGCCCAGTTTGGCGAAGAATTCGCCGGGCGGGTGGGACGCAAGGGTTGGTTTGATCGCGGCAATGGCAGCGAGCGTATCGTTGTTGGCATAGCGATAGGTGCGACCAGGCGCAGCGATCAGCGGCCAATCGAGCGCCACCTCATCGACTGTCGCCCCGCCCCAATACAGCGGATCGGTGCGGTTGCCGGGTGTGTCGGAATAGCGGCCCGAGGCCATGCGGAGAAGATGGTCGATCGTGATGGCGCGGCGGGGGTCGGCGCCGCTTTCGCCCAGCCCGGCAGAATCGGTGACATCCGCCTCGCCGCGCTGCACTGCCGCGCCGATCAGCGTGGCAGCGATGCTTTTGGCAACCGACCATGTGCGTTGCGGGGTGTTGCGGTCGAAACCGGGGGCGTGGCGCTCCGCTTCGATCATGCGTCGCCGGACGACCATTACCGCAGTGGTTCTCGCCCCTGCGCCATAGGCCTCGCTCTCAAAGGCGGCATCGACCGGCTTCAGCGAGCGGTCATCGTCGAGAAATTCGGCCGAACCGCGTGCTGAAGGAACGACCGGGGCCATGCGCGCACTGGGGACCTGAGCGCCGACAGGCTCGGCGTGGCAGCCGCGCCCCGGGATGTGGCTGGCGAAGCGGGCAGGCATGTCGTCGGCCCACTGCACTGCCACATGAGCGATTTGCTCTGACGGGTGACGGATGATCTCGAAAGGCAGTTCACCGACGATACGATCAAGCGGAACCTGGATGCCCGCCAGTTCCCATTGCGCCACGCTTTCAGGTGTGCGCGTGGTGCCGTTGCGTTCGGCAATCGCGATAGCGCTGCACAGCATCAGCGCCTTGTAGCCTGCGGCCAACGCGCGATCGTAACGGGCGTCAAGGCGTTCCTGCTGGCTTTGCGCGGCGACCGGCGATGCGAGTGCGAAAGCGGCGGTCGTGGCCGCAAGGATCAGGGTTCTCATTCCCCCGTCATGCCATGCCGCGCGCAAAAGAAAAGGGCCGGCAAGCGTTTGCCGCCCCGGCCCCTTTTATCTTGCGTGAGTCCCCGCGCAGGCGGGGACCTCAGCCAATTTCACGGGAGGCTCCCGCCTGCGCGGGAGCTCACGCCCTAAAATCAAGCCTCTTCGTATTCGTCCGACTGCACCGGGCCGCTGTCCTGACCGCGGGCGTCTTCGTCGCGGTCGACCAGTTCGATGATCGCCATCTGCACCGCATCGCCGGCGCGCACACCGGCGCGCAACACGCGGGTGTAGCCGCCTTCGCGGTCCGAATAACGCTCGGCAAGCACTTCGAACAGCTTCTTCAGCTGGGTCTCGTCACCCAGACGGGCCATCGCGAGACGACGGTTCGAAAGGCCGCCGCGCTTCGCCAGCGTGATCAGCTTTTCGACATAGGGGCGCAGTTCCTTGGCCTTGGGCAGCGTGGTCACGATCTGCTCGTGCTTGATGAGCGCTGCCGCCATGTTGCGGAACAGGGCGTTGCGGTGACCCGTCTTGCGGCCGAGTTTACGGCCCGAAATACCATGACGCATGATTTCAATCCTTCGTTCGTAGGGAGCCCGTGCGAGGTAGCTCCATCCCGGTGGCAATCAGGGCCGCCACCTTCGCCCATTTCTGTCTGTGCGCTCCCGCGAAGGCGGGAGCCTCGTGCCGCCAGCGAAAAGCCAACGGCGGGAGGTCCCCGCCTGCGCGGGGACTCGCCATTCATCAACCGAGAAGCTCTTGTTCGAGCTTCTTGGCCATTTCCTCGATGTTCTCAGGCGGCCAGCCGGGGATGTCCATGCCGAGGCGCAGGCCCATGCTGGACAGCACTTCCTTGATCTCGTTCAAGGACTTGCGGCCAAAGTTCGGGGTGCGCAGCATCTCGGCCTCGGTCTTCTGAACCAGATCGCCGATATAGATGATGTTGTCGTTCTTGAGGCAGTTGGCCGAACGCACCGACAGTTCCAGCTCGTCCACCTTCTTGAGCAGGTAGCGGTTGAGCTGGTTGGCGTCGCTTTCTTCCGGCTGCACGGCATGGCCGATCATCGCGCTTTGCGGCTGCGGGATGCCATCCTCGAAGTGGACGAACAGCGTCAGCTGATCCTGCAGGATGCGCGCGGCATAGGCCACGGCATCTTCCGGGGTGACCGTGCCATCGGTTTCGACCGTGAGGCTGAGCTTGTCGTAATCGAGCTCCTGCCCGACGCGGGCGTTCTCGACCTTGTAGCTCACCTGACGCACAGGCGAATAGAGCGAGTCGACCGGGATCAACCCGATCGGCGCATCGACCGGACGGTTCTGCACGGCGGGCGAGTATCCCTTCCCGGTGTCGGCGATCAGCTCCATGTTGAGCGTTGCGCCTTCATCGAGATGGCAGATCACCAAATCCTTGTTCATCACCTCGATGTCGCCGGTCACGGCAATGTCGCCGGCCTTGACTTCACCCGGGCCGGTCGCCGAAAGCTGCAGCCGCTTGGGGCCTTCGCCTTCCATCTTGAGCGCAATCTGCTTTACGTTGAGGACCATGTCGGTCACATCTTCACGCACCCCGGCAAGCGAGGAGAATTCGTGCAGCACGTTCTCGATCTTGATCGAGGTGATCGCCGCGCCCTGCAGGCTCGAAAGCAGCACCCGCCGCAGCGCATTGCCGAGCGTCAGGCCGAAGCCGCGCTCGAGCGGTTCGGCAACGAAGGTCACCTTGCGCTGACGATCGCCGCCATCCTTGATTTCGAGGGTGTTGGGTTTCTTGAGTTCCTGCCAGTTCTTCGTGTTGACGGACATGGATTTCCCCTAATGCGCCCTGGTCGGGCGGTTCAAATTCTGGGCGGGCCGGATGCTCTGCGATGCGGTGCGGCACCGGACCGGTTCGGGCGGCGACGGCACGAACTGCCGCCGCCAACCCGGCGGATCAGACGCGGCGACGCTTGGACGGACGGACCCCGTTGTGCGGGATCGGGGTCACGTCGCGGATCGAGGTGATGTTGAAGCCCACGGCGGCAAGACCGCGCAGCGCGCTTTCGCGGCCCGAACCCGGGCCCTTCACTTCGACTTCCAGCGTGCGCACACCATGTTCGGCAGCCTTCTTGCCGGCGTCGTCTGCGGCAACCTGCGCGGCGTAGGGAGTCGACTTGCGACTGCCCTTGAAACCCATCATCCCGGCGCTGGACCAGCTGATCGCATTGCCCTGTGCATCGGTGATGGTGATCATGGTGTTGTTGAAGCTGGCGTTGATATGGGCAACACCGCTGGTGATATTCTTCTTGTCACGGCGCCGGATACGGCCTGGTTCGCGTGCCATTTTTCGTGTTCCTCTAGCTCGTCAGAAGGAAAAAGCCTGTGGCCCGAAGGCCGCCAGCTTACTTCTTCTTGCCCGCGATGGGCTTGGCCTTGCCCTTGCGGGTGCGGGCATTGGTGTGAGTGCGCTGACCGCGAACAGGCAGGCCGGAGCGGTGACGAAGGCCACGATAGGCACGCAGGTCCATCAGGCGCTTGATGTTCATCGCGGTGTTGCGACGAAGATCGCCTTCGACCGTATGATCCGCGTCGATGGTTTCACGGATGCGCAGCACTTCCTCGTCGGTGAGGTCCTGCACACGCGCAGAATGCGCAATGCCGAGTTTGTCAGCGATCTGGACAGCCGTGGTGCGACCGATACCGTGAATATAGGTAAGCGCGATAATCACGCGCTTGTTGGTGGGGATATTGACCCCGGCAATACGAGCCACTTATTTCTCCATGCTCCACAGGGTCTGGCAAGCCATTCGGCCTGCGCCCCTATCTCAACGCTCATCCACCGATCTGCCCGTCTGCCATAGGTGCCTGCCGGTGGGCAGAGACGCAAACGGCAAAAAGTCCGGTCGGCACGCGCTATGGCCGTGCCTGCCGAACTTGGTTCGAGCATGTCGAATGAGCCGCGCGCATAGGCCGATTCGGCAGCCGGGTCAACAGCCCGCCGCGCAACCCGCCACCAGCTCCGGATAATTACGGAGCCGGACGACACTAATCCAGCCTTGCCGCCGCAGTCAAAGTGGCCGGGGCTGCTGATCCCCGGTCCGGATGGCCGCCGCGCTTGAGGCTAGCCCTCGTCGGCAAGGTCGCCGAACACGTCCTCGACCGACGGCCCCTTGGGGGTATCGGGTTCTGCGGCCTCGTCAGGTTCGCCCTCGGGCACAGGGTCGGCGTCGTCAGCGACATCGGTCTCGGGTTGGGCTTCCGGCTCGGGCTCGGTCACGACCGGCCCGAGCAATTCGGCCAGCCCCGTCAATTGCGCACCCATCACCCCGTCGACGGCCTGGGAAATCACCGGCACCTCGTAACGCATCGGGCCGCCGACATTATATTCCCATACAATCCGCGTGCCGGTCTCGACCTCGCTGATGGCGATGGTGAGTATGCCGGTTACAGGTTCACTCTGAAGCGGGCCAAGCGCACCCTGCATCCGCAGCGCCCGTTCGGGCGTGGCCTGGATCACTCGCATGTGCTCGACACTGCCCTCAAGCGTGAAGCGGTCCGGCTCGTCAACCTCGGGGATTTTCTCGCAAAAGCACCCCCCGGCCTGGGGGGTGAGCGTAAGATTGGCCGCATCGCCAGACCATGTATGTTCCGCCCGCCACCAGCCCGCTGGCGAGATCAGCGCAAGCCACACGTCGCGCGGACTGGCCGAGACGACCGCCTCGTGGCGCGACACGAAGCCGCTGTTGCTGCTTTCGGTGACATCGGCGGCGGCCGGGGCGCCAAACGCCAGCGCAAGCGCCGCAACGCAAACGGGCAGACGGTTCTTCGGCATGGTGACAACCTCCCTTGTGTCCGAGGCGTCTAGGCCAAACCCACGGTAGGGGAAAGCGTCAGCGCACCTTCAGCTCCGCAAAATCGCGTCTATCGCGCTCGCGACAGCATCGATCGCGGCCATGCCATCAACCCGGCTGACGATTCCGCGCGCTTCGTAACCCGGCAGGATCGGCGCGGTCTTGGCGCGATATTCCTGCATCCGCATCCGCACGGTTTCCTCGTTGTCGTCCGGACGGCGCTTGAATTCGGTGCTCCCGCAGGAATCGCACACACCCGGCTTGGACGGGGGATTGGCGGTGTCATGATAAAGCGCGCCGCACTTGGCACAGGAAAACCGTCCGGTGATGCGTTCGACCAGCGCGTCTTCGTTGACTTCCAGTTCGATCACATGCGCGAGCGAGCGGCCATTGCGGGCGAGGATCGCGTCGAGCGCGTCGGCTTGCGCGGCGGTACGCGGATAGCCATCGAAGATCGCGCCGGTTTCCGGCCCCATCGCGGCGAGTTCGGCATCGATCAGATCGGAGACGATTTCGTCCGAGACCAGTTCGCCCCGCTCCATCACTTCCTTCGCCTTGAGCCCGACGGGTGTCCCGGCCTTGACCGCGGCGCGCAGCATATCGCCGGTCGAAAGCTGGCGCATGCCATGACGTTCGACCAGACCGGCGCTCTGCGTGCCCTTGCCGGCACCGGGAGGGCCTAGAAGAATGATGTTCACGAACCGTCCCCCATTATCGCCGCCGGTCACTGCCGATGGCTTGCTTTCAGACTTGCGGGTTCAACCAAGCGCGGCCTTGCGTCAAGCAGACTTGCGTCCGACGTCAGCGCATCCGGCCCTTGAGCTTCGCCTTTTTGATGAGATCGCCGTACTGGTGCGCAAGCAGGTGCGACTGGACCTGGCTGATCGTATCGACCGTGACGTTGACCACGATCAGCAGGCTGGTTCCGCCGAGGAACAGCGGAATCCCGGTCTGGGCGATCATGTATTCGGGAATGACGCAGACCAACGTCAGGTAGATCGCGCCCACCACGGTGATGCGAGTGAGGACATATTCGAGATAATCGGCCGTCCGCTTGCCGGGACGGATGCCGGGAATGAATCCACCATTCTTCTTGAGATTATCGGCCGTCTCCTCGGGGTTGAACACAACCGCCGTGTAGAAGAAGCAGAAGAAGATGATCCCGATCGCATAGAGCCCCATGTAGAGCGGCTGCCCGTGGGCGAGATACTGGTTGAGCGACACGATCACGTTGCCGAAGGTACTGTCGGTATCGACCGAATTGCCGGCAAATTGCGAAATCGTGAGCGGCAGCAGCAGCAACGAACTGGCGAAAATCGGCGGGATGACCCCGGCAGTATTGATCTTGAGCGGCAGGTGCGAACGGTCGGCCTGCATCATTCCGCGCTGGGTCGCACGCTTGGGATACTGGATCAGCAACCGCCGCTGGGCGCGCTCCATGAAGGAAATGAGCAGAATCAGGATCACCACCATCGCGATGAAGCCGATGATGATGGTCGGCGCGATCGAGCCGGTGCGCCCGCCTTCGAACAGGTTTGTGGCAAAGGTCGGGAACTGCGCGACGATACCGGCCATGATGATCAGCGACACGCCATTGCCGATCCCGCGGCTAGTGATCTGTTCGCCCAGCCACAGCAGGAACATCGTGCCGCCGACAAGATTGATGACCGCGACGATGCGGAACATGTAACCGGGGTTGACCACCGCCTGCAGCCCGCTCTGCGCGCCGAAGCTTTCGAGGCCCACGGCGAGGAAATAGCCCTGGATCGCGCACAGGAACACCGTGCCATATCGGGTGTACTGGTTGAGCTTCTGCCGCCCGGACGCGCCTTCCTTTTTCAGCGCGGACAGTGTCGGATGCAGCGCCGAGGCCATCTGCACCACGATCGAGGCGGTGATATAGGGCATCACCCCGAGCGCGATCAGGCTCATGCGTTCAAGGCTGCCGCCCGAGAAGGTGTTGAACAGGTCGAGGATGCCGCCGCGGGTCTGGTCATACAGCTCGCTGAGGATCAGCGGGTTGACACCCGGCAGCGGAACAAAGCTGAGGAACCGGAAAACGATCAGCGCCCCGATGGTGAACCAGATGCGCTGGCGAAGCTCGGTCGCCTTGGCAAAATTGCCGAGGTTGAGGTTGCTCGCGATATTGTCGGCGCGTGATGCCATGTCGTCTCGTCGATCCTAGCTCTTGGTTCCGGCCTGATACCTGTCTGGCACCATCATCGCGGAACATCCCTTGCGCGCCATTTCGAAACCGGTGACAGTTCCCGTAGCGGGATCCCGTCAAAGCGCGCGAGAGCCTAAATAGGAAGCGCGGGGGCTCTTGTCGAACCCCCGCGCGTGACCTTTTGTCGATTACTTCGCGCGGGCCGCCGTGTTCGCTTCGCGGCGGGCCTGCTTCTTCTCGTGCTCGGGCACCGGCGTCGGTGCCACTTCGACGCTGCCGCCGGCCTTTTCGACCGCGGCAATCGCGCCCTTGGTCGCGCCGGTCACGGCGAAACTCGCCTTGGCGGTGATTTCGCCCTTGCCCAGCAGACGCACGCCGTCCTTGCCGCCGCGCACCAGACCCGCTTCGCGCAGGGCTTCCTCGGTGATGGTGGCCTTGGCGTCGAGCTTGCCCGCGTCGATGAACTTCTGGATCATGCCCACGTTCACCTCGGCAAAATCCTTGCCGAAGGGGTTGTTGAAGCCGCGCTTCGGCAGGCGCATGTGGAGCGGCATCTGACCGCCTTCAAAGCCCTTGATCGCAACGCCCGAACGGGCCTTCTGGCCCTTCTGGCCGCGCGCCGAGGTCTTGCCCTTGCCCGAGCCGATACCACGGCCCACACGCACCCGGCCCTTGCGGGCGCCGGCATTGTCGCGGATGTCATTCAGTTTCATGTGTCTGCACTCGCTTTCGCTTTTGTCGCGCTGAAAAGATGGCATGACCCCGCCGCAGCGGGGCCCACCGGATGATTAGTCGACCACCTGCACCAGATGCGGGATCTTGGCGATTGCGCCGCGCACCTCGGGGGTGTCCTGACGCTCGACGATCTTGTGCATCTTGTTGAGGCCCAGACCGATGAGAATCTGGCGCTGGCTGGCGGGACGACGGATCGGCGAGCCGACCTGCTTGATCTTGATGGTAGCCATCTGTCGTTACTCCACGATTGCCGCGGCGTCGGCTTCCGCCTCGACTGCGCTCGATCCGCCGCGACCCAGCAGGTCGGCAACCTTCTTGCCACGACGCTGGGCGACCGACTTCGGCGAAGTCTGCTCGGTCAGCGCGTCAAAGGTGGCGCGGATCATGTTGTAGGGGTTCGAGGTGCCGACCGACTTGGTCACCACATCGGCCACGCCAAGGCTTTCGAACACGGCGCGCATCGGACCACCGGCGATGATGCCGGTCCCCGGAGGCGCGGTGCGCAGGGTCACCTTGCCCGCACCGAAGCGGCCATTGCCGTCATGGTGCAGGGTGCGGCCTTCCTTGAGCGGCACGCGGATCATCTTCTTGCGTGCGGCAGCCGTTGCCTTGGTGATGGCTTCGGGCACTTCGCGGGCCTTGCCGTGGCCAAAGCCGACGCGGCCCTGACCGTCACCGACCACGACCAGCGCCGCAAAGCCGAAGCGCTTGCCGCCCTTCACGGTCTTGGAGACGCGGTTGATGTGCACCAGCTTTTCGATGATGCCGTCATCTTCCTCTTCGCGCTTGCCGCGGTTGCCATCACGGCCTCCGCGACCACGCCCGCGGTCCCCGCCTTCACGGTTCCCGCCACGACCGCGGCCACGGCCCTGCCGTGCATTGCCGTCGTCGGCCTGTGCGGGCGACTGGTTGTCGGCCGCTTCCGAAGGCGTGGTTGCCACAGCGGGCACCTCGGTCTGGTTCTCGGTGTTCTCGGTGTTTGCGTTGTCAGCCATCATCAGAACTCCAGCCCGCCTTCACGGGCGGCATCGGCCAGCGCCTTCACGCGACCATGGAACAGGAACCCGCCGCGGTCGAACACGACAGTGGACACGCCCGCAGCCTTGGCGGCCTCGGCGATCTGCTTGCCGACCTCGGCCGCAGCCGCGACATTGGCGCCGCTGCTGCTGACGCCCAGCGTCGAGGCGGCGGCCACGGTGCGGCCGGCAGCATCGTCGATGATCTGCGCGTAGATATGACGACCGGTGCGGTGCACCGAGAGCCGCGGCTTGCCGCCAGCACGCGCGCGAAGCGCGGTGCGGACGCGGCGGCGACGGCGTTCGAACAGGGAAAGCTTTGCCATCTTACTTCTTCTTCCCTTCCTTGCGGAAGATGTACTCGCCGCGATAGGCGATACCCTTGCCCTTGTAGGGTTCAGGCTTGCGCCAGCGGCGGATTTCGGCGGCGAACTGGCCGACGGCCTGCTTGTCGATCCCCGACACTTCGATCGTGGTCTGATCCGGGGTCTTCACCTCGAGGCCTTCCGGCACCGGAAGATCGACATCATGGCTGTAGCCGAGCTGCAGCTTGAGATTGCGACCTTGCGCGTTGGCACGATAGCCGACACCCTTGATGTCCAGCGTCTTGGTGAAGCCCGCAGTCACGCCTTCGATCAGGTTCGATACCAGCGTGCGCTGCATGCCCCAGAAAGCGCGGGCCTGACGGGTGTCGTTGGCCGGCTTGACCGAGATCTCGCCGTCTTCGACCTTGTAGTCGATCAGATCGGACAGGCCCAAAGTGAGGGTACCCTTGGGGCCCTTCACGCTCAGCGTGCCATTGTCGATGGTGGCCGTCACCCCGCCAGGGATCGCCACCGGCTTCTTGCCGATGCGGCTCATCAGAACACCTCCGCCAGCACTTCGCCGCCGACATTGTGCGTGCGCGCCTCGGCATCCGAGAGCACGCCGCGCGGCGTCGAGACGATGGTAATGCCAAGGCCGTTGCGGACCGTCGGAAGCTCGCGCGAGCCCGAATAGATCCGGCGACCGGGCTTCGAAACACGGGCCACGTGCTTGATCGCGGGCTCGCCTTCGAAGTACTTCAGTTCGATCCGCAGCGCCGGGTGCTTGCCCGAATGATCTTCGGAATAACCACGGATGTAGCCTTCGCGCTGCAACACTTCGAGCACGTTGGCGCGCAGCTTGCTGGCGGGGGTCAGGACAGAATCCTTCTTCGCCTGCTGGCCGTTGCGGATGCGGGTGAGCATGTCACCCAGGGGATCGGTCATAGCCATCTATGTTGTCCTCACCAGCTCGACTTGGTCAGACCGGGAATCATCCCGCTGTTGCCGAGTTCGCGCAGTTCGATACGGTTGATGCCGAACTTGCGGTAATAGCCGCGCGGGCGGCCGGTGGTGGCGCAGCGGTTGCGCACCCGGGTCGGGTTCGCGTTCCGCGGCAGTTCCGCCATCTTGAGCCGGGCCATCAGGCGCTCGGACTCGTCAAGCGAGGTGTCATTCGCAATCGCCTTCAGCTTCTCGTACTTCGCAGCATACTGCTTCACGAGCTTCTTGCGGCGTTCGTTCTTGTTGATCGAACTCAGTTTCGCCATGGACTTAAGCTCTCTTCTTTCGTGTCTCTAGGAGGAACCGGCTCACGCCGCTTCCTGCTGCTCGGGCGTCTTCGCACTGGGGGCTTCGCCCTGGAAGGGGAAGCCGAACAGACGCAGCAATTCGCGCGCCTCTTCGTCGGACTTGGCGGTGGTGGTCACGATGATGTCCATCCCCCGCACCTTCTCGATCCGGTCGTAGCTGATTTCGGGGAACACGATCTGTTCCTTCAGCCCCATCGCATAGTTGCCGCGACCATCGAACGAGCGCGCATTCAGCCCGCGGAAGTCGCGGATGCGCGGCATGGCGACAGTCACCAGGCGATCGAGAAATTCGTACATGCGATCCCGGCGCAAGGTGACCTTGCAACCGATCGGCATGCCTTCGCGCAGCTTGAACTGGGCGATCGACTTCTTGGCCTTGGTGATGACCGGCTTCTGGCCGGCGATCAGCGCCATTTCCTCGGCGGCGGTCTGGACCTTCTTCTTGTCCTGGCTCGCCTCGCCTACGCCCATGTTGAGCGTGATCTTGTCGAGCCGCGGCACTTCAAGGCGGTTGGTATAACCGAATTTCTCGGTCATCGCCTTGACGATCTCGGCCTCGTACTTGGCCTTCATCCGGGGGGTATAATCAGCCATCGATGGTCTCCCCACTCTTTACGGCAACGCGCACCTTCTTGCCGTCCTTGACTTCGAAACGGACACGGGTGGGCTTGCCATCCTTGGGATCGGCCAGAGCGACCTTCGAGATGTTCATCGGAGCCGGGAAACGGTCGATGCCACCTTGCGGGTTGGTCTGGCTGGGCTTGCGGTGACGGGCGACGATATTGACGCCATCGACAACGACCTTGCCGTCCTTGGGGATGACCTGGGCGACCGTACCGGTGCGGCCCTTGTCCTTGCCAGACAGCACGACAACGCTGTCACCCTTCTTGATCTTTGCGGAAGCCATCACAACACCTCCGGAGCAAGGCTGATGATCTTCATGAAGCCGCGGCCACGCAGTTCGCGCACCACCGGGCCGAAGATACGGGTGCCGATCGGCTCCTCGTTCTTGTTCACGAGCACTGCCGCGTTGCTGTCGAAGCGGATCACGCTGCCATCGGGACGGCGGACGTCCTTGCGGGTGCGCACGATCACCGCGCGGTGAACGTCGCCCTTCTTGACCTTCGCGCGCGGCTGCGCCTCCTTGACGGAGACGACGATCACGTCGCCGACGCCCGCGGTCCGGCGCTTCGAGCCACCCAGTACCTTGATGCACTGGACGCGCTTGGCGCCGCTATTGTCCGCGACGTCGAGATTGGATTGCATCTGGATCATTGATCCGGTTCCTTCTCACTGGCTTTCCGGGACGCCCAATCCGACTGGGGCCCGGTAGTTCCGTTTACGCCTAATTCAGTTGCCGGCTTCCGCGACGTCGAGATCAGCCTCGACCGCCTGCGTGCCGCCCGCGATGACCCGGTCCTTCACGGCCCAGGTCTTGGTCTTGGAAATCGGACGGGTCTCTTCGATCCGCACGACATCACCGACGGTGAATTCGTTGTTCTCATCATGCGCGTGATACTTCTTCGAACGCCGGATGATCTTCCCGTAAAGCGGGTGCTTCACCTTGCGTTCGACCTTCACGGTCACGGTCTTGTCAGTCTTGTCGGAGGTGACAGTCCCGACGAGGATGCGCTTCGGCATTGTCTACTCCTCAAGCTTTCTGAACGGCGGCTTTGGCCGCGCGCTCGGATTGCAGCGTCTTGATCTGCGCGATGGCCCGGCGCACCTGACGGATACGCGACGGGGCTTCGAGCTGGTTGGTCGCAGCCTGAAACCGCAGATTGTACTGCTCGCGCTTGAGCTCGTTGAGCTCGGCGGCCAGCTGATCATCGGTCTTGGTGCGAAGGTCCGCGATATCGGCCATTATTCGCCTCCCAGGTGGCTGGTGTCACCCAGACGGGCGACGACCTTGGTCTTGATCGGCAGCTTCATCGCCGCACGCTCGAAAGCCTCGGCGGCCAGCGGGCCGGCCACGCCATCGAGTTCGAACAGGATCCGGCCCGGCTTCACCCGCGCAGCCCAGTATTCGACCGAACCCTTGCCCTTGCCCTGACGGACTTCGGCAGGCTTCTTGGACACCGGCACATCGGGGAACACGCGGATCCACAACCGGCCCTGACGGCGGATGTGACGGGTGATCGCACGACGCGCAGCCTCGATCTGGCGGGCGGTAATACGTTCCGGTTCCAGCGCCTTGAGGCCATAGGAGCCGAAGTTGAGGGTGGTGCCACCCTTTGCTTCGCCCTTGATCCGGCCCTTGAAGGCCTTGCGGAACTTGTGCTTTTTCGGTTGCAACATGGTCAGTTACCTCTAGCGGGCCGGCCGGACGCCGGAAGTCTGCGCTTCCATCATCAGGCGATCCTGTGCGGTGGGATCATGCGCGAGAATCTCGCCCTTGAAGATCCAGCACTTGATCCCGATGATCCCGTAGGCGGTCAGGGCTTCGGCTTCGGCGTAGTCAATATTGGCACGCAGCGTGTGCGCCGGAACACGGCCTTCACGGTACGATTCCACCCGCGCGATTTCAGCGCCGCCAAGGCGCCCGCCGCAGGTGATCTTGATCCCCTCCGCGCCGAGCCGCATCGCCGACTGCATCGCGCGCTTCATCGCCCGACGGAATGCCACGCGGCGCACCAGCTGATCGGCAATGCCCTGCGCAACCAGCTTGGCATCGATTTCCGGCTTGCGGATCTCGACGATGTTCAGCTTCACCTCGCTCGGGGTCATGGTGGCAAGCTTGGAGCGCAGCTTTTCGATGTCCGCACCCTTCTTGCCGATGATGACACCCGGACGCGCGGCGAAGATCGACACGCGGCACAGTTTGGCCGGACGCTCGATCACCACCTTGGAAATCGCCGCCTGCGGCAGGTTTTCCATGATGTACTTGCGGATCGCGAGGTCTTCCTTGAGCAGCTGCGCATAGTCACGCCCTTCGGCGTACCAGCGGCTGTCCCAGGTGCGGTTGATCTGCAGGCGCAGACCGATCGGATTGCTCTTGTGGCCCATCTTACGCCTCCGCCTCTTCTGCTTCGCGCACCACGATCCGCAAGCGGCTGAACGGCTTGAGGATCCGGGTCGACTTGCCGCGGCCACGCGTGTGGAACCGCTTCATCGTCACCGACTTGCCGACCGAGGCTTCCGCCACGACCAGTGCATCGACGTCGAGATTGTGGTTGTTTTCGGCATTGGCGATCGCCGAGGCGAGCACCTTGCTCGCATCGCGTGCCATCGCCCGCTTCGAAAAGGCGAGGATGTTCAACGCCTCTTCGGCCTTCTTGCCGCGGATCAGGGCCGCAACGAGATTGAGCTTCTGCGCCGAACCACGGATCGTGGTGCCGACGGCCAGCGCCTCGTTATCGCCCACGCGGCGGGGTGCTTTTGCCTTGCCCATTAGCGCTTGCCCTTCTTGTCGGCAGCGTGACCCGGGAATGTGCGCGTGGGCGCAAATTCGCCGAGCTTGTGGCCGACCATTTCTTCCGAAACCGAAACGGGAATAAATTTGTGCCCGTTATAGACGTTGAAGGTCAGTCCGACGAACTGCGGCAGAATCGTCGAACGCCGCGACCAGGTCTTGATCGGCTTGGTGTTGCTCGCCTCCTGCGCTTCCTCTGCCTTCTTCAGCAGGCTCAGCTCGACAAACGGACCTTTCCAGACGGAACGTGCCATCGTCTTTTACCTCTTCTTCTTCGCGTGACGCGAACGGATGATCATCTTGTCCGTCTGCTTGTTATGGCGCGTGCGGGCACCCTTGGTCGGCTTGCCCCACGGGGTCACCGGATGGCGACCGCCAGAGGTCCGGCCTTCACCACCACCGTGCGGGTGATCGACCGGGTTCTTGGCCACGCCGCGCGTCAGCGGACGACGGCCCTTCCAACGGGTGCGGCCCGCCTTGGCAAAGTTCTGGTTGCCGTTGTCGGGGTTCGACACCGCACCAACCGTGCCCATGCAATCGGCGCGCAGGTAACGCTGTTCGCCCGAATTGAGGCGGACGATCACCATCGCGCGGTCACGACCGACGACCTGCACATAGGTGCCGGCCGAACGGGCGATCTGACCGCCCTTGCCCGGCTTCATTTCGACATTGTGGCAGATCGTGCCGACCGGCATCTGGCCCAGCAGCATCGCGTTGCCCGGCTTGGTATCGGTCTTTTCGCCCGCCACCACCGTGTCGCCCTCAGCCAGACGCTGCGGCGCGATGATATAGGCCTGCTCACCGTCCTCGTACTTCACCAGCGCGATGAAGGCGGTGCGGTTCGGATCATATTCCAGACGCTCGACCGTGGCCGGCATATCCCACTTGCGACGCTTGAAGTCGATGAAGCGGTACTTCTGCTTGTGACCACCGGCGATCCCGCGCGAGGTGACGTGACCCTTGTTGTTGCGGCCGCCGGTCTTGCGCTTGCCTTCGGTAAGCGCCTTGACCGGCTTGCCCTTCCACAGGGCCGACTTGTCGACCAGGATCAGACCGCGCCGGGCGGGACTGGTCGGCTTGTAATTCTTGAGTGCCATTGTTCGTGTCCTGTCCCTTGGCCTCAGATACCGCTGGTGATGTCGATCATTTCACCCTCGGCGAGGGTGACGATCGCTTTCTTCACGTCGGTGCGGGTGTAGGCCTTGCCCTTCCAGCGCTTGGTCTTGCCCTTCATGATCAGGGTGTTCACCGCCACGACCTTCTTGTCGTAGATCGCTTCGATGGCTTCCTTGATCTGCGGCTTGGTCGCGCTGCCAGCGACCTTGAACACCACGGCGTTCTGTTCGGACGCGAGCGTGGACTTCTCGGTGATGTGGGGCGCGAGGATCACGTCGTAATGACGCGCATCGACGGTCTGTTTCTTAGCCATTAGTTAGCCCCTCCCGGGAGGGCGAAGCGCGCCTCCAGCTTTTCAACCGCCGCCTTGGTCAGCACCAGCGTATCGTGGTTGAGGATGTCATAGACGTTGGCGCCCATCGCCGGCATCACGTTGATGCCCGGCAGGTTGCCAGCGGCCTTCTTGAAACCGGCGTCGACCTGTTCGCCGTCGATCACCAGCACCTTGCCCGAAAGACCGGCCTTGGTGAGGTGACCCTTGAGCACCTTGGTCTTGGCATCCGACAGTTCGAGACTGTCGATCACCACAAGACCATCCTTGGCCTTGCTCGACAGCGCCATCTTGAGACCGAGCGCACGGATTTTCTTGTTGAGCGACTGCTCGAACTCACGCTTGCGCGCGCCGTGGGCCTTGCCGCCGCCGATGAAGATCGGGGCTGCGCGATCGCCGTGACGGGCGGTACCGCCACCCTTCTGCTTGCCGAACTTCTTGCCGGTGCGGGCGACGTCCGAACGCTCACGCGTCGGGCGGGCAGTCCCGCGGCGGTTTTCGAGCTGCCAGGTCACGACCCGGTGCAGGATATCGGCGCGCGGTTCGATCGCGAACACGTCATCCGACAGTTCGATATCGCCGGACGCCTTCCCGTCGATTTTCTGAACCTTAACTTTCATGGCTCAGCCTTCCTTGTTTTCGTCAGCAGCCGGAGCTTCCGCTTCGGGAGCCTCGGTCACGACCACGTCTTCAGCGGCAGCCTCGGCAACCGACGGAGTCTCGTCAGCCTGCGAGGCATGCTTTTCGCGCACGGCGCCCGGGAACGGCACGCCTTCGGGAAGCGGCAGCTTCACCGCGTCGCGCACCAGAAGCCAGCCGTTCTTCGCGCCCGGGACAGAGCCCTTGACGAACAGCAGGCCGCGTTCGGCATCGGTGCGGACGATTTCGAGGTTCTGCTGGGTGCGCTGACGGTCGCCCATGTGGCCGGCCATCTTCTTACCCTTGAACACGCGGCCCGGATCCTGACGGTTACCCGTCGAGCCGTGCGCACGGTGCGAGATCGAAACGCCGTGGGTGGCGCGCATACCGCCGAAGCCCCAGCGCTTCATCGCGCCGGCAAAACCCTTGCCCTGCGTGTGGCCGGTGATGTCGACCATCTGGCCGGGGACGAAATGTTCGGCGCTGATGGTCGAGCCGACCGGCACGAGGCCCGATTCGTCTTCGACACGGAATTCAGCGACGCGCTTTTTCAGGCCGACGTCGGCCTTGGCGAAATGTTCACGCTGCGGCTTGGCAACGTTCTTCTGCTTGGCTTCGCCCGCACCCAGCTGGACCGCGAAATAGCCATCGCGGTCAGCGGTGCGGTGCGACACCACCTGGCAATCTTCCAACGCCAGAACGGTGACGGGCACGTGCCGTCCGTCCTCGTGGAAGAGGCGGGTCATCCCGACTTTCTTTGCGATCACGCCGGTGCGCATCGTCGTGTTACTCCTCAACAGAGGCACCCGCGGACCATCCACGGGTGCTTGGTGAACCGCAGCACGAGTGCCGCAGTCCATCAGCCCGAATTGTCATGCATCGCCCCGTCCGGGCTGGGTGCTCCTGCAGCCCTTGATGGCCGCGGGAGCGAGACGGGGGACGCAGCCCGGATAGGTATCCGGCGGTATCCACCCTATCGTCAGGTGGAGAACTCCCCCTTCAGGAGAAGGGCGTCTCCAACGATAGAGGCCCCTGCTAAAAGCGGGGGCGTTTCGGCCGGCTTACGCCAGCTTGATTTCAACGTTCACGCCGGCAGCCAGATCGAGCTTCATCAGCGCGTCGACGGTCTGGGCGTTGGGCTGCACGATATCGAGCAACCGCTTGTAGGTGCGCACCTCGAACTGCTCGCGCGACTTCTTGTCGATGTGCGGGCCGCGGTTCACGGTGAACTTCTCGATACGCGTCGGCAGCGGAATGGGGCCACGAATAAGAGCGCCGGTCCGACGGGCCGTATCGGCGATTTCGCCGGTGGCCTGATCCAGAACGCGGTGGTCGAACGCCTTGAGGCGAATGCGGATATTCTGAGCTTCCATGTCCACTTACCGATGCGAAAGAGCCAAGGAACCGCCGGAAGGCCGACAATCCCCAAAAAACAAAGGCCGGCCCCGCTTCTCCCGGTTTCCCGTGAGCGGGCGGCCCCTGCGTGTGTCGAAACGCGTATTCGAAAACGCGTGTTTCAGTCCTAATTTCGTTGCAGCGGAAACGAATCCCCGCTGCGGAGCCGCGCCTATACGGAGCGGCAGGGATTCTTGCAACCCCCGAACTGCGATGAATTCTGTGCCAATGGCAGCGGAACCCATGCGGCCGGAAAAAGACCGGTCCCCTCAACCAAAAGGGTCCGGCACCATGATGGTACCGGACCCCTTCAATTCCATCACGCTCCGAGCAGGAGCGCGCGGATTACTTGGTGATCTTGGCGACCACGCCCGAGCCGACGGTGCGGCCACCTTCGCGGATCGCGAAACGCAGGCCTTCGTCCATGGCGATCGGCGCGATCAGCTTGACGCCGATCGAGACGTTGTCGCCCGGCATCACCATTTCGGTGCCTTCGGGAAGGATCACTTCGCCGGTCACGTCGGTGGTGCGGAAGTAGAACTGCGGGCGGTAGTTGGCGAAGAACGGCGTGTGACGGCCACCTTCGTCCTTCGACAGCACGTAGACTTCGGCTTCGAACTCGGTGTGCGGCTTGACCGAACCGGGCTTGCACAGCACCTGGCCACGCTCGACCTCTTCACGGCCGACGCCGCGGATCAGCGCGCCGACGTTGTCGCCCGCTTCACCGCGATCGAGCAGCTTGCGGAACATTTCCACGCCGGTCACGGTGGTCTTGCGGGTGTCCTTGATGCCGACGATTTCGACTTCGTCGCCGACGTTCACGATGCCGGTTTCGATACGGCCGGTCACCACGGTGCCGCGACCCGAGATCGAGAACACGTCTTCGATCGGCATCAGGAAGTCCTTGTCGACCGGACGGTCGGGCTGCGGGATGTGTGCGTCGACGGCTTCGATCAGGGCAATGATCGAATCCTTGCCGATGTTGTCATCGCGGCCTTCGAGCGCGGCCAGAGCCGAACCCTTGACGATCGGAATATTGTCACCGTCGAAATCATACGAGCTGAGCAGCTCGCGCACTTCGAGTTCGACGAGTTCGAGGATTTCCTCGTCATCGACCTGATCGACCTTGTTCATGTACACGACCAGCGCCGGCACGCCGACCTGACGGGCGAGCAGGATGTGCTCGCGGGTCTGGGGCATCGGGCCGTCAGCCGCGTTCACCACCAGGATCGCGCCGTCCATCTGGGCAGCACCGGTGATCATGTTCTTCACGTAGTCGGCGTGACCCGGGCAATCGACGTGCGCATAGTGACGCTTGTCGCTTTCGTACTCGACGTGGGCGGTCGAGATGGTGATCCCGCGCTCACGCTCCTCGGGAGCCTTGTCGATGTTGGCGAAATCGACAGCCGCGCCGCCGTAGACTTCAGCCATCACCTTGGTGATCGCGGCAGTCAGCGTGGTCTTGCCATGGTCGACGTGACCGATGGTGCCGATGTTGCAGTGCGGCTTGTTCCGCTGGAATTTTTCCTTGGCCATTTCTCTGGTGTACCTTCTTGAATGAAACGATGTGTTCGCGGGAGAAAGGCGGCGCCCGCTGAATCAGGCGCCGCCCCTAGACTGCTGACGCAGCTTAGGCAAGTTTCTCCTTGACCTCGGCTGCGACATTGGCCGGAACCTCGTCGTAATGCGAGAACTGCATGGTGTATTGCGCGCGCCCCTGGGTGAACGAGCGCAGTTCGTTGACGTAGCCGAACATGTTGGCGAGCGGCACGAAAGCCTCCACCGCCTGGGCATTGCCGCGCGTGTCGGTGCCCTGGATCTGTCCGCGCCGGCTGTTGAGGTCGCCGATCACATCGCCAAGGTAATCCTCGGGCGTGACGACTTCGACCTTCATGATCGGCTCGAGCAGCTTGATGCCCGACTTTTGCGCGACTTCACGCATGGCACCGCGGGCGGCGATTTCGAACGCGATCGCGCTCGAATCGACGTCGTGGTACGCACCATCGGTCAGCTTGATGCTGAAATCGATGATCGGGAAGCCGACGAGGTGACCGCTCGCAGCCTGCTCGCGGAAGCCCTTTTCGATCGCCGGGATATATTCGCGCGGGATATTCCCGCCCTTGATCTGGTCTTCGAAGACCACGCCCTGGCCACGCTCACCGGGGGTGACGGTGACCTTCACGCGGCCGAACTGGCCCGAGCCGCCCGACTGCTTTTTGTGGGTGTAATCAACATCAACCTCGCGGGCGAGGTATTCGCGGTAAGCCACCTGCGGCGCGCCGACATTGGCCTCGACCTTGAATTCGCGCTTCATGCGGTCGACCAGAATATCGAGGTGCAGTTCGCCCATGCCCTTGATGATGGTCTGGCCGCTCTCGTGATCGGTCGACACGCGGAAGGACGGATCTTCCTGCGCCAGACGATTGAGCGCGATGCCCATCTTTTCCTGGTCGGCCTTGGTCTTGGGTTCGACCGAAAGCTCGATCACCGGCTCGGGGAATTCCATGCGTTCAAGGATGATCGGCTTGGCCGGATCGCACAGGGTGTCACCCGTGGTGGTATCCTTCATGCCGGCCAGCGCAACGATGTCGCCCGCAAATGCCTCATCGATGTCCTCGCGGTTGTTCGAGTGCATCAGCAGCATGCGGCCGATCTTTTCCTTCTTGTCCTTCACCGAGTTCAGGACCTGGCCCTTGGCCAGCTTGCCCGAATAGATGCGGGTGAAGGTGAGCGAGCCGACGAAGGGATCGTTCATGATCTTGAACGCCAGCGCTGAGAACGGCGCATCATCGCTCGAGGGGCGCTCGGCCTCCTCGTCGCTGTCGGGCAGCACGCCCTTGATCGCCGGCACGTCGAGCGGCGACGGCATGTAATCGACCACCGCATCGAGCAACGGCTGCACGCCCTTGTTCTTGAACGCCGAACCGCACAGCACCGGCACGAAGGCGCGCGCCATGGTGCCCTTGCGGATCAGGGCCTTGAGCGTCGCAGCGTCGGGGATGTTGCCTTCGAGATAGGCTTCCATGACCTCGTCGTCCTGCTCGACGGCAGTCTCGATCATCCGCTCGCGATATTCGGCCGCCTTGTCGGCGAGGTCAGCGGGAATCTCGATGAATTCGTACTTCGCACCGAGGCTTTCGTCACGCCACACGATGCCGCGATTGTTCACGAGATCGACGACGCCCTGAAGCTGGCTTTCCGCACCGATCGGCAGGTAGAGCACCAGCGGGACCGCGCCGAGGCGATCGATGATCGACTGCACGCAGTAGTAGAAATCGGCACCGGTGCGGTCGAGCTTGTTGATGAAGCACATGCGCGGGACGCCGTACTTGTCGGCCTGACGCCAGACAGTTTCGGACTGCGGCTCCACGCCCGCCACGCCGTCGAACACCGCGACCGCGCCGTCGAGGACGCGCAGCGAGCGTTCGACTTCGATGGTGAAGTCGACGTGGCCGGGGGTGTCGATGATGTTGATCCGGTGCTTGGGCATGTTCGCCCGCAGCGCGTCAGGGTCCGACATCGGATCCATGGTCGCGTCTTCGGCGGTCCAGAAGGTCGTGGTCGCCGCCGAGGTGATGGTGATCCCGCGCTCCTGCTCCTGCTCCATCCAGTCCATCGTCGCCGCGCCATCGTGCACTTCGCCGATCTTGTAGGATTTGCCGGTGTAATAGAGGATACGCTCGGTCGTGGTGGTCTTGCCGGCATCGATGTGCGCCATGATGCCGATATTGCGATAGCGCTCCAGCGGATACTCGCGGGCCATAGTTGTTTCCTTAAGCGTCTGTCGGGGGCCGCCGGGTCAGCGGATCGGCCCCCATATAGTGACGATTGTGACGACCGGAAGACGTCTAGAGACCTTGGGCTTCCGACCGGTCCACAATCCGTTACCAGCGATAATGCGAGAAAGCGCGGTTGGCATCCGCCATGCGGTGCGTGTCTTCGCGCTTTTTCACCGCATTGCCGCGGTTGTTGGCAGCGTCCATCAGCTCGCCCGAAAGGCGCGCCGACATGGTGGTTTCCGGACGCCCGCGCGCCGCGGTGATCAGCCAGCGGATCGCCAGCGCCTGGGCACGCTCGGGGCGCACTTCGACCGGCACCTGATAGGTCGCCCCGCCAACGCGGCGGCTGCGGACCTCGACCTGCGGCTTCACATTGTTGAGCGCATCATGGAACAGCTGGATCGGATCGGCCTTGGCCTTGGCTTCCACCGTGGCCATGGCACCATAAACGATCTTTTCGGCGACAGCCTTTTTCCCGTCGAGCATGAGGTTGTTCATGAACTTCGACAGGATCTGATCCCCGTACTGGGGATCGGGCAGGATGACCCGCTTTTCGGGACGACGACGACGTGACATTGCACTTCTTCCTTATTTCTGGCGCGTCCCCGCGCAGGCGGGGACCTCAGGCTGCTGGCGCTGCGCCGGCGGCGGGAGGCTCCCGCCTTCGCGGGAGCGCACGGAAAACCGATTACTTCGGACGCTTGGCGCCGTACTTCGAACGCGACTGCTTGCGGTCCTTCACACCCTGCGTGTCGAGCACGCCGCGCAGGACATGGTAACGCACGCCGGGAAGATCGCGCACACGCCCGCCGCGAATCAGCACAACCGAGTGCTCCTGCAGGTTGTGGCCTTCGCCGGGGATGTAGCTGATGACTTCGCGCTGGTTGGTCAGGCGCACCTTGGCCACCTTGCGCAGCGCCGAGTTCGGCTTCTTCGGGGTCGTCGTGTAGACGCGGGTGCAAACGCCGCGCTTCTGCGGGTTCTGCTCCATCGCAGGGACCTTGGACTTGGCCTTCTGCGGAACGCGGCCCTTGCGGACCAGCTGGTTGATTGTCGGCATTAGTTCTCACTTCACCTGATGAGGGTGACACCTGTACCGGACGATGTGGAGGGAGGATTTGGCCTTAGAACGTCATCCCGGGCCTGACCCGGGACCGCTCACCGCGAGCACAAAGCCCGCTGTAAACACCCGGCCGAAACCGGCAAGACGTCTAAGCCGAAACGCTCCACCCGCATATCCGGCCCTTCGGCCACCGGGTTACTTTGACGGCTGCCCCTGTGCCCCATTTGTGTAGGAGAAGCGCACCGCCAATGTTCAGCTCGCTCCGGGGATAAGCCCGGAAGATGGGCGCCCTTAGGCGGGATTGGGTGGGGGGTCAAGGCGGGAGTTGGAAGCATCCTACATCCTCGCGTGTGGCACCACGCGGCAACCAACAAAGGTGCGTGTGCCACAATAACGGCGGCGCAGCCGGCGCAAGGCCGACCGGCCGCCCGAGCGAATGCGAGGAAAGCCAAGGCGGACGGACGTCCGCCGCCCGGCGCTTGAGGGGCTAAACAAAAGACTCGCGGGGCCGGTGGGCTTTCGTTCGTCAATGCGGCGAAGGGTGGGCTTTGACTTGCTACCCGACACTGGAGCGGCTTGAGAATGATGGGGATGGGCGCTCAACGCGAAAGCCGAACCTCAAATGTTCCTGTGCCAATGAAACTTGTGCGTTGTGGAATGTCACCAAATTTCATTGCCAATGCCTGCGCCACCATAGGGTCCATGTCATACATACCCATGTCGTATTCCAATCGCATTAATCCTTTGAATATGCGCCCATCTACGTACCCAATGGCTTCCGTGAAAGCTTTAAATTCATAGCGAAACGGCATTTGCATTCGCCCTAACCCCGGTATCGTCATCGGGGTACCTTTAGGGGCGATCTCGTCAATAAAGTTCTGCAGGATTGTTGGCTTTTCTGGATCAGCAGAAAAATATTCGTCTGTTGATCGAAAGGCATATTCATCGTGTCCGATAAGCTGATGCAGCTCCCGCATTAGCGGAAACGCTTGAGCAACCGATACACTTGCGTTGAGTAAACCATCAGCAGAACGAAATACGCGACCACCAGTAATCGGTAACTTCAGGCCGTCTATACCCGAGTCCATGAGCAAAGGATGGCCACCGGAATGCTCGTCGTAATTGACCGTACCGCCAATAATGGACACCTCAGGACCAAGACCCTCTCCAAGCGGCTTACCTGCGACATAAGCGTTAGCCGCAGAGTATGTTCTGATTGCCTCGGCCCCAATTAGGTTCTTTAGCTCCAAAATACGATCTTCAAGCCCTTCATAGGAGACACTTATCAGAGGTTCTTTCAAGCGTCCCGTCTTGTAGACCTCTGTAACGCGGCCATTTGTCACCATGAAAAAATCTGCAGCGATCTCTGGATGAGCGGCGTATGTGTGCGCCTGTTGAATAGCTTCAGTAGTTATTGGCTCTGAGGGAGATTTCACTTCCACTGTAAGACGCCCGTGAGATGCAACGTCACAAATATAGTCTGCTCTACCCCTTAGTTCAGCATCTTTACCGGGCTTCTTTCTTCCAAGAAATGCGTAATCGTATTTCAGATTCACTTCTGTACGTATTGCGGATTCAGTTCCATAAGCATATCCCAATCGATGTAAGAGAGGCCTGACTATGACCTCCCTAACGTCGGTCTCATTCATTGATTCAAATTCAATTGCCATAGCTGCCCCTCATTTATTTCTCATTCGCCCTCGGCTGTCGGGCACGGCTCGCTTACCGGGAGCGATGGCTACTATTCTTCCATCAGGACCCTGGACTGCACGATATCCTGCGCCAATCGATACCATCCGACCATCTGTGCCCTGAACAGCCCGCGCGTTATTCAGTATCTCGACCATACGCCCATCGGTCCCTGCAACCCCTCTTGCACCAGAGCGTATCGCTACCATGCGTCCATCGGAACCCTGAAGGCCCCGCCAACCGGCAGGAATTTCAACGATTCTGCCATCAGATCCCATCAGACCTCTTGCGCCCGAACGGATGGCAACCATTCGTCCATCGGTGCCCTGCAGGCCCCGTGCGCCATCAGGAATCAAAATTTGACGACCATCGCTTCCGGACAATTTTCTTTCCACGTTCAACTCCTAACCTATGTCCGGAAGCTCTCAAAAAAAATGACCTGTTGCAACTGGTTGGCCAGATTTGTTCGCAGTTTGTTTTCACGCCAGTGAAATTTCAATGATTGGTTTGACTTCAGATTTAAGGAGCGGTCCCCCGGGTCAAGCCCGGGGAGACGAAAAAGGGGGACGGACGCCACCCCCTCCCCTCCGCGAGTCTGTTTGTTGGCGCCCTCAGGCGCCGGGCGCAGCGCGTCCGCGCTGCTTGGCTTTCCTCGCATTCGCTCGGGCGGCCGGTCGGCCTTGCGGCGCTGCGCGCCGGTTCATCGCCATGCGCGCCGTTGGTGGCTCCGCGAGTCTTTTGTTTGCGCCCTCAGGCGCCGGGCGCAGCGCGTCCGCGCCGCTTGGCTTTCCTCGCATTCGCTCGGGCGGCCGGTCGGCCTTGCGGCGCTGCGCGCCGTTTGGTGCCACACGCGCTGTTGGTTCCTTACCATTTTCCTACTCCGCCGCCCTGTGCAATCTCCCCCCGCGCCATGACCAAGCGCCTTTCCCCCCCTCGTCCCTCCCGCTCTGCCGTCCGCCCCATCGCGCGCAACAAGCGCAAGATCCCGCGGCAGGCGACCTCTGCCGTCGCCTATGAACTCGTGCCGCCTGCGCCCGATGATCCGCTGCTCGATTTCATGCCCGTCCCTCACGTGCAGCCGCGCAGCAACTCGATCACGCCCGATGTGCAGCGCGCCTTTATCGCGCAGCTCGCCGCGACCGGTATCGTCACGGACGCCGCGCGGCATGTCGGCAAAAGCATGGAGGCGCTCTACAAGCTGCGCCAGAAGCCGGGGGCCGAGGGGTTCCGGGCGGCGTGGGATGCGGCGATTGACCGGGGGGTGGCGCGTCTGGAGGATTCGGCGCTCGCCCGCGCAATCCAGGGCGAGGAGCGGCTGATCCTCCACGGCGGCGAGGTCGTCGCGGCGGAGCGGCGGCATAACGAGGCGCTGGTGATGTTCTTCCTGCGCAACCGCCTGCCGCACCGCTATGACCCGCACAAGGACATCGGCCCCGACCACCCGGTCTATCGCAAGGTCGAAGCCGCCTATGCCGAGGAGCAGCGGCGGCGCGCCAGCGATCCCGCGCAGATCGCACGCATCCGCAAGTCGATCGACCGGAAGGTGGAAGGCTGGCACCGGACCTTCATCGCGCTGTGGGAGGCGCGGCTGAAGGCGGTCGGGATTGACCTTGATGACCCGCGCTTCAAAGAGCGTGAGGCCAAGGCCAGGGCGGAGGGCCGCTGGCCGGAGCCGCCGCCAAACATGTTCGGGCTCGATTAGCCTGCCAGATACCCCACCAGCGCGCGCACCTTCTTGGCGCGCCATTGCGGCGGGGGGGCGAGCAGCCAGTAGGCGCGCTGGGCAGGCTCCGGCTCGGCAAGGGTGACAAGGCTGCCGCGCGCAATCGCGGCTTCGGCGAGCGCCAGCGGCAGCACGGTGCGCCCCATCCCCGCCAGCGCGGAGGCCAGCGCCTGTCCGGGGCTGCCGGCGCGGATGCAGGGGTTCACGCCTTCGGGCAGCGACATGCCGGGCCAGTCGATCCACGCGCCCGAAGCTTCTGGGCGTTGCTCCGGCGCGGCGACGGTGACGCGCATCGCGGGGGCCAGCTGCACCCCCTCCAGATCGCCCGGCCCGTCGGCCAGCCGGATCGCGATGTCGAGATTGGCCTCGGTGAAATCGGCGTGCTCGTCGGGCGCGAGGATGTACTGGATGCCGGGGGTATCGGCCTGGAACCGCGCCAGCCGGGGGGCGAGCCACTCGGCGTAGAATTCGCGCGGGACCGCGATGGTATAGCGGTCGGACGCCTGGCCCGCCTGCATCGCATCGACGCTTTCCTCGAACCGGAGAAACCCTTCGCGCAAAGGGTCGAGCCCGGCCTCGCCCTCGGGGGTCAGTTCCAGCCCCTTGGACGTGCGGCGGAACAGGACGACGCCCAGCACATCCTCCAGCGCGCGGATCTGCTGGCCGACCGCGGCGGGGGTCACGGCGAGTTCATCCGCCGCGCGGGTGAACGACAGGTGCCGCGCTGCCGCATCGAACACGCGCAGGGCGTTGAGAGGGAGATGGGTGCGCTTCACGCAAAGGGAATTAGGCGCGGGCGCGCGTCACCGCAAGGCTCAGCGCGGCCTTCAGCGCGGCTGGCGGCCTTCGGCGGTTTCGGGCGCGGAGAGCGGGAAGAACGGGATGCGCACTTCCAGCGGCGATCCGTCGGCGCGCTGGAAGGTGTAGAACCCTTCCATCGATCCGAACGGCGTCGTCAGCGGGCAGCCCGAGACATAGTCGTGGCTCTGCGACGGGTCGAGCAGCGGCTGTTCGCCCACCACGCCTTCGCCATCGACATGGTTGACCATGCCGCGCCCGTCGGTGATGCGCCAATGCCGGGTGCGCAGGCGCAGCGGTTCGTGGCTGCCGTTCTCGATCCGGATATGATAGACCCAGAACCACTTGCCCGCCTCAGGGTGAGACTGTTCGGGCAAGTAATTGACGGCGACCCGGACGGTAACCCCATCGGTGGTGGCGGCGTGCTGGAAGAGCTCTTTCATATCGGGCCTCAACGTAGCGATTCTGTGCAGGGTCACAAGAGGGGCAACGCGCTTAATCCCCCCTGTATCCCACAGGAGGCGAAGAATCCGGGAAGCGATGGGTCGGGCGGCTCGCCTGTCGGGCCGATGCACGGCATGATGCGGGTTTGCAGGAGCGGAGAAATGACAGGTTTGATCAGGCATCCGGAACCAGCGATCAGCGCGCTCTCGCGCCGCACGATGTTGCGGGGAATCGGCGGGGCCGTGCTGGCTGGCGGTGTGGCGGGCTGCGCCGCACGTGGCGGGGCCGGCCTTGCCATGCCGGTCGATCCGGCGGCGAGTCTCGCGCCCGATCTGGTCGACCTCGCCCGCTTCGATCCGCGCCTCAGGTTCGATATCCGCTATGCCACCACCGACAACTTCATGGGCCGCGTGCTTTACCCGGTCGCGCGGGCGGTGACGCAGCGTCCGGCGGCAGAGGCGCTGTCTCGCGTGCAGACCCGCGCCGAGGCGGCGGGATATGGCCTGCTGATCTTCGACGCCTATCGTCCCTGGCGCATCACCAGGATGATGTGGGACGAAACCCCGCCCGACAAACGCGAATTCGTCGCCGATCCGGCCAGCGGATCGCGCCATAATCGCGGCTGTTCGATCGACCTCAGCCTGCACCGCGATGGCGTGGAGGTCACCATGCCCAGCCCCTACGACGATTTCACCCCGGCGGCCTATCGCAGCAACACCGATGCGCCTGCGGAGGCGCTCGCGGCGAGCCTGATGCTGGAAGGCTGGATGGTGGCCGAAGGCTTCGTGCCGCTTGCCAATGAATGGTGGCATTTCGATTGGGCCGATTGGCGGCGTTACCCGATCATGGATGTGCCGCTGGAAGATGTGACGGCGGGGTGAGGGGTTGGCGGGCGGTGCAGAACAAGGTCCGCTTCCACAACGCGCCGTCCAATTGCAGACATTCTGCAAACGACCCCATTGCGGGAATAGTTTGATTCGAGCAACTTGGCCCTATGCGGTCACGCAGTCTGAGTTTCGGAGCCTATATAGCCGCATTGCTCGGCCTAGCCAGTTGCGCCTTCTTTCGACCGGCTGAAGAAGTTATCGTGCCTCTCGATGTGAATGGTGCTGCGGCTCACATCCAAGTTTGGGGCAACACGACAAGCGAGGGCCGGTATGAAGTTGTCGTGACCACAAAGTTAGGGTCTGCACAGCACGAGCTATGGGAGAATTGGGGACCTGCACGACGAGCTAGCCTTTACCTGTCTCTCGATGATCGATTGGTAGTTCTTGGCGGCGGAGGATTGGCTGAAATGTTCGACGTATCTCGTGACGCTTCTCCCCGGTGGATACCCTACGAGCAGCGGCCCAAAGAAAGTGGCGACGACTGGGAATACCTAGGGGCGGTCGATGGCGGTGTTGATGAACTCACCTTCTACCCGCCGTCTGTCCAAACGGAATGTATCCCACTCTATGGAGCGGGTTCCAGTGCGTATCGGAAATCTCACCAGGACGAACGGTCGTGCGCAAATACCAGACCTTTGTGATGGCAGAAAACCACCCAGTTTCAGCCATCAGACCCCACTTTTTGCAAACCTGAAAGCCGCCGCCGCGCCCTCGTCCTCACCCCTCGCCGAGCAACTCCTCCACCTGTCCCAGCCGTTCCTTGCCGAAGAACATTGCGTCACCCACCCACATCGTCGGGATGCCGAAGGCGCCGCGTTCGACCACGGCATCGGTGTTCGCAGCGAGCGCCTGTTTGACCGCGTCGGTCTGCGCACGAGCGAACAGATCGGCAGCGTCGAAACCCGCAGCCTTCAGCACCGCGCCGATAGCCTGCGGGTCGAAGACGTCGATCCCCTCTTCCCAGATCGGCCCTTGCAACGCCTCGACGAAATCCACCCCGCGCCCGTCGTCGCAGGCTGCTACAAGCATCCGCTGCAAGGTAATAGAATTGAAAGGAAATTGCGGATGCAGGCGATAATTCGTCAACCCGTGCTTCGCGATGAAACGATCCATTTCCAGCTGGGCATAGGCATTCTTGCCCTTGACCTCGGCATCGCGGATCATCGGCGGGGCATTGCCGGTGAGCCGGTGCATGCCGGCAAGGAACACGGGGATGACGTCAATCACGGCCCCATGGCGCGCGGCGATGGCGCGCAGCGGCGTCCAGATCAGATAGGCATTGGGCGAGACGAAATCGAAGACGAGTTCAATGCGTTTGGTCATTTGGCTGTTCCCTTAGATTCCCGCCGCAGCCAGCGCCCGATCCATGTCCTCGACCAGATCGGCAATATCCTCCAGCCCGACATTGATGCGCAAAAGCCCCTCGGTCACGCCCATCGCCGCGCGGGCCTCGTCGCCCATGTTGGCGTGGGTGGTCGAGGCCGGGTGGCACATCAGGCTGCGCGCATCGCCGATATTGTTGGAGATATCGACCAGTTCGAGCGCGTCGAGGATTGCGAAAGCCCGCGTCCGCGTGCCGACATCCAGCGCGAAGATCGGCCCCGTCGCGTCCATTTGCTGCATCGCCAGCGCATGGCGCGGGTGGCTGGGCAGGCCGGGGTGGAGCAGGTGTCCGCCCGCCGCCGTCACGCGCGGTTCGAGGAACTGGCCCAGTGCCACGGCGCTCTTGCTCTGCGCATGGGCGCGCAGGGGGAGTGTTTCCAGCCCCTTCAGCACCACCCACGCGTTGAAGGCGGAGAGCGTCGGGCCGGTGTTGCGCTGGAACGGCATCAGGACCTCGTCGATCCACTGTTTCGATGCGCAGATCGCGCCGGCGAGCACGCGGCCCTGCCCGTCCATCAGCTTGGTCGCGGAATAGGCCACCACATCCGCGCCGAATTCCATCGGCCGCTGCAGCACCGGCGAAGCGAAGGCGTTGTCGACCACGCTGGTGATGCCGTGCGCGCGGGCCAGGCCGCAGACATGGGCGAGATCGACGATATCGAGCGTCGGGTTGGCGGGGGTTTCGAAGAAGAACACGCGGGTCGTTGGCCGGATCGCGGCTTCCCACGCGGCGTTGTCGGCGCTGTCGATGATGGTGACGTCGATGCCGAACTTGGGCAGCAGTTGGTCGCACAGCCAGCGGCAGCTTCCAAAGGCGGCGCGCGCGGCGACCACGTGATCGCCGGTCTTGAGCTGGCACAGCAGGGCCGCGGTCATGGCCGCCATTCCGCTCGCCTGCGCGCGGCAGCTTTCTGCCCCCTCCATCAGCGCGATGCGTTCTTCCAGCATGGCGACGGTCGGGTTCTGCAGGCGCGAATAGGTCATCCCCTCGGCCTCGCCCGCGAAGCGATCGGCGACGGTCTGCGCGTCGTCATAGGTATAGCCCGAGGTGAGGAACAATGCCTCGCTCGTCTCGCCGTGTTCGCTGCGCCAGGTGCCGCCGCGCAGCGCGCGGGTAGCGGGGCGCCAGCCGCTCGTGGCGGCGCGGTCCATGCCGGTGGTCTTTTTCATGGCGCTGGTGCTTAGGCTGGCGAAAGCCCGCTCGCAAGCAGGCCTTCGCGTGCGGTGGGCCAAGCGCCATAATCCCGCTTGCTCCGGCCGCTGGCCATGCCTAAGCGCACCGGCCATGGCCGACGGGCGACCACCAGATCAGATCGACACCGCCGCCCCGCCGGTGCACCCGCGCGATCCGCTGGCGTGGGTCGCCGCGTTGACCGGGTTTTACGCGGTGCTGGCGGGCTGGCGTCTGGCGATCCCGTCGATCCCGTTCTTCGACGAAGTGCATTACCTGCCCGCCGCGCGCGAATTGCTTGGCTTCTTCGAAACCGGTCAAGGCGCCTATCTCAACCGTGAACATCCGCTGCTGGGCAAGGAGCTCATTGCGCTCGGCATCGGCCTGTTCGGCGACACCCCGCTGGGCTGGCGGATCATGCCGCTCGCCTTTGGCACGCTGGCGCTGTTCGCAAGCATGCGCGCGCTGTGGCACGCCAGCGGGGACCGCTTCGCCACGCTCGCGTTCGGGGTGCTGCTGGCGAGCGGTTTCCACCTGTTCATCCAGTCGCGCATCGCCATGCTCGATGTGTTCATGGTGGCGTTTCTGGCGGTGGCGGCGTGGCAATTTGCCGGGGCTTGTGCGCAGCCCGAAAAGGGCCGCCGGCGGCTGGCGCTGACCGGCGTGGCGCTGGGCTGCGCTATGGGGGCGAAATGGAACGCGATCCCCCTCGCCATGCTGCCGGGGCTGGCGTTCTTCGCCGCACGGTTATCGGCGGGGCGGCGGCGCCTGTTCATGAGCCGACGGGGCGCGCCGGTGCCGGGAATCACACTGGTCGAGGCTGTCGTGTGGCTCGGGATCGTGCCGCTGGCGACCTACGCGGTGACCTTCCTGCCGGGCTGGTGGCTGGGCGGCTATCTGCGTTCCTCGCCCTTGGCGGAAGCCGGCCTGATCGGCTTTCACCGCGAGATTCTGAGCCTGCAACAACAGGTGCTCACGCCGCACAATTACCAGAGCACCTGGCCGCAATGGCTGCTCAACACACGCGGGATCTGGTATCTTTACGAGGTGGTTGACGGGGCGCAGCGCGGGGTGCTGCTGATCGGCAATCCGCTGACCATGCTGCTGGGCCTGCTCGCGCTGACGTGGTGTCTGGTAATCGGCGCATGGCGCGGCAACTGGGCGAAGCTCGCCGTTGTCATCGGTTATGCCGCCGGCCTTGGCTTGTGGTTGATCGCGCCCAAGCCGGTGCAGTTCTATTACCACTATTTCGTGCCGCATTTCTTCCTGCTGGGCGCGCTGGCCCTATCGCTGGCAGACCTGCGCGCGGTTGGCTGGGGCAAGTGGCTGGCATGGGGCACGCTGGCGGCATCGGCAGGGCTCTTCGCGCTGTTCTACAAGGTGCTTGCCGCCGCTCCGCTGGAAGGCGCGGCGAGTTTCGCCAAGTGGACGTGGCTGGCGGGATGGAGGTAAGGTTTCAGAACCTTCCCCACACAAACCGGCTCGACAGGGCGTAATTCCACACCGACCCCACCAGAATCCCCGCCAGCGCCGCCAGCGCCCAGAACAGCCCCTGCCCTTCCAGAAAGGTCGCAATCGCGACATTGGCGAAGGCACCCACCGCGCAGGTGGCGCAGAACCCCAGCCATCCGCGCAGCACCGCGCCCCAGCCTTTCAGTCGCTTGTCGCGGTACGTCAGCCAGTTGTTGAGCCAGAAGTTGAAGCTCATCGCCACCAGCACAGCGCCCGTCTGCGCCAGCGCGAAGCCTTCGCCCAGCACGAACAATAGCGCCCAGAGCACCACGAAATGCACCACCACGCCCAGCCCGCCGACCGTGCCGAACAGCGCGAAGCGGGTCGGGATCACCCGTCCCAGCGTCTTGTCGTAGAGCCCGGCGAGGAAATCGAACAATACCGCGCGGTCCAGCTTGCTTGTCCCTTCGCGGCGGGCGGCGAAGCGCAAGGGGAATTCCTTGACCTGCATCGGCGCATCCGCTGTCGCCAGCAGATCGAGCAGGATCTTGAAGCCGATCCCCGACAGGCGCGGCACAAGGGCACGCGCGCGGGCGGTTTCAAGCATGAAATATCCACTCATCGGATCGGTCAGTTCAACCCCGGTCAGCCTGCGGGCGAGGCCATTGGCGAAGGCGGACAGGCGCTCGCGTTCGGGCGCGGCCCAGTCTTCGGTGCTGGCGCCGGGAACGAACCGGCTGGCGACACAGATTTCCGCTTCCCCCGCCTTGAGCGCCGCCAGCATCGCGGGCAGCAATGCGGGATCGTGCTGATGATCGGCATCCATCACCGCCACATAGGGCGCCGGCGTTGCGCAAAAGCCCTCGATCGCCGCGCTCGCCAGGCCCCGCCGCCCGATCCGCTGGATCACCCGCACACGCGGATCATCAAGCGCCAGCGCGCGGGCTTCGTCGGCAGTCCCGTCATGGCTGTCGTCATCGACGATGATGACTTCCCACGCGATCCCTCCCATCGCCCCGGCAATCCGCTCCACCAGCGGGGCAAGATTGCCGCGCTCGTTGAGAGTCGGCAGGATGATCGCAAGGTCGATCGCCATCACATCACAGGCGCGCGCGCACCGCCTCGCCGATCGCGGCCGTGCCGTGGTGGCCGCCGAGATCGCCGCCGAGGACACCGTCAGCCAGCGCCGCGGCCACCGCGTTTTCGATCCGCGCAGCTTCCGCGTCGCACCCGAAGGAATGGCGCAGCATCATCGCGGCCGAAAGGATCGTCGCCATCGGGTTGGCCTTGCCCTGTCCGGCAATGTCGGGCGCGCTACCGTGGATCGGTTCGTATAGGCCGAAAGTGCCGTGCGCCGTCTCGCGCTCGCCCAGCGAAGCGCTGGGCAAAAGGCCGATCGAACCCACCGCCGCGCTGGCGAGGTCGGACAGGATGTCGCCGAACAGGTTGCCGGTCAGCACCACGCCGAAGCGTTCGGGATGGCTCACCACCTGCATCGCGGCATTATCGACATACATGTGATCAAGTGCGACGTCGGGGTATTCCGCCGCCACCTCGATCACGACATCGCGCCACAACTGGCTGGTTTCGAGCACATTGGCCTTGTCGACGCTGGTCAGTGGATGCCTGCCCGCCGCGGCCGCGCGGAAGGCGACATGGGCGATGCGGCGCACTTCGCTGTCGCAATAGGACATCGAATCCCAGCCTTCGTGCTCGCCCGTCCCGCTCACCCGCCGGCCCTTGGCCCCGAAATAGACATCGCCGGTCAGCTCGCGCACGATCAGCATGTCGAGCCCTGCGGCGATATCGGCGCGCAGGGGCGAAAGGTGCTCAAGCCCCGCAAACACCCGCGCCGGACGCAGGTTGGCGAACAGGCCAAGATGCTTGCGCAAGCCCAGTATCGCCTGTTCGGGCCGCAGGTGGCGTTCGAGCGCATCACAATCCGGATCGCCGACCGCGCCGAACAGAATCGCGTCGGCCGTGCGCGCCATGTCCAGCGTTTCCTCCGGCAGCGGATGGCCGTGACGTTTATAGGCGATGCCGCCGACATCGCCTTCGAACAGGGTCAGCCCCGGCAGCCCCAGGCTTTCGAGCACTGCGACCGCTTCGCGCGTGACTTCCGGGCCGATCCCGTCGCCGGGCAGGATTGTGATCTTCATCGGTGCGTGTCTTTCAGGCCATGCGTTGGAGCCGCTCGGTCAGCAGCTTGCGCGCGGCCATAACATCGCCCTTTCGCCCTGCAAGCAGCGAGTTCGCAAGTGGCGCCTCCAACTGGCCAAGCGCCGTCAACTGGGCAGACAGATCCGCGCCGGGATCGGGCCGGACACCGCCATAACCCATCTCGCCCAGCAGCATGGTTTCGAAGGCGATCAGCCCGCTCACCCAGCCACGCGCCGAAGGCGCCACAGCAATCGCAGCCAGCAGCGCATCGAGCGCGTCATAAAGCGCCGGGGCAGGATAGCGTTCGGGCAGCGCGGCGGCGGTGAGCGCGCAGGCCCACTGGATCGCGGCCGCGGGCAAGGGCTCGGTCATCAACGCGGCGCGCGAATGTTCAAGCTCGAGCCGGGCAAAGGGCAACTGGCTGGCGGACCGCGTGGTGAGTTCAAGCGCCACGCGATTGCCCGGCACCATCACCGCGCGCATATGCCGCCCGCGTCCGCCCGCGACATAGGCAGCGACAAGCCCGTGTTCGGCGGTCATCAGCCGCGCAATCGCGCCCGTCTCTCCCTGCGGACGGCTGGCGAGCAGAATAGCCATGCTGCGCAAGTTCATGCGCGCGCGGCCCGATTATTTCTTGGAAAGCCTGGCTTCCAGCGCGGCGACCTTGGCCTCGAGCGCGTCGGCCTGTTCACGGGCCTTCTGGGCCATCGCCTTGACCGTGTCGAATTCCTCGCGGCTGACGAAATCGATGCCGGCCATCGCCTCGCGCAGCCGTTCGCGCGCGCTTTCGCGCGCTTCGCGGGTCATGCCGGCCATCGTCCCGGCGGCGCTGTTGGCGAGTTTGACGAAGTCGGCGATGATCGGGTTCTGGCTTTGCATTTTTTCTTTTTGGGGGTGCTTGCACCAAAGTGCAAGCACCCTCCTCGTTCTCGCGGCGCTCTTGTTGGCCTACCGCTTCGCTACTTGAGGCCGGACGATCGCTTTGCTGCGGGCGCGTGATCGCGCTTGCGGACGTGATGCGCGTCCGGAATGTGCCATGCGCGCGCTGGTGATGCCTACAATTCGATCCGCGTCTCGGCGCCGTTCGCACCGCGCGCGCCGCCATCGGGATTGGCGGCGATGAACTGGTAGTTGAGCGCGCTCGCAAAGCAAAGCCACGCCAGATAGGGCAACAGCAGCAGCCCGGCATTGCGGCGCACCCGCCAGATCAGCACCAGCGCCACAAGCAGACTGACCACCCCGTAACCCAGCACCGCAAGGGCTGCGGTCATGTCCTGCAACCCGAAGAACACCGCTGTCCAGGCTTGCGTGACGATGAAATGCAGCGCGAATACACTCAGCGCCAGCCCCCGCCCCGGCGCACCCCACGCGCTCGCGACCAGCGCCAGCGACAGGCCGATCATGACGAACAGGACGCTCCACACGATCCCGAAGACAGCTGGCGGCGGGTAGATCGCAGGTTTGGTAAGTCCTGCAAACCATGGGGTATCCGGCCCTCCCAATTGCCCGGCAGCAAAGCCGATCAGCAGGACCAAGGGCACCAGGAACAGCGCCCAGCGCAGAAAGCTCGCGCGCAATTGCGCTTTGGAAGCAAGGATGTTCATGTGGTCTCCCTGTACCGGCGCGCAAGCGATTCTTGTGCGGCCGACCGTCGGCGGTTCCGATACCAGAGGCGCGCGCCGGCGCCAAACCCGGTGCGAAAATCTGCCCCGCAATGAGGCACATGAAGATGTGGAGGGCCACAATTGCGGCGGCGCCAACAGGAAGTTTCATGAAAGGCTTGGGCCATCGCGCAGGGGTCTGCTACCTGTCGCCACATTCCTGCCGTGATTCGGAAGCGCGGTGGCGGCGGGAAAGCACAAGCGTCGCGCGCTTCCGTTTCTTACAGGCCGACCATTCGGCCTCACAGGGGAATTACCATGAAGAAGAATTTTGCCGCGCTCGTCGCCGTTGTCGGTCTCGCCATCACCACCGTCGCTTGCTCGCCGGCCGCCGAAGAAGCGCCCGCCGAAGCGGTCGAAGAAGGCGCCGAAATGGCTGCTGAAGGCGCCGATATGGCTGCCGAAGGCGACGCGATGGCCGCTGAAGGCGAAGAGATGGCTGCTGAAGGCGAAGAAATGGCCGAAGAAGGCGCCGACGAAATGGCCGAAGAAGCTGCTCCGGCTGCCGAATAAGCTTTCGGGCTTGCCCGCCCCGGTGCGATAATACGCCGGGCAACGGACAATCAGGACCGGCAGTAACCCACGGGTTGCTGCCGGTTTTCCTTTGCGCACTGCCCTACGCCCGACGGGCGGCGATCAGGAATTCGACATTGCCTTGTGGCCCGGTGATCGGGCTTTCGGCGATCCCCTGCACCTCCCAGCCCAGTCCTGCGATCCAATCCCGAACCGCGCCGCACACCCGAGCGTGAAGATCGGGGTCGCGCACGACCCCGCCCTTGCCCACTTCCTCACGCCCGACTTCGAATTGCGGCTTGATCAACGCCACCAGCTGGCACGCGGTGGCCGCCAGTTCGAGCGGGCGTTCGAGCACCTTGGCCAATCCGATGAAGCTGGCATCGCACACCACCCAGTTACACGGTCGGTCGATAAGGTCAGGGGTAAGGATCCGCGCGCTGGTCTGTTCGAGCACGGTCACGCGCGGATCCTCGCGCAGCTTCCACGCCAGCTGGTTGGTGCCGCTGTCGACCGCAAAGACATGGGCTGCGCCCTTGCTCAACAGCACATCGGTGAAGCCCCCGGTCGATGATCCGATATCCATCGCCACAGCGCCCGCCGGATCGAGCGCGAAATGATCGAGCGCGTGCGCCAGTTTGATCCCACCCCGGCTGACCCAGGGATGATCGCGTCCGCGCACATCGAGCGGCGCGTCCTCGGCGATCTGATGCCCGGGCTTTTCGATCTTCGTCTCGCCCGCAAACACCAGCCCCGCCATCACCAGCGCCTGCGCCCGCGCGCGGCTTTCGGCCAGCCCGCGCGTCACCAGCAATTGATCGACGCGGCGCTTTTTCGCCTTGAGAGGGCGCGATGACGGGGTGGGCGGGATTTCAGCCATGGACAAGCCCAGCTCCTAGCGCGCAAAGTGGCGGCATGAAAGCTGCCAACCTTCTCCCGCTCCTCGCCGCGCCGCTGGCGCTGGCCGCCTGCGTGCCCGCCGCTACCGCGCCTGCGCCCGCACCGGCACCGGCCGTCCGGCCCGCGCCGCCCCCCGCGCCTGCCCCAACACCGCTGGTGCAGGCGCCGGCCTATGATAATTGGATGGATGCCCCGGCAACACCGGGCAACTGGCGCTATGGCGCGAAATCGGCGCGCACCGAGGCCAGTTTCTGGAGTGCCGCGAGCGCGCCGATGCTGCGGCTGCGCTGCCTGGCCGATACCCGTCAGATGGTGCTCTCGCTCCCCGAAAGCGGCGCGGTGCGCCCGGCAGTGACGATCCGCACCGAAACCGCCACCCGCACGCTGGAGGCCCGCCCGACCGACCGCGAGATGATCGTCACGCTTGATTCGCGCGATCCGCTGCTTGACGCGATGGCCCTGAGCAAGGGGCGCTTTGCAGTGGAGACTGCGGCGCTGCCGACGCTTTATCTCCCCGCTTGGGCAGAAGTCAGCCGGGTGATCGAGGACTGCCGCTGAGCCGGACTTTTTCCCGAGTCCATACATTAATATCCACAGGCGCATCCACAGCCTGTCCACACAGCGCGACCGCAAGCAAAAACGCCCGGGGCATCGCCGGGCGATATTGCGCCGTGTGCTGCGCAGCGAATAATGAGTATGACGTGGGAAAAGATTTATACAAGACTTGCCACTGTCACCTCCATGATTCACATTGCATCCCGAGGCCAGCGGCGAACGCGGCTCTCGGCCCCCGGTGATGCGGCGGGTCTGGCTCACAAGCGCGAAAGGAGGTGATCCGATGTCTCATGGTTCAGTAGCGAGGTCGGTGAAGATCCCTACGGAGCATATTCGGTAACCTTTCCTAGCCGAGTAAGGTTTCGTGAGCGGCACTTCCGGCCGCTGACCATGTTAAGGGCAGTTCCAGCCACCCCTTTTTTGGGGCGCGGAGCTGCCCTTTTCATTTTTGTGTTGCGAAGACGCCTCCGCGCCTTCATCCTCGGCGCTGTTTCTGCCGCTGCGCGGCAGAGCGCCTGCGGGCGGCCGGTCGGCGTTGCGGGCCTTTGGCCCGTTCTGGCCCTTCTTCTCAGGGGATCGGGCCATGCAGACGGACGAACCGCAACGCCCCCCCAACACGCATCTTGCCCAAACCCCCGCGCAGGATTAGGCGCCAACCATGCAGTTCACCCGCACGCCCCACCCCGCACCCACGCCTGATGTCACCCGCGCTACGCTGATCGCTGATCCGGGTTTCGGCACCGTATTCACCGATCACATGGTGGTGATCGATTATGACGAGGCATTGGGCGGCTGGCAGACCCCGACCATCGGCCCGCGCGGGCCGATCGCGCTCGATCCGGCGGCGAGCGTCTTGCATTACGCGCAGGAAATCTTCGAAGGCATGAAAGCCTTTGCCCATGCCGATGGCGGCCTCGCGCTGTTCCGGCCCGAGGCCAATGCGCAGCGTTTCAACGCCAGCGCGCGGCGCATGGCGATGCCGGAAATCCCCGAAGACCTGTTCCTGGCCGCGGTGCGCGAGGCCGTGTTGGCTGACGCAAACTGGCTGCCGCCGATCGAAGGCGGATCGCTGTACATCCGGCCCTTCATGTTCGCTTCCGAGGCCTTCCTCGGCGTGCGCCCGGCCAAGCAGTACAAGTTCATGGTCATCATCAGCGCGGCGGGCAATTATTTCAGAAAAGGCGTGAACCCGGTCAAGATCTGGGTGTCGCAAGACTATGTCCGCGCTGCCCCCGGCGGCACCGGCGCGGCCAAGACCGGCGGCAATTACGCCGCGTCGCTGGTTCCGCAGGCCGAAGCCACCGCCAAGGGCTGCGATCAGGTGGTGTTCCTCGATGCAGTCGAACACCGCTGGGTCGAGGAGTTGGGCGGCATGAATCTGTTCTTCGTCCGGTCCGACGGCTCTGTCATCACCCCGCCGCTGACCGGCACGATCCTGCCCGGCATCACCCGCGACAGCCTGATCGCGATGCTGCGCGAGGAAGGCCTGGACGTGCGTGAGGAGCCTTACGCCATCGACCAGTGGCGCGAGGAGGCCGAAAACGGCACGCTGCTGGAAACGATGGCCTGCGGCACCGCGGCGGTCGTCACGCCGGTCGGCACGGTCGCCTCGCCTGCGGGCGAGTTCCACATCGGAGCGGGCGGGATCGGGCAGATGACGGCGAAAATGCGCGAGCGGTTGGTCGGCGTGCAGCATGGGCGGATTGCCGACACGCATGGCTGGGTGATGCGGGTTTGAGCGCTGCGGCGGCTTATGCTTGACGTTACGGCAAGCACAACCGCGAACCACTGCTTAACCTCCGTTTGTCAGGCTCCTGGCGATGAGCGTGATGACCCCCACCCAATCGATTTCCGCCGATCCCGACCGCGCCGAAATTCACTTCACCATCGGCGGCTATTGGGATCTGGCCGGGATGAAGCAGTTCCTGTTCGATCTGGGCGAGGCGGCCAAGCCGCTAATGAAGCGCGGTGAGCCCTTCGGCGCGCTGGGCGATCTGCGCGAATTCATGCCGCAGGATCGCGAAACCAGCAACGCCATTCGCGACAGCATCAGCGCGGGCACCCGCAACGGCTTGCGGCGCTTTGCCGTTTTGTCGGCCTCTCCGCTGGTGCGGATGCAATATCGCAGGATTGCGCAATCGGTTGACGTCGAATTCTTCGACAGCGCGGCCGAAGCGATCGCCTGGTTGCGGCGCCCCGTCTGATACGCTTTTCCGCAGCGCCATTGTCGCAGGGCCGCCCCGTCGGCTAAGGGCGCGGGCATGGCCGATCACCCTGTCCACGTCGCTGCGCTCTACAAGTTCACGCCCTTCGCTGACCCCGAAGCCTTGCGCGGGCCCCTGCTCGCCGCCTGCGAGGCGCATGGCATCAAGGGCACGCTGCTGCTGGCGCGTGAGGGGATCAACGGTACCATCGCGGGGACCGACAATGCGCTGGCGTCGGTGCTCGGCCTTATCCACGCTTTGCCGGGCTGCATTGATTGCGATGTGAAGTTCTCCGCCGCCCCCACCATGCCCTTCCACCGCATGAAGGTGCGGGTGAAACGCGAGATCGTGACGATGGGCGAGCCCGATATCGACCCCACGCTGTCGGCGGGCCACTATGTCGACCCGCACGACTGGAACGCGCTGATCGCCGATCCCGACACCATCGTGATTGACACCCGCAATGATTACGAAGTGGCGGTCGGCACCTTTGCGGGTGCAGTTGATCCGCAGACGCCATCTTTCCGCGATTTTCCCGCGTGGTTCCGCGCACACCGTGAGGAACTGCTCAAGGGCAAAAAGAAGGTCGCGATGTTCTGCACCGGGGGCATTCGCTGCGAGAAATCGACCAGCTTCCTGCGGGCCGAGGGGATCCACGAGGTTTATCACCTCAAGGGCGGCATTCTGAAATATCTCGAACAGGTGCCTGAAAATGAAAGCCTGTGGCGGGGCGAATGCTTCGTCTTCGATGAGCGGGTGACGGTGCGCCACGGCCTTGCACGAGGCACGTTCCAGCTGTGCCGCGCCTGCCGCCGCCCGCTCGATGCCGCCGCGCTCACCCATCCGGATTATGAGGACGGGGTGAGCTGCCCCGCCTGCATCGCCGAACGCACGCCGCAGCAGCGCGCCGGTTACGCCGAACGCCAGCGGCAGGAGGCGCTGGCCAAGGCACGCGGCGAATTGCACGTGGGTGCGGTGCGCACGGCGGTGCCATGACCACAGGGCTGCCCGTTCTCTACTCCTTCCGCCGTTGCCCCTATGCGATGCGGGCGCGCATGGCGCTGTGGGTGGCGGGCATCGCGGTGGAACTGCGCGAGGTAAAGCTGGCCGCCAAGCCGCAGGAATTGCTCGCAGCCTCGCCCAAGGGAACCGTGCCGGTCCTGGTGCTCGACGATGAAACCGTGATCGACGAAAGCCTCGCGATCATGCGCTGGGCCTTGGCGCTGAATGACCCTGAAAGCTGGCTGGCAGGCGATGATACGGCGCTGATCGCGGTCAACGACGGAAAGTTCAAACATCACCTCGACCGGGCGAAATATCCGGGGCGCTATGAGGAAGATGACGGCACCGATCACGGCACCGAAGCGCTGGCGCTGCTGCATCCGCTGGAAGAGCGGCTGGCAGGCAGCGCGTTTCTCTGCGGCTCGACCCGCAGCCTGACCGATATCGCGCTGTTCCCCTTCATCCGCCAGTTCGCTCACATCGACCGCAAGTGGTTCGCCGCCCAGCCCCTGCCGCGTTTGCAGGAATGGCTGGAGCGGCACCTTGCGTCGGACCTGTTCGCCAGCATCATGCCCAAATTCGCGCCGTGGACATCGGGCGATGCGCCAATTGGGTTCGGACCAACCTGAACAAATACGACAAGGCCGAAGGGCACTGGAACCGCTCAGTCGCGGGGGGCGCGCCCCGATTGATCGTTCTTTTTCAGAGCAAACAAGCCAAGCAGAATGACGGCCACTGCAACGAGAGAACTGGTCATCGTTTCCTCCTCCTACGCTTCCTTCATAGCATAGTGCTGGCGGACGAAACAAAAGCACAGGGGTGACGTCGACACGGAAATCCAACCGTTCACCGCCCGCTATCTCTGGATCAGCCCCGCGCGGAACGCATCGACCAGCCAGCTTGCCGCCGGGCCGAGCCGGGTATCGCGGCGCCACAGCGCGCTGAGGCGATAATGCGCGCCGGGCTTTTCCGGCAGGTCGAGTTCCACCAGCGCGCCGTTCGCGATGTCGCCTGCCACCATCGCGCGCGGCATGTTGCCCCAGCCCAGCCCTTCCTTGAGCAGCGAGTGCTTCGCGCCCAGATCGCCCAGCCGCCAGGTCAGCGGACTGAAAACCGAAAACTCGCGCCCTTCGGTCAGCGGCGAACGATCGGTGAGCACCAGTTGCAGGTGATGGCGGCTGTCTCCGGGCGCCAGGTCGGCCCGCGCCAAAGGATGCGACGGCGCAGCGACCGGGATCAGGTCGATCTCGCCCACCGCCTGCCGTTCCAGCGCGGGCTGATCGCCGATCACCGGCCCACCGATGGCAAGATCGGCCCCGCCCTCGATCAGGCAGGCGGCGACCGCACCCAGCCCTTCTATCCGCAAGGTCAGCGCACAGGTCGGAAACATGCGCCGGAACTCCCCCAGCACCCGCGCGGTGATGTCGCCCGGCACCATCACGTCGATCACCAGCGTCAGCGATGGCTCCTGCCCCGCATGGAGCGAGCGCGCCTTGGCCAGCAGTGCATCGACCCCGTCGGCGATGGCGCGCGCTTCGGCGAGCAGTCCCTCGCCCGCCGGGGTCAGCACCGGACGGCGCGAGCCTTCGCGCGCGAAGAGGCTGAGCGCCAGCTGCGCTTCAAGCTGGGCGATGCCATAGGATATGGCCGAAACCGCGCGCCCCATGGCCTTTGCCGCCCCGCCGAAGCTGCCGTGTTCGGCCACGGCCATAAATATGCGCAGGTGATCGAGACTGGGTTCGCCGAGCTTCATGGCGCTTATGTTCAAATAATCCGAACATCATTGCAAGTTTTATAGCACTTATCCGCACGAACCTCATGGCCTATCTCGCGTTCAACCTTAGACAAGGAGACACGCCATGATCGAACTGCGTCCCTTCAGCACCCTCGGCGCCGCCAACCACGGCTGGCTTGATGCGCATCATCATTTCTCTTTTGCCAATTACCACGATCCCGCTCGCGTCCACTGGGGCGCTCTGCGGGTCTGGAACGATGATGCGATCGCGCCCGGCACCGGCTTTCCCACCCATCCGCACAGCGACATGGAGATCATCACCTATGTCCGCACCGGTGCCATCACCCACCGCGATTCGATGGGCAATGAAGGTCGCACCGAAGCGGGCGACGTGCAGGTGATGAGCGCCGGTAACGGCGTGCGTCATTCGGAATACAACCTTGAAGACACCGAAACGACCCTGTTCCAGATCTGGATCATCCCCGATGAGCGGGGCGGCGAACCCAGCTGGGGCGCCCGCCAGTTCCCCAAGGATGGTCGCGAAGGCGCCTTCGTCCCGCTCGCCAGCGGATTGCCGAACGACAACGATGCGCTGAAAATCCGCGCCGATGCCCGCGTGCTCGGCGCAACGATCAAGGCGGGGACAAGCGTGACCTACGCGCCCCGTTCGGCCGAACGCAGGCTCTACCTCGTGCCTGCGACCGGCAGGATCCGGATCGGCGAGGTCGAAGCGAACGCCCGTGACGGCATGGCGATAACCGCGCTCGACAGCGTCACCATCACCGCGCTGGAAGACAGCGAAGTGGTGCTGGTCGACGCCGCCTGAACCTGACCGTCTGCCACCCGGAGCCGGCCCGCCCCTCTCCATCTCCCGTGCCAGACGGCTCCACCCCTTTTTGCATCGAAGGAACACCGCCATGAGCAAGATTCTCTACGTCACCGCCAGCATCCGCTCGAACGCCGACAGCGTTTCGCGCGGGATCGGTCAGCGCCTTGTCGATGGCCTTGCCGCCAGGTCGGGCGCGCACGTAACCACCCGCGACCTTGCCGCCAATGACCTGCCCTATGTCAGCGCCGAACGCTTCGCCGCAAACCTCACCCCCGCGGCCGAGCGCACGCCGCAGCAGGCGGAACTGGCTGGCATTGCCGACACGCTGATCACTGAGTTGCAGTCCGCCGACACCATCGTCATCGCCTCGCCAGTCTATAATTTCGGCCCTCCCGCCACTCTCAAGGCGTGGGCCGATCTGGTGGCGCGTGCCGGAACGACCTTTCGTTACACGCCGAACGGTCCCGAAGGGCTGCTGACGGGCAAGAAGGCCTATCTTGCCATCGCCAGCGGCGGCACCCCGATGGGCAGCGACATCGACTTCATGAGCCGGTGGCTGATCTTCTTCCTCGGCTTTCTCGGCATCGGCGATGTCGAAATCGTCGCTGCCGACGGGATCATGGGCGAAGGTGGTGAGGCGAAGATTGCCGCCGCACAGGACGCTGCCGTCAGGCTTGCTGCCTGATCACGCGCCGCGTCGTTCCCCCGGGAGCGGCGCGGCGGTGTCGAACACCAGTGCAGCTTCGGCCTGACGCGCGTAAAATTCGGGGCGGCGCGGATAGCGTACCGTGAGCAGCAGGACCAGCGCCACCGCGATCCCCGCCCCGACCACAAGAAAGATCGAGGAAAGCCCCCCCATCGCATCGGTCTTGCCCAGCATGAAGGCACCAAAGGAAATGCCGAAATTGCTCACCGCCATGTAGATCGAGAACTGGGTCGCCGCGACCTTGGGATCGCACAGTCGCATCGAAATCGGCAAGGCCGCCACGGTCAGCAGCAGGTCGAGCGAATACCAGCAAAACACGAAGCCGATGAACAGCCGCGGATCGCTCCACCACGGTTCGGCCAGATACATGCCCGCGACCATCCAAAATTGCACCGCCAACCACATGATCGCAATCCGCTTGGCCCCGTACCGGTCGCCGAGCCATCCCCCCAGCGTCATGCACAGCACCCCTGCAACAAGGCTTGCACTGGCGGAAAGCGAGGCGATCTGGGATGTGTCCCATCCGCCGTAATTGGCCCCGATCAGCGGCGTTGCGCCGGTAAAGCCGCCCACCATCAGCCCGCGCCCGAACAGCACCGGCAACCACAACAGGCTGACAAGTTTGCCCATCGAGAGGAAGGTCGATCGCAGCAGCGGCCACCATGCTTCGAGCTGGATCGCGAGATTGCGTTCATTCGCCCGGCCATCGCTCCATGGCAGCAGCCGCTCGCCGTCGCGCTCGCGGAAGGCGGCGATATAGAGGCACAGCGCGAGGATGATGACTGCGACGATCAGGTAGGCGGCCGGCGCGCCGAAATCCTGAATTACAAAGCCGCAGATTGCGGTGGCGGTTGCGATACCGATGGATTGTCCGCCGAACATCATGCCGCTGCCCCGCGCGCGTTCATCCTCGGTCATGATATCGACCGCAAGACCATCCACCGCGACATCCTGAAACGTGGTGGCCATGTTCACGGTAAAGCCGATCGCGCCCAGAAAGGCGACATCGGTGACGGCAGGATCGATCACAGCGGCGCCGACAAGGCTGGCGATCATCACCGCCTGCGCGCCGAGAATCCACGCCCGGCGGCGGCCCATCGGCAGGAAGGTGTAACGGTCCATGACGAAGCCGTTGACCAGCTTCAGCGACCACGGCAGCGCGGTCAGCGCGGCGACCGATCCGACATCACCCGCGCTCGCCCCGTTGACCGCCATCCACGCCGGGATCGCAAACCAGAACAGCCCGATCGGCATGCCCTGTCCGACATAGAGGATGAACAAGGTGAACAGCCGCAAAGGCCGGCTCTGTTCCAGCACCAGTCCACCGGGTTTTGTCGCAATGCCGATTGCAGTTCTCCCGCAGATCGCCCGGTATCCCGTGCGAGGCTTGATCTGCAGGCAGGTGTACGGTCACGACCGCACATCACAAAGCCGCACAGGGCAGGAAGACCGGAATTGACGCTTTTTTGACGCAGCAACACCGGACTTGCGGTCAGAGCCGGTTGCGCACCAGCAGCGGCTTGAAGATATTGCGGCTGGGGCGGATGACAATGATCGCCACACCGGCCAGCGCCACCGCCGCGCCCGTCATTAGCGGCCAGCCGATTTCATCCCCCGTCAGCCATGTCCCGAAGGCAATCGTCAGCAGCGGGGTCAGCAGCGTAAGCGGCACGATCAGGTTGGCATCATGCGCCTGAAACAGTTTGAAATAGGCCGAATGCGCGCCGACCGAAACGACCAGCCCCGCGAACACCACGCAGGCCCCCACCGCCAGCGGCGCAGCCCGCACCGCCGCGATCTGGCCCGTCTCCAACGCCAGTGTCGCAGGCAGCATCACCGCCAGCGATGCCACCGCCGCCCAAGCCTGAAGCGCGACCGACCCGATCACCAGCCGCTTCACAAAGACCGAGGCAAAGGCGCCGATCAGGACCCCGACAAAGGCATAGGCAAGGCCCACGAGGCTGCCCGACGCCGAAGGCGAGCCGATCGCCAGCCCCACCCCGCCCAGCGCCAGTGCCATGCCGATCCCGCGCCGCCAGCGCACTTCCTCGCCGAGGAACATGATCGCGAACAGGACGGTCAGCGGCGCGCCCGCAAGGTTGACGATCCCCACGGCCGAAGGGCTGGCGGTTTGCAACCCGACGAATTGCAGCCCGAAGCTGCCCCCGGTCACCGCAAAGCCGATTCCCAGCACCAGCGGCAGGCGCGCCGGAATCCGGCGCAACAGCGGGAACAGCACCACCAGCACCATCACCGATCGCAGCGCGGTGTAGAACAGCGGCGGCAGGCCAAGCGTGCTCACCGCAATCTTGCTGACCACGACATTCAGCGCCCAGGCGATGTTGCAGAACAGCATGATCGCCAGCGCTGAAAAAGGCAGATTGGCGGGCATCAGGTGGCGGTGTCGCCGAAGACCTCGTCCACGACTTCGGCGGGCAGGCTTTCGCGCAGTTCCTCGCGCCACACGGTGGCGACCGCGTCCGACGGCGCGCGCCAGTCGCCGCGCGGGGACAGCGCGCCGGCCGAGGACACCTTCGGCCCATTGGGCAGCGCGGAGCGCTTGAACTGCGAGAAGCCGAAAAAGCGGTGCACGAACCGGTCGAGCCAGTGGGCGATGGTTGCAAGTTCATAAGCGTTCTTGCGCGCATCGGGGAAACCCGCCGGCCACAAGCCGGCCTCGCGCGCGCGCCACGCGTGCCATGCGAGGAACGCCACCTTTGACGGGCGCTGGCCGAAACGGATCACGTGATGAAGGAAAAAGTCGTTCAATTCATAGGGCCCCACCAGCTCCTCGGTCGACTGGATCTGCCCATCCGCGCCCGGCGGCACAAGTTCGGGGCTGATTTCGGTATCGAGGATCGCCGCCAGCACCTCACCGCAGGCATCGGTGAACTGCCCGGTCTGAATCACCCAGCGGATCAGATACTGGATCAGCGTCTTGGGCACGCCCGCATTGACCCCGTAATGGCTCATGTGATCGCCCACGCCATAGGTGCACCAGCCCAGCGCCAGTTCGGAAAGATCCCCGGTGCCGATCACGAAGCCGTGATGCTGGCCCGCAAGGCGGAACAGGTAGTCCGTACGCAGCCCCGCCTGCACGTTCTCGAAGGTCACATCATGCACCGGTTCTCCGGCGGCGAAGGGATGGCCGATATCCTCCAGCATCTTCGTGGCAGCAGGACGGATGTCGATCTCGTCCGCGGTGATTTCCATTGCCTGCATCAGCTGGTGGGCGTTGTCTTTCGTGCCGTCGGATGTGCCGAAGCCGGGCATGGTGTAGCCGCGGATGGTGGTGCGCGGCAGGCCCAGCCGGTCACACGCCTTGGCGGCGACGATCAGCGCATGGGTGGAATCGAGCCCGCCCGAAATCCCGATTACCAGGCTTTTGGCCCCGGTCGCCTGGATGCGGCGCATCAGCGCGTCGACCTGGATGTTGAACGCCTCGTAGCAGTCTTCGTCGAGCCGTTCGGGCCGGTGGGGTACGAAGGGGAAGCGCGCGACCGGGCGGACAAGGCCGATATCGCCCCCGGCATAGGCGTGCTCGAAGATGATCCGGCGATAGGAATCCTCGGGCCGGCCCGCGGCCTCGGCCGCATCGGTGAAGGTCTGGTTGCGCAGGCGTTCGGCGGCGATGCGGTCGGTGTCGATATCGATCACGCATAACTCGCCGGCCAGATCAAACCGCGCGCTTTCGGCCAGCAGGTCGCCCATTTCGTAGATCACGCCCTGCCCGTCCCATGCCAGATCGGTGGTGCTCTCGCCGTGGCCGCTTGCCGAATAGACGTAAGCCGCAATCGCGCGGCTGGCGCTGGAGCGGCAGTGCAGATGGCGATCATCCGCGCGCCCGATGGTAATCGGCGAGGCGGAAAGATTGCACAGGATCAACGCACCTGCCAGCGCAGCGGTCATTCCCGGCGGGATCGGCGCCCAGTAATCCTCGCAGATCTCCACCCCGAAGCGGAAACCGGGCAGATTGGCGGCGGCAAATACCAGATCGGTGCCGAACGGCACTTCCTCGCCTGCCACCGCGATCCACAGGTCGGTGCAATCGCGCCCGTGGGCGAAATAGCGTTTTTCGTAGAATTCGCGGTAATTGGGCAGGAAGCTCTTGGGCACCACGCCCAGCAATTCGCCGCCCGCGATCACCAGCGCACAATTATACAGCTTGCCCCCGCGCCGCAGCGGTGCGCCCACTACCAGCACCGGCGCAAACTCGGCCGAAGCCGCGATCACTTCAGCCACCGCGCGTTCCACCCCGTCAAGCAGCGCATCCTGCAACAACAGGTCGTCGATGGCATAGGAGGACAAGGTCAATTCGGGGAACACCACCAGATCGACGTTGGCCCCATGGGCCTTGCGTGCCTCGTCGAGCACGCCTGCCGTGTTGAAGGGGACATCGGCCGGACGCGCGCAAGGGGTCGCGGTCGCCACCCGCACGAAGCCGTGGGCATGCATGTCGAAAAAGGGGTGCGAGGTCTCGTTCATGATGCTTCGCGCGCTCCGGGGTGCAAGTTCGCTGCCTCTAGCGGCTAATCGCTTCGCTTCCTAGCATCGCCGGCAAAAGTCCTGCTTCGCGCGGCCCAAGCCATTCGATTGTCACCTGAGCTTGCGCCTGCACGAACAAGGCTGCAAGTGATCTGTCACCAACAAGGAGCCGCACGTCCATGGCCGACCCCACCTATACCCCGCCCAAGATCTGGAACCCCGAGACTGTGTCGGGCGGGCGCTTTGCCGGGATCAATCGTCCGACCGCCGGATCGCGCGAGCACAAGGCGCTGCCCGAAGGCGACAACCCCTTCCAGCTCTATTCGCTCGCCACGCCCAACGGTGTGAAGGTGACGGTGATGCTGGAGGAATTGCTCGAAGCCGGCCATGCGGGGGCCGAATACGACGCCTTCACCATCAATATCGGCGATGGCGAGCAGTTCACCAGCGGCTTTGTCGCGGCCAACCCCAACTCCAAGATTCCCGCGTTGATGGACAAAAGCGGCCCTGTGCCCTTCCGCGTGTTCGAAAGCGGGGCGATCCTTGTCCACCTTGCCGAAAAGTTCGGCGCTTTCCTCCCCGCCGATCCGGCAGCGCGCGCCGAGGTGCTTTCGTGGGTGTTCTGGCAGGTCGGCACCGGCCCCTTCATCGGCGGGGGGTTCGGCCATTTCTACGCCTATGCGCCGGAGAAATACGAATATCCGATCAACCGCTACGCAATGGAAGCCAAGCGCATCTTCGATGTCGCCGACCAGCGGCTGGCGCAAAGCCGATTCCTGGCCGGCGAGGAATATACCATCGCCGATATCGCCAACTGGCCATGGCTCGCCCCCTTCGTGGCAGGGCAGATCTACAACGACGCCAAGACCTTCCTTGCCATTGACCAATACGAAAACGTCGGACGCTGGGCGCGCGAGATCGCCGCACGGCCTGCGGTAAAACGCGGGCGGATCGTCAACAAGACATGGGGTGATGAAGACAGCCAGCTGCACGAACGCCATGGGCCGGGTGATTTCGACGGCAAGAAGCTCGACTGGACATTCTGAACGCGCCCGGGGTTGCGATCCGCATCGCCAACCCCTTCACAAGACAAAATCACGCGCTATAGAGCGCGGCTCTGCTGGGGTGTAGCCAAGCGGTAAGGCAGCGGTTTTTGGTACCGCCATGCGCAGGTTCGAATCCTGCCACCCCAGCCAGCGATTGCTTCAGATCCGAGGCACTGAAACGCAACGGCTTCCCCTGCGAGGCAAGCTGAAACGTGCCAGACGGAACCGCGATCAAGACCGCAAAATCAGCACATCACACCCCGGACTTCCACGAGCCGCGCGGCGCCTCCATACCGGTCAATCATCGGAATGCGGCTCTCAATGAACCACCGGCCGGCTTTCCAGGGCGAGCGCCACGGCCTCGTCGATCTGGTTGATCCGGAATGGCCCATCATAGCTGCTGGCCCGCGCGAGCCGCCGCGCGGCAAGCACCGGATCGCCGCTGGCCATCAGCACCGGGACAACACCATCCTCGCAAATGGCCCGCGCGGCGCGGATCGCACACCCGGCTGCGATCGTATCGCCGATCACGATGATGTCGGGCCTGCGCTGCCGCGCTGCCGCCAGCGCCTGATGCTCGGTCAGGGTATGGTCGAAAGTGCAAAAGCCGAGATCGGCCAAATAATGCTCGATTGCGCGGCTGATGGCGATGTTGTCATCAATGATGAGTGCGTGCGGCATCGGATTTTCCCTTCCTGCCCAGCCAGTCTGCCGTGCGCCGCCGTTCGCGGCGCTTCGCAATTCACCGGAGGGACAGGAAGCATGGATGCGCCAGCCGCAGCGCGGCGCGGCGCGGCGGAGCTGCGTTAAGGACATTTACCGATAAAATCATGTGTCCGGATGGCATAGAACAGCACTGTCGGACGGGAGCAACAGCCTCGTTTTGAATCTGACCGGAAGCGATGATTCTGACCCAGAGCGACGCGATGATCGTACGACAACGGCTCGCGGGCGTTCCCAAAACGAGATGCCTTCGGGCATTGCAGGTCAGGGAAGCCCGCGAGTTTTGCAACACCACCCCCCGATTACCTTGCGGGTCTGAAAGTCCAATTCTTTCAGGCCCGCGCTCCGTCAGTTGCGCCTGTCAGGTCTGCGCGCGATCGGTCATTGCATCGCCGTCCGGTGCGAGACGTGGATCATTGATCGAGACTGGCGCCGATTTCCGCGCGAGCCGACCAAGCAACCCCGTATAATTACGAGTGCCATCTATCCCGCTATCCGGCCCACTGGAAAAATTCGGATTATTCGAATATATGAAACCGGTTGGAGGAGAATGCGACAGGGGGATGACACGGGCGGTCGGGGACGCGTGCCCTATACCCAACTGGCTGGTCCACTGATTGACCAGATCCCGGCGGCTATTGCCCTGTTCGATGCCGAATTGCGCTGCGTGATGGTGAACGCGCGCTGGCTTACCCAGTTTCCGTCACCTGCTGCCGATCCGGTCGGACGCGACTGCAACGACCTGTTTGAGGACGGTTGCATGCTATTGCGCGGCTATCTCGAACGGGGGCTGGCGGGCGAAACCTTCTCGAGCGAAGCGGCTTCGCCCGATTCCTCCGATGGCGGCCAATACTGGTTCCGCTCCCACGTCGCCCCTTGGCGAGACACCAGAGGCAAGGTGCGCGGCGCGATGCTGGTGTGCGAGAATGTCACCGCCGAAATGGAACAGACCCTGCGAACAAGGCTGCTGCGGGAGGAATTGTCGCTGTTTGTCGACAGCGCCGAAGGGTTTGCCCTGTGCCTGCTCGACGAGCAGGGCCGTGTGACGATCTGGAATTCCGGTGCCGAACGGCTGACAGGCTGGAGCGAGGCCGAAGCGATCGGCCAGACCTACGGGTTCCTGTTCGATGCCGATGAGCAGGCACAAGGGCTGCCCGCCGCCCAGATCGATCTTGCCCGCACGAACGGCGTGTTCCGTGACCGCTGCTGGCGCATCCGCAAGGACGGCACCCGCTTTTGCGCCGAAGTGATCATCACGCGGATCGAAGGCGACGGCATGCTGCCGGGTGGCTTCGGCGAGGTTCTGCGCGATGTCACCAGCGAAGAATTCCAGGCTCGTTCGCTGGAGGCCAATGCCGTGCTGCTGCGATCGATCCTGGAAACTATCCCCGAAGCATTGGTGGTGATCGACATCAACGGCCGGGTTCTGCTGTTCAGCAAGACAGCCGAGGCCATGTTCGGATATGCGGCCAGCGAGGTGATCGGGCGCGATGTCAGGATGCTGATGCCTGAGCAGGACCGCAAGGCACATGACGTTCAGATGCGGCACTATCGCCGGACCGGCGAAAGCCGGATGATGGGCGCCAAGCGCCGTCTGATCGGTCGGCGCAAGGACGGGACCGAATTTCCTCACACGCTCCAGATCGCCGAGGCTTTCGGCGGCGGGCAGCGGATGATTGCGGGCTTCATGCAGGACCTGAGCGAGAAAGAGGCGACCGCAGCCAAGCTTCAGGAATTGCAGCGCGAACTGGCCCATGTCTCGCGGGTCTACGAGATGGGAATCCTGGCGAGCACCATCGCGCACGAACTCAACCAGCCGCTGATGTCGGTCACGATCAGAGTACAGACCGCTGCCGACATCCTGCAGAAAGACGATCCTGCACACCGCATGGTCGTTGTCGACGCCTTGACCGAGGCCGGCAGCGAGGCCATGCGTGCAGGCGACATTTTGCGCCGCTTGCGGGCGTTCCTGTCCCGCGGAGAGTTGGAAAAAACGCTCGAAGACCCGTGCAAGCTGGCTGAAGACGCACTCTATTTCGAAGCCGCCCGCGCGCGCTATCGCAATATTGACTGCAAGGTCGACTGCCCTGCCGGCATGCCGCCGATCCTGGTCGACCGGGTGCAGGTCCAGCAAGTCATCCTGAACCTGGCCAAGAACGCGATCCAGTCGGTCGACGAAAACGGCAAGGTCATGGTCAGAATTGCGACTGAAGCGGATCAGATGCGCTTTACAGTCAGCGACACCGGGCCGGGCGTACTGCCCGAACGGCTCGAACGACTATTCGAACCGTTCAGCACCACCAAGACCGAAGGCATGGGACTGGGTCTGCCCATCTGCCGCTCGATCATCGAGGCCCATGGAGGACGGATCTGGTATGAACCGTCACCCGCAGGAGGGGCGTCATTCGTCTTCACCCTTCCGCATTTCATGCAGGAGTATGACGATGAGCAATAGGCACAGGCTTGTCCATGTCGTCGATGACGACGAAGGGGTTAGACGATCGTTGGATTTCCTGCTGTCCCATGCCGGCTACGAGGTGCGGCGCTGGGACTGTGCGGAAGCCTTTCTGAGGGGCGCCGAAAAGATGGTGCCGGCCTGCGCGTTGATCGACATCCGCATGCCGGGGATGGACGGGTTGGCGCTGCAGAAGGAGATGAAGGCGCAGGGTTTCAATTTTCCGATCATCATCCTGTCGGGCCACGGCGATATTTCCATGGCAGTGCAGGCAATGCAGGCCGGCGCTGTCGATTTCCTGCAAAAACCCGCCGAACGCGAAAGCGTGCTTGGCGCTGTCAGGTCGGCGCTGGAAACGATCACCGATTGCGAGGAGCAGCGCAATCGCGCCGACTGGGCGATAACCCAGCTGGGCCGCCTGACCACCCGCGAACAGGAAGTGCTCGATGGCCTCGCCTGCGGCTATCCCAACAAGACCATCGCCTATGATCTCGGCATCAGTGCGCGCACTGTGGAAGTCTATCGCGCCAACGTGATGGACAAGCTGGGAGTGAACAGTTTTGCCGATGCCCTGCGCATTGCCTTTGCCGCCGGGCTTGGTTCGGAGCGACGCTGGCTCGAGACACATACGCTGATCGCCCACCAGCGCCAGAGCGAGTGACCGGATGTATGCCGACAGAGCGGACAACTCCCTTCCCCATCCGCATTCGGATCAATGCGCCAGCAGCAGCGGCACCGGGCAGGTCTTGAGCATCGTCCGGGTCACTCCGACGAAAATCGCCTGCGCGAGCCGCGGGCTGCCATAGGCCCCCATCACCAGAAATCCCGCGTCAATGGCGCGCACATGATCGATCAGCGCCGCCGCGACCGTATCGTCGCTGGGTCGTTCGACCAGTTCCGGCACCACTCCATGACGCGACAGATAGGTGGCGATCTTCTCTATCGGCATACCGCCAGAGGGCGGATCGACGGACAGCACCACCACCTCGGCAGCGCAGCGCAGCAGGGGCACCGCCGCGCGCACTGCCTCGATGCCGGGATCAGACCCGTCCCACGCGATCAGCGCCGGATTGCCAGCGCACGCAGGATGCATCCTCCTGCGGCGGCGGATATTCATCCGGCCCGCGCCCCGGCTCGTCACTATCCGGCAAGGGTGGTTCCGTTTCGGGCAATTCGGGCCGCGCAGGCTCGGTCGGCAACGGGGTTATCCCGGGCGGTTCTTCGGGTGCGATCCGGTCGGGCCGGAGCGGCGGGATGCCGGTGCCGGCGTGATACGACTGCGTCACGCTCAGCCGACCGGGATCTTGCGGACCCGGCTGGCCGCCTGCTTGTCCTTGCCGATCGTGAGCTTGAGCACGCCGTGGCGATATTTCGCCTCGATCCGTTGGGGATCGACATCCGAAGGCAGGGTGAGCCGCCGCTCGAATGCGCCATAGCTGCGTTCGCTGATCAGGCAGTCGCCCGATTTCTCCTGTGCTTCGGCACGCTTCTCACCGGAGATCGAAAGGATACCGTCGGCAAATTCGACATTGATGTCCTTGTCCTCAAGGCCGGGCAGTTCGGTTGCCAGTTCATAATGGTCTTTCCTGTCCGTGAGTTCGACCAGCGGGCTGAACTCGGCGCCGTTGATCTGCTGAAAGACGCGCCGCATCGATCCGGGCATGGCCAGATCATCGAACAGCTGGTCTATCTCGCCGCGCAAGCGGCCGAACATTGTCGACATGCCTTGATCTTGAGAAGGCCGCATCGGCACCATTGCCTGTCGGTTCATCGGCGTTTTTCTCCTCTTGCCTTGCGCTGCCATCACAGCGGCATCGTTTCGGGGCAGTGCGCCCGATACGGTCATTAGCCGCGCGTGAGCGCAGGCGGGATCGGTAAACCTACAGACCTCGCGCCTCGGAAATTACCGGATAGGCATCGCGGTCAAGGCTGCAGAGGATCGCGACGAACCACACGGCAAAATGGAGAGAGGCCAATCCCATCGCCTCGTACAAGACAAAGCCGAAGCGCGCGACCACCTGGACCGTGATCATCATCGCCATCATCGCGACCACGGCGGCCGGATACTAATATTTCGGCGCGATGGACGATGAGCGCGCAGCGCCCGTTCCGCCGCCCGGCACCGAACGGACGACCGCGCCCGAGGGCAGCGTCGATGTCGAGCTTCCGCAGGCTCCGATGACCAATATGCCGCCCGAGATGTCGCCGACCGATGACAGCCCGGATACACAAGCGCAAGGCGAAGCCGGAACGCCCTGATGGCCGCTTCGCAAAGCCTCGGGCATTCACGGATATTGCTCGCCAGTGCCGTTGTGGTTGAGTGACATGGCAGGCAATCGCGGCAAGCGTGCTGCCCCCAAAGCGCTTCCCGATTGCCTGCACCGCGCAGACCGGAGCGCCAGCCGCCAGCTAGAACCGGAACGGCAGGCGGATCGCCAGCGACATGTCGGGGCTGTCATCGGTAAGCCCGATCCCGAGATTGGTGACCAGTGCCAGACGCGGCGAAAGCGAGAAGGTCGCGCCGAAATTCGCGATCCCGACATTGGCCTGGCTGCCCACCACCGCGCGGCGTTCCTGTCCTTCGGGGGTCAGATGGGTGCGCTGCACCAGCCGCTGGCTATAGGACATCGCAATGCTCGACTTGTCATTGAGGGCAAAAGCCAAGCCCGCCCCGAACTGCCAGGCATCGCCGACATCGACCCGCCCGGGAAGATCGCCCGGGTTTTCGTCGATATCGTCGAAATCGCGCCCGAAATTCCGGAAATAGGTGAGGTTTCCGAACACAACCAGCGGATCGATCGTCTTGAGCACCGCGACGCCGAGCGATGCGCCATAGACCCCGTTGCCGGTGGCGAGACGATCCGGCACCTGCAGGTTGCCCTCGGTGTTCTCGACCTCGATGAAATCGACGCCGAAGGGATCGCGCCCGGTCGGGAACTTGACCCGCGCGCTCACCACCACATCGGGCGAACGCAGGGTTTCCGCCTTCACCCGGTAGCTCGCGCCGAAGCTGAGATCGCCGAAGCCTTCGTCGTGAACGGTTCTTTCGACCAGCGCCGAGGCAGAGCCCCCCGCCCCGCCGGAACGGAAATTGGACGTGCGGTAAAGAAACGGCATATTGGCATCGACAAACAGCCGGTCGGTAAGGCCGTAGCGGATGGTCGGATCGAAGGTGAAGATGTCCGACTTGATCTGGTCGATGCTGATCGTGCCGAGGAAGATCGCATCGAGCGCAAGAAAACCGTTGAGCGAGATCCGCGCATTGTCGAAATGCGAATAGCCGAGGCCAAGATCGAAACCGAGCCGGTCGCCGAAGCGGCCCTGCTGTTCCTGCGCGACCTCGACCACCGCATCGCTGGGGGCAGGAGAACGGCGCTCGGGATCTTCTCCCTCGACGCCGCTGCCCGGGGGGGGCTCATCCTGCGCCGCTCGCACGAAGCTGCGATCGAGATCCTGCCTGCGAAAGAAGGCCAGCGCCGGATCATCGGGGATCGCCAGCTTCTGCGGCGCGATATAGGCTCCGCGCAGCTCCGCCGCCTCGGCCGCTTCGATCGAGGCGAGCGGCACGGCTTCGGCTTTTTCGATCAGCGCCAGCCGCGCTTCGAGTTCGGCCAGTCTGCGGCGATAGTCGGCCTCGCGCTGCTGGAGGCTTTCGACCTCCTCGCGCAGGGTCGCGATGTCGTCGGGGGCATCCGGTGGCTCTTCGGCGGCAGCAACCGCAGGTTGAACGGCAATTGCGCCCGCGATGGCAGCCATCGCAGTCATGGGGCGCGAAAATTTCCTGATCATCATCCTTCTCCCGAGCATTATGGATTGAGCAATTTCCACAGCGTGGCCGGATCCGGCACACCGGTTTCATTCAGGCCAACGCTGCGCTGGAAGTCGCGGAACGCGTCGCGCAAGGCGGGGGTGTAGGTGCCGTCCTCCGCGCCGGAATAGAGCCCGCGCAGCTGCAGCGCGGCCTGCGCGCGGCGCAGAATCGTTTCGTAAACAAAGGCACGGTTCTGCCCGTCACCGACCTCGAGCATCTGCGAAAAGCGCGCGATGCGGAACGGGCGCAACCCGCCCACCATGCGCTGGGTCACGCCCACCAGCCGGTCTTCGGGATGCTGCGCGCAGTGGTTCTCGACGATCAGATCGAGCGCAGCGGCATTGTGCCAAGGCGTCAGATCGAAGGTATCGGGCTCGTAGAGATTGGCTGCGCTCAGATAGCCTTCGATAAAGCCGATCATGCGCTGGTAGTCGGGCGACGTGGTGTCCGCCCGGGCGTTGACGAAGCGTTCGCAGGTCATCATCCCTGCGCCTTCGACCGCGAACTGGCGCGGGTTATCCTGCGCGCGCGCCGGATACAGCGCCGCAGCCGCCAGCAAGCCAAGCACAAAAGGTCGCGTTTTCATGGTTATATCTCCCCGATAATTAATCGGCTCCGGTCAGAAGCCGTGGCCTTTCATGGCGCTCAGCGCCTCCTGCGCGCGCACGATCTGCTGGTTCTGCAAGGCATCGACGCCGAAAATCACCGAGGCGCTGTTCTCGATCATGTTGCTGTCGCTTGCGAGAATGGTCTGCTGCAGCAGCTGGCCGATCTCGCCGCCGGCAAGCTGGCTGGTGCTGTCGAGCCCGCCATTGCCGGTCATGACGATGCCGAGCTGGTTGTCAGCCATGCGGAAGTGGATCCGGTCGCCGTCGGGAAAGGCGATGTCGACCGGGCCGCCGGACGCGTTCATCCCCGCTTGCGACAGGGAAGGCACCGCCGAGGACGGCACGATCATCACCTGCATTCCGTTCAGCGCACGATTATCCGCTCCGGCGATGACATTCGCCTGGGCCGCACCTGAAAAGCTGTCGAGCCCCCCCACGCCCAACGCGTCCTGCGGCGGGATATAGGGCGCGTAGCCTTCATGCATGTCGGTGACATCCATCCCCGGATCGCCCCCCGTCTCTCCGTCACGCGCCCAGGCGATCATCAGCTGCGGCACCGGTGTGCCGCCATTGCTGCCGGGGAGAAAATCGACACTGAACAGCAGCCGCGCGAGGGTCGTCACCCCGCTCGCGTCCTGCCAGCTGGTGAGCATGGTGATACCGAAGAACGAGACCGATTGCGGGGTCACGAACTTGCCCCGCATGTCGGCGAGTTCCTCGTCGGCCACCGGCCTCGCCCCGCCTAGCGCCGAAAGGTCGGGTTTGCCCGCGGCGACCGGGGCGGCGGCGAGCACGCAGGCGATGGCTGCGAGGGTGGTAGTGTGCCGGATGGCGGAGCGGACGGACTTGCGTAGCGTGCACATGGTCATGGTCCTTCAGAACGAGATCCGCGGGCCGAAGCCGAATTCGGCCAGCTCGGCGCCGGGCATTGTCGCGGTGAGTTCGAGCAGGCGCCTGGCAGATAGCGGCTCGGGCGGATTGAGCAGGATGTTGTCGGCGACATAGCCGTCGCCCGAAACGACGAAGAGAATGCCGTTCCAGGCCTCATCGAAACGCGGGCGGGTCATGGTCATGTTGCCGATCGCCGGATCGCCGATCGCGACCCGGTCATCCCAGGCGCGGCGGACCACGACGAAATGCTTGTATCCCCGAATATCGAGCAGCACGATCGAAGGCACTTCGAGCTTGCGCAAAGTGGCGTAATCGACCCGGTAGCCCTCGGCCTGATAACCAACCGACTGTGCATAGGTCTTCATGTCGAGCAGCGAGAAACCCTTCTGCCGCACGACATCGGGGTCAGCCACGCGCAGCATGTTGACCAGCACCTGCTGTTCGGTGGTCTCACGCCCGAAGGCATAGTTGAAAATGGTGGCGAGTGCGGCAGCGCCGCAGCTGAAATCGGTGCGCTGGCGCACCAGGTTGGTGAACTTTCGATCTTTCCAGCTTTCCAGAGAGACAGCCAGCGTGGGGGCCGTGGTGCTCACCGCGCCGAGCCATAGCGGGGTTGCCGTGCCTTCGGGCACTGTCGAACAGCCGCCGGCCACTGCGCAGGCCAGCAGCCCGGGAACGAAAGCCAGCCGTCTCTTCATCGGATGCCTGAGCAGTGTCATCAGCCTCTCCCCTGATCGCGCCCTTGATCGCAGTTGTCCCCCTGGGTGATCGGGGGAAGGGCACGAAGCCCTTCCCCGTCACGGCCGACAGATCCCTGCTCGGGGGGACCAGGATCTGCCGGTGGCCTTCCGCCCATGGGTCGCCTTACCGCGGAAGTCCGTGGCCTGACGGCGATCAGTCCGGATCGCCGCCGCCGCCGTTTCCGCCACCATTCGCAGGCGCACCGCCCGCCGAGGAGGCGATCGTCAGGGCATTGAGCTGCTGGTTGCCCACACCCGAGGCGAAGTTCACCCCGACATTGCCCGAGGTGCCATCAATCACCAGGCCGGTGACCAGGTTCTGGCTGTCCTGTTGCTCGACAAAGCTCAGGGTCGAGGTCTGGATCAGCCCGGCATTGGCTTCGGCAAGGGTGGTGTCGTTCGCTACGGCCAGGGTCATCAGGTTGGCCTGCTGATTGAGGCTGCCTGCCGCCGCGTTGACGCCGATATTGCCCGAACCGGCGATTGTGCCGCCCAGCACCGAGTTACGGTCGCGGAAGTTGTTGTTGTCTCCACCCTGTTCAGGATCATCGCCCGGCGCGGTGAATCCCGGAGTCGACCGCTGGCTTACGCCGAGCAAGGACTGGAACGAGGTGGTCGAGGCTTCCGACCAGCCGCCCACGGCATCGTCCGAGGCATTGCTCGAAGTCGCCAGCGTCGCCGAGTTCATCTGCATGTTGAAGTAACCGGCAGCCAGGTTGATCCCGGTATTGCCCGATGAATCGACCGAGAAACTGTCTACCGTGTTGATGATCGGGGCGAAATAGCCCGCCCGAATCTGGCCTTCAAGCACACCATCGACCAGGCCATCATTCGGGTCGTTGCCCGCTTCGCTCCAACCCGGGCCGAACACGGCATCGACATAGCCGTTTTCGCCATTGAGCTCGTTTTCCTCTGCATAGTTGATCTCAACACCTTGCAGCAGCTGCTTGGCGTCGGTGATCGCCACCGCCGAACTGTCGACCGCGATTTCCCCGGTGACAAAAGCACCACCGAGAATGCCGACCAGCTTCAGGAAGGTCGCATCCGTTGTCAGGCTGGTGTCGATGTTGTTGCTGTACTCGATATCGACACTGGCATCGACCTCGACGTCACCATCCTGCGCCATGGCGGGCATGGCGATGAATGCTGCGGCCGCCGTGGTTGCAAGCAATAGCTTTTTCATCTCACTTCTCCTTCGTTTTCTTCAGGGTTGCCCGCTGGCCGGCACGGTCAGCGAGAAGGTGTTGGCGGAGGAATTCCTCTCGCCACCAATCAGGTTGGCCTGGAACACGCCGCTGCCCTGGCCGAAGGCATCATCGTCGATAGCGATGAGGTCGTTCGGCCCGGTTGCGGCGTGTTCCGTGCCCCCGGATGGTTCGATCGGCGCGCGCGTCTGCTGGAGTTGCTGGTCCGTCAGCGCGCCCGCCTGGCCGATCGCCAGCGCCGCCAGGTTGGCAGACTGGTTCTGGGTTCCGGCCGAGATATTGATGCTGGCAAGGCCCGAAAGGCCGGCAAAAGCGCCCGGCCCGAGCACGATCCTGGTCGCGCGATCGGCACTGCCCCCATCGGCGTGCTGGACGATCCGATCATGGGTGAGGGCGATATCGCCAATCGCGATGAGGGCGCTCGACACCTGCTGGTTGCGGCTTCCCGCCGCGATGTTGACTGCCAGCCGTCCGCTATGGCCTGCGCCTTCGCCGCCGGTCAGGATCACCTCGTCACGCGGCTCCTCGCCGGGTTCGGCGGCAAGGCTGCCCAGCGGCAGCGCAAGGCCCGCCGCGAGTGCGATAAGTCCGGGGCGGCTCACGGGCGGCCTCCGGTAATGGCCGAAAGGCTGTCGAGCGCGCCGGACAGCGCCCCCATCGCCTGACCGATTGCCGAGCCACCCGAAAGGCTGGCGCTTTCGGAAGCGACAAGGGCGCCCGTCCGCGATGGCTGGGTCCCTGCGCCGAGCGATGCGAGATCGGACATCACGCCCAGTGGCCCTGCCTGCGGCAGCGAGGCGGTGACGAGCGATGTCTCGCTATCGGTCAGGGGAGCAAGGCCAAGCGCGATGGTGCCGATGATGGCACCCGTGGGTGCTGTGACCGTTGCGTGGCTCTGGCCGGGAAAATGGGGATCGCCGATCGCGTGACGAACATCGCGCGCATAGATGATCTCGCCTTCCACGGCGGGCTGCGGCGCTGGAGGCGGTGATGGGGCCTGCTCACCGGCAAGTAGCGGGTGTGCAATCCATGCAGCCAGAACGGCGACCGCCAATCGAAGTGCAGCGGCGCGATGAGCCAGTGGCATGATCCCTCCTCCTGCCTGCCGGACAGGCAGGGCAAAATCATGGCCGCATTCAATAATTTGCGTGGCCAGTGAACATGCCGGAAAGATCGAGGAAATCGAGAAATGAAAAAATACGGTTTTATACTAGACCAATTTTAACTATGATATTCAAACAATATTAAAAATCCGATTATATTATTTGACTAGTCAGAATTTTCTAGATGCAGAAACTTGTTATCCTGCTGAACATTTCTTCTTTCGTTTTAACGCCAATCTTTTGATGACATTGGCGAATATGCGCACGTATCGTGTGGATCGAATTGCTGCGCTGCTGGGCGATCGCCTGTGGCGCGCTTCCCTTCATCAGGTCGGCGACGATCCGCGCCTCGCATTCTGTCAGGCCGAAGAGCTTTTGCAGGTCGGCAATGCGCGGCAATCCGTTCTGTCCGGGGTTGGCGATCACCAGACACACGTAATCGTCGTCCACCGCCGCTGCCCGTAGCAGCAAAGGGGGGCTGCCAGCGGATGACTCGATGACCGCAATCTCGGTCTGCTCTCCGCGCACCGCCAGCAGGCGCGAGATTGTTCCCGCACACACGCCGCCTTGCGCATCCGGCCATAGCATTTTCTCGCGGTACCAATCCCCCGCCGCCGCGAGGTAAGGCGAATTGCGTGAGGTGGCCTGCACATTGCCGCAGCGATCGACGATCACGCGCGCTTTGCCATCGAGCCGCGACAGACAATCGAGCAGAGATTCGATATCCGGGTTTTTTGCCGGTTGCGAGTTGGTCGTGGCGACGGTTGTCATCTGAGTCCCCTCCCCTTGGCTGATGACCGCCATCTGCAGATGGACACAGGACATCGCTTGATCGTTGCGCGTGTGGAAATGCCTGATTTCAGACGGCATCGGCCATCCGCAAACTTCCCGAGTGACGTTGTTGCACTCGCCTTCGCCCAAAGCCAGGTTCGCACGCGTCCGTATTCCCCACAATCCGGAACGACCAATTCACGATGACTCCGCCATGCGATTGCAGCAAGCCCTTCCGGCTTCTAGTGTCCCGCGAACCGGCAAGGAAACGATAAACCGATGACCAATTGGCGTCTGGCGGCCCAGATCGACGATATCAGACTGCCGCTCGCCGATGTGCAGCAGCGCGCGGAGCCTTGCGCCATTGCCACGCTGGTGGACATCTCCGGCTCCGCCCCGCGCGATCCCGGTGCACAAATGCTGATCACCGAAAACGATTGCTGGGGCTTCCTGTCAGGCGGCTGCATCGAGGCCGATGTGGCCCGCCACGGGCGCGAGGCGATGGCGGCAGGCGCACCGCGGATGCTGCGCTATGGCGAGGGCAGCCCGTGGATCGATATCAAGCTTGCCTGCGGCAGCGGGATCACCGTACTGGTCGAGCCGGTCGCAGCTGGCGATCCGGCGGTGGCATCCCTGCTCCATGGTCATTCCTTACGCCGACCGGTGCTGTGGGCGAGTGACGGATCTGCCCGCAGCGCGGTGGCTGGCGGGAATGCACCCGCGTTCGCGTGGGACGGCGCCCGCTATGCCAAGCTGTTCGAGCCCGCTTCGCGACTGGTGCTGATCGGCGAGGATGGCACCGCGTTCGCCGCTGCGGCCATGGCCGTGCAAGCGGGGATGGAAGTGGCACTGGTTGCCCCGGGCGGCCCCGATCAGCCACCCTTCCACGGCATTGCCTATCACCGCATTGCTGCACCCGAGGCGCTGGTCGCGATCGGCATCGACTGCTGGACGGCCATCGCCGTGCTTTCCCACGACCGCGAGGATGACGAGCGCGCGCTGGCGGCAGCGCTGGTATCGGATGCGGTTTATGTCGGCGCGATCGGCGCAAGGGCGCGGCTTGATGCGCGGCTGGCGAAGCTGCGCGGTCACGGGGTGAGCGAGGCGGATATTGCCCGGCTCCACGCACCCATAGGGCTTCACGGCTTCGGCAAGGCGCCGCGCGACATTGCCCTGTCGCTGGTGGCCGAAGTGGCGCGGGAATTCCATGCGCGTTCGGCAACGGCGAGGTCTGCGGGGGAATCAATGTCGAGCATCGCCCCGGTTGCATCAGTATCGAGATAGGCTACGCCGGTGCTGCGCCCCTTCAGCAAAGCCGCTGCGCCCTGATCGCCTGTCAGTCGCGCCAGATCTGGCAAAGCGGCACTGGCAAAGGCCACCGGATGGCCGGGCTTGCCACCGACACGCGGCCGCGCGGCATAGCCGGCTTTGTCTGCCAGCCCTGCGAGCGCAGGGCACAGGGAAACCGGCACGAGCGGCATGTCGCCGAGAAACACGAACAGGCCCTTGCCCGGCACGCCGAATGCCCCGAGACCGGTGCGCAGCGAGGCGGCCATGCCGTCGTCCCAGTCCGGGGTCGACACGATACGGCAGGGGAGGCCGTGAAGCGCGTCGGCAACAGCTTCGTGATCGGCACCGGTGGCAACCACCACCTCGCCGAACCCCGCTGCGATCACCGCGTCGAGCGTGCGGCGGATGACCGGCGCGCCATCGATCAGCGCGAGCAGCTTGCTTCCGCCAAAGCGCCGCCCAGCCCCGGCCGCAAGCACCAGCGCATGCCAACCTTGCAGGTTCACGGCGCGCGCCCGGTCGTCAGGCCTTGGCCGCCTGACCAAGCAGCGGCAGGGTGCGGATCCGCTTGCCGGTTGCCGCGAACAGCGCATTGGCAAGCGCGGGGGAGGCGGGCGGCACGCCGGGTTCGCCAATGCCGCCCATCGGCGCGTCGCTCTCGATGAAGTGGACGTCGATCACCGGCGGCGCATCGGCCAGTTTCAACAAGTTGTAATCGTTGAAGTTGCTTTCGACCACTGCGCCCTTGTCCAGCGTGATCGCCTCACCGATCGCCGAGGAAAGACCCATGATCATCCCGCCTGCGATCTGGGCTTCGGCGTTCAGGGGGTTCACCGTGGTGCCGCAATCGACCACCGCCCAGGCCTTCAGCACCCTGGGGCTGCCGTCGTCCTTGACCGTCGCCTCGATCACCTCGGCCACAATCGTGCCGAAGCTTTCGACAATCGCGATCCCGCGCCCGGTGCCTTCGGGCAAGGGCGTGCCCCAACCCGAACGCTGCGCCGCGGTATCAAGCACTTTCTGATGGCGGGAGCCTTCGGGCAGGTGCTTGCGGCGGAACTGGTAGGGGTCCTCGCCTGCGGCATGGGCCAGCTCGTCGATGAAGCTTTCGTTGTAAAAGCCGATCTGAGTCGAATTGACCGAGCGCCATGGGCCGTCGATCTGGTTCGAGGTATAGGCGAAGTGGCGGCGCGAGGTGGCCGCCACGTCATAAATGAAGCCCGCCTCGCTTTCGGAATTGTCGCCCTGCACGTAATCGGTGCGCCATGCCGCGATCCGGCCGTCGTCATCCAAAGTGGCCGACAGCCGGGCCGAGGATTGCGGACGATAGGTGCCGTGCCGCACCTCCTCCTCGCGGCTCCACACGAGCTTGACGGGATAGGGCACCTGCTTGGCGAGTAACGCTGCCTGATCGATGATTTCTGTCACGCCGGGGAAACGCCGGCCAAAGCCGCCGCCCATGATCATCGGGTTGAAGATGACATCATCAATATCCAGCCCGGCCGCCTTGGCTGCCCGGTCACGCGCGCCGATCGGGTCCTGCAACCCGCCCCACATGTGGAGCTTGCCGTCCTTGAAATGGGCAGTGAGCGCAAAGGGCTCCATCATCGCGTGGTGGAGGAAGGGGACGCGGAAATCAGCGGTGACAGTCTTGTCGCCCGCCGCCTTGAAAGCTGCATCGACATCGCCCGCGCCCGCTTCGCCATCGGGCTTGCCGCTTCCACGCAGCCTGTCCTGCGCAGCATAGATCGAAGTGGTCGACATCGCGCTGTGCCCGCCATCGGTGAACTTGGGGCTGAGCGCATCGAGGCCCTTCAAGGCCTGCCAGTAGCCTTTGGCGACAACAATCACCGCGCCATCGAGTGTCACCACCTTCTCGACCCCCGGCACCGCCATGGCGGGCGCTTCGTCAACGGACTCAAGCTTGCCGCCGCGCACCGGAGCCGCCGCGATGGTCGCCACACGCATCTCGGGCAGGGTGAAATCGATGCCATAAACCGCGCTGCCATCGACCTTGGCCGGGATATCGAGCCGGTTTACGGGCTTGCCGATCAGCTTGTAATCCTTGCGCGACTTGAGCACCGGATCGGTGCTGAACGAACGCTCCGCCGCGCCCGCCGCCAACTCGCCATAGCGCAAGCTGCGGCCCGACGCGGCGTGCGTCACCACGCTGTCAGCCGTGGTCAGTTCGCTTGCGGGCACGCCAAGGCGGCTGGCGGCCTCCTCGATCAGCGCAAGCCGCACCGCTGCGCCGACCACGCGCATCCCGCCCTGTCCGGTGAAGCGAACCGCCGACGAACCGCCGGTAATCTGGATTTTCTGCGACCGTGTCAGCATCCCGATCACCGCCGCGGGCAGTGCGTTGATGACGCCCGGATAGCCGCTCATTTCGCCAAGGAAGCTTTGCACCAGCGCAGTGTTGGAAAAGGCGATATCGGACGGTGCCTGTTCGACTTTCACCTTGTCCCATGCGGCATCGAGTTCGTCGGCCAGCATCAGGCCAAGCGCGGTGTGGGTGCCCTGCCCCATGTCGATATGCGGCGAAAAGATCGTGACCGTGTCATCCTCGGCGATCTTCATCCAGGAGAGGAAATTGTGCTCCCCCTTCCCGGTGGTGAGCGCCTTGGCGCGGGCACGCGCGCTGCTGTCGGACCAGTAGAGGCCGAAAGCGCCGCCACCCACCAGCAGCGCCGAGCCGACAAGGAAGATGCGCCGCTTGACGCCCTTCTTCTTCACCGGCGTTTCCAGCGCGGGGTCGGTTTTGATCTCTTCCATGTTGGGATTGGGATTGTCGGCCATCATGCCTCTCCCTGCACGGCCGCAGCGGCGGTGCCGGTTGCAGCGAGGATCGCGGCGCGAATCCGCGGATAGGTGCCGCAGCGGCAGATATTGGTCATTGCCTCATCGATCTGTGCGTCCGAAGGTGTGCCGGTGCGCTCGATCAAGGCGATTGCCGCCATGATCTGGCCCGACTGGCAATACCCGCATTGCGGCACCTGCGCATCGATCCACGCCTGCTGAACCTCGTGGAGCGTGCCGTCATCGCCCTTCAGGCCTTCGATGGTGGTCACCGCCTTGCCCGCGATATCACTGACAGGCACACTGCATGATCGGGCAAGCTTCCCATCGACATGCACCGAACAGGCCCCGCAAGCAGCGATCCCGCAGCCGAACTTGGTGCCGGTCAGCGCAAGATCTTCGCGCAGCACCCACAGCAGCGGCGTATCGGCCTCGGCCTCCACGCTTACCTGCTTGCCATTGACCGTAAAGCCGATTGCCACTGCGCAAAACTCCCCGTTGACGCGAATGGGTTGTGCATAGCAACCCGTCGGCGCGCAGGCCATGGGAAAGACAGCGCAGGCGCGCGGGCGCTATTGCCCCATGGCGGCGCTATTGCCCCATGGCGCCAAGGGCTGCGGGAAGACCGGCTGCCAGCGCGGCGGCAGCGCTGCGCGTTGCCTCACGGTCGGCGTCGTCGGCGACCTCGTAGGTATAGGCCGGGATCGCATAGGTCGCGTGAAACCAGTTCTTGGCCGTGCCGCTGCCCGGATTGGCGTTGCGCGGCTCGATGGTGAAAGGATAGCCGGCAACGGCCGTCTCGCGGCCATCCAGCCATGCCGCCCGAAAGCGCCGCTGCGGCGCGCTGGCCTCGTCGCCCTGCACGTAGAACAGGTTGCTGCGAGTCGAATGGAAATCCACCATCAGCACCGGACGTATGCCTTGCGGCAGGGCATCGAGCCACGCCTTCACGCTGCGGGTTTCGGGCTGGGTGAAAGGCCCCCAATCGCGATTGAGATCCACCGCGCCGCGATTGGCGCGCCAGTGGCCGCGCACCACCCCGTCGGGATTCAGCATCGGCACCACCAGGAACTGGAGATCGGCGGCGAATTGCGGAACGCGCGTCATCATCGCCGCCAGCTCATCGACAAAGGCCCGCATCGCGATCGCCCCGGTGACTTCGGGCGGATGCTGGCGGCCCAGCAGCACGACCAGATGCGGGGCGTCCGCCCGGCCCAGCCGGATTGCTTCCACAACGCGGCCATCATGCGAATGGCCAAGCGTGACGACCGGTGCGCCGCTTGCCGCGCTCCAGCGCAGAAGGTCGGCATGGGCATCATCAGGCGTGATGATCTCCTGCGCGGCGATCAGTCCCTTACCGGGCGGCAGGCTGAGCGTCGCCGCACCATCCTTTTCGGCCAATTCGACCGGCAGGTCACGCCACGCGCTACCGTCGTGATATTTGGGTGCATAGCGGTGGCGCCCGCCGAGATAGCGTAAGGTTACATTTACCGGAGCACTGCCTTCGGCTTCGTAGCGGAAGGCATACCACGGGCTGGGATTGATCGGCGGGGCGTGTTCGGGGGTCACCAGCAAGGTGAAGTCCCGCTCCCCGGTGACCGCGCAGGCCGAAGCCGATGCGCCCGCAAAATCGAAATGCAGGCTGGCCGAGACAGTGCGGCACGCGCCGGTTTCCGCCACGACCGTCGCAACCGGCTCGGGGAGCGGCGCATGTGCGCACGCTCCCGTCGCCAGAACTAGCAAGGCCGCAAAAGGGCGCAGCCTCGCAGCCATCAGAACGGCTTGCGCAGTTCGACCCGGAACACCCGCCCGCGCGGCGTGTGCAGCGCGCTGAGGTAGCCATAGGTTTCGTCAGCCAGCGGCGGATCCTTGTCGAACAGGTTGTTGATGCCGAACCGGATACGGGTGCCATCGAGCGCGGTGTCATTCTCGATGGTGTAGGCGATCGCGGCATTGACGGTCAGGAAATCGTCAACGCGGTAGAAATTGGCGTTGGGATCATCCGACTCGATGCGATTGTTGCGGGTGACGCTGGTGTCCCACACCTCGCCGACGTAATTGGCGAAAAGCGACAGGTCGACCGGCCCGGTATCCCAGTTGACCGAGCCGCTGAAGCGCCATTCTGGCCGACCATTGATCTCGAGCAGTTCGCCCAGACCGCCGACGGTCACTTCGGGTGGCAGCACCCCGGTAATGACCCCGTCGATCAGTTCCTGCGCGTCGGGTCCGGCCGATTGCACGAAGCTTTCCAGCAGCGCCGCGTTGAAGCGCAGGCGGAACTTGCCGATCCCGAAATCGGGGACGTTGTAGAACAGCCCGAAATCCCAGCCCTTCGACACACGACTGTCGAGGTTGAGATAGGGATCGTCCACGAACAGGATGTCGCCCGCCGGGGCAAGGCTCGTCCCGGCAAACAGATCGATCTCCTCCTGGGTCGGATCGGCACGCACCACGTTGGGGTTGACGCCGCCACTGAGCCGCCGCAGCAGATCGAGCGCGATCGCGTTGCCATCGCCGAAAGTGCCAACCAGACCGCGCTGCTTGACGCGCCAGTAATCCGCGGTCAGCGTCAGACCGGGCATGAATTTCGGCTCAAGCACGATGCCGAGGTTGATGCTGGTGCTGTCCTCCGGTTCGAGCTGGTCAGTGCCCGAACGGAAGCTGATGACGCCCGCCCCCGGACACACGCCGAGGTCCTCGATGATCCCCTTTTCGACCTGCGCCTGACAGATCACGAAATCGTCGCGGGTGTTGGACCGCGTCGTGCCTGCATCATTGACCTGCACGAGGTTGGGTGCGCGGAAGCCCTGCGACCAGGCACCGCGGAAGGTCACGCCCGGGATCACCGTCCACGAGGCCGCTGCGCGCGGCACAACGGCGGTTTCGTTGATATCGGCAAAATGCTCCATCCGGCCCGCGAGCTGGAGATTGAGCGCTTCGATCAGCGGAATATCCATGTCCTCGCTCACCAGCGGGACGAAGGCTTCGGCGAAGGCCGACCAGACTTGCCGCGCGCCGCTGGTATCGGGCGAAGGGCTGGTGCCGGCGACATCGCTTTCGTTGAACACGCCGGTCACGCTGTCGGTCCAGGTAATGGTGCCGTCAAGCCGCGGGTCGCGATCGTCGAAGAAGGTTTCACGCCGCCATTCGATCCCCGCTGCTATGCCGACATCGCCGCCAGGCAGTGCGAACAGGCTGTTGTTGCTGACCTTGAAGTCAGCCAGCGCAAGGGTGGTGCCACTCCGGCGGAACACGTCGATCACAAAGGGGTCGATCACGCTTTGCGGATTGGCGGTGCAATCGCCCTGCCCCGGGTCGCCGGTCACGCAGCCACCGTTGAACGGGTTGTAGGCATCGGGCGTCGAACGGTTGATCGCCTCCTGCATCAGCGTCAACGAGATGCGGTTGCCTTCGAGATCGTTCACCTTGGCTTCGGAATATACGAAGCCGGTGTCGAAATCCCAAGCGCCGAAATTGCCGCGCAGGCCGGCCACGAGGCGATAGGAATCCTTGTCGACATCCACGGTGCGGTTGCCAACATCAACGAAGCGGTACCGTTCCATGATCAGGTCCGCACCGCCTGCGGGAATCGAAGTCCCCGCCAGACGGTTCGGATTGGGCGATCCGTCGGGCAGTGTCTCTGCACCGAAGGGGTTCCAGTAGGCATCGCGCGAAATCCCTACCGGGACAGCACTTAGGATCGCCGCGGGGGTGATGTTGCGGCTGCTTTCCGAACGGTAGAAGGTGCCTTCGAAATAGCCCTCGACATTGTTGGAGAATTCGTAACTCAGCAGCGCTGCAGCGTTGTACCGGGTCTTTTCGCTGATCAGCGTGGTGCCGAATGCGCGATTGTAACGCACGGCCGGTGTCGGCGTGGTACCGTTGCGGGCGCACAAGCCATCGCCGAAATCGAGCCGGCAGCCAGTGAAGCTGGAAGGCTGCAGATAGAAGTCGTCATCGCGGATCGGCGTGGCGTTGTTGGGCGCCTGAATGTCGAATTGGCCAAAAGGGCCAAAGGTGTTGCGGTTATTGAACTGCGTATCACCCTCGAAATCGGTGCCTTCCACCAGCGGGAGGCGATTGTCGTCGGCTGAAAAGGGGCGCTCCGACGATGGCATGCCGTTTTCGTGGAAATAGCTGCCATAGACCGTGAGGTTTGCGCGTCCTTCGGCGAAATCGAAGCCGTAGCCGCCGTTGAAGATGGTGCTGTAAAGGCTGGTGCCGTCCGCGCCGCGCCATTCCGCCTCGACAAAGCCGCCGCGGCGATTGCCGCGCAGCACGGTGTTGACCACGCCCGCAACCGCGTCCGCCCCGTAGATCGCCGAAGCGCCGTCACGCAGCACTTCAAGCCGCCGGACGCTGCCCGGCGCGATTTCATTAGCGTCCGAACTGACCACGGGAACCAGTAATTCTGTCTGGAAGCCCGGGTTCAACACCATCCGGCGACCATTGATCAGCACCAGCGTGTTGCCGGTGCCCAGATCGCGCAGATTGATCGAGGCAACGTCGCCGCGGGCATTGTTCGAGGTGACATCGTTCTGTTCGTTGAACGCGACCCCCCCCGCCTGCGGAATGGCGCGGAACAGATCGTCGCCCGATGCCCCGGCGATGTTCTGGATATCGATCTCGTCGACCACGGTCACGGGCAGCACGTCGTTGATCTTGGCGCCCTGGATCTGCGTGCCGGTGACGATGATCTCCCGTTCGGGCCGAGGAGCATCGGCGGGTGCCTCGTCGGCTGCAGGAGGCGCAGCGGCCTCTTGCGCGTGAACGGAGGTGGCGGCGATCAGGCTGCCACCGCACATCAGGGCAAGCCTGCCCAGAAGCCGTGTCGACATATTCATTCTCCCTGTTTTTCAATAATCTTGAGCGAGCGCGCCCAGTGCTCGAACAGCGCAGGCCATTGGCTGATGACCTGATCGGGCTTGCCGAGACCCCAGCCGTGCCCGCCGTCGCGGAACATGTGCAGCTCCGCGCTCGCCCCGGCGGCGACCAGTTTCTCGAACAACAAGATGCCGTGACCGGGCGGCGTGATCGCATCGTCGGCGGCGGCAAAGATGATGGTGGGCGGCGCGTGCTTGTCCGCATGGGTATCGAGCGACCACGCGGCCTCGGCCTTGGCGCTCGCCTTCTCGCCCACGATCTCACGCCGGGTGCGGGTGGTGTCATAGGGCTTGCGCAAGGTCACGACCGGGAACAGCAGCACCGCGAAATCGGGCCGCGCGGAAACCTGCTCGTAGGCGTCGGAACCGGCATAGAGCGGCCGCTCCGGCTGATAGGCGGTAAAGCCCGCCAGATGGCCGCCTGCGGAAAAGCCCATGATCCCGATCCGCTGCGGATCGACGCCGAATTCGCCCGCGCGGCTGCGGATGATCTTCATCGCCCGCTGTGCATCCATGAACGGCGCGGCGGAATCCCATCCGTCATTGGGCAGGCGGTAGATCAGTTCGAACACCGTGAAGCCGCGCGCCTGCAACCATTCGGCAGCAGGCGTGCTCTCCTTCCACAGCTGGATCCGGAAATAGCCGCCCCCGCCTGCCACCAGCACCGCCGCGCCGTTGGGCTTCGCCGGACGATAGACCCGCATCCGCGGTGTGGAAATATTCCACACCGCGCCATAGGCGCCGCCCTTGTCCCCCAGCACTTCCGGCCCGGTGACATTGCCGTTGGCAGGCGGACGACCCGGCCACAGCAGGATTTCCTCAGGGTTGCCTTGCGCAGCGGAAAGCGGAAGCATCGCCCCCGCCCCCATCAGCGCGGCCAATAGCGCGCCGCGCATCAAAAGGTTGCGCCGCGCGATCACGATGCCTTCTCCAGAACTTCGGCAATTTTCTCGCTTACCGGGCCGCTGCGTTCGTGACGCTCGATATCCTCTTCGGGCAAGGGCATCGGCGTACCCGCCAGCGCCGCCGCCAGCCGCTCGCGATCAAGCGCGTTCTCCCAGCGCGCGACGACAATGGTCGCCACCGCATTGCCGATGAAATTGGTCAGCGCGCGGCATTCGCTCATGAAGCGGTCGATCCCCAGGATCAGCGCCATGCCCGCGACCGGCACGCTCGGCACCACCGACAGCGTGGCAGCAAGGATCACGAAGCCCGCGCCCGTCACGCCCGCCGCGCCCTTGGAACTGATCATTGCCACCAGCACCAATGCCAATTGTTCGCTCAGCGACAGATCGATCCCCAGCGCCTGCGCGATGAACAGCGCGGCCAGCGTCATGTAGATATTGGTGCCGTCGAGATTGAAGGAATAGCCCGTCGGCACCACCATGCCCACCACCGCCTTCTTGCACCCGGCAATCTCCATCTTCTCCATCAGGCTCGGCAGCGCGGCTTCGGAGGATGACGTGCCCAGCACCAGCAGCAGTTCCTCGCGCAGATAGCGGATCAGCGCGAAAATCGAAAAGCCGGTGAGGTAACCGACCACCCCCAGCACCACCAGCACGAACAGCAGCGATGTGACGTAGAAGGTGGCGATAAGCGCCGCGAGATTGGCGAGGCTGCCCAATCCGAATTCGCCGATGGTAAAGGCAATCGCGCCGAATGCCCCGATCGGTGCGAATTTCATCAGCATGTGGACCAGCTTGAACACCACCTCGCTGAACGAGGAGAGCACGTCCATCACCAGATCGCTGTGCGGGCGTGTCGATGCAATCGCCACGCCCGCCAGGATTGCGACCAGCAGCACCTGGAGGATATTTCCTTCCGTCACGGCGCTGAACAGGGTCTCGGGGATGATATTGAGCAGAAAGCCGCTGATCGACTGGCCTTCCGCGGTCTTGGCATAGCCTTCGACCGCAGCGGTATCGAGCGTGGCCGGATCGATATTCAGCCCTTCGCCCGGGCGCACCACGTTGGCAACGATAAGGCCGATGATCAGCGCCAAGGTCGAGAAGAACAGGAAATAGGCAAACGCCTTGCCTGCGACCGAACCGACCGCCTTCATGTCGCTCATGCCCGCAATGCCGGTAGCGACGGTGAGGAAGATGACCGGTGCGATGATCATCTTGACCAGCTTGATGAACCCATCGCCCAGCGGCTTGAGCGCAACGCCAGCCTCCGGCGCGAGATGGCCGATCAGTGCGCCAAGGGCGATGGCCGCCAGCACTTGCACATAGAGCTGGCGATACAACGGCTTTTTCTGAGGCAGCATGACCTGCCCCGGCACTGTGGTGGCGTGCGAACCCATTGGTCGCTGGTTCCCCGTCTCTGCTCTCTATCGCCGCAGGATCGGGCCGCAAACCCGCGCTCGCAAGCAGATCGCCAACAATGCGCGAACTTCGCATATTCAGCACGTTAAACGCATCCCTCCCCATTTTTGTGCGAAAATCCGCACGAATTTCTTGCCCCCAGTGCGGAAAAGCGCACTAACGCCTGTCAGAGGAGCGCGGAAAGCATCATGGAACACAGGCTGGGACGCTGGCATCTGCTGCTGATCGTGCTGGTAGCCACGGTCCTGATCGGCGCGCTCGCGATACTCGGGCTTGACCGGGCAATGCGGGTGCGCGCGCTTGCGGAAACCCGCACCGCAGCGACCAGTCAGGCCGCAATCCTCGCCGCCGGGCTGGAAAGCGAACTCAACAAGTTCAGCCTTGTCCCGCGGGTTCTGGCGGTCGATCCCGAAGTCGGCGCCTTGCTCGCAGGGGAACGCAGTCAGCGAAGCGTGCTCAATCGCCGCCTCGCCGCGCTGGCACGGCAAACCGATGCAGCGGCGATCTATCTGATGGACGCAGGCGGGATGACGCTGGCAGCAAGCAATTGGGACCGTCCGGACAGTTTCGTCGGATCGGATTACGGCTTTCGCGACTATTTTGCGGGCGCGCTGCGCAATGGCACCCATACCGAATTCGCGCTTGGCACCGTCAGCCGCCGCCCCGGTCTCTACCTTGCGGAACGGGTCGGCCCGGCCGATCGCCCGCTCGGGGTGGTGGCGGTCAAGGTCGAGTTCGACAGTCTCGAACGCAAATGGCGCGATGCCGAGGACGGGGTGTTTGTGACCGACGCGGACGGGATCGTGCTGCTCGCCAGCAATCCCGACTGGCGCTTTCGCGCGGCAGAGGCAGAATCCGCCGGTGGCTTGCGCCCGGCGCGCGATCCGGCCCGCGATGCCATGCGTTTCGGGGTCGCGCAGATCGAAACGCTGGCGCTCCCGTGGACCGGCCCTGCCGCCTCGCGGGTGCGAATGATCGAGAAAATCCAGCCGATTGTGCCGGTAGGCTGGGAACTGCATCTGCTCGCTGACCCGGCCCCCCGCCTTTCGACAGCGATTGCCAATGGCAGGCTTGCCGGCGTGCTTGGTCTGGCGTTGCTCGGCCTTGCAGGTGCGGGGGGCTTCATCTGGTTGCGCCAGCGCAAGGAGCGCGCGGCGGCGCGTGCCGCGGCGCAGACCGCCGCCTTGCGCGACCAGTTGCAACAGGCCAACCGGCTCGCCACGCTCGGGCAGATAACCGCCGGGCTGGGTCACGAAATCCGCCAGCCGCTCGCCGCGATGCGCGTCTATGCCGAAAGCGGAGAACGCTTGCTGGCGGCGGGCCGGGAGAACGAAGCGGCAGAGAATTTCGACAAGATCGCTGGCCTAGCCGACAAGATCGGACGGATCACCGAGGAATCGCTCCAGTTCAGCCGCCGCACCCCCAGCGAACCCAAGGATATCGCGCTGTCCGAGATCATCGACGGTTCGCTGCTGCTGCTGCGCGACCAGATCCGGCAACGCGGGATCACGCTTTCGCTGCCTGATCCGGAGGCTGCATCGGTGATGGTGCGCGCCCGGCACGTCCAGCTGGAACAGGTGCTGGTGAACCTGCTCCAGAACGCGCTCCAGGCCTGCGCGCAGGGCGGCACGATTGTGATCGCGGTTTTCGCCGACCGGCAGAAAGTCTGCCTCAGCGTCAGCGATGACGGGGCAGGCGTCGCCGCCGAAATACGCGACACGCTGTTCCAGCCATTTGTCACCGGTCGAAGCGAGGGGATCGGGCTCGGCCTGGCGATTGCGCGCGACATCATGAACCGGCTGGGCGGCGATCTGTTGCTGGACGACAGCGAAACTGGCGCGCGCTTCACGATGGAAATCCCCGCTGCATGATCCCGCCCGCACCCTCGTTGAATGTTGTGCTGGTGGAGGACGACACCGCCCTGCGCGATGCCACAACCCAGGCGCTTGCGCTCGAAGGTGCCGAAGTGGTCGCCTTTCCCGATGCCCGCAGCGCGCTCGCGGCGCTCAGCGAGGAGCATCCCGGCGTGGTCGTGTCGGATATCCGCATGCCCGGGATGGACGGCCTCGCCTTTTTTGCGCGCCTGCGCGAGATAGACCGCGAACTTCCTGTCATTCTGACCACCGGCCACGGGGACATCGCGATGGCGGTCGAAGCGATGAAGAACGGCGCGGCCGATTTCCTGACCAAGCCCTATTCTTCGGCCGATCTGATCCGGGCAGTGCGGGCCGCTTCCGGACGACGCGCACTCGCGCTCGAAAACCGGCGCCTGCGCGAGGAGTTGGGCCGAAGCGCCGGATCGGCAATAATCGGCTCTTCACCGGCGGCGCAAAAACTGCGGTCGGTGATCGAGGCAGTCGCCCGGTCGGAAATCGACATCGTGCTGACCGGGGAGGCGGGCACCGGCAAAAGCTTCGCTGCACGGCTGATCCACGACCTTGGCCCGCGTCGTACCCGTCCCTTTGTCACCATCGATGCCGAGGTGCTCGCACACGAGGATGCCGACCTGCTGCTGTTCGGGCGCGATCCGGGTGCGGGCCTGTCACGCACGGGACTGGCGGAGCGCGCCAATGGCGGCACCCTTTTCCTCGACGGGATCGATGCCGTCACGGGCCAGCTCAGGGCTCGGCTGATGGCCCTGTTGGAAAAACGCAACGTCCTGCCGATCGGGGCCGACCGCGCGCGCCCGCTGAATTTGCGCATCATCATCGCGCGGCTGCCGGGTTCGGACGAGCAGGGCGCCGGCACCGCCCCCGACCCGCTCGAGCACAGGCTTGGCGCGATCAGCATCGCGCTGCCGCCCCTCGCCGCCCGGCGCGAGGACATCGCCGAAATGTTCCGCCATTTCGTGATTCAGCACGCGCGCGAACTCGGGCAGGAAGCGCCGGTCATCGGCGAGGCGCAATGGCGGCACGTCCAGGCCCATGCATGGCCGGGAAATCTGCACGAACTGAACGGATATGCGCGCGCCTTCATGCTGGGCCTGACCGATCTCGATACCGGACCGGTGGTCGAAGGAGGGCAGCGCAGCCTGCAACAGATTCTTGCCGATTTCGAACGCACTGTACTGGCAGACGCGCTGCGGCAATGCCGCGGCGATGTGACGCGGCTGCAGGCCATGCTGCAGACCCCGCGCAAGACAATCTACGACAAGCTTGCGCGCCATAATCTCAGGCCGGGCGATTTCCGCCAGGGGTGAGATGGCGTCCTCCGGCGGATCGCGAACAGTTTGGTGCTGGTTGCATGATCGCTTGAATCGCCTTCCCCTTGCAGGCATCAGGAATGCGGGACGAGGAGGGAGAGAAGGATGCGCAAATCAGCTTTGATCGCGGGCGCGGCGTTGGTGTTTGTGGCGGCAGCGGGCGCGGGTGCGCAACCTGCCAACAATGCCTCGTCGGTCACCGAGGCGACCATCGCCGCCCAGCGCTCTGCCGCTGCCGCGCTGCCGCCCGAAGGCACACGCGATGCGGATTTTTCGACCCGCGGTTTCGTTGCCACCTTGCCCGATCCGGTAATCCGCAATGCGGCCGGCGGGGTGGTGTGGAATCTTGATGCCTATGGCTTCGTCGATGGCCCGGCTCCTGACAGCGTCCACCCGAGCCTGTGGCGGCACATGCGCCACCTCAAGCACCACGGCCTTTACCGGGTGACCAACAACCTGTGGCAGGTGCGCGGCTTCGACCTTGCCAACATGACCATCATCCGCGGCGAGACCGGGTGGATCGTGATCGACCCGCTAACCAGCGTGGAGACGGCCAAGGCGGCGATGGCGCTGGTCAATCAGGCGCTTGGCGCGCGTCCGGTCAGCGCGGTTATCTATTCACACAGCCATGCCGACCATTTCGGCGGGGTGCGCGGGGTGATCGACCCGGCGGATGCGGCGGAAGGCCGCGTGGCGGTGATCGCGCCCGAAGGCTTCATGGAAGAGGCGACATCGGAAAACATCATGGCCGGCGGCGCGATGTTGCGGCGCGCGGCCTATCAGTTCGCCACCGGCATGGCGCCCGGGCCCAAGGGCCAGATGGGCAGCGGCATCGGGATGGCCGTTTCGGGTGGGACACTGTCGCTGATCGCGCCGACCGCCACCATTTCCGCGACCGGCGAACGCCGCGAGGTCGATGGCGTGCCGCTCGAATTCCAGATAGTCTCAGGGTCCGAGGCGCCGGCGGAGTTCAACGTCTTCATTGCCCCGGAAAAGACCTTCCTCGCCGCCGAGATCGCGACCTGCACGATGCACAATATCCTCACCCCGCGCGGGGCGAAGGTGCGCGATGCACGCGCCTGGGCGCATTATCTTGACGACGCGGCGACACGCTATGCTCCGCAAAGCGACACGGTGATCTCCAGCCATTGCTGGCCGATCTTCGGGCGCGCGCAAGGAACGCAATGGCTGGAGGCGCAGCGCGACAATTACCGCTATCTCCACGATCAGACCGTGCGGCGGATGAACCGCGGCGAGACCATGGCCGAGATTGCCGAAGGACTGACGCTGCCCGCAGACCTAGGGCAGGAATGGTCAGCCCACGGCTATTACGGCACCTACAGCCACAATGCCAAGGCGATCTACCAGTTCTATCTCGGCTGGTATGATGCTGTTCCTGCCAACCTCAATCCGCATCCACCAGTGAAGCGCGCCGGCAAGATGATCGCGGCAATGGGCGGTGCTGAACGGGCGCTGACGCTGGCCCGCAATGCCATGGCCGGGGGCGATTACCGCTGGTCCTCGGACCTGCTCCAGAACCTCGTCTTCGCCGAGCCTGACAACAGCGCGGCGCGCGCACTGCTGGCGGAAAGCTATGAACAGCAAGGCTACCAGTCTGAGAGCGCGATCTGGCGCAACCAGTTCCTCGCCGCCGCCGCTGATCTGCGCGGGGAAAATGCGCGCAATGCAGGGACGCAGAGCACCGATCTGATCGCCGGGGTTGCCACACAGGAATTGCTCGACAGCGCGGCCACCCGGTTTGCGCCCGAACGGTTTCGTGGCGGCCCGCTGATAGTCGCACTGGACCTGACCGACCGCAAGGAACAGGCAATGCTGGAGGCCAATGGACGCGTGCTCATCGGGCGCGTCGGGACGCTGCCGGATGCACCACAGGTCACGCTGCGCGGTCCGCGCGCGATAATGCTGGCGCTGCTGTTCCTCAAACAGCCAGTCGCCGCGATGCAGGCCGCCGGGCTTGAGGTCGAAGGCGATGCCGCCGCGCTGCAAGGCCTGATCGACGCGCTCGACCCGATGCCGCAGGGCTTTGCCATTGTCGAGCCGTAGGCGGCGCGAAGGGATTGGGCGCATGCTCCGTTGGATGGTAGAACCCCATCTCGAATAGCCGGAAGCGGAGCACGAAAATGAGCGCAGCCAGCATCGCCCTCAACCGCTTCGGCTACGGTCTTGCGCGCGGCCAGCAGCCGCCGCGCGATCCGGCGCGCTATCTGCTGCGCCAGTTCGATGCCTTCGATCCCGCTCCGCGCGCCATCGCCGCGCGGACCGAAACCCGCGGCAAGACCGGCGAGATGCTGCAATTGCTGCGCGGCCTGCGCGAAAGGATGCGCGGCATGGCAGACCCGGCGATGGCCGAAACCGGCACGGCCGGGATGATGGCTGAAAGCGCGCCCGAGAACCCACGCGCCGCCGCATTTGCCGGGCTACCGCCCGAATATCGCACCAAGCTGATCGAGGCGCGCCGCGTGGCGATTGAGGATCTGGCGGTGCGGGTGAATGTCGCGGTTGCCAGCCCTGCCCCGCTGGTCGACCGGCTGGTGCATTTCTGGTCCAACCATTTCAGCGTCTCGGTCGGCAAGCCGGGGACGCAGTTCGAAGTCGGCCCGCATGAATTCGGCGCAATCCGTCCCAATGTGCTGGGCCGCTTTTCCGACATGCTCAAGGCTGCGGTGCTGCACCCGGCGATGCTGCTTTATCTCGACCAGTTCCAGTCGATCGGGCCGGGCTCGCCGTTCCAGCAGCGGCGCGGTCGGCGGGCGGGCCGCCAAGGCCCGCAGGGACTGAACGAAAACCTAGCGCGCGAAGTGCTCGAACTGCACACACTCGGCGTCGACGGGGGCTACACGCAAGCTGACGTCACCGAACTCGCGCGCGCGCTGACGGGCTGGACTGTGCCCGGAATCGGGCGGATCGGCCGCTTTGCCGAGGATCAGCCAAGCGGCGCGGCCTTCGTCGCGCTGGCACACGAACCGGGCGCCCGCACGATTTTGGGTCGCCGCTATGCCGCAGGTGGCCCCAAACAGGCTCTGGCGGTTCTGGACGATCTGGCCGCACATCCTGCAACCGCGCGCCACATTGCTACCAAACTCGCACGCCATTTTGCCGGGGACACGCCGCCAGAAAGCCTCGTCATGCGGCTGGAGGCCGATTTCCTTGCAAACGGCGGCGACCTCGCCAGCCTTTCCCGCACCCTGATCGATTCGCCCGAGCCGTGGGTGACGGGTCCGGTGAAGTTCCGCACGCCGTTCGAATGGTTCATTTCCGCTGCGCGCCTATCGGGGATTGAAGGGCTCGAACCGCCGCGCATCGCGCGGGTGCTGAACGAACTGGGCCAGTCGCCTTGGCGTGCGCCCTCGCCGGCCGGTTACGATGATTTCGCCGCTAGCTGGGCTGCGCCTGATGTGCTGCTGAGGCGCGCCGAATTGGCCGAACGTATGGCGCAAGGCGCACCAGCCGGGAATGTTCTTGCCCGCGCCGAAGCCGCCTTTCCCGATGCCCTGAGCGACACCACGCGCACGATGTTGACCCGCGCCGAAAGCGGGCGGCAGGCACTCGCGCTGCTGCTCGTCGCTCCCGAAATGATGCGGAGGTAAGCCCCGATGCTCACCCGTCTTGATCGTCGCACCCTTTTGGCCGGATCGCTGGCGCTCGGCGCAAGCGGTTTCGCCCTGCCGCGCATCGCGCTGGCGCAGGCGAGCGGCACGCGCAACCTGCTGTTCGTGCTGCTGCGCGGCGCGGCCGACGGCATGGCGATGCTGGCCCCCGTCGGCGATCCCGGCCTCGGCGCCCTGCGCGGGGCGAGCCTTGCTGATTACGATGGCGCGACCCGCATCGACAACTTCTTCGCGCTCCACCCGGCGCTGGGCGAGCTCGGCAAGGCTGCGCAAGCGGGCGAAGCGCTGTTCGTCCACGCTGCCGCCACCGCCTATCGCGAACGGTCGCATTTCGACGGGCAGAACCTGATCGAAACCGGCGGGATGGCGCCCTACGCAGCCAGGGACGGCTGGTTGAACCGGCTGGTCGGCCTGATTGGCGAAGTCCATCAAGGCGCGTTGCCACGCGCACTTGCGGTGGCGTCCACCGTACCACTGGCGCTGCGCGGCGCGGCTCCCGTATCGAGCTACGCGCCTTCCGCCCTGCCGAATGCGAGCGCGGATTTCATGGCCCGTGTCGGCGCGCTCTACGAAGGCGATGCCGAGCTGTCGGGCCTGTGGGCGCGGGCGCTAGAAACTCGGGCAATGGCGAGCGATGATAGCTTGCGGAACCTGCGCGATGCCAGCGCCAACGGCGCGCTTGTCGCATCGCTGATGCGGGGACAGCGCGGCGCGCGAGTCGCGATGATCGAAGTTGACGGCTGGGACACCCACGCCAACCAACGCGGCGCTTTTGCGCGGGCGGCGCGCGGGCTGGACGCGCTGCTCGCCGCCTATCGCACCGGCATGGGCGATGCATGGGGGGAAACGATGGTGCTGGTGGCGACCGAATTCGGCCGCACCGCGCGGTTGAACGGCACCAATGGCACCGATCACGGCACCGCCAGCGCGGCGCTGGTATTCGGCGGAGACGTTCGCGGCGGACGTGTGGTGGCCGACTGGCCGGGGCTGAACCCGGCCCAGCTTTACGAAGGCCGCGACCTTGCGCCCACGATCGCGCTGGAAGGCGTGCTGGCAGGCGCAGTGGCCGAACATTTCCGGCTCGACCCGGCACAGACGCTGACCAGACTGTTCCCGGGACGCAGTACGAAATCGCTGGCCGGGATAATACGGGCCTGACCCGCACGCCCCGGCCAGCGCCGCACGCTCAGAAGCGCGCAGTCACCCGCACCCAGCCGCCGCGTCCGGCGCCGGGCAGGCGTTCGCCCACCGCGACATCCGACGCGCCGACCCGGCTGCGACCCGCGAGGTGGGGTGCATATGCCTCGTCCAGCAGATTCTCGACTCCGGCCTCGACCGCCAGTCCTGCGGCAAAGGCATAGCGCGCAAACAGGCCCAGCGTGGCGAAGGCTTCGGACGGGTCCTCGCCATTGCTCGCCGCCACCTGCTTCTGCGCGGCGGCGGCGAACAGTTCGGCACCCATTGACAGCCGATCATTGGCCCACACCGCCGAAAGCCTCAGGTTCGCTGGCGGCACACGGTAGAGATCGTCGTTCACATCGCGCCGCTGCCCGCGCACGAAGCTCGCGGTTCCGGAGAGTTCCAGCCGCGCCGCCGGGCGGATGCTGAAATCCAGGTCCGCCCCGTAAAGCTCGGCATCAGTATTGGCAAAGCGCAGCGGCGTGGGATCGCCGTTCATACTGGCGACCATTTCCACCGGGCTGTCGATCACGCCGATAGTAGCATCGACCGGCACCCCCTGGATGAAATCGTCCACCCGGCGATAGAACAGCGTCGGGCGGATGGTCAGCCACTCGCCGTCATAATCGAACCCGGCTTCCGCAATCCACGCGGTCTCGGGCTTCAGCGCGAGATTGCCAACATAGATGTTGCCGTCTGCCAGCCCGAAGCTTGCCTCGGTCGGGAGCCAGCCGAAGCGCTCGAGCACGCTCGGCACCCGTTCCTTGCGGGCGAGGGTCACGCGCGGGATGAAGGTGCCGAGTGGCGCCCAGCCGCGCAACACCACATCAACCGTGGTATCGGCGGCCTCGCGTTCGGCAGCGGTGAAAGCCGCGGCAAGAACGCGCGGTCCCATAGGCACCGCATCCCCCAACCGTGGCGCGCCGACCGATTGTTCGGTCCGGTCTAGCCGCGCCCCGGCTTCGAATTCGACCGTGCCAAGCCCCCCGCGCCATTGCACGAAAGCACCGATCCGGTCGGAGCGGGCATCGGGCTGGCTTTCGATGAAGAAGGCGGGGTTGAAGGGATTGGTGATGGTGACGAATTTTTCGGTCAGTTCAGCGTCGCCGCCGATCTTGACATAGTCGCCCGGTCTGCCGAACCGCAACGAGGCTTCGGCGGTCGTGGTATCGGCATCGGCAAAGGTCGCGCGCGCGCGCATCGCCGGCGCGGCAGGCTGGCGGATGGTCTGATTATCCATCAGGTGCCGCACCGCGACATGGCCGAGCCGCAGATCGAGCGTCACGTCAGCGGCGATCTCGCCGCGAAAGCCCCCCTGCACAAAGTCGGTGTCGAAAAAGACGATATCGAGTGCAAAGGGCGGGTTGCCCGAAGGGTCGGTCTCGCTGCGGCGATATTCGACGAAGAGCTCGCCCGGCCCGGTGCGGAAACCGGCGTGGACACCGTAGAGATTGCGTTCGAAGGACGTTCCGACCGCAGTTCCGCCGGGGAAATCATAATCATCCCCTTCTTCGCGCGCAGCAATCAATCCGAAACGCCAGTTTTCGTTGGCGAGCCCTGCCATGCCGCCCATGGCGTAACTATCATCAACGCTGCGATATTGCGCCGCAGCGCGCAGTTGCGGCGTCATGCCCGTGCGGTCGGTGAATTGCGCCTGCACCAGCTCGGCATTGACCGCGCCCGCCAGCGCCGGGCCTTGCGCGACCGGGGCGACCCCGCGCGCGACCTCGATCCGCTCGACGAGAATCGACGGCGCATAGTGAAGCGGCGGATCCATCGCATTTGGACCGCCGGTGGCAAACCGTTGCCCATTGACCCGGCCCAGCACCCGTTCCCCGGCCAACCCGCGATAGGACAATTGTCCCGACAGCGCGCCGTTGCCGAAGACATCACCGCCCGGCACGCGTGCGGCAATTGCGGCGGCATCGGCGGGCAATGGAATCTGCTGCGGCGGGGCGATGCCATCAAGCGCAATCGCCTCGCCTTGGCGGGCGGTGACGATAATGGTGTCGGTCAGCACCGCATCGGGATCGACGGATGGGGGATTGTGCTCGGCCGCGGCGGGGACTGCGGCGAGCAATCCCGGCACAGCGAGCATGGTGGCGCCGCTCAGCGAGCGCGGCAGGTTACGCAAATTCATGATGTTGTTTCCAATATCTCCGCCGGGCGCCATCCGTATTTGCGGACAGCGCCGACGATCCGGAATGTCCCGGTCAAGGCATGACAGCACCCCGCCCCCCGCCATAAGGCGAGGTCGCAGGCAGCACGGCTGGAATCAGGCGATGATCGGGGGAGGGCCGGTCGCAGGGGGCGGCGGTGCGGCAAGACCGCGGCCGGGCGCAATGGCGAAACGTATCAGCGCCAGCGGCGCTACAGGAACCGGCGCAAGAATTTCCAGCACCGGCGGGCTGGGCGGAAGCACCGGCGCGCCAAGCGCGGCGAAATCACACAGCGCGCTGGCAAAGCTCGCATCTTCACCATGCCCGGAATGATCGGGAGGCTGATCGGCTGGCTCGGCTGCGGTGCCGGGCGCGAATGGATGAGCCATATGATGCCCATGATGCGCCCCATGCCCGGCACCACTATCATGGGTCAGCACGAACGCAGGCGCGCGCTCTGCCACTGCGGCCAAGGCGGGCGATACGCCGGGGCATGGCACGAGCAGCGCGCTGCCTTGGCGCGCGGTTCCCACCATCCAGCCATGCGGCACGGCCCATTGCAATAGCGCCGCCAGCGCGGCGGCCATCAGGGCAAAGCGGGCAGAAAGGGAAAGAGCACGCGGCACGATGCCTGCGCGATTAGGCCAAGCTGGCGTGCCTGAAAAGGGGGTGCAGCGGCCGACCCCTCTTATGACCCTCGTATACAGTCAGAACGAACACTCCGCCGCCTCACTGCGCTCGTCGCGGGCAATTTCACTGATCTGGATCGCGAACCTGCCCTTGGATTCAAGAGTCAGGCGGTCGCCGACCTCACCAAGACAGGCGCTGGTCAGAACCATCTCGCGCCAGCCCTTGCCCTCTGCGACCGCAAGCTGCTGGTTAAGATTCAAGGCCTTGCCGCCTGCCGTGACGGTCACCGGAGCCTTGGGGCGTTCGGTGACCTGATAGGTGATGCGCCAGCCTGAACCGCTTTCGGGCCCAGTCAAAGTCAACTTCGCGCCCGGTGCAAAGGCGATATGCCGCGCGTCTTCCTGTGCCTTGCGGTCGACCCCGGTCGCTGTGATGCCGTTGCCGGTACCGCGCAAATCCGGCAGCACGGCATTGTCTGCAACCGCCTGCACCTGCGCACCCAGTCGGCCCGATTCGAACCATACAGCGCCCGTGTCGTTGGTAAGCGCATCGCAGGTCTCATCCAGCGGGGACAGCCGCACCTCATCGTCAAGGCCAAGCCCGAAGCCTAGCGGAAACAGCGCGCCCTCCGGCCCGTTGACCGGCACGCCATCGCAAGCCATCGGCCAGCTGAACGACAGTCGCCCGCTGGCGGCCCGCTGGCCGAACAACACGTCGGCCACCCCGGCCCCCTCGCTGCCCGGCAGCCATGCAGCGACAAAGGCATCGGCGGCGTTGAGTTCGCGGTTCATCCACAAGGGCCGGCCCGACAGGAACACCGCGACAGTCGGGATGCCGCGCGCGCGGTATGCCTTGAGCAGGGTGAGCCCTTCCTCGTCGCGAAAAGCCAGATCCTTCCGGTCTCCAACGAATTCGGCATAGGGTTCCTCGCCGAAGACGACGATGGCGACATCGGGCGCCACACCGGATGTGCTATTCTGCACCAGCACCGCTTCGCCGCCAGTATGCCGCGCCGCCGTAGCGATCCCGGCAAAGATCGAGGTGGCGCCTGGGAAATCATCAGCGGTCAGATCGCCCCCGCCCTGCCACGTTACCGACCAGCCGCCCGCCTGCTGCGGGATATTGTCCGCCGCGCTTCCGGCGACTTCGATCCGCGCACCGGGCTTGATCGGCAGCACGCCATGGTTCTTCAGCAGCACCTGCGATTTGGCCACCGCCTCGCGCGCGATGGCGCGGTGTTCGGCTGAACCGAGCAGCTCCCAGCGCCCGCCATTGGCGCGCTCCGAAGGCTTCACCTCGCCATCGAAAATGCCCAGCGCCTGCTTCAATCGCAGCACCCGCAGCGCCGCCTCGTCGAGCCGTGCCATCGGGATCGTGCCGTTCTTCACCTGCTTCACGAGGCTGGCGTGCAGCGCCTTCCAGTCCTCGGGCACCATATAGACATCAAGGCCCGCCAGCAGCGCCTGAGGGCAGTCGGCATTGGTGCAACCGTCGATCTGCCCATGGCCGTTCCAGTCGCCGACCACCAGCCCGCCAAAGCCCAGATTCCCGCGCAGCTCGCCGGTCAGCAGCGGGGCATTGCCGTGCATCTTGGTGCCGTTGATCGAATTGAAACTGGCCATTACGCTGGCGACCCCGGCCTCGATCGCGGCCGGATAGGGCGCGGCATGGGTCGCCATCAATTGCTGGAGATCGCCGTTGACGTCGCCCTGATCGACGCCCTGCTCGGTCCCGCCGTCACCGAAGAAATGCTTTGCCGTGGCCGCGACCTTGCCGATGCCGAGAAAGCCGGGATCACCCGGGCGGCCCTGCAACCCTTCGACCATCGCCGCGCCGAGCCGGGCAACCAGCGCCGGGTCTTCGGAATAGCTTTCATAGGTGCGGCCCCAGCGATCGTCACGTGCGACGGCGATGGTGGGGGCAAAGGTCCAGTCGATGCCGGTCACCTCGATTTCGACCGCGGTCGCCGCACCGACCCGGCGGATCAGGTCGCTGTCCCCGGTTGCGCCCAGCGCGATATTGTGCGGGAACACCGTCGCTCCGATGATGTTGGCATGACCATGCACCGCGTCGGTCGCCCACAACGCAGGGACTGCCGGCTCGCCGCCACGCAAAGGCGCGTTCGAGGCTTCCCAGAAAGCATCGGCCAGCGCGAGCCATTCCTTCGCAGGCGCCTTGTCGTCGCCACCCGGCCCCGAATTGCCACCGTTGAGGATGGTGCCGAACCGGTAGCGCCGCACGTCCCTGGGCGTGATCGAACCGATATCGGGCATGATGATCTGCGCAACCTTGCGCTTGAGGCTCATGCGGGCCAACAGGTCTTCAGGCGTGGCTGGCCCGTCTCTGGCGGACACGGCAAGAGGATCGGCGGTCGATTGCACCGGAGGCACGGATGAGCAACCAGCCAGCAGCGCGGCAAGACCCGCGCTCGCCGCGAGCTGCCCGAAATTCCTTTGCATCACCAGACTAGTCCCTCCCAAGACCATTGCTTTGCTGGTCAGGCGTTCAGTTGAGAACGTTATCAAGATATTACAATCACCGTCCGCTTTTGCAAGCGCCAAGCGTTCAGGTAGCCGGACTTCGCATAGGGCGGGCGAAAGAGACGAGCAGAGCCGCGCTCGCCAATGACAGCACTGCGAACAACACGAACAGCGCGGCATAGCCGAAGCCGGGCACAAGCAGCACCGTCAGCCATGGCATCACCATCGCCGGCAACGTGTTGGTAAGGTTGAACAGGCCAAGATCGCGCCCGCGATGTTCGGGCGCGGGCAGAACACGCAAGGTCTGGCTGGCGTGGAGCGAGAGGAAAATCGCCGCAGCAATGGCAAAGACCACATAACCGGCAATTGCCATCGCCAGCGAGCCTGCCGTCGCCATCACCAACATGCCGGCCGAACAAAGCAGTGCACACGCCGCCAGTGGAAGAATCGGGCGGGCATGGCGATCAGACCAGCGCCCCAGTAACAGCGAAAGCGGCACGGCGCACACCAGCACCAGGCTGAAGATATTCGCCGCCGTGTTCTCGGAAAAGCCGGGTGCAAGCGAACGCAGCCAGAACAGCAGGAAAGCAAACATCCCGCCCTCGGCCACCTGGACCAGAAACCTTGCCAGCCACATCCGTCGCACCGCCTGATCGGGGCGCGCGGGCGCATCGGGCAGCGCCGGCGGGCGCGGCTGCATCAGTTCCGGCTGCGTCCGCCCGCCGCCGCATATCACCGCTGGCAGCACCAGCGCCGCCACCAGCGCCGCCACCAGCCAAAGCCGCGATTCAGGGGCAACCAACCCGCCATAGGTCACAAATGATCCGGCCAACGCCCCCAGTGCCGGAGACAGCGCCAGCGCCCCGCCCAGCATCCCCTTCTGGCAATCCGGGAAGCAGTCTCCCGCCCATGCCATCAGCGGCGCGAGCATGAGATTGAGCCCGACCTGCCAGGCCATCACCAGCAGCACCAGCTCATCCGCCGAGCGCGCTTCGCCGACGGCCAGCAACAACACGCTGGAGAGCGCCAGCCCCGCCACGATCCACCCGCGCCGCGTGCCGATGCGGTCGCTCAGCATCCCGGCGGCGATATTGGCAAGGCTGGCCACCACCGCACCGAAGAACGTCACCTGCGCCAGCACCGCGACATCCTCGCCGCCTTGCAATTCGGCAATGCGCTGCGGCAGCAGCACGGTCAGCAGCGGGACAAAGGCGACCGCTCCGCCCGCTGCGGCGAGCGCGAACAGGGCGAGGAACCAGCCGGGCTGGCGTCCCGAATCTGGCAGGGGATGCGTGGTCAAGCGTGGCCCGGAGCGGGCGCGGTGGAGGAACGTTCCACCAGACCGGCAGCGACTTCGATCACTGCGCCGCTTTCGCTTTCCGGTCCACGCGCAATCAGGTGTTCGACCGCGCGCGACACCGTTTCGGCAATCGGTTGATCGATCGCGGTGAGCGGTGGCTGGGTGAAGCGCACGATCGGGGTGTTGTCGAAGGAGATCAGCGAAAGGTCGCGCGGCACATTCATCCCGCGGTCGCGCGCGACCTCGAGCGCGGCGAGCGCCATCTGGTCGCTGCTGGCGATGATCGCGGTGAGATCGGGGTTGCGATCAAGCAGCGCGCGCGCGGCCCTTGTGCCGGATTCATAACCGAAATCGCCGCCTTCCAGCAAACCATCGCTGGGCAGCCCATGCTCTGCCATGGCCCGCTTCCAGCCTTCGATGCGCCAACCGCTGAGACTGTATTGCGCAGGGCCAGCGATCATCGCGATGCTGCGGTGGCCCAGATCGACCAGACGGCTGGTCGCAAGATGCGCTGCGCCTTCATCGCCCATCGTCATTGCAAGGCCCGCGCCCGGTAGCTTGGAGCCGATTCGCGCGAAGGGAATGCCACGCCGGGCCAGCAGATCGGTGATCAGCCGGTTCTCCGAGTGCGGCGGGGTCAGCACCACGCCATCAGGCTGGAGTGCCGAGATCGCCGCGCCCAATTCTCGCTCGACATGGTCGGAATGGGTGTCGATCAATTCCACCATCATCCGGTAACCGTGCTTTGAACAGGTCAGGATCCCGCCCAGCAGCATCTGGTCGACCCAGTCGGTGCCGCGCCGTTCGCGCCAGTCGGCCAGCGTGCGTTCGCGGTCATTGATGGCAAGGATGATGTAGGAGCGCGATCCGCTCATGCGCTGCGCGGCGAGCGAGGGAACATAGCCGAGCCGGTCGATCGAGGCACGCACCTTGTCGCGCAGCTGCGGGCGCACGTTGGGCCCGTCATTGACCACCCGACTTACCGTCTGGAGCGAGACCCCGGCGTCCTCGGCAACGTCCCTGATGGTGACTGTCTTGCGCCCCCGCGCCATTGCTCTGCGTCTTTCCGTCCCGTCTATTCCATGCACGCACGCCCTGTATCGGGATCGGCTGCGCAGCGATAGACCCTGATCCAGTCGATGGCGAATTGCGCGGGAAAGCTGCCTTCGGCAAGCCCTCTCGCGTTGTTTTCTTCCGACAAACGCCCGCCTACGGCAAGGTTGGCCATGACATAGAACGGCCGGTCGAACGGTGCCGCAGGGTTCCCGCGCGCAAGCGGCGAGCCGGTGCTCCAGCCTTCGGCGGCAACGGTCAGATGCACCCGGTCATCGACCAGAAACCGGATCAGCCCCTCGCCCCATTCGACCGCATAGACATGATAATCCTGCGAAGGGAGCGCGAGGTCAGGCAACGCTGTCCGGCTGTCGACAAACAGGTTGTCGGGTGCCGGATCGCCGAAATGCAGCGCGCTGATAGTGCGGTTCTCGCCCCGGCCGCCCTCGCAGGTCTCGCACTTCGCCCCGATATTGACCGCTTCGAGAATGTCGATCTCGCCCGAGAGCGGCCACGGGCCGTAATGATCTTCGACCGGCATCATCCACACCGCAGGCCATGTCCCCTGCCCCGGCGGCACCTTGGCGCGCACTTCGATCCGGCCATAGCGCCAGGCATGCAGCCCGCGGGTACGAACCTTGGCCGAGGTATAGTTCTGGGTCAGCCTGGGATTTGGATTTTCGGCAATCTCTGGCGGGCGCGCGGGGCCGGTAAAGCGTTCCTTGCGCGCTTTCAGCAGCAGCACCCCACCCTCGACCGCGATATTCTCGGGCCGGTCAGTGTAGCATTGCCGTTCGGCGTTGCCCCCACCCCAGCACGAAACCTCGGGCGCCCACTTGCTGCGATCGAGCGCATCGCCTTCGAATTCGTCGGCCCAGACCAGTTCCCAGCCAGCCCCTTCAAGCGGGGCGAGCCGCGCTTCGGACGAAACGGGCGGAGGCGCGTTCGAATCCGCGCACCCGCCCGCGATCAGCAGGAGCGCCGCCAGCGCGCTGGCCCTGCGCCGCCCTGCCATCATCCGTGCCTCCCCTAAAAGTCGAACCGCGCGAGGAAGGTGAACCGCCGGTCATTGCGGAACGCCGAGCGGGTTATCCGCGTACCGTCGAAATCCACCACCTGGCTTGTCTCGGTAATCTCGTCGAGCAGGTTCACACCCTGGATGCCGATCTTCAATTGATCGGTAACCGAATAGAAGATCGACGCATCGAGCTGTCCGGTCGCTTCCTGCCAGATCGGCGAGAACGGGAAGATGTCGTCACGCGGCGTGATCAGGAACTCCGAGCGCCAGTTATAGGCGGCGCGCATCGAAAGCGGGCCCTTCTCGTAAAAGATCGTCGCGTTGATCGTGTGCTCGGAAATTCCGGCCAGCGGTTGCTGCGCGACAAAGGCGCCGCCGCCAAGCTGATTCGAGCCGGTCGTGATGGACGATTGACCGAAGTCCGAAAGGTTCGGGTTCGAAAAGTCGCCGCCGTCGATATAGGTATAGGTAAACTGCGTCCCCAGACCGCTGAGCACGCCCGGCAGGAAATCGTAGACCTGCTGGTGCGCAATCTCGAGCCCCTTGAGCCAGCCGTCCTGGAAGTTGGCCGGCCCCTGCACATTCACATCGATCGGACCATTTGCGCCCTCGTAATCCACGCGGGAGAAGCCGGTGTCGATGAACCCGTTCACATCCTTGGCAAATACCGAGAAGGTCAAAGAACCAACCTCGGCAAAATACCATTCGACCGAGAGGTCATAGTTCCAGACCTCCACGGGAAGAAGGTTCCGGTTCCCCGTCTGGAGCGCGAACAGCGGACCATTGGCGAGCGCATCGCCGCCCGCATTGGCCAGCGCGACAGTGTTGTCACCGATCCCGCCGCCGGCACGGAACAATTGCAGGTCCGGACGCGAGATGTTCTTGGACGCTGCCGCTCGGAACAGCAGGCCTCCCCCGACATCCAGCCGCGCGTTGACGCTCGGCAGCCAATGTTCGAAGACAATGTCACGGTCGTCGACCAGTATTTCGCCGGTATGGGCGGCGGCAAACTGGGCAATGCGTTCGGGCGAAAGCTGGCAGATGCCCGCAAGGCTGATCGGCGGCGGCGCACCAGTGCCGAAATTGCAGCCAGCCGTCACTTCGGCAGGCTGGACCACCCCGTCGCCATTGCCGCCACCGACCTGCACGCCGCCCTCGATTACGGGCGTATCGAACCTTTCGGGATCAGGGAAACCGATGCGACCGATGGTCGAAATCTCAGTCTCGACATAGCGCAGGCCGAAATTGCCCTCGACATTCCAGCCATTGCTGAAATCATGCCCGAAATCGATCCGGGCATAGGCCGCCTTGGTGACTTCCGTGACGACCGACACTTCACCCGGGCAGAAGACGCCTTCGATATCGCAGGGAAGCAGTTCGCCGGTCACCTCGTCGGGACGGACGCGGCCGTTGACGCCGTAATTGAACCGTTCCGGCGACAGGCCGAATTCCTGGATCTCCTCGAACTGCTGGTCGGTCAGGCCCGAAAGATATTCGCCGAGGAAGTCATCGCCGCCGAAATACCATGCCGCGCCATTCTCGATCGGAAGCGGCACGTTGCCGCGCTGGAAGTTATCGCCGAACGGAGTGCGATATTGTGCGAAATCCGGGAATTCGTCGACGAAGGCCCCGCCCGCAAGGGCAAATTCTTGGCCCGGCAGACCAGTGAAATAGCGACCCGGCACGAAACCATTGGTGTTTTGATCCGGGAAACGCCGATTGGGATCAAAATCGGGATAGACAAGCACGCCGGGCGCATTCGGATCGCATCCGCCCCCCTCGCCCCAGGGCGCACATCCGGCGCGACCTGCCCACGGCGCCGAAAGGTTGCCCCAGGTGCTGAAATTGGTGTTGCGGGTCGTGCGATCACGCTCCGCCCAGCGCGCGCCGAACCGTGCGGCTTTGAAGAAACCGTCATCGCTGATGTCATATTCTGCATCGAAGCGCAGGCTGCCGAGTTCGCCCTCGTTTTTCTCGCGGCTGTCGAGTCCGAACCAGTAATAGCTGTTGAGACCCGAGCTGAAATAATCGGCTGGCGATCCCACCGGCGCGAGAAACTGAACCTTGGGAACCGACCCGGTAAGGTCCAGATCAACGTCCGCCCAGGTCGACAGCGCGCCGAACACCGAATCCCGCGTCAGATCGGAATTGATTTTCTGCGCTTCGAAGTTGATGCGGAAGCGATCGGTGATATTCCACTTGATATCGAACGAGAAATCTTCCGTCGTCGTATCCAGAGCGCGTAGGAAACGCAGCGAATCCAGCGGGATACCACCGCGGCCGAAGGGGTTTGCATAGGCATCGCCCTGACGCTGGCTCAGGATTCCACGCTGGAATATGCCGTTCGCGTCATATTCAAATGCGGTGCCGTTCCGGGCCTCGGGAAACAGCAATTCGTCATCCACCCGCGAAATAAGCGCGAATTCCTCGGTGTCGAAGCTGGCCTCTGCGCGCAGCCATTGAAAGGTGGCGACGAAATCCCCGGTCGGGTCTTCGTACTGGAGCACGCCCGAAAACGCCTCGCGCGTGCGGTCAAGATCGGTGGTGCGAATGCCCGCACCCTTGGGCACCAGCACCGAACCTGCCGGCGGGAAGTTGGACGCATCGAAGTTGGAATCACCGACAAAACCGCCCGAACCGACCGACAGCGCCCGCAAACAGGGACCATCTAGAGACGGCGCGCGGTAGCATGGGTCAGCCACCTGGGATGCGTCGGTGCGGCTCTTGAGTTCGGAGTAGGCATAGGACGCCTGAATGCCGAACGAGCCTGCGCCGGTTTCAAAGGTGTTCGAGCCCAATACCGAAAATTCGGGCGACCATTCTTCACGCAGGTCGCCATAATTGATCCCGACCGTGCCGGCGAGCTTCAGACCTCTGGTGTCCAGCGGCTTGCGCGTGACAAGGTTGACTGTGCCCGAGGGGCCGCCTTCAATCATGTCGGCCGTGACATTCTTGAACACTTCGACCCGGCCGAGCAATTCGGGCGAAACGTCGTTGAAGCTCAACTCACGCCCGCCCGTGGCCGAGAAGATATCACGACCATTGAGTTCCGAACGCGCGAACGGCAGGCCGCGGATGATCACTCCGGTGCCTTCGACCGAGAATCGATCGGGATCGGATGCCTTCTCGAACCGCCCGATCGTGATGCCCGGAATGCGCTGAAGCGTCTCGGCGACGGAGCGATCGGGCAGCGCACCGATATCCTCGGCCGTCACAGCATCGACAAAAGTGTCGGAATCACGCTTGATGTTCTGGGCAGAGGACAGCGATGCGCGGAAACCCGAAACGATGATCTCGCCTGCCACCGGCTCGGCTGCGACCTCGTCCGAGTCCGCAGGCTGTTCCTGATCGGCGTCCTCATCCGCATCCTGCGCGAGCGCCGGTGATGCAAGGGATACCGACACGGCAAGAGCCGAGGCGGTGCCGAGAACGAACAGACGCCGACGCGGCGCAACGCTTGCGTATTTCATGATGTTTCAACTCTCCCCTGACCCCGTGGCACATTCTTGCCGTCCACTAGGGCTTGCCGACCGATTCGTAGCGTAAATTGTTAGCGTTCTCAAGACTTGTAATCCGCGTGCCATATTGCATTCTGGCAACACTTGGCGGGACGACAGAAACCCGTAGATTGAGCGCATGATCGCTCTGCGGGGATCGAGGAACATATGACAATTCAACGGATAATCATCGTAGGCGGCGGCACGGCCGGGTGGATGGCGGCCGCCGCGTTGTCGCGCCTCAAGGCCGGACGGTCTGTGGAAATCACCCTGATCGAATCCGAGAGCATCGGCACGGTGGGCGTCGGCGAGGCAACGATTCCACCCTTTGTCGGCTTCAACCAGCTGCTCGGTGTCGACGAGCGCGAGATGCTGGCAGCGGTAGGGGGCACCTTCAAGCTGGGCATCCAGTTCGAAAATTGGGGCAAGCTTGGTGACAGCTACATCCACCCTTTCGGAGCCTATGGCTACACCATGGGCGGGATATCGTTTCACCACGTCTGGCACCGCATGGCGCAAGGCGGGGACAAGCGCCCGATCCAGGTCTTCAACCTGGAAACCATCGCCGCCTATTTCGGCAAGTTTGCCCGCACCGAGGACTTCAAGCGTGATGATCTGCCGCCGGTCAATTACGCCTATCATCTCGATGCGGGACGCTATGCCGCCTATCTCAGGCGCTTTGCCGAAACCCGCGGTGTGGTGCGGCAGGAAGGCAAGATTGCCGATGCCGCGCTGGATGGCGAGACCGGCTTCGTCACCTGCGTCACGCTCGATGACGGGCGACAATTCGCCGGCGACCTGTTCATCGATTGCTCGGGCTTCCGCGGTCTGCTGATCGAACAGGCGTTGCAAACCGGATATGACGACTGGAGCCAGTGGCTTCCCTGCAACCGCGCGGTCGCCCTGCCTTGCCAGCGCGAGGATGGTAGCCCGCCGCCGCCCTTTACCCGCGCCACCGCGCACAGCGCCGGATGGCAATGGCAGGTGCCGCTGCAGCACCGCAACGGCAATGGCCATGTCTATTGCTCAAGCTACATGGAAGACGGCGAGGCGCTCGACATCCTGCTCGGCAATATCGCCGGCAAGCCGCAGGCTGAGCCCAATTTTCTGCGCTTCGTAACGGGGCGGCGCAAGAAATTCTGGAACAAGAACGTCGTCGCGCTCGGGCTGGCGGCGGGCTTCATGGAGCCCCTGGAATCGACCTCGATCCACCTCATCAATACCGGGATCGACAAACTGCTGTCGCTGCTCTCGCTCGATGGAGTGACCCAGGCGCAGGAGGATGCCTTCAACCGCCTGACAGGGCGCGAATATGCCCGCATCCGCGACTTCCTGATCCTGCATTACAACGCCACACAGCGCACCGATTCCGGCTTCTGGAACTATGTCCGCACCATGGAAGTGCCTGACACGCTCACCGAGAAGGTCGAGATCTTCAAGGCCAACGGCCAGATCTTCCGCGAGGAGGACGAACTGTTCACCGAAACCAGCTGGGCAGCGGTAATGATGGGTCAGGGCATCCACATGACGGGGCACAATGCCATGGCCGACGCGCTCGATCCGGCTAAAACCCGCCAGGAAGTGGACGAGATGGAAAAATCGATCCGCTACCTCGTCCAGCACATGCCGGGGCATGGGGATTATCTCGCCCGCTACTGCCCGGCTGCCGCCTGACGCGGGTCAACCTGCGGCGAGCACCAGCCCCGCCAGCGCCCGGCCCGAAAGCCACGCTCCCTCGATGCGCGGGCTGTGGAGATAGTCCCCGGCAATGCCGATTCCCGTTTCGGGATCGAACCGTGCGCCCTCACCGGCAAGCGGCTCGGGAAAGGCGTAAAGCCAGCGATGGGCGTCACTGTGAATGGGGACAGCAGTCGGGATGCCGGTGGCGGCGAAGAAATCCGCCAGCAAGGCGCGCGCGGCTTCGTCTTTCGGCCAATCGACGATCTCGCGGCTGCGCGCAGGACTGGCGTGAATCACCCATGTCTCGTCGCCGCCGCGCCCGGGTTTGGCGGAATTGCGCGCGGCCCATGAAATCGGCGCTGTGGCGCTGCGGAAGGTATCCGCGGCCGCGGGCAAACGCTCGGCAAAACCCGCCATCACCGCCCAGCACGGCGCGGATTCGACCGATCCGGCCAGCGCGCAAAGCGCGGGCGCAACTTCGGCCAGCAGCACCTTTGCCTGCTCGGCTGGCACCGCGACCAGTACCTTTGCAGCACCGAAGGATGCATCGCCCGTCTCGACCAGCCAGCGCGCACCATCACGCATCAGCCGCTCGGCCCGCACGCCCCAGCGCACGTCCAGCGGCCTGCCCTCCGACGTCGCCATCATCCGGATCGGCGCATTCATGCCGGGGACACCGACCCACGCATCTTCCCCCGCAGCACGCCAGCGCGCGACCACGCCTGCCGCTTGCCATGCTGCCACCGTCTCGCGGAATGCAGGGTCGCGGGCCGTGAAATATTGCGCGCCGTGATCAAAGGAGACAACCGCCCCGCCGATCTCCACCCGTCGCGCCGCCATCCGCCCGCCCGGGCCGCGACCCTTGTCGAGCACGGCGACCTCCGCTCCCGCGTGGATCAGTTCGGTGGCGCAGGCGAGCCCGGCCATGCCCGCACCGATGATGAGAAAATCGCTGAAATGTCCGTCCATCCCGCGCCAACGCGCAGACTTACAGGAGGTTTCGCGTCGCCGGTATTTCAGGGCGCGCTGCGCGGAGGCCGTGCCTCGGCCAGCAAGAGCGAGAATCGTTCCTCGCTGTCGGTCCAGCGCGCGCGCGGCTCCCATCCGCCGGCCGCCAGCAGCACATTGGCGGTGCGGCGGGTGAACTTGTGGCTGTTTTCAGTATGGATGGTGTCGCCCCCCGACATGGTGAACCGCTGCCCGCTGACCGAGAAGGTCATATCCCGCTGTGCCACCAGATGCATCTCGATGCGCGCATAGGTGTCGTTCCAGCGCGCCTCGTGGGCAAAGGCATTGACCGGAATATCGCCGTCCAACTCACGGTTGATGCGATGCAGCAGGTTGAGGTTGAACCGCGCAGTGATGCCGGCGGCGTCGTCATAGGCGGCGACCAGCACATTCTCGTCCTTGATCAGGTCCATGCCGATCAGCAGCAGCGCGCCCACGCCCAAGGTTTCGCGCATCGAGCGCAGCAGATCGGTCGCGGTGCGGGCCACCATGTTGCCGATCGTCGATCCGGGGAAAAAGCCGAGCTTTGGCAGCCCCTCGACCTCGTGGGGCAGTTCGACCCGGCGCATGAAATCGGCCTCGACCGGATGGACCGGGAGGCCCGGGAATTTGGCTGACAGGTCAGCAGCCGCCGCGCGCAGAAAGTCGCCCGCGATATCGAGCGGGACGTAGGCGCTCGGCGCAATGGCAGACAGCAGCAGCGGGGTCTTGACCGAGGAACCCGAGCCGAACTCCACCACGGCCCGGCCCGGCCCGATCAGCTGCGCGAATTCGTCGGCCCGCGCACGCAGGATCTGGGTTTCGGCGCGGGTCGGATAATATTCGGGCAGCTGCGTGATGTCCTCGAACAGCTGCGATCCGGCATCATCATAGAACCAGCGCGCCGGGATCGCCTTCTGCGTCTCGCCAAGGCCCGCCAGCACATCGGCGCGGAACGCGGGATTGACCCCGTCGGCATCGCGTTCGACCAGTTTGAGGCCTTTGGGGCTTGTCATGCCGTGGCATCCTTTGCCAGCCGCAGTCCGGTAAACTGCCAGCGCTGGTGGGGGTAAAAGAAATTGCGATAGGAACTTCGCGAATGGCCGCGCACGGTCGCGCAGCTTGCGCCGCGCAGCACCACCTGTCCGCTCATGAACTTGCCATTATATTCGCCCACCGCGCCCTGCGCGGCGCGGAAGCCGGGATAGGGCAGATAGGCCGAACGGGTGAATTGCCAGCAATCGCCGAACAGGCCGGCTCCGCCCCGAGGCATGGGCGGCGCGGCGCGATCGAGCTGGTTGCCGCCTGCCGGATCATGCGCGGGAAGCACGGCCGCCCCGTCCTGCCCGCGCGCAATCGCTTCCCATTCGAACTCGGTCGGCAGGCGCGCGCCCGCCCAGGTGGCATAGGCATCGGCCTCGAAATGCGAGATATGGGTGACGGGCGCGTTGGGGTCGCGCGGCTGCCAGCCCTGATGGGTGAAGTGCCGATCGTCGCGCCAATAAAGCGGCGCGGCGATCGCTTCGCGCTGCAACCACCCCCAGCCATCGGCCAGCCACAGGCGGGGTTGGCGATATCCGCCATCGGCGATGAATTCGTCCCATTCGCCATTGGTCACCAAGCGGTCAGCCAGGGCAAAGGGTTCCAGCAGCACGCGGTGGCGCGGGCCTTCATTGTCGAAGGCAAAACCATCACCCGGATGGCCGACAAGCGCGATCCGGCCGGGATGTTCGTGCCAGCCGAGCGGTGCAGGAGATGCGGCGGGCGGCGGGATGCCGTCCCATATCGCCGGGCCGAGCGGGTTCTGGAACAGCGCGTGCTTGATATCGGTCAGCAGCAATTCGATGTGCTGCTGCTCGTGCGCCACCCCGAGCGCGATGAGGTCGCCCAGCGCCGGATCATCGAGCAGCGGCGTCATCGCCTCGTCGATCATCCCGCGCCATTCGAGCACCTGGTCGAGCGTCGGGCGCGACAGCATCCCGCGCGCGTCTCGCGCGATCCGCGCGCCTTCGGTCTCGTAATAGGAATTGAACAGGAACGGCCAGTCCTCTTGGGCGAGGCGGTATCCCGGCACATGGTCGCGCAGCAGAAAGGTTTCCCAGAACCACGTCGTATGCGCCAGATGCCACTTGGCAGGGCTGGCATCCTCCATCGACTGCAGGCTGGCATCGGCATCACCGAGAGGCGCGACAAGCGACTCGGTCAATGCGCGGGTGGCGCGGTATTGCTCGGTCAGCGGAGCAGCCGGCTGGTGCCAGGCCTCTCCGGCGGACATGCTTCGGGGCACGGGCTTCTCCTGTTGCCGCCTTGCTTCGAGGGGCCGATCATGCCGCAGCCCCGTGACAATTGAAAGGCATAGCCTTCCACTTGCCGCGAAGGCAAATCGGCCCGCCGCTCAAGCCGCGTCGGCACTGACCTCGGCATCGCGCGTTCCGGCTGCCTCGTTCAGCATTTCGGCCACCAGAAAGGCCAGCTCCAGCGATTGTTCGGCGTTGAGCCGCGGATCGCAGTGGGTGTGATAGCGGTCGCCGAGGCGTTCCTCGGTGATCGCCACGGCGCCGCCAACGCATTCGGTCACGTCCTGCCCGGTCATCTCGATATGGATGCCGCCAGGGTGCGTTCCCTCGGCACGGTGAACAGCGAAAAATCCCTTCACTTCGCGCAGGATGCGGTCGAACGGGCGGGTCTTGAAGCCGCTGTCCGATTTCACGACATTGCCATGCATCGGATCGCAGCTCCACACCACCTTGTGGCCTTCGCGCTCTACCGCCCGCACCAGCTTCGGCAAGCCGTCCTCGACCTTGTCGTGGCCAAAACGGCTGATCAGCGTGATGCGGCCAGCCTCGCGCGCGGGGTTCAATTCATCGAGCAGCCTGATCAGTGCCTCCGGTTCGAGGCTCGGCCCGCACTTCATGCCGAGCGGATTGCCGATCCCGCGCGCGAATTCGATATGGGCAGAGCCGGGAAAGCGGGTGCGATCGCCGATCCACAGCATGTGCGCGCTGGTCGCGTACCAATCCCCGGTCAGCGAATCGCGCCGCGTCATCGCCTGTTCGTAAGGCAACAACAGCGCTTCATGACTTGTATAGAAACTGGTGCCCTGAAGCTGCGGCACCGTGCCGGGATCGATCCCGCAGGCTTCCATGAAATCGAGTGCCTCGCCGATGCGGTCGGCCATCTGCGCGAATTTCTCGGTCCACGGGGTACGGCCCATGAAATCGAGCGTCCACTGGTGGACCTGTCGCAGATTGGCATAGCCACCGCCCGCAAAGGCGCGCAGCAGGTTCAATGTCGCTGCCGCCTGCGAATAGGCACGCACCATACGGGCCGGATCGTTGCGGCGGGACACGGGATCGAAATCGATGCCATTGATATTGTCGCCAAGATAGCTCGGCAGGGTGACATCGCCGATCGTTTCGGTCGGCGAAGAGCGCGGCTTGGCGAACTGGCCCGCCATGCGCCCGACCTTGATCACCGGACGCTTGCTGGCGAAGGTCATCACCACCGCCATCTGCAGCAGCACGCGGAAGGTATCGCGGATGTTGTTGGGGTGGAATTCGGCAAAGCTTTCCGCGCAGTCCCCGCCCTGCAGCAGGAAACCATGCCCACCCGCGACCTCGGCAAGGTCAGCTTTCAGCGCGCGCGCTTCTCCCGCAAACACCAGCGGCGGATAGGACGCGAGCGTGGTTTCAACCTCGGCCAGCTCGGCCGCATCCTCGTAATGCGGGAGATGCCGCGCTTCGTGGCTTTTCCAGCTTTCCGGGTTCCAGGTCTTGGGCACGATCAAACTCTTTCATTCATTCCGCGGCGCGCGTGGCGCGGGGGCGGCCGGTACAGGAGACGGATTTCAATTGTAAAGCGGCATTGGCATTCGGAACAACTTTATTTCCCGCTGTGTGTGAACGGCAAAGCCGGTCAACGTCCCGCCGCCTCCGCTGCCGAAGCTTTCGCCGGAGCCGCCGTGCCCGATGGAGGCGCTGCGGCCAGTTCCTGTCCTTCGGGGATTATCGCCAGCCGGAACGGCGTGACCTTTGCGAAATAGCGATCGGCGAGGAACTGCATCACCTGTGGGCTGGTCTGCGAATAGTCGGCCAACAGCGTGCGCAGCAGGGCGACGCGTTGCGGATCCTGCGTTGCGCCCTCCAGATTGTATAGCCAGAACTGGTTCCCGGTCGAAGCACGGCGGATCAGCTGGGCCAGCGGTTCGGTGACGCGGGCAAGCTCGTCCGCGGTCGGAGGGTTGGTGGCCAGCTCGCGGGCAATGCGATCGGCCTCTGAGAAGAACACCGGCACGAATTCGGGCTCCAGCTGGGCCAGCGCAGTGATGCGCCCGCCGCTCGGCAGGTCTTCGGGCCATTTGGAGAAGACCTGCGGCGAATAGCTCGCCCCGGCCCGTTCGCGCAGGGCTTCGAGCAGGCGGTTGTTGAACAATTGGGTGAGGATTTCGAGCTGGCGGCTTTCGCGCAAGGACGCGACCCCGCCGCCGCTGGGCCAGGCGACCACGGCGGCGGCCTGATTGGCATCGCCGCGATGGTTGACGATCGCGGGCTGCTGCGTGGTCGGCGCAAAGTCTGGCACCCGCTCGGCGATCTCGGCCGGGATAGGCTTGCGCGGCGGTAGCGCGCCAAAGGTCAGGCGCAGCTGTTCCACAAGCGCGGGCTGGTCGAATTCGCCGAATACCAGCACCTCGATCGGGCCTTGCTGGAGCAGCGGCTCCCACACCTTGCGGAAACCTTCGGGTGTCACGCCCTTGAGCGCCGCCGGATCGGGCGTGGCAAAGCGCGGGTCACGCCCGGTCACCAGATATTCCAGATCGCGATTCAACACGCCGCCCGGGCTGGTCGAATAGGTGTTGTAGGCCAGTTCGGCCCCGGCCCTGGCGCGGATCACAGGTTCGGCATCCCAGCGCGGCATCCCGAGCTTGGCGGCGAACAGGTAAAGCTGGTCGGCGACATCGCCCGAGCGGGTCTGCGCGGTGAAGGTGAAAACCGCATCGTCAATTCCGAAATCAAAGCCTAGCTTGCGCCCTGTCGCCAGCCGGTCGATCTCGTTCTGGCCAAGCTCGCCCAGCCCCGAGCCGACCAGCGCGGATTCGCCAAGTGCGGCATAAACCGCGCTCTCAGCGTCGAACGCGCGATGGCCCGCGCCAAAACGCACCCGCACCGTTACCCGGCCCGGCTCGGCATCATTGGACCAGAGCAGCGCCTTGACCCCGTTGGCAAAATCGACCTGCTCGATCTCCAGCACGCCGAGCGGCTGCTGGCTCACGATGGTTCCGGGTTCGCCCACCGGGGGCAATTCCTCGAAGGAAATGCTCTCTGCCGCCAGCCGCGCGCTGCCATCGACCGCAGCCTCGCGCGCCAGCGCCAGCCGCAAGGCGGCTTCGTCGGCCTCTCCCGCAGCCGGGGTGACATAGACCGAACGCGTCACCGCGCCATCGAACAGCGTCTGGGTATGGGACAACACCTCGGCCGGGTTGAGCCGCGCCTTCATCCCGCGAAAGACATCGAGCACCACCTGCGGGGCGGCCACGGTCTCGCGGATGTCGATCGCATTGACGAGATTATTGGCAAGATTGGGGCCGGATTGGACGCTCTCCTGCTCGACCTCGTTGGCGAATACCACGTCGAATTCGGCCACTTCGCGGTCGATTTCCTCCTGCGTCGGGGGGTTCGTGAGCGCATCGGCAATCACCGCGCGCACGTCTGCAAGCGCAGCCTGCCAATCGTCGGTCAGCGGCGCGAAGGTGACGAAGGTCGCATCGGTCGAACGCGAAATGTCGTCCTGCTGAACCTGCGCGTAGAGAAAACTGCCACCGCCGCGCGCACGCGATTCCAGCCGGCGGTTGATAATCGCCTGCGCGATCGCATCAAGCAGCAGGCCTTCATTATACACGATGGTATCTTCGACCGGACGCCACGGGCGCATGATCGCATAGGTCAGGCTGCGCGGCAAATCGGGTTCGACCCCGACAGCAAGCTCGCCGATGGCCGTGTCCGTAACCGGGCTCAGTTCGGCACTCGGCGGCGGCACGGGATCGCCGAAATCAGGTGCAACGCCGGGATTGCCCTTGCCCTGCCAGTCGCCGAACCACTGTTCCACCAGCCCGGCCAGCACCACAGGGTCGGCATCGCCAGTGACGACAATCACGGTATTTTCCGGGCGATACCAACGGTCGTAAAAGGCCTTTACCGCCTTGCCGGTGGCGCCGTTGAGCGTCTCGTCAGTGCCGATCGGGTTGCGGGCGGCGAGCCGTTGTCCGGCAAAGAAGGTGCGCCGCGTAAGATCGGCCATGCGCTGCCCGGCACCGCCACGCTCGCGCTTTTCGGCGAGCACGATCCGCCGTTCGGCGGCGACATTTTCATCATCCAGCACCGGTTCACGGATCATGCCCGACAGCAGCTTGAAGCTTTCGGACAGCTTGGCATCGTTGATATCGGGAATATCGAGCTTGTAGACCGTATGCGTCGGGCTGGTTTCGGCATTGGTATCGCTGCCGAAAGTCGCACCCAGGCGCTGCCATGCGCCAATCGCCTCGGCCTTGCCGAGATACTTGCTCTCCCGGAACAGCAGATGTTCCAGCAGGTGGGCAAAGCCCTGTTCGGCGTCTTCCTCGTGCAGCGATCCGGCATCCACCCGCACCCGGATCGAAACCTGCCGCGGCGGCACACCATTGCTGCGGACCGCATAGCGCAGCCCATTGTCCATCTCGCCGAACAACCATTTGTCATCGACCGGAACGTCGGAGCCGCGATAGAGCCACGGCACCTCGCCATCGGCCTGCAGCGCGGTGGGCGAGGGCACCTGCGGCGCGGCGGGGGCCGCGTCCTGCGGGGCTTGCGCAGCCTGGCCGGCCAACAGCGGCTGGACCATCACAAGCGGAGCAAGAACGAGGGCGAAAGCGCGTGCCGCGCGGGAAAGCAACGTCATGACCGCTCTTATAGGGCGCTGAACCCTGAAGCGATAGTGAATGCTTGCACTTGCATCAGTGCTTGCGGGGCGCATCACCGTGACCTAGATTAGAAGTATGTTCATCGAAACCGAAACCACGCCCAACCCCGCCGCGCTCAAATTCCTTCCCGGCCAGACCGTGATGGAAAACGGCAGCCGCGAATTCGCCACGCCCGAAGCTGCCGAGGCCAGCCCGCTTGCGCAGGCGATCTTCGATACAGGCGAAGTCGTGAACGTGTTCTTCGGCGCCGATTTCGTCAGCGTTACCGCCGCGCCGGGCGCGGACTGGAGCGTATTGAAGCCGCAGGTGATCGCCATCCTGCTCGATCATTTCGTGTCCGAAGCGCCGTTGTTCGCGGGCGGCAGCGGCAATGGCATTGCTGTCCCGCCGGAAGATCAAGCCGTGGTGGAAGAGCGCGCCGAAGATGCCGAGGTCATCGCGGCAATCAACGAATTGCTCGAAACCCGCGTGCGTCCGGCCGTCGCAGGCGACGGCGGCGACATTGCCTATCGCGGTTTCCGCGACGGGGTGGTCTATCTGACCCTGCAGGGCTCGTGCTCGGGCTGCCCGTCGAGCACCGCGACCCTGAAGCACGGGATCGAAGGGTTGCTGAAACATTATGTCCCCGAAGTCGTTGAAGTCAGGGCCGCCTGAATTTCACAATCACACGACGGGGATTTCCCATGACGACGCAATTTCACGACCACGTCCTGTCGGACGCGGCGCTCGCGCAACTGTTTACGCAAGCGCGCAGTTACAACGACTGGCTCGACAAAGCTGTTTCGGACGAACAGCTCCATGCCATCTGGGACCTGATGAAGATGGCGCCCACCTCGGCCAACATGCAGCCGGTCCGGATCGTGTGGGTCAAATCGTCCGAGGCGAAGGCGAAGCTGGTCGAATGCGTGATGGAGGGCAACAAGGCCAAGGTCGCCGCCGCCCCCGTTATCGCGGTGATCGGCTATGACATCGATTTTCACGAGGAACTGCCCTGGCTGTTCCCGCATACCGACGCGAAAAGCTGGTTCGATGGCGACGAGGAAGGCCGCAAGGAAGGCGCATTTCGCAATTCCTCCCTGCAAGGCGCCTATCTGATGCTCGCTGCCCGGGCGATCGGACTGGATTGCGGGCCGATGTCGGGGTTTGATGCCGATGCGGTGAATGCCGCCTTCTTCGCCGAGAACCCGCGCCACCGGGCAAATTTCATCTGCGCGATCGGCTATGGCGATACGGACAGCATCTTCGACCGCAGCCCGCGCCCGGATTTCATGACCTTCAACCGTATCGCCTGACGCGCATCTGCCGCTTGCGCACCGTCACGTGCTGAGGCATCGGGCGGGACCATGCGGGTGCTCGCCATCGAAACCGCCTCCGAGGCCTGTTCCGTCGCGCTGTTCGACGATGAACGCCAGATTGCGCGCGTCCACCACGTGCTCGGGCGCGGCCATGCCGAAGCGCTGGTGCCGATGATCGCCGCCCTGCCGGACAAGGGGCGCGCGGATCGTATTCTGGTATCGCTTGGCCCGGGCAGCTTCACCGGCGTGCGCATCGGGCTTGCCACCGCGCGCGCACTGGGCTTTGCGTGGGGGGCAGAGGTGCTTGGCTATCCCACGCTCGCGCTAGTCGCGGCACAGGCGCGCGAAGATCGTCCCGGCGCAGCCGTGACGGTTTGCATGAATGGCGGGCATGGGGAATGGTTCATGGCCGACTTTGCCGCTGACGGAATGCCCGACGGCGTGACCACTTCGCTCAGCCCCCCAGCGGCCATGTCACGCCCATGCCAAACGGTTATCGCAGGCAACCGCGCCGAGGAATTTGCAGCACTGCGCAGCGAAGCAGGGCTGGTCGCACTCAACCTGCTGCCCGATGCCGCCGCCGTGCCGCTGGTACCCGATGCAATGCTGACCGGCACCCTCACGCCGATCTATGGCCGCGGCCCGGATGCCACCCCGATGGTTGGCCACCTGTCGCCATGACTCCCTGCCCGCACCATCTCGACCGGATCATGGCTGTGATGGAGACGGCGTTCGAACCGGCCTATGGCGAGGCCTGGAACCGCCGCCAGGTTGCCGATGCGCTCACGCTCGCCAGCACCCATGCGCTGGTGGTCGATGCCGATGGCAACCCGATTGTTGAAGGTCCTGGTCCGGCCAGCACTCCGGCAGGCTTCGTGCTCAGCCGCCACGTGCTCGACGAGGAGGAATTGCTGCTGATCGCGGTGATCCCAGGCTGCCGACGCCGCGGAATCGGCGAGCGGCTGATCGCGCAGCTTTTCGAAGCAGCGCAGAGCCGCGGTATAGTCCGCATCTATCTGGAAATGCGCAAGGGTAACCCTGCGATCCACCTCTATCGCAAACTCGGTTTCGAACCAATTGGCGAGCGTCGCAACTATTATCGTATGGCCAATGGCGAAAGAATCGATGCAATTACTTTTGGCCGGTCGGTTTAGTTAAAGGCGGCTGTTCAACAGCTTGTTCAATAGGAAATTCTCCTAGTTGCAAATGTTCCCTGCTTCCGCCATGGCTGAATAATCGGAAACATCCGAAGCAAAATGCAGAGGAACACATGCAAGATTTGGAACTGGAAATGAAAGAAACGCTCATTACCCTCACGAGCGATATCGTGGCCGCGCATGTCAGCAATAATGACGTTGCCGTCGGCGATGTGCCCAGCCTGATCACCAATGTCTACGCCGCGCTGGCCAATCTCGGCGAAAAGCCGGTGGTCGAAGAGCCCAAGCCGCAACCGGCCGTGGCAATCCGCAATTCGATAAAGCCTGAATACATCGTCTGCCTTGAAGACGGCAAGAAGCTGAAGATGCTCAAGCGCTATCTTCGCACCAATTACAACATGACGCCGGAAGAATATCGCGCGCGTTGGGGCCTGCCTGCCGATTATCCGATGGTCGCCCCCGCCTATGCCGAAAAGCGCCGCGATCTGGCCAAGAAGATCGGTCTGGGACGCAAGCCGGGGGCCACCCGCCCGGCGCGCCGGACAAAGAAGCCGGCCTGAAGGCTCGTGTCCCGCCCTGTTGAGAGGGCGGCATGCCAGCTTGAGCAAGCAGCCCTGGCCCTATAAGGAAAGGGCTGCTTTGCTATTCACGGGCCCTTTCTGCGGGCTGCGCCCCTAGGCGATGGAGCTGTCATTGAGCCAGAAAATCGATCTTGAACAATTATGCGCAGAAAAAGGCCTGCGCATTACCGAACAGCGCCGGGTCATCGCCAAGGTATTGTCCGAAAGCGATGATCACCCCGATGTGGAACTGCTCCATTCGCGCGCTTCCGCAGTCGATCCCAAGATCTCGATCGCCACGGTCTATCGCACCGTGCGCCTGTTCGAGGAAGCGGGCATTCTCGACCGCCACGATTTCGGTGACGGCCGTTCGCGCTACGAACCCGTGCCCGAAGCACATCACGATCATCTGATCGATGTGGAAACCGGCAAGGTGGTCGAATTCGTCGATCCTGAAGTCGAGGCTCTCCAGCGCCAGATTGCCGAGCGTCTGGGTTACCGTCTGGTCGACCACCGCATGGAACTTTACGGCGTGCGGCTCTCGCGTGAAGACTGATCCGGTCGGCGCACCGCGCCCGTCGGTCGCCGAACAGCGCGACTGGGACCTGCGGCTGGCCGCGGCGCGCGGCGAAATCACCCCGGTTTCGCCGATCGGCTGGGTGCGCATCGCGCTGCGGGCGTTGGCGCTGATTGGCCTGATCGCGGTGTTCGTGCCGCTGCACTTCCTGTTCCGGATGGTGGCCTATGGTTCGCCCTTCCCGATGCTGTTCCTGCGCTATGCCGCGCGGGTCTGCGGCGCGAAGGTGGAGGTGATCGGCACGCATCTGCGGCGCGACGTGTTTTACGTGGCCAACCACATTTCGTGGATCGACATCCTCGCGCTCGCCGGGGCCAGTGGCACCGCCTTCGTCGCCAAGGCCGAGCTCGAAGCCTCGCCGGTGGTCGGCTGGCTCGCCAGTCTCAACCGCACCGTATTCGTCAAGCGCGAACACCGGATGGGCGTGGCCGAACAGATCAACGCCCTGAAGGAAGCGCTGGTCGATAACTGGTCGGTCACCGTCTTCCCCGAAGGCACCACCACCGACGGACAATCGCTGCTGCCCTTCAAGACCAGCATGCTATCGGTGCTCGAACCGCCGCCGCCCGGCGTGCTGGTGCAGCCGGTCGTGCTGGATTATGGCCCGGTCGCCGAATGGATCGGCTGGATCGGCGAAGAGGGCGGGCTCAACAATGCCAAACGGGTGTTGTCGCGCAAGGGCACCTTCCGGCTGCGGCTGCATTATCTCGAACCCTTCAGCCCGGAGGATTTCCGCGGGCGCAAGGCGATCGGCAATGAATCGCGTCGCCGGATCGAGGAAGCGCTGCTGGAAATCCTTGACCGGCCCCTGCGGGCCTTTGCCCACACCGTGCCGCCCGTACGCTACGAACCGAAAACCGAAGTCGCGGATTAAAGCCCCGCGCGCACCAGCCAATCGTGGAAAATCCGGACCGGGCGGCTTTCCAGCGCCACCGGCTTGCATACGAACCAGTAACTATAGGGGCTTTCGACCGGCACGCCCGGCAGATTGGTGAGCCGGTTGTCGCTGGCGCGGCGCAGGTGGTCATCATGCATGATCGCAATGCCCAGCCCCTGTGCGGCGGCTTCCAGCATCAGCGCGCCCGAATCGTAATGGTCGATCGCACCCGCTTCCATGTCATCAAGCTGGTTGGCCTTCTTCCACGCCATGAAGCTTTCGGGCAGTTCATTATGAATCAGGAAGGTCTGCTTCGACAGGCTTTCGGGTGTGATTTCCGGCCCGATGGTGCGCGCCACTTCCTTGCTGCAGATCGCATGGACAAGGTTGTGATCCAGCCGCACCGCGTGCAGCCCGCTGGCCGGTCCGCGCGACAGGATGATCGCGGCATCCAGCGTGTCGCCCACCCGGTCTTCCAGATGCGGGGCCGTGTCGATGTCGATATGCAGCAGGGGGTGGCGCTTGCGCAGTTCGCCCAGCCGCGGGAACAGTCGCTGGCTGCCGAACATCGGCAAGACGCCCAGACGCAGGCGCAGCAGCGCAATATTGTCCGACTGGCTTTCCACCGCCCGCGCCAGCGATTCCAGATGCGGGTTCACCGCTTCGTAGAAGGCCTGGCCTTCATCGGTCAGCTGCATTGACTGGCGGGCCCGGGTGAACAGCTTCTTGCCGACGAATTCCTCCAGATTGGTGATCCGCCGCGACAGCGCCGAAGGGCTGAGGCCGATCTCCTCCGCCGCTGCGCGGGCCGAGCCGAGACGGACCGTGCGCATGAAGGCTTCGAGCGCGCGCAAGGGGGGTAGACGACGTGACGGCATGGGAATCTCTCCTTGGTAAAAGGAGATACGCGCAAAAAACGTCGAGGATGCAAAAAATCGAAGAAAAATTGCATCCGGAGCCGACGGGTTGCGCCTACTGCACGTTTGCCCCCGGGACGGGAGGATGCAACCGCAGGCGTTTCACGTGGGTTTCATCGCCTGCCGTCACTTCAATCCGCCAGCCGCTCGGATGTTCCAGCATGGTGCCGACCGGCGGCACCGCTTCGGCCAGCACGAAGGCCAGCCCGCCCAGCGTATCGACCGCCTCCTCGACCTCGGCGAGGCGCGGGTCGACCTGCTCGGCGACATCGTCCAGCTCGGCGCGGGCATCGCAATCCCACATCCCTTCGCCGATCGGCACGATCAGGGCTTCGGGCGTTTCGTCATGCTCATCCTCGATATCGCCGACGATCTCCTCGACCAGATCCTCGATGGTGATCAGCCCGTCGGTGCCGGAAAACTCGTCAACCACGATGGCGAGATGCACCCGGCGCGAGCGCATATCGGCCAGCACGTCCAAGGCCCCGCGCGCCTGCGGCACATAAAGCGGCTGGCGCAGCAGCGTGGTCCAGTCGGCCGGAGGAGGGGTGCCATTGGCGAGAAACGGGAAGACATCCTTGATATGGATCATCCCGATCACATCATCCAGCGTCTCACGATAGACCGGCATGCGCGAATGGCCGTGTTCGGAAAAGGCGGCGACCATCTCCTGCCAACTGATCGCGGCATCGACTGCGATGATTTCTCCGCGCGGCACCGCCACATCATCGGCGTCGTGTTCGGAGAAGTGCAACAGGTTGCGCAGCATCTGCCGCTCCACCCCCGAAAGGTCGCCGCGATGCTGTCCATTGTCTTCGGCGACCGAATCGCCGTTTTCGCCTTCGTGTTCGTCGATCGCTTCCTCGAGCTGCTCGCGCAAGGAACGCGCGTTCTCGAGTCTCAGGATCTTGCGCAAGACAGGCCAAAGCCCGCTGCTACTGTCCGCGTCTCCCGAAGAAGAGGCGGAAGATGGGGAATCGGCCATGGCCTTCGACAATGCTCCTCCTGTTGTCATCCGCCATATGGGTCAGCGATACCCAGTTTTGCAAGTATCGCCGTCTCCAGCGCTTCCATTTCTTCGGCCTGGGTGTCCGAATCGACATGATCGTGACCGGCCAGATGCAGCAATCCGTGGACAATCAGGTGCGCGGCATGGTGATCCAGACTGACCCCCTTCTCCCCCGCCTCGCGCGCGCAGGTCTGGTACGCCAGCGCAATATCGCCGAGCATCACCGGCGGGCCGTGAGCGGCAAGCTGGCCGAGTTCGCCGCGTTCCAGCATCGGAAAGCTGAGCACATTGGTGGGCTTGTCACGCCCGCGCCATTCGCGGTTCAGCGCGTGGACTTCCGCGTCCGAGGTGAACAGCACGCTTGCCACCAGCCGCGGATGGCCAAGCAGCGATTCGCCCTTCGCCGCCGCCAGCGCGGCGCGCTGCGCCAGGGCTTCCCATGTGCCTGCAGGCCAATCTTCGATATCGATATCAAGCTGCATGGGGGGCTTGTTGGAGACACATGAGACACTGTCCAGGAACCAAAAACCCGCCCCCGCCAATCAGAGCGCAGGCGGAAACAACAGGCGGGGTCAACAAGCGGTTCATCGCATCGGCCAATAGCGCGGATGGCCGCCGGTAGGAAAGCGCGCTGCGGCGTTCAATCGGCAGATGAAACGACCCGTTCCATGCCCTCGTCCATGCGAATCCTCGCCATTTTCCGCTCAAGCTTGAGGCAATCGAGGATCTTGGCCCCCGCCAGAAACACCGCGCCGGTGGTGGCAAGAAACAGCAGCTGCCCGCCAAAGCCGGGATATTCGTGCAGATAGGCCGCGCCGCGCGACGTCGCGCCGAGCGCCAGCGCATAGATGATGGCGAACGCTTCAAAGCGATTCTTGATCACGAAAAGTCGTCCGACCTTGCGCAGCATGGCCTCTCCCGAAATCCCGGCGCCGGCTGGCGGCACCGTTTTTACATTCGGGTAAGACTAACCCCATCGCGGGTGAATCCGCAAATGCGTTAACCAAGCTGTGCCAGATCGAGCGCATCCAGCAAGGCGAGCCGTGCGGCAATCACGCTGGCAGCGAGGTTTTCGCTGCCGAGATCGGAGGGGTCGATCTGCTGCGGCCAGTGGGCGGCGATGGTGCGTTCGATTCTGTCGGCGCGCGCCTCGTCCAGCAAGAAGCGCGGATCGACCGTGGCCGGATCGCACACCACCCGCAGGCGCAGGCACGCCGGGCCGCCGCCATTGGCCATCGACTGGCGCACATCGACCGGGATCACCTGCCGGATCAGGCCATTGCCCGCCAGCATCGTCTGCACCCAGTTCCATACCGCGGGGCTTTCGCGGCATTCCTCGGGCACGATCAGCGCCATTGTGCCATCGGGAAGGGTCAGCAATTGCGCATTGAACAGATAGGTGCGGATCGCCTCTTCAAGACTGACCGCGCTCGATGGCACCTCGACCACCTCGAGCGCGGGGTAAGCGGTGCGGATCGCATCATAAGCGCCCTGCTGGTCGGCAAAGGCCCTGTCGTGGGTGAACAGCACGCGCCCGTTCGCCACGGCAACCACGTCATTGTGGAAGGCGCCCGCTGCGATCGCTTCGGGGTTCTGTTCGATGAACACGGTGCGCCCGGGCGCAAGACCGTGGGCCCGCGCGACGAGGCGGCTGGCCTGTTCGTGCTGGCGCGCGGGAAAGCGCCCGCCGGTCCGGCCATAGACGAAGATCTCGACCCCCGGGGCATCATGGCTGTCGCACAGGCGCATGTGATTGGCCGCGCCTTCATCGCCAAAGCTGGGCGGTACGGCAGGATGGATCGCGAAATGCCGCGTGTCACCGAATGCGATATCGAGTTGGCGCTTGGTATCGGGCCATTCCTGCGCGCGGTGGAGCATGGTGACGAGGTTGGCGGGCGTCAGGTGGCAGCGCCCGTCGGCGGTGTCGGGAGCGGGGGAGACAGTGGCGGCGTTGGCGGTCCACATGCTCGATGCCGACCACGGCGCGGCGCGCAGTTGCGGCGGCTCGCTGCCGTCCAGGGCCAGCACCCCGGCCAGCGCATGGTTCGGCCGTGGCAGCGGCAACAGGTAGCCCTGCACCCCCAGCCGCGCCAGATTCCCGCGCATCTTGGCAACCCCCTGCAAGGCAGCGGCGCGCGGGTAGGAAGGATCGCCCGCATGGCTCGCGCTGGCGATATTGCCGAGGCTGAGGCCGGCGTAATTGTGGCTGGGGCCGACGATCCCGTCGAAATTGATTTCGGTGAGGCTCATCGCGCCCCGCTCCACACTTCATCGCCTTCGCACACATCGAGCAGGTCGGCGCTGGCCGAATCGATCGCGATTCCGCCTTCTGCATCCAGCGCCCGCGCACCGAAACAGGCACGGAACGTGCCGAGGCGCCCGGTCGCCAGAATCGCCCGCTCGCCCTCCTCGATCGACAGGCCGGTGACTGTCTTCCGGCTGCTGTTCTTCACGCTGGTGACATTGTCGGTCAGCGCGACCATGGTCGGCCCGCCGTCGAAGATGTCGACATAGCCATCATGGCGGAAGCCTTCATTTTCCAGCATCCGCATCGCCGCGCGTCCGGTGGGGTGCGGCACGCCGATCACGCTGCGCGCATCCTCGCCCAGCATCGCGACATAGACCGGGTGCTTTGGCATCAGGTCGGCGATGAACTGGTTGCCGTTGATCGCGTTGAAATAGTCCGCATCCTGAAAACTCATCCCGAAGAACCGCCCCGCGACCCCCTCCCAGAAGGGCGACCCGCCGCGCTCGTCGATGATGCCGCGCAATTCGGCGATGATCCGCTCGGCAAAGCGTTTGCGGTGCATCGCCACGAACAGGTAACGCGACCGGGCGAGCAGCAGACCGAGGCCGCCAGCGCGTTCATTGGGGTGGAGGAACAGCCCGCCGACCTCGCTCGATCCTTCGAGGTCGGTGACGAGGCTGAGCAGTTCGGCCCGCACGGTGCGGTCAAGCTCCTGCGAATACTGGGTCAGGGTGTTGAGGCGATAGGAATAGAACGGCCAGCGCTGGCCCACCCTGGTCATCAGCTGGCAGGTGCCGCGCACTGCGCCGGTCTGCGCATTTTCGAGCACCAGCACGAACAGTTCGTCGGCCAGCAACTCGCTGTCATTGGCAAAGGCAGCTTCGGCGCGTTCGAGCTTGGCGCCGAGCGAGGCGCGGTCGGGCGGCAGGTTGGTGAACCCGCCGCCGGTCAGCTTGGCCATTTCATACAGCGCTTCCAGATCGGCAAGACGCGCGGCGCGCAGGCGAAAGCTCATGGCACGGTTCCTTCGGCAAGCGCGCCTTGCGCCAATCGCTCGATCACGCGGGCCGACAGCGCGGCGCGGGTCGCAAGGCTGGGGACGATGAGATATTCCTGGGGAGAGTGGATCGCCCCTCCGCACACGCCCATGGTGTCCACCACCGGCACGCCGACTGCTGCGATATTGTTGCCATCGCACACGCCCCCGGTGGATTGCCAGCGGATGTCCTGCCCCAGTTCCGCGCCGCATTGGCGCACCAGATCGAACAGGCGTTGCGCCTTGGCATCGACCTTTTTGGGCGGGCGGGTGACGCCGCCGTGGCGATGTGTGGCCACCTCATGCTGCGCTTCGATGCTGCGCAGCAAAGCGTTGAGATGGCTGTCGAAGGCTTCCATTGCGGTGGTCGATTTGGGGCGGATGTTGAAGCGCAGCACGGCATGATCGGGCACGACATTGTTGGCCGCGCCGCCTTCCAGCTTTGCCGGATTGATGGTGAGATCGTCAGCTTCCAGCGCCTTCAGCCGCAGGATCAGGTCAGCCGCCGCGACAATCGCATTGCGCCCTTCATGCGGGTTGCGCCCGGCGTGGGCCGATTTGCCGGTGAAGGTGATCGAGTAGTTGCCCGTCCCCCCGCGTTCGTGCGCCAAGGTGCCATCGGGCAGGGCGGCCGGTTCATAGGTCAACGCGGCCAGCTTGCCCGCCGCCAGTTCCGCGATCAGCGCGGCGCTGGCGAGCGAGCCGGTTTCCTCGTCGGAATTGATCAGCACATCATAGCCGAGGCCGGAAGCGCTGGCGGTTTCTTCAAACGCCAGCAGCGCGTGGAGCATCACCGCAATCCCGCCCTTCATATCGGCGACGCCGGGGCCGTTCAGCGTTGCATCATCCAGCCAGCGCTGGTGCTGGAATGCGTGATCGGCGGGAAACACCGTGTCCATGTGCCCGGTCAGCAGGATGCTGCGGTTCGCCTGCGGGCGCACGCGCACCACCAGATGCTGGCCGTGGGGCTTGTCAAAGGCGGTGCCATCGGCGGCGACCGCGGTGACGGGCGCGGGATCGACCAGCTCGACCGTGCCGGGGAGCACACCAAACGCCTCGGCCAGCGCGGCGGCCTGCTGGGCGAGGCCGGGAAGGTTGCCGGTGCCGGTGTTGATCGCGCTCCACGCCTGAACCTGCGCCAGCATCGCGGCGGCATCGAAGACGGAAAGGGCGTTGGTGTCGCTCATTGCCATCATCTCTAGCCGCCCGCGCGCGCCTGTCCAACCCGTTGCAATCGCCCATCTGCTGCGCCATAGCGCGCCCCGTCCTCTCCTCCCCGGGTTCTGCGCCAAGTTGATCATACGAGGACACACATGACTGACACGACCACCCGCGCCGGTTTGACCATCGATTCCCGGCTGGCAGGCTTTCTCGAAACCGAGGTGCTGACCCCGCTGGGCCGCGACGTGGCGGCCTTCTGGCAGGGCTTTGCCGCGCTGCTGGCGGAATTTGCTCCGCGCAACGCCGCACTGTTGGCCAAGCGCGAGGCCTTGCAGGCGCAGATCGATGCCTGGCATGTCGAGCGCGCCGGGAAGCCGCACGACCCAGCGGCTTACAAGGCGTTCCTGACCGACATCGGCTATCTCGTCCCCGAACCGGGCGACTTCCAGATCGGCACGCAAAACGTCGATCCGGAACTCGCCACGATGGCCGGGCCGCAGCTGGTGGTGCCGATCCTCAATGCGCGCTTCCTGCTCAATGCGGCGAATGCGCGTTGGGGGAGCCTCTACGATGCCCTCTACGGCACCGATGCGCTCGATGCGCCCCCGGCACGCCCCGGCGGTTATGACGAGGCGCGCGGCGCGGCGGTGATTGCGCGCGGGCGCGAGTTCCTCGATACCGCCTTTCCCTTGGCGAGCGGCAATTGGGCCGATCTGACAGATCGCGAAGGCATCACGCTGGCCGACCCGACGCGATATATCGGCGAGACTGAAAAGGGTCTTTTATTCAAAAACAATGGCTTGCATATCGAAGTGGTGTTCGATCCGAGCACGCCGGTGGGTGCGACCGACAAGGCCGGCATCGCCGACATCATCGTCGAATCCGCGCTCACCACCATCGCCGATTGCGAGGATTCGGTCGCGGCGGTCGATGCAGAGGACAAGCTGCTCGCCTATACCAACTGGCTCGGCATTATCCGGGGCGATCTGTCGGAGAGCTTTGAAAAGGGCGGGCGCAGGCTCACCCGCACGCTCGCAGGTGACAAGGCCTACACCGCAAGCGATGGGACCGCTCACACCCTGCCCGGCCGCAGCCTGATGTTCGTGCGCAATGTCGGCCACCTGATGACCAATCCCGCAATCCGACTGCCCGATGGATCGGAGATCCCGGAAGGCATCATGGACGCGGTGTTCACCAGCGCAATCAGCACGCTCGATGTCGAGGGCAAGGGCCGCTTCGGCAATTCGCGCTGCGGCTCGATCTACATCGTCAAGCCCAAGATGCACGGGCCTGAGGAATGCAAGTTCACCAACGACCTGTTCGATGCGGTGGAAGACCTGCTCGGCCTTCCGCGCCACACAATCAAGGTCGGGGTGATGGATGAGGAGCGCCGCACCAGCGCCAACCTTGCCGCCTGCATCCACGCGGTGCGCGACCGGATCGTGTTCATCAACACCGGCTTCCTTGATCGCACCGGGGATGAAATCCACACCTCGATGCACGCCGGGCCGATGTTGCGGAAAGGCGCGATGAAGGGTTCGGACTGGCTCAAGGCCTACGAGGCGCGCAATGTCGCCATCGGCCTCAGACACGGTCTTTCCGGCAAGGCACAGATCGGCAAGGGCATGTGGGCCGCGCCCGATCTGATGGGGCAGATGATGGTCGAAAAGATCGGCCACCTGCGTGCAGGCGCCAACACCGCATGGGTGCCCTCACCCACCGCCGCGACGCTCCACGCGCTGCATTATCATCAGGAAGATGTGTTCGAAATCCAGCAGACCCTGCCCGAACCGATGGGGCTGGATGCGCTGCTCAGCATTCCGCTCGCGGAGGGTGCGAACTGGTCGGAAGATGAAGTCCGCGATGAGCTCGACAATAATTGCCAGGGCCTGCTCGGCTATGTCGTGCGCTGGGTCGATGCAGGCGTCGGCTGTTCCAAGGTGCCCGACATCAACGACGTCGGCCTGATGGAAGACCGCGCGACCTTGCGCATCTCATCACAGCATATCGCCAACTGGCTGCTGCACGGGGTAATCACCGAAGATCAGGTGCTGGACAGCCTCGCCCGCATGGCCGCCAAGGTCGATGCCCAGAACGCAGGCGATCCGCTCTACGTGCCCCTGACGGGCAATGAGAATGGCCCGGCTTTCAGTGCAGCGAAAGACTTGATCTTCAAGGGCGTGGAGCAGCCTTCCGGCTATACCGAACCGCTGCTGCACCACTGGCGGCAGGTCGCCAAGGCGGGCTGATCGGGCACGAGGTGCGAGGCGGGCCTAGGACCCCTCGCCCTCATAGGCTTCGACAATCCGGCCCACGATCGGGTGGCGCACCACGTCGGCGGCGGTGAATCGGATCGTGCCGAAGCCGTCCACGCCTTCCAGCCGCGTCACCGCGTCGTTCAGCCCGCTATTCGTCGGCCCACCCGGAATATCCACCTGACGGGGGTCGCCGCAGATCACCATCCGGCTGTTTTGGCCGAAGCGGGTGAGGAACATCTTCATCTGTTCGCGCGTGGTATTCTGCGCTTCGTCGAGGATGATGAAGCTGTCCGCCAGCGTGCGCCCGCGCATGAAGGCGATCGGCGCGATCTCGATCTCGCCGCTGGCAATGCGGCGTTCGACCTGTTCGGGCGGCATGCAGTCGTTCAGCGCATCGTATAGCGGGCGCAGGTAAGGATCGACCTTGTCCTTCATGTCGCCGGGCAGGAAGCCGAGCTTCTCCCCCGCCTCGACCGCCGGGCGCGACAGGATCAGACGCTGGACGCTCCCGGTGATCAGCTGGCTGACCGCCTGCGCCACCGCAATATAGGTCTTGCCGGTGCCTGCCGGGCCGAGCGCAAAGATGATGTCATCCTTGGCGAGGCTGCGCATATATTCGATCTGCGTCGCCGAACGCGGCACGATGGTTTTCTTGCGCGTGCGGATCATGATCGGCGGCGCATCCATGTCGCCCGAAATGATCCCTTCCAGCGTCGGTTCGTTGGACATGGCAATCAGCGATTCGATCGCCCCGCTGTCCAGATCCTCGCCCCGCGCAAGGCGATCATACATGGTCTTCAATGTCTCGCGGGCGCGGGCGACATCGTCCTCCGGCCCTTCGATCACGACCTGATGCCCGCGCGCATGGATATAGACCCCGAGCCGGTTTTCGACCTGCACCAGATTGGCGTCGAACTGGCCGAACAACGGCCCCAGCAAGGACTGGTTCTCGAAGGTCACCTCGACCCGGGCGCGCCGGGGAGCGGGAATGCCGCGGGGATCGGGCGAAAGGGCCGGATTGGCGGCGCGGGAGGGTCGTCGGCCCATAGGTTCCTTTGGCTGCGGCGGGGGACAATTCCCTGCCTCACGAGTCGCAAAGGTAAGCCGGGGCTGGCGCAAAGCAAGCTGGGTGCGACGAGATGGTGGTGGAAAGTCACAGGGGTGCAACCTAGCAACCCGCGTGGCAGGTCAGGCGGGCTGCGTCTCGCGCACCCGTCCCATCAGCGAATTCGGCCCGGCTTCGGCAAGCGCGATCTCGACCAGATCGCCGATCTGGTAATCGCCCTCAAACCACACTGATTGCAGCCACGGCGATTTGCCGAGCCACTGGCCGGGGTTTCGCCCGATGCGTTCGACCAGCACCTTGCAGGTCTTGCCGATGCTGGCTTTGTTGAAAGCGAACTGGTGGTGCGCGATGCGGGCTTGCAGGCGTTGCAGGCGCTCGTCCATGATTTCAGGCGCGATCTGGCCGTCCATCGTTGCCGCAGGTGTGCCGGGGCGCGGAGAGTACTTGAAGCTGAAGGCGTGGGCGTAGCGAACCTGGTCAACGATCCGCAGCGTGTCTTCGAATTCCGCCTCGGTCTCGCCGGGGAAGCCGACAATGAAATCACCCGACAGGGCAATGTCGGGCCGCACGGCGCGGAACTTCTCCAGCAGCTTGAGATAGCTTTCCGCCGTGTGCTGGCGGTTCATCGCCTTCAGCACCCGGTCGCTGCCGCTTTGCACCGGCAGGTGCAGATAGGGCATCAGCTTTTCCACCTCGCCGTGGGCGGCGATCAGCGCTTCGTCCATGTCGTTGGGGTGGCTGGTGGTGTAGCGGATGCGCTCCAGCCCATCGATCCGGGCGAGCGCGTGGATCAGGCCTGCGAGACCCGCCGCCCTGCCCTTGTCATCCTCGCCCGACCATGCGTTGACGTTCTGGCCGAGCAGGGTGATTTCCTTCGCCCCGGCTTCGACCAGCTTGTGCGCTTCGGAGATCAGGTGGCTGAACGGGCGCGAGATTTCCGCGCCGCGGGTATAGGGTACCACGCAGTAAGTGCAGAACTTGTCGCAGCCTTCCTGCACCGTCAGGAAGGCGCTGGGGCCGCGTTTCTTGCGCTGGGGCAGCGCGTCGAACTTGGCGATGGCGGGCATGTCGGTATCGGTCGCGCGTTCGCCGTTTGCGGCCTTGTCGAGCATTTCGGGCAGGCGGTGATAGGCCTGCGGGCCGACCACGATGGAGACCGCAGGGGCGCGCGCCATGATCTCCTCGCCCTCGGCCTGCGCGACGCAGCCGGCGACCGCAATCATCGGCGCCTTGCCCGCCGCGTTGCCCGCTTTCACCAGGCGGCCGATGTCCGAATAGACCTTCTCGGCGGCTTTCTCGCGGATGTGGCAGGTGTTGAGAATGACCAGATCGGCCTCCTCGCCCTCGGGCGCGGGGGTGATGCCGCGCTCGCCCAGCAATTCGGCCATGCGCTCGCCATCATAGACGTTCATCTGGCAGCCGAAGCTTTTGACCCTGTAGGTCTGGGGGGGAGAGGAGGGTTTCATGAGGCTCGCGCCTTTAGCGGTAAGCCGCGCACCACACAACACGCTGTGCGCTCCCGCGCAGGCGGGAGCCTCGGTCGGCCATGCGCCAAGCCGTAGGAGGTCCCCGCCTTCGCGGGGACTCACCGATTAGATCAGGCCACCGTCGCCTTGACGATCTTCCCCGGGCTACGCGGCGGTTCGCCCTTGGGCAGCGCGTGGACGTGTTCCATGCCGCTCGTGACCTGGCCCCAGACGGTGTATTGCTTGTCGAGGAAGCGCGCGTCGTCGAGGCAGATGAAGAACTGCGAATTGGCGCTGTTCGGGTTCTGCGAGCGGGCCATCGAACACACACCTTCGACATGGGGTTCGGCGTTGAATTCAGCCGCGAGGTCGGGCTTGTCGCTGCCGCCCATGCCGGTGCCGGTCGGATCGCCGCCCTGCGCCATGAAGCCGCCGATCACGCGGTGGAACACCACGCCATCGTAAAATCCTTCGCTCGCCAGTTCGGTGATGCGCTCGACATGGCCGGGGGCCAGATCGGGGCGCAGCTTGATCACAACGTCGCGGGCCTCGCCGTCGCCGGTGTCGAGGGTGAAGGTGAGGGTCTCGGCCATGTCATTTCTCCTGAACAATTTGCGGCGGTTCTATAGCGTGCGAGGCGTGGCTGTCACCCTCTTCCCTTGCTTTTCATAGGCCCCTGCCTAAACGCAGCCCATGGCCGAAGATCGCATTCCCGACGACGATCTGCTCACCGCCGACCCCCACCCGGAGTCGGCGCCCGATTCGGCTGAGGTCGAGGTGCGCCCCGACGACCGCATCGATGATGAGCGCCACGACGAGGAAAACCGGCTCAAGCCCGAATATGTCAGCGCCGTCCATCTCGCGCTCGAAGCAGGGGACAAGGGCGCGGTTTATGATCTGGTCGAGCCGCTCCACGCCGCCGACATTGCCGACCTGATCGAACTGCTCGACCGGTCGGAACGCGCCGAGCTCGCCTCCGCGATCAGCGACCTGATGACCGGCGACGTTATCGCGGAATTGAACGATTACGTCCGCGAAGACCTGATGGAGGCCCTGCCCGCGCAGGCGGTGGCGACCATTGCCGAACAGCTCGACACCGATGATGCGGTGCAGCTGATCGAGGACTTGAACGAAGCCGATCAGCGCGCCGTGATGGCCGAACTCGAGCCGGAAACCCGCGCCGCCGTCTCCAGCGCGCTGGCCTACCCCGAGGAAACCGCCGGCCGGTTGATGAGCCGCGATTTCGTGGCGGTGCCCGAGCATATGACGGTCGGCAACCTGATCGATTTCCTGCGCGAGGAAGGCGATCTGGAGCATGATTTCTTCGAGGTCTTCATCATCGACGAACGCCATCACCCCGTCGGTACCTGTGCGCTGAACTGGGTGCTCACAACCCCTCGCTCGGTGCGCCTGACCGATCTGATGAAGCGCGACCAGACCCTGATTCCCGTTACGATGGATCAGGAAGAGGTCGCGCTGATGTTCCAGAAATACGCGCTGATTTCCGCCGCCGTGGTGGATGAAAGCGGGCGGCTGGTCGGCCAGATGACGGTGGACGATGTGGTCCACATCATCTCCGAAGAAGCGGGCGAGGATGCGCTGCTGATGTCGGGCGCAGGCGATGGCGACATCAACGAACCGATTCGCGAGGCTTTTTCCAGCCGCGTACGCTGGCTGATCGCCAATCTCGGCACCGCGGTGGTCGCGTCCTCGATCATCGCACTGTTCGGGGCTGCGATCGAGGAATTGGTGGCGCTGGCAATTCTCATGCCGATTGTCGCCAGCATCGGCGGCAATGCCGGGACGCAGACCATGGCGGTGGCGGTGCGCGCGATTGCCACCAACCAACTCACCCGCGCCAATACGCGGCGGATATTGTGGCGCGAATTCCGTGTCGCGCTGCTCAATGGCAGCACCATCGCCCTGCTGATCGGGCTGGCGGCGGGCCTGTTGTTCTCTCCGATGATGGGCGTGGTGATTGCGGTGGCGATGGTGGTCAACATCGCGATTGCCGGGCTGGCGGGCGTGCTGGTGCCGGTGATTTTCGAGCGGCTGGATCAGGACCCGGCGGTGGCCAGCAGCGTCTTCGTGACCATGATCACCGATTCGATGGGCTTCCTCGCCTTCCTAGGTTTGGCAGTGGCGGTGGGCCTCGCCCCGCTCTAACCCCCTTCCCGAGAGACAATCGGGGAGAGTGTGATGGCAGGACGGGTGGACGGCAAGGTGGTGCTGCTGACAGGCGGCGCGATGGGTTTGGGGAAGGCTTCGGCCAAGGCGCTGCTGGCGCAAGGCGCGCGGGTGATCATCACCGATATCAACGCCGATGCAGGCACGGCAACAGCGGCGGAGCTGGGCTGCGATTTCCTGCCGCAGGACGTGACCGACTGGGCGCGCTGGCAGGCAATCATCGCGCAGGTTGAGGCCATGCACGGACGGCTCGATGTGCTGGTCAACAACGCCGCGATCACGGTGTTCGGTTCGGTGATGGACATCAGCCCCGAGGATTTCCGGCGCTGCTACACGGTGGACGTCGATTCGATCTTCATGGGCTGCAAGGCGGCGATCCCGCTGATGGCCAGAAGTGGCGGCGGGTCGATCGTCAATTTCTCCAGCGCGGCTGGCAACAAGCCCTCGCCCGATCTGGCCGCCTATAACAGCGCCAAGGCGGCGGTCGCGATGCTGACCAAGTCGATTGCGCTCTGGTGCGCGCGCGAACAGAACGGCATCCGGGTCAATGCGGTGCAGCCCGGCACCATCCTTACCCCCAATGTCGAAAGCGTGATCGCCGGCACGCCTGACCCGGAGGCGACCCGCGCGGCGTTTTCGGTGGCGCAGCCGATTGGCCGCATGGGCGAGGTCGATGATATTGCCCATCTGGTGGTCTATCTCGCCAGCGACGAAAGCCGGTTTGCCACCGGCGCGCCCTTCATTGTGGACGGCGGCCTATCTATCGCTTGATCGCGCGGGGCATTGCCCCACATTGGCACCATGCCGCTTCACCTGACCAAGATCGCGTTCGGCGCGAAAAGCTATGACCAGCTGGCCGGATGGTATGAGGGGCGATCCGACGTCCGCCTGACCACCCGCAACCGCCCGATCCGGCATGAAGATGTGGTGGGCGGTTCGCTGTACTGGATCATCAACCACGCGATCGTCGCGCGTTCGCCGATCACCGGTTTTGCCAAGACCGACGACGGGCGCTGGGACATCTGCCTCGCGCCCGAACTGATCCGCGTCCACACCCAACCCAAACGCGCGCATCAGGGCTGGCGTTATTTGACCGACGACAAGGCCCCGCGCGATGTCGCCGCGGGCGAGGATATCGGCGACGCGCTGCCCGGTCGGCTTGCGATGAAGCTGGAGCGGCTCGGGCTGGTCTGACCTGCTATTGCAGCGTTCGCCCCTGCCGGATCAGCTGCGCCAGCCGCACGCTGGTGCCGCCGACGCTGCGCCGGGCATGATCGGCGCCGACCGAGGCCGCGGTTGCCATCGCTTCGGCAAACAGCCGCCCGCCGACCGAGACGACCACCAGATGACCGGGCGAAGCCTTGCGGCTTGCCTCGACCGATTCGCGCAGCTTCACCAGCGCGCGCTGACGCGCCAGCGCATCGGACAGGGCGATATCGACCGCATCATGACCCTGCGCCGCGATCTGGTTGGCCAGCGCTTCCTTGGTTTCGGGAAAGGCCATTTCCACCTGCCAGCCGGCATCGGTGAACTGGTCGGCCAGCATCGCGGTGGAGAGCATGTGCGGCTCTCCCGGTGCGGTCGCCAGCAGGATCGAATAGCGGCTGCGACGCAGGGTGCCGGTGCAGGCATGGGTCCGCACCGCATGGCCCGCCAGCTGCAACATGCTCAGCCCGATGGTGAGATCGAATTCGCAGCACTGATCGGCCAGCCAGGCATCGCCCATGGCCCGCGCGACCGGCTCGATCAGGTGCGACAGGATGTCATCCGCGCTCCAACCCTGTTCGGCGATGCTCGCCAGCTGCGCGTTGATGCGCGCATCATCCCCCGCCAGGGCAAGCTGCGCGAGGCCCGGAACGTAATGGGCCAGCGCGTGCGGGGCGAGATCACTGGCGCGGGTGTTGCGGCGCGGATTTTCATTGCGGCTGTAAAGCAGCAGATCCCAGTCCGAGAACAGCCGGCTGGAGACCATGTGCTCGGTCAGGATTTCGATATCGCGGTGGCGTTCGTCGCAGCTGATCGACGACCACACCGTTGCCAAGGCAGCGGGCGGCCCTTCGAGCGTCTGGAGAAACCGCCCGTTTTCATAGAGCAGCATTCCCGTGACGCCGAGACTGCGATTACGCTGCCTGGCGTGGGCGACGAGCTGTTCGAGTTCGCTTTCCGAAGGCCGCGAGACAGCGCGGCTCTGATACGTCAGACAGCCGATCCAGCTGGCGGAATTGCTTGTAACGGATCCCGTATGCACCTGCATTTGCACCCTCCCCTGCACGGTTCGGGACAAGCGGGCAGACCGGTGGGGCTTCTTCGTGGCCCCTTGCGACAACCCGGCGGATGATCCCGTCCGCGGATTTCTTGACTTCCGGACATCCTGCCTCAAAGACAGCCCCGCTTCCGACGTACCGGTAATGCCATGGCATCAGCACGACTCCGGAAAGTGACGCAGCGTCACCCATTGCGCCGCCAGCGTCAATCCCCAAAGGTGAATAGCGGATTCACGATACCCGCCGGACGCGGGAGCGCGCGTCCTCAACTTGGGGTGCGGCTCTTTTGCGCGACCCGGCGCAAGGCGTTGACATAGACCTCGGGCGCCTGCGCACCGGGTATCAGGAACCTGCCGTTGATGATCATCGCCGGAACCCCGGTGATGTTGAAATCCCACGCCTGCTGTTCTTCGGCAATGACGCGAGCTTCGAGCTCGGGATCATCCAATCCCGCCTTGGCCGCCGCGCGGTGCAGCCCGACGCTCGCGGCGATATCGAGCAGTCTTTCGCGCTCCGCAAGGTTGGTGCGCTGATTGAAATGGGCGCGGAACAGCGCGAGTTTCAGCGCGGTCTGCACCTGCGGCCCGGCTTCCTCCAAGGCGAAGGCGAGCAGTTTGTGGCAATCGCGCGTGTTCCACATCATTGCAGGCGGGGCCTCGTCCTCTCCCTTGTAGGACAGCGACACCCCCGCATTGTCGGCAATCGCTTTCATCTGGCCTTGCAGCGCCGCGCCTTCCTCAGCCGAGCGGCGATATTTGCGTTGCAGGTGGGCCTCCTGCCGTTCGCCTTCGGGCGGCATGTCGGGGTTCAGCTCGAACGGCCGCCAGCGAATCTCTGCGGCGATTTCGCCCTCCAGTTCCGCCAGCGCCTTGGTCAACTGGCCGTAGCCGATCAGGCACCACGGGCACATGACATCGGAATAGATGTCGATCGTCAAAGTGTCAGTCACCGGTCGAGCCACCATGCGATCAGGTGATGGGCAATGGCGAATTTCTGTGGAAAGATGAGGTTCTCGTTGCCATCCGGCCCGGCGGCGCGGGCATCCTCCAGCTCGGCGCGGGTGAACCAGCGCGCATCGTCAAGCTCGGTGCGGTCGACGGTAATTTCCGGATCGTCGGCCACGCTCGTGCAGCCGATCATCAGCTGGCTCGGAAAAGGCCACGGCTGGCTGGCGATGTAGCGCACATCGCGCACGCGCACGCCCGCTTCCTCGTGGATTTCGCGCGCGACCGCTTCCTCGATCGTCTCGCCCGGTTCGACAAAGCCTGCGAGCGCGGAATACATCCTCGGCGGAAAGCGCGGCTGACGGCCGAGCAACAGTTGGTCTTCATGCTCGACCAGCATGATCGTGACCGGATCGGTGCGCGGGAAATGCTGCGCGCCGCAATTCTCGCAGTTCCTCTGCCAGCCGCCCTTGGCCGGCTTAGTCGGCGCGCCGCAATTGGCACAGAACCGGTGGCGCGCGTGCCAGTCGACCAGACTGCGCGCCCCGCCATAGATCGCCAGATCTTCCGGCTGCAGCATCTGCATCACGGCCCAAGCCCGCGGCATGGCCGGGCCGCTTGCCCCTTCGACCGGAACCGGCGCGAAATGCGCCCGGTCGTCCATCATGCCGAGAAACACCAGCTCGGTATTCTCGCCCACATCGGCCAGCGTGTGCCACAATAGCCGCCCGTCATCGTCGAATTCGGGCAGCAGGCCATCAAGGTTCAGCACCCGCGCCCGCCAGTTCATCAGATTGCCGAGCGCCGCCGGATCGACGCGGATATTGTCGGCCCGGTCAATCGGCGAACCGGCAAAGGCCATCACAGGCTGGACAGGCGCGGGCACATCCATCACGCCGCCTTCTTGCCGCGCATCGCCATCATGTCGGCCTCCATCGCGGCGAGGAATTCGTCGCGTACCGGATAGGCTTCTGATGGCATGTACTGGGTAAACAGGGTCGAGCGCAGCTTCAGCCCGAAATCGACCGCCGCGAGCGTGCCCGCCGCGCCGCCCCAGCCAAATGTCTGGCCGACCGCGCGCCCGCCTGCGCCGTGGCCCTGGCCTTCCATCCAGCTGCCGGTGGTATCGACCGTGCGCGGCAGCAGGTCGGACGTGCCCACGCGCACCGCTTCCTGGCTCATCACCCGCACCCCGTCGATTGCGCCATAGCCCAGCAGCATCCGCAGAAAGCGGTCATAATCCTTCGGGCTCGAGACCAGCCCGCCGCCGCCTGCAGGCACTTCGGGCGGATCGAGGAAGATCGAATTCACGCCCGGATCGATCGGGAAGGCATTGCCCGAAATGATGCCGTAATTGTCGGTCAGCCGCGCTGCCTCGCTTTTCGGCACCTGCATATAGGTGGAGTTCATCCCGCAAGGCTCGAAGATGCGCTGGCGCAGGAAGGCTTCGAACGCCATCCCGCTCGCCACCTCGATCACCCGGCCGAGCAGGTCGATGCTGGCCGAATAGCTCCACGTCGTCGCGGGTTGGTACATCAGCGGCAGCTCCGCGAGCCGATCGGCCCAGGCCTCCAGCCCGGGTGCAGGCGTGACCGGAGGGAACCCCGGGATCGGCATCCGGCTCACCCGCCCGCCGACCAGCCCGGCCTTGTTATAGGCATCGAGCAGCGGACCCTTGCTGATGATCTGGTACCCCAACCCCGCCGTGTGGGTGAGCAGCTGGCGAATGGTGATCGGGCGCTCGGCCGGGACGGTGTCCTCCAACGGGCCTTCAGGATCGACCAGCACGCGCATGTCGCGAAAGGCGGGCAGAATGTCGTGGAGCGGCTGATCGAGACCGAGCTTGCCCTCGTCGATCAGGATCATCGTCGCCATGCCGGTGATCGGCTTGGACATCGAATAGATGCGGTACAGCGAATTCTCGTCCACCGGGGTGGGCCGCGCCAGCGACAGCGTGCCGCCGCCGACGGTGTGGACGTGATCATCCTGCGCCCAGCCGAAGGTCAGGAACATGTTGGCGACCTTGCGCTCGGAAACATAACGGTTGGCCATGGCCGCGACATTGGGCCAGGCCTCGCTGACATCATGGGCCAGAAGGGCGCGACCGAACGGCAGGCCGGACAAGGCCGCGCCGGCCGCAAGCACCGAACCGCCCCGGAACAGGCTACGGCGCGACAGGACAGCGGATTCGAATGCGGTGACGGTCATGGGAAAGGAATCTCCAAGGCGGGTTTTGGTGCCCTGTCTGGGGCAGCCGGGCGCACGGGTCAATTGCCTCAAGCCGCTGCATTGTCGCAATACCTTGCAAATCGCAGGTGTCCTATGCATATAAGACACATGCTCAACATCCTCGCTTATATCGTCGGTCTCGTCAGCCTTGTGATCGTGATCCCCGCGCAGATCCCGCTGCTCGGCTGGGCCAACTGGTTCGCGCTGCCGCTGATCGTGGTCGGGATCATTCTGGGCGCGCTCTCGTCAAAGGACGGGGGACGCAATTTCTGCCTCGTCGTGCTTTTGATTGCGGCGGTGCGGCTGATGCTGGGCGGTGGCTTCTTCTAACCTTCCGCCAGCGCAAGCCGCGCGGCCTTGGCGAACAGGGTCGCCAGCCCCGCGTCGTCAATCCGGCTGACCGGCCACCATTGGCCCTCGCCCGGCGGCGGCGAATCCGTTGCCAGCGCCAGCACCCGCAAGGTCAATTGCGCATGGGTAAAGCCGTGGCGCACCGCACCCGCGTTGCGCCATGCGCCTGCCAGCGGGACCTCTCCCGACCCATCGGCGCTCGCGCTCCAGCCATCATCGGGCAGCGCGCGCATTCCGCCCAGCATCCCCTTGCCCGGACGGGTGACAAGCCACACCTCCTCGCCGCCCTGCCGGGTGATCCAGAAGGCGGATCCGTGCCGCTCAGGCACGGGTTTCTTCACCGGTTTGACCGGCAGGCGTTCGGGTTCACCCTGCGCATAGGCGCGGCACTGCGCCCGCAAGGGGCATAGCAGACAGCGGGGGTTGCGGGTGGTGCAGATCTGCGCGCCCAGATCCATCAGGCCTTGCGCAAAATCGCCAGCGCGGGTTTCGGGCGTGATTTCGTCAGTCGCGGCGCGGATCGCCTTCCTTGCCCCCGGCAAAGGCTCGTCGATGGCGAAAAGCCGCGCCACCACCCGTTCGACATTGGCATCGACCACCACCGCGCGCTGGCCAAAGGCGATCGCGGCGATGGCCGCAGCGGTGTAATCGCCCAGTCCGGGAAGCTGGCGCAATTCCGCCTCGGTCGCCGGAAAACCGCCGCGTGCGGCCACTTCGCGTGCCGCTTTCACCAGATTGCGCGCCCGCGAATAATAGCCAAGCCCCGCCCAGGCGGCCATGACATCATCCTCGGGCGCAGCGGCAAGCGCCTCGACGCTGGGCCACAGCGCAGTGAATTTCTCGAAATAAGGCTTCACCGCGGCGACCGTGGTCTGTTGCAGCATCACCTCGGACAGCCACACGCGGTAAGGCCATGCCGGATCATCGGGCAGCGGCGCGCCCGGCGGCAGCCGCCATGGCAAGCCACGCGCATGCCGGTCGTACCAGGCAAGCAATTGATCGTAGATGCTGGCAGTCACGCCGCGCCTATGGCATGGCGACAAGTCTGATGGGAAGCGACAAGACCGGCAAAACCAGCAAGGCGTCCAAAGCGCGGCCTTACACGCGTCCGCGCGGCACCGGCATGCGCGCGATCGGCGATCTCATGCCCGAAATCGGCCGCACCGCGTTCCGCCGCTTCGGGTTTGTGCAAAGCTCGGTCGTGACCCGCTGGCCCGAAATCGTCGGCCCGGCGCACGCGCGCATCTGCAGTCCCGAAGCGATTCGCTTTCCACCGGGCGAAAAGGCCGAGGGGATTCTGCAACTGGTCGTCGTCCCCGCCCATGCCCCGCTGATCCAGCAGGTCATCCCCGAAATCATCGACCGGGTGAACCGCTTCTTCGGTTACAAGGCGGTCGCGCGGGTCAAGCTGCGGCAGGGCGTGGTCAAACCGTCGCAGGCCGACAAGCCCGCCAAGGCCCCGCCATCGCTGAAACCGATCCCGCTTGAACTGGGCGACAGCTTGCGCGACATCGGCGATCCGGAGTTGCGCACCGTGCTCGAATCCCTCGCCCGCAGCCTTGGCGACAACGAAACCTCCAATCAGGAACAGGACCCGACATGATCTTGCGTTCCCTTGCTGCCGCCGGCGCTGCGCTGCTGGCGCTGACCGTGCCAGGCGCTGCCCAGCAGAACCTCGCCGATCCCGGCAGCGATTTCGTGGATGACCGCCCGCAAGGCAACTGGCACGCGGTGATCGCCAAGACGGAACGCGGCCATCTGATCGGCGATCCGGATGCGGACACGCGCCTGATCGAATTCGTCAGCTACACCTGCAGCCATTGCGCCAACTTTGCGATACAGGGCGAACCCGCGCTCGATCTGACGCTGCTGATGCCGGGCAAGATGGCGGTGGAAGTGCGCCCGGTGATCCGCAATGCGCTTGACCTTACCGTCACGCTGCTGGCGCAATGCGGCGATCCGGCCGGCTTTAAGGATCGTCACCGCGCCTTCATGTACGGCCAGAAGGACTGGATCGCCAAGGTCCAGAGCGCGCCGCAAAGCCAGCAGGCGGTCTGGGCGCGCGGCGACAAGGCCTCGCGCATGAACGCTGCCAATGCGCTGGGCCTATCCGACATGCTGGTCAAGCGCGGCCAGCCGCTGTCCCAAGTCAATGCCTGCGTGATGGATGATGCCGCCGCAAAGGCGCTGGTCGAGAACAGCGCCGCCGACAATGCCGAGTTCTCCGTGGCCGGCACCCCCAGCTTCGCGCTCGATGGCAAGCTGCTGGAGAATGTCCACAGCTGGGATTCGCTCTACCCGGTCCTTTCGGCTCACTTCACCCCCGAAACACCCGAAGGCCTGTCCACTTCGGGCTGATCCAGTTATTCACAGCAGCGGCGCGTCCTCTTGCTGCAACGGCGCGCGCGCGGCTATCTTTCCTGTCTATCTTGCCTGAGGATCCGTTTGCGATGAATGCCAACCGCCTGTTCAAACTTTGCCTGCTTGCCGCCGCGCCGCTGGCACTCGCCGCGTGCGAGGATGCCACCGGCCCGGGCGAGGTCGCCAATGGCGAAGCCCTGCCCGCGATCGCTGCTCCTGACGGCACGACCTGGGTCGATACCGTCACCGTGACCCCCGAAGGCGGCTACCAAATCGGCAATCCCGAAGCCCCGCTCAAACTGGTCGAATTCGCCTCGCACACCTGCGGGGCCTGCGCCAATTTCGCGGTCACGGGCAAGCCGCCGCTGAAGGACAAATATGTCGCCAGCGGCGTGGTCAGCTTCGAACAGCGCGAAATCTTCCTCAATCCGTTCGACATCGTGATCGCCACCATGGCCCAGTGCGGTGCGAAGGAACGGATGCAGCCCTTGTCTGACGAGGTGTGGCAGAATCTGGAGCAGGTCTTCGCCGGATTGCAGGGCAATCCCGAAGCGGTGCAGGCGGCCGGTCAATTGCCGGTCGATCAGCGCTTTGCCCGCATCGCCGAGGTGACCGGGCTGCTCGATTTCTTTGCGGCCCGCGGGCTGAGCGCCGATCAGGCCCGCACCTGCCTTTCGGATAGCGCGAAGATCACCGCCATGGTCGAAGCCACCGAGGCGCAGGGCAAGGAATACAACATCACCGGCACCCCGACATTCGTGCTGAATGGCAAGAAGCTCGACGTGACCCAGTGGCCGCAGCTCGAACCCATCCTGCAGCGCGCCGGCGCGCGCTGACGATAATGGGGGCGAGGCGATAGCCTGATGCAGATCCACCGGCTCAAGCTCAGCGGATTCAAGAGCTTCGTCGAGCCGGCGGAACTGCGCATCGAGCCGGGCCTGACCGGCGTGGTCGGCCCCAATGGCTGCGGCAAGTCCAACCTGCTCGAAGCGATCCGCTGGGTGATGGGGGAAACCTCGGCCAAGTCGCTGCGGTCGGGCGGGATGGAAGACGTGATCTTCGCGGGCACATCCACCCGTCCCCCGCGCGACTTTGCCGAGGTGGTGCTCCACGCCAGCGACGAAGCGGATGAAGAACTGGTCGTCACCCGCCGGATTGAACGCGGCGCGGGCAGCGCCTACCGCGTCAACGGCCGCGACGTGCGGGCCAAGGATGTGGCGTTGACCTTTGCCGATGCTGCCACCGGCGCGCATTCCCCCGCCCTCGTCAGCCAGGGCAAGATCGCGCAGGTGATCGCGGCCAAGCCGACCGAACGCCGTGCGATGCTGGAAGAAGCCGCCGGAATCGCAGGCCTTCACGTCCGGCGCAAGGACGCCGAAAGCAAGCTGCGCGGCGCCGAGGCGAACCTTGCCCGGCTGGAAGACCTGATGGCCGGGCTGGACGCGCAGATGTCCTCGTTGAAGCGGCAGGCCAAGCAGGCGGAACGCTATACCGAGCTCACCCAGAAGATTCAGGCCGCCGAGGCGCGTCTGCTGTTCGCCCGCTGGCGCGAGGCAGCCTTTGCCGCAAAGGAAGCGCGCGCCGCTGCGGAGGGCGCCAATGCCGCTGTCGCCGACGCGCAAGGTCTGGTCGCCGCCGCGCAGGCCGAGCAGGCCGAAGCCGCGCAAGCCCTCGCCGAGGCGCGCGACGAACTCGCCGACCGGCGCGACGATGCCAGCGCCCACGGCCACCGCATGGCCGCGCTTTCGGAAAAGCTTGAGGCTGCCGAAACCCGGCTGACCGACCTCACCCGCCAGCAGACCCGGCTGGAAGAAGACCGCAAGGATGCCGACCGACTGACCAGCAGTGCGGTCGCGGCGCTGGCGCGGCTCGAGACCGAGGTGGGCGCCAGCCGCACCGCCGTGGCCGAGGCCGAGGCGGCTCGTCCCGTGCTCGCCAACCGCGCCGAAGACAGCGAACGCGCCAGCCGCGCCGCCGAACTCGCGCTGGCCAAGGCGACTGCCGATCACGCCGGGGTCGAGGCCGAATGGCGCGTTGCCGAAGCGGCGGTGGAGCAGGCCGAGGCGCGGCTGTCGCGGGTCGAGGCCGAATTGGCACGGCTTGGCCGCGCGCGCAGCGATTTGGCCCGAAACGGGGACGCCGAGGCCGATGTGATCGCCGCCCGCTTTGCTGCCGACACTGCCGCAAGCGCGGTCGCGACCTTGCGCGAAAGCCTCACCGCCAGTCAGGCGCGCAAGGAGCGATTGCAGGCCTTGCGTGACGAGGCATCGGCGAAGCTTTCCGCCGCAAAGGCCGAATTGACCGGGATCGAGCGCGAACACACAGCGCTTGCCCGTGACCGCGAAGCCCGCGCCAAACGCGAGGCCGGACGGCGGGGTCTGGCCACCGCGCTCGACGGAGTCAAGGTCGCGTCGGGTTATGAACGCGCGCTCGCCGCTGTTCTGGGGCGCGATGGCAAGTCGCCTTTGGGCGCCCCCTCCGCAACGCAAGACGGGCGCTTCTGGACTGGCGCAACCGCGCCCGAGCCGGTTGCCGAAAGCCTGCTCGCGCACTTGTCCGACTGTCCCGGGGAGCTGCGCGCCCGCCTCGCGCTGGTGCATTGCGTGGAAACCGATGATGGCCGCGCGCTGGCTCCGGGCGAATGGCTGGTGACCCGCACCGGGCAGCTGCGCCGGTGGGACGGGTTCATCGCGCGGGGCGAAGGCGCGGCAGAAGCGGCGCAGCTGGAAGCCGCGAACCGCTTTGCCGAACTGGACGCCGCGCTACCGCCCTTGCGCGAAGCCGCCGCCGCCGCCGAGGCCGAAGACAAGGCAGTGCGCGAGGAACTGGGTGCGCTCCAGACCGCGCTGGTGGCGCAGGAACGTGAGCTGGCGGGCGCGATCGAGGCCGAGCGGCAGGCGCTGCGGCGGCTCGATCAGGCCGAGGCCGCCAAGGAACGGCTCGTCGCACGACTGGCCGAGCTAGCCGCAAGTGCGGGCGATCTTGCAACACAGGTCGAAGCGGCGAACGGCGATCTTGCCGCCACCCACGCCGCGCGCGAACGCCTGCCCGCGCGCGATGCCGGGCGTGCGGCGCTGGAGGCTGCACAGGCGCGGAACACCGCCGCCCGCAGCGCGGTGCAGGCCGCACTTGCCGAACTCGCGGCGCAGGATCAGGCGCTCGCCGTCGCGCGCGAGCGGCTTGCCGCACAGCAGGCCGAGCAGGCCGGGTGGAAAGCGCGGTCCAGCGATGCCGAGCGGCGCATGGCCGAAGCCGCGCGGCGGCTCGCCGAAATCGAGGAGGAACGCGCCGTCCATTCAGCCAAGCCCGCCGCGCTGACTGCCGAAATCGAAGCGGGCGAGGCGACCCGCACGCGGCTCACCGCCGAACTCGCCGCCGCCGAGGCCGCGATGCGCGAGGCCGAAACCCGCCAGCGTGCGGCTGACACGCAACTCGCCGCGCGCACCGAAACGCTGGCGCAGGCGCGCGAGGGTCGGGCCAGCCTCGCCGCGCGGGCCGAGAACGAGGAATCGCGCCGCACCGAGCTTGCGCGCATTTCCGGCGAGCGGTTCCAGTGCCCGCCCCCGCTGCTGGGCGAACGCTTCGGTTTCGGCGAAGGCGATATCGCGCCCGCCAGCAGTGAATCCGAGGAACTCGAACGCCTCACCGCCTCGCGTGAACGGATCGGCCCGGTGAACCTCGTGGCTGCCGAAGAACTTGCGCGGATCGAGGGAGAACATGGTTCGAGCGCCCGGGAACAGGCCGAGCTGGTCGAAGCCATCGCCCGCCTACGCGGATCGATCGGCAACCTCAACCGCGAAGGGCGCGAGCGGCTGCGCGCTGCTTTCGACGAGGTGGACGGGCATTTCCGCGTGCTGTTCACCCGTTTGTTCGAAGGCGGAGCTGCGCATCTGGCGCTGGTCGACAGCGACGATCCGCTCGAGGCGGGTCTTGAAATCTACGCCCAACCGCCGGGCAAGCGGTTGCAATCCTTATCCTTGCTGTCGGGCGGCGAACAGGCCCTGACCGCGACTGCGCTGATCTTCGCGCTGTTCCTCACCAACCCCGCGCCGATCTGCGTGCTCGACGAAGTCGACGCGCCGCTGGATGATGCGAATGTGGAGCGGTTTTGCGACCTGCTCGATTCGATGGTGCGCAGCACCACCACGCGTTATCTGATTGTCACCCACAACGCGGTGACGATGAGCCGGATGCACCGCTTGTTCGGGGTGACGATGGCAGAAAAAGGCGTGTCGCGGCTGGTCAGCGTCGATTTGGGCGAGGCGGCTTTGCTGGCAGCGGAATAGCGCGCCTCACGCCTCCAGCGCGGCGGCAAGCCGCGCGCGGATCGCCTTCAGCGCGGCGATTGTTTCTGCCGTGTCGGGGCCTTCGTTCACCATCAGCCGCACGCCCGGACTGTCCGCCGGTTCTGCAGCAGCGCGGCGATCCCCGGCCCGGCGATCCTCGCGCCGGCGGTCGAGATCAGACTTGCCCGATGCGCGCAGCACCGCCTCGGCGCCTTTCAGCGTATAGCCTTCGCGGTTCACCAGCCGGTCAATCGTCTCGACCATGGCGATATCGCTCGGGCGGTAGTAGCGCCGCCCGCCGCTGCGCTTCAATGGCTTGAGCAGCGGGAATTGCTGTTCCCAGTAACGCAGAACATGAGGCTTGATGCCGAGCGCTTCGCTGACTTCGCCGATCGTGCGCAGCGCGCCGTCGTCTTTCCCGTCATCGAATTCGGTCATCAAATCTCACCTTGTGCCCGTTACCCCTTGGCGATCCGTTCCTTGAGCAGCTGGCTCGCACGGAACGTCATCACCCGGCGCGGCGTGATCGGCACTTCGACCCCGGTCTTGGGATTACGGCCGATCCGTTCGTTCTTGTCGCGCAGCACGAAGCTGCCGAAGCCGGAGATCTTGACGTTCTCGCCCTTGGCGAGCGCATCGCTCATCTTGTCGAGGATCGCCTCGACCATTTCGAGTGATTCGGCCCGGCTGAAACCCATCTTGCGATTAATGGTTTCGGCCAGATCGGCCCGGGTCAGAGTGCCTACTGAACGCATCATGCGTCTTCTCCTTCGTTGGCGCGACCCATCCGAAGACTTTCAGTTTACTATTTTCCGCCGATTTTGCAATGCGATGGAATGCTGAATGTTGAGTTTTCAGCAATTGTGTTAGCGTTCAGGTTAGAAGGCCCCAGCGAAGGTCACAGCCGGATCAGGCTGGCGCCCCAGGTAAAGCCCCCGCCCATCGCTTCCAGCATGACGAGATCGCCGGGTTTGATCCGCCCGTCCTTGCGCGCGATATCGAGTGCCAGCGGCACTGACGCGGCCGAAGTATTGGCATGGGTGTGGACCGTCACGATCACCTTTTCGGGCGCAATCCCGAGCTTCTTGGCGGTTGCATCCAGAATCCGGGCATTGGCCTGATGCGGCACGACCCAGTCGATATCCTCGACCGAAACTCCGGTTTCCTCAAGCACTTCCTTGAGGACGTCGGAGAGGTTGACCACTGCATGGCGGAACACCTCGCGGCCCTTCATGCGCACATGGCCGGTGGTCTGCGTGGTCGAAGGCCCGCCGTCGACATAAAGCATGTCGTGACACGACCCGTCGGCATGGAGCCGGGTGGCGATGATACCGGGCGCGTCCTTGCCGCCCGGCTCGCCCGACGGCGCTTCGAGCACCACCGCGCCCGCCCCGTCGCCGAACAACACGCAAGTGGTGCGATCATCCCAATCGAGGATGCGGCTGAAAGTCTCCGCGCCGATCACCAGCGCGCGCTTGGCCATTCCGGTGCGCAGCAGCGAATCGGCGGTAGCGAGCGCGTAGAGAAAGCCCGAACATACTGCCGCGACATCGAAGGCGATCCCGCCAGTGCATCCCAGCGCCGCCTGAACCTTGGTGGCGGTGGCGGGGAAAGTGTTGTCAGGGGTGGCGGTGGCCAGCACGATCAACCCGATGCTCGCCGCATCGACGCCCGCATCGGCCAGCGCCGCGCGCGCCGCCGCGGTGGCCAGCGTGGCGGTGGTTTCCCCCTCGCCGGCGATATAGCGTTGGCGAATGCCGGTGCGTTCGACGATCCACTCGTCCGAGGTGTCGACCCGCTCGGCAAGTTCGGCGTTCGTAACGACCTTGGCGGGGAGCGCCGACCCCGTGCCCAGCAAACGCGATCCCTTCACGCAACCGCCTCGCTGCTGTCTTCACCGCGACCCTTGCCATTGCGGCCAAGGGCGTCCTGCCCCAGCGCGCCAAGATCATGCGCGATCCGTTCGGTCAGCTTGTTTTCCAGCAGGCGCGCCGCCACCGCAACCGCATTGGCCACACCCTTGGCATTGGCGCTGCCGTGACTTTTCACCACCACCCCGTTGAGACCAAGGAAGACCGCGCCGTTGTGATTATTGGGATCGAGGTGGTGTTTCAGCAGCTCGGTCGCCGGGCGCGACACCAGGAAGCCGACCTTGGAGCGCAGCGAGCTGGTGAAGGCCTGGCGCAGCAGATCGGTGACAAAGCGCGCCGATCCTTCGATCGCCTTCAGCGCGATATTGCCCGAAAAACCATCGGTCACGACCACGTGGGTTTCGCCCCGGTTGATCTTGTCGCTTTCGACGAAACCATCGAAATCAAGCGCCAAACCGCCATCTTCGCGCGCGGAGGCGGCGGTGAGCATCGCGGCAGCATCGCGCAATTCCTCGGTGCCCTTGATTTCCTCGGTGCCGATATTGAGCAGCCGCACGACCGGGCGTTCAAAGCCGTTGACGATGCGCGAATAGGCCGCGCCCATGACCGCGAATTGCACAAGGTTGCGGGCATCGGCCTCGGTATTGGCGCCCAGATCGAGCATCACCACGTCATGCGCCTGCAAGGTCGGCATGATCGCGGCCAGCGCCGGACGGTCGATCCCCGGCAGGGTTCGGAGCGCAATCTTGCTCATCGCCATCAGCGCGCCGGTATTGCCCGCGCTGACGGCGGCCCCGGCGGCGCCGGTCTTCACCGCATTGACGGCAAGGCCCATGCTGGTGGTCTTGGCGCGGCGGATCGCGCGGCTCGGCAATTCGTCACCACCCACCACATCATCGCAATGAAGGATTTCCGAGGCACCGCGCATGCCCGGGTGGTTTTCAAGCGCGGCTTCGATGCGCGTCTGATCGCCCACCAGCAGGAACTGAAAGTCGGCGTGCTGGCGGCGGGCGAGCGCTGCGCCCTCAACCATCACGCGCACGCCTTCGTCACCGCCCATCGCGTCAACGGCGATACGCGGCAAGTTCATGGTGTCAATCTCCGGTCTATCGTCTTGGCCCGCAGCAATCAGCCGACGGCAACAACCTGACGCCCGTTGTAATGGCCGCAGTGGCCGCAGATGTTATGCGGGCGCTTCAGCTCGCCGCAGTTCGGGCATTCGTGGAACGCTTCGACCTTGAGCGAATCGTGCGAGCGGCGCATGCCGCGACGACTGGGGGATACTTTTCTCTTGGGGACAGCCATGGTGGCACCAATTCCTCAACTAAATGCGTTTGTTCGCACCACCGGCCCTGTGGATAGCGACGGCGTGATTCTCGATGGCCGCCCTTACGGCAAGGAACAAGCGCGCACAAGCGGTAGCAGGTGCGTGCATTCCTTGGCCAGCAGCGGCGGGAAGGCGCGCGCTATAGCGCAAAATTCGCGCGTTGCAACCCGCGTGGCGCGCCCCTAGCACAGGCACGAACATCTACGAGGGGATCTCTTCATGACCGTGCTTCCTGTAACGCTCGCCGCTGCGGCAGCGGCTGCCGTGCTCAACATCTGGCTGTCGATCCGCATCGGCGCGGTGCGCACCGCGCTCGGCATCAGTGTCGGCGACGGCGGAAACGAGAACCTGCAACGCCGGATGCGGGCGCAGCTGAACTATGTCGAGAACACCGCTTTCGTGCTGGTGCTGATCGGCGCGATCGAACTGGCGGGCCGGGGCAGCTGGTGGCTCGGCTATGTCGCGGCGGCATACTTCATCGGACGGGTGGCGCACGGGTTCGGGATGGATGGCGGCAATCTCAAGGCGGGCCGGATGATCGGCACGCTGACGACGATGCTGGTGCAGATCGGGCTTGCGGTGGTGGCGGTGCTGGTTGTCATGGGGGTGATGTAACCCACTATCTACGAACGCGTCTCGGCCCGCCAAAGGACGGGCCGCAAGGCCGACTGGCCGCCCGCAGGTGCCCCGGAGCGGAGCGGAGGGAATAGCGCCGAGGATGCTCACCCGGATGGGTGAGCGCAATCAAGAAAGCGCATAGTCGCTCACAAACGCATTGGTCTTGCGCTCGCGCCCGAAGGTGCTGGTCGGGCCGTGGCCGGGGATGAACATCACGTCCTCGCCGAGCGGCCAGAGGCGCTGGGTGATCGAATCGATCAGATCCTGATGATTGCCGCGCGGAAAGTCCGTGCGCCCGATGCTGCCCTGGAACAGCACATCCCCGACAATCGCGAAGCGGCTCGGCGCGTGGTAGAACACCACATGGCCGGGGGTGTGGCCGGGGCAATGGATCACGTCGAGCGTCAAGTCGCCCACCGTCACCGTGTCGCCGTGATGCAGCCAGCGGGTGGGCGTAAAGCTTTTCGCCACCATCCCCCAGCGCGGGCCGTCATCGTCGAGCTGGTCGATCCAGAAGCGGTCATCCTCGTGCGGGCCTTCGATGTCGAGGCCGAGTTCGTCCGCCAGCATCCCCGCCTGCCCGCAATGGTCGAGATGCCCGTGGGTGATGAGGATTTTCTCCAGCGTCACGCCCGCCTTGGCGACGCCCTCTTTCAGCTTGTCGAGATCCCCGCCGGGATCGACCAGCGCGCCGCGCATGGTCTTGGTGCACCAGATCAGCGAGCAGTTCTGCTGCAGCGGCGTCACGGGGATGATCGCGGCGCGCATGGGGGGCGTGGGCTTGGCGGTGTCGGTCATGTAAGCGGACTTAAACCCGCCCCCCCTTCCACACAACCCGCCCGATAATCGTCACCTCCTCCGCCGCGACCTCGACCGGCGGATAGGCGAGGTTCTGCGATAGCAGCGCCACCCGCCCTGCTCCCGCGCTCGCGACGCGCTTCACCATCAGCGTATCGCCCAGCCGCACCACGTGGATACCGTCGCGGAAAGGCCGCGGGCTACGGTCGACGAGGATTTCGTCGCCGTCGTTGAGCAGCGGCTCCATCGAATCCCCCTCGACCCGGATCGCGGAAAGCTGCGCGCCTTCCAGCCCCTGTTCGGCCAGCCAGCGGCGCGAGAAGCGGAAGGTGTCGAAGGCGGCCTCCCCGCCCGCCACCCGGCCCGGCCCGGCCGAGGCACCCAAATCAAGCCGGGGCACATCCACCCATTCGCCCGAGTCGCGCCGCTTAGGGGTTCGTACGTAGGATATATCCTTCGCCTCGCGCAATTCCTCCTCGCCAACGCCGAGGAACCGGGCGAGCGTTGCGCGGTCCTGTTCCTCCAGCTTGCGGGGGCTACCTTTGCGAATGAATTGCTGGAGATAGGACGGGTTGCGCCCCAGCAGTTCGGACAAGGCCGCAAGGCTCACCCCCCTTTCCTGCGACAAGGCAAGCAATCGCGCACGCGGGCCATCAAGGCTGTGACGGGGGTTCTGCGGGTCAGTAACCATGGAAATATCCTACACCTAGGATTTTTCCTAGACAAGTAGGAAATGAAGTGAAACATTTCAGGAACATCGAGCGATTCGCCCGGTGCCAACCGCCCAACCAGCAAATTTCAGGGACGCAAAACCATGCTGCTTCGGACCGTCGAAACCTTCCTGCGGGAACACGCCATGCCCGCCACCAAATTCGGGCGGCTTGCCGCCCATGACCCGCGCTTCGTGCTCGATCTGCGCATGGGACGCATCCCCCGCCCCGATACCGAAATGCGCACCCGGGCGTGGATGCAGGGCTATGCCGCACGCGCGGCCGAACCGGTGAAGGAGGCCGCATGATGCTGACCGAATCGCACCGCGATCCCTTCGCTCACGCCTTTGCCGATTGCGACGATTACGAAGTAAAGTCGGCCTCGCTCACCGGATTCCGCCCGCGCCGCACCACCGCCGACCGGGTGCGCACCGCGCTGATGCAATTGACCGGCGGCAGCGGAACGGTGCTCTCCCACGAGGAAAAGACCTGGGCCTCGATCACCTTCGCGGGCACCCGGCACGAAATGGTGCTGGAGTTCTGCGGGCCTGAAGCTGTCGCTGGCGGCGAGGAGTTGATCGAGCGGTTGCCCGATCACGAATTCGCGATCCCCGGCCAACTGGTCGCCGATGCCACCATCATCGCGGTCGATCACCGATTCGGCGCGATGGAGCGGCTGGAAGTGACCGCCGTGCTACTGTTGCTGGAAGAGGGGTGACCTCCCCTTAGCCCCCGTCCCTTGAGGGAGGGATCAGGGGTGGATGTTCGGCGGCCTGATCGAGCGTGGAACCCCCACCCCCAACCCCTCCCCAAGGGGAGGGGAGCAGGAAAGACCGGCGCGATTACGTCCGCCGCACTACCAGATTCCTGATCTCGCTCATGTCCTCCATCGCAAACCGCACGCCTTCGCGGCCCAGCCCTGAATCCTTCACGCCGCCGTAAGGCATGTTGTCCACACGGTAGCTTGGCACATCATTGATCACCACGCCGCCAACATCGAGCCTGTCCCACGCATCGAACATCTGGAACAGGTCGCGGGTGAAGATGCCGGCCTGCAATCCGAATTTGGAGTTGTTGACCTCCTCCAGCGCGGCATCGAAATCGTCGAAGCGTTGCAGGATCGCGAGCGGGCCGAAAGCCTCCTCGTTCCTGGCCTTGGCATCATCCGGCACGCCTTCGAGCAGGGTCGCCTCCAGCATATTGCCGCGCGACAACCCGCCGCCGCACAGCAGGGTTGCGCCTGCCGCCACGGCCTCGTCGATCCAGCCCTTCAGCCGCGTGGCCTCGCCCTTCGAGATCATCGGCCCGATGAAGGTGTCGCGGTCTTTCGGGTCGCCTGCGATCAGTTTGCCTGCGCGCTCGACCAACATCGCCTTGAAGGCATCATACACCGCGTCGTGAATCAGGATGCGCTGCACCCCGATGCAGGACTGGCCGGACTGATAGAACGCGCCGAAGATCACCCGTTCGAGCGCGTCATCCAGATCAGCATCCTTGTCGATGATCACCGCGGCATTGCCGCCGAGTTCGAGTACGACCTTCTTCTTGCCCGCCTTGGCCTTCAGATCCCAGCCCACGCCGGGCGAGCCGGTAAAGCTCAGCAGCTTCAGCCGCTCGTCGGTGGTGAACAGGTCGGCCCCGTCGCGGCTGGCGGGGAGGATGCTGAACGCGCCCTCGGGCAGCACGTCGCATTGGGCCAGCACCTCGCCCATGATGATCGCGCCCAGCGGGGTCTTGCTGGCGGGCTTCATCACGAAGGGGCAGCCGACCGCAATCGCCGGCGCGATCTTGTGCGCGGCGAGGTTCAGGGGGAAGTTGAACGGCGAGATGAAGCTGCACGGCCCGATCGGCACGCGCTTCCACATCCCCATATAGCCCTTGGCGCGCGGTGAAATGTCGAGCGGCTGGACCTCGCCGTAATTCCTGACCGCTTCTTCGGCGGCGATGCGGAAGGTGTCGATCAGGCGGGTCACCTCGCCCTCGGCATCCTTGATCGGCTTGCCCGCTTCGATGCAGAGAGCGTAGGCCAGTTCATCGAACCGTTCCCTGAACCGCGCGACGCAGTGCATCAGCACGTCCTGCTTCTCATAGGACGCGAGCCGTGCCATCGGCTCGGCAGCGCGGACGGCGCCGGCGATGGCTTCTTCGATCACGTCGGGCGTGGCGAGCGCGGTGCGGAAGGCGACTTCGCCGGTGAACTTGTCGGTCACCGCAAGGTCGGTGTTGGGCTGCACCGCCTTGTTGTTGAGGTAGAGCGGATAGGTGTCTTTGAGTTGGGGCATCAGTGCCTCCTCGGAATCGTGTATCTGATCGTCAGCGATGCACCGCGCCCAGAAGGTGGCGCACTGATCAACGCGTCATGTCCGGGCCGATAGTGCTCGTGCATCAGGTTGCAGCATGTCGGCATCGCGTGAGAACCTTGCTTCGTCGGCGGATATCCCCCCACTAGCCGATGCAGTTTACCCGCGTTGACTGTAATAGACGGCTTGCCCTGCCGCGCCGCCGACGCGAACTGGGCTATTAGCTCGCGCTCGAAATCGGCTTTCTTCGGCATAGCGAACCTCTTACAACTCCTTCGACAAACGCTTGATGTCGATGTTCAGGATCTGGTCGTTCTCGGTATAGTCGACCGGGCAGTCGATCAGATGCACGCCGGGCGTATCGCGGCAATGGGCGAGCACTTCGCGCAGGTGATCGCTGCTTTCGACCCGGTGGCCGATTGCGCCATAGCTTTCGGCATACTTCACGAAATCGGGGTTGCCGTAGGTCAGGCCGAAATCGGCAAAACCCATGTTGGCCTGCTTCCAGCGGATCATCCCATAGGCATCATCGCGCAAAATCAGCACGGTGAGATTGAGGCCGAGCCGGACCGCAGTTTCCATCTCCTGACTGTTCATCATGAAGCCGCCATCACCGCAAATCGCCATCACCTTGCGTTCGGGGTAGAGCATCGCGCTCATCATGGCCGACGGCAGACCGGCGCCCATGGTGGCGAGCGCGTTGTCGAGCAGCACGGTGTTGGGCAGATAGGCAGTATAGCCGCGCGCGAACCAGATCTTGTAGACCCCGTTGTCGAGGCAGATGATCCCGTCGCGCGGCATGCATTCGCGCACTTGGGCAACAAGATGCGGCGGGAAGATCGGGAAGCGGGTGTCCTCGGCCAGCTTGCCGGTGTGGTCGAGCTCGGCCTTGTGATAGGCGAGGATGTGGTCGAAATCCCAGTCGCGGTTGGGCGACAGGTCTTCCTTGATCTGCCAGACCGCGTTGCCGATATCGCCGATGACTTCGATCTGCGGGAAATAGACCGGATCGACCTCGGCGGTCTTGGTCGACACGTGGATCACGGTGACGCCGTTGTCCTTCATGAAGAAGGGCGGCTTTTCGATCACGTCGTGGCCGACATTGATGATGCAATCGCTCGCCTCGACCGCGCGGTGGACGAAATCGCCCGCCGATAGCGCCGCGCAGCCGACGAATTTGGAGTGGCGTTCATCGATCACGCCCTTGCCCATCTGCGTCGTCAGGAAGGGGATGCCGGTCTTCTCGACCAGTTGTTCGAGCATCCGGCCTGCCTTCTTGCGGTTGGCGCCCGCGCCGATGACGAGGATCGGGCTCTTGGCTTCCTCGATCGCCTTTACCGCCGCGCGCACCGCCTTGGGCTCCGCACTCGGGCGGCGCGCGATGCTCTTGGGCAGCGGCTTGAAATCGGTGCACTGTTCCTCGGCGATATCCTCGGGCAGTTCGATCAGGGTGGCGCCGGGCTTTTCCTCCTCGGCAAGGCGATAGGCTTCGCGCACGCGGCTGGGGATGTTGTCTCCGGCGGCGATCTGGATCGCATATTTGGTGACCGGCCCCATCAGCTTGACGATGTCGACGATCTGGAAACGGCCTTGCTTGGATTTCTTGATCGGCTTTTGCCCGGTGATCATCAGCACCGGCATCCCGCCCAATTGGCCATAGGCCGCCGAGGTGACGAAATTGGTCGCCCCCGGCCCCAGCGTGGCGACGCACACGCCGGTCTTGCCGGTGTGGCGGCCATAGGTCGCCGCCATGAAGCCCGCGCCCTGTTCATGCCGGGTGAGGATCAGCTTGATCTGTTTCGACCGGCCCAGCGAATCGAGGAAATCGAGGTTTTCCTCACCCGGCACGCCAAAAATGTACTCGCACCCCTCGGCTTCGAGGCACTCGACAAAAACGTCCGAAGCTTTCTTGGTCTCGCTCATTTCCGAAATTCCCCCATTGCCGGCAAGGCCCCCCGGCCCCGCAGGTACATTTGTCCGCGCGCTCCGTCCCCATGATGGCTATCGCAGCGATGTGACCGCTCGGTGATGGAGCGCCACGTGCATCATGTATTGCAGAAATGCGCCAAGCCGCACAGGAGAAAGGCGGCTGCCGCCCAATCAATAGCCCAGTCGCGGATCGAACACCGGCGCGACCGGTTCGCCGCGCAGATATTTGTCCAGATTGTCCAGGAACCGGTCGGCGCTGCGGATAAACATCTTGTCCTGCGCCCGGCCCGACAGGTGCATGGTGATGTGCGCGTCGGGGAGCGACCAGAGCGGATGATCGGCAGGCAGCGGTTCGGGCGTGGTCACATCAAGGAAGGCACCCCCGATCGCCTTGTTTTCAAGCGCTTCGACCAGCGCGGGCTGATCGATGACACTGCCGCGCGCGATGTTGACGATCACCGCGTCGCGCTTCATCGCCGCCAGTTCCTCGGCCCCGATCATGCCTTCGGTCTCCGGCGTGGCGGGCACGGCGAGGATGATCCAGTCAAATTCGCCAAGCCGCGCGCGCCACTGATCCGGGCCGAGGGTGTTGTCGCCGTCGGAAATCGGGGGCGTGCGCCGGACGACGCTGACCTCGACATCAAAGGCCTTCAAGCGCGGCTCTATGAGCCTGCCGATCGCGCCATAACCCAGCAGGAGCGCCTTCGACCCCGCCAATTCGCGCTTGCCGGGCGAATCGAGCAGCCATTCATGCCGATCCTGCGCGCGCACCACGTCGCGGTAGCCCTTGGCGATGTTGAGCATGCCCATCACCACATATTCGGCGATGGTGATGGCGTTGATCCCGGCCCCGTTGGTGACGGTGATCCCGCGTTCGATCAGCACATCCATCGGCAGGAAATCCAAGCCTGCGTAGATCGAGTTGAGCCATTTCAGCTTGGTCGCCGCACGCAGGGTTTCGGCCATCGCCTGCTGATCATTCATGTCGAACCAGCCGATTTCCGCATCGGCCACGGCCGCCATCGCCTCATCGTGGGTCATGAACCAGCGTATGTCGAGGCCTTCGGGCAGGCGGGGTTCGAGCATCGGGCGGATCAGGCCGGAGATGGCAGCGATGGTCATGGCTTCTCTTTCATCGTCATTGCGAGCGCAGCGAAGCAATCCAGAGCGGATCGCGCGACGCTCTGGATTGCTTCGTCGCTGCGCTCCTCGCAATGACGAATTAGGATAGCTTCCACTCCCAGCCGAGCGGATCGCCGTCCATCACCTCGACACCCTGCTGGCCGAGTTCATCGCGCTGGCGATCAAGTGCGGGATAGTTCTGCTGCGCACGAAGCTCCTTGCGGAACTCAATGGCCGCATTGACTTGATCCTCGCCAATTGTCGCCGCCTTGGGTCGGATGCGGAGGTCGGCACGGGTGAGGTTGAGGAGGTTGAGGCCGAGGACGCAATCCATTGCCGCCGCCAGATCATACTTCTTCGTCAAATCAACCTTCTTTGCGGCAAGCACATCGTCGAGCGCGGTGAGCGCAACGGCGGTGTTGAGGTCATCGGCAATCGCTGCATCGAACTTGTCAAGCATCGGTTGCAACTTCCCCCACTCGTCACCCTGAACTTGTTTCAGAGTCCATTCCTCTTCTCGCTCCGTTGGCGCAGGCTGATTGATGGATGCTGAAACGGGTTCTGCATGACGAGCCTTGAGCGTTTCCACCGCCATCACCATCCGCTTCAACCGCGTCAGCGCCGCGCCCAGCCCTTCCCAGCTGAACTCCAGCTCGCTGCGGTAATGCGCCTGCAGGCACATCAGCCGGTAGGCCAGCGGGTGATACCCCCGGTCGATCAGCAATTGCAGCCGCAGGAACTCGCCCGAGGATTTCGACATCTTGCCGCTGCGCTCGACGAGGAAGTTGTTGTGCATCCAGATTGTCGCGCCCGAATTCCTCGGGTCGTCCAGCCCGTTCGTGCAGCAGAACGCCTGATTCTGCGCGATCTCGTTGGGGTGGTGGATTTCGCGGTGGTCGATCCCGCCGGTGTGGATGTCGAACGGGAAGCCCAGCACCTCGCCGCTCATCACCGAACATTCCAGATGCCAGCCGGGCGCGCCCCGGCCCCACGGCGAATCCCACTCCATCTGCCGCGTTTCGCCTGCCGGGGTCTTGCGCCAGATCGCGAAGTCGGCGGCGTTGCGCTTGCCCTCGACGCTCTCGATCCGGCCCTCTCCGTCTTCGGTGATAGCCCGCGCCAAACGGCCATAATCCGCCACGGTCGAAACGTCGAAATAAAGCCCGCTGTCGAGCTCGTAGCAGTGCTTGCCCGCGATCCCCTTGGCGAATGCGATCATCTGCGCGACGTAGTCGGTCGCGACCGTCCACTGCGCGGGCTGGCGGATATTGAGCGCGCGCACATCGGCCCAGAAGGCCTGCTTGTAATGCTCGGCGATGGCCCAGATTGACTGCGCTTTTTCCGCAGCCATCTTCTCCATCTTGTCCTCGCCCGCGTCGGCATCGTCGGTGAGGTGGCCAACATCGGTGATGTTGATGACGTGGGTGAGCTTGAACCCCTTCCAGGAAAGCGTGCGCCCCAGCACATCGGCGAACACATAGGCGCGCATATTGCCGATATGCGGGTAGTTATAGACCGTCGGCCCGCAGGTATAGACGCGCGCCTCACCGGGGTGGACGGGCGCGAACACCTCGGTTTGCCGGGTGAGCGAGTTGAACAATTTGAGCGGCGCGTCGGTCATGGGCGCGCTTTGCTTGTGGACGGCGCGCGGGTCAATCCCAGCCGAGGAACTTCACCTGTTCGTCCAGCGGCACGCGCTCGCGCTCGAAATTGTTCACGGGCGCGTCCGGATCGCGGTAGCCGATCGCCATGCCGCAGAAGAACATCGTGCTGTCGTGATCCAGACCGAGGAAGTCGCGGATTTCGGTCGCGAAGAAGGCCATGAATTCCTGGAAGCAGCTGTCCAGCCCCTCCTCGCGCAGCAGCAGGGCAACCGTCTGGAGCCACATGCCGGTGTCCGACCATTGCGGTTCGAGCATGAAGCGCGGAAAATAGCACAGCAGCAGCGCGGGCGCATCGAAGCTGGTGACGTTGCGCGCCATCGCCGCCATGCGCGCCGGACCGTCGTCGCGGGCGATCCCCATCGCCTCGAACATGCCCTTGGAGATACCGTTCAGCCGCTCCTTGTATTCCTCGTGAGCGGCGGGCGCATCCCACGAATATTCGAGCTGCCCCATCGGCTTGCCGACGATCGTTGCGCGGAAATCGGCGAGCGGCTGGCCGGTCAGGATGGTCGCCTGCCACGGCTGGTAATTGCACCCCGAAGGCGACCAGCGCGCAGTGTCCATCACGCGGCGGATGGTTTCGTAATCCACCGGCTTGTCGAGGAAGTGACGGACAGAGCGGCGGGTGGTGACGGCTTCGGTTACAGTCTTGGCGATGCTCATTTTCGTTTTGTGCCCTTCTCATCCTCGAACAACTCCGCCAGCTGCTCCATGATCGTGCCGCCGAGCTGTTCCACGTCCATGATCGTCACCGCGCGGCGATAGTAGCGCGTCACATCATGGCCGATCCCGATGGCGACCAGTTGCACGGGCGAGACCTTCTCGATCCATTCGATCACAGAGCGCAGATGCGCTTCAAGATAGCCCGCCGAGTTCACGCTCAGGGTCGAATCGTCCACCGGCGCGCCGTCGGAGATCACCATCAGGATGCGGCGTTCTTCGGGGCGATAGAGCAGGCGGCTGTGCGCCCAGATCAGCGCCTCGCCGTCGATGTTTTCCTTGAGGAGCCCCTCGCGCATCATCAGGCCGAGATTGCGGCGCGCGCGGCGCCAGGGTTCGTCGGCCTGTTTGTAGATGATGTGGCGCAAGTCATTGAGGCGACCGGGATTCTGCGGCTTGCCATCGGCGAGCCACGCCTCACGGCTCTGCCCGCCCTTCCACGCGCGGGTGGTGAAGCCGAGGATCTCGGTCTTGACCCCGCAGCGTTCCAGCGTGCGCGCCAGAATGTCGGCGCTGATCGCGGCGATGCTGATCGGCCGCCCGCGCATCGACCCGGAGTTGTCGATCAGCAGGGTGACGATGGTGTCCTTGAACTCGACATCGCGCTCGACCTTGTAGGACAGCGCGGTGCCCGGCGAGATGATAACGCGGGCAAGGCGCGCAGCGTCGAGCACGCCTTCTTCCATGTCGAAATCCCAGCTGCGGTTCTGCTGCGCCATCAAGCGGCGCTGGAGGCGGTTGGCGAGGCGCGTCACCACGCCCTGCAAGCCGGTCAGCTGACTGTCGAGATAGGCGCGCAGCCGGTCGAGTTCTTCCGCGTCGCACAGGTCGGGCGCGGCCACTTCCTCGTCGAAGCGGGTGGCGAAGGCCTTGTAATCGACGCTCGGCGGGATGTCGGCCTGCGGGCGATTGGGGCGGACGGGCGCGTTGGAGGCATCGCCATCCTCGCCCGGTTCGCCTTCGGACATTTCACCGTCGGTGTCGGCCTCGGAGGATTCGCTCCCCTCGCCGTCGCCTTCGGCCATGTCGCCGGCCATTTCGGCGGCCTGCGGATCGCCCTCGCCTTGATTTTCGTCCTCGCCGGTCTGTTCGTCGTCGGCGCCATCATCGTCATCGGGCGAATCGCTGTCGCTTTCATCGGGCGCATCAGCGGGCCGGGTCAGATCGAGTTCGCGCAGCATGTCGAGCGCGAGTTTCTGGAATTCTTCCTGATCGCCCAGCTTTTCCGCCAGCGCGCCGAAATCCTTGCCGACTTTCTCTTCCAGAAAATCGCGCACCAATTCGATCCCGCCTTGCGCCTTTTGCGGCACGGCCTCGCCGGTCAGCGCCTCGCGCACCAGCAGAGCGAGCGCGGTCTGCAGCGGCACTTCGGAAGAATTCTGCGCCCGCACGATCTTGTCGCCCGCCGTGCGCAATTCGGTCGCGGCGTCGAGATTGGCGCGCATGCCGCCAAAGCGGTTGGCACCCAAAGCCTCATACCGCACCTGTTCGATCGCATCGTAACAGGCGCGCGCGATGGGTTCGGGCGGTGCGGATCTGGCGTGCAGGCCCGCATCATGGTGCCGCAGTTTCAGCGCGAAACTGTCTGCAAATCCGCGCGCTTCGGTCACCTGATCGGCCGGCAGATCGCGCCCCGGCAACGGCACGCGGAAACGGTTTCCCGCCGCGCCCGGCACATCGGCGCTCCACGCGACTTCGACCTCCGGATCGCGCGCAATCGCCCGGGACGCGCCGGTGAGCGCCTGTTTGAACAGATCGAGCGGGGACTGGTCAGCCATTGTATACTTTCTTGCGCTCCCGCGAATTTCTACGTTGCGAGTCCCCGCGTAGGCGGGGATCTCAGTCGGTTGCAAGCCGCCCTTGCCTCACCAGATCCCCGCCTGCGCGGGGATATTCGCGGGTGTCACAAAATGCTCTGGCCAGTCTTGGCCCAATCGGCCAGGAAGCCTTCGATGCCCTTGTCGGTCAGCACATGCTTGAACAGATCGTGGATCACCTTGGGCGGCGCGGTCATGACGTCGGCGCCGATTTTCGCGGCTTGCAGTACGTGGGTGGTGTGGCGCACGGACGCGACGAGAATTTCGGTGTCGAAATCATAATTGTCGTAGATCAGGCGGATGTCCTCGATCAGATCCATCCCATCAAAGCCATTGTCGTCATGCCGCCCGACGAAGGGCGAAATGAAGCTGGCCCCCGCCTTGGCCGCCAGCAGCGCCTGATTGGCCGAGAAACACAGCGTCACATTGACCATCGTGCCTTCGCCCGTCAGCGCCTTGCAGGTTTTCAGCCCGTCCACCGTCAGCGGCACCTTGATGCAGACATTGTCGGCGATCTTGCGCAGGACCTCGGCCTCTTTCATCATCGTGGCGTGATCGAGCGCCACCACCTCGGCGCTGACCGGGCCATCGACCAGCCCGCAGATTTCACGCGTGACTTCCATGAAATCCCGCCCCGACTTGGCGATCAGGGAAGGGTTGGTGGTCACCCCGTCGAGCAGGCCCGTGGCCGCGAGGTCGCGGATCGGCTCGATCTCGGCGGTGTCGACGAAGAATTTCATGGGTTCGCTCCAGAGTTTTCGGATAGGCAAGCCAGTCTGAGCAGTTACACTGCGGGCATGGCCAGACCGATAGTGTCATCTGCGACGCTGCTTGCCGCCCTCATCGCCGCTTGGCAACCATCGAAAGCGTGTGCCGCGGACGAAGACACGCAATTCTGGCTCAACGGAATCGTGACAGGCAAGGTAGCAGACCGAACATCGTTGACGGTGGATTCCACCCAGCGCTGGCGCGAGGATGCGGCGGGCGGAGACCAGCAGACCATCCGCGTGACCATCGAACGCGCGGTTGACGATGACGCACGGGTCGGCGGCGGGATCGGGGTGTTCGAGACCGGCGGCCTCACCGAAATCCGCGTCCACCAGCAGGCCGTGTTCACGCCCGGCCGATTCGAGCTGCGCAGCCGGCTGGAAGAACGTTTTTTCGATGGTGCGGACCGGCTGGAACTGCGCCTGCGCCAGCGCGTGCATTACCTCCACCCTATCGCCCGCAGTTGGCGCGCGTTCGTCGGGGCAGAATGGCTCGGCCTGGTGCAATCGCGCAATAGCGGGGAAGGCTTCTCGACCGATCAATGGCGCGGGCAGACTGGCGTCATGCACCGGGCCAGCGAGAATCTGGAGATCGGCGCGCTCTACTGGTTGGTCATCCTGCCGCGCGCGGACCAGCCCGACCGCATCAATCACGTCCCGCAGGCGGTGTTGACCTACCGGTTCTGAACCGCCGAACCTGCGAGTCGCTAGAGCCGCTGGCCCAGCCCGAAAACCCCGATCAGCACCGGGTCGCGGGTTGCTTGCGGATCGGCGCGGATCGCGGCTTCCTCGCGCGCGATTTCGCCCCAGATCGCATCATCGACCTCGCGCCCGATGCGGCTGGCGACATCGCCCGGATTGACCCCGGTCAGCGCGCCGATCGCCTGACCCACCAGCGGGTCTTCGGCCAGCCGGATCGCCTCGCCCAGCTCGGGCACCATCGCATCGAGCAAGGCCGTGCCCATCTCACCGCGCAGGAACGTGCTCGCCGCGCTCGGCCCGCCGCGCACCAGTTCGATGGCGTTGGCAAAGCCGATCACCTCGACCGCATCGGTCACCACCGGAGCAGCACGGAAAGACGCCTCGATCGCATATTCGGCAAAGCGTTCCTCCAGCCGGTCCTTGAACAATTGCGAGGTGAGGATGCGGGACATGGTGTCTCCGCGCGCGCCGAGAAACTGATTGAGGCCGACCCGCGCCACCTGCTCGTCCCAGAACCCGCCGGGTTCGGTCAGGCGGGCAAAGGCGTTTTCGCTGGACAGCAGCAGCAGGCGGCGCACCGCCTCCTCCATGCTAAACCTGCCACCGGTGCTGGCGCAAGCGGACAGCAGCAACAGCGCGCCGGCTCCGGCAGAACCGGCGATCAGTGCGCGGCGGCTGGTGGTACGGGCAAGAATATCGGTCATTGGCAGGGTCTCCATGCTTGCCCCCACCTCATGCCCCTGCCCATATAACCCCACGATGAACCGTATCCGCCTGCTTGTCCTCAACGCCGCGCTCGGCCCGCTCGATTACCGGCTGCCCGATGGCATCGGCGCGCCTGCGGGCAGCGTGGTGATCGCGCCCTTGGGCCCGCGCAAGGTGACCGGTATCGTGTGGGACGAAGGCCGCTTGCCGGGCGATGAAATCGCGTTTGAACGACTGCGGCCGATTGCCGAAGTGCTGCCCGTCCCGCCCCTGCCCGCCCCCTTGCGCCGCCTGATCGAATGGACGGCGGATTATTACTGCGCAGCCCTCGCCAGCGTGGCGCGGATGGCGCTCGCCAGTGGCGGGGCGCTGGGCGGGCCTGCGACAATGACCGAATACCGGCTGACCGGCGCGCATGGCAGCGGGCGGATGACGGCGCAGCGCAAGACCGCTTTGGAAAGGCTCGCAGGGGAACAGGGCACGATGCGCGAGTTGGCGGCGCTGGCGGGCGTGTCCGAAGGCGTGCTGCGCGGCATGGCGGGCAGCGGTTTGATCGAGCCGGTGACGGTGAATATCGACCGCCCCTACCCGCCCGCTGATCCCGACCACGCCCCGCCTGACCTTTCCGCCATTCAGGCCGAGGTTTCGGCGCGGCTGACGCAGGCGGTGCAGGCCCGCAGCTTTGCCCCCTTCCTGCTCGACGGGGTGACCGGATCGGGCAAGACCGAGGTCTATTTCGAACCCGTCGCCGAGGCGATCCGGATGGGCCGTCAGGTGCTGGTGCTGCTGCCTGAAATCGCGCTGACCGAGAATTTCCTTGCCCGCTTTGCCGCCCGCTTCGGTGCAGCGCCGGTGCTGTGGCATTCCTCGCTCAAATCCACCGAACGCAGGCGGGCATGGCGCGCCATCGCCGATGGTTCCGCGCAGGTGGTGGTGGGCGCGCGCTCGGCGCTGTTCCTGCCCTATGCCGATATGGGCCTGATCGTGGTCGATGAAGCGCACGAGACCAGCTTCAAGCAGGATGACGGCGTGCGGTATAACGCCCGCGATGTTTCGGTAATGCGCGCGCGGTTCGAACAGATCCCGGTGGTCCTCGCCAGCGCCACTCCCGCGCTGGAAAGCCTGCATATGGCCGATATCGGGGTTTACACGAAGCTCGACCTGCCGAGCCGGTTCGGCGGGGCGAGCCTGCCCAAGGTGCGGTTGATCGATCTGACCGAGGAAAAACCGGGTAGCGGGCGCTGGCTGGCCGGCCCGCTGGTCGATGGCTTGCGCCAGCGGCTGGAGCGGGGCGAACAATCGCTGCTGTTCCTGAACCGCCGCGGCTATGCCCCGCTGACCCTGTGCCGCAATTGCGGGCACCGCTTCAAATGCCCCAGTTGCAGCGCATGGCTGGTGGAACATCGCCTGTCGGCGCGGCTCGCCTGCCACCATTGCGGGTTTGAAACGCGGGTGCCCGATGCCTGCCCCGAATGTGGGGAAAGCGATTGCCTTGTCGCCTGCGGGCCGGGCGTGGAGCGTATCGCCGACGAGGTGCGCGATCTGTTTCCCGAAGCGCGGATCGCGGTCGCCACGTCCGACACCTTGAACACCCCCGAACGGGCCGCCGAATTCATTGCGCAGGCCGAGGGCCGCGCGATCGACATCATCATCGGCACGCAGCTGGTGACCAAGGGGTTCCACTTTCCCGAGCTGACGCTGGTGGGCGTGGTCGATGCCGATCTGGGCCTTGAAGGCGGCGACCTGCGCGCGGGCGAGCGCACCTACAGCCAGATCGCGCAGGTCGCCGGGCGGGCCGGACGCGGGGCCAAACCGGGCGAAGTGCTGGTGCAGACGCGCCACCCCGATGCGCCCGTCATCGCCGCGCTGGCAGATGGTGACCGCGATGCCTTCTACGCCGCCGAGACCGAGGCCCGCCGCGATGCCGGCGCGCCGCCGTTCGGGCGCTGGGCGGCGATCATCCTGTCATCCGAAGACGAACAGGAAGCCCGGCAGGCTGCGGCACGGCTGGGCGATGCGCGGCCCCGGCTGGATGATGTGCAGATCCTCGGCCCGGCCCCTGCCCCGCTGGCGCTGCTGCGCGGGCGCTATCGCTATCGCTTTCTGGTGAACGCCAGGCGCAGCGCCAATCTGCAAGCGGTGCTGCACGACTGGATCGGCGCGGTGAATTTCGCGCCCGGCGTGCGGGTCGGAGTGGATATCGACCCATACAGCTTTGTCTGAGGCACCAATCCGCTTTCCGATCATTGCCTCCGCATGACACAACCGATCCTTGTGCCGATCCTCGGCGACCAGCTTTCGCGCGATCTTTCCAGCCTCGACGGCCTCAGCCCCGGTGATGCCACCATCCTGATGATGGAGGTATGGGACGAGGCGACTTATGTGAAGCACCACAAGCAGAAGATCGTGCTGATCTTCGCCGCCATGCGCCATTTCGCCGCAGAGCTGCGCGACGAGGGCTGGCAGGTCGATTACGTGGCGCTGGACGATGCCGACAACACGGGCAGCTTCACCGGCGAAGTCGCGCGCGCCTGCGAACGCCACGCACCGTCCGAAGTGCGCGTGACCGAGGCGAGCGAGTGGCGCGTGTGCCAAGCCATCGCGGAGTGGGAGGACCGCCTGCCCTGCCCCGTCCACATCCTGCCCGACACCCGCTTCATCGCCACCCACGCCGAGTTCCGCGACTTCGCCGACGGTCGGAAAGCACTGACGATGGAATATTTCTACCGCGACATGCGCCGCAAGACCGGGCTGCTGATGCGCGACGACGGAAAACCCGAAGGCGACCAGTGGAACCTCGACGCCGATAACCGCGAGCCGCCCCCAAAGAACGGGAGCGCCGACATGAAAGCCCCGCCTGCGCCAAAGTTCGAACCCGACGCCATCACCCGCGACGTCATCGCGCTGGTCGGCGACCGCTTCCCTGACCATTTCGGCGATCTCGAACCTTTCGGCTGGCCCGTTACGCGGAGCCAGGCTCTCGAAGCCGCCGAGGCGTTCTTTGCGCGTCGGCTCGAGAAATTCGGCCCCTATCAGGACGCGATGGTGCACGGCTCGGATGATCTCTATCATTCGATGCTTTCCACCAGCCTGAATATCGGGCTGCTGGATCCGCTGGAGCTATGCCAGCGCGCCGAGGAGGAATACCGCGAGGGCCGTGCGCCATTGAATTCGGTCGAAGGCTTTATCCGCCAGATCATCGGCTGGCGCGAATATGTGCGGGGGTTCTATTGGCACCAGATGCCGGGGCTGGCCGAGGCGAACGAGCTTAACGCCAACCGCCCGCTGCCCGAATTCTTCTGGACCGGCGAAACCGACATGCGTTGCCTGTCAGACTGCATCCGCACCACCCGCGAAGACGCGCATGCACACCATATCCAGCGGCTGATGGTGCTCGGCAATTTCTGCCTGATCGCGGGTATCGATCCCAAGGCGGTGCAGGACTGGTATCTCGCGGTCTATGCCGATGCGTTCGAATGGGTCGAACTGCCCAATGTTTCCGGCATGGTGCTTTATGCCGATGGCGGCAGGCTGGCGACCAAGCCCTATGCCGCGAGCGGCAATTACATCAACAAGATGTCCGATTATTGCGGGAAGTGCCGCTACAAGGTCAGCCAGAAGACCGGCGACGGGGCCTGCCCCTTTAACCCGCTTTACTGGCACTTCATGGATGCCAACCGGGCCCGGCTGGAAAGCAACCACCGCATCGGCCGTATTTTCGCCACCTGGGACAGGATGGGCGAGGCAAAGCAAGGCGAATATCTGGCGAGCGCGGAAAAATTCCTCGACAGCCTGGTGCCCGCACGCGAGGGATGGGCGCGCAACTGACCGGGAGAATCCAGACCATGCTGACCGTCCACCATCTGCGCATCTCGCAATCCGAACGCATCGTCTGGCTCGCCGAGGAACTGGGGATCGATTATGATCTCAAGCTTTATGACCGCGACCCCGAAACGCGGCTCGCCCCGCCCGAGCTGAAGGCGGTCCATCCGATGCAGATCGCCCCGGTGATTACCGACGGCGACCTGGTGCTGGGCGAAAGCGGAGCGATCGTGGAATATATCGTCGGCAAATATGCGCCCGGCACGCCGCTGGTGCCCGGCCCCGATCATCCGGACTTCGCCGATCACCTCTACTGGTTCCACTTCGCCAACGCGACCTTCATGACAAACGGCATGATGCAGATCGCGGTGAATTTTGCCGGGGCCGAAATGCCCGCGCCGCTGATGAAGCGGGTGACCAATGCGTGGCAACAGATCGAACGGCGGCTGGGCGAGGCGGATTATTTCGGCGGTGCGCAGCTGACCACCGCCGACATCATGATGGTATTCCAGCTGACCACCAGCCGCGCCTTCAACGGCATGAGCATCGATCACATGCCCAATCTGAAAGCCTATCTGCAACGCATCGGCGCACGCGAAGCCTATCAACGCGCCATGGCCAAGTGCGAACCGGGGATGCCGCCCAAGCTCGATTGAGCGGCACCCCGATTGACCGATCCCGCTTCCGGGGGTGCGGCATCTGCTGGCCGCATTTCCCCGGTCCGGTACGACCCGAAGGGACCGGGATCAGAACTTGTAACCGAACTCGAGGCCAAAGCGCTGCAAGCCGCCCGGCGACACGAACGAGCCGCCGAATTCGACCGCGGTGATCACTTCGTTGAGATATTTCTCGTCGAACAGGTTTTCGGCATAGGCGAAGACCGACCAGCGATCGCTTTCAAGCCCGATGCGCATGTCCACAACGCCAAAGGCATCACGCTGCGAGACCGAGTAATCGGCATCCCCCACGAAAGCCGGCAGCGCCAGTGCCGAGCCCGGCAGCAGCCCGCTGAACAGCGTCGGGTTGGTATCGTCCTGCAGGGTGTGGAACCATGTCGGCCCGGTAATGCGGTAATCGGCGCGGGTGACGAAATCGATGGTGCCGGACACCGGCAAATCGAGCTGGGTGCCGAGGTTGATGGTGTAATCGGCGGTATGGGGCGATTTGTTGCCGACCGTCACCGGGCGCGAGGCGTTCGCCTTGATCTCGCTATCGGTCACGTTGGCCGAACCGAACACCGTCCACCCTTCGAGGATCCTGGCGGTCAGGTTGAGTTCCGCCCCGAAGATCTCGACCTCGTCGATGTTGGACACCACGCGCAGCAGGCCAAAGCCGCCGACGAAGAATTCGAAGAACTGCATATCGTCGATGCTGGTGTGGTAGCCGGCCAGATCGAAGGTGATACGGTCATCCAGCACACTGCCCTTGACCCCGACCTCGAACGCGCTCGACACTTCCTTGCGGTACTGATCGTCGATCAGCACATTGGTGCCGATGAACTGGTTGAACGCAGAATCGACGATCGCCGCCGATCCCTGGTTGTTGAACCCGCCCGATTTGAAGCCGATGCCCCAGTTGGCGTAAAGATTGATGTTGTCCGCAGCTTCGTAGCGCAGCGAGACTTTGGGCTGGAACTGGCGGAAGGTCTGTGATTGCGGCGCGATCGGCTGGACAGCCCCGCCCACGACCTGCTGGCCCGGATTGATCGGCCCGCCCGTGATCGGGTCGAACACGCTGGGAACAAGGCTCCGCACGCTGCGATCCTCGATGTCGTACCGGCCCGCAAGGCTCAGGTTGAAACGATCGGTAAGATCGAAATCGGCCGATGCGAACAGCGCATAGACATCGGTCTTGAACGCGTCGTTGTAAAGCTGGGTGGTCGGGTTGCTGGAATCCGGCCCGTTGAACAGCTCGCGGGTGATGCCGAAGCCCAGATCCGCCCCAAGGCTGACGCCGACCTCGCGATCAATATGCAGGTAATAGGCGCCCACCTGCCAGTTGAAGTCGCCGTCGCCGTTCGAGGCGAGGCGCACTTCCGCGCTGAAATCGCTCTGTTCGCGGATCTGGTACTGGGTGCCGTCGCAGGTCGTCGGGCTGTAGGCACCGAAGGTCGATCCGTTGACAGGGTCGAAGATGAAGGGGACCGGATTGTTGCCGATGAAGGTCGGCGCATTGAGCGGGAAGCCGGTCAGTTCGGCGGTGGAGGCAAAGCAGGCATCGGATGCCGCGACCGATGCCGGGGTGGCGCCGGGGAAGGTGAAACGCGCAAAGTCGGCCGAGGTGCTGTCAGCGGTGAGCGACTGGTCGACATCGGTGTAGAGCGCCCATGCCGTAAGCGTGACGGCATCGAAGTCATGCTCGACCTTGGCCGAGGCTTCGAAGGTGGTCTGGTCGTTGGTGGGGCGGATGTTCGAATAATATCCGAACTGGTGTTCGTTCACGTCTTCGAAAAAGGCCGGATCGACCCCGGCGAAATTGGGCAGGTGGAACGAGGTGTTGAAATTGATCGAGGCGCCGGTCAGGTCGGAATAGCGCGCCTTCAGGTCGATTTCGGTGCGCGGGCCCAGCTCGGCCACGAACCGCCCGTCGACACCCCAGACTTCCTGATCGTCGATCGTCTTGGAATTGCCGAGGAAGCGGTTGCGGAAAAACCCGTCGGACGTCTGGTAATTGCCCGAAAGCACCAGACCTGCGGTCTCGCCCACCGGCACCGAAACGAACCCGGTGGCAAGGTAGGTGTTGTCCTCGGCGGCGCGCACCGTCATCCCGCCTTCCAGCACATCGCCGGGCTTCAGCGTCTGGATCACGATTGCGCCTGCTGCCGCGTTGCGGCCATACAGCGCGCCTTGCGGTCCCTTGAGGATTTCGACCTGACGCAGCGTGCCCTGGTTCTGGTTGAGCTGTGCGGTGTTGGTCTTGAGAATGCCGTCGACCACCAGCGCGACCGAGCTTTCCGCGTCGCGCGCGCCGTTGATGCCGCGAATGTTGATCTGGGTATCGCCCGCGTCGGCCGTGCCGGTGACGATGGTCACGCCCGGGGTCAGCTGGATGAAATCATCGGCGCGCTGCACCCCGGTCTTGGCAAGGGCATCCGCGCCGAAGACCGTGACCGAGGCCGGCACGTCCTGCAACGATTCCGACTGGCGGCGGGCGGTGACGATGATGGCATTGTCCTCTTCGCGCGCCTCGTCGGCGGCCGGGGCGGCCTGCTGGGCATAGGCCGGCGCGGCAAGAACCATGGCGCCAAGAGCCGCGCCAGAGGCAAGAACGATACGCAAGTTCATCAAGGCTCTCCTAAAACCGGTATTGCACAGGCACGCCTCAGGTGAGGACGTTGGCCCCGCTCATGTAGACATAGACTTCCTGGAACTTCGGGCCGTCGGCACCGGGGCGCAGGCGCCAGAAATTGGTATTGCTGAGCAGCGTCACCTTGCCATCGGCATCATGCAGCTCGGCAATGAAGCTGGCGGTGATCCGCCCGTTCTTCTCGTCCACGGTGCAGGTGAAATCGCGGTGGATGATAGTCTCGTAGGCGCCGAAGAAATCCTCGAACATCCGGCGGATCTCGGCCTTGCCGCTGTGACGGGTGAAAGCCGTCTGCACGCAGAACAGGGCGGTGTCGTGAAAACACGACAATGCGCCCTCCATGTCCTTGGCATCGACCCGGGCGAAATACCGGTTCAGCGCGAAATCGATCAGTTCGGCGCGCGAGAAGGTGGGTTCGTACTGCATCAGGCGTCCCCTTGCCGGAGCAGATTGTCACCCGACATGTAGACATAGACGCGGTGGAACAACCGGTCCTTCAGATAGAAGCGGTTGCAGTTTTCATAGCGCAGTTCATCGCCGCCATTGGGGGTGATGAGCACGGTGAACTGGCTGCAGATCGCGTTGCTTTCAGGGTCCGCGGTGTGAACGAAATTGCCGTGCCAGATGCTTTCGAAATCGGCGAACAGCTTGACGAACATGGCGCGGATCGCATCGCGGCCGTGATGGACGGTATTGCTGGTCACTTCGGTCAGGATCGCATCGGGGGTGAAGCAGTCGAGCACCTTGTCGAGATGCTTGTTGTCGACCCCGTCGAAATATCGCTTGGTGACGATATCGACATAGACGGGATAGGGCAGCGGCACTTGGCCGGCGCCGCCCTCGCTCCAGTCTGTGGCGCTCCATTCGCTCATCAGTACCAGCCCTTTCTGATATTGGCGTGCATCGGCACTTCGGGTGCGGGGAACGCCTTTTTCGAATGGGTCAGGCCCAGTTCGATCAGCGTTTCCAACTGCTTGTAGGCGACCTGCCCGGGATTGATCACCGGCACGGGCAATTCGCTGGCGAGATAGGCGGCGGACTGGTGCATGGTCGTGGAACCCAGCACGATCACGTCGGCGCCATCTTCCGCGATCGCGCGCATCGCTTCGGCCTTCAGCTTGGCGAAGACGACCTCTTCCTTGCCTTCGAGCAGTTCGGTGACATCGGGCCGCGTGTCGATCGATCGCACCGACGCACAGCGATGATCCCAGCCGTGCTGGCTGAGCACCTTTTCGTAGAGCGGGAACCACTGCGGCCACATGGTGATGACGCTGAATTTCTTGCCGAGCATCATCGCGGCGGCAAAGCTGGCCTCGCCCGGGCCGACCACGGGAATGTCAAGCACCGAACGCAGCGGCCACAGACCGGAATCGCTGACCGTGTCGATCAGCACCCCGGCATAGCCTTCTTCCTCGGCCGTCACGCCGGCCTGGAACACCGTCCAGTCCATCAGCAGCGTATCGTGATAGGAATCGCCCAGCGCCGCGCCCCAGCGCACCGCCTCGAACGTCGGCGCAAAGCCGGGACGCACAAACGAATCGGGAAGCTGCTGGGCGCGGTTGGCAACCCCGGCTTCATCCATCGCAATCGGAACGATGACCTTGATACGGTTCACGGCACTCCCCTGTTGCCATCACGCGAACCGTTATTGTATACAAAACGCCTACGTCAAGTGCTTTACGCAAATCGGCGGATAGTGGCCTGGCGAGTGTGTTTTTGCCGCCGCAGGCCTTGCGGTGGAGAACCGCTGACCGCAAGAAGGCGCGACATGACCCCTCTCTGCCCCCTTCCCGCCCAACTGGCCATCGCAGCATGAGCCGTGCTTCCGATCAGGCCTATGCCAAGATCCGTGCCCATCTTTTGAGCGGAGCGGTGAAGGCGGGCGAACAGCTCACCGAAGACCAGTTGGCGCATATCACCGGGGTCAGCCGCACCCCGGTGCGCGAGGCGGTGCGGCGGCTGGAGGACGAACTGCTGCTGGTGCGCAGCGATACCAAGCGATTATTCGTGGCAGACTGGAGCCGCGACGATATCGAGGAGATGTTCGCGCTGCGCCAGATGCTCGAATGCCACGCCGCCGAACGCGCTGCGCGCCGCCTTTCAAGGGGGCAGGTCACCGAGCTGGAGGCAGTCAACCGCGCGCTCAAAGACGCGATCGAGCAGCCCGAACCCGATGTCGCCCGGTTCCTCGAGGCCAATCGCCGCTTTCACGATGTGATCATCGACGCCGCCCATTCGCCGCGCCTCGGACAAATGCTGGGCCGGCTGGTCGAAGCGCCGGTGGTGCTTCGCACGGCGCGCAACTATTCGCTGGAAGACCTGCGCCAATCGGCCCGCGACCATGACGAATTGGTCGCCGCCTTCGCCGCGCGCGATCCCGAATGGGCCCGCGCGGTGATGGGCAGCCACCTGCGCCGCGCATTCCATACTTTTGCCCAGGCGGTTGGTCCGGCGACTGCGGATGGCGAGGCCGAGGCCGCGTAAGGCAATGCGCGGGCAGCCCCGTCCGGCAGCCTCCAACCCGCTGCATCATGATTGCAATTGTATACAAATTGGGTAAGTCACGCCTCTGACCAAATTCCAGACCAGGCGATTCACCATGGACCTCGAGAATATCGAACTGGTCGAAGTCGGCCCGCGTGACGGCTTGCAGAACGAGCCTGACATCATCTCCACCGACGCGAAGCTCGCGCTGATCGAACGCATGATCGGGTACGGCGCGCGGCGGCTGGAAGTGGCGAGCTTCGTCCACCCGCAGCGTGTGCCGCAAATGGCGGACGCGGAAGGCGTGATCGCGAGCCTGCCCGACCGCAAGGATTGCACCTATATCGGCCTCGTCCTCAACAAGCGCGGGGTGATGCGCGCACTTGCCACGCGTGACGACGGCGCGCGCGGCGTGGATCAGGTGGGCTGCGTGATCGTCGCCAGCGACACTTTCGGCCAGAAGAACCAGGGCCAGACCATCGCCGAAGGGCTGGCCGAGACCCGCGCCATGCTGCGCTTTGCCAAGGTCGAAGGCCTGCGCGCGCAGGTCACGATCAGTGCCGCGTTCGGCTGTCCGTTCGAAGGCGAGGTGAAGCATGACACCGTGCTCGCCATCGCCGAGGAACTTGCCATCGAAGCGCCGGAGGAAATCGCGCTGGCCGATACCATCGGTGTCGGCACGCCCGCCGAAGTCACGCAATTGTTCGGTCGGCTGGGCGCGCTGCTCGGCGACACAATCCCGATGCGCGCGCACTTCCACAACACGCGGGGCACCGGCATCGCCAATGGCTGGGCGGCGTATCAGGCCGGGGTGCGGATCTTCGACGCCTCATTGGGCGGACTGGGCGGCTGCCCCTTCGCGCCGCGCGCGACCGGCAATATCGCCACCGAGGATCTCGTCTACATGATGGCGCGTTCGGGTGTCGATACAGGCATCGATCTCGACGCTGCGATTGCGGCCAACAAATGGTTTGCCGATGTGCTGGGGCGCGAATTGCCCTCGGCCGTCGCGCGGGCGGCGTAAGCTGGATGAACAGGGACAAGGAGCGGGCATGACGTACAGGCTGGGTGTGGATGTGGGCGGGACTTTCACCGACCTGCTGCTGTTCGACGAGGAAAGCGGGGCGTTCTGGCGGCACAAGACGCCGTCCACCCCGCATGACAGTTCCGAAGGCATCCTTACAGGCGTGAAGGCGATCACCGCACAAGCCGGGATCTCCGCCAGCGAAATCGCCTTTTTCCTCCACGGCACCACGGTCGCCACCAATGCGGTGCTTGAGGGCAAAGGCGCGCGCGTCGGCCTGGTCACCACGCAGGGCTACCGCGACATCATGCAGATCGCGCGCTCTTTTGTCCCCGGCGGCCTTGCCGCGTGGATCGTGTGGCCCAAGCCGCAGCCGCTCGCCCGGCTCGAACACACGGTCGAGGTGCCGGGGCGGATGGATGCGGCTGGCCGCGAGGTCGCCCCGCTCGACGAGGACGCGGTGCGCGCGGCGCTCAAGAAGCTGAAGGGGGACGGGATCGAAGCGCTCACCGTCAGCCTGATGAATGCCTATCTCAACGGCGCGCACGAGGCCCGCATCGGCGAAATCGCTGGCGAGGAATTGCCCGGCATCCCCGTGTCGCTCTCCCACGAAGTCCTGCCTGAAATGCAGGAATATGAACGCACGCTTTCGACCGTCGCCAATGCCGCGGTGCGTCCGGTGGTGAGCAAATATGTCTCGAACCTGCGAACCAAGCTGGAGGCTGAGGGGCTTAAGGGCCGCCTGTCGCTGCTGCGTTCGGATGGCGGGTTGATGTCGAGTCAGAAGGCCGAGGAACACCCGGTCAACATCCTCATGTCCGGCCCCGCGGGCGGGGTGACGGGCGCGTTGTGGGTGGCGAAGAATGCGGGCTTTGAAAATATCCTGACGCTGGACGTCGGCGGCACTTCGACCGATGTCGCGCTGATCCAGGGGCTGGAGCCGCGCCGCCAGCGCACCACCGAAGTCGGACACCTGTCGGTGCGCGCCTCGGCATTGGACGTGAAGACCGTGGGCGCGGGCGGAGGCTCGATCGCCCACGTGCCCGAACTCACCAAGGCGCTGCGGGTCGGCCCGGAAAGCGCAGGTGCGGTGCCGGGACCGGTCGCCTATGACAAGGGCGGCACGCTGCCCACCGTGACAGACGCGAACGTGGTGCTCGGCTACCTCCCCGAAGACCTGCTCGGCGGCAGCTTCAAGCTGAATCGCGAAGGCGCGAAGGCCGCGGTGCAGACCATCGCCGATGCGCTGGGCGTGACCCTGATGGAAGCCGCGCGCGGGATCATCGACATCGTCAATGAAAACATGTTCGGCGCGCTGCGGATGATCAGCGTGCAGCAGGGCTATGACCCGCGCGAATTTGCGCTGATGGGCTTTGGCGGCGCTGGCCCGCTTCATGTTAATGCGGTGGCGCGGTTGATGGGCAGCTGGCCTGCAATCTCGCCCGTCTCCCCCGGCGTGCTGTGCGCCTTGGGCGATGCGACCACACGGATGCGCACGGAAACGGCGCGCAGTTTCTCGCGATTGGCCAAGGACACCAGCATTGCCGATCTGGTCGCGGTGCTGGATGACATGGCCGCCCAGACCCGCAGTGAATTGCTGGCCGATGGCATCCCCGAGGACCAGATCACCTCGCTGTTCGAAATCGACGTGCGCTATGCGGGCCAAGCGTTTGAAGTGCCGCTGACGATCACGCAGGACATTCTCGAAGCAGACGGGATCGCCGGCATCCTCGCCCGTTTCGATGAAGAGCATCTGCGCCTGTTCACCTTCAACATGGATACCCCGCACGAAATCGTGAACCTGCGCGCCGTGGCGCAGGGGCAGGCCCCTGCCCTGCCCGCCGCCGAACTGCCCAAGGGCGACGGCGATCCATCAGCGGCGAAAATCCGCGACCACACGGTGTGGATCGACGGGGCAGAACGCGCAGCCGTGATCTATGACCGCGCCAAGCTGCGGCAGGGCGACGTGATCGAAGGCCCGGCGATCATCACCGAAATGGATTCGACCACGCTGGTCGAGCACGATTGCCGCGCGGTCGTTGACGCAGTCGGCAACATCCTCATCACGCTGAAATGACGCGCAAGCCCGCCATCCCCCTTTCCCGTCACCCCGGCGCAGGCCGGGGCCCAGTGCGTCCGCGCACCGCCCGTCCGCTGGATCCCGGCCTTCGCCGGGAAGACGAATTCGAGAAGTCAGGAGCTATCTGATGCCCGCCACTATCATCGAACCCAACACCGTCCCGTTCAATAAGGTCGCGATTGACCCGGTGACGCTCGACATCATCGAGAACGCGCTGCGCAATGCCCGGATCGAAATGGACGCAACGCTGGTGCGCACCGCCATGTCGCCCGGCATCCGCGAACAGGGCGACGCCTTCCCGCTGATCGCCGATCCCGCCGGCAAGATGATCGTCGGCCAGTTCGGCAGCTTCATCGACGGCTTCCTGATCAGCTATGACGGCACGCTTGAGGATGGAGACATGATCTTCCTCTCCGATCCCTATTCCTGCGCGGGCGCGATCAGCCACTCGAATGACTGGCTGGTGATGTTGCCGGTGTTCAAGGATGGCCGGTTGATCGCCTTCACTGCCATGTTCGGCCACCAGAGCGACATCGGCGGCAGCGTCCCCGGATCGATGCCGATTGGTGCCTCGTCCATCTTCGAAGAGGGCGTGCGCATCCCGCCGGTCAAGATCTGGAAAAAGGGCGAATACAACGAAGACCTGATGAAGCTGGTGATGCACCAGACCCGCAAGCCCGACTGGTGCCAGGCGGATTTGAACGCGCTGATCGCCTCCTGCCGCGTCGCCGCGCGCCGGGTGGTGGAGATGGCTGAACGCTTCGGCGATGACGTTTACGTGTCGGCCACGCAGGAGCTCTTGGCGCGCAACCACCGCGCCATGAAGTCGCTGCTGGCGATGGCCGTGGCCGAGGAACCGGTCAGCTTTGAAGATTACATCTGCGACGACGGCAAGGGCTATGGCCCTTACAAGATCCGCTGCACCATGTGGCGCGACGGGGACCGGGTCATCCTCGACTTCGAAGGCACTGATCCGCAATCGGCTGCGTCGATCAACTTTTTCCTCAATGAAAACATGTTCAAGATGTTCTTCGGCATCTACATGATCATGGTCTTCGATCCGCAGATCCTGTTCAATGACGGGTTCTATGATCTGATCGAGGTGCGCATCCCGGAAGGCTCGCTGTTGAAGCCGCGCTTCCCCGCTGCATTGTCGGGCCGCACCCATGCCTTGGGCCGCATCTTCGACATCCTCGGCGGATTGCTCGGGCAGAAAACGCCGGAATTCCTCAACGCCGCCGGGTTCTCTTCCTCGCCGCACCTGTTCTATTCGGGTTGGGACAGCCGCGAGGACGGGACGCGCGACTGGTTCCAGCTGTTCCAGATCGGCTTCGGCGGCATCCCGGGCCGCCCGCTGGGCGACGGGCCGGACGGGCATTCGCTGTGGCCGGGCTTCACCAATGTCCCCAACGAGTTTCTCGAACGCTACTTCCCGCTGCGGATCGAACGCTACGCCACCGCGCCCGACAGCGGCGGGGCGGGCCTGCACCGGGGCGGCAATGGCATCCACATGACCTACCGCTTCCTCGCCGATGGCGAGATCGCGATCCATGATGACCGCTGGTTCGTGCCGCCGTGGGGCGTCAATGGCGGCCATCCCGGCGCGCGGGCGAAGAAGGTGCTGGAACGCGCCGACGGGACGCAGGAAATCGTCGGCAACAAGGTGGAAAGCGTGGCGGTGAAGGCAGGAGACCTGCTCCACTTCATTACCTGGGGCGGCGGCGGCTGGGGCGACCCGTTGGCGCGTGATCCGGAACTTGTGGGCCTCGAAATCCGGCAGGGTCTGGTCACACCCGAGGGCGCGCGCGCCTATGGCGTGGTGGCTGACAGCGAAGGCCTGGTGGACACCGCCGCCACCGCTGCGTTGCGCGCGGAAATCACCGGATCACGCGGCGAACTGCCGCTGTTCGATTACGGCCCCGGCATCAACGCGCTGCGCAGCCATTGCGAAGCCGAAACCGGCCTGCCTGCCCCGATCCAGCCGGTCTGGGCCTTGCGGGAGGCGGCGGAATGAACGCCGTCAATCCGGCCACCAATCACAGCGCCCTGGCCGGCGTGAAGGTGATCGAAATGGGCCAACTGCTCGCCGGGCCGTTCTGCGGCCAATTGCTCGGCGACATGGGCGCGGATGTCGTCAAGATCGAGCCGCCGGGCGCCGGCGATCCGATGCGCAACTGGGGCCAGGGCGACGAGAAAGTGCAGTGGGAAGTGATCGCCCGCAACAAGCGTTCGGTGACCTGCAACCTGCGCGTGCCCGAAGGCCAGGCGCTGGCCAAGCGGCTGATTGCCGAGGCCGACGTGCTGATCGAGAACTTCAAGCCCGGCACGCTCGAACGCTGGGGCCTCAGCCCGGCGGAACTCCACGCCATCAACCCCGGTCTCATCATCGCCCGCATGTCGGGATACGGGCAGGACGGGCCGTATTCCGACCGCGCCGGATTCGGCGGCATCGGCGAAGCGATGGGCGGCTGGCGCTATATCGTCGGCGAACCTGACCGGCCCCCTTCCCGCATGGGCATTTCCATCGGCGACACCCTGTGCGCGACCTATGGCTGCATGGGCGTGCTCGCCGCGCTGCACCACCGCGAAAAGACCGGCGAGGGTCAGGTGGTCGATTCCGCGCTTTACGAAGCGGTGTTGCAGGTGATGGAGGGGCTGGTGCCCGAATATGACCGCAATGGCGTGATCCGCGAGCGTTCCGGCTCGGTGCTGAAGGGCATCGCGCCCTCCAACGTCTATAGTTGCAAGGACGGCAGCTACATGATCGGCGGCAATGGCGATGCGATCTTCGCGCGCCTCGCACAGGCGATGGGGCGCCCCGAACTGGCGCAGGACGAACGCTATGCCACCCACATCGCACGCGGCATCCATCAGGACGAACTGGATGCGCTGGTCAATGCCTGGACCGCCACGCTGACGGTGGACGAAGTCGATGCGCTGATGACCGAATATTCGATCCCCGCTGGCCGCGTCTATCGCGCGCCCGATATGCTGGCCGATCCGCATTTTCAGGCGCGCGAGGCGATCATCGAGGTCGAAACGCAGCAGCGCGGGCGGATCAAGATGCAGAACGCCTTTCCCAAACTCTCGAAAACCCCCTCCACCATCCGCCGCCCCGCCCCTGCCGCGCCGGGTCAGGACAATGCCGAGGTCTATGCCGAACGGCTCGGGCTGGATGCTGCGGAACTGGCGCGGCTGGCTGCGGCGGGGATCATCTGATGGACGGCCCCTCGGCATCCGACAATTACGCGGGCGTTTTCGAGGGGCGACTCCAGCCGGGCCAGCGGCCGGCGCTGTTGATCGTCGATGTGGTCGCCGCCTATCTCACCCGCGGATCGCCACTGTTCATGGACAGCGCGGCGGCGGCGAAAGACAGCAACCGGCGGCTGGCCGAGGCGGCGCGCGCGGCTAGCGTGCCGGTGGTCTTCACCAATGTCGAATACCGGCCCGATGGATCGGATGGAGGGGTGTTCTACCGCAAGGCCCCGGTGCTGAAAGCCTTCATCCAAGGTTCGCCGCTGGGCGCCTTTCCCGATGATCTGGCGCCCCGGCCGGGCGACCGCGTTTTCACCAAACAATATCCATCCGCCTTCTTCGCCACCGGCCTCGCCGCGGCGCTTCACGCCGAGGGTGTCGATACACTGCTGATCACAGGCTATTCGACATCGGGTTGCGTCCGCGCCAGCGCATTGGACGCGATGCAACATGGCTTTGTCCCGCTGGTGGTGCGCGATGCCTGTGCTGATCGTCACGAAGCCCCGCACGCAGCCAACCTGTTCGACCTTCAGGCCAAATATGCCGAAGTCATCAGCGAGGCCGAGGCGATCGCGGTGATCGCCGCTTGCGCCCCGCCCGCCTGAAATCCGAGCCCGGCGGCGCTATTCGCGTTCGCGCCGCAGCAATTCGGCCTTGATTTCAAGCCCATAGGCATAGCCGCCCAAGGTCCCGTCGGCAGCAATCACCCGGTGGCAGGGGATCAGCACCGCGACATGATTGGCCCCGTTCGCGCCGCCCACCGCGCGGCTGGCCTTGGGATTGCCCAGCGCCGCCGCCAGCTCTCCATAAGAACGCGTTTCGCCGCAGGGGATGCGGCGCAGTTCCTCCCAGACGCGTTGCTGGAAGGCGGTGCCTTTGACATCGAGCGGAATCGCGGCATTGCCCGGCCCCGGCTGTTCGACCGCCGCCAGCACCGCGGCGAACAGATCGCGGAAATCCGCGCCTGCCGGGACCAGTTCGGCCTTGGGAAAGCGCGCCCTGAGTTCCGCCTCGCCTTCGCCGAAGGCCAGACAGCACACGCCCTTCCCGGTCGCAGCGACCAATATCGGCCCGAGCGACGTCGGCAAGACCGCCCAGTGCACCACGCGGCCTGCGCCGCCTCTGCTCCATTCATTCAGGGCCATGCCCAGCCTGCCTTTCATCTGCGCGTAGACCCGTTTGGGGCCCGCATAACCTGCTGTTTCGAGTGCTTCGGCAACCCCCAGCCCGCGGCTCAAGCCTTCGCGCAGCCGCTCCTCGCGCAGCGCCCTGGCAAAGGCAGCGGGCGAAAGGCCGACGGTGCGCTTGAACAATCGCTGGAAGTGGGTGGGCGCATAACCGGTAAGGTCAGCGAGCGCGTCCAGCGTCATGCTGCCCTCGTCGCGGATGGCGGCGATGGCAGCGAGGACGCAGGCCTCCTCCGCGCTTTGCCGGTCAGGAATACAGCGTTTACAAGGTCTTAGCCCTGCCCCTTCAGCCTCTGCCGGGGTCGCGTAGAATCGCACATTCCTGCGCAAGGGCGCCCGCGCCGGACAGGAGGGGCGGCAATAGATGCCGGTCGAATGGACCCCGGTCACAAACGCGCCGTCAAACCGCCGGTCCCTGGCAAGCACGATCCGCCAGCGCTCCTCATCGGATATGTTCTTTATTTGTTTCACGTGAAACATTGTGCCACAGGCGGGCTGATCCTGCACCCCCGCCGTTTGCGTTCAATGTCGCGCAGGCGGAAAAATCCGTTATAAGCCCGGCCATGGCCCTGTTCCTCCGCGCGCTTGCGCTGCTCCTGCTTGCCCCTCTGGCTTTCCTTGCCGCCCCCGCCGTTGCCGATCCCGGCGATATCGATGCCGCCGCCCGCGGCGTGGTGCGCGTGGTGCTGATCGGGGACACAGGCGGCGAGATTGCGCCGGTCAGCCACGGCAGCGGCTTTGCCGTTACCCCCACCCGCATCGTCACCAATGCCCATGTCATCCGCGAGGCGTTGCAGGACGATACGCTGCGCATCGGGGTGGTGCCGAGTGAAGGCGAAGGCGGCACGTTTGCCCGCGTGGTGGCGGTATCCCCGCGCAACGATCTGGCCTTGATCGAGATCGCCAGGGGCACGCTGCGCCTGCCGCCGCTGACACTGGCGGGCGGGGCCAGCCAAGGTTTGGGAGACGTTTCGGCGGTCGGCTATCCGATGAATGTCGATCTGGCACAAGGTCTTGATATATCTGATATCTTCCGCGCCCAGCCGCCGGTCAAGTCGCGCGGATTCCTGTCGGGCGAGCGGCCCAGCCGCCAGTTCGACACCATCCTCCACACGGCCCCCATCGCACGCGGCAATTCGGGCGGGCCGCTGCTGGATGGCTGCGGACGGGTGCTGGGGGTCAATTCCTTCGGCGCGGATTCGAATGGCGGAGATGCCGAATTCTATTTCGCGGTATCCCTGCGCGAATTGCTCCCCTTCCTGCGCGACAACGGGGTGGAGCCGGTCACCAATGCGCTGCCCTGCCGGTCGATCGACGATCTTAACGCCGAGGAGCGCCAGCGGATGGTGGCCCAGCAAGCCGAAGCGCGCGAACGGTTGGCGACACGCGCCGCGCGGCTGGGCGAGGTGCGCGAGTCAGCGCGGCTCAGGGCGCAGATGGAGGTGCTCGAAGCGCGCGAAAACGCCATGGCGCTGGCGCTCATCGCGTTGCTGGTGGCGGCCGGCGGGGGCGCCGTAGCGGTCCAGTGGCGGCGCGATCCGGCGAAGGTCAAGCGCGCGGGAATCGCCGCGGGCTTGGCCGGTGCGGCACTGATTGCCGCGTTGCTGTTATGGCTCACGCGCCCGGGCCTGGCCGAGATCGAGGACCGGGTTGCCGCCGCCATCGCCGAGGCCGAAGGCGAAGGCACTGCCGATGGCGACGCCAGGCGACCCTCGCTCGCAGCCGATGGCACGCTGATCTGCAGCTTCCTGCCCGAACGCAGCCGGGTCACCGCTGCGCGCACCGATGATGTCGAGCTGGAATGGCGCGCCGATGGCTGCGTCAACGGGCGCACGCAATACGGGCTTTCGGCCGGAGGCGCATGGAGCCGCGTGCTGGTGCTGGAGGATGAAGCGGCGGTGGCGGTCAATTCCTACGACCCCGAAACCCGCACCTTCCGCACCGATCGTTACCTGCTGGGGCAGGCGGCGATGGCGCAGGCGATCGCAGCGCGCGCGCAATACGAACCCTCGGCCTGCGGCGTCAGCGAAGCTGCGCGGCAACTGGGCGAGCAGCAATCGGCGCTGGTCGCCCTGCTGCCCGAACGTCCCAATGAACGGCTGGTCTATGCCTGCAAGCAAGAGGCACGGGCCGGAGGGTAAGGCCCCCGGTCGGCAGCAGCCTAGGCTGCCAGCGCCTCTCCGCTCAGCGTGATCCGGTGCATTTCGCGGGCGTGGCCGTGATAATCATTGAGCGCATTGTGCCAGGTGGTGCGGTTGTCCCAGATCGTCACGGTGCCCGGCTCCCACTTCACCCGGCACTGGTTGTCCTCGGTCAGCGCGGCGGCGAGCAGCCGGGACAGCAGCGGCAGGCTTTCCTCGCGGGTCTGACCGACAAAATTGATGGTGAAGGCGCCGTTGACATAAAGCAGCCTGCGCCCCGTTACCGGATGGCGGATCACCACCGGATGCACCGCGCCGGTGCGGATCTCCTGCCCGCGCAAGGCCTTGCCCTGATCGGTCTGCGCGTAGATGCCATCGGCCTTGTAGACGTGATCGGCGGTGTGGAAGGCTTCCAGCCCCTCGATTGCAGCCTTGGTGTCCGCGTCGAGATCATCATAGGCCGCACCCATATGCGCAAATAGTGTATCGCCCCCGGCAGGCGGCAACACGCGGGCGACCAGAATCGATCCCATCGCCGGCACCTGGTCATAGGAATGATCCGTATGCCACGCCCCGCCGATATTGGTCGTCTGATCCGGCGCCTTGGCCACCAGCGCGATTTCCGGCCAGCGCGGGTCGAGCGGGAAGTAGTTGTTCAGATCGATCCCGCCCCAGCGCCGCCCGAAGGCGATGTGATCTTCGGGCGAAAAGTCCTGACCCCGGAACACCGCCACGCCATGTTCGTAGATCGCCGCCTTGATCGCCGCCATTTCGGCATCGCTGCAATCCTTCAGCGCAACACCCGCGATTTCGACCCCGCAGCGCGGGGCCATCGGCCTTATTTCCATCGATCCTCTCCCTCGGGCGTCCGGACGCCTCTTGCCCCGCAATCTGTCGCGCGGGCGCGCGCCTGTCCAGAGAATCCCGCCCTGCGGCTTGCGCGAGCGGGAATCAATTGCTAGGCGCGCGCCAGCCTCAGCGGGCAGCCCTTGCGCTTGCCCCGATCCCGAGGTCCAAGCAATTACCCTTCGTATCTCGCAAGAGGACTGCACGCGCGTGGATATTTCCGCCGGTATCAAGGCCAGCCTGGCTGGACGCTACGCTTCGGCCCTGTTCGATCTCGCCAGCGAGAACGGCAAGGTCACCCCGGTCGAGAGCGATCTCGGAACCCTCAATGCTGCGCTGACCGAATCGGCAGATCTTGCCGCGCTCACCACCAATCCCGAACTGTCGCGCGATGCGCAGGACGCGGCGATGGCAGCGGTGGCGAAGAAGCTGAAGCTGTCGCCCCTGACCACCAATTTCCTCGGCGTGCTGGCCGCCAATCGGCGCCTGTCGAAGCTGCCTTCGATCATTGCCGCGTTCAAGGCGATTGCCGCTGCCCAGCGCGGCGAAATCGCGGCCTCCGTTACCAGCGCGCACCCGCTGTCGGATGATCAGCTCGCCACATTGAAAACCAAGCTGACGCAGCGCGAAGGCCGCACTGTCATGCTGTCCGCCAAGGTCGATCCCGATCTGCTCGGCGGGCTTGTCGTCACCATCGGATCGCAGCGCATTGATGCCTCGATCCGCACCCGTCTCAACTCGCTTGCCAAAGCCATGCAGGCCTAAAGGACTGAACCATGCAAATCCGCGCCGCAGAAATCTCCAAGGTCATCAAGGACCAGATCGCCAATTTCGGCACCGAGGCCGAAGTCAGCGAAACCGGCACCGTGCTGAGCGTGGGGGACGGGATCGCCCGCATCCACGGCCTCGACAAGGTGCAGGCCGGCGAGATGGTGGAATTCGCCAATGGCGTGCAGGGCATGGCCCTCAACCTCGAAGCGGACAATGTCGGCGTCGTGATCTTCGGGTCGGATTCGGAAATCGGCGAAGGTGACGTGGTCAAGCGCACCGGCACCATCGTCGACGTGCCGGTGGGCAAGGGCCTGCTGGGCCGCGTCGTCGATGCGCTGGGCAACCCGATCGACGGCAAGGGCCCGATCGACACGACCGAGCGTCGCCGCGTCGAAGTGAAAGCCCCGGGCATCATCCCGCGCGAATCCGTGTCCGAACCCGTGCAGACCGGCCTCAAGGCGATCGACGCACTGGTGCCTGTGGGCCGCGGTCAGCGCGAGCTGATCATCGGCGACCGCCAGACCGGCAAGACCGCCGTCGCGATCGACACCTTCATCAACCAGAAGGAAGCCAACGCGGGCGACGACGAAACGAAGAAGCTTTACTGCGTCTATGTCGCGGTCGGCCAGAAGCGCTCGACCGTGGCGCAGATCGTCAAGCAGCTCGAGGAAAACGGCGCGATGGAATATTCCATCGTCATCGCCGCAACCGCTTCCGAGCCCGCCCCGCTGCAATACCTCGCACCCTATACCGGCTGCGCGATGGGTGAATTCTTCCGCGACAACGGCATGCACGCCGTGATCGTCTATGACGACTTGTCGAAGCAGGCCGTGGCCTACCGCCAGATGTCGTTGCTGCTGCGCCGCCCGCCGGGCCGTGAAGCCTATCCGGGGGACGTGTTCTACCTCCACAGCCGCCTGCTCGAGCGTGCGGCCAAGATGAACGAGGAAAACGGCCACGGTTCGCTGACCGCGCTGCCGATCATCGAAACCCAGGCCGGTGACGTTTCGGCCTATATCCCGACCAACGTGATTTCGATCACCGACGGCCAGATCTTCCTCGAAACGGGCCTGTTCTATCAGGGCATCCGTCCGGCGATCAACGTCGGCCTGTCGGTGTCGCGTGTGGGCGGTGCCGCTCAGACCAAGGCGATGAAGAAGGTCTCGGGCTCGATGAAGCTCGACCTTGCGCAATACCGCGAAATGGCGGCCTTTGCGCAGTTCGGTTCCGATCTCGATGCCGCCACGCAGAAGCTGCTGAACCGCGGCGCGCGCCTGACCGAGCTGCTCAAGCAGAAGCAGTTCAGCCCGATGCCGTTCGAGGAGCAGACCGTGTCGATCTATGCCGGCACCAATGGCTATCTCGATGCGATCCCGGTGAACCGCGTCGGCGAATATGAAACGCAGATGCTCGATTACATGCGCCGCGAACATGGCGACGTGCTGACCGAGATCCGCACCAGCAAGAAATTCGAAGGCGAAGTCGCGGACAAGACCAAGGCCGCGCTGCAAGCCTTCGCCAAGCAGTTCGCGTAAGAGATATGGTTCAGATCGCGATTTGGCTCGGATGCGTTTATCTGATCTTTAAGGGTCAAGAAATTTTGATGACAGCAGCCGCGTCAACGCACGAAAACCGGCAAAAGAATATTGAAAGAGCAAAGAATTGGAGAATGGCAGCTTGGTTGATTGCAGCAGGGTTTTTTATCTTGTCTCTCGTCCAAGGCTCAGCGTTTTCTGATTTAGCGGAGATTTAGAGTGCCCTCACTCAAGGAACTCAAGGGTCGGATCAACTCGGTCAAATCGACCCAGAAGATCACCAAGGCCAAGCAGATGGTCGCGGCGGCCAAGCTGCGCCGTGCGCAGGCTGCGGCCGAGGCCGGGCGGCCCTATGCCACGCGGCTTGCCGCGGTGATGGCATCGCTGGCGGGCAAGGTTGCGGGTGACAGCGCGCCCAAGCTGCTGGCCGGGACCGGCGCTGATCAGCGTCACCTGCTCGTGGTGGTCAACACCGACAAGGGGCTGTGCGGCGGTCTGAACTCGAACATCGTGAAGGCTGCCAAGATCAAGGCGCGCGAGTTGATTGCCCAAGGCAAGACGGTGGAATTCTACCTCGTCGGCAAGAAGGGCCGCGCGCCGCTGAAACGCGAATTTCCGGCGCTGATCGGCGAAGGCTTCGACACCAGCACGGTCAAGACCCCCGGTTTCACCGAGGCCGAAGCCATCGCCGACGAGTTGATCGCGATGTTCGATGCCGGCAAGTTCGATATCGCGCACCTCGTCTACCCGACCTTCAAATCGGCGCTGGTGCAGGATCCGACGATCAACCAGCTGATCCCCGTCCCCGCGCCTACCGTCGCGGACGACACTGGCGCTGTGGTCGATTACGAGCCGGGTGAAGAGGAAATCCTCGAAGAACTGCTGCCGCGCTACGTGCGCACCCAGCTGTTCGGCGCGCTGCTTGAACGCGAAGCCTCGGAACAGGGCGCGTCGATGACCGCGATGGACAACGCCACGCGCAACGCGGGCGATCTGATCGGCAAGCTGACCATCCAGTACAATCGCAGCCGTCAGGCCGCGATCACCACCGAACTCATCGAAATTATCGCAGGCGCAGAAGCGCTGTAGAACATTCGTGAGTCCCCGCGCAGGCGGGGACCTCCATCGGCCGGGTCCGCCGTCAATCTTCGAGGACCCACCCAGACGAACGAGGTCCCCGCCTTCGCGGGGACTCACACAAGAGTAAGAAGGCAAGGAAACCTAAAATGGCCACCGCACCCGCCCTTAATCAAACGACCAACGGCACGATCAGCCAAGTCATCGGCGCTGTCGTCGACGTGCAGTTCCCCGGCGAACTGCCCGCGATCCTCACCGCGCTCGAAACCCGCAACGGCGACAAGACGCTGGTGCTCGAAGTCGCCCAGCACCTTGGCGAAAACACCGTCCGCACCATCGCGATGGACGCGACCGAAGGCCTCGTGCGCGGCAGCGAAGTGGTGAACACCGGCGCGCAGATTTCCGTGCCGGTCGGCCCCAAGGTTCTGGGCCGGATCATGAACGTCGTCGGCGAAGCGATCGATGAGCGCGGCCCGATCGGCGCGGACAGCACCATGCCGATCCACGCCGAAGCCCCGCTGTTCGTCGACCAGTCGACCGAAGCGGCGATCCTTGTCACCGGCATCAAGGTGATCGACCTGCTCGCGCCTTACGCCAAGGGCGGCAAGATCGGCCTGTTCGGCGGCGCGGGCGTGGGCAAGACCGTGCTGATCCAGGAACTGATCAACAACATCGCCAAGGGCCACGGCGGCGTGTCGGTGTTCGCCGGCGTGGGTGAGCGCACCCGCGAAGGCAACGATCTCTACCACGAATTCCTCGACGCCGGCGTTATCGCCAAGGACGCCGAAGGCAATGCGACCTCGGAAGGTTCCAAGGTGGCGCTGGTGTTCGGCCAGATGAACGAGCCGCCGGGCGCCCGCGCGCGCGTGGCGCTGTCGGGCCTGACGATGGCGGAATATTTCCGCGACGTCGAAGGCCAGGACGTCTTGTTCTTCGTCGACAACATCTTCCGCTTTACCCAGGCGGGTTCGGAAGTGTCGGCGCTGCTGGGCCGTATTCCTTCGGCGGTGGGTTATCAGCCGACGCTGGCCACCGACATGGGCAAACTGCAGGAGCGCATCACCTCGACCACCAAGGGTTCGATCACCTCGGTGCAGGCGATCTACGTTCCCGCGGACGATTTGACCGACCCGGCACCGGCCGCGTCCTTCGCGCACCTTGACGCCACGACCACCCTGTCGCGCGCGATCTCGGAGCTTGGCATCTATCCGGCGGTCGACCCGCTCGACTCCACCAGCCGCGTGCTCGAACCGCGCGTTGTCGGTGCAGAGCATTACGAAACCGCCCGCCGCGTTCAGGAAACCCTGCAGAAGTACAAGAGCCTGCAGGACATCATCGCGATCCTCGGGATGGATGAACTGTCGGAAGAGGACAAGCTGGTCGTCGCCCGCGCGCGCAAGCTGCAGAAGTTCCTCAGCCAGCCGTTCCACGTCGCCGAGGTCTTCACCGGCATTTCGGGCGTGTTCGTGCAGCTCGAAGACACCGTGAAGAGCTTCAAGGCGGTGGTCGACGGCGAATATGACCACCTGCCCGAACAGGCCTTCTACATGGTCGGCGGGATCGAACAGGCCGTCGAGAAGGCCAAGAAGCTGGCCGAAGAGGCGTAAGGCACCATGCCCCTCCACTTCGAACTCGTCACCCCAGCGCGGCTTGTCCGGTCGGAAGATGTGCACATGGTGGTCGTCCCCGGCACCGAGGGCGAATTCGGCGTGCTCGAAGGCCATGCGCCTTTCATGAGCACGATCCGCGACGGCGCGGTGCAGGTGTTCACCAGCGCGAATGCCACGCCCGAGATTATCCAGGTGCGCGGCGGCTTCGCCGAGGTCAACGAAAAGGGCCTCACTGTGCTGGCGGAACACGTCGAAGGGTAAGCTTTCGCGACAATCGACGAACGACCAACGAGGGCGGGCCAATGGCCTGCCCTTTTTTCTGGTTCCCCTTCCCTTTCCGGCGCTTGCTCGCCACAACGGTGCGCAGCAAATCCCCAAAGGAGAGGATGCTTGAAACTTGTCTCTACTCTCGCACTGGCGCTCGCCATGACGGTCGCAACCACCACTGGCGCAACGGCGCAGGAAATGCCGGTCGATGGCGTTCCCGGCCCCGAGCAGGATCCCTATATCTGGCTTGAGGAAGCCCGTTCCAAGGAAGCGCTCGACTGGGTCGCCAAGGAAAACGAGCGCACGTTGGCCGCCTTCGAGGCCGACCCGCGCTACCAGCAGCTGAAGGCCGAGGCGCTGGCGATCTTCGACAGCGAAGACCGCATCCCCTTCGTCAGCTTCCGCCCCGATGGGCTGTACAATTTCTGGCAGGACAAGGCGAACCCCAAGGGGCTGCTGCGCCGCACCACGCTGGAAAGCTACCGCACCGATAGCCCGCAATGGGAGGTCATTCTGGATGTCGATGCGCTGGCAGCCGCCGAAGGCAAGGAGTGGGTCTACATGGGCTCGTCCTGCCTGCCGCCTGCGCTGACCAGGTGCATGATCGCGCTGTCCGACGGGGGCGAGGATGCCACGATCATGCGCGAATTCGACACGACGACGAAGCAGTTCGTCGAAGGCGGCTTCGTGCTCGACCGGAAAAGCCAGGGCGGCGTCAACTGGGTCGATGCGGATACGCTGCTGGTCGGCCGTGACTTCGGCGAAGGCACGCTGACGACAAGCGAATATGCCTTTACCACCCGCGAATGGAAGCGCGGCACGGCTATCGCGGATGCGCCCGAAATCTTCCGCGGCGAACCGACCGACGTATCCGCCGGTGCCTACCTGCTGCGCGACAATGACGCGGTAATCCATGCCCGCATGGCCCGGCGCGGCGTCAGCTTCCACGAGAGCGAATATTTCGTCGAGAAGGACGGCGAATGGTTGCAACTCGACATCCCGCTCAAAGCCTCGCCCTACGGGATCGTCGATGGCCACATTCTCTATTCGACCGATGTGGACTGGACCGTGGACGGCCAGACTTTCCCCGCCGACAGCCTGATCGCGATGGATCTGGAAGAATGGAAGGCCAACCCCAACGGCGCGACAAAGACGCTGGTGTGGGCGCCGGGTGAACGCCAGACCAGGCAGGGCGGCACGGTCACCGGCAATGCGCTGTTTGTGACGCTGCTCGATAATGTCGTGGGCAAGGTGCTGGAGTTCAATTTTGACGGCAGCCAGTGGGTCAGCCGCGAAGTCGCCCTGCCCGATAACGCCACCTTGGGCATCGCGGCATCTTCGGACGAAACCGACGAGATCATGTTCACCGTCAGCGGGTTTCTGGAGCCGACCACGCTCTACTACACCGATGGCAGCACGCCGCCTGCGGTGCTGAAAACCAGCCCGGCCTATTTCGCGCCCGAGGGCATGGAAGTCGAACAGCACGAGGCCACCAGCAAGGACGGGACAAAAATCCCCTACTTCATCGTCAAGCCCAAGGGCATGGCGCTGGACGGCTCCACCGCGACGCTGCTGACCGGCTATGGCGGGTTCCAGGTTGCACGCCTGCCCGGTTACCTCGGCACCACCGGCAAGCTGTGGGTCGAAAAGGGCGGCGCCTATGTCCTCGCCAACATGCGCGGCGGGGGCGAGTTCGGGCCGAACTGGCACCAGACCGCGATCCGCGAGAACAAGCAGCGCACCTGGGATGATTTTCTGGCCGTGGCCGAGGATCTGGTGAAGCGCGGCTTCACCAGCCCCGAACATCTCGGCATTCAGGGCGGCAGCCAGGGCGGTCTGCTGGTCGGCACCGCCTTCACCCAGCGGCCCGACCTGTTCGGCGCGGCGATCGTGCAGATCCCGCTGTTCGACATGCTGCGTTATCACCTGATCGGACGCGGGGCTTCGTGGATCGGCGAATATGGCGACCCGCGCATCCCCGAACAGCGGGCCTGGATCGAAGGCTATTCCCCCTACCAGAAGATCGTGGCGGGCGTGGATTACCCCACCCCGTTCCTGTGGGCTTCCACCGCGGATGACCGCACCCATCCCGCGCACGCGCGCAAGGGTGCGGCGAGGCTCAAGGAACTGGGCCAGCCCTATTACTACTTCGAGGATACCACCGGCGGCCATTCGGGCGGGGTCGACAATGATCAGCGTGCGAAATTGCAGGCGCTGCAATTCGTCTACCTGATGCAGCGCCTGATGGACGATCGCGGCGGCAACGGCGGCGACTGAAGCGCATTCGTTTCGATCATGCCAGAGGGGCGGCTCCAGCGATGGAGCCGCCCCTTTTGCGTTGGAGAACAAACGCCGGAGCGGTGGCCTGTAAAGCAATCCGACACTTTGCCCTCGGCTCGTCGCATGCCCGGCACGGGGCATTTCATCAACGCAAGCTTAACCTTGTTCGGCAGTCACTTGTTAAGCCTGCCCGTCAAGAGTCGGGTCATCGGGGGCAGTCACAGCGCAACAGCATAAGGAGTTGACCAATGGCCTACCCCCGCGACATCTCGATTGCCGAAGCGATTCGGCGCTACCGTCTGCCGAAAAGCAACCGGGTTCACTGGTCCAAGGCCCGCAAGGACGATGTGGTGCGCGCCGTGCGCGAACGGGCGATCAGCTTTCATGAAGCGCGAAGCCGCTACCTGCTCAGCCGCAGCGAATTCGAACAGTGGGAACGCGACTATGTCGCCTCGGGCGGCGGCGTTGCACGGATGGAGGACGCCTGAAACCTAGTCGCTCGCCACCGGGATCAGCACCTCGTTGCGGCGCAGCGGGCCGGGCACCATCGGGGCATCGTAAAATGCGAACTCGGCCTTGCCTGTGGGCGCGATGCCCTGCTCGGCCAGCCAGGCGCGCAATTGCGCCTCGCGCGCGGCGAGATCGCCCGCCGCGCCATTGCCCGAAAACCGCACCGCCGCCATCCGCCGGGCGGGCACCTCGGTCAGCGTGATATCGGCAGGCGCAGGCGGTAGGGTTTCGAGCGTGTATCGGGCCGGCATCACAAATCGCATCCGCCATGTATCCGCAGCGGTTTTCTGCTGGATCACCGGCGCAGTCATGGCGATGCTTTCGCCGCCTGCCGGGCGATCCTGCGCGAAGATATAGGCGGCAAGGCGGCGGAAGCTCGCCCCGCTGGCGCGCTGGCGGTCGCCTGACGAGGTCACTTCGGCCACCACCAGCGCGGGATAATCGCGCAGGGCAAAATCGCCCTCGGCGCGGATGAGCGTGAAATCGGGCTGTTCGGTGTTGCGCGACTGGGCGTACAAGGCGGCGGCTCCGATTGCGGTGATGCCAAGTCCGGCGGCGATCCATCGTCCGATGTGCATGGGTGGTCTCCTTGTGCGTATCCCCCCGGCGGATGGAGCCATTGGGGATCACAAAGGTTCCCGTTGATGCGCCAAGCTACCGCGTCGGCGCGTCGAAATCGGCGGGCTTGTTGGCGACCCAGGCCACGAACTTGGCAATGGCGGGATTATCGCGGATTACGCTGGCATTGTCGCCAATCCGGGCGAGTTCGCTGTTGGTGAAGTTGGCGTGGATGGTCTTGTGGCAGATCGGGTGGACCGGCACCTTGATCTTGCCCTTCTTGGCTTTGGGCACCGGGTGATGCCACTGGACGATATCGCCCAGCGGGCGGGTGCAGAGCCAGCAGGCGAGGGTGTCAGTCACCCCTTCTTCTCCGCCGCTTTCTTTTTCTTCATCGTATCGTGAAACCGATCCGCCCAGCCGGGCTTCACCAGCTGTTCGGCGCGCACCATCCTGAGTTCACCTTCCGCCACATCGCGGCTGACGGTCGAACCCGCCGCGACGATCGCATCGGCGCCGATGGTGACGGGCGCGACCAGCGCGGAGTTGGAACCGATGAAGGCCCGCTCGCCGATCACGGTCTTGTATTTGAAATAGCCATCATAATTGCAAGTGATCGTGCCCGCGCCGATATTCGCGCCCGCGCCGATGGTGGCATCCCCCAGATAGGTCAGGTGGCTCGCCTTGGCGCCAACGCCAAGCACCGCGTTCTTCACCTCGACGAAATTGCCGACGAAGCTGCCCTGCTCCAGCACCGTGCCGGGGCGCAGGCGCGCGAAGGGGCCGACCTTGACGCCGCTTGCCAGCCGTGCACCTTCGATATGGCTGTTGGCGCGGATCAGCACGTTATCGGCGATGGTCACACCGGGGCCGAAGAAGACATTGGGTTCGATTGTGACATCGCGGCCAATTTGCGTGTCCCAGTTGAAGAACACCGTGTCGGGCGCGATCAGGGTTGCGCCCTCGTCCATGGCCCGCAACCGCCGCGCAGCCTGCCAGCGGCTTTCGGCGGCGGCGAGTTCGGCGCGGCTGTTGATTCCGGCGACTTCATCCGCTGTCCCGACCACGATCACTGCGCAGGTGCGACCGTCGGCAATCGCGATGTTCACGATGTCGGGAAGGTAATATTCGCCCTGCGCATTGTCATTGCCGACCCGTGCCAGCAACGCGAACAGGTCTGCCGCGCGCGCCGCGACGAGGCCGGAATTGCACAAGTGGCAGGCGCGCTCGCCCTCGTCGGCATCCTTGTATTCGACCATCTTGATGATGCGGCCATCATCATCCGCGATAACCCGGCCATAGGCGAGCGGATCGTCCGGCTCGAACCCCAGCACCACGGCAGCGGGCGCATCGTCGCCATGCAGCCGTTCCAGCATGGCCCGCATCGTGGCGGCCTTCACGAATGGGACATCGCCATAAAGCACCAGCACATCGCCCGCGAAACCTGCGAGCGCGCCTTCGGCCTGCTGCACGGCGTGACCGGTGCCGAGCTGGGGTTCCTGCAGGCAGGTCGTCGCCCGCGTCCCCACCGCCGCCTCGATCTGTTCGCGGCCCGCGCCGACCACCACCGCAAGGCGCTCCGGCCCCAGCTCCGCTACGCTCGCCATGAGATGTTCGAGCATCGCCCGGCCCGCAATTTTGTGCAGCACCTTGTGGGTGTCGCTTTTCATGCGGGTGCCCTTGCCCGCAGCAAGGATGATGGCGGCAAACGGATCGGTCGTCTGGTTCATGAAGGCCCCTCTACGAGAACCCGCGCTTGCCAGCAAATGCTTGCGGTTTGAAGAAGCATCCGCCACGCGGCGCGCCATGCAGAAATTTCCTTTTGACGCGATCGGCTTCGACCTCGACGGCACCCTGCTCGATACCTTCCGCGATCTCGGCAGCGCGGTGAACCATGCGCTGGTGCTGGGCGGCTTTCACGAAGTCTCGGTCGAAACCAGCAAGGACCTGATCGGCGGCGGGGCCAAGATCATGCTGGCCCGCGCGGTCGACGCGCAAGGTGGATTGCCGGCAGACGAGTTCAAGCGGCTCTACAAGGCGATGCTGGCCCATTACGAAAGGCACAATGTCGTCCACACCGCACCCTACCCCGGCGTGCGCGAGGCGCTGGGCGAGTTGGCCGAGATGGGCGTCCGAATGGCGGTGGTGACCAACAAGTTCGAAGGATTCGCCCGCTCGGTGTTGTCCCAGCTCGATCTGATCGGCGCGTTCGATGCCGTGATCGGCGGCGATTCGATGGGCAGGGGCGAGGACGGCCAGTTCCTTGCCAAGCCCCACCCTGCCCCGGTGCTGGCCGCACGCACGGCTTGCCGGGCGGAGCGCTTCGTTTTCATCGGCGATTCGAGCTATGATGTCCGCGCGGCCAGGGCAGCGGGCGTTCCGGTGGTCGCGGCGGCCTATGGTTACTGCGATGCGCCGCCGCATGAACTGGGCGCCGATGTGGTGATTGATTCGTTCGAAGACCTGATCCCGGCGCTTCAGCGGCTCGGGCAGGCCGCCTGACCCTACGGCATCCGCCGCTGTCAGTTCGGCTGTTGCAAGCTGCCCGCGAAAATGCCACGCAGCGCCCGCACAACAGGTTTACGCGGGCGTAAAGGCACAGCAACGCCGCGCCCTACACGCAAGACAGGAGAGACAGGCATGAGCATCGACTTCAAGGACAAGGTCGCCATCGTCACCGGCGCGGGCGGCGGGCTGGGCAAGGCCTATGCATTGGAACTCGCGCGGCGCGGTGCGAAGGTCGTGGTCAATGACCTCGGCGGATCGCGCGATGGCACCGGCACCTCCGACGCGGCCGCGCAGGTCGTCGCCGAGATCGAGGCGATGGGCGGCGAAGCAATCGCCAATGGCGCATCGGTCACCGAATACGATCAGATGGAAAAGATGGTCGCCGATGCCAAGCAGAAGTGGGGCGGCGTCCATGTCCTCATCAACAACGCCGGCGTGCTGCGCGACAAGACCTTCATCAAAATGGACCCCGCCGACTTCGAATTCGTGGTCAAGGTGCACCTGACGGGCTCGGCCTTCGCCACCAAGGCGTGTTGGGAAACGATGCGCGAACAGGGCTATGGCCGCGTATTGATGACCGCGTCCTCGACCGGGTTGTTCGGCAATTTCGGCCAGGCGAACTACGGCGCGGCAAAGCTTGGCCTTGCCGGACTCACCAAAACGCTGCAGCTGGAAGGCGCGAAGTACAATATCCGCGTCAACACCCTGTCGCCGGTGGCGGGCACCCGCATGACCGAAGACCTGTTCCCCGAGGAAGCCTTCAAGCTGTTCGCGCCGGAAAACGTGGTCCCGGCCGCGCTGTTCCTCGTCAGCGAGGATTCGCCCACCAATGCCATCGTCGGCGCGGGTGCTGGCGGTTTCCATTCCTCGTGGACGGTGATGAACGACGCCGTGTGGCTGCCGGAAGGTGAGCGCACCGTCGAAGGCTTCGCCGCCCGCTGGGAGGAAATCAATTCCTTCACAAACCTCGTCGCCCCGCAATCGGGCAGCGAGCAGTCGGGCAATATCCTCAAAGCGATGCAAAAGGTCACCGGCACCGGGCCTGCCAGCGCGCGCGGGTAATCCGGTTCGCATCCGAACATCCAAGGCCCGTCCCTCGCAAGGGGGCGGGCCTTTGCCTTTGGCGAGCTAGTCGACCGCCTTCAGCAGCCGTCGCTCCATCGGCGCGAGCACGTTTGCCAAGTCGTGACCGCGTTTGAGCACCTGTCCATGCTCACCGAACAAGGTCCACATGCCCTGCTTGGCCCGCAAGGCCGGGCGCTTTTCCAGCCGCGCCTGCGGACGTTCGGCCGTCCGGCGGAAGGCGGCAAAGGTGGCAGCGTTCTTGTCGAAATTCATGGCGTAATCGCGCCACTCACCGGCAGCGACCATCCGTCCATAAAGATCGAGAATCCGCATCAACTCGGCGCGTTCGAACCCGACTTGTTGCGCGCCCCGGCCCGGAAAGCTCACCACCTGTCCGGCAAGGCCGGAAATCTGTCCCGTGTTCTTCAATCACCTACCCCGGATCAATCTTCGGTCCCGCTCTTCAATGGCCGCTCATCCTGCGACGACGCTTCGCGCTCGTCCAGCAGCGTCTTGATCGCGGCGAGCTCCGCCTTCACGCTGACCAATTCCGCTTCGAGCTTTTCCACGCAATCCCGGCGCGGGCGGCCTTCGTCATCGCAGGGCGGATCGTCGCAGGGCGTGCCATAGGGGATGAATTCGCGCAGCCATTGTTCGGCCGGCACCAGGGTCGAACGCGCCTTCAATCCGACCATCGTCGCGCCTGCGGGCACATCGTCGGTGACGACCGCATTGGCCCCGACCCGCGCCCGTTCGCCCACCACGATCGGGCCGATGATCTGCGCGCCCGAACCGATGATGACATTGTCCATCAGGGTCGGATGCCGCTTGCCCCCCTTGCCGCTGGTCGGGTTGGTGCCGCCCAGCGTAACGCACTGGTAAATCGTAACATTATCGCCGATTTCGGCGGTTTCGCCAATCACGGTAAAACCGTGGTCGATAAAGAAATTCTTGCCGATGGTCGCGCCGGGATGGATGTCGATCGCGGTCAGCAGGCGCGAGAAATGGTTCACGAAACGCGCGAGGAAATAGAGCCGCGCGTGGAACAACCAGTGCGCGATGCGGTGGAAACCCAGCGCCCAGACACCCGGATAAAGCAGGATCTCCCAACGCGAACGCGGCGCAGGATCGCGCGCGCGCACCGAGTCCAGATAACTGATCAGGGGGTCGAACATGGCACCATAATTCCCACCAAAAGCCGCACGATGCAACTCTTGCGCTAGAACAGGCGCTGTTGCTCGGGTCCGTGCAGGGCCTCGAGCGCGGCGCGCCACACCGACATGGTGGCAGGCGACTGGCGTTCAAGAGAGATGCGGTCGATTGTCGCCACCAGCGCCTCGATCCCGGCAAAGCTGCGCTCGGTACGGGGCACGAGGTACTCCGTTGCCCCTTCGGGCAGGGTCAGGCCGCGCGCTTCCGCATGGGCCAGGATCAGCTCTGCGGCCAGGACATCATCGGGCGCAGCAATCACCAGTTGCAGCGATCCGCCGATGCGCGACGCCAGATCGGGCAGGCTGATGCGCCAGCCGCCCTTGTCCTGATCGGCATTGGCGACAATCAGCAGCGCCGCGCCTTCTCGCACTCCGCCCTCCTGCACCGCGTTCCAGCGATGGAACAGATCGGTTTCGTCCATGCTTTCGGCATCGTCGATCACTTCAAGCGCCTCTGGCTGCGCCAGCGTCTGCGCCCAGCGGGCCAGCAGCGACTTGCCCGACCGCGCCGGGCCGGTCAGCACCGCGACATGAAACGGCCAGCGCGACGGATCCTGCAGTGCCTCGATAACGGCGGCATTGGCCTTGCCGACGACAATGCGCTGCGCGCCGGTCGGAGTGCGGGCGGACAGCGGCAAGGCGATCTGCGAAGGGGCGTTGCGGCTCATGCGCGCTGGCACCGCGCCCGTCAGCGGCTGATGGCGAGCGCGTTTGCTCCCCGCCGCACCGTCAGCCCGCGCGCCTCGAGCGCCGCGGCAAGTTCTTCCAGCGTCCCGGCATAGCTTACGCTCATCACCGAGGTGCCGCCGATCGCGGTGCTGGTCACACCGAGGCTGCGCACCCCCGCAGTGCCGCGCACCGCGCCAAGCGCAGCGTCGAAAGCCGCCGCATCGGGAGTGGCGAATTGAACGACGATGGAGCGCACCTCCGCCTCACCCGGTTCGGCGCCGGTCACGGGCTGGGCTTCGATCCGCGGAACGGTGCCGGCCGCTGCCGCGGCAGCCTCGGCCGCAGCGCGCTCACGCACCGCCCGGCCGATTTCGATGAGGCGCTGGATCGCCGGATCGACCTCGCCCGACCCGCCCAGCCGCAAGGTCGGGTCGGGCCGCAGCTTGCCGTTTGCCAGCGCGCCGGTGAAAATGCCGTCCATCCGCGCGACCGCGCGATCCAGCATCGCCGGCACTTCGTCAGGCCCGGCAGCGGTCAGGGCGAAGCTTTCGAGCACATGGCTATCAGGGCCGTAACGCGCGGTGAAGGTGCCGCTGACCGGGCCGCCGGGGAACTGGTAATCGATCCGGGCAAAGGCCATCAGCGCATCCGCCGCGCCATACTGGTCCAGCGTGCTGCGCCACCACGCGCGGCTGTGCCGTCCGGTCTGGCCGAAATTGATCAGCAGCGAATCGCCCCCTGCCCCGCTTGGCCGGACATAGTCGATGCGGCTGGCACCCGGGTTAAACCCGGCCCAGGCGCGCTGCCAGGCATTGCGCTGCTCGAAGGCGGTATAGGTCCCGCCGCTGACTTCGACCGGGATCAGAAGCATTGGTGCCGAACGCGAAGCCTGCTGCACCCCGCCGAGATAACCGCTGGCGCGCTGCCGGTCGAACACCACGCCGAGCGTCGCTATATAGCGTTTGGGGCCGAGCCGCTCGCGCTCGATCACGATGGCCGAGACAAGGCCGTCGAGCTGGCCATCGGCAATTTTCGGCCCCTTGATCTTGTCCCACGCCTTGCGCTGTGCCTCGCGCCAGCCTTTGGCGCGGGCCTCCTCGGCAGAATCGGCGGTCACATCGACGGAAATTCCGCGCACCTCGATATCGGCGCTGGCGGCGGTCGGCGCGATTCCACGCTCGCCCGCGACCTGCGCCACCAGCGCATAGCCGCCGCCCAGCAGCGCCAGGGCCAAGGCCACGCCGCCCATGTGCCGCAGCAGCGGGCGAAGCGGGGCGGCATGGGGGCCGGTCAGGAGGAGAATGGCGTTCATCGGGGAAAATCGCGCGCCTTTTGCCCAATGGCGAGTGGAAATCCAAGCACGAAAGGCTATGGCGACGTGCATGACTGCGGGGAAAACCACCAAGGACGGGCCGGAAGCGACCGGTTACACCTATGCCGATGCCGGCGTCTCGATTGCGGCAGGCAATGCGCTGGTAAAGGCCATCGCCCCACTGGCCAAGGCAACAGCGCGCCCGGGCGCGACCAGCGAACTGGGAGGATTCGGCGGGTTTTTCGACCCCAGGGCCGCCGGTTACAGCGATCCGCTGCTGGTCGCGGCGAACGACGGGGTCGGCACCAAGCTGAAGCTCGCGATTGAACATGATCGCCACGATTCCGTCGGGATCGACCTTGTCGCCATGTGCGTCAATGATCTGATCGTGCAGGGGGCAGAGCCTTTGTTCTTCCTCGACTATTTCGCCACCGGCAAGCTGGAGAACGGGGTTGCCGAGCGCGTGATCGCAGGCATTGCGGAAGGCTGCAAAACGGCCGGATGCGCGCTGATCGGCGGCGAGACGGCAGAAATGCCGGGAATGTATGCACCCGGAGATTATGACCTTGCCGGCTTTTGCGTCGGTGCGGTCGAGCGCGGCGAGCAACTGACGGGCGAGCGGGTTGCGCCGGGCGATGTGCTGCTGGGGCTGGCGTCCTCGGGCGTACACTCCAACGGCTATTCGCTGGTGCGCAGGCTGGCGGCGGACAAGGGCTGGAAGCTCAATCGCCCCGCCCTGTTCGATCAGGAGCAACTGCTGATCGACGCGCTGATCGCGCCGACCCGCATTTATGTGGCGAGCCTGCTGCCGCTGATCCGCAAGGGCCATATCAATGCGCTGGCCCACATAACCGGCGGCGGCCTGCTCGAAAACATCCCGCGTATCCTGCCCCATGGCGCGCACGCCCATGTGGATGCCGACCTGTGGCCCCAGCCGCGGCTGATGGCCTTCCTGCAGGCGCAGGGACATATCGAGCCGGAGGAAATGGCCCGTACCTTCAATTGCGGCGTCGGCATGGTGCTGGCCGTGGCGGCGGACAAGGTGGTCGACGTGACCACACAGCTCGAAACGGCGGGCGAGACTGTGGTCACGGTGGGGCGGATCGAAAGCGGCGAAAAGGGCTGCACTGTCCGTGGCAGCGCCGAGACATGGGCGGCGAAGGGCGATTGGAAAGCGACTCACCTTGCTTGATATATTCGTCCCCCTGAACCGGTTTCAGGGTCGATCGCGCCTGAATGACCGGCGGTGATTTGGAGAGGAATCGATGCTGAAACGAGTTCAGCATGACGGATAGAGCCAAAATCGCCGTCCTCATTTCCGGTGCAGGCACGAACATGGCCGCGTTGCTATTTGCCAGCCGCCTGGATGGCGCGCCCTACGAGGTAGCACTGGTCGCCAGCAATGATCCCGATGCCGCGGGCCTCGCGCTCGCGCAGATCGAGGGCATCCCCACCTTCGCCCGATCGCACAAGGGCATGACCCGCGAAGCCCACGACGCGGCAATGGAAGCCGCCGTGCTGGCGGCAGGTGCGGAAACGATCGTGCTGGCCGGCTATATGCGCATCCTCTCAGACGGGTTCGTGCAGCGCTGGCAGGGCCGGATGCTCAACATCCATCCTTCGCTGCTGCCCAAATACAAGGGGCTCGATACCTTCGCCCGCGCCATCGAAGCAGGAGACAGCCATGCGGGCGTCAGTGTCCATCTGGTGACGCCGGACCTCGATTCGGGCGAGGTGCTGGCGCAGGCCCGTGTCGCCATCGCGCCCGGCGATACGCCTGCCAGCCTTGCCGAGCGGGTGCGGTTTGCCGAACATCAACTCTACCCGCGCTGCGTGGCCGACTACGTGTCGCGCTGGCGCAACCCGGCATGGCTGTTGGCGCAGGTGCGTGCCCGCGCCCTTGCCCTGCCCGAGACTGGCGAGCAGGAAAGTTTCGGTTCGGCCGGTTTCCGCGTGGGAACAGGCAAATCGGGCAAGTATTTCGCCTATTTCTCCGACCGCCCCCATGGCCACGAACGGATTGCGTTGCTCGTCAAGACCAGCGGGATGGACGAGTTGACGAGCCTGGTCGGGGAGCAGCCGGACACCTATTTCAAACCCGCCTTCTACGGCGCCAGCGGGTGGGTCGGGCTGATACTCGACCGGCCCGATCTCGACTGGGACCATGTGAACGGATGGCTGGCGCGCAGTTGGCGGATGGTCGCGCCCAAGCGGCTGACGCGCTTCATGGATATTGCGGAGGAATTCTGATGGGCCGTCCGCGCTCTGCCCCCGTTCGTGATCATCCGCTGGCACGCGGGCCGCTGGCGCAGCGCGCCAATGATTTTCTGGGCAAGGCCTGGTCCAAGGGCTGGCTCCCGCCTCCGGTGGCTGCGCCGGAGGCGTTGTGGGCGCTCGCGGCCAAGCCCTATGGCACCCGGGCCGAGGCGGCGGAGCATGGCGGGCGCTGCGAGGAAGACGTGCGCGATTTTCGCGAACGGCTTACCCGCCTGTGTGCTGCCGCCGCAAGCGAGGCCGATCTCAACCCGCTCGGACAGGCGATGGCCTTCGGACAGCTCAGCCGCGTGGTGAAAAACCGCCTCGCCTTCGGGGCGCTATGGAATGCGCGGCCCGACCTGCTGGCAACCCGGCTTGCCCCGCCGATCATCGTGATCGGGCACATGCGCAGCGGCACCACCCGCATTCACAAGCTGCTCGCCGCCGATCCGGCATTTTCGCATACCCGCTATTGCGATGCCTACCACCCCGTCCCGGCGCGCTTCGGCATGAACCGGATCATCAGCGCAGTCGAACTGGCGATGCTGGGCGCGCTCAATCCGTGGATGCAGTCGATTCACCCGATGGCGCCGGGCGAGGTCGAGGAGGAACTGGCGTGGCTTTCGGCGGCGCTGCACCATTCGATTTACGAATCGCAATGGCACATCCCGAGCTATTCGGCGTGGAGCGAGTCCCGCGAATCCCAGCCGATCTACCGCGAATTTGCCCGCATCCTGCAAACCGATGCTGCTCATCGCGGGATCGCGGACCGCCCGAGGGTACTGAAAGTGCCGGCCTTCGCCGAGGATCTCGATACGCTGCTGGGCGCATTTCCCGAGGCGCGGCTGGTGCTGGCCCAGCGCGAGCCTGAGGCGGTGTTGCGCAGCGCCGTCTCGCTCGCGGCCAATCAGATGGCGTTGCAGTCCGACACCTGCGCCATCGGCGCGATCGAGGCGCGCTGGCGGCACAAGATCGCCCTGCGGGAGGAACGCATGGCGCGCGCGCTGGCAGGATGGAGAGGCCCGGTGGCGCGGCTTTCCTTCGATGCCATCAATACCGATTGGGAAGGCGCGATCCGGCAGTGCTATGCCGAACTCGGGCTGACGCTTACCGCTGCGGCACTCGGCGCGATGCGGCGGATGATGGCCGCCAGCAAGGACAGCCACCACCATGCCCACGCCGGCCAGCTGGCCCGCTTTGCCAGCGCGGACTGATGCGCCAAAGCCAAAGGGCCGCCCCTTTCAGGACGACCCTGTGCAACAATTACCGCTGAATAAATCAGCCGACGATTTCGTCTTCGTCGAAGAAAAACGCGATCTCGATTGCCGCGTTTTCTTCCGAGTCCGAGCCGTGGACCGTGTTCTCGCCGATCGACAGCGCCAGTTCCTTGCGGATGGTGCCGGGGGCAGCGTCAGCCGGATTGGTCGCGCCCATCACTTCGCGGTTCCTGGCAACGGCGTCTTCGCCTTCCAGCACCTGCACCACCACCGGCTCGCTCATCATGAAATCGACCAATTCACCGAAGAACGGACGCTCACGGTGCACGCCGTAGAAGCCTTCGGCCTGTTCGCGGGTCATGTGGATTCGCTTCGACGCGACGACGCGCAGGCCGGCATCTTCCAGCATCTTGGTGACCGCGCCGGTCAGGTTGCGGCGGGTGGCATCGGGCTTGATGATCGAAAAGGTGCGGGTGACCGCCATGACGTGAGTTTCCTTGAAAGGGCAGCAAATTGGGGCTGCCGGGGGGCTGGGTCTGACCGGCGGCGCCGGGCACGTAAATCGCGCCGCGCCCGTAGCCCCGGGCGCGCGCGGATTCAAGTCCCATCAGCGGGAGGCACAAAGCGCGGCCGGTCAGCCTTTCTTGCTGCCGATGATCAGTTGACCGGTGGTGGCATCGCCATCGTTGGGGTTGGCGGTAACCGACAAGGTCGATCCGTCGCTTTTGCGTTCGCCGCCGATCATCAGACTGCCGTTCATGTTGGCATCGATCTGGATGGCGAAGCCGGCTTCTTCGGCCTCTTCACGAAAATGGGCGATGACCTTGTCGGCGGCATCGCCGGTTTCGAACATCACCATTGTCCCCTGCCCGTCGGGCTGGTTCACGACTGTGTTGGTGAGGACCTTGGCACCGGGATAGAGGCTGAAACCGTCAGGCAGGTCGACCGGCACATCCGCACCCGAACGCAAGGTGGCATTGCCGTCCTTGCCCGTGATCGTCATCGCGGTTTCACCGCTGTCCTTGTCGATGGTGTATTCGGCCGTCTCGCCGTCCTCGGTGGTGAATTCGCCCGAGGTTTCCGAACCGCAAGACGCCAGCGATAATGCCGCGCCGCCCGCAAGAACCCCGGCCAGAAGCAATGCCAATCTGCGCATCCTGACTCTCTCCCCAATCCTGTCCCCGGCTGCAACATCCCCGATTGGCAGGCGCGCGGCAAGCCCTCACCGTTTCTTGACCCAACGCCCGTTTTCCTGCGCGAAATAGGCGCGCGTCACATCGTTGCGCCCATCCTGCGCGCTCCATGCATTTCGCGCATCCGGGGCAAGGTCGGGGGGGAACAACAGGAACACCCGGGCAAACCCTTCGCTGTCGCGGAACAGGCCGTCGGCAAGGATCAGGTGGCTTGCCCCGTTGGGCGCGGCAAGATCGCCTGCCAGCAGGATCGGCTGCCGTTCTGCGCCGGGCACATCCGATGCGCCATTGGCAAGGAAGCTTTCCGCTCCGGCCTGCCACAATTCTCGCGCAATCGCGGCACGCTGTTCAGGATCGGCCGAGACCACCAGCAGCCGCTCGCCTTCGCCCAGCACGCGGCGGGCGATCAGCGCGATGACCTTTTCGACCGGGTCGTCGGTGACCTGCCAGAAATCCAATTTCATGAGGTGGACTTTGAGCGCCTGCACCGGTCGGAACAATACTTTACATTGTCCCAATCGCGCTCCCATTTCTTGCGCCATGCAAAGGGCAGCCCGCAGGCGAGGCAGGTCTTGGTCGGCAGATCGGCCTTCTTGCGCATTTTCGGCATGTTTGTTGGCCTACCGCTCCGCTACATGAGGCCGGAAATCCGCAACTCAGCCCTCGACCACATCCCGCACGAACTGGTCGAGCAGGCGCACGCCATATCCGGTCGCCCCCTTGTCCCAGCTGTGGCCGGGCTTCGATGCCCACACCATCCCGGCGATATCGAGATGCGCCCAGGGCGTGCCGTTCCTGATGAAGCGTTGCAGGAACTGCGCGGCGGTGATCGACCCCGCCTCGCGCGGGCCGACATTCTTGATGTCGGCGATCGGCGAATCGATCAGCTTGTCGTAATTCGGCCCCAGCGGCATCCGCCACAGCTTGTCTCCGGTGGCCTTGCCCGCTGCGGTCAGCTGCTCGGCCAGGGTGTCGTCATTGGCGAACATCCCGCCATGTTCATTGCCCAGCGCAATGATCATCGCGCCGGTCAGCGTGGCCAGATCGACGATCCGCGCCGCGTCATACTGCTCCTGCGCCCAGTGCAGCGCATCGCACAGCACCAGCCGGCCTTCGGCATCGGTGTTGAGCACTTCGACCGTCTGCCCGCTCATGGTGGTGACGACATCGCCGGGGCGCTGCGCCTTGCCGTCGGGCATATTCTCGACCAGGCCCATCACGCCGATCACGTTGGCCTTGGCCTTGCGGCTGGCCAGCGCCAGCATCGCGCCTGCGACTGCGCCTGCGCCGCCCATGTCCCACTTCATGTCCTCCATCCCCGGCGGCGGCTTCAATGAAATGCCGCCGGTGTCGAAGGTGACGCCCTTGCCGACGAAGACGGTCGGCTTGTCGCTTGGCTGCCCGCCGTTCCAGCGGATCGCCAGCAGTTTCGATTCCCGCTCCGAACCCTTGCCCACGCCCAGCAGCGCGCCCATGCCGAGCGTTTCCATCTCGGCCTCGCCCAGCACGGTGATTTCCACTCCGGTGCCGGAAAAGGCGTGTTCGCAGGCGGCAACGAAGCTCGCCGGATAGATCACATTGGCCGGTTCGGTCACCAGCATACGCGCAAATTCCACACCCTTGGCGAGCGCCGCCTCGCGCTTCCACGCGGCTTCGGTGCCTTCGGGCGCATTGGTGACATGGATGGTCTCAAGGCTCGGGCGCTTGTCCGCTGCCAGCTTGGTGCGATACTTGTCATACCGCCAGCCGCGCAGGCGAAGGCCGAGCAGCACTGCCGCCGCATCGTCGGCCGAAAGCCCCGCCTGCCCGAGATCAAGCGCCATCGCCGTCTCGCCCGAAACCAGATACTTGGCCGTCAGGCCTGCGCCCGCGCGTTCGCAATGGAGCTTGCGCTCGCCAGCCCCGGCCTCGCCCGCGCCGGCCAGCGCGATCCGCCTGACCGCACCATCGACGCTGGCAAAACCTTCGAACACCTGTCCGACCCGGCCCGAAAAGCGTGCCGCAGCCGCCCCTTCTGCCATCGCGGTGTCGAGCCCGGAAAGCGCCGCACCCTGATTGACCACGCGGGCGTGCAGGCGGACTGCTGAAGGCGGGGTGGCGGTGAAAAGGATCTGCATGGGGTCTCCGCAAGGATAGGACAGGCGCCGGAAGATGCAGGCGCGCACGCCCGAGGCTGGCAGGATGGAGCCCGCACCTGCCAAAAACGGCGGGCGCAAGGCCGCAAACCCGATTGCGATTAAGCGCGAGCGGTGCAATAGGCAAGGCCATGTCGGGAGGGTCCACGAAAGGAGCGCGCATGGCCGCGTCCCCAGGCTTGCGTCCCCCGGCGCAGGCCGCTGTTCCGCGCGCGCTTCTTGCGCTGATTCTGATGGCAGCCCCCGCCGGGCTGGCGGCACAGGACGAACCCGTCCCGGCAATTCCGCCGGAACAGGCCTCAGTCCCCCGCGCGATCGATTTCGAGGCCGAACAGCTCGCCTATGATCGCGACAGCGATATCGTCACCGCGCGCGGCAGTGTCATCCTGCGCTCGGATGATCGCTCGGTGCGGGCCGACGAGGTCAGTTGGGATCGCCGCACGGGCACCATCATCGCCACCGGCAATATCCGGCTCGTGGACGAAGCGGGAAACCAACTGTTCACCGATCAGGTCGAACTGAGCGAGACTTTCGAGGCCGGGGCCATGGCCGAATTGCTGATCGCCCTGCGCGCCGGGGGACGGCTCGCCGCCCGCTCGGCGCAGCGCGATGACAATGGTATCGCGGTGCTCACCGATGCGGCCTATTCCGCCTGCGCCATTACCGATGCCGAAGGCTGCGCCCAGAACCCGAGCTGGCGCATCACTGCCGAACGCGTGACCTTTGACCAGAAAGCCCAGCGCATCGGCTTTACCGGCGCTATGCTGGAACTGTTCGGGGCGCGCATCCTGCCGCTGCCGGGTCTTGCGCTGCGTACCGACGGGAAGGCCGAATCCGGCTTTCTCGTCCCCGATTTCCGGGTCAGCCAGGTCAACGGACTGGAGGTGAGCGGGGAATATTACTGGCGGCTTGGTGACAACCGCGACCTGACGCTGGGGGCCTATGTGTTTTCCAACGTCGCCCCGATGGCGAGCGCCAAGTGGCGGCATCTGACCGACAAGGGTGCATACCAGGTCACCGGCTATCTGACCGCCAGCGACCGCCTGACCGATTTCACCGGCGCGCAAGGCTTCCAGAACCAGCCGCGCGGCTATGTCGAAGGCAATGGCCGCTTCCAGTTCTCGCCCGAATGGAGTCTGACAAGCTCGATCCGGCTCGCCACCGATCGCACCTTCCTGCGCCGATATGATCTCAGCCGCGATGACCGGCTTCGCTCGACCATCAATCTGGAACGGATTACCGACAAATCCTATTTCTCGCTTGCCGGCTGGGCGACGCAGACATTGCGGATCAATGCCGAGCAAGGGCAGATTCCGCTTGCCCTGCCCGCGCTCGATTATCGCCAGTTTCTGGCCGATCCGGTGCTGGGCGGCGAGGTCGAATTGCAGGTCAACAGCCTCGCGCTGCTTCGCAATGACGGGCAGGACACCCAACGCGCCTTTGCCGGGGCGAAGTGGGATCTGCGGCGCCTCACCGGCCTTGGTCAGGTGGTCACGCTGACCGCGCTGGTGCGCGGCGATATCTACAATACCGACAATATCCTCGCCACCACGACTCCCAGCTATCGCGGCACCGAAGGCTGGACCACGCGCGGCATCGCCACCGCCGCGATCGACATCGAATGGCCGTTTGCAGGCGAGGCTTTCGGCGGCACGCAGGTCTTGAAGCCGCGCGTCCAACTCGTCGCCAGCCCCAAGCTCACCAATCTCGCCGTGCCCAACGAGGATGCCCGTTCGATCGATCTTGAGGATTCGAACCTGTTCGCGCTTAACCGCTTCCCCGGCTATGACCGGGTCGAGGACGGCACCCGCATCACCTGGGGCGTGGACTGGGAATTGCAGCGCCCCGGCTGGCGCGTGTCGACCACCATCGGCCAGTCCTACCGCTTCGATGATCCGCAAGAACAGATTTTCCCGGTCGGCACCGGACTGTCGGAACGGGTGTCCGATTTCGTCGGGCGCACCCAGATTCGCTATCGCAACTTCCTCAATCTGACCCACCGTTTCCGGCTCGACAAGGACAACCTGGCCATTCGCCGCAACGAGATCGACGCGGCGATCGGATCACGCCGCACCTATATCGAGGTCGGCTATCTGCGCCTCAACCGCGACATCCAGACGGTGGAAGATCTGCGCGACCGCGAGGAACTGCGCGCCGCTGCGCGAATCGCGATCGGGCGCAAATGGTCGATGTTCGGGTCAGGGGTGTTCAACCTGACCAATGCCGATGAGGATCCGGTGTTTCAGCCCGACGGGTTCGAGCCGATCCGCACGCGGCTGGGAATCGCCTATCAGGACGACTGCATCGAATTCGGCGCGACCTGGCGGCGCGACTTCATTACCGCAGGCGATGCCGCGCGGGGCAACACGTTCCAGCTGTTCTTCGCCCTGCGCAATCTTGGCTTCCGCTAGGCCCCCGGTGAATTGGCAGCGGCGCCAAATCGGGCTAAGGGCCGGCCCAAGGCGCATCGCAGCCCGGCCTCGGGGGGGTAAAGGGTCAGGCTCAGCTTGTGTTCAGCCATGCCGACGCATGGGCCGGAAATATCGCGTGAGGGGTCGCGCAGGAATTCGCATAATGGCGGGATTGAACGAGTGAAAATGAAGCTGTTTTCCAAGACGACCGGGTTCGGGATGCGCGGCGGCGTGATGCTGGCTGCGCTGGCAGGGCTGGCGACGATTCCGGCAGCCGCTCCGGCACAGACGGTGGCCGTGCCGACCGCCGAAAATCCTTTCGGCCTGCCTGACGACGTCACCATTTTCGGAAAGGCCGATCCGGACCGTCGCACCGCGACCGCGGTGGTCAATGGTTTCGTTATCACCGGCACCGATATCGACCAGCGCGTCGCGCTTGTGACTTCGGCCTCGGAGGCCCCGATCGAGGGCGAAGAACTGCTACGACTGCGAGTGCAGGTGCTGCGCAATCTGATCGACGAAACGCTCAAGGTACAAGCGGCCGAGGCGGCTGAACTGAAAGTGTCGCCCGAAGAGGTCGAGCAGACCTACCAGCAGCTTGCCGCCCAGAACTTTGGCGCCAATCCGGAAAAAATGGATGAATACCTGATCTCCATCGGCTCCTCGCCCGCCTCGCTCAAGCGGCAGATCGAAGGCGAGGTCGCGTGGGAAAACCTGCTGCGGCGCAACATCATGCCCTTCGTCAATGTCTCGGCCGAAGAAGTGAACGATGTGCTCGCCCGGCTCGAAGCTTCGCGCGGGACGGACGAATACCGCCTCGGCGAAATCTACTTGTCCGCCACCACCGAAAACCGCGCCGCAGTGCTGAAAAATGCCGAGGCGATCATGCAGCAGTTGCAACAGGGCGGCAGCTTTGTCGCCTATGCCCGACAGTTCTCTGAAGCGACCACGGCGGTGGTCGGCGGCGATCTGGGCTGGGTACGGCTCGGCCAGCTTCCCCCGCCGCTGGCGGCAGCGGCGCGGCAGATGCAGGCTGGCCAGCTTCAGGGCCCGATCGAGATTCCGGGCGGTTTTTCGATCCTCTACCTGATCAACAAACGGCAGGTGCTGATGGCCGATCCCAGCGAGGCGATCCTCAGCCTCAAGCAGATCTCGATCGCATTCCCGCCCGACGTGACCGAAGCGCAGGCCGAGGCGAGGGTCAACGAATTCGGCACCTTCGTCCAGACCCTCAAGGGTTGCGGCGATGTCGACGGGGCTGCGGCACAGTTCGGTGCGGAGGTGATCTCCAACGAACAGCTCAAGGTCGCGAGCCTGCCCGAACAGCTGCGGCCGCTGATCCTCAACCTGCAGATCGGCCAGACAACGCCGCTGTTCGGCGGGATCGAGGAAGGCGTGCGCGTGCTGATGCTGTGCGGGCGCGACGACCCCGAGGACGCGGGCGCGCCGACCTTTTCCGCGGTGATGGACCAGATCGAACAGGAGCGTATCAACAAACGCGCCCAGCGTTACCTGCGCGATCTGCGCAACGATGCCTATATCGAGTACAATTGAGCGCACGGACCGCTCCTCTCGCCATCGCGCTGGGCGATCCGGCGGGCATCGGCCCGGAAGTGATCCTCGGCGCGTGGATGCGCCAGAGCGCCGGGGGCACCGCGCCGCCCGCCTTCGTGGTGGGCGGGCCGGAGCTTTTGCGCAGCGCCGCAGCAGCACTGGGCATCGACTGCCCGATCGTGCCGATTGCCGACCCTGCCGAAGCGCTGTTTGCATCGGCCGCCGGCCTGCCGGTGCTGGCCGGGCTGGATGCGGCATGGACACCGGGCAACCCGACTCCCGAGGGCGCGCAGCTGGCGCTTGCCTCGCTCAGCTGGGCGACCAGATTCACCCTGTCAGGCGTCGCTTCCGGCCTCGTCACAGCGCCGGTCGCCAAAGGCGCGCTGGCGGCGATCGGCTGGGACTATCCCGGCCAGACCGAATTTCTCGCCGATGCCTGCGGGCGGCCTTATCGCGATGCGGTGATGATGCTGGCCGGACCGAGCCTGCGCACCTGCCCGCTGACGGTTCACGTTTCGCTGGCCGAAGTGCCGGGGTTGCTTTCGGTTGAACTGATCACACACAAGGCGCGGATCGTTGCCGCGGCCCTTCGGCGCGATTTCGGCATTGCCGCGCCGCGCCTCGCGGTCGCCGCGCTCAACCCTCATGCCGGAGAAGGCGGCCAGTTCGGCGACGAGGAAGCGCGCATCATCGCACCTGCCATTGCCGCCCTTCAGAGCGAGGGCATCAATGCCTTCGGTCCGGTCCCGGGCGATGCGCTGTTCACGCCCCGCGCGCGCGCCACCTATGACGCGGCGCTGGCGATGTTTCACGATCAGGCGCTGATCCCGCTGAAGGCGCTTGAGGTGGACGAAGGCGTCAATGTGACCCTCGGCCTGCCCATCATCCGCACCTCGCCCGACCACGGAACCGCCTTCGACATTGCCGGTACGGGCCTCGCCGATCCCGGTGCCATGGCAGCGGCCATCCGGATGGCGAGCAATATGGCGGCAACGCGGGCGGCGGGCAATGATGGCTGATCTCCCCCCGATCCGCGAGGTGATCCAGCGCCATGGTCTCGCCGCGTCCAAGGCGCTGGGCCAGAACTTCCTGCTGGATGAACAATTGCTCGCCCGCATTGCCGGGGTGCCCGGTGATTTGGCGGGCATACGCGTGCTGGAAGTCGGCCCCGGCCCCGGGGGGCTGACCCGGGCGCTGCTGCGCGCCGGGGCGAAGGTTACCGCAATCGAGATGGACCGCCGCTGCCTGCCTGCGCTCGCCGAACTGGGCGATGCCTTTCCCGGCCAGCTGACGGTGATCGCGGGAGATGCGCTCAAGCACGATCATGGCGCGCTGATGGACGGCGCGCCGTTCCACGTGCTGTCCAATCTGCCCTATAATGTCGGCACCGCGCTGTTCGTGAAGTGGCTGGGGGGCGAGAACTGGCCGCCGCAATGGCAATCGCTTACGCTGATGTTCCAGCGCGAGGTGGCCGAACGGATTGTCGCGGCACCGGGCAGTGATGGCTATGGAAGGCTCGCGGTGCTGGCCCAGTGGCGCGCCCATGCGGCGCTGGCGATGAAGGTCCACCGCAGCGCCTTCACCCCGCCGCCCAAGGTGATGAGCGCGATTGTTCATGTCATCCCCGCAAAGATGCCCGAAGGGGTCTCGGCCCGGATGCTCGAACGCCTGACCGAAGCCGCCTTCGGCCAGCGCCGCAAGATGCTGCGCCAGAGTTTGAAGGGCGTGCCCGGCGCGCTCGATGCGCTGGCGAGGCTTGGGATCGATGAGACGCGGCGGGCGGAAACGCTGGCCGTCGCCGATTTTGTCGCGCTGGCGCGGGCGCTGCATCAAAATCAGTAAGCCCGCTGACCATCCGCTAGGAGAATTGTAAGAGGTGGGAGATTTGCGTTGCTCGGCTCGCGCTTTCGTTCGGGGGAGCAAGACCGGCTCTGCATGACAGATCGTCACGCATCTTCACTAGCTCTGGGGAGGTGGGGGATTCTGTTGCTAGGCTCCCCCGGGCCCCCGGTATCCGTTCTGTTGCCCGGTCGGTCCAACCGCGCTTTTTAGCCTAATAATATCAGGGCGTTAGCCCATCAATTACGCAGCGATTGCGAGTGCTTCGTTATCGTTGGCACTTATGGTTTTTGAGCCTTATGCGGGTTACTCAGCCCGGGCAAAAACTACGCTTTTCAACACACGTCGATCCTGGTTCGGCCCCGTCAGGAACAGCGCGAAAGCCGCCGCTTCTGGTGGAGCCGCCGGGTACTGCCCCCGGGTCCGTTGCGTTTATTGCACGCAGCAATTTATCGCCATAGTCGGTTGCCCGACAACGCCGATATAGTGCGCCAATCCTGAATGTGAAGTGAGCGCGGCGAACTGGCCACCTTATTGTCCGGCGAGAACCGAGGCTTTCAACCCGAGGGCCATGCAAGTGCATTGCGAACACTACGGGGCCGATCAGCGGTCGTTCGGCAAAAGTTCTCGCGGAATAATGATCAGGTCATCTGCCGAACGGACATGCACGTAGACCTGCCTGACCGATGAGCTTCGCGATACATGGACACCTTCAAACCGTTCCGTTGTCGCCATTCCACGCACGGCAATCAGTCGGTCGCGAAGGAGCCGATCAAGAGCCAGTCTTGACGGTTCAACCCGTTTACGGTCGCGGTCGCGTTCGACAATGATCCCCTCCTCCGGCTCCGAAGGCCGATTGCTGGCGATTGGCTCCATGCTCGGCGGGTTGAGAAGGTCAAACGCGACGTCTTTGTCGAACCAAATGATAATGCAATCAGCGTCGGGGAAATTGAACGTATGAATTTCGTAGTGTCGAAATACTTGAACGGCCGCGACGTTCGCGATCACTGCCACTTCAAGAGCGGTATCCTTCGCATTCTCGCGCACGAGAAGCCGAAGGTCTGGTGGCGTTCGGCATTCGATCTCGCAGATCTGCTCAAGCCTGCCGACATAGCTTTCAGGACTTTCTCCTTGGGGTAGATTTGCACTCGCAGTTGTCGCGGTCATGAACGACATTATGCCCCCGAAGAGCGTGGCAATGCTTACAAATCCTGCTCTCTTCGAGCCGTCGACCTGCATGATTTCTCACTCTTGCGCGCAGCTTATCCGCTTCACTTTTTCAGACTATCCCGGATTTCCGTCAGCAATTCGATTTCGGTCGGGCCGGCGGGCGTGGGGGCGGCTGCCTCTTCCTTCTGCTTCTCAAACTGCGCGGTGACCTTGGTCGCATAGCGCACCAGCAGGAAAATGATGAAGGCGAGGATCACGAAATTGATCACCACCGATACAAAGGCTCCCAACCCCAGCACATTGGCCCCGGCCTCGCGCGCAGCGGCCAGCGGCGTGCCGGGCGCCACCTCGCCCGCAAGCACGATGTAGCGATCGGAAAAGTCGATATTGCCGAAGATCGCGCCGACAACCGGCATGATGATCTCGTCGGTCAGCGACTTGACGATCCCCGAAAACGCGCCCCCGATAATCACCGCGACCGCCAGTTCCATCACGTTGCCCTTGGCGATGAAGGCCTTGAATTCCGACAGCATGCTAATCCCCTTGATGTGCTGTTTGCACTCTTCTGACAGTCTCGCGGGGGCCTGCCAAGCCGTGCGATTTTGTCTCTCCCCCGCTTGAACCGGCAAAGTGGTGTGCTATATCGACAATACAGGAATGTGCCGCGCTGCTGTTTCCCGATTGGCGGCGCCATCAGGAGGGATCGATCCATGAAAATCACCACCGTGCTGCGCGGCGCCTTCGTCGCCGTGGCCGCGCTCAGCCTTGCGGCCTGCGGGATCAACTCAGTGCCCGCAGCCGAGGAAGAGGCCAAGGCCAAGTGGGCCGATGTCGAAGCGCAGTTCCAGCGCCGCGCGAACCTCGTCCCCAACCTCGCCGAAGTGGCGCGCGGCGCGGCGGAAAGCGAACGTGCGATCCTGACCGAAGTGACCGAAGCGCGTGCCCGCGCGACCAGCGTCAATGTCAGCGCTGACAATCTCGACGATCCGGCCGCGATGGAACAGTTCGCTGCAGCGCAGGGCCAGTTGAGCCAGGGCCTCGGCCGCCTGCTCGCCAGTTTCGAAGCCTATCCGCAGATCCAGTCGAACCAGAACTTCATCGCGCTGCAAAGCCAGCTCGAAGGGACGGAAAACCGCATCGCGGTGGCGATCCGCGACTATAACGAGGCGGTGCGCAAGTATAACACCACGATCCGCACCTTCCCCGACATCATCGGCGCGACCGTGGTCCACGGCGCCGAGCCGCTGGTGCCCTATGCCGCCGTGACCGAAGGCGCGGAAGCTGCGCCCACACTCGACATGACGAGCAACTGATCGGCGTGATCCGCTCTCTGCTCATCCTCCTCGCGGCGGCGGGGGCGCTGTTGGCGTCCCCGCTGGCCGCTCAGCCCGAATTTCCCGAACTTACCGGCAGGGTGGTCGACAATGCCGATATCCTCTCGCCCGAAGCCGAAGCGGCGCTGACCGCCAAGCTGGAGGCCCTGGAGACCCAGTCGCAGCGCCAGCTGGTGGTGGCCACGATTCCCGACCTTCAAGGCTATGACATATCCGATTACGGCTATCAGCTCGGGCGCTTCTGGGGTTTGGGGGATGCGGAACGCAATGATGGCGCGCTGCTGCTGGTCGCGCCGAATGATCGCAAGGTGCGGATCGAGGTCGGCTACGGCCTCGAAGGCTATCTTACCGATGCCCTGTCGGCGCTGATCATCCAGAACCAGATCCTGCCGCGCTTCCGTGACGGGGATTTTCCCGGCGGGATCGCAGCCGGGACGGACGCCATCATCACCCAGCTGCAATTGCCTCCCGACGAGGCCCAGCGGATCGCCGCCGAAGCTGGCGAGAAGCGCAAAAGCGACGGCGGTTTTCCGGTGGGGGTGCTGATCTGGCTGGCCTTCATGTTCTTCTTCTTCGTCCTCCCGATCATCCGTTCCGGGCGGCGGCGCAAATATCGCTCGAAGGGTGAAGGCCCGTGGGGCAGCCGCGGGCGTGATGCTGGCGATGCGGCGCGCGACATCATCCTGTGGGAAGTCGGCAGCGCCATCCTGCGCGGCGCGATGTCAGGCGGCGGCGGCAGCGGCAGCGGCGGCGGGGGTTTTGGCGGCGGCGGCTTTTCGGGCGGGGGCGGCTCGTTCGGCGGCGGCGGCGCCTCCGGGGGGTGGTAGCTGATGGCCTATCTCGATGATGCCGGCCGCAAGCTGGTCGCCGACGCGGTGACCCGCGCCGAAAGCGCGACCTCGGGCGAGATCGTGACCGTGCTGGCAGACCGCTCCGACGGCTATACCGATGTCGCGCTTTTGTGGGCGGTGGGCGCGGCCTTCACCGTGATGAGCATCTTTGCGGCCTTCCCGCGCCCGTTCCTGCAATTGTGGGACAGCCTGATCGGCGGCTGGGGCCATGAATGGTCCACCGGCGAGCTCGCCAGCATGGTGATCGGGCTGGGCCTCGTCACCTTCCTTCTCGTGCTGCTGGTGCAGCAGTGGGAGCCGTTGAAATTCGCGCTTGTTCCCGGCCCGGCCAAGTCCGCGCGCGTTCACGATTCTGCGGTGCGCAAGTTCAAGGTCGGGGCGGAACGGCGCACGACCGGGCATACCGGCGTGATGATCTACCTTTCGATGCGCGAACACCGCGCGGAAATCGTCGCGGACGAAAGCATCGCCAGCAAGGTTCCGGCCGAAGTCTGGGGCGAGGCGATGGGCGATATGCTCAGCGAGATTCGCAAGGGCTGCATCGCTGAAGGGCTGGCGTTGGGAATCCGCGATGTCGGCTTCGTACTGGCCGAGCATTTCCCGCGCGGGGCGGACGATGTGAACGAGTTGCCCGACCGGCTGATCGAAGTCTAGCCGTTCTTCGCTCTTGACCCGGAGGCGCAGAGCCTGTCTCGCAAGGTCACGCCTGCCTGCCCGACGGAGTATCCCTTGCAAAAAGACCGCGACGCCGACCTCCCGGAAGAGGTGATGTGGGAAGGCCGCTTCATCACCGCGAAAAAGCGTGGCCGATGGGAATATGTCGGGCGCGCCCGGGGCATCCGGGCGGCGGCGATCATCGCGCTCGACGAGGACCCCGACGGCACCCGCCATGTGTTGCTGGTAAGCCAGTACCGCGTGCCGCTGGGACGCTTCAGTCTTGAAATCCCCGCCGGGCTGGTCGGCGACGATGAAGGCAAGCAGGGCGAGGATGCGAGCCTTGCCGCCGCGCGCGAGCTGGAGGAGGAAACCGGCTACCGCGCCGGCCGGCTGGAAGTGCTGGGCGAATTCTATTCCTCGCCGGGCATGGTGTCCGAATGCTTCACCCTGCTGCGCGCCCGCGATCTGGAAAAGGTCGGCGATGGCGGCGGCACCGAAGGCGAGAATATCATCGTCCACCGGGTTGCCTTGCACGATCTTTCGCGCTTCGTGGCCGAATGGCGGCGCGCGGGCCACGCGGTTGACGTGCGGATCGCGATGCTTTTGACACCGGGATATTTGGGAGAGGATTGAATATGGCAGGACGGGTAGCGGGCAAGCTCGCATTGGTGACCGGGGGCGCACAGGGCTTGGGCCGCGCGCATTGCATCCGGTTGGCGCAGGAGGGCGCGCGGGTGCTGGCCACCGATATCAACGGCGCGGGCGCGGCGGAAACGGCGGCCCTGATCAACGCCGAAATGGGCGACGGCACTGCTTTCGGAATCGCGCATGACGTGACCGACCCTGTGCAGTGGGAAGCGGCGATTGACGCTGCGCGCGAACATCTGGGCGGATTGAACGTGCTGGTCAACAATGCCGGGATCGGCGTGGCAGGCAATATCGAAACCTGCGACTTTGCCGACTGGCAGCGGTGTTTCGACATCAACGTCAATTCGATCTTCCACGGTTGTCAGAAGGCCCTGCCGCTGATGCGCGAACACGCGCCGGGGTCGATCATCAACATCTCCAGCATCGCCGGTCTGATCGCCAGCGACACCATGCCCGCCTATAATGCCTCAAAGGCGGCGGTGTGGATGCTGTCGAAGTCGATTGCGCTGCATTGCGCGAAGAAGAACATGAACATCCGCTGCAATTCGGTACATCCGACCTTTGTCGATACGCCGATCCTTGACGGGACGGCCAAGGCGGCGTCGCTGGACAAGGCAGTGTTGCTGGAAAAGCTGGCGCGGCAAATTCCGCTCAAATTCGTGGGCGAACCGAACGACATCGCCAATGCGGTGCTGTATCTCGCCAGCGACGAAAGCCGCTTCATGACCGGGGCGGAGCTGAAGCTCGACGGCGGCATTTCGGCGATGTGATAAGAAGGCGGGTGAAAAAAGAGAGGGGCCAAGCGGCCCCTCCCGGTTGCTAACAATCGGTGCCTTGCGGATCCGACAAACCGGGAGCCGCCCTGGTCGAAGACGCCAGGCTCAATCGGCGATCAATGCGATCGCGAGGTAGATCAGCAAAAAGCTGCCGAAACCGAGCAGGGTACCAGCAACAAAGCCGATCCGCACCAGCATGGTATCAATACCGAAATAGTCGGCAATCCCGGCGCACACGCCAAAGACCTTGGCGTTGGCCTTGTCGAGGCGGAAGCCGGCGCGCGGTGGCTTGCCATCGGGATTGCGGGTTACATTGGTCATCTGGGACATACTCCTGTGCAGGATGATAAGGTGCGGAACATCAGGCTACCAGACCGGGGCTGGCGGGCACGATAGCATAGGCGAAGCTCGCGATCGTCAAAATCACTGCAAAAGCGGCAGAAGCGAGGCGGGCGGTGTTTTCGGGGCCGAACATGGGAAACTGGTCCTTGATCAATGGGGGGCCGGTCAGGCTCAGGCAACGAGGCCGGGGCTGGCAGGAATGATCGCGTAGGCGAAGAACGCGGCCGAGATGACGATCGAGAACGTGGCGGCGAACAGGCGGTTCGAAGTTTCGAGGGCAAACATTGAAAGGTCTCCTTGGTTATTTTTGCTATCCTGCGGGACAATCCCGGGATGCCAAGTGTTCTGCAGGAGCCGTGCCAAACACGAAAAATGGCAGAAATCGGCCACTTCCTTGCTTTCAACCGCGCGACGCGCCGTTCACCTTGCCGAAAGCTTGGGAATTTTCACCAAGGGTTGGGATCGAGTTTTCCTATGGCTCGGACTGGCCAAATTCGCACCCCACCGCTAACCGCACAGCAACCATGGCGCTCAGCAGGATCAGCCTCGAAAATTTCCGCAATCACGCGGCAACATCGCTTGGTGAGACAGCGCATTTCAACCTGCTGGTGGGCGAGAACGGGGCAGGGAAAACCAACCTGCTCGAAGCGCTTTCGCTGCTTGGCCCCGGACGCGGGCTGCGGCGTGCGAACCTTGCCGATCTTGCCCGCAGGCCTGCGCCGGGCGATGCGCCCCTGCCTTTCGCCATCGGCGCCAGCCTGACCGAAGCGGGCACGGTCTCCGCCCGGCTTGGCACCGGTACCGAGGCCGGGCAGCCAGGGCGGCGGCTGGTGCGGGTCAATGGCGCGCCCGCCAGCGCGGCGAGCCTCGCCGAATGGCTGGCACTGTCATGGCTGACTCCGGCGATGGACGGGCTTTTCACCGACAGCGCGGGCGCACGGCGGCGGTTCATGGATCGCATGGCGCTTGCGATTACCCCTGATCATGCGCGGCGGGTCAATGCGCTGGAAGCAAGCTTGCGCGAACGTGGTCGCTTGCTCGAACATGGCGGCGATCCGCGATGGCTGGATGCGGTCGAGGCGCAGGCGGCAGAGCATGGCGCTGCGGTGGCCGCCAGCCGCGCACAACTGGTCGCGCGGCTGGCGGACGAACTTTCCGCCCTGCCACCCGAACCATTCGCGCGGCCCAATCTGACCTACCGCCCCGGCGGCCCGGCCGACGAAACGGCCTTGCGCGCCGAATTCGCCCGCCAGCGCCCGCGTGACCGGGCAGCGGGCCGGGCGCTCACCGGCCCGCAGCGCGACGAGCTTGCGGTGGTGATGGCATCCACCCGTCAGCCCGCCGCGTCTTGCTCGACCGGCGAACAGAAAGCGATGCTGATCGCGATCACGCTGGCCCACGGCATCCTTGCCTCTGCTGGTCGCCCCAGCCTGCTGTTGCTTGATGAAGTCGCAGCCCATCTTGATCCGGTGCGCCGCACTGAATTGTTCCGGCGGCTTCGGGAAGGCGCAGCGCAGGTGTGGATGACCGGCACCGAACTCGCCCCTTTCGAGGCAATCCGCGGTGAAGCGGCAATCTGGCGGGTCAGCAGCGGGAGCGTGGAGCGGCTCTAGCCCTCGGTGGGTGGAGGCAAAGCGCCTTCAACCTCGGAAAGCGTCGATGCCACCAGCCGCTCGATACCCTCGGCGGTCGGGTGGATGCGATCATCCTGGAACAGTTCGGGCTCGCGGTAGATATCCTCCAGCCAGAACGGGATCAGGTCTGCGCCGTATTCCTTCGCAAGATCGCGGTAGAGCGCATCGAACTCGGCCTGATACTCCGGGCCGTAATTGGGCGGGCTGCGCATTCCCATCAGCAGAACCGGAATGTCGCGCGCCTGCAGTTCATCGAGCATCGCCGCCAGATTGGCCTTCGTCTCCTCCGGCGAAAGGCCGCGCAACAGATCATTGCCGCCCAGTTCGAGAATGAACAGATCGGGCTTGTCCTCCTGCGCATCGAGCGCGAAGGCCAGCCGTTGCAGCCCCGCAGCAGTGGTATCGCCCGAAACGCCCGCATTGGCGATCCGCGCATTCACGCCCTTCGCGCGCAAGGCCGCCTCCAGCCGCGCGGGGTAGCTTTGCGCAGGATCGAGGCCATAGCCTGCAAACAGGCTGTCCCCGAAAGCGACGATCGTGCGTTCCGGCCCCATCACCGGGACCGGCGGCGCCCCCTCGCCCGAACCCTGCGCGGCGCCCGAGGCGGGCGGCACGGTGGCATCCTCTGCCGCATCGCCGCAGGCCGCCAGCGCCAGCAGCGCCAGACCCGTACCCAACGCCCCGATTTTCGACCAAACGCGCCTCTGCATCCGTGAACCTTCCATGCCGGTACCTTGTTGTAGCCTCTCACCTATGCCATCGGAACATCGTGACAAGTCCCTCTCTTGCAATCTCCGCCCGCAATCTCACCCTGACACTCGGCAGCAATGCCGCGCCGGTCACGATCCTGCGTGGTATCGATCTCGACATCGCCCGCGGCGAGGTGGTTGCGTTGCTTGGCCCTTCGGGCTCGGGGAAAAGCTCGCTGATGGCGGTGCTTTCCGGGCTGGAGCGTGCCAGCGGCGGCAGCGTGATGGTGGCGGGCGCGGATTTCGCGGGGCTATCCGAAGATAGTCTCGCCGCCGCGCGCCGGGGAAGGATCGGGATCGTGTTGCAGGCCTTCCACCTCCTGCCCACCATGACCGCTGCCGAAAACGTCGCCACCCCGATGGAGCTTGCCGCGATGGCAGACGCCGCTCCGCGCGCGATTGCCGAACTGGAAGCGGTCGGCCTTGGCCACCGGACCGGGCATTACCCGACCCAGCTTTCGGGCGGCGAACAACAACGCGTCGCCATCGCCCGCGCCACCGCGCCGCGTCCGGAATTGATCTTCGCCGATGAACCGACCGGCAATCTCGATGCGGCGACCGGCGCGGAAATCATCGATCTGCTGTTCGCCCGCCGCGCCGAAACCGGGGCTACGCTGCTGATCATCACACATGACGCCAGCCTTGCCGCGCGCTGCGAGCGGGTGCTGACCATGGCTGACGGGATGATCGTGTCGGATTCGGCATCTGTCGCATCAGGCGCGGCATGAACCTGTCGTGGAACACCGCCTGGCGCATCGCGCGGCGCGATCTCAACGGCCGTTTCAAGGGGCTGCGGCTGCTGCTGGTGTGCATCTTTCTCGGCACCGCTGCGCTGGCAGCAATCGGTACGCTGACTTCGGCGATCGAGCGCGAACTGGCAGCAAGCGGGCAGGAATTGCTCGGCGGCGATCTGGAAGTCGAGGTGTGGCAGCGCGACCTTTCCAACGCTGAACTCGCGGCGCTTGGCGAATATGGTAAGGTTTCCGGCGGCTTCCGCCTGCAGGCGATGGCAAGCACGCCCGATGCCGCCGCGCCAATCGAATTGAAGGCGGTGGATGCGAGGTGGCCGATGTTCGGCGCGCTGGTGCTGGCCGACGGCCGCGAAGTGGCCGCGCCTGCGGGCAGCGACGCGTGGATTGCCGAGAGCGCGCTCGAACGGCTGGACATCGCAGTGGGCGATAGCTTCTCCGTCGGAACGATAACCTTGACCGCTGCCGGCGTGATCAAGGACGAGCCTGACCGCCTGTCCGAAGGTTTCCAGCTCGGCCCGACGGTGATCGTCGCCGAGGATGTGGCGGCCAAGGCTGGATTGTTGCAACCCGGCGCACTCTACCAGAGCAAGCACCGCGTCGCCTTCACCGATCCAGGCCTTGATCCCGAAGCAGTGGAAGAGGCACTGGCCAAGGCCTTTCCCGATGCCGGGTTCGATATCCGCACTCGCGATCGTGCCTCCCCCGGAGCCGACCGCTTCGTGCGGCAGATGAGCGATTTCCTCACCCTGGTGGGCCTTGCCGCGCTGGTGATTGCAGGTATCGGGATTGCAGGCGGGGTGTCGTCCTATCTCGATCAGCGCCGCACCAGCATTGCGACGCTCAAGGTGCTGGGTGCGACATCTTCCGATATTGTGCGCATCTATGCGATGCAGATCGGGGTGGCGGCCATGGCGGGCAGCATGGCGGGTCTTGCTGCGGGCGTCCTGGTCACACCGCTACTCGCCGCCGCGCTCGAAGGTCTGCTGCCGGTCGAAAGTGGCTTCATCATTTCCCCATCTGCGCTGCTGCTTGCGGCGAGCTATGGCCTGCTGGTCGCCTTCGCCTTTGCCGCAGCGCCGCTGCTGCGCGCACGCACCTTCCCGGCGATGGCGCTGATGCGGTCAGGCGTGGTGCCGCTTTCGCGTGACAGGCGAGCGCTGATCGCCACAGGCGTCGGCCTTGCCGCGATCTGCGCTCTGGCGCTGCTGACCACGGATCAGCCGATGCTGTCGGGCGGGTTCCTGATCGGCGCGGGGGCTGCGCTGCTGTTGCTGGCGGGTCTCGGCTGGGCGATCCAGCGCCTCGCCCGCCGCCTGCCGCGTCCGGCCAATCCGCTGCTGCGCAGCGCGCTCGCCAATCTCCACCGGCCCGGCGCGCCCACCGGTGCGCTGGTAACGGCGCTGGGCTTCGGGCTTGCTGCCTTCGTGTTGCTTGCTGCCGTGCAGAGCGCAATTGATGGCAATATCCAGAGCCGCGTACCGCGCGAAGCGCCCGATTACTTCGTGCTCGATGTGCCGCGCGACAAGGAATCGCGCTTCTTTGAACTGGTACAGGCCGATTTCCCCGATGCGGGCATTCGCAGCGTGCCGACCATGAGGGGCGCGGTGCTGGCTTACGGCCCGAAGGACGCGATGATCCGCGTGTCCGAACTAGAGGAAATCCCCGAGGGTGCCTGGGCGCTGCGGGGCGAACGCGGCCTCACCTATGCCGACCGCCTGCCGCCGGGCAACCGCGTGGTCGAGGGGCAGTGGTGGAGCCCGGTGCATGATGGCGAACCGCTGGTGTCGATCGATGCCGATCTGGCCGAAGCGACCGGCTTGAAGGTCGGCGATTACCTCACCGTCGGGATTCTCGGGGTTGAACGCACAGGGCGCATCGCCAATCTTCGCGAGATCGACTGGGAAAGCATGGGGTTCAACTTCACGCTGGTCTTCAGCCGCAACGCGATCAGCGATGCGCCGCACAATCTTGCCGCCACCATCGACTTGCCCGAGGATGCCGATCCGGCGGCGCGCGGGGCATTGCTGCGGGCCATGGTGAAAGAACTGCCATCAAGCTCGGTGATCGAAGTCGGCGGGATCCTCGTCGAGGCGCGCAACTTGCTGCAGCAGGTGAGCCTTGCGACGCTGGCGGCGGCGGCGGTGACGGTCTTGGCAGGGCTCGCGGTGCTGATGGGCGCGATTGCCGCGGCGCGGGCGGCGCGCACCTATGACACGGTCATGCTGCGGGTGCTGGGTGCCAGCCGGCGGCAGATCCTGCTGCTGCAACTGGCCGAATATGGGCTGATCGCAGGCGTGCTGGCGCTGGTCGCGCTGGGGCTTGGATCGGCGCTCGCCTGGGTGGTGATCACCCGGTTGTTCGAATTTGACTGGCTGCCCGATTGGGGCCAGGTGCTCGGCGTGCTCGGCCTTGGGGTCGGGCTGGTGCTGGCATTTGCGCTGGTCGGATCGCTGCCCCTTCTGCGGGCCAAACCGGCGCGGGCGCTGCGGGAACTGTAACCCCGCCAGCGCCCGGCGCAGGTAGTCTATTCGAAAACGGTGGGATCATAGCCCACTTCGCCGGGCCGCCCCTTCACCACCAGCGTGCCGGCAAGAAAGTCATGCAGCCCCTGCTTGCGCTCGGTAAAGGCGATCATGATGTAGCCGATCAACAGGATCAGACCCGACAGGATCTTGCCGAAATAACGACCGACGGCGCGCGCCGGTGAAATCCGCCGACCTTCGGTATCGGTCACGATCAGGCCCAGCGCCCGCTTGCCCGGGGTTGCCTGCCACGAAGAACTTTCGAAGCCGACGAAATAGGCAATGCCGATGATCAGCCCGAGCAGATCCGAGGCTTCAAAAGCCGGAGTTGGGTCTGCATCGACGATCGGATCGCCGAACAGCAATGCAAGCGTGATGCCGATGGCAAGGAGAGGCAGCAGGTCGATCAGATAGGCGACAACCCGGATCCAGAAACCGGCATAATTCATGTGATGATCCCCCTTGTGCCAATGCAGCACCGACAAATCATCACATTCGCACCGAGCGCGCAACGAAAAAGACCCCGCGCATCGCTGCGCGGGGTCTTTTCGCTTCAGCGTCGCTTGCCGCTCAGAAGCGGAAGCGCACCAGACCGCCGTAAGTGCGCGGCTGGTTCGGATAACCCGAAACCGTACCGGACTGCGCCACGCCGTCGAAGACGGTGAGGAGGTATTCGTCATCGAGCAGGTTGCGTCCCCAGATGCCGAATTCCAGTCCGCTGTTGAGCGCCAGCGTCACCGCACCGTTCACCAGGTTCACCTCGCGGCGGAAGATCTCGGTGTTACCGAGCGCCGCGTTGAAGGTCGGCAACCCGTCATTGATGTCTATGTTGCTCTCGTGATTGTAATCAAGACGGGTGATCAGCTTGTTGCCACTGTCCCATTCGTGCGTGTAGGTCGCCGAGGTCGAGATCGCCCAGGCCGGAATGCCGCCCGGACGCTGGCCGGTCAGATCACCAACCACCGAACCGGTGAAGCTATCGAACAGCGGATCGAGGTGGGTCACGGCAAAAGTCAGGACCAGACCATCGGTCGGCTGGATCGTGGTGTCCAACTCAAATCCCTTGACCGACTGTTCGCCTGCATTGCGAAGGGCAAAGCCGGTGCCGGTGAAGGCAAAGCTCTGAAATCCCTGAATCGTCTGGTCAAACACGGCAAGGTTGAAGCCGAAGCCGGGCCACTGCCCCTTGACGCCGATTTCGTAAACCTCGGCTTCTTCGGGTCCGGCAAAGCGCGTGCCGGACACGAGGTTCGGCACGGCGAGACCGGCATCGACAATGGGCGAATTCGGCGCGGCGAAAGTCGAATTCCCCGTGCCCGGCGTCGTGGAAAAATCGGTTCCCAAGGGACGACTATCACGCGACAGGTTGACCGAACTGGCCTTGAACCCGGTGGCGTAACTCAAATAGACATTGAGTTCGTTCGATACCTGATACGCGGCGCGCAGCAGGTAGGTGAACTTATCGTCATTGGTCCGGCCATCCTCGACCGCGTTCGGAACTGCCAGGAACGGCGGCTGGAACTGGAACGGCTGAAGCCCAACAAACGGATTGCATGTTGGATCACCCGGAGCAGCACCCGGAGGACACGGGTTGGTTGCAACGGCCAAAAGCCCTTGCTGTTGCGCCGCCGGGAGGGCTTGAAACTGATCCCGGTTCGTCACACCACCTGCCGTGGCAAGCGTGATGAACGCGTCCACGAGATTTACATTCCCGAGCGGGTCGAAGCTCTGCTGATCGAGTGCGAACTGCTTCTTGTCATCGGTGTAGTTGAAGCCCGCTGTGAAGACGAGGCCGTCAACCGGCTCGAAATCGAACGTGCCGAACACCGACAGGGCCTCGTTGTCCATCCGGAAGCGCTCGCTGGTCAGCAGCGGCGTGAGGAAGATGGTTTCCTGCTGGAAGCCCAACGGAGCGAGGCCGGCCTCGACAGAGTTGAACACGCTCGGCGCGCCCGACAAGACGTCAGCTGGGTTACCGCCGGCCAGAATCTCGAAGAAGTCGCGGATCTGGTCTCCGTTCTCGATCCGGCTTTCCTGCGTGATCTTCTCATCGAAGTAGAAACCGCCCAGCAGGAAGTTGAACGGGCCATCAAAGTCCGAAGCAACCCGGAATTCCTGCGTGAAGGTCTTGACCCCCTGATCGCGCTGTTCGTTGGCGATATCGGCAGCAGTGTAGTCGATATCCGAACGGAAGAAGTTCTGCAGTTCGCGGTAGGCGGTGATCGAGGTGAAGCTCAAAGCCCCGGCAGAGTAGTCCATCTGGACAGAGCCACCGTAGTTGTCGACTTCGTTCACCGGCACGATGTTGAGGTTCGCAGTGCGATCGAAGAAGGTCCCGAAGCCCTGCACCTGCCCGCCCAACAAATTGAGCGCAGGCACGGTCGGACCGGCGACGACAGTGCCGACCTGACAGCAGATTTCATCGATGCGCGAATAGTCGGCCATCGCACGAATGCGGAAATCGGCCGAGGGCTCGATCAGCAACTGGCCGCGCGTCGACCAGCGATTACGGTCATTCTGATCGACGCCAAGATTGACGATTTCGGACGTGCCATCGCGCTTCTGGTAGGTGCCGTCGAGCGAGAAGGCGATGTTGTCGGTGATCGGCCCGGTGACGTCGCCACGCACGAAGATGTTGTTGAAATTGCCGTAGGACGCCTCGACACTGCCGCCGAAATCGAACTGCGGCTCACGCGTGATGATCGAGATGACGCCGGCGCTCGCGTTCTTGCCGAACAGCGTCGATTGCGGGCCGTTCAACACTTCGATGCGTTGGATGTTGTTGAGGTCGCCCAGCGCACCAGCCGAGCGCGACCGGAACACGCCGTCGATGAAGACGCCGACCGAAGGTTCGACGCCGAAGTTGTTGTCACCATTGCCGAAGCCACGAATGATGAAGGTCGATGCCGAAGACGTCTGCAACTGACTCACCCGCAGCGAGGGGGTCACGGTCTGCAGGTCGAGCACGTCGCGGATTTGCGCCTGTTCGATCACTTCGCCGCTGGTCACTGAGACAGCGATCGGGGTTTCCTGCAACGTCTGTTCGCGCTTTGAGGCGGTAACGATGATCTGGTTGCTGCTCTCGGGCGCCGCGAGTTCGGGCTCCTGGTCCTGCGCGAGCGCGACGCCCGGCATGGAAACGGCAATGGCGGCAGCACCTGCAAGCAAGGTGAATCGGTACGAGCCGGCAGTGCCGGTGTGGGTCGAACGCATGGAAGCTCCTCTCCTCAAATCCCTCGACCCCGGCACCGGTTTTCCGGTTCGCATCATCCGATGCGTTCTCTCCCGCGGTCGTCGCGCCGACTGATAAGCCAGTGACGATTGCGCGACAAGCGCAAAACCCGCGTTTTTCCGGGGCAAAACCTCGCTATGTGGCGCGCAGGCAACACTGGCTGCCCCGCCGCCACGCATTGTCCGCGCCCCAAAGCTTGCCCCTTGGACGCAGTTGCGCTACGCGCCGCGGCAATGTTGCAACGCAGCAAGCAGCGCGCCTGCGGCACCATGCCGTAACGTCGCCGCCTGTCGCCAACCTGCCATAAACCCGGCCTAACCCCGCGCGCCCGGCCGTGCGCCATGCTATTGACCTGCCCGGGACGCCTGCGCCCGGGTTGCTGAGTGGAAAATCTGAAAAAATGTCCTCCTCGCTGAGAAATATCGCGATCATCGCCCACGTTGACCACGGCAAGACCACGCTGGTCGACCAGTTGTTCCGCCAATCCGGCACCTACCGCGAAAACCAGCGGATCGAGGAACGGGCGATGGATTCGGGCGATCTGGAAAAGGAGCGCGGGATCACCATCCTTGCCAAGTGCACCAGCGTCGAATGGGAACACGACGGAGAGACCACCCGCATCAACATCGTCGACACCCCCGGCCACGCCGATTTCGGGGCCGAGGTGGAACGTATTCTCAGCATGGTCGACGGCGTGATCCTGTTGGTCGATAGCGCCGAAGGGGCGATGCCGCAGACCAAGTTCGTGACCGGCAAGGCCTTGGCGCTCGGCCTGAAGCCGATCGTGGTCGTCAACAAGATCGACCGTTCGGACAGCCGCCCGCAGGAAGTGCTGGACGAAGTGTTCGACCTGTTCGTCAGCCTTGATGCGAATGACGAACAGCTCGATTTTCCGGTGCTCTATGCTTCGGGCCGCGATGGCTATGCGAGCGACGATCAGGAAGCGCGCGAAGGCAGCCTTGCCCCGCTGTTCGACAAGATCATCGCCCACGTGCCCTCGCCCGGCCTAGACCCCTCGGCCAAGTTCAGCTTCCTTGCAACGCTGCTCGACCGCGACAATTTCATGGGGCGCGTGATCACCGGACGGGTCCAGTCCGGCACGATCAAGGTCAATGATCCGATCCATGCGATCGACATGGACGGCAAGGTTATCGAAACCGGGCGCGCGACCAAGCTGATGAGCTTTGACGGGCTGGAGCGCGTGCCGGTGGAAACCGCACAGGCCGGCGACATCATCGCGCTGGCGGGCCTCGAAAAGGCGACCGTCGCCAACACCATCTGCGATCCCTCGGTCAGCGAACCCATCGCCGCCCAGCCGATCGACCCGCCGACTCTGGCGATGCGCTTTTCGGTGAATGACAGCCCGCTTGCCGGGCGCGAGGGCACCAAGGTCACCAGCCGGATCATCCGCGACCGCCTGATGCGGGAGGCGGAAACCAATGTCGCGATCCGTGTCACCGAAAGCGAAGACAAGGACGCTTTCGAAGTCGCCGGGCGCGGCGAATTGCAATTGGGCGTGCTGATCGAGACGATGCGCCGCGAAGGCTTCGAACTCGGCATCAGCCGCCCGCGCGTGCTGTTCCGCGAGGAAGACGGCAAGCGGTTGGAGCCTTACGAAACCGTCGTCATCGACGTCGATGACGAACATTCCGGCACGGTCGTGGAGAAGATGCAGCGCCGCAAGGCCGACCTTACCGAGATGCGCCCCTCGGGCATCGGCAAGACCCGCATCACCTTCTCCGCCCCGTCACGCGGGCTGATCGGCTATCACGGTGAATTCCTGTCCGACACGCGCGGCACCGGGATCATGAACCGCCTGTTCGAGAAATACGACGTCTACAAGGGCCCGATCGAAGGCCGGATCAACGGCGTGCTGATCTCCAACGGCGATGGCGATGCCAATGCCTACGCGCTCAACATGCTGGAGGAACGCGGCGAGTTGTTCATCGGTGCGCAGATGAAGGTCTATGCCGGAATGATCATCGGCGAAAACGCCAAGCCCGACGATCTCGAAGTCAACCCGATGAAGGCCAAGCAATTGTCCAACGTCCGCTCGAGCGGCAAGGATGACGCGATCCGGTTGACCCCGCCGCGCCGGATGACGCTGGAACAGTCGATCGCCTATATCGACAATGACGAAATGGTCGAAGTCACCCCGCAATCGATCCGCCTGCGCAAGGCGATCCTCGACCCGCACGAGCGCAAGAAAGCGCGGCGCAAGAAGGAAGATTGAGGCGCACGCTTCCCCCACCCGGGGAAGCGTCAGCATCCAGCGGCGACATAATCTTTCCGCCAGCCGAGCCTGCAGGACACAGGCTTATGATGGCGGCCAATCGCCTTGGTGATCGTTGCGAATTTCGGCCTGCCGGTGGTCAAGCACGGGCCAGCTTGTTACGCCGCACGCCATGAACAGTGCCACCCTCGCCTCGCTCGCTGCCTATTTCGTCCTGATGCTCGCCATCGGGCTCTATGCCTGGAAGAAATCGACCGGCGATTCCGAAGGCTATCTGCTGGCCGGACGCAATCTGCCGCCTTCGGTCGCGGCGCTCAGTGCCGGGGCGAGCGACATGTCGGGCTGGCTGCTGCTGGGCCTGCCGGGCGCGCTTTATGCAGCCGGTCTGGTCGAGGCGTGGATCGGCATCGGGCTGTTCCTCGGCGCGGTCGCCAACTGGGTGCTGGTCGCTCCGCGCCTGCGCGAACAGACCGAGAGGATCGGCAATGCGCTCACCATCCCGCAATTTCTCGCCAACCGCTTTCCCGAACGCGGCACCGCGCTGCGGGTCACTTCGGCGGTGATCATCGTCGCCTTCTTTACCATCTACACCGCTGCGGGGCTGGTGGGCGGAGGCAAGCTGTTCGAAACCGCCTTTGCCGGAATCCTGCCGAACACGGGCATGAGCGACTACATGCTCGGCATCCTCATCACCGCCGGGATCGTGCTCGCCTATACCATGATCGGCGGTTTCCTGGCGGTCAGCCTGACCGACTTCGTGCAGGGGCTGATCATGATGGGCGCGCTGGTGCTGATGCCGCTGGTGGTGATGTTCGGCGCCGGCGGCGAGGCGGGCGGGAGCCTGAGCGATGTGCCGGTCGAAGGATTTCTCGATCTGACGTACGGCCTTACCGGGATCGGGTTCATCAGCGCGATCACATGGGGGTTGGGCTATTTCGGCCAGCCGCACATCATCGTACGCTTCATGGCGATCGACAAGGTCAGCAACGTGCCGCGCGCGGCGGCATTCGGCCTCGGCTGGATGGGAATTGCGCTGATCGGCTCGATCGGCCTCGGCATCGCGGGCCGCGCCTATGTCGAGCGTAACGGGTTGGTGATTGCCGATCCGGAGACGATCTTCATCGTGCTGGCGCAATTGCTGTTCCACCCGGCGATCACCGGCTTTCTCTATGCCGCGCTGCTGGCTGCGATCATGAGCACGATTTCCTCGCAGCTTTTGGTCTCGTCATCCTCGCTGACGGAAGATTTCTACCGTCTGTTCCTGCGCCGCAACGCCTCCGAACGCGAGGTGGTGAATGTCAGCCGCGTGGCGGTGGCGCTGGTCGCCATTGCCGCCTGCCTGCTGGCAAGCGATCCCACCAGCGAGGTGTTGGGCCTTGTCGCGAACGCCTGGGCGGGTTTTGGTGCCGCCTTCGGCCCGCTGATCCTGCTGGCGCTGATGTGGCATGGCAAAGAAGGCTATGGCATGACCGGCGCGGGCGCTCTGGCGGGCCTAGTCACCGGCGCGGGCGTGGTCGGTGCGTGGATCGCGCTGGGCTGGAACACGGCCTTTCTGGGCGGGCCGGGCCTTTACGAGATCGTGCCCGGCTTTGCCGCGGCGATGCTGGCGATCATCGTGGTGAGCAAGGCGACCCAGAAAAAACCGCTGATGGTGTAACCCGCCGCCCTGCGTGCCCGAAACCGGTAACGTCAGGACCGCGCCGCCCTTACTACCCTCCCCACCCCCGGACGGGCGGCGCGTTCCTGCGTCCTGTATTTTCTTGCCGGAGGTTTTCTTCGATGCTGCGTTTCGTATCTTTCCTCGCCGCTATCGGTGCGCTGCTGGCGGCGGCCCTTTCCGTCACCGCCCGCGCCGAGACAGGCGCCGGCTGGCAGGCCTATGATGCCAACACCTTTGCCGCCGCACAGGCAACAGGCAAGACCATCGTGGTCGATGTCTATGCCGATTGGTGCCCGACCTGCCGCGCGCAGGCCCCGATCCTCGATGAACTGCGCGAGGAACTTGCAGGCGAGACGATCGCCTTCATCAAGGTCGACTTCGACAAACAGAAAGCCTTCCTGCGCGCGCACCGTATCCCGCGCCAGTCAACCGTGCTGGTGTTCAAGGGCCGCAAGGAAATCGCCCGCTCAATCGCCCAGACCGACCGCAACCGTCTTCGCGCCGTCGTGCTGGGCGCGCTTTGAGCAGTTCCCGGCGATGACCAGCGGCCTGCTGCTTGCCTTCCTTGCGGGGTTGGTGACCATCCTCAATCCCTGCGTACTGCCGCTGGTACCGATTCTCGTCGGCTCGGCGCTGGGCACAAGCCGTGCCGGGCCGCTGGCATTGGCCGCCGGACTGGTAACCAGTTTCACCATTTTCGGCTTCGGCGCGATTGCCTTCGGCCATGCGCTCGGGATTGACGAGGGTTCGGTGCGCCATCTGGCGGGTGCGCTGCTAATGGTGGCGGGCGGCGTGCTGCTGGTGCCACGGGCGCAAGCCGCGCTCAGCGCCGCCGCGGCTCCGATAGCGGGCTTCGGCAATCGTCGTCTGGCGCAGGTCAGCGGGCAAGGCTGGCAAGGGCAGGCCATCATCGGCCTGCTGCTCGGCCTCGTCTGGGCGCCCTGCGTCGGCCCGACCTTGGGCGTTGCCATCGCTGCCGCCAGTCAGGGCGATAACCTGATCGCCAGCTTCATCATTTTCCTCGCCTTCGGGCTGGGCGTGGCCGCGTCGATACTCGCCTTCGCCTATGGTTCGCGCCGCGCGTTGGGGGAACGCCGCAAGACCCTCGCCAGCCTCGCGCGTTACGGCAAGCCATTGTTCGGCGCGGCGCTGGTGGTGGTCGGCGCGCTGGTGCTGAGCGGACTGGACAAGGCGATCGAAGCGGCGCTTCTCGAGGTGCTGCCGTCATGGCTGGTGGGTTTCACCACCCGATTCTAACGCCGCTCGCCCTTTCCTCGGGTATCGGCATGGGGCATTCTTCGCGGCGAGGAGGAGATGGTATGGACAACACCAACACAACGGGGCCACGCGTGACCGGGCTGGGCGGCGTCTTCTACGTGGTCAGCGACCCGGCAGCGACCCGCGAATGGTATCGCGAAACGCTCGGGATCGATGGCCCCTATGGCCCGCAATTCGCCTGGGCCGACGAACCTTGCGCCAACCCCTATTCGCTGATCAGCCATTTTGCCGATGACGAATATATCAAACCCGGCAAGGGCGGTTTCATGATCAATCTGCGCGTCGCCGACCTCGACGGCTTCATCGCGGCGCTCAAGGCCAAAGGCGTTGCCATTCTTGGCGAGGCGGATGAAGGCTATGGCAAATTTGCGTGGTTGTGCGATCCCGACGGGGTGAAGATCGAATTGTGGGAACAGGTCGCCGACCAATTGCCGTGACCTGCGATCTGGCTGCGGGGAATTCCTAAGACCTTAGGCAAGGCTCGCTTGAGCGCATTTGTTTCCGCTCTGTTAACCATTTCTGCGCAATAATCCCTAGTCATGACGATCAGGGTACAACCTCGCGTGTGGACGCTGGTGGCAGCCGGGCTGGCGCTTGCGGGCTGCGGATCGCTGGTTCCCGGCGCCAGCGGCGGCGCTGCGCCCGGAACGGCGAGCCGTTCAGCCGCCGGCGATGCGCGTCCCGCCACCCGCATTGCCTCGGCCCCGCAAAGCTATGCGGCCAGCAGCATGGAGCGCGGTTGCCTTGCCGACCTTGGCGCCACGGGCGCGCGGTTCGAGCCGCTGCCCGATACCTATGCCGCGCCGGGCTGCAACAAGCTTGGTACAGTGCAATTATCCGCGCTGGCGGGCGACCGTTCGACCTTTGGCATCAGCAACCTCGGCCCGCTGCGTTGCGGTACGGCCAAGGCCTTCAGCGACTGGGCGCGTTTCGGGGTCGACCGTGCGGCGCGGCAGATCCTCGGCAGTCCGATCGCGCGGATCGAGACGATGGGTTCCTATGCCTGCCGCAATGTCGCAGGCACAGAGCGCCGCTCGGCCCATGCGCGCGCCGAAGCGATCGATGTGTCGGGCTTCGTGCTTGAAGATGGACGCCGCATAATGTTGCGGCGTGACTGGAACGGCGGCGATGCGGCGACCCGCGAGTTCCTGCGGGTGGTGCACAGAAGCGCCTGCAAGCGTTTCGGCACAGTGCTTGGCCCGCAATACAACGCCGCGCACGCGGATCATTTTCATCTCGAAGGCACCGGTGCGAAATTCTGCCGGTGAAAGACGGCCGCGCCGCGCCCGGGATATTCTGCCCGGGATAATGCAGGGCGCGCGTGCAGCCCGGTTGTCTGCGGTACCATCCACATCTGCGCTGCCGCCGAACCAAAATTGAGCTTCCCTGAGCAAGGCGCGGCGTAAAGAGCAGCCATTGCGCCACACCCACAGGAATTGGCGGCCCCGGCACGCTGAACCAACAGCACCGGGGCCGCTCCGGGGGTACCGGATCTTCATCCGCATTGTGCCCGCCCGCTGCGCCTGAGGCATTTGGCGCTGCGGACGGGCAAGGGGGCGCGGATGCGGCCTTGGGAATCAGGCGCGCAATTTGGGTTCGAGCTTCGCCTCAAGCCGCAGCCGTACGGCTTCGGCTGCGTGGCGCGCGCCCAGCTTGTTCATCATGTTGGCGCGGTGGATTTCCACGGTGCGCGGACTGATATCGAGCTGGCGCGCGATAGCCTTGTTGCTGCTGCCTTCGGCCAGCCAGTCGAGAACTTCGCGCTCACGGACCGAGAGGGTCGAGATACGGTCGCGCGCTTCGATCATGCGCCGACGGGCGACCCCGAATTGCTCGGCCTCTTTTTCGATGCGGGTGAGGCAGCGCGTGAAGCGTTCAGGATCGAGCGGCAAGGCAAGATAATCCAGTGCCCCTGCCTTTATCGCCTCGACAATGCGGCCCGGGCGCGGTTGCACTTCGACCGCAATCAGCGGCAGCCAGATACCCAGACGGCTAAGCCGTTCCAGGATCATCCCCACGCCGCCTTCTTCGGCGGTGTCGCGCGCGATGATGATGCCTTCGCGCGGCGGGTGGACCGACAGTTCGGACAGGTCACCATAGACCTCGCAATGATGGCCCTGGGCAAATCCCACACGCGCCAGTTCGGCACGCTGGCGACTGCACGAATCGATGAAGTGGAGAGAGGCTTTGCGTGTCATGCCATGATGACTGCGCGATCCCCTTACGCAATTCACGCAAGGTCGCCGCCGATCCGGAGGATTTACCATATCCCTGAACAGCAAACCCTCTGATTATACGTAGTTAAATTGCTCCAGAACGAACCTTGATTATGCTCGATCGTGCTGGGCGTTCAGTCGTCCCCATCAAAAGTATAGGACGGCAGCGAATCGAATGCCGAGCGCAGCGCATCGCCCCAGCCCGATGAAATCGTGGCAAAATAGGGATCCTCCGCGCCGACCCGGTGTTCGTGGGTCGCGGCAAAAGCGTCCTTGCCGATCACCAGCAGATCCAGCGGCAGGCCGACCGAGAGGTTGGCCTTGATCGTGGAATCGAAGCTGACCATCAGCAGTTTGACCGCATCTTCGAAGCTCATGTCGGGGTCGTAGCCGCGGATCAGGATCGGGCGGCCATATTTGGTCTCGCCGATCTGGAAGAACGGGGTGTCCCAGCTGGCCTCGATGAAATTGCCTTCGGGATAGATCATGAACAGGCGCGGCTGCATCCCCGCGATCTGGCCGGCGACAATCATGGTCGCGGTAAAGCGGCCCTTGCCCGTATCGCCATTGACGCGCTGGGCTTCCTCGATGGTGCCCCGCAGCAAACGCCCGATCTCGGTGGCGACCTGGAACATGGTCGGACCTTTCAGCAGCGCGTTGTCGCGTTCCGACGGGGCCTTGGTGCGCTCGTCCAGCTGGCTGATCACCGCCTGCGTGGTGGCAAGATTGCCCGCCGTCATCACCGCGATCATGCGTTCGCCCGGCACCTGCCAGTGGAACAGCTTGCGGAAGGTCGAGATATTGTCGACGCCCGAATTGGTACGGGTATCGCTCATCAGCACGAGGCCGCGCTCCAGCACCATGCCAACGCAATAAGTCATGTCGGATCTTCTCCCCGGGCGCCCCATAAGCAGGCGGGTCGCCCTAGCCCAAAGCGCGCCGCTTCGCAAAGCTCCGCGTCGCTGCTTATCGGCCTATTGCGTGGTCTGGTCCTGCTGTTGGCTCTGCCCGGATCCCGGCATATGCGCCGAGACCGCGACATCGACCCTGAGCACTTCCTCGGCCCCGCCGAAGCTGATGCCAGTAACCGGCGCGGCGTCGCGATAATCGCTGCCGGTCGCCACCCGGACATAACGCGGATCGGGGCAGATGCCGTTGGATACGTCAAACCCGACCCAGCCCAGACCTTCGACATGAGCTTCGGCCCAGGCGTGGGTGGCTTCCTGATCGATGCGGTCGTCCATCATGAGGTAGCCGCTGACATAGCGCGCCGGAATACCGTTGGCCCGCGCTGCACCGATGAAGATATGCGCATGATCCTGACACACGCCAAAGCCGTGGCTGACCGCTTCCTCGCCGGTCGTACCGGAATCGGTGCGTCCTGTTTCATAGGCAACCCGTTCGCGGATCAGCCCGGATAATGCGTGGAGGAAATCGAGCGGCGCTTCCTCGACCGGCCCCTGCACCTCGCGCAGCAAGGCCCGCATTTTCGGGCCCGGCCGCGTAAGCGGGGTCTGGCGCAAAAAACTCCACAGCGGCAGGTGGCCCGAATGGCGCCCGATCACCCCGGCATTGTCCTCGGTCTCGACAATCCCTTCGCAGGTCACCATCACTTCGCGCGCGCCCGGCTCTACCCCGATCAGCGTGACGTGGTTGAAATGCTGGTCGTCATAGGCGAGTTCGGTATGGGCATTATCAAGGTGCATCTGCCATTCGACGATGCGCTGGCCCTGCGTTTCCTTCGGCGTCAGGCGCAGCCGCTGGAGCGCGTGCATCACCGGGCTGCCAAAGGAATAATGGGTGGTGTGCCGGATCGCCAGCCTCATCCTGCTCATGGGTCCGTCCTCATGCCTGAAACCGGTAATCTTCGGCGATCGCCCTGCTGATCGCGGCGTTGCGGGCAAGAAAATCGACGAGAAACTCGTGCAGTCCCTGATCGAAAATCTGATCCACGGACAAGTGGCTGATGCGGGTATCGGCATCGCGCATCAGTGCATTGCAGCGCCCTTCCACCCCGTGCATCCGCGCCAGCGCGGCGAGGTTCTCGCGCAGCGCGCTGCGGCAGAAGGCAAGGCTTCTGGGAAAGCGATCATCGAGCACCAGGAATTCGACAATCCCGCGCGCCTCGATCTGCCCCGCGTTGAGCCAGCTGTAAACCCGCGCGCCGGCGACCGATCGCAGCACCTGTTCCCACTGCCCGGTATCGAGGCTCGATCCGACATAGGAAAGCGAGGGCAACAGCAGGAAATATTTCATGTCGAGAATGCGCGCGGTGGAATCGGCACGCTCGATAAAGGTGCCCGCGCGGCTGAAGTGATAGCCCTCGTCGCGCAGCATCGATCCGTCAAAGGCGCCGTGCACCTGCGTTCCTGCGCGCCGGATCGCGCTCAGCACCTCGCCCACAGCAGTCTGTCCGACCGGCCGCGCCAGCAGCTTGTCGAGCTTCATCCAGTTTTCGTTGACCGCTTCCCACACGTCGGATGAAATGTTGATCCGGGCCATGCGCGCATTGCTGCGCACCTCGCCGAACATGGTGCGGACATTTCCCGAATTGGACGGCCCGCGCAGCACGAAGTTCCAAACTTGCAGCCCGTCATAACCCTCATGCGCGGCCTCGTAGGCCGCTTGCAGTCCGAGCGTGGCGATCACCGAGCGCCATTCGGCCTCGGCGGCGACGAGATCGCGGGTCAGCGCCATACGCAGCGCCGCTTCGAGCAGGCGCGCGGTATTCTCCGCCCGCTCGAGATAGCGGAACATCCAGAACAATCCGTTGGCGGTCCGGCCTAGCATGAGCGTGTGTCCTCCATGCTAATCCTTCAGCACCCATGTATCCTTGGTGCCGCCCCCTTGCGAGGAATTGACCACCAGCGAACCTTTCTTCATCGCCACCCGCGTCAGCCCGCCCGGCGTGATGTCGATGCCCTCGGGCGAGACCAGCACGAAGGGGCGCAGATCGACATGCCGCGGAGCCAACCCCGCGCGGGTGTAGACAGGGCAGGTCGACAGCGCGAGCGTGGGCTGCGCGATATAGTTATCCGGCCGCGCCTTCAGCTTTTCACGGAAGGCGGCGATTTCGCGCTTGGATGCGGTCGGGCCGATCAGCATTCCGTAACCGCCCGAACCGTGAACCTCCTTCACCACCAGTTCGGCGAGGTTTTCGAGCACATAAGCCAGGCTGTCGTCATCGGCGCAGCGCCAGGTCTGGACATTGGGCAGCAGCGGTTTCTCGCCGGTGTAGAATTCGACGATGTCGGGCATGAAGCTGTAGATCGCCTTGTCGTCGGCCACCCCGGTGCCCGGCGCATTGGCGATGGTGATGCCGCCTGCGCGATAGACATCCATGATCCCCGGCACGCCCAGCACAGAATCGGGATTGAATGTCAGCGGATCGATGAAATCATCGTCGACGCGGCGATACAGCACGTCGATCGGTTTATACCCGCGGGTGGTGCGCATCTGCACCCGGCCTTCAACCACGCGCAGGTCACTGCCCTCGACCAGTTCCGCGCCCATCTGGTCGGCGAGGAAAGCGTGTTCGAAATAGGCCGAATTGTAGATGCCCGGCGTCAGCACCGCGACCGTCGGCTTGCCCCCGGCAAAGGCGGGCGGGACGCAGGCCGCAAGGCTGCGCGCGAGGCGGCGCGGGTAGTTGGAAACGCTTTCCACCCCGACACGGCTGAACAGATCGGGGAACATCCCCATCATCGTCTCGCGGTTTTCCAGCATGTAGGAGACGCCCGAGGGGGTGCGCGCATTATCCTCCAGCACGAAAAATTCATCCGGCCCGGTGCGCACCAGATCAATGCCGACAATGTGGGTATAGATCCCCCCCGGCGGGGTGAAGCCGACCATGTTCGCAAGCCATGCATCATTGGTTTGCAGCAGCCGTTTGGGCAACCGGCCCGCGCGCACGATTTCCTGCCGGTGATAGAGATCATACAGAAACGAATTGAGCGCGCGCACCCGCTGTTCGATCCCGCGCGAGAGCCTGCGCCATTCGGCCGCGGTGATGATGCGCGGCACCATGTCGAAGGGGATCAGGCGTTCTTCGGCCTGATCCTCGCCATAGACATTGAAGGTGATGCCGGTGCGGCGGAAGGCATCATCGGCCTCGCGCGCCTTGCGTCGCATCCAATCGCCCGGTTGTTCATCAAACCAGCGGCAATATTCGTCATAGGCGGGCCGGGTCTGGCCGCTGCCGTCGAACATCTCATCGAATGTGCTGCTTTCGGCGCTCATTGACCCCCGCATGTGCCCTTAGGTGCAATGCAGCAATCTACCGATGCGTCCGGAAAAGGAAAGCGCTTGCTGAGACCGGGGCAAAATGTGTGCGCGGGCGGCTTCAACGGGTCGTTTCAAGCTCGTCGAGCACGGTCATGATCACCTGCGGATCATAGGTGAAGCCGAGATGCGTACAACGCAGCGCGATGGCGCGGTCGCGTTCGCCCGGCCGGCCGGCGGCACAACGCGGCGCAATTGCGCCGTCATTGGCGCTCCATAGCGCGACCGTCTCGACCGGCGGTTTGGCCGCCAGATCGGCGTCGATCGGCGGGGCATCGACGCTGTGGCCGGTAATGAACTGGTAGGCACGCCACACGTTGTTGGCCCGGGGAGAGCCCGAAAAAGGCGCGCCCATGGTGATGACCTTGGCCACCGCATGGGGCTGACGCTTGGCCAGCTCACGCGCGAACAGCCCGCCCAGACTCCAGCCGAGCAGCACCACCGGCCGACCATGACGCGCATGAAGATCGGCCAGCCGCGCCTCGAGCGCCTCGAAACGTTCCTCGTCCGGGCCCCAGTTGAAACCCAGCCCCCAGCGTTTGGTGCGGTGGCCCGCACTCTCCAGCAGACGTGCGAGGTAACGCATCCGCACCGGATGGGTGGCAAACCCGGGCAGGATCATCACCATCTGCGGGTTTGCGGTGGGCGCAATATCAAGCTTGCGGCTGCGGCGACGCAGCGGTTCGAGCATAATCTTCGCTTCGCCCAGCAACCGCACCAATCGCGGCTTGCCGGCCTCGTGTTCCTCGGGGCAGGTTTCGCGTGCGAGTGCAACCCTGCGCGCCAGTGCGCTATGCTCGAAGGCTGCACGCGCGCCCGCGCCAGCAGCCGTCACCTGACGGGGAAGGCGGGGAATTTCGGGGACGATGCGAAGCGGGATCATACCCCTTTAGGAAACTCCTTTGTAGCTGAACGTTCCCTGAAGTGTAACATTAGTGAAGCCCCGCAGCACGCCCTATTTTGCGGGACAATCACCGATCCTTTCGTGCTCTGCAGCAAAGCTCATCGTGCCTTCGCCCATTTCCGGCACGTTCATCGCCATTGTCGCAGTGAAATCGGAACTGGTGGGGGTGGCGGTGCCGTCCATGGTCATGCGCGCTTCGCCCTCGGGCGTCTTGCACACCATCACCGCGTCCATCTTTCCGCCGTCAAGATTGAAGCTTTCATAGGAGCATTCGCCGTTCTGGCCGCGCTTCATCATTTCCTCGAAGCCTTGGGCAACATCTTCCTCGGTCAGGCAATATTCGCTGGTGGTGGTCATGCCGCTGCCGTGTCCGGCCATTTCGGCAGGCATGCCGGGAATCTCGATCCCGGTCATCGTGATGGTGGCCTTGTACTGGCCCGGTTCGGGCATGATGCCGTCAGCTTTGGTCGCAGCCTCACCCCCGCTCACCGTGCCGCCATCATTGCCGGCGCCGTCGGCATCGGCATCGGCCGAAGAGCCCGCTCCGCAAGCCGCAAGAGCCAGGGCTGCCAAAGCCGGTGCCATGAAATATCGCATGCATTCTCTCCTTGGTGCGAAAGTTGAAACAGGTCGGCCCACAGCGAACCGGAAAAAGGCGCGCAACGCTCAGCTCAGGGCTCAGCAGTCGCCGATGCGCTTTTGCCTGACCCGCATCGACATTGTTCCGGGACCGGGCCCCATATTGCCCTTCATCATCATCGTCACGTCCGAGGTGGTCGGCGTGCCTGTACCCGTCATCGTCAGCGTCATTGATCCGTTATCGGTGTCGCAGACCATTTCGGCGTCCATCTTGCCGCCGGTCGCGGAAAAGCTTTTATATCTGCAATCGCCATCCTGCGATTTGCGCAGCGCGTCCTTGTAGCCTTCCTCGACCTCCTCGGGAGTCAGGCAGATCGTGACAGTGCGTTCGAACGCGCCTTTCATCATGCCCATCATGTTGGCAGGCACACCCGGTATGTCCATGGAAATCAGTTCGACACGCGATTCATACCGGCCCGGCTGCGGCTTCATGTCCTCGTCCACCGTCTGGGCCATCACCGCTCCTGCACCCAGAAGCGCCACCGCACTGCTCAACCATGCCTTCATCACTCAGATCTCCCCTTGAACCGCTTTAGCCGCTGCGACCGGCGACCTCCTGGTAACAGGCTAAGGGGCAAAGCCCCACTTCACAACCGCCACTGTCGCTCTCATATCTGCGACCATGGCAGAACTTGTAATCCGACGCGGACTGGACGAGCCTGAAACCGGCGAAGATTTTACCCCTCATCGCCCCGCCCGACCCGACAAGTCGATGGGCGGCATCCCGTTCAAGCTGGTGTCGGAATACGAACCCGCGGGCGACCAGCCCACGGCCATCGCCGAACTCACGCAGAGTGCCTTGGCGGGGGAGAAAACCCAGGTGCTGCTGGGCGTCACCGGATCGGGCAAGACCTTCACCATGGCCAAGGTGATCGAGACCTTGCAGCGTCCTGCATTGATCCTTGCCCCCAACAAGATCCTCGCTGCGCAATTATATGGCGAATTCAAAAGCTTCTTTCCCGAAAACGCGGTCGAATATTTCGTCAGCTATTACGATTATTATCAGCCCGAAGCCTACGTCCCGCGCTCGGATACCTATATCGAGAAGGAATCCAGCGTAAACGAAGCGATCGACCGGATGCGCCATTCGGCGACGCGATCCTTGCTGGAACGCGACGATGTGATCATCGTGGCTTCGGTTTCGTGCCTCTATGGCATCGGTTCGGTCGAGACCTACTCGGCGATGATCTTCGACATCAAGGCGGGCGAAACCGTCGACCAGCGCGAATTGATCCGCAAGCTCGTCGCGCTGCAATACAAGCGCAACGACGCCGCCTTCACGCGCGGCACATTTCGCGTGCGCGGCGACAATCTGGAAATCTTCCCCTCGCATTATGAGGACATGGCCTGGCGGGTCAGCTTCTTCGGCGACGAGATCGAAGCCATCGCCGAATTCGATCCCCTGACCGGCACCAAGGGCGCAAGCCTTGAGAAGGTGCGGGTCTATGCCAATTCGCACTATGTGACGCCCGGCCCGACGATGAAGCAGGCGGCGGCTGCGATCAAGTTCGAGCTGGAGGAACGGCTCAAGGAACTTGAGGCGGAAGGCAAGCTGCTCGAACGCCAACGGCTGGAACAGCGCACGCATTTCGACCTCGAGATGATCGCCGCCACCGGCAGCTGCGCGGGGATCGAGAACTACTCGCGCTTCCTCACCGGCAGGCTCCCCGGCGAACCCCCGCCGACGCTGTTCGAATACCTGCCCGAAAACGCGCTGCTGTTCGTCGATGAAAGCCACCAGACCGTGCCGCAGATCGGCGCGATGGCAAAGGGCGACCACCGGCGCAAGCTGACGCTGGCCGAATACGGCTTTCGCCTGCCAAGCTGCATCGACAACCGCCCGTTGCGCTTCAACGAATGGGACGCAATGCGCCCGCAGACTTTCGCGGTCTCGGCCACGCCCGGACACTGGGAGATGGATCAGACCGGCGGCGTCTTCGCCGAACAGGTGATCCGTCCCACCGGCCTCATCGACCCGCCGGTGGAAATCCGCCCGGTCGAGGATCAGGTGCAGGACTGCATCACCGAGTGCAAGGCGACCGCCGCCAAGGGCTACCGCACGCTGGTGACCACGCTGACCAAGCGCATGGCCGAGGACCTCACCGAGTTCATGCACGAGGCCGGCGTGCGGGTGCGCTACATGCACTCGGATGTCGAAACGCTGGAGCGCATCGAACTGATCCGCGACCTGCGGCTGGGGGTCTATGACGTGCTGATCGGGATCAACCTGCTGCGCGAAGGGCTGGACATCCCCGAATGCGGGCTGGTGGCGATTTTGGACGCGGACAAGGAAGGGTTCCTGCGCTCCGAAACAAGCCTGATCCAGACCATCGGCCGCGCAGCGCGCAATGTCGATGGCCGGGTGATCCTCTATGCCGACCGCATCACCGGCAGCATGGAGCGGGCGCTGGCCGAAACCGACCGCCGCCGGTCCAAGCAGGAGGCGTTCAACGCGGAACACGGCATCACGCCCCAGACCATCAAGCGCAACATTCACGACATCGTCGCCCACACGGCATCGCAGGATTCGGTGGTGGTGGATACCGGCGACGAGGCGCGCAACAACCTCGTCGGCCACAACCTGCGCGGCTACATCGAAGACCTCGAAAAGCGGATGCGCAACGCGGCGGCCAATCTGGAATTCGAGGAAGCCGGACGGCTGCGCGACGAAATCCGGCGGCTTGAGGCGGACGAACTGGGCATCCCCGACGGCGAAAAGCGCGCGCCGATTGTCGGGCGGTCGAACGAGGGCAAGCCGGGCACGCGCAAGACGCGTTACGGCAAGGTGCGGGCCAAGCGGATGGGGGGGAAGCCGTAGTTTTCCACAGGGTTCATTAGTTGCCAGTCATTTGTACTTCACGGCACACTGCGGCCTAGAACCGAGTCAACAGGAAAATTTCGATTTTTCTGAAAATGGACTTGTTGCACAAAGCAGAAATGCCTGATTACTGATCGGCTGCATTCTAACGAGGCAGCCATGACCCGCATTGACAAGCTCTACACTAGCCTGCTCGCCAATCCGCGTGCGCCGATCCCGTTCCGCGACTTCGAGAAACTGCTCCGCGCCTTCGGTTTCGTCCATGTCCGCACCAAAGGCAGCCATGCGATCTGGACGCACCCGAAACTCCCCCGCCCCTTCCCGATCCAGCCGACCGGCAAAGACGCAAAACTCTATCAGGTGCGGGAGTTTCTTGAATTGGTCGAGGAATACGGCCTATATATGCAGCCGTGATCCAGCCGCATTACCATATCAACCTTTTCTGGTCGTCTGACGACGATTGCTGGATCGCCGATGTTCCGGATTTGAAGCCGTGCTCTGCGCATGGCGACACGCCGGATGAAGCGATTGCCAATATACAGAACGCTGTCGAACTCTGGCTCGAAACTGCCCTTGAGCGCGGAATGCTCATTCCCGAGCCGCGTTATCGTCCAGCGATCTACGCCTGATCTCGGCGCAGGCTTGAACCCTGCGGCCAAGCCTGTCACTCGCTAGTCGCATGAAGCACCGAGTCATTGCCGCGCTGGCCGCTGTCAGCATATCCGCCCTTGCCATCCCCATCGCCGCGCAGGATTCGCCCTCGCCGAAGGCTGAGGCGGTCAAGCTTGCCGCGCCCGAACCGCAGACCCGCACCCGCGATCTTACCGGCACTTTCGGCGGGCAGCGTGTCGCCTACCGCGCCACTATCGCCGATACGATCCTGTCGGACGAAGCGGGCAAGGCCGAAGCGGTCATCGTCACCACCTCCTATGTCAAAACCCCAGCTGACCCCACGCGCCCGGTGTTCTTCATCTACAACGGCGGCCCGGGCTCCGGCTCGGTGTGGTTGCAGATGGGGGCCTTCGGGCCGAAACGGGTGGCGATCCCTTCCGATGCGCGCGACGATGGCGCGCCGCCCTATCCGCTGGTCGACAATCCGGACAGCCTGCTCGATGTCGCCGACCTGGTGTTCATCGACCCGCCGGGGACAGGCTTCAGCTATCTGACCAAAGGCACCGAGACCAAGAAATATTACGGCCTCAAACAGGATGGCCGCGCCGTTGCCGATGTCATCCGCCGCTGGATCAACGACAATGGCCGCTGGTCGAGCCCCAAATATCTCGGCGGGGAGAGTTATGGCACCAGCCGCACCGCGATGGTGGTGGATGAGCTGGAAGGCAGCACCTACAACGATGTCGGCCTCAACGGGTTGATCCTGATTTCCACAATCCTCGATTTCGCCGGGCGCGAGCCGACTCCGGGGAACGAGATGGCCTATGTCGTCGCGCTGCCCAATATGGCGACGGCGGCCTATTTCCACGGCAAGGCGCAAGCCGCATCGGTCGAAGCCATCGCCGAGGAAGCGCGGCAGTTCGCCATCGGCCCGTATGCCACCGCGCTGCTGAAAGGGCAGGACTTGCCGCAGGCCGAACGCGAAGCAGTTCGCCGCGAATTGTCGCGCCTGACAGGGTTGTCCGAGGAATATCTCGAACAGGCCGACCTGCGCGTCACCGACCAGCGGTTCTACAAGGAATTGCTGCGCGACCGCGGGCTGACCATCGGGCGGCTGGATTCGCGCTACACCGGCAAGGACTATGACAATGCCGGCGAAACCCCCGATGCCGATCCGAGCTTTTACGGGATCGATGCCGGCTACACTGCCGCGATCAACCAGTGGGCACGCGAAACGCTGGGCTACGAAACCGACCGGCAATACCAGTCGATCGGCAATGTCGGCGGGCAATGGGACTGGTCGCTGGGCAGCGGCTGGGGGCGCAATGCCTATCTCAACATCGCTCCGCTGATCGGCAAGGCGATGCGCCAGAACAGCGGGTTGCGCCTGTTCAACGCGCAAGGCTGGTATGATTTCGCAACGCCTTTCTTCGGCGCGGAATATTCGCTGAAACGCACCGGTATCCCGCAGGACCGGATCACCTGGGAATATTATGACGCGGGCCACATGATGTATATCCGCGACGAGGACCGGGCGAAGCTTTCCGCCGATATCCGCACCTTCATCAAGGCGCGGTGATGGTGGAGCGCCGCCTTGGCTCGATGACCGCGTTGTTGGCCGTCCTGGCGCTGCCCGCCTGCAAACCTCCGCCGACCGATGCGGCGATGGCCCGCGCCGCCAATCTGCCTGCGCCGGTCGGCCCGTCGGCCCCGATCACCTCACCCGAAACCGAAGGCGCTCTTTGGGCCGAGAGCGCGCAGCCGATGCGGCTGGTCTATGGTCTTCCGGGCGAGCCGGTGCTGCTGGCGCTCGAATGCATCGATGCCGGCCAGCCCGGTGCGCGGCTGAAGATCACACGCCATGCTCCGGCTGACGAGGGTGCCGGTGCGCTGCTGGCGCTGATCGGCAATGGCCATATCGGGCGGCTGCCCGTCGATGCGACCGAGGCTGGTGCAAGGATGGTCTGGGAGGGCGAGACGCCTGCGATCCATCGCGGCTGGAACGCGCTGGACGGCGCGCGCGAAGTAACCGCCACCGTTCCCGGCGCGGGGCTGGTGCGGCTCAATCCGAGCTCGCTGCCGGGTCAGCTGATCGAGGCTTGCCGGGGCTTGCCTGCGCCTGATCAACCAGCAGATCGGGGTTGAGCACCTGCGGCAATTGCTGCGGCCCTGACGCGTCTGGCGCATACCACAGGTAGAGCGGTACGCCCGCCGCACCCTGTTCGGTCAGGAAGGCAGTGATCGCCGGATCGCGCACAGTCCAGTCGCCCACCATCGTCACCACGCCTGCGCGTTCGAAGGCCTCGCGCACGGCTTCGCGTTCGATCGCGGCGGCTTCGTTGACCTTGCAGGTGACGCACCAATCGGCGGTGAACCACAGGAACACCGGCTTGCCACTGGCGCGCGCTTCGGCGAGCGCTGCGGGGCTGAAGGCCTGCGGGTTGTGGATGCTTTCCCGCGTCTCGGCGCTGGTGTCAGCGTAAACCGACGGCAGGGCGACAACGGCAAAGGCGAGGAAGGGCGCCGCGATCAGGCCAAACGCAGGCCAGGCCAGCTTGCCGCCGCGCTGCAAGCGGCCCACCACCCACAGCGCCAGCAGCACGCCGAGCACCAGCACCAGCGCAATCGCTCCGAACGCCCGCCCGCCCAATTGCACCGTCAGCCACACCAGCGCCAGCGCAGTCAGCCCCATCGGGATCGCCATGATCCGCCGGAAACGCTCCATCCAGGCGCCGGGCCTCGGCAGCATCCGCCGCAGCGCGGGAATAAAGCCGAGCAGCAGAAATGGCAGCGCCAGCCCCAGCCCGAGGCAAGCGAACAGCAGCAAGGCTTGCGGCACCGGCAGCAGCAAGGCTGCGCCCAGCGCCGCCGCCATGAACGGCCCGGTGCAAGGCGTGGCGACGAAGGCGGCGAGCAAGCCGGTGGCGAACGCGCCCGCCGGTTCGCCACCTTGGCTAACGCTCAACGAGGGCAGTTCGAACAGCCCGGCAAAATTCGCCGTGATCATCGCCGCCAGCACCAGCAGCGCGACGACCACGCCCGGTTCCTGCAACTGGAACGCCCAGCCGACCTGCTCGCCCGCCGCGCGCAAGGCGAGCAGCAGCGCGCCCAAGCCGACGCAGGCCAGCACCACGCCCGCGGTATAGGCCAGCCCCTCAGCCTGCGCGCGCGCGCCGCTTTCGCCCGCACGGGCGAGGCTCAACGCTTTCAGGCTCAGGATCGGGAAGACGCAGGGCATGATGTTGAGCAGCAAGCCGCCCGCCAGCGCGCCGAGGATCAACGTCCATAGCGGCGGGGTGAGCGCCCCTTTCGGCCCGGCGATCAGTTCGCCACCTTCCGGAACCGGGCCGGAGACCGCTTCGAAGCGAACGCCCGCGCCGTCGCCAAAGGCGAGAATGCCGGGCACGGCAACCACATCGCCTTCGCCGCGCGCGTCGAGCGGGATATCCGCAACCAGGATATCGCCCGCGCGGCGCAAGGTCTGCGGCGCGGCGTAGTCGACCAGCCGCTCGGTGCCGATGAAGACATGCGGATCGGACAGCCCAACGCTGGCAGGCAGGGGGATCGCGACCCGCAAAGTCTGTCCTGCGACAGCAAAGCTCGCCCGCGCATCCAGCAACGGCGCGACTTCCGCCCGCCAGCGCGCGAAATCGCCGCCCGGACGCGATGTCAGCAGTGCATCCTGCGGGACGCAGATCTTGTCGGTACAAGCGAGATATTCGACGTGGCCGGTGATCGGGCCCAGATCCGCAACCGCCGCCCCGGCAGGCACCTCGACTGGCACCAGCACCACATAGGTGCCTTCGTAGATGTGGTTCATCAGCCCGCTGATGGTCAGCCGCTGCGGCACGGGGTAGAGCGGCTCGCCCATCTTCCACCCCGCTGGCAGATCGAGCGTCAGCCGCATCCCCTGCCCCGCATCTCCGGGGTTCGACCAATAGCCGTGCCATTCTTCGGATTTGGGCATGAAACGCAGGGCCAGCAGCCAATCCTTGCCCGCTTGGGGCCGGCCCTCGGCAAACAGGGACACAGCGATATTCCTGTCGCCATACAGCGCCTTGCGCTCTGGCTCCTGCGCATGGCCCGCCGCCGCCAGCATCACACTTGCGACCAGCGCAAGCACCCATGCAGCGAATTGTCGGAAGCGGAGCGGGAAGGTTCTTGCGTGCGGCACGGATAGCCCTCTAGGCTCGGGAAACAATCTGCGCAATCGGAGCGAACCCGTGACCAAGCCTGACACTGAAACGCGCGACCTCGTGATCCTCGGCGGGGGCCTCGTCGGCATGACGCTGGCACTGGCGGCGGCAAAGAAAGGCCTGTCGAGCCACGTCATCGACCGCGCCGATCCGGCCGAACTCACCGCCGAAGGCTTCGACGACCGCGCCACCGCGATCTCCACCGCCAGTTGGCACCTGTTCGAAAATATTGGCATTGCCGCAGGGCTTGAACAATTCGCCTGCGATATCGCCAGCATCGCCGTGACCGATCAGAACAAGCCCGGCCGCCTCGATTTCCAGCCCGGCCCGGAAGGCGGCACGCTGGGCCGGATGTTCCCAAACCGCCGCTTGCGGCTGGCGCTTTTCGAGGCAGCAGCGAAAGAACCGCTGATCCACTGGGCCGCCAAGGCCAACGTGACCGAACGCCAGCGCAGCGAATATGGTGTCGCTGCCGTGCTGGACGATGGACGCAAGCTCAAAGGCAGGCTGATGATCGCGGCCGAGGGTCGCCAGTCGCCCACCCGCGATGCCGCCGGCATCACGATCGCAAAGTGGGATTACAAGCATAGCGCGATCATCGCCGGGCTCACCCACGAAAAGCCGCACGACAATGTCGCATGGGAAATCTTCTATCCCGCAGGTCCTTTCGCACTGCTGCCGCTCAACGATGATGCAGACGGCACGCACCGTTCCTCGCTGGTCTGGACGGTGTCCGAAGCGGACGGCGCAGGGGTCATGAAGCTGGGGGATCGCGCCTTTCTGGCCGAGGTCGAAAAGCGCATGGGCGGGGTCTTGGGCAAGGTGCTGACTGTGGGCCATCGGTCAAGCTGGCCGCTGGGCTTCCACCACACCGCGAAGATCACCGCGGAACGCCTCGCGCTGATCGGGGATTCGGCGCACGGCATCCACCCGATTGCCGGACAGGGTCTTAACCTCGGCCTGCGCGATGTCGGCGCGCTGGTCGAAGTTCTCAGCGATGGCGCCCGGCTGGGCCTCGACCCGGGCGATCCCGAATTGCTGAAACGCTACGAAACTTGGCGGGGGCTTGACAGCTTCATGGTGGCGCTGGCGACCGATGGCCTTACCCGCCTGTTCGGTGTGCCGGGCAAGGCGGCCTCAGCCGTACGGCGGTTGGGCATGGCGGCGGTGCAGCGCACCCCCATGCTCAAGGACTTTTTCATGGACGAAGCGCGCGGCGTATCGGGCGATCTGCCGGAGATCCTGCGCGCCTGATGTTGCAGCAAAAGGGCGCCTATTCCTCGCCCCGTCTGATCAGCGGGCTCAATTGCCGCACCGGATTGCCCGCCCCGTCGCGCAGGCCGCGCTGGTCCAGCACCGCGGCGGTCTCGATCACTTCCAAGGCCTCCATCGCCTTGGCATAACGTTCGGCGTCCTCGATCCAGCCTTCCGCCATATCGGCACCGGGCATGCCCTTCACCTCGTCGATGGCGTTCTGGTAGCGTCCCTGCTCCAACGCCCAGCGCGCGCGTTCCAGCCGGCGCTGCGGCTGCGGCGACGGCGTGCTTTCGCGGCGGAACACGAAGAGTTGACCCAGTTCCCGCTTGAACACCTCCCACGACGGCCCCTCGCTGGTTTCTCGCAGTTGCGGCCCAAGCCCTTCGAGCCGCGCCACCAGCCCATCGAGCCGCACCGGCTCGCGCGAGAAGCTGATGATGGTGCTGACGGCATTGGGCCACTGGTCACCGAAGCGCAGACGTAACTGATCGGCGAGATAGCCCAGCTCCGCCCCGCGTTCGACCGCGCGGCGGGTGGCAAAGGCAATCAGCAGGCTTTCCGCCCGCGCGGCATTGCCGGCTGCTGCCTGCGCCTGCAGATCGAGCTGGGTCAGGCGCTGTTCGGCAGCGGCGAGACGTTGATCGAGCCCGCCCTGCTGTTCGGCCACGCGCTCGACAGCCTGTTCGGCATTTTCGGACTCTCTTGCATCGACCAGCGGAGTCGGTGCGGGCGACAATGCGGTGCTCGGCAAGGCAAGAGGGGTTTCGCTCGCTTCGACCGCGACCGCCGGATCGGCAGGCGTCGCGCCGTTGCGGGCGGGCTGGAAGTTGTACCACACCACCCAGCCCACCAGCAGACCACCGGCGATGAAGGCGGCCAGCGCGGCCAGCAACATGGCCCGGCCCGAGGCTGGTTTGCGACGGCTTGTATATTTCGATTCCATCAGAATCCGTTCTGCGACCTTGTCTGCCCCGCCCGGGCCGTTCCCGTGCGGGCCTGTCCCTATCGCGCCGATGCCGCGATTACGGCTTCCCGGAGCGAGGGACAGGAATGGAGCCCGCCTCTTGGCACAAGTCAAACACCAAATCCAACAAGGCGGCTTCATCGGGGCGCGGCGCGATGTGGACAGCGCCCCAGCCCTCGCCTGCGGCACCGGCGATGCGCGGACCCAGCGCTGCCAGCGCCAACCGCGCGCGGGCCAGCCCCAGACGATCACATTCCTGCGCAAAGTGCCGTGCGGTGGCCGCCGAATAAAGCAGTACCAGCACCGCCCCGCCGTGCTCTGCCGCAACCATCAGCGGCGCCGCCGGATCAAGCGGCAGGGCCACGCTGCGATAGGCGATCACCGTATCGAAGCTGACCCCCGCAGGCGGAGTGAGCGGGACGTGCTCCTCCCCCGCGATGCGCAGCAGGTGGCAGGGGCCGACAATCGCATCGAGCACGCCTTGCAACCCGCCGCTGCCCACCCGGGCCACCACAAAGCCCGCCGCGCGCGCTGCCTCCGCGGTCGCCTCACCAACCGCGAAAACGGGCTTGTCCTTCAGCCGGTCAAGATTCGCGCCTCCATGCAGGACAGCATTGGCGCTGCCGATCAGCAGCCCGTCAAAACGCGCCGGATCGGGGCATTGCCAGGCGAGCGCGCGGATTTCCGACAGCGCATGTCCGCTGATCGCAAGACCCAGCGCGCGCGCCTTATCGAGCGTGGCGGAAAGACCCGGCTCGGGCCGCAGCGCGAGCAGAGCCAGGCTCATCCCGGCGTTCGGAAATGTGGGGCGATGCCGGGCGTGGCGCGAGCCAGCAGATCAGCCGCCAGCGCGCGCACAGGTGCGTGATCGCCCGGCGCGAAGCGCGCTGTAGCCTCGATCCGCTCGGTGCCGTCGGGGCTGAACAGCGCCGCGCGCAGCGCAAGTTCGCCGCCCGCAGCCTCGCACAGCACGGCAATCGGCGAATGGCAGGTGCCGCCCAGTTCGGCGAGCAGCGCGCGTTCGGCTTCCAGCTCGGCGCGGGTGGGGGCGTGGTCGATCGCGGCGATCAGCGCGGTGACTTGCGGATTGGCGGCCAGACACTCGATCGCGATCACGCCCTGGGCTGCCGCCGGAATCCATTCGTCCCGCTCCAGCGGATGGCCGACATCGCTCTGCCCCAGCCGTTCCAGCCCGGCTGCGGCAAGGAAGGTCACATCCGCCTCCCCCGCGTCGAGCTTGCCAAGCCGGGTTGCGACATTGCCGCGGAAGGTCACCACCTTGCAATCGGGCCGCAGGTTCAAAAGCTGTGCGGCGCGGCGCGGGGCGCTGGTGCCGACCACCGCGCCGTGGGGAATGGCCGCAATGCTGGCCGCGCCGACCAGACTATCGCGCCGGTCAGCGCGCGGCAGAAAGGCGGGGAAGTGGAATTCCTCAGGCCGGATCGTCTCGACATCCTTGGCGGAATGGACCGAGGCATCGATCCGTCCCTCGCCCAGCCATTGATCCAGTTCCTTGGTCCACAGCGCCTTGCCGCCGATTTCGGACAGCGGCCGGTCGAGCACCTTGTCGCCGCTGGCGAGCACGGGGACGAGTTCGACCGCATCCTCGGCCCAGCCATGGGCGGCGCACAGGCGCGCTGCGGTTTCGACCGCCTGCGCCATGGCAAGCGGGGAATTGCGGGTGCCAAGGCGGATGCGCGGGCTGGGGCGTGCGGCGGTCGGGGATGCTTGGTTCATGGCTATGCTTGCCCTAGCTTCGATAGCGACTAGATGGAAGCGCCATGGGCTTGCTCACACACACCTCTGACGCGCCGCGCAAAGTGCCGCCCGTGCCCGGCCCGATTGTTCTGGGCATCGAATCGAGCTGCGACGAGACGGCGGTGGCGCTGGTGCGCGGCGACCGGACGATCATCGCGCAAGCCATCGCCAGCCAGGAAGCCGAGCACGCGCCCTATGGCGGGGTCGTGCCCGAAATCGCCGCCCGCGCCCATGCCGAACGATTGGCGCCGATGCTGGCAAGCGTGATGGCGCAAGCTGGCCTCACCCTCGATGATGTCGATGCGATTGCCGCCACTGCCGGGCCGGGGTTGATCGGCGGGGTGATGGTGGGGCTGGTCAGTGCCAAGGCGCTGGCGATGGCTGCAGGCAAGCCGCTGCTGGCGATCAATCATCTGGAGGGCCATGCGCTTTCGCCCCGGCTGGCGGACGATGGCCTTGCCTTTCCCTATCTGCTGCTGCTGGTATCGGGCGGGCATTGCCAGATCCTCAGCGTCGAAGGTGTGGGCCAATATCGCCGCCTTGCCACCACCATCGACGATGCGCTGGGCGAGGCCTTCGACAAGACCGCCAAGCTGCTTGGATTGGGCTATCCCGGCGGGCCGGCGGTCGAACGGCTGGCGCTGCAAGGCAATCCCGAGGCCGTGCCACTGCCGCGCCCGTTGAAGGGCTCGGCGGAACCGCATTTCTCCTTCGCGGGCCTCAAAAGCGCGGTGATGCGCGCGGTGGAAGGCGGCGCGCACGCGCCTGCCGATATCGCGGCGAGTTTCCAGCAAGCCGCCGTCGATTGCCTGCGCGACCGGCTCGAATATGCGCTGACCCGCGCTGGCCCCTTCCCCGCGCTCGTCGTTGCGGGCGGGGTCGCCGCCAACCAGACCGTGCGCGCCGCGCTGGAGGCGTTTGCGGACAAACACGCCATGCGCTTTGTCGCGCCGCCGCTGGCGCTGTGCACCGACAATGCCGCGATGATCGCCTGGGCCGGGTGCGAGCGGCTGGCCGCCGAAGGCTGGGCGGCAGACGCGGACTTCGCAGGCGACTCTCTTGATTGTGTGGCCCGCCCGCGCTGGCCGCTCGATCCCGAGGCCGAAACAGCGCGCGGCGCCGGAGTGAAAGCATGACGCGCGAAGGCATGAGCACGGGGGAAACCATCGGTATCATCGGCGCAGGTGCCTGGGGAACGGCGCTGGCGCAGATGCTCGCAGGTGATGGCCGCGAGGTGCTGCTCTGGGCCTACGAGCCCGAGGTGGTCGAAGCGATCAATGCCGACCACCGCAACCCGCTCTATCTGCCGTCTTCCACCCTTGCCCCCACCATTCGCGCCACCGGCGATCTTCATGATCTCGCCGGAATCGACATCATCCTTGCGGTCACCCCTGCGCAGGTGCTGGGCAGGGTGCTGGCCGGCCTTGCCAGCCCCCCGCGTGATCTGGTGCTGTGTTCCAAGGGTATCGAGGCAGGCACCGGACGATTGATGAACGACGTCGCGCGCGAGGCCGCACCGGGCAGCGCCATCGCCGTGCTCTCCGGCCCGACCTTCGCGCATGAAGTCGCCGCCGGGCTGCCGACCGCAGTCACGCTCGCCTGCGGGGGCGAGGTCGAACAATGGCACCGGATTGCGCCTGCCATCGCCCGGCCCGCCTTCCGGCCCTATTATTCCGACGATGTGACCGGCGCGGAAATCGGCGGCGCGGTCAAGAACGTGCTCGCCATTGCCTGCGGGGTGGTGGACGGGCTGGCGCTGGGCCAGAACGCCCGTGCGGCGCTGATTGCGCGCGGATATGCCGAAATGCTGCGTTTCGGAGAGGCGCTGGGCGCGCGGGCCGAAACGCTGGCGGGCCTGTGCGGGCTGGGCGATCTGGTGCTGACCTGTTCATCGACCTCCAGCCGCAATTTCTCGCTGGGCAAGGCTTTGGGCGAAGGCGCGGACCCGGCCGCGCTGATGGGCGACCGCCGCACCGTGGCCGAAGGCGCGCACACCGCCCCGGTGCTCGCCGAACTGGCGGAAACCCGTGGTATTGCCATGCCGATCGTCGCTGCTGTCAATGCCATTCTCGGCGGCGAGGGCGCAGGCAAGGTGGTGGCCGGACTGCTCGCGCGCCCGCTCAAGGCCGAGCGGGAAAGCCCCGAGAAAGAAGAGGACGCGTGAGCCTGCCACCCCTTCCGCCTGCCGCCGCACCCGAAAAGGGCGGCGATGATCTGGCCACGCTGGCCAAGGGCGGTCGCACCAACACCATCGGCTTTGTCATCCGGCTGGTGGCGCGCATCCCCTTCCTTGTCATCGCGACCCGCCTGTACGGGGCCGAATCGCTGGGCCGCTTCGCCTCGGCACTGGTGCTGATCGAGATCGTCGCGCTGATCTGTTCGCTGGGGGAAAAGCGCGGGCTGGCGCAGCGCCTGTCCGAAGGCGCGGGCGAGGATCGCAGCAAGGAAGTGAACCTTGTCTATGACGGCATCGCGCTGGCGCTGGTCTATTCGAGCGTCGCCGCGGCGATCTTGCTGATTTTTCCCGAACCGATGTTCCCCAACGGCACCAACAGTCCGTTCGATATCTGGCTTGTCGCCACCATCCCCGCCTTTGCCGTGACCGAGATATTGCTCGCTGCCCAGGCTTACCGGTTCGACATCGCCACCACCGTGCGGGCGCGGGCGATTGTCGAACCGTGGACCATATCCATCGCGGCGGGGGTGTTTTTCTTCATTCCTGCCACCCGCGATGCGGGGCTGGCGCTGGCCTTCATTGCCTCGATCTATGCCGGATTGCTGACCGCAGCCTGGCCGTTCCTGCGCACCTTCGGCCTGCCCCGGAACTGGAAGCCCGCGCCCCGCGCGATGCTGGCCATGTCATCGCGCGCCTTCCCGCTGGTGGGGGCCGATGCGATCGAGCGCGGGACGCGGCTGCTCGATATCTTCATCCTTGGCCTGTTCGCGCCGCCGCAAGCGGTCGGCATCTATTACGCCGCGCAGCAGATCGCATCGCTGCCGCAGAAGCTGAAGACCAGTTTCGAGCCGATCCTGTCGCCCGTCATCACCAAGAACCTGCGGATCGGCAACATGGAAGCCATCGCTGCGCAGGTGCGGCAGGTGGGCTTCTGGATCATCGCGGTGCAGCTTGGCATTGCGCTGGTTCTCGGTGTGCCGGGCGAGGCAGTGATGGGCCTTTGGGGGCCGGATTATGTCGCCGGCACCGCCGCGCTCGCGTTTCTGCTGGCAGCCGAAGTGGTCGCATCGATGGCCGTCGTATCGGAAAGCGTGCTGGTCTACATCGCGCGCAAGCGCAATCTGGCGATTTCGGTCGGCATCATCGCGCTGCAGGCAGGGTTTACGATTGCGCTGATCATCGCGGTGAGAAATGCCGGGCTGGGCGAAGGCTATCAGGCGGCGGGTGCAGCGGGTGCACTGATGATCGCCTTGGCGCTGTCCAGCCTTGTAAAGGCTTTGCTGCTCAAACGCCTTCTCGGCGCAAGCGTTTCGAACTGGCGCTGGCCGCTGGCCTATGCCGCAGGGGCAGCAGTGGTGGTGGGCTATGCCTTCACCTTCCTGCCCGAATGGGCCGAGCTGCTGATCGGCATTCCGGCGGTGCTGGGCACCTATGCGCTGATCATCTGGCGGCGCGGTTTCGGCGAGGAGGACAAGGTGCTGTTCCGCAAGAATGTCGCCCCTGCACCCGAAGGCGCCGCGCCCTAAGCGGCGGGCGTTCAGTCGCTATTCACGGCTGCGAATCGATTTCTTGCCCCGGAGTGATTGCGGGGAGAAACGCGATGAAAGTGATGCATTGGGCAGGCGCAGTGACGCTCGCTTCCGTGGTGGCGGGTTGTGCAGGCAGCGATAGCGCGCCGCCGCCGCCACCGCCGCCGCCTTCGGTCGCGGCGGCTCCGGAAATGATCACCGTGACCGGTTCGCGGATGCGCAGCGATGCGTTGATGGCCGAAAGCGCATACTACGCCCCGCCGGTGATGGTCGCGACCGATCCCGGCCGCGAGCAATATGACGGCAAGGAGGTCTCTCCGGTCAAACTGACCAGCGCCGAGCCGGTCTCCACCTTCAGCGTCGATGTCGATACCGGGGCCTATGCCAACACCCGCCGGTTCCTGAACCAGGGCATGATGCCGCCGCAAGACGCGGTGCGGACCGAGGAGATGATCAACTATTTCCGCTATGATTATGCCAAGCCGAAGGATCGCAGCCAGCCTTTCACGGTGACGACCGATGTGGCCAAGACCCCGTGGAACGATGGCACCTACCTGATGCGCATCGGCCTGCGCGGCTATGATATCGAGCGCGACGAACGCCCGCCTGCCAATCTGGTGTTTCTGATGGATGTCTCGGGCTCGATGAACGCGAACGACAAGTTGCCGCTGGTCAAGACCGCGCTGGCTGGCCTTGCGGGCGAGTTGTCGCCCAAGGACAAGGTCGCGATCGTGGTCTATGCGGGCGCTGCGGGCATGGTGCTGGAACCCACCAGCGACGTGGGCAAGATCCGGCGCGCGCTCGAAGCGCTCGAAGCGGGCGGATCGACCGCAGGCGGCGCGGGAATTGAACTGGCTTATCGGATTGCCGAGGACAATTTCGTGCGTGACGGCGTCAACCGCGTGATCCTTGCCACCGACGGCGATTTCAATGTCGGCGTGTCGAACACCAAGGCGCTGATCGAACTGATCGAGGAAAAGCGCGACAGCGGCATCACCCTGACCACGCTGGGCTTCGGGCAGGGCAATTACAACGAGGCGATGATGGAGCAGATCGCCAATCACGGAAATGGCAATTATTTCTACATCGACAGCGCGTTGGAGGCCAAAAAGGTGCTGGGTGAGGAGATGAGTTCCACCCTGTTCACCATCGCCAAGGATGTGAAGATCCAGGTTGAATTCAACCCCGCCGTGATCAGCCAGTATCGCCTTGTCGGCTATGAGAACCGCGCGCTGCGGGAAGAGGATTTCGACAATGATCTGGTCGATGCGGGCGATATCGGCGCGGGCCATCAGGTGACGGCGATCTACGAAGTGGTACCGGTGGGCGGCAGGGGCTGGATCGCTCCGCGCCGTTACGAGGACAAGCCTGACACTGCCGCCACCGCGCGGCTGGCCGAGGCTGCCAATGTCAAGCTGCGCTACAAGCTGCCCGACGGCAAGACCTCCCGGCTGATCGAGCAGGCCGTGCCGTCAGCCGCGCTCAGGTCCGCCGCCGCGCCGCAGGGCGACTTTGCCTTTGCCGCCTCGGTCGCCGCCTTCGGGCAGGTGCTGCGCGGGGACGAGATGATGATGGGCTTCGGCTTCGAGGATATCGGCGGCCTTGCGGGGGATCAAAACAATGGGGGGCAGAACGATTTCTGGCGGCAGGAATTCCTCCGGCTCAATGCGCTTGCGGCCAGCATGAAGGGCGGCTGACACGCGCGACCAAGACCAGCCATCAAGAGACTTGGGCAGGAGCGCCATGGGCTGCTAGAGCACCCGCCTCACCCGATTCCCGCTGGAGTTTGCCTGCCATGTCCTTCGATCTGTCCGCCTCGCTTCCGCTGATCCTGATCGGCCTTGTCCTGATCGTCATCGGCGTATGGATGCTGGTGCGGATCAGCCGCAAGGCCCGCGTGATCGAGGACCAGTCGACCCCCCCGCTGCGCCGCGACGTGCTCGACGAAGGGGCCGAGCGGGCGCAGCGCAACCAGGCGCTGATCGATGCAGCTCCCGCCGCGACAGTGGCTGCACAAGGCGCGGTTTCGGCCGCCGCCAACACGCAAGCGGTCGCCGCCGCGCCGCTCGGCACCGATGCCGAGGCAGGACCGCAAGTGACGCCCACCACCGCCGCACCGCCCGAAGCGCAGACAACCGCTCTGGCCGCAGCCGCGAGCGCCGATGACCTTTCACGGATCAAGGGCGTCGGCCCCAAACTGGTAGCGCTTCTGGGCGAACTCGGCGTCACCTCCTACGCACAGATCGCAGCGTGGGATGCCGCCGATGTCGAGCGGATCGATGCGCAGCTCGGCCGGTTCAAGGGCCGTATTACCCGCGACCAGTGGGTCGCACAGGCGCAACTGCTCGCGGCGCAGGACGAGGCTGGCTTCACCGAAAAATTCGGCAGGAATGGATAATATTCCAGCAAGTTTTACGTCCAATCCATGTTACTCTTTAACCGTCGAGGAGTCGTTGAGACGGAGAGAGAACGGATGGCCTTGCGAATATTGGTGGCCGAAGACGAAATCATAACCGCCTTCGACCTGTGCGATACTTTCGAAGAGGCAGGCTACGAAGTCGAAGGCCCGCATCCCGGCATTTCTTCGGCCATGCTCGCCTGTCAGAAGGAAAAACCCGATCTGGCGATCCTCGATATCGAGCTTGTCGACGGGCTGGCCTATGAACTGGCACAAAAACTGATCGACGATAATGTGCCGGTGATCCTGCATTCCGAACGGGCAGAGCAGGCGGAAATCGCCGCCCGTTTCCCCCATGCGTTGGCGGTGGCCAAGCCCTGCCCTCCCGCTACAATGCTCGATGCAGTGGGACGGGTGCTGGCGGCCTGCTGACAAGGCACCCGGGCGTCCGCGCTTTGCGCCCGCCCCCCTTGCCCGATCTCGCCAAGCCTGCGAAGGCTGGCGCTGACAAGACAAGCAGGAGCACCGCCATGCATGGCACCCCGGCCCCCACAGGCGCCCCCCCGAAAAGCGGGATCGTTCCGTTCAATTGGGAAGACCCCTTCGACCTCGAAAGCCAGCTGACCGAAGAAGAGCGGATGATCCGCGACGCGGCGCATGGTTTTGCGCAAGGCGAATTGCAGCCGCGCGTGATCGATGCCTTCCGCGAGGAGGTCGACGCGCCCGAACTGTTCCCGCTGATGGGCAAGGCCGGGCTGCTGGGCGCGACCATTCCGGAAGAATTCGGGGGCGCGGGCGCAGGCTATGTCGCCTACGGCCTGATCGCGCGCGAGATCGAGCGGGTGGATTCGGGCTATCGTTCGATGGCGAGCGTGCAGTCCAGCCTCGTGATGCATCCGATCTACGCCTACGGATCGGACGAACAGCGGCGCAAATATCTCCCCGGTCTGGCTGCGGGCGAGCTGATCGGCTGTTTCGGCCTGACCGAACCTGATGCGGGCAGCGACCCGGCGGGTATGACAACCTTCGCCAGGAAGGACGGGGACGATTACGTCATCTCCGGCAGCAAGACGTGGATTTCCAATTCGCCCTTCGCCGATGTCTTCGTGGTCTGGGCGAAGTCCGGAGAACATGGCGGCGCGATCCGCGGCTTCGTGCTGGAAAAGGGCATGGCCGGGCTGTCGGCCCCGAAGATCAAGGGCAAGATCAGCTTGCGCGCCTCGACCACCGGCATGATCATGATGGACGAGGTGCGCGTGCCGGCATCCGCGCTGCTGCCCAATGTCGAAGGGTTGAAAGGTCCGTTCGGCTGCCTCAACCGCGCGCGTTACGGCATTTCGTGGGGCGCGATGGGGGCAGCGGAGTTCTGCCTTGCCGCCGCGCGCCAGTATGGCCTTGATCGCCACCAGTTCGGACGGCCGCTCGCCGCCACCCAGTTGTTCCAGAAGAAGCTCGCCGACATGATGAGCGACATTGCGCTGGGCCTGCAAGCCAGCTTGCGCGTCGGCCGCTTGATCGACGAAGGGCGGTTTGCCCCTGACATGATCAGCATCGTAAAGCGCAACAATGTCGGCAAGGCGCTCGATATTGCCCGCGCCGCGCGCGACATGCACGGCGGCAACGGGATATCCGAGGAATATCAGGTGATCCGCCATGCGGTGAATCTGGAAACGGTGAACACCTATGAAGGTACCCATGATGTCCACGCGCTGATCCTCGGCCGCGCGATTACGGGGATTGCGGCGTTCTGATGCGCGTTATGATTTCAACGCTGTCCTACAGCGCCGGACAGTGCCATCCTCGCACCATGAAACGCCGCCAGTTCAAAGCGCTCGCACCTGTCTTGAAAGATGCGCGCAAGCAGGCCGGTTTTTGCTTCCTGGACAGTGTCTCATGTGTCTCCAACACAGGCCCCGAACGCTGCGCGGGAACGGGTATCGCGCGATGAAGCTCTTCGGCTATTTCCGCAGTTCCACCTCCTACCGGCTGCGCATCGCGCTCAATCTCAAGGGGTTGGCCTTTGAAAACGTGCCGGTGAACCTTGTCACGGGCGAGAACAAGGACGCCGCCTTCACGGCCCGCAACCCGTTCGGCTCGTTGCCCATGCTGGAGACCGACGGGCGCGACCGGATGCAGTCGATGGCGCTGCTCGAATGGCTGGATGAAGCCTATCCTGTCCTGCCGCTGCTGCCAGCCGATATTGAAGCGCGCTATACCGTGCGCGAACTGGCTTATGCGATCGCGACCGAGCTTCACGCGGTCAACAATCTGCCGGTGCTGAAATATCTGAAAGACCCGCTGGGCCACACGCAGGACGAAATCAATGCATGGTATCGCCACTGGCTGGCGCGCACGCTGGTGCCGGTCGAAGCGCGGCTGGCGCAATTGAACGCGGGCGATTTCCTCCATGACGATGCGCCCGGCCTTTTCGAAGTGGTGCTGATCCCGCAGCTCTACAATGCGCGACGGTTCGCTTACGACCTGTCTGCCAGTCCGCACCTGACCCGGATCGAGGCGGCCTGCCTTGCACTGCCCGCCTTCGCGCGCGCACACCCTGATAATCAACAAGATTCGCCGGAGAGAAACCCGCAATGAAACTCGCCACCCTTGATAATGGCACGCGCGACGGCAGGCTGGTCGTCGTCTCGAAAGACCTCACCCGCTGCTGCGCTGCCGGTTACATCGCGCCGACACTGCAAGCGGCACTCGACGATTGGGAGCGGATCGCGCCCGAGCTTGAACTGCTGGCGCGCGATGTCGAGCACGAGACGGTGCCGTGCGAGCGGTTCCACGAACGCCAGGCGCATTCGCCGCTGCCGCGCGCCTATCAATGGGCCGATGGCAGCGCCTATATCAACCACGTCGAACTGGTGCGTCAGGCGCGCGGGGCCAAGGTGCCGGACAGCTTCTATCACGATCCGCTGATGTATCAGGGCGGATCGGACACCTTCCTGCCGCCGCGCAGCCCGATCCCATTGGGCGATCCGGCATGGGGCTGCGACATGGAGGGCGAGATCGCGGCCATCACCGATGATGTGCCGATGGGCGTTTCGGCGGAAGACGCCGCAGCGCACATCAAGCTGCTGATGCTGGTCAACGATGTGAGCCTTCGGGGCCTGATCCCGGCGGAATTGGAAAAGGGCTTCGGCTTCTTCCAGTCAAAACCCGCCAGTGCCTTTTCGCCGGTCGCCGTCACGCCTGACGAACTCGGCGAGGCATGGGCCGATTGCCTCATCCACCTGCCGCTGATGGTGGATCTGAACGGTGCGCCCTTCGGACGGGCGAACGCGGGGCAGGATGCGACCTTCAATCTGGCGCAGCTGGTGGCGCACGCGGCCAAGACGCGCACACTGGGCGCAGGCACGGTGATCGGCACCGGCACGGTATCGAACAAGGGCGCTGACGGCGGTGCGGGCACCCCGGTGGCTGATGGCGGTGCGGGCTATTCGTGCATCGCGGAAATCCGCATGATCGAGACGATCCGCGATGGCGCACCGAAAACGCCGTTCATGCAGCCGGGCGACACTGTGCGGATCGAAATGCGCGACCACGACAACCACTCGATCTTCGGTGCAATCGAGCAGGAGGTGGTGGCGGTTTAAGCCGCCGTCAGGGCGCGCATCAAGGCGCGCTCTGGCCTTCCAGCGGCTTGTGCGCCTTGCGGTTGTCCAACTCGCTGACGAAATAGTGGTTCACGTCGCGGTGCTCGGCCTCGTCGGCGCGAACCGCAATGATGACATCGCGCAGCCGGGCGTTTTGCGCGAGCTGCCAGTAATCGATCGCGATTTGCGGCGCAGGCACATTCGCCTGCCGCCCCGCGTCCACCTCGGCGAGGTATTGGGTGTAGCTGAACACCGCTTCCTCTTCGAAATAGGCGACCACGCGGTGCGCCGTTCGCGGCGCGAAGAGGTAAAGGAAGAAGTAGAAATTGTAGAACACCATCTGCACCGCGACGACCAGAAAGCGTTCGAAGGCATTGGGCTGCGCGATTTCGATGAAGGTCATCAGATGCATCCGCTCGTTCTCGGCCTCGTCCAGCAAGGTGCGAATCCAGCCTTCATCGTCGCGCATCGTGCGCAGCGCGGTCAGGTGTTGCCACAGTCCGCCCACCATGCCCGGCACCGCCGCCACCGTCTCCAGCACCACCGCGCGGTGGCCATAGCGCTTGGCAAAGAAGCGGTCGGCGAAGAACCGCAGCAGCTTGACGAAGGCGAAGGCCACCTTGTCGCTGCGCGTCCGCGGCGCAAGATGGGTCTCGATCAGCACATCGGGATTGATCTGTCGCACCAGAGGCTTGGCATCAAACGGTTTCATCGGGGCAAACTCACAGGTTTGAATGGCATTGACACAACAACGCCTGCGCCCGGTAGAATATCCCGCCGGACGACCCGATTGCGTGTGAATTGCCAGCGCCACCTGTTGCGCTGCACGCAAGCGTCAGAAGCCGAGGCTTTCCGCCACTGCAGAATTCACAATCCTGCCCTGATGCACATTGAGGCCGGGGGCAAGATGCGGATCATCCTCGCAGGCCTTCAGCCCCTTGTTCGCCAAGGCGAGGCCGAACGGAAGGGTCGCATTGTTGAGCGCGTAGGAGCTGGTCAGCGGCACCGCGCCGGGCATGTTGGCGACGCAGTAATGGATGATCCCGTCGACCTCGTAGGTGGGATTTTCGTGGGTGGTGGGATGCGAGGTTTCGAAGCACCCACCCTGATCGATCGCGACATCGACCAGCACCGCCCGGTTCTTCATGTCGCCCAGCATCGCGCGGGTCACAAGGTGCGGCGCGCTCGCCCCCGGAATCAGCACCGCGCCGATCACCACATCGGCCTGCTCCAGCGCCTGTTCGATCGTTCCGGCGGTCGAATAGCGGGTGATTGCGCGGCCCTGGAACATTTCGTCAAGCTGGCGCAGACGCGGGAGCGAGCGGTCGAAGATCTCGACGCTGGCCCCCAGCCCCACGGCCATGCGCGCCGCCTGCGTGCCGACCACGCCGCCGCCCAGCACCACCACGCGCGCGGGGAGCACGCCGGGGACGCCGCCCATCAAGGTGCCGCGCCCGCCATTGCTCGCGCGCAAGGCCTGTGCGCCCGCCTCGATCGCCAGCCTGCCCGCGACCTCGCTCATCGGTGCCAGCAGCGGCAGGCCGCCGCCCGGTCCGGTCACGGTTTCATAGGCAATGGCCGAAACGCCCGCTGCCATCAGCCCGCGCGCCTGATCGGGATCAGGCGCAAGGTGGAGATAGGTGAACAGGATCTGGCCTTCGCGCAGTTGCACCCATTCCGACGGCTGCGGTTCCTTGACCTTCACCACCATCTCCGCGCGGGCGAAGACTTCGGCGAGGCTGTCCACCACCTCGGCCCCGGCCTTGCGGTAGGTGTCATCGTCCTTGTCGATGCCCAGTCCGGCCCCGCTTTCGACGATGACGCGGTGGCCGGCAGCGACATATTCTCGCACGGCTTCGGGGGTAAGACCGACGCGGAATTCGCTCGGCTTGATTTCCTTGGGAACGCCGACCAGCATGATTCTCTCCTCGCGATGCAGCGGAATTGCAGCTAGACTTGGCGTAATAAAATTACAACCTCGCGCAAACTTGCGTGCAGCCTCACGGAGCCCGACATGACCACCTATCCTACCATCGCAATGCTCATCAACGGCACATGGATCGAAGCCGGCGAGGCGGGGACGATGGCGGTGGTCAACCCGGCGACGGGCGCGGTGACCGGGCAATGTCCCAAGGCCTCGACCGGCCAGCTCGATGCCGCATTGACGGCGGCGGATGATGCCTTTGCCGGATGGAGCCGCACGCCCGGCGCGGAACGTCATGCCATCCTGCGCCGCGCCGCAGACTTGCTGCGCGAGCGCGCGCCTGCCATTGCCCGCGTTGTCACCGCCGAAATGGGCAAACCACGCGGGCAGTCGCTCGGTGAGATTACCGGCTCGGCCGATGTGATCGACTTCCTGGGCGAGGAAGCAAAGCGCCGCGGCGGCCGGTTGATACCGACCCGCGGAGCAAACCTGATCGCTCAGATGGTAACGCATGAACCGGTCGGGCCGAGCGTGCTGCTGACCCCGTGGAACTTCCCTGTGAACCTGCCCGCCAAGAAGATCGCCGGCGCGCTGGCGGCAGGCTGCACCGCGATCCTGAAACCCGCCGAGAATACGCCCGCTTCGGCGCAGTTGTTGGTCGAGTGTTTCGTCGATGCGGGGGTGCCGGCAGGCGTGCTCAGCCTCGTCTATGGTGATCCCGGCCCGGTGTCGGAACACCTGATCGCCTCGCCCGTCACGCGCAAGGTCAGCTTCACCGGATCGACCGCGGTGGGCAAGCATCTGGGGGCGCTGGCGGCGAGCCACATGAAACGTTTCACCCCGGAGCTGGGGGGGCACGCCCCGGTAATCGTCAGCCGCCATGCCGATCTGGAGCGGGCGGTGGCGATGTGCGCGGCCACCAAGTTCCGCAATGCCGGACAGGTCTGCGTCTCGCCGACGCGTTTTCTGATCGACAGGAGCATCTACGACCGGTTCGTGGCCGAATTCGCCGAACGGACGGGCAAGCTGAAGGTCGGCGATCCGGGCGCGGACGAAAGCGTCGACATGGGCCCGCTCGCCCACGACCGTCGGATTGCGGCGATGGAGCAGGTGATCGCCGATGTCGGCGGGAATCGCGGCGAGGTGGTGACCGGCGGTTCGGCCATTGAAGGCAGCGGATTTTTCTTCCAGCCGACCGTCATCGCCAACCCCGCGCCCGACAGCCGCTTCATGACAGAGGAACCCTTCGGGCCGATCGCCGGTGTCGTCCCCTATGAGCAGATCGAGGATGCGGTGCAGATCGCCAACAGCCTGCGTTACGGATTGGCCGCCTATGCCTTCAGCGGCGATCTTGATGAGGCGCACTATCTCGGCCGGGCGCTGCGTGCGGGAATGGTGGGGATCAACCAGCTGATCGTGTCGTCGCCGGAAACCCCGTTCGGCGGGGTGGGCGACAGCGGCTTCGGATCGGAAGGCGGCGAGGAAGGCTATCTCGCCTTCACCGATACAAAGCTGGTGATGATGGCCAAGGCAGGCGGCTGACGTGACCCCCGCCCTCAGCCCATCAGGCGCGCGATCCGTTTGAACAGCGACTGGGGGCGTTCCATCGGCTGGATGCGTCCATATTGCGCACGGCGCGAAAACTCGTCGTGGATACAGACAGTGCGGCGCATGGGATCCGGCCCGCTGGACCAGATTGTCGGTCTCGTCATTGATCGCGTCCCCGATTCGCGGTGTGTTATTAAGGAAGACTAACAGCAAATCTGTGGAAAAAGTATGAAGAATTTGGTTAATGTACTTGCGCCTGTCGCAACTCAGCGATCGATGCGGCGCGCGCCGGCAGAACGGACATCTGCGAGGGTCGGATAACCGTTAACCGCCATCAAAAGGTCCGCTTCGGCAAGGATCGAACGCAGCACCCATGCGGCCCCTTCCGCACCGCCCAGTGCGAGCCCGTAGGTATAGGGTCGCCCCACGCCGACCGCGCGCGCGCCCAGCGCCAGCGCCTTGACGGCATCGGTGCCGGAACGGATGCCGCTGTCGAACAGCACCGGGGTGTCGCCCGCCGCCTTTACCACATCCTCCAGCAGATCGATGGTCGCGATCCCGCCGTTGGCCTGCCGCCCGCCGTGGTTCGAACAATAGACTGCGTCCGCTCCGCAATCAACCGCGCGGCGCGCATCGTCGGGATGGCAGATGCCCTTCAAGACAATCGGCAGCTTCGTGACGGACTTGAACCATTCCATGTCGTCCCACGTGAGCACCTGCCCGAAAGTCGCCGCCCAGGTGAAGATCGCCGCGGCCGGGTCCTCTTCGGGCGGCTTGGCAAGCAAGGAACGGAAAACGGGATCGGTGAAGTAGTTCTGCAGCACCTTGCCGCGCAGTTGCGGGAAGTTCGAGGCGTTGAGATCACGCGGACGCCAGCCCGTCACCCAGGTATCCAGCGTCACCACCAGCGCTGTGTATCCCGCATCCTCGGCGCGGCGGATCAGGCTGGTCGCCAACTCGCGGTTCCGCGGCGTATAGAGCTGGAACCACGCGGGCGTATCGCCGCAGGCGGCCTTCACATCCTCCAGCGGATCATTCGCCAGCGTCGAGGCGCAGAACGGCACCCCGGTCAGCGCCGAGGCGTGCGCGGCCGCCATATCGCCGTGGCGATCCTGCGAAGCCTCTCCGTTGAGGCCGATGGGGGCCATGAACAGCGGCGTGGGATAGGTGCGTCCGAACAGTTCGACCGACAGATCGCGTACGGAACAATCGACCATCATGCGCGGCACCATGCCCCAGTGGTGGAAAGCCGACGCATTCTGATCCTGCGTATGCTCGTCGCCGCAGCCGCCTGCGACGTAGTTCGTCAGGCTCGGCCCCAAAGCCTCGTGCGCACGCTTCTCCAGCGTGGCGAAATCGACCGGCCAGTTCGGCAGAATGCCCTTCAGCCCGGCATTGTATATTTCGTTCTGCATCGCGCCGAAATAGGTCATTGGCTTGGTCTCTCCCGTCTCTCGTTACGGTGCAGATCAGCCGATGCGAGCCGCGAGGGCAAGCGCGAAATGAGACCCTCAGGCGAAGAAGCGTTGCAGCCGGGGACGCACCTTGAGAAACTGGAGATACGCAGCCTCCAGCACCCGCAGCACGGCGCCGTTGCGTGCCGCAAGGCCCAATGGGCGCAGCAGTGGGATCGCCCGCCACATCGCGGCAAACGCGGCTGCCCCGTTATGCACCACCCCCTCCTCCTCGGCATGGAAGCGGGCGAGCAACTTGGCGCGGTCGATCGGGCAGGAGGGGTCTGCCCCATCGGCCACATCAACGAAGGTGATCGCTCCGCGCCGGTCCAGTCGCCGCATCACCGCGATTTCGCGGCGGCATAGCGGACAGGCGCCATCGAACCACACCTTGACCGGCTGGCTCATGGCGCGATCCACAGGCGGATCACGTAAGCAACTGCGCCCAGAACCGCGACGCTCGCGGCCCAGATGCCCGCCATCCACAACAGGCGTTGCCACAAGGGCGGTTCCGGAGGCTTTTCGGGCGGAGCCAGCATTACCTGTGTCCTACCGCTGCGCTGCATGGGGACATCAGTGATACCCTTCATCCGCAACCTTGCCTCGGAACACCCAGTAAGCCCATACGGTATAGGCAATGATCAGCGGCATGGTGATCGCCACACCCACCAGCATGAAAATCTGGCTGCGTTCGGGTGCGGCAGCATCCCAGATGGTGACGCCTGGCGGCACGACGTAAGGCCAAATCGTCACCCCCAGCCCGCTCATCCCAAGAAAGAACAGCGCGATGGCGAGCCAGAACGGCTTGGAATTGCGGGCGCTGAGGATGCCGTGCAACAGCGAGAGCGAGACCAGAGCCGTGACAATCGGCACCGGCGCGACCCAGTAGATCTGCGGCGCGGTCAGCCAGTGCGAGGCGTATTCTTCATTGAGCGCGATGTTGAACAGGCTCACTGCCGCCATCAGGACAATCGTCGCCCCGCCTGCCCAGATCGCCAGCTTGCGTGCATGATCCTGCTCGGCGCCATCGAGCTTCCAGATCAGCCAGGTGCTGCCCAGCAAGGCATAGCCCGCAACGGTACCCAGACCGGTCAGCAAAGTGTACGGCGTCAGCCAGTCCCACCAGCTACCCGCATAGGCGCGATCCACGACATCGATCCCCTGCAACAGCGCGCCCAGTGTCATCCCCTGCGCTAGCGCCGCGACAAGAGAGCCGCCAGTGAAAGCCGCATCCCAGAGCGCCCGGTGCGCAGGATCGCGCCAACGATATTCGAAGGCGACGCCCCGGAACACCAGCCCCAGCAACATCGCGATGATCAGCGGATAAGTCGCCGGCAGGATCACGGCATAGGCCAGTGGAAAAGCGGCAAACAGCCCGCCCCCGCCCAGCACCAGCCAGGTTTCGTTTCCGTCCCACACCGGCGCGATGGAATTCATCGCCCGGTCTCGCTCACGCCCGACAGCGAAGGTCGGGAACAGGATGCCGATGCCCAGATCAAACCCGTCCATCACCACATAGGCAAAGACCGCAAAGGCAATGATAAAGGCCCAGATGACGGTCAGGTCCATCACACCTTCTCCTTCTCGGGCTGAGCCGAAGGCAGGCTTTCACCGCCGCCCGGATTCTGGGTTGGCCCCGGCGTGATCCCGGCCGTGCGGATCGGGCCGCTATCGCCGCGCTTGACCCCATATTCGCCCGCGTGCGGGGCCTTGCCCATCAGCTTGAGAATGTACCACACGCCGATGCCGAAGACGGTGAAATAGACGAGGACGAAGGCCAGCAGCGAGGCGGCGACCGCGGGCGCATCCAACGGGCTTGCGGCGTCGGCGGTGCGCAGCAGACCATAGATCACATAAGGCTGGCGGCCGACCTCGGTGGTTATCCACCCGGCCAGCACGGCTGCAAAGCCCGATGGCCCCATCAGCACCGCGGCGCGGTGGAGCCACGGCATGTCATACAACCGCCCGCGCACCCGGCCCCACAGACTCCAGAGGCCAATACCCAGCATCGCAAAGCCGATGCCGACCATGATGCGGAAACTCCAGAACACCATCCCCACCGGCGGCTCCTCGTCATCGGGGATGGTATCGAGGCCCGCCAACGGCGCATCGAGATCATGCTTGAGAATCAGCGAAGAGAGCTTGGGGATCTGCACCGCGTAACGCACCGTCTTCGCCTCACTATCGGGAATCCCGAACAGGATCAGCGGCGCGCCTTCGGGGTGGCTCTGATAATGCCCCTCCATTGCCATCACCTTGGCAGGTTGGTGTTCGAGCGTGTTGATCCCGTGCATGTCGCCCGCGAAAATCTGCAAGGGCGTGACAATCGCCGCCATCCACATCGCCATCGAGAACATCTTGCGGGCATGGGGATTGGCGCGGTCCTTTAGCAGGTGCCACGCGCCAACCGCGCCGACCACGAAGGCGGTGGTGAGGTAGGCGGCCATGACCGTGTGGACAAGACGATAGGGAAAGCTCGGGTTGAAGACGATGTCCCACCAGCTATCGCCCGGCATGTACTGGCCGTTGGCAGCGAAGAAATAACCCGTCGGTGTTTGCATCCAGCTGTTCACGCTGAGGATCCAGAAGGCCGAAACGAAAGTGCCAAGCGCCACCATGAGCGTCGCAGCAAAGTGCAGCTTCCTGCCGACCTTCTCCATCCCGAACAGCATCACGCCCAGAAAGCCCGCTTCCAGAAAGAAGGCGGTCAGCACCTCATAAGCCATCAGCGGGCCGATGACAGGGCCGGCGACATCGGAGAACACCGACCAGTTGGTGCCGAATTGGTAGGACATGACGATGCCCGAAACCACGCCCATGGCAAACGCGATAGCGAAGATCTTCAGCCAGTACTTGAACAGATCAAGATAGACCGGTCTGCCGGTCTTCAGCCATAGCCCTTCGAGCACGGCAAGATAGCTTGCCAGCCCGATCGAGAAGGCCGGGAAGAAGAAGTGGAAGCTCACCGTGAAGGCGAACTGGATCCGGGCAAGCAGCAGGGCGTCAAGGTTTTCGAACATGATCAGCAGTTAGTCCCTTCGCAACGGCGATCAATTGCAATGGCTGCACCGGTTATACGGTTCAGGGCCAAAAGGGTTGCACCGCCGGACGGGGGGATGTCCGACGGTGCACAAGGGGGAGCGGGTCAGTCGACCTGAACGAGCCGGAGATAGGGCTTGATCGTGGTGAAGCCTTGCGGGAACATCTCGGCCGCCTTCATGTCCGGGATCGAGGGCGGGATGATCACCTTGTCGCCCGGGCGCCAGTCGGCCGGCGTCGCAATGGTGCAGCGGTCGGCCAGCTGAAGACTGTCGATCACCCGCAGGATCTCGTCGAAATTGCGTCCCACGCTCATCGGGTAGGTCATGGTCAGGCGGATTTTCTTGGCCGGATCGATGATGAACACCGCACGCACCGCCGCGGTCTCGGACTGGTCGGGGTGGATCATGTCATAAAGCTTGGCGATCGTGAGGTCGGGATCGGCGACAATCGGAAAGGCGAGGGTCACACCTTGCGTCTCGTCCACGTCCTTCACCCAGGCGAGGTGTTCCTCGACGGTGTCGGTGGACAGGCCCAGCGGTTTGCAATTGCGCTTCTCGAACTCGGCAGCAAGGCGCGCGGTCATGCCCATTTCGGTGGTGCAGACCGGGGTGAAGTCGGCCGGGTGGCTGAAAAAGAAGACCCAGGAATCGCCAGCCCATTCGTGCAGGCTGATCGGGCCGGTGGTGGTGTCGACGGTAAAATCGGGGGCGGTGTCGCCGATGTGCAGGCTCATGGTCTTGGCTCCTTTGCTTGGGTGACACGCTTCTAGCAGGAAGAATGATTCGGGAATAATTCAATTACTCGGTTTATTAAATCGAATTTTCCTCAGGCGCACAAACGCAGACTTCGACGCAAAAATGGTGCCTGCGCGCGATCAGGCCAAGTTCACTTACATTTATCATCATATTGACTGGCGCGCTTTCAGATCAAACCGCGCGCTTCCATCGGATCGGCCGCGCCTGGCGCCTCGCCCGTATCATTGGCCAGATCGGCAAAAGCCCTGTCTTGCGACAGGAATACCTTGCCCGATAGATCATCGAGGAAATGGGCGCGTTTGAGTCGGTCCATCACCGGTCCCTTCACTTCCGACAGGTGCAGCTTCACGCCCGCGTCGGCGAGGCGATGGTTGATCGCTTCCAGACTTTCCAGCCCCGAGGCATCGATTGCGTTGACCGCGCTGCACATCAGCACGAGGTGCCGCAAGGGCGGGCGTTCGGCCACCTGTTCGAGCACATACTCCTCCAGCCAGCGGGCGTTGAGATAGGTAAGGCTCTCGTCGATCCTGATCGACAGCAGGTGTGGCAAGGTCAGCACTGTGTGCCGCTCGACATTGCGGAAATGTTCGGTTCCGGGCACCCGTCCCACGATCGCTGCATGGGGTCGGCTTGCCCGCCACAGGTACAGCAGCAGGCCGACTGCGACCCCGGCGATGACCCCCAACTCCACCCCGGCCAGCAAGGTGATGGCAATGGTCGCGGCATGTGCGGCGAAATCGGCCTTGGAATAGGCCCACAGCCGGCCCGGGGTCTTGAGGTCGACAAGGCTCAACACCGCGACGATAATGGTCGCTGCCAGTGTCGCATTGGGCAGGTTGAACAATAGCGGGGTCAGGAACAGACTGGCAAGCGCGATGCCAACCGCAGTAAATGCGCCTGCCGCCGGGGTCTGCGCCCCCGCATCGAAATTGACCACCGAACGCGCGAACCCGCCCGTCACCGGATAGCCGCCCGACAGCGCTGCAGCGATGTTCGACGCGCCCAGCCCGATCAGTTCCTGATCCGGCGCGATCCGCTGGCGGCGCTTGGCGGCGAGTGTCTGGGCGACCGAGACGCTTTCGACGAAGCCGATGATCGAAATCAGCAGCGCAGGCACCCACAGCACCTCGATCAGCGCCAGATCAGTCGAAGGCAACGCGAAGGGCGGCAGGCCTTGCGGAATCGAACCCACCACCGAAACGCCGCGCGCCTCGAGCCCGAAGCCCACCACCGCAAGGATCGTCACCGCCACCGCCACCACCGGCCCGGCCTTGGCGGTCATATCAGCGGCACGTGGGCCGAAGCCGACCTTCATCAGCGCAGGCTTGAGACCTTTTCTCACCCAGAACAGGAACAGCGTCGCCGGTACGCCGATCGCGAGGGTGGGGAGATTGATGTCCCCCAGCGCCTCCGCCAGTCCGGCCAGCATTTCCGGCCACGTCTCGCCCTCGGCCTTGACCCCGATTATGTGCTTGAGCTGGCTGGTCGCGATCAGAATGCCGCTTGCCGAAATGAAACCGCTGATCACCGGATGCGACAGCAGGTTGGCCAGGAATCCCAGCCGCAGCAGCCCCAGCACCGCCAGCATCACCCCGGACAGTGCCGCAAGGGTAATCGCGGCCTCCAGATATTCCGCGGTGCCCGGCGCCGCGACAGCTCCGGCTGCGCTCGCCGTCATTAAGGATATCACCGCCACCGGCCCAACCGCAAGCGTGCGGCTGGTGCCAAACAGCGCATAGGCAACCAGCGGCAGGATCGAAGCGTAAAGCCCAACCACCGGCGGCAATCCCGCCAGCATCGCATAGGCAAGGCTCTGCGGGATCAGCATGATGGTGACGATCACCGCCGCCATCAGATCGCTCGTGAGCACCTCGCGGTTATAGGTGCGGCCCCATTCGAGGATCGGGAGATAGCGCTGGAGCATGTCGGGCGACCTATTGCGCGATCAGGCCGCCGGGCCCGGCCAGCCACTCGCGGCCCTTCAGCATGCCGTTCCAGTAAATCCACGGCAAGAGATCGGCTTTCAGGATCCATGACAGCCGCGTCGGTTTGGTGCCGTCGACCAGCCATGTGGGAAAGCTCGGCGCAAGTTTGCCGCCATAGGCAAATTCGGCGAGCACGATCTTGCCCCGCTCCACCGTCAGCGGGCACGAGCCATAGCCGTCATAGCCCGCGGTCGGCCCCTTGCGATCAAGCTGGCGCAACGCGTTGACCGCCACCACGGGTGCCTGTTTGCGCGCGGCAGCAGCGGTCTTGGCATTGGGCATCGCGCCCGCATCGCCGAGGCCGAAGATATTAGGCCAGCGCACGTGCTGGAGCGTGTGCAGATCGACGTCAGTAAAGCCGCTCTCCGCTGCCAGCGGGCTGTCTGCGAGAAACTGCGGCGCAACCTGCGGGGGCACGACATGCATCATATCGAAACTGCGCGTTACCTCGCCCTCGGCGGTCTGGAACACCGCGACCTGCGCCGGACCATCGACCGCAACGAGGTTGCTGCCCAGTTGAAGATCAATGTCGTATTTTCCAACATATTCCATCAGCGCCGGGACATAGTCGGCCACCCCGAACAAGACCCCGCCAGCATTGCGGAATTCGACCTCGATGTCCTGCAAAACGCCGGCGCGGAGCCAGTGATCGCAGGCGAGATACATCACCTTTTGCGGGGCGCCGGCGCATTTGATCGGCATCACCGGCTGGGTGAAGATCGCCCTCCCCGATGTCACCTGTTGCAGCAATTCCCATGTGTAGGGCGCAAGATCGGGGCGGTAGTTGGAGGTAACGCCGTTGTGCCCAAGTGCAGCCTCCAGCCCCTCGATCTTTTCCCACGCCAGCCGGATGCCGGGCGCAACGATCAGCACGTCGTAGGTCAGCGTGTTGCCATCGGCGAGCGTGACCTGATTATCGTCAGGCTGGAAACTGGCGGCGGCCTGCCGGATCCAGGTTGCGCCTTTGGGCATGACGCTGGCCATCGGGCGCATGGTGGTGGCGAGATCGAATACCCCGCCGCCCACCATCGTCCAGCCGGGCTGGTAGGCGTGGGTATCTGACGGTTCGACGATCGCGATGTCGAGCCCTGGGCGGCGTCGTAGCATCGATGCCGCCGTTGCGATGCCTGCCGCGCCCCCGCCGATGACGACGACTTTATGTGAAACTGTGCTCATGTCCGATCCCTTCTCCGGGCGAGTTAGTCGCCTGATGCCATCCGCTCGGCATGCGCCGACAGGTCATATCCGGCAGCTTCGGCATGGGTGATGCGGTCTTCCACGCCAAGGCCATCGACATTGGCGAGCGCATCGAGCGTCACCGCACGCATGCCAGTACGACAATAGGCCAGCACCTTGCCCTGCGTGCCGCGCCGGATCGCGCCGAATGCGGCAACCGCAGCTGGCGGAAACAGCCCGCCCGCAACCGGGATATGGTGAAACGCCAGCCCCGCCTCCTGCGCAGCACGGCGCATTTCCTCGAGCGGGGGCTGACCCGGCTCCTCGCCATCGGGACGGTTACAGATCACCGCGGTGAAACCATCGGCGGCGAGGCCCGACAGCTCCTCGGGCTGCATCTGCGGAGCAACCGCGAAGGTTGCATCAATCGGTCGCAGTTCCATCATGAATGTCCTTCCAGAAGCCGCACCAGCACCATCCCGGCCAGCATCGCGGCAACAAAGATCGCTGCCGAAGCCGGAGCAATCGCGAGAGCGGCAAAGCCAGGGCCGGGACACAAGCCGGCAATCCCCCACCCGATACCGAACAGCGCCGATCCGCCAATCAGGCGCACAGTCAGGTCACTGCGGTCGGGCAGCGCAAACCCTTCGGCAAATACCGGGCGCTGCATCCGGCGCTGCACCAGCCACGCCAGCGCCATCACCAGCACCGCCCCGCCCATCACGAAGGCGAGCGTGGGATCCCATGCGCCCAGCAAGTCAAGGAACCCGCGCACCCGCGCCGGATCGGTCATGCCGCCCAGCGCAAGGCCCGCGCCGAAGATGGTGCCCGACGCGAGCGGAACGAGAATATCGCGCATCAGCCCAGCACCTCGATCCCGAGCGCATTCATCGCTGCCACGGTGGCAAAACCGGTCGCCATGAAGGTCGCGGTGGCGACCAGCGAACGCTGCGATAGACGGCTCATGCCGCATACCCCGTGGCCGCTGGTGCAACCGCTTCCCAGCCTGGTGCCGATACCGACGATCAGGCCCGCAATCACAAGCGGCACCGGCCCCGCAAAGGCGGGTGCAGCAGCACCCGACAGGGCCATGACAATCAGCGCACCGAGCGGCAGGCCGATCACGAAGGCCCAGGCGCCGATGCGGGGCATCGAGCCGGAGCCAATCCCAAAGGCGCGCGCGGCGATGCCGGAGACCCCTGCGATCCGTCCCGCGCCCAGCAGCATCATTGCCGCCGCCAGCCCGATCAGCACCCCACCCGCCAGCCCTGCGAGCGGAGCGGCCTCGGGAAATCCCGGCAGCCCCATTGCAAGCAGGCTCATACCGCGTTGATCGGGAGTTTGAGATAGGTCACGCCATTTTCATCGGCGGGCGGCATGTGTCCTGCGCGCATGTTGACCTGAACCGAAGGCAGGATCAGACGCGGCATGTCGAGCGTCGCATCACGCGCCTCGCGCATCTGCACGAACTCGTCCTCGGTGATTCCTTCATGGGCGTGGATATTGCCCTCACGCTCAGCCGCGACGGTGGTTTCCCACACATACTGGCTGCGGCCATTTGGCAGGTAATCGTGGCACATGAACAGCCGGGTTTCAGGCGGAAGCGACAAAATCCGGCGCAACGAACGGAACAGGGTGCGGGCGTCCCCACCGGGGAAGTCTGCCCGCGCGGTGCCATAATCGGGCATGAACATCGTATCGCCAGTAAACACCGCGTCACCGACCACATAGGCAATGTCGGCAGGCGTATGCCCCGGAACATGCATCACCGTCACCGGCACATTGCCGATTGTGAACGTGTGGCCATCCTCGAACAGAGCGTCGAACTGCGAACCATCGCGTTCGAAGTCGGTACCGGCGTTAAACAGCTTGCCGAACACATTCTGCACCGTGATGATCTCGGCACCGATCGCGATCTTACCGCCCAACTTCTCTTGAAGATATGGCGCGGCCGAAAGGTGATCGGCATGGGCATGGGTTTCGAGCAGCCAAATCACTTTCAGGTTATGAGAAGTGATGTAATCGATCACAGTGTCCGCCGAAACGGTCGAGGTGCGCCCCGAACTCGGGTCAAAATCGAGCACGGAATCGACAATTGCCGCCTCCATCGTCGCCGGATCGTGAACGACGTAGGTCACCGTGTAGGTCGCGGGATCGAAAAAGCTGGCGATCTCAGGCCGCAGCGCACTGTCAGCCCGCGCCTGCTCAACCTGAGCGCTGGCTGCTGCGAGAACCGAATCAACCTTAGTCATGACAAATCTCCAATTGATTACATAAACTGTGTATATGTATTGCAATGTCAGTGTCAAGTGCTATGAGGGCCGTATGAACGATCACAACAATATGCCGCCCCCCTGCGCCGGCCTCCGGATCGGGGATGTCGCACCCGATTTCGAAGCGCGCAGCACCATCGGCCCGGTCCGCCTTTCGGCCTTTCGCAAACGCTGGCTGGTGCTGTTCTCGCACCCTGCCGACTTCACGCCGGTTTGTACCACCGAGTTCGTCGCTCTCGCGCACGAGGCTGCGGCCTTCGAGGCACGGGATTGTACGCTTATGGCGCTTTCCGTCGACAGCCTGTTTTCGCACTTCGCCTGGCTGCGCATGATCCGCGATCGCTTCGGCGTGGAAGTGCGCTTCCCGATCGTCGAAGATCCGACGCTGGTGATCGGTCGTGCCTTCGGTATGGTCTCCGCGCAGGACAGCGACAGCGCCACGGTGCGCACCACCTTCTTCATCGATCCTGACGGCGTGATCCGGGCAATGACCTGCTACCCTGCCAATCTTGGCCGCTCGATTCCGGAAATGCTGCGGATTCTCGACGGGCTGCAGGCAATCGATGCCAAGGGTGCGCTTGCGCCTGCCAACTGGCAGCCGGGCGAACCGATGCTGAAGCCGCCCGCGCATGACCTCGACGAGGTCTACCAGGCCGAGGACATCACAGGCTGGTTCCTGCGCGATACCGAAGGCGGGAGCGGAGTAAGGGCATGATGGCCGAAGACGAACTGATCGAGGCGCTGAAGGCGCTGGCCCACCCATCGCGTTTTCGTATTCTGTCAGTGCTTGCCACAGGCGAGCGCAACGTCGGGGAGATTGAGCAAGTGACCGGCATCAGCCAGCCGGGCCTTTCCCAGCAGCTCGGCGTGCTGCGCAAGGCCGGGCTGGTGGAGACCCGCAAGGAAGCCAAGCTGGTGTACTATTCCATTGCTACCGGACAGATCGCTACAGTCACTGCCGCACTGGCAGCGCTAAGCCCCGGCACGACCATTGCGGCAGGGGAACCGGCAGCAATGCGCACGCCCGCGCCCGGCGTCGCCAATTTCGCCCGGATGTCCTGAAGCCACTATTCGCTCGCAGGCGGTGGGGCCGGAACCACACACCGTCCAGAGCCGGACAGAGACCGGAGAAGGCCAGATCGTGCTTCGACCTTGCGCAGACCAGCGCCCGGTCGGCGATGATCGCATCGGGCCGCCGCGCGAGGATCTCGCTCGGCACACCCAAAGGCAGCACATACGCCCCGATCCGGCGCGCCTGACCCGCGGCATCGAAGGGCGTCAATCCATTCGGGCGCGCGAATGCTGAATCCGGATACAAGCCTGTTGCAGATCGAGATTATTGGCGCCCATCGAACTCGAACAGGAAATGCCAGTGGCGGCATAATTACTGCCGACGGGGCAAGGCCGATCTGCTCATCTGCTCCCGTTGCTCACCCTACCAATTGGCGATCGAGCCATGGAAAGGCCGCCACTGTTTCAGACGCTCACGCCAAACAGCGAGCCGACAGCAGCGGTGATCGCCATCGCGAAAATACCCCATCCGACCACCCTGAGCGTACCCGGCATCAGCGGCGCACCTCCGGCACGCGCGCCGAGCATCCCGAGGATCGCCAGCGCTAGTGTGGAGACTGCCACGACCGTGGGCACAATCGCTGTAGCAGGAACCAGCCAAGCGGCCAGTAGCGGCACAGCGGCAGCTGCGCTGAAAGTGGTTCCGGAGGCCAAAGCTGCCTGCAGGGGACGCGCGGCGAGAGCATCGGTCAGGCCAAGCTCATCGCGCACATGGGCTTTGAGCGGGTCGTGGGCGCTCAGTTCGCGGGCGACGGTGGCAGCGGTCTGCTGGCTAAGACCACGGCTTTCGTAGATGGCAGCAAGTTCCGCAAGCTCCTCATCAGGCGTCTGCGCCAGCGCCCGTTTTTCGCGTCGAATATCGGCATTTTCGGAATCCCGCTGCGACGAGACCGAAATGAACTCGCCCGCTGCCATCGACATGGCGCCGGCCACTAGCGCGGCGACACCCGCGACGATAACCGGCTCCGGATCGCTGCTTGCCGCCGCAACGCCGAGGATGAGCGAGGCGACCGATACAATTCCGTCATTCGCGCCCAATACCGCGGCCCGCAGCCACCCGGTGCGTTGAACATAGTGCGGATCGTCGGGATGTGCGCTTACCGATGCCATGACCATAGTTCCCTTCGTGTCTTATCTGCCGCCCCCCTCGCCGCCTGCCCTTCAGCTTGCGCGCGAGCAACCCGAAGCGCAAGCTGGCGGTTCAACATCACGGCACAGGAAAAAGGTCAGGCTGCCAGCACCGATTGCTCGGCAACCCGATCGGCAAGCGCCTGCATATCAAGCGGTCGCCCGATGAAATAGCCTTGCGCATAGTCGCAGGCTATACTGCGCAAGAATGCCAGACATTCCGCCTCCTCGATCCCTTCGGCCACCACCTTGAGTCCCATTTCGTGGGCGAGTTGGACGGTCGATCGCACCAGCATCGCATCACCATGATCGATATGCGCGTGCTGGACGAACATCCGATCAATCTTGAGTTCCGAAACCGGTAGCAGCTTGAGATAATTCAGCGTGGATTGCCCTGTACCATAATCGTCCATCGAGATGCGGATCCCGCTCTCGCGGAACCGTTCGAGCATCGCCACCGCCGTGTCCGTATCCTCGAACTGAGCGGATTCGGTGACTTCAAAGGTCAGGCGATGGGTCGGCGCGCCAGTTCGGGAGATCAGCGCAAGCGCCCGGTTGGCAAAGCTTTCCGACGCGAGCAAACCCGCCGAAATGTTGACCGCGACGCCGACCACGAGCCCGCGTTCGCACCAGATCCGCATATCTTCCAGCGCCTGTGCCAGCACGGCAATTGTCAGATCGTCGATCCGGCCTGCTTCCTCGATCAGCGGAATGAAGCTGTCGGGCGGCAGCATCCCGCGCACGGGGTGGTTCCAGCGGACCAGTGCCTCGACCGCGTCGATCCGGTCAGTCGCGAGATTGAGCTTGGGCTGATAGACGACGGTGATGTGACCGTCGCGCAGTGCATCATCGAGCTCGCCCAGCAACGAAAACTGCCGCGCCGCGGTTTCGCCTTCCTCGGTGGAATACAACCGCCAGGGCTTGCCCGAACGCTTCGCCATGCTTGCCGCGTGGACAGCGTTGGCCGCTGCCTCGTTCATATCTGCCGGAGCAACCCCAAATGTCAGTGCCACCCCCAACCGGCGCCCGGCCACTTCGAAAGGACTGCGCATCACCGCTCTGAGTCCGGCGAGAAGCGGTTCGAGCTCTGCAAGATCGAGCGGCGTGCTCCAGACCAGTGTTCGGTTGTCCAATCGGAAGATGCTGCTGGCGCCGCCAGCAACCTGCAATCGTTCGACCAGCCTGCGCAGCAGATCGCCGAACCGTTCCTGACCGACTGCAAGCTGGAGCGCGTCGAAGTCGTCGATCTGGGCGGCGACGAAATACTGCTGATTGCCGGTGTCGACCCTGGTGTCCAGCGCAAGCTTGTTCGGAAGGCCACTTTCCACGTCTATCCGGCGCTGGCGCTCGGCCTCACGGGCAGTCAGGATCACCAGCCGCAGCCCCGCTGCAAGAACCAGCAACACCAGTGCGGGAACGATTTCGAACCATACCGAAGCAAACAAGCGGGCCGCTAGCCAGAGCCCGGCTGCAAGACTGCACGCAATCGCAAATCGCACCGCCACCGCCCTGCGGCGGATGGCCGAACCGATCAGGAAGGCGAGCAGCGTGGCCGCGGCGAGAGGTGCAGGCCAGGAACCGTAAACCGGGACGGCGTCGACCAGCGTTTCGGCAGCCAGTGCCTGCACCACCACGCCGGGGAGAACGCCGTGGCGGGGCACGGCGTAACGATCCCCCAGTTCGATTGCAGTCGCGCCGATGATCACGTCCTTGCCCTTGAGGACCGCCGGATCGAACTCGCCGCGCTCCACCGCAATGAAACTGTGACGCGGGATGGCCGAGGGATCGATGCCGAAATCGATCGGGAAACTTTCGCCGACGGTTCCGGGTCGGCCAGACACAAACGCGGCGATCGATGGCCGGGCGAGCGAGCCGGTGACGGTGCCAAGCGGCATGCGGCGAACGAAACCGTCACGATCGGGAGCCACCGAGATCGAGGCAAGGTGGGCGTGTTCGCGCAAGGCAGCAACCGGCAGTGCATCGAGTTGGCGTCCCTCGCGGAACCCTGCGCTCTGAGCGAAGGTCGGCAAGGCAACCGAGGCCTTGGCGGCGGCAATTGCCTGTCCGAACGTGCCATCTTGCTTGGTCTCGGAACTATTGGAAAAATCAACGTCGAAGCTGATCGATCGTACCCCTGCGGAATCAAGTTGTTCGACCACCCGAGCATAATGATCTCGCGGCCAGGGCCAGCGGTTGATCGCAGCCATGCTTGCAGCATCCATCTCGACGATCTGAACCTGTCCGCTGACTGGCCGCTCGAACAAAGCGAAGGTCAGTTCTTCGAGAGCATTGTCGATCGGCCGGAATGTGCCGGTCATTGCAAGCATCGCGGCAAGCAATCCAAGCGAGAGTGTTCCGACCAGTCTCAGACGAAGCAAGTCCGGAACATCCGGGATCAAGTTTATCAAGGGTTTCACGTGCGCGCTCGCGGCTCCTCAGGGTAGGAGCGGTGGCTCGGGAATATCGGGCGTTACCCGGCGATAATCGCGAAGGGGCGCCCGCTCAGCGGACGACACGTCTCGGTCGAAACCGCGATCAAGCATCATTTCGCGGCCCAAAGGCGTGCCTTCACCGGCAATGATGTCGCCTGTGCCAGTCGCCGGATGATCGCCATTGCCACTATTGGCGTTGCCGTTGCCGTTGCCGTTGCCGTTGCCGTTGCCGTTATCGTCGCGATCCTCTTCATCGCGGTCGTCGTCGCGGTCTTCGTCACCGTCATCGTCGCGGTCGTCGTCGCGATCATCGTCACCGTCATCGTCGCGGTCGTCATCGCGATCATCGTCACCGTCATCGTCGCGGTCATCGTCCCGGTCGTCATCGCCATCATCGCCGCGATCATCATCACCGTCATCGTTGCTGTCGGCACCCCCGCCGTTCCCATTGCCGTCGCCCTGACCCCCGCCGTTGTCGTTGCCATTGCCACCGCCATTGCCACCGCCGTTGCCGTTACCGTTGCCACCGCCGTTGCCGTTGCCGTTGCCACCGCCGTTGCCGTTGCCGTTGCCATTGCCACCGCCGTTGCCGCCGCCGTTGCCACCGCCGTTGCCGTTGCCGTTGCCGTTGCCACCGCCATTGCCGTCGCCGTCGCCGTCGCCGTGATTATTGCCTTGCCCGTTGCCATTGCCATTGGCATCGCCTTCACCGGTTCCTTGGCCACCACCATCACTTTGCCCATTGCCCTGGCCTTGGCCGTTGCCAGCAGGTTCGCAGCCCCTCTGGAAACAGGCCTTGCCATCCTCGCCGACTCCGCCCGGATTGCTGAAAGGAGGCGCAGATCCGCGCCCGGTATTGTCTGCCACTACCGCCGCTGCCAGAACAGCGACCTCGCCCGATACGAAACCGTTCGAATAGCCCCTGAGGTTGCCCGGCGAGCTTGCGATAGCACGTTCGATGCGCTGTCCGCCGCGCTCGGGCAATGCGACCTTCCGTGTCTGTGGGGTCACACGGGCAGGTGCCGCTGCCGGAGCGGACGCCGCGGGTCCGCCCGCCGGTCTTGCAGGGGAATCGATCACTCTTCGACCTTCGCCCTCGATCACCAGACGCATACTATCGGCGGCGGCCACCATCGCCACCGCACCGGGAAGCACCAGATCGCGCGCGCCGCCATCGGCAGTGGACGCTTCAACCGCGCCTTCGGTGACCTGCAGCGTTGCGCCATCCGCGCCGACCGCGATGATGAAAGTCGTACCCTTCACCACTGCCGCCAGATAGGGGGTCTGGACGCCGAAATGCGGATCGGCCTGTTTGCCGATATTGAACAACGCGCTGCCGTAGTCCTGGATCACCTGTATGATCGAACGGCTGCGCGCCGCATCGGGTATGCGGATCTGGGCGTTCTGCCGCAGTGTCACGAATTCCCGCCCGCGCACAAGCACAGCCGAGGAGCGAGCCTGCGTGCGCACCATGGCGCCGGCGGAAACGGCCTGACCATTGGCAGCCGGACGCTCACCTCTGCTGTCGATGATCAGTACGCTACCCTTGGCCTCGCTGATCAACCAATTCTTGCTTTGGGCAAGAGCAGCCGTACCGCTGAAAAGCAGCAAGAACAATGGCAGCAGTAGGTGCGAATATAGACGCATATCCGTCTCCTCGCCTATCAATTATGTCATGATTTCATCGAGCGCTCTTTACGCACATGGTAAACAGCGCGTTAAGCTGATTATTGATTAACCTTTCGAACATAGGATGCCGCGCGTTCACCATGGAGCGTCCGGTTCTTGTATTGGGTTAAGGTTGCAGCATTGGGGGCGCTATTGCTCGCAAGTCATGGACTGGCGGCCCAGAACGCGCTCGACCGCACCAATCCCTTGCAGCAAATCACGCGCGATCGTCCGATGGATTCGGTCGAGCAGCCAGTCCGGATCGAGATGCAGCCGGTTATCGAATTACCGGAACCGGCACGAGCAGGAGGCTCATTCGCCGTCGGCGCAATCGTGATTGACGGATTGAAGGTCCTTGAACGCGCGGATTTCGCCGGAGTGATCGAACCCTTCGCGGGGCGCACGCTCGACAGCGATGCGTTGCGCCAACTTGCAGATGCTGTCGCCAGCCTTGCCCGCGAGCGCGGCTATATTCTCGCGACCGCGTATATTCCCCAACAGGCGCTGGTGGGCGGGATGCTGCGCGTGCAGGTGGACGAGGGCGCAATCGACGATATCCGCATCGAAGGGTCTGATGATCCTGTCATCCGCAGCCAGTTGCAAAACCTTTTGAATGGCAGGCCGGTTACCCTCGCCACCTTGCAGCACGAGGTTCTGCTGGCCGACGATCTGCCCGGTGTCTGGATCCGCGCCACCCGATTCGAGCGCGAGGGCCAGCGCCGCATCCTTGTGGTCGATGCGCGGCGCGAGGACTTTGCCGGCTCGGCTTTGGTGGCGACCGACGGAACCAAGCCGGTAGGCCCGGCGCGGGCGCGGATTGATCTCGATGCCAATGGCCTCATCTCGGCCCGCGACCGGGTCGATCTCAGTTTCTCGACAACCCCGCTCGATCCGGACGAGCTGGCCTATTTCAGCGCGCGCTACAGCGTGGTGGTCAATGGCAGCGGCACCAGCCTCGGACTATTCGGCTCCTATTCGCGTACCGAGCCGGGCGCCTATCTTGCCAACCGCGAACTCCTGGGCCGGTCGTGGCGAGGCGGCGTGCGGATGCGCCATCCGCTCAAGCGTTCAGTGCAACGCAGCCTGTGGCTGGAAGCGAGCGCGCAGGTTCAGGATTTGCAGCAGGACAGTTTCGGTCTTCTGGCTCGCCACGACCGGATCGCCCTGGCGCGTCTGGGCTTTTACGGCTTCGGCCCGCTGGCGGGCGGAACCCTGCAAGGCCGCGCCACGATATCGCGGGGACTCGACATTCTCGGCGCCACCGCTCTGGGCGATCCTCTCGCCTCTCGCGGCGACGCACCGCCCGACTTCACGACCCTCTCATGGTGGCTGAACTGGCGACGCGGGCTGGCAGCACGGCTCAGCCTGTCGCTGGCCGCGAGTGGGCAATTGTCGACTGAGCCTCTTCTGATCGGCGAAAACTTTGCACTTGGCGGAAATTCCTTCCTGCGCGGCTATGATTTTGCCCAGCGCATCGGCGACCAGGGTATCGCCGGGGTAGGCGAGCTGCGGTATGACTGGCCCGACGCGCTCGGCACGCTCGATCGCCTCCAACTCTATGCTTTCGCAGATGGCGGGACGGTGACCAACCTTGCAGGCGGTCGCGGCAGCGGCACGCTGGCCTCAAGCGGTGCGGGTTTCCGGGCCGACGTAACGCGTAATCTCGACTTCGATCTCGAAATCGCCGTTCCGCTGAGCGAGGCGCGCTATGACACCGACGACAAGTCTCCGCGCATCAATCTGCGCGTGAGCCGATCGTTCTGATGACGCTGCTCGGCGAAGGGCGGGACATTATCAGCCCTTGCCGCCCGGATCGGCAAAGTGGCTGGGCAGGTGGGCGTTGACGACGCCGCCATCCACGGTCAGCGTTTCGCCCACCACGTAATCGCCGGCCCGGCTGCACAGGTAGATCGCGGCGGCCGCCATATCCTCGGCGGTGCCGATCCGCTTGGCCGGGATGCCAGAGGCCGATGCGTCAGGCGCCTCCTTGGCAGCCTTGTTCATCTCGGACGGAAAGGCGCCCGGCGCGATCGAGGTGACGACGATATTGTCTTCGATCAGCCGCGCGGCCATACGCCGGGTCAGCTGGATCACCGCGGCCTTCGAAGCCTGATAGGCATAGGTTTCCCACGGGTTGATCCGTTGCCCATCGATTGACGAGACATGGATCACCTTGGCCGGATGCCCGGCCTTGCCCCCTGACACCAGCAGATCGTGCAGCTTCTGAGTCAGGAAAAAGGGGGTCTTGACGTTGAGGTCCATCGTTCGGTGCCAACCGGCCTCGGAAAATTCGAGATAGGGCTGACCCCACGCGGCCCCGGCATTGTTGATCAGGATATCGAGCCGGGTCTCCCGCGCCTTCAGCTCGTTGGCAAGGCTGACCATCCCGTCCATCTGGGAAAGGTCGGCAGGGATGCCGATCACGCGATCGGCGCCGAATTCGTCGATCGTGTCCTGCATCTGATCGACCTTGCGCGCCGAGATGTAGACCCGCGCGCACCCGGCGGCAAGCAAGCCCTCGACAAACATCTTCCCGATCCCGCGGCTGCCGCCGGTGACCAACGCGATGCGCCCTTCGAGACTGAAAAGTGATTGAATGTCCATATCTTTAATACCCGCTCATTTCGGCTACGCGATTTGCGTGAAAATTGGCGTCGCCCAGAAATTCGGCCAAGGCGCGGTCGCGCTTCATGTAAAGGCCGATGTCATATTCGTCGGTCATACCGATGCCGCCGTGCATCTGCACGCCCTCCTGCACCGCAAGCCGCGCGGTTTTGGCGACCTTGGCCTTGGCGACAGAGATCATTAGATCGGCGCTGTCGGCACCAGCATCAAGCAACTGCTGCGCCTTGATTGTGACAGCTCGGGCAATCTCGACTTCGGAATAAAGATGGCTCGCGCGGTGTTGGAGCGCCTGAAACTCGCCGATGAGCTTGCCGAATTGTTTGCGCTGTCTGAGGTAATCGACAGTCATGTCCATCGCGCCGCGAGCAACGCCAACGCCTTCGGCCGCGGCGCCGACGCGGCCAGCCAGCAGCATGGCATCGAGCACCGCGCGACCACCATCGATTTCCCCGATCACCGCGTCGCCGTCGAGTTCGACGCCGTCGAATCTGGTGTGCGTGGCCATCGCAGAATCGACCAGCCGCACCGCATCATGGCTCATGCCGCTGGCATCCTTGGGCACGGCAAACAGGGTGATGCCGTCGGCGTCCTCGTCCGAACCGGACGTGCGTGCGGCGACAACAATCATATTAGAGCTGCTGCCATGAATGACGAAGCTCTTGGAACCGGTCAGGCGGAAGCCGTTGCCCGACTTCTCGGCGCGGGTGGTGATACGCGAGGGACGATGTTTGGCGGTCTCGTCAATCGCCACGGCAAACACCGAATCACCCGTGATCAGGCCGGGGAGATAGCGATCCTTGAGGTCAGCCGAACCGTGCTTCAATGCAGTCGCGGCCAGCACCGACGAGGTGAGGAAGGGCGACGGGGTGAGGTTGCGGCCGATTTCTTCCAGCACGATCCCCGCCTCGACATGGCCCATGCCCAGCCCGCCGTCGTCTTCGTCCACCAGCATCGCGGTAAAGCCCATTTCGGCCATCTGCTTCCACAGCCCGTGGCCAAAGCCGTCCTTGCAATTGCGGTCCCGCCAGTGGCGAAGCTGTTTGGCGATATTGCCTTCCTCGGCGATAAAGCCGCGCGCGGTGTCGGCCAGCATCGCCTGATCGTCGTTATGATACAGGGGCATTGGGGTTCCTCTCCCGAAGTCTAGCGTCGTTCGGGCCGCTCCCGTCTGACGGAAGCGGCCCGTGAAGTCATTCGGCGCGGATCAGGCGCCGGGCAAATCAAGAATGCGCTTGGAAATCACGTTGAGCATGACTTCCGAGGTGCCGCCCTCGATCGAGTTGGCCTTGGTGCGCAGCCAGTTCCTCGCCGGCTTGCCGCCGCCGGTCTCCTCGCTTTCCCATTCCAGGCTGCGCGAGCCGCCGACCGCCATCATCAATTCATGGCGGCGCTTGTTCAGCTCGGTGCCGACATATTTCATCATGTTGGGCTGCGCAGGGTGCGCCTTGCCGACCTTGATCTCGTCAAGGAATTTCTCGCCCATGGCAGTATAGGCCAGCGCATCGACATCGAACATGGCGAGTTCGGCGCGCAGCATCGGATCAATCTCGTCGCCGAGCTTGGCCGCATGACGCTTCATCATCGCGCCGAACGCGGCGGTCCTGTCCCCGCCGCCTGCGCCCGAGATCATCTCGCGCTCGTGGCCGAGCAGGTACTTGGCCACGTCCCAGCCGCGATTGACCTCGCCGACATAGGCCGGGCAATCCTCGCCATAGGACTTGGGCACGCTCACATTGTCGAAGAAGGTTTCGCAGAAGGGCGAATTTCCGCTGATCAGCAGGATCGGCTTGGTCGTCACCCCGACGCTTGCCATGTCGAACAGCATGAAGGTGATACCCTTGTACTTGTCCTCCTTGTCGGTGCGGACAAGGCAGAAGATCCAGTCGGCCTGATCGGCATAGGATGTCCAGATCTTCTGGCCGTTGACGACCCAGTGATCGCCGTGATCCTCGCCAAAGGTCTGCAAGCTGACGAGGTCGCTGCCCGAACCGGGCTCGGAATAGCCCTGGCACCAACGGATCTCGCCGCGCGCGATTTCATTCAGGAAACGCTGCTTCTGCCCTTCGGTGCCGAAATGCAGGAGCGCGGGGCCAAGCATCCAGATGCCGAAGCTGCTGAGCGGCGGGCGCGCATTGATGCGGCTCATTTCCTCGCGCAGCACCTTGGCTTCGGCAGCCGAAAGGCCAGCGCCGCCATAGGCCTTGGGCCAGGCGGGCACGGTGTAGCCCTTGGCCAGACAGGCGTCGAACCACGCCTTTTGCGCATCATTCTTGAAGGTCGCGCGGCGGCCGCCCCAATAGACATCGTCTTCGTCGCGCACCGGCTCGCGCATTTCCGGCGGGCAGTTGGCTTCCAGCCACGCACGGGTATCGCTGCGGAATGTTTCCAGATCGGACATTATCCGATTCTCCTCTCGATCAAGCTCCCACTTGACGCTTACGTTACCGGCATTTGGACCGGCGCTGCAAGCGCTCTTCATCGGCGCCGCGATGCCGTAGCGTCAGCAGTGATGCGATTGACGGGCCGCGCAATCAGTCTAGGTTCGAAACCGAAAACGGGAGAGAGACATTGCCGGGAATCGCCGGGCTTGCTGCTGCAAGAGGCCGCTGCGCGTGAGCAGCGGTGCGGGTATCATTGCGGGCAAGCTGCCGATGCGGCTGAAGCTGGTTCAAGGCTTTGGCGCCGTCGCTTTCGGCGTAAAGGATAACGGCTTTTCGTTCTTCCTCCTGATTTTCTACAATCAGGTTCTGGGCATGGACGCGGCGCTGGTCAGCCTTGCGCTGCTGATCGCGTTGCTGGTCGATGCGGTGATCGATCCGATCCTCGGCAACCTTTCGGATCGTACATATACCCGCTGGGGTCGCCGCTTGCCGTGGCTTTATGCCGCGCCCATCCCGCTAGCCTTCGCGTGGATCCTGATGTGGAGCCCCCCCGCTGCCGAAGCGCCGAGTTTCGGCGGGCTCGTGCTGATAGCCATAGCCGTGCGCGTGCTGCTTTCGGCGTGCGAGGTCCCCTCGGTCAGCCTCGTGCCGGAAATCACCGCCGATTATGATGAACGCACCACCTTGTTTCGGTATCGGGCGCTGGGGGGCTGGATCGGCGGGCTGGGCATGATGGTGCTTGCCTACACCGTGTTCATGCCGGGGCCGGAAGGCTTGCTTCAGCGCGAGGGTTATTATGCTTTCGGCGTGTTCGGCGCGTTACTGATGGCGGTTTCGGTGATCGGTTCGGCCATAGGCCAGCATAGTCTGGTCGCCCGCCTGCCGGATACCAAGCCTGCGCCCTTCACGATCAAGGGCGCATTCGCCGAAATCCGCGAGGCATTTTCAGAACGCGCCTTCCTGATCTTTGCCGCCGGGGGTCTGGCCGCCTATGTGCATCAGGGGCTGAATTTCTCGATCACCAATTACATCAATCTGTTCGTTCTGCAGCTGACCCGAGGCCAGCTGATGTTCTTTCCGCTGGTCCTGTTTGGCGCGGTGGTGCTGATGTTCGTGACCATCGGCCCGCTGCACCGGCGGTTCGGCAAGGCGAAGGCCGCCGGACTTGGCATGATTGTCGGCACGGTGCTGGGCATGGTGCCTTACACGCTGCTGATTGTGGGGTTCTGGCCCGCGCCCGGCAGCGTGACCTCGGCGGCGATGTTCTTCTGCTTTGCCATGATCGCGACCGGGCTCGGCATCATCTCGTTGGTTTCGGCGACATCCATGATCGCCGAGATTGTCGAGGCATTCGAGGAACGCACCGGCAGGCGCGCGGAAGGATCGTTTTATTCGGGCAACTGGCTGGTGCAGAAATGCGCAACCGGTGCCGGGATCTTCCTTTCCGGCCAGATCATCGCCTTTTCACAGCTCGCCCCCGATGCCGTTCCCGGCAACGTGCCGCAAGGCGTGCTGACCAGCCTGCTGCTGTCCTATGGCAGCGCGATGCTGCTGCTGGCGGTAGTTTCTGCATGGTGGCTGGCGCGCTTTCCGATCACCCGCGAGGAGCATGAAGAGCGGGTCAACCGGCTGGCTGAACGCAGGACGCAGGCCAGCCGCGACGCCGCAGTGACGGCCCCCGATACGCCATTTCTGCCCGCTGACGGAGTGCCCGCGCCCCACAAATGAGAGCTTGGCGCGTGGCCTGCGCTCTGCCACGGTCACCCGCAGATTCGCCAAGGATTTGGTTGTTTTTAAGGACGAGAGAGGAATACTCCCCATGGATTTCGAACCCACCGAACGGCAGGTTTACTGGCGCGACCGCGTACGCGATTTCATCGAGGCGCATGTGCGGCCCAACATGGCGGTCTATGACCAGCAGGATCACGAAGGCGACCGCTGGAAAGTGCTGCCGATTGTCGAGGAAACCAAGGCCAAGGCCAAGGAAGCGGGCATCTGGAACCTGTTCATGCCGCCGCGCAACGACAGCCACCACCATGTCGATGATACCTTCGAATTTGAAGGGCCGGGTCTCACCAACCTTGAATATGCACTCTGCGCGGAAGAAATGGGCCGCGTCGGCTGGGCGAGTGAGGTCTTCAACTGCTCCGCGCCCGATACCGGCAACATGGAAGTGTTCCACCGTTACGGTACCCGCGAACAGAAGGAAGCCTGGCTGCGTCCGCTGATGAACGGCGAAGTCCGCTCCGCCTTTCTGATGACCGAGCCGTTCACCGCCTCGTCCGACGCCACCAATATCGAAACCCGGATCGAACGCGATGGCGATCACTATGTGATCAACGGGCGCAAGTGGTGGTCATCCGGCCTTGGCGATCCGCGTTGCAAGATCGCAATTCTGATGGGCAAGACCAATCCCGATGCCCAGCGCCATTCGCAGCAATCGCAGATCCTGATGCCGATCGACACCCCCGGCGTGAACATCCTGCGCCACCTGCCGGTGTTCGGTTATGACGATGCGCCGCACGGCCACATGGAAGTCGAGATGGTCGACGTCCGCGTGCCCGCCGAGAACATTTTGCTGGGCGAAGGGCGCGGGTTCGAGATCGCGCAAGGGCGTCTCGGGCCGGGCCGCATCCACCACTGCATGCGCACCATCGGCGCCGCTGAAGAGGCTCTGGAGAAGATGTGCCGCCGCCTGCAGGAGCGCGAAGCTTTCGGCAAGCCGGTCTACAAGCATTCGGTCTGGGAAGAGCGCGTAGCGCGTGCCCGCATCGATATCGATATGACCCGTCTGCTCTGCCTGAAAGCGGCGGACATGATGGACAAGGTCGGCAACAAGGCAGCCAAGCAGGAAATCGCCATGATCAAGGTGCAGGCCCCCAACATGGCGCTGCGGATCATCGATGATGCGATCCAGGCCCACGGCGGCGGCGGCGTGTCGGACGATTACGGCCTCGCCCGCTCTTACGCCAACCAGCGCACCCTGCGTCTGGCCGACGGACCGGACGAAGTCCATGCCCGCTCGATTGCGCATATGGAGTTCGCCAAGCACGCTCCGCGTCCCGGCCCCACGGCCAATGCCCTGCGCGGCGATCACGGGCGTGCGACCGAGCCGCAGAGCTTCAGCTCGGGCGACATGGGCGTGGCACGGTAAGCATCAGTCTCCCCTTCCGCTTTCGGGAGGGGGCGGGGGTGGGCATGGGCCCGCAAGGGCCCACTCCGCTGCGACTAGGACTTGCGAGACAAGCCCAAGTCTCGCTCCCCTCTCGCAGGGGGGAGGGGAAAGGAAAAAACATGGCAAAAGCCGCCATTCTTGAAGCACCCGGCGAGGGACTCAAAATCGCCGACGTTACCTACGCCGAGCCAAGCCCGCATGAGGTGCTGATCGACACCAAGGCCTGCGGGCTGTGCCATTCGGACCTGCACTTCATCGACGGGCACTACCCTCACGCCCTGCCCTGCATTCCGGGGCATGAGGCAGCAGGCATCGTCCGCGCAGTCGGCAGTGAGGTGCGCACGGTGAAGCCGGGAGATCACGTTGTTTCCTGCCTCAGCGCCTTCTGCGGGCATTGCGAATTCTGCGTCACCGGCCGGATGGCGCTGTGCCTTGGCGGCGACACCCGCCGCACCAAGGGAGAGGCGCCGCGTATCGCTTTCACCGATGGTGCGCCGGTTGCGCAGATGCTCAACCTGTCGGCCCTGTCCGAACAAATGTTGATCCACGAACACGCCTGCGTGTCCATCGACAAGGCCATGCCATTCGACCGCGCCGCCCTACTCGGCTGCGCGGTGACCACCGGGGCGGGAACCATCTTCAACGCATGCAAGGTTACGCCGGGTGAAACCGTGCTGGTGGTCGGCTGCGGCGGAGTGGGCCTAGCAGCCATCAACGCCGCGAAAATCGCCGGCGCAGCGAAGATCATCGCCGCCGATCCGCTCCCGGAAAAGCGCGAATTGGCCAAGGTGCTGGGCGCGACCCACACGGTCGATGCCCTTGCCGAAGACGCCGCCGGGCAGATCATCGCGATCTCTGGCGGCGGCGTTGACTGGGGCATCGAGGCGGTAGGCCGGCAGGCCTCCGCCGATCTGGCAGTCGCTTCGCTGAAGCGCGGCGGAACCGCGGTGATCCTCGGCATGATGCCCCTCGATTGCAAGGTCGGGCTCGGCGCGATGGACCTGCTCGGTGGCAAGAAGCTGATGGGTGCGATCATGGGGATGAACCACTTCCCGGTCGACCTGCCGCGCCTCGTCGATTTCTACCTGCGCGGGCTACTCGACCTCGACACGATCATCGCCGAGCGGATTTCGCTGGAAGAGGTCAACGAAGGCTTCAACACAATGCGCGCCGGACATTCCGCGCGCACGGTGGTGGTGTTCGACTGATGACTGACGCGCCAAACATCGATTTCGACAAGGAAATGGTCGGTACGGTCGCTGTCCCCGAGAAAGACGCGCTCGATCTGGACGCGCTGACCCGCTGGTTCACAGCCAACGTCGAAGGCTTCGAAGGCCCGATCAGCTACACCAAGTTCAAGGGGGGTCAATCCAATCCGACATACCGGATCGACACGCCGGGGACGTCCTACGTGCTGCGCCGCCAACCATTCGGAAAGCTGCTCCCCAGTGCTCATGCGGTCGACCGCGAATATGCCGCGATGACAGGTCTGTTCCCGACCGGCTTCCCCGTGCCGCGCACCTATGGGCTGTGCGAAGACCCGGACATCATCGGATCGAAATTCTTCGTGATGAGCATGGCCGATGGCCGCTCACTGTGGAACGGCGCGCTGCCCGGCCTCGAGCCGGACGAGCGCCGCGAACATTATCACGCACTGATCGATACGATGGCCGATCTGCATCTGAACCAGCCCGACCGCATCGGCATGGGCGATTACGGCAAGCCCACCGATTACTGCGCGCGCCAGATCGCCCGCTGGTCGAAACAGTACAAGCTCTCCGAAACCGAGTTGATGCCGGAAATGGAGCGGCTGATCGAATGGCTGCCACAGACAATCCCGCCGCAGCACGGTTCATCCGTGGTGCATGGCGATTACCGCCTCGACAATGTGATCTTCCACAAAACCGAAGCCCGCATCATCGCGGTGCTTGATTGGGAGCTATCGACGCTCGGCGATCCGATTGCCGATTTCAGCTACCTGATGCTCAACTGGTTCCAGCCCGCCGATGGGCGCGCAGGGCTGATGGGGCTGGATCTCGAAGCACTGGGCATCCCCACAGTCGAGGAGGCGGTCGAACGTTACGTCGCACGCACCGGCTATCCCGTCCCTCCGATGGACTGGTATTTTGCCTATAACCTGTTCCGCCTCGCCGGGATCATGCAAGGCATCAAAAAGCGCGTGATCGATGGCACCGCGTCATCCGCCCACGCACAAGCCATGAGCGAGCGGGTGCGCCCCTTGGCCGAACGAGCCTACCAGTTCGCGCTGGCAGCGGGGATGGATTCCTAAGTTTTCCTGCGCCTCTGCGGGCGTGCATCCTCGCCGCGTTTCGCGCGGGCGCGCGGGCACCTGCGGGCCGTGTTCTTGGTGTCCTACCCCTTCGCTACTTGAGGGTGCTCGCGCTGGCGATCCCGCGGGGCCGCTCGTGTAACGCTTGCCGAGTGTCTCCGGCACCGCTAGCAGCGCGCAAACGTTAAATCGCGCCGGAGAATGCCATGAGTGACAAGCTGATCGCCACCATCGAGGACGCATGGGAAAACCGTGCCGACCTCACTTCGACGAGCGATCTGCGTCACGCGGTGAGCGATGCTCTTGTCCTGCTCGACAGCGGTCAGGCGCGCGTCGCCGAACCGGATGGGAACGGCGGCTGGACAGTGAATCAGTGGCTCAAGAAGGCGGTGCTGCTGAGCTTCCGTCTTAATGACAACCGGGTGATGGATCATGCTGCGGCCGGCGAGTCCGCCTATGACAAGGTGCCGCTAAAATTCGCTGGCTGGGGCGAAAGCCGCTTTCGCGAGGCGGGTTTCCGGGCCGTTCCTGGCGCGATCGTGCGGCGCGGCAGCTTTATCGGCAAGGGTGCAGTGCTGATGCCGAGCTTCATCAATATCGGCGCTTACGTCGGCGAAAACTCGATGATAGACACGTGGGCGACTGTCGGTTCCTGCGCGCAGATCGGCGCGAACGTCCATATTTCGGGCGGAGCCGGCATCGGCGGGGTGCTCGAACCGCTCCAGGCCGAGCCCGTGGTGATCGGTGACGGCGCATTCATCGGCGCACGTTCGGAAGTCGCCGAGGGCGTCCGCGTGGGCGAAGGTGCGGTGCTTTCCATGGGCGTCTATCTCGGCGCGTCGACCAAGATCGTGAACCGCGAAACCGGCCAGATTCATCGCGGCGAAGTGCCGCCCTATGCTGTCGTCGTCCCCGGTTCGCTGCCCGGCAAGCCCCTGCCCGATGGTTCGCCCGGCCCCAGCCTCTATTGCGCGGTGATCGTCAAGACGGTGGACGCGCAGACCCGCTCGAAGACCGGAATCAACGAACTGCTCAGGGACTGATCCGGAACATCCCTGCTTGCCCTCCGTTGGTTGGGAAAGAAAAGGAAGGATCATGACCGACCCCGAGAAGCCTGTCCGTATTGAAGACAATGATGCCCGTGCCGGACGTACACCTGGCGTTGTGCGATATGTACTTGCTATCAGCCTGCTGCTGGCCATCATCGCCATGAGCGTGATCTGGATCATTCCGACCCTTTCGGGTTGATCAACCGGCCTTTCCCGGGGACGCGATCAGCGTTTCGATTGGCGGCTCAGTGCGAACGCTCGCGGCGTAGGCTTCTGCTGCGCGCATGACGCGCAAGGCGTTGCGGCTCGCGATCATCTCCAGCTCCGCCTGCGAATAGCCGCGCCGGGCCAGCTCGGCGAAGAGTTCCGGATATCCGCGCACATCCTCGAAGCCGACGGGGCCTGAGGGCATTCCGTCAAAATCGCCGCCGATACCGATCGATTCTACGCCGGCCACTTCGCGGATGTGGTCGATATGGTCGGCCATGTGCTGAACCGTCGTGACGGGTTCAGGATTAGCTTCGTCCCAAGCCGCCATCGCCGTTTTGACCATATCCGGCTGTCCCTGAAACAGCGCCCTTTGCCGCGCCTGTTCGGCGTCGCGTCGGGCGGACCACTGACGGCGATCTTCGTTAAGGAACCCGGGCAGCGCCACGACCATCACGATTCCGCCATTATAGGGAAGCCGCCTGAGCACTGTGTCCGGCACATTGCGCGGATGGCCGTTGATGGCGCGCGCGCCCGAATGGCTGAAGATCACCGGCGCCCGCGCCACGTCGAGCGCATCGAGCATCGTCGCCTCGCTGACATGGGAGAGATCGACCAGCATCCCCAGCCTGTTCATCTCGCGCACCACATCCTTGCCGAAGTCGCTGAGGCCGCCGTGCATCGGGACATCGGTCGCGGCATCGGCCCAAGGGGTGTTGCTGTTATGGGTAAGGGTCATGTAGCGGGCGCCGAGCGCATGAAGCTGGCGCAGCACGGCAAGGCTCGAACCGATCGAATGGCCGCCCTCCATGCCAAGCAGCGAGGCGACCTTGCCTTCGGCTATCGCGCTTTCGACCTCGTCGGCGGTTTCGGCATAGCGCAGGCCTTGCGGATAGCGCGCGATCAGACGCTTGGTAACGTCGATCTGTTCGACCACCTGCTGCACCGCCTCGGCCTCATCGGGGTTGGAGGGGACATAGACCGACCAGAATTGCGCCCCCACCTTGCCTTCGGCCAGACGCACAAGATCGGTATGCAGTGCGCGCCCTTGGGGATGGCTCTCGCCGGTGCTGGTGGTGTCCTCGAAATCGAAATCATTGATCTGGTTCGCACGCCTCGATCGCAGCTGGTTGGGAACGTCGTTATGCCCGTCGAAGACGGGCGCGGCCTCCAGCGCGGCATTGGCGGTCGCAACCGCAGGATCGACAACGGTGTCCTGCGCGGCGAGCGGGCCGGCCAGCAGCAAACTAGCCGCAAGAGCGGTAAGCGAAGGCACGAAAAGTTGCATGGGGCAGGTTCCCGAAGCTAGAGCGCCCGCACCCGGGAAGTCGGGGGCAGGCAAGGACATCACGAATGGATGATAGCGCGCACCGGCTGATCGAACAATTGGGCCTGACCGCCCATCCCGAAGGCGGTTGGTATCGCGAGACATGGCGCGGGGCGGCCATAGCTGCGCGACAAGGCGAAGGCGCTGCCGAAGGACGGGCGAGCGGGACGGCGATCATCTTTCTGCTGCAAGCAGGCGAGGCTTCGCATTGGCACACGGTCGATGCCGCTGAGTTGTGGTTTTGGCAGGCGGGCGATCCGCTCGAATTGCGGCTTGCGGCAAGCGATGAAGGTCCGTTGCGCTCGATCATCCTCGGCAACGATGTTGTGGCAGGCCAACGATTACAGGGAATGGTCGCGCCCGGCGAATGGCAGGCCGCACGACCTGCGGGCGAACCACGATACGGGTACAGTCTTGTTTCGTGCGTGGTGGTGCCGGGCTTTGATTTCGCCGGTTTCACCCTCGCCCCACCGGGCTGGGAACCGGGCGCTTGATCCGCCTCGCGCTGCGCTGGCTGCTGGCGGCGTTCTATGCCTTGGCCGGCATGATCCACCTGCTCCGGCCCGATCCGTTTCTCGCGATCATGCCGCCGTTCGTCCCGGCACCGGAGGCGGTGGTGCTGTGGACGGGGATAGCGGAGATTTCCGGGGCGATCGGGTTGGTGCAGCCTTTTTCGGTGCCCCTGCGGCGGTGGGCGGGCTGGGGTCTGGCGCTTTATGCGCTGTGTGTGTGGCCGGCCAATATCAATCACTTCATCATCGACATGGCACGCGATGACGGCGGTCTGGGCCTTGCTTATCACGTGCCCCGCATGTTCGCTCAGCCCGCGATCATCTGGCTGGCGCTATGGGCGGGCGAATGCATCGGCGCGCGGAGACTTGGGCCGTGAACACAGCCGCCGAAGCGATTCTCGCGGTTCTCGATGAACGGGCTCCGGGTACGACGATCTGCCCAGGCGAAGCCGCACGCCGTCTCGCCGGGCCGGATGGCAATTGGTGCGGCAAAACGGAAGCGGTTCACGCAGCCGGCGACACCCTTTCCCAACAGGGCGCGGTTACCCTGTCATGGCAGGGTATGACCATGCAAAAGCGGCGCGGACCCTGTCGGATCGCGCGCCGCTGATGTTTGCCAATGACACAGGCACCGCAAGGGTGCTTGGCCGATTAGCTGAGGTGCTTCGAGACCGCAGCGGTCATCTTGAACATCGAGATCTGGTCCTTGCCGATCACGGCGCCAAGCTTGGCATCGGGATTGATCTGACGCTTGTCCTTGCTGTCCTGCAGGCCATTGGCCTTGATGTATTCCCACACCTTCGAGGTGACCTGAGCGCGGGTCATCGGACCCTTGCCGATCACCGCTTCGAGTTCACCGGAAAGTTGCACCGGCTTCTGCAGTGCGTTGGTTGTGCCAGCCATCATCTACTCCCTTGTCTTCAGTGGCAGGTAAATCAGATATCATCGTCTTCCCAGCCCGCATCATCCCCCGCGCCGCCGGTAAAGGTGGCGTGGAGCACTGCGCAGGCCGTAATCGTCCCTTGCAATGATGCGAGCAGTTCCGCCCGGCTCGCGCCCGGCATCAGCACGAGCGGCAGGTCGGTAGCGAAAATCTGGAACAGGTAATGCCGTGTCTCGCCCTGCGGCGGGTCGGGCAGCAGCCATTCGGAATTGCCGAAAGCGTTCTTGCCTGTGCGCGGCGGAACCTCGCCTTCGAGCAGCTTGCCACGCTGGGGGGCAAGCCCCCACACCAGCCAGTGACAGGCCGGATCGCCGGCGTTGGCAGAGGCTTCCTCGACCACGATCACCAGTTCTTGCGAACCCGGCGGCGGCGCGCTCCATTCAAGTGGGGGGGCGACGGCGTCCTCTTCCCCGGCGGTGAAGCTCGGATCGAGCTGATCGCCAGCGCGGAATGCCGGACTGGTCAGCGCAAAACCGGCACGCCCCATGGCTTCGGCAGAGCCGAGAGCCGCCACCGCAAGGCCAGGATGGCGGGCGGACACGGGTATATGCGGAGCAAGCCAGGCCGGTAAATCAGTCATGATTCTGTCGTTTCATTCCCTCGGTGCTAGTCCCTTCGGCGGCGAGAAACGAGGCTTGCACAAGAGGTTTTCGCCGGATTCTGAGGAAAACCCTGCAAATGCAGGCAAAAACGCCACAGGTGTGGCTTTTTTCAACAGTCGGCACGCAGGTTCTTGCCCCGGCGAGCGAGAAAATGCATCCCTGCCACCGTTCCGGAAGACGTCCGGTGCCACCACCGATACCGATCCTCCCGGAGTCGCGTCCAGCCATGACCATCGCCCGCACTGCCATCAGCATCGCCCTTGTCACCGCGCTGGCGGCCTGTGGCGGGGGTGGTTCCTCGAGCGCACCGCCGATCGCCGGCGGGCCTTCTCCGACGCCAGCGCCGACGCCGGCACCGACCAGTTCCGCCTGTAGTGTGCGCGCGCAGCAGGATTTTGCGGATGACGTGCTGAATGAATGGTACCTGTTCCCCAACCTGCTGGCCAACGCCAATCCGGCCTCGTTCAATGACCTCCAGACCTATCTCGACGCGCGCGTCGCCCCTGCCCGGGCGCAGAACCGCGACCGTTTCTTCACCTTCGCCACCTCGATCGCCGAGGAAAACGCACTGATCAATTCGGGCGCGAGCGCCGGATTCGGTATCCGCCTGTTTTACGATACCGCAAACAATCGCGTGTTCGTCGTCGAGGCTTTCGAAAGCGGCAACGGCTTTGCCGCCGGGCTTGATCGCGGCAGCGAAATTACCGCGATCGGCACCACCAGCAGCAACCTGCAAACCGTCGCCGGCCTGATGGCGGACGGTGGGCCGCAGGCGGTGGTCAACGCGCTGGGTCCGAGCACGGCGGGCACGGCGCGCGTTCTACGTTTCGTTCAGCCTGACGGGGCGACGATCGAGAGCAGCATCACCAAGACTGACTTTGCGCTCGATCCGCTGTCGGACCGGTATGGCGCGCTGGTGCTCGAAGACGGGGGCAAGCGGGTCGGTTATCTTAATCTCAGGACGTTCATCATTGCCAATGCCAGCGATCAGCTGCGCGCGGCCTTTGGCCAGTTCGGTGCGCAGGGCGTGACCGAGCTGATCATCGATCTGCGCTATAATGGCGGCGGACTGGTGGATGTCGCCGACGTGATGGGCGATCTGATGGGATCGGGCCGGGTCGGAGATGTGTGGAGCCGGACCGTGCTGCGCGAGTCGAAGGCAGCGGAAAACGAGACCCAGCTGCTGCGCAACGAGGTCAATGCCATCGCACCCACCCGTATCGCCTTCATTACCACCGATGCCAGCGCCTCGGCGAGCGAACTGGTACCCAATTCGATGATCCCCTATCTCGGCGACAATCTCGCGTTGGTCGGGGAAAATACTTTCGGCAAGCCGGTCGGCCAGATCGGCTTCGATCTCGAGGCCTGCGATCTGCGGGTGCGCGCGGTCGCTTTCCAGACGGTAAACGCGGACGACCAAGGCGAATATTTCACCGGGTTGGCCAGTGTCGTGCCGAATACCTGCCGCGCCGGCGACGATATCACCCGCCCGCTCGGCGACCCGCAGGAGGCCTCGATCGCAGCGGCGCTCGACTTCCTCGGCGGGCGATCCTGCACCCCGATCGCGGCGGCAGGGGCGGATGCTGCCGCCGACGGCGGAGCCAACCAGTCACAGCGCCAGCGGTGGGGACTCGACCTGCCCGAGCGCCGGATGCTGCGCCCACAAAGGCCCAATGCCGCGCAGTTCGAGATTCCGGGACTGTTCTGACCGGGCTATGTCAACACACGTTGGTCGCTAAAGCTCTTGGGGCACCGTCTCGAAACCGGGAATGTCGCCCAGGTCGACCCAGTCCTGCTTGCTTTTGGTGTAGCAATGGAACGCGGGCTTCAGGATGCTCGTATCGTCCAGCGTCCCGGCCTTGATGAACAGCATCCCTGGCGGGGTTTCGACCCGGGTGAACACCGGCGATCCGCAGGTCCCGCAAAATTGCCGCCGTACCGTCGCCCCACTGTCGCCAGTGTCGTTGTAGGTAGTAAGCTCGCCTTCGCACGACACTGCCGCTTCGGGCACGCCGATGATTACCGAAAGGCTGCTGCCCGCCTGGCGCTGGCAATTCTTGCAATGGCAGGTCACGCATAGCAGCGGATCGCCCTGGCAAGCGTAGCGTACCTTGCCGCACAGGCAGCCTCCGGTCATGGTCATGGCTTGTCCCCCCGTATTCCGCCCGCCGTATCAGGGCGCCTCATCGCCGGTGAACGGCTGACCGGTGGTATACCCGCAGCCCATCAATGTCTCCCCGCCCAAAGCGATAGTGGCGACGAAGGGGAACGTGCGATTGCTCATCCCGTCGCTGCAATCGCCCGGCGTCAGCGTGGCGTTGAAGGGCTGATCGTTGAGCGTGCCGGAAAAACCCAGTCCGTTGTTTCCCGCAAAACGGGTGATGGCAAAACGCGTGCCGCCGGGGTTCCCCGGTGTCATCCACACCGCCTCGCCTTCAGCGATCCGAACATTCCAGAAAGGTTCGGTGCCAGCAAGCGTGACGACCTCTTCGGGCGCCACGGCATCGAAGGTGCTGCCGTCAGGATCGATCGCGTCATTGCCCGACGAGCAGGCCACAGGCAACAGCAGGGCCAGCAGCACACAGCGGTGCGAAAGACAAAGGCGGGCGGGCATGGCAGAACTCCTGTCAGGGAGAATTCTAGACCGGTCCCCTGCCGATGGCAAAGGGCCGATAGCAAAGGGCGGACCCCGCCATCGCGAGATCCGCCCCCGTAATCACTTCAGCGCAATTGCGCTTATTGCGGCATAAGGACCGTATCGATCACGTGGATCAAGCCGTTGGACGCTTCCACATCGGTGTCCGTCACGCGGGCCATGTTGCCGGTTGCATCGGTCAGCACAACGCCGCCGTCAGCGATCGTCGCGGTCAGGTTGCCGCCGCCGACAGTGGTGACTGTGTAGCCGCCTTCACCCGCCTCGGTAATCGCGGTGGTCAACGTCTCCGCGTCAACCGTTCCTTCGACCACGTGGTAGGTGAGGATCGACTTGAGGGTTTCAGTATCCTCGGTGGTCAGTTCTTCCACCGTGCCTTCGGGCAGCTTGCCAAAGGCATCATTTGTCGGAGCAAAGACCGTGAATGGCCCGGGGCCTGACAGCGTCTCGCCCAATTCCGCAGCGGTTACTGCGGCGACCAGCGTCGAGAAGGTTTCATCGCCTTGCGCGACTTCAACGATGTTGCCGGCCGCGGTGGCATCTTCAGTCATGGCGGTTTCGTCGGCCGCGGTTTCATCGGTGGGGGTTTCGCTGGCACAGGCGACGAGCGCCAATGCAGCGGCCGATGCGAGAGTGAAATGAACGATTTTCATGCAGATAATCCCTGGTTGCGCCCGAAGGCCGTGGTCTGCGCTGACAAAAAATCCATCAGCAACACGAGGGCGTAGCTCCACGACGGAGCCGCCCTACCACACTCCGAATGATCGGCAGCGCCCGATGTTCCGATCTTTCGCGACCTTCTGGTGCCTGGCGGTACGATCGAACCGGAACTTTGACCGGATCACGGGGTTGCTTGCGCCATGGACTGGACCCCGACCCGTGCGCGCGGCCTTGCGCGTCTCGCCGAATTTCTTCCCGCAGCAGGCCGCTCCTATACCGAGCGGCGCAACCATGACGACGGACCTGCCAGCGAGGGGCGGAGCAATGTTTCGCAGCTATCGCCCTGGCTCCACGCGGGACTGCTGAGCGAAGCCGAGGTGCTCGAATCAGTACTGGCACATCACAGCCCGCGCGCAGCCGAAAAGTTTGTCGCAGAAGTGTTCTGGCGGATCTATTTCAAGGGCTATCTCGAACAACGGCCTTCGGTCTGGGCAAGCTTTTGCGAAAGCCGGGACTCGGCGCTGGCCGCGCTTGCGGGGAATGCAGGGAAACGCACAGCTTACGCCGAGGCGACTGAGGGAAAGACTGGAATCCAAGCCTTCGATACCTGGACGCGCGAGCTGGTCACGACCGGCTACCTCCATAACCATGCGCGGATGTGGTTTGCGAGCATCTGGATCTTCACCCTACGGCTTGACTGGCACCTGGGCGCGGATTTCTTTCTGCGGCACCTGATGGATGGCGATGCTGCCTCGAACACGCTATCGTGGCGCTGGGTCGCGGGGCTGCACACAAAGGGCAAGCACTATCTTGCGCGGGCCGATAACATTGCCCGCTACACCGGTGAACGCGAGTCCGGCCCGCTCAGCGCCGAAGGGTTGGCCCAGGATGCCGAGCCGTTGCAGGAGCCGGTCGAACACCCCCGCCGCTTGCCCGATCTGCCGGCGCGTCTCGCGCCGCGCGACCTCACGCAACCTTTCGCCCTGCTACTGCACGACGAGGCGGTGCATCACAGGCCGCTTGCATTGCCCGCGAGGCCCGTATTGGTGATCGGTGCGAGCCGCGCCCAAACCCGCTCGCCCGGTATGATCGGCGCGCCTGCTGCCCGTTTCACGCAGGGTGCCATGGCCAGCGGCTTGGCCGAGGCTACCGAGGCATTCGGTTGTCCGGCGGTCGAGTGGCACGCGGGCGAACCGCTGGAACCACTGCTTTCGCAAGCCGGAGCCGAGCGCCTTGTCGTGCCTTATCTGCCGGCAGGTTGGACCCGCGACGCAGTGTCACCCGGGATTAGCGCGCTCGCAAGGCAGAACCGCGTGATTACCTTGCTGGGCGAACTCGATCGGGCCACGTGGCCTTTTTCCAAAGCCGGATTTTTCGGCGTCGGCAAGCAGATCGACGCGCTGCTGGGGGAATGCGGGATCGGGGGCGGATGAGGCCCCCGAAAGGGTCAGATGGTCTTGTCGGGTGACGGATCGTGACGGTGGCGTTCGGCCTTGCCGAACACCCGTTCCAGCCGCTCGGCCATGGTGTTTGCGGCAATCCGTGCTGCCGCATCGACCTCGGCTGCCTTGCCCGTCACGCTGATCGGACGTCCGCCGCGCGGGCGCGCCTCGATCGTGCAGTGCTTGTCGTCGCCGCCATGCTTGCGCCCGTTCACGTCGGTCACGTGGACCTCGATCCGGGTCAGACGATCCTCGAACCGTGCCAGCCGGTGACGCACCTGTTCTTCGATCCGCTCAGCCACGTTCTCCGTTCCCATCACCGAGCTATCGGTATTGAACTGGAATTGCATGGTCATGGGGCTCTTCTCCTGTCCGAATTATGCTTTTGTTGATGCAGACAGTATGGAGAGGAGGGGGCGGGGTTTCCACCCCAAAATGCGAAGCGTTTCAGCTTTCGGAATGTTCGATTTCTTCGGCCCGGGCAGCTTCTTCGGCTTCATCGGCTTCGGCAGCGCGCTTGTCGGCGCGCACCTGTTCGGTTTTCGCGCGCTGCACTGCAGTCTTGCGCGCCTGTTCGGCAAGGCCCCGCCAAGTCTTTTCCGATCGCAGCTCGCGCTCGCGGACATTGTCCAGCGTCGCCGCGTCGGCGAGCGCCGCCGCTTCGTCGGCGCGTTCGCAATAGAATTCGTAGGTCTGGGCCATAGGGAGGTATCCTGCCGGGAGAAGGGAAGGGCGGGAAGTCTGAAGGCGGCCGGGATGCGCTGAAAGCACCCCGGCCCCCGGTATTCGGTCAGTCAGCCGTCGAAAGGTTCACGGCGCTTTCCTTGCCGTTACGGCCGCGCTCGAGTTCGAAGTTCAGGCGCTGGTCCTTTTCGAGGCTGTGCATGCCCGCTGCCTGCACGGCAGTGATATGCACAAAGCTGTCGGACGAACCATCATCCGGCTGGATGAAGCCATAGCCCTTGTCGGCGTTGAAGAACTTTACGGTTCCGGTCTTGCTCATGCGATGTTCCTTTCAAGAACAATCAAGTAACCCACCGCACCGTGCGGCAGGGAAGTGCGTCAAATCGTCCGATGAAAGGAAGTCGTCGTCTGGTTTACGCCGGGGCCGGTGGGTGATCATCCGATCAGGTCCGATGGCAAGCGGCGGAGCGCAAATTTCGAAGTCCGTCGCAAATTTCGACGTCAGCGGCACAGCGTATAACACACAAGCAGCCGTTCTCCTAATTGTGCCGCCCAGCTTGGCGGTCACGCTCGGCCAGCGCCTGCGCAAGATCGGTGTAGCGATAGGGGCCGACGCAATATTCGCGCACGATCCGGCTGGTGATCCCGTCGGGCAGTGCGCCAGCAAAAGTGTCGAGCGCGCCGCCTTCGTTTTCCCATGCGCGCATTTCGGCCAGGCGGATGGCCGGGGCTGCGCCGGAGCCGACGGCCTTGCGATCAACCATGAGAAGCCGCCGGGCCGCGCTCGCCGGCGACGAAGGCCGGGCCGGTCACATCCGCGCCGGAATCTTCGCGCAGGTGACGGATCCGCGCGGCAAACAGCGTGACATCGGCGGCGAATTCATCGCGGCGGATCGCATCGCCCGCGCGGCTCGCGCCCATCTTGGCGACCTGATGCGCGTATAGCAGCTGATTGAGGTCCATGATGCGGGTGTCCTTGCGTTGGGTGAAGCGGCGCGTTGGGCAAAGCGGAAGGCGGCGGCGGGAAGGCGATCAACGGGGCCTCCGGACGGATCCGAAGGCCCCGATTCCGGGCGGGGGCGGAATTAGCCCTGCTGTTTCGCGCCGCTGTCACCGGAGCCCTGCTCCATCTGCAGATTGATGGCATGCGCCTGGCCGCCATCGACCTGCCGGGTGTCATAGCCGAAACGCTGGTCGGCGCTGGGCACCTGTCCCTGCTGCTGCAGGTCGGACTTGTTGAACGGCAGGGCATCGCCGCCCTTGTCCGGCGTGATCATCCCGGCACCCTTGCCAGAGTCATAGGACTTGATCTTGCCATAATGGGTCATAGTGAATTCCCTTCTGTTTCCGCACGGACGACCAGTATCGGCTGCCTGGGTGCGAGGCCAAAAGACGGAATAGAAGAATGGGCAATTGTATCCGTTGCAACACAATTCTTTTTCGACTGGTAGCCTTTTGGATATGGAGATAATAATACAGATTACAATGTCTGTATTTTTATTGAACTATTATTTCATAATGACTTGACTTCACGATGGAAGCGACCGAAGGACATGGTCGGGCATTTCGTCCGTCAGGAACATATCATGGCCAAGGGCCAACAGAAAAAGAGCCGCGAAGCGCGCAAGCCCAAGAAGGACAGCGGGCCGAAACCCAATGCCAGCCAGCCCAGCGTCAAGCCCGGCGGGATCAAGGGGCTGGAGAACATGAAGAACGCCTGATCCGACGCGCTGCCCCGCAGCGACGGTGGAGGAATGCGCCGCAACGCCCGGCTGGCCTCAAGCAGCGAAGCGATAGGCCGGCAAGAGCCCCGCCCCGCCTCAAGCAGCGAAGCGATAGGCCGGCATGAGCGAGGTTTTCGCGCGCCGGAATGGCGCGTGGACCATCAGATCACTTGACAGACTTGACACCCTGTCAAGCATCGCTCTCCCATCCATGTTCCTGTAATGCAGCCATTAATTCATCATCATCCATGCTTGACGGACAAGGGACGCCCCCTTTTTCCGGAATGCTGGAATAGCAGCGCTGCAAGGCTTCCAGCTCGCCCGGGTCTTCGGGGTCAAGCGCGCCGGTTGCCACCGCCTCGCCCGCTTCGAGCTTCGCCAACAGCGCCTCGAAATCGCGCGCGTGGCGTTCGGCCATCGGCCCCAGCCGCCCGAAGGCAGGATTGCCGCCCATCGTGAAGCGCGACAACAGCGCCACCGTCAGCCGTTCATCGAAGCGGCGGTAGGCACCGACCTGTTCGCCCTGGAAGAACACCGGCACCTCCACCCCGTTGAGCGCCCGTTCGAGCGCGGTGTGAGCGAGCACATCATAGGAATGGTGAAACGCCACCTCCCACGCCAGATCGAAGGGCTGCCCCTTGAGGCGCGAGCGCAGCTGATAGGCCGATTGCCGACTCATGCCCACCGACCGCGCAGCTTCCGAAACGGAGTGCGAGGCAGACAGCGCGCGCAGGAAAGCGGCCTGTCTGGCCAGCGTCCAGCCGTTGCCGCGCTGCGGCTTGGTGGGGGTGCGGGGTGCGGGCGGGGTTGCAGGAACGGCGCGAAGATTGCCGCGCCGGGGGATGCGGGGGGTGCGGGACTGGGTCATGCGCAAAGGATGACCCAGGATGGGGTGAGTAGGAAAGGGGGCGCGCGCCATTTACCGCGCCCGCCCCGCGCGGCTAGGCTGGCGCGATGTCACCCGTCACCATCCTGATCGACGCCGATGCCTGCCCGGTAAAAGACGAGATCTACCGCGTCGCCGAGCGGTACCGCGCCGAAGTGCGCGTGGTCAGCAACGCCCCTTTCCGCATCCCCGGCAGCCCGCGGGTAAAGCGCGTGGTGGTGTCGGACAGCTTCGACGCGGCGGATGACTGGATCGCCGAGGCCGCCGAGGCGCTGCCCCAGAACAGGTGCGTGGTCATCACCGGCGACATCCTGCTCGCCGACCGCTGCCTGAAGGCGGGCGCAAAAGTGCTGAAACACAATGGCGAGGAATTCAGCCCCGCCAGCATCGGCGGCGCGATCGCGACCCGCGCCATCATGGCGGATTTGCGCGCGGGGATGGACGGGGTCGGGGGTGGCCCCGCGCCGTTCGGGAAGGCGGATCGCTCGCGGTTCCTGCAGGCGCTGGACCGGGTGCTGGTGGGGATGGGGCGGGGCTAGGGTTCTGGTTCGAGCGCGCCCCGCAGCCGCGCGTTAAGGGAATGGCCAGAGGTTCGCGCTATCGCCCCGGTGCGATGCAGCCCCCTTCCGCCCTTCCCGTTCCGGCCACGCCCCAACCCCCGGCGGCGCGGGCGGTGCGTGGGCGGGTGGTGCTCAATGGCGTGGCGGTCGTCGGCGGGTCGGTGCTGGCCTCGACCGGGTTCACCCACCTCGCCTTCACCTTTTTCGGCGATGCGCAATATGGCGCGACCATGCTGCTCGCCACGCTGATCCCGCTGGTGGTGGCGAGCATCGCCTATGGCTGGATCGCGCGCCTGACGCTGCGGCTGGAAACGTCGCGGGCCAAGCTTGAACATCTCGCCCATTCCGACGCGCTGACCGGGCTTGCCAATCGCCGCGCGGCGCTGATGGAACTGGAACAATGGGTGCGGGCCGGGGATCCGGTGGCGCTGGCGATTGCGGATATCGACCGGTTCAAGAGCATCAACGACCGGCTCGGCCATGAAGGCGGCGATGCCAGTCTGGTGCAGTTCGCCGCAATGCTGCGGCAGCTTGCGCCCCAGGGCTGGCTGGTGGCGCGCTTCGGCGGCGAGGAATTCCTGATCGCGGCGCGCGGGGCGTTGTTGCCGGGCTTTACGGGCATGATCGAGGAAATCCGCCAGACCGTGGCCGAAACCCCGCTGATCGTGCCGGCAGGCTCGCACAGCATGACCGCCAGCTTCGGTATCGCCGGACGGGCCGAGGGGGAGCCGGTGGGCAGGCTGATCGCGCGGGCCGACAAGGCGCTTTATGCCGCCAAGCAAGCGGGCCGTAACCGCACCGAACGGGCGGCCTGAGCGCGGGGGCCTGAGGCTTCAGCCGCCCTTGCGGATATCCTCTGCCAGCACCGCCACCGTCACGCCGAGCTGCTTTACCGTCATGACATTGTGCGCGCGGGTGCCGTCGGCTGACAGGGTGAGTTCCTGGCGCACCGGGAAGCTGCCTTTCATGGTGAACTCCAGCACCAGCCGGTTGCCTGTCGCGTGGCCGCGCACCGGGGTTATGGCGTCGGACAGGGTGCCTTCGTAACGGCCCGGCGCGACCTCTTCGAGCCGCCACTGGCGTTTGCGCGGCGGCTTGTCGCCTTCATGCACCACCTGATCGAGCACCAGCACACGGCGCGGCGGGATCGCCCAGTTGACGTCGCGGCTGACCTCCTCGACGATCCGCCCACGGCTTTCGACGCGGATGGGCACGGGATCGGAGAACGCCTTTTCGAGCAGGCCCGTCCCCTCGCTTGTCCCGGCGAAGAAAATGAAGGGATCGAAGCGCGGTGTCTCGGCGCGCGGCACGGGCGCGAAGCCCTCGGGCGTGCTGACACAGGCCGCGAGCATCAACGCCAGCGCGGGCAACAGCCCTGCGCGCAGGATCATTTCAGGAACCGCCCCGCATCCCAGCTCACCAGCAGCGCGCCGCGCAATTCGCCGGGCGCAAACCCCGTGGCAAGATCGCCGGGATAGAGGCTGTCGATATGCGCTTTCAATTCGGCATCGACATCGGTGCCGTGGCACACCGAACACGGCTGTTCCTGCATCGGGATGGCGGAGAGGAAATGCACTCTGGCCTCAGCGCCCTCGCCGGTCTGCACGATCTGGCGATTGGGCTTGCCCTCCACCAACGGCGCGGCGGCGAGCGCGGCGTAGGCTTCGCGCAAGTCATCGGGCACCCCGCCCGCCGGGTTGCGGTGCTTTTCGGCAATGCGGCTGACCTCGGCCCCGCTCGCCTCCGATTGTGCCGACGCGATGGCGGGGGCGGCCTGCTGGCACACCGAGACCCCGCCCTTGGGCCCGCCGTCGGCGATGGCCGCCTGAAGCTGGGCCTTGAGTTCGGCCTGAAAGCTCTGGGCAATCGGCGCCGAGGCGGCGATCACAGCGGCTTCATCGAGCGTGGGTGCTGGCGGCTCGGGCTCGCCCGCACACCCCGCCAGCGCCAGTACAACCAGTGCGGTCCATCGTTGCGTCATCATCGTCCGTCCCTCTTTCATGCGCGATCAATCGTGTTCGCGGCCCTCTGCGCCGACATAGAGCTGGCTGCCGATGTCGCGGAACTTGGCGCTCATTTCGGCCATGCCCTTCAGCGCGGCCTGACGGCTCGCCTCGGCGGTGTCCGCGCCCAGCTTTTCCGAGGCAAGGAAGCTTTCGGGGCTGCTGTTCTGCTTGGCGGCGAAGTCGCGCACGTCCTGGCTGATCTGCATCGAGCAGAATTTCGGCCCGCACATCGAGCAGAAATGCGCCGACTTCGCGCCTTCCGCAGGCAGGGTCTGGTCGTGATATTGCTCGGCGGTTTCGGGGTCGAGGCTGAGGTTGAACTGGTCGCGCCAGCGGAATTCGAACCGCGCCTTGCTCAAAGCATCGTCGCGCACCTGCGAGGCCGGGTGGCCTTTCGCCAGATCCGCCGCGTGGGCCGCCAGTTTATAGGTGATCACGCCGACCTTCACATCGTCGCGGTCGGGCAGGCCGAGATGCTCCTTGGGCGTGACGTAGCAGAGCATCGCGGTGCCATACCACCCGATCTGCGCCGCGCCGATGCCGCTGGTGATGTGGTCATAGCCCGGCGCGATATCGGTGACGAGCGGGCCGAGGGTGTAGAACGGCGCCTCGCCGCACACCTGCAGCTGCTTTTCCATGTTCTCCTTGATCTTGTGCATGGGCACGTGGCCCGGCCCTTCGATCATCACCTGCACATCCTGCGCCCAGGCGCGGTGGGTCAGTTCGCCCAAGGTGTAGAGTTCGGAGAATTGCGCCTCGTCATTGGCATCCGCGATGCTGCCGGGACGCAACCCGTCGCCGAGGCTGTAGGCGATGTCGTACGCCTTCATGATCTCGGTGATCTCGTCGAAATGCTCGTAGAGGAAGCTTTCCTTGTGGTGGGCAAGGCACCACTTGGCCATGATCGAGCCGCCGCGCGACACGATGCCGGTGACGCGCTTGGCCGCCATCGGGACATAGGCCAGCCGCACGCCCGCGTGGATGGTGAAGTAGTCAACGCCCTGTTCGGCCTGTTCGATCAGCGTGTCGCGGAAGATTTCCCAGGTCAGTTCCTCGGCCACGCCGCCGACCTTTTCGAGCGCCTGATAGATCGGCACGGTGCCGACCGGCACGGCCGAGTTGCGGATGATCCATTCGCGGGTGTCGTGGATGTTGCGCCCGGTGGACAAATCCATGATCGTGTCCGCGCCCCAGCGGGTCGCCCACACCATCTTGTCGACTTCCTGCGCCACGTTGGATGCCACGGCGGAATTGCCGATATTGGCGTTGATCTTGACCAGGAAATTGCGCCCGATCGCCATCGGTTCGCTTTCGGGGTGGTTGATGTTGTTGGGAATGATCGCGCGGCCCCGCGCAATCTCATCGCGCACGAATTCCGGCGTGATGATGGTCGGGATTTGCGCGCCCCAGCTCTGCCCGTCGCGCACCATGTCGGCAGCGATTTCGCGGCCCAGGTTCTCGCGCTCGGCGACATATTCCATTTCGGGCGTGATGATGCCTTGGCGGGCATAATGCATCTGGCTGACGTTCATCCCAGCCTTGGCGCGCAGGGGGCGCTTGGCTGATGCCGGAAACTGCGGGACGCCGCCGCTGCGGTCGGGGCCGAGCTGGCCGTTATCCTCGGGCTTGATCTCGCGCCCGTCATAAGCCTCGACATCGCCGCGCGCCATGATCCAGTCGCGGCGCAGCGGGGCAAGGCCTGCATTGATGTCGATATGGGCCTCAGGGTCGGTATAGGGGCCGGAGGTGTCGTAGACCCGCACCGAAGGCTCGCCGCCCTCAAGATCGATCTCGCGCATCGCAACACGGATGCCGGAGCCGGTGCGCGCGCCCACGTAAACCTTGCGGCTGCCGCGGATGGGGCCGGTGGTGACGCCGATTTCTACCGGGGAATTGATGTCGGCCATGTCTGCTCTCTCCTCACAGCGGATGGAGCGCGGGCGCATGGGTTCAAACGACCAGCCCACTCCCTCCGCCGATGCTAATCGGTTCAGGTTCGACGGGTCGTGGGGTGCTTACACCCACCTCTCAGCGCAAGCGCGCTCCCCGGGGATGGGTGACAACTAGAGGGTTTGGGACACGGTGTCGAGAGCTGCGCGATCACGCCTCACTCGATCACCCGCCCGCGCACCATCACGAAGTCCACTTCCTCCAGTACGGTCACATCGGCCAGCGGATTGCCGTCGACCGCGATGATGTCCGCCGAATAGCCGGGGGCGAGCCGCCCGATCCGGTTTTCCATGCCCAGCACCTTGGCCGCCTCGGTGGTGGCGGCGGCGAGCACTTCGCGGTCGGTCATGCCCTGTTTGCGCATCAGGCCCAGTTCCTCGGCGTTGCGGCCATGCTGGAACACACCGGCATCGGTGCCGAACACGACCTTGACCCCGTATTCGCGGGCGCGGCTGACCAGCGTGGCCATCAAGGGCTGCACGGCGCGGATCTTGTCTTCGACGACAGGAGTATAGACGCCCTTGCCCAGCCCTTCGCTGACGCCTTCCAGCGCCATCAGGGTCGGCACCAGCACGGTGCCATTGGCCTTCATCGCGCGGGCGGCGGCTTCATCGAGATAGGTGCCGTGCTCGATCGAATCGATGCCCGCTTCGGCGGCCTGCTGGATGCCGCGCGCCCCGTGGGCGTGGGCCATGACTTTCAGGCCAAGGCTGTGCGCGGTGTCGGCAATCGCTTTCATTTCCTCGGGCGTGAAATGGGCTTCGAGGCCGCGGCCCTGCTGCGAAAGCACGCCGCCGGTCGCGGTGATCTTGATCACGTCGGAACCGTTCTGGCTGGCGAGGCGCACCTTGGCCGCGCACTCGATCGCGCCGGTGCAGGTGAAGCCCGAATCGAGCAATTCGTTGACCTCCGAACGGAAGCCGTTGACGTCGCCATGCCCGCCGATGATCGCCAGCGCCGGGCCAGCCGCAACGATGCGCGGCCCGGGCACCAGCCCGTCGGCTGTACCGCGCCGCAGCGCAAAGGCAGTGTCGCGCCCGCTGCCCGCCTCGCGCACGGTGGTAAAGCCGGCGCGCACGGTGACGAGCGCGTTCTTGGCGCCCACGACCACGCCCCATTCATCGGGCTCGACGGCGTCCTTCCAGAAATCGCCGCCCGGATCGCCGGTCAGGTGCGTGTGCAGGTCGATCAACCCGGGCAGCACGGTCTTGCCGCCGAGGTCGATTTCGCGGTCAGCCGTGATCGCACCATGGCCCGGGGTGATCGACACGATGGTGCCGTCGGTCACGATGATGGTCGCCGCGCCGGACGGCTCGCTCGCGGCGTCGGTCAGCACGGCTCCGGCGCGGATCGCCACGGTTTCGGCGGCCAGCGGAGCGGCCAGCGCCGCGCCGAGCATTCCTGCAAGACCTGCCATCCAGCGCGTGTATCCGATCATCCATTCTCTCCCCGCAAGCAGTGCGAAACCGCGCTTCTGATGCGCCGCGTCAGTCGCCAAGGCAAGCCCCACATGCAATTGCGCGATCATCCAGCGCAAACCTGCCGGCGGACATCCCGGTTCGCCCGCGCGAACCGCGCCAGCTAGAACGTGTAGCCCAGCCCCAGACCGAACAGGAACTGGTCGGGGCTGCCGCGCAGCGCGGTGTAGGGGGTATCCGCCCCGTCGCCGATCATCCGCGAATAGCCTGTCAGCCCATAGACATTGAGCCCGCCATTGAGAGCATTGCCATCCAGATCGACGGTCATGATGGCCAGCGCGCCGATCCGGTTGAGGCCCCCGTCGGCGGTGAACAGCGGCAGCCCGCTGGCCGCGCTTTGCGCCGGGCTGACCGAGAAATAGTAATCGGCGAAATTATCGTCGATGATCTCTGCGGTGGCGCCGAGTTGCACCAGCATTCCGCGCCCGATCGGGGTGGCATAGGTCACGCCCGGTTCGATCACGCGGCCTTCATGCGCACCCAGCACATCCCAGCGGATATTGGCCGAAACCGTGAGCGAATCGAAAGGGTTCAGCACGCCCGGAAAGCTGAGACCGGCATTGAGGCCGACTTCCAGCGCATTGTCGAGCCGCCCGGCGGCGTCCACCACGTCATCGCCGCTATCGACCGCGCGGTCGTTGCGGAACCGGAAAGTCGGGCCGAGCGAAACGGTCGGTTTCTTGTCGCGCGAAACCACCGTCGGCTGGGGCGAGAGGACATCCAGCGTCAACCCCGCCGCCGCCGGACGGAAGCCCACCCCGCCGACCCGGCCGACGATCAGCGGCAACGGGAAGAACTGGAAATTGTCCGACCCCGCATAGGTCGGCACCAGCCCCGCCCCGATGCCGATGGTGGCCCAGTTGTCGTCGAACACATTCTCGCGCGGCGCCCCACCAGCCGGCGCCGCGTCGGGCTGCTGGTTCCGGGTCTGATCCTGAGACCGGCCCTGTGCCTGCGGTGCGCCTTGACGTGACGCCTCGCTCGCAGCCGCAAGGTCGAAGCCCGCTGCGCTGATCGCCTGCGCCTCGGTATCGTCCCCGGCCCCGGCCTTGTCCTCGGCCAGCGCAGGGGCGGCGCCCAGCGCAAGCGCGACAGCACCCGGGGCAAGCGAAATGGCAGCGGAAAAGGGGTTCATGGGGCGATCCTGACTCGTTTCGTGTCCGGTTTGCGGCGGTAATGCGAGTACTTCTCAAAAGGAGCGACGCGCCCTTATGTTCCCGCGCGTGATGTTGCAACGTCCTTTCGCACATCAACCCGGTGCGAAGGCGCAGCGCAACATTGCCGTTGCCGCCCGGCTGTCCTAGGGCTGGCACGGCATGAGCGATTCACCGCAAAATGTTGTCTCCGCAAGCGTTGCTCCGCACGATGTCATCATCGTCGGCGGGGGGCTTGCGGGCGGGCTGATCGCGCTGGCGCTGCACCGCCACGCGCCGCAATGCCGGTTTCTGGTGATCGAGGCCGGGCGCACGCTGGGCGGGCATCACCGCTGGAGCTGGTTCGAAACCGATCTCGCCCCGCAGGCAAAGTCGCTGATGGCGGGCTTCGACCTCAACGGCTGGGACGAAGGCTATGACATCACCTTCCCCGGCCTTGGCCGCACCTTGCCGACATCCTATCGCTCGCTCGCCAGCGCCGAATTTCACGCCAAGCTGATTGCCGAATTGCCGGCGGATCGCGTGATGCTGGGCACCAAGGCCGCCACGCTCGATGCGCAAGGCGTGACGCTGGCCGATGGCGGGCGGATCGATGCGCGCCGGGTGATCGATTGCCGCCCGTTCCGCGCCTCAAATCATCTTGCAGGCGGCTGGCAGGTCTTTCTCGGCCAGCAGTTCCGCTGCGACGCGCCGCACGGCCTTACCCGCCCTGTCATCATGGATGCCAGCGTCGATCAGATCGCCCCCCACGGCAATGGCGCGGCCTACCGGTTCGTCTATGTCCTGCCGCTGTCGCCGACCGAGGTCTTTGTCGAGGACACCTATTACGCCGATCAGCCCAGGATGGACGCCGAGATGCTGAAAGGCCGGGTCGCCGAATATGCCCATCGCAACGGCTGGAAAGGCGAGGTGGTGGATCAGGAAGCAGGCATCCTGCCGGTGATATCAGGCGGGAATTTCGCCGCCGCGCAGGCGGAAATCGCCATTCCCGGGGTCGCACTGGCAGGCGCACGCGGCGGGTTTTCGCACCCGCTCACCAGCTACACCCTGCCCTTTGCCGCCGACAATGCGCTGGCCATCGCCCGCCTGCTGGCGGCGCGCCCCGGCCTGTCGGACAACGAGCTGGCCGCCTTCTGCGCGCGCCGGGCGAGGCGGCACTGGCGCGCCACCGGCTATTACCGGATGCTCAGCCGGATGCTGTTCGAGGCCGCCGAGCCGGACAAGCGGGTGGTGGTGTTCGAACATTTCTACGCGCTGCGGGGCCGGCTGGTCGAACGTTTCTATGCCGGGCGATCGACATGGCCTGACCGGTTGCGCATCCTTACCGGCAAACCGCCCGTAGCTATTCCGCGTGCGATCCGTGCGCTGTTTTCTCCGGGCAAACCCCTGGACACCAAACCTTTGGACACCAAGCCTCTCAACATGGAGACCACGGCATGAACGCCGACGTGAAGCTGAACCTCGCTGGCGCCACTTCCGGAAAGGGCATCAACCCTGCCCTGGCCGAACGCTATGCCGGCCGCACCGCCTGCGTGATCGGATCGGGCTTCGGCGGCATGGCGCTGGCGATCCGGCTGCAATCGGCAGGCATCGCCACCACCGTGATCGAAAGCCGCGACAAGCCCGGCGGGCGCGCCTATTTCTGGGAGCGGGACGGCTTCATCTTCGATGGCGGACCGACCGTGATCACCGACCCGCCCTGTCTTGAGGAATTGTGGCAGCTGACCGGCCACGACATTGCCGAAGATGTCGACCTCATGAAGGTCATGCCGTTCTACCGCCTCAACTGGCCCGACGGCACCAATTTCGACTATTCGAACGACGAGGAAAGCCTCAACGCCGAAATCGCCAAGCTCAATCCGGCGGACGTCGCTGGCTATGCGCGCTTCCTCGAATATTCGGAGCGGGTCTACAAGGAAGGCTATCTCAAGCTCGGCACCGTGCCGTTCCTCGATTTCAAATCGATGCTCAAGGCCGCGCCCGCGCTGATCAAGGAACAGGCGTGGCGTTCGGTCTATGGCATGGTGTCAAGCTATATCGAGAACGAGAAGCTGCGCGAGGCCTTGAGCTTCCACACCCTGCTGGTGGGCGGCAACCCGATGAACACCTCGTCGATCTATGCCCTGATCCACAAGCTGGAAAAGGATGGCGGCGTATGGTGGGCGCGCGGCGGCACCAACCGGTTGATCGCAGGCATGGTGCGCCATTTAGAGCGGCTGGGCGGGACCATGATTGTCGGCGATCCGGTGGTGCAGGTGCACACGATCGGCACCAAGGCTTCGGAAGTCGAAACCAGAAGCGGTTTGCGCCAGCGGTTCGACGCGGTCGCTTCCAACGCCGACATCATGCATTCGTACAAGGATCTGCTGTCGGGCAGCGCGCGCGGCAAGCAGATGGCCAAATCTCTGAACCGCAAGAGCTTTTCACCCTCGCTCTTCGTCGTGCACTTCGGGCTTGAGGGCACCTGGCCCGGTATCCCGCACCACATGATCCTGTTCGCCAAGCGCTACAAGGGCCTGCTTGACGACATCTACAAGAACGGCGTCATCCCCGAAGATTTCGCGATCTACCTCCACCACCCGACCGTGAGCGACCCGAGCATGGCGCCCGCGGGCAAAAGCACCTTCTATGCGCTCGTGCCCGTAAGCCACATGGGCAAGATGCCGCTCGATTGGGACGAGGTCGGGCCGAAGCTGGAGAAAATGATCCTCGACGAGTTGGGCCGCAGGCTCATCCCCGACATCCACGACCGCATCATCACCAAGTTCAGCTATGCCCCCACCGACTTCAAGGCGGATCTCAACGCCCACATGGGCAGCGCCTTCAGCCTCGAACCGGTGCTGTGGCAGAGCGCCTGGCTGCGCGGCCACAACCGCGACGATGTGATCGACAATTACTATCTCGTCGGCGCCGGCACCCATCCGGGTGCGGGTATTCCGGGCGTGGTCGGCAGCGCCAAGGCGACCGCCGGGCTGATGCTGGAGGATCTTGCCGTCAAAGCGACTGCATGATCGCGCCGCTTCTGGCTGCGGTCGCCGCTGTGCAGGCTCCGCCCGAGGTCCGGTCCAGCCTCGTGCCTGACCGGCACCGTCACGAATGGATCGAGGCGGTCGGTGCCTCGGGCGCCCCGGCCTTTCTCGACCTCGCCTATCGCGGCAGCGCGCAAATCGAGGGACGGAACTATCCCGTCGTGCTGCTGCGCTATCTGCGCGGCGCGCCGGTGGCAAAGGCGATGATTGTGGATGTTCGCATGGCGATCGACTGCGAAGGACACGCCATGTCGGGGTTGGAGATCAGCCGCACGACTGCGTCAGATGATGCCACCGGCATGCGATTGAGCCAGCAAGAGACCCTTTCCGTGCCGTTCACAGCCGTCTACCGGCAGAACGAGGCACGCGTCGCGCCTTTGTTCAAACATGCCTGTGGCCCTGACTGGTCGATGAAAGATTCCGAATGAAACGTCTCGCCGTCTATTGCGGTTCGGCCTCGCCCGAAGACCCGCGTTATATCCAGCTTGCCTATGATGTCGGCGCGGAACTGGCCCGGCGCGGGATTGGCCTCGTCTATGGCGGAGGCAAGCTCGGGCTGATGGGCGCTGTTGCCAAGGGGGCGAAGGACGCGGGCGGCGAGGTGATCGGCATCATCCCCGAGGCGCTGGTCAAGGCCGAAGTCGCCAACCACGATTGCGACGAGCTGATCTCCGTCAGCGGGATGCACGAACGCAAGCAGAAATTCACCGACCTGTCGGATGGCTTCGTGACGCTCCCCGGCGGGGTCGGCACGATGGACGAATTGTGGGAAGCGATGAGCTGGTCGCAATTGGGCTATCACTCCGATCCCGTGGGCGTGCTGAATGCCTTCGGGTTCTACGATGATCTGCTCGCCTTCAACGCCAAGATGGCGGCGGTCGGATTCGTGCGGCCCGCGCACCAGAACATCCTGATCGCGGCGGACACGATTGGCGAATTGCTCGCCAAGATGGCAAGCTACCAGCCCCACACACCGATCTTCCGCATGAAGGCCGAGGAGCTGTAATGTTGCCGCAAGCGTGCGTCCCCGCGCAGGCGGGGACCTCCCGCGATAACGGAGGAGGTCCCCGCCTGCGCGGGGACGCACGCTATTGGTGATGACAGATCCAGCCACCCGCGCCGCGCTGGTCGAACATGCGCGGCTTTCGATCAAGCGCGGCTCGCAGAGCTTTTCCGCCGCCGCGCGCCTGTTCGACCGTGAAACGCGCGAGCGGGCGTGGCTGCTCTATGCGTGGTGCCGCCGGGCCGATGACATTGCCGACAATCAGGACATGGGCGGCGAGTTGGGCGACCAGTCCGATCTGGCAGGCCGTCTCGCCCTGATCCGCCGCCTGACTGCACTGGCGTTTGAAGGCCAGCCGACCGGTGACCCTGCCTTCGACGCGCTGGGCGTGGTCGCGGCTGAAGTCGGCCTGACCCCGCAAATGGCCGAGGACGTGATCGCCGGCTTCCAGCTCGACGCCGAAGACTGGCGCCCGCGCACCGAGGCCGACATGCTGCGCTATTGCTATCACGTCGCGGGCGCGGTGGGCGTGATGATGGCGGTGGTGATGGGCGTTTCGCCTGACGATCAGGAAACGCTCGACCGGGCGAATGATCTGGGGCTTGCCTTCCAGCTATCGAATATCGCCCGCGACATCGTGGAAGATGACGCGGCGGGGCGGTGCTATCTGCCGATCATGTGGCTGGTCGAACAGGATATCGAGCCGGGCCAGCACACCAAACCGCACCACCGCAAGGAACTCGCCGCGATGGCCGCAAGGCTGGTGGCGCTGGTGGAAAAGCACGAGGCCGCGGCGCGGGTGGGCGCGGCGAAACTCCCCTTCCGCAGCCGCTGGGCGGTGCTGTCAGCGGCGCGCATCTATGGCGCGATCGGGCGCAAGGTCAGGTCGCGCGGGGCCGAGGCGTGGAATTCCCGCACCTATGTGCCGCGCGCGGAAAAGGCGCTGTATGGCGTGCGCGCGTTCCTGTCGGCGGCAATCAACCGCGAGAAAATGCCCGAAGGCGGGATCGACTGGGGCATTGCGGATTACCGGCCCGCTTCCCGCTGATCGTCATTGCGAGCCGAAGGCGCGGCAATCCAGCATCTGCCGATGCATCGGGGCGCAAGGGTTGAAAATGGATTGCCGCGTCGCCTACGGCTCCTCGCAATGACGAAAAATCTAGGCTAACCCGCTCCCATGATCACCAAACTCCTGATCGCCAATCGCGGCGAGATTGCCTGCCGCATCATCCGCACCGCGCGCAAGCTGGGCGTGGCGACGGTCGCGGTCTATTCCGATGCCGATGCCAAGGCGCTGCATGTGCGCCAAGCCGACGAGGCGGTGCATATCGGCCCCTCGCCCGCTGCTGAATCCTATCTGGTGGGCGCGAAGATTATTGCCGCCGCCAAGCAGACGGGCGCGGATGCGATCCATCCGGGTTACGGGTTCCTCAGCGAGAACGCCGACTTCGCGCAGGCGGTGATCGACGCTGGCCTCATCTGGGTAGGCCCCAAGCCTGCCAGCATCCGCGCCATGGGGCTGAAGGACGCAGCCAAGGCGCGCATGATTGCAGCGGGCGTTCCCGTCACTCCCGGCTATCTCGGCGCGGACCAGTCGCTGGAACGGCTCACCGCCGAAGCCGAAGCCATCGGCTATCCCGTGCTGATCAAGGCGGTCGCGGGCGGCGGCGGCAAGGGGATGCGCAAGGTCGATGACCCCGCTGACTTCGCCGCGATGTTGGAAAGCTGCCGCCGCGAGGCCAAGGCCAGCTTCGGCAATGACGAGGTGCTGCTGGAGAAATGGATCACCTCGCCCCGCCATATCGAGGTGCAGGTGTTCGGCGACAGCCACGGCAATGTCGTCCACCTGTTCGAGCGCGACTGCTCATTGCAGCGCCGCCACCAGAAGGTGATCGAGGAAGCCCCCGCCCCCGGCATGGACGCCGCCACCCGCGAGGCAATCTGCGCCGCCGCCGTGCGCGCCGCCAAGGCGGTGGATTACGAGGGCGCCGGCACGATCGAATTCATCGCCGATGCCAGCGAAGGCCTGCGCAGTACCCACATCTTCTTCATGGAGATGAACACCCGGCTTCAGGTCGAACACCCCGTCACCGAGGAAATCACCGGGGTCGATCTGGTAGAATGGCAATTGCGCGTGGCGAGCGGGGAGCCGCTGCCCAAGCGGCAAGACGAACTGTCGATCAACGGCCACGCCATCGAGGCGCGGCTCTATGCGGAAGACCCGGCCAAGGGATTTTTGCCGAGCACGGGGCGGTTGGAGCGGCTCGACCTCAATCAGGACAACGACCAACTTTGGGTGACGGGCAAGCTCCGTGTCGATACCGGCGTTGAGCAAGGCGATCAAATCAGCCCCTTCTACGACCCGATGATCGCCAAGATCATAACCCATGCAGAAGATCGTGAAACCGCCTTGGGCGACCTGGCATCGTCGCTCCGGCTGACGGAGGTCTGGCCGGTCCGGTGCAATGCACCATTTCTTGCCAAGGCGGCGGAACATGAGGATTTCGTTGCTGGCGGGATTTCGACCAACTTCCTTGAACAATGTGGCTCGGAACTCATTCCCGCTGACGGCCCGTCCGATGAGGATTGGGCCTTGGCTACCCGCCTCATTCTTGAACCGGATGATGACGAGGAGGAGCGCGCCTGTGCAGGGTTTCGACTGAACGCCCCGACGCGGGAATCGGTCTGGCTAAGCCATGGCGGTGAAACACGCGAATTGCGCCGCAACCAGGTGCCCGGCGTAGGCGGTTTCGGTTGGCGAACCACCGATTCCATCGTTGTGTTCTCCGAGGGCGGGTATTTCGAGTTTGCAACCGCCATCCGTGGCACCGGCCAAGCCTCCGCCGCCGATGGGGCGATCATTGCGCCGATGCCGGGCAAGGTCATCGCGGTCGATGTCAGCGAGGGCCAGACCGTCACCGCCGGGCAGCGGCTGATGGTGCTCGAGGCGATGAAGATGGAACACGCCCTCACCGCGCCCTTCGACGGGGTGATCGAGGGACTCAGCATCAGCGCGGGCGGGCAGGTGCAGGTTGAGGCGGTGTTGTGCCGCGTGGTGCCTGTTTCGGAAAGTGCGACGTAATCTTCCCCTTCCCGAGGGGAGGGGATCGAGGGGTGGGGGTTCGAGGGCCGCGGGTGTCGCACACCCATCCCCCAACCCCTTCCCTCAAGGGAAGGGGAGCCTATGACCTGGGCCAAGGAACTCGAAGAACTGCGCGCGCGCGAGGCGCTGGCCGAGCAGATGGGCGGCGCCGACAAGGTTGCACGCCAGCACGGGCGCGGGAAGATGGACGCCCGCGCGCGGCTCGCGGCTTTGTGCGACCAAGGCTCCTTCCGCGAAATCGGCAAGATCGCGGGCAGCGCGAAGTATGACGCGAACGGCGACCTGGAAAGCGTCACCCCCGCCCCCTTCCTGTTCGGCAAGGCCACCATCAACGGCCGCCCGGTGGTCGCCACCGCCGACGACTTCACCATTCGCGGCGGCGCGGCGGACGCTGGCATCGCGCGCAAGATGGTGCAGGCCGAGATGATGGCGCACCAGATGAAGCTCCCGATCATCCGCATGATCGACGGCACGGGCGGCGGCGGCAGCGTCAAGACGCTCGAACAGATCGGCGCGACCTATATTCCGGCGGTGCCCGGCTGGGGCGATGTGGTGACGAATCTTGACACGGTGCCGGTGGTGGCGCTGGCGCTTGGCCCCACGGCGGGCCTCGGCGCGGCGCGGACGGTGGCGAGCCACTATTCGATCATGGTCAAGGGCCTCTCGCAGATCTTCGCCGCTGGCCCCGCCGTGGTCGATGGGCTGGGCGAGGCCTACAAGGGCGGCGCGGCCAATCACGAGGAAGCGAAGGAGGCGCTCGGCGGCAGCGCGATCCACACCCGCAACGGGGTGGTCGATGACGAAGTAGCCAGCGAGGCCGAAGCCTTCGCCCGCGCGCGGCATTTCCTCAGCTTCATGCCCGAATATGTCGGCCAGCCCGCGCGGCGCTCGGCCTGCGACGACCCGGCAGACCGGCGCGAGGAGGCGCTGCTGTCACTGGTCCCGCGTGACCCCAAGCAGGTCTATTCGATGCGGCGCTGCATGGAGATGCTGTTCGACACCGGCACCATGTTCGAAATCGGCAGGCATTGGGGCCGCGCCGCGATCACCGCGCTCGCCCGGCTCGACGGCTGGCCGGTGTGCGTGGTGGCGAGCGATCCGAGCTATCTCGGCGGATCGTGGGAGGCCAAAACCTCCGAGAAGGTCGAGCGTTTCGTCAAACTCGCCGACCAGTTCCGGCTCCCCATCGTCCATCTGGTCGACAACCCCGGCTTCATGATCGGGCGCGAGGCGGAAATGGCGGGGACGATCCGTTACGGCGTCAATGCCATGAACGCGATCTACCGCGCCACCGTGCCGCTCGCCAGCGTGGTCCTGCGCCGCGCCTATGGCATTGCGGGCAGCGCGATGAGCAATGCTGATCGCTACCAGTACCGCTATTGCTGGCCGAGCGGCGACTGGGGGAGCCTGCCCATCGCGGGTGGGCTGGAGGTTGCCTACAAGGCCGACTTGGAAGCCGCTGATGATCCGGCGGCGCTGCTGGAGGAAATCCGCGAGCGGCTCGCCAAGGTCACCTCGCCCTTCCGCAGCGCCGAACGCTTCAATGTCGAGGACATCATCGACCCGCGCGATACCCGGCCGCTGCTGTGCGAATTTGCGGGATTGGCGTGGCGGCGGTTGGGGGCGGACGCCTGATAAGTCGTCATTGCGAGCGTAGCGAAGCAATCCATGGACTGGCGGTTCGTCTTGGCGCAAAGGTGGGCCGTGGATTGCCGCGTCGCCTTCGGCTCCTCGCAATGACGAAGTGAATTACTCCGCAGGAGCGCCCTTCATCCCCGCCTCGGCATCGCTCGGCCCGAACAGCTTGCCCTTCTCGCTCAGCAGCACCAGCACCAGGCAGACCAGCCCGCTCGCCAGCAGGGCCAGCGCCAGCGGGCGCGCTGTGCCATCGAATGCGTAGCCGATCGCTCCGCCCAGCAGCGCCGCCATCGTCATCCGCACGAACCCGTGGGCCGAACTCGCCGCGCCTGCGATATTGAAGAACGGGTTCATCGCAATCGCGCCGAAATTGGACCCGATAAAGCCCAGCAGCGCCATGTTGATCGCCATCAGCGGCACGAAGACCCACAGGCTTTCTTCCGGCTGGAACGCGAAGAACACCTGCGCGCTGCTCACCGCGATGAAGGCAAACAGCGCGGTATGGCTCACCCGGCGGGCGCCGAAGCGTTCGACGATGCGCGAGTTTGACCAGCTCGCCAGCGCCATCGACCCGGCGCAGATCGCAAACACCATCGGGAAGATATCGCCTGCGCCGAAAGTCTCGGTGATCAGTTGCTGCGAGGAATTGATGAAGCCGAACAGCGCGCCGAACACCAGCGCGCTGCCGAACACGTAGCCGACCACGCTGGGCAGGCTCAATGACCGGCCCATGTTCACGGCAATCGGGCGCGGGCGGATCGGCTGGCGATTTTCCGGGGCGAGGCTTTCGGGCAGGCGGAAATAGACCCAGCTGCCGATGATCACGCCCTGCACCGCCATCGCGGCAAAGATCGCGCGCCAATCAGCCACCAGCAGGATCATCTCGCCGATGCTGGGGGCAATCGCGGGGACCATCAGGAAGATGACGAAGATCAGGCTCATCATGCGGGCCATCTTGTCGCCACCCACCCGGTCCCGGATGACCGCCGGAGGCAAGGCCACGATGCCTGCCCCGAAAAAGCCCTGCGCAGCGCGGACCGCGATCAGCGCATCGTAGGATGTGACCAGCGCGCTGGCGAGCGAGAGCAGGATATAGACCGCAATCGATCCCAGCAGGATCGGCCGCCGTCCGAATCGGTCCGCCAGCGAACCCGGCACCAGCGCGCCGAGACCGGCGGTCAGAAGATACACCGAAATGACGAACTGCCGATCATTGCCGGACACCGCAAGCGAGGCTGCCATTTCATCAAGCGCCGGCAGGATCGCATCGATCCCGAAAGCCTGCAGCGCCATCAGCATCGCCATCATCCAGATCAGCTCGGTTTCGCCGATCGCCTTGCGGACGGGCGTGGACGGGGCAAGCGTGGTGGCCATGATCGGGCCTGTGCCGATTGGTTCGCCCGATGACCACTGTTCTTTTCGCATATGCACAAAATTCTGTAGGGGCACGAAAGTTCCGGCAATGGTTCCTTCGCGCGCACCAAGCTTCTATTTTGCGCCGATGGACAACGATCCGCAGCCATTCGCACAGGACGAGGAGGCCCCCCTGGGCCAACCGGGCCTGCGCAAGATCATCCATGTCGACATGGATGCCTTCTTCGCCAGCGTCGAACAGCGCGACCATCCTGCATTGCGCGGGCTTCCGGTCGCGGTCGGCGGGGCGGGCGGGCGCGGCGTGGTGGCGGCTGCGAGTTACGAAGCGCGCAAATTCGGCGTGAGAAGCGCGATGCCGTCTGTCACGGCAAGCCGCCTGTGCCCCGATCTGATATTCGTGCGTCCGCGGTTTGACGCCTACAAGGAAGCCAGCCGCCAGATCCGTGCGGTGTTCGAACATTACACGCCCGTCATCGAACCATTGAGCCTCGATGAAGCCTATCTCGATGTCACCGACGACCGCCTCGGCATCGGCAGCGCCACCCGCATCGCACAGATGATCCGGCAGGAAATCCGCGCCAAGACCCGGCTGACCGCAAGCGCCGGGGTGAGCTATAACAAGTTCCTCGCCAAGCTCGCCAGCGACCAGAACAAGCCCGATGGCCTATGTGTCATCCGTCCGGGCGAAGGGGCAGACTTTGTCGCGGGCCTGCCGATCCGGCGCTTCCACGGGGTCGGGCCGAAGGCAGAAGCCAGGATGCGAGCGCTCGGCATTGCCACCGGCGCCGATCTGGCGGGCAAGGACATTGCCTTTCTGCGCACACATTTCGGCAGCATGGCCGATTACCTCTACCGCGCCGCCCGTGGCATCGATCTGCGGCCCGTGCGCGCGCACCGGATCCGCAAATCGGTCGGCGGGGAGCGGACCTTTGCCGAGGACATCGGCAGCGGCGCGATGCTGCGCGAGACGCTGGAGAACATCATCGGCATCGTTTGGGAACGGATCGAGGCGGCAGGCCATAACGGTCAGCCGGTGCGCGGGCGGACGGTGACGCTCAAGCTCAAATTCACCGACTTCCGCATCATGACCCGCGCGGCCTCGCTGCCGCACTGGGTCGCGGGAAAGGACGAATTCGCCGCCACGGCGCGCGCGCTGCTGGAGGCGGAATTGCCGCTGCCCATGCCGATCCGGCTGATGGGTCTGACACTCGGCAACCTCGAAGGGGCAGCGGAACGCGCCGAGCGGCGCGATACGGCGCAGCTCTCGCTGCTCTAGGGCCTAGGTCGCGGTCCCGCGCGCACGCCATGCATCGATCCGCGCGCGGGTGATACGGCCCAGCGGCTCGGGCAGCGAGTGCGAGGGGAAGAACCGCGCCTCCACCACCTCGCGGCCGTCGGGACAGGGATGCTGGTTGGTTGTCGCGGTGAAAAGGTGCGCGGTGTGGGGTGATCCCGAAAGCTCCTCCTCGATCCGGCCGACGGCCTCGATCCGGGCCAGGTCGATCCCCAGCTCCTCGCGCACCTCGCGCCGCGCGGCGGCTTCGGGGTCTTCGCCGGAATTCAGCCCGCCGCCCGGCAGGCCCCAGACTTCGGGGCCATAGGAATGTTTCAGCAGCAGCACGTCGCCGCCAAGGTTGGTGATGATCACGCTGACCCCGGCAATCGGCGCCTTGCGCCAGCGCCGCCAGTAATGGCGCACGACATGCGCCAGCGGCAGCAAAGCGCGGTGGAGCGGGGCGGGAAGAAATGCTGGCATCAGGTAAAGACGGTCACGGGAATGCTGCCGCGCGCCGCGGCCGCGCGCAGCAGGCGGGCCACCGGAAGATCATGCTCGCCGCGCTGCGCAGCCTCGAACAGACTGCGTTTTTCGGCCGATCCGCCAAGCGTGAACACGATCTGGTCGGTATCGAGCAACGCGGGCAGCGTCAGGGTGATACGATCGAACGGCGCATGGGGGGGCAGGGGATCGGGGGTCAGGCGGCGGATCATCTGCGGGTCGTCCCTTTGCGGATCGGCATTGGGGAACAGCGAGGCAATGTGCCCGTCCGGCCCCATGCCCAGCCATGTCAGCGCGAAATGCGGCGGGACCGCGCCTTCCACCAACGCCGAGATGCGTGCCCCCGCGGGTGCGAGCAGCGCGCGGATCTTGCCGATGTTCGAGGCCTCGTGATCCTCGGGCACGATGCGGTCGTCATTGGGCCACACCTGCCAGCCGGACCAATCGAGGTCATGGCGCGCGATCAGATCGGCGAGGATCGGGAAAGGGGTCGACCCGCCCGGCACGGTGATCGCACCGGAGCCCGCCTCCGCGAGCCGCGCTGCCATCCAGTCGGAAATCGCCGCGCTGTCCGCCGCTTCAATCATTGTGATGCCCTGCATTGCCCCATGCATAGCAAACGGGCCGCCCCCGGCAATGGGAACGGCCCGCTCTGGAAACTATGCGGCGGCAAGGCTCACGCCAGCAGCGAGGAGAGGAACCACACGCGCTCTTCGGCCATGTCGGTCCAGTCGTCGAGCAGCCCGTCGGTCGCATTGTCGCCCGCTTGTTCCGCGAGCTCCTTCATCTTCTTCAGACGGTCGACGACCTGCTGGTTGTCGTCGCGCAGTTCGGCGATCATGTCGTCAGCGGCAAGCGAGGTGCTGTCCTGGTCCTTGATCTGGGTATGTTGCGCCACCGAACCCACCGACATCAGCGTGTCGCCGCCCTGCTTGCGGACGCGTTCGGCGATGACATCGATCTGGTCGCGGATTTCGAGCGCCTGTTCGTCGAACAGTTCATGGAGACTGCGAAAGCGCGGACCCTTGACGTGCCAGTGGAAATTCTTGGTCTTGATGAAAAGCGCAAAATGATCAGCCAGAAGCCCGTTGAGTTCGGCGATCAGCGCGGCTTTCGAATTGGTATTGGTATCGGCCATAGGTTTCTCCATTATTGCGGTAGGGACGGCTCTGTGTTGCCGCCCATGTGTTCACTGTTACAACGAATTAAAAGGCTTTGGGTTTCGCAAATATCCTATTCGCAACAATCGAACAAAGCGATTAAAACACGCCGTAACGAGCGTTCAATCCGATGAAGAGCGCCGCAAGAATGAGGCAGGCCGCCAGCGCCAGCCGGATGGCGCGCAGCGGCAAGCGGACGAGGCCCGCTGCGCCCAGCGACCAGCCCATGGCAATCGCCGCAGCCCCGCCCAGCGCCCCGCCCAGCGCAGCGGTGACCGGCAGGCTTGCCTGTGCAGCGAAGACGAAGACCGCAAACCGCGCCCCATCGCCGATCTGGCGCGCGGCGAGCACGATGGCGATGGCGCCCAGCGAGCGGGTCGGCTCGCGCGGTTCTTTCAGCTTGACCGGCCAGGCGAGTTCAAACCCCGCGATGCCGAGCGCGAAGGCGATCAGCATCTGCGCCGCGCGTGGCGGCAGCATGGCGGCAAATTCGCTCCCCACCCACGCCATCGCGGCGGCCGTGAGGCAGGATGAAGCAAGGCCGATCAGCAGGAGCGGAAAGCCGCGCCCCAGCGCATCGGCCCAGCGCGCCACCAGCCACTGATCGCGCCCGCCCAGCGCCAGCACGAAAACCAGCAATAACGAGAACAGGAAACTGTCCACCGCCCGCCCCCCGTCCGAGCGCGCGCCTCAGGCGGCCCAGGGTCCGGCAATCGCCAGCGTGGCGGTCGGGCCATAGGCATTGACGAACAGCACCTTGCCGTCGGGTGAGAAACACCCGCCCGCCAGCTCCGTCTGTGTCCGCAGCCGCGCGAAGGCATAGGCGTTGCCGTCCGGTGTGATCCCGCGAATATGATTATCGACCACGTCGGTATATTGGTCCTCGCACACGATCAGGTGACCATTGGGGGCAACGGTGAGGTTGTCGCCATAGTTGAACTGATCGGTGCTTTCGCTTTCGAAGAACAATTCGATCCGGTCAGGCGCACCCGCCAGCCCCGGCGTGAGCTTCAGGATCTGCCCCAGCTGCTTCGCCCCGCCATTGGTGGCGCAGGCAAAGATGTCGCTGCCGCTCCGGCTGACGCCCATATGCAGCCCTTCGCCCCGCGCGATCAGGCCTGCGCCCTTGGCTGCGGCGCGCAGGCGCAGATCGTCTGCGGGCGCCTCGACATCGTCCAGATCGACCCAACTGACGCGATATGACTGGCCGACCGGCATAGCGGGGGTGTCCCAGTTGCGGGTATCGCTCAGCCCGTCGATCACCATCGCCTGCAAGCGCCCGCCTTCGGCCAACCGGCCCGGCACGTTGGGAAGGAAGCGATAGAGCACGGAATCGTCGCGGTCCTCGGTCATGTAGACGATGCCGGTCGCCGGATCGACCGCAGCGGCTTCGTGGTTGAAGCGGCCCATTGCGGTCAGCGGCACGGGATCGACCAGTCCGCGCGCAGAGGCGGGAACTTCGAACACCCAGCCGTGATTGCGCTCCAGCCCGTCGCCATAGCGTTGGCCCGGCCCGGTCGGCGCTTCCTCGCAGGTCAGCCAGGTGCCCCATGGGGTGACCCCGCCCGAACAATTGCGGATCGTACCGCCAAGGCTGCGAAACTGGCGCTTGACCGCCAGCGTCTGCGCATCGAGCACGATATTGGTGGTGCCGCCCGGCACGAAGACGCCATTGCGCTTGCCGAACCCCTTGGCGATCGGCCCGCCCGCATCGTGCTGCGGTTGCAATTCGTGGTTGCGCACCAGCGCGATCTCGCCATTGCCGAGGTCGAAGCACCCCATCCCGTCGGCGCGATCCGGCACGGTGCCGCCATCATCCATCGCATCGCCGAGGCGCGAAATCACGCGGTAGGAAAAGCCCTCGGGCAGATCGAGAAATCCGGCCGGATCGGGCACCAGCGCGCCATATCCGGCAAAGCTGCCGCCCGTTGCGGGCGCGCGCGCGGTTGTCGCCGGGCCGCGGGTCATGCAGCCGCTGGCGGCAAGCGCGGCAAAGGCGGAAGCGGTCGCGCCGAGGAAACGGCGACGGTCAGGAGCGATGGTGCTGCGGGAGGTCATGCCGTCCGGTCTACTGGCCCGCCTCCAGTGCGGCAAGAATTTCATCCCAGCGCGCATATTTGAAGTTCTGCGCCTGCGGCGGATTGATCCCGTCCTGCGCGATAAAGATGCCGCGCGGGAAATCGGGGCCGAAATTTCTGGGGTCAAGCTCGATCCCGTCGGTTTCCTCGGTGCTGCCGAATGCGCCTGCGGCGATGCGGAACCGCCCCACCGGGGTCACGCCGGGCAGGCGGTAGACCGCATAGGCATTGTCCCCCTGCGATGAACCGACAAGATAGCCGCCATTGCTTCCTTCGGGCGCAAGGGCCAGACCTTCGAGGTCGGCAACCAGCATCCTGTTGTCGACCGGGGCGACCAGCCGCTTGGCCCCGCTGTTCATGTCGATCGCCCAGATGCCGGCGGCTTCCTCGCCGATGTAAAGCGTTGCGGTGCGCGGATCGGCCACGCAGCCTTCGGGCTGACTGGCGACCTTGGCAAGCGTGGTGGTGGTGCCCGCAAAGCCGCCGCGGCCCTGCCGGATGATGGTGCGGTAGATGACCCCGTTCTTGGGGGCGCTGAACACCGCCACTTCATCGCGGCCCGCAGGCTTGGCGATGCAGATGCCATAGCCTTCGCCCTCGCCCACCGCGATCCGGCCCGCCGGAGTCAGCGACGCGCTTGCCGGATCGAGCAGCGCAAGGAACAGATGCGCGGCCGCCGGGTCCGAACGATCGCTGGCGATCACCAGAATGCGGCCGCCTTCGATTTCCACCAGATCGACATTGTTCAACCCCGGCGCAGGCATGAAGCTTTTCTGCGCGCCCTTGAGATCATAGACGTAAAGGCCGCCCTTCTTGTCGGTGCCGACGATCAGGCTTGCCGCCGGGTCGGACGGGTTGCGCCAGATCGCCGGATCATCGGCGGCATCCTCGTTGCTGGTCCCGACCGGCACTGTCTCGGCCCGCGCCGTGACAGTGACGGCGGGGTCGCCGGTAATCGGGGGGATCGTCGCACATGCGGCGGCGATCCCCAGTGTCAGCAGCGCAAAGCCGTGAAAAGGTCTGATCATTGCTGCTTCCTATCAGAACGTGAGCCGCACGCCGCCCTTCATCGTCCAGTTGTATTTTTCGAACTGCAAAAGATTCTGCCGCCCGCCGAACCGGTTGAAGGCGAAGAATTCGGCGTCGTTGATGTTCACCCACTCGAAATAGACCTGCAGGTTCTTGTTCAACGTGTAACGGCCCGAGAAATCGAGCTGGAACAGGCTGTCGACGAAGCGGTCCGTTTCGGCATCCGATTCGGCTTCATCAAGATAAAGGTCGCGATAGGTGCCCGCGAGGCGCAGCGAGACCGGCCCCTTCTCGTAACCGAGCACCCCGTTGAAGGTATGCTTGCTGGCGCTTGGCAGGGTGATTTCGCGGAACGTCGGCGTATCGGTGATCGCCCCGATATTGCCATCGGAAATCAGACCCGTGGCATCGGTGAAGGTGTAATTGGCCTGCACCAGGAAGCCTGACAGGAAGCCCGGCAGGAAATCGAGCTGCTGCGAAAAGCCCAGCTCGACACCGAAGATTTCCGCCGTCTCACCATTGAGTGTGGTGTCCAGTCGGCTGATCGCGATTCCATCGAGCGGTTCAGGGTTCCTGATCCGCTGGCCGAAAATGAAATTGTCGATTTCCTTGTAGAACAACCCGGCCGTGATCGCGCCGTTGTTCGACATGTAATATTCGATCGTGGCGTCGAAATTCCATGCTTCGTAAGGGACCAGATTGGGGTTGCCGACTTCGGCCTCGTCATCCTCGTTGATCTCGACGCGCGGCGCTAGGTCGGCAATGTTGGGACGCACCAGGCTGCGATAGGCCGCCGCACGCAAGATCAAATCGGGCTGCGCAGCATAGCGGATGTTGAGGCTGGGCAGCCAGTGATCATAATCACGCTCGATCTCGCGCGGGGTGATGGTGACGAATTCGTCATCGTCGGTCTCGATCAGCCGTACGATGTTCCCGGTCAGGCGATTATAGGTGCGCTCGTAACGAACACCGCCGATCACCAGCAGCTTGTCGCTTTCCCACCGGCCCAGCAGGTAGCTGGCGAAGATGTCTTCATCGACCGAGAACGTCTCGTTGTTGCTGTCGATCGTCGAATCGATTTCCTGAAGTTCGAAATCTCCACGATTGCCAAAGAAGAAATCGCTTGCCTCGGTGAAGCCTGGCAGCGGAGAGATATCCAGGCCGGGCAGGCGGTATGTCTGCCCGGCGCCCAGCACATCGGCCAGCGAATAATCGGTGTCGGTCTCGTAGAATTCGACAATCCCGCTAAAGGCCTTCTCGCGGAAGCGCGCCTTGACGCCGCCCTGAATCGTCAGCGTTCCGGCATCGGCGTAGATTTCGTAGCCAAGATCGAGCCGCGCCGCGAATTCTTCGTCCTCGCCCAGCGAGCCGGCAGTGAATTCGATCTCGTCGAGGCCGTAAGCGGCGGGATCGAAGAATTCCGTGCCGTTACCGGTAACGGAATAGAGCGGGACACGCGGGTTGCCGTAATCGAACCCGATTTCCAGCCCCGAATCCTCGAAGGTATTGGCAAACCGGGTCGGATCGACCGAGCCATCCTTGGTTTCCGAGGACTTCGCCCAGCTGACCGCGTAATCTGCCGTGAGCGCGCCGAACCGGCTTTCGCCGCCGAACACCAGGGTGCGGATGCGGCTGATTTCAAGGCGGTCCTTTACCCGGCGACGGATTTCGATCTCGGTATCGGTATCATTGAAAAGGGCATTGGTGCCGCTGCCCGACACATTGGCATCCTCAAGGAGGAAGATCACGTCGCGGCGGAATTCCTGATCGCTGAATTCGCTGTAGACGCCCTTGAGATAAAGTTCGGTGTGGGTGCCCACCCGTGCATCGAAACCGAGTGTCGCGCTGATGCGTTCGCGCTCGACATCGTAATCGCGATACTGGATCTCCTCGGCATAGACGAGACCGTTGTCTTCCTGCCAGCCCTCGCCTTCGACGTTGTCGCTCTCGAACTCGCGGTTGTAATAGGACAGGCCGCCGGTAATGCCGAAATTGTCACTCAGCTTGGTGGCGAAATCGATCCCGACATCCGGGGTCAGCTGGCCCGAATAATCATTATAGCTGCCGCCGAGCTTGGCGACGTAGAGATCGTCCTTGCGGTCGAAGGCGCTGGTGGTCTTGATCTCGATCGAGGCACCGATGGTGTCGCCGTCCATATCCGGGGTCAGCGACTTCTTCACTTCGATGGATTCGATGATCTCGGACGAAATCACGTCAAGCGCGACGCCGCGTTCATCGGTCCCCGGCGCCGGCACGCGCACGCCGTTCAATGACGTGGCGTTGAGGTTCGGATCAAGCCCGCGCACGGTCACGAAGCGGCCTTCGCCCTGGTCGTTGAGCACGTTGATGCCGGGCAGGCGACGCAGCGATTCGGCCACGTTCTGATCGGGGAACTGGCCGATCGAGTCGCGGGTCAGCACATCGGAAACGCCGTCCGCCGCCCGTTTGCGCGACAGTGCCGAGGCAAGGTTGGCGGTCTGGCCGACCACGAGGATCTGCGATCCTTTATCGCCCAGCGTGAAGTTCTGCTGCACCAGCCCTTCGGCCGGAACGGTCACGGTCATGCGCACCGGTTCGGCCCCGACATAACGGGCCGTGACGGTGTAAGTGCCTGCCGGCACATCGTTGAAGATATAGGTTCCGTCGCCCCCGGTGACGGTACGGCGGTTCAGTTCTTCGATCACCACTTCGGCGGCACGCAGGCCAGCAGTGTCACTGGCGTCGGCAACGGTCCCCGCGACCTCCCCTGCGAAAGCGGGAACAGCGAGGCTGGCGGCGAGCGCAAGCGCGGCGCTGCCCGAAGCAAAACGGATGCGAATCATGAAATTTTCCCCTGTCGGTGCCTGCGCTGGCGGGCGGTAACCAGCACGGGCCTTAGGCCGCATGGGTGACAGATGAGCGACCCGGCGATTACCGATCGGTGACAACCGGAACTGTTGCGCGAATACCGCAATTGAACAGGTGGCGCGGCGGTGGGTAAGCGCCTAGCCCTTGGCAAAGGCCGGAGAGGAGAGCGAGACAATGAAGATCGAAGCAGGCATGGCAGCAGTGGTGACAGGCGGGGCATCGGGTCTCGGCAAGGCGAGCGCGCAGGCCTTTGCCGATGCAGGCATGAAGGTCGCGATCTTCGACATCAACGACGAGGCAGGCGCGGCCCATGCAGCGGCCATCGGCGGCACGTTTCACCATGTCGACATCATGGACGAGACCAGCGTCGAGGCAGGCTTTGCCGCAGCCCGCGCCGCCCACGGGCAGGAACGCGTGACGCTGCACTGCGCGATGGCCTCGCGGCGCGGCAAGACGCTGGGCTGGGACAAGCAAGCGGGCGCGTACAAACGCCTCCCGACCGAGGATTATGCCTTCGGGGCCGAAGGCATCCTGATCGCCAGCTACCGCGTCGCCAGCATTTCGGCGCTGGGGATGGCCAATGCCGATCCGGTGAACGCGGATGGCGAGCGCGGCTGCATCATCCTTACCGCCAGCGTCGCCGCGCAGGACGGACAGATCGGACAGGTGATCTATGGCAGTTGCAAGGCCGGGGTGAACGGGCTGGTGCTGCCGATGGCGCGCGATCTGATGGACATGGGGATCCGGGTGAACTCGGTCATGCCGGGCATCTTCGCCACCCCGCTGATGCTGGGGATGAAGGACCGGAACCCGCCGATGTGGGCGCAGCTCAATGCCAGCGTCCCCTTCCCCAAGCGACTGGGCGAACCGGAGGAATTCGCTTCGCTGGTGCTTGAGATCGCCCGCAACAGCTACATCAACGGCCACCAGTTCCGGCTGGATGGGGCCATCAGAATGCCGCCGAAGTAATTGAGCATCGCAACCGAAGCCGTCAGGCTTCGCAAGCGCGACCGCGCGCCGGCCGGTAGGCCGCCCGCCCGGAGACGTTCGCAAAGCGAACAAGCCGCGAGGGAAAACAAATGACCACCGCCACCAACGAATATCCCACCAAAGCCTATGGCGCGACCGCGCCCGATTCTGGCGTGGGGCCGATGCAGATCACCCGCCGGGGCCTGCGCCATGATGATGTGCTGATCGAGATCACCCATTGCGGCATCTGCCATTCCGATCTGCACAGTGCGCGCAACGATTGGGGGTTTACCACCTATCCGATCGTGCCGGGCCACGAGATCGTCGGCACCGTCAGCGCGGTGGGCGATGCCGTCGCCCGCCACAAGGTCGGCGATCGGGTGGCGATCGGCTGCATGGTCGATTCCTGCCTCGAATGCGCCCATTGCGACAGCGATCTCGAACAATATTGCCTCGATGGAGGGATGACCGGCACCTATAACGGCACCGACCGGCGCGATGGGTCGCAAACCTTCGGCGGCTATTCCGAACGAATCGTGTGCCGCGAGGAATTCGTGCTGAAAGTCCCCGACAGCCTGCCGAGCGCCGAAGCCGCGCCGCTGCTGTGCGCCGGGATCACCTCCTATTCGCCGCTCAGGACGTGGAAGGTCGGGCCGGGCAGCAAGGTCGCCGTCGCAGGGCTTGGCGGGCTGGGACACATGGGGGTGAAGCTGGCCGCGGCAATGGGGGCGCAGGTGACGGTTCTCTCGCGCAGCGAAAGCAAGCGCGCCGATGCCGAGAAACTGGGCGCCCACGCTTTCCTCAACACCGGCGACAAGGCCGCGATGAAGGCCCATGCGGGGCATTTCGACATGGTGCTGAACACGATTCCGGTGCGGCACGACGTGGTGCCCTATCTCCACCTGCTGAAGATCGACGGGGTGCAGGTGCTGGTCGGCCTGATCGGGATGATGCCCGAACTCCACACCGGCGTGCTGCTGGGCCGCAAGGTGCTTACCGGCAGCGGCATCGGCGGGTTGGCCGAAACGCAGGAAATGCTCGATTTCTGCGCCGCGCATGACATTCTTCCGGACATCGAGGTCATCGCGATGCAGGACATCCAGACCGCCTATGACCGGATGGAAGCAAGCGACATCAAGTACCGCTTCGTGATCGACATGGAGAGCCTGCGGGCGGGGCAATGATGCAATCTATCAATATTACTAGATTGGAAGATACGAAGCTATGTGGATAAATATATAGTAATATAGATGTAATTGCATTTGTTTCATTGATGCAACACAATAAAGGCAATGTTACAGACCAGTGTCGTAAAATAATTGTGCGGTGCACCAGTGGTGATAATGGGTTTCATTGCCGCGCACGAAGCCCGAACGCAACAAGAGGCAAAGCGCGGTACGCAGGCGGAACGATCCCATCCTCTCAAAAGGAGCGTTCCACATGATTATCCGTTTTGCATCCGCTGTCTCGGCACTGGCCGTCGCCGGTGCTTTGCCGACCTCCGCCTTTGCGCAGGGCCCGGCTGCCGCATTCGAAAGCGCAGCCCCGGTGATGCTGACCGAAAAGGCCGCTGCCCATCTGGCTGCGAGCGCCGCCGTGCCGATGCTCGATGCGCCAGCCAACGAAGAACTTTCGGGCGTCAGCATCGCCGCTTCGGGTGAAGCGACCCCGGTCGTGGTCACCGCGTCCGGCGCGACTCCGGGTCTTGCCGCGGGCACTGGCGAAGTCGTCGTCACCAGCGCGGCAATCGCCGCCGCCGCACAGGACGGCGGCACCGGCGGGCGCGCAGAGACCTTCAGCGTCACCCTCAACCAGGATTCGTTCTTCGGTTTCTACCCGGCCTTCAACGGCCTGATCCCGGTCAGCGAGAACGTCGATTTCAGCTTCTACGGGATCATCTGGACCACCGACGCCTTCGGCACCGGTCTCGGTTCCGACCTGTGGACCGAATTCGGCGTCGGCGCGGCGATCTACTCCGGCAATCTCGTCATCAAGCCGCAGATCGGCCTGACCAACGGCGCGCTGCTGTCGGGCGGGGCGCGCGATCCCAATGGCGTCCCGGCCGGAACGGGGGGGAACTTCGCCGACGGTATCGTGCCCAGCCTGACCATGAACTATTCGGACGAAACCTTCGAAGCCGAGTTCTACGGCGGCTACTATGCTGCGCTGCGCAACCGCAACGACGATGCCGCGCTCGACTTCCTGCACACCTGGATCAATGCAGGTTACAAGTTCAGCGACAACGTGTCGGCTGGCGCGCATTACGAATTGCTCAGCAACACCCGCAACACCTTCCCGGGCGGATCGACCGCAGTCGCCTACCAGTGGCTTGGCCCCTATGTGCAGTTCAAGACCAGCAATGGCTTCTTCGCCCGCTTCACTGCCGGCGCTGACATCGAGGGCGGCAATGACGGCGATTTCTACAAGCTCACCGCCGGCTTTTCCTTCTGATCCTTTGACGACATGAGGCGCAACAGGGGTGTCCGGCGCTGTGCCGGGCGCCCCTTTTGCAATCTTTTCTCTGCATCGCCCCTTTGCCTATCGGCACGCTTTCCCATAGCTTCATGCGGGCCGGATTCGGGTCAGGGAGAGCGTATGTGATGAAGCGGATTTCACTGGTAGCGGGCTGTCTTGCCGCGCTGTTGCTGGCCCCGGCGGCCGAGGCGCGCAGCCGTTACGAGGCGCAGATCACCCGCACCACTTACGGCATCCCCCATATCGCGGCCGATAGCTGGCAGGGCGTGGGCTACGGGGTCGCCTATGCCTATGCCGAGGACAACCTGTGCCTGCTGGCCGAGGAATTCGCCACTGTGGCGGGGGACCGTTCGCGCCATTTCGGGCCGAAAGCCACGGCCGTGCTGGGCTTCCAGGAGGTCGACAATCTCTCCTCCGACGTGTTCTTCCGGGCGATGATCGATCTGCCCGCCTTGCGCGCCGGTTTCGCCGGACAGGGGCGCGAGACGCGCGGGCTCGCGCAAGGCTATGTCGCGGGCTACAACCGCTTTCTGAAGGATGCGGGGCCGGATGGCATTCCCGCCGAATGCCGCGGCAAGCCGTGGGTGCGCCCGATCAGCCTTGATGACGTCCTGCGGCTCACCGAAAAACAGATGCTGCTGGCAAGCTCGCTGGCACTGGCTCCCGGCATCGCCAATGCTTCGCCCCCCGGCACGGCCACGAAACAGGTCGCTCAGGCCCTTCCCCGCCCCGGCGAGCTTGGCCTCGGCAGCAATGGCTGGGCCTTCGGCGGCGATGCGACGGCCGACGGGCGCGGGCTCGTGATCGGCAATCCGCACTTCCCCTGGAACGGGCCGAGCCGGTTCTGGCAGCTCCATGTCACCGGGCCGGACGGGTATGACGTGATGGGCGTGGGCATTGCCGGCACCCCGATCCCGACGTTGGGCTTCAACCGCGATGTCGCCTGGACCCACACCGTCACCGCCGCGCGGCACTTCACCTTGCACGCGCTGGTGCTCGATCCCGCCGATCCGACCCGCTACATGCTCGACGGGCAAAGCATCGCGATGGAGCCGCGCACCGTCAGCGTGCCGATGCCGGACGGCGTGCCTGACGTCACCCGCACGCTCTATTCCACCCGTTTCGGCCCGGTTTTCGTGGCCCCGGATTCGGGCGTGATCTGGAGCGCGACGGCTGCCTATGCGATGCAGGATGCAAACCGCAACAATGGCCGCGCGATCGAGACCTGGCTCAGGATCGGCCAGGCCCGCAACGTCGGCGAGATCAAGGCCGCCGTCAGCGACACGCTCGGCATTCCGTGGGTCAACACCATCGCCTCCGACCGCCACGGCGATGCGCTTCACGCCGACATCACCGCGGTGCCGAACGTCTCGGCGCAGCTGATCGCAGCCTGTTCCACCCCGCTCTCGCCGCTGTTCGCATCGCTCGCAACGCTGCTCGACGGGTCGCGGTCGGAGTGTGACTGGCAGACAGCCGAAGGCACGCCCGAACCGGGGCTGATGCCCGCCAGCGATCAGGCTGCGACCATCGTGCGCGACTATCTCACCAACAGCAATGACAGCTACTGGCTCAGCAATCCGCGCCTGCCCCACCCGCAACTCTCGCCGGTGCTGGGCAAGCACGCCGCGGCGCTGAGCCTGCGGACCCGCTCGAACTTTACCGAGACCGAGGCGCTGCTGGCAGCAGGCAAGGTCGATCATGCCCGCGCCAAGGCGATGGCCTTTGCCAACAAGAGCCTTGCCGCCGACATGACGATCGAACCGCTGCTGGCGCTGTGTGCAGGCGCGGCGGAGCCGGCAGAGACCATCGCCCGCGGCTGCGCGGCGCTGCGGGGCTGGGACCGCCGCTACGAGACGGACAGTCGCGGCGCGCAGGTGTTTCGTGCCTTGTGGGCCAAGATCGGTCAGCGCGGCGACCTGTGGCAGGTTGCCTTTGACCCGGCCGATCCGGTCAACACCCCGCGCGATCTGGCGACCGAGGGCAGCACGGGAGAGCAACTGCTCGCCGCGCTGGGCGAGGCGGTGGCCGAACTCGATGCCGCCGCCATCACGCTCGATGCGCCATGGGGCGAAGTGCAGCGCTGGACCGCCAATGGCGAGGCGATCCCGATCCACGGCGGCCCCGGCACTGCGGGCGTGCTCAACTATCAGGACGCCCGGCCCGCACCCGGCGGCGGACTCGTGCCGGTGCACGGCACCAGCTACATCCAGATCGTCGGTTTCGACGCGGATGGCCCGGTGGCCGACGCGATCCTCAGTTATTCGCAATCGACCGACCCGGCCTCGCCCCATTTCGCCGACCAGACGCGCGCCTATGCCGTCAAACAATGGCACCGCCTGCCGTTCGATCCGGAAGACATCGCCGCCCAGACCATCGCGGACAGCAAGCGCATCGCCGAATAGGCGGGGCGGCCAGACTGCTCATGACCCGTTTCGGGTCATGACCGGGCAATGGGCGCGGGCAAAGGATGTATTGATCGCGCGGGATCGGCAGGGAGGGGTGGCTGATCTACTGCATTGTCATTCTTCGCGACGATTGCGACCCGGGCAGGCCATGCCTTTCCTTGCCTTTTCAGCCTTCCCGCCGCTGCGGGATCACGCTCGTGCAAGGATGGACCATGAAGAAGACCGCGATTACCGCTGCCACGCTCGCGCTGGTGGCCGGCACGCTCAACCCCTTATCGGCATTCGCTCAGAACCGGGATGACGACGACAAGAAAAAGGGCGACAACACCGCTGCCATCGTCGCCGGCATTGCCGCGCTCGGGATCGGCATTGCCATCGCCACCTCCAAGCATGGGGACGATCACAAGCACGACAACCAGTGGGACGGCAATCTTTACGGCGACCCGTTCAGTCCCGCCAACAACGTCACCTGCGTCCCGCGCCAGAAAAAGTGCTATGATCGCGGGAACTTCTCCTACAGCTGGACCAAGCGTATTTTCGGCACATCGGCCGGCTTTGGCGGCTCGGGCAATAGCTGGGACAATGACTTTGGCGGTTCGGGCGGCAGCATGAACCTCGACCGCGCGCGCCGGGTTTGTGTCGACCGGGCCGAACAGCGCGGCCTGCGCAATATCCGCGTCGAATCTGTCCGACCCGAAGGGTCCAAGCGCGCCCGGGTCTGGATGCAGACCCGCCGCAGCCAGTCCACCGTCAGCAGCGAACGCTGGCGCTGCGAATACCGCTTCGAAAGCGGACGCACCGAATTCAAGCGCGTTTGATCTGCGCGACAACGCTCAGCAATTTTTCACGGAGACGATTATGTTGCGCAAACTTCATCTGATCCCGGCGCTGTGCGCGCTGGTTCTTGCCGCTGCGACACAGGCCCAGACCACCGTGCCCGAAGGCAGCAAGCCCGTCCCCCGCGCCGATGTTCCCGTGCAGGCCCGCATGAGCATGCATGTCGGCGCGCTGGTGCTGGAAGACCTCAAACAATATGTGACCGACGATGAGAAGCTCGGGGCGCTCTACCTGCGGATGCTGTTGCTGGCCAAGCAGGAGGCGATCGCCGCAAGCTGTGCAGGTTATGATCTGGACAAGGACCGGAGGGTCACGCTGATGCTCCGCACCATGCGCCCGCTGGCGGAAGGCATGGAAAATGGCGTGGCGAGCGCGAACCTCCAGCGCGGGCTGCGCCAGTACAACACCCTGCTCGGCGGGGAACTGGCCCAGTTCGCCTATGAACCGACCGGCTACTGCAACGCAGCCGAGGATCTGGTCAAGGAACTCGGCGAATATCCCGAAGCGGAATCTATGCTCGTTCTGAAATCCGGTTCCTGACCGGCACCGGACAACGCGGCAGCAGGGGCGGATCGAGGCACGCCCCTGCTGCCCGTTTCATATTGCGCTTCCCCCTGTGACCGGAAGTCCATTATAGCTTTGCAAGGGGGTTTGCGATGTCGGCAGGGAGCAAGAACGCGCGCGGGCTGCGGCTGGAGCTGGAGCCCCAAGGCTTTGCCGCCGTAGAACGGCTGCTGGCCTATGAAATGGTCAATTCGCTGTTGCTCATCACGATCGAGATGCAGCGGCTGTTTGCGATGCGCCCGCTGGAATTCCAGATTTTCATGGTGATCGCCATGGCCAGCGTGCAGCGCTTTATCCGCGATAGCCAGCCCGATCCGGCATTCCTAGATGCCACCCCCCTGCCGCCCCAATATCGCGGAGCGATATCGCGGCGGCGGATTGCCGAGACGCTTGATCTGCCGTTCGAGACCGTGCGGCGCCATGTCGCCCAGCTGATCGTCCGCGGCGAGATTATCGAGAACGGGCGCGGCCTGTTGTCCACGGGCGGAGGAACGCTCAAGCGGTCGAGCGAGGCCGGGGGTACGCGGCTCATGGCCAACCGGTTCCTTACTGTGGCCAACCGGATGATCCAACTGAACGCCGCGCGGGCCGAGCAATGAAGCTGGCAACCGGCCGTATCGCCGCAAGGCCAGCCTTTCACCGCGACATTTCGTAAGGCACCACGCCTCGGCGGAACAGGTTGACCGCGATGGTCTGGTCGCTTGGCGGATAGGCGCGCTGGTCGCAATCGGGGCGCGGGCAGATGCGGCACGAGACGCCGATCGGGGTCGCGGCCTGCGCCGAAACCGTGTCGATGCTGTCGGCATAGACGAATTCGTTCGCGTGGCGGACCTCGCAGCCGAGCGCCACGGCGTAACGGCGGGGATTGCGATCGAACCGGCCCGATGCCTTCACCAGCCCCTTGGCAATCGAGACATAGCGCTGCCCGTCGGGCGTCTCGGCAAGCTGGACGAGGATCCGATCGGGGATCGCGGCGGCCTCGTGCACGATCCACAAGGGGCAGGCCCCGCCGAACCGGGCGAACTGGAAGCGGGTGGCGCTGTGCCGCTTGGTGATGTTACCTGCCATGTCGACCCGGCAGAAGAAGATCGGCAGGCCCCGTTCGCCCTCGCGCTGCATGGTCGAAAGCCGGTGGCAGGTCTGCTCGAAACTGGTCTGGTAAAGCAGCGCCAGCCGGTCGACATCGTGGCGGAATGCCCGCGCTGCCTTGCGGAAATGGCCATAGGGCATCAGCACTGCGCCTGCGGCATAATTGGCAAGACCGATGGTCAGCAACTCGCGCGCGACTTCGCTGCGCAGCCGCGCCGCATCGGCAGTGGCGCGGATCGCCTCGCCCAGCGTGGTGGCCGCGACATGATAGGCGATCTGGAACCGGATGCTCGCGGCCGGCTGACCGGAATCGATCCGCAGCACGCCCTCGCCCGCATCGAAGCTTCGCAGCGCGTCTGCCGGGCGGATTTCGACAGTGATCGCGTGCTGCTGCGCAAGATGTGCGCACAGGGCTTCGGTGGTCGGCACCGCGTCCTGCCCGGCGATCGCGGCGGCCAGAACTTCGGCGGCGCGATCGATCAGGTCGACATAATTGTTCGAAAGGTGAAACCAGTCGCGCACCTCCTCCCATGGCAGGCGCGCGCCCTCGTGGCTGTCGACCGCCAGCGTTTCGTCGACCATTTCGAGCCGCTGGTTGGCACGGCGCAAGGCGCCGTGCAGTTCGACGAAGCGGCGCGCGAAGGCCGGCTGCTGTTCCGCCAGGCGGGCGATGGTTTCCGGCGCCACGGGCGAATCGAAGATCGGATCGGCCACCGCCTCGCGCAGCAGTAGCGAAAGCTGCTCGGTGTCCTCGCCCGGAAAGTCCTGCCATTCGAGCGGAAACTGCTGCGCCACCCGCTCGATCAGACGCGGCGTCAGCGGGCGGTCGTCATGTTCGAGCTGGCTGAGATAGGACGGGCTGATGCCCAGCTGGAGCGCCAGATCCGCCTGCCTGAGCCCGCGCCGCCCGCGCAGGATCCGCAATTGCTCTCCTGCAAATATCCTCTGTCGCTTGGCCATGCGCGCCGTCTAGTTTGCAAATTTCCAGTTTGCAAATTTGCAAATTAACATTGGACTGGCGCCGCAGGCTGCGCAACCCAGCGGCTGCCGGTCCGCGCCATCCCGCGGCGTTTCGGACCGAATGCAAATCGCAGGTTTCGTGCAGGGAGATCCCGCTTGGCCACCAATGTTCTCGAACTTCGCCGCTACGATCTGCCCGTCGCATCCACGGTTTTGTGCGATGCTGTAACCATCCGCACACAGGCCGATATCCGCAGCGCAGCCTTCGCGCTGGCGCGCGCCGCCAACCGCTGCGGCCTGCGGATGCTGGTCTGGCACGACATCGCATCGCTCGCTCCGATGACCGATGCGCAGGGGCACCCGCTCAATTCGGGCGTGTTCGGCTGGCCCGAGCAGGAGCTTGCTCCGTGGCACGATCTCGACAGGATGCTCGCCTCACCCGTGCTGCGCGCCTGCCGGGTCGAAAGCGAGCCGTTCTGGATCAACCGCCATGGCATCCGGACGCGCTGGCCCAACCGCCTGATCGGCCAGACCGGACCCGAGGATTTCGAAGCGCGCGCTCTGGTGAAAGCCGCGATTGGCCTGCCTGTCCACCTTCCCTTCGGACAGGTCGCCGCTGCAGTGCTGACCGGCATCGACCCGGCGCGCGAAGACCTGTCGGAGGAATTCGCCAGCAATGCCCGAACCCTCGCCGAAGCGGTGCAGCGGTTTGTCCGCGGCTATGTGATGGTCAGCCGCGATGAACGCTATCTGCCCGGCGACAGCCTGCTTACCCGCCGCGAAATCGAATGCCTGAGCTGGGTCGCGCACGGCAAAACCGATTTCGAGATCAGCATCATCCTCGGCTGCAGTCATGCCGGGGTGCGCTATCACGTCACCCGCGCCTGCGCGAAGCTCGATGCCGTCAACCGCGCGCAATCGGTGTTCCGCGCCAGCCAGCTGGGATACCTTGGGCCGGCAGCCCCATCAGGCGGCGGGGCGCACAGGCGCGAATCCTGAAGGCCCTCGCGGGGGGACGGGAAATCGCACGCTTACGCCGCACAGTCCGCTCGACAAGGGGCGGCGCTTCGGTCAGTGGCGGTTTTATGAAGGATTTTCCGCAAGCTCCGCCTCCAGTCCGGTCGTTTCCAGCCTGGCTCACGGCGGCGCTGGCCGGGGTGGCGGCACCCGCTGTGGCCATGCTGCTGCTGCTGGATGCCCCCGCCCCTGCGCCGCTTGGTCTGGTCGGCGCACCGATAGTTGCAGTCGGCCTGATGGGTGCCGGCATGATCGGGGCGGCGGCGGCCGGGCGGTTTCGGATCGGCGTCCTGCTTGCCCTGATGGCTGGTGTCGGGCTTGTCCTGTTTGCCTGTGCGCTGGGGATGCCGCCTCCGCTTCACCCGTTATCAGGCGGGCTGGCCATTATCATCGCCAGCATCAGCTTCGCCGCGCGCGGCGCCCTGTTCGCCCGCTCCGCATCCGACAAGGGCTGGTGGATCGCCGTTTTCGTGGTCGCCGGCGAGGCTGCCATTCTGATTACGGCATCGGCGCTGCCGGACAGCTTGCCGGAATGGCTGCTGGTGCTGTTGCCTGCGCAATGGGCCAGCACCGCGATCCAGACGGCGTTCACGGGTACCGCCGACCGGGCAGCAAGTGCCGCCTTGCTCGCTCTCGCCGGAACCGCGGCGGCGACGTTGCTGGTGGCATGGCTGTGGCCACGCCGCTGGCCCTACCTGATCATGTTCACCACGTGGCTCGGGTTTTCCGCCCTTGTCTGGCACTGGCCCGCGCCGCCGATGCCCCGCGACCAACCTGTGATCACGGAGGCATCCGCCGCACCCGATGCCGGAAAAGCCAATTCCGCCGCGCACCGATAGAATCTTGCAGCGCCCCCTTCGAAGGCCGCCAGCGCCTCCTGCACGGACTCAACAACCGGGCCTGCCTCATCGCCCGCAGGCCTCACAGGTCCCGGATGCGGATGGCAATCGGAAAGGATCGAGTGGCTGACCGAAAGAGAAACCCCCTGCAACTTGAGGGGTTTACGGACTTTCAAGATGTTTTGGGAGGTGATGCTGGAGCGGTGAAGGGAACCGTGAAGTCGATGCATTAATTTGTTATTACGCGATATCTTGAAATAGACTTGGACAGATACCCCCAAAAATACCCCCAAAGCATTGCGCTAGACGGCTGCCCGCCATGCAATTGCGCCTGCATGACGCGGCCCTACTGATCGGCACCCGCAGAATCGCCAGATGCAGGACAGGGCCATTTTCCGGTCCGGGTCTGACAGTGTGAGACATACACACCGTACGCGACAGATCGCAGCATCTATGCCGGAAATCAGCAATGCAAAACAGCAAGATAAGGAGCGCGCTCAAGAATGGCAGCTTCTCAATCAGATTTGGACTGCACTCAATTCCCACATCGGAATTGATTGAATCCCAGCTTAACTGATTGTTCTACAAGGATATGATCGAGCGGTCGGGGCGCATCAGTTTCGAATGGGCCAAGCCGCGATCATCCGCGTGGCCAATCGGCGGCGGGCGACAAAATGCGGGTCCTACCCGGCGATGGCGCGGGGGCTTAGCGGGGGCTAACCGCAGACTCTCCCCCTGAAAGGTGTCCCGGTCGCGAATAAAGTTGGAAGTTACACACTTGCTGATGGCTTCTGCTTGGCGGCTGGCAGTCGCGCGGATATGCCCCGCCATGTGACTGATGCAACGCTCTTTGCCGCTGGTGCCCTATTCACCCAGGATTATCTGGAGGAAGGGATTACCAAAACCCAAGCGTGGGCCGCGATCGATGCGGCGGCGCTGCGTGACCGGCTGGCGGCAATCCTTGCGGGCTTTCCCCATGCCACTAGCCCGAATGAGGCCACCACCGAGAGCGATCTAGTTTGGCCGGTGCTGGAGGCGCTCGGCTGGGGCGATTATCTCACCCAGCAAAACCTCTCCGAAAAGGGCCGCGTGGACGTTCCCGATGGGCTGCTGTTCATTGATGCCGGGGCCAAGGCCAAGGCGAACGAATATGCCGAGGAATGGCGGCGCTATGAATGCGGCGCGGCAATCGTGGAAAGCAAACGCTGGGGCCGCGCGCTCGATCGCGCCGAGGGCCGCAAGGGCAGCGAGCGCGACACGCCCTCCACCCAGCTCTTGCGCTACCTTAGGCGCATCGATGACCTGACACGCGGGGCGCTGCGCTGGGGCATTCTCACCAATGGCGCGCGCTGGCGGCTCTATTTCGCCGGTGCCCGCTCCACCATCGATGAATATCTGGAACTGGACCTCGCCCGCATCATGGGGCTGGACGGGGATCTGCTTGATTCTGCGATCACCGATGCCGAGCGCGATCACTGGTTGCGCGTGTTCGCCACCCTGTTCCACCGCAACGCCTTTGAACGGGCAACCGCCGATGCCCCCAGCTTCCTTGAACGCGCCCGCAAGGAAGCCGCCTTCTATGAGGAACGCGTCGCCAAGAGCCTTTCCGATCTTGTGTTCGATCGGCTCTATCCGGCGCTTGGCAAGGCCGTGGCGAAAGCCGCCCCAGCCGATACCCCGCTGGACGATATCCGGCAGGCAACCCTGATCCTGCTCTACCGCCTGCTGTTCGTGCTCTATGCCGAGGATCGCGGGCTGTTGCCGGTGAAGGATCGCCGGTTTGATGATTACGCTCTGCGCGTCGCGCGGTTGGATATCGGCCGGCGCAAGGATGAGGGGGACGCATTCTCCACCATCGCGGATGCGATCTGGCGGCGCTTTGCCAGCCTCGCCAAGATGATCGACAAGGGCGATCCATCGGTAGGGCTGCCCCCCTATAACGGCGGGCTTTTCAGTGCCGAGGCCACCCCGCTGCTGGCCAGCATTTCGCTCGGCGATGATGTGATGGCCGAGGCGCTGGATATCCTCTCCTATGAGCAACGCGGCGGGCGGCGGCGCTATATCAATTACCGTGACCTTACCGTGCAGCAACTCGGCTCGATCTATGAGCGTCTGCTGGAATTCGAGCTGGTGCGCGATGACGCGGGCGCGCTCGATATCCGCCCCAACATTTTCGCCCGCAAGAATTCGGGCAGCTACTACACCCCCGATGATCTGGTGCTGCTTATCCTTGACGAAACGCTTGCCCCGCTTATCGCAGATGCGCACAAGGCCTTCACCGACCGGCTCGCCAGCCTCAAGCCGGGGGACAGCGAGGATTACAAGCTCACCCAGCTGCAAAAAGTGGACCCGGCGAAAGCGATCACCCGGCTGCGCGTTTGCGATCCGGCTATGGGATCGGGGCACTTCCTTGTCAGTCTGGTGGACCGGCTCACCAACCACGCGCTCAATGCCGTGGCAGAGGCCGCCGCGCTCGCCATGCAGGAACACGGTCTGGAATACGAAAGCCCCGTATCCGAGGAAGTGCGCAAGGTGCGCGCCACCATCCGGGGCAATGCCGAGGATGCGGGCTGGACCGTTGCCGAGGAACAATTGGACGATCCCCAACTGGTCAAGCGCATGGTGCTCAAACGCTGCGTCTATGGCGCGGACAAGAACCCGATGGCGGTGGAGCTCGCCAAGGTTGCCCTATGGCTGCACACCTTCACGGTAGGGGCGCCCCTGTCATTCATCGATCACCATCTGGCGGCTGGGGACAGCCTGTTCGGACTATGGGTGCGCGATGCCATTGACAAGGCGGGGAAAGGCGGAGCGCTGTTCCTGCACGAACCGCTCCAGCGCGCGCAAAATCAGGCGCGCATCATGGAAACCATCGAAGCGCTGACCGATGCCGACATTGGCGAGGCGCACCGATCGGCGGAAATGTGGGAAGGCGTGGAGGCGCAGACCGGCGAGCTGGATGGCTTTGTCAGCTTCATGCACGCGCTCGATTGGCTGGACCTCAAGGGACCGGACAAGGCGCTTGTGGCGCAATGGCTGGACGGGGTGTTTGGCGATCCCATGCCGATCGCGCGGGGCAAGCGTGCGCCGGAAAGCGCCAAGGCCAAGCCCGAAGATGTGGAGCGCTTCACCGCGATCTGGCGCGAGGCGCGTGCACTGATCGATGAGGAACGCTTCCTCAACTGGCAGATCACCTTTCCCGGCGTGTGGGCCAACTGGGGCAGCGCGGGGCTGGAGGGCGGATTTGATGCCGTGGTGGGCAATCCGCCATGGGATCGAATCAAGCTGCAACAGGTGGAATGGTTCGCCGCGCGCAGGCCAGACATTGCCAAGGCGCAGCGCGCGTCTGATCGAAAGCGGATGATCGGGGCGCTAAATAAGGCGGGCGATCCGCTCCATGCCGATTTCGTGAAGGCTGACAGGCGCGCTGCCGACACCATGCGCATGGCGCGCAAGGGCGGGCATTATCCACTGCTGAGCCGGGGCGATATCAACCTCTACAGCCTGTTCGTGGAGCGCGCGCACCGGCTGGTGAAGCCCGATGGCATGGTGGGGCTTCTCACCCCCAGCGGGATCGCCAGCGACCTTTCCGCCAGCGCGTTTTTCCGCAAAGTGGCGACCGGCAGCCATGTGAAGGCGCTTTACGATTTCGAGAACCGGCGCACCCGTTACGGGCTGGAGCCGTTCTTCCCTGATGTGGACAGCCGGTTCAAATTCATGGCGATGATGGCCAGCCCCAGCCGGAAATTTCAGGCGGCGCATTGTGGCTTCTTTCTGCAAGCAGTGAGCGAAAAGGCTAACCCCGATCAGGCCTTCCCGATCACGGCAGCCGACTTTGCGCGCGTCAATCCGAACACCGGAACCGCGCCGATTTTCCGCACCCGGCGCGATATGGCGCTAACGACCGCGATCTATGCCCGCGCCCCGGTGCTGGTGGATCGCTCCAGCGGCGAGGAAGTCAAAAGCTGGCCGGTCAAATATCATCGAATGTTCGACATGACCCTTGACAGCGCCATGTTCCGCACCCGCGCGGAGCTGGAGGAACAGGAAGGCGCTTGGCCGATTGGCGGCAATCGCTGGCAGTCAGCGGGCGGAGAGTGGGTGCCGCTCTATGAGGGCAAGATGGTGCAAGCCTTCGATCACCGCGCCGCAAGCGTGGTGGTGAACCCTGAAAACCTGAACCGGCCTGCCCAGCCGTTCCCGGCCACTAGCGCGCAATCGGCTGATCCCGCTTGGCTGGCCGACCCGCAGTTCTGGATTCAGCCACCCGAGGGGCTGGCGCGCGCGCCTTTTGCGCTTTGCTTCAAAGACGTGACCGCGCCAACAAATGTGCGCACCATGATCGCCGCGCTGATCCCGTCCGGTGCGGCTGGCAATACGCTTCCCCTGATCGATCTGGATTTGCCCGATGGTGCGGCCAAGGCCCCGCACCTTGCCGAGTTGGCGGGCAACCTCAATTCGATGGCCTTCGATTTCGTGGCGCGGCAGAAGGTGCAGGGGCAGCACCTCAACTGGTTCATCGTCGAACAGCTGCCCATCATTCCCCCCGCCGCCTACGCTCGCCAATTCGGCCCCAAGACCGCTGCCGATATCGTGCGCGAGGCGGTGCTGGAGCTGACCTATACCGCGCATGATATGGCCCCCTTCGCCCGCGACCTTGGCTATGTTCAGGGGGGCCATGTGGATGCGGCTGGCGAGGTGCTGCCCCCGTTCGTCTGGGATGAGGACCGCCGCGTAGCGCTGCGTGCCAAGCTCGATGCGCTCTATTTCATCCTCTACGGCGTGTTCGATCCCGCCCTGCCCGGCCATGATCCCGCACAAGCCCGCGATGACGTGCGCTACATCTACTCCACCTTCCCGATCGTGGAGCGGCAGGAAACGCAAACCTGGGGCCGCTACCGCTCCCGTGACCTATGCCTAAGCTGGATCAACGCCCTGCTGGCAGGCCAGCCGGATGCGAATATGGAGGGGTGAGTATGCGTCGTAGTGGGAGTCGAATGAGGTTGCTTTTGGCCGCGGTGTTTTTCCTCTCTGCAACAGGACTTCAGGCCGCCAACCCGGTCTATATCAAATGCGCCTTTAAGCAGGGGAATGGCGATCCTTGGCCGGTAATGATCACAGCCGATGAGGCTAATGGGCTGGTGACGTTGCTGTTTGAGCAGAACGGCCGAGTATCTCGAATGAAGGCTTCATTCGGGCCTGAATTGGTCAAATTCGGGAATGGATCGATCGATTATCAACTCAGCCGAGTCGATTTGAAGATCCAGCGCTACACAGCGATTTTGCGGCAAACCGATACTGCGCAGTGCGTCTTGGCCGAACCGCCAAAGCGCGCATTTTAAGCGAAACTCGATTTTCCAACCCTCAGCTAGTGCTACCTATCTAGGTATCTCCTAACATCATGGGGGGAGGGAGAGACCGGTGCACTGGGGGCATAGGACGACTACCCCCGGCGGCGAGCGTGGGTTGACGCTCTGTTGCCGAGGGCAGTCCGGTCCTATGCAAGTCATGGGTGGCGGAGCCGACCGTATGCTTTCGAGGACGCTTCCGGTCTGGAGGTAGCCGGATGCTCGGTGGTTGCTTGCGACGCTATCCTCTGCGCCGTCGATCGCCCCTCCACCTTTCGGACTAGGCGTGCCACTGTCATCGAACCCCCCTGGTGTGGCATTTCGACCTCGCCGCCAGTGTATTGAGCTCCCCGGCGAGGAAGCCCGGTGCAAGACCGGGATAGGGTATGCTTACGCCGCACCCCCTTCGATCAGGGCGTGCAGCGATGCTGCCGGGATGATGGTGCGGTTGCCGATCTTGCGAACCTCCAGCCGCCCTTCCTTGATCAGAAGATAGAGGTAGGTCCTGCCAAGGCTCGTGACCTTGCAGGCCTCTTTCACCGAATAGGCGAGGGGCTGAAGCTGATCGGCAGACTGGTTGCTCTGGATCATTAAACCTCCGTTGATGGCCGGACGCATCCGGCTTCGAACGGAGTGACTACATAGAGACAGAAACGGCGGAGTCTCGCGCGTTTAATTCGGATTATTCTGGCGCGGGATTTTCCGCTTCTTCCAAGAGCATCCGAATGCCTGCCAGAATCCGCCGCTTTTGATTGGCGAACGGGTCGGGTTCGAGTTTACCATTGGCCAGCTCGGCAGCGATATCGGTATCAGGCCGCTGGTCCCCTTCCCGGATCAAATCAAAGCCCCTGCGAGCTTGCTGCCTCTCCCATTTGTCTCGCGGTCCTTTGGGACGTCCCGGCCTGCGCCTTGGCTTGCCGGCCAGCTCTCCTAGCAGCTGACGTGCGACCTTTGCTTCAACTGCGATCGCATGGAAGTAGACGAATACGCGCTCGTCGTTCTGCGTATCGAAATCGATCGTCTCAAATTGACCTGAAATCCAATCCATAATCGCCCAATCATCGGGCTCCTCGGGGTCATCAAGCCATTTGCTATCAAGCGCGGCCGAAACGCTTTCGAGATACTGCCAAATAAAGTTTGGAATTGGCTGCCGATGTGTATCGCGAGGCAACCTCTCTTTGCGGTTGCCGCCATAAGGATAGGTGAATTGCCGCCGATACCCGTATGCGACCAACCCCGCCTTGATCTCAGCGAGCAATCGATCTGCCAGCCCCCATTCTTCAATCCCTTGCCGCGTGGCCTGTTCGAATAGCTCGCCAAGCGGCATCAATTTCTCAGGGGTAGTCATCAGCCACCTTTCCGATCAGCCAGCCGCACCACATCCCCGCCCTTGCGCAGCTGGTCCAGATGATCGCTCCACCATTGCGCCATGGCGACCCGTTCCTCCCAATGCGCGCCTCGGTGATAGGCTGCGCGCACCTTGTCTGTATCGCCATGCGCCAGCGCGCGCTCGATCGCATCGGGGTTCCATTTGCCGCTTTCGTTCAGCAGCGTGGAGGCCATCGCGCGGAAGCCGTGAGCGGTCATTTCATCGGTAGCATAGCCCAGCCGCCGCAGACCGGCGTTGATGGTGTTCTCGCTCATTGGGCGGGTGCGGGTGCGGACGGACGGGAACACATAGCCGGCTGGCCCCGTCACTGCCCTGACTTGCCGGAGCAGCTCTACAGACTGCCGCGATAGGGGGACATGGTGCGCCTTGCGCATTTTCATCTTGCCCGCCGGGATGATCCAGAGCGCCCCGTCCAGATCGATTTCGCCCCATTCGGCATGGCGCAACTCGCCGGGGCGCACAAACACATGAGGGGCAATCTGCAAGGCGAGCTTGGTGATCCCGCTGCCCTCGTAATCATCGATCGCGCGCAGCAGCTCGCCAACCTTTTTGGCTTCGGTGATCGCCCCGTAATGCGTGACCGTTGGGGCGGTTAGTGCGCCGCGCAAATCACGGGTAGGGTCCGACCCAAGCCGCGCAGTAGCAACGGCATAGCGAAACACTGCGCCCGCCAGTTGCAGGCTGCGCCGCGCGCTTTCGAGCTTCCCCTTGCCTTCGATCCGCCGAATGGCTGTCAGCACGTCCATCGGCTCGATTTCGCCGATAGGTAAGTGGCCGATCGAACCGCACACCAGAGACAGCAAATATTCGCTGCGCGTGGCGGTTGCGGGTGCCCAGCCCTTTTGCCCATCCCGCCTGCGTTTCTGGCAGTATTCATCGCAGATGGCTTTGAAGGTATCGGCGGCCTGAATGCGCGAGCGCAACTTATCGCGCCGCTTCTCTCGCGAAGGGTCTTTGCCGAGAGCGATCATTTCGCGGGCTTCCTCACGGCGGCGGCGCGCCTCGCCCAAACCGATTTCAGGGTAGGCCCCGATTGCCAGCAGCTTCTCGCGCCCATCGATCCGGTATTTAAGCCGCCAAAGCTTCCCCCCGGCTGGCGTGATCAGCAGGTGCATCCCGCCCCCATCCGCCAGTTTGACTGGCTTGGGACCGGGCTTGGCCTTGCGGATCGCAACGTCTGTCAGCGCCATAGTAACATCCAGCCTTTCCGGGGCCTGCACCCCGCGATACCCCCAAGCGTGGGGGTATTGAGTTGGCCGCTTTGGCTAGAACCCCCAGCCATACCCCCACTCGCCAACGGCTGAATGCGGAAACGCCTGAACGCTTGCGGCACGATTTCCGCTGAATGCCTTGGATTTTAGGGGAATGTCCAGACGCATATGGATGGCGGCGGACAGGAAAGTGGAGCGGGTGAAGGGAATCGAACCCTCGTCGTCAGCTTGGGAAGCTGCTGCTCTACCATTGAGCTACACCCGCATTTCGGGGTCTGGACCCGCCTGATGCACACTTTTGCAGAGCCTTGCGAAGGCATCCACGAAAGCGGGCGCTGTTTGCAACGCGGGCAGCAGACGGTCAACGGGTTTTTTGGGTTGCCACGAGCGCGATGGCCCCTGCCATCGCCAACCCGCCCGCGCCGGTGTCAAGCAGGCCCAGCCTCAAGCAGACCCAGTCTCAAGCAGGCCCAGTCTCAAGCAGGCAAGGCGAGGTGCTTGGCGCCAAAGACCGATTGCCAGCTTTCGATCTCTTCGACCACCGCCTCGTCAAGCGCGTGCATCAGATCGGCGGCGGCGGCGTAGGTCAGTCCGCTCTCCGCTCCGGACAGCAGCAGCGTGATGCGGGCCTCGATCTCGCGCAGCTTTTCCGCCGCCACCCGCGAGATCGCGCCGAAGCGCTCGAAATCGCCGAAATAGCGGATCCCCGCAAGGTTCGCGCCCAGCGTCGGGAAGGCGACACCGAGGAAGGTGAACAGCGGCGAAAGCTCGGCGGCCAGCGCCTTGGGCAGGAATCCGGCAACCCCGGCGAACTTCAGCAGCAGATAGGCCAGCACCGATACTACCGCGAGCACGAAGCATGCGCCCGCCGCCCGGTCGAGCCGGTGATGCACCTTCTCCAGCCGGTGCGCCTTGGCCTCATGATAGGCGCGCTGGGTGACGACGTGCGGCAGCGCCACACCGGTCAGGGCGGCGCGCAGATAGGCGCGGGTGAGGCGCGCGCGCGGCAACCCCACCGCGCGCAGCGCGTGGCGGGCAAAATGCTCGGGCCATTCGCCGTTTGCCCGGCCACCGCCCTTTCTGGGCCAGCGCCCCGTCGGGCGCGCGACGCCAAGCAGCAGCAGTCCGGGCGCATGGCGCAGATATTCGGCCACACGCCGCAACTCGAACCAGCGCCGGTGCCAGCCGCGCCGCGATCCGGCGACAGTCATCCCGAGGATACCCGCCAGCAGCAACAGTTCGATCGCGGCAAAGATCCACTTGAACGCGCCCAGACCTGCCGGAAGGAACGCCAGCCCGATGATCACCGCCAGCGCCGCCAGCACGAAATTGACGCACATCCCGCTGCGATAGGCATCGGCCAGACGGCTGGCGATGCCATCGGCCCAGGCGAACATCGGCAGCACTTCGCCGCTCAGCCGTGCTGTCACCCGTTGATCGCCACCGGGCATGTTCGCTGCCGCCTCCACCAGACCTGCTGCGCTGCCGCTTGCGATCGCTTCAGGCGCCTCGTAATCGACCCGCAGCGAGCCGAGCGCGCCGCCTGCCCCGCCGAACAACCGCTCGATCCGGCGATAAAGCCCGAAGGCGCGGGAGCTGCGCGGGCGCCACACCTCGCGTTCGAGCTGCGCCGGGCTCCAGCCTTCGACCACCACGGCAGCCCGGATGATCGCCTCGAGCCGGGCAAGGTCCGGCGCACCGCCATCAGCCTCGCCACGCGGCTGGAGAAGCTCTTCGGGACGGGTCAGGATCGACCATCGTCCCGGTGCGGCCGGATCGACCACCAGCACGGGCGTTCCCATCGCCAGCGCGGTTGCCACGGTATGGCCGGTGCCGCCGGGCAGGTTGGCGACCTTTCCGTCCCACACGGCGACAACAAGATCGGTACGCTCGATCATTACCCGCCCGGCAAGCGCGACATTGTCCGAAACCAGCGCCTCGAAGGCCCGCGCGGCCAGGCGGTCGCCGGGATCGGCGAGCGTGGCCAGCAACAACGCCTCGATCTCGGCATCGCGATCGGCCAGCTCGAACAGCTCGGCCTGCGCGGTGATCGCCCGGATCGTGGCTGCGCGGGCTTCTGCTGCACGGTCGGTGGCCGGCTCTCCGCGGCACAGCGCCGCGGCATCGGCCAAGGTCGCCGGATGGGCGTTGATCGCAAGATTGAGATCGGCGCCGAAAGGCAGCGGTACCACAAGCTGCCAGCCCCGCGTCAGCGCCAGTTCGGCGGCGACCTGATCGGTGCCATCGACCAGCAGACTGTGCAACCGTAGCGGCCCGTGCGTTTCGCGATGGCCTGCCGCGATCTCGTCGACCCGCGCGAAGAGATCCGCCAGCGCAGCGGCGATCGCCTCGGCATGGGCGGAAAACGAAGGATTGGCGCCCCGATGTCCGGTGATGCCCAGCGCAAGAAAGGGCTGCCAGTCAGCCTCGAGATTAACGGAAGGCAAGGGGGGCATTGGCTGGCTGTCTCTCCTTGCCGGGCAGGCCGTGTCGGAGCCGACCTTAACGCCTAGTCTTGCAGGCTTACAAGGGGCGATCCGCGCCATGCCCGGTTTGACCACGAGTGCGGGAAAGCGCATTGTGCTCGCGGGGAAACGGGAGGATGCGCGGTGGTCAGAGGGATTGCGATAGCAGCGGGGGTATTGCTTGCTTTGGCGGCCTCGGCACAGGCACAGGTGCCGCGCGAATATCCTTCGCGCGACCTCTCCTGGACCCGCGCGGATCGCGACAAGCCGGCCGAGCTTGAAGCGCGCGAAGCAGCCGAGGCCGCAAAGGCCGAAACCGCCTGCGATGCCGGAGACCTTGGCGGATGTGCTGCGCTGGGTCGCGCCTACCGCGACGGCGCAGGCAGGCCGCAGAACCGTCCGGTGGCCGAATTGCTGTTTCGTCAGGCCTGTGACGGTGCCGATCCGGAGGGCTGTTTCGCGCTGGGCGCGCAATGGCGCAAACTGGAAGACGCCGACACACAAGACGAGGGGCTGATCATGCTGCAGCGCGGCTGCGCCCTCGGCTCGGCAGAGGCCTGCGAAGCGGCGGCAGCCATCATCAGCGCCGAAAAGGCGCGGGCCGACGAACGACGCCGGCTGCAAGGTGAATGCCGGGCCGGGGAAACCGAATCCTGCGACAGGTTCCTGTTCGAGCATATCGGCGAGGAAGGTGAACTGACGCCCGAGGTGCGCGATGTTCTCGATGATGGCTGCCGCGCAGGCTCTGCCCAGTCATGCCAGCGATTGGGCGAAGCGGCGTTCATCGAAGGCAATGGCTCGCCTGAAAACCGGATCGCGGCACTGGCGCTTTTCGATCGCGCTTGCGAGCGCGATTCCTTTTTCTGTTTCTTGCCATCCCAGATCCGCGCGCGGCCCACGCTGGCTGACAATTGCGAGCGCGGGGTGATGGCCGATTGCATCGCTCTGGGGCAGCTCTATTCCGCAGAGTTCTCGCTGCTTTATTCTCCGGCAGAAGCCATGATGCTGCTGGGAAAAGCCTGCGAGGCGGGAGCGAGCGAGGTGTGCCGCGATGCAGCGTCAATGGCGCTCTATGGCACCGCTCCACCCGCGGCGGCGCAGGCGGAACGGTGGCACGCGATCGGCTGTGCGGACGGTGTCGAATCCGATTGCGTGGTCCTTGGCCGGCGCCTGATCGAGGAAACCCGCCGGCCAGAGGAGCGGACGCGCGGTTACGCCTTGCTTGCCGACATGTGCGGCCTCGGGCTTGGCCGGGTCTGTGACGATCTCTACCAGCGCGCCGGAACCGATCCCGAAGTGCCGCTGCTGATCGCCGACAATCGCTTCGGCCCGCCAACCGCGCCGACCGACGGGGAGGAGGAGGCGCGCTTTGTGGCAGCAGCGCTCGCCGAAGAGGCTGAGGCCGCACGTTTCGATCCTTGCACACGCACCGCGGTGACTTTCCGCGGTGTGGTCTATCTCGACACGATCTGTGATCCGGTGGATCGGGTCGTCATCGGCTACCGGCTGCGTCCGGGGCAGGCGCCGTGGCAGGCGCTGCTTTGGCGTCCCGCGCGAATGGGCGAGCGCGAAGTCGCACCCGGCAAGCGCGTGGCCTGCGGCGGTTCCCTGATCGCCTCGGGATGGATCCTCACCGCGGCCCATTGCATCGTCGACAAGAAAGGCAAGTCCACACTCGAACGCGGGCACCGCATCCGGCTGGGGGTCTATAATCCGCAGGCCGATGAAGGGGTCAGCTATCCGATCCTGGGCGCCATCGCCCATCCCCGCTACCACGTGAAAAGCCGCGCCTTCGATATTGCGCTGATCCGCTACGATCCGCGCGCCGGAAGAAAAGGGGCCGCGACCAATTCCATCGCCCGTATCCGGATTGATCCGCTGCCCCTGGACGAGCGCGAGATCAAGGACGGGATGCCGGTCTATACCTATGGCTGGGGGCTGACCTCGTTCAGGGGGCAATCGAGCGATCACCTGCGCGGCGCGCGGATGAGACTGGAAGATCCCGAGGTCTGCACGGACCGGACCAAATTCCGGGGTCGGTTGCTTCAGGATGCCGTGCTGTGTGCCGGGGCGCCCGATGGATCGCAGGCCTGCGACGGCGACAGCGGCGGGCCGCTCATCACTTATGGCGATGCGCGCAATATTCCCACGGTGATCGGGGTGGTCAGCGCCGGCGAGAAGTGCGGCTCGACCGGTGTGCCCAGTCGCTATACCCGGGTCGCCAAGGTGCGCAGCTGGATCGACGACGTTCTGGCTGGACGGACGCGCGTTCCGCGTCTGTAGTCAGGCCGGCCCGGCAACAGCGCCGGGCCGCACCCGTGGTCGATTCCTGATCGGCCAATGCCACGACTCGCGAAATTTACGGTCCGATCGGGTTGGTGTTGGTTTCGGTGCCTTCCGCAGCTTCGGCCGCCGCGTCGAGCGCCGCAGTGTCCGCGTCCGTCATCGTGTCGTTCGTGGCGGGTTCCTCGGCGGGTGCCTCGGCGGGTTCCTCGACAGGTGCGGTTTCGATTGTCTCTGCCGGGGTTTCTTCGGCGGGAGCCTCGCCCTGACAGGCCGCCAACGTCAATGCGACGCCAGCGATAACCCCGAAGGTCACGATCTTCTTCATCTGCAATTCCCCCTTGTCTGCCCTCCATGGGCCGCTTGGCCTATCACGAGGAGAGCTGCGAAAGCAATTGCCCAAGCGCGGGCTCCCCGCGCAAGGGATCGAGCAAGGGATCGTTGGGGGCGAACAGCATCCCCGGATCGCCGGAAGCATAGGCCTGTTCAAGCCGCGTCAAGGCGGTCTGCACCTCTCCGCGCTGCCCCAGCACCTGCGCCTGTTGATACAGGGCTGCATCGCCATAATGCGCGATCACCGCTGCAAAGGCCGCGTCCGCCGCAGCGCGATCGCCCAGCCGGTGCAAGGCGATGGCCGATGCGGTGAGATTATAGATCGGTATCCGCTCCGCCTTCGCAGCGGCCAGCGCGCCCGCGGCGTCGCCCTGCATCAGCCGCGCATTGGCAATCGCGAAATGGGCGCTGGCAAGGCTGGGGTTGAGTTCGAGCGCGCGCTCCATACGGGCGATCACTTTGGGATAATCCCGCGCAAACAGCGCGATATAGCCCGCCGAGCGGAATGCGCGGGCATTGAGCGGGTCGAGCGCGATGACCTGTTCGATCATCCGGGTCGCACGATCCTGCTGCGCACCATAGGCATAGAAGGTCGCGATCTGGCGAAGCGCATCGGCATCTCCCGGCGCAAGCTTCTCCGCGGCCTGGTAATGGCTCATCGCCTCGGCGCGTTTGAGCTGGCCGTTGTTGAGCGCAAAGCCGAGCGCCAGATGGCCCTGGGCCAGCCGCTCCTCCAGCGCGATGGCGCGCTCGGCTGCGGTAATCGCGGCCGCATATAATTCGCGCACCTCGCTCGCATCATTGGTGGCATTGGCAATACCCGAAAGCATGGTCGCGCGCATCGCATGGGCCGCGGCATAATCCGGATCGGTCGCGATCGCCGCGTCGAACTGGATCAGGGCGCGTCGATCGCTCTCCACCCCGGCGGACAGGTCGTACAACGCATGGCCGCGCAGGAATGCCTCGAAGGCTGCGACATCGTCAGTACCGCCAACAGCCTGCTGCGCGACAAGGCTGCTGCGCGCCTCGGTTTCGCCGACCGTACCGGCCACCAGCGACAGGGCCACCGTCTCGGCGATTTCCGACTGGAGCGCAAATACGTCTTCCAGCGACCTGTCATAGGTTTCGGCCCAGCGCACCATCCCGCCATCGATCTCGACGAGTTCGGCAGAGACCCGAATCTGCACTTCATCGCGCTGGACGCTGCCGCGCAGGATGTGATCGACCCCGAGCGTGCGCCCGATCGCGAAATCATCCTCCCCCTCGATCGCACCGGATGACGTGGGCGCAGCCACCCTCAGCCGCGGATTGCGCACCAGCACCGAACGCAACTCGTTGGACAACCCGTTGGAAAACCAGGCCTTGCCCACATCGCCGGTCAGATTGGCAAAGGGCAACACCACCATCGAAATCGCATCCGCCGGGCGTGTGCCCAGCAGGCCGGATTGCCATGCCCCCAGCAAGGCTGCACTGCCGGCGAGGCCCGCACCGCCGAGCATCACTGCGCGGCGCGAAAGCACAAAGCCCGATGATGGTGCCGGTGCCGGCGCCGGAGCGGAAACCGATATGACCGGCCCGGCTCGCGGTGCGGCTTGCCCCGCCCTGGTTCTGACTGCGGCCAGAATCCGCTCGGCCTGCGGATCCGCCGGGTCGCCCGACCAGCCCGCGATGTCGAGCAACTGAAACTGGCGAAAGCCCAGCGGGGCCATGGTGCCATCGAGCGACAGCGGCACCAGACAGCCGCGCTCGCGCCCGCGCTGTGCCTCGTCACGCACCCAGTGCGATTCGACCGCGGTCTGCGACCACAGCACGACCACACAATCGGCGGATTCGAGCGCGGTTTCGGTAGTCGCCAGGTAATTCTCGCCGCCTTCGAGCCGCCCGTCCCACCACACGTCGAAACCGGCACCTTCAAGCAGCGCGATCACCGGTCGGGCGCGGTCCAGATCGCCGCGCGAATAAGAAAGGAAAAGCGAAGGGCGACGTTGATCGGGAGCATTGCTGTTATCAGTCGCCATTGCTCTGTCCCCGGGTTCCATGCCGCCTTGCTACATCGAAACCCACCGCGCCGCAAAGCCGTCGCTTGACCCACCAGGCGCAAAAATCACCCTGGTGCCGCGCGGCAATTGTCCTGGGCCGGTCAGCGAGGATAATCCCGAGCGATCCAGCCGGGCTTGCGCTGGCTGCCGTGCCGCGCCAGTGTCGCGCGCCAGGACAAATCAGGGGCGGGCGACGATGGACAGGATAACACGGGCTGGGCAAGCGGTACTGGCCACGCTGCTGGCGGTTTTCGCGGCGTTGCCGGCGCAGCAGGCCGCCGCAAAAGGCCCGATTGCCATGAGCCAGACCGAGCAGGCGGCCCCGGCCATGCCGCCGATCCTGTCCCCGCGCGAGCGGGCGATGCTCGAAAACCGCATCCTCGCCGAACGGCTCGAAACCATCATCCCCGCGATCATGCGCGCGGAAGGCATCGACCTGTGGCTGCTGGTGGCGCGTGAATATTTCGAGGAGCCTGTGGTCGCCACCATGCTCGATGCCGAAAACATGCACGCACGGCGGCGCACGATCCTGATCTTCCACGATCCGGGCGGGGGAAAGCCGGTCGAGCGGCTGACCGTGAGCCGCTATGGCCTTGGCGGACTGTTCGCCCCGGCGTGGAACCCTGACGAACAGCCCGACCAGTGGCAGGCAGTGGCCGATATCATCGCGGCCCGGGACCCTTCGAAAATCGCCATCAACAGCTCTGATCTCACCCAGTTCGGCGACGGTATGACGCTGAGCCAGCACCAACGCTTTACCGCCGCCCTGCCCGCGCGCTTCCACGAGCGCATCACCAGCGGCGAGGGCCTGGCGGTGCGCTGGCTGGAAACCCGCACGCCTGCGGAGATGGAGCTTTACCCCACCATCGTGCGCATCGCCCATGCGGTGATCGCCGAAGCATTTTCGCGCAAGGTGATCACCCCCGGTGTCACCACGTCCGCGCAGGTTCAGTGGTGGTATCGCGACCGGCTGATGCAACTGGGTCTCGATCCGTGGTTCCACCCCTCGGTCGCGATCCAGCGGCAGGGGGAAGACGGAATGCTCGAAGGCGACGAGGTGATCCGCCCGGGCGACCTGTTATGGACCGATTTCGGCATCACCTACCTGCGGCTCAACACCGATACCCAGCACCTCGCCTATGTGCTGAAGCCCGACGAAAGCGAGGCCCCGGCGGGGCTGCGCGCCGGGCTGGCCAATTCCAACAGGGTTCAGGATTTCCTCACCGGCGCCTTCGCAGTCGGACGAACCGGGAACGAGGCGCTCGCGATTGCGCGCGCCGATGCGATTGCGGCGGGGCTCGATCCGTCGATCTACACCCATCCCATCGGCCATCACGGCCACGGCGCTGGGCCTTCGATCGGATTCTGGGACAATCAGAGCCCCGATCCGCGCGGCGAAGGTCCGATCCGCGCCAACACCGCCTGGTCGATCGAGCTGACATCCCATGCCGCCGTGCCCGAATGGGGCGGGCAGCGAGTCGATTTCCGCACCGAGGAAGACGCCTTCTTCGACGGGACAAGCGTGCGCTATATCGACGGACGCCAGACCGAAATCACCTTGATCCCCTCCACACCCTAGGCGCCTGTCAGCACTTTTGAGGGTAGCCGCGCCCCTTGCATGGGCGCGGCTTGGGGGCCAAAGGGAACCCCAGACAGGAGACCCCACCCATGCGTCAGATCGACCATTTCATTGTCGGCGACAGCCCCGCCCGCACGCGGACACATCAAATCTGGAACCCTTCGACCGGCGAAGTGCAGGCCGAGGTTGCGCTGGGCGATGCAGCGCTGCTCGCAAAGGCTGTGGAAACCGCAAAACAGGTTCAACCCGGCTGGGCCGCCACCAACCCGCAACGCCGTGCGCGGGTGATGTTCGCCTTCAAGGAGCTGGTCGAGGCGAATATACAGAGCCTCGCCGAAATGCTCAGTTCCGAGCATGGCAAGACCGTACCCGACGCGCGCGGCGATTTGCAGCGCGGGCTTGAGGTGATCGAATATGCCTGCGGCATCCCCCAGATCATGAAGGGCGAATATACCCACGGTGCGGGGCCTGGCATCGACGTCTATTCGATGCGCCAGCCGCTCGGCATCGGGGTGGGCATCACCCCGTTCAACTTCCCGGCGATGATCCCGATGTGGATGTTCGGTATGGCCTGCGCGGCGGGCAATGCCTTTATCCTCAAGCCCTCCGAGCGTGACCCTTCGGTACCGGTGCGGCTGGCCGAATTGTTCCTCGAAGCCGGCGCGCCCGAGGGGCTGTTGCAGGTCGTCCACGGCGACAAGGAAATGGTGGATGCGATCCTCGACCACCCCGATATCGCGGCAATCAGCTTCGTCGGCAGTTCCGACATCGCGCAATATATCTATGCGCGCGGCACCGCGAACAACAAGCGGGTGCAGGCCTTCGGCGGCGCCAAGAACCACGGGATCGTGCTGCCTGATGCCGACATGGATCAGGTGGTGAATGATCTGACCGGCGCCGCCTTCGGCTCGGCGGGAGAACGCTGCATGGCGCTGCCCGTCGTGGTGCCGGTGGGCGAGGAGACAGCGGAGCGGCTGAAGGAAAAGCTGCTCACGTCCATCGCCAAGCTGCGCATCGGGGTCTCCAACGATCCCGACGCGGATTACGGCCCCGTTGTCACCCCCGAACACAAGGCGCGGATCGAACAGTGGATCGACACGGCTGAGGCCGAGGGCGCCGAAATCGTCGTCGACGGGCGCGGCTTCACGCTGCAGGGCCACGAAAAGGGCTTCTTCGTCGGTCCGACGCTGATCGACCGCGTCACCCCGCAGATGAAGTCCTATCAGGAGGAAATCTTCGGCCCCGTCCTCCAGATCGTGCGCGCGCATGATTTCGAGGAAGCGGTGCGGCTGCCAAGCGAGCATCAATACGGCAACGGGGTCGCGATCTTCACCCGCAACGGCCACGCCGCGCGCGAATTCGCCGCGCGGGTCAATGTCGGCATGGTCGGCATCAACGTGCCGATCCCGGTGCCGGTCGCCTATCACAGCTTCGGCGGGTGGAAGCGCTCGGGCTTTGGCGACATTGATCAATACGGCACCGAGGGCCTCCGGTTCTGGACCAAGAACAAGAAGGTTACCCAGCGCTGGCCCGATGGTGGCGGGGATGGCAGCAACGCCTTCGTCATTCCGACGATGGGGTAACCCTCGTGCGTCGGTCTTGCTGATTGCCCTATGCGCTGCCCCGGCTGAAACGCGGTTCATCCCTTCGCGCTTGGCTTTTGCCGCACATTGGGTCTAAGGGCCGCGCGCTATGGTGAACGACATCAAGGCTACCGCGCTCGTGATGGCGGGCAAGCGATCGGGCGCGCTCGATCCGCTCGCCGAGCGCGCGGGCGTGGCCCAGAAAGCGGTTGTGCCGGTCAACGGCACCCCGATGATCGAGCGCGTGGTGGCGCAGGTTGCGGGATGCCCTGCCATCGGCGCGATCCGTGTGGTCGCCCATGACGAGGGCGAAATCGCCGGCCTGCCGACCGTCGCCGCGCTGATTGCCGAGGGCCGGCTGACCATGGTCGAAGGCGCGTTCAACATCGTCGACAGCGTGTTCGCCGGGGCCGAGGGCGCGGATTTTCCACTGCTGATCACCACCGCCGACAATTGCCTTGTCACGCCGGAAGGTTACAGCGAGTTCATCGCCAAATGCCTCGAAGCAGGTGCTGGCGGCGCGGCCGCGCTGGCGCGGCGCGAGGATGTGCAGGCCGCCGATCCGATCGGGCAGAAGCGCTTCTACGAATTTCGCGACGGCGGCTATTCCAACTGCAACACCTACTGGCTGGGCAGCGCGCAGGCGCTCAAGGCGGCCGAAATCATGCGCGAGGGCGGGCAGTTCATCAAATATCCGCGCCGCATCATCAAGGCCTTCGGGCTGATCAACCTGATCCGCTTTCGGATGGGCTGGGGGTCGAAGGAAAAGCTGTTCGCGCAGATCTCGCGCCGGTTCGGGTTCAAGCTGGTGCCGGTGGTGCTGTCGGACGGGCATTACGCCATCGACGTCGATAATCAGCGCACCCTCGAAGTGACCGAGAAAATTCTCAAGCGCCGCGAAGGCGATCGCAGCGCCGGAGCAGCCGCGCCGACCCCGGCCGCCTCCGGCTGATCCGGCCGGGACCCACGCACAGGCATGAAACGGCTGTTTTCCAACATGGGCTGGCTGCTGGGCGGGCGCGGTTTCAATGCCGTGCTCAGCCTCGTCTACCTCGCACTCGCCACCAGGGCGCTGGGCACGGTAAGCTTCGGCCATTTCGCGCTGATCGTCGCGCTCGGGCAAGCGATCACGGGCATCGCCAATTTCCAGACCTGGCAATTCATCGTGCGCTGGGGTGCCAATGGAGCCGCTGCCGGTGCGACTGGCGGGGACGCTGAGACAAGCATCGATCCGGCCAGTGCCGCAGAGGCGACCGGCTTTGCGATAGCGCTCGATCTGGTTTCGGTGGTGCTCGGCATTGCCCTGGCGAGCGTAGTGGTGGCGAGCGCACCTTACTGGCTCGAGGTTCCGACCGAACTTTTGTGGCTGGCCTTTTTCTATTGCGTGATTTCGCTCGCCGCGATCCGCACCACGCCGACCGGGATCCTGCGGCTGCATTTCCGCTATGCCAGCGCGACCGCGGCCGAGGCGGTGCAGCCGGTGATCCGGGCGCTTGGCGCCGGCCTCGCTTTCGTCTTCATGCCGACCGTCACCGGTTTCATCATCGCCTACGCCGTGGCCGAAGTCGCCGTGACCATCGCGCTGTGGGTGGTCGCTGCGCGTGTCCAGCCGGTAAATTTGCGCGCCATAAGCCTGAAAGCCATCCCCGCGCGCCACAAGGACGCATGGCGTTTTGTCGTCTCGACCAATCTGTCGGGCAGCCTTTCGATCGCGGGAAAGCAGGTGATGATCCTGCTGGTCGGCACTTTCGGCGGTGCGGCGCTGGCGGGGGGCTTCCGGGTCGCAAGCCAGTTGGGACAGGCGCTGGTGAGCCTTGCGCAGACGGTGTCGAAGGCAATTTTGCCCGAGCTCGTCCATGCGCGCGACAACGCGCTCGAAATCGCCCGGCGCATGGCCAATATCGCCGCCGTCGGCGGGGTGATCGCGGTGGTCACCGCGCTCATGTTCGGGCGAATGGGCCTCGAACTGATCGCAGGCGAGGAATTCGGCGTATTCTATTGGGCGATGGTGATCCTTGCGATCGCCGGGGCGGTCGAACTGGTCGGCGCGAGCCTCGAATCCCTGCTGGTCTCGGCCGGCAAGGCGCATGTCGCCTTCATCGTTCGCGCGGTGCCGACGGTGCTGGCGCTGGTGCTGCTTGACGCCGCCATTGACTGGAACGGGGCCAAGGGCGCGGCCTTCGCAATGCTGGGATCGAGCAGCCTCGCGGTGATCGGGTTCTATGTCGCGATCCTCAACCTCAGCCAGATCCGCCTCGTGGTCGAACCGGAGGACGGGACCGAGCCGCAGCCCGCCCCGCCCCCTGACCGCTGATCACCCCTCGAACGCCAGCTTGGGCTTCCGGGCTGCCGCCGTTTCGTCGAGCCGTCGCCGGGGCGCATAATAGGGCGCCTGCTTCAGCGCCTCGTCTCCTGCCAGCGCGCGTTCCACCACGGCGCGGAAGGCGGTGATGAACTGGTCGATCGCGGCCTTGCTTTCCGTCTCGGTCGGCTCGACCAGCATCGCCCCGTGGACCACCAGCGGGAAATAGACCGTCATCGGGTGATAGCCCTCGTCGATCAGCCCCTTGGCCACATCCAGCGTCGACAGCCCGCCGGTGAAGTCCTTGTCGCCGAACAAGGCCTCGTGCATGCACGGGCCGGAGGCGGCGAAGGGGGCGTGGAGAATGTCCTCCATCGAACGCAAAATGTAGTTGGCGTTGAGCACCGCGTCCTCGGCCACCTGCTTCAATCCGTCCGCGCCGTGGCTGAGCATATAGGTCAGCGCGCGGGTGAACATCCCCATCTGGCCGTGGAACGCGGTCATCCGGCCAAAGCTCGGCCCGCGCTCCTCGCGGTTTTCTTCCTCGACGAGATAGAATGTTCCTGCTTCATCCTTGCGCACGAAAGGCAGCGGAGCATAGGGAGCAAGCGCTTCGGACAGCACCACCGGCCCCGACCCCGGCCCGCCGCCGCCATGGGGCGTGGAGAAGGTCTTGTGCAGGTTGATGTGCATCGCATCGACGCCAAGGTCGCCCGGGCGCACCTTGCCGACGATGGCGTTGAAGTTGGCCCCGTCGCAATAGACGTAACCGCCCGCCGCATGGACCGCATCGGCGATCTCGCGGAAGTCCTTTTCGAACAATCCGCAGGTGTTGGGATTGGTGATCATCACCGCCGCCACGTCCGGCCCGAGGCGCGCCTTCAACGCCGCGACATCGACCCTGCCCTCTGGCGTCGCAGGGATATCCTCGACGCGGTAATTGGCAAAGGCGGCGGTGGCGGGGTTGGTGCCGTGGGCACTTTCGGGCACCAGCACCACCTCGCGCGCATCCCCACGGGCCTCGTGCGCGGCGCGGATCGCGAGGATGCCGCACAGTTCGCCATGCGCGCCCGCCTTGGGGCTCATCGCGACAGCGGGCATCCCGGTCAACATGCACAGCCACTTGCCGAGCTGGCTGATGACTTCGAGCGCGCCCTGCACCGCATTTTGCGGCGCAAGCGGGTGGATATCGGCAAAGCCGGGCAAGCGCGCCACCTTCTCGTTGAGGCGCGGGTTGTGCTTCATGGTGCAGCTGCCGAGCGGGAAGAAGCCGAGGTCGATGCCGTAATTCTGACGGCTCAGCCGGGTGTAGTGTCGCACGGTTTCCGGCTCGGTCAGGCCGACAAGACCGATCGGCTCGGCGCGTTCGAGCCCGCCGAGCCGGTTAGCGGCGCTGGCATCGATCGGCGGCAGATCGACCCCGGTCACCTCGGCGCGGCCGATCTCGAACAGCAGCGGCTCTTCCAGCATCAGCGCGCGGTTGCCGGTGGTGGTGGCGGGGCCATTGTGCATGCCGTCTTGTGACACGATCATTGCCGGCTTCCAGCCGGACTGGTTGGGGGCGTTCATCACACACTCTCCTTGATGCTGGCTTCAAGCTCGCGGGCGAGCACCTTGATATCTTCTTCGGTGGTGGTTTCGGTCACGGCGACCAGCAACGCATGTTCGAGCGCCGCCACACCGGGATAGAGCCTGCCCAGCGACACACCGCCCAGCACACCGCGATCGGCCAGATCGCGGATGATCTCGCGTGCCGGCTTGCCGCCCAGCATCAGGGTGAATTCGTTGAAGAAGACGTTGTTGAGCACTTCGACCCCCGGCACCTGCGCCAAACGGTCGGCGGCAAGGCAGGCGAGGCGGTGGTTTTCGGCGGCCAGTTCGCGTAGCCCCTTTTCGCCCAGCAGGGTCATGTGGACAGTGAAGGCCAGCGCGCACAGGCCCGAATTGGTGCAGATATTGCTGGTCGCCTTTTCACGCCGGATGTGCTGTTCGCGGGTGGAGAGCGTCAACACAAAGCCGCGCTTGCCCTCCGCGTCGGTGGTCTCGCCGCACAGGCGGCCGGGCATCTGGCGCACATGCTTGGGATCGCGCACCGCGAACAGGCCAAGGTAAGGCCCGCCGAATTGCAGGCCGACACCCAAAGATTGCCCCTCGCCCACCACGATATCCGCGCCCATCTCGCCCGGCGACTTGATCGACCCCAGCGCGACAGGTTCGGTGTTCACCACCACCAGCAGCGCGCCCTTGGCGTGGGCCGCTTCGGCCACGGCCGACAGGTCGCTGATCCGGCCCAGAATATCGGGATATTGCACCACCACGCAGGCGGTCTCGTCATCGATCCGCGACATCAATCCGTCCAGGTCAGGCTCAGATGTGATCGCGGGTTGCGCATCGGCGATTTCGTCGCCGGTGAACTTGGCCATGGTCTTGACCACGCTGGCATAATGCGGGTGGAGCGCGCCCGACAGCACCGCCCGCTTGCGACGGGTGACGCGGGTCGCCATCGCCACCGCTTCCCAGCACGCGGTCGAACCATCATACAGCGAGGCATTGGCCACCGCGCAGCCATAGAGCCGCGCGACCTGCGTCTGGAATTCGAACAGCATCTGCAAGGTGCCTTGCGCGATTTCCGGCTGGTAGGGGGTGTAGGCAGTCAGAAACTCGCCGCGCTGGATGATCGTGTCGACGCTGGCGGGCACGTGATGGCGGTAAGCGCCCGCGCCAAGAAAGAACGGCACCTCGCCTGCCACCAGATTTTTCGCCGCCAGTGCCTTCATATGGCGTTCGACCGCCATTTCGCTGGCGTGCATCGGCAGATCGCGGATCGGCCCGTCAAGGCGGGCGACTTCGGGCACGTCGACGAACAGGTCATCGACGGTGGCGGCACCGATCTTTGCCAGCATGGCTGTCCGGTCTTTATCGGTCAGGGGAAGGTAGCGCATGGGAGAGGGGTCCGTGGCTGGTGTGGGCGTTGGGGGTGGAAAGATCAGGCGGAGGAAGAAGACGAAGTCGTCGGAGCGCTCAACTGGACAAGATCGGCAAGCGCACCGGCAAAGCGGGCCGGACCGGTATGCGAGGTCCGCATCCATGGCGCAGCCCAGATGCGATAGCCGGCATCACGGGCGCGGTGGCAGAAAGCGTAGTCATCGGACATCAGATGCCCGGTTTCGGGATGGATCAGCGGCTGGAACAGCGCGAAAAGATCGCCTTCGATCTGGCCGTCCATCATGTCTTGCGGATCGGGGCGGAAACGCAGTTCGGGGTAACGCTGGCACAGATCGGCAATCACGTCGCGCCGGATCATCATCAGGCCGGTGCCGATCCGCGCCACTTCGAGCGGCTGGTCGATCCGCACCCCGGCAGCCGGATCCAGCGGTTCGAGCGCGAACACCCCCGAAAACCGTTCAAGCTCTCCAGGATTGTCTTTACCAAGCCCCTTTTCGCATGCCGCGGCCACCAGTTTCCAGTTGACCCGCCGCTTGGGACAGGGCGCACCGACCACCGCCAGCCGCTCGTCAGCCTGCATCTGATCGAAAAGGTTCAGCACCTGTTCCGGCACGAAGCCGATATCATTGTCGGCGAACAAGAGGTGCGTCGCCGAGGACCGCAGGAAGGTGCCAAGCAGGATGTTGCGCACCCGCGTGATCGAGGCATTGTTGCTGAGATAGGCAAAGGAGCAATCGATCCCGCGCTGTTGTGCCGCACCGATCAGACCGATGATCGAACGCAGGTAATCGGCCTGCGCCCCGTCATAAAGCGGGGTCGCGACCATCAGGCTGCGCACCTTGGTGATCGTGACGGGCGGCTCGCCGGTCATAGCGAGGCGACGAAGTCCTTGTAGGCCGCATCGTCCATCAGCCCGTCGAGCTGGCCGGCGTCGGCGATGGTCATCTTGAAGAACCAGCCGTCGCTTTCGGGCGCGGAATTGACCAGTGCCGGGTCTTCTTCCAGCGCGGGGTTCACCTCGGTCACCTCGCCGGTGATCGGCGCATAGACATCGGATGCGGCCTTGACGCTTTCGACCACCGCGGCATCCTTGCCCTGCGCGATGGCGGTGCCGACAGCGGGCAGTTCGACAAAGACAATGTCTCCCAGCTGGCCCTGCGCGTAGTCGGTGATACCGACGGTCGCGATATCGCCTGCGACGTCGATCCATTCATGTTCATCGGTGAAGTAACGCATGGGTTCAGCTCCCTCGGAAATAGCGGTGGGGTACGAATGGCGTGGGTGAAACGGTGGCGGCGAGGCGCTTGCCCCGCACTTCGACTTCGAGCGCGGTACCGGGCGCGGCGTAGGCGCTGGCGACATAGGCCATCGCGATCGGTCCGCCCAAGGTGGGCGAGAAGCCGCCGCTGGTGACGGTCCCGATCTTGTCCGCGCCTGCGAAGACTTCGGCGCCTTCGCGGGCGGGCAGGCGGCCATCGAGCTTAAGGCCGACCCACTTGCGCTGCGTGCCTTCCTTGATTTCGCGGATGATCCGCTCGGCGCCCGGGAAGCCACCTTGCGCACGGCGGCGTTTGTTGATGCCGAAGATCAGGCCCGCTTCGATCGGGCTGGTTTCAGGCGAGATGTCATGGCCGTAAAGCGGCAACCCGGCTTCGAGCCGCAGCGAATCCCGCGCGCCAAGGCCGATGGGCTTAACTTCCGGTTCCGCGCAGAGCAGGTCGGCGATTTCGGCGGCGGCATCAGCCGGGAGCGAGATTTCGAACCCGTCCTCGCCGGTGTAGCCCGCGCGCGCGATGGTGACATCGTGGCCTGCAAGCGTGAACCGGCCGAATTTCATGAAGGTCAGCGCCTCCACCCCCGGCACATGGCGCGCCAGGGCCTCCGCCGCCTTCGGCCCCTGCAAGGCCAGAAGCGCGCGATCATCAAGGTAATTCAGCGTGACGTCATCCGGCAGCGCCTCGCGCAGCGTGCCCATGTCGTCCCACTTGGTCGCGCCATTGACGACCAGATAGAGCGCATCGGGCCAACGCGAGACCATCAGGTCATCCAGCACGCCGCCATCCCCGTCCAGCAGCAGCGAATAGCGTTGTTGGCCGACGTTCAGCGTTCCGAGGTCGATGGGCAGCACCGCTTCGACGGCGCGATCCAGGTCTGGCCCGGACAGTAGCAGCTGACCCATGTGCGAAACATCGAACAGGCCCGCATTCTCGCGCGTCCAATTGTGCTCGGCGACGATGCCCCCAGACGGACCGGCGTACTGGATCGGCATGTCATAGCCTGCGAACGGCACCATCCGCGCGCCCTTGGCGCGGTGCCATGCGTCCAGCGGCAGCGCGTCCAGCGGCAGGTCTTCGAGATGGTCTTCGGTATCGTGATCGGTCACTTGGGTTCATCCCGGCAGCAGAAAGTCGGCAGTCCGACGACGCTCCTGCGAGCACCGCCACGATCCTGCCCCCTCTGTCGGGTGACCTGAGAGACTGACCCTTCGCAGCAAAGCTTGCGCGCCGGGCTTACCCCTTCGGTGGCCCCACCCGACGCGGGCAGAGCGCTTTCCAGAGTGTCACGCAGCCGAGCGGTCCGGTGGCCTGAGAGTTTCCGGGGCGGTTGCTCCTTCGGCGCCGTGTCCGGTAAAGGACAACGGGCTCTCCCGCTCGCCTGCCCGCGCGAGAATCACTTCGCGCGCGGAAGACACAACTGCCCTGCGCGAAATGCTGCACCGCGTCAATCGGGCGAACGCCGCTATTTCGCGTTCAGCCACAGCAAATAGAGCGCCGAGAGCACGATCCAGCCGCCGTCGAGCGTCTTCAATCGCTTCGCTCCCAGCCACAGCGCAACCGGCCTCGCCAGAAACCCGCCGAGCGCCGCTGCAGGGGCGGCCAGCAGCACCACCTCCCACTGGATCGTTCCGGCCTCGATATGCCAAGCTACGCCTGCGATCATGCTCACCGCCGAAATGACGCAGGCCGCCCCGGTGCACAGCAGCACGGGATAGTGGCGGATAAACAGGTAGAGCGCGACCAACTCGCCGATACCGACCGAGAACAGCGCGGTCAGCACGCCGCCCGGCACCGCCAGCGCCAGCAGTACGGCGAGGTCGATCCGCTCCAGCCGCGCGCGTTCGGGCCGCGCGGCGTTGATCGTCCAGGTTGCGGCGATCAGCGCAAGCCCGAGCAGGATCGAGAACGCCTTGTAGGCATAGAGTACGCTTTGCTGGTCGAAGGCGGTCAGGCGTTGGGTCGCCAGCATCGCGGGCAGCGACAGCGCCAGCACCGCCAGCACCACCGTGGCGAAATCCTTCAGCCGCACCTGCGCTTCCAATGGGCCGGACGCAGGCTGGTGCAGCAGCCGGTCGGTCCAGCGCAGGCTCCCCATGCTCATGCCGAAGCTCTGGATCGCCATCGACACGCCGACCACGGCGAGCGGCGAAAGGCTCATCACGCCGAGTTCACGCAGGGCGTTGAATACGGGCACGAACACCACCCCGCCCCCGGTGCCCGAAGTATTGGCGATGATCGCACCGATAATGCCAACGCCGGGCAGGAACCACAGCTGCCCCAGCAGTGCTGGATCGGCAGGCACCAGTGCCCACAGCGCGCAATAGGCGGCAAGCAGCACCAGCCCGCCAATACAGACCAGCCGTCCGGGCGGCAGGCTGCTGCCGCCTGCGGTGGTCTCTGCCTGATTGGTCATGCCTAGTCGTTGGCCTCAGCCAGCAAGGCCTGCGCGCGCGCCATCAGCGCCTTTTCGCGCTGGGTAAAGCTGCCAGTGTCCTCGCCGCCGGGCGGGGGCGGGGCTTGGGTGGTGAAATAGGCGAAGCCCCTGCCCTTTTCGATATCGAAGAAAAGTCCCGAGAGGAGCCCGTAAGCCTCGCCCGAATGGCCGAGGAATGGGATCCCGCGCCCGAACAGCACATCGTCGCAGCCATCCCCATGATCCGCCTCGATGAGCTGCATTGCCAGACCGTATCGGCAGAACAGCTCCTGCCCGAGATTGCGCCCCGCCATCAGAGCGTCGCGCGCTGGCAGCATGGTCGCGCGCGGGAATACGTCCTCGCGTTCGGCAACGATGGCCTGCCCAATTTTCGCCAGATCGACCATCCCGATGCGCACCCCGCCCTGCGGGCTAAAAATCGAGGCATTGGTGCCGGGGACGTAAGCCTCGAGATCGCACGCCGTCCCCTTGGCCACGGGGATCGTGCAAGCGGGCGGCAGCCGATCCGGGCCATCCGCCGCCACCTCGCCGGTATGGCGGTAAAGTGTCACCGCCCGCGTCTCCATCTCCGGGCCGCAACCGATCCAGTTGAGGCAGGCCTTCACCCCCAAAGGCGCGAACACCAGCCGTTCAACAAGGCGATCGTAACGCTCCCCGCTCGCCGCTTCGAGCGCGGTCGCGACCAGTGGCGAGCCGAGGTTCGCATATTCGAACGCCGCTTCGCCCGATGGTCCGGCATCGCGCCACGCCGCCGGATCGGTCAGCTTCGCTTCGAGACTTTCGCCCAACGGGATGATGTAGCCCGCCGCATCCGACAGTCCCGCGCGGTGCATCAGAAGGTCGGTGAGCGTCACCGGCGCATCGGGATGATAGGGCGAGCGCAGCTTCCACCCCAGATAATCCGAAACGTCGCGGTCCAGATCGACCTTGCCTTCGTCCATCAGCCGCAGCGCGGTGAGCGCCATGATCAGCTTGGAAATGCTGGCGATCCGCACCGGGTCGTTAGCTTCGAGTGCGCGGCCCGCGTCCTTGTTCGCCAGCCCTTCGACGATCAACGGGCGGATGGTCTCGCGGTCGAACGCGACCACCACTGAGGCAGGCGGCGGCGCGGCGTAAACGGGCGCGAGCGGGGCGATGAGCGCAAGAGCGGCCAGGAAACGGTGAAGCATCCCTGCCTTATTCCCGCAAACCGTCGCCCGATCAATCGAGGTTGGGCCTGAGCCAGCGTTCCGCCGTCGCCAGATCGACTTCGCGGCGGCGGGCGTAGTCCTCCACCTGATCCGGCCCCACGCGGGCGACACCGAAATAGGCCGCTTCGGGGTGGCCGAAATAGAAGCCGCTGACCGCCGCGGTCGGCCACATCGCGAAGCTTTCGGTGAGGGTCAGGCCGGTGTTGGTCGGCGCGTCGAGCAGATCGAACAGGATCGGCTTGAGGCTGTGATCGGGGCAGGCCGGATAGCCCGGCGCGGGGCGGATTCCGCGATATTCCTCCTTGATCAGCGCCTCGCAGGTGAATTGTTCGTCAGGCGCATAGCCCCACAGGGTCTTCCGCACGTGCTGATGGAGCGCCTCGGCAAAGGCTTCGGCAAAGCGGTCGGCCAGCGCCTTGAGCAGGATATCCGAATAATCGTCCTTGTCCGCCTGGAACCGTGCCGAGTGATCGTCGATCCCGTGGATGCCGACCGCAAAGCCGCCGATCCAGTCGCCCGACGGATCGATGAAATCGGCAAGGCACATATTGGCCCGATCGCGCGATTTCTTGACCTGCTGACGCAGCATCGGGAGCCGCGCGCCGTTGTCGAGCACGATGTCGTCGCCGTCGCGCCCGCAAGGCCACAGCCCCGCCACGCCGCGCGCGGTCAGCCATTTCTCCGCAATGATCCGGTCGAGCATGTCATTGGCGTCGGCGAACAACTGCGTCGCGGTTTCGCCGACCACTTCGTCGGTCAGGATCGCGGGGTAATTGCCGTGCAGTTCCCATGCGCGGAAGAACGGCGTCCAGTCGATAAAACCGCGCAGTTCTTCGAGGCTCCAGTCGGGGAAGACATGCACCCCCGGCTGCGCGGGCGCGGCAGGCTTTGCCGCCATGTCGGCAGGGAAGGCATTGGCGCGCGCGTCTTCAAGGCTGAGCAGCGCGCTGACCGTCCGGCCCGCGCGGGCATCGCGCACGCCGATATATTCATCCTCGACCTGCGCCACATATTCGTCGCGCTGGGTGTCGGACAATAGCTTGGACGCCACCCCCACCGCGCGGCTCGCGTCGAGCACGTGGATCACCGGGCCTTCGTAAGCCGGGTCGATCTTCAAGGCCGTGTGAACCTTCGATGTGGTCGCGCCGCCGATCAGCAGCGGCATGGTCATGCCCGCACGCTGCATTTCCTCGGCCACCGTGACCATTTCATCAAGGCTCGGCGTGATCAGGCCCGATAGCCCGATCATATCGGCCTTGTTGTCATTGGCGGATGCGAGGATCGTCGGCCAAGGCACCATCACGCCCAGATCGATCACGTCATAGCCATTGCACTGGAGCACCACGCCGACGATGTTCTTGCCGATGTCGTGCACATCGCCCTTTACCGTCGCCATGATGATCTTGCCCTTGGCTTTGCGTTCCTCTTCGGGGAGGAGATATTTCTCCGCCTCGATGAAGGGGATGAGGTGGGCGACCGCCTTTTTCATCACACGGGCGGATTTGACCACTTGCGGCAGGAACATCTTGCCACTGCCGAACAGGTCGCCGACCACGTTCATCCCGTCCATCAACGGGCCTTCGATCACTTCGATCGGGCGGCCACCGGCCTCGGCGATGGCGGCGCGCATGATTTCGGTGTCGTCGACGATATGCGCGTCGATGCCCTTCACCAGCGCGTGTTCGAGCCGCTTTTCCACCGCCCAGCCGCGCCATTCCTCGGCGGCTTTTTCGTCCGCGACGCTCTTGCCCTTGTAGCTTTCAGCGAGGTCGATCAGGCGTTCGGTCGCGTCTGACCGGCGAGCAAGGATCACATCCTCGCAAGCCTCACGCAAGGTCGCGTCGATCTGGTCGTAGACGTCCAACTGCCCGGCGTTGACGATCGCCATGTCGAGCCCGGCGGGGATCGCGTGGTACAGGAACACCGAATGCATCGCGCGGCGCACCGTCTCGTTGCCGCGGAAGGAGAAGGACAGATTGGACAGCCCGCCCGACGTCTTGGCGTGGGGGCACAGCGCCTTGATTTCCTTCACCGCCTCGATGAAATCCAGTCCGTAGCGGTCATGTTCCTCGATCCCCGTCGCCACCGCGAAGATGTTGGGGTCGAAAATGATGTCTTCTGCCGGGAAACCCTCGGCCACCAGCAGGTCATAGGCGCGCTTGCAGATTTCGATCTTGCGCGCCTTGGTGTCGGCCTGCCCGACCTCGTCGAAGGCCATCACCACCACCGCCGCCCCGTAATCCATGCAGATGCGCGCGTGCTGGAGGAACTGCTCCTCGCCTTCCTTCATGCTGATCGAATTGACGATCGGCTTGCCGCTGACGCACTTCAGCCCTGCCTCGATCACGTGGAATTTCGAGCTGTCGATCATCACCGGCACACGCGCGATGTCGGGTTCGGCGGCGATCAGTTTGAGGAAGGTCGTCATCGCGTGGACCGCGTCGAGCAGGCCTTCGTCCATGTTGACGTCGATCACCTGCGCGCCGTTTTCGACCTGCTGGCGCGCGACTTCGACCGCGGCGGGGTAATCGCCCGCCATGATCAGCTTCTTGAACGCGGCGCTGCCGGTGACGTTGGTGCGTTCGCCGATATTGATAAAGCGCGAGGAGGAGGGCTGGGTCATGGTGCTACTTTTCAATTCCGTTTGTGCTGAGCTTGTCGAAGCACTGCTTTTCTTCTTCGGCACGCGGGAAAAGTGAAGGACAGCCCTTCGACAGGCTCAGGGCAAACGGATGTGGGAGAATCAGGCAGCCACCGTAAACGGCTCCAACCCCGCCAGCCGCATGGCAGGCTCAGGCACCGGCACCACGCGCGGCTCGGACTTGGCGACTGCCTTGGCAATCGCGGCGATGTGCGCAGGCGATGATCCGCAGCAGCCGCCCAGAATATTCACCTGACCGTGATCGGCCCAGTCCTTGACCAGCCCGGCAGTCGTCTCCGGCATCTCGTCATATTCGCCCAGTTCGTTGGGCAATCCGGCATTGGGATAGATCATCAACAGCGTGTCGGCGATCTGCGAGAGCACCTTCACATGCGGGCGCAATTGCTCCGCGCCGAAGCTGCAATTGAGGCCGATAGTGAGCGGCTTGGCATGGCGCACCGCATACCAGAATGCCTCGACCGTATGGCCCGACAGGTTGCGGCCCGAAAGGTCGGTCAGCGTCATCGAGACCATCACCGGAATGTCGCGCCCGGTTTCGCGCTCCAGCTGCTTGACCGCCATGATCCCGGCCTTGGCATTCAGGGTATCGAACACGGTTTCGATCAGGATGAAGTCCACTCCGCCTTCGACGAGGGCAGCGGCCTGTTCCTTGTACACGGCGACCAATTCATCGAAGTCGATTTCGCGGTAGCCCGGGTCTTCGACATCGGGACTGAGGGACAGGGTCTTGTTGGTCGGCCCGATCGCACCTGCGACAAAGCGGGGCTTGCCGTCCTTCGCCGCATATTCATCCGCCAGCGCGCGCGCGAGGCGGCCGGACGCGATGTTGATGTCCGCCACCAGCCCCTCGGCGGCATAATCCGCCTGGCTGATGCGGTTCGCCGAAAAGGTGTTGGTCGACACCACGTCGGATCCCGCATCCAGATAGGCGCGGGTGATGTCGCCGATTACGTCCGGACGGGTCAGCACCAGAATGTCGTTATTCCCCTTCTGATCGGCGGCGAGGGCCAGGTCGCCCGCATAATCCGCCTCGGTCAGTTTGCGGTTCTGGATCTGCGTCCCGAAGGCGCCGTCGAAGATCAGTACGCGCTCCTTGGCGGCGTCGAGCAATTGGTGGCGGGCACTCATGCGGCAGGCTCCGAAACTGGACGCTTTCCGAGCATATGGCAGATCGCATAGGCCAGCTCGGGTCGGTTCAAGGTATAGAAGTGGAAATCGCGCACCCCGCCCGCATAGAGGCGACGGCAGAGTTCAGCGGCGACGGTGGCGGCGACCAGATGGCGCGCGGCAGGCTTTTCATCCAGCCCTTCGAACAATCCGTCCATCCACGCCGGGATCGCCGCCCCGCAGGCGCCGGCGAATTTGCGCGCCTGTGCGACATTGGTGACCGGCAGGATGCCCGGCAGGATCGGGGCGTCGATCCCGGCGGCGGCGCATTGATCGCGGAAACGGAAGAATGTTTCGGCCGAAAAGAAGAACTGACTGATCGCCCGGCTGGCGCCTGCATCAAGCTTACGCTTCAGATTATCGATATCGTCCTGTGGGCTCAGCGCATCGGGGTGAGTTTCCGGGTAGGCAGCGACCGAGACCTCGAAATCGGCGATGTTCTTCAACCCCGCGACCAGCTCGGCGGCGCTGGCATAGCCTTCGGGATGCGGCGTGAAGGGCGCACCCGGCTCCCCCGCGTCGCCGCGCAACGCGACGATATGACGGACGCCCGCGTCCCAATATTGTTCGGCCACCTCGCGGATTTCCGCCTTGGAAGCGGCCACGCAGGTCAGGTGCGCGGCGGCGGGAAGGCCCGCTTCGCCGATGATCCGGGCAACCGTGGCATGGGTGCGCTCGCGCGTCGATCCACCCGCGCCATAGGTCACTGAAACAAAGCTGGGCCCAAGCGGCTGCAATTGCGTGACCGCGTCCCACAATTGCGCCTCCATCTTCTCGCTCTTGGGCGGGAAGAACTCGAAGCTGACCGCGACATCGCCGGGCAGGCCGGAAAACAGCGGGGTGTCGGTGGCAGTGCGGTATTCATGAAGCTGGTCGAGGGTCGGGGTCATTGCACAATTTCCTTCGCGGGGGCGGAGGCAGGGGAAGCGGCAGAGGGTCGGCGCTTGCCGATCCAGATCTTGACAACGAGTTCAGACCCTTCGAGCGCCAGCGGGACACTGGCGGCAAATCCTGCCGCGCGCAGCAACTCGCTCATCTGGCGATCGCTGAAGCCGAGCCGCACATGCTGGTGGCGGGTGCGCAGCTCTTCGTGATCGTGACTTGCAAAATCGACGATCGCGATGCGCCCGCCCGGCCTGAGAACGCGCGCCGCCTCCGCCAGCGCAGGCGCGGGATCGGGAGCGAAGTGCAACACCTGGTGCAGCAGCACGGTGTCGAAGCTGGCAGGAGCGAAGGGCAGATCGCCAAAATCCCCCTGAACCAGTTCGATGCTGGCGGTCGGCAGATGCTGCAGCTTGGCGCGCGCCACCCGCAGCATTTCCAGATTCTTGTCGAGCGCCACGACACGCTCGGCATTGCCTACGAACAGCTCGGCCATGCGTCCGGTGCCCGTACCGATGTCAAGCACTTGCCCGAGCGGCACATCGGCCAGCGCCTCGGTAAGACAGCGTTCGACATCGGCGTCGGGGCTGTGGAGCGCGCGAAGCTCGTCCCACTCTCTGGCGTGACGGGCGAAATATTGTTCGGCTGCCGTCTCGCGCGAGTCGCGAATCGCTGCCAGCTTGCGCCGGTCGGCCTCGCACAGCACACTGAATTCGGGTTCCTGCGCCTCGGCGACGGCAAGCAGATGCTGCACGATTTCTATTACCGGCCCGCTCGCCTCGCTCTGGCGCAGGAACACCCAACTGCCCTCGCGGCGGCGCTCGGCAAGACCGGCATCGCACAATATGCCGACATGGCGCGAGACGCGCGGCTGGCTCTGGCCGAGCACCTGCGCAAGTTCGCCGACCGCCAGCTCCATTGCCGAAAGCAGCCGGGCGATGCGCAAGCGGGTCGGATCGGCGAGCGCCTTGAAGATGTCTTCAATCACCATGACGCGAAACATATAAAGATATTTTTATATCTGTAAATCGTCTCTGTCTTGTCAATGCAGGCAAGCGGTTGATTGCCTGCGTGTCGTTCGCACAAAGGCCCCTGATTTATCGACCGAGGAGGATTCGTGCTGCCCCCGAAGCTGGCCGGAAAGCCTCGATCCGGGCCGGTGGGTCGGCCGCACGGTTGTAACCTTCAACCGCCGCAGAGATTGCAGGAGCGGCGGCGGCATCGCCAACCGCGACAAGACACCCGCCGAAACCCGCGCCGGTCAGCCGCACCCCGCCCGCATCGCCAAGCGCGGATTGCACCGCTGCCGCCAACCGATCGAGCGAGGGGAGCGAAACGGCGAAATCCTCCGCCAACGAGCGATGTCCTTCAGCCAGCAGGCGGGCAAGCGCGGCACTGTTTCCGCTGGCAAGCGCTGCGGCGACCGGTTCGACCCGCGCAATCTCGGAAACGACATGACGGGCGCGGGCATGGAGCGTCGCGTCAAGCTTGCCCCGGTCCTCCTCCAGCCGTGCGGCATCGAGATCGCGCAGCGACGCCACGCCATAATGCCGCGCCGCCGCCTCGCATTGCGCACGGCGTTCGTTGAAGGCGCTCTGCGTCAACTGGCGGCGGATGCCCGAATCGATCACCGTGATGGCGAGGCCGGAGTGGATCGGAACCGCCCGTGTTTCCAACGTGCGACAATCAAGCAGCAGCGCCGCGCCCTGGGTGCTCGCCGCCGATGCCATCTGGTCCATGATCCCGCAGGCACAGCCGACAAAGTCGTTCTCTGCCGCCTGCGCAATGCGGGCAATCTGGGCCGGGGTCAGATCAAGGCCCGAATGTTCCGACACGGCCAGCGCCATGGCCACTCCGAACGAAGCGGAGGAGGATAACCCCGCCCCGATCGGCACATCACCCGCCACCGCGATCCGCGCCGGACGAACGTCATGGCCGCCCTTTTGAATGAAATGCACCACCCCGCGCGCATGGTTCTGCCAGTCGCCCTCAATCCGGGCGATCGGCACATCCAGCGCGAAACTGTCGCGCGCACCTGCGCCCATGTCGAGTGCGACCGCCTCGAACTGCGCATTCTCGCCTTCGCCCAGGGCAATGATGGTTTCGCGGTCGATGGCGCAGGGCAGGACGAAGCCGTCATTATAGTCGACATGTTCGCCGATCAGGTTGACCCGTCCGGGCGCGGCGAAGATGTGCTCAGGCTCGGCCCCATACGCGGCGCGGTAGCCTGCAGTCACGCGGGCGATAAGAGCTTCGCGGCGGTTCATGCGCGGCTCCGGTAATGCACTGTCCCGCTGACGGCGCGCAGCATTGCGGCGGCGCGTTCGGGCGTCAGGTCGCGCTGCGGTTCGGCCAGCATCTCATAGCCGACCATGAACTTGCGCACCGAAGCAGACCGCAGGAGCGGCGGGTAGAAATGGGCGTGGAGTTGAAAGTGCTTACGCTCGATCGGTCCCTCGGCATCGCTGATGAAGGGGGCCTGATGCCAACCCATCGAATAGGGAAAGCTGGTCCGGAACAGATTATCGTAGCGGGTGGTGAGTGCCTTCAGGATCGCGGCGAGATCATCGCGCCGGGCATCGTTCAACTGCGGCAATCGCTCGACCTTGAAGCGCGGCAGCAGCAGCGTTTCGAACGGCCAGGCCGCCCAGAACGGCACGATCGCCAGCCAGTAATCGGTCTGCTCGACGATCCGTTCACCCCCGGCGATCTCCCGCTCGGCAAGATCAAGGAGCATCGCTTGCCCGTGCTCCTGATAGTAGAAATACTGTGCATCGTCAGCGGTGCGAAGCGCATCGGGGACATGGCCGGTCGCCCAGATCTGGCCGTGGGGATGCGGGTTGGAGCAACCCATCATCGCCCCCTTGTTCTCGAAAATCTGGACGCTGGCATAGTCCACCCCCAACTCTTCGGTCTGCCCGGCCCATGCATCGACCACCGCGCGCAATTCGTCATGTGTCAGCAGTGGCAGGGTTCTGGAATGATCGGGTGAAAAGCATATCACCCGGCATTTTCCGCACGTCGTCTCGGCCCGCATCAGAGCATCGCCCTCGACCGCGCCCAAACCATCGGTCAGCGCCGGAAAATCATTTTCGAAGATGTGCACGCCTTCGTAACCCGGGTTCACCGCGCCGCTCTTGCGGGTGTTGCCGGGACACAGATAGCAGTGCGGGTCATAGGTCGGAGCAGGCGGCTCGGGCTCGCATTCTTCGCCCTGCCACGGTCGATCCAGCCGGTGAGGCGAGACTTGCACCCAGCTATTCGTCAACGGATTGAAGCGCCGGTGCGGCTGCGAAAAATCCACCGCCATCAGACCGCCTCCGCCTCGGCTCCCCGAGGGACCAGCGCCTGACGCGGCGCGAACTCTGCCCGCCCGCCCAGCACGAACCGGTTGACCGCCAGCGCCGCCATGACGCTCGTCGCCAGCGTCACCACCATGAAGTGGATGTAATGCAGCGTGATGATCCCAGCAGGCTGAAGCTGGAAGGTGAATAGCGCGTAGAGCGCTACCCCCCACACCACACCGGCAATCGCCGCCGGCGCAGCAACACCGCGAAACAGCAGTCCGGCGACGAACGCCGACAGGATCGGCATCGACAGCAGCCCGTTCAATTGCTGCAGCAGGTTGATGATGCTCGTGGCGGACTGGTACATCGGCACCAGTGCAATGGCGACCACCGCCAGCAGCGTCGAGACGGCGGCGGACAGCGTCCAGTGGTTCCTGACCTCGCCGATGAACTGCTCGTGGAAATCGACCGCATAGAGTGCGACCGAGGAATTGAGCACCGCGCTGAACGTGGTGATCACCGCCGCCGCCACCATCGCGGCGAAAGCGCCCGAAAGCCACGGCGGCAGGATTTCCGCGACAAGCCTGCCATAGGCCGCATCGCCGACATCGCCGAACAGCTTGAAAGCGACGATCCCCGGGATCACCACGATCGGCGGCACGATCAGGATACGGATAATGGCGGCCACCATCACGCCCTTCTGCGCTTCGCGGATGGTGGGCGCGGCCATTGCCTTTTGGGTGAGGTTCTGGTTGGTCGACCAATAGAAGATCTGGATGAAGATCATGCCGGTAAACAGCGTTTGCCACGGGATCGGGCTGTCCGGCCCGCCGAGAAGGGTGATGCGTTCAGCAGGGACATTGGAGACGATATCCCAATCGACCGCCGCCAGCCCCAGCACCACGATCAGCATCGCCAGCCCGAGAATGCCGACACCCGAATAGGTGTCCATCACCGCCACCGCCCGCAAACCGCCGAAAATCGTGTAGCCCGCCGAAATCGCCGCGAGGATCGCGGCGAAGCCCAAGAGTGGCACCGCGTCGCCGAACAGAGAACGCATGAACAGACTGCCCGAATAGAGCGCGGCGGGCAGGTAGATCAGCACATTGCCCAGCAGGAACAGCGCCGAGATAAGCGTGCGGATGCTGCGCCCGCCATAGCGTTTCTCCAGCAGCTCGGTCACGGTGGTGCATTGTTCGCGATAATAGACGGGCACGAACACGAAGGCGAGGATCAGCAGGCCGAAGAATCCGGCAATCTCCCACCACGCCAGCAGCAGCATCTGGTTACCGTTCATCCCGACCAGCTGATCGGTGGAGAGGTTCGTCAGCGTGATTGACCCTGCCACGAACAACCAAGACAGCTTGCCGCCCGCCAGATAGACGTCCTTGCGCGAACCGTCATGGGCGCTGCGCCTGATGGTCAGCCAGGTCGCCAGCCCCACCAGCACGGTCAGGACGATGCACACCGCTATCTGGATAAGGCTGCCGGTCGGCATGGCATCGAACATTGGACGCTTTCCCCTCACGTTTGGTGCGGTTACAGCCGATTGCCGGATACCGGGCAAGCCTGCGGGCCGCGCTCATCACCGGAACCGATGGGAGAAGGCTAGCGTGGAATTCGTGCGGCTGGATGGCGATGCGCTGACGCTGGTATTCGCGATGGCTCGCGGCGGCGCGGCGGATCTCGTCTATGTCGGCCCGCGATTGCCCGATGGCGAAGACCTGCCCGCCCTTGCCGCCGCCAGCGCGCGCGGGCGGCATGAAAGCCAGCCGGACGTGCCGCCGCGCCCCGGCCTCCTGCCCGAAGGCAGGGGCGGTTGGAGCGGCACGCCGGCCATCAGACTTGTCGATCAGGAACACCGGCTAGCAGGCGAAGTGCCCACCGACTTCCGGGTCATCCAGTGGGATGCCAGCGAGCGGGAGCTCTGGATCGAATGCCAGGACGAAACACTCGGCATCCATGTCAATGTGTGGTGGCGCATCCGCCATGGCGATGTCGTCAATGTCAGGTGCGATGCCATCAATCTCGGCACAAGGAACTTCACCCTTGCGGACCACACCGCGCTGGTGCTGCCGATCCCGGCGCGTTTCACCGGCTTGACCAACTATGCGGGCCGCTGGGCGGGCGAAATGCGTGAGACACGCCGCCCTATCGCGCCCGAAGGCTTCTCATCCCGGTCAAGGATCGGCAAGCCGGGCTTCGGCGGCGGCAACTGGCTCGTGCTCGATGACCCGGAAACGGGCGAGGTTCTGGGCGCTCATCTTGCATGGAGCGGCGATTACGCCACGCGGATCGAGTGCGACGCGCAAGGCCAGAGCGATGGCCGCGCTGTCTTGCAAATGGCGATTGGCGGAGGTGCTACCGGGGTAAGCCTCATGGCGGGAACCGACAGCGAGCTTGCTGAGGCAGTGTTCGCATTGGCACCGGACCGCTCCCGACTGGCGCAGAAATTCCAGACTTACCTGCGGACAGAAGTTTTGCCCGACCGCGCCGATTGGGGCCCGCGCAAGGTTCACCTCAATTCGTGGGAAGCGCTGGGCTTCGATCTTTCGCAGGAAAGGCTGATCGCGCTGGCCCATGATGCGGCGGCGCTGGGCATCGAACGCTTCGTCCTCGACGATGGGTGGTTCGGCGGGCGCCGCAATGACCGGACCAGCCTGGGCGACTGGACGGTGTCGCGCGAAGTGTTTCCGCAAGGCCTCGATCCGCTGATCGCCCGCGTCCACGAACTCGGCATGGATTTCGGCCTGTGGGTCGAGCCGGAAATGGTCTCGCCCGACAGCGATCTTTACCGCGCATATCCCGATTGGTGCCTACACACCGAGGGGCGCGAGCGGCCGACCATGCGCGGGCAGTTGTTGCTCGACCTCAATCGCATTGAGGTCAGCGACTACATTTTTGCCGCGCTCGACGCTCTGCTGCGCGAGCACCGCATCGCCTACCTCAAATGGGATCACAACCGCGACCTGTTCCCTTCATCGGGCAACAGCCACCGGCAGACGCTGGCGCTCTATCGCCTGCTCGACCGGCTGCGCGCGGCGCACCCTGCAGTCGAGATCGAGAGCTGTGCGAGCGGGGGGGGGCGGATAGACCATGGCATCCTGAAGCGTTGCCACCGCGTCTGGCCATCCGACAACAACGACGCGATCGAGCGGCTGCGGATCATGCGCGCGTGGTCGCAGTTCCTGCCGTTGGAAGTGCTCGGCAGCCATGTCGGCCCTTCGCCCAATCCGATCACCGGACGGCAGCTGAGCATGGATTTCCGCGCCAAGGTCGCGCTGTTCGGGCATATGGGGGTCGAGGCCGATCCGGCGCGCATGAGCGAGCGCGAGCGCGAGTGCCTCGCCGCGCATATTACGCTCTACAAGCAATGGCGCGGGGTGCTGCATCAGGGCGCGCTGCACCGCCTCGACCATCCCGACCTGGGCGTGACCGGCATCATGGTAACGCAGGCCGAACAGGCGCTCGCGCTGGTCGCGCAGACCGCGTTTTCGCCGGTATTCGACGCTGCGCCCGTTCGCCTTGCCGGGCTGGATGGGCAAGCATTCTACCGGGTCACCTTGCCCGAACCATGGGCGCCCAAGGCGCGGCAATATCTCGCCCATCCTGATCGATGGCGCAGCGGGTTCATCCTGTCAGGCACGGCGCTGATGACCCACGGCCTTGCCCTGCCCCTCACCCATCCCGAAACCGCGTGGCTGATCGCGCTGGAGAGGTTGCCGCAATGAAACTCGGCTGCTGCTATTACCCCGAACATTGGCCGGAAAGCATCTGGGCCGAAGATGCGCGGCGGATGCGCAAGATGGGCCTGTCGCTGGTGCGCATCGGGGAATTCGCGTGGAGCCGGATCGAACCGGAGCCGGGCCATTATGACTGGGACTGGCTCGATCGCGCGATTGATACGCTGGCGGCGGCGGGCCTCAAGGTGATCCTCGGCACGCCCACCGCCACTCCGCCCAAATGGCTGCTCGATTCGATGCCCGACATGGTCGCGATCGACGAAAACGGGCGCCCACGCGGCTTCGGATCGCGGCGGCATTACTGCTTCAGTCACGAAGGCTACCGCGCCGAATGCCGGCGGATCGTCACCGCGCTGGCGACACGTTACGGCAACCACCCCGCCATCGTGATATGGCAGACCGACAACGAATATGGCTGTCATGACACGGTGCTGAGCTTTTCGGTCGCTGCCGCTGCCGCTTTCCGCAATTGGCTGGCGGCGCGTTACGGCGCGGTCGAAGCGCTGAACGCGGCCTGGGGCAATGTGTTCTGGAGCATGGAATACCGCGCCTTCGCCGAGATCGACCCGCCGCACCTGACGGTGACCGAGGCCAACCCCGCGCACTGGCTCGATTACCGCCGCTTCGCCTCGGATCAGGTGGTGAGCTTCAACCGCGAGCAGGTCGATATTCTGAGCGCGCTTTCACCGGGGCGGGACATAACCCATAATTTCATGGGCTTCTTCACCGAGTTCGATCACCACGCGGTAGGCCGCGATATCGATGTGGCGACGTGGGATTCCTACCCACTCGGATTCCTCGAACAGTTCTGGTTCTCCTCGGAAGAGAAGCACGCCTTCCTCAGGCAAGGCCATCCGGACATAGCCGCCTTCCACCATGACCTCTACCGGGGGTGCTCGAATGGGCGCTGGGGGGTGATGGAGCAGCAACCCGGTCCGGTGAATTGGGCGCGCTTCAACCCCGCTCCATTGCAGGGCATGGTGGCGCTGTGGACATTGGAAGCGGCGGCGCACGGGGCCGAGTTCACCTCCTATTTCCGCTGGCGCCAGGCGCCCTTCGCGCAGGAGCAGATGCACGCCGGCCTGCTGCGCCCCGACAGCAGCGAGGCCGAAGCCGCGCCCGAAGTGCGCGCCGCGGCTGCCGCGCTGGCGGATATCGGCCTTCAGGCCGCGGCAAAGGCCCCGGTCGCGCTGGTGTTTTCCTATGAAGCGGCATGGACCATCGGTATCCAGCCGCAGGGGCAAAGCTTCCGCTACCTTGAACTGGTGTTCGAAGCCTATTCGGCGCTGCGGGCGCGGGGTCTGGATGTCGATATCGTAGCCCCGCATGCCGACCTTTCAGGCTACCGCATGGTGTGGGTGCCGAGCCTGCCGATCATCCCCGAAGGTTTGACCGAAAAGCTGGCCGGGCTGGCCTGCCCGGTGCTGCTGGGTCCGCGTTCGGGCAGCAAGACGGTGAGCTTCGGCATGCCCGAAGGCCTTGCGCCGGGAGCCTTGCGCGACATCATCCCGCTCACCGTCACTCGCGTCGAATCCTTGCGTGACGGGTCAGGCGAAGCCGGCGAAGGCTGGGCTGTCACCCGCTGGCGCGAGGATGTGGCGAGCGACCTTGCGCCCGAAATGACCGACGCATCGGGCCGCGGGGTCGTGTTCCGCAGTGGTCCTGTGCGCTACTGCGCGATCTGGCCCGACCGCGCATTCCTGCGGCTAATTGTCGAACGCATGGCGGGCGAGGCCGGGGTGCATCTGCTCGATCTGCCCGCAGGCATCCGCGTGCGGCGCAGCGCGAGCCATGCCTTCACCTTCAATTACGCGGCGGAGCCGGTCTTCGTGCCGCACCTGGACAAGGCCCTCGCCCCGGCCAGCTGGCACATCGCTCCGCTGTGATCAGCCCTCTGCCAGCAGGCTTGCGTAGTGATCGCGCAGGGTCTCGCTGCCGTATTCGGGGGTGAGATCGGCGGAATACTCGCCCGTCTCCGGATCGAGCACCAGCATTGATTCGGTCGCATAATAGCGCGCGATGCGGGCATATTCGGCCTTTTCGGCGAACCAGCCGGAAACCCCCGCCCCCAGCGCCAACACCCGCTCGGCATAGGTGAAGACCTTCGGCGAAACCGATTTGAAGCGCGGCTCCCTGCCTGCAAGTTCGAAGATCAGATTCCCCTGCTCGCGCAAGCTGATCGCCGGGCCGGGACCGCCGACGGGAAGGATGCGTCCGCTGGTTTCGGGATTGTCGATGCAGCCGACGATAAAGCGCGCCAGATCATCATCGCTGATCGGCTTGCAGCGGGTGAGTTCCCCATCGCCGAAGATCAGGAACGGCTTGCCCGCCTTCACCCGCCTGACCTGCCCTGAGAGTGATTTGAAGAACGCGGTCGGGCGCACGATCGCGTATTCGATCCCGCTCGCCGCCAGCCGCGCCTCGAACTTGAGCTTGGCGTGCTGGAAGGCGAGCAGCGGCTTTTGCACACAAATCGCCGAAAGCAGGATGAACTGCCGCGCACCGGCCCCCTGCGCCGCATCGAGCAGCGCGGCATTGGCAGCAAAATCGATCGCCTCGGCATCCCTGGGCGCGCCGCTGCGCGAGGCGATGCAGGAGATCACAACATCGGGCGATGCATCTGCCATCATACGTGCCAGCCCCGCGCTATCGGACAAGGCGACGCGGACAATCTGTGCCCCGGCAAGCTCTGTCATGTCCGCCCCCCCGGAACCGGACCGCAGCAAGGCTGTGACAGCATGACCATCAGCCACCAACCGCCGTACCACGGCACGTCCGATCGTACCCGTGGCTCCGGCAACGACAATACGGCGCAGAGCAAGTGGAGAACTCATCATCGCCGGCACCCTAGCGCGCCGCCGATGACGGTCAAATGGGGTCAGACATGCTTATGCCCGTCAGGTAGCAGCGCCGACGCTTTTGACCGGATCGCCGCGCAATCAGGCATCAGGCATTGCACGGCGGCATGGGGCATTCACCCCATGCCGCAGTGCACCAATTCGCTTGGCGATAGAAAAGGCGAGCCTATTCTCGCCGTCCATGAGCCTTTTGTCTCCTCTCGCTCTTGCGCTTCCGGCTCTGGTCATCGCCGGCGCGGCAGCCGGCTTTGCCGGGGGGTTGTTCGGGATCGGCGGCGGGTTTGTGGTGGTGCCGGCGCTGATGTTCCTGCTGCCAGTGCTGGGCGTTGCGCCTGACCAGACGGCGCATGTCGCGGTCGGCACCTCGCTCGCCTCGATCATCTTCACTTCCCTGCGCGCAACCAGCAGTCATGCACGCCGCGGCGCGGTTGATTTCGACTTGCTGAAAGGCTGGGCGGTCTGGGTGGTGCTGGGGACCGCCATCGGCACGATCCTCGCCGATCTGGTCTCCGGCGCGCACCTGGCGTTGATCTTCGGCAGCGGGGTGCTGGCTTTCGCGGTCTATTTCCTGCTGCCCGCACGACAGGGAGAACCGCTGTTCGCCGCCCTGCCATCAGGCCTGCCGCGTGCCGGGATCGCCAGTGCGCTGGGGGCCTTTTCGACCTTGCTCGGCATTGGCGGCGGCACCTTGACCACCCTGACGATGACTGTCTGTGGTACCCCGATCCACCGCGCCATCGGCACGGCCGCCGGAATGGGCGCGGTGATCGCGATCCCCGCGACGATCGGCTTTGTCCTGATCGGGTTCGGCCAAACCGGGCTCGGCTGGGGGGCGCTGGGCTATGTTCACCTGCCCGCCGCCGCTGTGCTGATCGCCACCTCGGTGCTGTTCGCGCCGCTGGGCGTGGCGGCTGCGCACATGCTTTCGCCCACCATTCTGCGCCGCGTTTTCGGCTTCTACCTCACGTTCATCGGCGTGTTGATGATCGCCAAGTTCTGACCCTTTGCCAATTGAACCAGAAGGAACCGCCCATGCCGACAACTCGCCGATCCTTTCTTGCCGGAGCCGGTTTGGCCGGAGGACTGGGCGCCTTGCCGCTCCCCGGACTTGCTGCGACAGCGACCGCCGCCGCCGTGGCCGCGTCTGATTTCGGCCCTATGACCGGGCAGGCGCTGCTCAGCCGCAACGAAAACCCCTATGGCCCTGCCCCCTCGGCACTGCGCGCAATCTCCGAGACCGCGAAGATGGGCTGCTACTATGCCGACCGCGGCCTGCGGCGCCTGACTGCGATGATCGCCGAGCGGCACAACGTCATGCCCTCGCAGGTCGTGGTCGGTGCGGGATCGACCGAGATCCTGTGCGCCATTTCGCTCGCCTGGGGGCGCAAAGGCGCGATTCTGTGTCCCGATCTGTTCTGGGATACGACCGTCCTTTACGGTGAGCGGCAGGGCGTGACCTCGATCCGCGTCCCCTTGGCGGCCGATATGAGTGTCGATTTGCCCGGCTTGGCAAACAAGACCGCAGACGGCGTGGCGCTGGTGCAGATCTGCAACCCCAATAACCCCACCGGAATGCTGATTCCGTCAGAGGCGCTGCGCAGCTTTGCCGCCAAGGTGACCCCGCAGGCGACCTTGCTGGTCGACGAGGCCTATAACGAGTTGACCGACCAGCCCGAGGATAACTCGATGATCGATCTGGTGCGCAGCGGCGCCGATGTGATCGTGTGCCGCACCTTCTCCAAGATCTACGGGATGGCAGGCCTCAGGGTCGGCTATTCCATTACCAGCGAAGCCAATGTGCAGCGCATCCAGTCGCACCTGATGAGCTTCGGTGGCAACCTTGCCGGACTGGCAGCGGCAATTGCGAGCTATGACGACACGCCCTTTCTCGACCAGTCGCGCGCCGCCGTGCTGGAAGGCCGCGCGATGATCATGGACGCGGTCGCCAAGGCCGGGCTGACCGCGCTGCCTTCGCAAACCAATTTCGTGTTCGTCGCCGTCCCCGATGCCGACGCGCTGCGCGACGCCATGGCGCAGCGCGGCATCTCGATCAGAGGCGCTTACGGGCCGTGGAAAGGTTATTCCCGGGTCAGCACGGGCAAGCTGGAAGACGTGGCCCGCTATGCTGGGGCACTCCCTGAACTGGCGCAGCAACTCTGGACCTGATCCGCCCCCCCAGACAACCAACTCAGTGGCTGCGGCTCTGCTGCACGAGTTCGGCGATCCTCACGCTGGTGCCGGCAAGGCTCTTTCGTGCATGGTCAGCCCCGACGGACATCGCCGTGGCGGCGGCTTCCGCGAACAGGCGCCCGCCGACCGAGATGACAGTGGGATGTTCGCTCGCCACCTGACGACTATGCTCGATGGTGCTGCGCAACTGGGCGATGGTGTGCTGGCGCAGTAAAGCATCGGAAAGTCCGATGTCGACGGCATCGGGACGCTGGACGCTCATCTGGTTGGTCAGAGCTTCCTCGCTTTCGGGAAATGCCAGATCGACCTGCCACCCGTCGTCCAGAAACTGGTCTGCCAGAAGCGTGGTTCCCAGCATGTGCTTTTCGCCGGGCGCGGTGGCCAACAGGATCCGGTATTGGCTGTTGCGGATGGTTTGCGTTGACGTGCTGTAGCGCACGGCGTGACCTGCAAGTTGCAGCATGCTGAGCCCGATGGTCAGGTCGATTTCGCTGCACCGGTCGTCCAGCCAGGCATCGCCCAAAGCCCGCGCTGCCGGTTCTATCAGCAGCGAGAGAATGGCATCACTGGTCCACCCTTGATCCGCAAATGACGCAATGCAGGCGTTGAGAGCGAGATCATCGGCATTGAGCGACAATTCCACCAGCCGCTCGACATGCTCTGCCACGGCGGGCGGGGCAGCCGGTTCCAGCCCGGTACGCCGATGGTTTGCATCGAAGCGGCCATCAAGCAGCAGATCCCAGTCCGAAAACAGCCGCGCGCTTACGAAATGCTCGCTCAGGACCTCGATCTGGTTGTGGCGATCATCTTGCTGAATGGATGACCACAGCGTGCGCAGTGCATCTGGCGGGCCTTCAAGGGTCTGGAGAAAGCAGCCATCCTCGAACAGCAACATGCCCGTAACATCGAGACTGCGATTGCGCGCCCGCGCCCGGGTGACCAGCAGGTCGAGGTCACTGGTACTCGGAACTGCCGTCGCATGGCTTTTGTAGGTCAGACAGGAGATCCAATCGGACGTTTCCTGTTTGCTGTCGCTCAGTTGCAGTACCATGTCGCCATCCCTTTGCAGGACGAGGAGGCACGGCAATCAGGGCGGAGCATAGCAGCGCCGAGCGGTCCGGCAGACGATCCCCATCCGCCAAAATGTTACGTCCGTTGGGCCAGTCCGGTCATGAACCGGCCAATGCCCGAGGTCGCAGATACGACGCCGCCTGCGCTGCGGGCCGGACGATCGTAACGGTTCCAGCATCGGGGGCTGCAACGAGATCGTCAAGCAATAAGCTGTCCAAGACGGTTGATTCACAACCATGCTCTGGCGAGCCTCGCCGATTTGAAGAACTTGACGGATGATCGAAAGCCATCCGGAATCGACAACGGCAGCAAAGCGCCGAAGCTCGTATCCGCACGTTGATCGGTCAGTTGAAAGGCTCCTGCCTCAGGGCCTTGGGAGGCATCTGGCAGCATCGCCCGAACCAACGCGCCCCGCCAAAAGCCACCGCCTTTCGCAAATACAGCGGAATTTCAAGGCTTCAGGGAATGTCAGGGAACGGGTGGCTGGTGCCGCTTACGTGACTCGAACACGTGACCCCATCATTACGAATGATGTGCTCTACCAACTGAGCTAAAGCGGCATTCCGGTTCACGCGAACTAGGCCGAGCGGCTGGCGCGCGCAAACATAAAAGGTGGAGGCCCGAGCCGGAATCGAACCGGCGTGCAAGGATTTGCAGTCCTCTGCGTAACCACTCCGCCATCGGGCCGAGCCATCCGATGCGCAAGGCTCCGGACAGAGCGCGCGCACTAGCGATTCGGGACCGCAAAGGCAATCGGTGTTTCGGCGCGTGCGCTTGCGGTCTTTCCATCCACCTTACCTAACGTCAGTCTGGACCGCGCCTTTATCCGGCGGCAAAGACCCCGGTCATGACAATTGCCAGCCTGCTCGAACCCGTCACCGGCCAGCCCGGTCCCGCCCGCTTCGCCCATGCTGGCGACTGGATGCAGGGGCGCACGCTTTATGGCGGGGCCTCGGCGCTGGTCGCCTACACCATGGCGACCCGCGCGTTCCCCGACCTGCCGCCGCTGCGCGCGGGGCAGATCGCCTTCGTCGCCCCGGTCGGCGAGGAGATTTCGCTCACCGCGGAAATCGTCCGGCAGGGACGCAATGTGACGCAGCTACGGAGCGAGATCCTGTGCGAGGGCAAGGTCGCGCTTACGGCCTTCTGGCTGTTCGGAGCGGGACGCGAGGCCAATGCGCTGCGCCGTGCCGACCGGCTGGCCGACTGGCCCGGCGGTCCGCAGGATAATGACCCTGTGCCAGCGGGAAACGGGCCGAGCTTCATCCAGAACAACTTCGAGCTACGCTATGGTCAGTCCAAGGGCGCCGACCATGGCGCGACGGTGCGGCGCTGGGCGCGCCTGACCGAAACCCACGATCTGGATCCGGTATCGAAACTGGTGTTGATGGGCGACGTCATGCCGCCCGGCGCGATGCGGGCGATGCAGCGGATCGGCCCGATCAGTTCGATCAACTGGTCTTTCAACGTGCTCGATCCGGACACGCAGTCGCGCAATGGCTGGTATCTCGCCGAGAACGCCAGCCAACATGCCGATCTGGGCTATTCGTCCGAACGGCTGCGGATGTGGGACGCAGATGGCCGGCAGGTGCTTGACGGCATCCAGTGCGTGGCGGTGTTCGGCTAGATTTCGCTCGCGCGCACCGCAAACTGCTGTGCCGCCTTACAAATCCTCGAAGTCCGGCTTGCGGCCCTGCATCGCCGCCATCACAGCTTCGACCTGATTGGGGCTGCGCATGATGGCGTGCTGTTCGATGCTTTCTTCCAAAAGGATGGCATCGGTTTCGCGCTCTATCATGCCGGCCTGAAGACGTTTGGCAGCGCGGATCGCGTGCGGGTTGCGATTGGCAATTTCGCGCGCGATCGAACGGGCGCGATCGATCGGATTTTCATCGACATGAGTCGCAAGGCCCAGCCCCTGCGCCTCGGCACCCGAAAACTCGCGGTTGGTATAGATCAGCTCGCGCAGCACATCGTCGCGCACCAGCCCGCGCCACAGGGCATAGCCGCCCATGTCAGGGACCAGCCCCCACTTGAGCTCCATGATCGACATCCGGGTGGCGGGATGGACGATGCGGATATCCGCCCCGCTGGCAATCGCAAGACCGCCGCCGAAACAGACCCCGTGAATAGCGGCAATCACCGGCACCGGCAGTTTGCGCCACTGCATCGAAACCTGCTGGAACTTGTTCGCATTGCCATAGGTGCGTTCGGTCAGCGGCGGTTCGTCCTGCCCTGGCTGGCGGGTAAAGCTGGCGGTATCGAGTCCGGCGCAGAACGCCCGTCCTTCGCCCGAAAGGACCACGGCGCGCAGGCCCTTCATCCGTTGCAGGGTGCTGCCGGCCTCGATGATGCGGGTGAACATTTCCGGGTCGAGCGCGTTCATCTTGTCAGCGCGGGTAAAGCGCACTTCGGCGACGCCGTCTTCTCCCAGCTCGATCGCAACCCTGTCGTTGGTGGTCATGATGGCAGCGTCTGACATGGCGATGATCGGTTCCCTTGAAATACGAGATCAATGCGCGTCAGACTGGCCGAACGCCGGCGTCAAGTCCAGTGCGCGAACGCAATCACGCCTCGACCGGACGCGCCAGGCGGAAACTTCCCGGGCCCGGAGGCGCGTGCAGGACATAGCCGCCCTCCGGATGGCTGGTGATCATCCGGTCCAGACCGAAGCGTTCGAGCTTTGCCCGCAATCTGGCAATGCGAACCGCCACGCTATTGGTCTGAGCTTCGAAAGCGATGGACCACACATCCACCAGCAGCTGGCGGTGCGTGAAGCGCGTGCCCGGCTGCGCGGCAAGCCGCCAGAACAGCTCGAATTCGCGGAGATCGAGGCAGAGCCAGCAATCCTCGACCCGGCCATCGCGGTGAAACATGTCGAGCGTCACGTCCCCGGCCTCGCGGAAGCGCGGGATCAGGGTATCGCTGTCGGGAAACAGGCCTGACACGGGGATAGAGGTCACAGCAATCCCCCCGCGCGCATCGAATAGACCGCTTCATGGGTGATGATCAAATGATCGAGGAGGTCGATATCCAGCGCCCTGGCCATGTCTGCAAGACGCCGGGTGGCAGCGATATCGCAGCCGCTGGGGCGGCAGTGGCCCGAAGGGTGATTATGCGCAAGGATCATCCCGCGCGCATCAAGCCGCAACGCGTCCGCGAAAATTGCCCGCATCCGCAAGGACAGCGCCCCGCGGCTGCCCATGCCGCAAGCCGCATCGCCGAGATAGCAGCGCTGTGCATCCACAAAGATCGCATGACAGCGCTCCCAGCCCTCGTCCGGCGCAAGCACCACAGCGCGCAGGTACTCGATCATTGCGCCGAGCCGGGTCTCCGGCTTGTCGCAAATGACAGGGCGATGATTCAAGGCAGCGATTGCCATAAGAAAGCTCCACCACAGACTATTCGGGCGGTCATGACCGTTACCACCGACCCTTGGTCACGCGTTCAGGACGGAAAGGCCGGAGCGTCGGGCGGGGTAATGCGCCAGTCCCGATAAGGGCCAAAGCGCCGCTCGCGCCGCCAGTGACGCAAAAAACCGGCAAATATCAGCAGAAGCTGGAAATAGGATGGGCCGACCACAAGAATCGAGATTGCCAGCAGCGAAACCCCGTCGACCATCCCCTTGATCGCATGCGCACCGATCGCGACCAACTGAAAGCCGGCAATCCACAGCGGGTAGATCCGGTTGGCGTTGATCGCAATAACCACGAAACCCACTGCCGCAAGCAGATCGAGCGAAAGATACAGCCAGGCAAACGGTCCCTTGATCGGCCCGCCGAGATCCAGAAACCAGAAAGCGTAAACCGGCAATACCATCGTGCCGACGAACAGGCCGATAAGCCAGCGTTCCGGGCCACCGCCCCAGCGCCATATCGCCAGTGCCAGCATGACACTGGCGATATGCTGCACATCCGTACGATAGGTGTTGAACAGTTCAAGCATCGGATCTGGCGGGTTCAGGCTCTCAGGCGTTCCTGCGGGGCAAACTCACCTGTGGTGGCTCCGTCGGGGATTTCGGTCGGGATCCCCAGATCGCCCCCGGCATGGACGCGCGCCTCCTTGCTCAGTTCGTCATGGACCCGCAGGAGATTGGTCGACATCGACAGGGCATGGCTTTCAGCCTCGGTCAGGCGCACCAGCGCGCGTTGGCCGGTGTGGACTTCGATTGCGGGGTTCTGGCGCGCGGCCAGCATCGCCTGCTTCAACCGGGCCATGGCAATGATCGATTCATCGGCCAGTGCTTCGGCTTCGCGGATCAGCTTCTTGAGGTTGTAGGCATCGGAGAGGACACGGTCGCTCATAATTGGTACTCCAGCGCCGCCGGCGCTCAACCGGTGGCCTGCGATTGTTCCTCGGAGTAGGTCGCCCTGCCGTTTGTCGCATTGCTGAGCGCCACAGCAGCGGTGATCGTCAGAACAACCGCTGCAAGGATCCCCGAAGCGATCCCCATGATGGCCCCCAGCCTGAACAGAACGGCATGCTCCCCATCGAGCACTCCGGGGACAACCCGCGGTTCGCCCGGCCGCAGCCAGGGCGCCTGCTGGATCAGCGGCATCGCGTCGCTCATCACCAGCCGACCGGGGTCGTCCCGTCCCGACTGGTCATCAAAATCGCCGCTGCGGATAATCTGCTTTTTATTGTATGCAGATTCACTGAAGGGTCCGAACAATGCGGTCTGCGCATCATCGTCGAGTGCGGCTATGGCTGTCTCCGTGGTCGACAGATCCACGCCGCTATCGTCACCCGGCTCCGCAAGCGCGCGGCTCGCCCGGTAATTCTTCACCAGTTCCCCGAGGCTTCCGGCCGCGAAAATGTCTTTGAGCGCGCGGATGTGCTGGTTGATCCGGGTTTCGGATACGCCGAGCTCCTGCGCGATGACCTTGATCGGGACACGGCGATCAATTCGTTCCATCACGGCTTGCTGCCTGTCGGTCAGCCGCCGCGCGGCTCCGGACAACATGAGCTTCTCCTTCAGCTGTGATCCCAAGTTAGCACGTAACGTAACGTAAACGGGTGGCGAATGCACCGGGTTTGGAGCAATCCGCGACTCAAGCCGCGGAGCTGTTGACGCCGAGCGACTGGAGATAGCGTTTGACGTTGCGCGCAGCCTGCCGCAGCCGCTGCTCGTTTTCGACCATCGCGATGCGCACATAGCCTTCGCCGTTCTCGCCGTAGCCGACGCCCGGCGCGACCGCGACCTGTGCCTGAGTCAGCAATTGCTTGGAAAATTCGAGGCTGCCCATGTCCTTCAGCGCGGGCGGCAACGGCGCCCAGGCAAACATCGAGGCGGGCGGCGCGGGAATGTCCCACCCGGCACGCCCGAAGGCTTCGACCATAACGTCGCGGCGCTTGTGATAAAGCTGGCGGTTGGCATCGACGATATCCTGCGGGCCGTTGAGCGCAGCGCAGGCGGCCGCCTGAACAGGGGTGAAGGCCCCATAATCGAGGTAGGATTTGACCCGCGTCAGCGCGGCAATCAGCTGGCGGTTGCCGACCGCAAAGCCCATCCGCCAGCCGGCCATCGAATAGGTCTTGCTCATGCTGGTGAATTCGATCGCGATGTCCTTCGCGCCTTCGACCTGCATGATCGACGGCGTCGGCTTGCCGTCGAAATAAAGCTCGGAATAGGCAAGATCGCTGACCACCCAGACCTGATTTTCGCGCGCCCATGCCACCAGTCTTTCGTAGAAGGCGAGATCCACCACCTCCGCGGTCGGATTGGACGGGTAACTCACCACCAGCACGCTGGGGCGCGGAACGGTGAAATTCATCGCCCGGTCGAGCGAGTGCCAATATTCATCGTCGGGCGTCGTCGGCACCGAACGGATTGTCGCGCCGGCGATAATGAAGCCGAAGGTGTGGATCGGGTAGCTGGGGTTGGGCGCCAGCACCACATCGCCCGGCGCGATGATCGCGGTGGCGAGGCTGGACAGGCCCTCCTTGGAACCCATCGTCACGACCACCTCGCTTTCGGGATCGAGATCGACCCCGAAGCGACGCTCGTAATAGCCTGCCTGCGCGCGGCGCAGGCCGGGGATGCCCTTTGACTGCGAATAGCCATGCGCATCGGGCTTGGCCGCGACTTCGCACAGCTTGTCGATCACATGCTGCGGCGGCGGCTGGTCGGGGTTGCCCATGCCGAGGTCGATGATGTCCTGCCCTGCCAGCCGTGCAGCATGCCGCATCGCATTGACCTCGGCGATCACATACGGTGGCATCCGCTTCATGCGGTAGAACTGGTCATTCATCGCTTGTTGTCTTTCTGCTTCGCGCGCGGTCCGGTCGTGCCGCCGCGATATTTGCCACCCTAGGCCAAGAGCGGTCGCGGTGGGAAGGCGTTTTCGCGAGATTGCGGGTGGCACGGATGGTCGGAAACGGCCATGATGCAGCCAGAAGCGCATGCGATACAGGACGGGTTTGGCGATGGCTGACGACAGGGACATGACGGGCGCAACGGCAGACAGCATCCGGGAATTCTTCGACATGCAGGGCGCGGCAATGCGCGAAATGTTCTCCGGCGCGCTGGGCGGGCCCAGCGTCGGAGCGATTACGCCCGAAACCATGAAAGCGATGATGCCGCAGGGATTTGACCCGGGCGAGTTGGGCGAATGGGCCAGCGCCAGCGCGCAGCTGCAGCAATTGTGGCTCGATTTCGCAGCCCATCAGGCAGGCAAGGCAGCCGAAAAAGCGACCAGGGGCACCAATCCGCTCGACCCGGCGCAGTGGCTGGTGATCTCGCAGAGCATGCTCGGCCAGATGCCCAAGGACCTGATGGCCACGCAGGCGAAGCTCGCGCAGGATTCGCTGCAATTGTGGCAGGGGGTCGCGCAGCAATTCCTGTCAGGCTCGGCCACCGGAGGTGCCGGCGAGGCACCCGATCCCGCCGCGCTGCCGAAAAGCGACCGCCGCTTTGCCGATCCGGCATGGCGGGAACATCCCGCTTTCCTGCTGCTGCACCAGACCTATCTGATGCTGGCCGATTATTTCCGCACAGCGGTAAAGGGCATGGACGGGCTCGATCCGGTCAAGCGCCAGAGCCTTGAATTCGCGGTCAGCGCGCTGGCCGAGGCGATGAGCCCGGACAATTTCCTGCTCACCAATCCAGTGGTGATGAAGCGCACGCTGGAAACGCGCGGCGCCAATCTGGTGCGCGGGATGCAGCACCTGATCAATGATCTCAAACGCGGCCAATTGACCCATACCGACCCCGATGCCTTCCGGCTGGGGGAGAACCTGGCCGCCAGCCCGGGCAAAGTGGTGCATGAAACGCCGCTGTATCAGCTGATCCAGTACAGTCCTTCGACCGACACGGTGCTGGAAGTGCCGCTGGTGATCTTTCCACCATGGATCAACCGTTTCTACATCCTCGATCTGACGCCGAAGAAAAGCTTCATCAAATGGGCCGTCGATCAGGGCCTGAGCGTATTTGTGGTGAGCTGGAAATCGGCTGATGAAAGCATGGCCGAGGTGGTGTGGGACGATTACATCCGCGCCCAGATCGAGGCGATCGATCATGTCCGCGCCCGGCTCGATGTGCCCGATGTCCACACCATCGGTTATTGCGTGGCCGGCACCACGCTGGCCGCGACGCTGGCGGTGCTGGCGCGCCGGGGCGAGGCGGACAAGGTCAGGACCGCCACCTTCTTCACCGCGCAGGTCGATTTCGAGAAAGGCGGTGATCTCAAGCATTTCATCGACGACGGCCACCTTGAGATGATCGGACAATTGTCCAACGATGGCTATCTCGACGGGCGTTATCTGGCCGCGACCTTCAACGCGCTGCGCGGCAAGGACCTGATCTGGAACTACGTCGTCAACAATTATCTGCTGGGTGAGGATTATCCGGCCTTCGACCTGCTGCACTGGAACGGCGACGTCACCAACCTGCCGTCGAAATGGCACGGTGCGTATCTTCGCGACCTCTATCGCGACAACAAGCTGGTGGTGCCCGATGCGCTGGAAGCCGACGGCACGCCGATCGATCTGACCCGCGTGACCACCCCCGCTTTTGTGCAGGCCGGGCGCGAGGATCACATCGCGCCTGCCGAAAGCGTGTGGCGTATCACCGAGCACTTCAAGGGGCCGCTGGAATTCCTGCTCGCCGGATCGGGCCACATCGCAGGCGTGGTCAACCCGCCTGCCGCGAACAAGTACCAGTACTGGCTCGGCGACAGCAGCGCGCCGTCGCTGAAGGCCTTTGTCGAGAGCGCCGAGGAGCATCCGGGCAGCTGGTGGCCGCACTGGCTGGAATGGCTGCACAAACAATCCGACGCGCGCATTCCCGCCAAGGGCAAGCGGGCGCCGGGTGGCAAGGGCGACACGGTGATCGAGGATGCGCCGGGACGCTATGTGAAGACCCGATAAGCACCGGGGTGCTTGCAAAATCCCGTATCTTCAATAGTTTGATTTTTTATTGTGCGCTGCACAAAAATCCTTGACTTCGCAATTGCACTCGCTATTTTGTGCAGTGCAACATGAAGCGAGGTCATCATGTCCGAAGTTGAAACCACTGCCGCAGAGCCCAAGGCGCCCGTGAACGAGCCGGTCGCCAAAATCGATGCGGCTGCCGAAAAGGCCTATGCCGAAGCGTCCGCCAAGATTTCGGATACTCCCAAGGCCGTGAAGGCGCCCGCCGCGAAGAAGGCCGCTGCGCCGAAAAAGCCGGCGGCCCGTCCCGCTGCGAAAAAAGTCGCGGTAAAAAAGCCCGCCGCCAAAAAGACCGCTGCGCCCAAGAAGCCGGCACAGGTGAAGAAGGCCACCAAGGCCCCCGCCGCTGCTGCCACCAACCCCGTCATCAAACTCAAGGATACCATCATGGCCACTGCCAAGAACACCGACATCACCGCCACTGCCAAGGAAATGCTGGCCGACGTCCAGACCCGCGCCAAGACTGCCGCCACCACCGCCTATGCCAAGACCACCGAACTGGCTGGCGAAGCCGGTGAATTCAGCAAGGCCAATGTCGAAGCTGTTGTCGAAAGCGGCAAGATCTTCTTCGCCGGCGCTCAGGACATCGTGCGCAGCGACCTCGAAACCGGCAAGACCGTGCTCGAAACCGTTACCGAAGACGCCAAGAAGGTTGCCGCGATCAAGTCGCCGACCGAACTGATGCAGCTGCAGGGCGAAATCGCCCGTCGCAACTTCGATGCGATGGTCTCGTTCGGCTCGAAGCGCACCGAAGCCTGGGTGAAGCTCTACAACGAAGCCTTCGCGCCGATTTCGAACCGCGTCAGCGTCGCCGCCGAGAAGGTCTCGAAGGCCGCGTAAGCGACACAAGTTTCTGAACCGGGCCTCTCCTCTCTCTCCCAATCCCGGTTCACGAAAGCGCGCCGAAAGGCGCCGGGCCGGCCAGACCAGCGTCTGGCCGGCCCTTTTCTTTGCCATCAGCGATGCACGGCGCGAACCAAGCGCTTGCACAGCGCCCCGCGAATCCCATAATGGGGTCTCATGCCAGATCACACCGTTCCTGCCCTCGCCGCCATTGCCGAGCTGCCGCTGCTGCTGGCCCAAGCAGCACGCGCGGGCGACGACGACGGCGGCAAGGACGATGAAGGCAGCTCCGACAATCAGGTGGGCATCGCCACCAAGACCCGCAGCAAGCCCAAGAAGCCGAGCCAGTACAAGGTTCTGATGCTCAATGACGACTACACCCCGATGGAGTTCGTGGTGCTCGTCCTGAAACGATTTTTCAGCATGGATCTGGAACAGGCGACCCGGGTGATGCTCCACGTCCACCAACGCGGCGTCGGCGTGTGCGGGATCTTTCCCTATGAAATCGCCGAGACCAAGGTGAACCAGGTGATGGATTTCGCCCGCCAGAACCAGCATCCGCTGCAATGCACGCTGGAAAAGGCGTAGATTGGCCGGCGTGACCCGTCAGCCTCACCATCCCCGGCCCGATCCCGTCCGTCCCGGTCAGGAAAGTGTGTGGGACTACCCCCGCCCCGCCATCGCCGAGCAGACTGCGCGCCACATCCGCATCGTCCACAAGGGCGTGGTTCTCGCCGACAGCCGAAAGGCGTGGCGAACGCTCGAAACCAGCCACCCGCCGACCTATTACATTCCGCAATCCGATGTCGCGATGGAATATCTCCGGCCCAACCCGACGCGTTCCCTGTGCGAGTGGAAGGGGCAGGCAGCCTATTGGGACGTGGTCATCGGCGATGAACCGATCATGGCAGCAGGCTGGTGCTACCCCTCGCCCACCCGGACCTTTGCCGGAATCGCAGGGCATATCGCCTTCTATCCTGCGCCGTTCGATCAGGCCGAAGTCGATGGCGAGCAGGTGACGCCCCAGCCTGGCGGGTTCTATGGCGGATGGATCTCGCAGCACGAGGCCGGGCCGTTCAAGGGTATCCCCGGCAGCCGCTTCTGGTAGAGCCCGCGCGCTTCGCGGGTGAAGCGATAATCCAATTGGGGCATGACGCAGGCGGCTTTGAACGCTAGGGCACCTGTCGGGACGGGATGCGGATCAGGCGGGATACAGGTGTTCAATTTTCTACCCAGCATTGATCGCTATATCTTCCGGCTGGTGATCGTGCCGATGCTGGGGGTGTTCGCGCTTGCCGCTTCGCTGCTGATGCTCGACAAGATGCTGCGCCTGTTCGATTTCGTCGCGGTCGAAGGCGGGCCAGTGGCCGTGGTGTTCAAGATGCTGGGCGCGCTGATCCCGGAATATGCCAGCCTTGCGATCCCTTTGGGCCTGCTGCTGGGCGTGCTGCTGGCCTTCCGCAAGCTCGCCACGTCGAGCGAACTCGACACGATGCGCGCGGTCGGCCTGTCCTACAACCGTCTGCTGCGTGTCCCCTATGCCATCACGCTGGTGCTGGTGGCGGTCAATGTCGCGCTGGTGTTCTATATCCAGCCGGTCAGCCGCTATTATTATGAACAGATGGAATATGAACTGCGTTCCGGCGCACTGGGCGCCTCGATCAAGGTCGGCGAATTCACCACTCTGGCGGATCGCATGGCCTTGCGGATCGAGGAGAGCGAGGACGAGGGCCGCCGCCTGATCGGCATCTTCGCCCGCGTTGCCAACAGCCGTGGGCAAGTGCTGTCGATCAGCGCGCGCGAAGGCGCGTTTCTTGCCACCCGCGACAATCCCGATACCATAATCCTGCGCCTGACCGAGGGCACGATCATTCAGGACACCGGCAGCAAGACCCCGCGCGTGCTCAGCTTCAGCCGCCACGACCTTCCGATCGATCTTCCCGCGATCGAGGAATTCCGCGCTCGCGGCGATGCCACGCGCGAATATATACTGCCCGAACTGCTCAGTATCGGCTGGAGCGGCAAAAGCGCCGTGGGCGAACGCAATGCCAGCGTCGCCAGCTTCAATTTCCGGCTGGTCGAGGTGCTGATGATGTTCCTTATGCCGCTGCTCGCGGTGGCGCTGGCGATCCCGCCCAAGCGATCGACCAGCGCGCTGGGCGTGTTCGTGTCGATCGTGATGGTGGTCGCCTATCACAAGGTCAACCAATACGGCGAAGATGTCGCCGCGCTCGGCCGACTCGATCCGATCCTTGCGCTGTGGGTGCCGTTCGTGATTTTCGCCGCGCTGATCCTGTGGATGTATTACCGCGTCGCCTACGTTCCGGGCGGACAGGCGATCGGCGCGCTGGAGACCGCCTTTGCCAAGCTGTCGAAACGTGTGGCCAAGCTGTTCAGGCGGCGGCGCCCGCGCGGCCATCCTGCCGCACCCGAACTGGCGGCGGCGGAATAGGCCGCGATGCAGCTGGATTTCTTCCCCTCGCGCACGCTGACGCTGTACCTTGCGAAAATGTTCGTGGTGCGCATCCTTGCGGTGCTCGTCATGCTGGTGCTGGTGCTGCTGGCGCTCGACCTGCTGGCCGCGACCGGCGACATTCTTGCCGCACAGGGCAACGGACAGGCCGAAATTCTCGAATATGCCGCCTTGCGCGCGCCCCAGCTCGCATCGCGCTTCCTGCCCTATTCGGTGCTGCTGGCGACGCTGATAACGCTGGTGACGCTGAACCAGAACAGCGAGGTGGTAGCGATGAAGGCAGCCGGCCTCAGCGCGCATCAGGTGCTCGCCCCGCTGTTGCTGACCGCCGGCCTGGTGGCGCTGGTGAGTTTCGGATTCAATGAAAGGATCGTGACCCGCGCCAATGCCACGCTCAAGGCGTGGGAGGCGGTGGAGTATGGTCCCATCCCCGAAACGACGGGCGAGGCGGGCGGTGTGCGCTCCAATGTCTACCTGACCGACGGGCGCAATATCCTTTCCGCCGGGACATTGACCGGTCGCGGCGAGGATATCGTTCTGGCAAATGTGAGCTGGTACGAACGCGCCCCGGGCGGGATCATCCGCGAGCAGATACGCGCCGCGCGTGCCACCTATGCCGCCCCCGGCTGGCGGCTGGAAAATCCGGTGCGCTTCGATGTTGCCGCAGCAACCACAGAAACCTTGCCGGCGATGGTGGTGGGCGAAACACTCAGCCCTGCACGAATCGACCTGCAATCGGTCGACCCGGATTCGCTGAGCTTCTGGGAACTGGCAGAGACGATCGACGCGTTCGAGGCGGCCGGCCGCCGCACCGAAGAAATGCGCGCCAAGTGGTGGCACCGCCTGTCAGGCCCCCTGTCCGCGCTGCTGATGCCGCTGCTGGGATCGGTTGCCGCATTTGGCCTTGCGCGCTCGGGCCAGCTGTTCGTGCGGGCGATCATCGGCATGGCGCTGGGTTTTGCCTATTTTGTGGTCGATAACGCCGCGTTGGCGATGGGCAGTTTCGGTGGCTACCCGCCGCTCCTTGCCGCTTGGGCACCGTTCTTTCTGTTCCTGCTGCTGGGCGAGACCGTGCTGATCCGGACGGAAGAGTGAGCGACTGGTCGCTCCGCCTCGCGCGCCCGCCCGATGCCGCAGCCCTGCCCGCGATCGAGCGCGCAGCGGCGGCGGCCTTTGTCGGGGAACCGGCCATCGATCCGAACCGCACCCGCAGCGAGGCCGATTACGCGCGCCTCATCCGCAAGGGCCACAGCCTTGTTGCCCATGTCGGCGAAGCGATGGCGGGGTTTCTCGTGGCCGAACCCTTCCGGCGCGAATTGCACATCTGGGAAATGGACGTGGCGCCCGCCTTCCAGCGGCGCGGCATCGGATCCGGGCTGGTGCGCGCGGCGCAGATCGATGCGCGCAACAGCGGCATCAAGGCGCTGACGCTAACGACTTTCCGCGACGTGGCGTGGAACGCACCCTTCTATGCGCGGCTCGGCTTCGAGGAAGTGACCGCGCTCGACGCGCACCCGCGACTGACGGGCGAACTCGCCAACGAGGCCGACGACGGCCTGCCCGCCGAGCGCCGCTGCGCGATGATCTGCTTTCTGGATTGAAACGGGGCGTTCAGCCCGCCTTGCCGCCCATCGTGCTGCGCGCAATCCGTGCCACCAGCACCAGCATCCCTGGATGGTTCGCCCCTTCATAGGTCGAACCCGTCCCCAGTTCGCGGGCAAGACGCCGGTGCGCTTCGGGCAGGTCGTGATAGGGCATCGAGGGCATCAGGTGATGCAGCGCATGATAGCGCAGGCCCACCGGCGCCCAAATCTCCGCGGCAATCCCCGGCGGCGGCACGTTGACGCTGTCGAGAAACTGCGCGGTCACCGTCATCGGCTCGCCCTCGTTCTCCCAAAGATGCGCCACCAACGTGCGCAACTGGTTGAGCAGGGCGGTAAGCGAAAGGATCGAAAGAGCGGTCACCAGCGGTTGCCAGCCGACCACGAAGGTGCTGCCGATCAGCGCCCACGACCACACGAACACGCCCGCTTCCTGCCAGCGCACTCGGCCGGCAAAATCGCCCTCGGGCGGCTTGCGGCGGAAATCGGGATTGATCGAAAGCGCGGAAAACCGCTCCCATGTGAAGGTGCGGACCGCCGGGATCAGCGCGCCCAGCGGCACAAGCACCGCCGCGCGCACGATCAGCGCCACCGGCGCCAACAGCGCGACAGCCACAAACAGCGGCAGGCTCCACGGCTTCATCAGCGCGAGCGGCAGATATTCCGGGTCTTCCACCGTGCCATATTGCGTGCGCTTGTGGTGGATGGTGTGGACGCCTTCATACATGAAACTGGGCGTCAGCAGCGGGATGCCCACCAGCAGATTCCAGCCGGTGCGGAAACCGGGCAGAGCGTCGCGGTGGATATGGGTCAGCTCGTGAATGAACATCAGCGCGCGGTACAATGCCAGCGCCGCGATCAGCCCGGCGGCGATCTGCACAGCGGGATTGCCCGAAAGGATCGCGACCGCGATCCCTGCATAGCCCACACCTGCAGACATCAGCATGTCGGGCCAGTAGACAGCCGGCTTTGCCTGGCCCAGCCCCCGGGTCAGGTCGCGCGCGGCGCGCAGCATCGCCTTGTCGTCCTCGGCCATGAACTGGACGCGGGTCGCCTTTGCAGGCGCGGCAGCGGCAGAAGGGGCAATGGTCTGGTGCATGGTCATTTCTGGCAAAATTCCTGTGGTCGCCCTACTCGAAATCGGGGGCCGAGCCAAACGCGTCCTGTCGCTGAGTGTGATCGATAGCCTTGCGTCAATGGCGCGGGCGCGACACAGACGCCTTGACCTTAAGCAAATACGGGGATCTGTGCGTGTCAGATGCAATCACTTGCCGGTCGGAGATAAGCATCGAACCGGTCACCGACAAGCGTGGGCGGGCGGCGTTCGTCGATCTGGGCCGCGCGTTCTCCGCCCGGCTCGAACACTGGGTACCGCAGATCCGGTCCGAACAGATCGAACTGATCGATCCGGGCAAGAACCCCTTCTTCGGGCACGGGCGGGTGCAATTGTTCATTGCCCGCCGGAACGGCCAGCCTGTCGGGCGGATCTCCGCCCATATTGACGAACTCGCGCTGGCTATGCCCGCTGATCAGGGCTTTGGCCCCGGCACCGGCTTTTTCGGCTATTTCGACGCCGAAGACGCAGGGGTCGCCAGCGCGTTGCTGGCTACAGCCGAAGCATGGCTGGCCGGCGAAGGCATGCACCGCGCCGTGGGGCCCATTTCGCTGTCGATCTGGGAGGAACCCGGCCTGCTGGTGCGCGGGCAGGACCATCCGCCGATGATCATGATGGGACACCATCCGGCGCATTATGCCGCCTGGATCGAGGCAGCGGGCTATACCCGCGCCAAGACACTCTACACCTATGATCTGGACATCACCCGCGAATTCCCCCCGTTGGTGCAGCGCATCGTGCAATCGGGACACAAGAATGCGCGGATCACCATCCGCCGAGTCGACAAGCGGCGCTGGGATGAGGAGGTCGCGATCATCCTCGCCATCCTCAATGATGCCTGGTCGGACAATTGGGGCTTCGTCCCCTTCACACCGCAGGAAGTCGCCTATGCCGGCAAGAAACTGCGCCCGATCATCAAGGAAGAACTCAACATGATCGCCGAGGTCGATGGCCGCCCGGTCGCTTTCATGCTGACCTTCCCAGATGTGAATGACGCGCTTGCCCGGATCAGGGGCAAGCTGTTTCCGTTCGGCTGGATCACCATGCTGCGCTGGCTCAGACATCCGAAGGGCGCCGGGATGCGGGTACCGCTGATGGGGGTGCTGAAAGATCTGCACAACAGCCGGCTCGCCAGCCAGCTTGCCTTCATGATGATCGAGACCATCCGTATCGAGGCGAAGGGCAAATTCCAGTCGACCCGCGGCGAGCTTGGATGGGTGCTGGAAGATAACCAGGGAATGCTGGCGATCGCCGATACGATCCAGAGCAGCGTCAACCGCGAATATGCGATCTACGAAAGGGCGCTGGGTTGATGGGGGGTCGCACTGATGCGGGATGCCTGATTTGCGTCCCGGATGGCCGGCACTCCCCCCCGACAGAAAAAAGGCCTCCGCTGCAGAACAGCGAAGGCCTTTCGGGATCGTATCACCAGCCGCTTGGACGGGAGGGGGGTCTCGGCGGTGACAGAAGGAAAATGCACCTCTCGAAATCCGGTTCCCGGCTCGGGAATAATTTTTTTTGGTTACCGCGCAAGCCCTGCGCCGAACATCGCGAATCCGCCGGCAACAAGCCGTCACAGACAGGCGACGGGCGCGGCTGGAACCGTTAGTATCGCGAATCGCTTTCCCCGCGCGTAACCCTTGCGCGCCCTCCACCCAGCGGAGCCCATTCAATGTCCCTCGCCAACCAGACCGCCGCCCACCTGCCCTATCTCAGGCGCTATGCCCGGGCCTTGACCGGATCGCAAAATGCGGGCGACGCTTTCGTGCGTGCCATGCTGGAGGCGGTGCTGGCCGATCCGGCGCTGGGAGCCTCGCTCGAAGGAGGCCGCGTGGCGCTGTACCGCGCCTTCAGCAAGATCTGGGCGAGCGCACAGCCGGAACGCGTGTCCGCCGATGGCAGCGCCAGCGAGCACGAGGCCGGCGCGCAAGACCGGCTTGGCACGATCACCCCGCCGGGTCGCCAGGCCTTGCTGCTGACCACGCTGGAGGATTTCACCATGGCCGAGGCGGCCGTCATCCTCGAGCGCGACCTTGCCGAAGTCGAGGCGCTGGTCGCCGAAGCGGTCGCCGAGATCGAGCGCGAGCAGAAAACCTCGGTGCTGATCATCGAGGATGAACCGCTGATCGCGATGCAATTGGAAGATGTCGTCGGCGCGCTCGGCCACACGATCTGCGGCACGGCAGCCACCCGCAGTCAGGCCCGCGAAGTGGTCGAGGCGCAAATGCCGGGGCTGGTGCTGGCCGACATCCAGTTGGCCGATGGTTCATCGGGACTTGATGCGGTGGATGATATTCTGGCGCTTGGCAGCGTACCGGTGATCTTCATCACCGCCTATCCCGAACGTCTGCTGACCGGTGATCGGCCCGAGCCGACCTATCTTGTCACCAAGCCGTTTCAGGAAGCCAGCGTGCGCGCCGCGATCAGCCAGGCGCTTTTCTTTCAATCGAGCAAGCCCTTGGGTTAACGGCCAGCTGCGGTGGCGCAGACCCCCCGCCCCGCCAGCGCGATCACCCCTCAGGGATTTTCGCGGATCCGGAAATCCGCCGGCCGGCGGATCGGCACCCGCATCCGGCAGACCACGCCCTCGGGCCGGAAATCGAGCGCGACCGGCTGGCGCAGCTCGTGCGCGACGATCTTCTCGATCAGTTCCGTGCCGAACCCGCGGTGACGCTCGGCGGCGACCGGCGGCCCGCCGGCTTCGGTCCATTCGACTTCGGCAAGATTGTCTCCTGCCATCTGCCAGCGGATCGTCACCTGCCCGCCCGCCACGCTCAGCGCACCATATTTTGCGGCATTGGTGGCGAGTTCGTGGATCGCCAGACCAAATGACAGCGCATCATTGGGCGCCAGTTCCAGCGGCGGGCCGTCGAGCAGGATCGCATCGTCCAATGCGAGGCGGAAATGCTGCAATTCGGCCTCGATCACCGCCCGGATCGGGGTGGTGCCCCAATCGGTCACGGTCAGCAGATCATGGGTCGCCGAAAGCGCGCGGATGCGACCTTCGAGACTATCGGCGAATTCATCCAGATCGCGGGTGCGCCGCCGGGTCAGCGACAGGATCGACAGAACATTGGCAAGCGTGTTCTTGACCCGGTGATTGAGCTCGCGGGTCAGCGAATTGCGGATCGAGTGCTGCTCTTCGAAGAAGGCCAGTCGCGACTGGTCTTCATAGGCCTGCTGGGTCAGCAGCCGCGCCAGTAGCATCAGCAGGCTGGCCAGCGCCAGCCCGAATACCAGCGTCACCATCGACAGCGGGCTGAGCATCCGGGCATTGGCGGATTCGACCACCAGCAGCAGATTGCGATTGGCAATGGTGACCTGCTGGTCCACCCGCTCGCTTGCCGCGTCGCTGATCGAATGGGCCACCAGCAGATGCCCGGTGCTGGCCTCGCCATCATACAGCCTGACGCCGAAATCCTCGGGCGTCTTGGTGGCAATCGCCGCATCGAGGAATTCGCCCGCGCGGAACGAGGTATAGACGAACCCGATCAAGCGCCGGTCGTCGGCACCGAAAATCCGGAACACCGGCATATAGATCGCAAAGGCCGGAAGATTGCCCGATTGCTCCTGTTCCAGCACGATCCGGCCCGATGCGGTCGGGCGGCGGGCCATCTCGGCTTCGGCCATGGCGGCGGCGCGGGCGGGATCGGAATACATATCATAGCCCAATGCGCGGCGGTTGCGCGCGCTCGCCGGGGCAAACATCGTCACTGGCGCAATCCGCCCGGTGGTGGCGACCGGCGTTGGGTAGATATCCGGAAAGCCCGGCTGGCGCGCACGCACCTGCGCCATGAAATCGGGGACATCAGGCGCCTCGATCACCGGCAGCCAGCCGATGCCCTCGGCCCCCGGATAATCCATGTCGAGCCGCAGCGCCCGCACGAAATTGTCGAAGGTTTCGGGCCGAACGTCCGCGCTGCTTGCGAAAAGCGCCGCCCCGGCGCGCAGGTAAGACGAAAAACTGGTGCTGCTGCGATCGAGCGCCGCAGCGATGCTCTGGGCATATTCGCGCATCACGGCGCGTTCGCGCGCGCGTGCATTGCTCTCGATCGCGAAGACGCTGAGCGCGGTGATCGCGGCAATAGCGAGGAAAATCGCCAGCGGGATTGCGCGCGGATAAAGCACCAGCCAGCGCCGCGCCCGCCCGCCCGCCGGCGCGGTCGTGCTGCGGACATTGGTAAGCTCTGCGGTTTCGATGACTGACGATCCTGCGTGGACGGTTGCGGCGAAAATGTCGCGAACGGAACCAAACATATGGCGCATCGTTCCTCAACAGTCCAAGCACGATTGCGCTGAGGCACTGGTCGCAGCCTGTGCTATGACACGCGGCACAAGCCGTGCCCCGCGCAGCAGGACGGGATCAGGGATAACGACAGGTATCATGGCAGCAGACCGAAAACAGCCTCACAGCGACCCCGGAGCGCCGCGCCGCGCCCCGGAATGGGCCGATGGGCTGAAGCAGCTGTATGATTCGGTGGTCGAGGAAGACCTGCCCGACAGCTTCAAGGATTTGCTCGCCCGGCTCGACGAAATCGACCCCAATCGCGGCGGAACGCAGACCGGCAACCCCGCGCAGTCGCCGGATGGCCGGTGCGGCCGCCCGTGAGCGATAGTGATCCTTCCAGCGCCAGTACCCGCACCCCCGCGGAGAAGGCCGATTTCAAGCGTGAGCTTACAGGGGTCGTCCCGCACCTTCGCGCTTTTGCCCGCGGGCTGTGCGGTCGCCCCGATATGGCCGATGATCTGGTGCAGGAAACCCTGCTGAAAGCATGGGCCGCGCAGGAGCGGTTCGAACCCGGCACCTCGATGCGCGCGTGGACCTTCGTGATTCTGCGCAACGCCTATCTTACCGACATGCGCCGCAACCGCTTTCGCGGGGAATATGACGAAGGCGTGGCCGAACGCATCCTGACCGCACCCGCCGGGCAGGAAGAACCGATCCACCTTTCCGATCTGCACCGGGCGCTGCTGACGCTCCAGCCCGAGCGGCGCGAGGCGCTGTTGCTGGTGGGTGCGGGCGGGTTTTCCTATGAGGAAGCGGCCGAAATCTGCGGCTGCGCGGTCGGCACCATCAAAAGCCGGGTCGGCCGCGCGCGGGCGACGCTGACTGAAATGCTCGCCAATGGCGACATCCCGCGCCGTTCGACCGAGGATGACGCCGCCCACCGTGCGATTCTCGAAGAACTTGACGAGGTTGCGGCCGGCAACCTGTCGAGCACCCGGACCTGACATAAGGCCTGACATAAGGAAGGCCCGCTGCCTCGCGGCAACGGGCCCCTCATCATGTCGGCATCAAGCGGTGGTCTTACGCGTAGGTCCACACCGTGCCGCGCGCGAGGTTCTCGCTCGCGAAGGCCCAGTTGAGCTTCGTATCGATCACCGCATCGAGGTAAGCCGGGCGCTTGTTCTGATGATCGAGATAATAGGCATGTTCCCACACGTCGACGGTGAGCAGCGGATTGAAGCCGCTGTCGGCGAGCGTATCGGCATCATGCGATTCCTCGATCGAAAGCTTGCCATCCTTTTCGGCCAGCCACACCCAGCCGCTGGCGAAGTGGCCCGCACCGCGATCCTTGAGCTTCTGCTTCAGCGCATCGATCGAACCGAAAGCCTCGTCAATCTTGGCGGCGAGATCGGCTGAAGGGTCGGTCGCCTGCGGGGCGAGGCTGTGCCAGTAGAAACCGTGATTCCAGGTCTGCGCCGAGTTGTTGAACAGGCCCTGATTGCTGCCGCGCGAGGCGGCGATGATCGCTTCGAGCGAAGCATCGGCGTGGTCGGTGCCTTCGATCGCGGCATTGGTCTTGTCGACATAGGCCTGATGATGCTTGCCGTGGTGGAACGACAGCGTCTCGGCCGAAATGGCCGGATCAAGCGCGTCGGCAGGATAGGGAAGCGGGGAAAGTGCGAAAGCCATGGGTGTCCTCCAGAAGGCTGGGTTGAAATCCGTCTATAGTGATAACGCAAATGAGAGCGAAGGGTTGCAGCTTCAAGTCGTGCGCGTTTGGTCCGGTCCTTCAGCCGTGCGCGCGGCGCGGTCAACCGCGCTTGTGACGGCGACATTCATCGTGACATTGCCCAAGGTGCGCATCAGATCGGGCAGCATTTCCACCGCCACCAGCAACGCGAGCGGTTCCACCGGCACGCCCATCGCCAGCGCAATCGGGCCGATGGAAACGACAAAACTGATCGATCCGGGCAGGCTGACGGCGGACAGGCTGATCACGCTGGCGATCAGCACGCCGGCAATGGCAATCGCCAGCGGCACCTCGATCCCCGCCAAAGCGGCGATGTAATAGACCACAGCAAGGTTCATCGCCGAACTGGTCGCCCGGAAAATCACCACCGCCAGCGGCAGCACGAATTCTGCGGTCGAGGCCCTCAGCCCCAGCCGCCCGGCACTGTCGAGCATCGCGGGCAGGCTGGCGAGCGAGCTTTGCGTCGACAGCGCCACCGCCTGCGCAGGCAGCACTGCCCCGGCAAAGCGCGCACCTGTGCGCCCCAGCCCCATGGCGATGGCATAGGCCAGCAAAAGGATGAAAATGCCCATCGCCGTGACTGTCAGCACATAGTGCCCCAGCGCCGCAAAGGCGCCCCCGCCGCTCTGCACGCCGACGCCGTAAGCCAGCGCGAAGACGCCGACCGGCGCAATCGCCAGCACCCAGCCGATGATCAGCAGCATGACATTGCCAAGCGCATGGAAGAACCCCAGCAGCCGGTCGCCCTGATCGGCGGGCAGGCGGGTGATCGCGACGGCGAACATCACGAAGAAGATCGTCAGCGGCAGCATCGCGGTTTCGGCCGCCGCCGCGATGATATTGGGCGACACCAGCGAGGCGGCAAAATCGAGCAATTGCGGCACTTCGCCGACGCTGTCCGGAGTCTGAGCGAGGAAAGCGCTTGCACCCGCAGGCACCGGAAATGCCTTCAGCAGACCGGGCATCATCAGCGCGGTGAAGGCCCCGCCTGCCAGTTGCACTGCGACCATCAGCGCCAGCATCCGCCGCGCCGCCGTGCCGATGCGGGCGGCGTTGATCATCTGCACCAGCCCCAGCACCAGCAGCGCGGCGACCAGCGGGATGATCGTCATCTGCAAGGCGCGCAGCCACAGCCCGCCGATAACCCCGGCGATATCCCCGATCCATGCGGGCGCGTCCCACGCTGCCCCGGCGATTCCCGCCAGCAGGCCGCCGATCAGCGCGGCAAAGGTCAGCGCCACCGGAAGGCGGATTGACACCAGCGCGAACTTGCCCCGTCCGGCGGCGGCGCCTGTATCTCCGCCCGCGTTTTCACTTTCCAGCAATTTGGTATCCCTACAGTAAGTGCTGCGCCCTTCCCTTTGGGCGATAACCGCGCCAGAAGCGCGACACAATCATGGCTCTCAAGGGACGGGCGAATTCATGGCACGCAAGCTGTTCGGAACCGACGGGATCAGGGGACGCACCAATGCGGGTGTGATGACCGCCGCCACCGCGATGCGGGTCGGGCAAGCGGCGGGCACCTATTTCGTGCGCGGCGGGCACCGGCACCGGGTGGTGATCGGCAAGGATACGCGCCTGTCGGGCTATATGATGGAAAGCGCGCTGGTGGCGGGCTTCACCAGCGTCGGGATGGACGTGATCATGACCGGGCCGCTCCCCACCCCCGCCATCGCGCTTCTGACGCGGGAAATGCGCGCCGATCTGGGCGTGATGATTTCGGCCAGCCACAACCTGTTTGCCGATAACGGGATCAAGCTGTTCGGCCCCGACGGGTTCAAGCTGGACGACGAGGCCGAGGCCGAGATCGAGCGATTGATGGCGGTCGAACCCACGCTCGCCCCCGCCGAAGGCATCGGCCGTGCGCGCCGGATCGAGGATGCGCGGGGGCGCTATATCCACGCGGTCAAGCAATCGGTCAGCGCCGAAGTGCGCTTTGACGGGCTGAAGGTGGTGGTCGATTGCGCCAATGGTGCGGCCTATCAGGTCGCCCCCTCCGCGATCTGGGAACTGGGCGCGGATGTGGTGGCGCTGGGCGTCACCCCCAATGGGATCAACATCAATGACGGCGTGGGATCGACCGCGATTGCCGCGCTGCAGGCCAAGGTGGTCGAGGAAGGCGCCGACATCGGTATTGCATTGGACGGCGATGCCGACCGGCTGATCGTGGTCGATGAAGAGGGCCGCGCGGTGGATGGCGACCAGATCATGGCGCTGATCGCCACCCGCATGCACGAAAAGGGCGCATTGACCGGCGGCGGGATCGTGGCGACGGTGATGAGCAATCTCGGGCTCGAACGCTATCTGGCGACGCAGGGCCTGACGCTCGAACGCGCCAAGGTGGGCGACCGCTATGTGCTCGAAGCGATGAAGGCGGGCGGGTACAATGTCGGCGGCGAGCAATCGGGCCACATGATCCTGCTCGATCACGCCACCACCGGCGATGGCACAGTCGCCGCACTGCGGGTGCTGGCGAGCCTCGTGCGGTCGGGCAAGAAGGCGAGCGAGTTGCTGCACGTGTTCGAGCCGGTGCCGCAGCTTTTGAAGAACGTGCGCTATGAAGGCGGCCGGCCGCTCGATCATGACAGCGTAAAGGCAGTGATCGCCGCTGCCGAGGGCGAGCTTGCCGGCAAGGGACGCCTTGTGATCCGCCCGTCCGGCACCGAGCCGGTAATCCGGGTGATGGCCGAGGGCGATGATCAGCGCCAGGTCGAACAGGTCGTGGATACCATTTGCGAAGCCGTGCGAGCGGCGGTTTAGGAAAGGCCACGCCATGCTCGAAATGCGCCCCGATTGCGAACACTGCGGTGCAGGCCTGCCAGCCGATGCCCCCGGTGCGTTCATCTGTTCGTTCGAATGCACCTTCTGCGCCGAATGCGCCGAGGACCTGGACGACCGCTGCCCCAATTGCGGCGGCGAGCTGATGGACCGCCCGACGCGGGCCAAGGCGCTGCACGCGAAGTTCCCGCCATCGACGCAGCGGAAGTTCAAGGGCTGAACGGAAGAAACGACGTCCGCTTTGGCAGGGTTCTGGAAAAAAGCTGCCATTCGGGAAGCGACCCCATTTCCGTCATCCGATCCAGCTTTTCTCAAAATGAGCCGAGGACCAGTATGAAGATCGTCAGATCGGCAAGAATATGCGCCACGATGGGCGCTGCAAGACCGCCTGTTGCGTGCCTTAGCCATCCCAGCATGACACCATAAATTGTGGCGAGAGCGACGCCCGACCATCCACTCGGAAAACCTGCCCAGTGCAATGCGCCAAACGAGATGCCCTGTATTAAAATGGCGAGCGTGATGTTGGTGTGTCCGACCAGCCAAGATTGTATTCCGCCGCGCCAGATCAGCTCTTCCATTGTAGCGTTGAGCAGAGCAAACCCAAGAGCCGCAGAAATCAGCACCGCCAAGTTACCTTGAGGAACCATCGCGCGGAAGGTTTGAAGATCAGGTTGAATGAGCTCTGCCCATGCTACCAAAGCTGCGGTCGCAAGGATTGAGACCGCAAAGGCTGCCAGCCACATTCTCGAAGCCGTTTCGCCCGCCTGCCAACCAAGCGAAAGTCGCACTTCCGGCTTCCAGACACGTGCGGCCGTTGCTGCGATCACCAACGGGAAAAGCAGATGCCACGGCCAAGTGAAAAGGTCTTCCAGCAGCGCGCCCAAAACGAGGAACGCAGACCCAAAAACCACCACAAAGAGCAGAGAATGTTGATTGCGATACCAGAAAGAGATGACTGCCAAGATGAGCCCTGCTGTCAATGGAACGGCCATGACGCCGAGTTGGAGGGGCGGAATGATTGCGACAAGCGAGAGCGACAGAAGCCCAACAGCTCTACCTCTGCTGATCACATTCCCCTCAGGCACACAGCCTCCTCCCACGGTCAGCCTATGGCACCTCAGAATCACAAGCGTCTGACGATCTGTCATAGCAACCTTCAAAGCTCGTCCCTAGGCCCAAGGCACGTTGTTTTGGCCCGTTCGGATTGGTCAGGAAACCACCCATACACAGTCATGAGGGGCCGCCCGGCGCGCTCCCGAAACCGGCCAGGCAGCAATGTCCGTCCGGTTGCCAAGGAGCGGAAATTCTCAAAGCGACCCCGTTTCGGTCATGTCGAACTGATGACGCGGCAAGAGGCCGCGAAACAGTTACCCTAAGCACATCTGCAAATGCTGAGCGCATTAGTTGGGAACTTGATTATCTTGCTCAAGCGATGAACCGCGCCTTTGCAGCTACCAGTTGCGACGGCTTGATCCCAAACATGGTTCTGAATGCCGCGCTAAGGTGTGCCGAGCTTGAAAAACCAGCATCCAGCGCCGCATTGGTTAGTGTCTGGCCTTCAGCAAGGGCGCGCGCAACGACGGCCATCCTGCGCCACAGACGATAGCGACGGAACGATGTTCCGGTCTCTGCCTTCAGCAAGTGCTGGAAACGTGGCACCGACAAACCGGCGATCTCAGCAGCCTGACCGATCGTTGTGAATACGTGCGGTGCGGCATCGATCGCGCGAAGCGCAGCGACGATGCGGCTGTCGCAGGGCGCGCGTTGTGGTAAGTCGAGATCCCGACAAATCCTGTCCACTATCGCGCCAGAATTGATACTGGCTGCGTCCTGAAGCCAGGTCAGAACCTGATTGATCTTATGCTCTACTCCCCGCAGGTCGGAGTGGCCTAGCGCTGCATAATCGTCGCTCGAAGCATCAAGATAAAGGAAGACCATCCGGCCTTCGGTCTTGAGTTCATGCAGCGTTTCTGGCGGGATTACAGCTATCCTCCCATTCACCTCTTTCCCGCTCTCCAGAAGCGCGAGGCTAAATGGCGCATCGAAGGCAATCACCAAAGTAGCCACCGCGAGCCGATGCGGCGAAAGCTGCATTCCGTGACCAACGAACATCGCGCGCGTGCCCATGATGAGAACTATGGGTCGGGCCCAAACATCGGGTGCGGCAGCTTCTTGAAAGCGTCTCTGCATATCTCAGCCTAACCCATCATCACTATCATAGCGGGGATGAGGATGGGCACACATATTGCGCTGGCGCTGGGAGCTTTAGGGTTTGCTCTCATGGGTATCGGAGCGCTCGCGTTTCCGGCAAAAGTGACGATGCAGTTCGGCATCGCGACGCTCAATGTCGATGGTCGCAATGAGGTCCGCGCAGTGTATGGCGGATTCGGGTTGGTCATATCCGGCCTGTTGCTGATGGCTGCCGTCGACGGAACCCATCGCACCGGAATTGCGCTGACGGTTGGAATGGCTCTGCTGGGCATGGCGCTTGGACGCATCGTCTCAGGGATAGTCGATCGCGGGATCAGCCGCTGGCCGCTCACATATATGATCGTCGAGTTAATGGGTGGAGCCATGCTCATTTACGCCGCGTTCTAGGCCGACTGCCATGCATGCCATGTGACATAGGCCAGCGGAAACAAAGCTGCGCTATCGGTAAGCGCAATGGTGCGCAGATTGCCTTCTGGAAAACCAGCCTGAGCGTAGAGCAGTAGAAACGCAATCACGCTGATCGCTACAATGTACGCCATCGCCCTACGCAGCGCGGGATCGAACGCGGCGAACAGGCAGGCGACAATCACTGCAAGAAATAGCGCGCCGCGGTGGGTAAGCAATATGCCGACATCTCCGGAAGCGGGGACCGAATAGAGACGCTCGGTGAGGACGGGACGAAACAGTACCAGCGAAGGCACCAGGTGCACCAGTGCTAGCGTCAGCCACGATATCTTCGCCAAGGCTTCCATGGGATCTCCTGCCTATAACTAGGCCATTCCCCTAGAAGCTTAGATGACGAGCGGCTTTCAATAAGGTGTCATCGTCATTCCGGCTGAAACCCGCCATTCCGCTAACCACCCACAAACGGTCATAAGCAAGGCTGTGTATCGGCCCCGAAACCTGCCAGGCAGCTTCGACCGATTTTTCTGCCAGACATCGAAAATCAGCAAGCGAATCCGTTTCTGACCTTCCCAGCTTCCCAGCTTCCCAGTTTCATCGCCCCGCCGAACGCCGCCATCTTTCTCCGGCCTCACAAAAACCGTCCCGGCCTTTGCGCAGACTTGCTATGGCTGGCGCCATGACCATTCCTGCCCCCCCCCGCATCCTAAGCATCGCCGGTTCGGATTCCTCCGGCGGCGCTGGCATTCAGGCCGATATCAAGACGATCACCATGCTCGGCGGCTATGCCATGACGGCAATCACCGCCGTGACCGCGCAAAACAGCACCGGCGTGCAGGCGATTGTGCCGATGGCGGGCGATGTGGTGGCCGACCAGATCACCGCCTGCATCAGCGATATTGGCGTGGACGCGATCAAGATCGGGATGCTGCACGATGCCGATATCATCGCCCATGTCGCCCGCGCGCTGGAAAGCGTGCGCGCGCCTATCGTGCTCGACCCTGTGATGATCGCGACCAGCGGCGCGGCGCTGATCGACCCTGAAGCGATCGCGGCGTTGCGCGAAATGCTGTTTGCGCGCGCAACCCTGATCACCCCCAACCTGCCCGAACTCGGCCACCTCCTGGGCCGAAATCTCACCACCAGCGCACAATTGGTCGAGGCTGCCGAAGAGCTTTCGCACGCGACGGGCGCGGCGGTTCTGGCCAAGGGCGGGCATACGACAGACGCGCGGATCATCGACGTGCTTTACGTGCCGCAGGCGCGCGCGGTGCAGTTCGATCATGCGCGGATCGACACGCCACACACCCATGGCACGGGCTGCACGCTGTCATCCGCCATCGCGACGCTGCTCGGCCACGGCCAGCCGCTGGAACATGCGGTCAGACTGGGACGCAACTTCGTGATCCGTGCGATCGAGGTCGCCCCCGGCTTTGGCGCGGGCAATGGCCCGCTCGGCCATCAGGCGGTGCGGGCCAGCCAGCCTTCCCGCGACAGCGCGAAATAGACGCTGTCGCACCATTCCCCGGCGATCAGCAAGGTGGCCTTGGCCCGGTGGCTTTCGGCAAAGCCCAGCTTTTCCAGCACCCTTATCGACGCGGCGTTGCGCGGATCGACATCGGCCATGATCCGATCCAGCCCGTGCAGGGTAAAGGCGCGGGCGATGATCGGCGCCAGCGCCTCGGCCACCAGCCCCTGCCCCCACAGCACGGGGTCGAGCAGGTAACCGATATCGGGAAAGCGGTGGAACCCCGCCTTGCCTGCCGCCCGCCCCTTATATTCGATGATGAAATCGTCACCCTCTTCAGGCTGCGTGGCCGCCATCGCTGCCAGCCAGTCGCGGGTCTGCGCCTCGGTCTCGTGCGGCGGGGTGGCCCAATAGGCCATGGCGTCGCAATCGCTCAGAAGCCGGTGCATCGCTGCAAGATCCGCATCCGGGCGCACCCGGCGCAGCACCAGCCGATCGGTGCGGATCACCGGCTCAGTCGCGCGGGAGCTCATAGAAATCCGCGATGCAGGCCCACGCTTCTTCTGCCGTTTCGCACCACTGGAACAGATCAAGATCGGCCCTCGAGATTGTGCCTTCTTCCGCCAGCGCAGCGAAATCGATGACCCGGGTCCAGAAATCCTTGCCGAACAGGATGATCGGGATCGGCTTCATCTTGCCGGTCTGGATCAGGGTGATGAGCTCGAAAAACTCGTCCAGCGTGCCGAACCCGCCGGGGAACACCGCCACCGCACGGGCACGCAGCAGGAAGTGCATCTTGCGAAGCGCGAAGTAATGGAACTGGAAGCTGAGATAGGGCGTCACATAGGGGTTGGGCGCCTGTTCGTGGGGCAACACGATGTTGAGCCCGATCGATTCGCTGCCCGCATCCGACGCGCCGCGATTGCCGGCTTCCATGATCGACGGCCCGCCGCCGGTGGTGACGATGAACTGCCGCTTGCCGTCCTCGATGATCGCCTTTTCGCTGACCAGGCGCGCCAGCTTGTAGGCCTCGTCGTAATATTTCGCCTTTTCGGCCAGCCGCTGGGCGACCTTCTGATCCTGTTCGCTGCCGTTCTTCGCCGCTTCGATCCGCGCCTCGGCCTGCGCAGGCGAAGGGATGCGGGCCGAACCATACATCACCAGCGTCGAGCCGATTCGCGCTTCGTCGAGGAGCATTTCGGGCTTGAGCAATTCCAGCTGGAAGCGGATCGGGCGCAATTCCTCGCGCAGCAGGAATTCGGTGTCGCGGAACGCGAGCTTGTAGGCCGGATGCGCGGTCTGCGGCGTACGCTCGGGCACCCCTTCGGCAAAGCGGGCTTCCTCGCCCGCCGGGTAAAATTTGCGGTTCGTGAGTTCTTTTTCGGTCATGGCCCGGCTCTAGGCGCGCAGGATTTGCCCGACAAGCGGTTTGGAATGGCGCACGTTTCACGGGAGGGATAGGCTGGATGCCCCGCGAGGATTCGAACCTCGATTGACGGAGTCAGAGTCCGTAGTCTTGCCATTAGACGACGGGGCAATCGCCGTGGTGCGCGGATGCGGCACCGCAAAGCGAGGGCGCTCCCTAGTTTTGTGCGCGCACAAGGTCAAGGCCGCGCTGCACGATTACCGGGCGGGCGCGCTTGCCCTTGACCGGGGCTTGGGTTAGCTTGTGGTCAGGTGCCGTTCGCAAACTCTGCGTTCGGTGATGTGAAAGTACAAGCAGTATGGCGGAAACCCTGCCGCCGGACAAGAATGCCAGGGCTGGCAAGAAACGGGGCTCAAGGTCCGGCAAGGTAGCCGATTTTCGCTACAAACCCGCCCCCCAGTCCGAATCCCGCAAGACCGGCCAGAATGGCCGCGGCAATGGCGCAGCCGTCCGCGGGCGGGTGCGTGCAGATCACGATCTGGCCGCGATCGGCACAGTGCGTCCTGGCCATCAGGGCGAGGCCTATGCCGCGCTCGATCTCGGCACCAATAATTGCCGCCTGCTGATCGCACGCCCATCGGGCCGGGATTTTACCGTGATCGATGCCTTCAGCCGGGTGGTGAAGCTGGGCGAAGGGCTGGCCACCAGCGGGCGCCTGTCGGACAAGGCGATGGACCGCACCTTGTCCGCCCTGTCGATCTGCGCCGACAAGCTGCAGCGCCGCAATGTCCGCCTTGCCCGCTCGGTCGCGACGGAAGCCTGCCGCCGGGCCTCCAATGGCGCCGATTTCATCGAACGGGTGCGACAAGAGACCGGGATCGCGCTCGACATCATCAGCGCCGAGGAAGAAGCGCGGCTGGCCGTGCTGGGCTGCCACATCCTGCTGGAAGCGGGCGAGGGCCCGGCGATGATCTTCGACATCGGCGGCGGTTCGACCGAACTGGTGCTGGTCGAGGCGGGCGGGCCGGAAGCCAGCCGCGTGCCGCGCATTCTCGACTGGCAGAGCGTGCCGTGGGGCGTGGTCTCGCTGACCGACACGGTCGGCCGCAGCGAGGAAGGCGAGGACGGGCGGGCCGCCCGCTATGACCTCATGCGTCGGCTGGTAGCGGAAAGCTTCGCCCCCTTCGCCGCGCGGGTCGCCGATGCCGCGGGCCATGCGGATATCCGCCTGCTCGGCACCAGCGGCACGGTGACGACGCTTGCCAGCCTCTACCTCGAACTGCCGAGCTATGATCGCCGCGCGGTTGACGGGTTGATCGTTCCGGCAGGGGAGATGCGCGACATCAGTGCGCGGCTTTCGGTCATGACACCTTATGAACGCAGCAATTTGCCCTGCATCGGACAGGATCGCGCCGATCTGGTGGTGGCAGGCTGCGCCATCCTCGAAGCGATCCTCGACCTTTGGCCCGCACGGCGGCTGGGGGTGGCCGATCGCGGCATCCGTGAAGGGATCCTGCGCAGCCTGATGGCGGCAGAGCGCCGCTCCGAACGCAGCTTGCGCGCGCTCCAGCAGCAGCGTTCCGGACAGCGCCCGTCATGAGCCGTTCGGACAAGACGCCGGGCAAGCGGGTGAAAACCGCCAAGGGTCGCACAGCGTCACAGGTGCGTTGGCTCGAACGGCAGTTGAACGACCCCTATGTCCGCCAGGCCAAGGCCGAAGGCTATCGCAGCCGGGCGGCCTACAAGCTGATCGAGCTGGATGAACGCTTCGGCCTGCTCAAAGGCGCGGCCCGCGTGGTTGATCTCGGCATTGCGCCGGGCGGCTGGGCGCAGGTCGTGCGCGCCCGCGCACCTCGCGCAGAGGTGGTGGGGATCGACCTGCTGCCGGTGGACCCGATCGAGGGCGTCACCATCTTTCAGATGGATTTCATGGCCGACGAAGCCCCCCGGGCGCTGGCCGATGCGTTGGGCGGCGCGCCTGATCTGGTGTTGTCGGACATGGCGGCCAACACGGTTGGTCACAAGCAGACCGACCACCTGCGCACCATGGGCCTGGTCGAGGCGGCGGCGTGGTTTGCAGTGGAGAATCTTGCCGAAGGCGGAGCATTCGTGGCCAAGGTGCTGGCCGGCGGCACCGACACCGATCTGCTTAACCTGCTCAAGAAGCACTTCACGCTGGTCAAGCATGCCAAGCCACCGGCGAGCCGCAAGGGCTCGTCCGAATGGTACGTCGTGGCGCAGAAATTCAAGGGGCGCGGCTAGAACGCGCGCGCCTTTGCGATAGCTGCGGGGGCCTTATTCGGCGGGCAGTGCTTCGCCGGCTTCGGCAATCGCTTCGGCCTCGGTCGAGCCTTCCTCGACCGCCTCGGCGTCGGCATCGGTCTCGCCCTCGGCGGGAGTGAATTCTGGCAGCGGCAGGCCCGAACCCTGCGCGTTGAGATAGGCCGAAATCGCGGCGCGATCCTCAACCTTGGACAGGCCGGCAAAACCCATCTTGGTACCGGGCACATAACCCTTGGGGTTCTTCAGCCAGGCATCCATCTTTTCCCAGTCCCACTCGCCACCCAGCGCCTTCAATTCGGCGCTGTAGGCAAAGCCGGGCTTGGCCGCGACACTTGCACCCATGATGGCATGGAGATTGGGGCCGACCCCGTTGGCGCCGCCTGCATCGATGGTATGGCAGCTCTGGCACTTGGCATAGGCTTTTTCGCCTGCGGACACCAGTTCGGCCACCGGGGTTGCATTGAGCGCTTCGTCGATCGCCATTTCGGCCGGGCCAGACGCTTCTTCGGCCGCGCCTTCGATCACATAGCCGAGTTGCTCGGGCCGCTCGGGATTATCGCCGTGGAAATACTTGCTCGAAAGGATCGACAGGCCGAGGCCCACGACGCCAGCGAACAGCACCCAGCCTGCGGCAGTGTTGAACAGATCGCCGCCGCCATTCTGGCTTGCGGCTTGGCCCTGCGAAGAAGTGTCCTGTGTCATCTCGGCAGGCCCATAGTGTCGGTGGCCCACGCGCGCAAGGGCGATCGTGGCACGATTTCTTGCAAGCTTTGCAAGCAGGCTTGCCGCCTTGCCCGCAGCCCTCTAGCAGCCGCAGTCACCATGCGATCCTTTCCCGGCCCCGCCCTCGAAATTGTCGACCGGATGCGCGCTGCTGCTGCCGCCGATCCGGCGCGCGCGATTGCCTTTCAGGGGTCGCCCGGTGCCAATTCGCACCGCGCCGCGACAGAGGCTCGCCCCGACCTGCTGCCGCTGCCGTGTTTCAGCTTCGAGGATGCGCTGGACGCGGTGAAGGACGGGCGCGCAGGCCATGCCATTATTCCGATCGAGAATTCGCAGCACGGGCGGGTGGCCGATATCCACTTCCTGCTGCCCGAAAGCGGGCTCAATATCACCGGCGAATTCTTCATGCCCATCCACCACGCGCTGATGGCGCTGGGAGATGGCCCGTTCGAGGCGGCCTATTCGCATCCGCAGGCGCTGGGCCAGTCGCGCCGCTATCTGCGCGCAAAGGGCATCGTGCCGCTCAGCCATGCCGATACTGCTGGCGCAGCGGCCTTCGTGGCGGAACGCGGCGATCCGAATTTGGCGGCCATCGCCCCGGCCATTGCGGCCGAGCTTTATGGCCTGCGGATCATCGAGGAAAATGTCGAGGACACCCCCGACAACATGACCCGTTTCGTCATTCTCGCCAGCGAGCCGCTGCCTGCGGGCACACTGACCGGCAGGCCGGTGATGACCACCTTCGTGTTCGAGGTGAAAAACATCCCCGCTGCGCTGTTCAAGGCAATGGGCGGATTCGCCACCAACGGGGTCAACATGACCAAGCTCGAATCCTATCAGAAGGGCACGAGCTTTTCGGCGACGATGTTCTATGCCGATATCATCGGTGCGCCGGGCGATCCGGCGGTGGACCGCGCGCTGGAGGAATGCGCCTTCCATTCCAAGGAATTGCGTATCCTGGGCACCTACGAACAGGCGCGCGCCAGAGGATAGGGCGCGCCGCTTCGGTTTCCCGGTTGCGCCCGCGTGCGCGCCATGCCACCACCCGGCAGGCATGACCGCAGCGGCGCAGACTCTCCCGGCCCAAACCCCCGCAGATTCAGGCGTATCGCCTGGCTTCGATGCTGCCGCATGGCAAGCCTTGCGCAATGACGGCGACCTGCAATTCGCGCCTGTCGAAATCCCCGAGATAACACCGCCGGAACCGAGCTGGTTCGAACGGATGCTCGCCAAGGTGTTCGATTTTTTCGCCGATCTGCTCGCGCCGCTGGGTCAGGCGCTGGGGGCTTCGTGGTGGTGGCTGCAATGGGTACTGCTGGCGGCGGTGGCCGCATTTGTGCTCGTGCTGCTGGTGCGTGCCTTCGGCTCCGGTGCCGGGCGTCGCCGCCGCGAAGCCGCCGCAGCCGTGCCTGACTGGCAGCCCGAACGCGCCGCCAGCCTCGCCCTGCTCGAAGATGCCGACCGGCTGGCCGCCGAGGGCCGCTTCGACGAGGCGACGCGCCTGTTGCTTCAGCGCAGCGTCGGCCAGATGGCAGCGGCGCGGCCCGACTGGGTCGAGCCTTCCAGCACCGCGCGTGAACTGGCCGCGCTGCCCGCCCTGCCCGAGGCTGCCCGCACCGCGTTCCGCATCATTGCCGAGCGGGTCGAGCGCAGCCTGTTCGCACTGCGCGCGCTCGACCGGAGCGACTGGGAAGCCGCCCGCGCCGCCTATGCCGAGTTCGCCCTCGCCCGCCTTGCCGGGCAGGCGCGCGCGGCATGACCGGGGGAACGGCGTTCTCGCGCGGGGGCGCGCTGGCGATGGTGGCTGCGGGCTTCATGCTGTTCCTTGCGCTGGTCTGGCTGATCGCGTCGGGCGAGGAATTCGGCGGGGGCGGCAATAATGGCCAGGCCCATGCCGCCGCCAAGGGGTTGAACGGCTATGCCGGCCTCGTGCGGCTGGCCGAGGCCGATGGCTATGATGTCAGGCGTTCACGCAGCCCTGCCGGGCTTGAGACCGAGGGCCTGCTGGTGCTGACCCCGCCGCCTGCCACCGATGCGAAACAACTGGGCGAGTTGTTGCGCAAGCGCGAGAATATCGGCCCGACGCTGGTCATCCTGCCCAAATGGAATGCGCTGCGCCCGCCTGCGATCCTGCCCCGCGAGGTGCGCGAAAAGTTCAAGCCGGGCTGGGTTATCCTCGGGGATGCCGATGTACTGGAGTGGACCTCGAAAATGCCGGCCCCATACGGGTTCGACCACAAGCTCGAGCGGCTGGAGCAGGACGAGGAACCGGGCTGGGACGGGTTTGACCTCAGCGGCGATCTGCCGACCCGCACGATCCTGCACACGGGCGAGAAAGCCGTCCACGAACCGCTGCTGGTCGATAGCGCCGGGCACTGGCTGGCGATGCGGGTGCTGGGCGAGGAAGGCAGCGACTTCTATGACGAAGCGCATTGGACCACCTTTCTTGCCGAGCCCGACCTCGTGAACAATTACGGCCTTGCCGACGAGACGCGCGCCGCCGCTGCGCTCGCGCTGGTGCGCGAGGCGGCCTATGACGGCGATATCGCAGCGATCACCTTCGATCTGACGCTCAACGGCTTTGGCGCATCGCAGAACCTGCTGACGCTGGCGTTCCGCCCGCCTTTCCTTGCCGCGACCCTGTGCCTGCTGATGGCGCTCCTGATCATCGGCTGGCGCGCGTTCCAGCGTTTCGGCCCGGCTGCGGCCAGCGGCGGACCGGCGATCGCCTTCGGCAAGCAGCGGCTGATCGCCAATGGTGCGCGCCTGATCCTGCGGGCCGGGCGTTTCCGGCTGCTGGCGGCGCCCTACGCCGCGCTCTCGGCGCGGGCGATTGCCGAGCGGCTTGGCCTTGCGCGCCACGACACCGCCACGATCGACGCCGCGCTGGCCCGCCGCCTGCCGGACGAGGAACCCTTTTCGCGCCGCGCCGCACGGCTCGAATCCGCCACCAAACCCGCCGACATCCTCAGCGCCGCGCAGGCGCTGGACGATCTGACCGCCAAGCTGTGACAGGGATACGCAACCAATGACCATGAGCCTTCAGGACGTGCGCAGCCTCGCCGATACCATCCGCGCCGAAATCGCCAAGGCGATCGTCGGACAGGACAGCATGGTGGATATGCTGCTGGTGGCGCTGCTTTCGGAAGGCCATGTGCTGATGGAAGGCCCGCCGGGCACCGCCAAGACCTTCCTCGCCAATGCCTTCGCCACTGCACTGGGCCTCGATTTCGGACGCATCCAGTTCACCCCCGATCTGCTGCCGGGCGATATTCTGGGATCGAACCTGTTCAACTTCCAGACCAGCCAGTTCACGCTGACGCGCGGCCCGATCTTCTGTGATCTGCTGCTCGCCGACGAAATCAACCGCACCCCGCCCAAGACCCAGGCCGCGCTGCTCGAAGCAATGCAGGAACGCCGCGTGACGCTGGACGGGGAAACCCACCGCCTGCCCGAACGCTTTATGGTGGTGGCGACCCAGAACCCGATCGAGAACCAGGGCGTTTATCCCCTGCCCGAAGCCCAGCTTGACCGCTTCCTGTTCAAGCTGCTGGTGCCCTACCCCGCCGAAGCGGAAGAGGCGCGGATCGTGGCCACCTATGGCCAGCGCTCCGGCCCGCAGCGTCCCGCCGATCTGGGGGTTACCGCCGTTACCAATGCCGCCGGTATCGGCGCGGCCAGCAGCGCGCTGGCGCAGGTCACGGTCGCGGACGAAATCACCGGCTATGTCGTCCGGCTGATCCGTGCCACCCGCGATCATGCCGAACTCACCGTGGGCGCATCGCCGCGCGCCGCCGTGCTGCTGGCCGGGGCCGCGCGCGCCCGCGCCGCGCTGGAGGGGCGCGATTTCGTGATCCCCGATGATGTGAAGGCGCTCGCCGTGCCGGTGCTGCGCCACCGCCTGACGCTGTCGCCCGCTGCCGAGATCGAAGGGCGCGACATGGAGGCGCTGGTCGCCGAACTGGTCGAAAGCACCGAGGCACCCCGCTAGGCCATGGCCGCCATCCGCCGCCTTTCCAGCACGATCTTCGCCCCGCTGGCGCGGCTGACGATCATCGTGCCGACCGAGCGCGCGGCCTGGGCGATCGCCGGACTTGCGCCGGTCGCGCTGGTGATCGCGGCGACTGCTCCGGGGGCATGGGTGGCAGCGCCCGTGCTGGGCGGAATTCTGCTGGCACTGGTGGTGGCAGACGCACTGCTGGCGGGACGCAGTGCCGGGTGGGACATCCACGCCCCTGCCGACACCGAAGTCGGCCAGCCTGTCCTGCTCGCCGTCGCCGCGCGGTTTGGCGGAGGGCGGCGCAGGGCGGTCACCGCCGCGCTTGCGTGCGACCCGCGCCTTGCGCCGGGCGGGCGGGTGACCTTCGACCTTGCGCCCGAAGCCAATGCGCCCGGCTGGCGCGGCGAAACCGCCGTCACACCGGGCCGGCGCGGCACTGCCCCTGTCAACCGTGTATGGCTGCGCTGGGAAGGGCCGCTGGGGCTCGGCGCGCGGCAGGTCACCTATCCGTTGGAACGGGAGGTGCGCATCTGGCCCGACCTTTCGCCGGTGCGATCGAAGGACTTGCAGACCTTCCTGCGCAACGCCCAGACCGGCCTGATCGCGCGGCGCATCCGCGGCGAAGGCACCCAGTTCGAAGCGCTGTCGGAGTACGAGGCCGGGATGGACCGCCGCCGGATCGACTGGAAGGCGAGCGCGCGCCACAACCACCTCTATGCCCGCGAGAACGAAAGCGAGCGCAACAACCAGATCGTGTTCGCATTCGACTGCGGGCAGGCGATGTGCGAGCCGGTGGACGGGCTGCCGCGCATCGACCGCGCTGTGTCCGCCGCGCTGACCTGCGCCTATGTCGCATTGAAGGGCGGGGACAAATGCGCATTGTTCGGCTTTGCGCAGGCCCCGCAGCTGATGACCCCATTCATCGGCGACACGCGCGCCTTCCACCGCCTGCAAAGCGCCGCCGCGGGCCTCGACTACGCGGCGGCCGAACCCAATTTCACGCTTGCGCTGGCGACGCTGACGACCCGGTTGAAACGCCGTTCGCTGGTGGTGGTGTTTTCCGACTTCACCGATCCCACCGCTGCGGAAATCATGGTCGAAAGCCTCGGACGGCTGGCGAACAAGCATCTGGTGCTGTTCGTCACCATGGCCGATGCCGAGATCGAAGCGGTCATCGCCGCCCCGCCCGGCGACATCGCCACCCTCGCCCGCGCGGTCACCGCCGATACCCTCGCCCAGCAGCGCAAGCTGGTGCTGCAACGACTGCGCCGGATGGGAATCGACGTGATCGAGGCACCGTGGGACAAAATCGGGCCGCAGCTGATCGACCGCTATCTGCTTATCAAGAACAGCGAAGCGATAGGGTGAGGAGCGGCGGATGAAGGCACCAACCCTTTCTGCATGGTTCGGGCGCGGGACAGTGGCCGCGCCCGCCGATATCGAAAGCGCGGCGCTGCGTTCCGACCGCTTCCGGCTGGAACGCGAGGGTGACTGGCGCCGGCTGGAAGATATCGTGGCACGGATGGAGCGCGGCGGATTGAAGCGCATCGCCGATGCCGACCTGCTGGCGCTGCCCGCGCTCTATCGCACCGCCGCATCGAGCCTTGCGGTCGCGCGCGAGACCAGCCTCGATGCCGCCACGCTCGCCTATCTCGAAAGCCTGGTGCAGCGCGCGTGGTTCCAGGTCTATGGCCCGCCCAAGGGGTTTGCAGCATGGTTGCGCGATTTCCTGCTGGGCGGGTGGAGCCGGGCGGTGCGCGCGATCTGGCTCGACATCTGCATTGCGCTGTTCGTGATGGTCGCGGGCACCGTGGTCGGCTGGCTGCTCGTGGCGCGCGACGAGACATGGTATTACCGCCTCGTCCCCGGCGGGCCGGGCGAGATCCGCGTGCCGGGCGCCAGCCGCGAACAATTGCTTTCCACCCTCGCGACCGAGGAAAGCGCCGCCGGCCTGTCGAGCTTCGCCGCCTATCTGTTCAGCAACAATTCGGCCGTCTGCATCCTCGCCTTCGCGCTCGGGTTTGCCTTCGGCATCCCCTCGCTGCTGCTGCTGGTGCACAACATGGCGCTGCTGGGCGCGCTGCTGTGGCTGTTCGATGGCCAGGGGCTGCTGGTTGACCTGGCCGCATGGCTCAGCGTGCATGGCACCACCGAATTGTTCGGCATTCTGCTGTCGGGCGCGGCGGGGCTGCATATCGGGCGCAGCATGGCCTTTCCCGGCAACCGGCCCGTGCTGATCGCCGCTGCCGAGGCGGGCAAGCGCGGGGCGGTGGTGATGGTCGGCGTGGTGATCATGATGATCGTCGCCGCGCTGCTCGAAGCCTTCCCGCGCCAGCTGGTCGAAGGCGCGGGGCCGCGCTTTTTGATCGGCGGCATGATGCTGGCCTTCTGGCTGGCCTATTTTGTCCTCTACCGCCCGCGCCGCCTGCCAGAGGACAACGCATGAAACCCGCCCGCCTGCCGCAGCGCGGCGCCGACAAGCGTCAGCGGGTGATGGTGACGCCGGAAGGGCTGGCGCTGCCAATCACTATTGCCGCGCGCGGAAGCCGGGCCGGGGCGCTGATCCTCGATGTGCTGATCATCATCACCGGGCTGGTGGCCTTCCACCTGCTGCTGTTCTGGATTGCGGGCGGCCTGCTCGACGGCACGGCGCTCGACCCGGAGGCTGCGCCGCGCGGGGCGCAGGAGTTCCTGCAGATCCTGCTGCTGATCGTCGTCTTCGTCACCTGGTACGGCTATTTCCTTGTGCAGGAGCTCGGCCCGCGCGGAGCGACATTGGGCAAGCGGGTGGTCGGCATCCGGGTCGCGGCGCAGGGCGGCGGGCGGCTGTCTGCCGAAGCGGTCATCGCCCGCAACCTGCTGCGCGATATCGAGCTGTTCTATCCGCTGGTGTTCATCTTCGTGCTGCTGGCAAACAGCGCGGGCGGAGAGGATATCGGCCCGCTCGCATGGGTGGCGACCTTGTGGTTTGCGCTGTTCCTGCTGTTCCCGTTTTTCAACCGCGATGCCCTGCGCGCGGGCGATATTATCGCCGGGACATGGGTGGTGGACATGCCCCGCGCGCGGCTGGCCGAGGCGCTCTCCACGCAGGGCGCCGCGGCGGTTCTGGGGGCCAGCGATGTGACCGGCGCGCGCTATGATTTCGGCGAGGCGGAGCTGGCGGTTTACGGCGAGAAGGAATTGCAGGCGCTGGAGCGGATGCTGCGCGAATCCTCGCCCGAGGCGCTGGCTACGGTCCACGCCACGATCTGCCGCAAGATCGGCTGGGATCCGGGCGCAGGCGACGAAAGGGCTTTTCTCGAAGCCTTCTATGCGCAATTGCGCGCCAAGCTGGAGGGCGAGATGCGGTTCGGCAAGCGGAAGGCGAACAAGTTTTCATGAGGATTGGCCCCGGATCGATAAATCGCCGACATTTCATAGGCGGCACGCTGGCGCTGGGCGCGGCGGCGTGCATCCCGCCCGATCAGGCTCCGGCGGCGCGGCTCGCGGCGCAGTTGCGGCTGATCGAGGCGCAAGGGAACGGCACGCTTGGCGCCGAACTGTTCGATACCGCCACCGGCCTGTCGGTCGGCATCAATCGCGACCGGCGGTTCGGCCACGCCTCGTCCTTCAAGCTGTCGCTGGCGGCGCTGCTGCTGGAGCGCGATGCGGCAGGCGCGATCGATGCGGACAAGCGCGTGATGTGGAGTGAGGCGGACATGCTCCAGCACGCGCCGTTCACCCGCGAACGCATGACGACCGGCGCGACTTTGCGCGAGCTGGCGCGGGCGACGCAGGTCACTTCGGACAATCCGGCGGCCAATGTCCTGCTGCGCGAACTCGGCGGCCCGGCAGCACTGACCGCGTTCTGGCGCAGCATCGGCGACAAGGTCAGCCGGGTGGACCGCACCGAGCCGGAGATGAACAACGTCCCCACATCCGAATTCCGCGACACCACAACGCCCGCCGCGATGGCGCGCACCGTGGCGAAGATCGTCTATGGCGACGTGCTGCCGGAGCCTGCGCGGGCGGAGCTGAAAGGCTGGATGATCGCCACCGAAACCGGCCTCAAGCGGGTGCGCGCGGGGCTACCCGAAGGCTGGGTAGCGGGCGACAAGACCGGCAGCAGCGGGTTGATCGCAGGAAGCGAATATAATTACATCGACATCGGCTTTGCCGAACCGTCCGGCGGGTCGGCCCCGATCACCTTTGCCTGCTATTTCCGCGCGCGGCAGACCGAGGGCGAGATGCTCCCGCGCGGCGAAAAGACGCTGGCGCGGGTGGGCGCGCTGATCAAGGAATTCGCGGAAGGCGAGCGCGGTTTGCCGATCGTGGGGAAGCTTTATTAAGGCCCTTTTTTAGCCCTTCCCCGTGGGGAAGAGTTGGGATGGGAGTTTTATGCTAGCTGATGTCGCACACCCATCCCCAACCCCTTCCCTCAAGGGAAGGGGCTTTAGTGATCGGGCGTCGCCGAAGCCTTGTCCTCGCCGCCGAAGATCGCGACCTCGTTGACGCCTTCGCTGGTCGCGCGGCCGCGATACATTCCGCTGGTGTTAAAGCTGAAGATCGCATGGCCCTCGGGCGTGACGAGGATCACTCCGCCATCGCCGCCGAGTTCGGCGACATCCGCCATCACGGCATCGGCTGCTTTCTGTGCGATTCTCTCGACTTTTTGGGCAGCAGTTTGCCAAGCCTTTCCTTTGAACTGCCTGATGTCATATGGCCCATACTCATGATGAAGGACTTCACCCGACGGATGTTGTTCTTTGAGGTCGGCAGCGGCAACCGAGAGGGCTAGACCCTGCATAAGCCTTTGATTACGCACGATTGCATCTCGCTCCATGCGCAGCCGCGTGCAAATCTCGTGGGCCACACCGACCCGCAGGAAATACTCGCCCCACCCCGTCGCCGACACCGCACAGGCGCGGTTATCCGCATAGGTCCCCGCCCCGATCACCGGCGCATCGCCGACCCGGCCCCAGCGCTTGCCGGTCATCCCGCCGGTCGAGGTGCCAGCCGCCAGATTGCCCTCCATGTCGAGCGCCACCGCGCCCACCGTGCCGAACTTGTGATCGACATCGAGCGCGGAAAGCTTGTTCGCTTTCATCCGTTCGAGCGCCCGCTTGCGCGCCTCGGTCGCGAACCATTCGGGCGGGGTCACGGCAAAGCCCTGTTCGGCGGCGAATTCCTCCGCCCCTTCACCCATCAGCATGACGTGCGGGCTTTCGGTGCGCACCACATCGGCGAGCAGGATCGGATGCTTGACCGTCTTCACCCCGGCCACCGCGCCCGCGCTGCGATCGCGCCCGTCCATGATCGAGGCGTCGAGTTCATTCGTCCCCTCCCAGGTGAACACCGCCCCGCGCCCGGCGTTGAACAGCGGGTTGTCTTCCATCGGCAGGATGGCCGCCTTGACCGCATCCATCGCGCTGCCGCCGCGCGCCAGCACCGCGCGCCCGGCATCGAGCGCTTCCTGCAAGGCGGCCTCGTATTCGGCGCGGCGTTCGGGCGTCATCGCATCGCGGTTCAATGTCCCCGCCCCGCCATGGATCGCAATCGACCACTTGGGTTCGGGCGGCGATGCGTCGTCCTGTGCGAGAGCGGCGGCGGGCATGAGGGCGAGCGCGATCAGCATGATGAGGTTCTTCATGGACGGCAGGTGTAACGCGCACCTGAAGCTTTCGCCAGCTTAACAATGCAGGGCTGGCCCGCTAGGGCGCGGCCATGATTCTGCGCCCTGCCACCATCGCCGATGCGCCCGCCCTGTCGCGGCTGGGCGCGGACAGCTTCACCGCCGCTTTCGGGCACCTTTACCGCCCGCAGGATCTCGCCGCCTTCATCGCCGAGGTGCATGATCCCGCTGCCGTGGCGCAGGAAATCGCAGGCGACGAATGCACCCATTGCCTCGTCGAGGATGGCGGCGCGCTGGTCGCCTTCTGCAAGCTGCGCCACCCCAGCCACTATGCGCAGCATTCGGCCGCGCGTGATCCGATCGAACTCGCTCAGCTTTACGCGCTGCCGGGCCATACCGGGGCGGGGATCGGCGCGCAGCTGATGGACTGGGCGCTGGAGCAGGCGCGCACAAGGAACCATGACGCGGTGCTGCTGTCGGTCTATTCCGAGAATTGCGGCGCGCAGCGATTCTACCAGCGGTACGGCTTTGCGCATGTAGCCGACATCACTTTCCGGGTGGGGGAGCATATCGACCCGGAATTCCTTTATGAATTGCGATGGGGAGAGAACGCATGAGCACCTTCGGCAGGGACAGCACCACGGACGATGTGCTGGCGGGGCATGACCTTGCCGGTGTCACGGTGTTCATCACCGGCGCGAATTCGGGGCTGGGGCAGGAAACCGCCCGCGCGATGGCGGCAAAGGGCGCAGCGGTGGTGATGGCCGGACGGGATCAGGCCAGGCTGGACGAAGCGGTCGCCGCGATCCGCGCCGAACTGCCCGATGCCGCGCTGGAAACCATCATCTGCGATCTCGGTTCGCTCGAAAGTATCCGCGCCTGCGGGTCGCAAGCACGTGAACGCTTCGACAAGATCGACCTCATCATCAACAATGCCGGGGTCATGGCCTGCCCGCTGATGCGCACCGCTGATGGCTTCGAAATGCAGTTCGGCACCAATCACCTCGGCCATTTCGCGCTCACCGCCGAACTCATGCCGCTGGTGCAGGCAGGCGCGAGAAGGCGGATCGTCAACCTGTCGAGCCGCGGGCACCAGTTTGCGCCGGCCGATCTGGATGATCCCAACTTCACCGATCGCGATTATGATCCGTGGGTCAGCTACGGCCAGTCCAAGACCGCGAACATCCTGTTCAGCGTGGGGCTGGAAGCCCGCTATGGCGCGCAGGGCATCCACGCCTATGCAGTGCATCCGGGCGGTATCCAGACCAATCTGGGCCGTCACATGACCGAACAGATGGTCGAAGACCTGATGGCGCGCATCACCACCAGCGACAGCGGATTTGCGTGGAAGACGATTCCCCAAGGCGCGGCAACCAGTTGCTGGGCCGCGACCGCCCCCGAGCTGGAAGGCAAGGGCGGGGTCTATTGCGAGGATTGCCATGTCGCCGCGGTGGACGACGAATCCTCATCAGGCGGGGTGCGCTCCTACGCGCTCGACCCGCAAGCGGCCGAACGGCTGTGGACGCTGAGCGAACAGCTGACCGGCGCGCAATATCCGGCCTAGCGCCTGACGCTAGGTTTCGAGGAAATCCCTCAGCAGGCGCAGCACGTCCTTCGCCTCGCGCGTCGGCGTGATCGCCATGAAGACGTGCGGCGCGGCCTCGTATTCATACAGCTTCGCGTCCACCCCGGCGGCGCGCAGGCGGCCCGCGAAGGTGCGCGAATCGACGATGAACAGGTCATGCCTTCCGGTCCAGATGCGGGTCGGCGGCAGCGCGGCCAGCTCCTCTGCGGGCGTGTAGAGCGGGCTGACTTCGGCGCTGGCCGGATCGCGCCCGCCCGCCACCATTTCCCCGCAGGCGCGCAAGGTGCCGATCTTGAGCATCAGGTCATCCGGCTCGACCGCGGCGATGGCGGGATCGGCCAGCGTCAGATCGAGCCACGGGGCGAACAGCGCCAGCTTGCCCGGCATGGGGCTGCCATTGCGGGCAAGGCGCAAAGCGAGCGCCAGCGCCATATGCCCGCCCGCGCTGTCACCGTTGAGGATGATCTTCGCCGGATCATGGCCTGCCGCCAGTTCGGCATAGACCGCGTCGGCCAGCGCGTCCTGCCGCGCGTGCGGCGCTTCAGGCACCACGTCGTAGAGCGGCACGGTGACGCTCACCCCACAGCGGTCGATCATTTCGGCGACCAGCGGCCAGTGCACCTTGAACATCGGCTGCACGAACCCGCCGCCGTGGAAATAGAGCATGTGCCACGGTGCGGGGCCGGATTGCGGGTGCAGCGTCACCACCTTCTGGCCCTGCACCGCGCGTTCCTCGACCACGAAGCGGCGGCGGAACCGTTCCGGCATCGGCGCGTCGGCGGGCAGCGGGCGGCCTTGCATGCGGCGGTGGAAGCCTTCGCGGTCATGCGGGAACACCGGGGGCCGCCTGGCGATCAGCCACTTGACCAGACGCAGGAACAGGCTCGGCGCGTCGCTGCGCAGTTCGGCGGCACTATCGGTCAGCATCATCGCTCCTCGGTTTCCCGCCAGACTGAAGCGCGCACGGCCCAAGTCAAGGCTTTCGCAAAGTGGTGGCAGCACGGAATTTGCGGCAAGGTGTAACCACACAGGCGGCCGGCGCGAAAAGACAGACGACGCCGCCCGGCAACGCCGCTTGAAAGGGCCGCTTGAAAGGTATGCCCGATGACCATGACGCACGGAGCAAAGTCCGTCTGAATGCTTGCCGACGAGCCGACCTTCGCCCGGCTGATGGCCGCGATGCAGGCAGGCGACCGGGCGGCGGCCAATGTGCTGCTGGGCGAGGCCGGGGTGTGGCTCGAACGCTATTTCCGCCGGCGGGTGCCGCCCCAGCAGATCGATGATCTGGTGCAGGAAGTGCTGATCGCACTCCACGCCAAGCGCGCCACCTGGGATCCGGCGCGACCGTTCCTGCCGTGGCTCGCGGCGATTGCGCGCTATCGGTGGATCGATCACCTGCGCCGCGTCTATCGCGATGCGGGCGAGCAATTGCTGGAAGACAGCGCAGCGACCGAGAGCGAGGAGGATGTGGTGCTCGCCCGCGCCAGTCTCGAACGCCTGTTCGCCCATCTTCCGGCAAAGCAGGCCAAGGCGATCGAGCTGGTCAAGATCGAGGGCCTGTCGATCGAGGAGGCCGCAGGGCGCTGCGGGCAGAGCGCGAGCCTCGTCAAAGTCAATATCCACCGCGGCCTCAAGAAGCTTGCCGCACTTGTCGAGAAAGCCGACTGAAATGACGAAACCCAAGAGCCGCGCAGACCTGATCGCAGCGCTCGCCGAAGACCTTGCGCCCGTGCGCCGGGTGCGGCCGTGGGAGGGCGCTGCGCTGATCGCCATCGCCACGCTCGTTGCCGCGATCGCCGCGAGCGCAATGTTCACTTTCTGGAGCGGGATCCTGACCGGCGAAGCCTCGCCGTTCTTCTGGATCGCCAACGGGCTCTTGCTGCTGCTCGGGGCGGCCAGCACGGCCGCGCTGGTGGCGGGCGCATTGCCGCAAGTCGGTGCGCGGCCCAATGCGCCGGCATGGGCCTTTGCGATGCTGGGCGTGCTGCCCTTGGCCGCGCTGATCCAGATTGCCCGCACGCCCGGGGCGCACCGGCACGAAGGTCTGGCCGATCCGGCGGCGTGGCATTGCCTGTCGTCGGCGCTGGCGACCGGACTGGTCGTGGCGATCGCCGCGGTGCTGTTCCTGCGACGCGCCGCGCCGGTCGCGCTGGCACGCCAGGCATGGCTGACCGGGCTGGCTGCGGGCGCGCTGGGATCGCTTGCCTTCGGGATCACCTGCCCGGTCGATACCATCGCCCATCTCGGGCTGTGGCACGTGCTGCCCGTTCCGCTCGCCGCGCTCGCCGCCAGGGTCGCGGTGCCGTCGCTGATCCGCTGGTAGCCCGCGCGTTCCGGTCATTGCTCCGTCGCGCGAGGCTGGCTATAGAGGCGGGCATGTCCAGCATCCGTCCTTGGCGCACGATCGAACGCCGCAAATGTCGCCAGATCATGGTGGGGAATGTTCCCGTTGGCGGTGATGCCCCCATCACCGTGCAGACCATGACCAACACCCCCACCGAGGATGTGAAGGCGACGATCGACCAGATCCGCCGCTGCGAGGAGGTGGGGGCGGACATCATCCGCGTGTCCTGTCCGACGGAAGAATCCACCCGGAATTTCAGGCAGATCACCAGGGCCGCGCGCATCCCGATCGTGGCCGACATCCATTTCCATTACAAGCGCGCGCTCGAAGCGGCCGATGCGGGCGCGGCCTGTCTGCGCATCAATCCGGGCAATATCGGCTCGGCCGACCGCGTCGCCGAGGTCGTGCGCGCCGCCAAGGCCAACGGCTGCGCGATCCGCATCGGGGTGAATGCAGGCTCTCTGGAAAAGGATCTGCTCGAAAAATATGGCGAGCCTTGCCCCGAAGCGCTGATCGAAAGCGCATTGGATCACATCAAGCTGCTGCAGGACCACGATTTCCACGAATTCAAGGTGGCGGTGAAGGCCTCCGACGTGTTCCTGGCCGTGGCGGCCTATCATGGCCTTGCCGAAACGGTCGATTGCCCGCTGCATCTCGGCATCACCGAGGCAGGCGGGCTGATCGGCGGGACGGTGAAATCGAGCATCGGCATGGGCAGCCTGCTGTGGGCAGGCATCGGCGACACCATCCGCGTCAGCCTGTCGGCGGAACCGGAGCAGGAAATCAAGGTCGGGTTCGAGATGCTCAAGGCGCTCGGCCTGCGCACCCGCGGCGTGCGGGTGGTGTCGTGCCCGTCGTGCTCGCGGCAGGGTTTCGACGTGATCCGCACGGTCGAGGCGCTCGAAGCGCGGCTCGAACACATCAAGACGCCGATGAGCCTCTCGATCCTCGGCTGCGTCGTCAACGGCCCGGGCGAAGCGCGCGAGACCGATATCGGCCTGACCGGCGGCGGCAATGGCAAGCACATGGTCTACCTGTCGGGCATGAAGGCCCACGCGATCGACGACGAGGCGATGCTCGATCATATCGTCCGGCTGGTCGAGGAAAAGGCCGCGGCCATCGAAGCGGGCGAGGCGACCGCCTTCGATCCCCACGCCGCGCCGCAACAACCCGCCGAAGCCGCAGAGTGATCCGCGCCGCTTTTGCCGGAGGCCCGATGCTGGTGGCGGCGTTGGCGCTGTCCGCCTGCGCGACCACACCCAACGCAAGCCCGGCCGCCCCGACTTACCCCGAGGCAAAATCCTTCGCTGTCAGCCCCGACGCAATGGGCGATGTCGACGCCGCACTCGCCCGCGCCAAGGCGAATGACAAACGCGTGCTGCTGGTGATGGGTGCGAACTGGTGCCACGATAGCCGCGCGCTGGCCGGATGGCTGGAAACGCCGCGCCTGTCCGCATTGGTGGCCGAGCGGTACGAATTGGTGTTCGTCAATGTCGGCCTGCCGCAGACGGGCGACGGGCATAATCTCGCCATTGCAGAACGCTTCGGCCTCGAAGGCTTTCCGGGCACGCCTGCGCTGCTGGTGCTGACGGCCAAAGGCGAGCTGGTGAACGCCGACACCGCGCAAAGCTGGCGCAACGCCGCCAGCCGCAGCGAGGACGCGATCCACGCCGAACTTGCCGCGCTGGCAGAGGCGCCCGCCCCCTCCGCCACCTGATCGGCGCGGAGCGGTGCTGGAAGCCCTCCTCCTCGCCCTCGCGCTGGCGATGGACGCCTTTGCCGTGGCGCTGACGCAGGGCGCGCGGTTCCGGCCCGATTGGCGCGGCGGTCTCGCCATCGCGCTGACCTTCGGCCTGTTTCAAGGGGTGATGCCGCTGATCGGTTGGGGCATCGGCACACTCGCCTTTGCCCATGTCGCAGCGGTCGCTCACTGGATCGCCTTCGGACTGCTCACCTTCCTTGGGGTGCGGATGCTTGGCGGCCATGTCGGCGAGGACGAAGCATCCCGCGCGCTCACCGGCACGGCGCTGCTGGCGGCGGGGGTGGCGACCAGCATCGATGCGCTCGCCGCCGGGATCACCCTGCCGACGCTGGATGTCGCGCCGCTGGTGGCCGCCGCGCTGATCGGCATTGTCACCTTCGGCTTGAGCGGCGCGGGCGCGGCGCTGGGGCGCATTGCAGGGGATCGCTGGGGCGCATGGGCGGAGCGGGCCGGCGGCGTGATCCTGATCGGGCTGGGCGTCAAAATCTTGGCCGACCACACCGGATTCCCATGAGGCTGTCCTACAGCGCATGATGCTGGCATGACCTTGCACATGAGCCAGCTACCGCTCCCTTCCTGCCCCCTTTGCAACCGGAGCCGCGCGGGGGGCGTATTTTTTGCTTCTGGACAGTGTCACATGTGTCTCCAACAGACAGGAACGGAAGCGCGAAGCTGAATGCTCCACGTCGTTCACCACTCCGACTACATGGCGCCCCGGCCTGATCGGGGGACCTTCCGATTCGACAAGTACTACCTCGTCATGGAGGAACTGCGCGGCAGCGGAGCGGCGATGACCGAACACGCGCCCGCGCCCTGCCCGCGCGAATGGCTCGAAGCGGTGCATTGTCCCGACTATGTCGATCAGGTGTTCCGCGCCGCAGTTCCGCGCGACAAGGAACGGCGCATCGGCTTTCCGGTAACCCCGGCGATCACCTCCCGTGTGCGCCACACCAATGGCGGGACATGGCTGGCTGCGAAGCTGGCGATGCAGCACGGCTATGCCGCCAATTCGGCTGCGGGCAGCCACCACGCGCTGCATGATACCGGCGCGGGCTACTGCGTGTTCAACGATCTCGCGGTCGCGGCCAATCGTCTGATTGCCGAAGGGGATGCGCGGCGCATCCTGATCGTCGACCTCGACGTGCATCAAGGCGATGGCACCGCCAGCCTGACGGCGGGGCGCACCGACATCTTCACCCTCTCGCTCCATGCCGAGAAGAACTTCCCGGTGAGGAAGGCCCGCTCCAGCCGCGATGTCGGCTTGCCCGACGGGGTGGATGATGATGGCTTCATGGAGGCCCTCACCCGCCACCTGCCGGAGGTCTTCGCCGACTTCGCGCCCGATTTCGTGCTCTATCAGGCCGGTGTCGATCCCCACCACCGCGACAAGCTGGGTCGGCTCGCGCTGACCGATGCCGGGCTGGAGGCGCGCGACAGGTTCGTGGTCGCCGAAGCCCGCCGCCGGGGCCTAGCCATCGCTTCGGCTCTCGGCGGAGGCTATGGCGACGATGCCCGCGAAGTCGCCGCGCGCCACGCGGCCTCGATGCTGGCAATGGCCGACGAGAATGCCCGCGCCGTTCCGCGCCGTTGATGCTATGATGTCAGGCACACATTCCGGGGGGGATAGATGATGAAGGACGTTGCCACCGATTATCTCGTGGTCGGGGCCGGCGCGGTGGGCATGGCCTTTGTCGACACGCTGCTGGACGAGGATCCGACAAGCCACATCACCATCGTCGACCGCCACGCCCGACCCGGCGGGCACTGGAACGATGCCTATCCCTTCGTCGCGCTGCATCAGCCGAGCGCGACCTATGGGGTCAATTCGCTGGAACTGTGCCCCGACCGGGTCGATACCCACGGCCATAATGCCGGCATGTATCCGCTGGCCCGCCACGCCGATCTTCTCGCCTATTACGACCGGCTGATGAACGAACGCCTGCTGCCGAGCGGGCGCGTGGCCTGGCATCCGCTCACCGATTATGCCGGGGGCGAAGCGGGCGTCTATCGCATCCGGCCGATCCTCTCGGGCGATGAACGCGCCATCACCGTGCGCCGCAAGCTGGTGGATGCGACCTGGTTCCAGACCTCGGTGCCTTCAACCCACACACCGCCCTTCGCGATTGTCAAAGGCGCGCGGCTGGCCATCCCCGGCGATCTGCCCGGATTGTGGAAGCAGCGCGGCAACCTGCCCGATCACTACATGATCCTCGGCGGCGGCAAGACCGCGATGGATACGGCGGTCTGGCTGATCGAATCCGGGGTGGCCCCTGACCGGATCGGTTGGGTGCGCCCGCGCGATTCGTGGCTGTTCAACCGCCGGTTCCTCCAGCCCGCCCATGCGCGGATCGAAGGCCTGCTGGAATTCCAGCTTGCCTTGGTCGAATGCGCGGCATCGTCTGACAGCGGCGCCGAAATGTGCGAGAAGCTGGGTGCGCGCGGCGTGATGCTGCGGATCGACCCGCAGGTTACCCCCACCATGATGCACTATGCCGTGATCTCCGAAGGCGAGGTCGATCTGCTGGCACGGATCGAAACCGTCTACCGGCAGGGCCATGTCACGGCGATCGCGCCCGGCCGGATGATGTTCGGCGATGAAGCAGTGGCCGTGCCTGAAAACACCCTGTTCATCGATTGCACCGCCAGCGCCGTGCCGCACGCGGTGCGCGACACGGTCCGTCCGATCTTCGCCGCCGACCGGATCACGCTGCAATTGGCGCAGACCCCGCTGGTGCCCTACAGCGCGGCGCTCTGCGCGTTTCTCGAGGCCAATTTTGGCACGGATGACGAACGCAACATGCTGTGCCCGCCCGCGCCGCTGACCGACACCTGCGATACCTACCCCTACGCGGTGATGGCCAACCTGATGAGCGCCGGGCGGCTCAGCCAGAATGAAAAGACCAATGCCTTCAACGCGCGCAGCCGCCTGCATCCCACCGGCCCTGCGATTGCGGCGATGATGGCGGCGGGCGATCCGCGGCTGGCACAGCTCGCCAAGGTGGGCAAGGCGATCAGTGCCAACATGGCCGGCGTCATCATGCTCGGCATGAAGGCCAAGGCGATCCACGAGGCCGATCCGGGTTGGGGCGGCGGTTCGGATAAGGTCCCGGACACGCCCATGCGCCGCGAACCGGTCTGACCCTGCGACAGGCTGCGATTTTTTGCTCACAGGAACGCAATGACTGGTTTATACATTATCCGATGATGCAACGGCGCGATCTCATCAAGGGCACGCTGGCTGTCGGGGCGGCACTGGCCGTTCCCGCCCGCCTGCTCGCCAGCACCGTCCCCGCCCAGCCGATCACCGGCACCCCGCGTGACCGGATGCTGTTTGCGCTGGCCAAGCGCGAGCTTGACCGGGCGGGCGATGCGATCTGGAAGCGCGATATCGTGGGCATCGCGGATTTCGGTCTGCATTCGGCGAAACCGCGGTTTCACTTCGTCAACCTCGACCGGGGCGAGGTGCAGTCCCACTACGTCAGTCACGGGCAGGGGTCCGACCCGCAGCACGACGGCTGGCTCAAGCAGTTCTCGAACACCGAAGGCTCCAACGCGACCAGCCGCGGCGCCTATGTGACGTGGGAATGGTACAAGGGCCGCTACGGCACATCGGTGCGTCTGGGCGGACTGGACGCAACCAACAATGCCGCACTGCGCCGCTATATCGTGATGCACCGCGCCGATTATGCGGAATCCTCGCATATTGATCGCTGGGGCAGGCTCGGGCGATCGAACGGCTGCTTCGCGATGGGCGAGGAACAGTTCCGCATCGCGCTGATGCACCTTTCGGGTGGGCGGCTGCTGTTTGCCGACAGTCTGGGGCTGGAGGAAGACGGCAGCATCCAGCCGCTGCCCGAACTGGCGATGATCGATCGCCGGCCGCTCGATCTGTTGCAACGTCCGGCGACGAGCGCGTTCTGACGCGTGGCTTACAGGGGCGGCTTCGGCAGACCGGAAACGCGGTTGATGGCAACGGCATCTGCCATCGTTCCGGCCAGCATTATCGCAGGGGTGATCGGCACCGCCGCCCTGATGGTCGTCTACATGAGCGCCGCAGCCTTGGCCGGGGCACTTTCGGCAACCTCACTTGAAGACCTGCTGAGCTTTCTGGTGGTCGGCGGCGCGGCCATCGCCGTTGGCTCTATCGGCGGAACCTTCGTAGTCGCGTTCTATCTGGTGATTTTCGGCCTGCCTGTCGCGCTGATGCTGGGCGAGCGAGTCCGCACGCCAGCCGGTTTGCTGATTGCAATGGCGACCGGGCTGGCTGCCGCCTACGTAGTCAGCCGCTGGATGTGGGGCATGCCGTCGGTCTCCGGCGAACCTTCGCCGTGGGAGGAGGCTCTGGTACTGTTGTGCTTTGTCCTGCCTGCCGCGTGGTTCTACCGGCGGCAGGTCATCGCCATGCTCGACGAACTGCCCGCCTAGCTATCCTGCAGATCGTCCTCGATCACGATCACCTCGTCGGTGGGCACGTTGCTGCGGTTCCTGACCCGCGGTTTGTCGAGGCTGGCGAGCACCGGGGCGTCGCGGCCGTAGATGTCCTTGAAGGTCGCCATCTCGCCGTTGATGTCGGATGCCATGGTGAAATAGGTGATGTAGGCGGGCAGCTGCCGCTCCAGCATCACCTTGGTGTACTTGCCCGAATTGGAGATCGCGACCGCCTCGTCCTTGCTCGCGCCCTTGCCGAGGATCGCCATGGTGATCGCCAGTTCCAGCGCCCGTTCGGTGCGGATGCAGCCATGGGACAGCGCGCGGCTGTCATTGGCGAACAGGTGGCGCGAGGGCGTGTCGTGGAAAAAGATCGCGTGCGGGTTGGGCATCTCCAGCTTCATCCGCCCCAGCGAATTGCCCGGCCCGGGCTGCTGCACCACGCTGATATAGCCATCGGCCCCGCGCTTGCCGACATAACCGTTGCGCTTCGCCCATGCGGGGTTGGCGAGCACCTTTGCGCCCAGACCCTCGCCCTTGACGATCGATTGCGGCACCGTCCAGGTCGGGTTGAAAACCACGCCTTCGACCATCTCGGCCAGCTGCGGGGTGGCGGTGCGCCCCGGCTTGCCGACGACCGTGCGATAGGTGCTGATGATGCGGTCCTTGACCGTCAGGCGCAGCTGGAATTCGGGGACGTTGGTGATGAGGTATTGCGGCCCCAGATCGCGCGCCAACCAGCGCCAGCGATCCATGTTGGCGCGGATCAGCTTGCGCTTGGCCGCGTCGCTTTCGGGCGTGATCGCCAGCTCGTCGCGCAGGCGGGCGTAATCGGGGTGAGTCGGCGCGAGCTTCGCCAGCGTGCCGGCAATGTCGCCCGATGCCAGCGCATCTGCCAGCACGTTGCCGGTCCGGTAAAGCTCGCGGTCGGGATCTTCGACAAACCATTGTTCGCGCGCTTCCATCGGGGTGCGCCCGTCGCGCAGATCCTCGACCAGCCACACGAAACTTTGCGAGGCAAGCGCATCGAGTTCTTCCGACGGGCCGGAGGCGAGCGCGACCTTGAGCGGGGCGAGATCATAATCGGCAGGGTCCAGCCCTTCGGCATCGATTCCCTCGATCACCGCCACCAGCTTGGTCGCATTGGCAATTGTCCAAGGCTGCACCTGCGGGGCGGGCTTTTCCATGCCGCCTTGCACCACCGGTTCGGACACCATTCGCGGGAAGGCCGCGTCGAAGCTTTCGCCCGGGGCCGCCGTCGAAGTCGGTGCCGGGGTGGGCGCAGGGGTCGGACGCGCGGGCGGGACCTCTACCTGCGCCGGACCGGTCCAGTTCTGGCCACCGGGGATCATTTCCTCGCGGTCGGGCCGACTCTGGGCCAAGGCCGAGCCCGCCAGCAGCGCTGCCGCCGCGATCCCGCATGCCAATGTGCCCGCAAACTGCGTCATGATAATGCTTTCAAACCCCGTCGCGCCGCCCTGTGCAGCGCAATCCCGTCCGCGAATATCATACGCGAGACTGGCGGCTCCTATCAACTGCCTTCGCTTGCCCGGGCGTGAACAGGCGCTTTGCAAGGACGCGTGACCTCGCGCGCCCTTGGGCTTATGGGGCGGACGCCATGCCACTGCGCAGTCATCCGCTCCTGCCGTTTGCCGCTGCCTTTGCAGGCGTCGGGTTCCTGTCGCTGATGGATGCCTTCATGAAAGAGGCCGCCCTGATGATCGGGGCCTACACCGCAACGGTGCTGCGCGCACTCATCGGGGCCACCATCATCGCGCCCTTCTGGCTTGCCCGCGGCCCCGCATGGCCCAGCGCAAAGGTGATGAAACTGCACCTCGAACGCGGTGTGGTGTCGGCCTTCATGGCGCTCAGCTTCTTCTTCGCCCTGACCCGCCTGCCGCTGGCCGAGGCGATTGCCCTCAGCTTTATCGCGCCGCTGCTGGCACTGTACCTTGCCCGCGTGCTGCTGGGCGAAACCATCGCGCGCAAGGCGGTGATCGCCAGCATATTGGGCTTTGCCGGCACGCTGGTGATCGTCGGCGGACGGATCGGGGCCGGGGCGTTCGATCGCGACGCAGCCCTGGGACTTGGCGCGATGCTGTTTTCGGCGGTGCTCTATGCCTACAACTTCATCGTCATCCGCAGGCAGGCGCAGCTCGCCGGACCGGTCGAGATCGCGACCTTCCACAGCGGGATCGGCGGCGCGGTGTTGCTGATCGCCGCGCCGTTGCTGTGGCTGCCGCCAAGCGGCGCTGCGCTGCTGCCGCTGGTCGCAGCCGCCGCGCTGACAGTGGCGGGATCGATGGCGATTGCCTGGGCCTATGCCCGCGAGGAAGCGCAGGCGCTGGTGCCGATCGAATATTCGGGCTTTGTCTGGGCCAGCATGTTCGGCTGGCTGTTCTTCCGCGAAAACGTGACCGTGCCGACGCTGGCGGGCACCGCGCTGATCATCGGCGGGTGCTGGCTGGTCACCCGGCGCGATTCCGTGCCCGAAAATCTGCCCGCCTGAGGCCATTTGCGCAAGCGCGATTGTCCCTTGCCCCCCTTGACCTTGCGCGCCTGAAAGCGCAGTGCGCGGCGCGAAAACCGTGCCCTTTAAGGATCGGGGTGCGGGACAGACAAAAGGATGGATAACGCCCCCATGACCGACATCGGCAAGGATACGCTCGGAACCCGCCAGACCCTCTCGGTGAACGGCAAGGATTACGCCTATTACTCGCTGGCCAAGGCGGCCGAGCAGCTGGGCGATGTTGCGCGTCTGCCGATTTCGATGAAGGTGCTGCTGGAAAACCTGCTGCGCTTCGAAGACGAAGGCTTCACCGTCGGGCGCGAGCACATTCAGGCGATTGTCGATTGGCAGGACAACCCCGCCACCGGCGCGGAAATCCAGTACCGCCCGGCGCGCGTGCTGCTGCAGGATTTCACCGGCGTGCCTTGCGTGGTCGATCTGGCCGCGATGCGCGATGCGATCAAGACCTTGGGCGGCGATACCGCCAAGATCAACCCGCTGGTGCCGGTCAACCTCGTGATCGACCACTCGGTGATGGTCGACGAATTCGGCCACCCCAAGGCGATGGAAGCCAACATGGCGCTCGAATATGAGCGCAATGCCGAGCGTTACGACTTCCTGAAGTGGGGCTCCAAGAGCTTCCGGAACTTCTCCGCCGTGCCGCCGGGCACCGGGATCTGCCATCAGGTGAACCTTGAACATATCGCGCAGGCCGTGTGGTCTTCGGAAGGGCCGGACGGGGTGATGGTGGCCTATCCCGATACCTGCGTGGGCACCGACAGCCACACCACCATGATCAACGGCCTCGGCGTGCTGGGCTGGGGCGTCGGCGGGATCGAGGCGGAAGCCGCAATGCTGGGCCAGCCGGTGTCGATGCTGATCCCCGAAGTGGTCGGCTTCTACCTCGAAGGCGCGATGGCCGAAGGCGTGACCGCGACCGATCTGGTGCTGACCTGTGTGCAGATGCTGCGCGAAGTCGGTGTGGTGGGCCGTTTCGTGGAATTCTACGGGCCGGGCGTCGCCAACCTGACGCTCGCAGATCGTGCCACCATCGCCAACATGGCGCCCGAATATGGCGCGACCTGCGGCTTCTTCGGCATCGATGACAAGACCCTCGAATACCTGCGCCTGACCGGGCGCAGCGAAGAGAACATCGCGCTGGTCGAAGCCTATGCCAAGGCGCAGGGTATGTGGTTCGACCCGGCCAACGTGCCGGTCTTCACCAAGACGCTGAGCCTCGACATGGCGGCGGTCGTCCCCAGCCTCGCCGGACCGAAGCGCCCGCAGGACAAGGTGATCCTGCAAGAGGTGGATGATCTGTTCAACGGTGACCTGTCGAAGGTCTACGGCAAGACCGGCCCCGCGCGTGTCGCGGTCGAGGGCAAGAGCCACGATATCGGTGACGGCGACGTGGTGATCGCCGCGATCACCAGCTGCACCAACACCTCCAACCCCGATGTGCTGATCGCCGCCGGTCTGGTTGCCAAGAAGGCCAACGAGAAGGGCCTGAAGCCCAAGCCGTGGGTCAAGACCTCGCTGGCTCCCGGATCGCAGGTCGTCACGGACTATCTGGTGAAATCGGGCCTGCAGCATCATCTCGATGCCATCGGGTTCGACCTGGTCGGCTATGGCTGCACCACCTGCATCGGCAATTCCGGTCCGCTCGCCCCGCCGATCAGCGCGGCGATCAACGGCAATGACATCGTCGCGGCGTCGGTGTTGTCGGGCAACCGCAACTTCGAAGGCCGAGTCAGCCCCGACGTGCGCGCCAACTTCCTCGCCTCGCCGCCGCTGGTGGTCGCCTATGCGCTGAAGGGCACCGTCACCGAGGACATCACCACCACCCCGATCGGGCAGGACCAGCACGGCAACGACGTGATGCTCGCCGATCTGTGGCCGAGCAATGCCGAGATCGCCGAAAACCGCGCCGCCAATATCGACCGTTCGATGTTCGTCAGCCGTTACGCCAACGTCTATGATGGTGACGAACACTGGCAGGCGATCACGGTCGAACCGTCCGACACCTATCAATGGCGTGCTGGCAGCACCTACGTCGCCAACCCGCCCTATTTCGAGGGCATGACCATGACCCCGGCGCCGATCATGGACATCGTGGATGCCAAGCCGCTGGCGGTACTGGGCGATTCGGTCACCACCGACCACATCTCGCCCGCCGGCTCGATCAAGGAAGACAGCCCCGCAGGAAGCTTCCTCAAGTCAAACCAGGTGGCAAAAAAGGACTTCAATTCCTACGGCTCGCGCCGCGGAAATCATGAAGTGATGATGCGCGGCACCTTTGCCAACATCCGCATCAAGAACGAGATGGTCCCCGGCGTCGAAGGCGGTTTTTCGACCTACAAGGGCGAGACCATGCCGATCTACGACGCGGCAATGAGGCACAAGGAAGACGGCACGCCGCTGGTGGTCATCGGCGGCAAGGAATATGGCACCGGCTCGTCGCGCGACTGGGCGGCCAAGGGCACGATCCTGCTCGGCGTGCGCATGGTGATCGTCGAGAGCTTCGAGCGCATCCACCGCTCGAACCTTGTCGGCATGGGCGTGCTGCCGCTGCAGTTCAAGGACGGCGACACGCGCGAAACGCTGGGCCTGACCGGTGACGAAAGCTTCTCGATCCGCGGGCTGGCTGATCTGGTGCCCGGTCAGGACGTGACGGTAGAGGTCACCCGCGCCGACGGGACGACGTTCAACTTCACCGCATTGTGTCGCATAGATACCGCGAATGAAATGGAATATTACCGCCATGGCGGCATTCTCCATTACGTTTTGCGCAAGCTTGCGGCATAAGGAGTGGAATGAAAGCGACCCGCACCGCCCTTCTTGCCGCTTCGGCCCTGCTGGCACTGGCTGCCTGCAGCGGCAGCGCGCGCAAGGATGGCAAGCGGGACACGCCCTCGGTTCCGCTCGGCTTCGAACTGGCACTTGCTGGGGCCGGGGCAGCCTCTGCCGATGATGATGCGGCCGCCGTGCCGCAGGCCAGCAAGCCTGACCCGATGATCGACGTGACGCCCGAAGAACTGGCCGCGCGGCTGGCGGCGGGCAATATCCGTCTGATTGACGTGCGCACCGATGAGGAAGTTGCCGAAGGCATGATCCCCGGCGCAGAACACATGGCGCTGGATCGCTTCGATCCGGCCGCGCTAGGCCAAGCCGATGGGCGCGAGGTTGTGCTCTATTGCCGATCGGGCAAGCGTTCGGCGATGGCGGGCGCCAAGCTGGCCGAGGCGACCGGCAAGCCGGTGAAGCACCTCGCCGGCGGCACCCTTGCCTGGGAAGAGGCCGGCCAGCCGCTCGAATAGCGCTGCGGGGGCGCATGACCCCCAATAGAAAAGGGCGGCTCCCCCTGGAGCCGCCCTTTCTGTTTGCCGGTCTGGCGTGCTGCCACAGGCGCGCTCAGGCCTCGCTGGCGGGGCGCAGCTTGCGCCGCCCGAGGATCGCTGCCGCAGCCAGCCCGAACAATACCATCATCGGCGGAGCCGGCACTTCGGTGCCGCCGCTGGAACTGGAGCTGCTGGAAGACGAACTGCTGCTGCTGCTCGACGAAGACGAGGAACCACTGCTGCCCGATGAGCCCGAGGAGCCCGAGGTACCGCTGCTGCCGGTGGAGGTGCCCGTCGAGGACGAGCTGCTCGAGGAGGACGACGACGAAGACGAGCTGCTGGTGCTGCTGGTCATGTCGCCCGACGTGCTGCCGCCGCTGGTCGCACCGCCCGAGGAGGAGGATGAGCCGCTGCTCGAGGAGGAAGAGGAGGAGGACGAACTGCCCCCAGATCCGCCCGATGTGGTGGTGGTGCCGGGATGGCCACTCGAACCGCCGCTGGTGGTGCTGCTGCCCGACGAGCTCGACGAGGACGAAGAGCTGGAAGAGGAACTGGACGAACCCGACCCGCCCGAGGAACCGGACGACGAACCGCTGCTCGACGAACTGCTGCTGGACGAGCCGCTGCTCGACCCGCCCGAACTGCCGTCACCACCGCCCGAGGAACTGGACGAGGACGAAGATGATGAGGAAGAGCTGGAGGACGAGGATGAAGACCCCGAGCTCGTCACCGCGCCGGTCGAGGAACTGACATTGCCCGAGCTGCTCGAAACATTGCCGGACGAACTGGAGACATTGCCCGAGCTGGAGGACACATTGCCCGACGAGCTCGACACGTTGCCGGATGAAGTCGAAACCTCGCCGGTGCTCGAAGACACCGATCCTGTCGAGCTCGAGACATTCCCCGACGTGGTGGAACTGGTGCTTGAGACCGCGCCGGTGCTGGAAGAGACGGCTCCGGTCGAGGTCGAAGTCGAAACCTGCCCGGTCGAGGAACTGATCTGGCCCGAGGACGAGGTTGTCGATGTCGAATTGTCGATGTCGATATCGACCACGACTCCGCTGCTGCCCGAGCTGCTGCCGCCCGAAGACGAACTGACATCGCCCGAGGTCGAACCGCCCGAGGTGGACGTGGTGGTCGAAACCGAGACATCGCCCGAAGACGATCCGCCGCCGCCGAAGAACCCGCCGAAGAACCCGCCGCCAAAGCCGCCACCGAAGCCCAGCCCGCCGCCGATGATCGGCGCACCGCCAAATCCGCCGCCGCCCTGGATCGGCGGAAGCGGAGGCAGGGGCGCGGGCATATAGGCCACCTGCGCGATCGGGGGGCATTCGTTCGGATCGAAATAGGCCTGCACGGCGCCCGCAGGCATGCTCGCCGCGCCGCCCGGCCCGACCGGTGCACACTCGATCGTCCGCTCGACAATCCGGCGGCGACGCTGCTCGGGCATCGGAACTTCGCGCTGGCGGGTCTTGATGTAGCGTGCGCCGCTATCCGGATCGACCGCGATCAGCTTGCCGTCGATATTGGTGGAATATTCGGGCGCATCGGTGTTCATCGGCTCGGCCACGCGCACCGCGCCGCCCTGCAACAACGCCACACCCGCTGCTGCGGCGGAAAGCTTTGCGATGGCCAGTTTGAGCGACATAGACGGTAACCCTGTTTGCCTGTGGTGGTTGGCTGCGGCCTTTCCGCAACTTCACCTGATCCAGTCTCCTTTTGATGGGATAAAGTCCCGAGGGGCAATCGGCTTAACCATGCAGCAAGCCGCCAAAGCGCCGGAATCCTGCCGGAATCGCGGGATTTGAAAGGCATTGTCCCGATCTGGCACCGAAAACCGGGCGCCGGTTAGCCCGAAGGTTAACGATCCTCCTCGAACAGCCCGCCTTGCCGCGTGGCTGAATCCGGCGGCGGGGCCAGTTCCATATGCGCCCAGCCCGCATCGTTGAGCATCCGCCCGCGTGCGGTGCGGGCCACCAGGCCGAGCTGGATGAGATAGGGTTCGACCACTTCCTCGATCGTGTCGCGCGGCTCGGCGAGGCCCGCGGCGAGCGTCTCGATCCCCACCGGCCCGCCCTTGTAGGTGGTGGCGATCATGGTGAGGTAGCGCCGGTCCATCGCGTCGAGGCCGAGCCGGTCGATCTCCAGCCGGGTCAGCGCCTCGTCGGCGACATGGCGGGTCACACTGGCCGCTCCCGCGACATCGGCAAAGTCGCGCACCCGGCGCAGCAGCCGCCCGGCCACCCGCGGCGTTCCGCGCGAACGACGGGCGATTTCATGCGCGCCATCGGGCTGGATCGCGAGGCCAAGCAGCCCGGCGGCGCGGGTGACGACGCGCTCCAATTCGTCATGACTGTAGAAATTGAGCCTGACCGGGATGCCGAAGCGGTCGCGCAGCGGCGTGGTCAGCAGGCCTTGGCGGGTGGTCGCACCGATCAGCGTGAAGGGCGGCAGGTCGATCCGCACCGAGCGCGCCGACGGCCCCTCTCCGATGATGAGGTCAAGCGCGCGGTCTTCCATCGCCGGGTAGAGCACCTCCTCGACCACGGGGGAGAGGCGGTGGATCTCGTCGATGAACAGCACGTCATGCGGTTCGAGATTGGTGAGCAACGCGGCGAGATCGCCCGCCTTAGCGATGACGGGGCCGGAAGTGGCGCGGAAGCCCACGCCCAATTCGCCCGCGATGATCTGCGCCAGCGTGGTCTTGCCAAGACCGGGGGGGCCGAAGAACAGGGTATGATCCATCGCCTCCCCCCGCGCGCGCGCAGCCGCGATGAAGACCGCAAGGTTCCCCTTGGCCGCCTCCTGCCCGACGAATTCGGCCAGGCGGCGCGGTCGCAGCGCGGCGTCCGGGTCGCCGGGTTGGCGGGCTGGGGTGTGGAGGGGAGTGTCAGGCGTGGTCACCGCAGTCCACCATTTCCAACCGCTCCGAAGAATTCGCTGTCTCGGTATAACTGCCAGGTTTCATAGCCTGACGACCAAGTCAGTATTTCGAGGACGAGAGCGTTGGTGAATTGCAGGGTACAATCTCCGGTTCGCGTATCGATTTCGACAGCCGCGATGCTGGCTTCCGCCAGCGCCCCATTGGCCTTTGCCGCAGCATCAACGGGCGAAGGCAGACCAAACTGATGTCCATCATCCTCGCTGGTAAGGATAATGCTCTTCGCGCCGATCAAGCGCCAGCCGTTGGTGGTCATGACAAAGCTTTTGCCAATCGTGATGGACCATTGCCCTTCGTCTCGCCGCATCACAACCGGCTGCCCCACCAAAAGGCCTGTCAGCTCTGTAGCGTAGGCCTCTGTTTGTGACTGCTTGCCAAACAGTTTCATCCGTTCAGGCTCCACAGGATGAACCCCGAAACAAGTTCAGCATGACGATTGATGGGGTTCGTCAAGTCCATCAAAACGGGTTCACCGTAAAGCCGCTGCTCTGCAACAGCGCGTGCGCCGTCATCGCCGAGAGCGACATCTCCACGCCGGGAATCAGGTCGTCCGGCTTGATGCCGTAAGCCGCCGCGCTCTGGCCGCACAGGATGAAGCGCACGTCCTCGGCCAGCAGCGCCTCGACCAGCTTGCCTGAAGGGTTGTCCCCCTGACGCGAGAGCGGGTTGGCGGCGTGGGCTTCGTTGGTCAGCAATTCCAGCGATGCCTTGCCGTGGACCACCACCACCAGCCGGATATTCTCCTGCGGCACGCCGTTGGCCACGTGCATGTTGAGGAATCGCGCCGCGCTGTCGAAGCCGCGATTGGGCGAGCCTTCGGCGGCGGGGGTGCTGACATCGAAGGCGATGGCGAATTCGGTGTCGGCCGGCAATTGCTCCACCCCCGGCACCGCGGCATGCGCCCCGAATTCGGTCAGCACCGGGCCGGGCTTGAACGCGCTCATATCCTGCGCGGCGAGCGGGGCGGCGGCGAGCGCCAGAGCGATGGTGATGGCAATACGCATGGGGTTCTCTCCTGTCCTGACCGTCTCCTAACCCGCCGCCTTCTTCAGCGCCACACGGATCAGATCGCCCTCGCTCGCGCCTTCTCCCAGTTCGGCCTGTGCGCGGGCGACAGCCTGCGCGGCCACGGCGGGTTTGAACCCGAGATTTTCGAGCGCGCTGACCGCATCGGCGCTGGCGCCAGCTACGGGCGCTGGCGTTACGCCCGCAAAGCCGCCAGAACCGCCCGGCATCGCACCGGCCTTGTCCTTCAATTCATTGACGATCCGCCCCGCCAGCTTCGGCCCCACGCCATTGGCCCGCGCCACTTGCGCCGCATCGCTCCGCCCGCAGGCGTCGCGCAATTCGCCGGTCGACAGCGCCGAGAGGATCGCCAGCGCCACCTTGCTCCCCACCCCCTGCACGCCGGTGAGCAGCCGGAACCAGTCGCGCTCGGCGCTGTCGGCAAAACCGAGCAGGCGCATGTCATTCTCGCTCACCTGCAATTGCGTGTGGACGGTGCAGGCTTCTCCGACCTCGCCCAGCGCGGCGAGCGTGCGGCTGGAACACTGGACGAGATAGCCGACCCCGCGACAATCGACGATGGCCCAGTCCTCGCCCGTGGCATCAAGCCTGCCGGATAGCTTTGCAATCATGGTTTGTTCCTGACGGATGCCGCGAACAGCGTCCAGCCATTATGGACAGATGCCCACACTTGCGCCAGATGGCACAGGCATGAGCTGGAACACCTTCGGGCGCGTGCTGCGCTTTACCACCTGGGGAGAGAGCCACGGGCCCGCACTCGGCGCGATTGTCGACGGGTGCCCTCCGGGACTGGCGATCAGCGAGGAATTCATCCAGCCGTTCATGGATGCGCGAAAGCCGGGGACCAGCCGCTTCACCACCCAGCGGCGCGAGGATGATCTGGTGCGCATCCTGTCGGGCACCTTCGAAGGCAAGACCACCGGCACGCCCATATCGCTGATGATCGAGAACACCGACCAGCGCAGCAAAGACTACTCCGACATCGCCCAATCCTATCGCCCCGGCCATGCCGATTTTGTCTATGATGCGAAATACGGCATCCGCGATTATCGCGGCGGTGGGCGGAGTTCGGCGCGCGAGACAGCGGCGCGGGTGGCGGCGGGTGCGGTGGCGCGGTTGGTGATCCCCGAGGTCAGCATCGCGGCTTACGTGTGCGAATTGGGCGGCGACCAAATCGACCCGGCGCGGATCGACTATGCGGAAATCGCCCGCAACCCGTTCTTCTGCCCCGACCCGGAAGCCGCCAAGCGGTGGGAGGCCAAGGTCGATGCCGCACGCAAGGCCGGATCGTCACTCGGCGCGGTGGTCGAGTGCGTGGCGACCGGCGTTCCCGCAGGCTGGGGCGCGCCGATCTATGCCAAGCTCGACAGCGATCTGGCCGCCGCGATGATGACGATCAACGCGGTCAAGGGCGTCGAGATCGGCGACGGCTTCGAAGCCGCGCGCCTGACCGGCGAGCAGAACGCCGACCGGATGCGGCCCGGCGAAGGCGGCAAGCCTGTCTACGCCAGCAACCACGCAGGCGGCACGGCGGGCGGCATTTCGACCGGGCAGCCGGTGGTGTGCCGGGTGGCGTTCAAGCCGACCTCGTCCATCCTGACCCCGGTGGAATCGATCAACTCCGCCGGAGAGGCCATCGAGGTTATCACCAAGGGCCGCCACGATCCTTGCGTCGGCATCCGCGGCACGCCGGTCGTCGAAGCGATGATGGCGCTGGTGCTGGCCGATCACAAGCTGCTGCACCGGGGGCAGGTAGCACAAGCGTAGCGGGCAAGCACGCAGTCAGGCGGTGTGAGCGGCAGCGCGGCGGCTCATTGGCCGTGGGCCTTGCCTGCGCCGACAATAGCGGTCCGCAACGCATGGGCCAGCTTGCCCTCGGCGACCTCTTCCAGCACCTCGCGCTTGATCGCAATCAGTTCCGGCGATTGGAGGCCAAGCTCATCGAAGGCCGCCTGAACGATCCCCAGCACGTCCTTGCGTGAGAGGATGATGTGAGTCTCGGTCGTGGCGAGCTGGGCATCCTCGAACTGGAAGGTGATCGGCAGAACGGCGGGCCTGCCGTAGTTTTTGGTCATGGGAACCCCCTCTGCTCCAGAGAACTTTGAAATTTATCCGCAAAAAAACCATGACACCGGCGGAAGAGGTGCGCAAATCTGGCCCCGCAGGCGGATCGTGCGGTAGCCGGGATCAATATTGCATTAGGCGGAATCGAGGGTAATTTCGCAAAGCGGTCGATACGGTTGGCGTAACAATCGGACCGGGTGCACACTTCCATGACTGGTTGCAGCAGAATGAGCACGCTTCATCCACCGGTCGTGCGTTAGGCTGTTACCCGCACACGCAACGGGGGCGGAATTGACCGATCACGGCCACCGGTTTGCGAGCAATCCGAACGGTTCCGACCTCGACGATTGAAAAAAGCGATTTTCGCAATCGCAACAATCAACTTTTGTGCGGCGCAATAATCCCTATTTGGGCAGCATCAGATCCCACCCCAACCTCTCAACCCCATCAAAAGGACAAACTCCCATGGGTATCATCGGTTCGACTCTTCAGCCGTTCAAGGCGACCGCGTTTCAGGCGGGCAAGGATTTCTTCGACGTCACCAGCGAAGATCTCGCCGGCAAGTGGTCGGTGTTCTTCTTCTACCCGGCCGACTTCACCTTCGTGTGCCCGACCGAGCTTGAAGACATGGGCGAAAAGTACGGCCAGCTGCAGGCGATGGGCGTTGAAGTTTACGCCGTCAGCACCGACACGCATTTCAGCCATAAGGCCTGGCACGACACCTCGGACAAGATCGGCAAGCTGACCTTCCCGTTCCTCGGTGACCAGAACCACGTGCTGTCGAACCAGTTCGGCGTGCTGCGCGAAGGTGTTGGCCTCGCTGACCGTGCGACCTTTGTGGTCGATCCCGACGGCGTGATCCAGATCATGGAAATCACCTGCGAAGGCGTGGGCCGCAATGCCAACGAACTGACCCGCAAGATCAAGGCTGCGCAATATGTGCGCGCCAACCCCGGTCAGGTCTGCCCGGCGGCGTGGGAAGAAGGCAGCGACACGCTCGCCCCCTCGCTCGATCTCGTCGGCAAGATCTGACGTTACAAGACCGGCCGGCGCGGGGCATCCCCCCTCCCCCCCACAGCTTCGTGCTGGCCGTAAAATCCCGAGCGCGCCAAGCCCTCGGGTCGTAGCCGGGACCGGATGTCACCGCCCCTCCCCCCCCTTTGTCGGGCGGACGGCATCCGGTCCCGCGTTGCCCAATGACCAGCCATTAACGGGGACCATCCCTGAACGATCGCGCGCCCGCCGCGCCCCGGAGGAAATCATGCTCGACGCCGCCATGCAGGCCCAGCTTAAAACCTATCTCGGAAACCTGCGCGAAGGTGTGGAACTGGTCGCCTCGCTGGATGACAGCGAGAAGTCGCGCCAGAGCCGCCAGCTGATCGAACAGATCGCCGCGCAGCACGACCTTGTCACCGCCCGGTTTGACGGCACCGATGATCGCAAGCCCAGCTTCGTCATCCGCCGCGCCAGCGATGCCAACAAGTGGGTGCGCTTTGCAGGGCTCCCGATGGGGCATGAATTCACTTCGCTGGTGCTTGCGCTGCTGTGGGCCGGCGGACACCCGCCGAAGGTCGATGCCGACCTGATCGAACAGGTCCGCGCATTGGAAGGCGACTTCAATTTCGAGATGTTCTTCTCGCTCACCTGCCACAACTGCCCCGACGTGGTGCAGGCGCTGACGCTGATGGCGCTGGAAAACCCGCGCATCACCGCGACCCTGATCGAAGGCGGCACGTTTCAGGACGAAGTCGAGCGGCGCGACATCATGGCCGTGCCAGCGACCTTCCTTAACGGCGAGCCGTTCTACAACGGCAAGATGGAACTGGCCGAAATCCTGTCGAAGCTGGACGTAAACGCCGATAAGCGCGCTGCGGAGAAACTCGCCGCCAAGGCGCCGTTCGAAGTGCTGGTGGTCGGCGGCGGCCCTGCCGGCGCGGCAGCGGCGGTCTACACCGCGCGCAAGGGCTTCAGCACCGGCATCGCGGCGGAACGTTTCGGCGGGCAGTTGATGGACACGCTCGGGATCGAGAACCTGCCCGGCACCCCCTATACCGAAGGGCCGAAGCTGACCGACAGCCTGAAAGCCCACGTCAGCGAATACGAAATCGACCTGATGGATCTGGCACGCGCTGTGGAACTCAAGCCTGCCAAGGATGTCGGCGGGTATCATGAGGTCGTGATGGCCAACGGCGCGAGCCTGCGCGCGCGGTCGCTGATCCTCTCCACTGGCGCACGCTGGCGCAATCTTGGCGTTCCGGGCGAGGCGGAGCATCGCAACAAGGGCGTGGCCTATTGCCCGCACTGCGACGGCCCACTGTTCAAGGGCAAGCGGATCGCAGTGATCGGCGGCGGCAATTCCGGCGTCGAAGCGGCCATCGACCTTGCCAAAATCGTCGGCCACGTGACGCTGATCGAATTCGACACCAAGCTGCGCGCCGATGAAGTGCTGCAACGCAAGCTGCGCTCGATGGCGAATGTGGAAATCATCACCAACGGCCAGACCACCGAGGTGCTGGGCGACGGCACCCGGGTGAACGGGCTGGTGGTGAAGGACCGGGCGAGCGGCGAAGAACGGCGCATCACGCTCGAAGGCGTGTTCATCCAGATCGGCCTCGTCCCCAACACCGAATGGCTGCGCGAAACCGGGCTCGACCTGTCGAAGCACGGCGAGATCATCATCGACGATCATGGCGCGACCAACCTGCCCGGCATCTACGCCGCAGGCGATTGCACCGTGGTGCCGCACAAGCAGATCGTGGTGGCGATGGGCGAAGGGGCCAAGGCAGGTCTGGGCGCGTTCGATTTCCTGATCAGGAACGAGCCGGTGGAAGATATTGCCGAGGCTGCGTGATCGCCAACGACCCATGAAACCGAAGGGCGGGCTCTCCACCGGGAGCCCGCCTTTTTTATCGTCATTGCGAGGAGCCGAGGGCGACGCGGCAATCCAGCGCGAAGGGGCGCGGCGCTCTGGATTGCCGCGCCGCTTCGCGGCTCGCAATGACGGCCGGCACTAATCGTCTCACTCAATCAATCGCCGCGTATTAATCGATTGGACGCGCCATCCTGAAAGCGTAATCTTCTCGCTCTAGGCTGCCTTTAAGGGCGAGTCTCACAGGACAATGGCTGAGAGGAGAACAACATGGACGCAAAAACCGGAGAGATGAGCGGCGGATGCCCGTTCCACGGATCGAGCGAAATGCGCAACCTGCTGGGTCGCACCAACCGCGACTGGTGGCCCGATGCGCTGCAGCTCGACATTCTGACCGAGCAGGGCAAGAGTGCGAACCCTTACGGCGAGGATTTCGACTATGCCGAGGCGTTCAACGCGCTCGATTACGATGCCCTAAAGGCCGATCTTGTCGCGCTGATGACCGACAGCCAGCCGTGGTGGCCGGCGGATTACGGCCATTACGGCCCGTTCTTCATCCGTATGGCATGGCACGCGGCAGGCACCTATCGCACCGGCGACGGACGCGGCGGTGCAAACAGCGGCCAGCAGCGGTTCGCGCCGCTCAATTCCTGGCCCGACAACGGCAACCTCGACAAGGCGCGCAGGCTCCTGTGGCCGATCAAGCAGAAATACGGCAAGAACATCAGCTGGGCGGACCTGTTCATCCTCACCGGCAACGTCGCCATCGAAAGCATGGGCGGCCCGGTGTTCGGCTTCGGCGGCGGACGCAAGGACGTGTTCGAGCCGGAAAGCGTCTACTGGGGCACCGAGGAACAGTGGGTCAACGAAGGCGTCGCCACCCGCATCCAGCCCAAGGAAGGCATGGCGCTCGAAAACCCGCTTGCCGCCATCCAGATGGGCCTGATCTACGTCAATCCCGAAGGGCCGGGCGGCAACCCGCACGACCCCGAAGGCATGGCACGGGACATGCGCGAAACCTTTGCCCGGATGGCGATGAACGACGAGGAAACCGTTGCCCTCACCGCCGGCGGTCACGCCTTCGGCAAGTGCCACGGCGCACATCCGGCCGACACCTTCGGCGGCGCGCCGGAAAGCGAAGACCTGCACCTGATGGGCTTCGGCTGGCTCAATGACGAGGAGGAAATCGCGCGCGGCAACATCACCACCTCCGGCATCGAAGGCGCGTGGACCCCGAACCCGACCGAGTGGGGCAACGACTATTTCAGGCTGCTGTTCAAGTACGATTACGAGCTGGTGCAATCGCCTGCCGGGGCCAACCAGTGGACCCCGATCAACCCCGATCCCGAAGACATGGCTCCTGACGCGCGCGACCCTTCGAAAAAGGTGCCGACGATCATGACCACCGCCGACATGGCGTTGAAGCGCGATCCGGAATACCGCAAGATTTCGGAGAAGTTCCTCAACGATCAGGCAGCATTGGACGATGCCTTTGCCCGCGCGTGGTTCAAGCTGTGCCACCGCGACATGGGGCCCAAGGTGCGTTACCTCGGCCCGGAAGTGCCGGAAGAAACGCTGATCTGGCAGGATCCCGTGCCCGCCGGAACGACCCCTTCGGATGCCGAAGTGGCCCGCTTCAAGGACGCGATCCTCGGATCGGGCCTCAGCGTGCGCGAACTGGTCAAGGCAGCGTGGGCCTCGGCCTCGACCTACCGCAATTCGGACCATCGCGGCGGGGCCAACGGCGCGCGCGTCCGGCTGGAACCGCAGCGCAGCTGGGCGGTCAATGACCCTGAGGAACTGGGCAAGGTGCTCGATACCATCGAACAGCATCGCGGCGACCTCAGCATGGCTGATGCGATCGTTCTGGCAGGCTCGGCGGCGGTAGAGAAGGCAGCGCAGGACGCCGGGTTCGACGTGACCGTGCCGTTCATGGGCGGTCGCGGCGATGCGACCGAGGAACATACCGACGCGGCCAGCTTCGAGCCGCTGGAGCCGTTTGCCGATGGTTTCCGCAACTATCTCAAGACCAAGGCGAGCGTGAAAACCGAGGAAATGCTGATCGACCGGGCACATCTGCTCGGCCTGTCGATCCCCGAAATGACCGTGCTGGTCGGCGGGCTTCGCGCGCTGGGAGCGGTGAGCAAACATGCCCACCACGGCTACAAGATCGGCGTGCTGACCGAGAGCCCGGGCAAGCTCACCCCCGATTTCTTCCGCAACCTGCTCGACATGGGCGTGAAGTGGAAGCCGGTGGATGACAGCGGCGACGAGGAATATGTCGGCGTGGACCGCGCCACCGGCGAGGAAAAGTGGCGTGCCACCCGCACCGATCTCGTGTTCGGATCGAACTCGCAGCTGCGCGCGCAGGCCGAGGTCTATGCCGAGAGCGGATGCGAGGGCAAATTCGTGTGCGACTTCATCTCGGCCTGGAACAAGGTGATGAACGCGGATCGCTTCGATGTGAGCTACGCCAAGTACCACTGAGAACGACACCCGGCGTCCGGCGCGCACCAAGGCGTATCGGCTTGCCCTGATCACCCCCCCGATCAGGGTCGCAAGGAGGCTCCCGACAGCAATGTCGGGAGCCTTACGTGTTTACGCCGCGCCGTTCCTGCCGGATAAGGCACGCCATGAACACAGAACGCGCAGACCATTGGCGCAGCGTCTATTCCGACAAGCAGCCCGAGGATGTCAGCTGGTATCAGGCCTCACCCGTCCAATCGCTGCACGCGCTCGACCGGTTTGGCGCTGGGCCAACGCAGTCGCTGATCGATATCGGCGGCGGAGCCTCGACACTGGTCGATGCGCTGCTGGAGCGGGGCTGGCGCGATCTGACCGTGCTCGACATCGCCGGCTCGGCGCTGGCGGCGGCACAGGCGCGGCTGGGGGACAAGGCCGCGTTGGTCGCTTGGGAGGTGGCCGATATTACTGCATGGCAACCATCGCGCCGCCATGACATCTGGCATGATCGCGCGGTGTTCCATTTCCTCACGCAGCCGGAACAGCGCGCCGCCTATGTCCGCGCGCTTGGGGCCGGGCTGGCCCCGGGCGGGCTGGCGATCATCGCCACCTTTGCGCCTGACGGGCCGGAAAAATGCAGCGGGCTGGTGGTGGAACGCTATGACGCGGACAAGCTGGCGCGCACGCTGGGGCCGGAGTGGACCCTCGAAGCGAGCTGGCGTGAAGCGCACCTGACCCCGTGGGGGTCATCGCAGGCCTTTACATGGTGCGTGTTTCGCGGCGCGGCCTGAGGATCACAACCAGCGTGCGTCGCGCAATTCCGGAACCTTGGCCCGGGCCACCGGAGCCTCCAGCCCGCGCGCCAGTCGCAAGCGGATATTGCGCCCGTCGCGAAGCACATCCTCCACCGCGCCGCGTGCGACCCACCAGCTGCGATGCACCTGCATCCCTTCCATATCGCCGATCACCGCAATAGCATCGCGCAGCCGCATCAGCACCAGCGCCGATCCCAGCATCGTATGGACGCGGACATAGTGATCCTCCATCTCCAGCGCGATGATGTCGCTGCCCAGTTCGGCGGGGAGCTGATCCAGCAGGGGGTTCGCCGGCGATGAAATGGGAGCCGGCGCCAGATCCGGTGCGGCAGCGGCAGCGAAGGGCGTGGATGCAGCGGCAGATTGGACCGTGGCAGCTGCCTCGACCGGGCGGTGCCCCGGCTTCACCACATTGAACAGCACCGTTACCGCCCCGCCAACCACCAGCACCGAAGAATAGGTGCCCATCACTGCCTCGAGACCCGGCCAGACCGGTACGCGGGGAAGGCTGCCGATCGCCAGTATCGCCGCCGTCATCGGTGCGGCCGAGACGAGACAGGCTGCGATCCACAACCCCCAGCGGGGCAAATCCAGGGCATGTTCTGCCCAGCTGACCACGGCTTCCATCGGTCGAAAGAAGACATAGCCTAGCCACGCAAAGCCGATCCAGCTTACCAGCCGCAAGGGCAGCGGAGCGGCCATGCTGCCGAATGCACCGATCAGCGCGAGAAACACCCCGATCCCGGTCATCACCGCCAGATCGATGATGATCCGGCGCAACAGATTATGGCGCGGGCTGGCCGACGGGACGTACATACGCCAGTGGTGCCTGCCCGTTCACGCTTCGTAAAGTGGCAAAGCGCCGGTCTGCTGGACTTTTCGCGCAAGGGCGGTTCCATTTGCGCAGCCGCGCTTGCCGGCCAATGGCGCGGCGGCATCCTCGACAGGCAAGAGACAAACCGCCTTCGAGGAGACCCGCCATGAACGCCCTTTCGCTGAACTTCACCGCCAGCCGCACCCCCGCCCTCCCGCGCGCCGCCCGCAGCTTCGACATCGGCCCCGCCGCGCGCACCGCGGTGAGCCTGGCCTGTTTCACCATGAGCTTTCTGGTCGTCATCGCGCTGGGCCGCGCGGGGCTGGGGATGGTCGACAACCTGCATCACTATGCCAAGCTGCCGGTCATCATCCATGTCGCCACGGTGCTGCCGGCGATCCCGCTGGGGGGCTATGTCCTGCTCGCCGCCAAGGGAACGCCGCGCCACCGGCTGCTGGGCAAGATCTGGCTGGCCCTGATGCTGATCACAGCGACTTCGGCGATCTTCATCCAGGCTTCGGGCGGGTTCAGCTTCATCCATATCTTTGTGCCGGTAACCTTCCATGCCGCGTGGAAGACCATTGCCACCGCCCGGCGCGGCGATATTCAGGCGCACAAGCGGCACCTGGTGTTCACCTACCTCACCGCGCTGATGATCCCCGGCATCGTCGCCTTCGCCTTGCCGGGCCGGTTGATGAACGTGATGCTGCTGGGCTGAGCCGCAGCCCGGCGCCGCTTGCGCGCGGCGGATTGCGGCCTAGGGTAAAGGACTTGCGTGAGAGAGGACACAGAATGAAGCTTGCCCCCCTGCTGCTTTCCGGCGCGATGCTGTTGGCCGCCCCCGCCGCCGCGCAGGACAGCGCCGCCCCCGCCAATCCTGCCGAAACCAGCCCGGAGGCAACTGCCGGGATCGGCCCGGGCGCGCGGCCGGTGGGCGCAGCGTGGAGCCGCAGCCCGGTGATCGCCCCGCACGGCATGGCCGCGACCGCGCATCCGCTGGCAACCCAGATCGCGCTCGATATCCTGAAAGCGGGCGGCAGCGCGGTCGATGCCGCAATTGCCGCCAACGCCGCGCTCGGGCTGATGGAGCCGACCGGCAACGGCATCGGCGGGGATCTGTTCGCCATCGTCCACGATCCGGCAACCGGCGAACTGATCGGCATCAACGGGTCGGGCCGCTCGCCCAGCGGGCAGACGCTGGCGCAACTGGGCGAAAAGCTTGGCCCCGAGGCGACCGGCCTGCCCCCGATCGGTGCGCTGCCGGTCACCATTCCCGGAACGGTCGATGCGTGGTTCGATCTCCACGCCCGCTTCGGCAAGCTGCCAATGGGCGAGGTGCTCGCGCCCACCATCCGCTATGCACGCGAAGGCCATCCGGTCGCGCCCGTCATCGCGATGTATCTTGAACGCGGCCTGGCGGTTTACGAGCGGCAGCTGGCCCGCCAACCATTCGATTTCGCCAATGCCCGCAAGACGTATTTCGCGAATGGCGCGCCTGCAGCGGGGACGATGTTCCGCAACCCCGATCTTGCGAACACGCTCGAACGCATCGGGGAGAACGGGCGCGACGAATTCTACGCCGGACAAACGGCGCAGGTGATGGTCGATTACCTCCGGCGGCAGGGCAGCGCCTTCACGCTGGCCGATTTTGCCGCGCATGACAGCGAATGGGTTGATGTCGCCTGCGTGGCCTATCGCAAGGGCTACGAGTTGTGCGAACTGCCGCCCAACTCGCAAGGCTTCGCGGCGCTGCAGATGGTCAACATCCTGAAAAACGTCGATCTGGCGCAGTGGGAGCGCGGATCCCCCGAGGTAATTCATCACATCACCGAGGCCAAGCGGCTCGCCTTCGAGGATGTGGCGGGCTTCTATGCCGATCCGGATTTCGCCCGTGCGCCGGAGGAATTGCTGTCGGACGCCTATGGGCGTGAACGGTTCGCCCTGATCGATCCGGCGCGCGCCACGCCCGCCTTCACCGCCGGTGCGTTGACCGCGCCCAAGCTCGAAGGCGAAGGCGATACCACCTACCTCACGGTCGCGGACAAGGACGGGATGATGGTCAGCCTGATCCAGTCCAATTATCGCGGCATGGGCGGCGGGTTGGTGGCGGACGGGCTCGGCTTCATGTTCCAGAACCGCGGGCAATTGTTCAGCTTGGATCCGGCGCACCCCAATGCCTATGCGCCGGCCAAGCGTCCGTTCCACACCATCATCCCCGCTTTCATCAGGAAGGATGGCAAACCATGGATGAGTTTCGGCCTGATGGGCGGCGGGATGCAGCCGCAAGGCCATGTGCAGGTGCTCGTCAACCTCGTCGATTATGGCATGAACCTGCAGGAAGCGGGCGATGCGGCGCGACTGATGCATGATGGCGGGCGCAAGCCGACCGATGCACTGGCGGGCAGTGCCGCCGACACGGCGGAGATCGACATGCTCGGCACGCTGATGGTCGAACCCGGCGTTCCGGCGGCGACGGTGGAGGCCCTGCGCGCGATGGGCCACAAAGTGGAGGTGGAGCGCAGCGGCATCCCCTTCGGCGGCTATCAGGCGATCGTGCGCGATCCGGTGACCGGCGTCTATACCGGCGCGACCGAGATGCGCAAGGACGGGCAGGCGAGCGGCTATTGATAGGGCGCCGCCCCCCGTCCTGCTGCGCGGCCTGGCCCGGCGTGTTAACGAGGTCTTCACCCGTTTGAGGGTAAATCCCTGAAACCGAATGAGGATTTACGGGACCGGGCCGCAATCAATGTCGCTGATTGACTTAATCTCGGTGCACGGCCTTGCCGCGGCCTACCCGCAAACGCCGGGGCGGCTACGCCATTTTCTTGCCGATGAGCCGCTGCTCGGCTGCGGCTCGCTGGCCGATGCCGCGCGGCGGCTACCGCCCTTCCATGTGGAACAACGCGTGCATGATGCCGCCGATGGCGAGGCATTCCGCATGATTCCCGATGCCGCCGATGCCGCCACCACGATTGCCGAAGGCTGCGCCGACAGGACGTGGATCATGCTACGTTATATCGAACAGTTGCCGGATTATCATGCGCTGATCCACCGCCTGCTGGGTGAACTTGCCCCGGCCATCGGGGCAGTCCCATCGGCGGTGTGCGATGTGAAGGGCTTTGTCTTCATCTCCGCGCCCGACACCCATACCCCGTTCCATTTCGATGCCGAATACAACATCCTGTTCCAGATCTCCGGGGACAAGATTTTTGCCGCCTACCCCCCCGCACCGCCGTTCCTCGCGCTTGACGAGCGCGAGGCCTATCACCGCTCGGGCGAGAACATGCTCGGCTGGCAGCCGGACTTTGCCGACGCCGGGCAACAATACCTGCTGGCGCCGGGCGATGCGCTGTTCGTGCCTCATGCCGCGCCGCACTGGGTCCATGCGGGGGATGCGCCCTCGGTCTCGCTGTCGGTGACCTGGCAAAGCCCCGCCAGCCGGGCGGCGGCCGATGCGCTGGCACTCAACCCCCTGCTGCGCCGCTGGGGTCTGCGCGACTATGATCCCGCCAGCGCGGCGCGCACCCCTTGGCTGCGGGCCGCCGCAGGCCGGATCGGACAGCGGATCGGGCTGCTATGAAGCCTTTCAACGAAAGCGATTTCGGGGCGCTGGAAACCCGGCCCGCCCGGCCCCGTCACGCTTGTGCCCGTGCCTCGCTGCAGGTCGATTTCCTGCGTCCGGCCGGCCTGCCCGCCGCCGAACGTGCCCGTTGGACCCGGCTGAGCGCGCGCGCCGGCCCCGGCAATATCTTTGCGCAGGACTGGTTCATGGAACCGGCGCTGCGCCATTGCGGCAGGTCGGGATCGCTGCGGCTGGCGGTGGTGCGGCAGGAAACGGGCGAGTGGCTGGGTGTGCTGCCACTGACATTCGAGACCCGCCTTGGTCGCTGTCCGCTTCCGGGTCGCCATGCGTGGCTCGCCACCAACCAGTTCATCGGCACGCCGCTGGTGCTGCCGGGCGCGGAAAAGACCTTCTGGCAAGCGCTGCTGGCACGGCTCGACCAACGCCCCGGGCTCGCACTGGCGCTGTGCTGCGACACCCTGCCGCTCGACGATCCATCCACGCTGGCGCTGACCAGCCTGTGTGCCGAACAGGGCCGTCCGATCCGTTGCTCGCGGCAGTTCACCCGTCCCGCGCGGCTGCCCCAAGGCAATGGCAGGGCCGATCCGCGCGCCTTGCGCAAGCTCGACAAACGCCTCGGCGGGCTCGAGCGGCGGCTGGCGCGCGACTTGGGGCCGGTCAGTCTGGTGATGCACACGCGGGCAGAGGAAAGCGAACCGTGGGTCGCTGCGTTCCTGGCGCTGGAACGGGCGGGCTGGAAAGGCCGCGCCGACAGTGCGCTGGCCTGCTGCGCGACCACATCGGGGCTGTTCCGCGAGACGATCCGTCACGGCCAGCGCATCGGGGTGGCGCGGCTCGCCAGCCTTCGGGCAGGCGATCGCATCGTCGCCATGACCAGCTGGTTTGTCGCCGACGGGCACGGCTATGGTTTCAAGATGGCTTATGACGAGGCCTGGCGGCATTGCGCGCCGGGCCGGTTGCTGATGCAGCGGGTGGCGCGCCTGCTGGATGACGAGACCCCATTGCTGTTCGACACCTGCGCCCCACCAAATGCGCCCTGCGATCCCTTGTGGCCCGACCGCCGGGAGCTGGGCGATTTCGTTGTCGCGATCGGCGGCGAAACCCGGCGCGGACTGCTGGACGTGCTGCTGGACACGCGCGAATACTGGTGGGGGCGCGCCCGCGCCTGAAGGCCGCTTTTTGCGCGATCGGCAAAGTGGCTTGACGACCACTGGTTCTGATATAAATATGATATCATAATTATATCACATCGGAGAATCGATATGGCATCTGGCGATACCCCCGCTCTCAATCGTAGCCGCGAAGTTCCGGCTGCCACGCAGAGCGGGTATGTGATGCTGCTGGTATCGCTGCTGCTGATCGGACTTGCGGTGTGGGCATTCATCGCCGCCGTGGCCCCGGAAGAGGTCAACGGGCTGATGATGATCGTGGCGTTCGTCGCCGGCACGATCGGCCTGCTTGTGCTCACCGGCTTCTACATGATCAATCCCAACGAGGCCGCCGCGATCCAGCTGTTCGGCGCCTACAAGGGCACAGACCGCACCGAAGGGCTGCGCTGGGTGCTGCCTTGGCTGACCCGCAAGAAAATTGCGGTGCGGGCCAACAACGTCATTTCCGACAAGATCAAGGTCAATGATTCGCGCGGCAATCCGATCGAGATGGCCGCGCAGGTTGTGTGGCGCGTGACCGACACCGCGCAGGCCTTGTTCGATGTCGATGATTACCGCGAATTCGTCGACGCCCAGATCGAAGCGGCGGTGCGTTCGATCGGTTCACGCTATCCCTATGACGATATCGAACATCTCGAAATCACCTTGCGCGGCAATCACGAGGAAGTCGGCGTCGAACTGCGCGCCGCCTTGATCGAGCGACTGCTGGTGGCCGGGATCACGGTTGACGAATGCGGCCTGACCCACCTTGCCTATGCCCCCGAAATCGCCGGCGCGATGCTGCGCCGCCAGCAGGCCGAAGCGGTGATCGCGGCGCGCCGCAAGCTGGTCGAAGGCGCGGTCTCGATGGTCGAGATGGCACTCCATCAGCTTTCCGAAAAGAACGTGGTCGAACTGGATGACGAGCGCCGCGCGGCAATGGTATCGAACCTGATGGTGGTGCTGTGCGGCGAGCGCGAAACCCAACCCGTGGTCAATGCGGGGTCACTTTACTGATCGCCTGATGCCTGTTCGCAAACCCTTTGCCCTGCGCCTCGATCCGGCGCTCCACGATGCCCTCCAGCGCGCCGCCGATGCCGACCTGCGCAGCGTCAATGCCGAGATCGAGGTGCTTTTGCGCGAAGCACTGGCGCGGCGCGGGGTCAAGGTGCCGGTAACCAAGGTGCCAAAACGCGGGCGACCGCCGGTGCGGGACAGTTGACGGGGGCCGGTCAGTCGCCGCGCACGATCCGATAATGCCTCGCCAGCGGCGTTGCATCCCCCGCGAACCGGGCACGGCAAAGGCAATCAGGCGCAACCAGTTCGCGGTACAGCCGGGTGAACACTGCCGCGTACCAGTGAAACAGGTTATCAGGTGGCAGCACCGGATCATTGGCGTGGCTGCGATCAATGGTGAACCCCCACCCGCCAGATGCCGCGAACACCCCAGCGCCGATGAAGGTCCACGCGTGCTTCGTGATCGCCATCATCAGCAGCGGCGCGGCAAGCCTTGCAGGCAGGTGGCGCAGCAACCAGACGGCGGGCCGGGGGATGCGGTTGGCGATGATATAGTCGGCGGTTCGCGCGCCCGCTTCCTCGGCGATGGCAAAGCAGCCCACCGGTGCATGCAGCGCCAGCCAGCGGTGCAGCCTGAGCGCGTGGATTTCCGGAATCATCTGCTCGCCGGTGGGCAGCACCGCGATCCGCGCATCGGCAAGGATCGCAGCCGTTTCCGCCTTGCCCAGCCGCGCTTCCATCACCGGCACGGCCTGCAGCACCGCGTTGGGGCCGATCAGTGCGCGCTGACGCGTTCCGGGTCGCAGGCGGGCATGCACGCGCGCCTCACTCGACATCGATCCTGTCCCGCCGACGGGTTTCTCCGCGTTCCTTCATCTGCGCGCGAACGGCGTCGCGGCGCTCTTTGGCCTGCGCGGCCCTGTCGGCGTTGGTCTGCCAATCGGTGGCGGCATCCTGCGCCGCTGCGCGGCTTTCGTCGAAATGGAAATCGACCTGTTTCGCAGTCTGCGGCCCCCAATAGCCGGCCTTGCCCAGATCATAGAACGTCCGCTTGAAGCCCGCCCGCAGGAAGGCATAGAGGCACCCCAGCAGGTATCGCCGCCGGAAGCCGGTGCCGCGCCACGGATAGTGGAACAGCGCCTTTTGCATGTAGAACCGGCGGTAGTTCTTCATCACCCCGTTGAGCAGTTCCCCGCGCTCCATCGCGGCGGGCTTCATGATCGGGGTGACGAAGTTGTACTTGCTGAAATCGTGGACCTCGACCTGATCCTTCAGCTCCTCGAACAGCGGAGTATAGGGCCAGGGGGTATACATCGCCCAATTGGCGAGATCAGGCTGCCAGTCCCACGCCATCTGGTAGGTTTCCTCCAGCGTTTCGGCGGTTTCATTGTCCAGCCCGACGATGAATTGTGCTTCGACGAAGATATCGGCTTCCCGAAGGAGCCGGATCGCCTCCTTGTTCTCGCCGACTTTGGTTTCCTTGTTGAACCGGTCGAGCTTCATCTGCGCTGCCGCCTCGGTGCCGAGGCTGACATGGACGAGGCCCGCCTTCCGGTAAAACGACAGCAATTCCTTGTCGCGATAGATATCGGTGACGCGGGTGTTGATGCCCCATTTCACCTTGTCGGGCAGACCGCGGTCGATCAGTTCCTGACAGAACTTGATAAAGGCCTTGCGGTTGATGGTCGGTTCCTCGTCCGCGAGGATGAAGAAGCCGACGCCGTGCTTTTCGTGCAGCTCCTGGATTTCATCGACCACGTCTTTCGGGTCGCGCACGCGGTAATCGCGCCAGAACTTCCATTGCGAACAGAACGAGCAGGTGAAGGGGCAACCGCGGGCGAGGTTGGGGATGGCGACGCGGGTGCCAAGCGGAATGTATTTGTATTGGTCCCAATCAAGGATGTCCCAGTCGGGCTTGATCGAGGCCATGTCCTTGATCGTGTCGGCGGCTTCGGTCGCGATCACGCTATCGCCATCGCGGAAGGCGAGTCCCCTGATCGCCATGCGGTCGGCGGGCCAGCGGTCTTCGAGGATCGCAGTGAACAGTTCGACCGCGATCTCCTCGCCCTCGCCGCGCACGATCACGTCGATATGGGGGGCTTCGGCCAGCACCTGCTTGAACATGAAGGTCGCATGGATGCCGCCCAGCACCCGCACCGCCCCCGGAACGGTGAGTGCTGCAACTTCCAGCACACGTTCGGCGGCATAGATGCTCGGCGTGATCGCAGTCGTGCCGACCACATCGGGTTGAAGCGCGCGCATCCGTTCGGCCAGTTGCTCATCGCTGAGCCCTTCGGTCATCGCATCGATGAAGTGGATGTCATCAAAACCGGCACGGCGCAGCGGCCCGGTGAGGTATGGCACCCATGCCGGCGGCCAGGTTCCGGCAATCTCGGCCCCGCCGGAACGGTAATTGGGATGAACGAACAGAATACGCATGGCGGGCCTCCCCCTCACTGGATTTGCCCAGAATGAGGGAACAGGCGCAGCTGCGCTTTGCGTCAGATCAAATTAGCGCAGGAGACCATCAGCCCTGTTTGGCCGCGTGTTCCTTGCGCGCCAGTTCATGCAGCCAATCAGCGTGGCGCGGGGCCTTCTTGGTCTGCGACCATTCCTCCAGCATCACAGGCGCAACGCGTGCGAGTTCGGCATATTGCTCGTCCGTACCGATATCGGCGGCGAGTTCCACGCGGTGGCCATTGGGATCGAAGAAATAGATCGATTTGAAAATGCCGTGATGCGTCGGGCCGAGCACGTCGATGCCCTGCGCCTCGATATGGGCCTTGGCGGCCAGCAGCGAAGCCTCGTCCGGAATCTTCAGCGCCAGATGCTGCACCCATTGCGGGGTATTGGCATCGCGGCCCATCTCGGGCTGGTTCGGCAGTTCGAAGAAGGCGAGGATGTTGCCGTTCCCCGCATCGAGAAAGATGTGCATGTAGGGATCATATTCGCCGGTCGAAGGCACGTGATCCTCGGCAAAGGCGGTGGTGTAGGTCATGCCCAGCACGCGGGCGTACCATTCGACCGTCTCCTTTGCATCCTTGCAGCGATAGGCGGCATGGTGGATGCCTCCCAGGCGAACAGGGTGGTTTACGGGGTGGGTCATTGCGCCGGTTCCTCGACAGTCAGCACCCCGCGCTGGATCTGGTCGCGTTCCATGCTTTCGAACAGGGCCTTGAAATTGCCCTCGCCGAAGCCCTCGTCGCCCTTCCTTTGGATGAATTCGAAGAACACCGGGCCGACCTGCGCCTGCGCGAAGATTTGCAGCAGCAGGCGGGGGCTGCCGCCTTCGGTCGTCCCGTCGAGCAGAATGCCGCGCATCTTCAGCGCATCAACATCCTCGCCGTGGCCGGGCAGGCGTTCGTCGAGCATGTCGTAATAGGTCGCAGGCGGCGCGGTCATGAAGGGGACGCCGAGCTTCTGCAGACGGTCCCAGCACGCCGGCAGATCATCGCAGATGAGCGCAATATGCTGGATGCCCTCGCCGTTGAAGGCCTTCAGGAACTCGTCGATCTGGCCTTTTCCGCCTTCGCCTTCCTCGTTCAGCGGGATGCGGATCTTGCCATCGGGCGCGGTCAGCGCCTGCGAGGTGAGGCCGGTATATTCGCCCTTGATGTCGAAAAAGCGGATCTCGCGGAAGTTGAACAGGGTCTCGTAATACTCGGCCCAGTACTTCATCCGGCCGGTATAGACGTTATGGGTGAGGTGATCGATCGTGTGGAAGCCCGCCCCCACCGGGTGCTTTTCGACGTCGGGCAGATATTCGAAATCGATGTCGTAAATGGTGAGACCGTTACCGCCCTGCGCGCCCTCGTAGCGGTCGACCAGATAGAGGATCGCCCCGCCGATGCCGCGGATCGCGGGGATGCGCAGTTCCATCACCCCGGTCTGCACCGCAACCGGCTCTGCGCCCTTGGCGATCAGGTGGTCATAGGCCGCCGCCGCATCGCGCACCCGGAAGGCCATGCCGCAGGCCGAGGGGCCGTGCTCGCGCGCGAAATACCATGCCGCGCTGCGCGGTTCGTAATTGGCGATCAGATTGATGCCGCCCTGGCGCCACAGGTGCACGTCCTTGGACCGGTGCTGCGCGACGCGGGTGAAACCCATCGCTTCGAACACCGGCTCCAGCACGCCCTTTTCCGGCGCGCAGAACTCGACGAATTCGAACCCGTCGAGCCCGGCGGGGTTTTCGAACAGGTCTTTGGTCGGTGCGTTCATGGCGATTCCCCATTTTGCGGATATAGTTTCAAATGAAACCATTTACCGCAAGCGGCCGATTCGCGCAAGCTACCCCGCGACCCGCCCCACCGTCCGCCCGCGATCGTCCCGCATCAGCGCCAACCGCGCCCCGAATGGCTCGCCGCCCTCGAAAACCGCTGCGGTGGCCGGATCGTCAAGGTCGGCATTGCCCACCACCCGTTCGCCCGCATCGCTGCGGCCGATGACAATCGCCTCGTCGCCCTTGGGGCCGCGGTTGATGGTGTAGGTTTCGACCATGACGGAATCGACCGGACCTTTGGCAACCGGCACCTTGTCGGTCGCCTTGGGGAGCACAGTAAAGCGGTCGCCCGCGCTCCAGTCGGCGGGCTGGCAAGAATAGACGCCGGTCGCATATTTGCTCATCCACCCGCCATTCGCGCCGACCAGCGCGAAAGAACCCCGGTCGCCGCGCACCCGCTGGACGGCTTCGGCAATGGCATGGGCCGAGTAATTGTTTCCTGCCCCGCCGAAGAACGGCAGGCCGCCGGTCAGCGTCAGCCCGCGCGGATCATCCACCGACAGGCCGAAATGGTCGCACTGGTTGAAGACGGGAATCGCGAAACAGGAATAGAAATCGATATAGCGCATGTCCGCCATGCCCTTTCCCGCCCGCGCCAACGCGGCTTCGACGCTGGCGATGGAGGCCGGGTTGGCAGCCAGATCGCGGCGCTCCGACAGCTTCAATTCGGTCGCGGCGGTGACAGCGTGGATATGCACCCACTTGTCCTCTGGCACGCCAAGCGCACGCGCCAGCCCGGCGCTCGCCACAATGATGGCAGCAGCCTGATTCACCTGATCGCGGGCCACGGTCATGCGCGGATAGGGTTCGGCGACGATCCGGTTGCGCTCGGTGATGGTGGCGAGTTCTTCCGCGCTGCGTTCGACCGGCGCGGCGGAATGCGGGTTCGCCGCTGCCACCTTGGTAAAGGGCGCGAACAGCTTGCCGATTTCGAGCCGGTATTCCTCCAGCCCCAGCCCCAGCTTCGCCCGCCGCGCGTTCTCGGCCAGCGCATAAAGCGGAATCGCCCCGCTCGCGCCGTGAGCGAACAGCGCGGGCTCCATCAGTTCCTCGACCCCGAAGCCCTGATCTTCAAATTCGCCGCCAACTTCTTCCGACCAGTCCGGCGTCTCGCCTTTCGCGCTCAGGGCCAGCACGGTCGAAATCGCTTCCGATCCCACGATCACCGCGCACTGACTGCCCCCCGCCGCGATGGCCGATGCGAATTCGCCAACCAGTTGCTGATTGGTCTGCCCGCCGGTGGTGGTCAGGATCGCGCGCGCCGGATTCGCGCCAACGCGCCCCGCAATCGCACGCGGCACATTGTCCGCCGCGCCGAACGGGGGCTTCCGGTCCGGCCGCGACATTTCGAAGGCGCGGATCGCGGCGAGCGTGTCGATGGCATCGGCCACTGAACCACTCGCACCGCTATCCGCAATCGCCGCTGCCAGCGCCCGCCCGGCCAAGTCCATATAGGAGAGGGCGGCATAGCCCGGCTCGCCCACCCTCTCCGAATATTGGCCCACCCCGATGATCACCGGGGTGTTGTCAGGCACCTCAGTCGACAAAGCCATCAACCCGCTCGACAATGATCGCAGGCGCCATGCCGCCCGCCGCGCACATGGTGACAAGGCCATAGCGACCGCCGCGGCGCTCCAACTCGTCCACCACCGTGCCGATCAGGATCGATCCTGTCGCGCCGATCGGGTGGCCCAAGGCAATCGAGCCGCCATTGACGTTGACCTTGTCCCAATCCAGCTCCAGATCGCGCACGAACTTGGCGGCGACGACGGCGAAGGCTTCGTTGATTTCGAACAGGTCGATGTCGTCGGTGGTCAGGCCCGCCTTGGCCAGAACCTTCTTCGCGGCGGGCACCGGCGCGTTGAGCATCAGCGTCGGATCATCACCCATGTTGGCGGTGGCGACAATGCGGGCGCGGGGCTTCAAACCGTGCTTTTCGGCATAGGCCTTGGAGGTGATCAGCACCGCGGCCGCGCCATCGACCACACCGCTCGAATTGCCCGCATGGTGGAAATGCTGGATGTCCAGATCAGGATATTTCTGGTTGATCAGCTTGCGGAAGGTGGTGCCGTTCGCGTCCAGCGGCACATCGGCAATCTTCGGAAAGGCCGGCTCCAGCTTGGCGAGGTCTTCCATCGTCGTCTGCGGACGCGGATATTCGTCATGGTCGAGCAGCACCGTGCCGTCATCGGCCACCACCGGCACCACCGACTTGGCAAAGCGGCCCGCCGCCATGGCCTCGGCCGCGCGCTGCTGCGAACGATACCCGACTTCGTCCAGTTCCTCGCGCGTGAAGCCTTCCATGCTGGCGATCGCATCGCCGCAAATGCCCTGATGCGACTGCGGATGCACCGCTTGCAGACGCGCGTTATAACTGCCCATCATCGGCGGCTTGATCCCGGCCTGCATCTTCTCCTTGGACATGGCGGCGGTCAGGCTCATCATCTCGGTGCCGCCCGCAACAACGCAATCTTCCATCCCGCTCATCACCTGCGCGGCGGCCAGCGCGACGCTGGTGATCCCGCCGCCGCAGAAACGGTCGAGCGTGGTGCCGCTGGAGGTGATGTCATAGCCCGCATCCAGCGCCGCCATGCGCCCCAGATCGCCCGCCTGCATCCCGTCCTGTGTCGACACCGACCAGATCACATCATCGACGGTCGCGGTGTCGAGATTGTTGCGGTCCTTGATCGCCTTCATCACGGTCGCGGCCAGATGCTGCGGATGTTCGGCGGCCAGCGCGCCCTTGCCCTGCTTGCCGATGCCGCGCGGGGTGCGCACTGCGTCGATGATGTATGCCTCAGCCATGATGTTCCTCTCCCGATGTAGCGAAAATGCGGTTGACGCATCCGTAAAGCCACTGCACCACTCGCACAAGAATTGCGTTTCAAAATGCAATCACAAATTCGATAGGAGAGAACCGTGAGCGAAGCCGCTGCCCCCGAAGTTTTGACTGAAGTTGAGGACGGCGTCCTCATCGTCACCATCAACCGTCCCGAAGCCAAGAACGCGATGACCCGCGCTGCGGCAGAAGGCATTGCCGCGGCGATGGACCGGCTGGACGCCGAGGACGATCTGCGCGTCGGCATCATCACCGGCGCGGGCGGCACCTTCTGTTCGGGCATGGACCTGAAAGGCTTCCTGCGCGGCGAAACCCCCAGCGTCGAAGGGCGCGGGTTCGGCGGCGTGGTGCAGGCACCCCCGGCCAAGCCGCTGATCGCGGCGGTTGAAGGCTATGCGCTGGCGGGCGGGCTGGAACTGATGATCGCGTGCGATCTGGTGGTCGCGCACGCGGGCGCGAAATTCGGCATTCCCGAAGTGAAGCGCGGGCTTGTGGCGGCAGCGGGCGGCGTGATGATGCTGCCCGATCAGATCCCCGAGCGCATCGCGCTGGAACTGGCGCTGACCGGCGATTTCATCGGGGCGGAACGCGCCTATCAACTGGGCCTGATCAATGAAGTCACCGAAGGCCCGGCGCTCGACGCGGCCAAGGCGCTTGCCGCGAAGATCGCGGCCAATGGCCCGCTCGCAGTCAAGGTGTCCAAGCAGGTGATGAAGCAATCGCGCGGCTGGGCGATGGAAGACCGCTACGCCAAGCAGGGCCAGCTGATCGCCCCGGTCTTCGTCAGCCACGATGCGCGCGAAGGCGCGGCCGCCTTCGCCGAAAAGCGCAAGCCCAACTGGACGGGCAAGTAAGCACCGGGTTCGCTCAGGCGCGGGGCGGGTTCGGGGAGGCGTTTGGGTCGGTTTGACCCCTCCCAGACCCCCTTTAGACCCCGTCTTGCCCCTGTCCCGCTGATGTTTCACGCGAAACATTGGCGGCATTTCGGAAAGAGCGAACCGGCCACTTTGGGATCAACAGGAGAGAGTCAAATGCCCGTCATCGATGTGCCGCAGCCAGCCTTCATGGAAGAAGAGGAAATCGCCATTTTCGCCGATGCGGTCGGCAAATTCTACGCCCAGCACGCCCCGCAGAAGCGGATCGAGAAATGGCGCGAGGACGGCCAGGTCGAACGCGAATTCTGGCGCGAAGCCGGGGCCGCAGGTCTGCTCGGCGTGTCGGTGCCCGAGGCCTATGGCGGCCATGGAGGCGATTTCCGGCATGACATGGTGGTGATCGACCAGCAGGCCAAACACGGGGTCGACGGCTTCGCGGCGAGTTTGCACAACACGATTATCCTGCCCTATCTGGTGCGTCACGGCACCGAAGAGCAAAAGCAGAAATACCTCCCCCGTCTGGTTACAGGCGATCTCGTCAGCGCCATCGCGATGAGCGAGCCCGATGCCGGGTCAGACCTTCAGGCGATCAAGACCACCGCGCTGAAAGACGGCAACGGCTACCGCCTCAACGGATCGAAAACGTGGATTTCCAATGGCCAGCTGGCGGACTTCATCATCGTTGTGGCCAAGACCGATCCGGCTGAGGGCGCCAAGGGTATTTCGCTATTGCTGCTGGAAACCGACGGCGCCGAAGGCTTCCAGCGCGGCAAAAAACTCGACAAGATCGGGCTCGATGCGCAGGACACCAGCGAGTTGTTCTTCGACAACGTCTTCATTCCGGCCGATAATCTGCTCGGCGGGGTCGAAGGGCGCGGGTTCTACCAGCTGATGGGCGAGCTGCCGCAGGAACGCCTTGTCATCGCTATGAACGCCATCACCGGCATCGAAAAGGCGCTCGATGTGACGGTCGAATACGTCAAGAACCGCAAGGCCTTCGGCAAGACGATCTGGGATTTCCAGAACACCCAGTTCGTGCTCGCCGACCTCAAGGCCCGCGGAACCGCGGCGCGGGTGTTCGTCAATGATTGCATCGCCAAGCTGCTCGAAGGCAAGCTCGATGTGGCGACCGCCAGCATGGCGAAATACTGGGTGACCGAGCTGCAGAGCGAAGTGGTCGACAAGTGTCTGCAATTCCACGGTGGGGCAGGCTACATCAATGATTACGCCATCGCCCGGATGTACCGCGACACCCGCATCGCGCGGATTTATGGCGGGTCGAACGAGATCATGAAGATGCTGATCGCAAGGAGCATGTGATTGCGCGGCCCCCGCACGGGGCTGCACCCTTGCGGGCGCTACGCGACTGTTGTGGTGACCTGACCGCAGGTTCGTGCCGGGTTGGCATCGCAAAGGCGGACCCGCCCTCAGGACGAAGCCGCCGAGGCGGCTCTGCAAACCGGAAAAGGCGGCCCGGTCATCCCGGGCCGCCTTTTTCTTTGGCCGAAGCCGGCGCCGCTTAGAACTGCGCGCGAAGCGTCACGCCGTATTGGCGCGGTGGCAGGGTAAAAGCCGAACGCGAGTTGCCCGCGCCGCTGCCACGCAAGGTGGTGTTGAAGGTCACCCCCCGCACCACTTCGTTGGTCAGGTTGGTGACCCAGCCTTCGATGGCATAGGCCCCGTTGCCGAACCGCAGGCCGCCCCGCAGGTTCACGAAGGCCTTGCCGTCCTGGATATCGGCGATGATCGGCGGCGCGACATCGATAGCACCCTGCAGGCTTCCCGCCGCGGCAATTTCTGCCGCGCCCGGCAGGATCAGCGCCTGGGTCGAGGTGCGCTGATCGCTTTCGAGACGCACTTGGCCGGAGATGAAGAACTCGGTCGAATCGTTGATCGGCTTTTCCCACATCCCGCCCAGCAGCGCGATGATCTGCGGCGCGTTGGTAAGGTCGAAGCCGCACAGCGCCACGACCTGCACCGAGGTCTGGTTTCCGGCACAATCCGCAGGATAGCTGGCCTCGAGGAAGGTCGCCCCGAGGTTGAACGTCAGCTCGTCACTGGGACGAATGAGACCCTCGATCTCGACCCCGCGACTTTCGGCCACCGGCACATTGAATGTGGCAAATGCTGTCCCGGTGAATTCGAGCACCTGGAAGTTGCTGAACTCTTCGTAGAAGGCCGCGACATTGAGCGTCACCGCGTCATCCATCAGCCGGGTCTTGAGGCCGAGTTCGAAGGCATCGACCTCCTCCGACAGGAAGGTCGGATCCGCCCCCGCCACCGCGGCAGTGGTATCAAGGTTGATGCCGCCCGCCTTGTAGCCGTGGGTGAAGCTGGCATAGGCATTGACCGCCGGGCTGAATTCATAGGCCAGCTTGACGGTGTAGATCAGTTCCTCGTCGTCGAAGTCCGACTGGAAGGTGCGCACCAGCGGCAGGACGGCGGCCTGCGGCAGATCGGCCGGCGCGGTGAAGCCGAAACAACCGATGCCGAAGAACGCATTGGTCGTCGCCTGAACGACCTCTGCCGGCGTTCCCGGCGGAAGGATTGCCGGTATCGTTCCGAGCGAGGCCAGGGTCGCCGGACAGACTGCATTATTGGTCGCGGTCTGGGTGAATCCGCCCGATTTTTCTTCCCACGAATAGCGCGCGCCCAGCGTCAGTTCGAGGCCGTCGGCAATCTCGAGCGAGTTATGAGTGAAGATCGCGTAGCTCTTGGCATCCTGCTGGAACCGGTTGGTGGTGCTGGTGCCGGCCGGATCGACCGGGGTCACCCCCGGCGTAAGGCTGTGCAGCAACTGCAGCGGATTGGGACCAAAGTTCCCGCCGAGCAGCGCCCCGAGATTCTCCTCGAATTCCGATCCCAGCGCAAAATTGACCGACTGGTCGATCTGCTCGTCGGAATAGAAGCCGCCGACCATGTAATTGAGCTTGCCGCCGAAAGTTTCGCCCTGCAGCCGCAGCTCGGCGGTCCAGGTGTCGATCCGCAGGTCCAGCGCGTCGACATTGAAGAGGTCGAGGCCCACAAAATCCGTATCATACCGCTCAAAGCTGTCATAACGGCGCCATGAGCCGATGAAGATCAGGTCCGCGCTATCGGAAACCGGAAATTCCAGCTCGCCCGTCACGCCGTAATTGTCGATATCGGCAACCGGCACCCGGTTCGCCGACACCACCCGATTGTCCAGCGCCCGTTCGAACGCGCCTTGATCGCGGGGGTTTGTCGACACGGAAGGCTGTCCATTGCCGCCGTTCGCGCCGAGCCCGACCGAGGCATAGTCTCCGTCGGTCACCGCCGGCGACTGGTACAATTCGATCGCGCCGCAGCAGCTCGACTGGCTCTTGGAATAATCGGCGATAATCCGTCCGCGCAGCCCGCTGTCGGTATCCCAGCCGATCTGCCCGCGCACCAGCCACTGATCGACGTCGTTGGTGTCGCCGATGGTGTTGCCATTGCGGTCGACCACGTCGAGAAACCCGTCGCGCTTGCGATAGGCCCCGGTGACACGCATCGCCAGCGTGTCCTGGATGATCGGCACGTTGACCGCGCCTTGCAGGCTAAGCTCGTCGAAATTGCCGTATTCCGCGTTAACAAAGCCGCCGAATTCGGTGACATCGGGCCGGACGTTGGTGATGTTGAGCGCGCCCGCCGAGGTGTTGCGACCGAACAGCGTGCCCTGCGGCCCGCGCAGAACCTCGACCCGCTCGACATCGACAAATTCGCTCAACGCGACGCCCGGGCGCGACTGATAGGCGCCATCGATGAAGATGCCGACCGCGCTTTCAAAGCCGATATTGTTCGAGGTCGTGCCAATGCCGCGCACACGCAGCACCACCGAGCCTGACGCGAGCTGCGCCTGACTGGCGGTGAAGCTGGGCGCCAGCGCCGAAATCTGCTGGATGTTGACGACACGCTGGGCTTCGAGCTGCTGCGGCGAAATCGCGGTCACCGCCAGCGGAATATCCTGCACGTCCTGCGCGCGGCGGGTGGCGGTCACGATGATGACGTTCCCGTCCCGGACCACCGGCGCTTCGGTTTCGGTGTCCGTGTCCTGGGCAAAGGCGGGGGTGGTAAGCGCGCTGCAGGCCATCAGGCCGCCAGCAAAAGCTGCAAGCTTGCGTGTCATGTTGATCCTCTCTCCACAATCCAGCCGGTTTTGTCGCCGATCTTGAATTTGCGAAACGAAACCTATCAGGGTCCTGCGCCCTAACAAGAGTCACAGGCAAGTTCTGGCGGATAGTAGCAAAAATGCAACATTTCGTGCTGCGGCGCAGCATTCGGCATTCGCTGCGGCGGTTGAAGCAAGAATCTTTCTGTCTGCGTGTGCGGCCCGACGCTGGTGTTCACACCAAAGGCTGGGTCTGACCACAATTGGCGGCCTGCGAGCGAGCCTGCCGGGACCGGGTGATGACATTGGCTTGACCCGGCCGGCGAATCCGGTTCGCCAACTCTTCCGGAAAGCCAGTTGCAGATTGCCATTCAAGACTCGCTTTTGCGCGGATGCTGTGGTTACATCAATGTCAACAAGGGAGAGAGAGACCCATGCTTGCCACACCGCCAGATTTCGACGTCCTGATCGTCGGTGCCGGAATTTCCGGGATCGGCATGGCCGCGCATATGGAAATGAAGGCGCCGCACCACAGCTATGCCATTGTCGAGCGGCGCGACAATCTGGGCGGCACGTGGGATCTGTTCCGCTATCCCGGCATCCGTTCGGACAGCGACATGCACACGCTGGGCTTCGATTTCGAACCGTGGCGGCATGAAAAAAGCATCGCCGATGCGCCTGCAATCCTCGAATATCTCGACCACATCGTCGATGAACGCGGCATCCGCCAGCATATCCGCTTTGGGCACAAGGTCATCAGCGCCGATTTCCGCCATGATGACGCACGCTGGCATGTCGAGATGGAACTGGCCGACGGGTCGCGTACCCGCATGACGGCGAATTTCATCTATCTCGGTTCGGGCTATTACGACTATGACGAGCCCTATGACCCCGGCTTCGATTTCGGCGCCTTTGAAGGCCAGGTGATCCACCCGCAATTCTGGCCCGAGGATCTGGATTACGCCGGCAAGAACGTGGTCGTGATCGGATCGGGCGCGACCGCGGTGACGATTGTTCCCTCGATGGCCGAAAAGGCCGCCCACGTGACCATGCTTCAGCGCACGCCGACCTGGATGTTCACACGTCCCGCCAAGGACGCAGTCGCCAATTTCCTGCGCAAGATCCTGCCCGAAAAGCTCGCCTACCGGATCACCCGGTTCAAGAACATCAAGATGCAGGATTTCAGCTTCAAGCTGGCGCGCGACAATCCGCAGAAGGTGAAGGACGCGCTCTACAAGAAGATCGAGAAGTCGCTGGGTCCGGATTACGACAAGGACACCTTCACCCCGCCTTACAACCCGTGGGAACAGCGCCTGTGTCTGGTGCCCGATGAAGACCTGTTCCGGGCGATGAAGGCCGGCAAGGCGAGCGTCGTCACCGGCCATATCGCCAAGTTCGAAAAAGGCGGCGTGGAACTGACCGACGGGCAGTTCCTGCCGGCCGACATCGTCGTCACCGCGACCGGCCTCAAACTGGCCGTAGCGGGCAAGATCGCGATCAGTGTGGATGGTGAGCCGGTCGCCTTCAATGAGCGGTTCTACTACAAGGGCTGCATGTTCTCGAACCTGCCCAACCTTGCGGTGGTGTTCGGCTATCTCAACGCCAGCTGGACATTGCGGGCAGACATAAATTCCGATTATGTCTGCCGCGTTCTCGAGCATATGCGCAAGACCGGGGCGACCATCGCCACGCCGGTTCTGACCCCCGAAGGCGAGGCGCGGATCGTCGAGGATGACGTGTTCGATTTTTCGAGCGGTTACATTCAGCGGGGCAAACATATCATGCCGCGCAATTCGGTGTCCTATCCGTGGCGGCTCAATCAGGAATATGTGATCGACCGCAAGCAGATGAAGGACGATCCGCTCACCGATGGCATTTTGACCTTCACCCGCCCCGGCGCCAATGCGCAGACCACCGGAGAGCAACTCGAAGCCGCGGAATGATCCGGGCAGCCCATCCGTGCTGCGATTTCCCCGCTCGGGCGAACTGAAGGGCGGTTGTCTCGCCTTCGGCCGTTCAGCTTCGCTTCGGCTGCGCGCGCGATACCTTTGGCGTGCATGCAGTCACTTCGCGCCGGCGGGTGATATCTCGGACCAATTGCTTTGCGCGCTTGAGGCAGGCGGCCGAAGTGCCTAATCCACCCCCATGACCTCTCCCGAAAAAATCTGGACCGCCGGCCTTGTCATTATCGGCGATGAAATCCTCTCCGGCCGCACGCAGGACAAGAATATCGCGCAGGTCGCAAGCTGGTTGCAGGTGCAGGGCATCCGCCTTGCCGAGGTGCGGGTGGTGCCGGATGTGGAGAGCCGGATCATCGCCGCGGTCAATGATCTGCGTGCCGCCAACGACTATCTGTTCACCACCGGCGGGATCGGCCCGACTCATGACGATATCACCGTCGATGCGGTTGCCGCCGCGCTGGGCGTACCGGTGGTAATCAACCCCGAAGCGCGCGCGCTGCTGGAGAACTACTACGCCACCAAGGGCGGGCTCAACGAAGGTCGCCTGCGCATGGCCCGCGTGCCCGAGGGGTCCGAACTGATCCCCAACCGCATGTCGGGCGCCCCCGGCATCCGACGCGGCAATCTGTTCCTGATGGCAGGCGTGCCGCATATCACCGCAGGCATGCTCGATGCGCTCACCGGACAGCTCGAAGGCGGCGCACCGCTGCTGACCGAAACCATCGGCTGCTGGGTGGCCGAAAGCGAAGTGGCCGAGTTGCTGCGCGAAGTCGAGGCCGCGCACGAAACCTGCCAGATCGGTTCCTACCCCTTCTTCCGCGAAGGCCGGGTCGGCGCCAATTTCGTGGTCCGATCAACCAGTGCCGAAGACCTGAGGAGCTGCCGCGACAGCCTGAGCGATGGGCTGGCCAGCAAGGGATACGATTTCACGCCGGGCGGAATCTGACCTTACCGCTTGTAAAGAGACATCATCACCTGCCCTTAACCCTTTGCCGCTAAGGCATTGGGCAGCATGACCCGCGTCTACATCACCATCGACACCGAGTATTCCTCGGGGCTTTATACCGGGCCGGGGCCGGCTGACCGGGGCGAGAATTACGCGCGCTCGATCGCCTGCATCACCCCTGATGGTCCGGCGGGCATTACCCACAAGCTGGAATTGCTGGCGGCGCACGGCCAGAAGGCGGTGTTTTTCGTCGATCCCATGCCCGCGCTGGTTTGGGGCGTTGCGGCGATCGAAGACATTGTCGCACCCATCATCACCGCCGGGCAGGATGTGCAGCTGCACTGCCATACCGAATGGCTTGAACTGGCAGGCAGCGCCAATCCGCTCCGCTCGCAGCGGACGGGGCGCAATATTGCCGATTTTCCGTTCGAGGAGCAGTGCCAGATCCTCGATTACGCTCGCAAAACGCTGATGGCGGCAGGCGCGCCCGCACCGCTGGCTTTTCGCGCTGGCAATTACGGCGCCGATGACGAAACGTTGCGCGCGCTGGCGCAGATCGGTCTGGCCTATGATTCCAGCCACTGCCCGGCGCTGGTCGGCGGGGCGTGCCGGATCAACCTTGGTCCTGAAGACCGCGACCCGGTGCTGCACCAGGGGTTGATAGAGGTTCCCGCAGGATCCATCGGCACCATCGGCGGCGGGCAGCGTCATGCCCAGATTACCGCGCTGACACTTGCCGAGATGCTTGCTGCGATCCGCCACGCGCGCGATAGCGGGCGCGAAAGTTTCACCCTGGTCAGCCACTCCTTCGAGCTCATCAACCGCCGTCGGCTTGCGGTGAACCGCATCGTGCGCCGCCGATTTGCCGGCCTCATCCGCGCGCTGGCAACCATGCGCGGGGTCGAGACCGGAACCTTCGCCGACAATCCGCCGCCGCTTTCGGCGCTCGCCGGCCAAAGCCAGCCACTGCCGCCGACAGCGATGCGGACCGGGATGCGGATGGCCGAGCAACTGGTCTCGAACACGCTTTACGGCGCGCTCTAGAGGCGGGCGATGGCTGCGGCGCACCCCACCCCGATCGATTTCACCATCGGCGCGCGGCGGCTTCTGGTGGTCCAGCGCAGCCTGGCAACCTGGAGCTTCGGGCTCGATCAGGTGCTATCGCGCAGCCTTCCCGATGCGCCTGCCTCCGGCCCGGACGGGCTGCGCGTGCTGTCCGCTCCCACCTGCCAACTGCCCGCCATCGCCGCGCACTATCCCGGCTTCGTCGCCGGCGGGCGGCAGGATTATCGCCGCCACTACATCGACATGACCACCAGCTTTGCCGATTACCTTGCACAATTCTCGGGCAAGACCCGCTCGACCCTGCGGCGCAAGGCGCGCAAGCTGGCCGAGGAGACCGGCGGCTACAGCATCTCCGAACACCGCACTCCGACGGAGATCGAGACGTTCCTTGCCGCTGCCCTGCCCTTGTCGGCGCGCACCTATCAGGCGCGGCTGCTCGATGCCGGCCTGCCGGATAGCCCGGCGGCGCGGCGGGCCATGATCGAAGCGGCAGAAGACGACCGGATGCGTGCCTTCCTGCTTCACGCCGGGGGCCATCCGATTGCCTATCTTTCGCTGCCGGTCGTGAACGGCACGCTCATCTACGCCCACCTCGGCTATGATCCCGACCACGCGCGCCTTTCACCCGGCACGGTGTTGCAAATGGACGCGCTGGAACGGCTGTTTGCCGAAGGGCGTTTTTGCTGGTTCGACTTCACCGAAGGCGAAGGCGCGCACAAGGCGATGTTCGGCACCGGCAGCGCGGCCTGTTCCAGCCTCGTGTTGTTGCGCCCCACGCTGGCGAACCGCGCCCTGCTTGGCGCACGCGGCGCCTTTGATGCAGGGGTGGCGCAGGCCAAGGCGCTGGCCGCAAGTTCCGGCGCGCTAGAGCGGATCCGGGCCAGATTGCGCGCCTGAGCGGGATTCGTCTTCGCTCTTGCGCAGCGCGGCCTTTCGGCGGTTGCTCGATTGCTTGCGGAACCGATCCTCCATCAGCCGCCGTTCGGACCTCTGCCCGCGTCCGGGCAAGCCGAAGCGCACCGCGAGATAGAGCCACAGCGCGGTAATCAGGCCAAGCAACGTTCCGACGGCAAGACCGAGCCGGAGATCGAAATGAAGAATGAGCGCGAAGGCGACAAGGGCAAAACCGATAACAAACCACTTGGGATCGAAAAACGACCCTTCGTCGGGTGAAACGGGCATTCGCTGTCCTTTTTTCGCGGGGACGCACCTTGACGGAGAGAGAGCGGCAAGGGAGCGCGCGCGGTGCATCCAAGGAATCCAGATGATGATCAAGCCCTGAAAATCAAGGGGTAAACGACGTATCCGGCAAAACAAAAGGGCCGGAAAAGCCATGCGGCTCCCGACCCTTGTTGCCCATAACGGGCGCTGTAGGAAAGACCCGGCGCTCAACCCAAGGATCGGGCACCGGTCCGAAGGGCCGCAAGGCCGACTGGCCGTCGCGCCTCATGGCGCGGCAGCCGAGGGGCCGAATGGCCCCGCCGGCGCCTGAGACCGAACAGATTACGCCCCTTCGACCTCGGAAAGGTCGACCTTGAGACCCGGACCCATCGACGAGGTGAGCGAGATCTTGCGGACATACTTGCCCTTGGCGCCCGCAGGCTTGGCCTTCACCACCGCTTCGGTCAGCGCCTTGAAGTTGGCCATCAGCGCATCGTCGGAGAAGCTGAGCTTGCCGATGCCGGAGTGGATGATGCCCTGCTTTTCCACGCGGAATTCGACCTGGCCGGCCTTGGCATCCTTCACCGCCTGTTCGACGTTGGGGGTGACGGTGCCGAGCTTGGGGTTCGGCATCAGCCCCTTGGGGCCGAGCGTCTTGCCCAGACGGCCGACCACGCCCATCATGTCGGGCGAGGCGATCACGCGGTCATAATCGAGATTGCCGGCCATCATGTCTTCCATGAGGTCTTCCGCCCCGACCTTGTCGGCCCCGGCAGCCAGCGCCTTTTCGGCATTGTCGCCGCGCGCGAACACCGCCACGCGCACGTCCTTGCCGGTGCCCGAAGGCAGCGACACCATGCCGCGCACCATCTGGTCGGCGTGACGCGGATCGACACCGAGGTTCATGGCGACTTCGACGGTTTCGTCGAACTTGCGCTTGAACTGGCGCAGGGTGGCCAGCGCTTCTTCGACCGAATACAGCTTCTCGCGATCGAGATTGGCCATTTCCTTGGCCTGCTTGGAAATCTTTACCATCGGATCAGCCCTCCACCACTTCAAGGCCCATCGAGCGGGCAGAGCCTTCGATGATGCGCATCGCCATGTCGATATCATTGGCGTTGAGATCGGCCATCTTGGCCTCGGCGATTTCCTTGATCTGGCTCTGGGTCACCTTGCCCGCCACGACCTTGCCCGGCTCCTTGGAACCCGAGGTCAGCTTGGCCGCCTTCTTGAGGAAGTAGGACGCCGGCGGGGTCTTGGTGATGAAGGTGAAAGACCGATCCGCATAGACCGTGATCACGGTCGGGATCGGCATGCCCTTGTCCATTTCCTGCGTCGAGGCGTTGAACGCCTTGCAGAATTCCATGATGTTCACGCCGCGCTGACCCAGCGCCGGGCCGATCGGCGGCGAGGGCGTGGCAGAGCCCGCGGGCACCTGCAGCTTGATATAGCCTTCGATTTTCTTGGCCATGTGGCCGTACTCCTGTCGCACTGTTGCCCGGCTCTTTCGATCCGGACTCATGTTAAGCGGTCCAGCGCCCCGGCCTTGTGCATGGCCCGGGCTCCCGCACGGAATCGCCAGCCCAAGGGCAAGCGAAGGCGCGCGGTTAGGGGCATCCGGCGCAAAAAGCAACCCGTTGCACCCGCCGCCCGCTCCAGCTTGACAAACTTGACACCCTGTCAAGCAATCCCTTCTTAGACAACATCATGATATAAATCAATAAAACTGCATATCTCGCCACTTGACGGACAGGGGAGCGGGGCCTTGTCATGCGCCTCGCAGATCCAACGGCCTCTGAGGCCGGGCCGAACGTTGGGAAAGAGCCGGCGCGCAGGGTAGCGGCTGGCAGGCATGTAGGAAATGTCCGCAATCGCTCACGCTACGCCGAAAGCGGACATTCGGCTTTCGACCCCTTTACGGTCATTTCTATGCGAGATATCCGATGCTTTCATGCGTGCGGGTTCGGAGGAGCGTTTCCGTGACCGACACCAAATCCGTCGTCTCCGTCCTCCGTAAACTTTGAGGCTAAAGCATTGGACATCGAGAACGCCCTGACACCGATGATATCGGCCTCTGCTTGGGCTGGTGTCTTGCTGCTGATTTTCTTCCGAAAACGCCTCAGTAGGGAATTTCGAGAAGCAATCATTGCCTTTCTCGGCGGAATAGCTTTGCTAGCAATGTTGGGGGTCGGAATTTATTTAGTCGTGCTGATGACATCCTGATACGAGTAATTTCTCTACAGTTATTGCGGACTTTACCGCAAAAGTTTGAGCTTCCATTGGTTGCGACCGAACTGCGAAAGCTGACCTTCAACAAACCACCCAGACTCAGTCATAACCGACCCGGAAGCCCAATCCCGAAAGCGGGCATAGCGCGCGTGATTGCCGGCACGGCGCAGGGCTAGGCCTTGCGGCTGGTCGCATCGCCATCACCGACCGCGCGCGGGCGTCGCAGGCCCTTGGTGCGGCTGGTGAGGTGGAACTGCTTGCACAGCGCGCATTTGTAGGTGCGCAAGGGGGTTTCGGCCTGCAACGCCGCCGCGTTCGCCGCCTCCCGCGAGGCAAAGCGGCGTTTCTTCTGGCAGATGCCGGGGCGGGTTTTCACATCCGCCCCCCAAATCGGCAATGGCGCTGGATCGGCTTTGCCAGAAGCCGCAAGGCCGACCGGCCGCCCGGAGCAAAGCGGAGGAAACCCGCCCTCAAGTAGCGCAGCGATAGGGCAACAAGGACTCGCCGAGGACGCTCGCCCGGAGGGGCGAGCGAAAAACTCACTTCGCCAGTTCGACCTGTTCGAAATCGAGTTCGACCGGGGTCGCGCGGCCGAAGATCGACACGCCGACCTTGACCTTGGCCTTGTCGAAATCGAGTTCTTCCACGATGCCGTTGAAGCTGGCGAAGGGGCCGTCCAGTACCTTGACCGAATCGCCGATTTCGTAATCCACGCTGATGTCGCGCTTGGGCGCGGACTGGGCTTCGGCGACGCCGCCGAAATAGCGCGCAGCCTCTTTTTCCGAAATCGGCTGCGGCTTGTTGCCCGAACCCAGGAAGCCGGTCACCTTGGGGGTGTTCTTGACCAGGTGATAGACATCATCGGTCATGTTGAGTTTCGCCAGCACATAGCCGGGCATGAACTTGCGTTCGACCTGCACCTTCTTGCCGCGCTTGACCTCGGTCACGGTTTCGGTCGGGACCTGCACTTCCTCGACCCCGTCGGACAGGCCGAGCCGTTCGGCCTCGGAAATGATCGCGTCGCGGACCTTGTTCTCGAAACCCGAATAAGCGTGGATGATATACCAGCGAGCCATGGGAAATCCTTGCGAAATGTCGTCGGGCGGGGGCGGCCGTCCGGCCCTCCCCCGCGTGTTGGGAAGCTTATTTGAGCAGGCCGACCGCAGCGCGCACCACAGCACCGAAGGCGCTGTCGATGGCGAGGAAGAACAGCGACAGGATCACCATGAAGATGAACACGAAGATCGCCGTGCGCACCGTTTCGTCACGGGTCGGCCACACGATCTTGGCGGTTTCGGCGCGCACCTGGTTGACGAACTCGGCAAGCGAGGTCTTGCGCTTCTTTTCTTCGGTGACGTTCTTCTGTTCGGCCATGATAGCCCGTTCCTTCGCGTTAGCCGTGTGTCTTCGCCGGTCGGCTTTCAGGTAGGGGGCCGCGCCGCCCGGGACAAGGTCGCCGGAGGGGCTTGGATGATTGCCGATGTCAGGAAGACGAAGGGTTCCTTACGCGCGGGCTGCGGCAATTGCAAGATGATGCGCGCCTGCATCACGGCGCGGCGGCGATGGGGAAAAGCGCTGGCGGGACTAGGCAAGGCCACGCGCGGCCTCTAGCGTGCACGCCCGACACATCAGGGTCGCAAAGACCGCAAATTCGGGGATCACACTTTATGGCAGCAGGCAGCACGATGACGCTGGGGGAACGGCTGGTCGCGCCCGTCACCAATGTCTCGGACTTTATCTGGGCGGGCACCTGGAACGGGGTCGAACTGCTGCCCTTCCCGCCGATGACGATCATCCTGCTGGGCATCGGGCTGTGGATCATGGTGGGGCTGCGGTTCTACCCCATCGTCAAGCTGGGCAGCGCCTTTGCCGGGTTGTTCGCCGGAAGAAAGGGTTCGGGCGCGGGGGAAATTTCGCCCTTTGCCGCTTTGTCCACGGCGCTTTCGGGGCAGGTCGGCACCGGCAATCTGGCCGGCGTCGCCACGGCCATCGCGCTGGGCGGGCCGGGCGCGGTGTTCTGGATGTGGATCACCGCGCTGTTCGGCATGGCACTGGCCTTTGCCGAAGGCAGCCTTGCGATCCGTTACCGCGAACGCACCTCGGACGGCACCTATCGCGGCGGACCGATGAGCTACATCATGCTCGGACTGGGGCCGAAATGGACTTGGCTGGCGGTGGTGTTCTGCGTCGGTACGCTGTTTTCCGCGCTGGTCACCGGCAATTCGATCCAGGCCAACGAAGTCGCCAGCGGTTTGAACGAATTGTTCGGCTGGGAACGCTGGTTCGGCGGCGCGGTGGTGGCGCTGGCGGTGTTCGTCGTCATCATCGGCGGGATCAAGTCGATCGGTAGCGTCGCGGAGAAGGTTATCCCCTTCATGGCCGCCGCCTATGTCGTGATGGCGCTGACGGCGCTGGTGCTGAACTTCGGCGACCTGCCCGAAACCTTCGGGCGGATTTTCGGCGGTGCCTTCAATTTCCAGAGCGCGAGCGGCGGGTTTGCCGGGGCCGCGCTGATCCTCGCGATCCGCGCCGGGGTGGCGCGCGGGCTGTTTTCGAACGAGGCGGGGCAGGGTTCGACCGCGATGGCGCACGCCGTCGCCCAGACCGACGATCCCGAACAGCAGGGCCGCATGGCGATGATGGGCACCTTCATCGATACCATCGTGATCTGCACCATGACCGCGCTGGTGATCCTGACCGTGCAGGGCGATTTCACCTATCAGGGGCAAAGCGTCGAGCATGTCTGGCAGTCCGACCTCGGCACCACCGCGATGAGCGGGTTTGTCACCACCTCGAGCGCGTTCGCCGCCGCCTTCCCGTTCCCGATTGCGGGCGTCCCGCTGGGCACGCTGGTGGCGAGTGTGGCGCTGATCCTGTTCGTGTTCACCACGCTGCTGACGTGGAGCTATTACGGCGAGCGCGCGATCACCTTCCTGTATGACCGCATCCCCGGCTCGACCCGCGGGGGCGAGAAGGCGCTGCATATCGGCTGGCGGGTGCTGTGGTGCGTGGCGATCTATGTCGGCGCGACCCAGCCTTCGCAGCTCGTCTGGCGGCTGGGCGACATCTCCAATGCGGCGATGGCGCTGCCCAACCTGCTGGCACTGCTGATGCTGTCGGGCGTGGTGTTCGCACTGGCCCGCGGGGACCGCAAGGCCGGCAAGGATCACACCGCCGACACGCCCGAAGAGCCGGAGGAATACTGAGGAAGTCGGAGAGAAAATCCGACGCGCCTGGCAGGGGTGACAGGATTCGAACCCGTGGCCCTCGGTTTTGGAGACCGATGCTCTACCAGCTGAGCTACACCCCTGCAGCGCGTTGGAGCGGTGCCCTTTATCGAAGGCATCCGGGATAGGCAATCCTCTTTGCCTCAATCCCCCGCCGCGTGTATTCTGCATTGCAGCCATGCACTCTCCCTTGCGCCCTCCGATCCCGGTCGAAACCCTTTTGCTCGCCTATCGCAGCGGGATTTTCCCGATGGCCGACCGGCGCGAGGATACCGAGGTGTTCTGGGTGGAGCCGCGCGAAAGGGCGATTCTGCCGCTGGACGGGCTGCATATCTCCAAATCCCTGCGCAAGGTGCTGCGCGCCGACCGCTTCACCGTCACGGTGGACCGCGCCTTCGAACAGGTGGTGCGCGCCTGCGCCGAGCCGCGCGCCGACCATCCCGAAACATGGATCAGCGAACGCATCGTGCTCAGCTATATCGGCCTGCACCGCGCCGGGCACGCCCACTCGGTCGAGTGCTGGGTCACCGGCGATGACGGCCAGCGCGAGCTGGCGGGGGGGCTCTACGGCGTCAGCTTCGACCGGGTATTCTGCGGCGAGAGCATGTTTTCGCGCGCCCCCAATGCCAGCAAGGTCGCGCTGGTGTGGCTGGTGGCGCTGCTGCGGCAGGCGGGGTTCGGACTGCTCGACTGCCAGTTCATGACCGAGCACCTGCGCACGATGGGCGCTGTGGAGATCCCGCAGCGCGAATATCGCCGCAAGGTGGAACTGGCTCATGGTCGCCCGCGCACCAGCATCGGCACGGCATGGCGGAATTTCAGCGAAGGCGCAGGCTATGGCGCGGGCTGTGGCGCGGGGGCATCCGCAGCCGCCTCGCCCGGCCAGCGCATCGTGCAATCCTTGACCCAGACATCATAAACCGGGTGTTCGACCACATTGAGGCTGGGCGATTCGCGAAACAGCCAGCCGGAGAACACGCGGGCGTGCCGGTCCTGGCCGCGCTCGCGGATATCGACCTGCACGAAAGCGCCGGTTTCCTGCGGCAATTCCCACGGCGCGGTCCGCTCGCAGGCTGACAGGCGGATGATCACCGGCCCGATCTCGGCGGTTTCGCCGGGCTTCAGGATGATGTCCTGCGAGACATTGTTGCGCTTGTTGAGCAGGCCCAGGGTCGCCGCCCGCTGATCCATCGGGGTTGCGCCGTCACTATCGGCCTCGTCCGGGGCGGGCGCTGCCTCGGGCGCCGCGGCGGAATCGGCCTGGTCGAGAGGAAGATCGGCAGTCTCGGGCGCCGCCGCATCGTCGCAGGCCGCGAGAACCAGCGCGCAGACAAAGGGCGCGGCAAGGCGGGAAAGCCGCATGGCGCGTCTCAGCCCTCGGGGGTTCCCGGGGTCCAGGCCTCGTAATCGCCCACCGCACGGGCGCGCTTGCCACCTCGTTCCAGCGCGCCTTGCGGGAAATAGGCCTGCGCGGTGCCGGTGGCGTTGGGGGTGTAATCCACTTCCCACACCTTGGCCGGCGGCAGATGGCTTTCGGGCACGTCGTCATAGGTGCCGTGCAGCCAGCCGTGCCATTCGGACGGCACGCGGCTGGCATCATTGGCGCCGTTATAGATCACCCAGCGCTTTTCCCGGCTGGTGTAGGAACCGTTGGCCGCGCCCTTGTGATGCGGGCGGGCACGATAATATTCGTTGCCGGCCGCATCGGTGCCGACATGCTCACCGCCGGCGCGGCTGGCCCAGAGCTGCGTGCCGAGCGTGGCACCGTCCCACCAGGTGAAGATTTTTGCGAGGATACCCATGGCCACCGCGCCTAGCGGAATTGGCGGAGAGCGCCAAGGTGGAAGATGATGCCATAATCACGACTGCGTCCCTAGACCCGGTCAAGCGGCAGGAATGGCGGGGCAGGCAGTTCAACCATTATCGCATCGCCCGGACAAACGCGGCCGCCATGCAAAGCAATTGCCATGATACCCGACTTGCGGACGACGGTTCCGTCCGCGCGCTTGTCGAGCACGGCGGCCAGCAAGCCGCGCTGGAAGCTGTCGATCTGCGCGCAAGGGTTCCGCAGCCCGGTGACTTGCAAGCGCACCGTCTGGCCGATCCGCAGGATCGTTCCGCGGGGGAGGCCAAGCAGTTCCATCCCTCTGGTGGTGATGTTCTCGCCGAGATCGCCCGGCTTTATGCAAAAACCCTGTTCGCCGAGCTCATCGAACAGCTCGCCATGAATGAGATGCACCTGACGCAGATTGGGCTGCGACGGGTCGGCCTTGACGCGCGAGCGATGCTTGACCGTCACCCCGCCATGTGCGTCGCCCGCGACCCCGAAACCGGCCACGATCTCGATTGCGGGCACGATCGGCTTGGAGAAGCGGTGGCGGGCGCCCTTCGCCACCGCGATGACGCCGGCGGGCATGGCGGGGTCTCAATTCGGCAAGACGTAGGAAACCCGGTCCCCGGCCACGATCCCCAGCTCTTTCGCGCGGCCCGCGCGCAGTTCCAGCACCGCATCGGCAAACCCGACCGAGCGCACCGGGGCGAGCGAATAGGGCACGGTATCGGCCTCGATATTGCTGATCCGCCCGTCGGTGCCGATGAAGATGATATCGAGCGACAGCGGGGTGTTCTTCATCCAGAAGCTGCGCGGCTGGGGCGGATCGGAAGGGAACAGCATCCCTTCGTCATCGCCCAGTTCCTCGCGGAACATCAGCCCGCGCGCCTGGGCTGCCTCGCTGGCGGCCAGTTCGACCTTGAACGACAGGCGCTGGTCGCCGCGCATCACCACCAGATCGATCACCTGCAGGCCCGACACGGGATGGCGGGTAATCCCGTCCTCGCCGCGCACCGGCGCGTCGGAGAGCGGCGCATCGGGGGCCTGCGCCCGCGCGGTCGCCCCTTCGCCCGGCGAACAGGCCGCCAGGGCCGCCATGCCCGCAATCAGCCAATACCTTACCATGATCCCTCGCTTCCTTCCCCGTCAGCGGCTTCATCGAGCCACGCGTCCACCTCGGCCTCGCCGGCTGCATCGAGGATGAACCGGACATCTGCGTAATCGTGGCCCGCGCGCAGCATTGCTGCAACGGCTTTTTCGCGCGCCTTGCGCAATGCCAGCGGATCGGCGCCGTCGTCGCGGGCTGTGCCATAGGGGCCGAGCCGCCGCTTCTGTGCCATCAGCACTGCGGCGCGGCGGCGCGCGGCCTCGCCCGGCGCGGTTTCGGCCCGGATGTCTTCATCCACGCCCGCCGCCCACAGCGCCTGTTCGACCCGCCTTGCGCCATAGCCCCGCGCCCCCAGATCGCGCGCCCGCATCCGGGCATAGGCGGCATCATCGACATAGCCCAGATCGACCAGCCGGGCGACCAGCGCAGGGATGTCGATCCGCGCCTCGCGCCCGTCGGCATCGGTGGCGGTGCCGCGCTCCCGCAGCTTGCGCAGCAGATAGGCCTCCAGCCGCGCCCCGGTGCTGGCGAAACGCGCGGCATAGGACAGCGCCAGATCGCGCAAGGCACCCTCGTCGAGCGGCGGCTTGACACGCTTTTCGCCCCGCGCCGGGCGCGGGCGATCCGCTGCGGCATCACTACCGCGGGATGACGAATTCGCTTTACCTGAAACCATTTCGCCTTATTCGTGCCACTTTCCTTATCAATGCGGAAAACCGGACAGAGCCGGACTATGCCCGGCGCAACGGGGTAATGCCAGAGCGCAACAGGAGACTTCCTTCAAGAGCGCCGCAACTTACGGGTATCGCTAGATAATATGACCGACGCCGCTTTCACGCCGACGCCGAATGATTGCGACCTGCCACGAATCCGTGCGCAGTTTGCAACCTTCAACGACGCGATCGACTATGCCGCGAAAAGCCGCAAGGGCCTTAATTTCCATGACATGCGCGGCGAATTGGCGCGGGTCTACCCCTATGCCGAAATGCGCGAGGATGCGCTGGCGATGGCGCGCCGTCTGGTCGCCGCCGGGATCGGCAAGGAAGACCGGGTCGCGCTGATCGCGGAAACCGGGGCCGACTTTGCCGCGCTGTTCTGCGCCTGCATCTATGCCGGGGCATGGCCGGTGCCGCTGCCCTTGCCGACCACCTTCGGCGGCAAGGAAAGCTATATCGACCAACTGGCGGTGCAGCTTTTGAGCTCGGACCCCCGGATCCTGCTCTACCCGGACGAAATCACCGAAATGGCCGAAGCGGCTGCCGCCCGGCAGGGCTGCGCGGCGCAAAGCTGGCAGGATTTCGCGCAAGGGCCGGCGCCCGATTGCACCCTGCCCACCGCCAGCCCCGACGATATCTGCTATCTGCAATATTCCAGCGGTTCGACCCGCTTCCCCACCGGCGTGGCGGTGACCCACCGCGCGCTGCTGCACAATCTGTATGGTCATTCGACCACGATGAACCTGGGCGAGAATGATCGCTGCGTCAGCTGGCTGCCGTGGTATCACGACATGGGTCTGGTCGGCTGCTTCCTGTCGCTGATCGCCAATCAGGTGTCGGGCGATTATCTCAAACCCGATGCCTTCGCCCGCCGCCCGCTGGCGTGGCTGGACGTGATCAGCCGCAATCCGGGCAACACGCTGTCCTATTCGCCGACCTTCGGATATGACATCTGCGCGCGCCGCATTTCCAGCCAGAGCAATGTCGCCGAACGGTTCGACCTGTCGCGCTGGCGCATTGCGGGCAATGGCGCGGACATGATCCGCCCCGACGTGATGCAGAACTTCGTCAACGCCTTTGCGCCGGCGGGGTTCAAGGCCTCGTCCTTCACCCCGTCCTATGGCCTTGCCGAGGCGGTTCTGGCGGTAACGGTGATGCCGCCGGGCGAAGGCATAAGGGTCGAACTGGTCGAGGAAGAACGCCTGTCGGGCGCGCCGCGCGACCTGTCGCGCCCGGCGCGTTATCGCGCCATCGTCAATTGCGGCAAGGCCTTGCCCGACATGGAAGTGGCGATCCGCAGCGAGAACGGGAAACCCCGCGGCGATCACCAGATCGGCAAGGTGTGGTGCCGCGGCCCCAGCGTGATGCATTCCTATTTCCGCAATACCGAAGCGACCGCCGATTGCCTGGTTCCCGACGAGGACGGCAAGGGCGCCTGGCTCGACACGGGCGACATGGGCTATACCGCCAATGGCTACCTGTTCATCGTCGGCCGGGCGAAGGACATGATCATCATCAACGGCAAGAACCACTGGCCGCAGGATATCGAATGGGCGGTGGAGCAATTGCCCGGCTTCAACCATGGCGATATCGCTGCCTTTTCGATCGAGATGGAAAACGGCGAGGAAGCGCCCGCCGTGCTGGTGCATTGCCGCGTGTCCGATCCGGTCGAGCGGGTGCGCTTGCGCGAACAGATCGCCGACAAGGTGCGATCGGTCACCGGCATGAGCTGCATCGTCGAACTGGTTCCCCCGCGCACCCTGCCGCGCACCTCCTCGGGCAAACTCAGCCGCGCCAAGGCCAAGAAGCTCTATCTGGCAGGCGAGATCGTCCCGATTTCGCTGGCGGCGTAAGGCCGGGCAAGACCGGTTCCCCGGCAAGCCAGGCCGCGCGTGGACCATTCGCCCTCGGATCAGCGCAAAAGTAGCCGGATGGTCCGCTTTTGGCGAAACGTGCTGGGCCAGGGGATGACTGGAGTTGGGTGGAAAGGCGAATGGCCGCTTTCGGAAAGGAACGCCGAGACAGCAGACGCTTTCACGCCGACACCTTTACGACTGCTAACGCCCCAATGCCTGACTTATGCCCGGCAGGTCCGTTCCGGGCACAGATGTCTGCCGAGCCGTGTGTACCCGCCCAGGGGCGCGGCGAGCGTTACTGCCCAGGCATCTCTGCCAGCGCACGTTGCGCGGCCTCGCGATAAACGGGATCGTTGAGCATAGAGGATAGCAGCACGCGCGCTTCTTCGCCTTTGCCTTGGCGGGCCATAGCAACGGCATAGGCATAGCGAAGCTCGCGCACGGCCGGATTGGCCCGGAACGCGCGGCCCAACAATTCCAATTCCTCAGGAAGCGGCGTTACGCCTTCCTCGATCCGCGATTGAAACATCACTGCTGCGGCGAGAGGATAAAGCTCAGGCTCTATCGCCATCGGGCGCAGGGCTTCGCGCACGGCGTCAAAGTCAGCCGCTTCAATACCATCGTCAGATTCGACAAGCCGCCGCAACTGAATCTCCGCAAGCAGCACGTTGGCCGCTGCATGGTCTGGATCAAGCTTCAGTGCCTGCCTGACAGCGGCCAGGGCCACACGATCCGAATAGGGGTTGGCAACCACGGTGATCTGCCCGGCGGAAAAGCCAAAGCCCCGCAGCACGTCGCCTCCCGGTGCGCTCCTGCGCACGCGCGTGAACTCTGCCGCTGCGTATTCGTACCAGACATCAGCGCTGTTCGGGTGGCGATCGGCGAGACGTTTCAGACGCTTTGCGGTACGCTCGATCCGAGTTCCGACCAGCCGCTCAATCCGAAGTTCGATAAGATCGATTTCGTCAGGACGCATTTCACGCGTCTCGATTTTCGCGGGCCGCTCGGGCAGCGCAATAGGACGAAGTGCTTGGGCAAGCTCCTCTTCATCCGCTGTGCGGAGCGCGTTGATGGCAAGACGCAAGGGCTCAAGACCGCCTAAGGCATCTCCCGCCTGTGCTGGCGGCAAGCCGCTGTTATAGGCATCGAAATATCTATGCAGTCGCGGCGTGTTTTCAGGGTTCATAAGCAGCACCCAGGCAAGTTGTTTTGCCATCAAGTAATACGTCAGCCGTGCAGCATGATGAGCCGGCAAACGTTCAAGGCTTAGCATCCCTTCAATGAAGCCGGGCGAAAGCTCGCCGCGTTTGTCAAACCGGGCATCGGGAGCGCCCAGCAAAAACTCGCCATCCTCACCGATTTGCACGGTCTTGAAGAATGCAGGCACGCCGTCCCGTACCCAGACCGAATTGGTGCGGTAAAAGCCGTTTGTCAGGAACAGCTGCGTTTGCGCGTAATGGAGGGCATAATACCGAACTTGCGGATCTTGCCCCGGACGGTATTGCGAATAGGAAAACGCCATCTCGGGCAAAGAACCGGCAAAGCCGCTGATATCGCCGCGCAATTTCTCCGAAATCTTGCCGGCACTTTGCTCAAGATAAATGTGGGCGCGGCGCCGGGGCACATTTTGCGGGGCCAGCGTTACTTCTAGAAGGCGGTGGAAATCCTCCATTCGTTGGACAAGGGCGCGCAGATCACTGTCTTCGAGCTTGGCGTATACGACATAATGCTCGCTTGATGCCTGGCGCCAGTCGGCTGCTTGCGCAGTCGCGTTGAAAGCGTAGCAAACGACAAGGAAGAAGAGCCACCGCATCGCATATAGAGATACCCGCTGCCATGCAGCGGAGCGAGCAAAAAATCGTTTCCTTCCAAAGGTAGAGCGCGATCAGCGCAGGGTTCTCGTCCGGATTTTACGGTCTCCGCTCGACCAAGCTAGAATGAGGATAGCGGACGTTCCGCTCTCACTCCCCCTTACGACATTGGAGCTCAATGCCCATTGCGTCCGCTTTTGGCGAGAAAGGCGCTTCGTGGCGATGACCGAAGCGGGGTCGCTTCCCGAACGGCAGCTTTTTTCCAAGGGCGCAGCTAAGCAGACGCTGCTTCGTGCCCTGTCCGCCACAGCTTGAACCCTAGCCGTCGCGGCGGCCGCCGGCCCGGATCGGCTCCCGCGACGGGCCTACTCCCCTTCCGGCGCCCATTGCGGGCGGACCGGGCCGAAACTGCTGAGCAATTGCACCTCGACGCCTTTGTCGCGCAGGATTGCTGCCGCCTGCTCGCTTGTTTCGGGATCACCGGTCAGCACCACGCTGCGGCCGAGCCGCTGGGCGGCCCATTCGACCAGCAGCAGCGCCTCGCGGCCTTGCGCGCTCGGACCCTCCTCGTCGAAAGCGATGGTCGCCGGAAGCGGCCCGACCGGGGGAATCAGCTCGATCGTCCATTCCGGCTCGGTCACGGCAATGCGTTGTTCCAGCGTGCGATAGGCCTCCAGACCGGCATCGCCCAGCCGCCGCGATCGCACCAGCGCGCGGCGGCGGTTGCGGTCGATCAGCACCTCGGTTTCGGGCACCCCGGCGGCCAGCGACAACCGGGTGGCGAGCGCCTGCAGCCGCGCGGTGGCTGCGGCCTGTTCGCGCGCGCGGCTGGCGGAAAGCTGCGCCCGCTGGGCCGCGCCCGCGCCGGTTTCGGTCTGGGTCTGGGTCAGCGTGACAGCCACCGGACGGCCCAGCCGGCTCCTCAACGCGCGGGTAATCTCGCCTTCCGCATCGGGGCGGATGACAGGCGTGAACATGATCGCGCTCACCTCCAGCGGGGCGGACGAAAAATCGATTTCCAGCGCGTCGATCTGCGCCGGCCGTTCGAACCGTTCGCGGATCGCATCGCTCACGATTCGCTGGGCGTTGGTCTCCCACGCGATCTGCTGGAGCGAGAAACCGAGCGGGATGGCAAGGCCGACGAACACGCTGAGCAAGGCAATGTTCTGGAAGATGGTGTTGCGCGCGCTCAGATTGGTGCGAAAGCCATAAAGCTTGGCCATGGCAAAAGCGGTCAGCGCGATTGTCAGCAGGTTGGTGACAAACAGCAGCAGCGAACCGGAAAACACCGTCCAGTTTACGGTCGCAAGACCAAAGCCGACCACCGCCAGCGGCGGCATCAAGGCGGTCGCGATCGCCACCCCGACGATCGTGCCTTCGCGTCCGCGGATCATCGCATAGGCGCCCGCGAGCGCCGAAAACAGCGCCACGAACAGGTCGAACAGGTTGGGCCTGGTGCGTGCGGCGATTTCGGACGTGATCGTCTGGATCGGCGACAGATAGACCAGTGCCGCGCACAGCAGCACCGCAAGCAGGCTGCCCATCAGCAGGGTATAGGCCGATTGCTTGACCCAGTCCCAGTCGCCGATCGCCAGCGCAAAGCCCAGCCCCATGATCGGCCCCATCAGCGGCGACAGCAGCATCGCCCCGATCACCACCGCAGGCGAACCCAGCAGCAGGCCGAGCACCGCGATCCCCCCGCTCATCGCGGTCATGAACAGATAACGCTCGGACAGCGCGCAATCCTCGCGCCGCCGCTCGATCACTTCGGCCTGATCGACCTTGCCGATCACCCGCTCGGCCCACCAGTCGCGCACGGATTCGATTGCGCTCACCAGCGAGGCGCGCTCCGCCAGGGCAGCGGCGGCCCGCCCCGCGCCTGCCGCCGGTGTCGGGGCATCCTGCGCATCCTTGCCCTTGACGACCGCGACATCCTCGGCGCCGATATCCGCGCCCGGTTGCGGCGATCCCCTGGTGCCTGCCTTGTCGTTCATCCGTTCGCCTTTGCACGCATTATCATGGCACCGCCACTAGCCCGCCGGACAGGCCTTTGCCAAGCGCGCAACCATTCTGACGCTCGACAATGGACGCGGACAGGCAATCCGGAGTAGCATGGCAGGCGGCCTTGAAAGACGTGTTTTAGATTACTAATACAGTCGGCAGGGGCCGGCGCTGCTGCGCGCAGGCACACGAGGGAGCACGAAACAGGCATGAGCACCGAAACCAGGACGGCGACCGCAACCGCGCCAATGACTTCCGGCGATTTCTCGCTCACCCCGCCCGATCCGGTGCCCGAGGTCACGCCTGCGCAGGCCGCAGGGCTGGTGCCGGTCACCGACGAACAGAAGAGCAAGCTCGATACCAAGGTCGATGCCTTCGTCTCCGATCTCGTTTCGGCCGACGCCAATTCGCCCGAATTCGGCGAGAAAGTCGATCAGATCACCCGCATGGGGCAGGAACAGATCCGCGCTGCCGCGGCGATGTCGAACCGCTTTCTGGATCGACCGGTGCGGGCGATGGACGGCGATGGCACGGTGGGCAAGGATCTGGCCGAACTGCGCCGCACGGTCGAGGATCTCGATCCGGGCCGCAAGGGCAAGCTGTCCGGCCCGCGCAAGATCCTCGGCATCATCCCGTTCGGCAACAAGCTGAAGAACTATTTCGACAGCTATACCTCCGCGCAGGGCCATATCGCATCGATCCTGCAGCGGCTGGAAAGCGGCAAGAAGGAACTCCACCTCGATAATGCCGCGATCGATACCGAGCGGCAGAAGCTGTGGGCGGCGATGGGCGAGCTGGAACAGATGATCCACATCGCCAAGACATTGGATGCGCGGCTGGAGGCCAAGGCGCTCGAACTCGACAGCAGCGACCCGGCCAAGGCCAAAGCCTTGCGCGAATCCGCGCTGTTCTATGTCCGCCAGCGCACGCAGGATCTGCTCACCCAGATGGCGGTGAGCGTGCAGGGCTATCTGGCGCTCGATCTGGTCAAGAAGAACAATGTCGAACTGGTCAAGGGCGTCGACCGCGCCAGCACCACCACCGTCGGCGCGCTGCGCACCGCGGTCACCGTGGCGCAGGCGATGACCAACCAGCGGCTGGTGCTGGGCCAGATCACGGCGCTCAACCAGACCACCAGCGACATCATCGATTCGACCAGCACGCTCCTTCGGGAACAGACCGCGCAGATCCACGAGCAGGCGGCGTCCTCCACCATCCCGCTCGAAACGCTGCAACGCGCCTTCCAGAACATCTATGACACGATGGACGAGGTCGACAGCTTCAAGATCCGCGCGCTCGATTCGATGAAGCAGACGGTCACCACCCTGTCGGCCGAGGTCGAGAAGTCGAAGGGCTATATCGCCAGGGCCGAAGGACAGGCGCAGGCGCAGGCCAAGGTCGCCGCGAGCGAACCGTCGTTGCTGGCGCTGGACAAGTGATGGGGGATCGCTGATGCCCGATACGACCCGCGAATCCGACCGCATATTGCGTGAGGCAAAAACCAGCCTCGCGGTGCAGCGCGATGGCGGCACCCACCGGCCCGGCAAGAGCATCGGACGCGGGTCGGCGGACCTCAAGCGCAAGAACCTCGTCAAGCGCGTCAAGGGGCTGGGGGTGACGCTGCTCGCCATCATCGCGGCGGTGATCACGGCAGGCATCGTGATCGGCGGGATCGGCTTTGCCGGGGTGATGCTGGCACTGGCGGCGGTGGTGGCGGCAGTGCTGTTCTTCGCCTTCATCCCCAAACCCAAGGTGCCGCAGCGCGCCGAGCTGACGCAGGGCAACCCCGGCCAGATGGTCGCGCGCACAGAATTGTGGCTCGAAGCCCAGCGGCCCGCCCTGCCCCCGCCCGCGCAGGGGATCGTCGATCAGTTGGGCGTGCAGCTCGATGCGCTGGGGCTGCAGCTGCAGGGGATCGACACCGCGCATCCGGCGATGGCCGAAGTGCGCGAGCTGGTGGGCGAATATATCCCCGAAACCATCGACAATTACCGCAAGATTCCGGCCCAGCTGCGCAAGGAAGCCCACGCGGGCAAGACCGCCGACGAACGCCTGACGGAAAGCCTCTCGAAGCTCTCGGGCGAGGTCGACCGGGTCACCCGCCGGCTGGCCGAAGGCGCGCTCGATGATCTGGCGATCAAGAGCCGCTATCTCGAATACCGCTATGGCGGCGCCGAGGCGTTGGAGGATATGCGCGGCGCGGCGCCCGACACCGGCGTGCCGCTGCCCGATCTTGCAGCCACGCCCAAGACCGGGCAGGGGCGATAGGCGATGCGCGTCACCCTGCCCCACGATCTCCCCCGTGACGAAGTGCGCCGCCGGATGCGCGCCCATTCCGACGAGATCGCCGGGTTCTTCCCCCCCGGTCTCGCCAAGGTGACAACCGCATGGCCGAGCGATGACCGTATGGACATCACCGCCGAAGTGCTTGGCTACGCCATCCCCGGCGGGGTCGATGTGCGCGATGGCGAGGTGGTGATCACGATGGACCTGCCGATGATCCTCGGCCTGATGCGCGGCCCGCTCGAACACGCCGTGAAGAAGGAAGGCCAGCGCCTGCTCGCCCCCTGATCCGCTGGCGGCATCTACCCTGCCCGCACCAGTAACGTCACATCGGCACGGCTGAAATCGAGGCTCTCGAGGCTTGCCGCATAAAGGCATTCCCCCGCTCCGGCGCGTGCCACGCCGTCGTGTGACCGGACCTCTCCTGTCAGCGGCAGCGCCAGCAGCGCGCCGGCAAAAGCGGCACGGGTCGCCGCATCGGGCACGGCTTCGACCCGGTCGAACCGGAAATACGGCCCGTCGACCAGCACCTGACCGCGTGCCGCCACGCTGCCGCGATATTGCGCCGCGTAGGGTTCGCCCCGCGCCACCGCCATGGCGCGGTTCAGATGCAGTTCGCGCGAGCGGCCATAATCATACAGGCGGAAGGTGGTATCGCTGTTCTGCTGCACCTCGACCAGCGAAAGGCCCGGGCCGATCGCGTGGACGGTGCCTGCGGGCAGATAGAACAGATCGCCCGCGCGCGCCGGATGCCAGGCCAGCAGCCGTTCGATCGTCCCGTCCAGCGCGGCAGCTTCGATCTCGGCAGCGCCAACCTCGCTTTCGAATCCGATCGCCAGCCGCGCGTCGGGCTCGGCATCCAGCACCAGCCAGCATTCCTCCTTGCCCGCTTCGCCCGGCAGGGCCTGGGCATCGGACGGATGCACCTGCACCGAAAGCTTTTCCGAGGTGAACAGGTATTTGACCAGCACCTGCGGCAGTTCGGGCGGCGGTTCGAACCAGATTTCGCCGATCCGCTCGCCTTCGGGCGCGGCAAAGGGCGCGGGCAGGCGGTCGCGGCCCCAGACCTTGGCAACCATGCGCGTGGGGAGCTGGCGTGCGCTCACGTTCCCGTCCTTACTGGTTCACCGCGCCGGGCAGCTTGCCCACACGCTGCGCGCCATCGCGGGTGGTGACCAGCACTTCGCCGCCGGAGACGATGATGCAGACATCCTCCAGCCCGACCGCCGAAACGCGCGGCCCGTCGGTGAGCGCGAACACGCCCTTGCAGTGATCGAGATCAACGGGTCCGCCGCGCGTAACATTGCCCTCGGCATCAGCCGAACCGTCCAATGCATCGGCCAGCGCGGCCCAGTTGCCGATGTCGGACCAACCCATTTCCACCGGTACCATGGCCGCGCGGGCGGTGTTTTCCATCACCGCATAATCGATCGAATCCCCGTCAATCGCGGCAAAGGGCGCAGCGGCGGGATGGAAACATGCGCCTTCGGTGCCACCCTCGGCCACCGCCTGCTGCACAAGCCCCGCCATCTCGGACCGGTGCGCGGCGAGTTCATCGAGCAGATGCCCGGCGCGGAAGGCGAAGATCCCGCCGTTCCAGCAGAACTTGCCGCTGGCGAGATAGCCTTGCGCGGTTGCCAGATCGGGCTTCTCGACAAAGCGGCGAATGGCATAGCCCCCCGCCAGCGGCTCGCCGCGTTCGAGATAGCCATAGCCGGTCTCGGCCCGGTCCGGCGCGATGCCGAAAGCGACGAGGTAATCTTCCCGCGCAAGGGCTGCGGCAGCGAGCGCGGCGGCACGGAAGGCGGCGCTGTCGGCAATGTGGTGGTCGCTGGGGCAAACCAGCATCACCGCGTCTTCGGGCAGCAAGGCGGCGGCCAGCGCAATCGCAGGCGCGGTATTGCGCGCGCAAGGCTCCACCACCAGCCGCGCGCCGGGCCAATTGCCCAACTGCGCCATGATCAAATCGCCATGCGCCGCGCCCGCCACCACCATAGGCGCGGCAAAGCGATCATCGCCTGCCACCCTGCCAAGCGCTTGCTCGAACAGGGTCTTTTCTGCGATCAGCGGCAGGAACGGCTTGGGCACGGCCTTGCGGCTGAGCGGCCAGAGCCGGGTGCCGCTGCCGCCGCACAGAATGACCGGGTGGATGGTTGTCACTTGGAAAATCCTCGTTTTTCTTGGCTATATCAGACCACTGGGCGGAAACGAGTCTGCGCGGCTACTTATTCGACGGGATCGAACGGCACAGCATGCGTCAGAACCATCGCTGCCGCCAATAGAATGGGGCGGCAACAGGGTTGCCCTTGCTATCCACTGCCGGACGAAAGCCGAGCCGCGTCTCGACCAGATTGCAGGTGAGACGGTCGGCCTCGGGATCGGGACTGGGGCGGTAGATGCTGCAATCGCGCGCGCGGCCATCCGTGCCGACGATAACGCGCACGATTACCTCGGTGCCGCGCCGGGTATTGCGCCCGCCTTCGGGAACAGGAAAATCGCGGGCATTGTCGATCCTGCCCGAGATATGCACCGGCTTGGTCACCGCCACGCCGCCGCGTCCGCTTCCACGGTTCCCGCTGCCGGTGCCGGGCCCGCTGCCTGCCGCGCCGGTACCTTCGCCCGCCCTCGCCGCGCCCGACCGATCCGCTGTCCCGGTCGAGGATGCGCGCGGGCGCGCCGCGTCTTCCTTGAGTTCGATCGGCGCAGAAGGCCGCGTCACCGGCTGGGCCACGGCCTCGCGTCCCGGATCGCCCTGCGCGCCTTCGTCAGGCTCGGGCCGGTTTTCGGGCGGCGGCGGCTCGGGCGGGGTGGTGACGGTGAATGCCGAAACCACCTCGCGCTCTACCGAAGCGGTGAAATCCGGCGCCAGCGCGCGCGCCAGCCCGTAAAGCGCGGCAACGTGGAGCAGCACGATCCCTGCCAGCAAGGGCAGGCTGAGCTTACGCCGTTTGCGGGGATAGCCTCGGGGGACTGTCATGCCTGCCGCCTGTCAATCGCGATTACCTCCATTTCGGGCGAGGTTCCGCCGGAAACCTGCCGCTTCTTCCTATAGCAGATGCATGGTTTTTGGCGATGGAGCGCAAGGATCGAGCGCGCGTTACACCATGACGCAGGCGGCGGGCCGCAAGACCCGGACGTCTGGAGCGATCCCGCTGATGCGGTCGGGGTCGATGAAGATGTGCGCCCGCGGCACCTTGATCCTGCCGATAGGCAGCGCGCAGCCCCAACGGGCAGCGGGCCGGCGCGTCTGTTGCGCCGCCTGATGGCAGTGCCCGCAGGATCGCACATCGCCGGAGCCGCGATCGATCGCCGCACGGTGATCGGCGCGCTGCTGGGAGCGACGGGCTTTCTTGCACTGGCCTGCCTCAGCCTGCTGCTGGCCCGCGCCGGTGACACCGTCACCCCGGTATGGCTGCCCAATGCCTGCGCCGTGGTGTTCCTGTTGCGCGCGCGGCTTGCGAATGAATGGCTGTTCCTTGGCCTTGCGTTCTTTGCCAGCCTTGCAGCCAACGGGGTTGGCCAGCTGCCATGGCAGATCGCGCTGGTGTTCTCATTTGCCAATATCCTCGAGATCGCGGTCGCGCTCTCGCTCAGCCGGCGGGGGGGAAGCGAAGCCGGTGACATGACCCGATTGTCGGATCTGGCGCGTTTCGTGTGGGCCGGGGGGCTGGCCGGCCCGCTGTTTTCGGCCCTGCTGGTCGCGCCGGTGATGGGCGATGATCTTGCCACCATCCGCGAAGCCACGGCCACCTGGTTCCTGACCGACAGCATGGCGATGGTGCTGATCGTACCCGCCGGGCTGCTGCTGGTCGACCGGCTGCGTGGCCAGCTGCATCGCGCGCCCGCGCGCGGGCTGGAAAGTACGGCATTGCTGCTGGGCGGGATGAGCTGCGCCTTTCTGGTATTCGCGCAGGCGCGCTACCCGCTGATTTTCCTGATCCAGCCGATCACCCTGCTCCACGCCTTCCGGCTCGGCAGCCTCGGGACGGCGATGCATGTCACCGGCGTGGCGCTGGTTGCCGGGATCATGACCTGGGCGGGTTCCGGCCCGATCGCGGCCGCTGCGGTCGGCGGGATGACCCAACTGCACCTGCTGCAGGCCTTCATCGCCGCCAATTTCCTGACCGGGCTGCCCGTGGCCGCGATCCTTGCCGGGCGCGACCGGATGATGGGGCAACTCGAAGCCGGCAAACAGCAGGTCGATCTGCTGGCGGACAATATTACCGATGCGGTGCTGCGCTATGATCTGCGCGGCGTGTGCACCTATGCCTCGCCCTCGGTGCGCGAGGTGATGGGGGTTTCGCCCGACATCTTCATCGGCAAACCCATGACCGCGCGCCTGCATCCTGACGCCCACGACCGGGCCGTGCTGGCACTGGGCCGGCTGCTTGACGGTACGTCGGACAAGGAGCGCGTGACCTATCGCCGCTTTCGCGACAATCCCGATGGCACCCCGGTCTTTCTCGAAGCCGACTGCGCGATCATCCGCAATCCCGAAACGGGGCTGCGCGAAGGCGTGGTGGTGGCCGCGCGCGATGTGACCGAACGGGTCGAACTGGAACTGCTGCTTACCCGTGCGCGGCGCAAGGCCGAAAACGCGGCACGGGCCAAGTCGGAATTCCTCGCCAATATGAGCCACGAGATCCGCACGCCGATGAACGGGGTGCTGGGCTTTGCCGAGCTGATGCTGCAGGGCGATCTGGATGACGAACAGCGGCGCTATGCCGACATGATCGTGCAGTCTGGTCGCTCGATGATGATGCTGCTCAATGACGTGCTCGATCTCAGCAAGATCGAAAGCGGGCAGTTCACCATCGATCTTGCGCCGGTCGATCTGCACGCGACCCTTGCCGAATGCGCCGCCCTGCACCGCCTCACCGCCGAGAAAAAGGGCCTGACGCTTACATTTGCCTGCGATTGCGGGGATGCGCCCGAATGCCGCCATGCCGAGGAGCACCGCCCATGGCTGCTGACCGACGGATTGCGGCTGCGCCAGATCGTGCTCAACCTGCTCGGAAATGCGGTCAAGTTCACCGAGGCGGGCGCAATCCGTCTGACTTACCGGATCAACGAAAGCGAATTGCGCGTCAGCATTGCCGATACCGGGATCGGAATCAGCACCGCCCGGCTGGAAACGATCTTCCACCCCTTCACGCAGGGCGAAGGCGATGTCGCGCGGCGGTTCGGCGGCACGGGGCTTGGCCTGTCGATCAGCCGGCAGCTGGCCGATCTGCTCGGCGGGCGGATCGAGGTCGAAAGCGAGCCCGGCGCGGGGTCACGCTTTTCGCTGGTGCTGCCCGCGCGGCTGGCCCCGCCCGAACGCCCGCCGCAAGCGGCCGCGCCGGTCGAACCTGCCGACCTGCCCAAGGCCTCGCGCATCCTGCTGGCCGAGGATCACGATATCAACCGGATGCTGGTCAGCGAAATGCTCGAACGCTGCGGGCAGGAGGTTGCGCTGGCGCATGACGGGAACGAGGCGATCGCGATGGTGATCGACAGCATCATGCGCGGCCGGCCGTTCGATCTGGTGTTGATGGACGTGCAGATGCCGGGCTGCGATGGCTATGCCGCGACCCGTGCGATCCGCGCCGAGGGCATCGGACCGAATCTGCTGCCGGTGGTCGCGCTGACCGCCAATGCCTTTCCCGAGGATATCGCCGCCGCCCGCGCTGCGGGCATGCAGGCCCATCTCGCCAAGCCGGTGGTGTTCGCCGATCTCGCCCGCGCGCTGCAACGCTGGCTGCCGACCCGCATTGTCGAAACGCCCGAGGGCGACGGGCCGCTGCCTGACCTCTACGGCCCGGCGCCCGCCCGCCCGCCCGCCACCATGTCGCCCCGGCTGGTCGCGCGCTGGCAGGCGCGGCGGTTCGAGGCGGTCGAGGCGGTGCGCGCCGCGCTTGCCGACGGCACGCTGGCCGCGTCATCCGGCGCGGATGAGGCTTGCGAGCGGATCATGCGGCTGGCGCACAAGCTTTCAGGCAGCGCCGCGATGTTCGGCGAGGCCGCGCTGGGCGAAAGCGCGGCGGCGCTGGAGCGGGCGCTGGCGGCCCGGCAGGCGCCCGATATCCGCGAGGCGCTGGCGCGTGAATTGCTGGAACAGGCCGATGCCGCCGCCGAAGCGCAGAGCCACAAGGCTGACCGCGCGGCGGGCTGACGCACGCACCCCTTCCCCCAAACGCAAACGGCCCAAATGCAAACGGCCCAAATGCAAACGGCGGAGCCCGAAGGCCCCGCCGCTGCTGTTTCCTGTCAGGCAGGCGACGAATTAGAATTCGTAGCGCACACCGACCTGGATCCGCCATGCCGACGGCCCCGGAGCGATGAAGTTCTGATCGTCCGGCGCAAAGCCGCCAATCGCATAGCGACCCTCGCTATCGACGCCGCCGACGACCAGACGATCATCGGGATTGGCGCTGTCCGGATCATCGATATTGATCCCGGCGTCGACCAGATCGACGAACTCCGGCCGGCTCCGCAACACGTTCCAGTCATTGTCGAGCAGGTTGAGGAAGTTCTGGAAGTCCGCGAACAAGGTCACGCGATCCTGCGTGATGCCGGTGAGCTTGCCGATGAACGGGAGTTCCTGGCTGAAACGCAGGTCGACATCGAAATGCCAGTCCTGGTTACAGGTGTTGCGCTGGATCGACGCGCCCGGCGTGAAGTCGCAACCACTGTCTGCGACATACTGGGTGAGCGAGTTGACCGCATTGGTCTGTGCAGCCTGCAACGCGGCCAACTGGGTATCCGAAAAACCGCCGCCTGCGAAATTGGTCAGGTTCGGGTCGTTCGGACCGGTCGGCACGTAGAGCAGCGCGTTGTCCGAACCCGATGAGGAGTCGTTGAACACCCCGCCGCCATCGAAGGTCAGGCTGTAGGGCAGACCCGAACGCGCCCGGAAGAACACGCCGATATTGGTGTCATAGCCATCGACGAACTCTTCCCGCAGGTTGAACGTGGCGGTGATGTTGTGCCGGGTCTCGAAGTTCGAGGTCGACACCGCCGGGTTCTGCCGGTCGAAAGCGGCCGTCACGTCGTAGGACGACGTCGCGGTCGACGAGCCGTTGTTGCGATTGTTGTTCGAGTCGGTGAACGAGTAACCCAGGTTCACGTTGAACGAACCGGCATCGGTGAACAGGCCGCCCTGGAACCGCTTCGACAGGATGATCGTGGCAACGTGGCTTTCATAGCTCGGCCCGTTGGTCAGCTGGATTTCATCGTCACGGCCGATGCGGTTGAAGCACGGCGCGGTGACGCCCTGCCACACCGGCGGCGTGCCGCCCGAATAGTCGAGGGTGGCGTTGCAGCCCACCGCATCGGGATCGGTCGGATCGATTGCCGCGTAGATCGGGCGCCCGTCAACCGTGAAGCCGCCCAGCCCGCGGGTGATGTTGGGGCTCTGCGCCAGATCGACGAAGTTCAGCGTGTCGTTGAACCGCGAGTAGATGTAATCGAGGTTCAGGTTCCAGTTGCTGAAGAAGCCCGATTCAGTGCCGAAGGTGGTCTTGAACCCGATATTCGCACGCACCACGGTCGGGACGTCGAATTCGGGATCGGTCGACTGGGTGTCGGCCAGACCGGCAGCAGCCTGGGCCGAACCGGCGGCTGCGGCACAGGCGGGGAAGCCCGAGAAGCTGCCTCCGGCAAGGACATCGACTTGGCCCGTATCCGGATCGATGGGCAATTGACCGTCGCAAAGAGCGCTGAAGGTATTGCCGGTGCCAGTCGAGAAGCCGTTATTCGAGAAGGCGTTGGAGAAATACACCACCGGATCGCCGCCCGAGAAGACCCCGACGCCGCCGGTCAGGCGCGAATTCGAGAAGAAGCCGTCATTGTCGAATTCGTAGGTCGCCGAAACACGAGGCAGCAGCTGGGTGTCGAGGCGGCTGAACGGCGTCGCATTGGAGAAGCCGTAGCGGTTGAGGAAGGTCGGGTTGGCGCGCGGCGCGTCACCATCGAAGATCTGGACGCGCATACCGGCAAGGATCGACAGCTGATCGGTCGCCTGCCAATCGTCCTGGGCATAGAACGAATAGATCTGGCGGCTGAACAGCGCGGCCGCTTCGTTGATGTCGCCCGACGGCGCGGCGCTTATCGTGCCGCCGCCGAGATTGCCGGCAGCCAGTTCGTCAGCCAAGTCGCCGAACACGCTCGAGAAGCTGCCGTCGGCAAGCAGACCGTTGCGGAAATCGTCGAGGTCACGGAAGAACAGCGTGCCGGTCGCGTTGATGGCGAACAGGTTGAAGACTTCCAGATCGTTGATTTCAGCGCCCATTTTGAAGAAGTGGCCGCCGCCCGCATCGATGTTCATCTGGAAGCGGGCCTGATCGATCTTGGTGTCGAGCTGGTTGGCCGAACGGAAGATGCCCGGACCGGTAGTCAGCAGGCCGTTCTGGGTGGTCAGCCCGGCAACGGGCTCAACGCCCACGGCCAGACGCACGATCGGGTTGTCCGACTGGGCTTCGCCGCCGCCGACCGGACCCTGCACGTCGCCCACTTCGGCGCGGCTGAGACGCAGCTCGGTCGAGATCGTGTCGTTCCATTCCGAATAGAGACGAACCGAGTAGTAATCCGAGATCGTGCCTTCGTCCTCGAACGAGTTGAGACCCGTCAGGTTCTGGCCGCCGGTGTCGGATTCGACATTGGTTTCCTCGAGCCGCTGGTAGGTGGCTTCGAGACGGTGGCCTTCGGCGATCACGGCGTCGAGACGGCCGAAGTAACGCACCGAAGCCTCGGGCAGCTGGAGCGGGTAGCCGCCGGTGTCGACGCCATAAACGTCGTTGGCGATCTGCGAGAATTCGTCGAACTGGTCCTGCGTGACGAAGTTGGCTTCGTTGACGAAGCCGCCGCCGGCGGGGCCGAATTCGTTGCCGTCGCCCAGATCGGTTTCTTCATAACCGAAGCTGAAGAACAGGCGATCCTTGATGATCGGGCCGGACAGGGTGGCGCCCCAGCGCTTTTCCTGGCTGCCGGTGTCGAGATCGCCGACCATCCCGCCATCGAAATAGGTGATGAAGGCCGAACCGCTGAAGGTGTTGCCGCCGCCCTTGGTGACGACGTTCACGAGACAGCCGGTGAAGTCCGAATATTCGACATCGAACGGCGCGAATTCGACCGAGACCTGATCGACCACGTCGAACGGCAGCGGCAGCGCGTTACGCGCGGCAAACGGCGTGCCGTTGAGGCCGAACACGTCGGCCTGCACGATACCGTCGACGGTGAAGGTGTTCGAACGGTCGTTCCCGCCGAGGCACGAGATGCGGTCCACGTCGTTCTGGTTGTCGAGCGCAACGCGCGGGTCGATGCGGATGATGTCGCGGATGTCGCGGGTGATTGACGGGAAGGCTTCCAGCTCTTCGCGGCCGAAGGCGGTGCCCGGACCGACCGCAACCTGGCTCACCCGGGCGCGGGCGCCGGTGACGATGATGGCGCTATCGGTGCCACCGGCCGCAGTCGAAGCGAGCGCAAAGTTGAATGCGGTGCGGCCGCCGATGTTGGTGGCGATGTTTTCAACCGTCTGGCCTTCGTAACCGGCAGCGGTCACGGTGATGTTGTATTCACCCGGCTGCAACGACCCGATGCGGAAGCCGCCGTCGGCACTGGTGGTGGTGGTGCGGGTGCTGTTGTTGGCAGTGTTGGTCACGGTCACGACCGCGCCCGAAATGGCATTGCCGTTCTCGTCGGTGATCTGGCCTTCGACGCCCGAGGTGATCTGCTGGGCAGCAGCCGGAGTGGCGATGGTGGCGGCAGCCGACAGGCTGACAACGCTCGCTGCGAGAAGATACTTAAGCTTCATTGATACGCCCCTGATTGAGGTGGAGAGGTGGGTTGCTGCGCCGCCCTAGGCGCGGTCGGCTGCGGAAAAGCGACTGTTCTGTGACGGTTTGATGAAACACGCCGAAAGCCCTCCGCTCGGGGCTTGCGGCGTTCTTCGCAAGTGCGAAAGAAAAGGGCGGAATCCTGCGGCTCTCAGCGCGAGTGTTGCATCAGCGCAACGGACACAGTCTTTTGAGAATTGGAGCGATTGCGGCCTTGGCCGGTCTCAGGCGAGGTTGATCTCGCGCAGGCGCTGCATCAGAAAATCATGCGCGGTGATCGGTTCGGGCGGGGGATTCGCGGCATCGGCGTCGATACATTCGGGCAGGGGCTCGATCAGGAAATCGGGCCGGAAATGCAGGAAGAACGGCATCGAATAGCGTGACCGCCGCGCCGCATCGCCGCGCGGGTTGACCACCCGGTGCGTGGTCGAGCGCAGCCGCCCGTTGGTCTGACGTTCGAGCATGTCGCCGACATTGATCACCAGCGCGCCTGCCACTGCCGGAACGGGCAGCCATTCGCCTTGCCGCGTCAGCAGTTCGAGCCCCGCTTCTTCCGCCCCCAGCAGCAGGGTGATGGTGTTGATGTCGCCATGCGCCGCGGCGCGAATCGCACCTTCAGGTGCGTCCTCGCCCAGCGGCGGGTAATGCAGCAGCCGCATCACCGAGTTGCCGTCTTCCACGCTCGCCGCGAAGAAGGTGCGCGGACGGCCTAGGTGCAGTGCGATTGCTTCGAGCACGCGGGCGCCTGCGGATTCGAAGGCGGCAAACAGCGCGCTCATCGTTTCGCGGAAGCCTTCGATCTCGTCGGGCCAGATGTTCGGCGCCATGAATTCGGCCAGCGGGTGGCCGGACGGCAGGCTGCGGCCGACGTGCCAGAATTCCTTCAGGTCGAACACCTCGGCATCCTTGGCCTTTTCGGTGCCGAAGGGCGTATAGCCGCGCGCGCCGCCGCCGCCTTCGATCCTGTAGGCGCGCTTGACGCTGTCGGGCAGCGCGAAGAACGCCTTGGAAACTGCCTCGGCCTCGTCGATCAGTTCCTGCGGAATGCCGTGATCGCGCACCACGGCAAAGCCGTATTCGGCAAAACTGCGGCCCAGTTCATCGGCAATGGTTTCGAGCGGCTGGGCGAGCGAGACGCTCGCAATATCCGGGGCAATGTCGTTCATGCGCGCCCTTTACACCCGCGCCTGCACGGCTGCCAAGCCTTTCAGAACGGCAGGAACAGGCTCGCCAGCGCCGCGCTCATCAGGTTGGCGAGGCTGCCGGCAGCGAGCGCCTTCAGCCCCAGCCGCGCGATCACCGGGCGCTGGTTGGGGGCCAGCCCGCCGGTCACCGCCATCTGGATCGCGATCGAGGAGAAATTGGCAAACCCGCACAGCGCAAAGGTGATGATCGCGCGGCTGCGTGTCGTCAGCTCGTTGCCCTGCATCGCGCCAAGATCGATGAAGGCGACGAATTCGTTGAGGACGATCTTGGTGCCGAACAATCCGCCCGCGATCCGCGCCTGTTCCCAATCGGCGATCCCGATCAGGAACATCACCGGCGCGAAGAGGTAGCCGAGCAGTTTCTGGAAACTGAGGGTTTCGAACCAGACGGCGCTTTCCGGCCCCATCGGCGCACCCACCCCGGCGGCGAGCGCCACGATCCCCGATCCGATCCCGCCCAGCATGCCATTGGCCAACGCCACCAGCGCGACGAACACCATCACCATCGCGCCGACGGCAACCGCCAGCTTGACCCCCGTCTGGGTGCCCTGGGCGGCGGCCTCGATGATATTGGCGGGGCGGTGGCCTTCCTCGAAAGTTTCGGCGGCGGTCACTTCATCGGCCTTGCCGCTTTCGACCATCGCGGCCGGCCCGCCCGCGCTGATGCGCGACTGGGGCAGTTCGACTTCCTGACCGTTCTCGTCATACATCACCACCCGCGTTGCCTCGGCCAGCGCATTGCTTCGCCCGCGCGCACGGGCGACAGCGGCGGCAGCGATGCCATCGTCCCGGCCCGGCACATAGGGCGCATCGTCGGGCATGATGATCTTCGCCATCAGGATCCCGCCCGGCGCCGACATGAAGGCCGCGGCCAGCAGGAACGACACGGCATCCTCGCCGATAAAACTGGCATAGGCGGCGAGAATCGTCCCCGCCACGCCGGCCATGCCGACCGCCATCAGGGTGAACAATCGCGCAGGCGGAAGCGCGGCAAGATAGGGGCGCACCACCAGCGGGCTTTCCGACTGGCCGACGAAGATATTGGCCGCCGCCCCCAGCGCCTCGACCTTGCTGATGCCGGTAACCCAGCCGATCGCGCCGCCGACCCAGCGCACCAGCCGTTGCATGATGCCGAGATGATAGAGGATCGAGACGATCGCGGCGAAGAACACGATCACCGGCAATGCGGCGATCACAAAGGTGTTGGCGAAAGGATTGGTTTCCATCGGTCCGAAGACGGACGTGATCCCGACCTTGGAGAAATCGAGCAGCGCGATCACCCCGCTCGACAGCCCGCCGATCACCGCCACCCCGATATCGGTGCGCAGCACGATCAGCGCGGTGAAGGCCTGCAAGCCGAACGCCGCACCGACCACCCGCAGGTTGATCCTGCGCCTGGCGCTGGACAGCGAAAAGGCGATGGCCAGAATGGCCGCGACCCCTGCAAGGCTCAGCAGGATGGACGTGATACTCTCGTTCACGGCAGCAACGATGCCCCTTGTTTGTCCGGAACTGACCCGATCCCGGCTGCCGGCAGGCAGGACGCCGCTCGCAACCGCGGCGGGCGTGGCAGTTTGCGGGGCCAGTTGCAAGCGGGGATGATGGCGCGATCACGACCGGCCGGTGACAGGACGACGCAGGCGGCTTTTCTTTTGTCCGCACGCTGGCTACCCCGACCATGATGAAAAACACCGCGAACGAGGCGCCGCACCCCGCCCCTGCGCCGACACCGGCCCCGTCGCCCGCGCCGATGCCCGCGCCGACGCCTGCTTTGCCGCCCGCGATGCCTCTGGGCCTGTTCGTGTTCACATTGCTCTATGGCGGAATGACAGTGCTGGCAGGCGTGCTGGCGTTCAAGCAGGTGCAATTGTGGCCCACCCGGCTGGCGGTCGAGAGCGGGATTTTTGCCTTCCTGCTGCTGGTGGTGATTTCCAGCACGATTGCCCAGCTTTACGGTCGGGCGCTGGCGCAACGGATCGTGTGGTGGGGGTTTCTGCCGCTGGGCCTGTCGGCGCTGCTGATGCAATTGGTGCTGGCTCTTCCCGCTTCCACGGAGATGGTCGCCTTCCGGCCCGATGATCTGGCTGCCTTCGAACAGGTCCACCGTTCCACCTGGCGGGTGTGGCTGGCAGGTCCCGCGGCCTACATCACCTCGCTGCTGCTCAATATCTGGATCTTCGACCGGCTGCGCGGATCGGGCGCGGAGACCACGATCGGGCTGATGGCGCGCGGCGCGATCGCTTCGGCCCTGTCGCAGGCGGTGGATTCGGTGATCTTCGTCACGCTCGCCTTCTATGGTGAATTCGACATCGCCGATCTGATGATCGGTCAGGTGCTGGCCAAGGTGGCGCTCAGTCTGGTCCTGGTGCCGTTCCTGATCACTTTCGGGGTGCGCACCGCGCGCGCGCTCGATACGCGTGGTGCCAACACCGGCGATTGAACCCGGCCGGATTTCCGCTATTGTCCGGCAGGGTTTTTGAGGAGGGAGCGTTCATGAAATTCGCTATCGTTGCATTGGCAACCACGGCAATCGCGCTGGCAGGATGCGTGGATGACACGGTCGGTGGGCCGGGGGCCAGCACCTATTATGATTGCGGCAACGGCACCCGGCTCAAGGTCGACGCGATCCCGGACGATATGATCCAGGTGCAGATGAACAACGACGAACCGGTCCGGATCCCGGCGGTGGCAGCCGCCTCGGGCGCCAAGTACACGAACGCGCGGCACACCTTCTGGTCAAAGGGCGATGAGGCGACCTGGATCGTGGGCCGCATGGCCCCGATGACCTGCAAACAGGTGACGATGCCGCGGGTCATGTAAGGCAACGCCGATCGGTCCCCGCGAACGCAGGCGGACGGCTGCACCACAACCGCAAACGGCCGCCCTTCGCTCGCAGCGCGACCTTCAGATCGCCCAACCGAAGATTGCCCGCACCGGAACGACTGCGGGAAGCAGAAATGGTGAACCCGGCAGAAATCGAACCTGTCATGCGCTGATTTGAAGAACATGCCGATGCACGCGGCATGATCCACCTGTCACAAAATGCCCTTCGGTCACGCCAGCAGACCTTTCGGTTACACCTGCAGGAAAGTGTGGCCGCAGTCATGACACGGGCCAAGACCCCGGTCATCGCCCGCACCTGCTGACGTCGACCAATCCGGGACTGCCAGCGGCGCTTGCCGCAATCGCTTTTCAGGCACGAACACATGGCGGGGATCAACCTCGTCTTGGCAAGTGCATTTGCGGCCCTGCAAATGCCATTTGCAAGCCCGGTTGAATTCCATGGCCAAATGCCTTGACCCGACTCGATTCTTCGTAGTTATTGAATTTGGTGTATTTCGGGGGGCCGACTAACGTGAAAATCGCGGCGCAATGCCTGTTTTTGCTCTTGGTCGGGACATTGTTCGCTTGCACGGCCCAAGCACAGAACGCCGGTTCTTCGATGATGCGCCCTCTCGGTGCGCAGCCGGAAGATTGCCTCGAATATCTGGATGCCAAATCCAGCGGCGCCTATGACTGGACCGATCTTGTATGGGTCGAACACTGCGACCGGATCAAACGGCTGCAGCGGATCAGTGCCGAACTGCCGGTAAATCAGCAGCCGCAATTCTATGACGGCACAGTCCTGGCGCGCGATCTGCCCGGCTCCATCAATATTGATGTCCCGATCTTGCGGGTGGTCTTCCCCGACAGAAGCTTTTTCGACACCAACCAGAGCAGCGTCAAGGCAAGCGCGATCGTGGTTGCCCGAATCATCGCGGAAAGCCTCGGCAAAGAGCCTCCCGATGTTGTCATGTTCGTCGCCGGACATGCAGATGCACGCGCAAGCCGTCGTTACAATCAGGTCCTTTCGATAGACCGGGCGAACGCCCTTGCCGAGGTGGTGCTCGGGCTTGGCACCGGGGATGCTTCGGTATGGCGCGTGGGCTTCGGGGAAGACTTGCCGCTCGTCGCCGGCGCGAGCGAGGAAGCCTATGATCGCAACCGGCGAATTGAATTTCTCTTTTCCGCAAGGCCGGAGGCTTTGGCTGTCTGGATGAGCCGCGCGCAGACCAGCGAACTTTGCCAGGGTCGCACACGCCGGGAAATTGATGCGTGCAAGCGGAGCCTCAATCTCACCCGTCCGTATGAAGTCGTCGAGATCGTGTCCAAACCGCGGCAGCGCGATCCCGTTCCGGTAAGCGCAGGTGGCGGCAAGAACACCCGGATCAGCCAAGGGGGAGGTGACGAGGCAAGCGTAACAAGCGGCGAAAAGGGTGCGATGCAGCTGTCGCGAGGGCGGAGAATTTCGCTGGATTTGTCTCGCGGCAAAGCAAGTTAGTCCGAATAACGAACAGGGGTCTTATGTCATTTCCGAACATCGAAAAATACGTCAGTCTTGATCTCGGCCCGAATTCCGAGGCGGCCAAGGCTTTGAACGCGAAGCTGGCAGACGAAGCGGCCTCTCCCAGGCTTTCCCTGTCTGCAGATTCCGATGACACATGCCCGGCCGTGACTTCGGCGATGCGCGCCTGGCTCAATGCCCACGTGTCGCCGGTTCGGCGGAATGCGATCGCGGAAATCGAAGCTGCGGCCCGCCGGATCAAGATCGGCAAGAAAACCGATGGCATCCTCGCCGAAAAGGAACTCAGCGCGGCCGAACAGTCGCGTCACGAACGACGCGGCAAGATCTACAGCGGCTACCACGACAAGAACGGCGCGCTGCTGGACGAGATCGAATTTGCGGAAGACGAATATGATCGCATGCGGATCAAGGAGGGTGCGCGCGATGCCAAGGTTCCGAACCCGGTTCTTGAATGGGGCATTCTGTTTCCGCTCATCCTGATCCCCGAAGCGCTCCTCAACTTCGAAAGTTTCCGCCGGGCGCCCATCGTCGGTTCGGATGCAATGGCGCTGGGGATCACGATCCTGGTGGGGGTGGCCATTGCCGTGGCTGCGCATCTGATCGGCTCCTACGCCAAGCAGTTCAATTTCTACTCGCGTCCCGACGACGAAGGCATCCAGGGCGACGGTTTCCGCAAATGGTCAATCGGCAGCGCGCTGTTGACCGCCGCATTGGCAGCAGTGGCCTCGGCGCGTTATTACTACCTGATCCCCTTGGCGGCCCAAGCCGAGATGATTGGTCAGGATCCACCGAACATCGCGGTTCAGATCGGCGGATCGCTGATCGGCAACGTCGTCGTGTTCCTGATCGGCGCTGCATTCACCTTTCTCCTTCACGACACCAATCCGCTTTTCACCGAAAAGCGGGTGGTGCTGGACAAGAAGAAGAAACTCGCCGCGGCACTGCGCAAGAACGAGGTCGATGACCAGCTCAAGCAAGTCGACCTGCGATACAAGCAACGTACCGACGAAATCGCAGTCCTGGCGCAGCAAATGAACGGGCTCGACGGCTATAACGAACTGCGGGAGGCATTCAGCCGGATTCAGGCGAAGGATTCCGAGGTCGTCTCCCTGCTCGAAAGCTACAAGGGAAGCCTGGTTTCGCGTCTCGAGGCTCGGGGCGATGATTTCCGCTTCAAGAAAAATGTGATCGGCCTCGATCGGAACGGCGACAGTATCGACATTGCACTGAGTGATTTTGCAGCTTCGGGAGTTCGCCTGTGCTACTGAACCAACGGACCAGGGCTGCCATTCTTTCCGCGCTCAGCCTCTCTGCCCTGCTGGGCCTTTCCGCTTGCGACGATGGTCCGCCAAAGATCGACGGCGGCACGACAAACATGCTGCGGTTCGAGAAATATTGCGATCTGGAAGGCTTTTCGGCGCCGCTGCGCGATACCTTCGTGGTGATCGACTCTGCCGTGCTCGAAGGAGCGTCAACCGGCAATGAATTCGTCGAAAGCAATCGCTGGATCAGGGATACGGTCCTGAATCTTGCCGATCCCGCGAATGCGATCGCCCGGTCGACCGCCGCGGTGCGTGAACGGGTCACGATCATGCTGACGTCGGAAGGCGGATCTGCAGCGACCCCGCTCTTCACGGGCTGCATTCCCGGCTATACTGCCGAAGAGGTTGCCCAGAAGCGCAACGAATCCGGCGCGGTGACCGACTTTTTCGGGGGCGGCGTCTCGGAGGAGGTCGAAAGCGATACCGAGACCTACCGGACATCTCTCGTGGGTGCGCTGATCAATGCCGGCAAGAAAAAGGCGGCAGCGGGCGAGGGATCGAAAGGCGGAGGGTCGGGGGGGTTCCTGGCTTCTCTCACGTCATCGGTCGGGCTTCTGGAGACGACTTCGAATGTACCCCGGTTTGTGCTCATCACGCGACTGGCGAAGGGTCCGCTGGCGACCGAGGAACCATCCCGCGAAAAGGGCATAGAAGCAGGCCGTGCGGTCGACTCGCCGTTTACGGGCGGTGATATCGTTATCGTGACGGAGGACCCTGTTCCGGAAGCGCAACGCGGCTTTGTCGAGGGCTATTTCCTCGCGCAGGATGCAAGGCTGATCTACATTGGCGCGGCGGATGTCGGATCCTTGCCGGCAGCACCGACCACCATCCATCGCTTTGCCGGCGATGCCATATATCCGGATGGGCCGGGGGCGGTTCAGATCCGTGTCGCGACCGACACCAACGGCAAGCTTGTCAGCAGTTGGCTATTCCTGCGCCACGGGGATGAAAGTTCGATCCCGGTGGATGGCCAGGCGGTCTGCGCCGATGGCGAATGTTCGATCCGGTCCGTTGAGAACGGATTCTCGCAAATCTGGAGCCCCAGCCGCGGGGGCGAACCCGTCTTTTCCGAAGACCTGCCGTTTGGCGGCTTGCGCAATCTGGAAGTCACCTTCGACGATGAAAGCCTCAAAGGCCGGATCTTTGACCCCCTGATCGAAAAGGTCGGGCCGGGGCCGGACGACAAGGACATCCCCCTGCGTGCCAAATTTGTAGAGAATGCCAATTTTTAAGTTTCGGAGATAACAATGAAATACATCAATGCGATTGTAGCTTCGGCACTCCTCGTCACCACGACCGGGTGCGCAACGACCGGACAGCCGTTGACGACCGAACAGCGCATCGCGCGTTGTGGCGCTATGGTTCTTGGCGGCGGGGTTCTCGGCGCCGTTCTTGGCGGTGAAAAGGGTGCGGTGATCGGTGCCGGTGTTGGCGGTGCGGCCTGCGGGATCTGGCTGGCCTTCGACAATGAAGCGGACAAGCGGCGGCTGGCAGAAGCCGAACTGGAAGCCGTGCGCAGCGGCGCAGAGGTCAACCGGACCTGGGCCGGCGAAGACGGCAGAACCCGCTCGGTGCGGGTCGTGCCTTCGACCGAGACGATGTCAATGCGACCGGCAGACATTCAGGAAAATGGCGAGACACCGCGCATATGCAGAGCCGCGAATGTCACGCCCAGCCTTGATGGAGCCAGCGCAGACACTTTTGTGACCTACTCCTGCCGGAACGCAGATGGCGACTGGGAGCGCGTCGAACAGGCGTTGATCCCGGCCTAGATGATCATGACCCGCTTGGGTTTCTGGGCGGCGTTGGTGCTGGCGTTCTATCCGTCGACGGACGTGCGCGCGCAGGCCGACGTGCCCGAACCTGCCGGTTTTTGCGATCCTTACGGCGAACCCGACGTGAGCCTGCAGGATCGCGGCACCGCCATCCGATATTGCGGAAAGATCACCGGCGCCGGATTTGACGAAGTCCGGCGCCTTTTCGTACCCGACGTCAGGCGTTTGATCATATCGAGCGCAGGCGGATCATATGATGCGCCACTCGACCTTGCTTTTCTGGTCGAAAGACATTCGCTGGAATTGGTTGTTGACGGTATTTGCTTTTCGGGCTGCGCTTCAGCAGTATTTGTCGCGGCAAGGGAACGAACGTTGACTGAAACCGCGGTTCTCGGGTTCCACAACACGAGTTCGTCCGCCTTCTACATAGTCCATTTCCTGTTTCCCGAACAACGCGACAATTTCGGGCGGCTGTTCCAGCGTTTTACCGGTGAGCGTTCCTTATACGCCAGGCAGGGTGTCGACCCGAATATCCTGGTTCACGGGCAGGTATCGATCGATCCCATCTGTGCAGACCTTGCCGTCCCGGATCCAAGCAATGGCGAGCCGACGATCAATATTGTTTCGCAGGCCGATTTATGGATACCCACCGAGCGAGAAGCGCGGCGCGCAGGCCTGACATGGAAGGGAAGCCTACCCCGTACCATTCAGGCAGCCTATGAACGCCTTTGGCGCCAATTCGGACCCGACGCGTACCAGATCAGACTCGTCGAGACTGCTGGCAGCGAGGATTTTTTCACAAGCGAAAACCTTGCCGCAGTGCCAATCTGCGAAAAGTGAAAGTGGCAGGGGACTGCAACCTCGGCCGCTGCTGTTGCTTTCAGCACGCTCGGCGATCTGTGGCGAACCTCCAGATGACCGCGCAGCAGGCGATGCAATCCGGTCAGAAGGCGCTCTCATCGTCCCTCCATCCCGGTTCCGGCCGTTGTTTCGGCAAGCTTGCAGCGATGCGCGGGGCGCGCCATGCATGGCTGTCGGGCTAAAGCCTGCCCTCAGCCATGGGTTACGGTCATCCGGGCGCTTTGCCAGGCCTTCTGGCGGCACGGAAAGGTTCGATCCTGATCGGGAATGCCCCATCGCCGCGCCTGGCGCTGGGGGCCGATCGTCGAATCATACCGCGCCTCGCGGACTGATTGTCATGGGATTGCCGGATCATCGGGACGGGTGCGCGATGCACCTGCCGTCTGGCAAGTGATTGATATCATGGTGAGCCCGACAGGATTCGAACCTGTGACCCGCTGATTAAAAGTCAGCTGCTCTACCTACTGAGCTACGGGCCCACATGCCCCGGCGCGGTGCCGCAAGCGGGGCTCACCTAGGCAGGGGGCGCGGGCGGGTCAAGCGGGCATGGAGTTGCGTGATGGTAATGCCGCTCACAGGATCGCGCCAGTCCGGTGCGATTGCCCGGGCCGGGCCGAGGACAAAGCCGCGTGTCCGGAAGGCGGAGTGCGGGATCGCGAGGCCTGAACAAGGCCCGCCCGACCGCCAGATCCCGCCGCTCCACAGCACGATATCCAGATCAAGCACCCGGTCGCCCCAACGCTGCCCGCGCCGCCGGCCGAATTCGCGCTCGGTCCGCTTGCACGCGGCAAGCAGCGCGGACGGGGCCAGTTCGGTCTCCAGCACCAGCGCGGCATTGGCAAAGCGGCGCCGCGCCGCGCCGATCGGCGCAGTGGCGGTCACCGGCGAGCGCGCAAGCACCGTCCCGAAGGCAGAGACCTCCTCCTGCGCCGCGCGCACCACCGCGCCCGGTGCGCCGTAGAATGCGTGCCGCCGGTTGCTGCCCAGAGCGATCAGATAGAGGCTGCTCAAATGTCTTGCGCGATCCGGCCGTAGAGCTGCGGTCGGCGGTCGCGGAAAAAGCCCATGCCCGCCCGGTGCCGCGCCGCGCGGGCGAGATCGAGCCGGGCGGTCAGCACGCCGGTTTCCTCGCGCCCGAATTCCGCGACCGGATCGCCCCATTCATCGGCAATGAAGGAGTGGCCGTAATAGCGCTGGGCGCGGTCCTCGGGCCCTTCGGGACCAATGCGGTTGCTGGCGACCACCGGCATACAGTTCGACACGGCATGGCCGATCATCGCGCGGCGCCACATCCGGCTGGTATCGAGTTCGGCATCGTAAGGCTCGGACCCGATCGCGGTGGGATAAAGCAGGACTTCCGCGCCGTGCAACGCCATCACCCGCGCGCATTCGGGGTACCACTGGTCCCAGCAGATGCCGACACCGACCTTGACGACTGCGCCGCCTTCTCCGGCGACGTCCCACACCTTGAAGCCATCATTGCCGGGGCGGAAATAGTATTTTTCCTGATAGCCCGGCCCGTCGGGAATGTGGCTCTTGCGATAGGTGCCGATAATCGCGCCATCGGGGCCGATCATCGCCAGTGTGTTGAAATAATGGTGCCCGTCGCGTTCGAAAAAGCTGGTGGGGATCGTCACCTTCAGCTTCGCGGCGAGTTCCTGCATCGCGATGACGCTGGGGTGCTCCGACGTCGGGCGGGCGAGCGCAAACAGCGCTTCGTCTTCCTCGCGGCAGAAATATTCGCCCGAGAACAATTCGGGCGGCAGGATCAGCTGCGCGCCGCGCGCGGCGGCCTGTTCGACCAGCGCGGCGACGGCAGCGATATTGGCGGCCTCGTCAGGCGAGGCGAGCGGAAGCTGAAGGGCGGCAACGGTGATGGCTGTCATGCCGCCGCCCCTTATAGCGATTTCGCCTTCGGTGGAACACCGAAGGGCCTGGAAATCGCGGCCGACAAGGGCGCGATCAGTCCGCCTTCTTGAACAACAGGGTCATCCGGTCGCTTTCGCCGAGGCCCTTTAACTCATCGCGCTTGGTGGCGAGCGTCGGCGGCATTTCCCACACCCCCTGCGGGTGGTCGGCGGTGTCGTTCGGGTTGGCGTTGATATCGCTGCGCGCAACCAGTTCGAAGCCCTGCAGGCGCATGAAATCGATCATGTCGGCTTCGCGCAGATAGCCCTTCGAGCCATTGGCGTAGGACCACGGCGCGTTGGCGCGGGCGCGGTGCTGGACGATGCCGATCAACCCGTCATCCTTGAGCAGTTCGCGCATCGCCCGGATCTCGGTATCGGCGGTGCCCGCCCGGGTCGGGCTGTGCAACGCGCGGAACACGAGAATGCGGTCGAAGGTCCCCTTCTGGTCATCGGGAATGGCATCGAGCGTGAGGCCGGAGAATTTCTCTGCCGGAAGCCCGGTATAGCCCGCGACCTCCGCGCCGAACCCTGCCGCCATGTCGCGCATGCGCTGCTGGCGAGCGGGATCGCTGGTGGCGGTGAGCGGGTTGGCATAGAGGCCGACCAGCTGGCCCTCGCCGCCCAGATAATGGCCGAGAACACGCGAATACCAGCCGCCGCCGGGGGCATATTCACCCACCTTCATGTGCGGACCGACATGGAAGAAGGCGAGCGTTTCCGCCGGGTTGCGATACTGGTCGCGTTTCGCATCGTCGGCGCGGGTCGGGTGGTTGATCGCGCCGGCCAGCGCCTCACCATGCATTTTCATGAAGGTTGCGGTGTCGCGCACATGGTCATCGCTGTCATGCGCGCCGTGTTCGCCGTGGCCGGCGTGCTGGGCCAGCAGCGGGGCGGCCATGGCAAACCCGCTGGCGGTGGCGAGGGCAAGGATCAGCTTGTTCATCGATCGTGTCTCCCGGGGAAATTGAATGAAGCAGGCCTGCAACAGTGGCAAACCCGGCTTGCTGTCCTATCTCTGGCACAAAGCAACGGAGAATTCGATGAGCAATATGGAAACGGCACCCCAAACCGCGATCGTCGCCGGCGGCTGCTTCTGGTGCACCGAGGCGGTGTTCCGCGATGTGGTGGGGGTGAGCGAAGTCGAAAGCGGCTATATCGGCGGACCCAAGCCCGACCCGACCTACAAGGAAGTGTGCACCGGCACCACCGGCCATGCCGAGGCGATTCGCGTGACCTTCGATCCGCACGCGATCAGCCTTGCCGAAATCTACGACGTGTTCCTCGGCACCCATGATCCGACGCAGCTGAACCGGCAGGGCGGCGATGTCGGCACGCAATACCGCAGCGCGATCTTCCCGCTGTCCGCCGAACAGGGCGAGGAAGCCAAGGCTGCGATCGGACGCTGGAATGCCGAAAACGGCAAGATGGCGGTGACCACCATCGAAGGCCTCGACGGCGGCGAGCAGGTGATGGAATGGTATCCGGCGGAAGGCTATCATCAGGAATACTGGGACGGCGAAGGCCAGCGCAACCCCTATTGCCTTGCGGTGATCCCGCCCAAGCTGATGAAATTGCGGAAGTCTTTTCAGAAATATGTGAAGGATTGAGCTAGAACCATTCTCGTCTCCCCGGCCCCCGAGCCGGGGCCCCGCTTCCTGTTCGGATGGCAGAAGAAAGCGGGATCCCGGGTCACGCCCGGGAAGACGACAGGGTTATGGCTTGACCCACCGCGCCACGAAAAACCCGTCCAGCCCGCCTTGCTCCGCCAGCATTCCGGGGTGGGTGCGCAGCCAGCCCTCGGCTGTGGGCGTAAGGCCCGAAGGGAGTTCCTCCGCCGTGATCGGCATGGGCGCAAGGCCGCAATGGGCGTCGATCCACGCCCCCTGCTCCTCGCCTTCTTCGGCCTCCAGCGAGCATACCGCATAGACCAGCACCCCGCCGGGGTTGAGCCACTCCGCTGCCTTGGCCGCCAGTGCGCGTTGCAGTTCCACCATCTCGGGGATTTGCCGCGCGCCGATACGGTGCAGCACGTCGGGGTGGCGGCGGCAGGTGCCGGTCGCGGTGCAGGGCGCATCGATCAGGATCGCGTCGAAACGGTGCTTCGGCTCCCACGTCAGCGCATCGGCGCGCACGGGCGAGGCTTTCAGGCCGGTGCGTTTCAGATTGTCCTTGAGCAGATCGAGCCGCCGCTTGCTCATGTCCAGCGCCGTGACCTTCCATCCCGCCGCGGCGAGCTGCATGGTCTTGCCGCCCGGCGCGGCGCAGAGGTCGAGCGCGTGCTTGCCCGCACCCGGCCCCAGCAGCCGCGCCGGGATTGAGGCGGCGAGATCCTGCACCCACCAGTCGCCCGCCTTGAAATCGGCAAGGCTCTCCACCGCCGCGCCGCGCGGCAGGCGGATGTGGCCGGGGGCAAATGTCACGCCGCCCATCGCCACGGCGCGGGTTTCGGTTTCGGCGGCGTCTTTCAGGGCAAGGTCGAGTTCGGGCGGGAAAGCGAGGCCGGGAGCAATGGCGGCGGCTTTCGTCTCGCCCCAGCGCGCCTGCACCGCTGCGGGCAGGGTGGGCGCGTCGGGCAAGGTGCTGCGGCCCGGCTTTACCCCCCCAGTTTTCATTACCGCCGAAAACACCCCATGCGCCAACCGCCGCGGGCCGCCAGCCAGCAAGGGCAGCCCGGTCGCAATCACCGCGTGCGGCGGGGTATCAAGCCGCAGCGCCTGCGCCAGCATGATCCGCAGCACCATCCGCGCCTTGGCATCATCGGGCAGGCTTTGCTTGGTCGCACTGTCGATCAGGGCATCGAAATCGGTCAGCCAGCGCAGCGTTTCACCCGCAATCGCTTTCGCCAGCGCACGATCGGGCGCCTTGCGAATGTCGCCCAGCGCCGCGCCTTCGGCCTGTTCGAGCGTCTCGCCCCGCCGGAACACGGCATCAAGCAGGCGAAGCGCAGCGCGGCGCACGGAGAGTCCGGGGGTGGTGGGCATAATTCGCGCCTAACCTTTATTGAAACAAAGGGCCAGCATGCGCATTTGCCTCACATGACCAAAGAAAAGTCCGAAGCCGCCAAGCAGTTCAAAAAGCCCGCCCACTGGACCAACGACCCGGTGCCCGCGCCGAAGACAATCGATCCGCTGAAAGACGAACCGCGCGAGCTTTCCCCCACTCGCTATGGCGATTGGGAGAAGGACGGGATCGCCTGGGATTTTTGATTGGGGTGAGTCCCCGCGCAGGCGGGGTTCTGAGTCAGCGTTGCGCAAACCCGATGGAGGCCCCCGCCTGCGCGGGGGCGCACAAGGTTAGACCCCCGCTAGACCCCCGCTAGACCCCTCTTAGACCCCCGCTTGCCCATGTTTCACATGAAACATTTACAGCGGCGTAAAGGTGACCTGCAAGCCATCCTTGGGCTGCGGGATCGGCCAGTCCTGCCAATCGGGATCATACCCAGCCGCCGCCTCGATCCGGTAGCGTTGCAGCAATTGGGCCAGCAGGATCTTCACCTGCATATAGGCAAAATGCAGCCCCAGACACATATGCGCCCCGCCGCCAAACGGCACCCAGGCATATTTGTGCCGCGCCTTCACCTGATCGGGCGTGAAGCGCAGCGGATCGAAGGCGAAGGGGTTCTCCCAATATTCGTCGGAATGGTGGGTCCAGTAGATATTGATCCCCACCATCGCGCCCGCCGGAATGTGATAACCGCCATATTCGAACGCCTTGAGCGCGCGGCGCGGCATCGAGGGCACCGGCGGGATCATCCGCAGCGATTCCTTGAACGCCATTTCGGTGAGTTCGAGCTTCGCCAGATCATCGTAATCGAGGGCACGCGGGTTGCCATCGCCGTCCGGCCCGCCGGTCACCGCCATGATCTCCTCGCGCAGCTTTTCCTGCCATGCGGGATTGGTGGCGAGGTGATAGATCAGCGATGTCGCCGACGAGGTGATGGTGTCATGCGCCGCCATCATCAGGAAGTTCATGTGATCGACCACTTCATCGACCGGCAGCAGCGATCCGTCCTCACGCGTCGCGGTGGCGAACTGGCTGAACATGTCCTGCCCGCCGCCTTCCGCACGGCGGCGCAATGTTTCACGTGTGAAATAGTCGACCAGAAACGCCCGGCCATCGACGCCCTTCTTCATCTTGGTGAAGGGCAGCGGCTTGCGCACCGGCGCGACCGAGGCCTGCACCATGTCGACGAAAGCTGCGTTGATCTTGTCCGCTTCCGGCCCCCACGGCAGACCGATGAAGCTGTCGGCGGCCAGATCGAGGGTGAGCTTCTTGATATCGGGATAGAATTGCCGCGGCCCGGCCCAGCCGGCCACTTCGCGGGCGATGCCGCGATTGAGCGCGCCCGAATAATGCCGCATCGGTTCCGGCTTGAACGCGATCGACAGCGCGCGGCGATCGATCCGGTGATGGTCGAAATCCATCAGCATCAACCCGCGCGGGAACAATTGGTCGAGCACCGGACCCCAGCCCTGTTCGCTACTGAAAATCTTGTCCTTGTTGAACAACAGCAACTCGTTGGCCTCCGCACCGATCAGTGCCACCTGCCAGCCTCCGAAGGCGCGGTTCTTGTAGACCTTGCCGTGGGTCTTGATCATCCGCTCGGCAAAGGCGTGCGGATCGGCGAGCATGGTGAAGGTGTTGCCGACCAGCGGCCAGCCGGCATCGCCGGGGATATGGGCGAGGTCGGCTTCGCTCAGCCGCCCCTCGCTCCAGTGGCGGGGCGCATCGGCGGGCGCGGTGTCGGCAGAACGCGGGGCTTCGGCAAGGGTGGCCATCAGGGTTCGGTGCTCCGGTGAAGGTTCGGATTAGCAACTGACCTTGGTGTAAATAACTCGCGGCCTTAAATCCACCCCGAAAGCTCGCGCCGAAGCATGGCCTCGATCATCGCGAGACCGTGGCCTGAAGTGTTCAGGCAATCGAGCACGGCGTAATCCTCCCCGCCGGCCTCGATGAATTCGTCGCGCCCTTCGAGCGCCAGTTCCTCCAGCGTCTCTACGCAATCGGCGGCAAAGCCGGGCGCGGCGACGACGAGGCGTTTGGTGCCCTTCTGCCCTTCCTCGATCAGAGTCGTATCGGTCGAAGGTTCGAGCCAGCGCGCCGGGCCGAAACGCGACTGGAACGTGGTTTCGAACCGCACGCCTTCAAACGCGGGCCGCGCCGTCAGCTGTTCGCGCAGCAGGCGGGCGGTCTTGGAGCAGTGGCAGTAATAGGGATCGCCCTTTTCAAGCGTGCGCAGCGGCATTCCGTGGAAACTCAGCAGCATGACTTCCGGGCGGAAGGCGAGGCCTTCGACTTGCCGGGTCAGGTCATCGGCCAAAGCGCCGAGGTAGCGGGGATCGTCGTGATAAGGCGGGACAAAGCGCAGTGCGGGTTGCCAGCGCATATCGCCCAGCACGCGCGCGACCTCGTCGAACACGGTGGCCGTGGTGGCGGCGCAATATTGCGGATACATCGGTGCGATCAGGATGCGGTCGCAGCCCTTGGCCATCAGTTCGCCCACGCGCTGCTCGATCGAAGGCTTGCCGTAACGCATCGCGTATTCGACCACCACCTGCTCGCCGAACCGGCCCACCATCGCTTCGGCCTGCCCGGCCGTAATATCGGCCAGCGGCGATCCGCGGTCGGTCCAGATCTTGGTATAGGCTTCGGAACTTTTCTTGGGCCGGGTGTTGAGGATGATCCCGCGCAGGATCGGTTGCCACGCGATCGGTGGAATTTCGATCACCCGCCGGTCCGACAGGAACTGTTTGAGATAGCGTTTGACCGAATCCGGGTCAGGGCCATCAGGCGTGCCGAGATTGATCAGCAAGACGCCGATCATGCCGCTCGAAACAGGGGGGTGGTCGCCCGGAAGGCGCTGGGTCTGCCAGGTCATAGCGGTCCCAACGTATCGCAAGGGTTTCGTTTCCGGGCACAAGCTGCCGCCCGGACGGGATGTTGCATTTTTGTCCGGGTCATATGCCGTCCGAAAGTAGGGGCAGTCGTCTCAGGCGCAAGCCTGTAGCCGAAAACAGCGCATTGGCAATCGCAGGCGGGGCGACAACCGCGCCCAGTTCCCCCGGATCGGCAGGTGGGGCTTCGCTGGGCAGAAATTCGATCCGCATTTCCGGGCAATCGGCCAGCACCGGCAGGCCCAGCCCGGCATAGTCGAGGCTTTCGGGGATCCCGGCGCGCAGCTTGACCGGATTGCCCAGTGCAATGCCCATGCCGAACACCAGCCCGCCTTCGATCTGCTGACGGGCGATGTCGTGATTGATGATCCGGCCAATATCGATCGCAGCCGAAAGCTGGGTCACGCGCACTCCGCCCTCGCCCTGCCGCGCGGTCGCGACGCAGGCGATGCGGGCGGCTTCCGGCCCTTCGCCGATGCGCGCGCAGGCAAGGCCCTGCCCGCTGCGGTCAGCGCCGCCATCCCACCCGGCCAGCTGCGCGGCACGTTGCAGGCAGGCGGCCAGCCGCACGTCATTGCCCAGCATCGCCATGCGGAACGACAGCGGCTCGCGGCCATACTTCGCGGCGATCTCGTCGATGAAGCTTTCGATGGCGAAGGTGGTCGGCCCGTAGGAATTGCCGCGCACCCGCCCGACCGGCAGCCCGATCTCGACCGGGACGTGCTCGACCAGCACGCCGGGCAAGTCGTACGGCGGCACCGCCCCTTCGCAGGCGAGCGGATCAGGCTCGTCCGTGGTCTCGCGGATCGCGGCCATGGTGGTGAGATTGCCGAACAACCGCTTGCCGAATTCGCGCACGGCAGGCGGGGTGGCGATCCGCACGCGCAAGGCATCGATCGCGCCATCATCATTCTTCGACAGCTGCGCGCCCAGCAGCAACCAGGCAGGCGGGCGCGGGCGGCTGCGGATCAGTTCGTCGCGGCGCGGCCAGGTCAGCTGCACCGCGCGCGGGCCGTCCTCGGCCAGTTCGCGCGCGATCAGCGCGATCTCGATCGCGTGGTCATGCTCCAGCCGCGCATCGAAGCTGCCGCCGGCTGGCATGGGATAGATTGCAACATCCTCGGTCGCGATGCCGATGGCGCGGGCGGCGGCAATGCGCGCCTGTTCGGGCGCCTGGGAGGCCATCCACAGATCGAGCCGCCCATCGGCAAAGCGTGCCACCGCACAAGCGGTTTCCACCGGGGCTGCGTGATGCGGCTCGATCTCGTAGCGGCGGGCCATGTCGACCCGGGTCAGGGCGTCGCCGCCGAAACCGGTTTCGGCAATGGTGAAGCCCTTGCCGCCGTTGAGCAATGTATCGAGCCGGGCGGCGATTTCATTGCTGTTGACCGGCACGGTGGTGGCAAACTTCGGCTTCATCGCCTCCAGCGCCGTCTCCGCGTTCCACCATGTCTCGGCCGCCACAGCAATCCAGCGCTTGCTCTGGATAATGCCGGCAAGTCCTCTGATCCCTGCCACGGCATCGCTATCGAACCCGGTCAGTTCCGAACCATCGGTCGGCCCGTGGCGGATCGAGGCGAATACCATGCCCGGCAGGCGCACGTCCCCGGCGAAGCGGTAGGAACCATCGACCTTGGACGGCAGATCGAGCCGCGGATAGGCCGGCGGCTGGTTCGAATCGGCGGGCAGCGGTGCCTCGCGCGGGGGCTCGGGGCGCAAAGGCGGCGGATCGGGCGGGGAATATGCTGCTGCCCCCTCGGCCAATTCGCCGAAGCTTGCGCGCTGTTCGCCATGGGTGACAAAGCCGCCTTCGACCTCGCATTCCTCCCACGCCACGCCCCAGCGCGCGGCAGCCTCTTGTGCCAGCATCGCCCGCGCCGCGGCGGCGGCCTCGCGGCAAGGCATTTCATAAGCGGCAAGCGAAGTTCCGGCAGCCGTGGCGTTGAACCGCTGCGACCCTGCAAAGCGCTCGGCCATCAGCGCATCGGTGCGCTCCGAGAGACCCGCCGCGAGCGGATCCCACAGCGCGATCCATTTATGCGCGAGCGGGACATTGCCATAGGCGCCCGACACCGGCGCAGGCTCGACCGCGATCTGCCGCCAGTCCGCGCCCAGTTCATAGGCGATGATCTGCGGCAGCAAGGTGGTGATCCCCTGCCCCATTTCGAGCTGCGGAACAGCCACGGCCACCACCCCGTCGGTGGCGATCTTCAGCCACGCGCCGAACACATGTTCGCCGCGCGCCGCCGTCAGCGGGCTGGCATAGCTGCGCGGCAGCAGCCACCAGCCGATCAGCAGACCTCCGCCTGCCGCCGCTCCGGCCAGCACGCCCCGCCGCGACACCTGCATCGGTCAGACCGTTCCTGTATCGAGCCAGCGCGCCAGCTTTCCGGCAATCGCAACGAATGGCGCGGCCGCCTCCCCATCGCCCGCGGCGGGCGGCTCGCCCTTGTCACCCGCAATCCGGGTTTCGAGCGTCAGCGGCACCCGGCCAAGGAAGGGGATGTCCAGCGCGGCGGCGAATTTCTCGACGCCGCCCTGCCCGAAAGGATCGCTGATATGGCCGCATTCGGGACAGGCATAGCCCGCCATGTTCTCGACCAGTCCGATGATCGGCACCTCGCCCTGCTCGAACAATTGTCCGGCGCGCGCGGCGTCGATCAATGCGAGATCCTGCGGGGTCGAGACCAGAATGGCGCCATCGGGGCGGTGGGCCGACAGCATCGAAAGCTGCACGTCGCCGGTCCCCGGCGGCAAATCGACCAGCAGCAGATCGGTATCGCCCCATTCGGCATCGACCAGCTGGCTCAACGCCTTGCCGGTCATCGGCCCGCGCCATGCCAGCGCCTTTCCGGGAGCGACGATGTGGCCCATCGACAGCACCTTGACCCCGTGCCGGCTTTCCAGCGGCACCAGCTTGTCGCCCTCGACCATCGGTTTCTGGCCTTCGGTCGCCAGCAACTTGGGCTGCGAAGGGCCGTAGATATCGCCATCGATCACCCCGACGTTGCGGCCCATCCGCGCAAGCGCGACCGCAAGATTGGTGGTGAGCGTCGACTTGCCGACCCCGCCCTTGCCGCTTCCCACCGCGATCAGGCGACGGCGGCGGCGTTCGCCGGTCAGGGCAACGCGCACTTCGTCGATTTCGGCCAGCGGCGCGAGCGCGGCGGTGATATCGGCTTCCAGCGCGGTGCGCGCGGCACCGGACAGGTCACCGGCTTCGGCGACGATCACGGCGCGGCGGGAAATAATCCGGGCCGATCGCACGCGGTGGTTGATTTCCGGCGTCAGTGCGGCACGAATCAGCGCCTCTTCGGCGTCAGGCTGGCGGGGGGGATCATGTGGATTGCTCATGGCGCCACGCCTCTACCATCAATTTCACGTAGCCAACCCCTGTTTTTCGTGTGCGGGCGTGCCTATAACGGCTTTATGCAAAGAACCGACGGTTGGAGAGAACGTCTTGGTGTGGCCGCACGCGGCCTTGCCATGGCTGGCAAAAAGAACCCCTGGGGCGGAACCGGCAAGGGCGATGACCCGGCTGGTGACGAGCCGGGCGCCGATCGCGGCACAGGCGGCGGGGATGGCCCGCGCAACCCCTGGCTGCCCGGCGGGGGCGAGCCCGGCAAACGCCGTTCGGCCAGCATCGAGGATATTTTCAAGAACCGCGGCCCCGAAGGCCCGCGCCGTGCCGGCGGTGGCCCCGGCGGGCCGACCTTCCGCCTGCCCGAACGCCCGGGCGGCAAAAGCTGGCTGCCGATCATCATCGGTGTTGTCGCGGCCCTTTGGGTCGCCCTTACCAGCGTCCATTTCGTCCAGCCGGGCGAACAGGCGGTGGTGACCTGGCTCGGCGGGAAATATTCCGAAACGCTCGATCCCGGCACCAATTTCACCGCGCCCTGGCCGATCACCATGGTCGAAAAGGAAAATGTCGCGAAAATCCGGTCAGAGGAAATCCCCGGCAGCAATACCGAAAAACTGATCCTGACCGGGGACCAGAACCTCGTCGACCTGTCCTATGTCATTCGCTGGAACATCTCTGACCTGACGCTTTACAAGTACCAGCTGTCCGATCCGCGCAACGCCCTGCTCGAAATCGGCGAGGCGGCGATGCGTGCCGCCGTTGCCCGCAAGCGGCTCGATACGGTGCTGACCGGTGAAGGCCGCGCCGAAATCGAACAGACGGTGCGCGAACGGATGCAGGCGCGGCTTGATGCCTATCGGTCGGGGATCATCGTGCAGGGGGTCGAAATCAACAAGACCGACCCGCCAGCGCGCGTCGAAGAAGCGTTCAAGGACGTGTCTTCGGCCCAGCAGGATGCCGATGCCGCAGTCAACCGTGCCCAGGCGATCGCACAGCAGGTGCTGGCACGCGCGCAGGGCGATGCGAGCGAATTCAACAATATCTACGAAGAATATCGCCTCGCCCCCGAAGTGACGCGCCGTCGCCTCTATTACGAGACCATGGAAGCGGTGCTTTCGAAAACCGACAAGACCATCGTCGAAGCTGACGGTGTCACCCCTTACCTGCCGCTGCCCGAATTGCAGCGCCGGTCGCAGAGCGCGGCAAAGCCCGCAGCGCCGGTGGGAGAATGAACGCGATGGAAAACCTCTGGAAGAATTTTCGAATTCCGATTTTCGCGGGCGTGGCTCTGATCGTCGCGCTGCTCAGCAGTATGGTTGTCGTGCCGGAAACCCATCAGGCCGTGGTGATCCGGACCGGGCAGCCGGACCGGGTGTTCAACAAGTTCAAGCCCGAGGTGCCTTACGGCCAGACCGGTGCAGGGGTGCAGTTCCGCATCCCCTTCGTTGAAGTGGTGCAGCTGGTCGATCGGCGGGTGCTCGATCTCGACATGACCCGGCAGCAGGTGCTGTCCAACGACCAGCAGCGCCTGCAGGTCGATGCCTATGCCCGTTACCGCATCATCGATCCGGTACGGATGGTGGAGCGCGCCGGAACCGAAATGCAGCTCGAATCCCAGCTCGTGCCGATCCTTACCTCCGTGCTGCGGCAGGAACTGGGCCGCCGCCCCTTCGCTTCGCTGATCAATGCCGAGCGCGGCACGGCGATGGCCAATATCACCCGCACGCTCGATGCACAGGCCCGCAAATACGGCGCGCAGGTGCTGGATGTGCGGATCAAGGCGGCGGATCTGCCCGAAGGCCGCCCGCTTGATGCCGCCTTCACCCGCATGGAAACAGACCGCGAGGAAGAAGCCGCCACCATTCGTGCCGCCGGCCAGCGCGACGCGCAGATCACCCAGGCCGAAGCCCAGGCCCAGGCGGCGCGCATCTATGCCGAAGCCTATGGCAAGGATCCTGAATTCTATGATTTCTATCGTGCCATGGAAAGCTATCGGCAGACATTCCTGGGCGGTGAAGGCAGTTCGGCCATGGTGCTGTCCGAAGACAGCGAATATTTCCGCCAGTTCCGGGGCAAGCGTTAGGCCACTCGACGAGAGGTCGATGGCATCCGGCGAACGCAGCGGCGCGTTCAATTGGTGTTCAGGGCCGGAACGCTCAATTCGGGGCGCATCCGGCAAGGCTGCAATCGGCGCTGCGCGTTGGCAGTGACAAGGTTTGAGGAACGCTGCGGGGCTCCCGCGCATTCCACCACAGAACAAGGATCAAGAGGACGTGAACAAAGTGCGCTATGTGTATGGACTCTCGAGCGCGCTGCTGGTCGGCGGCGCGGCGATCTCGCTGATCACCGGCACGCCTCTGGGCGCGCAGGTGGCACAGAATGACGGGGCGGTGATGGACCGCGTGGTGCCGATTGCGGGCGCGCCGGCGAGCTTTGCCGACCTGACCCAGCAATTGCAGCCGGCCGTGGTCAATATTGCCACCCGCCAGCGGATCGAGGTCAACAACAACCCCTTTGCAGGCACGCCGTTTGCCGATCTGTTCAGCCGCCGCGGCGGCGGCCAGCCCCAGACCCGCGAGGCACAGTCGCTGGGTTCGGGCTTCATCATCTCGGCCGATGGTTATGTGGTGACCAACAACCATGTCGTCTCGCCCGACAGCCGTGCAACGCTCGAGGAAATCACCGTCACCCTGCCCGACGGCACCGAATACGAGGCCGAACTGGTCGGCGCGGATGCGGCCTCGGACCTTGCGGTGCTGAAGATCAAGGCCGACAAGAGCTTCCCCTTCGTCACCTTCGGGGATTCCAGCGCGGCGCGCGTGGGCGACTGGGTGGTGGCGATCGGCAACCCCTTCGGCCTGGGCGGAACGGTCACCAGCGGGATCGTTTCGGCGGTGTATCGCAGCACCGGCCAGGGCACCGCCTATGACCGCTATATCCAGACCGATGCCAGCATCAACCGCGGCAATTCGGGCGGCCCGCTGTTCGACATGCGCGGCAATGTGATCGGCATCAACAACGCGATCTTCTCGCCTTCGGGCGGGAGCGTGGGCATCGGCTTTGCCATCCCGGCAGAAATTGCCGCCCCGATTGTCCAGCAGTTGAAGGCCGGGCGCGAGATCGAGCGCGGCTATCTCGGCGTCAGCCTCGCCCCGATCAACGAGGATTTCTCCGCTTCGCTGGGCCTGCCCAAGAATCGCGGCGAATTCGTGCAGACTGTGCAGGATGACAGCCCGGCATCGCGCGCGGGCCTGAAGCCCGGCGACATCGTCACCAAGGTCAACGGCAAGGATGTGACCGCCGACCAGACCGTGTCCTTCCTCGTGGCCAATCTCGAACCCGGCGCGCAAGTGCCGGTCGAACTGCTGCGCGACGGCCAGAAGCTCGCGCTCAACGTCACGCTCGGCAAGCGTCCGAGCGAGGCGGAACTGCGCCAGCAGAGCCAGACGTTCGATCCCGACGCCGAAGAGCCGATGGAGCCGGGCACCTCGGACGGCACGATCGAGGAAAAGCTCGGCCTTCAGGTGATCGCCATGACCCCGCAGATCGCCCGCTCGCTGGGCGTTCCGGTGGAGACAAAGGGCGTGGTCATCGGCGCGGTCGATCCCAATTCGGACGCGGCGCGCAAGGGGTTGCGCCGGGGCGACATCATCCTGTCGGCCAATTATCAGGATGTCGCCTCGATCGAGGACCTGCTGGCGCAGGTCAATGCGGCTGCCGATGATGGGCGCGAGGCAATGCTGCTGCGCATCCAGCGCCGCACCCAGCAGCCGGCCTTCATTCCCGTCCGTCTGCGCTGACCACCGCGATCGTCAGGAAAAGGGGCGCCGGGAGCAATCCCGGCGCCCCTTTTCTGTTGGGCCTGATCGTTCTGCTGCAGGCGCAGCACCTATGGCGGTTGCGGCGGCGATGGCTGGCGGCGGGGATCGCGCTGGCCCTGTGAAAGAGCGCCGCCGGTTGCCTCTTCGAGAAAGTCCCGGCTCGCCGCAGGCGGGCCATCGCCGGGAGCCTCGCGCGGGGCGTCACGCGGGGTTTCACGCGGGACGTCACCGGGGCGTTCCCCTTCGACATCGAACGGACTGGGTGTCGGCTCGCGCCGTCCCGGTTCGACCAGATTGCCCTGCTCGTCGATGAAGTAATATTCCTCCGGCTCGCCGAACAATGCCTCGTCGTCGGGCTCCATCTGCCATTCGGGCAGTTCGACCGTGATATCGAATTCCTCGACGGCCCGATCCTTGACCGCATAGCGCATGAACGCGGCAAAGGCCTGCGCCGGGGCGCGCCCGCCCTGCAGCCCGCGCACTGCCCGGGCATCGTCACGGCCCATCCAGACGCCGGTGGTCACACCTGATGAAAAGCCGACGAACCAGCCGTCCTTGTTCGACGAGGTGGTGCCGGTCTTGCCCGCCACCGGCCGTCCGATCTGCGCAGCGCGGCCGGTGCCGGTCTGCACCGCAGCCTGCAGCAGATCGGTCATCCCTGCGACCACGTAATCGGGCACCAGCGCCCGATCGGGCGTCGGCTCGTGCTGGTAGAGCAGTTCGCCCCGGGCTGTCGTGACCTTGGCGATGCCATAGGGCTCGATCCCCACCCCTCGGGCCGAAATCGCGGCAAAGGCGCGGGTCATCTCGATCAGCCGCACCTCCGAGGAACCCAGCACCATCGAGGGGAAGGTCGAAACTTCAGATGTAATCCCGAATCGCCGCGCCATCGAGGCGACGGTGCCGAAACCGACCTCGTTGCCAAGCTGGGCGGCGACCGTGTTGATGGAAAAAGCAAAGGCGGTGCGCACATCCGTCTCGCCGATGTTCCGGCCGTTGGAATTGCGCGGGCTCCACCCGTTGATCGTCACCGGGGTATCGACCACCAGATCTTCGGGCGTGTAGCCTGCCTCGAGCGCGGCAAGATAGACGAACAGCTTCCACGAGGAACCCGGCTGGCGCATCGCGGTGGTGGCACGGTTGAAATTGCTGGCGACATAATCGGTGCCGCCGACCAGCGCGAGGATCGCCCCGTCGCGGTCAAGACTGACCAGTGCGCCTTGCGCATCACCGGGGGTATTGGCCTCGATCGCGGCGGTGGCGGCGCGCTGCATCCCGATGTCGAGCGTGGTCCACACCTCGATCGGCTCGAAAGTTTCGGGCAGGATAATGTCGAGCTGCGGCAGCACCCAGTCGGTGAAATAGCGTACCGAGTTCTGCCCGGCCTGCGACTTCAGCTTCACTTCGGACACATCGACCATCGCCTGGTCGGGGGTGATATAGGCCTGTTCGCGCATCAGCCGCAGCACCACCTGCGCCCGGTCGACCGCAGCTTGCACGTCGGCGGTGGGGGAATAGCGGCTCGGCGCTTTCACCAACCCGGCGATGATCGCCGCCTCGCCCACGCTCAATTCGGTCGCAGGGTGGCTGAAGAATTTGCGCGATGCGGAATCGATGCCGTAGGCGCCGCCGCCGAAATAGACCTTGTTGAGATAGAGCTCGAGGATCTCCTCCTTCGAAAACTTCCATTCGAGCGCCATCGCCAGCACCGCCTCGCGCGCCTTGCGGTCGAAGGTGCGGTTGGAATTGAGAAACAGGTTGCGCGCCAGCTGCTGGGTGATCGTCGAGGTGCCGCCCAGCCGCGCGCGCGATCCGGTCACGCCTTCCACCACCGCGCCGGTCAGACGCACCGGATCGAACCCGAAATGGGAATGAAAGCGCTTGTCCTCGACCGCGATCATCGCGTTTTTCATGTTGGCGGGGATTTCGTCGTAATCCAGCCATTCGCCGAAGCTGGGGCCAAGCTCGACAATCTCGCGCCCGTCGCGCGCGCGCACCACGATGGTCTGGCCGGGCTGGGTTGCCTTCAGGGTGGAATAACCGGGGATCGAACGCGCCGCCATGGCCACCGCGATGCCGAGCACCACCACAAGCAGCAAGGCAAGCCCGCCGCCCCACAACGCGCCGCGCTTCAGCCACAGCCCCATGCGCGAGGGCGGCCTGCGCCCGCCGCTGCTGCCGCTGCCTGCCTGACCGCGGGCCGCGGGCTTTTCAGCCCGCTTTGCCGCTGCCCGACGGTTGCCGCGTGCACCCTTGTTCTGCAACCGGTCACCTCTTTTGGACATCGCCTGATGATCTATCCGTTCCCGCCCCCAAGGAACCGGGCGCAGCCTGCGTCTTTGCATAGGCAAGTTGTAACCACGGGTGAATGGGCGCCGCGCGGCAGTCCCCGACTCAGCAGAGCCGATCAGTCGTCGGCCGGGGTAAAATTCAGCGCAGCGGAGTTGATGCAGTAGCGCAAGCCACCCTGTTCGGGCGGGCCATCGGGGAAGACATGGCCAAGATGCCCGCCGCATTTGCCGCAGCGCACCTCGGTGCGGACCATGCCGAAGCTGACATCGCGGTGTTCCTCGACCACCTCCTCATCGGCGGGGCGGGTGAAGGCAGGCCAACCGCAGCCCGAATTATACTTGGCGGTCGAATAGAACAGCTGCGTGCCGCAGGCGGCGCAGTGATATTCGCCCTCGTTGTAGAATTTGTCATATTCGCCGGTGAAGGCGCGTTCCGTGCCGGCCTCGCGCAGGACGTGATATTGCATCGGGGTAAGCCTCTCGCGCCATTCGGCGTCGGTCAGGCTGCGGGGATCGTCGGTCATTTTGTCACCTCTCCTGTGGAGCGCAATATCAGCATCCAGGAGACAATTCGCAAGCGATAGGGCGCCGCCGACCTCTACCCGTCCACCAGCGCATAATGCGCTGGTGGTTTGATCACATCCATCCGCTCTGTCAGCAGCGGGCGGAAGCTCGGGCGGCTCTTGAACACGGCATACCAGCCGCGCGCCTGTTCATGTCCGGCCCAGTCGATCCCGCCGAGATAATCCGCGACCGAAATCTGCGCCGCCGCCGCCAGATCGGCAAGGCTCATGGTGGATCCCGCGACCCACGGGCGATTGTCGATCAGCCAATCGAGATAGTCGAGATGGCCGTGGGCAAGCTTCATCGCATTGCGCAGCGCGCCGCTATCGGGTGGCTGTCGCAGGATGCGCTTGCGCATGCGTTCGGACAGCAGCGGGGCGGTGACGTCGGCATAGAAATTCTCGTCGAACAGCGCCACCAGCCGGCGGATTTCCGCGCGCTGGGTGGCGGTGCCATTGATCATCGGATTGCGATCGACCGTTTCCTCGAAATATTCGGCGATCGCACGGCTGTCCGGCAAGGTGATATGCTTTTCGGGATTGACGATCACCGGGGTGCGCCCGGCAGGATTGAGGTTGAAGAACATGTCCGAAGGCGCCCACGGATCCTCGCGCACCAGATCGAAGGGGATGTTCTTTTCGCTCAGAAGCAGCCTGATCTTGCGGCTGAACGGGCAGAGCGGGAATTGATGGAGAAGCCACATTGCGCCCGCATCAATGCCGCACTTCGCGCGGCGAATCCAGCGCTGCATGGGGCTGGCGCCGGGGATATGTCGTCGCTCAGAGCCCGGCGGCGGACTTCATCAGCAGGCAGGCAGGCATCATCGCCGGAACATCATCGGGGCTGGCCTGCAACTGCGCGGTCTGCAAAGCGACCAGATCGAACACGCCGCGCCGGTCGAGGCCGCGGCGGTCCATCAGCTGCGCCATGGTGCGCACGAAGAATTCGCGCCCGCCATCCTCCTCCAGCCCCGGCCATGGCGCGCCGCGTTCATCGCCGTCCTTCTGCCAGTCGCTGACAAAGGCAAAGACAACCGAGCAGCGCAGGGCAGCGCTTTCCTGAACGCTAAGGTCTGCCAGACGGACGGGCGGCGGCGACGGGGAAGGCTCGGCGGGCGAAGCCTGAAGCGCAAGAGCGGCAGCAGCAAGAGCATGGATCATGTCCCCTTCTATGCACTGCGCAATGAACCTGTGGCTACCGGAAATGCAGATTGCCGTGCCTGACAATCCGTCCTAATCCGCCGGCCTGTCTTATGAGAGGAGACCGCGAATAATGTTCAGTCACGTAATGGTCGGCACCAACGATTTCGATCGCGCCAAGGCGTTTTATGATGCGGTGCTGGCGACGCTCGGCGCGGGGCCGGGCAATGTCAACGAAGCGGCCACCGGTCACAAGCGCGCCTTCTGGTTCCACAATGGCGGCATTTTCGCGATCAGCCAGCCGATCAATGATGAACCGGCGGCCTGCGCCAACGGCTCGACCATCGGCTTTGCCTGCGACTCGCTGGAACAGGTGCAGGCGTTCCACGATGCAGCGGTTGCTGCCGGGGGCACCTCGATCGAAGATCCGCCGGGGCCGCGCACTGGTGCAATGGGGACGCTGAACCTCGGCTATGTGCTCGATCCCGACGGGCACAAGCTGTGCATGCTGCATCGCGCAGGCTAGGCTTTACCTGCTCAATTCAAACACCGCGAATTCGGCGCGCCAGTTAGCTGCTGGCGCGCCGATTTGCTGTTCATTGGCGAAGAACCAGGCGCGTTCGATGGCTGCGCCCTTGGCGCGGGCAAGATCACGGAAATCGTCCACCGTCACATGATGGATGTTCTGGGTTTCGTACCAGCTCACCGGAAGCGCGCGCGTGACCGGCATCCGCCCGCCGAACATCAGCGCGGCGCGGGTGCGCCAGTGGGCGAAATTGGGAAAGCTGACGAACGCCCGCTGCCCCACCCGCAGCAATTCATCAAGGATGAGATCGGGCCGGGTCGCGGTCTGCAAGGTCTGGCTCAGGATCGCGTAATCGAACGCCTTGTCGGGGTAATCGGCCAGATCGATATTGGCATCACCCTGCACCACCGACAGCCCGCGCGACACGCAGCGTTCGACCAGTTCGCCGTCAAGCTCCATGCCGCGCGCATCGCAGCCGGACACGCGCTCCAGTTCTGCCATCAGCGCCCCGTCACCGCAGCCGATGTCGAGCACCCGGCTGCCGGGGGTGACATGGGCAGCGATAGCGGCAAGGTCCGGCCGTAGACGGGCAACAGAGGGGCTCACTCGACAAACCCCTTCACCACCCGGTCGAGCTGGTCGTGCTCCAGCAGAAAACTGTCATGCCCGTTGGGCGCGCTGAGTTCGACAAAGCTGACCTTGGCTCCCGCCGCGTTCAGCGCGTGAACCACGTGACGGCTTTCGGACGTCGGATAGAGCCAGTCGGTATCGAAGCTGACGATGCAGAACCGCGCCTGTGTGCCGGCAAAGGCATTGGCGAGCTTGCCGCCGTGTTCTTCGGCGAGATCGAAATAATCCATCGCGCGGGTGATATAAAGGTAGCTGTTGGCGTCGAACCGCCGGGTAAAGCCACTGCCCTGATAGCGCAGATAGCTTTCGACCTGGAAATCCGCATCGAAGCCGAAGCTTTTGGCCGAACGATCCTGCAGGCGCCGCCCGAATTTCTCGGTCAGGCCGGCTTCGGAAAGATAGGTGATGTGCGCCGCCATCCGCGCCACGGCAAGGCCATTGTCGGGCCGGGCATCGGCGGCGTAGTAATCACCCTCGGTCCAGGCAGGATCGGCCATGATCGCCTGCCGACCGACTTCGTGAAAGGCGATGTTCTGTGCCGAATGGCGCGCGGTCGAGGCAATCACCAGCACCCGCGCCGCGCACTCCGGCCAGTTGGCAGCAAGGCTCAAGGCCTGCATCCCGCCCATCGACCCGCCGACGACGGCATGGAGGCGCCGGATCCCCAGCCCGTCGAGCAGCGCGACCAGCCCGCGCACCATGTCGCGGATGGTGATGACGGGAAAACGCATCGCATAGGGTTTGCCGTCGCTGGCAAGACTGGCAGGGCCGGTCGACCCCATGCACGATCCGATCACATTGGCGCAGATCACGAAATGGCGGTTTGTGTCGATCGGCTTGCCCGGCCCCACCATCCGTTCCCACCAGCCGGGCTTGCCGGTGATCGGATGCGGGCTGGCGAGAAACTGGTCGCCGGTCAGCGCATGGCACACCAGCACCGCGTTGCTTTTGTCCGGCGCAAGGGTGCCATAGGTTTCGTAGGCAATCTGCGCGCCCTCGAGCACCTGGCCACTGTCGAGCGGCAGAGGGTGAGGGATGGCATAAACGGGTGAGGGGTTCGACAACTTCGCGCCTGACCAAAGAAAGAGCAGTGCTGCGATGCTTTGACTGGCTCAGCACTCAGCACGAACGGAAAATTTCGAGGACGGCCCCATAACCCTTCGCCCCGAGCTTGTCGAAGGGCTGTTTTTCTTTATTCGAGGCTGCGATGAACACCAGACCCAACCCCAAGCCTCAGGCCAAGCCCTGGATCGCCCAGATCAGCGCCTATGTGCCCGGCAAGTCCAGGTCGGCGAGCGGCAAGCCGCTGGTCAAGCTGTCGGCCAACGAAAACCCGCTCGGCTCGAGCCCGGCGGCGCTGGCGGCCCTCACCGGAGGGCATATCGCGGCAGATTACCCCGATCCTGACGCGCGGGCGCTGCGCGAGAAAATCGCCAAGGTGCATGGCCTCGATCCTGACCGGATCGTCTGCGGCACCGGCTCGGGCGAGTTGCTGCATTGCGCGGTGCAGGCGCTGGCAGGGCCGGGGGACGAAGTGCTGGCTTCGCGCTATTCCTTCTCGCTCTATCCCTTGCTGGCGCACAAGGTCGGGGCGACGCCGGTGTTTGCCGAGGATGATGGCTATGCCGCCAGCGTCGACAATCTGCTGGCGGCGGTGACAAAGAAAACCAAAGTGGTTCTTCTTGACAATCCGAACAACCCGGTTGGCACCTTCCTGCTCCCGGCGGAGGTCGAACGGCTGCACGCCGGATTGCCCGCCGACGTGCTGTTGGTGGTGGACGAGGCCTATGGCGAATATGTGGATCCGGCGTTGCAGACGGCCGCTTTCGATCTCGCGGCGCGCCACGAAAACGTGCTGGTCAGCCGCACCTTCTCCAAGGCCTATGGTCTCGCTTCGGAGCGGGTCGGCTGGGTCACCGGAGCGCCGCATCTGATCGACCTTGTCAACCGCTTGCGGGGCGCGTTCAATGTCTCGGTCAGCGGACAGAAGGCGGCGCTCGCGGCGCTGGGGGATCAGGATTTCGTTACCGCGAGCCGCGAGCACAACGCCGCCGAGCGTACGCGGCTGGCCGATGCGATTGCGATGCTCGGCAATCACGGGATTACGACTTCGCCCAGCGAGGCCAATTTCCTGCTGGTGCATTTCGAGGGCGCGGTGTCCGCCGCGCAGGCGCGCGATGCGCTGGCCGAGGCGGGATACGCCGTGCGGCACCTGCCGGGACAGGGCCTGCCGAACAGCCTTCGCATCACCATCGGCAAGTCCGAGGATATGACCCGCGTGATCGCCTGCCTGCGGACTCTTTGCGGGGAAGTGGCATGACGATCCGGCGCGTCGCGATCATCGGACTTGGCCTGCTGGGCGGCTCGATCGGGCTGGCGGTGCAGGCCCGCGGGCTGGGCATCACCACCACCGGCTATGACCGCGATGCCGCGGTGCGCGAACGCGCGATCGCCCGCGGGCTGGTGGAGACCGTCTGTGATACCCCCGAGGCTGCCGTGGCGGGCGCCGATCTGGTCATCCTGTGCGTCCCTGTCGGTGCGATGGGCGATGCGGCGCGGGCGATTGCACCGGGCCTCGCTCCGCACGCCATCATCAGCGATGTCGGCTCGTCCAAGGCTGCCGTGGCCGAAGCGCTCGCCAAGGCCCTGCCCGGCGCCTGCATCATCCCCGCCCACCCCGTCGCGGGCACCGAACAGAGCGGGCCGGAGGCGGGCTTTGCCACCCTGTTCGCCGGGCGCTGGTGCATCATCACCCCGCCAGAAGGCACCGACCCGGCAGCGGTGCAGGCGCTGTCCGACTTCTGGACCGCGCTCGGCTCCAAGGTCGAGTTGATGGACGCAGCCCACCATGATCTGGTGCTCGCCGTGACCAGCCACATCCCGCACCTTATCGCCTACACCATCGTCGGCACCGCCAGCGATCTGGAGGACGTCACCCAAAGCGAGGTCATCAAGTATTCCGCCGGGGGTTTCCGCGACTTCACCCGCATCGCCGCCTCGGACCCGGTCATGTGGCGTGACGTGTTCCTGACCAATCGCGGCGCGGTGCTGGAGATGCTGGGGCGCTTTTCCGAAGATCTCACCGCCCTGCAACGCGCGATCCGCTCGGGCGACGGGGACACCCTGTTCGACCTGTTCACCCGCACCCGCGCGATCCGGCGGCAGGTGATCGAACAGGGACAGGACGACGAGCGCCCCGATTTCGGGCGGGATCACTAGGCCGGCCGCCTGCTTCCGGCGTGCCTGCTGGAGACACATGAGACACTGTCCAGAACCCAAAAACGATCCGCTCTGCGCAGGCAGGCGGATGTGGTCCTGCCGGATGCAGGCCGGCCCAATATCGTTCTGATCGTGTTCGAGGATATGAGCCCGAGGATTGGCGCCTTTGGCGACAGCGTGGCGACTGGAGCGGGCACGCACCGGGACAGCCCTTCTTCGCGATGTTCAACATCATGGAAACGCACGAAAGTTATATCTGGCCCGAGGACCGGACAAGCGCCAATCCGCTGCTCAACGCGGTGACCCAGCGCAACCGCCGCGATCTGGCGGGCAAGCGGCAAGTCACCGATCCGGCCGATGTCGAAGTGCCGCCCTATCTTCCCGATACGCCGGTGGTGCGCGCCGACATTGCGCGCCATTACGACAACATTGCCTTTGCCGAACAACAGGTCCGCGCCATTATCGTCCGGTTGGACGCCGAAGGCTTGCGCGAGGAGACGCTGGCGATCGTCACCACCGATCACGGCGACGGCTTTCCGCGGATGAAGCGGACGCTTTACGACAGCGGCATCCTGGTGCCGATGATGGTGCGTTTTCCCGATGGACACCGCGCCGGCGAAACCGAGCAACGGCTGGTCAGCTTTGTCGATCTGGCCCCGACGATCCTCGACTACGCGGGGGTCGCGGTGCCTGACTGGGTGCAGGGGCGCACAAAGGCCGTGCGCGACGCGCGCTTCAGGTATATCCGCAATTACATGCCCGATCTTGCCGTTCTGCGCCCGCTGGCCTTCCGCGATGCCTTGCCGACCACGCAGGAGTTCTGGCGGCTGGTGCGCGGGGGGGGATTGCCCCCGGCAGCGCAGCGGCTGGTCGCGTCGCCGCGCGGGGCCGAGGAACTTTACGATGTCATCGCCGATCCGCAGGAGATCGACAATCTTGCCGGTGATCCGGCCTATCGCGACACACGCCGGCAGATGAGGGGCGCGATGGATCGGTGGATCGCGCGCACCGGCGACATGAGCGCCGTGCCAGAGGCCGAGATGATCGCGGCGATGTGGCCGGGCATGGTGCAGCCGGTCACCGCTGCGCCGGTTCTGGCGACGGAAGATGGCCGCGTGGTTCTTTCCAGCGCGACCCCCGGGGCAAGCATCGCCTATACGCTTGACGGGACCGCGCCGGAGCCCGGGCGGATCTACACCGGCCCGTTCACACCGCCTACCGGCGCGGTGGTCACTGCCCGCGCCGTCCGGCACGGCTATGCGCCGAGCAAGGTCGCGACCCGGCGCCTGCCATGACAGGACGGTGCCTTGCGATCTGCGCCCTGGCCCTCGTGGCGGCGTGCGATGACGGGCAGGCGCCGCCGGCGACGGCGCAGGCGGCCCGCGAATGTCCCGCCATAGGTTCCGATCCGGTGCGCATCGCGGCGGGCACATTCACCATGGGTTCGGATCTGGTCTACCGCGAGGAAGGCCCCCCGCGCACGACCCGCGTCGCCGGCTTCTGGATCGACCCGCACGAGGTCACCAACGCCCAGTTCGCCGCATTCGTAGCCGCGACCAGCCATGTCACCACTGCCGAAAAGCCGGTCGACCCCGGGCTGTTCGGTGTCCCGCGCGACCAGATCCCGCCCGAACTGTTGCAGCCCGGATCGGCGGTGTTCACCGCGCCCGATCGCCCCTCGACCCGCTACACCGACTGGTGGCGTTATGTCCCCGGTGCCAACTGGATGCGCCCCGAAGGGCCGGACGGGCCGGAAGCGCAGCCGAACAGGCCGGTGGTCCACCTTTCCTACGACGACATGACCGCCTATGCCCGCTGGCGCGGCGGTCGCCTGCCGTCCGAAGCCGAGTGGGAATATGCCGCCAGCGCGGGCGAGGCGCCCAGCGCCGCCCAGCCGGGCGCGGATGCAGCCAATAGCTGGCAGGGCGTGTTCCCCGTCACCAACGAGCAAAGCGACGGCTTCTACGGGATCGCCCCGGTCGGCTGCTATGCACCGAATGCCAACGGGCTTTACGACATGACCGGCAATGTGTGGGAGGTAACGGCCGATTTCTACCGCCCCGGCCATGATCCCGCCGATAAGGACACCCCCCGCGGGCCGAGCGAGGCCGATGCCTACGACCCGCTCAACCCCGGCCTTGTCACCCGCGTGATGAAGGGCGGGTCATATCTGTGTGCGCCCAATTACTGCCAACGCTACCGCCCGCAATCGCGCCAGGGCCGCGATCCGGGGCTCGGCACCAGCAATGTCGGCTTCCGGCTGGTCTATGACCGGCTGCCTTCACAGGACGATTGACGCCGCGGTATCGCCGACCGAAAAACGGTAGCTTCCCTTGACGAGATGCCAACTCCGGCTCGCCGCGTCGTACCGGCTGAGCACCGATTTGGGGATGGTGAGGATGGCATGGCGATTGTCGCCCGGTTCGAGCGCCACCCGCGCAAACGCCTTGAGCAGCCGCGCGGGCGTGTCCTGCGGTTCGCCGGGCGGATGCGCGAACGCCAGCACCACGTGTTCGGCTGCGCGCGCTCCGGTATTGGTCACGCTGACCTGCAATTCCACGCATTCGCCGCGATCGGCGACCTTCAAGGCGCGGTAAGCGAAACCGGTATAGGAAAGCCCGCGGCCGAAGGCGTAGCGCGGTTCGATCCCCTCGCGCTCGAACTTGGTGTAGCCGTGCCAGCGGTCATAGGTGATTGCAGTCGCCTCGCGGTAGAAAAAGGGATAGTCGCCCGCGTCCCGCGCTACGGTGAAGGGCAACCGCGCCGATGGGCTGACGTCACCGAACAACAAGCGGGCCAGCGCGGTGCCGCTCGCCTTGGCGCGCGCAATCAGCGCCTGCTGGTCCGGTGGCAGGGACAGCAAGGCCCGGTCGCCCCCGCGCGGTGGCTTGTTGTTGCCTTGGTCGGCTATCGCCGCTCTCGCCGCATCGGGCATCCAGGGGACCGGTTCTGGCCGTGTCACTGCTCCTGTTCTTCAACCCGGTCGAAACGGTTCCGGTCGTCACGGCGCTGTTCGCGCTGGGCGCAGCTGGAACCGCAGCCAGCTACCTTTCCTTCTAGTCGATGCTGCCCGATACGGTGGAGTATGGCGAATGGCAGCACGGCACACGGATCGAATCCCTGTCTTTCGGCTTGATGTCATTCGTCCAGAAGGTCAGCTTCGGGATGGCCGCGGTGCTGCTGGGCTTCCTGCTCGAATGGGCGGGCTACACGGCCAATATGCCGCAGAGCCCGGCAACGCTGGAGGCGGTGAAGGCAATCATGACGCTGCTGCCCGCAGGCTTTCCTTCTGGCTGCGATCGCCATTCTGCGAACCTATCCGTTGACCGGAGCCATGCATCGCGACACCGTCCGCGAACTGGCGGACAGAAGGGCCACAGGATCATTGCCCGCATCACGACAGGGGGTTGCGCTCGGTTCATGAATGCCGAACCATCCTTGAACCAGCGTGAGAAACAGCGCCTGAAAACCCGGGGTCAGATCCTGGACGCGGCCTTGGAAATCTTCGCCGAAAAAGGGTTCGATGCGACCAGCGTGCGCGAGATCGCAGCCAAGGTGGGCATCAATCACGCGCTGATCCGGCACCACTTCCAGAACAAGGAAGAATTGTGGAAAGAAGCCGTCACATTCCTGTTCGACCGGATGTATGCCGAACTTGCGGTCGAACCCGGTAGCGAGGATCATCTCAGCAATTTCGAAAGACTGAAAAACCGGATCCGTCGCTAGGTCGCCTATTGCGCGCGCCACCCTGAACATGCCCGGATCATGGTGCAGCAATCAATCCATGGGTCAGAACGGTTTCGCTGGATGGTGCGCGATTTTATCGCTCCGCAGCACCGCGCCGGAAGCCGCCAGCTTGGCAACCTGATTGCCCAAGGTATCTGGCCCGATGTGAACGAGATATCCGTGACCGACATTCTGGTCGCGGCGGCGCGGATGCCGTTTGTCCTGTCGCAGGAAATCCGCGAAATCTACGGCGTCGAGCCGACCGAAGCCGAATGGGTGGAGCGTCATGCAGATGCGATCATTTCGCTGTTCTTCGAGCATCACGTCGAGCCTGATGCCGCAACGCCGGAGGGTCCATGATTTTCTCGTGGTCGGTCGCGCTCGGTAATCCGGGAAAATGCGCCGATCGATGCCGGGCTCCTGCTTCCGACCGCGCCCGCCTTCGCACAGGATGGGCTTCCGCCCTCGAAGCTGGAACAATTCGAAACATTTGTCCGGGCGCACCGGTCCGAAAGCAAGGTGCTCTCGCTGTCCTGTGCCATCGTCATGGATGGCCGGATCATTGCTGACAAGGGTATCGGCTGGCAGGACCACGACGCCGAAGAGCCGACGACTGCCGACACAAGCTATCTGGCCGCGTCAATTACAAAGACCTTCATAGCAGCTACCCTGCTCGCGATGGATGCTGATGACATTATCGACCTCGATGACGGTTTCACCACCCCGAGCGAATGGGACGATCGTTGCGAGTGGCTGGCGACAAGCGGTAACATCTTGGGCGGTGGGAAAGCTCTGGATGATGGCTACACGCCTGCGAAGATCGATCGCCCTGCAACAATAAGCCTGCGCAACGTGGTTCGTATGCGCGCGCTCGGCGAACCCGGCAGCAGCTTTTTTACAACCCGATTGTTTACTGCGGGTATGCGGTGAAGAATGGCGACTATCGGTTCAGCGCATTGATCGCCGCGTGCACCCGCGCCTCGACCTCCTCGCGGGGCAAGCCTGCGGGGATCGGTTCGCCGATCTTGTAGGTGATCCGCCCCGGCCGCTTCACGACATGATGGTAGACCCGCCCGCTATCCACCGCAATCGGCACCACCGGCAGGCCGAGCAGCTTGTAAAGCCCCGCAAAACCCGCCTGCAAACCCGGACGCGCACCATGCGCCACGCGGGTGCCTTCGGGGAAGATGATCAGCGGTCGGCCTTCCGCCACGCGTTCCTTCGCCAGCGCGATCATGGCGCGCAGGGTCTTGGCGCCCTTGTCGCGCGCCACCGGGATCAAGCCGTAGATCCGCGCCGAACGGCCCCAGCCGGGGATGCCGAACAATTCCTGTTTTGCGAACACCGAGGGATAAGCGAACAGGCGCGGGGTGTCGATCGCCTCGAAGAAGCTTTCGTGCTTCATCGCGACCAGCACCGGGCCTTGCGGCAGGGTGCCGTCGAGCACGACCTTGATGCCGAGCAGGTTTTGCGTGCACCACAGGTGCCACTGTCCCCACCGCGCCACCAGCGGACGCAGCCACGCCTGCCGCGCCAGCACCGCCACCACCGATGCCAGCACCAGCACCGCACTGCCGCCGTAAAACAGCAGATAGAAGGCGAGCGAACGCAGGCCGGCGATCAGCGTGTTCAAAGGTCCGCCAATCCCGCCGCCCGGCTGGCGAGCAGCTTGTGATATTCGAGAAACAGCGTGCCGAGATCGGGCTGGGAAGGCACCGCATCGCGGATCACGGTGACATGGTCGGGCAGTGTCCGGTCAAGCTCGCCCGCAGCGCGGCGCATGTGCCAGTCGGTCGTCACCAGCCGCAAGGATCGCACCTCGTTCTGCGCCACCCACTTGGCAGTCTCGGCGGCGTTGGAGCGGGTGTCGACCGCAGCAAAGCCGAGCGTCACGCAGCAGTCCATCTGGCCGGGCTCCACATCGAATTCGGCGGCGAATTCGCCGGGCTTGACCTCGGGATCGACCCCGCTGACCAGCAATTTTCCGGCCAGCCCCGTGTCGAGCACCTCCAGCCCGCGCGCGATCCGCCCGGCCCCGCCGGTCGGCACGATCACCGCGTCGGTCGCCTCGGCCTCGCCTGCCGGACGCGGCAGCGCGACCGCGAACCACAGGAAGCCGATTGCCCAGACCAGGAACAACAGGGAAAGGATACGGCGGATCATCGCGCGCGCCTAAAGCATGGCCTTGAGGGCAAGCGCAATGGTCATGCGCGCCGTGAGCAGCGCCAGCAGGACACCGCCCAGCGGCACCGCGGCAATCACCATCCAGTCGGCCGGACCCAGCCCGCCCCCGCCTGCCATGCCGCTGTCGAGCGCGGCGAATTGCTGGCCCAGCAGCCAAACCGCGCCAAGCCCGAGCGCGGTGCCCAGCAGCGCACCAAAGGCCGCCTCGCGCAGCACGGTCCCCAGGAAAATGCGGGTGATCTGGCGGTCAGTCCCGCCCAGCAGGTGAATGATCTCCACCGTTTCGCGCTGCTGGGCGAGCGAATTGCGCGCGGCCAGCCACACCGCCGCCGCGGTCGCCAGCGCGATCAGCGCGATCAGACCCAATGCCAGCCATTGGAGGGCGGCAAGCGCGCGGTAGACCGGACGCAGCCAATCGCCCTGCGCATCGACCCGCGCGCCGGGAACGGCGTCAGTCAACGCGGTCCGGATGGTGGCGACCTCCGCAGGGCTGGCCCGCCGCACCAGTTCGACATCGACCAGCACCGGGATCGGAACATCCCCGCTGGTGGCCGCTGCGCCGAGCCAGGGTTCGAGCAGCGCGGCCAGTTCCTCGCCCGGCACCAGCCTGACCGAGCGCACCAGTGCCATATCCTGCAGCACCGCCACCACGGCCTGACCGCGTTGCGCGCGCAGATCGGGATTGGGTTCGATCACCTGCACCGTCACCGCAGCGGCAAGATCGGCGCGGGCATTGTCGGCAAGATTGCGCAGCGCCAGACCGCCTGCGGCGGCGATCACCACCAGCGCGATCAGAATGGCGATGACCCACGGGATCAACCCGCCGAGCCTGGGCCGCGGCAGCAGCCGGGCAGCGCGCGGCGGCCGCGATGTCGCAGCCTGTGCCTCCCCGGGCGCCTCGGGCAGCGGCGGCACGTTCATGCGCCGCCGCCCGTCGTGGTGGCGGATGGAGGGCGCGGCGGATAACGCAGCGCGCCCGTGGGATCGGACAACTGGCCCTTGTTCAGCCGCATGATCAGCGAATCCGGCACCTTCTTCAAAAGGTGGACATCGTGGGTTGCCACCACCACGGTAGTGCCGACGCGATTGTTCAGCGCCTCGAACAATCGCAGCAGTTTCAGGGCCATGTCGGGATCGACGTTGCCGGTCGGCTCGTCGGCGATCAGCATCCGCGGCCGCGCGATCACCGCACGCGCAATCGCCACGCGCTGCTGTTCGCCGCCCGAAAGGGTCGCCGGGACCGCCTGCGCACGGTGGCCCAGCCCGACCCAGTCGAGCATGTCAGACACCGCCTTGACCACCCGCCCCTCGTCCGCGCCCGCCAGCCGCAAGGGCAGCGCGACATTGTCGAAGGCGGTAAGGTGCGGCACCAGCCGGAAGTTCTGGAATACCACCCCCAGCCGCCGCCGCAGATCGGGAAGGCGTTCACGCGGCATGGTCATCAGGTCCTGACCGAACATCCGGATCGCCCCGCGCGAGGGCCGCTGGGAAAGATAGAGCAATCTCAGCAGGCTGGTCTTGCCCGCCCCGCTCGCCCCGGTGAGGAAATAGAAACTGCCCGGATAGAGCGTGAAGCTGACGTTGCTCAGCACTTCGGGATCGGTGCCGTAACGCAGCCCGACATTGTCGAATTTCACGATCTCGGCGCCGCGCTCGGTCATCGTTCGCACCTATCAGCGCGCTTGTGCGGGGGGAAGTCGTTCATGGTCCCAAGCGCTATAGTGGTCCCGCAATGTGGAAAAAAGCGCAGAATCGGCACGGTTTGCGATGGTCCCTCTTGTGCGCGCGGGCCGCAGGACTATTGCCGATGATGCAATGATCATCGCCTGCCCAGCCTGCGGCACCCGCTATGCCGTGCCGGATTCTGCCATCGGCAGCGAAGGGCGGACCGTGCGCTGTGCCAAGTGCAAGCATAGCTGGTTTCAGGAACCGCCCGAGCTTGATCTGCCCCCGCAGCCCCAAGCGGCCCCCCCGCCCGCACCACCGGCGGCCACGCCCGCCCCGCCACCCGGCCCGGCGGACGAGACCGAAATGGAAGCCGAACCGGCCCCCGCTCCGCCGCCGGCGCCGCCCGCTGATCCCGCCGGTCCCTCGGTCAGTCACTGGCGCACTGATGAAGCCGAACAGGCCGCCACCCGCAGCGATGAAGACGCCACCATGGCGGTGCGCGCCCTGCGCCGCGGGCTGGCCCAGCGCGATCAGGAGGTCGAACGCGGCAAGGCGGCGACCGCCCGACCGTCCGAGCCGCCACCACCGCTGGCCCAGAGCGCAGCGCCGGTCGAATACGAGGCCGAACCGCCCTTTGCCGATGAGGACGAGGATGATTACGGGGACGAAGGCGGCGTCTCGCAATTCGATTACCGTGCACCTTTCACCCGGCGGCGCAACACGCTGAAGATGTGGACCATCGCCGCAGCGGTCTTTGCCGCGCTGGCAACCGGGACGGTTGTCGCGGTGAATTATTACGGCCTGCCCGACTGGGTGCCGTTGAACCGGCCTGCGTTCGGCATCGGCAAACCCGGGCTCGAGCTCGATTTCCCGCGCGAGGAACAGCGCAGCGAAACGCTCGAAAGCGGCGACAAGATCTTCCGGGTCCGCGGCACCATCAGCAACACCGCGCGCGAAACCTTGGCTGTACCCAACCTGATGGTGGTGTTCAGCGACGCGCGCGAACGCAAGGTCGGCGACTGGGTGGTGGTCCCCGCCAAGCGTCAACTGGCGCCGGGCGAAAGCGTCAACGTGACCGAAGCGATCGCCAATATCCCCCCCGGCGCAGCGGTTGCCGATCTTGGCTGGGCGCCGAGGTAGGCCTCTCAAGGTCGCTTTGGCGAGGCCCGCACAAGCCACGCGTCAAAGAGCTTGCGCGGGGTCAAACCCCTTGCTAGTGGCGCGCTCCTACCGCGGGGCCAGCGCTTGGCAGCCCCGACAAACCCGAGTGCGGTCGTGGCGGAACTGGTAGACGCGCAACGTTGAGGTCGTTGTGGCCGAAAGGCCGTGGAAGTTCGAGTCTTCTCGACCGCACCAGTTTTGTAAAATGGCGCAATAACCGCGTTCCAGAGCATTCCATGGAGGGCGCTTGCGAGCCCTCGTTCCTGATTTGGCTGCTTCGCGCCCTCTGGCGGTGATTGCGGGTTGCTGCTTTGCCCCCCAGCGATCATGGGACATGCCCTCGGATGATTTCGGCTTCCGGGATCAGCCGAAGGCCGCATCGCCGCCGCAGCAGTGTGGGAAACCGCCATAGACTGTGCTACCTTGCTGCCGTCCTTGGGAATAAGCCGCTTCCGCGCCATGCCGACGACGCGGCTTGGCGGCTATCCTCTTCAGGACCTGTGGCCGACAGAATTCGGGACCGCGCCCGCTTATCCGGAATGGCATGCGACCGGGCGCTCACAAGCAGCCGCTGTCCGCCCGTGGGTCAATAGGCGTTCAGCACCACTGACGCACCACCGCTCGATCGGTACTGCCGCACCATTCCAACCGGTCGCTTGCCCAGAAGGGAGCCGAACATGGCATGGAATAGACTCGCCCTTGCCCTTTTCGTCATGGCAGCACTGTTGCTCCTCGCGGTTCTGGTATCGCTGACGCCGAGCGATCAATGGTTCATCAGAACGATTGATCTGGTGCGCGAGCCGATGGTCTATATTGCGGCGCTGCTGCTGGTCATCGCGCTGGTCGCGGGGACACGGTGGCGCTGGGCGACTGGTGCATTGCTGACCCTGGTGATCGGAATCAACGTCTGGCGCATATGGCCCTATTCGGCCTTTGCGGCGACGCAGATGACGGTTGCAGAAGTGCCATTCGCCCCCGAAGACCCGCGCTGTTTTTCGGCCATGGCAGTCAACGTCCAGGTCGAGAACGAGCAATATGCCAAGCTGATCGCGCAATTGGACCGCCATGACCCCGATCTGCTGTTGCTGATGGAAACCGACCAGCCGTGGATCGATGCGCTGGAGCCTTTCCTGTCGCGCTATGGCCATGTCGACAGGCATCCCCATTCCGACGCCTTCGGCCTTGTTTTCGCAACGCGCCTGCCTGTGCGCAGATCCGCCATCGTCGAAAACACCTATCGCGACACCCCGACGCTTTACGCCACAGTGCAACCGGAAGGTGCGCTGGCGATCGAATTTATCGGTCTCCACCCCAAGCCGCCTCTGCCGGACTGGAACACCGAAATGCGCGACAGGAACATCATCAGGGCCGGGACCCGGACACCGGATCGGCTGCCCGATGCCTTGGCCATGGGCGATTTCAATGACGTGCCATGGTCCTCCACAGTCACCAAATTCCGCGATGAGGGTGACTGGCGCGATCCGCGGGTCGGGCGCGGAACCTATGCCACTTTCCCCGCAGGCATGGGGCCGCTGGGATGGCCGCTGGACCAGCTCATGGTCAAAGGACGGCTGAAACTCATATCCTTCGATATCCTGCCCGATAATGGCTCGGACCACCGCGCGGTGCTCGCCAATCTGTGTGCCCCCGCGCAGCTTGACTGATCCGCAAGCCGATCCGGACCGACCTTAATCGGCATTCGGGCCGAAACATCGCGCAAGCATCGCTGACAAGGACCAGATATGTTCGACCTGACCGCATCGCTGGACATTATTGCGCGCAGTCTGTTGCTGACGACCGCGGCTTTGTTGTGGGTGGTTGCGCTGGTGCGCATCGTGGGGCTGCGATCATTTTCAAAGATGACCGCCTTCGATTTCGTGGCCACGATTGCCAGCGGTTCGCTGCTGGCGACGGCCGCGACCGCCTCGTCTTGGATGGTCTTTTTCCAGACAGGGCTGGCGATTGCGGTATTGCTGGCAGTGCAGGCGGTGCTGGCGGTCGTGCGAAGGAAAAGCAGGCACCTGCGCGGCATTATCGGCAACACCCCGATCATGTTGATGGAAGACGGAGAGTTTTGCGAGGACCCGCTACGACTGACCCGCGTGGCGCGCGAGGACGTGTTCTTCAAGATCCGGGCTGCCAATGCGCTGCAACTGAACGAGGTGCGGGCTGTCGTTCTGGAAAACACCGGCGATATCTCGGTGCTGCACGGCAAGGAAATCGACGAGGAAATCCTTGCAGGCGTCCGCCGCCTCCAGGCAGACCAGCGGGATACGACAAACGGCGCCAGCTGAAGCGTTGGCTTGGGACACCGGCGCCCGGCTTTCGGTCGGGGCGCACGCCATTGTTGTCGTTGTCGCGCCGGGTGTCGCGGCCGCGCCAGTACCGGCGGCACCCTGTCGCCAGGGCGAGCCTTCCACCGAGCCGAGCCTGTCGCAGAGCCAGCCGCAGGTCGCGAATGGTGCGCCGGGCCTTGATCCGCGCTGATGCAGCGCGGTGCCACCAATTGGTTCGGCCAATGCGATCAGCCTCGCTGCGCCAAGGCATCATCTGCGGATCAGATATGATCGGGTCTGTCGCGCTCCATGGCATGCCTGATGTCGCGCATCTGATCATGGCTCCGCTTGACCGCGGGCGAGCCCGTTCCGCAGCAGCTTTTGCGGGTGCCTGTGCTTGTCGAAGAAATTGCGCACTTTGGCTGCTTCGCGTCTGTTCAGGTGCCTTTTGCCCGGAAAAGATTCACCAGAAAGACAATCACCGCGATCACCAGAAGCAGGTGGATCAGACCTCCCATGGTGTAAGAGGTGACCAAACCTATGAGCCAGAGCACAATCAGAATTCCGATTATCGTGTAGAGCATCGTTATTCTTCCTTTGGAGTTCGGGTTTGCAGCGATAGTATCGGAAACACCGCAAGCCGTGATTTTTCACTATCGCAAATTACGCGCTGTTCCTTATAATTAAATTACAATCAAATGTATAATATTTACGATGTTCCATTCAATGGAATTTCATATTTAGAATAAACACGCATTTGTAACTCAAACCTGTTGCATGATGCGTTATTTAATTCAAAATGCGCCCCGCTAATTGCAAAATTCTTCTTGTTCGCCGTATATTTCAATTATGAGAGCATGAATGTGGTTTGTAGAGCCCCGGAATATACGTAGGCACGCCTCCTGCGCCGCGAGCATGAGGCGTCCACAGCCGGTCTCCGGGAAAATGGCGGTATGAGCGGTGCGGCTCCAGGCCTTGCTTCGCCTGGTCAGGTTGACGACGCCCCGAAATTCCGGCGATCGGATGCGTTCGCTTTCAGCAGGGCCGCAATCACAATCCGACACCGAAAACCGGCCCGACAGGCGCCATGCCGGGCCCGTCCCATCGGCTTTTTCCTGCGGCATTTCCGGACCATCGCGCAAACCCACCCGTTCCAGGCACTCCTTCAGAACCGAGCTGACAGTCGTGCGGGCAAATTCGCCTGCGCTGCCCCTCGATCCGGAAGGGCGTTTCGGGGACGGAATACCGGCATGCGTCGACGCGGCAGCAGCCCTGCCGTGCAGTGGTTCGACCGTCGGGCCTGCATTTTCGCTTGTGCGCCGCGCCTCGGGGCCTTTACGAGGTGCAGACAACAGGAACGGGAGAGACGCTTCGTGACACATGTGAAGGCGAGGCAGCGCAAGCTGGCCGGAGCCGCCGTCGCCGCCATCGTATTGGCAGGAAGCCCCGCCGCGGCGCAGGATCGCACGATCGCCTTTACCGGCGCGCGGATCCTCACCATGGCGGGCGAGACGATCGACAATGGCACGCTGGTGATCAGGGACGGCCGGATCGTCGCGGTCGGCAGCAATGTCGCGGTTCCCGCCGATGCGGAGCGCCGCGCGATGGAAGGGCAGGTCATCATGCCCGGCATCGTCGACACCCATTCGCATATCGGTCAGGTCGCCGGCGCCGATGGCTCCAGCCCGATCCAGCCCGAAATCCGGGCGCTCGATTCGGTCGATGCGCTTTCCTCGACCGTCGCCAAGGCCCGTGCGGGCGGTGTGACCACCGCCAATGTCATGCCCGGTTCCGGCCACCTGATGAGCGGGCAGACCTATTACATGAAGCTGCGCGACGGAAAGACGGTGGAGGATATCGCCTTCGAATGGAAGGACGGCACCGCGCTGGGCGGCATGAAGATGGCCAACGGCACCAACCCGATGGGCGGCAGCGGCTTTCCCGGCACGCGCGCGAAATCAGCCTCGCTGGTGCGCGAGAACTTCGTCGCGGCCAAGGCCTATTGCGATGGCGACCGCAAGAAGCGCGACCTTGCCAAGGATGCGCTGTGCGAGGTGCTTTCGGGCGACCGGCTGGTCCACTTCCACACCCACCGCGCCGACGACATCATGACGGTGCTGCGGCTGAAGCGCGAATTCGGCTTCGACGTGCTGATCCAGCACGGAACCGAGACATGGAAGGTGGCCGAAGAACTCGCCGAGGCGGGCATTCCGGTTTCCAACATCACGCTCGACGCGCCCGGCGGCAAGCTTGAAACGGTGGATCTGAAAATGGACAATGCCGGAATCCTCGAACGTGCGGGCGTGCTGGTGTCGATCCATTCGGACGATCCGATCGTGGATTCGCGCATGATGCTGCGCGAGGCGGCACTCGCCGTGCGCGGGGGGATGAGCCGCGAGGGCGCGCTGAAGGCACTGACCATCAACGGTGCAAAGCAGATGCGGCTCGATGCCCGGGTGGGCTCGCTCGAGCCGGGCAAGGATGCCGATTTTCTCATCCTCGATGGCGATCCGCTCTCAGCTTACAGCCACGTGATGGAAACCTGGGTCGAAGGCGAAAAGCTGTTCGATCGCAGCCAGCCCGAAGATCTGCTGATGGCGACCGGCGGCTATGGCGCGGGCAGCCCGATGGAGGCATCGCACCACCACTGGGAAATCGCCGAAGCGGAGGGCGGACAATGACACGCGTAACGAAATATCTCGCCGCCGCGGGCGCGCTGGCGCTCGCCACAGGCGCGCAGGCACAGGACATCGCCATCAAGGGCGAACAGGTGCACACCATGGCCGGCCCGGTGATCGAGAACGGCGTGGTTGTGATCGACGACGGCAAGATCGTTGCAGTCGGCCCGGCTTCCAGCACGCCGATCCCGGCAGGGTTCGAAGTGCGCGAGGCCAAGGTGGTCACACCCGGTCTGGTCGACGCGCGCACCGTGGTCGGCCTTGCCGGCTATCTCAACCAACCGCATGATCAGGACCAGCTCGACGAAAGCGCGCCTGTCCAGCCGCAGCTCCGCGCGATCGATGCCTATAACCCGCAGGAAGTGCTGGTCGAATGGCTGCGCGGCTTCGGTGTCACCACGATCCACACCGGCCACGGGCCGGGCGCGCTGGTTTCGGGCCAGACGATGATTGCCAAGACCAGAGGGAACACCGCCGATGCTGCGGTGATCGTTGAACAGGCGATGGTCGCTGCCAATCTCGGCTCGATGGCGATGGCCGAACGGGGCAAGTCCCCCGGCACCCGCGCCAAGCAGATGGCGATGCTGCGGCAGGCGCTGATCAGCGCCAAACAGGGCGATGCTGCCAAACCCGCCAGCGGCAAGAAAGGCGATGACAAGGCCGGGGCAGACAAGCCGCCCAGCCTTGAAACCCAGGTGATGCGCGACGTGCTGGCGGGCAAGGTTCCGCTGCTGGTCACCGCCAACCGCTCGCAGGACATCATGAGCGCGCTGCGGCTGAAGCAGGAATTCGGCATCGATCTGGTGCTCGACGGCGCGTCCGAAGCCTATTTGCTGACCGACGAGATCAAGGCGTCAGGGGTGAAGGTGATCCTCCACCCGCCAATGACCCGGCAATATGGCGAATTCGAAAACGCCAGCTTCACCACCGGCGCAGTTCTGCGTGCGGCGGGCATCCCGTTCGCCTACCAGTCCAGCTACGAAAGCTACGTCCCCAAGACCCGCGTGGTGTTGTTCGAAGCGGCCATCGCCGCCGCCAACGGGCTTTCATGGAACGATGCATTGGCGAGCATCACCATCGATGCGGCGCGGGTGATCGGCATGGGCGACCGGCTCGGCTCGCTTGAAGTTGGCAAGGACGGAGATGTCGCGCTGTTTGATGGCGATCCCTTCGAATATACCTCGCACGCCATCGGCGTGGTGATCGACGGCCAAGTGGTGAGCACCGCGATACAATAGGCTGGCGACTGCGCGACTTGGGGGTGCCTTTTCGAGAGGCGCCCATTTTCGACATTTGCACATGGGCCTGACAAGTGCGACCACAAGCGCAGGGCCTAGGGGAGAGAAAAGTGATGCGTTCGATTACTTCTGTGTGTTTGCTGCTGCTTTCGTCAACGGCACTGGCTGAACCCCTGCCGACCCCGGAGCGGGATTTGACCAGCCCGGATGCGTTGCAATCACCAACCAATGCGGCGGCGCAGCCGGTCCCGCTGGAAGATCTCGTTTTCACACGCAACGTGGGATCGGTGGCGTGGAGCGCTGACGGGGAAGAGATTTTCCTCGTCACGAACCTGACCGGCCGCATGAACATCTGGCGGTTCGATGTGGCGGGCAGCTGGCCTGTGCAGCTGACCAGGTCCGACGATGTGCAAAGCAATCTTGTGGTTTCGCCTGACGGCAAAACGCTTTATTTTGCGCAGGACAAGGGCGGCGACGAATTCCACGATATCTACGCTGTGCCTACCGATGGCGGCGCGGTAACCAACCTCACCAATTCACCCGACATGCGTGAAATCGGCGCCATCATGGCTCCCGACGGGCGCAGCCTCGCCTTGTCGACCAAACGGAAGGCCGACGCTCAGGTCAACCTTGCCGTGCTCGACCTTGAAAGCCGCAAGATGCGCTGGCTGACCGACGAGAAAGATCCGCAGCGCCGCTGGAACGCCGTCGCGTGGGTCGACAATGGCCGCACCCTGATCGCGAACAAGTCGAATGCGGATCAGACCGAAAGTGAAATCTGGTCGGTCGATGTGGCATCCGGCAAGGCGACGCGCATCGCGGGCAAACCGAAAACGCGCTTTATCGCCGCGGATGCGAGCGAGGATGGGCGCACGATCGCTGCCAGCGCAAATGACGGCAGCTCGCAGCTTCGTGCCGGTCTGCTCGATGTGCCGAGCGGCAAGTGGCGCTGGCTCACGCCGACACCCTGGCAGCAAACTGCCGAGCAGCTTTCCCCGGATGGCAAGACGATGATCGTGCGGACGGGGATCGATGGCCGGTCCGTCCTGACCGCTGTTGCCGTCGATACCGGAAAGGAGCGTTCGTTCGATTTCGGAAACGGCGTTGCTTCGCTGGCCGGCGGCGAGCCCTTTGCGGGCGATTCCCGCCGCCTTCTGCTTCAGCGGTCGGGGGCCGATACGCCGGCCGACCTGTTTGTTCTCGATGTCAATTCGGGCACCACCGAGCAGATCACACGCATGGCAATGGCAAGCCTCGATCCCGCCTCGCTGCCCAAGTCGCAGATCGTGGTCTTCAAGAGCTTCGATGAAACGCTGATCAGCGCAATCGTAACCATGCCTTTCAACCTTCACCGCAACGGCCGCAATCCGGCGATCATCATGCCGCATGGCGGCCCGACCGGCCAAAGCCAGGACGGGTTCAACCGCACTGCTGCGGCGCTGGCTTCGCGCGGTTACATCGTGCTTCAGCCCAATGTGCGCGGGTCGACCGGCTACGGATCGGAATTCCAGACAGCCAATTTTCAGGACCTCGGCGGAGGCGATCTCAAGGATGTGCTGGCGGCCAAGGATTTCCTCGTTCGCACCGGCTATGTCGATCCGGACAAGGTCGGGATCACTGGTGGTTCCTATGGTGGGTTCATGACACTGATGGCCGTCGCCAAGGCCCCCGAAGCCTTTGCCGCGGGGGTGCAGCTGTTCGGTATCATCAACTGGTACACCATGTACGAGAACGCCGATCCCTTGCTCAAGGAGTATATCGTGTCGCTTCTGGGCGACCCCGCATCATACCCGGCGGTCTATGACGCGACGTCGCCCATGACCTACATGGCCGCGACAAAGGCGCCTCTGCTGTCGCTGCAGGGTGACAATGATATTCGTGTCCCGCGCGGGCAGGCCGAGGAAGTCGAAGCGGTTCTGAAAGCCAATGGCGTGACGAGCGAGACCGTGTTCTATCCGGCGGAAGGGCACGGTTTCCAGAAGCGGGAAAACCAGATCGATTCCTTGCAGCGGACAATCAACTGGTTCGAACGTCACCTGAAGGGAACAACGCCGGACGCACCGCAATAGCTGCGGGGCGTCAGACGCCGCGGACCGGGATGCTGCTGTGAGGCGTTGCGATCAGATCGTATCGCACGTTTCGCAGTCCGCGCGTGCGTTCGCGGCAACCCGGCCGGAGAACGCAGGGACCTGATGCCTATTTAGCCGCCGCGCGTTCAAGGCGACTGCGGGCTTCAGCTTCGCCGATAAGCGGGAGCAATTCACCCATGTCGGGGCCGTGATCCATGCCAGTCAGTGCCTGACGGAGTGGCAGGAACAAGGTGCGGCCCTTGCGGTCTGTGGCCACCTTGAGCGCGGTCGTGAGTTGTTGCCACGGGTCAGATCCCCACGCGAGCATGGCGGCGGCATCAGCCAGAAATGCGCGGTCTTCGGCCGAGAATTCGGGCTGCGCAATCGGGCCGGTGACCAGCCGCCACCACTCGGCTGCCTCGCCGACATGTGCGAGATTCGGTCGGATCGCGTGCCAGCCGGCCTCGTCCATGCCCTCAGGCAAACGCGCCTGCGCTGCCTCATAGGGCAATTGATGGACAATCGCCGCGTTAAGGCGTTCAAGATCGGCCTCGTCGAACTTGGCGGGCGCGCGGCCAAAGGTCGAAAGGTCGAATCCGGCGACCAGCTTCGCGCGGTCGGCTATTGGCTCGACAGGCATCGATGTCCCAAGCCGCGCCAACAAGGCGATGAGAGCCTCAGGTTCGATCCCCCGCTCGCGGAAGGCGTCGCACCCCAGCGATCCCAGCCGCTTCGAAAGCTTGCCCTCGCGCCCCACCAGCAGCGCCTCGTGCGCAAAGGCCGGCACCATTTTTGCTGCACTTTGTGTTGCAGCAAAGCCTGCAGCATAAAGCGCGGTAAATATCTGTATTTGCACGGCTGTATTGGATACATGATCCTCGCCCCGCAAAACCTGCGTTACACCCATATCAATGTCATCGACCGCGCTCGGCATCATGTAGAGCCAGGAACCGTCGGCGCGGCGGATCACCGGATCGGAAAGCTGCGCCGGATCGAATTTTTGCGGCCCGCGGATACCGTCATTCCATGCAATCGGTTCATCGTGGTCCAGCAGAAACCGCCAGTGGGCAAGCGTACCATCCGCTTCCTTGGCGGCGCGCTCGTCCTCGCTCAGCTGCAGCGACGCACGGTCATAGATCGGAGGCAGGCCGCGGCCGAGCTGGATCTTGCGCTTGACCTCGAGTTCCTGTGCGCTTTCATAACAGGGATAGATCCGGCCCGCTGCCTTTAGCGTGGCGAAGGCAGCCTCGTAGCGATCCAGTCGTGCCGACTGACGCTCCTCGCGGTCCCAGTCCAGTCCCAGCCAGCTGAGGTCGGCACGGATGGCGTCGGCATATTCCTCTCGGCTGCGCGCGGCATCGGTGTCGTCGATCCGCAGGATGAAGGTTCCGCCGCTTTTGCGCGCCAGCATCCAGTTGTGGAGTGCGGTTCGGATGTTTCCGACGTGAAGGCGGCCGGTGGGCGACGGGGCAAAGCGAGTGATGGTCATGCCGCGTGCGGTAGAGCGCCGGACACGCGCCCGCAAGCAGGCTTAGGCGGCGCGCATCTCGGCAGCAACGAGGGCCAGAGCGGCCTCCCACAGTCGGTGCATCCGCTCAGGACGCACAAGTCCGGTCAATGCGTTCTCGAATCCATTGCGCTCTCGCCGTGCCGCAGCGTCGACGAAGGCGCCGATCGTGGCTTCGTCATGGCTCATGAGACGGCAACAAAACCGGCTGACATGCACATTTTCAGGCCAGCTTGCGGCGATCACCTGAGCCAGCGCCAACGCCTTGGCGGCGACATCGATACTGCCGAGCCGCGCGGCAAGTTCAGGCACGGGATCACGCCCCATGCGCTCATGCAGCGCAATCAGCCGCAACGCATGGACAAAGCGCCCTCCGAGCGGCCCGAGCACCTCAACGCGCGGCGTAGCCGCAAGCGCCGCGATAACATCCTGTGCAGCGGCGAAAGGGGTGCGTTGACGGGACATGGAACCTCGCTGATTCGGCGTGATGGCTGAACACGTGTGTAGTTTTTATGCGAGTGACTTGCAATAGCAAATTAAGCCCGTTGGCTGATACGAAAAGCCCCGCCCGAGCGCAAACTCGGGCGGGGCAATTTCTTGCCTGCTATGGCACCGAAGAAGCCTACTCTTCGCCAGCGTCGTCCGCATCGGCAGCCGGGGCCGAAGCCGCCATCGCAGCCATGGCGGCCTTCATCTTTTCTTCCGATCCGATCGCATCGGCTTCAGGCTCAGCCTCACGCTGGCCCGAAGCGGCAAGCGCGTCTTGCTGCTTCTTCCACGCAGCCTTGAGCGAAGCGTCGCGGCTGTTGGCGGTAACCCGCAGACGGTTCATGCCCGCGCCGGTGCCGGCGGGGATAAGACGGCCGACGATCACGTTTTCCTTCAGACCGATCAGCGTGTCCTTCTTCCCTTCGACCGCCGCCTGCGTCAGCACGCGCGTGGTTTCCTGGAACGAGGCCGCCGAGATGAAGCTGCGGGTCTGCAGCGACGCCTTGGTGATGCCAAGCAGCACCGGAGTGCCCGATGCGCCCTGCTTGCCCTTGCCCAGCTTGGCGTTGATTTCCAGCATTTCGGCCAGATCGATCTGTTCGCCCGGCAGCAGGGTGGTGTCCCCGCCATCGGTGATCTCGACCTTCTGCAGCATCTGGCGAACGATCACCTCGATGTGCTTGTCGTTGATCTTCACGCCCTGCAGGCGATAGACCTCCTGGATCTCGTTCACGAGATATTCGGCCAACGCTTCGACGCCCATCACTTCAAGGATGTCGTGCGGGTTGGGCGAGCCGGAAACAAGGGTATCACCCTTCTTCACGAAGTCGCCTTCCTGCACATCGATCACCTTGGTCTTGGCAATCAGGTATTCCACCGGATCACCTTCCTCGGGAATGATCGCGATCTTGCGCTTGGCCTTGTATTCGCGGACGAATTCGATCCGTCCCGAAATCTTGGCGATGACCGACACATCCTTCGGCATACGCGCCTCGAACAGTTCGGCCACGCGCGGCAGACCGCCGGTGATGTCGCGGGTCTTGGCGGCTTCGCGGCTGGCACGGGCGAGAATATCCCCCGCTTCGACCGTCTGGCCATCCTCGACCGACAGCGTGGTGCCCGGGGCGAGCATGTAACGCGCTGCCTCGGTTTCCCCGCTCCCTTCGGCCAGAAGGGTCAGACGCGGACGCAGATCTTCCTTCTTCTTGCGGCCCGTGGCACGGTTCTCGGTCACCACGCGCTGGGCAATACCGGTGGCATCATCAACCGCTTCTTCAAGCGTGATGCCCTCGGCCAGATCCTGATACTTCACCACGCCCGATTGTTCGGTGATGATCGGCAGAGTGAACGGATCCCACTCGGCCAGACGATCGCCGATCTTCACATGTTCGCCGTCCTTGAACATCAGCACCGTACCGTAAGGCACCTTGTGCATCTCGCGCTCGCGCCCTTCGGCATCGATCACGGCAATCTCGCCGTTGCGGGCAAGGCTGAGGATGCGGCCACGCTTGTCGGTGATGGTCGGCATGTCGCGCAGTTCGACACGGCCATCCGAAATCGCCTCGAGGTGTGAGGTTTCGTTAAGCTGCGCCGCGCCGCCGATGTGGAACGTCCGCATCGTCAGCTGCGTGCCGGGCTCGCCGATCGACTGCGCTGCGATGACACCCACAGCCTCGCCGATATTCACCGGCGTACCGCGGGCAAGATCGCGCCCGTAACAGGTCGCACACACGCCCTGTTCGGCTTCGCAGATCAGTGGCGAACGGATCCGGGCCGACTGTACTTCCGCCGCCTCGATATCCTTGACCATCGCCTCGTCGAGCAGGGTGCCCGCCGGAACGATCACTTCACCGGTAGCGGCATTGATCACATCTTCGGCCACGGTGCGGCCGAGAATGCGCTCGCCGAGCGACGCAATCACGCTGCCGCCCTGCACGATGGCGCGCATCTCGAGCGCGTTCTCGGTCTTGCAGTCTTCCTCGACGATCACGCAATCCTGCGACACGTCGACCAGACGGCGGGTCAGGTAACCCGAGTTCGCCGTCTTCAACGCCGTATCCGCAAGGCCCTTGCGCGCGCCGTGGGTGGAGTTGAAGTATTCAAGAACGGTCAGACCTTCCTTGAAGTTCGAGATGATCGGAGTCTCGATGATCTCGCCCGAAGGCTTGGCCATCAGCCCGCGCATCCCGGCAAGCTGCTTCATCTGCGCTGGCGAACCACGCGCACCGGAGTGGCTCATCATGTAGATCGAGTTGATCTGGGCTTCCTTGCCCGTTTCGGGGTCGATCGGGGTCGCCTTGATCTCTGCCATCATCGCGTCGGCGACCATGTCACCGCACTTCGACCAGGCGTCGATCACCTTGTTGTACTTTTCCTGCTGGGTGATCAGACCGTCCTGATACTGCTGTTCATATCCGGCCACCAGATCCTTGGTCTCGTCGACCAGTTTGATCTTGGCATCGGGGATGATCATGTCATCCTTGCCGAAGCTGATCCCCGCCTTGAACGCGTAACGGAAGCCAAGGCTCATGATCGCATCGGCAAACAGCACCGTGTCCTTCTGGCCGGTGTGGCGATAGACCTGATCGATCACGTCGCCGATTTCCCGCTTGGTCAGCAGGCGATTGATGATGTCGAACGGAACCTTGTGGTTCTTGGGCAGGCATTCACCGATCAGCATCCGGCCCGGCGTGGTTTCGAAGCGCTGCATCGAAACCTTGCCGGATTCATCGGCCTGCGGAACGCGGGCGAGAATGCGGGTATGCAGCGTGACCGCCTTGGCTTCGAGTGCCTGATGCACTTCGGCCATGTCGGAGAAGCGCGGCAGGCGCTCGACCTTGGTGCCATCGGCGTTTTCGAGATATTCCGGGTGCTTTTCCTGCCGCTCCATCGAGAGGTAGTAGATCCCCAGCACCATGTCCTGCGAAGGCACGATGATCGGCTTGCCGTTGGCGGGCGAGAGGATGTTGTTGGTCGACATCATCAGCACGCGCGCTTCGAGCTGGGCTTCGAGGCTGAGCGGCACGTGGACCGCCATCTGGTCACCATCAAAGTCGGCGTTGAAGGCCGAGCAGACCAGCGGGTGCAGCTGGATCGCCTTGCCTTCGATCAGCACAGGCTCGAACGCCTGGATGCCCAGACGGTGCAGCGTCGGCGCGCGGTTGAGCAGCACCGGGTGTTCGCGGATCACCTCGTCGAGGATGTCCCAGACTTCCTTGCGCTCCTTCTCCACCCACTTCTTGGCCTGCTTCAAGGTCATCGACAGACCCTTGGCATCCAGACGCGCGTAGATGAACGGCTTGAACAGTTCGAGCGCCATCTTCTTCGGAAGGCCGCACTGGTGCAGCTTCAATTCCGGACCCGTAACGATCACCGAACGGCCCGAATAGTCGACGCGCTTGCCGAGCAGGTTCTGACGGAAGCGGCCCTGCTTGCCCTTGAGCATATCGGACAGCGACTTCAAGGGACGCTTGTTGGCACCGGTGATGACGCGGCCACGGCGACCATTGTCGAACAGCGCGTCGACGGCTTCCTGCAGCATGCGCTTTTCGTTGCGCACGATGATGTCCGGCGCGCGCAGTTCGATCAGGCGCTTCAGGCGGTTGTTGCGGTTGATCACGCGGCGGTAGAGATCGTTGAGATCCGACGTCGCAAAGCGGCCGCCATCGAGCGGCACCAGCGGGCGCAGTTCGGGCGGGATGACGGGGATCACTTCGAGGATCATCCATTCGGGGCGGTTGCCCGAATCGATGAAGCTTTCGACGACCTTCAGCCGCTTGATGATCTTCTTGGGCTTGAGCAGCGACTTGGTGGTCGCCAGTTCGTCCATCAGCGCTTCACGCTCGGCTTCGAGATCGAGTTCGGCCAGCATGATCTGCACCGCTTCCGCGCCGATGCTGGCGCTGAAGGCATCCTCGCCATATTCGTCCTGCGCTTCGAGCAGTTCGTCTTCGGTCAGGAGCTGGTACTTTTCAAGCGGGGTCAGGCCCGGCTCGATCACCACGTAGCTTTCGAAGTAGAGGATGCGCTCGAGCTGCTTCAGCTGCATGTCGAGCAGCAGGCCGATGCGGCTCGGCAGCGACTTCAGGAACCAGATGTGCGCGACCGGCGCGGCCAGTTCGATATGGCCCATGCGCTCGCGGCGCACCTTGGTCACGGTGACTTCAACGCCGCACTTTTCGCAGACGACGCCCTTGTACTTCATGCGCTTGTACTTGCCGCACAGGCACTCGTAGTCCTTCACCGGGCCGAAGATGCGCGCGCAGAACAGCCCGTCACGTTCGGGCTTGAACGTGCGGTAATTGATGGTTTCCGGCTTCTTGATCTCACCGTAGGACCACGAGCGGATGCGCTCGGGGCTGGCGATACCGATCTGGATCTGGTCGAAGGTTTCGGGCTTCGCCAGCTGGTTGGTGAATTTGGTCAGTTCGTTCATTAGGCTTTCTCCGCCTCGGAAATTGCTTCGCCGCAGGTCTTGGTCCGGTTCACCATTTGCGCCATCGCATTGGGCTTGGTCAGGATCGCCTGAGCCATATCAAGCTGGAGCTTCGCGTAATCCATGCCGATCAAGGGATCACGTTTTTCGAGCTTGCGGCCCAGCATCATGCTGAGCTTGCGATAGAATGCTTCGGTGCTGTCGACTGTCTCCACGGTCTTTGCGTCATCATCGTTTTGCGGCTCCGCTTTCTTCAGGACTTGCAGAACGCTTTGCGCTGCGAGTCTGCATTCGAGGGCTTCCTGATAGAGCGTTTCCACATCCGCCTTTTTGGCGCTCAGGGGGGCGGCAGAACACGCGATCCCCATAAGCACCGCAGCGATCAGAGTTCTTTGCCTCATTCCGCCGCGATCGCGCTGTAATCGGTCTGGTCGCCGTCGTCCTCGTCGAGGATCGACTTCAACTCGACGTTCAGACCCAGCGAGCGCATTTCCTTGACGAGCACGTTGAAGCTCTCGGGAATGCCGGCCTCGAAGGTGTCGTCGCCCTTGACGATCGCTTCGTAGACCTTGGTGCGGCCGACCACGTCGTCGGATTTCACCGTCAGCATTTCCTGCAAGGTGTAGGCCGCGCCGTAGGCTTGCAGCGCCCAGACTTCCATTTCGCCGAACCTCTGCCCGCCGAACTGCGCCTTGCCGCCCAGCGGCTGCTGGGTGACGAGGCTGTAGGGCCCGATCGAACGCGCGTGGATCTTGTCGTCGACCAGGTGGTGCAGCTTGAGCATGTAGATGATGCCCACCGTTACCTTGCGGTCGAACGCCTCACCCGTGCGGCCGTCATACAGCGTGGACTGACCCGAGGAGTCGATCCCTGCCTTGATCAGCATTTCCGACACATCGGGCTCGCGCGCGCCGTCGAACACCGGCGTTCCCATCGGCACGCCTGCCGAAAGGTTGCCCGCAAGCTCGACGATATCGGCTGTGGTGCGACTGTCGAGATCCTCGAAATACTGGTCGCCATAGATGTCCTTCAGGCGCTCCACCACCGCTGCCGGGGGCTGCGCGCTGGCGTAATCCGCCGCCGCATTGGGATTGGCGGCGCGCCATTCCTCCAGCTTGTCCTTGATCTCGTGACCCAATGCACGGGCCGCGAAGCCCAGGTGGGTTTCGAAGATCTGCCCGACATTCATGCGCGAGGGCACGCCCAGCGGGTTGAGCACGAGGTCGACCGGCGTCCCGTCTTCGAGGAACGGCATGTCCTCGATCGGCAGGATGCGGCTGATCACGCCCTTGTTCCCGTGGCGGCCGGCCATCTTGTCGCCCGGCTGCAGCTTGCGCTTCACCGCGACGAACACCTTGACCATCTTGAGCACGCCCGGGGCGAGCTCGTCACCGCGTTCGAGCTTTTCCTTGCGGTCCTCGAACTTGGCGTCGATCAGGCCTACGGCTTCGTCGTACTGGGTCTTCACCGCTTCGATCTGAGCCTGGCGATTGTCGTCAGCCACCGCGAACTTGAACCATTCGTGACGGTCGATCTCCTCGAGCAGCTCCTCGGTGATCTCGATGCCCTTCTTCACCCCCTTTGGCGCCGCCGAGGCGGTCTGGCCCACCAGCATGTCGCGCAGTCGGTTATAGGTGGCGCGGTTCAGGATGGCGCGTTCGTCTGCGGCATCCTTGCGCAGGCGCTCGATTTCCTCGTTCTGGATCGCACGCGTACGGTCGTCGATCTCGATCCCGTGGCGGTTGAACACCCGGACTTCGACGATGGTGCCCGCCACGCCCGGGGGAAGGCGCAGCGAGGTGTCGCGCACATCGGAAGCCTTTTCGCCGAAGATCGCGCGCAGCAGCTTTTCTTCCGGGGTCATCGGGCTTTCGCCCTTGGGCGTGATCTTGCCCACGAGGATGTCACCGGGGTGCACTTCGGCACCGATATAGACGATGCCCGCCTCGTCGAGGTTGCGCAGGGCTTCCTCGCCGACATTGGGAATGTCGCGGGTGATGTCCTCCGGCCCGAGCTTGGTGTCGCGCGCCATGACTTCGAATTCCTCGATATGGATCGAGGTGAAAACGTCATCCTTCACGATGCGTTCGCTGATCAGGATCGAGTCTTCGTAGTTGTAGCCGTTCCACGGCATGAACGCGACGAGGCTGTTCTTGCCCAGCGCCAGCTCACCGAGATCGGTCGAGGGGCCATCGGCGATGATGTCACCCTGTTCGATCACATCGCCCACCTTCACCAGCGGGCGCTGGTTGATGCAGGTGTTCTGGTTCGAACGCTGGAATTTCTGCAGCGTGTAGATGTCGACGCCCGACTGGCCGGGTTCGACATCGCCGATCGCGCGGATCACGATGCGGGTCGCGTCGACCTGGTCAACAATCCCGCCGCGCTTTGCGGCAATCGCCGCGCCCGAATCGCGCGCCACGGTTTCTTCCATGCCGGTGCCGACCCAGGGTGCCTCGGCCTTGACCAGCGGCACGGCCTGCCGCTGCATGTTCGAACCCATGAGCGCGCGGTTGGCGTCATCGTTTTCGAGGAAGGGGATAAGCGAAGCCGCGACTGAAACCAGCTGCTTCGGCGACACGTCCATCAACGTCACGTTTTCACGCGGTGCCATCAGGTTGTCGCCGTTGTGGCGAGCCGAAACCAGCTCTTCGACGAAGCTGCCGTCCTCGTTGAGCTCGGCCGAGGCCTGCGCGACGGTGTGCTTCTGCTCTTCCATCGCGGAAAGGTAGATGACCTCGCTGGTCACCACGCCATCGGCCACCTTGCGGTAAGGCGTTTCGATAAAGCCGTACTTGTTGACCCGGCTGAAGCTCGCGAGGCTGTTGATCAGGCCGATGTTCGGGCCTTCCGGCGTTTCGATCGGGCAGATGCGGCCATAGTGGGTCGGGTGAACGTCGCGCACTTCGAAGCCCGCGCGCTCACGCGTGAGACCGCCCGGCCCGAGCGCCGACACGCGGCGCTTGTGGGTGACTTCGGACAGCGGGTTCGTCTGGTCCATGAATTGCGACAGCTGCGAGGAACCGAAGAATTCGCGCACTGCGGCCACCGCCGGCTTGGCGTTGATCAGGTCGTTGGGCATCACCGTGCTGACATCGACCGAACTCATCCGCTCCTTGACCGCGCGCTCCATGCGCAGCAGGCCGACACGGTATTGGTTTTCCAGCAATTCGCCCACCGAACGCACCCGACGGTTGCCGAGGTTGTCGATGTCATCGACTTCGCCCTTGCCGTCCTTGAGGCTGACGAGTTCCTTGACCACGGCAAGGATGTCTTCCTTGCGCAGTGTGGTAACGGTGTCTTCGGCATCGAGGCCCAGACGCATGTTGAGCTTCACGCGGCCCACAGCCGACAGGTCATAGCGTTCGGCATCAAAGAACAGGCCTTCGAACAATGCCTCGGCGGTTTCCTTCGTCGGCGGCTCGCCGGGACGCATGACCTTGTAGATCGCCTCGAGGCCCTCATCGCGGTTTTCGGCCTTGTCGACCTTCAGCGTGTTGCGGATCCACGGCCCGGTGTTGATTTCATCAATGTCGAGAAGTTCGAGCCGGTCGATCCCGGCCTTGTCGAAAGCCTCGACATGCTCGAGCGTGAGTTCGTCGCCGGCTTCGATATGAATGCGACCGGTGGCTTCATCGATCATGTCGCGCGCGGCAAAGCGGCTGACGACTTCCTCGACCGGCAGCAACAGATCGGCAAGCCCATCCTTGGCCGCCTTGTTCGCAGCGCGCGGGCTGATCTTCTGGCCGGCGGGGAACACTTCCTCGCCGGTGGCCGCGTCGATCAACGGGAAGGTCGGCTTCGAACCGCGCCATTGTTCGGCCACGAACGGGATCTTCCAACCATCCTTGGCGCGATCCCACACAACCGTGTTGTAGAAATGATGCAGAATGTCTTCGGCATCGAGGCCCAGCGCATAGAGCAGCGCGGTGACCGGCAGCTTGCGCTTGCGGTCGATGCGGACGTTGACGATGTCCTTGGCGTCGAATTCGAAATCGAGCCACGAACCGCGATAGGGAATGACGCGGGCAGCGAACAGCAGCTTGCCCGACGAATGGGTCTTGCCGCGATCGTGATCGAACAGCACGCCCGGCGAACGGTGCATCTGCGACACGATCACGCGCTCGGTGCCGTTGATGATGAAGGTGCCGTTATCCGTCATGAGCGGCATATCGCCCATGTAAACGTCCTGCTCCTTGATATCGAGGACGGAGCGGGTTTCGGTTTCCTGGTCCACCTCGAACACGATGAGGCGCAAGGTCACCTTCATCGGAGCGGCGTAGGTGATACCGCGCTGGCGGCATTCGGTGGTGTCGTACTTGGGCTCTTCGAGTTCGTAATGCACGAAATCAAGCTCGGCCGTGCCGGCGAAATCGCGGATCGGGAACACCGAACGCAGGGTCTTTTCCAAGCCCGAGACGTAGCCCGTCGCCTTGTCCGACCGCAGGAACTGTTCGTAGCTTTCGCGCTGAACCTCGATCAGGTTCGGCATCTGCACCACTTCGTGAATGTCGCCGAAGATCTTGCGGATGCGCTTTTTCGCGGTGCCCTGCGCCTTGCGGCTGCGGGTGACGGGCGGCTTCGCCTTGGTTGCCATAGGAGGAGTGGGCCTCTTTGATTGGGCCGCGCGAGGGGAGGCCTCGCACGGACGGGTAAATTCGCTGTCGTTCGACGCAGAAAAAACCACTTCCGACGCCAAAACGCCGCATGGCTGACCCGCCTTTTTCCGGCAGGTGAGGGCAGCAGCATCTGTTTGCATCGCGAGAGTGGCTATCCGCCGCTTCCATTTCGGGACCGATCCCCGCGTATGAATCGGTCTTGCTCGAAGCTGGCGTGAGCGGGGCATGTAGGATCGCACCCCGACTGTGTCAATGCCGGGGCGCGCCCGAATGCGGGCGCACCGCCCCCGGCCTTTCCTACCCGCCCGGCAGGGATCAGGATGCAGGTCCGCTCTTTCGTATCGTCCGTTGCCCCCCGCCCCGAAGCAGCTCCCGCGTTAATGCGGCCCGCTCCCCTGTCAGTCAACCGCGCCCATTATCAATCAAACCCCTGAAAGAAAGAGGTAATATGATGCCGGCCAAAGTTGACACCGTGTCAAGTTTGTCAAGCTGTTTGCTTTGGGAATATCGCTAATCAATGCAGCATATATCGTTTTTCAATATTATTGATTGACGATATGCCACGACTCGGATTAGAGGATATTTATCGACTCGCAATATGCCCAACAAAGGAAATCGATATGAACCACCTTCTCAACCACACCCTGGCCGCCATCGCCGCCTTCGTGCTCGCCTTGGGTTCGATCGGCGCGATCGTCACCGTGCCGCCGGCCCAGTCACCCGGCGCGGCCGTCCTTGCCCTACCTGCCCTGGCATGATTCCGACCGTCCAAGGAGAAATGCCATGAACCTTCCCGGAAACGACCTGTTGCTGCTTGCGGGCAAGATCATCGCGATCCTGCTTCAGGCTATCATGGCCCTCGGCGCTGCGGCGGTAGCGATCGCCGTGCCCTTTGTTACCATCCTGACCGGCGACTGGGTCGAAGGCTTTGCCGACGGTAGCGGTATCCCGGTCGGGCAAGTTCCGGCCCTTCCCCTCGTCGGCGTGCTGTTGGTCACGCTGGCAATTCTTGTTGCCATGTTCTTCTTCTTCGGAAAACTGAGGGCGATCATCGACACCGTGGGCGCTGGCGACCCCTTCGCCCCCGCGAATTCGCAACGCCTCAACATGATGGCATGGCTCCTGCTTGCCGCGCAATTGCTGACCTGGCCTCTGATCGAACTCACCATCTACCTTGCCGATTTGGCGAACGAGCTTGAAGGTGTGAGCATTGCCGCCGAGCTCAACGGGTTCGACATCACGGGCGTGCTGATGGTGCTGATCCTGTTCATCCTCGCCCGCGTGTTTCGCCACGGCGCGGCGATGCGCGAAGACCTTGAAGGGACAGTGTGATGCCCCCCGTCAACGACGAGATCGAAGGAACCCGGATCATGGTCAAGCTTGACGACCTGCTCCAAGCCCGCCGCATGACCCTGACCGAGCTGGCCGAGCGCGTGGGTCTCACCCTTGCCAACCTGTCGATTCTCAAGACCGGCAAGGCCAAGGCGATCCGGTTTTCCACCCTGGCTGCAATCTGCCGTGAACTGGAGTGCCAGCCGGGCGACCTGCTCGCCTATGAAACGGAGTGAAACACGGGCGGGCCGGGGATCATCTCCGGCCCGCGTGCCGCCTGCTCAGTCTGACCGGACCTTGCCCATTACCAGCGCAGCGACCGCCAGCAGCAGAACCGCGCTCGCCTCATAGACGACATTCTGCGCATCCATATCCTTGCCTTGCAGCACGATGAGCCGGGCAATCGCGGTGATCGCGATGAAGATCGGGAAGACGAAAGAAGATCCCTTGCCGGTATAGAACACGGCGATCATCGCGATGACCTCGGTATACAGAAACATCAGCAGGATATCGGCCAGCACGATTGCACCGCGCTGATATACCGACCAGACCTCTACCCCGGCAGCGCCCAGTGTCATGAGTGCGGCCACGATCAGCAGGCCTTGCTCGATCAGCTTGAACGCCTTGCTTGCCGGACTGTTCTGCAACACCGGCTGTGGCCGGGAATCGGTGGGCGGGGGCGTTTCCATCGCCGCCAAGCATAGGGCAAAGCCTTCCGCTTTACCAAGGCCTTGCCGAAACCTGACGCGCCCTCGGGCCAGAACGCGCCGGGACAAACGGCTTGACTCGTCAGCGCGCATGGCTAAGGGGCCGGTCCGACCGGTTCGCCGGTCAGCCGTCCGAGACCGTTGGCGGGGGCAATCAGGCCCTCTTAATTTCCAACCTAGACGGGGAAACGAGATTTCGCAGGCAGCTTCGGCTGCGTGCTCGCGTGCCTGCCATGATGCCGGCGCACACCCTCCTTCCCTTTCGACGGACTCGCCCGTGCCCGGAGCCTTGGCTCCGCGCATGGACAAACGTAGCCGGTCGCGCCGGGGAGCCATTCCCGTCGCGATCAAATGTGAAGGAGTATGGCATGGATCGTTCGCAGAAAGCCGACGCGGTTGCCCAGCTCAATGCGGTCTTCAACGAGGTCGGCGTGGTGGTCATCACCCGCAACCTCGGCATGACGGTGGCCCAGTCCACCGACCTGCGTACGAAGATGCGCGATGCTGGTGCATCCTACAAGGTTGCGAAGAACAGTCTCGCCAAGCTCGCGCTCAAGGACACCGACTATGTCGGGCTGGATGACATGCTCACCGGCCCGGTCGGGCTGGCCTGGTCGAAAGACCCGGTCGCGGCCGCCAAGGCCGCTGTCGATTTCGCCAAGTCGAACGACAAGCTTGAAATCATCGGCGGTTCGATGGGTGCGGTCGTGCTCGACGAAGCCGGGATCAAGGCGCTCGCCTCGATGCCGAGCCTCGACGAACTGCGCGCCAAGCTCGTGGGTCTCGTCAACGCCCCGGCGACCAAAATCGCCCAGGTCGTTACCGCGCCCGCAGCAAAGGTCGCTCGTGTGTTCGCCGCCTATGCGGACAAGGACGCAGCTTAAGAGACGTTTTTCGCCAGACGAAACCATCATCTGGGGCGCTGGTGCCCCGCCACAATTTGGAGTGAACCATCATGGCTGATATTGCCAAGCTTGTTGAAGAACTGTCGCAGCTCACTGTGCTTGAAGCTGCCGAACTCGCCAAGGCCCTCGAAGAAGCATGGGGCGTTTCCGCCGCTGCTGCTGTCGCGGTTGCCGCTGGCCCGGCTGCCGCAGTCGAAGCGGTCGAAGAGCAGACCGAATTCGACGTCATCCTGACCGGTGACGGCGGCAAGAAGATCCAGGTGATCAAGGAAGTCCGCGCGATCACCGGCCTCGGCCTGACCGAAGCCAAGGCGCTGGTCGAAAGCGCGCCGAAGGCGATCAAGGAAGGCGTCAACAAGGCGGAAGCCGAAGAGGTCAAGAAGAAGATCGAAGAAGCCGGCGGCACCGTCGAGCTCAAGTAAGTCTAGCCGGACGTACCGGACGACAAATGTAAGGCGGCGCCCGCAACGGCGCCGCCTTTTTGTCATGGTGCCTGCCAGCACATGGCCGCGTTGACTCTCGCAGCGCAATTTTAATGCATGTTTTGCAACTGTCTAGGAAATGGACGATTCCGGATGTGTCTCGCGGAAGTTACTTTACACCCTGTTAATAACGCCTAACATTCCCTTACCGAGTCGCCGAGTCGATCAGACTTCGAACGTATCAGAAGGGGGCAATCCCTCAACAGACGTTCCTTGGTAATGGGAGGGGTATCATGTTGTTCGCGAAGGCAAGCCTTATGGCAGCCATGGTCGTTGTCGCCACGCCCGTGGTCGCTCAGGATCTGGTGCACCAACCGATCAGCCCGACCTTCGGCGGCAACCCGTTCAATTCGAACCACGTCCTGGGTGTCGCGAACGCCAACAACGACACCCGCGACCCGCGCTCGACCTCGACCAATTCGCAGGCCGATATTTTCGCGCGGCAACTTCAGTCGCGCCTGCTCTCGGCGCTGTCATCGCAGGTCGTCGATGCCATCTTCGGCGACAATCCGCAGGAACAGGGCACTATCAGCTTCGGTGGCCAGACCATCGAATTCTTCCGCTCCCTGGATGAAGTTACGCTGATTATCCGCAACGACGACACTGGCGAGGAAACCCGGATCGTCGTGCCGCTTTTCATCGAGGTGGATTGAGGTCCATCTGATGTGCTCCCTGTCCTCCTCGATTTTCGCTGGTATGGCCGCTCTGGCGCTTACGGGCTGCATGAGCATGCCGCAGGACGGTCGCAACGCGATGCCGACCACCACCAGTCTGGCCTATTTCCCCAAAAAGACCCAGACCCAGAACCTGCTGCATCAGCTTCCCGCCCCGCAGCGTCAGGTCGCAATTGCGGTTTACGGCTTCACCGACCAGACCGGCCAGTTCAAGCCGAGCGATGTCGGCCAGACCCTGTCGCGGGCCGTCACTCAGGGTGCCAGCGCGATGCTGGTCAAGGCGTTGCAGGACGCGGGCAACCGCAGCTGGTTCACCGTGGTCGAGCGCGAGCGGTTGGACAACCTGCTGCGCGAACGCCAGATTATCGGCGAGATGCGCAAGCGTTATCTCGGCGAACAGGAAATCGATCCCAACGCGCTGCCAGCCTTGCTGTTTGCAGGCGTGCTGCTTGAAGGTGGGATCGTCGGCTATGACACCAACACGGTAACAGGCGGCGCAGGCGCCGCTTTCCTCGGCATCGGCGCGCGTACCGAATACCGTCAGGACACCGTGACCGTTTATCTGCGCGCTGTATCGGTGCGCACGGGCGAGGTGCTGGCCAACATCACCACCTCCAAGACGATCGCAAGCCAGGCCCTGGGGGCGAGCGCGTTCAAGTTCGTGGCGTTCCGCGAGCTGCTTGAGGCCGAAGCTGGAATCACCTCGAACGAACCCGATCAGGTCGCCCTTCAGCAGGCGATCGAGAAGGCGGTTTACGGGCTGGTGCTCGAAGGCGTCGAACTCGACCTCTGGCGGTTTGAAGACATGTCGGCCGCGCAGCGATTGCTTGCAGCCTACCGCGCCGAGCGCGATGGCGTCTACGATGCCAGTGATATTCAAAAGGCGGTCAAGCGCGCAGGTTCGCTGACCGCGATGACAGTTGTTGATGCGGACCGGGGCCAGAACCAAGGCGACGGTTCGTGATGTTGCAGGATTTTCCCGAACGGCCTGCCAGCCGGACGGGATAAACCAGAGAGCGCGACAAGCGCCGCTGGGCCGCAAAAAATAAGCACGCAAAGGAGCTGCCACTCCGATGCGCGCGAGGAAAAGGTATGCGATCACCTAGCAGCCCGGCGTCTTATCGCGCCGTGGCCAACGCTCGGTATCGCCTATCGGATAGGCGGATGCAACAATGAATACCGAGCCTGGTTTTTCTCCCTACCGTTCTAGCCCCATGGGCGAGGTGCATTTTCTGCGCCCGCGCGGGATTGTGGCGGCACAGGCAAGCACAGCATCGCTGACCCCGCGGACCCTGCCATTCCGGGGGCGCGACACGCTCATCTCATCCAACGGTTTCAAGGACCCTGCAGCGCACGAACGCATGCGGGGCCACGAAAAGTCGCACTTTCAGCATTTTACAGAGGGAAACAAGCAATGAAGACGATCATCAAGACGGGCGTATCCGTACTGGCTCTGTCGCTCGCCGGCGCCGCCATGGCCCAGTCGAACACCTCGGATGTCGAACAGACCGGCGTCACCGAAGAGGCCACCGTCGGCCAGAGCGGGAGCGGCACCAACACCAGCGACATCGATCAGGACGGCAGCAACAATGAAGCTACCGTGACCCAGACGAGCGTGGCGGGCGACACCAACTCGTCGACGATCGAGCAGGCTGTCGGTTCGGCCGACAATTCCGCCACCGTCGATCAGATCGGTGAAGGCAACGTCAGCGACATCCTGCAGGAAGGTGAGGACGGCACCGTGACGGTGACCCAGGACGGCACCGACAACGACTCCATGGTGGAGCAGGACTCCTCCGCCTCGCTGCTCGGCGGCGCCACGACCAACGTCGATCAAACCGGCAACGACAACTTCAGCACCGTGATGCAGGTGGGCGCCGCGGTGCTGACCAACGTCACGCAGAATAACTCCGACACGGCGGCCGCCGGTAACGACTCGGCCGTGGTGCAGATGGCCGACGGCGCAATCGTGAACGTCGATCAGGATGGCCAGGGCAACATCTCGAGCGTCACCCAGAGCGGCGCGCTCGCAGTTGTTGGCGTGGAGCAGGACGGGGACGCGAACGACTCCTTCATCAATCAGACCGGTGACGGCGCGATCATCAGCGTGGTTCAGGATGGCACCGGCAACGACAGTGACGTGACCCAGTCCGCGAGCGGTGCGAACGTGAGCGTCGACCAGTTCGGTACCACCAACCGGAGCACGGTGCAGCAGGCCGGCGCGGGCGTGGGCGTGACCATCGATCAGGACGGCACCAGCAACCTGTCCGTGGTCGATCAGGCCGCCGGCGGCTCCACCATCAGCGTTACCCAGAACGGTGTCGAGAACGACTCGCTCGTGTTCGGCATCGCCGAAGGCTCCGACGTGACCGTCAACCAGTTCGGCGGTGATCGGAACGAGGCGACCGTAAGCCAGTTCGACGCCGATCAGCAGGGCACCGGTCCGAACCCGCTCTGCTTCGGCCCCTTCTTCTGCCCAGGCGGCCCGACCATCACGGTCACGCTTCCGGTTCTGAACGAGAACCAGAGCGCTTCGATCACCCAGAACGGCAGCGACAACACCGCCTCGATCGCGCAATACGGTCGCAACCAGATCGCGACGATCAATCAGATCGGTGAAGGCAACTTCGCAGGCCCGACCCAGCGGCCCACCACCGCCGATCCCGTCGGAATCCTTCAAGTCGGCGAGAATCAGACCGCCAACCTGACCCAGTCGGGCAACGGCAACAGCTCGCTGATCGAACAGGGCACCGATGGTGACTTCTTCCTGCTCACCGGCGCGGCGAGCGACGGCAACACCGCCAACGTTACCCAGAACGGCGACGGTGGCCAGTCCACCGTCGAGCAGAACGGCGATGATAACCTTGCCACGCTGCTGCAGGTCGACGGCGGGATCGGCAACATCTCCGCCATTTCCCAGGCGGGCAACTCGAACATCGCCAATGTCAGCCAGGGCGGCAACGGCGACATGTCGGACGTCTCGCAGAACGGCAATGGCAACTCGGCCATCGTCTCCCAGAACATGCCGTGAGGTCGCGCCGCGGAGAGGGCCAAAGGTGGCTCCTCTCCGCGCCGGGCGGGTGAGTGAGCGGGCGCAGCGCTTACCCCGAACCGGCGAAGGCCCACGTATTTTGAAGGAATTGAACCATGAAGAACATTCTCATCACCGGCGCCTCGATGGTGGCCCTTGCCATCGCTGCGCCGACTTTCGCCCAGAATATTTCCGACATCGACCAGACCGGCGCCAGCAATAATGCCGGCGTCACCCAGGACGGCAGCGGCAATGATTCCGATGTCGATCAAGACGGCAACAACAACGCTGTCACGGTCGGGCAGGACGGCACTGACGGGACTGCAGGCGTGCTGCAGACCGGCAACAGCAACACCACGACCATCGACCAGACCTCGATCGGTGGGTACGCCGACGTGATCCAGAATGGTGACCTCAACACCGCCGACATTACGCAGGATGATGCGTCCCCAGCCGACACCACCAGCATCAAACCCGATGCCGACCCGGAAGCCGTCATCGATCAACAAGGCAATAGCAACGACTCGAGCATCACGCAGTCCAACGTCTTCGGCAGCTCCAACAACCTCGCCTACAACAACCAGGACGGCGATGCGAACGTGTCGACCATCAGCCAGACTTCGAGTGGCCCGGGCTTTACCGGCGGGCTGCGTGCCTTCGTCAACCAGGAAAACGCTGCCGATTCGACCGTGACCCAGTCGGCATCGAACGGGGGCAGCAGCATGTATGCCTTTGTCGATCAGGACGCCTCGACCTCGACCATCACCCAGACGGCAACCGCCAGCACTTCAAGTCTCGGGATCAGTGGCACGCCCTTCGTAAACGCTGACGTGGACCAGACCGGCGGTGCGGTTTCGACCATCAACCAGACCGTCAGCGGTGAAGACGGCGGCGAACTCAATGCCGTGGTCGATCAGGACGCTTCGACCTCGACCATTAACCAGACGGCGGCGGGCACCGATTCGGGCAATCTGTTTGCTTCGGTCCTGCAGCGTAACGGGGCGACTTCGACCATCAACCAGACCGCCAATGGTGCGGATTCGGTCACCCAGAACGCGATCGTCGATCAGGACGGGGCGAACACCTCGACCATCGACCAGACCTTCAGCCTGGCGAATTCGAATACCTTCAGCGCCAACGTCTTCCAGCGCGGGACGGGCAACGAGTCGAACGTTACCCAGTCTGACAACGCGCCAGCCACCAGTTTCGCGGATGAGCAGCTCGCGGCAATCGTGAGCCAGACGGGCGACGGCAACACGTCGAACATAACCCAGATGAACAAGATTGCGACGGCGACCGTCACCCAGAGCGGTAACGACAACCTCAGCGATGTCTACCAGAACGGCTCGAACTTCATGACGGTGACCGTGCTGCAGACCGGCGATGACAACACCTCTGAAGTCACGCAGTCCGGCAACACCCAGACCGCCGACATCTTCCAAGAGGGCAACGGAGTGGCTTCGACCGTCAACCAGAATGGCGGACGCAGCAATTCGGCGTTCATCGATCAGCTGACCGGTTCGGATGGTTCAAGCTCGGTCGTTACCCAGAGCGGGGTTGGTGCCGTGCACCAGAACAACACGGCCAACGTGACCCAGTCGGCTGCGGCCAACGGATCCGACGTGACGCAGAGCGGCTTCAACAATCTGGCCAATGTCGACCAGAGCGGCCCGGGCAATGACAGCATGATCGAGCAGATCGGCAGCGTCGACCTCGCGCCGGCCGATGTCAGCAACACCGCCACAGTTACCCAGTCGGGGGCCGACAATGGCTCGGAAGTGTTCCAGTCCGGCTCGTTCAACACTGCTCTGCTCGAACAGTCCGGCAACGATAACACCTCCGATGTTTCGCAGACCGGCAACAGCAACACCTCTGACATTCTGCAGAGCGGATCGCTCAATACCGCGAGCGTGACCCAATCGAGCGACAGCAACGTCTCCAACATCAATCAGCTCGGCACCGGCGGTTCGGTGACCGTCACGCAGGGCTTCTGACGCAAGTTTGCCGGGCGGGCCAGTCGGCCCGCCCGGACGTTACAACCGGGGCTTGAAGATCTCGGACCGCAAAATCCGTTTAGTCGCAAGCAACCTGAAACATGAAGGAACTTGAGATGAAGAAGACAATCCTTACCGGCGCCTCGATCCTGGCGCTTTCCATCGCCGCTCCGGCCTTGGGCCAGAACATTTCCGATGTCGATCAGACTGGTGCCGGCAACAATGCCGGCGTCACCCAATCGGGTGATGGAAACGATTCCGATGTCGACCAGGACGGCGACAGCAACACCGCCACGGTCGGCCAGGACGGCACTGACGGCGTTGCAGGCGTGCTGCAGACCGGCAACAGCAACACCACAACCATCGACCAGACCTCGATCGAGGGCTTCATCGACGTGGTCCAAGACGGTGACAGCAACATTGCCAACGTCACCCAGAATGACGCTTCGGGCAACGACAGCATCGGCATTCAGCCCACGGGAACCGCTGATCCCGAGGCCCGCATCAACCAACTGGGCAACGGGAACGATTCCTCGATCGACCAGACCAACGTGACGGGCAGCTTCAACCTGATTGCCGACAACAACCAGAACGGTGACGACAATATTTCCACCATCACCCAAGGTGCCAACGGGCCGGGCTTCACCGGCACGCTGCGCGCCACGGTGAACCAGACCAATGGTGCCGATTCCACCGTCACGCAGGACGCCAATAACGGTTCGAAAAACTTCAACGCGACCGTCACCCAGGACGACTCGATCTCGGTCGTCACGCAGACCGGCAATGCTTCGACCGGGACCAACAACCCGGCGCTGCGCGCGATCGTGAACCAGACCGGCGGTTCGGATTCGACCATCGACCAGACCGTCAACGGCGCTGGCGGCGGTGACCTGTTCGCCGATGTCGATCAGGCGAACGGAGCGACCGCAACCGTCACCCAGTCGGCCAACGGCGCCAGCTCGGTGACTCAGGATGCGTTCGTGGCCCAGGACGGCGCGAGCGAGGTGGAGATCACTCAGACCTTCGACAATGTCGGTTCGAACACCTTCATCGCGACGGTTGATCAGACCGGCACCGGCAATCTCACTGCGATCACCCAGCAGGATCAGGGCGCCGCGAACAACGGCGACAGCAACCTGTTCGCCGTCGTCGATCAGAGCGGGACCAACAATGAGACGTTCATCGACCAGTTCAACCGCGTTCAGGATGCCGACGTGACCCAGAGCGGTTCGGACAACCTCGTCGATGCGCTGCAGGACGGGATCGGCAACGTGCTCGATGTGGTCCAGTCGGGCACCAACAACGACGTGTTCAGCAACCAAGGCGGTGGTGGCACCGGTGACATCACCCAGTCGGGGGAGGACAACACCGTCGACTTGGTGCAAGACGGCGAAAGTAACGTCTCGGCGCTGGTCGAGCAGGCCGGTTCGTCCAACCGGGTCGACATCGACCAGATCAACCAGTCGCGCGGTGACATTGCCCGGGTTTTCCAGCTCACGGGCATGAGCAACACCACCGCCGAAATCACCCAGAACGGTGACACGCCGGGCGCTCCGCGCTCGGACAGCTTCGCCGAAATTACGCAGAGCGGTTCGGACAGCGACGCGGCGATCACGCAGAGTGGCACTCGCAACCGGGCCGTGACCGACCAGTCGGGTCTCAACAGTTCCGCCACGACCACCCAGATCGGGACCGGTCTGACCCTTGCGGATGAAAATGTGGCGAACACCACCCAGACCGGCGCCAACAACATTTCGGAAGTGTTCCAGGAAGGCCTGCTGAACACCGCCGATCTGTTGCAGTCGGGCGCTGGCAACACCTCTGATGTCTCACAGACCGGCGAAGGCAACGACAGTGATATTCTGCAAAGCGGCAACTCGAACACAGCGAACGTGACGCAGACCGACATTGGCAACTCGTCGACCATCAACCAGCTGGGCACCAACAGCACGGCGACCGTCGTCCAGGGCAATTGATCATGATGTTCCGGGCGGGCTCGAAAGGGTCCGCCCGGATGCTTTCAACCGGGGCCACGAGATCCCGGATCGCAGAACAAACGGTTCAATCGCAAGCAACTTGAAACTTGAAAGGAACTTGAGATGAAAAAGACAATCCTTACCGGCGCCTCGATCCTGGCGCTATCCATGGCCGCTCCCGCATTCGCGCAGAGCGTGTCGGACGTGGACCAGGACGGCAACGCCAACTCCGCCACCGTGGGCCAGACCGGCTCCAACGATTCCGATATCGACCAGACCGGCGACAACCTGACGGCCACCGTCACGCAGAGCTCGACCGGCAACGATGCCAACATCATCCAGACCAACCGGTTCAACGAAGCCGAGATCGATCAGAGCGGCACCAACGGCATCGCGACGATCACCCAGAACGGCGACGGCGAGGACGCCAACAAGCGTAATCAGGCACTGGTGACCCAGGCCGGCAACAGTGCCGAAGCGGTCGTGACCCAGGAAGGCAACGATCGCAACGACGCTGAAGTCAACCAGAACGGCGACAGTTTCGCCCAGATCCTCCAGACCGGTGTCTCTCAGGAAGCCGAAGCCTGGCAGACCGGTGACGGAAACGATGCGTTCATCACCCAGAACGGCAACTCCAATCAGGTCGGCAACGCCCTTAACGCTTCGGCGGCGGGGGTCGTGCAGACCGGCGACAACAACTTTGCCAACGTCGATCAGGATCCCTCGACCTACTCGACGGCGGGCATCAACCAGTTCGGCGACAGTAACATCGCCAACATCCGTCAGGAGCAGCGCGGCGGCGCGGGCGCCGGCCGCAGCTTTGCGACCATCGGCCAGACGGGCGATCTGAACGATGCCACGATCAACCAGCTGACCGATGACCGGCCGGCCCGGCAAGATGCCTCGATCCTTCAGAGCGGCACCAGCAACGATGCGACGACCAACCAGACCGGCCAGGATAATGATTCGACTGTTGATCAGGACGGCACCTCGAACGAGTCGACCCTGACGCAGCAGGGCAATCTCGCCCTGGCTAACATCGAGCAGGACGGGACCGGCAACATCTCGAACGCAACGCAGGGTTCGCCCAACCGCCTGACGGGCTCGCAGACCTTCGGACTGACCCAGAACGGCACCGACAACCGGTCGACGCTCACGCAGTTCGGTTCTGAGAACAGCGCCACCGTCAACCAGGATGGCGAGCGCAACACCTCGACTGTGACCCAGCCGGGTTTCGACAACGATGTGGCCGGCCTCACGACCGCCGGGATCAACCAGATCGGTGACGACAACACTTCGACCGTCACGCAGGGTGCGCAGTTTGGGCTCGTGAGCGTCGATCAGATCGGCGATGTCCTGACCAGCACGGTGACGCAGGAAGGCCGCGCCAATGATGCGATCGCCGATGTCGATCAGTTCGGTTCGAACAATACGAGCACGATCCTTCAGACCGCACCGGCTCCGGCCGATGGCGGTCCAGGCCGCCAGATGACCGCCAACGTCATTCAGGACGGTTCGGGCAACGTGAGCGACATCAGCCAGACCAACACGCTCGGCGACCCGCCGGTGTCGGGCAACCTGGCCGAAGTCGACCAGTCGGGCACCGGGAACTTCTCGGACATCGATCAGGACGGGCATGAGAACGAAACCGACGTGACCCAGAGCGGTTCGCTGGCGGACAGCTTAATCATCCAGTCCGGCAACAACAACTCGGCGACTGTCACCCAGTCGGGCAATACCGACATTTCGGACATCAACCAGAACGGCACCGGAAACATCGCCTCCGTCACACAGGGCCTGTAAGCCTTCGGCACCCAGCACCCCGGGCGGGACATTGCGCTCGCCCGGGGAGCGTTTTTCGTTTACAAGGATCAGACCATGACGAACGCCGCTTTTTCCAGCCGCATCGCCACCGGTCTTGCCGCCTGCGCATTGCTGGCGACTGCCGCGGCAGCACAGGCACAAGGCACGCCCGAACGCGGCGTGTTCGTCACCCAGATCGGTGATGCCCCGCGGGCCGAGATTACCCAGCGCAATGCCGACAGCCTCGCCCGCGTGGCGCAGGAGGGCGCAAACAACCAGCTTGATCTCACGCAAGAAGGCAGCGCCGCGCATCGCGCAGAGATCGCCCAGGGCGGGGATGACAATACCGCCAGCGCTGTCCAAGATGGCGAAGGCAGCACGGACCTTGCGCTTGCGCAGGAAGGCAATGGCAACAGTGCAATCCTGTTTCAGCGCGAGCAATCCGCGCTGGCCGAAACCAGCGCCACCATCCTCCAGCGCGGCAACGGCAACAGCATCATCCTCGCTCAAGACGGAAGCGATAATGAGGCGCTGCTGACCCAGGAGGGTGACAACAACATCATGACCGCAAGCCAGATCGATAGTGGCAACCGGCTCGAATGGAACCAGATCGGCGATGATGTTGCCGACCTACAGATTATCCAGTCCGGCGGCGCGACAATGCAGGTGACGCAGAGCAACGGATCCGGAGGCTAGTGTTCATCGCGATGCGGGATGCCCTGCCCTTCCACGGGATGATCCTTCTGGCGACAGTGGGACTCACGCTGCCGGCCTCAGGCTTGGCGCAGGACATATCCGTTACGGCAAGCAAGACCGAGGCCATGCAGATCGGCGCGCCTCAGGAAACCTCGGGCCGGGCAGATGCGGCGGGCAAGGCCTATCTCGACGATCGCCCGTCCCCCCGGCTGCGACCGAGCCTGATGCAGGCCGACGGAGACCAAATCGGCCAACAGGACCGCAGCGATACGCCCCCATCACAGATTACCGGCATCGGTGAGAGCGGATCGCCCATGGCGCAATTGTCAAAGGCGGATCTGGACGCCACCCTCGCCCAGCTGACGCCGACAGAACGCCGCGTGCTGCTGCAGGCGATCGAAGGCACCGATATCTGTGATAATCCACCTGCGGTAGCAGCCGTTATCGCGCTGTGCCGAACCCGGATAGAAACCCGTTCGACAGAATTCTCGACGAGACCCGAGCAACCGCTTTCCGCCGAAGAGCGCCTGCTTCGCGGCGGAATCGAGGACAACGGCCTGCCCACGGTCGAGCGAGTGATCGAACGCTTGTCGCGGGTGACAGTCGCCTCCTCGAAAGATTTCAACAATCAGGCCATCGCTTCGATCGCACTCGCGCCCCCGCCGCAACAGGAACAGCCCGAAAGCGAAGAAGACCCGTCCGGGCTCGGGCTCGGTTCGGAAACCGACGCCTTGATCAATGCCATCGTCCAGCAACTCGGCGGCGCGGGGGGCAGCGGCCCATGATCCTTCCCCCTTGCCTTGCCGCCTTGCTCCTCCCGTTTGCCTCCAGCACGGTACCCGCCATGAGTGACCTTCCCGATGCCCTCATGCTGGAGGTTCGCCAGCAGGGCGACACTTTGGAAATCCAGCTGATTGGCGATTCCCCGCAAACACAACAGGTCAGCTATCTGCTCGAGGTCACCGGACAATCAACCTCGCGTCACCGCGGCAAGACCACCCTCGCGGCCAACGCGCGGACCGTGCTGTCGACGGTCCGGGCCAATTCCGGAACGAACTGGTGCGTGCGTCTGCTGGCCGAAGAGGAAGGGCGCGAGCCCTATGAAATCCTCAAGGGCAATTGCGAAGCCGAAGATTAGGCGTCAACGGCGAATCTGACCGATCCCGGTGCTGCCAAGCCCGCGTTCAGGCGCGCTGATCTGATCCATGTGCACCTTGCTTGCCGCCTTTGGGCGCGTGTCGACCAGACCGACATTGAATTCATCATAGACCGGATCGTAACTGATCGGGATGCCCTGCGCCTGCAATTGCGACAGCGAGAGAAAGACATCGCTCGCCGCCGAAGCCCGGATGCGCGCAATCTGCGCAACGTCATAGCGATCGCCCAGCAGATCGACGATTGAACCCAGCCGTACCAGCAGACCGGCATCCGTCTGCTGAAAATCGACTTTGCCGGTAGCCCTTCCATCGACCCGGGTGGTCAGCTGGGATTTGACGTCGAGCCTGAACGCATCCGATTTGCCCAATCCGGGCGCGGACTGCGCTGGCTTGACCCGGGGCAGCGGCGCAAGCGCAGCAGCGGGCGCATTGTCGACGGTTCCGGACCGGGCCCGTGCCGAGGCGGGCGCGACAGGTGCAGCAATGCGCGCCAGCGCGGGTTCGCGGGGGGGTGCAGGTGTGCGAGAGGAGGCAGTGACCGGCACTCTGGACGAAGAAACGGCCAGAGCAGCAGGTCTCGAACTGACCGAACCTGACCCGCTTGTCGCAAGCGGCGCCAGATTGCGAATTGCGGCAACCGGGATCGGTGCCGGTGCAGGCAAATCTGCTGTTTGCGTCACAACGACCGGTGCAGAAGCAGGTGACGGCGCAGTTGCCGGATTGCCTGCGCGGGCCGCAGGCCGCATAACTACAGAGGCGCCGCGGCCGGTCGGAACAATGTTCACAGCCGCTGCCAGCGCGCGTGCCTCGACTGGTGTCGGTGCTAGCTGTCGGGGCACCGTCTGCACTGCGGCATCGGGGACGGCAGGTGTGGTCGAAACCTCAGCAATTGCCGCCCGGCGACCGGGTACGGCATCGCGAACTCCGGCGGGAACCGTCGGCGCGGCGATGATCGCGTTTTCCGGCGTAAGCGCCATGTCCGGCGCACTTGCCGCAAGGTGGGCCAGCGCTACGAACGACCCCTTGGTCCCACCGAAGACGCGCTTCGCGGGCGCTGCCGGTTCGGGAACGGGCATTTGTCCCGTTTCCGGTGCCAATGCCGGGCGCACTGCCTCGCGTGATGCTATGCGGCGCGCAAACGTGACCGCCTTGGCCGGGATGCCGGGCGTGGCGGATGCCTTGGCGGCAAATGCCGGTGGTTCGGCAGCACGCGGCTTCAAAGCCGAGGGCGCCATGACGACCTCGACCTCTGGGGTGAAGCCTTGACCGGGCCGATCCGGCTGATCGGGCAAGTCGGGCACGATCGCGACAAGCGGGCCGGCCTGAGGGGCGATCTCGCGCGTTGCGGACCCAGGCGGAGGGATGACCGGAGCCAGCAGCTCGCGCAAGCCCACCGACGGACGAACGGCGGCAATCGGCGCGAGTGCTGGCGGTGACACTTCCGGGCGGGAAGGCACCAGCGCAGGCGCCGGGCGCGGCTGCGACGTGGACGCGCGGTCTGCCAGGTCTCCGGCACCGAGCGAGAGTTCGGGCAAGGTCAAGGCCGCAATCACGGCTACGGTGCCGGGCAATGCCCGGGTCCACAATATGCGCCCGATGGTGATGGAACTTGTGGTTCCGCTCAGTGAGGAAGCACGGACGGTCTGCATGGCCCGCGTGCGCGGGTCGCGATCATCTTGCCCAAATGCTGCAGCGTGATGCACTTCGTTAGCCCCCGATAGGGGTTTTTATGTAGCAGTCAGGTGATTCGGAAAAGCGAAAACGACGGAAAAGCGCGGGTTTCAGCTTCTGCCTCCGCCCTTGATACGGCCCGTAAGCCAACCTCTATGCGCGTCGACTACCGACAACTCGTCGTGCGCGCCTCTGGCTGCGCCACGCAAGGTTCAATTCCGCTTTCCAAGAATCGCGTCTCCTCCTAATGCGGCGGGCTCGCCTGCTGGCGGGCGGGAACCGACCATGCGCCACGCAACATCTCTTTCAGCGCCCGGTTGGGGGCATGAAATCCGCGCGACGCTCGCGCTTGCGGGGCCGTTGGCGGCTGCCAACCTGCTGCAAATGCTGACCTATGCCGTGGACGTGATTTTCATCGCCCGGCTTGGTGAAGCGCAATTGGCGGCCTCGGCGCTGGCAGTGTCGCTGTTCGGGCTGGTGCTGTGGGCATTGACTGGGCTGACAGGTGCGGTCGCTCCGCTGATTGCCGAGGCGATCGGGTCCCGCGCGCCATCGTTGCGTTCCGTGAGGCGCTCGGTGCGGATGGCCCTGTGGCTGGCTGTGATCGCGGGGGTCGGCGGGATGGGACTGTGCCTGTTGCTCGATCCCGTGATGCAGGTTTCCGGGCAAGAATCGCAAATCCGGGGACTGGCAAACGAATACAACAACGTCATCATCTACTCGATGGTGCCGATGCTGCTCGCCGCGGTGCTGCGCAATTTCGTCTCGGCGCTAGGGCGGCCGATTTTTGCCACCGCGATCACCGGGGTCGGCATCTTCGTCAATGCGCTCGCCAACTATGCCTTCATTTTCGGCAATCTCGGCGCGCCCGAGATGGGGCTCGCAGGCGCGGCGGTGGCCACGATCCTTACCTCACTGTTCACACTCGGCGCCTATGTCGGGGCGATCCGGTTCGACCGGCGGCTGCACCGCTACCACGTCTTTGGCCGGTGGTGGTCGCCTGACTGGCACCGGATGAGGCTGATATTGGTGATCGGCACACCGATTGCCCTGACCATCACCGCCGAGGCAGGGATCTTCGGCGCGGCTGCCTTCCTGATGGGCCGTTTCGGCGCGGCCGAACTGGCCGGACACACCGTCGCGCTGCAGCTTGCCGCGCTCGCATTCCAGGTCCCGTTCGGGGTCGGACAGGCAGCCGCGATCCGGGTGGGCTATTTTTACGGCGCGCGCGATCCGCTGGGGGTGAAGCGCGCCGGGTGGGTGGCGCTGGCGATCGGCACGGGGTTCATGACGCTGACGGCAAGCGCGATGGTGCTGTTCCCCGAACTGCTGCTGACAATCTATGTCGACCCGTCCGATCCGGCCAATGCCGCGCTGGTGGTGTTCGCGCTGCAATACCTCGCGCTGGCGGCAATTTTCCAGCTGGCCGATGGCGTGCAGGCCGTGGCGGCGGGCGCGCTTCGCGGCTTGCAGGACACCCGCGTGCCGATGTGGATTGCGATCTTCAGCTATTGGGTGCCGGGGATCGGCATGTCGATCGGGCTCGGTTTCTTTACACCGCTCGAAGGGACCGGGGTGTGGATCGGGCTGGCCACCGGACTGTTCTTCGCGGCGGTACTGCTGATTGTTCGATGGTACCGGCGCGAGGCGCTCGGCCTGACCATCCGCGCAGGCGATGTCATCGTCACGCCGCCGCCGCAATCGTCCTGACTTCGCGCTGCGGAAACGGAATCGTGAGGCCGACCTCGTCAAAGCGCAACTTGGCCGCTTCGGTCAGATCCCAGGTGAGCGCGAGATAATCCCCGGTCGCACACCACACACGCATTCCCACCGTCACCGCACTATCGGCCAGCCCGGCGACAAATACCTCGGGTCCGGGATCCTCCAGCACGCGGGCATCGCCCTTCGCCAGCGCCAGCAATTCCTCGCGCGCCTGCTGGATGCTGTCGGCATAGGAAATCCCGACCTGCAATTCGAACCGACGGGTCGGCAGGCGCGTGAAATTGACAATCGGCTTGTTCCACAGCTCGTTATTGGGAACCATAACGTAAAGCCCATCGGGCTGCACCATCTCGGTCGTGAACAGGCCGATGCCGCTGACCGTGCCCAGCACTGGCCCGGCGCTGATCGTCTCGCCGACGCGGAACGGGCGCTGCACCAGGATCATCACCCCTGCCGCGACATTGCTGAGCGTGCCTTGCAGCGCAAGGCCGACCGCAAGGGCAAGGCCGCCAAGCGCGGCAATGATGCTGGTGGTCTCGACCCCGAACTGGGTCAGCACCGTCACCAGCACCACTGCCCACAGCGCATATTTGATCATGTTGCCGAGGAATTTGGCGACCGTCGGCTCGATCCGGCCGGAACGGGTTAGCGCCCGGTCCGCTGTCCGCGACAGCAGCTTCACCGCGATCACCCCGACGACCAGAACCACCACTGCCCCGGCCAGATGGACGAAATTCTCGCGCAGCCAGCCGAAGGCGGCGGAGGCGAGGTTGAGCTCTGTAACGATTTCGTTCTGAAGGGCGGCAAGCGGCTTGCTGTTCATCGGCAGGAAGGCTCCGTGTCGTTTCGCGCGCGCAATCGGGAAAGGCGGCACGCATCAGGATCGGGCCGCCCGAATAGAGGACCGCTGTGCTGCTGGCCACCCCGCGGAAAAAAATCGCACCACGGCGCAGATAATTTGCATGCGCCACCTTGATTCACACTGCCGGCACGACCAAATGCGGCTCGTTGGCACTCTCGAGGGGAGAGTGCCAAGCCAACTCATCCACTTTAGGAAAGGTCATAAAAATGGCATTTCGTCCGCTCCACGACCGTGTCGTGGTCCGTCGTATCGAAGCCGACCAGAAAACCGCTGGCGGCATTATCATCCCTGACAGCGCCCAGGAAAAGCCGAGCGAAGGCGAAATCGTCGCCGTCGGCGAAGGCGCGCGTGACGACGATGGCGATCGCATCGCACTCGATGTCAAGGTCGGCGACCGTGTGCTGTTCGGCAAGTGGTCGGGCACCGAAGTCAAGATCGACGGGGAAGACCTGCTGATCATGAAGGAAAGCGACATCATGGGGATCCTCGGCTGATCGCCTGACCTCATCGGCTTTCCTTAATCACTCAACCCATTTCAGGAGAAACAATCATGGCAGCCAAGGACGTCAAGTTCGGCCGCGAAGCCCGCGAAGGTATTCTTCGCGGCGTCGATATCCTCGCCAACGCCGTCAAGGTCACGCTCGGCCCCAAGGGTCGCAACGTGGTAATCGACAAGAGCTTCGGCGCACCGCGCATCACCAAGGACGGCGTTACCGTCGCCAAGGAAATCGAACTCAAGGACAAGTTCGAGAACATGGGCGCGCAGATGCTGCGCGAAGTCGCCAGCAAGGCAAATGATAGCGCCGGCGATGGCACCACCACCGCCACCGTGCTGGCCCAGTCGATCGTCACCGAAGGCATGAAGTCGGTCGCCGCCGGCATGAACCCGATGGACCTGAAGCGCGGCATCGACCTCGCCGTGACCACCGTGGTCGAAAACCTCAAGAGCCGTTCCAAGGACGTCTCGGGCTCGGAAGAAATCGCCCAGGTCGGCATCATTTCGGCCAATGGCGACCGTGAAGTCGGCGAAAAGATCGCTGAAGCCATGGAAAAGGTCGGCAAGGAAGGCGTCATCACCGTCGAGGAAGCCAAGGGCCTCGAGTTTGAACTCGATGTCGTCGAAGGCATGCAGTTCGACCGTGGTTACCTGTCGCCCTACTTCATCACCAACCCCGACAAGATGACCGTGGAGCTGGAAAATCCCTATATCCTGATCCACGAGAAGAAGCTGTCGAACCTGCAGGCAATGCTGCCGATCCTTGAAGCTGTGGTGCAGTCGGGCCGTCCGCTGCTGATCATCGCCGAAGACATCGAAGGCGAAGCGCTGGCTACCCTGGTCGTCAACAAGCTGCGCGGCGGGTTGAAGGTCGCCGCAGTCAAGGCCCCCGGCTTTGGCGATCGTCGCAAGGCGATGCTGCAGGACATCGCGATCCTGACCAAGGGCGAGATGATTTCCGAAGACCTCGGCATCAAGCTCGAAAACGTCACCGTCGGCATGCTGGGCGAAGCCAAGAAGGTCTCGATCGACAAGGACAACACCACCATCGTCGATGGCGCCGGCTCGGCTGACGACATCAAGGCGCGGGTAAACGAGATCCGCACCCAGATCGACAACACCAGCAGCGATTACGACCGTGAAAAGCTGCAGGAACGTCTCGCCAAGCTTGCTGGCGGCGTGGCCGTGATCAAGGTCGGCGGTGCGACCGAAGTCGAAGTGAAGGAACGCAAGGACCGCGTCGACGACGCGCTCCACGCAACCCGCGCTGCGGTGGAAGAAGGCATCGTTCCGGGCGGCGGTACCGCGTTGCTTTACGCTACCAAGGCCCTCGAAGGGCTGAAGGGCGCGAACGAAGACCAGACCCGCGGAGTCGACATCATCCGCAAGGCGATCACCGCCCCGATCAAGCAGATCGCCCAGAACGCCGGTCATGATGGCGCGGTGGTTGCGGGTAACCTGCTGCGCGAAGATGACGAAACCCAGGGCTTCAACGCCGCGACCGACACCTATGAAAACCTGGTGAAGGCCGGCGTGATCGACCCGACCAAGGTGGTCCGCACCGCACTGCAGGATGCGGCATCTGTCGCCGGCCTGCTGATCACCACCGAAGCGGCGATCGTCGAGAAGCCGGAAGACAAGGGCTCCGCGCCTGCCATGCCCGACATGGGCGGTATGGGCGGCATGGGCTTCTAATCAAGCCGATGGGCGGGCACGAACGCCCGCCCACCCCAAGCTCGAAAACGGGAAACCCCCGGTGCATCCACCGGGGGTTTCTTTTTTGGCTTGTCACCCATCCCGTCCGGCCAGTCTTGGCAGCGGCAGGATCAGATGCCGAAGCTGCCCTTGAGCCCGTCGATCACATATTGTGCGGCCAGCGCCGCCAGCAGCACACCGAGCAAGCGTGTTATCACCGCCTCGACCTTATCGCCCAGTAACCGGATCAGCGGCCCAGCCGCCACCAGCGCGGCCGCGGTGATGACAAGCACGATGGCGAGTGCTGCCAGCACTTCGAACATTTCCGGCCAGCCATCAGCCTCGTTCATCAGCAGCATGACCGCCGCAATCGCCCCCGGCCCGGCGAGCATCGGCATCGCCATCGGAAAAACCGAGACATCCTCGATTTCCGGAGTGGCGGCGATTTTTTCGGCGCGTTCCTCGCGGCGCTGGGTGCGCTTTTCGAACACCATGTCGAAGGCGATGAAGAACAGCATCAGCCCGCCAGCAATGCGAAAGCTATCAAGCTCGATATGCAGCGCGCCCAGCAATTGCTGGCCGAACAAGGCGAAGATCAGCAGAATGATCGCGGCGATGACAGTCGCCCGCAGCGCCATGTTGCGCGCCTGTGCCGTAGTCGCGCCCTTGGTCAGCCCGGCATAGATCGGCGCGCAGCCGGGCGGATCGATGACCACGAACAGGGTGATGAAGGCGGAAACAAAGAGCTCGGTGAAGATCATCGGCGTCGCGTCACTGCCCGCCCGGAGGCGTAAGGCTCTGCTCGAAGGCGGTGAGCCAGCGCCCCTCGTAGAAATATTCGGCCGCGGCAAAGCGCGTTCCGTCCTCGCGCTGTTCCCAACGCCAGCGCAGCGTCCCGTCGCGCGACAGGCGGGCATCGGCCTTGCCGTCCTCGCCGATGGGAATCGCGGGCGGCGGTGGAATCTCGCCGCCGCGCGGGCACGAGGCGACAAGGCCCAGCACCGCGTCGATCGAGGTGACGACGATATCTCCATCCTCGAACTGCTTGCGCGGCGGTGGCTGCGGCACATCGGGGCCGCCTGCATCGAAGACATAGCGATATTGCCCGTCGCCTTGCCGCTCCCACACGGTCAGGAAATTCCCGACCGTTCCATCGGGATCGCGATAGCGCCCTTGCGCAACGGCAGCAGCGCCATCACAGCTGATCGCCACCGCGCGGGGTTCCCACTGCACGGCTTCGGCAGGGTCGGACCGGCCCGACACGAAGGTTTCGACCGGCACTGGCCCTGACGGTGTGTGGATCACCGCCCCCGGTGCGGCGAAGGTACGGAAGGCGGTCCATTGCCCCTGTTCACGCGCGGCGCGGGCAAAAGCGATTTCAGCGGCAACGATCGTGCTCGGCTGCGCGGCCCCCGGCGCGCCGGTCAGCACCCGGTTGATGACAGCAGTCGGAGGTCCGGGACGTTGCTGGCCGGGCGCACATGCGCACAGCGTAGCCGCCACGGCTCCCAGTATCAGGACGGCGGCGGCGTGCGTCACAGCCCCTCCGGCGATGGCAGGCCCGCGTGGACATGGGCGGCGACGAGCGTGTTTCGCAGCAGCACGGCAATCGTCATCGGCCCGACCCCGCCCGGCACCGGGGTGATTGCGCCGGCCACGTGCTGCGCCTCGGCAAAGGCGACATCGCCCACCAGACGTCCGCGTTCCTTGCCCGGTTCGGGCGGCAGGCGGTTGATGCCGACATCGATCACGGTCGCACCCGGCTTGATCCAGTCCGCCCGGACCATTTCCGCGCGGCCCACCGCTGCCACCACGATATCGGCGCGGCGCACCAGGTCGGGCAAGTCGCGCGTGCGGCTATGGGCGATGGTTACGGTGGCATTGGCATCCACCAGCAGCTGCGCCATCGGCTTTCCGACGATGTTCGACCGCCCGATCACCACCGCATCAAGGCCGGACAAATCTTTACCCAGCCGGTCTTTCAGCAGCATGATGCAGCCCAAGGGCGTGCAGGGAACGAAGCCGGGCTGACCCACCGCCAGCCGCCCGGCATTGATGACATGAAAGCCATCCACGTCCTTGTCCGGATTGATCGCGGCGATAATCGCCTGTTCGTCAAGGTGAGCGGGCAAGGGCAGCTGGACGAGGATGCCGTCGACCGTCTCGTCCAGATTGAGCCGTTCGACCAGCGACAGCAGCGCCGCCTCGCTGGTATCGGCGGGCAGGCGGTGTTCGAAGCTCACCAACCCCGCCGCGGCGCAGGCCTTGGCCTTGGCGCCGACATAGACCTGGCTGGCCGCGTCCTCGCCCACCAGCACCACCGCGAGACCAGGGCGCCGCCCAGTCACTTGCGCAAAGGTGGCCGCCGCATCGCCGACGCGGGCGCGCAGGCCTTCGGCAAAAGCCTTGCCGTCGATCAGCGCAGCGCTGTCCTTCACCTGCGTCGCCATCAATAAGCGCCCGCCAGCCCGATCAGCACCCGTGTGAGAATCTGCAAGCCCAAAATCAGCACCAGCGGGGAAAAATCAATCGCGCCGGTATTGGGCATCAGGTTGCGGATCGGGCGCAGCACCGGTTCAAGCAGGCTGTTGATCGAATCATACACCTGCCGCAGGAAATCATTGCTCGGGCTCACCACGTTAAAGGCGAACAGCAGCCCGATCACGAACTGGATGATAATCAGCATCACCAGCACCTGCGTGAGCATCACCACGATATCGACGAGTACAGCCAGTCCTTGCATTGCGATCCGTTTCCCTTGCGGCGCGCGGGCACACGCACCCTGTGAAGTCCCTTGCCAAGCGTATTAGCCTGTTAATACGCCTCACGCCATATCTGAGTTCCCGGACGTCACGATGCGCGCACCAGAGTGCCGGCCCCGCGCGCGGTGAAGAATTCGAGCAGCATGGCGTGGCCCACCCGCCCATCGAGCACCACCGCCGCTTCGCATCCGGATTGTACCGCGGCAACGCAGGTTTCGAGCTTGGGCACCATGCCGCCGCGGATCACGCCATCCTCGCGTAAACGGGCGATATCGGCGGGGGTGAGGTCGGACAGCAGCTTGCCTTCGCCATCGAGCACGCCCGCGACATCGGTCAGCAGGAACAATCGCGCCGCGCCCAGCGCGGCCGCAATCGCGCCCGCCATGGTATCGGCGTTGATATTGTAGGTCGCTCCGTCCTCGCCCGGCGCGATCGGCGCGATCACCGGGATCATGCCGGCTGCCACCGCTGTGTCGATCACGCTGGTATCGACGATGGCAGGCTCTCCGACGAAGCCCAGATCGACCACCTGTTCGATCTGGCTGTCCGGATCGCGGGTGGTGCGGCTGACCTTGCGCGCCGTCACCAGCCCGCCATCCTTGCCCGAAATGCCGATTGCCTTGCCGCCAGCAGCTGCGATCCAGCCGACCAGTTCCTTGTTGATCGCGCCCGACAGCACCATTTCGGCGATCTTGGCGGTGGCCTCGTCGGTTACCCGCAGACCATCGACAAAGGTGCTCTCCACCCCCAGCCGTTTCAGCATCTGGCCGATCTGCGGCCCGCCGCCATGCACCACCACCGGGTTGATGCCGACCGCCTTCAGCAGCACGATATCCTCGGCAAAGTCGCGCGCCGCCTCGGCGTCTCCCATTGCGTGACCGCCATATTTCACCACGAAGGTCCGCCCGGCGTAGCGCTGGAAGTAGGGCAGCGCCTCGATCAGAACTTCAGCCTTCGCCAGATCGGGGGCTTCGGCAGGTTCGGGCATCACCCCGTTACGGGGTCCGCCGGGGGCGCTTGGCATGCTGTCGGTCACAGGCGTCACTTTCCCTTGCCCATTGCGGGCGTATCGCAATGCCGCGCCCCTAGCGGCTTGTGCGCCCAGTGCAAGGCAGCTTGGCGCGAGCCGCTGCCTGTCTCTAGATTTTTCAGTGCCTTGGTGATATCCTCATTGTCCGGGAGGTGATTATGGCAGACCAGGATATGGGCGAGCCGGACGGCAAGGACGCCGCCGAAGGACGCCGCAAGGGTGATCGCAGGCAGACACAGCAACCTTTTGACGGGCCGGACCGCCGCAAGGGTGACCGCCGTTCGGGCGAGGATCGGCGCACCACCCCGCGCAGTTGATCGGCCCAGCGGGCACGAATGCAAGCGGGTCGCGGGCGGCGCATCGCCTCATGCACCGCCCGCACAAGCCATGTCAGGTCGCGGCTTCGGGCGCCTGATCGAGCATTGCTGCAATCTCGTCGAGCAGGTTGAGCCGCTCCCTTTTCAGCCCTTCGAGCCGTTCGTCGCTCGCCGCCTCGATTTCCGATTCGATCCGGTGGATTTCGCGGTTCACCTCGTGATGCCGCTCGGCCAGCCGCGCGAAGTGGGCGTTGCCGAGCTTCAGCCGGTGAAGCGCCTCGGTGTGATCGGGGAAGGCATCGTGGAGTTCGTGCGGAGTGTGAGCGGACATGGTGGTCTCCCTTGTTATGTGGTCCGAGTCTAGGCGGCAGGTGCGGCGGCGTATTTGCGCGGGATCAAATCGCTCAATCCTTCTCACACGTTCGGATCATGGCCGCCGCCGCGCCGCGCTCAAGCGGGCAAATCCTGCGCCAGTGCGGCGAAATCGGCATGGCCGGTGACCGGCTGCACCCGCTCGGCCCACAGGGCATCGATCTGCGCCGCGATCGAATCGGGCAACATCCCCGCATCGCTGGCGACCGCCTGCACCTTGGTCGAATCGCTGGCCGCAGGCACCCCGATCCGTTCCTCCATCGCCCGGCAGATCATCGCATCGTCGAACCTGTCCTGATGGGCGTGCATGAACGCGCGGCTCGTCATCTCCTTGACCAGCGCGGCCTGCGCCCCGGTCAGCTCCAGCCCGAGGAACCCCGCCATCCGCGCGATCATCGCGCCCCGGTTCTTCGCCGCGAAAGCATAGCTCGCCAGCAGCGTATCGGCCTCGGCGCGGCGCGCATACCAGCTGAGCAAATGGCTGAAGTAATCGCATCCCCCCGGCCCGCCGCCCAGCCACAGCGGCCAGAAATCCTCCAGCGACAGCGCCCCGCTTTCGATATGCCAGCCGTCGAAGAAACGATAGAACGAGACATAGGTCTGCTCGGGATCGCGCAAGGTGACGATATAGCGCCCGTCCGGCGGCAGGTTTTCGTAGGTCTGGTGCGACTTGAACCCGCGCGGCACGGCGCGCTGGGCCGTGTTCATGTCGAGGTCGATCATCGGCGCGGTGTCCGCCCAGGGTGTCATGCGGCTGATATCGTCGAAATCCATGTCGCCCGCGCCGGTGGCGGCGATCATGCGGATCTGGTGGAACATCTGCTGCATCAGTGTGGTGCCGCTTTTTGCCCATGAGGTGATGTAGACATCCCCGGAGCGCGGCGCGAGCGGGCGGTAATGCCGCTGCGGCGCGGATGCGGCCATCGCGCCCATGTTGATCCCCAGTTCCTCGATGCTGCGCGCGCGGCGCCCCAATGGTCCGGCCATTTGCGTCTCCCCCTCTTGCTCGCGCGCCCCGAAGGAGTGTGGCACGGTGGGGGTCCAAGGGAAAGGGCCGGGCGGGCGCACTTGACAAATTTGACACCCTGTCAAGTTCGGGCGAGCAGGAATTATTATTGTTTCTCAGATTATTACGAGGCCTTTGGCGCAGTTGACGGACAGGGGAGAGGGGCCTTGTCTGGCGCTCTGCCATTAGTTCCGGGCCGCGCGGCAGGGCCGGGGCGACCGGCGCGAGTGAGGGAAAGCGCAACCGGAGCATCGGCGCGAGGGTAACGCGCGGCGGGGGCGGTAGGAAAGGGGGTTGGGTCGGTCCGGGGCCCACCCCCGGCCCCTCCCGTAAACGGGAGGGGCGTGATCAGCACGACCCAGTTCCCCTCCCGCCTGCGGGAGGGGTTAGGGGTGGGCAAGTCTTGCGCCGATGCCTTCAGTGGGATAACCTGTTGAAATGCCTCAATGGAAGCCCCGTGACACCACCCGCGCACGCGCCCTGCGGCGCGAGGCCACGCCGGCAGAGCGGACGTTGTGGGCGTTTCTCTCACGTGGTCAGACCGGGGCGAAATTCAGCCGCCAGATGCCGGTGGGGCCGTGGTTTGCCGATTTCCTGTGCCGCGAATTGTCGCTGGTGGTGGAGTGCGACGGCTTTAGCCACGATGGCGCGCCCGAGCGGGATGCGCGGCGCAACGCATGGATGGCGGAGCGCGGCTTCACCGTGCTGCGGTTCAGTAATGCCGATGTGCGGGAGAATATCGAAGGCGTGGTGACCGCGATCCGGAAGGAAGTGGAGCGGCTGCGGCGGTTGAAGGAAAGTGCCCACCCCTAGCCCCTCCCGCAAGCGGGAGGGGAACAAGAAGCCCCTCAATTCCCCTCCCGCTTGCGGGAGGGGCCGAGGGTGGGAATGGGCCGAGGGTTCGGTCTTCTCTGAAGGCCCTTCCCGCCTACGGGAAGGGAGCGAGACTTACTGAGCCGAAGGCGAAGTTAGTCGCAGCGGGTTGGGCCTGAGCCGGGGCAACGAATTGTGTTCTTCAAAAAACCCGATCCCGCTACAAATGCGCCGCCGCCTTGCGCCGCAGCCAGCGGAGGTAGATGGCGTGCTCGATGCCGAGGGCGGAGGGGACGGGGTAGCGACTCTTCCTGATCAACCCAAGCTCTCGATCAGCATGCGCTCGGCGTCGTCCATAGCGGCGGCATACCGGTCAAAAAGTTCCTGTTTCTCGATGTCCGTAAGCGTAGCGAACTGAGACACATGCCACTCGATGATGTGACGCTCCTTTTTGCAGCGGGGCGCAACAGGTGTGCAGACAATAACCGCGTCCGAGCCTTGGAATTCTTCTAGAGTGAGGATCGCTTCGTAGATCATGGTGCACAAGATTCTGATTTGATACTCACTCAGATTCATCTGCGCCCAACCGATCACGAAGTAGGGCGTAAGCTTGCCGTTCTCGTTGAGGACGAAGGTGGGACGCACTGGCACGCGAACGCCAGCAGACACGTTATAGAATTCAACCATGTCCCGGAAGACTTGGACACCCTTCCACCGATTGGCTTGGGCATGAGGGCAAAAGGCGCGAAGTATCCACTTCGCACGATCGCGATCACCCTCTTTTTTGATCCTTTCCGCGCATTCAAGCGCTTGAGTTTCATCAATCCCGTCAACCACGAATTGAACGCAGATGGCGATCGCACTCGTGAGGCTCGAACGCGGGGGATTAACAGCGAAGTTATGGAGAGCCTTCGCTGTGTCGTCGCGGCGATTTCGGATGTTCTTGACCCAGTTGTGGGCCGCCGGTGGGCGGCGAAGTTTTTGGATTAACTTTGCAGCTTTGCTCATCTTGATAACCTTGAAGTTGGGAGAGAGGACAAAATCAGATCATCGGTAATTTCCATTCCGGGGTTTGATGAACCTGTGTGGTTCCAAACCTTCGCCCAAGGCCCCCGTGCGTCATGAGATATTTCTCGTAGGATGAACGCAGGGAGCCGAATCATAGAATCAATGGCCTCATTGATGATTTCTTCATCATCCGGCGCAAGGTCGGGGTGAACGGTTTCCACGGAATCCGTTCCCGTATTGTACTTTTTCGCCCTATCAGTGATTGGCTCAGCGCCGAATTGTTTGAAGGAGCTATACACCTCACGGAAAACGGGGCCGTGATCCCAAGCCTCGATCTTTGCTTCGGTAAGCTTGCGACCGTATTCTGTTAAAGCGTGTTCATAGGCGAAGTAGACAAGCTTGTTCAAAGCCATGTTGGATACCGGAACACCGATTTCGTCAGCATAATCCAGTATCCAATTGGCTATTTCCTTGACGCTATATGTGTCGCGCTGAGGCACGACCTACTCCGCAGCCTCAACCCCAAACAGCCCGGCCTCGGCCTCCACCGGCCCGTCCTCGTTCACCGCCTTCGCCTTCTGCCGCTTGTCAAACGACGACCACACGGTGTTCCAGTCGCCGGTCGTTGCGCCCTTCGAATATTCGGTCGCGCGGGTTTCGAAGAAGTTGGCGTGTTCCACCCCGTTGAGCAGCGGCTGGAGCCAGGGCAGCGGGTGATCCTCGATCATGTACACCGGCTGCAGGCCCAGCTGCTTCAGCCGCCAGTCGGCGATGTAGCGGATATACTTCTTGATCTCCTTCGCGCTCATCCCGTCTACGGGTCCGAGTTCGAAGGCGAGGTCGATGAAGTTGTCCTCCAGCCGCACGGTCTTCTGGCAGATGTCGATCAGGTCTTCCTTGACCGACTTGGTCAGGCACTGGCGTTCCTCGCAGAAGGCATGGAACAGCTTGATGATGCCTTCGCAATGCAGGCTTTCATCGCGCACCGACCAGCTGACGATCTGGCCCATGCCCTTCATCTTGTTGAAGCGCGGGAAGTTCATCAGCATGGCAAAGCTGGCGAACAGCTGCAGCCCTTCGGTGAAACCGCCGAACACGGCGAGCGTGCGGGCGATATCCTCATCGGTATCGACGCCGAACTGCTGCAGGAAATCGTGCTTGTCCTTCATTTCCTCATATTCGAGGAAGGCGGAATATTCGCTTTCGGGCATCCCGATGGTGTCGAGCAGGTGCGAATAGGCCGCGATATGCACCGTTTCCATGTTGGAAAAGGCGGCGAGCATCATCTTGATCTCGGTCGGCTTGAACACGCGGCCATATTGTTCGTGATAGCAGTTCTGCACCTCGACATCGGCCTGGGTGAAGAAACGGAAGATCTGGGTGAGCAGGTTGCGTTCGTGATCGGTGATCTTCTGCGCCCAGTCGCGGCAATCCTCGCCCAGCGGCACTTCCTCGGGCATCCAGTGGATCTGCTGCTGGCGCTTCCAGAAATCATAGGCCCAGGGATACTGGAACGGCTTGTAGGTGGAGCGGGCTTCGAGCAGCGACATCGGGTTACTCCCTTTGGACGTCTAGAGGTTCAATATAGGCGGTTTCAGTTACGGTGCGAGGCCGCGCGTGGATTCACGCCGCGCTCGCGGAATTGTCTAGGGTGCCCAGGCGATCAGCACGTAGATGCAGAAAGGCACGAACATCGACACCATGGCGATGTGGATCATCGCCGCGTTGCGCGCATGGCCGGGGCGGTCGCGCCGCAGTTCGCGGATCGCAGTAAAGGCGAATACGGCACATACGACGAGGCCGAAAATCGCCATTCCGATGGGCAAGCTCATTTGGTTCCCCTTAGTTTTGTTCTTGCAGGCGGCGCGCTTCGGTTACCGGCAACCCGGCCTCCGTTGGCACGTAAATGAGTGAGGCGCGTGTTTCAGCCAGCGCCTGAATTTGCAGATACCGCAGATATCCTTCCGGCCCGCCCAGCGAATCCTGAATGATCCGGTTGGCCTTCGCCGCGCCTTCTGCGCGCAGCACCTCGGCCTCGGCCAATGCCACCGCGCTTTCCCGCCGCGCCTCGGCTTCGAGAATGGCGATCCGGCGGGACGATTGCGCCTCCGCCAGCCGCGCCTCGCCGGCCAGCCGCTCGGAGTAGAGCCCGTATTGCGGCAAGCCCCACATAGCAATGGGAACCAGCAATATGGCCAGCGCGCACAGAATAAGAATCACGCCGGACTGGCGCATGGCAATCTCCTATTGCACCTTGCGTCAGCCTATTGGCAGCTCAGGCATTCCTCGTAATCGGTCTGATCCCCGGCGTTGAGTTCGATCTTCGCCAGTTCCGAGGTGTTGTCCGCCTCCACCCCGCCGACGAACCCGGCGCGCTGCACCGATTTCGAGCGCAGGTAATAGAGCGACTTGATGCCCTTCTCCCACGCCTGGAAGTGCAGCATCATCAGATCCCACTTGTCCACGTCCGCCGGGATGAACAGGTTCAGCGACTGGGCCTGATCGATATAGGGCGTGCGATCGGCGGCGAATTCGAGCAGCCAGCGCTGGTCGATTTCGAAGCTGGTCTTGAAGGTCGCCTTTTCCTCCGGCGTGAGGAAATCGAGGTGCTGCACCGACCCGCCGCGTTCGAGGATCGAATTCCAGACATTGTTGGAATTCTTCGCCTTCTTGTCGAGCAGCTTTTCCAGATAGGGGTTCTTGACGATGAAGCTGCCCGACAGGGTCTTGTGGGTGTAGATATTGGCCGGGATCGGCTCGATGCAGGCCGAGGTGCCGCCGCAGATGATGCTGATCGACGCGGTCGGCGCGATCGCCATCTTGCAGCTGAACCGCTCCATCGCGCCCATGTCGGCGGCATCGGGGCAGGGCCCGCGCTCCTGCGCCAGCAGCATCGAGGCATCGGATGCGCGCGCGTGGATATGCTTGAACATCTTCAGGTTGACGGCCTTGGCCATCGCGCTTTCCATCGCGATGTTCTTCATCTGCAGGTACGAATGGAAGCCCATCACCCCGAGGCCGACCGAACGTTCGCGGCTGGCCGAATACTTGGCGCGGGCCATTTCGTCCGGCGCGCGGTCGATATAGTCCTGCAGCACGTTGTCGAGGAAACGCATCACGTCCTCGATGAACTGCTTGTCCCCGTTCCATTCTTCCCACGTTTCGAGGTTGAGAGACGAAAGACAGCACACCGCGGTGCGATCATTGCCGAGGTGGTCTATCCCGGTCGGCAGGGTGATTTCGCTGCACAGGTTGGAGGTCGAGACCTTCAGCCCCAGATCGCGGTGATGCTTGGGCATCATGCGGTTCACCGTGTCGGAGAACACGATATAGGGCTCACCCGTGGCGAGGCGCGTTTCGACCAGCTTCTGGAACAGCGAGCGCGCATCCACCGTCGCGCGGGTTTCGCCGGTCTTGGGCGATTTCAGCTCGAAGGCAGCGCCATCACGCACCGCTTCCATGAAGTCATCGGTGAGCAGCACGCCGTGGTGGAGGTTCAGCGCCTTGCGGTTGAAATCGCCCGAGGGTTTGCGGATTTCGAGGAATTCCTCGATTTCCGGGTGGCTGACGTCGAGATAGCACGCCGCCGACCCGCGCCGCAGGCTCCCTTGCGAAATCGCCAGCGTCAGCGAATCCATGACCCGCACGAACGGAATGATCCCGCTGGTCTTGCCGTTGAGGCCGACCGGTTCGCCGATCCCGCGCACATTGCCCCAATAGGTGCCGATCCCGCCGCCCTTGCTGGCGAGCCAGACGTTTTCGTTCCAGGTGCCGACGATGCCTTCGAGGCTGTCGGACACCGAATTGAGATAGCACGAAATCGGCAGGCCGCGGTGGGTGCCGCCGTTCGACAGCACCGGGGTCGCGGGCATGAACCACAGCCGCGAGATGTAATCATACAACCGCTGGGCGTGGGCCTGATCATCGGCATAGGCATCCGCCACGCGGGCGAACAGGTCCTGATAGCTTTCGCCCGGCAGCAGGTAGCGGTCGGTCAGGGTTTCCTTGCCGAATTCGGTGAGGTTGGCATCGCGCGCCGGGTCGGTCTGGATCGTGAAACGGCGATCATTGACCTTTTTGCTGTCGGGGCCCGCAGCGGTCTTGGCGGCTTCGGCCATGGCACCGGCCAGCGCTTCCCCCGCCTTGGCAGCGATCAGTTCCTGCGAACCGGCATCGGTCGTCTTCATGGTCACGGCCTTTTCATCCTTCGCCGGCGCCGCAGCGCCCGCATCCATCTCGTTCAGCATTTCGCCTGCTCCCAATGCACCCGCTCCCGCTTCACTGGTCACGCCGTCGCTTGCCTTGAATTCCATCGCTTGCCCCACTTGTGTCCGCCGAATCGCAACCCGGCACAAGCGCCATGTTCCGATTCTGTTCTATACAGGACGATCCACAGATCCGCCAACAGCATGTCCCCAAGGGGGTCCACAGGCCGGCCTGTCATTCGTCTCCCGGCCCGCGGGAAACCCCTTTCCGGCAGCGACTCCGCCCCCTGTCGCCCTGACGGGCTGAAACGAGGAGTCACCAATGCTTGGGGGTCCGCTTTGAACCGAACCACTAGATACTGAATCAGGCGGGGAGTCCCGTCAACGGGCGATTAACCCTTAAATCACCATGACAGGTCCGTGCCGGAGGTGTGACAGGCTCGCGACGCGTGGACCAAGCTTGAGTCGCGGACTGCGCAAGACCCAAATTGAATCTGTGAAGAAAAATTTGGTGATTGAATCATGTGAATCAATCCGTGAATCTTTTGCACACGCTGCCGCATGATTGTTGCTTGACGGCGGTGCGCGGGCATGGGCCTGCCGGCGGCCCGCAGCTTATCCGGCGCCGGCGCCAATCCCGGTTGCGGTCAGCTGCACGAACACGTCTTCGAGATCGGCTTCGCGGGTGGTCACATCATCGATGGTAAGGCCCTGTTCCTGCAGGATCCCCAACACCTGCCCGGCGCTCATCCGGTCCTTGTCATAGGTCACCTCGACCCCGCGCGCGCCGTCCCATTCGACGCGCACGAACGCCGGGTGCGCGGGCGCGGTCGCGGGCGCATCGGCCACCGTCACTTCGACCACCTTCTCGCGCGCCATGTCGACCAGTTCGCGGGTCGGCTTGTTGGCGATCAGCTGGCCGTGGTTGATGATCGCGATGCGATCGCACAGCTCTTCTGCCTCTTCGAGATAGTGGGTGGTGAGCACCACCGTCACCCCGTCGCGGTTCAATTCGCTGACCAGCTCCCACAACTGCCGGCGCAGATCGACATCGACCCCGGCGGTGGGTTCGTCCAGCACCAGGATCGGCGGCGAATGCACCATCGCTTTCGCCACCAGCAGCCGCCGCTTCATCCCGCCCGACAGCGTACGGGCATAGGCGTTGCGCTTGTCGGCGAGGCGCACCGCTTCCAGCAATTCCGCGCTGCGGCGCAGTTTGGCCGGAATGCCGTAGAAGCCCGCCTGATTCTCCAGCACCTCGTAGGGGGTGAAGAAGGGGTCGAACACGATTTCCTGCGGCACGATGCCGATCGAACGGCTGGCGTTGCGGCGCTGGCGATCAATGTCGAATCCCCAGATTTCCGCCGTGCCGCCGGTCTTGTTGACCAATCCGGCCAGAATATTGATCAGCGTCGATTTGCCCGCGCCATTGGGGCCGAGCAGGCCGAAGATCGATCCTTGCGGCACATCGAAACTGACCCCGCCGAGCGCCAGCTTGCCCTCGGAAATCTCGCCCTTGGCGCCCTTGGCCGGGGCATAGCGTTTGACCAGCTTGTCGATGCGGATGGCAGGTTCGGCGGACATGGCGCTGCCCTAGGCAAGCCGCGGGGCAAAGGCAATTGCGCTCCCGCGCGCGCGGGAGTATCGGCGGGGACATGAGCATTCCCCCTCCCGAAGTCATGCTGGTCGATACGCGGCGCGTTGCTTGCGACGGGGCCAGCGCCATCCGTGGCGGCGCGGGCTATCGCCCCGCGGCGCTCGGCCATCCGCGCGTATTCCTCGAAATCGACGACCATGGCTATGTCGATTGCGGCTATTGCGACCGGCGCTTCGTGCTGCGCGGCGGCCCGGCCGACGGTGCCGATCAGGCGAGCCTGCCCGATATTTCCTCGGGCGCGAGCCCTGCGGGCCGCTGATCGCACGTCCGCGCCCGCTCAGCACGGGTTAAGCCGCGCTGCGGTATGGCGTGTGGCAGATTGACCGGAGATTGCCCCATGCTGCGCCCCAAAGCCCTTCCTCGCCCGCTGGTGGCCGGTCTTGCCGCTGCGATCGCGGTGATGACGCCTGCCGTGGCCCAGAACCAGACCCCGCCCGATATCGCAGCCGACACCAAGGCGGCAGACATGACCAAGGGCGAAAAACGGCTCGCCAAGCTGCTTGAAGGGCGGGTCGCCGGAGAGCCGGTGCGCTGCATCCGCTCCCAGCCCAGCCTGCGGATGCAGACCATCGACAACACCGCCTATGTCTTCGGCTCAGGCAACACGATCTATGTCCAGCGCACCCGCAACCCCGAAGATATCGACAGCTCTCACACGCTCGTCACCCAGCGGTTTCAAGCGGGCCAGATTTGCCGGCTCGACGTGGTGAGCACGGTCGATCGTTTCCTTGGGTTCTTCACCGGCGCGGTGTTCTTTGAGGATTTCGTGCCTTACACCCGGGTCAAGGACGGCGAGTCCACACCGGGCTGATGCAGGGTGGCCGCCCGCGCAAGCGGGGCCAGGCCGCAGGCCGCGCTGTCCTTGCATGACGCGGCAAGCGCAGCGGGACAGGTCGGCAGGCCGCTGCGCCCGAGATAGCGGCAACTGCCGTACACTGCGCGCTGCGGAGACAGAACCAGTTCCTCGTCCGCGGCAATGTCTCTCAGAATTCCCGCATCCTTGCGGATGGCGCGCGCTTCATCGTGCAGTTCGGCCAGAGAAATCGTCCGCGCGAGCAAGGCGCGGCGTTCTTCGCGCGCGCGCTGCTGGCACGGAGCAGGCGCGGCGGCTGCGGCGCCGGGCGCAGGTATCGCGGACTGGACAGACTGATTCGCCCGGTGCTCCGTCGCAATTGCGCGAAGATCGGACGCTTCCGCCGTGTCTTCATCCCGCGAGCGGCCCTGCAAGCGGCCGATCGACCAGCCCGCCATGGCAATCAGTCCGGCCAGCCCGCCAAGGGCTGCCGGATCGAGCATTTCCACCATCAACTCCTCCCCGTCCGAAGCCAGCGGAAGGCTTCCCGCAGCCGCCCGAATCGAGCGCGAATCGCCATGCCAGTTCTCCATCAGGCTGCGACCCGAGACGGCATCGTGCCGCATCGGGCAGCCGGAGAGAATGCGGGCGGTTACCTAGGCGGGGATTGAGGACGCTGCGGGGGCTGTGAATGCGGACGCGGTCAGGCGCGCGCCATCGCCTGCATCCGGGCGATGATTTCCTCGGCCTGGAGCATGATCCGGTCGATCAGTTCCTGGCAGGTCGGGATGTCGTGGATCAGGCCGGCCACCATGCCGCAGCTCCACGCGCCTTCGTCCATCGCGCCTTCGGTCATGATCTTGGGATAGACGCCGGCGACTTCGGGCAGAATGTCCTGGATGGTGATGGCATCGCCCAGCTCGCGTTCCTTGACCAGCAGGCGTTCGACCGCGGCATTGTTGAGCACGCGTTCGGTGTTGCGCAGCGGGCGCATGACCAACCGGGTGTCGAGTTCGGACGCGGCGAGGATCGCCTGCTTCACGTTCTCGTGCACGGGGGCCTCTTTCGTGGCGATGAACCGCGTCCCCATGTTCATCCCCTGCGCGCCCATCGCGAGGCTGGCGACAAGGCTGCGCCCGTCGGCCATGCCGCCGCTGGAGACGAAGGGGATTTCCAGTTCATCGGCCGCGCGCGGCAGCAGGATGAAATTGGGAACGTCGTCCTCTCCCGGATGGCCGCCGCATTCGAACCCGTCGACGCTCACCGCATCGCAGCCGATATCCTGCGCTTTCAGCGAGTGGCGCACGCTGGTGCATTTGTGGATCACCTTGATCCCGGCATCCTTCAGCGGACCGAGCAGTTCGACCGGGTTGCGCCCTGCGGTTTCGACCACCGGCACCCCGCCGTCGATCACGGCCTTGACCAGTCCGGGGTAGTCGGGCGGAGTCAGCGTCGGCAGGATCGTGAGGTTCACGCCGAACGGCTTGTCGGTCATGTCCTTGCAGCGCGCGATTTCGTTCGCCAGCTTTTCGGGCGTGCCCTGCGTCAGCCCGGTGATGATCCCCAGCCCGCCCGCGTTGGAAACAGCTGCTGCCATCTCGGCAAAGCCGACATAGTGCATCCCGCCCTGAATGATGGGGTGCTGGATGCCGAACATTTCGGTGATGGCGGTTTTCATGGCGTGCTGTCTCCCGTGCAAATTGCATCTTTGCGCGGGACACAAGCCTGTTTGCGATGCGCTTTCAAGCCCGCTTTTGAGGAGGCGCCGCCAAGGCGACGCGCGCCGTAGCGTCAGGTCGAGGCGTTGTTCTTGCGCCCGCCGGTGACGGCGGTGATCTGCCGCCCGATCCACCAGGATACCGGGATCGACACCACGAATCCCGCCGCTGCCGCCCACATGATCGGCTTGCCGGTGGCCCAGATGTCCATCGTCAACACCGCGACCACGGCAATGCCCATCAGGGTCGTCGCCACCATCGGAAAAAGAGCAAGGGCCAGCCGGTTCATGAATCTTCCTTTCGCAAGGTAGCCGGGGGGCGGAATGCGGTGGGATCGGATCGCGCCCCGCCCGCCCGGCATGGACGTGATGACCCGGCAGCGCGCCCGCCGCTTTGATCCAACGCAAATTGCCGGAAAAATCGTCGCTTACGAACGGGTGAAGGCGAACGTGAAGGTGACCGGCACGGCGGGCGTGATCGACGGCAACTGCGCCAGCGCGCGCAATTCGCCCAGTTCGTCGGTCAGTTCGAACATGTCGGTGGTGATGATGACGGGCGCGGTCGGCACCACTGTCACGCGGTTCTCGTCCGCGCGGGTCACCAGCACTTCGGTCTCGATTCCCTGCTCGACGCCCTTCAATGCAAGGGTCGCCTTCAGCGGGCGGGTGAGCGACTGGCCCACGGCAAGGCCTGCAAAGACCGCCGGATCGAGCTGTGCGGTCACCACCGCCTTGGGAAAATCGGCAACCTGAAAAAAGATCTCGCGCATCCGCTCGTTGCGGATATCCACCCCGGTGCTGACCGAGGCAAGATCGATGCTCACTTCGGCGGTGCCATCGGCGGCAATGGTGCCCGACAGCGTCTCGAACGTGTTGTTCTCGGCAATCTCGCCCGCCTTGATGCTGACATAACTGAGGCGCGAGCCCTCCGGATCGAGCGCCCAGGCGGCCCCGGTCAGCGGTGCGGTTTGGGTAGCGGCATCTCTGGGCGCATCGCCGGCCGGCTCGGCACAGGCGGCAAGGCCCAAGGCAAGAACGGCAGCAACAGCAAGCGGGCGGACAGTCAGCATCACGGACACGAACCTCTCATGGGGCCAAAGCGGTTGCGACCGATATGCGATTATGCGCGCGGCTGGAAGAGGCTGTCTGGCGATCCGGGGCGCCAGCCCCGCAATCTTCGACCGCGTCTGGCACGCCACTACATCGCCAGCAGCGACAACACCGAAACCGCGTTGACCTTGGTGCCCAGTGCAATGGCCTTGAGATCGACGAAGAAATCGGGGTTGTGGTTCGAATAGGGGGCCATCCGGCCCGCCTTCACCGCCGCCACGAAATCTTCCATCGGCGCAACGCCGATCAGCAGGAAAACATAGGGCACATCGGCCGCGACCATGACTTCCTGAAAATCTTCCGAACCAGTGACCGCGGGGAAATTGTTTACCACCATCGTCTCGCCCAGCAGCTGCTTCAAAGCCGGATCGATCACCCCAACCAGCGCGGCATCGTTCACCAAAGGCACGGCCGACCCCTTCATCGTGCGGGTCGGGAGCTGCTCGTCGGGAACGCCGGCACTGATGGCGACACCGCGACTGATTTCGTCGATACGCCTGATCATCATGTCCCGCACCGCGCTGTCGAACCAGCGCAGGTTGAGCTTGAGCGTGGCGGTTTGCGGAATGACATTGTTGTCGCGCCCCGCCTCGATCGCCCCGACCGAAAGCACCGCCGCGCTTTGCGGATCGAGATTGCGGCTGATGATGGTCTGGTAGGACAGCACCGCCTGCGCCGCCATGACGACCGGATCGATGGTCATCTGCGGGGTCGAGCCATGGCCGCCAAGGCCGGTGAAGTGGATATCCAGTTGGTCGGTGCCCGCCATCCGCACCCCCGGCGAATTGGACACGGCCCCCACCGGCCCGGGAGCGGTGTGGCTGCCGAACCCGACATCGGGGGCGGGAAACCCCCGCTCCAGCAACCCGTCCTTGACCATCGCCTGCGCGCCGAGCCCGACTTCCTCGGCCGGCTGGGCATAGACCACCAGCGTGCCCGACCACGCATCCTTCATCTGCGCCATGACCCGGGCCGTGCCCAGCAACCAGGTGACGTGGGCATCGTGGCCGCAGGCGTGCATGGCCCATTGCTCGCTGCCATCGGGCAGCGTCTGCCGGGTGGTCGCGGCATAGGGCAGGCCGGTGATCTCCTGCACGCCGTTGGCGTCCATGTCGGCGCGGTACCATATGGTCTTGCCCGGCCCGTTCCTAAGAACGCCGACCACTCCGGTTCCCCCGATCCCCGTGGTGACATCGTAACCGAGCGCCGCAAGTTCCCTGGCCACGATCGCGGCTGTGCGCGTCTCGGTAAAGGCAAGCTCGGGATGGGCGTGGAGATCCTTGAACACCGCCTCGAGCCGGGCCGCATCGGCATCGACAGCGATACTGACGCGTTCGATGAGATCGCCTTCAAGCGTTTTGGCGTGCGCCGGTTGTGAAGAAAGCGCAGCAATCAGCGAGGATGCGAGAAGTCCCGCCTTCAGTGCGCGGATCGGCATAGACCCTTTCACGAACATCCCCCCTTGCGAAATTCGTCCCCTGATCGACGACTTGTACCACAGCAAGCGGGCGTTCACACGGCTATTCGGTGTCGGTCATTCCCACTCGATCGTGCCCGGCGGCTTGCTGGTATAGTCATACACCACCCGGTTGATCCCCTTGACCTCGTTGACGATGCGGGTGGCGACGCGGGTGAGGAAGCCCGCGTCATAGGGGAAGACATCGGCCGTCATCCCGTCGGTCGAAGTGACGGCGCGCAGGGCGCAGACATTGTCATAGGTGCGCCCGTCCCCCATCACGCCCACGGTTTTCACCGGCAGCAGCACCGCAAAGGCCTGCCAGATCGCGTCATAGAGGCCCGCGTTGCGGATTTCCTCCAGATAGATGCTGTCGGCTTTGCGCAGGATGTCGCAACGCTCCTTGGTCACTTCGCCGGGAATGCGGATTGCAAGACCCGGGCCGGGAAAGGGATGGCGCCCGACGAAGGCTTGCGGAAGGCCCAGTTCGCGCCCCAGATCGCGCACCTCGTCCTTGAACAATTCGCGCAAGGGTTCCACCAGTTGCATGTTCATGCGTTCGGGCAGGCCGCCGACATTGTGGTGGCTCTTGATCGTCACGCTCGGCCCGCCGGTGAAGCTGACGCTTTCGATCACGTCGGGATAGAGCGTGCCCTGCGCGAGAAAATCCGCGCCGCCGATCTTCCTGGCCTCGGCCTCGAACACATCGATGAAGGTCTTGCCGATGAACTTGCGCTTGGCTTCCGGGTCGGTGAGGCCCGCAAGCCCGCCGAGGAACAGCGCTTCGGCCTCCACGTGAACCAGCGGGATGTTGTAATGATCGCGGAACAGAGTCACGACCTGATCGGCCTCGTTCATGCGCATCAGCCCGTGGTCGACAAACACGCAGGTCAGCTGGTCGCCGATCGCCTCGTGGATCAGCACCGCGGCGACCGCCGAATCGACCCCGCCCGAAAGGCCGCAGATCACCCGCCCATCGCCGACCTGGGCGCGGATTTCGGCGATCTTGGTCTTGCGGAATTCGGCCATGGTCCAGTCGCCCGCCATTCCGCAGACATGGCGCACGAAATTGGCCAGCAGCCTGCCGCCATCAGGCGTATGGACGACTTCGGGGTGGAACTGGGTGCCGTAGAAACGGCGCGCTTCGTCCGCGATCACGGCGAAGGGCGCGCCGTCACTGGTGGCGACGATGTCGAAGCCGTCGGCGAATTCGGTAACCTTGTCGCCGTGGCTCATCCACACCTGATGGCGTGTGCCCACCTCCCACAGCCCGTCGAACAGCGCGCAATCGGCGGTGACAGTCAGGAAGGCGCGGCCGAATTCGCCGCCTTCGCCCGTTTCATGACCGGGCCGCACTTCGCCGCCGAGCTGGTGGGTCATCACCTGCTGGCCATAACAGATGCCGAGAATCGGCACGCCCGCCTCGAACAAGGCCTGCGGGGCGCGGGGCGAGCCATCGTCAGGCACGCTGGCGGGCGAGCCGGAAAGGATGATCCCCCTGGGCTTGAGGCGCGCAAAGGCTTCCTTGGCCTGGGTAAAGGGCGCGATTTCGGAATAGACCCCGGCCTCGCGCACCCGGCGCGCGATCAATTGAGTCACCTGGCTGCCGAAATCGACGATGAGAATCGACTCCGGCAGGACGCTGTCGGGGATGGCGGAATCGCCCGCTGCGGGGCTTGTGGGGTGCGCGCTCATGGGCGCGGATTACGAAGCGCGCCGGTTTCTGTCCAGCACGGGCGAACGCCGCTGAACCCATTTTGCAGTGCAGCAAATTATTTCGCCCGGCAAATCAGACGGTTCCCGGATTTTTGATCCACAAAGGTTGCAATCTTTGGAACCATCATCGCGCATTTCGCATTTGCACACATCTCTTGTGCATTGCACCAGAGTTTCAAACAGCAACTGAATGCCGGTCAACGGCATCATCCTGTGTGGCACCCTCTCAATTCCGGAGTATCAATCATGCGTTTCATTCTCCCCCTGATCGCTCTCGCCATCGTGGCTGCCCCGGCTCTCGCCGCCCCGCAGGCCGGTGAGGAAACCGTTTCGGTGCGCGTCGCCTATGGCGATGTCGATGTATCCACCCCCGAAGGCCGCGCCGCGCTCGAAGCGCGGATCGATGCCAAGCTGCGCCAGGCCTGCAAGCTCGACGCCACCACCCGCTACACCTATGGCCGCAAGCTGGTTGACGAGAAGTGCGTCGCCGATGCCCGCACCGTGGCCCTCGCCGAGGTCGAGCGTGTGGCCACCGCCGAAGCCCGCCGCGGGCGGGCTGTCGCGGCCAACTGAGCCGGGCCAAGGCCTTGAAACAACAGGCGGCCGCCGGAGCGATCCGGCGGCCGCTTGCGTTTCGGCTGCCGCGATTGTGTTGCGTTTTACGCAATTAAATTTGGCATTTTCGCATTTGAATTCGATGCTATCGAACATCAATTAGCCGTCACGCGATGCGTGCCGGGCTCCTCTCTCCACCCCGGCCTCCCCCTTGCGGGGCCATCGCCCGGCAGAACGCGGCCGAACACGGCGCTTCTGTCAGCCTGCCAGACCCGGCACGGACGGCCTCTCCCCCCTTGGCCCTCCCTCCCTCGCCGGGGGCCCCGCCCAAATCGGCGCGGGCAAGCAGCGCGCGAGACGCGGCCACCATTCCTCCCCCCAAAAGCTGGTGGCCGCGTCTCCAGCCGTGCCATCGATCCACCTGCGGCACCGGCGCATTGATTGCAATTTCCGCTTACCGTGATGAAATATTTTCGTGCGCCTCAGGGTTTTATTATTTCACACGCTCGCCCATATGATGCGTCAGCCCGCAAGGTGATTCCTCTCTCCTTTGCCGTGCCGGGCCAACCCCAAACACAACAGAACAGGGAAACGAACCATGCGCATGATCAGTGAAAAGGCGATTGCCTTGCTGCTTGCCGTCGCGATGAGCGGCACCGCGTTCAACACGTTCATCGTCTGAGGCTCTGCCTCGGGCATCGTCTCAGGCTCTGCCTCGGGCATCGTCTGAGGCTCTGCCTCGGGCATCGTCTGAGGCTCTGCCTCGGGCATTGTGTGAAAACGTATCGGCAGTCCGGCAAAGCGCGAGCACCCTCTCCCTCGCGCTTTGCAATAGCGGCCCGGTTGACCTGCCCATGATGGCGCGGTCAGCCGGGCCGTCTTGCATTCAGGCCACCCCGCCGAGCCGCGCGGCCACATCGCGCAGGTCGCTTTTCAACAGCTTGCCGATATGGCTGCGGGGCATTTCGGCGATCGGGTGCAGCGCCGCGAGCCGCTGGGTCTTCCCGAGCCGCGCGTTGACCGCCGCAAGAATCGCCGCCGGGTTGCCCGCACCGTCCTTCAGCACCACGAAGCCGACCGGGCTTTCCCCCCATTTGCGCGACGGCAGGCCGACCACCGCGGCTTCGGCCACGCCCGGCTCCTTCAGCAATTCGGCCTCCAGATCGGACGGGTAGATGTTGAACCCGCCCGAGATGATCATGTCCTTGGCGCGGCCCACCAGTTCGACAAAGCCTTCGGCGTCCACCCGTCCGATATCGCCCATCCGCATCCATTGCTCGCCCGTGGCGGGATCGGTCCACAGCGCCTCGGCGGTCTTGTCGGGGCGGTTCTTGTAGCCGCTCATCATGGTGAGGCTGCGGCCCACGAGGTTGCCGGGGGTGCCGGGCGGGACTTCGCGGCCCTCATCGTCCAGCACCTTCAGCTCGCTCCCCGGTGCGGGGCGGCCGACGGTGTGCAGCTTGTCGGGGAATTCATGGCACGGCAGGAGGCACACCACGCCGCCCTCGGTCATCGAATAGATCTCGATCAACCCGCCCGGCATCCGCGCCAGCACTTCGCGTTTGAGGTCGGCGGAGAACGGCGCGGAGGTGCAGTATTTGAGCTTCAGCGCCGACAGGTCGAAGCGGTCGAAATCGCCAAAATCCATCAGCCGCTGATATTGCACCGGCACCAGCATGGTGATGGTGGTGCGGTCAGCCTGTGCGTGTTCGAGCCACCTGGCACAATCGAACTTGCCCATCACCCGCACGCAGCCGCCCGCCAGCAGCACCGGCAGGAAGGCGACCATCGTGGTGTTGGAATAGAGCGGGGTCGACGCGAGCGAGCGCACCTCCAGTCCGGCCCCGAGATAGGACAGCGCAGTAGAGGCAAACTGCCGCCACCGCATGGCATGCGAATGGACAATGCCCTTGGGAATGCCGGTGGTGCCGCTGGAATAGATGATGTTGAACGGGTCTTTCGGCTCGGGCGCGAAGTCCGGCGCGCGAGCACCGGGAGGCGCCATCCACCGGTCGATGCTCTCCAGCGGAACGCGGATCAGGTCGCCCATGAAATCGGGGCCGAGTTCCGCCGCCTTGGCCGCGTCGATGAACAGGTGCCGTGCGCCTGAATCCCGTGCCATGCCTGCCAGTTGATCGGGACTGGCACTGGTGGTCAGGGGCGCAGCCACCCCGCCCGCCCGCACGGCGGCCAGAAACACCAGCGCATATTCGACGCTGGATGTGCCGAGGATCGCGACCGATTGGCCGCGCTGCAATCCGGTCTCCACCAGCCGCGCCGCCAGCCGTTCGACCAGCCCGACCAGTTCGGCCCAGTAAACCTCGCGGCTTTCATCGACGAGGGCGAGATCATCGCCCTTGATCCGCGACCATTCCATCAGGATTTCGGGGAAGTTGCCGAAGGGTTCGGCAAGGCGGCTCATCATCATCTCGGTGCTCATGTGCGTCTGCATAATCGGCGCAGCGCGCGGCGCAAAGGATTTGCAAGACGGCTCGCACAAGTGGCAGGAAGCGGCCCGAGGAGAGAGGAACGACATGATCCGCACCGCCACCGCACTCGCGCTCGCCGCACTGGCGCCCACCCCCTTGCAGGCGCAAGAGCAGGCCGAGCCGCAAAACGTGCTGGTCGTCGTCGCCCACCCTGATGACGAGCTGTTCATGGCCCCGGCCATCGCCGCGCTGGCACGGGAAGGCCATGACGTGACGATTGTCTTTGCCACCATCGGCGATCAGGGACCGGGTGTAACGTCTCTCCCGCGCGGCGCGGCGCTGGGCGAGATCCGGCGGGGGGAGGCGATATGCTCAGCCAGGGCGCTGGGGGCAGATCCGCGGTTCCTCGAAGGGCTGGGCGACGGCACTCTTGCCGCCACACCGCAGGCTGCAGGTTCTCCGGCCAGGAACTTCCTCGACCAGTTCGTCCACGCCTATCTTGCGGCCACGCCTGACCTTGTGCTCACGTGGGGACCGGATGGCGGCTATGGCCACGCCGATCACCGCATGGTGAGCGCGTTGGTGACCGAAGCAGAGCAAACGACCGACCGACAGAACGGCGCACGGCTGCTCTATGTCGGCATCCCGACCGGCAGCCTCCCGCCCGTGCCCGACATGGCGGACTGGGCGGTAACCGACCCCGCTTTGCTGACCGAGGCTATCGCCTACACGCCCGCCGATCTCGCCGCTGCCACCACAGCCGCGCAGTGCCACGTGACGCAGTTCGATGATGGCACCCGCGCCGGCATGATGGGACTGTTCGACGCCACCATGTGGCAGGGCAAGGTGCATTTCCGCCCGGCCTTCTGATGGCGCCTTGTGATCCCTTCGACGAAGCGCCCTGAACACTCGTGGAAAAGCGGCCCTTGCAGGCCTCCCGCAGTTGGGTTTCCGCGCCCGAGCGCCTATATGATGGCCATGAACGACACCACTTCACAAACCTCCGAAGGCCTCCCCGAAAAAATCCGCCAGATGGGCGAATATGGCGCGGATTCGATCAAGGTTCTCAAGGGCCTCGATGCCGTGCGCAAGCGGCCCGGCATGTATATCGGCGATACCGATGATGGCAGCGGCCTGCACCACATGGTGTTCGAAGTCAGCGACAATGCGATTGACGAGGCGCTGGCCGGGCATTGTGACCTCGTGCTGATCGAATTGAACCCCGATGGCAGCGTCAGCGTGGAAGATAACGGGCGCGGCATTCCGACCGGGATGCACACCGAGGAAGGCGTTTCCGCCGCCGAAGTCATCATGACCCAGCTGCACGCCGGCGGGAAGTTCGAAAACACCTCGGACGACAACGCCTACAAGGTGTCCGGCGGTCTCCACGGTGTCGGCGTGTCGGTGGTCAACGCCTTGTCCGAATGGCTCGAACTGGTGATCTGGCGCGAGGGCAAGGCGCATTGGATGCGGTTCGAACACGGCGATGCGGTCAATCCGCTGGTCGTGACCGGCGATGCCCCGCCGGTTGCCGGCAATGGCGATGACAATGGCCTGAAAAAGGGCACCCGCGTCACTTTCAAGGCGAGCCATGACACCTTCAAGAACGTCACCGAATACGACTTCGAAAAGCTCGAACACCGTTACCGCGAACTGGCCTTCCTGAATTCCGGCGTGCGCATCAAGCTGCGCGATCTGCGGCACGAAGACGTGCTGGAACATGATCTCTATTACGAGGGCGGGATTGCGGCCTTCGTCAAATATCTCGATCGCAACAAGCAGGCCCTGATCCCCGAACCGATCTCGGTCTCGGCGGAGAAGGACGGGATCGGGATCGATGTCGCGCTGGAATGGAACGATTCCTATTACGAGAACGTGCTCGCCTTCACCAACAACATCCCCCAGCGTGATGGCGGCACGCACCTGGCCGCTTTCCGCGCCGCGCTGACCCGCACGCTCAACAACTATGCCGAGCGTTCGGGGATGCTGAAGAAGGAAAAGGTCAGCCTGTCGGGCGAGGACATGCGCGAAGGCCTGACCGCGATTGTCAGTGTGAAGCTGCCCGATCCGAAATTCGGCAGCCAGACCAAGGACAAGCTGGTCAGCTCCGAAGTGCGCCAGCCGTTGGAATCGCTGATGAGCGACAAGATGAGCGAATGGCTGGAGGAAAACCCCGCCGACGCCAAGTCGATCATCCAGAAGGTGATCGACGCTGCCGCCGCGCGCGAAGCGGCGCGGCGCGCCCGCGAAATGAGCCGCAAGGGCGCGATGAGCGTCGCCAGCCTGCCCGGCAAGCTCGCCGATTGTCAGGAACGCGATCCCGCCAAGTCCGAACTGTTTCTGGTCGAGGGGGACTCCGCCGGTGGCTCGGCCAAACAGGGCCGTGATCGCAAGACGCAGGCGATCCTGCCGCTGAAGGGCAAGATCCTCAATGTCGAACGCGCCCGGTTCGACCGGATCATTTCATCCAAGGAAGTCGGCACGCTGATCCAGGCGATGGGCACCGGCATCCGCGACGAATTCAATCTCGAAAAACTGCGCTACCACAAGATCGTCATCATGACCGACGCCGACGTGGACGGGGCGCATATCCGCACGCTGCTGCTGACCTTCTTCCACCGCCAGATGCCCGACATCATCCGCGCCGGGCACCTGTTCATCGCCCAGCCCCCGCTGTTCAAGGTCGCCAAGGGGCGCAGCGAGGTCTATCTCAAGGATCAGCCCGCGCTCGATCGTTATCTGGTCGATGCGGGGCTTCAGGGCCGGCTGCTGGAGACGGCGGACGGCGCGCGTTCGGGCCGGGATCTGCGCGAGATTGTCGATAGCGCGCTGCGGCTGAAGAACCTGCTCGCCTATGTCCCGCGCCGCTATGATCTCGGCATTGTCGAGCAGATGGCGCTGACCGGCGCGCTCGAACCCGGCCTTTCGGGCGATGCGCTTTCCGCCGCGCTGGGCCGCGCCGCCGGACGGCTGGGCGCAGGCGACCGCGAAGCCCGCTGGAGCGCATCGCAGCGCGCAGACGGCACCGTGGTGTTCGAACGCCTGTGGCGCGGCGTGACCGACGTGCACGAAATCGACGCGCGGTTCCTGTCCAGCACCGAGGCGCACAAGCTCCACGGCCTCGCCGCCGCGCAGGCCGAAACCTATGCGACCCCGGTCAGCCTGGTGCGCGCGGGCGAGGCGGAACCCGAGGAAGCCGAATCCGAACCGGTTACCAACGACCCGCTGGCAGGCGAAGCCGAGGAAGCCACCCCCGCGCCGACCGCGCGCGGCGATGGCGCGATCAGTCGTCCGACCCAGCTGCTGGAGGCGATCTTCGCTGCCGGGCGCAAGGGCCTGTCGATCCAGCGTTACAAGGGTCTGGGCGAAATGAATGCCGAACAATTGTGGGAAACCACGCTCGACCCGGAAAACCGCGCACTGCTGCAGGTCAAGGTCGAGGATGCCGATGTGACCGACGAGATCTTCACCCGCCTGATGGGCGACATCGTCGAACCGCGCCGCGAGTTCATTCAGGACAATGCTCTGAATGTGGCGAATCTCGATGTCTAGGCAAGCATAGGCGGACCCCGGCATGGCCCAGCAGCCGCACCGCACCAACGAATTGCAGCACGCCAGTTTCCTGCTGATCCTTGCGCTGGTCAGCCTGATGATGGCGGTGATCGTGTGGCCCTTTGCCACCGCGCTGCTGTGGGCGGCGCTGGCGGCGATCATGTTCCAGCCGCTCTATCGCTGGATGCTGCGCAAGCTGAGCGGGCGGCGCAACCCGGCGGCCATCGCTTCGCTGCTGGTGATCTTCTTTGCCGTGCTGGTGCCTGCCGGCTGGCTGGGGACAATGGTGGTGCAGGAGGCGCTGGTGCTGGTTTCCGCGCTGCAGGAACGACCGGTCGATCTCGCCGCCACCTTCGACAGCGTCTATGCCATGCTGCCGCAAACGGCTCAGGACGCGGTCGATCGTTCGGGCTGGGCCGATGTCTCCAGCGCGCAGACCAAACTGGAGGAACTGCTGTCCCAAAGCGCCGGGATGATCGCGTCCCAGGCCGTGTCGATCGGTAGCGGCGCGCTCGGCTTCATGCTGTCCTTCGGCGTCGGGCTTTACGTGATGTTCTTCCTGCTGCGCGATGGCGAGCGGATCGGACGCACCCTGCTCAACACCGTGCCGGTGGAACGTTCGATTTCGGAGCGCCTGGCCGAACGTTTCCTCGGCATCGTGCGCGCGACGATCAAGGGATCGGGCGTGGTGGGCCTCGTGCAGGGGGCGCTGGGGGCGATCACCTTTGTCATCGTCGGGCTCGAATCCGCGCTGTTGTTCGGCGTGTTGATGACCATCTTCGCACTGGTGCCGGTGATCGGTGCCGGCGCAGTCTATGTTCCGGTCGGGCTGTGGCTGCTGGTGACGGGCGCGGTGTGGCAGGGCATTTTCGTGCTCGCCTTCGGCGTCGTGATCATCTCCTCGGCCGATAACGTGCTGCGCCCGATCCTCGTCGGACGGGACACGGGGATCCCTGACTGGATCATTCTGGTGACGACGCTGGGCGGAATCAGCTTTCTCGGCTTTTCGGGCATCGTGCTGGGGCCGCTGGTGGCGGGCCTGTTCCTGGCGAGCTGGTCGATCCTGCAGGAATATCGCGACGAGGACGAGCGCGCGATGCAGCTTGACCGGATCACGGTCGATGCCTCGGGCCGCGCGCCCGACGCCGTGGACCTGGACTAGGCCGGTGCGTTCGCTCACCCGGCCCGGCAGTCAGGCCGAACAGGCCGGCCGGCTGGTGCTGGCGGGCCTTGTGGTGGTAATGTTGCCCGCGCTGCCTTTCGGCAACTACCTGATCTATCCCTTTGTCATCCTCACCACCTGGTTTCACGAAATGGGCCACGGTCTCACCGCGCTGGCGATGGGGCAGAGCTTTGACCGCCTGATGATTTTCGCCAGCGGATCGGGCGTGGCCGAAAGCCGCCTGGCCGCCGATGCCACCGCGACAACCTTCGCCGCGATCGCCGCCGGCGGCCCGCTCGCACCCTGCATCGCCGGGGCGCTGCTGATCCTTGCCAGCGCGCATCCGCGGCTGTGGCGCCCGGTGCTGTGGCTGGTCGCGGCAGCGATTATCGCCAGCGTCGTGATCTGGGTGCGATCGCCGGTCGGCTACGCCATGCTGCCGCTGGTCGCCGCGCTGCTGGCACTGGTGGCGTGGCGGGCCAAGCCGGCGCTGGCTCGCTTCACGCTGCAATTCCTCGGCGTGCTGGCGGCGATGAGCATGTTGCGCGATTTCCGCTATCTCTTCACCGAAGAAGCGGTGATCGAGGGGCAGCGGGTCCTGTCCGATACCGGGCAGATCGCCGCCGTGCTGGGACTGCCGCACTGGTTCTGGGCGACGGCGATCCTGCTGGTTTCGGCGGTGATGGTGGGCGCGGCGCTCAAATATGCGCTTGCCGAAAAGCGCCTGCGCCCGCCGAAAAAGCCCCCCGCCAACGTGCTGCAATTCCGGCGCGACTAGAGCAAGTGTCAGTGCAGATGCGCGCGCCCCTGCGCTAATCTGCGCGGATGGACACGACCGAAGTCGCCGACCGGCTTGCAATTGCCGAAACCCTTGCGCTCTATTGCCGCGGCATCGACCGCTGCGACGGCGCGCTGCTGGCCGCGGTGTTCACCCCCGATGCGCGGATCGATTACGGCGACGGGGCGCAAACTCCTTCCGAGACCATCCCCGGCCTGCTGGCGGGCCTCGGCGCGATGCGGCTGACCCAGCACAATATTGCCAACACGGTGATCCGGTTCACCGGCGATGCGGCCGCGAAGGCGGAAACCAGTTGCGTCGCGCTGCACATCATCCCCGCACCCGAGGGCGAGATCGAGCTTGTGGTCGGCGGGCGCTATCTCGACCGGCTGGAACAGCGCGAAGGCCGCTGGCGGATCGCCGAGCGGCTTTATGTGATGGACTGGAACCGCAGCGGACCTGCGACAATGCAGGTATCGGGCGGGTTGTTCGACACCCTTCAGCGGCGCGGGGGCCGGGGGCCGGATGATCCATCCGCCGCGTGGTGGGAAGCGGAGTAACGCCCGTTCAGGATGACGCGACCTTGAGCGTGTTCACGCCCGACGCATCGGCCCCGGCCTCGCCCGACAGGCCGATGAACATCGTGTCGACAATGCGCGCCAGCTTGTCCTCGGTCAGCTTCTCGCCAAGATAGATCAGCGCATCGGGCAGGGTATAGTTGGATATCATCTGGTTGATCAGCGACAGCGCCTCGTCGATCTCCAGCCCGCCAAAAAAGCCTTCGGCCTGCGCCTCGGCGATCAATTCGCACAGATAGTGATCGGCCAGATCGACATAGGACCGCACACGTTCGAAATTGGCGGCGCCCATTTCGCACAGGATATTGAAATGTTCGGGATCCTCGCGGAACCGCCCCTGCGAGATGACAAAGCGGCGGCGAAAGAATTCGTACATCTTGCGCTGCGGCGGCAGGTTGGCGGCCAGCACCTCCTCCATCACCGCCAGATGCGGCGTGAACCAGAGCTGGGCGACCGCATCGAACAGATCGTCATAATCGGCGAACAGCGCTTCGAACCGGGCGCGGGTGAGCCCGCTTTCGGCCATCGCGATGGTCCAGGGGATCTCCGAGCCGCGTTCCTTGACGAGATCGAGCACGTGGCGCGCGACCCGCGCGCGCTCGGCTTCCCGTGCCGTTTCGGTCAATGGCATAGCGTGCGCGCCTCCTCGCTTGCGCGGCAACATAGGCCAAGCGGTCGCAGGCTTAAAGGGCCGCTCGCCGATTTTTGTGCGACGCAGCAAGGGAAAGGCCATCACGCCTTCGCCTCAACTTTTGGGCGGCATGGGGAAAAACGCCGAGGTGCGGCGCTTGTATTCGGCGTATTTGTCGCCCTTGGACTTGTCGAGACCCTTTTCCAGCAGGGTCACGCCCGACCAGCGGGTCAGCGTGAAGCTGAGGAACAACGGCCCGATCACGGTCGCCGCGGCATAGCCCCATCCGGCCGCGGCGCAGGCGAGCCAGATGCCCCACCACGCGGCGAAATCGCCGAAGTAATTGGGGTGGCGGGTATAACGCCACAGGCCGGTGTTCAGGACCTTGCCATGGTTCGCCGGATCGGCCTTGAAACGCGAAAGCTGCCAGTCGCCGACCCATTCGAAGAACACGCCCACGCTCCACAGCGCGAACCCTGCCCAGCCAAGCGGGGGAATCGGGCTGGGCTGAGGGCTGGCAAGGATGCCGACCTGCGCCGGACTGGAGACCATGAACAGCAGCACCGCCTGCATCAGCCACACCCGGGTGAGCGCGGCCCGGGCGAACTGGCCTTTCTCGCGATCCTTTTTCAGGATCATCTTGTACCGCTTGTCCTCGCCCTCGCGCCGCCAGCGCCGGAACAGGTATATCCCGAGCCGGAAGCCCCAGGCCGCCGTCATCACCATGATCAGCGTGGCGAGCGCGCCCGGACTGCCGGGCACGAGCAGCCAGCTCGTCACGGCAAGAATCCCCATGCCCGCACCCCAGAAGGCGTCGATGAAGCTGACATCGTCGATCTTCACGCTGATCGCCCACTGGATCAGAACCAGCACCAGCAAAATCGCGGCATTCAGGGCAAGCAGTTCAAACATCATTCTTCCCGGCAATGATATCGCGCGCCTGTTGTTCCAGCACCTTGAACCGTTCGTAATCGGGCAGCTTGGAGCGGAACCATTCGGCGATTTTCAGCAGGTCCTCGCCGTAATTCCCCGTCGGCATCATCGGCGGGCCGAAACTGATAATCAGGTTGGCATTATCGGCAAAGGCGGGGACGATCGGCACATTGGCGGCGCGGGCAATGTGGTAGAAACCCGATCTCCACTTGCCGTCGGACTTGCGCGTGCCCTCGGTCGCGATCACCAGCGCCAGTTCATCGCGCGCGGCGAATTCGGCGGCGACCTGCTGGGTCACGTTGGCCTTCTTGGTGCGGTCGATCGGGATGCCGCCCATGTCGAGCATGAAGTTCTTCATGATCCCGTTAAACAGCGTGTGCTTGCCCATGAAATTGGGACGCACGCCTTCTTCATGGGTCGCGCCGGTGAAGAACACGAAATCCCAGTTGGTGGTGTGCGGCGCCCCGGCGATGACGAATTTCTTGAGGTGTTTGGGCAGCGGAGTGTCGATCTTCCATCCCCGCGCATACCAGATCGCCAGAATGATCCGGCGCACGATGCGCGACAGCAGCGTGGGCTTGCGAATGTGTTGGTTCGACAATTGGTGACCCCTCTCTCGCCCGCTTTACTGCCCGCAATCGGGTAAGTTACGCAAGGGAAAGTATGGCGGTTGCAGACAGGCTTGCGTTACATCCGGAACACGCCAAACGCCGGCCGTTCGGCAATCGGTGCCTCAAGACAGGCCGCCAGCGCCAGCCCCAGCACATCGCGGGTCTGCGCCGGGTCGACCACGCCGTCATCCCACAGGCGGGCGGTGGCGTAGTAGGGGTTGCCTTCGTCCTCGTATTTCTGGCGGATCGGCGCCTTGAAGGATTCTGCCTCGCGTTCGTCCCACTTGTCGGCGTCGCGGTGAACGGTGGCGAGCACGGATGCCGCCTGCTCCCCGCCCATCACCGAGATGCGCGCATTGGGCCAGGTGAACAGGAAGCGCGGAGAGTATGCCCGCCCGCACATCCCGTAATTGCCCGCGCCGAAGCTGCCGCCGATGACCACGGTCACCTTTGGCACGGTGGCGGTGGCGACGGCGGTGACCAGCTTTGCGCCATGCTTGGCGATACCTTCCGCCTCGTATTTCCCGCCGACCATGAAGCCGGAGATGTTCTGGAGGAACAGCAGCGGAATGCGGCGCTGACAGGCCAGTTCGATGAAATGGGCGCCCTTCTGCGCGCTTTCGGAGAACAGCACGCCGTTATTGGCGAGGATCGCAACCGGCATCCCCCAGATATGGGCGAAACCGCACACCAGCGTGGAGCCGTAATGCGCCTTGAACTCGTGAAACTCGCTGCCGTCGACCAGCCGCGCGATCACCTCTTTCACATCATAGGGCGCGCGCACATCCTCGGGGATGAGAGCGTAGAGGTCCTCCGCGTCGAACTTGGGCGGGCGCGGGTCCTTGATGCCGGGGTGAAGCCCCGCGGAGGCGGGGACCTCGTGCAACCCGCGGGAGGCCCCCGCCTGCGCGGGGGCGCAGTGGGAGACGATATCGCGCACGATGGTGAGCGCGTGCTCGTCATTCTCCGCCAGGTGATCGACCACGCCGGATTTCTTCGCGTGCAGATCGCCGCCGCCCAGATCCTCGGCGCTGATTTCCTCCCCCGTCGCCGCCTTCACCAGCGGCGGCCCGGCGAGGAAGATCGTGCCCTGATTGCGGACGATCACGCTCTCGTCCGACATGGCGGGGACATAAGCGCCCCCGGCGGTGCAGCTTCCCATCACGCAGGCGATCTGCGGGATGCCGAGCGCACTCATATTCGCCTGATTGAAGAAGATCCGCCCGAAATGGTCGCGATCCGGGAAGACTTCGGCCTGATGCGGCAGGTTCGCCCCGCCCGAGTCCACCAGATAGATGCACGGCAGGCGGTTTTCCTGCGCGATCTCCTGCGCGCGCAGGTGCTTCTTGACCGTCATCGGGTAATAGGTGCCGCCCTTCACGGTCGCATCATTGCATACGATCATGCACTGCCGACCCGAGACACGGCCCACGCCGCAGATGATCGAGGCGCCGTTGACGTCGCCCTCATACATCCCGTTGGCGGCGAGCTGGCCGATTTCGAGGAAGGGCGAACCCGGATCGAGCAGCCGCTCGACCCGCTCACGCGGCAGCAGCTTGCCGCGCGACACGTGGCGTTCGCGATGCTTCTCCGGCCCGCCGAGCGCCGCTTCGGCGACACGGGCGCGCAGTTCGGTCGCCAACGCGTGGTTATGCGCGAAGCGGGCCTTGGCCTCGGGGCTTTCGCGGTCGAGTTTGCTGGTCAGGACAGGTGCGGTCATGTTGCCTTTGCTTGCTTGGCCTCGGGGTTGGTCCCCGACAGAAGATAGCGATAGACCCCGACGAGGTTGATCGCCAAGAGGCCGAGGTTCTGCCAGCCGATCCCCTCGCCCTCGTCGTTGAGGAACCCCCAGGCGATCAGCGCGATCGAGGAGGTGACGAAGATCACGAAACCCCACCCCGTAGGCCGCGCCCCGAGGTTGAGTGACACGATCAGCGCAGCGACCAGGCCAGCGCCTGCGCCGTAATACTGGAGGGCGGTGAAGAGGTTCTCGTTCATGGAAAGTCCTTTCCCCACCCGCTTATGCGCTTGCGCCGTGCCGCACGGCAACGCAGGTTAACCCGCCGCCCCGATCAATTCGCGACCGATCAGCATCCGCCTGATCTCGTTCGTGCCTGCGCCGATGTCCAGCAGCTTGGCGTCGCGCATGTACCGTTCCACCGGCCAATCGAGCGTGTATCCCGCGCCGCCCAGCGCCTGCACGCTTTCCGCCGCGACCTTGAAGGCATTCTCCGATGCCAGCAGGATCACCCCCGCCGCATCGAAGCGCGTCGTCTGCCCGGCATCGCACGCCTTGGCCACCGCATAGGTATAGGCGCGGGCCGATTGCAGCGCGACATACATGTCGGCGACCTTGGCCTGCATCAGCTGGAAGCTGCCGATGGGTTTGCCGAACTGCTTGCGCTCGCGCAGGTAGGGGATGACGCAATCGAGGCACGCCTGCATGATGCCGAGCTGCAATCCGGCGAGCACCACGCGTTCATAATCCAGCCCGCTCATCAGCACCCCGACGCCGCCGTTGACCGGCCCCATCACGCGGTCCTCGGGGATGAAGCAATCGCTGAACACCAGCTCGGCGGTGGGCGAGCCCTTCATGCCGACCTTGCTGATCTTCTGGCCGATGGCGAAACCCTCGTCGCCCTTCTCGATCAGAAAGGCGGTGATCCCGCGCGATCCGGCGTGGCCGTCGGTCTTGGCATAGACCACCAGCGTATCGGCCTCGGGCGCGTTGGTAATCCAGAACTTGGTGCCGTTGAGGACGTATCCGCCCTGAACGCTATCTGCCTTCAGCTTCATCGAGACCACGTCCGAGCCTGCGCCCGCTTCGGACATGGCAAGGCTGCCGACATGCTCACCCGAGATCAGCTTGGGGAGATATTTCGCACGCTGCTCGTCATTCCCCCAGCGGCGAATCTGATTGAGGCAGAGGTTGGAATGGGCGCCATAGGACAGGCCCACGCTGGCCGACGCCCGCGACACTTCCTCGACCGCGATCACATGCTCGAGGTATCCGAGCCCAAGCCCGCCCCATTCTTCCTCCACCGTGATGCCGTGCAGGCCCAGCGCGCCCATCGGCTCCCACAATTCGCGCGGGAAGCGGTCCTCGCGGTCGGTGCGCTCGGCGAGCGGCGCGATCTGTTCGTCGGCAAACCGCGCGGTGCTGTCGCGGATCATCTCCGCAGCCTCGCCAAGGTGGAAGTCGAAATCGGGGGTAGCGCGCATGATATGTTCCCGGCAGTGTAATGATCGTTCTGGCGAAGCGCATAGCAAGCCGACGCACAAAGGCCAATCGCCCGCGCTGGCACAATGCGCCTTTCGCGGTTAGGGGTCAGGGGCATGATGGTCGCCACCCCCTTGCTCGTATTTGACGCAGTAACCCGCGCCTATGGCGATACGCTGGCGGTGGCTGGGGTGGATTGCGCGATTGAATCCGGTAGCTTCGTCGCGCTGGTCGGCGCCTCGGGCTCGGGCAAGTCGACGCTGCTCAAGATGGTCAACACGCTGGTCGAGCCGACCGGTGGGCGCGTGCTGTTCGGCGGCGAGGACGTGACCACGCTGCCGCCCGCCCGGCTGCGCCGCCGGGTCGGCTATGTCTTTCAGGGCATCGGCCTGTTCCCGCACATGACCGTTGGCGAGAATATCGCCATCGGCCCGCGCCTTACCGGCGAGAAGCTGGCGGATGAACGCATCGCCAAATTGCTCGAACTGGTCGAACTCGACCCCGCTTTTGCCAGCCGGATGCCCGATGAACTCTCCGGCGGGCAGCGCCAGCGGGTCGGCGTGGCGCGCGCGCTGGCGGGCGAGCCGGAACTGCTGATCATGGACGAACCCTTCGGCGCGCTCGACCCGCTGACCCGCGATGCACTGGGCACCAAGGTGCGCGAATTGCATGAACGCCTTGGCCTGACCACGGTGATGGTGACGCATGACATGGCCGAGGCGCTGCTGCTGGCCGACCGGGTGCTGGTGATGGACAGCGGCCATCTGGTCGCTGACGAGACCCCGCGCGCGCTGCTGGCAGGGGCGGGCGGCGACATCGCCCAAGGCCTCGTCGCCGTGCCGCGCCAGCAGGCCGAACGGCTTGCGGCGTTAGAAAGCCTTGGGGAAAGCCGCACCTGATGGGCGATATCTGGGAAATCCTCCCCGGCCTTGGTGACAAGCTGGCGGCGCATGTGGTGCTGTCGGCCAGCGCGATTGGCCTTGCCATGCTGATCGCCTTGCCGATGGCGGTGTGGGCGAGCCGTTCGCCCACAGTGTCGCGGGTGGCGCTGGGGCTGGCGAGCCTCGTCCAGACCATCCCCGCGCTTGCGTTGCTGGCGCTGTTCTTCCCGCTGCTGTTGTCCCTGCGGGCGGTGTTCGGTGAAGGATTGCCGACGCTGGGATTCCTGCCGGCGTTGATGGCGCTGACGCTCTATGCGCTGCTGCCGATCCTGCGCAACGCCGTGACGGCGCAGGCCAATCTCGACCCCGGCGTGCTGGAGGCGGCGGACGGTGTCGGCATGACCAAGTGGCAAAAACTGACACTGGTCGAAGCGCCGCTGTCCGCGCCCTTCATCATGGCCGGCATCCGCACCGCCAGCGTGTGGACCATCGGCGCGGCGACGCTGGCCACCACCATCGGCCAGCCCAGTCTCGGCGATCCGATCTTTGCCGGGCTGCAGACCCAGAACTGGGCGCTGGTGCTGGCGGGGTGTCTGGCCAGTGCGGGGCTGGCGCTGGCGGCGGACAATCTGCTGTGGGTGATCGAGGTCGGGCTGGCCAAGCGGTCGCGCGGGATGACCTTTGGCGGGATGGCGGTTGTGCTGGCGGGCATCTTCGCCGCGCTATGGGCGCAAGGCGCGGGCAGCGACGACCGCCGCATCGTGATCGCCTCCAAGCAGTTTTCCGAGCAATATATCCTCGCGCAATTGATCGGGGCGCGGCTGGAGGCGGCGGGCTACGCGGTCGAATATCGCGACGGGCTGGGCAGCGCCGTGGTGCATTCGGCGGTCGCCAGCTCCAGCATCGATATCTCGGTCGATTACACCGGCACGATCTGGACCAATTACCTCAACCGCGACGACAATCCCGGGCGCGAGGCGATGTATGAAACCATCCGTGACTGGGAACTGCGCGATAACGGCGTTACGGTGCTGGGCAGGCTCGGGTTCGAAAACGCCTATGCTTTCGCCATGCGGTCCGACCGGGCGGCGGAACTCGGCGTGACGTCGCTCACCGACCTGGCCGCCGTCGCACCGCAGCTGACGGTCGGCGGCGATCCCGAATTCTTCGAGCGGCCCGAATGGATCGCGGTGCGGGGTGCCTATGGGTTGCGGTTCGCGGGAACGCGCAATTTTGCACCGACCTTCATGTACAACGCGCTTGCCTCGGGGGAGGCCGACGTGATCAGCGCCTATACGTCCGACGGGCGGATCGCGGCCGACAAGCTGGTGGTGCTCGAAGACCCCGAAGGCGCGCTGCCGAGCTATGATGCGATGCTGATGCTCTCCCCCCGCATCGCCGGGGATGCAGGCGTGATCGCCGCGCTCCAGCCGCTGATCGGCGCAATCAGCGTCGAGGCGATGCGAGAGGCGAACCTGGCGGTGGACCGCGAGGATGCGCAGAAGCGGACGCCGCGGCAGGCGGCGGCGGAATTGGCGGAGACGGTGGGGCTGTAATTCGTGATCTCCTGCGAAATCAGGAGCACACCGGCTCAGCCCAGTCTCTTCCACACCTGCGTCTGGCAGAACGGGCCGATGCAGCCCTTCACCTCCAGCACGCCCGGCCCCTTGCGGCGGATGATCGAACGATAGCTCTTGCCGTTCTTGGGATCATAGATCCGCCCGCGCCACACATCGCCATCGGCGGTAAAGCCCGACAGGATCGGCAGGCCCAGCAGTTTGCGGGTGCGCAGCCTTGTATCGGGATTGTTGATGTCGCGCTGGTCGAGGCCCTGGGGCGGCGGCACCAGAAAGCGGTCGATCATGCCGCAAAGTGTCGGGCTTGGTCGGGCCTTGCCGCAGGGCTTGATCGCGATCACCGCGTCTTTTTCCGCCGTCACCCACAGGCCGCCGACCGGCTCGGCAGCACGCGCCTGAGCAGGGGCGAGCGCAAAAACGGCCAGCAGCGGCAGGGCAAGCAGGGTGAAGCGGGTCATCATCGGGTACCTCTCGGGCATCATGGCCCGATCATAGGCGCAATCCGCGCACAAGGTTACCCCTCAATCGAACCCCACGCCGAACGGCCAGCGCCGCCCGCAAATCCCGAGCACCTTGAACAGGGTGCCCATCTGGTTGTCCTCCACCAGCCGGTCACGCTGGCGCTTGAGTTTTGCGACCTCGCCCGGGTTGCGGCGCTGGAGCGCCTCGGTGCGGGTGTCGATCCCCATCTGGCGCAGCCATTCGCCCTGATATTGCAGGCCCATCACATCGACGCCCTGTTCGCGCGCGACATAGGCAAGCAGTTCGAAATCGACATGGGCGGTGATATCGGCCTCGCCCGGATGGTCGAAGACATCGACCTTCTGGTGGGCCTTCAACGCCTGCAGGGTCGCGCCTGCGCTGAGTTCCATGTGACCATAATCGATGATCAGCGCCGCGCCGCCCTGCTCCTTCAGCCGCGCCGCGATTTCGCCCATCACCGCGACCGCTGCCGGACTGGTTTCGATCATCGCCCCTTGCGCTGCACTCAGCCAGCTCGGCGGGACGATATCATCCATCCGCTCCTTGCCAGCGACATAGGCGAATTTGCTGCCTTCCAGTCCGATCATCCGTTCGAACCAGCCATCGGCCGAGCGCACCAGTTGATGGATCGGCAGCGCGTCGAAAAATTCGTTGGCGATGATCAGCAGCGGCGCATCGTCGGGCAGGGTCGAGAGATCGTGGTGGTGGTGGCAATCGGGGAACGCCGCGCGCTGGATCTTGCGCAAGGCCGGCGATGTTTCGACGAAGTGCACCTGCGGGGCAAAGTCGTAACGCGCCGCGGCGCCCAGCGCGTCCTTCGCCAGCGTGCCGCGCCCGGGGCCAAGCTCGACATAGTGGATCCGCTTTCGGCTACCCATCCGCACCCACAGATCGGCAAACCACAGCCCGATCAGCTCGCCGAACATCTGGCTGATTTCCGGCGCGGTGATGAAGTCGCCCTGATCGCCCAAGGGATCGCGGCTGGCATAGTAGCGCGCGTTGCTCTCGCCCATATATTGCGCAAGGCTGAGCGGCCCGGTCTCGCGGATCAGGCGGCGGAAGCTCTTGCCGAGATCGATTTTCGCGCGGGCGGCGGCTTCGGCCTCTGCCTTGGCCTCGGCCTCGGCCTCGGCGGCGATGCGCGCCTGTTCTTGCGCCGCGGCCTTGGCGCTTGCCTCGGCAGCGATGCGCGCCTGCTCCTCGGCTTCGGCCTTGGCTTTTTCAGCGGCTGCCGCTTCGGCTTCGCGGCGAGCCTTTTTCTCAGCCTCGGCACGGGCTTTCGCTTCGGCTTCGGCTTGCTTGCGGGCGGCGGATTCGGCTCTGGCCCGTTCTTCCGCCTCGGCCTTGGCCTTGGCCTGAGCCTCGGCCTTCGCCTTGGCTTTGGCATCCGCAGCAGCCTTGGCGCGCGCTTCTTCCTCCGCCTTCGCCTTGGCCTCGGCGGCAGCTTTTCTGCGCGCTTCCTCTTCGGCCCTGGCTTCGGCTTCGCGCCGGGCCTGTTCTTCAGCGGCAGCCTTTGCGGCGGCCTCGGCCTCGCGGCGGGCGCGTTCTTCGGCCTCGGCTCTGGCCTTGGCTTCCTTGCGTGCCCTGGCTTCGGCCTCGGCCCTCGCGCGGGCTTCCTCGGCCGCTTTCGCGCGGGCTTCGGCTTCGGCTTTCTTGCGGGCGCGGGCTTGGGCGGCGGCCTGTTCGCGGGCCTCGCGTTCGGCCTTGGCCTTGGCTTCTGCCTCGGCCCTCGCTTGGGCGCGGGCCTCCTTGGCGGCACGCGCGCGTTGTTCGGCTTCGGCCTTGGCGCGCGCGGCAGCTTCGGCGTTCGCACGGGCTTCCGCCTCGGCTCTGGCCTTGGCCTCGGCCTTGGCCCTGGCGCGCGCTTCGGCCTCCTGCCTGGCCTCCGCCTCCGCCTGCGCCTGCGCGCGTGCGGCCGCTTCGGCGCGGGCCTGTGCAGCAGCCTCCGCAGTGACCTTGGCGTCGATAATCGCCTGCTCGCGGGCGGCGCGCTCGGCTTCCGCCTGGGCCCTGGCCTTCGCCATGGCCTCGGTTTCGCGCTTGCCCCCCGAATGGCAAGCGTCCTCGGGGTCGATCAGTCTCAGCCCGCTGCGCCAGACGCGCGCGGCCCCGTTCAGGCCGGGCTCGCCGTCCCCGTCCCGAGCGGCTTCCTCAGCACGGCGAAGCTCACGACAATCAACCCAGTCAAAATCAGCGGTATGGTCAGCCATTGGCCCATCGATAGCCCGGTCCGGGCGGCAAAGTCAGCCAATTGTGCGTCGGGCTGACGGAAAAATTCGTTAACGAAGCGGGCGATTCCCATGCCCAGCGTGAACACGCCCACCAGCAGGCCGGGGCGGTAGCGCGCACGGGTTTTCCAGAACAGCAGCATCATGATGACCAGCAGCGCCAACCCTTCCAGTCCGGCCTGATACAGCTGGCTGGGATGGCGCGGCACATCATCCGCGCCCGGAAACACCATCGCCCAGGGAACGTCGCCGGGCCGCCCCCACAGCTCGCCATTGACGAAATTCGCGAGTCGCCCGAGCAGCATTCCCATCGGGACGCCGACGGAGACATAATCGGTCACCCGGATGAAATTCAGCTTGTCGCGCCATGATACCCACGCCATCGCTGCCGCAACGCCCGCCAGCCCGCCGTGAAACGCCATGCCGCCATCCCACAGCCGCAGCAGCTTCCACTTGACCCAGCCATCGCCGGAAAAATCCGTGAAGGCGCTGGGAATCCCCGTTTCGCCCCCGGTGTAGAACGCGGCATAGCCCAGCCGCCCGCCGATAATCACGCCGAGCGTGCAATAGAAGAACAGGTCATCGGCATGGCGCTGCGCCATCGGCGCGCCCGGCTGCCTGAGCATGACCGAGACGTGCCAATAGGCAAACACCACCCCGATGAGGTAGGCCAGCGAATAATAGCGCAGGGTAAAGAACCCCAGTTCGATGCCCGGACGCAGGCCGAGGTCCGACCAATAGATCGGATCGGCAGCGCCGCTTGCGGCAAGTAGTGACAGCACGGAGCGAACCCCTTATTGACAATGATATGCCGTATCGGCGGGCCTGACATGGCCGTGACGCGCTGGCGCTTCTGGCACAGCGCGCGTGGCAGGGAAAGGGGCGCAGGCCCGTGGGCAGATAATGGGATCGGAGGACCGGACAGGCGCAGGCCGCAGCGGGCTTCCAGCACAAGAGAGAGGAAAGGACACCGCATGCCCACCCAGCTGGACAATGCGCTTGAAGCGATCATTACCGCCCTGACCACACAAGGTCAGCCCTTCAGCACCGTGCCGTTCACGCGCGACGGGGTGGAAATGCCCGCCTTCGCCGGCGCCCCGCCCAGCCTTGCGCATTATTTCGCGCATTTCTGCAACGAACACCGCGACGTGCCTTTCCTTGTCGATGGCGATGTGCGGCTGACCTTCGGCGAAACCTACAGCGCCGCGACCTGCGTCGCGGAAAGTCTGGTCCGCGACCACGGCATCGCCAAGGGCGATCGCATCGCCATCGCGGCGCGCAATTCGGCCAACTGGATGATCGCCTATATGGGCATCATCATGGCTGGCGGCTGCGCGACCTTGCTCAATGGCTTTTCTTCCGGAGAGGAACTGGCCTACGGGATCGATCTGGCCGAATGCAAGCTGGTGTTGGCCGATGAAGGCCGCGCCGCACGGCTCGAAGGCCATCCGCACAACGCCAAGCTGGTGCTGTTCAGCCACGGCACCCCCCCGCCCGAAGGCCTCGCCGATGTCTGGGCCGTGCCCGAAGGAACCAGCGCGGCCATGGCGATGCTGGGCCAGATCGGACCGGACGATATCGCCACGATCCTCTACACCTCGGGTTCGACCGGGCGTTCCAAGGGTGCGTGGTCGGACCATCGCGGCGTGGTGCACGGCGTGATGAGCTATGTCGCCCAGAGCGCGATGGCCAAGGTGCATATCGAAAGCCAGGAAGGACCGATGACCGATCAGCCCTGCGCGCTGGTCGCGGTGCCATTGTTCCATGTCACCGGCGAAGTGCCGCTGTTCCTGCAAAGCTTCGCCATCGCGCGCAAGCTGGTGCTCATGCCGAAGTGGGACGTGGGCCTCGCGATCCGGCTGATGGCGGAAGAAAAGGTGACCTATTTCGTCGGCGTGCCGCTGATGAGCTATGAAATCGCCAACCACCCCGATCGCGGGCAATATGACCTGTCGGCCTGCAAGAGCTTTGCCGCGGGCGGTGCGCCGCGTCCGGTGGAGCATGTGACCCGGATCAAGGAAGCCTTCCCCGGCGGCTTCCCCCTGCTGGGCTATGGCCTTACCGAAACCAACGCGGTGGGCTGCGGCAATTTCAACGAGAACTATCTCGCCAAGCCGGGTTCGACCGGCCGCGCCAGCAAGCCGATGGTCGATCTGCGCATTCTGGATGATGACGGCAACGAACTGCCGCAGGGTCAGGTCGGCGAGGTGTGCATCCGCAGCGTCGCCAATTTCCGCGGCTACTGGAAGAACGAGGAAGCGACCAAGGCCGCCTTTACCGACAACGGGTTCTTCCGCACCGGCGATCTGGGCTATCTCGACCAGGACGAATATCTGTTCATCGTCGACCGCAAGAAGGACATCATCATCCGCGGCGGCGAGAATATCTCCTGCATCGAAGTCGAAGACGCGATTTATGCGCATGACGCGATCGGCGAATGTTCGGTCTTTGGCCTGCCCGACGAACGTTTCGGCGAAGTGCCGGCTGCGGTGTACCGCATGAAGGAAGGACATGCCGCCATCACACCGGGCGAGTTGCGCGCCTTCCTGCTCGAACGGATCGCGCCCTTCAAGGTGCCGATGGAACAGCAGATCTGGATCACCGAGGAGGCGCTGCCCCGGCTCGGCACCCAGAAGATCGACAAGCGCAGCGTCAAATCGCGCTATGCCGATGCGGCGGTGGCGGCCTGATCCGCTGACCTTTTTGCGCGTCATCTTCATGCCCGGCACAGGCTGGCGGACACGGGAGCTGTTCCTGTGAGCCCCCGGCGTGTGCCGGGCCAGCGCGCGATCATCGATCGCCGCGCGCTGGCAGACGAGATCGCGGCGCTGTCGCTCGCCGGGGCCGAGCGTGCGCGCGGCGATATCGTCAAGGCGCTGCGTCATGCGCTGGACGAAGGCCGGGCGGAGCTGGAACGGCGGCTGGCCGAGGCGCCATCGGCCGGGCATGATGTGACGGGTGGCTATTCCTTCCTCACCGATCAGCTGCTGCGGGTGATCCATGATCACGTGACCACCCATCTCTATCCCGTTCCCAACCGCACTCAGGCCGAACGCCTCGCGATCCTTGCGGTCGGCGGCTACGGGCGAGCCGAGATGGCACCGCATTCGGACATCGACATCGCCTTCATCACTCCGATGCGCCGTTCGCCGTGGTGCGAGCAGGTGATCGAGGCGATGCTCTATCTGCTATGGGATCTGGGCCTCAAGGTCGGCCATTCGAGCCGCACTGTTACCGATACGATGCGCATGGCGAAAGAGGATCTCACCATTCGCACCGCGCTGCTGGAAGGGCGGCTGGTATGGGGCGATCAGACGCTTTACGAGGAATTGCGCAGCCGTTTCTGGAATGATGTCGTCAAGGGCAGCGAACGGCAGTTCCTGACCCAGAAGTTGGCAGAGCGCGACGCGCGGCACAAACGCATGGGCGACAGCCGCTATGTCGTCGAACCCAATATCAAGGATGGCAAAGGGGGCCTGCGCGACCTGCAGACGCTCTACTGGATCGGCAAATATGTGCACCGCGTGCAGAATGCCGCCGAACTGGTCGATGTCGGCCTGTTGACCGGCAGCGAATATCGCAGTTTCCGCCGCGCCGAGGGTTTCCTGCTGGCGGTGCGCAGCCACATGCACATCATGACCGGCCGCGCCGAGGACCGGTTGACCTTCGATCTGCAGCGCCAGGTGGCCGAGCGCATGCAGTTCGCCGACCGTCCGGGCAAAAGCGCGGTCGAACGCTTCATGCAGTATTATTTCCTGCAGGCCAAACGCGTCGGCAGCCTGACCGGCGTGTTCCTGGCCCACCTTGACGAGGAATTCGCACGCAAACGCACCCGCAGCGGGTTTTTCGCCGGCTGGACCCAGCGGCCGCGCGCCTTCAAGGGCTATATGGTCGAAGGTGGCCGGTTGCGCGCGCCGGGCGATGACTGGTTCCGGCAGGATCCGGTGCGCCTGATCGAAGTGTTCCAGCTGGCCGAGGCCGAGGGGCTGGAGGTGCATCCCGAAACCATGCGCCTGGCCGATCGCGATGCGAGGCTGATCGATGGCAAGGTGCGCCGCAACAAGCGCGCCAATGCGCTGTTCCTCGATCTGCTGGCCGGGCGCAAGGACCCCGAAACCGCGCTGCGGTGGATGAACGAGGCGGGGGTGTTCGGCCGCTTCGTGCCCGATTTCGGCCGCGTCAACGCGCAGATGCAGTTCGACATGTATCACCACTACACCGTCGATGAACACACCATCCGCGCCATCGGACTTCTGAGCCAGATCGAGCGCGGCCTGCTCACCGCCGATCATCCGCGCGCGGCGCGCGAATTTCCCCGGCTTGCCTCGCGCCGCGCGCTCTATGTCGCGGTGCTGCTGCACGACATCGCCAAGGGACGCGGGGGCGATCACTCGGTGCTGGGGGCCGATGTGGCACGCCGGCTGTGCCCGCGGTTCGGGCTGGACGAGAAGGAAACCGATCTGGTCGCCTGGCTGGTGCTCCAACACCTGCTGATGAGCCGCACCGCGCAGAAACGCGACCTCACCGATCCCAAGACGATCGAGGATTTCGTCGCCGAGGTGCAAAGCCTCGAACGCCTGCGCAATCTCGCGATTCTGACCGCGGTCGATATCCGCGCGGTCGGGCCGGGCACCTGGAACAGCTGGAAGGGCCAGCTCTTGGGCGAACTCTACGATGCCGCGCAGGAACGCCTGCGGCTGGGCCACAAGGGGCATGCGCGCAAACAGCGGGTGGCGGCCAAAAAGGACGCGGTGGCACGGCTGCTGGGCGAACAGGACCATCTGGTCGACAATATCGGCGCGCTGCTGGCGGATGCCTACTGGATCGCCGAGCCTGAAGACATCATCGCCAGCAACCTGGTGCAGTATGATGCCGCGCGTGCGGCGCAGGATCAGCTTTCGATCCATTGCGAGCCCGACGAGACCCGCGGCGCGACCCGCGTCAATGTGATCGCGGCTGACCATCCCGGCCTGTTCTACCGCATGGCGGGCGGCATCCATCTGGCCGGTGCGAACATCATCGACGCGCGCATTCACACCGCGAAAAGCGGCTATGCGGTCGACAATTTCCTGGTGCAGGACCAGCACGGCCGGCCGCTGGGCGAGGATACCCAGATCGCGCGCATCAAAAAAGGCATCCGCGATGCGCTGATGGCGAAGGTCGAACTGGTGCCCCGGCTCGCCGCGCGCCCGCTCGCCCATTCGCGCGCCAAGGCGTTCGACGTGGCCCCGCGGGTCGGGTTCGACAATGATGCTTCGAACAATTTCACCGTCATCGAAGTGACCGCGCGTGATCGTCCCGCGCTGCTCAACCGGCTCGCCCATGCGCTCTACAAGGCCAACCTGATCGTCCATTCGGCGCATATCACCGCCTATGGCGAAAGCGCGGCGGATACCTTCTATGTCACCGATCTGACCGGTGCCAAGATCAAGGCGCCCGAACGGCTGGCCGAGATCGAGGCGGCGCTGCTCGAAGCGGCCAGCGACCGCCGCCAGCAGCAGCTCGAACAGGCCTGACCGAAACAGCTTTACGTTCGGTCGAACCGCGACCCACAATAGGTTGCAATCTCGTGACTCTTCGCTATTGCGGCGCGCCTCAACGCAGGGAGAGTTATAACATGACCATCGCAACCCCGACGCCCAGCCCCCTCCGGCTCGGCAAGATCGCACTGCTGCTCGGTACCGCCGCGCTGGCCCCCGTCGCTGCGCAGGCCCAGACTGCCGAAGCCGAAACGGACGTGGCCCAGGAAGAAGCCCAAGGCCAGCGCGCCAGCACGCTCGACACCATCAGCGAGATCCTCGTCACCGGCACCAAAACCCGTGACCCGGAAAACGTGCAGGACATTCCGCTCGCCGTGACCGCGTTCAACGCCGGCACGCTCGAAGCCTTCAAGATCCGCGACATCCAGGGCCTGTCGTTCCAGGCACCGACCGTCAGCCTCGATCAGGTCGGCACCAGCCGCGGCACCGCCAACTTCACCATTCGCGGTCTGGGCATCAACTCCTCGATCCCCTCGATCGACCCGACCGTGGGCGTGTTCGTGGACGGGGTCTATCTGGGCATCAACGGCGGCGTTGTGTTCGATCTGTTCGACCTCGATTCTGTCGAAATCCTGCGCGGCCCGCAGGGCGTGCTGTTCGGCCGCAACGTGACCGGCGGCGCGGTGGTGATCAACACCGGCAACCCGACCGAGGATTTCCGCGGCAAGTTCCGCGCGGCGGTTGATGGCCCGGCGGTCGACGGCGGGCGCGGCGGCGCCAACTACACCGCCAGCGGCGTGGTTTCCGGCCCGATCATCGAAGACACCTTGCTGTTCAAGGTCGGCGCCTATTACAACAAGGACGAAGGCTATTTCCGCAATCTTGCATCGCTGACCGACCCGAACGTGCCGGAAAACCACGGCAAGGCGGAAACCAAGATCCTGCGCGGCGCGCTCGAAGGGCGCTTCGGCGACCTGATGATCCGCGGCAAGCTCGACTATTTCGAAAGCGACGGCGATGGTCCCTCGGCCCAGAACCGCGCCTTTTTCGACCGCAACAGCTTCGACTTCGCGATCGACAATCCGGGCAGCTACTCCAACGAGATCTGGACCGGATCGCTGACGGCGGAATGGGATGTCGGCCCCGGTACGCTGACCAATGTGTTCGGCTGGCGCCAGTATGACGCCACCACCGACGGCGATATCGACGCGACCCCGCTGTTCCTGTTCCATTCGACCACCGAAACCGCGCAGGAGCAGTTCTCGAACGAATTGCGTTATGCCATGTCGTTCGACCGGCTCGACCTGACCGTGGGCGGGTTCTGGTTCGATCAGGATCTGGCCTATACCGAAGTGCGCGACGTGCCTCCGGCGACCCCGTTGACCTTCTTCGGCGGCGGGCGCCAGAATCACGAAGTTCTCGGCGTGTTTGCCAATGCCCAGTACGAGGTGGTGGACAATCTGTCGATTATCGCAGGGATCCGCTGGAACCAGGAAACCAAGGATGCCGATGTCACCTTCGTGCGTCCGCGTCCGGAATGTTCGGTGGTCGATGGCACCTGCCCGACCGAAGGCACCAATCCCTTCATTCCGACCGAAGGCAACGGCTTCTCCGATCGCATCCGGTTCCGCAACCTGTCACCCAAGCTCGGCCTGCAATATGAATTTGCCGATAGCCAGCTTTATGGCCACTGGAGCCGCGGCTTCCGTTCGGGCGGTTACAACTTCCGCATCACCGACGTGCCGGTGTTCAATACCGCGGTGGCCGCGACCGGTCTGCTCGGGTTTGACGAGGAACAGGTCGACAATTTCGAAATCGGCGGCAAGTTCCAGACAGCCGACCGTTCGTTCACGCTGAATGCGGCGGCCTATGTGACCAAGGTCGGCAACATGCAGCGCGAAGTGAACCTGGCCGATCCGGGCGCGGGCGTGGTGCAGAACATCCTCAACACCGCCGATGCCACGATCAAGGGTTTCGAAGCCGAAGCACGGATGCGGGTATCGCCGTCGCTGGCCTTCACCGCCAATATCGGGATCATCGATGCCGAATATGACGAAGTGATCTTCGACATCTCGGGCGATGGCCAGATCAATGATGCCGACCTCGCGTTGAGCCTGCCGCGCGTTCCCCCGATCACGGTGGGCGCAGGGCTTATCCACGAGCTCGACCTCGGCAGCAGCAATATCCTCACCCGGATCAACTACCAGTACCGCGACGAGGCAGCCTATACCGACGACAACCTCGGCTGGCTGAACGATCTGAGCAATCTGGAAGCCAACATCACCTGGAACACCCCGGTGGAAGGCCTGGCGCTGTCGCTTTACGGGCGCAACCTGCTCGACCAGGTGCAGGAAGGCGGCGATACGCAGGTTCCGTTCGGCGGCCCGAACTCGACCGGCGTGCGTCAGCCCTTCGGCGCCAACCCGACCGCAGGCACGTTCTCGCCGCTGATGCGCGGCCGGAATATCGGGATCGAGGCGATGTTCGAGTTCTGATGTCTTTGTGACGATCGCCCCTCCGGGTGCCATAGGTCTCTGGCGTCCTCGCCAGACGCGCAGCAAGCTGCGCCCGCTGCGGGCGGGCGCCAGATTTTTTGGCGCCCTTGCGGTCGCTTTGCGACCGATGCTCGCGGCACACGAAAGGGGGGCGCTCCGGCAACGGGGCGCCCTTTTTCGTTCAGTCCTCGTCGGTCGCCAGCAGCAGCGCGATGGCGCTGTCGTCGAACACGACGAAAGCCCATTCGAAGGTGGCGGCGGTGATCGGGTTCCAGCCGAAATACATCCGGTTGGTGACGATCTGGCGGGTGGCGGCATCGAAGCAGGCGAGGAAATCCTCGCCCATCGCCAGCGCATCGGCCTCGCCCAGCCACGGACTGCCCGAAAGCACCATGTTGCGGCTGAACGCCTCGACCAGTGCCGCACGCGCAGAACGCGCGCCGGCCATGTCGGCCTCGGCATCGAGCAATTCCCAGTTCCCGCCGATCGGCAGGTACCCGAGGCTGGTGACGAAGGCATCGGCGCAGGCTGAATGAAGGCCCGGCGGTTCGTCCAGCGGGCGGGCGGCGAAGCGCACCTCGGCGCTATCGGCGGCGAGGCGTTCGCGCCAGTCGCCCCAAAAGGCGTCGAGCCGCGCGCGCGTCCCGCTCACCCGCGGGCACCGAACAGCGCCGTGCCGACCCGCACATGGGTCGCGCCGAGCATCACCGCCGTCTCGTAGTCGCCGCTCATCCCCATGCTGAGGCCATCCAGACCATGCTCCGCCGCCAGCTTCGCCAGCAGCGCAAAGAAGGGCGCGGCCTCGGTATCGGCAGGCGGGATACACATCAGCCCGGCCAGCGGGATATCCGCCGCGCGCACCTGCTCCAGAAACGCGGGCAGGTCGGCCAGCGCGCAGCCGCCCTTCTGTTCCTCGTCGCCGATATTGACCTGCACGAAACACGGCACGCGCCGCCCGGCCTTGTCCATCGCGCGTGCCAGCGCTTTCAGCAGGCTGGGCCGGTCGAGCGAATGGATGCAATCGAACAGCGCCACCGCCTCATCCGCCTTGTTCGATTGCAGCCGGCCGATGAGGTGCAATTCGATATCGGGGTGCGCGGCGCGCAGATCGGGCCACTTGGCTTGCGCCTCCTGCACCCGGTTCTCGCCGAACACGCGCTGGCCGGCGTCAATCAGCGGCAGGATCGCCTCGGGGCCCTTGGTCTTGCTGACCGCGATCAGGGTGATGTCGGAGGGCGCGCGCCGCGCGGGCTTGCACACACGGGCGATGCTGGCGCGGACGTCGGCGAGGCGGGAGGCTGCATTTTCCATGGAGCGGCTCTATAGCGGCTGGGTGACGCGCGCAAAGCCTCTCCCCGCCCTGTGGCTGATCAGCGACGAACGCAATGATGCCGGGCTGGAGCACGCATTGTCCCGCCTGCCGCGCGGGTCAGGCTTTATCTATCGCCATTACCATCTGCCCGATCCCGCACGGTTCCGGCGCTTCCTTGCGCTGCGCCGGATCGCCCGCGCGCGGGGCCATGTGGTGATCCTCGCCGACAGCGCCCTGACCGCGCGCGAATGGGGGGCGGACGGCATCTATGGCGCGCCCCGCACGCTCACCCCGCGCCGCAGGGGCCTCATGCACCTTGCCACCGCACATGACATGGCCGAACTGGGCCTTGCCGCGCGGCTGGGCGCGGATGCCGTGCTGCTCTCGCCGGTGTTCCCGACCCGCACCCACCCGGGCGGAGCGGTGCTGGGACCGGTCCGGTTCCGGTTGCTGGCGCAACAGTCGCGGCTTCAGGTGATCGCGCTTGGCGGCATGACGGCAGAACACGCCCGCACCCTCGGCTGGCCGCGCTGGGCGGCAATCGATGGCCTCAGCTAGGCAAAACGCCCCGTCGCACATCGCTTGACCGGAGTCCTTCGAGGATTCATGATGTGTTCCGCTCAGGAGAACCCGCCATGGCCAGCCGCGCCGTCCCCCCTCGCAAAACCGCTGCGCGCAAGTCCGACGCCGAATGGCGCGCTGGCCTGCGCCGCGGGGTCCGTCGTCTTGCGCAGATAACCGGCGCAGCGCTGCTGCTGGGCGCCACGATGTTCCTCGGGTTGGCGCTGGCCAGCTACACCCAGACCGACCCCAGCCCTTCGACCGCGGCCGACCCGGGCGCGGTCGCCAACTGGATGGGCGCGGCAGGCGCATGGGTGGCCGACCGGGTGCTGCTGGTGTTTGGCCTGTCCGCTGTCCTGCTGCTGCCGCTGCTCTACATCTCGGCGCGCAAGCTATGGCGCGATGTCGAGAACGGGGACGAGGCCGAAACGACCCCGTGGTGGCTGCCTGCCGGGCTGTTGCTGATGGCCATGGCCCTGCTTTCGACCGTGCTGGCGCTGGGCTTTGCCGGGCCGGGCGGCACGCTGCCCGCGCAATCGGGCGGGCTGGCGGGCCTGCTGGGTGCCGGCGCGATTCAGGCGCTCGCGGCGCGTTTCGCGGGCGAGGCGGAAGGCTGGGTGATCCTCGGCGCCGGACTGGCCTGCCTCGCTGTCGCGGTCGGGCTGCTGACCCGCATCTTCGCGATAGACTGGCGGATGCTGCTGAGCCTGCCTGAATTTCTGGGCGGCGGATCGCTCGGCGGGCTGATGCGCCGCCTGCCGCTGCCGGGACGCAAGGCTGCGCCCGCGCTGGCCTTTGCCGATGTTGATGCGGACGAAACCCTGGCCCGCCCGCGCCGCATCGCCAGCGGCGAACCGGTGCCCGCCGAAATCGCCGAGCGCCCGCGCCGCGCGCCCGAAATCAGCGATCCTTCCGCTCCGCCCAGACGCGCCCTCCCGGCCAAGACAGCCCAGCGCGACATGTTCGCCGCTTTCGACCTGCCCAGCCTTGACCTGCTGGCCGAGCCGCCCGCCGACAAGGCGCCCAAGCTCGACAAGATGGCGCTGGAGCGCAACGCCCGCCTGCTCGAAAACGTGCTCGACGATTTCAATGTGAAGGGGGAAATCACCGCGGTGCGCACCGGCCCCGTGGTGACGATGTATGAACTCGAACCCGCGCCGGGGATCAAGGCCAGCCGCGTGGTCGGCCTTGCCGAAGACATCGCCCGCAACATGAGCGCGATTTCCGCGCGCGTTTCCCCGATTCCGGGCCGCACGGTGATGGGGATCGAATTGCCCAATCAGGATCGCCAGATGGTGATGCTGAAGGAACTGGCCGCCTGCACCGCCTTTGCCGAAGCAAAGGGCAGCCTGCCGATCATCTTGGGCAAGGATATCGCGGGCGAACCGGTGATCGCCGATCTCGCCGCCATGCCGCACCTGCTGGTGGCAGGCACCACCGGATCGGGCAAGTCGGTGGGACTGAACGTGATCCTGCTCAGCCTGCTCTATCGCTTCACGCCTGCCGAACTGCGCCTGATCCTGATCGATCCCAAGGTGCTCGAACTCAAGACCTACGACGACATCCCGCACCTGCTTTCGCCGGTGGTGACAGAGCCGCACAAATCGGTGCGGGCGCTGAAATGGGCGGTCGAGGAGATGGAGCGGCGGTACCGGATGATGAGCGCGATCAGCAGCCGCAATATCCATTCCTTCAACGAAAAAGTCAGCGCCGCCATCGCCAAGGGCAAGCCGCTGGGCCGCCGGGTGCAGACCGGGTTCGATCCCGAGACCGGGGAGCAATTGTTCGAGGAAGAACAGCTCGATTACCAGCCGCTGCCGCAGATCGTGCTGATCGTCGACGAACTGGCCGATCTGATGGTGACGGTGGGCAAGGAAATCGAAGTGCTGATCCAGCGCCTCAGCCAGAAAAGCCGCGCGGCGGGTATCCACCTGATCATGGCGACCCAGCGCCCCTCGGTCGATGTCATCACCGGGGTCATCAAGGCCAACCTGCCGACCCGCATCAGCTTCAAGGTGACCAGCCGGATCGACAGCCGCACGATCCTCGGCGAACAGGGCGCGGAACAGCTGCTGGGCAAGGGCGACATGCTGTATAAACCCAACACCGGCGCGATGGTGCGCGTCCATGGCCCCTTCGTCAGCGACGAAGAGGTCGAAGCCGTGGCCACCTTCTGGCGCGGACAGGGCGCGCCCGAATATGTCGATGCCGTCACCGAGGAGCCCGAGGATGGCGGCTTCGGTTTCGAGGATGAACTGACCGCCTCGGACAATCCCGAGGAGCGCAAGTACCGCCAGGCCTGCCAGATCGTGATCGAGAACCAGAAGGCGTCCGGCAGCTGGCTCCAGCGGCAGATGGGGGTGGGCTACAACACCGCGGCCAAGTGGATCGAACGGATGGAAGGCGAAGGGCTGGTCGGCCCGCCCAACCATGTCGGCCGCCGCGAGATCTTCCGCGACCGCGACGGGAATCCGCTGTAGCTTTCCGGTCATGCGGCCGTGCGATGCCGACCATCCGCCACCGCAAGGCGGCACGCCGACAAAGGTGCAAAATCGCAACGTCCCGAAATTGTAAATCCGCTGTCACGCGGGCTTAACGCGCCCGTCGCGCAAGCGTCATCATCACCTGCCACGGGCAGGGCCTCTCTCCACCAATAGGGAAGTCCAACCATGCCCCAAGAATTCCGGCGCACGCCGCTTTCACGCGTTTCGCTGATCGCGCTCAGCGCCACGCTCGCCGCCGTCCCGCAGGCCGCCTTCGCGCAAGATGCCGAGCCGTCCGAGGCTGACAATCAGGCTTCCGGCAACCAGATCATCGTGACCGCACAGAAGGTCGAACAGCGTCTTCAGGATGTGCCGATCACCATCTCGGCTACCTCCGGCGAACGGATCCGGGACCTGGGCGTCACCGATCTCGACGAATTATCCAACTATATTCCCGGCCTGTTGATCCAGGAACAGAGCGCCAACAACCCTGGCATCGTGATCCGCGGCATCACCTCGGACAGCGGCTCGGCCCAGCAGGGGCCGCGCGTCACGCTTTATTATAATGGCGTCGACATCTCGCGCTCGCGCGGGTCGTACCAGGCGATCTATGATCTGGAACGCGTCGAAGTGATCAAGGGCCCGCAGGCGACCTTGTTCGGCACGGCATCGGCCGTGGGCGCGATCAGCCTCGTTTCGGCCCGCCCGCGTGAAGGGTTTTCAGGCGAAGTGCGCGGCGGTTACGGCAATTTCAACCAGACGCTGTTGGGCGGCCATCTCAATGCCGGGTCGGACGTTCTGGCCGGGCGCATCGCTTTCGAATGGCGCAACCGCGACGGCTATGTCGAAAACCTCAACCCGTCGCAGGACGAAGAACTTTACGCGCAGGACCAGTTCGGCGTGCGCGGCTCGATCCGCTACACCCCGACCGCCGATTTCACGCTGGATGTGATCGCCACCTATGACCAGCAGCGCAACGGCGGCACGCCGTTTATCTCGGGCACCTTCCCTGCCTTCGCGGGCGCACCGGGCGGCGCGGCCAATGCCTTTGAAAACGCCAATCTCAGCGGCTTCCCCGCTGGCGCGGCGGTGCTGGGCGATGATCAGCTGGGCCTGAACCGCGAAGTCTATGACTTCAACATCACCGCCGAATACCAGTTCGCCGACGAATGGACCTTCACCACCGTAAACGGCTACCGCGAATTCGACAGTCTTGAAGTGTTCGATGCCGATGGTTCGGCCGCGCCGTTCCTCGAATTCACCGAACTGGCCAAAGGCTGGCAGGTCAGCCACGAAGGGCGCTTCACCTATCAGGGCAGCAGCCTGCGGGCGAGCGCGGGCTGGAACCTGTTCATCGAAGACAGCATCCAGAACGTGCCCTTCGCGACCGAAGAAGGCGTCTTCCTGACCTGCCTCGGCGGCCTGTTCAGCAACCCGCCCAGCCTGTGCGTCGCGCCCGACGGCAGCGTGCCTTCGCTTGGTGCGACCAACATCCCCTACAGCGCAATCCTGTTCGAAAATCAGGGCCGCAACGAAGCCTATTCGGTGTTTGCCGATGTGACCTGGACGCCGACGGATTCGCTCGAACTGACGGCGGGTGTCCGGTTTCTCGACGAATATCGTCAGTCCGGTTTCTCCTCGGATATTCCGAACAGCCTGCTGACAGGGGGCCCTCTGGTTCCCGGCGGGGTCGATACCGGCGGCCAGGTCTTTACCGCCGATGACGAATTCCAGGCGGTGCTGCCGCGTTTCAACGCGCTTTACCGCATCAGCGATGATGTGAACGTGTTCGCCACCGTGTCGAAGGGCCGCCGTTCGCCGGTGTTGCAGCTGGGCGCGCGGCGCGACGCGGGCGGCAATGTGGTGGCCAACCGGCTGGATGTGCCGGAAGAAACCGTGTGGAACTACGAAGGCGGCATCAAGCTCGCCAGCGGCCCGGTCTCGGCCTCGCTCGGCGTGTATTATCAGGTCTATGACGGCTTTCAGGTCAGCGTTGCCGAAGTCGATGACCAGGGCAACCCGACCGGTGCTTTCATCACCCAGAGCGCGGGCAAGGCTTCGAACCTGGGGGTCGAAGGCGAGTTGGCGGTGGAACTTACCGACTGGTTCCAGGTGTTCGGCAATTTCGGCTATATCGACGGCGGGATTGACGAAGACGGCGCGTTCTCGCCGGCGTTTTCGGGTGCACGTTTCCGTCTCCAGCCGGAATTCCAGGCCTCGGGCGGCTTCACCATTGATGCGCCGATCAGCGATGGCGTGCGCTTCTTCGCGACGCCTAGCGTGACGCATCGCAGCCGCATCTTCTTCGAAGTGCCCAACAGCGACCTGATCAGCCAGGAGGCGGTGACACTGGTCAACGCGCGTGCCGGGGTGAGCTTTGCCGATGATCGTTACGAGATCGCGGGCTTCATCCGCAACGCCTTGAACGAGGATTACCTCCTCGATGCGGGCAACACCGGCGGAGCGTTCGGCATTCCGACCTTCATCCCGGCAGAACCGCAGTTCTACGGCGTGGAAGTGTCCGCGCGGTTCTGAGGCCTATTGGCGGGCGGGGGCAAGCGCGCCTCCGCCCGCCCATCCCTATTCGGTCATGATGGCGGGCGGATCCAGCGGATCGGTCTGGCGGTTCCGGTCACGTGCGGCGCGCTCTTCAGGCGTGAGCGGGCGGAAGCGGATCGCGATGGGCGTGAAGCTGCCGTCGTCGCGCTGGCGGATGGTGACGATCCCGCGCTGGTCGCGGTTGCGCAATTCTTCCTCGAGCTGCGCCGCGCGCGCCTGCCCGATGTAGAGGCGGCCATCCGACAGCCTCCTGTCAGCATCCTCCCGAATCGGATGATCGCACACATCCCCGTCCGCCAGCGGCCGCGCCTGTCGGATGTTGGGCGCTTCGCCTTCGAGGCATATCGACTGTCGCCCAGCATCGTCCAGTTGCTCGTCCAGCGGCCAGTCATATCTGAAGACGACATAGTGCCCGCGCAGAAAGTCGCGCGGATCGTAGCCCTCTATCGGCACGTCCCATTCGGTGCCCTGCCGGTAGGTATGGTCGCTGATGCCCCACAGGCCCGCGAGGCCAAGCGCGGGGGCGACGACAGCGGCAAGGCGGGCGAAACGGTTCATGCCTCGCCCTCCTTGCGCGGGGCAAAGCGCCGCGACACCCGCACGGCAACCCATGCGACACCAAGGATCAGGAGCCCCGATGCAATCAACCCGAACCCGCTCGCCAGCAGATCGCCCGCCAATTCGAAGCTGAGGATGATCAGCCTGAAGGCAATCACGCCGACCGCGAGCTGGAACACCCCGCGCCAGCCCGCCACGAGCGCGGCGGCAGCGATGCCGACCCACAGCGCCATGAATAAGGCGGCGGCGGGGATGGTGAGGTCGTCAGTGAATTGAGCCAACCCGATAACCAGACCCGAGCCCGCAATGATCGCGCCCGCCATTCGGCCCGAGAGGCCGGGTCGCGCTTGTACCAGTGCGAGGCCCGTGACCAGAGATACGCTGCCGCTCTGAATGGAGAAATCGTCATCCCACCACATGCCGCCATCGCCATATCCGCCACCGCTGGCCAGCGCGCAGGCGAGCGACGCGCCAGCGACAGCATAAGCAAGTGCCAATTGTTCCAGCCGCCGCCAGAAATCGGTTCGCTGGCTTTGTGCGCGCAGCGAAGCAGCTGCAAGCGCGAGCACAACCGGCAGGCCGATGACGGTGCCCAGCCACACCTGCCATAGATATTCTGAATCGCGCGCCATGCCATTGCTGGTCATGGCACCGAAATATTCCCACACGCACCACACAGTCCCGCCCAGCACCGCCAGCGCGGTGGGCCAGCCGCGCCCCATCAGCAGAAGCAAGGGCGCGAACAGCACCAGCCACGTCGCCAGCGGCTGCCACAACGGCGACGATGGCTGGTAGACCTGCCCAAGATGACCGAAAAAGGTCAGCCCCAGCGCGGCGGTGACGAACAGCAGCGCTTCCACAGCCCAAGGAGAAGCTTCAGCCAGCCGCTGTTCGCGAAGGAACAACGCAGCAAGCGCGGCAACAATCAGCGCAAGGTGGACGCTCAGCCGCAGCTGGCCCGGAATGTCCTCCCAATTGGCGGCGATCACCGAGACCAGCCCCAGCCCGATCGCCAGCGCGCCGATGCCGAACACCGCCCACAACGCCAGCGGGCGGGCATGCTCGGCCTCGTAAGCCAGCAGCCGGTCGCGCGTGATGGCGTCGATCAGGCCGGCTTCGTGCCATGCAGCGATTTTACGGGCGCTCATGCAGCCTTGCTAACCCGCCGCACGGACCGCAGCAATCGGCGGATTATTCGCCGGCCAGTTCCTCGCGGGTGAGGATGATCTGCTCGCGCACCTTGCGGGCATTCGCCTCCATGGCTTCGGGCGCCATCGCGACCATGCCGATGCGGGCCAGCGGGCCATCCTTGTCCCAGCTCTTGGCCCATTCGTCCATGTAGGCGCCGAGACCCGGAATCGCGCGCATATGCGCTTTCTTGACATAGACATAAAGCGGCCGCGCGCCGGGATAGGCGAAGCTGGCGATGTTGTCATAGGTCGGCTGCACGCCGTTCATCGGCAAGCCCTGCACCTTGTCCGAATTTTCATCGAGATAGGAAAAGCCGAAAATACCGACCGCGCGCGGATTGCTTTCGATTTTCTGGACGATGAGATTATCCTGCTCGCCCTGATCGACATAGCCGCCATCGTCGCGCACTTCGGTGCAGGCCTGCTTGTAGCGGTTCTCGTCGTTTTGCTTGAGCGTTGCCATGTCCGGGTTCGAGGCACAGCCGACTTCCAGCACCAGCTCCTTCAGCGCATCGCGCGTGCCCGAGGTGCTGGGCGGGCCGTAGACGAGAATCGGATCGGCCGGCAGCGCGGGGTCGACATCGGCCCAGGTCTTCGCCGTCTGCTCGCGGCCATAGGGGCTGGCGGCCAGCGCTTCGTATACCGTTTTCGGCGAAAGGTTGAGCATGATCCCGCCCTGCGAGGAGGCAAAGGCGATCCCGTCCAGCCCGACCTGCAATTCGATCACCTCGTCGACCTTGTTGGCCAGACAGCGTTCGAACTCGCTTTCCTTCATCCGGCGCGAGGCGTTGACCATATCGGGCGTGTTCGACCCCAGGCCCTTGCAGAACAGCTGCATTCCGTTGCCGGTGCCGGTGGATTCGATCAGCGGCGAACGGAAATCGGTGTTCGACCGGGCAAAGTTTTCCGCCACCAGCTTGGCAAAGGGATAGACCGTCGACGATCCGACCGCGTGCACCGAATTGCGCGCGCCGCCGCCGCCACTGTCACAGGCGGAAAGCGTGAGCGCGGCCAAGGCGAGTGCTGCGCCGGTCTTGGCGATGGTGGTGAACGATGCGGGCATGATTGATCCTGATGGTGCGGTCCCAAGGTCGCTAGTGCCTGATCATGACAGCCCCATGACGCGCGCGGCCGATACATTCCTCCCCTTCGCAATGCCATCGGAGGGAAAATCCGTCGTGGCAATCAAGCACCTGAGTTTCCGCCAAATTTCCTCCGGGGTGGAGATGTTTCGCTTAACAGCATCGTAAGGGCTTGTGTGGTAGCGACCGCCCATGGGACGATTGCGCCTGACGATACGGCTATTGGTGGCGGCTGTGCTTGTGGCGCTGGGCTGTGCTGCGCCTGCTGCAGCCGATAGCGATGCGGGTCAGGTTTTTGCCCCGCGCTGCCACGCCGTCTCCGACAGCGACCGCCGCGTCGAAGCGATGATCGACCGCGCCGCGTGGAACTGCACCGGCACAGGTTGGCAGGCCAACCAGCCTGTCGCATGGCTCCGGTTCGAAGCCGCCGACTGGCAGGGTGCGAAGGCGCCGCGCCACTTTTTCACCCGCACATCGCGGCATGAACGGATCACGATCTATTCGCTCGATTCCGGGGGCAGCCTGCGCGGGCGCAGTTTTGCCGAGGCCGATGGCCGTCCGTTCGCCGCCGGGCCGGTGTTCCGCCTGCCGCTGCCGCTGGTCACCTCCGAGACCGAGGCGCTGCTGGTGCGGATCGACCGTCCCCATTCGATCCCGCTGCTGACCGAGGCCGGGGTCGTACGCTATCCCGACGATGCCAACCGCAGCTTGCAGGAAATGATGCTGCTGGCGCTGGTGCTGGGCATGCTGGTGCTGCCGCTGTTGTTCGACATCACCTTTTTCGTCGTCCTGCGCGAACGCTTCGTGCTGTTCCACTCGGTGATGGTGGTGGCAATGATGGGCTATGTGCTGTTTGCCGGCGGGGTGATCTCGGTGATCGTGAGCCTGCCGGTCGCGCTGCTTGCGATCCTGGCCCCCTTGTGCTGGGCGGTGGGCTGCGGCGCGGCGCTGCTGTTCCTGAGCGAATTTCTCGAACGCGGCGCGATGTCGCGGCGGATGCGGCAGGTCACCTTCTGGACGGGATGCTGGACGATGGCGGTGCCGGGGTTCTTCGCCCTGCAACTGCACGGGACGCAGGCCTTCGACGATACCGGCTATTTCCTCACCATCGCGCCGTCTGCGGTGGTGGTCTCGGTGGCGCTGATCCACGCCATCCTGCGCGGCAGCCGCTCGGCCAAGTTCGTGGCCGCGGCATGGTTCCCGCTGATCCTGACCTCGATGGAGCGGCTGATTCGCGGGCTGGGGGTCTATGCCGGGCCGTCGAGCCTCGATCTCATGATGTTCCTTGCCACGGGAATCGAGGTGGTGGTGATCAGCCTCGCGATTGCCGACCGTTTCCTGGCGATCCGCAACGAACGGGATGCGGCGCTGACCGAAGCGCGGATGCTGGAACAGATCTCGACCCGCGATTCGCTCACCGGGCTGATGAACCGCCGCGCGATCGAGGCGCGGTTTGACGAATTGCTGGTGCAGGGTTTCGATACCTTCGCGCTGGTCGATCTTGACCGGTTCAAGGCGATCAACGACCTGCACGGTCACCAGGTCGGCGATGCCGCGCTGATTGCCTGTGCCAACGCGATCCGTTCGGGCAATGACCGGGATTCGATCGCGGTGCGGCTGGGGGGCGAGGAATTCGTGGTGCTGCTGCGCGGCGAAAATACGCTCCAGCGCGCCGAGGCCTTGCGTCAGGCAATCCCGATACGGATCGCGCAGGATGTGCCGGGGCTCGATCTGCCGGTGACCGCCAGCATGGGAGTGATCGTGCTGTCGCAGGCGGCGCGGCACAACATGCAGTTCGCCGAATTCTATGCCCGCGCCGATGCGCTGATGTACGAGGCCAAGGCGAGCGGCCGCAACCGTCTCGCCTATGAACGCCTGACCGTGTTCAGCGAGCCGCCCGCCGGGCGCAGGCGCAAGCGTGACAACAGGGCCGCCTAACCGGCACGGAACGGCGCGAGCACGTCTGGCCGCACCCGCGCCAGCCTGCCCGAAGTCCGGTCGAGCATCGCCCAGGTGGTCGCCGCGCTGACGAGCCGCTTGCCGCCTGCGTCCGCGAATTCCACCCGCCGCAGCGATTTCGCGCCCTGCGCCGGGCCTTCGATCCAGGTGGCGGCGCTGACGGTTTCGCCCTCGCTCACGTTGCCCCGATAGTCGATCTCGTGCCGCACCACGACCCAGAAGAACGCCTCCCGGTCTTCGGGCCGCGCGACCGCGTCCCAGTGCGCGGTCGCCATGTCCTGAATCCACTGCACCCACACGGTGTTGTTGACGTGGCCGAGTTCGTCGATGTGCTCGGGGAGCGCCACGTAGGTGCGGGTGAAGCGAGGCGGTTCGTTCACGGCGCGCCGCTCTCCCCCGCCATCCCCATCTGCCAGAGGATGAAGGCATACTCCTCCGCCGTCTCCTTCAACGAATTCCAGCGCCCGGACTGCCCGCCGTGGCCGGCGCCCATGTTGGTCTTCATCAGCAGCAGGTTGTCATCGGTCTTCAGCTCGCGCAGCTTGGCGACCCATTTGGCCGGTTCCCAATAGGTGACGCGCGGATCGTTAAGGCCCGCGGTCACCAGCATCGGCGGGTAATCCCTGGCCACCACCTGATCATAGGGCGAATAGGACAGCATATAGGCAAACGCCGCCTTGTCGGTGATCGGGTTGCCCCATTCCTGCCATTCGCCCGGGGTCAGCGGCAGTTTTTCGTTGAGCATGGTGTTCAGCACATCGACGAACGGCACGTGGGCGACAATCGCGCCGTATTGGCCGGGATCCTGATTGATGATCGCCCCCATCAATTCGCCGCCCGCCGAACCGCCGCTGGCCGTCACCATGCCCTCGGCGGTATAGCCCTTGGCGATCAGACCGCGCCCGACATCGACGAAATCGTTGAAGGTGTTGGTACGCTCGAACAGCTTGCCTTGCAGATACCAGCGCCGCCCCAGATCATCGCCGCCGCGGATATGCGCGATGGCATAGGCGAACCCGCGATCCACGAGGCTGAGCCGCGTGGTCGAAAAGCCCGGCGGGATGGCGTAGCCATAGGCGCCGTAGGCATAAAGGTGCAGCGGCCCCGGCCCTTCGATCCCGGCCTGTTTCAGGATTTCGGCGCGATCCTTGCGCATCACGATGCTGACCGGCACCATCGTCCCGTCGCGGGCTGCGATGCTCACCCGCTCGGTGACATATTGCGTCGCGTCATAACCGCTGGGAATTTCCTGCGTCTTCAGTGTTTCCAGCGCGCCCGTCTTCACGTCGTAATCATAGACCGTGCCGGGCGTGACCATGCTCTGGTAGGACAGCCGCAGCTTCTCCATCGCATATTCGGGATTGTTGGAAAGGCCTGCGGTATAGCTCGCCTCGGGAAAGGCGATCGGCTTGGCGGCGGTCGGCGCGTCATAGGTGCGCAGCGCAATCTGATCGAGGCCGTTCAGCCGCCCTTCGGTGACCAGAAAATCCCGGAACAGCTGGAAATCGGTAAGGTAGAAGTCATCCGAGCCGGCGATCACGGTCTCCCACGCGCCCGGATCGGCAAGTGTCGCCTTGGCGAGGCGGAAGTTGATGTGATCGTCATTGGTCAGCACCCACACTTCGCCATCGCGCAGATCGACGCTGTATTCGACCCCCTTCTGCCGCGGCTTGACCAGGATCGGCGCAGCGGTGGGGTTGGCAGCGGGCACGAGCCGCACTTCGCTTGTCTCGTTGTCGCCGGTGGCGATGATCAGCCAGTCTTCCTGCGCCGAAAGACCTGCGCCCACGCCAAAGGACTGGTCTTCTTCCTTGTAGAGCGTGACATCGCTTTCCACCGGGGTGCCGATCACGTGGAGCTTGGCCTCCAGCGTGCGCCATTCCTCGGTTGCGGGGCCATAGGCCAGCGCGGTATCGCCCGCGACCCAGGTCAGCCCGCCGCGCAGGTTGGTGAGGGTGTCGGGCAGCAGCTCACCCGTCTCAAGATCCTTGATCCGCGCGGTGTAGCGTTCCGATCCGTTGGTGTCGGTCGAAAAGGCGAGAAACCGCCCGTTCTGGCTGACCGAAGCCGCGCCGAGACGGAAATATTCCTGTCCTTCGGCAAGCTGGTTCTCGTCGATCAGCAATTGCGCCTCGCCGCCTGCGACAGGCTTGCGCCAGTGCTTGCGATACTGCGCGCCTTCCTCGAACTCGGACCAGTAGATCCAGTCGCCGTCCTTTTGCGGAACGGTGCTGTCGTCTTCCTTGATGCGCGCGCGCATTTCGGTGAACAGCGCCTCGGTCAGCGGCTCCTGCGCTGCCATATGCGCTTCGAAATAGGCGTTTTCGGCCTTGAGGTGATCAAGCACCTCCGCATCATCCACCACCGGATAGGATTTGTCGTACAGCCAATCGTAGGGATCTTCGATGGTGATCCCGTGATGGGTGTAGCTGTGGGGACGCTTGGCGGCGACCGGCGGCTTGATCGCGCCATCGGACTTGGGGGCGGGGGTCTGGACGGCAGCGGCGGCTGAAGAGGTGGTCACGCGGGTCGGTTCCTCGTTGTTGGCGGCCGTTTTGGCGGCAAGCGGGAAAGTGGTGGCCGCCAGCGCGGCGGCAAGGGCAAGGGTGCTGGGCAGGCGGAGCATCGACGGTCCCTCATTGCTGGGTCTGGGTGGAAAGACACGGCCATTGGGCCTATGTTGTCGTTCTAGTGATACATTCCCGCGCGGCAAGAGCCCGCACCGTGACCCGAGGACCGATGCCATGCTGATGCAGACCCATGAAGCCCGCCTTTCCGCCCTGCGCGAAGAGCTTAAGCGGCGCGGGGTGGACGGCTTCATCATCCCCATCAGCGATGAACATATGAGCGAGTATGTCGGCGATTATGCCCAGCGCCTGCACTGGTTGACCGGCTTCGGCGGTTCGGCGGGGTTTGCGGCGGTGACATTGAACCACGCCGCGATCTTCGTTGACGGGCGCTATACCGTGCAGGTGCGCGAACAGGTCGACGGGCAATTGTTCGATTACAAGAGCGTGCCGGCCGACAGCCTCGGCGGATGGCTGACCGAGGTGTGCGAAGGCGGCGCACGCATCGCCTATGATCCGTGGCTCCACACCTGGGCCTTTGTCGAGGCGCTGGAAGACAAGGTCGCCCCGCGCGGCATCACGCTGGTCCCGGCTGACAGCAACCCTATCGACGCAGTCTGGGCCGATCGGCCCGCGCCCTCGGCGCGAGCAGCGCTGGTCTACGAGGACGACCATGCGGGGCGCTCCTCGGCGGACAAGCGCGCCGCCGTGGCCGACTGGCTGGAACGCGAAGGCCATGACGCGGTGGTGATCCCGGCGCTCGATTCGGTCGCATGGTTGCTCAACATCCGCGGGGCCGACGTGCCGCATACGCCGGTCGCGCTGTCCTATGTCATCGCCCACAAGGACGGCAGCGCCGAATTGTTCATTGCCCCGGAAAAGGTGACGCCGGAACTGACGCGTCACCTGGGCAACGCGGTGACGATCCGCGAGCGGGCGGCGTTCGAGGCCGCGCTGGGCGAACTTTCGGGCAAGAGCGTCGCGCTCGATCCCGATTTCGCGGTGGTCGGTATCGCGCAGGGCCTGCGTGCCGGCGGGGCGAAATTCACCTTCAAGCAGGACCCGACCATCCTTGCCAAGGCGATCAAGAATGGTCGCGAACAGCAGGGCCACCGCGACGCGCAGGCGCGCGACGGGGCGGCGGTGAGCAAATTCCTGCGCTGGCTTGAGGTCGAAGCGCCCGGCGGCGGGATCGACGAACTCGCCGCTGCCGCCCGGCTCCAGGCCTTCCGCGCGGAAGATCCGGGCCTGCGCGACCTCAGCTTCGACACCATCTCTGCCGCTGCCGGCCACGCCGCGCTGCCGCACTACAAGGTGGACGAAGACAGCAATATCCCGATCCCGCCCTCCTCGATCTATCTGGTCGATTCGGGCGGCCAATATCCGGGCGGCACCACCGATATCACCCGCACCGTGTGGGTGGGGCCGGGTGAACCCTCGGCGGAGATGCGCGACCGCTTCACCCGCGTGTTGAAGGGCCACATCCAGATCGACCGCGCGGTGTTTCCCCAAGGCACCTGCGGCGGCCAGCTCGACGTGCTGGCGCGGCAATATCTATGGGAAGCAGGGGTCGATTACGCCCATGGCACCGGTCACGGGGTCGGCAGTTTCCTCGGCGTGCACGAAGGCCCGCAGCGCATCGCCAAGCCGGGCGGCGGGCAGGCGGGCACCGCGCAGGAACTGTTCGCGGGCATGATCCTGTCCAACGAGCCGGGCTATTACAAGGCGGGCGCATTCGGCATCCGCATCGAAAACCTCGTGCTGGTCGAGGAGCGCGAAATTACCGGGATGGAAGGCCGCTATCTCGGATTCGAGACGCTGACCTTCGTGCCGCTGGATCGCAAGCTGATCGATCGCAGCCTGTTGACGGCAAGCGAGATCGCGTGGGTCGATGGCTACCATGCCAAGGTGCGCGCGCTGCTCGGGCCGCAGCTTTCGGGCGCGGATCTGGCATGGCTGGAGCGTGAGACCGCGCCGCTGTGATCGCCTTGCCGGGCTGATCGTGTTCCTGTAATGTTCCTACCATACCGAGTCGCGCAGGGCGGCTGCGGCAGGCGGGAGAAATTGCGATGATCGGCTACGTCACTCTGGGCACCAATGATCTGCCGCGTGCGGCGGCGTTCTATGATGCGCTTGCCGTGCATTTCGGCGTCGGACGGATGATGGACACCGAAAGCTTCATCGCCTGGGGCGAATGGGGCGGCGGCGCAGGCATCGCCGCGACCATGCCGTTCGATGGCCAGCCCGCCACCGTGGGTAACGGCGTGATGGTCGCCCTGCAGGTGGACAGCCCGGACAAGGTGCAGGCGGTCTATGACACGGCGATGGCCCATGGCGGCAGCGATGAAGGCGCACCGGGTGCGCGCGGCGATGACGGGTTTTTTGCCGCCTATTTCCGCGATCCCGACGGCAACAAGCTCAATGCCTTCTGCATGATCGCGCCCGAATGACCCCGCCTCGGCTGGAGGAGCGGTTCATCCATCTCGGGCTGGGCGCGAGGGCTGAAACCCTGCCGCCCTTCACCGGGATGGAATGGTACGCGGATTATGGCGCGCGGGCGGCGGCCGATGGCGCGGAAGGGCGGTTGGTGTCGCAATACAGCTTCACCGAAGACTGGACGTCGTGGGAAATGCACCCGGCAGGCGCGGAGGTGGTGATCTGCACTGCGGGCGATATGGTTCTGGTGCAGGAACACCCCGACGGGCGGCTTGAAAAAGTGCCGCTGGCCGCCGGAGAATATGCGATCAACCCGCCCGGGGTGTGGCACACCGCCGACGTTACCGAAACCGCGACCGCAATCTTCATCACTGCCGGCGAAGGCACGCAGCACCGCCCGCGTTAAGCCCGCGCCCGGCCCGGTTTGGCTTGCCCAGGCCCGGCTTTGACCCCCGCCTGACCCCTTCCTGGCCCCGATTGCGGCGATGTTTCATGTGAAACATTGCGGCGAGACGGGCACCGCCTCAGCGCATCAGCCCGCCGATCAGGTTGCGCACGAACCGTCCGGCAATCGGCCCGGCCAGATCGGTCGCGATCGATCCGGCGGCCGAGGTGATGCCCGAGGCCATCGGATTGGCGCGGCTTTTCTTGCCGAGGATTTTCGACGCCGCCATCCCGGCCGCACCGCCTGCCGCGACCTTGAGCCCGCGCGAGACCGCCTTGCCCCACAGGCTGGTGTGCTTGCGGGGCCGCTTGCCGACCTCCTCCTCGCCCAGTTCCTCGACCTCCTCGGCGGTGGCGGCGGCATCGGCGGCCTTGGCGGCGAGCACTTCCTCGGCGCTTTCGCGGTTGACGCGGGTATCATATTTGCCGTCGAGCGGGCTGATCGACTGGATGATCGCGCGCTCCTTGAGGCTCACCGGCCCGAGCCGCGAACGCGGCGGCTTGATCAGCGTGCGCTCGACGATGGTGGGCGCGCCGTCCTCGTCGAGGGTCGAGACCAGCGCCTCGCCGACCTTCAGTTCGGTGATCGCGGCCTCGACATCGAGCGCGGGATTGATCCGGAACGTCTCCGCCGCCGCCCGGATCGCCCGTTGGTCGCGCGGGGTAAAGGCGCGCAGCGCGTGCTGCACCCGGTTGCCCAATTGCCCGGCGACCTCCTCGGGAATGTCGATCGGGTTCTGGGTGACGAAGAACACCCCGACGCCCTTCGACCGGATCAGCCGCACCACCTGCTCGATTGTGTCCTGCAGCGCCTTGGGGGCATCGTCGAACAACAGGTGCGCTTCATCGAAGAAGAACACGAGCTTGGGCTTTTCCGGATCGCCCACCTCGGGCAGGCTCTCGAACAATTCGGCCAGCAGCCACAGCAGGAAAGTGGCGTAAAGCTTGGGGCTGCGCATCAGCTTGTCGGCGGCGAGCACGTTGACATAGCCGCGTCCCTGTTCGTCCAGCTGCAGGAAATCGTCGATTTCCAGCGCGGGTTCGCCGAAGAAATGATCCGCCCCTTGCGCCTCGAACGAAAGCAGCTGCCGCTGGATCGCGCCCACCGAAGCCTTCGAGACATTGCCGTATTTGCCCGACAATTCCCCAGCATTGGCATTGGCCCATTGCAGCATCGCCGCCAGATCCGCAAAATCGAGCAGCAGCAGCCCGTTCTCGTCGGCATGGCGGAACACGATCTGCAGCACGCCTTCCTGCGTTTCGTTGAGATCGAGCAGGCGGGACAAGAGCAGCGGGCCCATCTCGGAAACGGTAGTTCGGATCGGATGGCCCTGCTCGCCGTACAGATCCCAGAAGATCACCGGATTATCGGAATAGGCATAGTCCGCCATGCCCAGTTCCTGCGCCCGGCCTTCCAGCTTGTCGGCGTGCTTGAAGGTCGGGGATCCGGGCATGGCGATGCCCGACAGGTCGCCCTTCACATCGGCGACGAACACCGGAACGCCCGCGGCCGAAAAGCTTTCGGCGATGCCTTGCAGCGTCACCGTCTTGCCGGTGCCGGTTGCCCCGGCAACCAGCCCGTGGCGGTTCGACCGGCTGAGCGCCAGCGCCTGCCGCAATCCGTTCGCGCCCAGGCCAAGAAAGATGTCGCTCGCCGTGTCCGCCATATTCCGTGCCCCCGATTCAAAGCTTTTGCGGTCATGTGCAGGGGGCAGGCGCGGCGGTCAAGTTCTCGACTTGGCGGCGAATTTGGCTAAGGCTGCGCACATGGGTCAACCATCACCATTTGTGCTGCTCGATGATGCCCGCGCGGGCGAGACTGCGGCCGACGCGCTGCTTTATGAACACCCGCAGGCGCTGTTCATCGCCACCCGGCCCGAAGATGTAGCGCGCGTGCTGGCAGAGGCCGAGGCTGCGCGGCAGGCGGGCGGCGGGTCGCTTGCGGGATATATCGCCTATGAGGCGGGACTGGCGCTTGAACCCCGGCTGGCAGGGTTGGCTGCGGCGCGCTCGGGCGCGGCGGGTCCGCTGGTCTGGCTCGGCCTGTTCGATGCCCCTCGGCGGATTGGCGCGGGTGCGGTGGCGGGCTGGTTGGCCGACCGGGCCGAAGGTGCGGGCACGATCGGGCCGATGGAGCCGCAGCTTTCGCCCGGCGGCTACGACGCGGCATTTGCCGCCTTGCGCGAGGCGATCCACGCGGGCGATATCTATCAGGCCAACCTCACCTACAGTCTTGCCGGTTCGTATCGCGGCGATCCGGTCGGGCTTTATGCAGCGCTGCGCGATGGCGCGCGCGCGGGCTATGGCGGGATGATCTTCGACGGATCGCACTGGCTTTTGAGCTTTTCGCCCGAGCTGTTCGTGGCGCTCGCCGGCGAGGAGGCCAAGGTCAAGCCGATGAAAGGCACCCGTCCCCGCAGTCCCGACCCGCAGGCCGACCGCGCGCTGGCCCAAGACCTCGCCACCTCGGTCAAGGACCGGGCGGAAAACCTCATGATCGTCGATCTGATGCGCAATGACCTGTCGCGTGTCGCCGAACCGGGGAGCGTGGCGGTGGATGCGCCCTTCGCGGTCGAGAGCTACCCGACGGTGCACCAGATGGTATCGACCGTGCGCGCCCGGCTCCCCCGCGGCAAGGGCGCGATGGATCTGGTGCGCGCGCTGTTCCCCTGCGGATCGATCACCGGCGCGCCCAAGATCCGGGCGATGGAGCTGCTGGGCGATATCGAGCGCGATGCGCGCGGGGCCTATTGCGGCGCGATTGGCCGGATTGACGCGCCTGACGAAGCCGGGGGCGGCAATGCCGCCTTCAACGTCGCGATCCGCACGCTGCGTCTCACCCCGATCGAGAACGGGCAAGGCTCCGCGGTGCTGGGCATCGGCTCGGCCATCGTGGCCGATAGCGAGCCGATGGCCGAACGACGCGAATGCGAGGTCAAGGCAGGCTTCCTGCGCCGCGCCGCGCCCGGCCTCGCCGCGCCGCAATGCGACCTGATCGAGACCATGCGCTTCGAACCCGACAGCGGCATCGCCCTGCTCGAACGCCACCTTGCACGGATGAAGGCCAGCGCGGCGCAGCTCGGCTTCGCCTTTGATCGTCACGCCTTGCGCAACCAGATCCAGGCCCTGTGCTTCGAACTCGATACGCCCGCGCGGGTGCGCCTGCTGGTCGCCCGCAGCGGGGCGAGCGCGCTGGAGACCGCGGCGCTGCCCCAGCCTCTCGGAAACCCTGTGAAGGTGGCCGCGCTGCCCCATCCGCTCGACCCCGGCGACTGGCGGCTTTCACACAAGACGTCGGATCGCGGTTTTTACGAGGATGCGCTGGCGGCGGCGCGTTCGCTGGGCGCGGATGAGGCATTGCTCGTACGGGGAGACGGTCTTGTGACCGAAGGCAGCTTCACCTGCGTGTTTGTCGACGGGCCGGACGGCGTGCTGCTGACCCCGCCCGCCAGCCTCGGCCTGCTGCCGGGCGTGCTGCGCGAGCACCTCATCGCCGAAGGCAAGGCGCGCGAGGCCGAACTCACACTCGACAATCTGGCAAAGGGCTTCTGGCTCGGCAATGCCCTGCGCGGGATCATGCGGGCCACCCTGATTTGATTCGGTCCTCCTGCAAGAGCGCAGCCAGCCCTTCGACAAGCGCGGGGCGAACGGCTAAGCCAAATCATGGCTGACATCAAAATCCTCTACGAAGACGGCGAAGCGCTGGTGATCGACAAGCCCGCGGGCCTGCCGGTCGACCGTCCGCGCAAGGGCGGGGCCTGCCTCGACGATCATCTCGACAGCCTGAAGCTCGGCTTCCAGCGCCGCCCGGTGGCGGTGCACCGGCTCGACACCGACACCTCGGGCTGCCTGTTGCTGGCGCGCAATCCCAAGGCGCTGGCGCGGTTCAACAAGGCGTTCGAGGAACGACTGGTGGGCAAGACCTATCTGGCCATCCTCGCCGGGCAGCCGCCGGGGACATCGGGCACGATCGAACTGGCGCTGGCCAAGATCAGCTCGGCGGAAAAGGGCTGGCGGATGATTCCGGCCAAAAAGGGCAAGCCTGCGGTGTCGCACTGGGAACTGGTGCGCGAGCTTGGCCCCAACAGCCTGATCCGCTTCCGCCCCGAAACCGGGCGCACTCACCAGTTGAGGGTGCACGCCTTGAAGGGTCTGGGCGCGCCGCTGCTGGGCGATCCGGTCTATGGCGCGGGTGCGGTGGCGGGAGCACGGCGCACCATGCTGCATGCCGAGAGCCTGACCGTGACCCGCCCCGGGAAGACCCCGATCGAAGCCCGCGCGCCCCTGCCGGCCGATTTCCGCGCATTCGGGGCGCAGGATGGATGAGGATGGCCCCGAACCGCTGGTGAGCCGTGCGCTGAGGCTGGCCGAGGAAAGCTTCCTCGCCGGGTCAGGACCGGGCGGGCAGAACGCCAACAAGGTGGCGACCGAAGTCGAACTGCGGGTGAATATCTACGCCCTGCGCCTGCCGCCGCCCGTGTTCGCGCGCCTCAGGACGCTGGCGGGATCGAAGCTGGCGGGCAATGGCGATCTGATCATCACCTCCAAGGCGCACCGCACGCAGGAGGCCAACCGCGCCGATGCGCGCACCAAGCTGGCGGCATTGCTGGACGACGCCCAGCGCGAACCCAAGAAACGCGCGCGAACACGGCTCAACCGGGTGGGCAAGACCCAGCGGCTCAAATCGAAGAAGGTGCGCGGGACGGTCAAGGCCAATCGCGGCCGCCCGAGCAGCAGTGACTGGTAGCATTGCGCGGGCCACGCGGCTTGACTTTTGCCGGTGAATCACCCAATGGCGCGCCGATGTGGCGGTGTGCCGGAATTTCCGGGCGCGCCGCTGTTTGCTTTTTGAAGCCCGCGCCGATCATTCCTGCGGGCCGATCCATTTGACAGGAAACCGCTATGGCGAAGCCCACCACCGTGAAGATCCGCCTCGTCTCGAGCGAAGGCACCGGCTTCTTCTATGTAACCAAGAAGAACCCGCGCAACATCACCGAGAAGATGAGCTTCCGGAAATATGATCCCGTGGCGCGCAAGCATGTCGAATTCAAGGAAGCCAAGATCAAGTAAGATCGGGCCCGCGCCCCGCAGCATCGCGGGGCGCGATAATTCATCGACAGTTCAAGCCAGCGCCCTTAGGCGCAGCGGCATGACCAACCCCAGATTTACCGCTCGCACCCTCCTGCTCGGCCTCGGCGCGGGCATTGCGCTCGGCCTTGTCCCCGCGCCGCCCGCTGCGCTCGCCCCCGCCCCGCTCGCCGCGCAATCGGCCAGCCAGCTTGATGCGGTGGTGGAGGCACTGCGCACGATCTCGACCATGCGTGCCGATTTCACCCAGACCGATCGGCAGGGCAATGTCATGGCCGGGGTGATGACGCTGAAGCGCCCGGGCAAGATCCGCTTCGATTACGGCAAGGATTCGGACTTCCTCGTCATCTCCAACGGCAAATCGCTTTACGTCGTCGATTACGAGGTATCCCAGGTCGAACGCTGGCCGATCAAGAATTCGCCGCTGGGCGCGCTGTTCGATCCCGAGCGTGACGTGAAACGCTTCGGCAAGCTGATCCCGACCGGCAATACCGACGTCATCAGTGTCGAGGTGCGCGATCCCAAGAAACCCGAATTCGGGATGATCAACCTCATCTTCGTTCGCAACACATCCGCGCCCGGCGGCTGGCAGCTTACCCATTGGGTCGCGCTTGATGCGCAGAACCACCGCACCCGGGTGCAGCTGACGAATCAGCGCTATGGCGTAAGCGTGCCGGACAAGACCTTCACTTTCCGCGATCCGCGCCGTTCGGCCCGTCGTCCGGGGTGAACGGCTGGGCCATGAATGGTTGTAGGAACGCGACAGAATTTCGGGCCCGTTCATGTCCGTGAAAGACTCAAACGGCTAATAGTTCGCAACAAGGCAGGCCGAAGGGCGGTTTCCCCCCTGTTGCCTACCCTTCCTCAGGGCCGGCCTTGTACAAGCGTGACGAACGCTCAAGCGGAACCCTCGACCCACCGCCCCCGGGTCGGGGGTTTTGTTTTGCACAGGGTGTTTTTGTATCCCGCATCGCCTCCGCGATGCGAAATCCTCGCTCATGCGACCCGAGGGTCGCATCGCTGCGGACGGCCGGTCGGCCTTGCGGTCGCTGCGCGCGCCGTTTGTATCCCGCATCGCCTCCGCGATGCGAAATCCTCGCTCATGCGACCCGAGGGTCGCATCGCTGCGGACGGCCGGTCGGCCTTGCGGTCGCTGCGCGACCGATCCAGCCCAGGATCGCTCGCGTATCTGGTTACTCCGCCCAGCCCAGCGCCTTGCGAATGACATCGTAGATCACATTCTGCTCGATCACCCCGCGCACTGCTTGCGCACCGGGGCCGGTGCCGAACAGCGCGACATCCTCGCCGGCATGCGTTTCGCTCCCCAGCGGCACAGTGGCCTGCTGGCGCGCGGCGATGCCGGTCTGGGGCATGGGGCGGCCATGTTCGTCATCATCATGGTCGCCATGCACCGCCCCCGGCCCATTGGCATAACCGAGCGTGGTGTAGGGCTTGCCGTCCCTCGCCAGAATCGGACTGCCATTGCGCCCGTCTTCCCCGCGCTCCATCGGCGGCACCACCAGCCCGAGGATATCGTTCCCGCGCTGCGGATAACCCGCAATCGTGAACACGTGGCTGTGATCCGCGGTGACCAGGATCAGCGTTTCCGCCGGATCGGTGTTGTCCACCGCCCATTGCACCGCACGGGCGAATTCCACCGCTTCCTCCAGCGCATAACCCGCCTGACCTGCATGGTGCGCGTGGTCGATCCGTCCGCCTTCGACCATCAGGTAGAAACCATCGGGATCGGCCTGAAGTCGCGCGATGGCCTCTGCGGTCATGTCGGTCAGGGTCGGCTCGGACGAGTCCGGCTTGCGATCGGCCATGTAGCTCATGTGGCTGGGGTGAAACAGCCCGAGCACCGGCCGGCCCATCGGAGCAGAGCGCAGACCGGCAATGTCCTTCACCACCACGCCGCCGCTGCGCGCGGCCCATGCGGCGGGCAGATCGGCCGACGGATCGCTGCGCCGACCGCCCTTTTCCTCGCCATAGAACGCTGTCGTCCCGCCGCCGAGCGCGACGTCGAACTGGCCTTCGGCAAATTGCAGCGCAATATCCTTGCACCCCTGCCCCTGCTGGTCGGCGGGGATCGCGGCATCGGCTTCCCAGCCGCGGTCGGCGCTACGGGTGATGACGCTGGCCGGAGTGGCGTGGGTCAGGCGGGTGGTGGTGACGATTCCCAAAGCGAGCCCGCGCTGCTTGACCTCTTCGCCCAGCAGCGGCAGCGGGTGCGCCAGCGCATCCTTGCACACGCCCTTTTCCGCCTCCGGCCCGATCCCGAGCACCCCGATGCGGGTCTTCACGCCCGAATGCATCGCGGTGGCCGTACCCGCAGAATCGGGCACCTGCGCGTTGGTGTTGTAGGTCTTGACCAGCGCGATATTATCGAACTTTTCAAAGCTGAGCTGGTTTTCCTCGCCGGTCTCCCCGCGCTTTTGCGCTTCGTAGATGCGCGCCGCGGTGATGGTGGATATGCCCATGCCATCACCGATGAACAGGATGACGTTCTTCGCCTTCGGTTCGGCGGTGGCGTCCTCGGCGAAGGCCGGAACGGCGGCACTGGAAAGCAGCAGGGCGGCGAGGATGGTGCGGGTCATGGGGAGTCTCCGAAAGCGTTGCCCCGCCCTATCGCGCCCGAATGCGTCGATAAAGTGAAAGCTGGAATGTTGGTGTTCTTGCCGTCCTGCCGGTTCGGCCTTCGGCTGTGCTGCGCAACCGCTACTTGAGGTCGTTCTTGCCGTCCTACCGCTTCGCTACTTGAGGACGTACTTGCCGTCCTACCGCTTCGCTACTTGAGGACGTTCTTGCCGTCCTACCGCTTCGCTACTTGAGGACGGGGGAATGTGCCCCTAAGCCCCGCCCATGATCTCTGTCGCCACCTGGAACATCAATTCGGCCCGCCTGCGCGTCGGCCTGATCGAAAAACTTCTCACCGAAGCCGCGCCGGACATCCTGTGCCTGCAGGAAATCAAGTGCGAAAGCCATCTGTTCCCGGCCGAGGCGCTGGCGGCACTGGGCTATGTCCACCAGGCGGTGAGCGGGCAGAAAGGCTATCACGGCGTCGCCACCGTCAGCCGCGTGCCGATCCGCGAAGTCACCCGCCACGATTGGCAGGACAACGGCGAAGCGCGGCACATCGGCGTGGAAGTGCTGGGCAAGGATATCCTCGTCGAGAACGTCTATGTCCCGGCAGGCGGCGACGTTCCCGACCGCGAGGTGAACGCGAAGTTCGGGCAGAAGCTCGATTTTCTCGGGCGGATGACCCGCTGGGCCGACGCGCTCGACCGCCCCACGCTGATCGTCGGTGACTTCAACATCGCCCCGCTCGAAAGCGACGTGTGGAGCCACAAGCAATTGCTGAAGGTCGTCAGCCACACGCCGATCGAGGTGGAAACCTTGGGCAAGTTCCAGGAGGCGCACGGCTGGGTTGATATCGGACGCGAACACGTGCCCCATCCGGAGCGCTATTACAGCTGGTGGAGCTATCGCAATCCGGGCTGGCAGGAGAACGACAAGGGCCGCCGGCTCGACCATATGTGGGCCTCGCCCGATCTGGCGCGGCAGGCGAAGGCGCACCGCGTACTGGAGGATGCGCGGGCGTGGGAAAAGCCGTCCGACCACGTGCCGCTGATCACGGAGTTCGATCTCTGAGCACGCTTGCTGTTTCCGGGCCTTCGCCATCCCGCCGCGCCGCACAGGCCGTGGATGCGCTGCGTCACGGCTGGCCGCTGGCGTTTGACGGGGGTCCGGTGCTGCTGCCGGTCGAAACCGCCATTGCCCAGCAGGCGAGCGCACCGCGAATGCTGATTTCCGCCGCGCGCGCTGCCACGTTGAAACTCTCCAACCAGCGCGATGCCGCCGTTCCCCACGCCCCCGTCCTGATCACGGGGGCTGAGGACTTCACCTTGCGCGATGCCCTGCCGATTGCCGATCCGGCGCTCGATCTGGGCAATCCCATGAAAGGCCCTTTCAAAGCGGTGAGCCTCGACTGGGAAGCCGCCGCCGCCGCTGCGTTGGAACTGGCGCGCATTGCCGGAATCCTGCCAGCGTTCCTCGTCGATCCGGTGGATGCGGGCGAGGCGGTGGCGGTCGCGGTCAGTGATCTTGCCGCCTATTCGCACGCGGGCGCGCTGAGGATCGTCACCCGCGCGCGTCTGCCTGTCTCGGCCTGCGAGGATGCCGAAATCGTCGCCTTTCGCTCCGCTGCCGACCTGCGCGAACACGTGGCGCTGGTGATCGGCAAGCAAAGCGGTGACCGGCAGCCGCTCGTCCGGCTCCATTCCGAATGCCTGACCGGCGACATCCTTGGCAGCCTCAAATGCGATTGCGGCCCGCAACTCGACGCCGCACTCTACGCGATGGCGCACGAGGCAAGCGATTCGGGCGGCTGGGGCGTGCTGCTCTATATGCGGCAGGAAGGCCGCGGGATCGGGCTTGTGAACAAGCTGCGCGCCTACCGCTTGCAGGATCAGGGCTTCGACACGGTGGAGGCGAACCAGCGACTGGGCCTGCCCGACGAAGCGCGCGATTTTCCCGTGGCGGCGCGGATGCTGGAATTGCTGGGCGCGGGCCAAATCCGCCTGCTGACCAACAACCCGGCCAAGGTGGCGGCGCTGGAAGCTGCGGGCATCACAGTGAGCGAGCGCGTGCCGCACCAGCTCCCCGAAAACCCCCACAACGCCCGCTATCTGGCGACCAAGCGGGATCGCTCCGGGCATTTGCTGATCTGAGGGCCGTCAGCAAGACTCGGCAGGTTGTGAACCGGCATGAGGGTCATGTCCGGTTCTCACATTCTCAGCCTAAAAGCGGACATTCGGCTATCGACCCCTTTCTGGACAATAGGCTGTCTGATACCGAGCAGGAGGGGTTTACAGGTGTTGCGATGACTGAGGACGTTCGAAACTCGATCTATCTTTGGATAGCCAGCCTTGCAGTTTTCGGCTTTCTCTGGGCTGACATGACGTTCGATTTATTGCCTTCCATGCCTCAAGAGTGGACCCCTTGGATACTCGGCGGCACTCTGCTGCTGAACTTGGTGCAGATGGTGTTCCAAGTTTGGAGGCGACGCACGTCCGGCACCACTAGCGACGTAAGCGCAAGCTAGCGGCAGAAAACCACCCACTTACGGTCATTAACACAATAGCCCCAGCTTCACGACAGCGGACTTTCGACGCGCTTTCCCGGAAGCGCAAGCCTCAGCGCGCCTCGTACTGCGCGATTCCCGCCGCCAGCTTGTTGCCCTGCATCACCACGCGCTCGCCCGTCCAGTCGGCCAGAAACACACTGTTGCGCTTCAGGCCGGGGACGAAACGGGCTTCGTTGTTCTCGACCCTGAGGCCGGCAGAGGGATGCAGCAGGTCTTCGGCGCCCAGCGCGATGAAGGCCGAGTAGTTCTCCTTGTCGCGCCCCTGCACGAACCAGTTATTGGCGATCCGTCCGCGTGAGCCTGCGGGCAGGTCGATCATGTAATTGGTGGTGCGGCCGTTCGCGTCATCGAAGCTGTTGCCTTCGATCGTGACCTCGGCGGCGCGGGCTTTCAGATAGTGCCCCCCGGTGCCGCGTTCGAACCGGCTTTCGCGCACGGTCAGCGCGGCGATATCGCCGATATAGAGCGAATGGGCGCAGCCCGCGTCGTTCTCGCAGGTGCCAAGGCCCGTGAAGGTCGAGCGGGTGATGAAGATGCGTCCCCCCGGCACCACCCCTGACAGGATCCCCTGCTGGCTGTTTGCGAAGCGCGCATAGGCGACATTGAGACTGCCTCCTTCCAGCCGGATACCTGCGCCATTGCCATCGGACACATTGATGCCGCTGAAGGTCAGCCCGCGAATCTCCGCCCCGGTGCCGCGCAGCACCAGGGCTGCCTTGCCTTCGCACGCACGGCCCGCCAGCGTGACGCTGCCCGGCTCGGCGGCTTCGTAGATGATCACGCCTTCTTCCTGCACCGCACATTGGCGATAGGTTCCGGGAGCGATGAGGATCGTGGCGCGGCTATTGCCGACTGCGTCGACCGCCGCCTGCAGGCTGGCATAGCTGCGCCCGTTTTCGACCACGGTGAAGGCTCCCGCGCCGCCTTGGGCGAACACGGCAGCAAGCGGCAGGGCAAGGGCGGCAAGCGCGATTGCCGCGCGGGTGTGAAGGCGGTTCATGCGCATAAGCCTAGCAGGCAATGGTTAAGGCACCATTTGCCTCTTGGCCTTGGCCCCAAGGCTTGGCTAAACCCCTGTGCGATGCCGCCGGCCCCGACCCGGCAAGTTTACCGGCATCCGAGGAGAGATAGTGATGAAGACCCGCACCACCCTTGCCGCCCTTGCCGGCGCTGCCCTGACGCTCGCCGCCTGCGGCAGCTCGGACGATGCCTCCACCGAGGCGACCGCCGACACCGTGGAAATGCCCGCCGATGATGCGCTGGATGCGATTTCCGAAGTGCCGGTCGCCGATCCCGAAGCGACCGCCCCCGATGCCGCAGAAGACGATGCCGCGACCGCAGCAAGCCCCGAGGAAGCCGCCGATGCCTCGGCCGATGCCTCGGCCGATGTCGCGGCCGAAGCGGCAGCTGCCGCCGAAGCCGCGCGCGAATAGGGCGCCAACGCCATGCCCCGCGCCCCGCGCCTGCTGCTGCTCACCGCGCTCGTCCCTCTGCTCGCCGCCTGCGGAAGTTCCGGGGCGGACGCGCCGGGCGAGGTGAGCGCGGGCGAGGCCGAGGCGCTGGAGGATGCAGCGGACATGCTTGATGAACGCCGTCTGCCACCGGAGGCTCTCCCGCCCGAGGCCACCCCCACCGGCGCTGCTCCTGCCGAAATGACAGGCGACACCCCGGCCCAAAGCAGCCAGTGACCCCGCCCTGACCTGTGACACCCGGCGCTGCGGCGCCGCCCGAAGGATCGTTTTGCCATGAATGCCCCCAGCGTGCTTTCCGCCCCCCGCAATGCCGGCATGGACGAGGAGGTGTTCGAACAATTCGCCCAGCAGTTGAACCGCTATGTCCGCGAACGGCTGATCCCGGCGGAAGCGGACGTGATCGCCAATGACGCAATCCCGCCCGAAATTATCGATGAGATGCGCGAAATGGGGCTGTTCGGCCTCTCGGTGCCCGAGGAATATGGCGGCGCAGGCCTCAACATGACGCAGTATGCGCGCGTGGTGAACATCATGGCCTATGCCGCGCCCGCCTATCGCTCGATCTTCTCGATCAATGTCGGGATGTTTGCCAGCGCGCTGAAAAACGGCGCGACCGAGGCGCAGAAGGCCGAATGGTATCCGAAGATCGCGGAAGGGCGGATCGCCTGCTTCGGCCTCACCGAACCCGGCTCGGGCAGCGACAGCGCCGCGATGCAGACCACCGCCACCCCCGATCCGGATGGCAATGGCTGGATCTTGAACGGCACCAAGCGTTACATCACCAATGCGCCCCATGCCGATGTCGCGCTGATCATGGCACGCACCCAAAAGGAGCCGTTGCCAAAGAACGCGCATGTTTCCGCCTTTCTTGTGCCGATGAACGCTGCCGGTGTTTCGACCGGATCGCCCGACAAGAAGATGGGCCAGTCGGGCAGCCACATCTCCGACATCATGCTCGACGATGTGCACGTGCCGGGGGACGCGCTGCTGGGCGGGGAGACCGGCAAGGGCTTCGTCTTCGCGATGAAGAGCCTCGATAACGGGCGCATTTCGGTTGGCGCGGCGGCGACCGGCTATGCCCGCCGCGCGCTCGATTCGGCGCTGCGCTATGCCAATGAACGCAAGGCCTTCGGCGAGCCGATCGCCAATTTCCAGTTGATCCAGGCGATGCTCGCCGACAGCGAGATCGAGATCTACGCTGCGGAAAGCATGATGGCCGATGTCACCGCGCGGGCCGACCGGGGCGAGAACATCCTGGTGAAAGCCGCCGCCTTCAAGGTGTTCGCCAGCGAGATGTGTGGGCGCGTGGTCGACCGGGTGGTTCAGGTCTATGGCGGCGCAGGTTACCTCGCCGAATACGATGCCGAACGGTTCTTCCGCGATGCCCGCATTTACCGCATCTACGAAGGCACCACGCAGATCCTCCAGCTCCAGATCGCCAAGCACATGCTGCGCGAATGGAGGGATTCTTGATTTTCCGCACGCCTTCCGGCGTGCGAAATCCTCGCTCACGCGACCTGAAGGTCGCATCGCTGCGGGCGGGCAGTCGCCCTTGCGGCTCGCAAGCGAGCCGTTTGGCACGACAATCACATTAGGTTCCCGATTGTATGTACAACCTTCTCAACGACCTATCGATCGTCGAAGTCTCCAGCTTCGTCGCCTCGCCCACCGCGGGGCTCTATTGCGCGCAGATGGGCGCGGAGGTGATCCGCGTTGATCACAAGGCGGGCGGGCTCGATTACAACCGCTACATGCTGACCCCCGAGGGGCGGAGCCTCTCGTGGGAAAACCTCAACCGCGCCAAGAAATCACTCGCGCTTGATCTCCAGTCGGGCGAGGGACGCGAACTGCTGGTGGAGCTGGCAGCGCGCGTCGGCCAGTGCATCACCAACCTGCCGGAACAGAGCTTTCTCGCGCATGCAAAGATGCAGGCGCAGCGCGCAGACATGGTGAGCCTTCGCATCATGGGCTGGCACGATGGGCGCCAGGCGATGGACTTCACCGTCAACGCCGCGGCGGGCTATCCGCTGATGTGCGGGCCGGAGGACTGGGACCCGGCCACTGCGCCGCCGGTCAATCAGGTGCTCCCGGCATGGGACTTCATCACCGGGGCCTATAGCGCCTTCGCCATGCTTGCCGCGCTCCACCACCGGGGCCGCACGGGAGAGGGCAGCGAAGTGCGCGTGCCGCTGGGCGATGTCGCGATCGGCACGCTCGCCAATTCGGGGACGATGGCGGAAATGCTCTATCGCGGGGGCGACCGCGAACGGCTGGGCAATGCCATATGGGGCGCGTTCGGGCGCGATTTCCGCAGCCGCGACGGCAAGCGTTTCATGGTCGCGGCCCTCACCCCCAAGCAGTGGAGCGGGCTGGTCAAGGCCTTCGGGGTGGAAGCGGGCATAGCCGCATTGGAAGCCGAACTTGGCGTGCGCTTTGCCGACGGCGACACGCCGCGCTTTGCTCACCGCGCGCGGCTGTTTGCGTTGTTCCAGCAGGCGGCGGACGGGATGGACTACGCAACGCTCGCCGCGCGGATGACGACAGAGGGCTGCACTTTCGAACGCTACCGCACCGCGCACGAGGCGGCGAACGACAGGCAGCTGGTGGCAGAAAACCCGCTGTTCGGCCCTTCGCCCGCCAATCCATCGGGCTTTGAATATCCCGCCACCCGGAGCTTTGCCAACCTGCCCGGCCGCGACGCGGGCGATCCCCGGCCCGCGCCTTATCTGGGCGAACATTCCGAGGAAGTGCTGAGCGACAAGCTGGGGCTGTCGTCCGGCGCGATCGGCAAGCTGGTCGATGCGGGGACCGTGGCTTTGAGTGACAAGGACAGATCATGACCAGACGCGCCGCTATCGTTTCGCCCCTTCGCACCCCCGTCGGCAAGTTCCTTGGCGGGCTTTCCAGCATGAATGCGGGCCAGTTGGGCGCGGTGATATTGAAGGCCTTGGTGGAGCGCTCCGGCATTGATCCGGCGCGTGTGGACGACGTGGTGTTCAGCCAGGGCTACGGCAATGGCGAAGCGCCCGCGATCGGCCACTGGAGCTGGCTCGCGGCGGGATTGCCGATCGAAGTCCCCGGCTTCCAGCTCGATCGCCGCTGCGGATCGGGCGTGCAGGCGGTGGCAACCGCGGCGATGATGGTCGAGACCGGGATGGCCGATGTCGTCGTCGCGGGCGGGGTCGAGTCGATGTCGAACGTCGAACATTACACCCTCGCCGCGCGCGGGGGCGTGCGGATGGGCGACATGGTGCTCCACGACCGCCTCAGCCGCGGACGGGTGATGAGCCAACCGGTCGAGCGCTTCGGCGTGATCACCGGGATGATCGAGACCGCGGAAAACCTCGCCAAGGATTACGGCATTTCGCGCGAGGATGCGGACGCCTTCGCCGTGCGCTCGCACCAGAATGCGGCGCGGGCATGGGCCGAAGCGAAGTTCGCCGAACAGCTGGTGCCGGTCGAAATCCCGCAGCGCAAGGGTGACGCGATCATCTTCGACCATGACGAAGGCTATCGCAGCGACGCCAGCATGGAGACGCTCGGCGCGCTCAGGCCGATTGATGGCAAGCGCGATCCGGCAGCCATCGTCACCGCAGGCAATGCCAGCCAGCAAAACGATGCCGCCGCCGCGTGCCTCGTGGTGGCGGAAGACAGGCTGGAGGAATTGGGCCTAACCCCGATGCTGTGGTTCGGCGGCTGGGCGGCGGCGGGCTGCGACCCTTCGCGCATGGGCATCGGCCCGGTTCCGGCGGTGGAGCGGCTGTTCGCACGGCGTGGCTACAGCTGGGACGATATCGGCCTTGTCGAACTCAACGAAGCCTTCGCGCCGCAGGTGCTCGCCGTGCTGAAGGGCTGGGGCTGGTCAGAGGACGATTCGCGCCGCGACATCCTCAACGTCAATGGCTCCGGCATCAGCCTCGGCCATCCCATCGGCGCCACCGGGGGCCGCATCCTCGCCGACATGGCGCATGAAATGCACCGGCGCGGGGTGCGTTACGGGCTGGAGACGATGTGCATCGGCGGCGGTCAGGGCATCGCAGCGGTGTTCGAGCGAGCGGAATGAGCGATTTTTCCGTCTGGATCGGGCGCGAACAGCGCAGCGCCGACCGGCTTGATGAAGGGCTGGCGGCGCGCTGGCTTGCGACCTTCGATCTGCCCTTTCCGCCATCGCGCATCATGCCGCAGGGCATCCATTTCGCGCTCTGCACCCCGGATGCGCCCACGGCCATGCTGGGCGAGGACGGGCATCCGGCGCGCGACGACAGCGCCGAGAGTTTCCTCCCCCCCGTGCCGCTGCCACGCCGGATGTGGGCCTCGTCGCGGATGAAGTTTCTCTCGCCGATTGCCGTCGGCGCGGTTGTGGAGCGCAGCAGCACGGTGGTGTCGGTCAGCGAAAAGGAGGGCGGATCGGGCCGCCTCGCCTTTGTCGATGTGGAGCATGTGACCCGCGCCAACGGCACGATCGCGGTGATCGAGACCCAGACGCTGGTCTATCGCGAGGCGGCCGCGCCCGCTGCGCCGCTCGCCCCGCCGCCGCCGGGAGAGAGCCACTTCGATCCGGCCGGCTGGGACGCCCACCGCGTTCTGTCGCCCGATCAGCGCCTGTTGTTCCGTTACTCCGCGCTGACCTTCAACACCCATCGCATCCATTACGACGCACCCTATGCCGAACGGGTCGAGCGCTATCGCGGCCTCGTCGTCCATGGCCCGCTGACCGCCAGCCTACTGCTGCAACTGGCAGCAGCCGAGCTTGGTGAAAACCGGCTGCGGACGTTCCGGTTTCGCGGTCTCTCCCCCGCCATCGCGGACGAGCCGCTCCATCTGGTGATGCGCAAGGGCGATGAGGGGTATGACCTCGCCGCCTTTGCCGATGACGGGCGGCAGGTCACCCGGGCACAGGCCGGCATCTAGTCGACCGGATAATCCGCAATCGGCTCCAGCACCCCGTAACTTTCCGCCACCGGCGCTCGCGCCAGGTCGGGAAAGTCGATCACGGGCGGATCTTCATGCGTATCGGGCACCCGGTCGAGCAAGTCGCGGATCAGGGTCAACCGACCGCGCTTCTGGTCGTTGAAATCGACCAGCGTCCACGGCGCGTGGGGGGTATGCGTCGCCGCCAGCATCGCCTCGCGCGCGGCTGTGTAATCATCATATTTTGCCCGCGCGGCAAGATCGACCGGCGATAGCTTCCAGCGCTTCAATGGATCTTCGAGCCGTTCACGCAGGCGTTCTTCCTGCTGTTCCTGATCGGTCGTCAGCCAGTATTTGAACAACAGGATTCCGTCATCCACCAGCAGCCTTTCAAATACCGGCACCTGATCCAGAAAGGCTGTGACCTGCGCCTGATCGGCATAGCCCATCACCTTTTCCACCCCGGCGCGGTTGTACCATGACCGGTCGAACAGGACGATTTCGCCGGCGTGGGGAAGGTGGGGGACATAGCGCTGGAAATACCACTGGGTCTGTTCGTCCTCGCTCGGCTTGGACAGCGCCACGGTGCGGCACTGGCGCGGGTTGAGCCTTGCCCGAACCGCGCTGATCGCGCCGCCCTTGCCCGCGGTGTCGCGCCCTTCGAACAGCACCACTATCCGTGCGCCCGTGGCCTTGACCCAGCGCGCCATGCTGACCAGTTCCAGCGTCAGCGGTTCCAGCGCGTCTTCATATTCCTTGCGCTTTATGCCCATCATTATCTCCCCATTTGTCCTTGCAGACCGGCGATGGTAGTATCATTTGCAACAACATGGCCACTCTGTCCGACCCCACCCCCGATTACGCCATCCTGCCCGAAATGGCGCAGGATGTCTTCACCGCGCCTCTGACGCGTCCTGCCCATGTGGGCGCGGACTGGCTGGAACCGAAGCAGACCGCCTACACCGCAGAAGATAACGCGGTGTGGGACGATCTGTTCGCCCGCCAGCTGCAGGTTCTGCCCGGCCGCGCGGCGAGTGCCTTCATGGCGGGGCTGGAAAAGCTCGATCTGGGACGCGGCGGAGTGCCAGAATTCGGGCAATTGTCGGAGGAACTCGGCGCGCTGACCGGCTGGAGCGTCGTGCCCGTGCCGATGCTGATCCCCGATCACGTGTTCTTCTGGCATTTGGCCAACCGCCGCTTTCCGGCCGGCAATTTCATCCGCACACGCGAGACTTTCGACTATATTCAGGAACCCGATGTGTTCCACGATGTGTTCGGACACGTCCCGATGCTGACCGATCCGGTCTATGCCGATTACATGCAGGAATACGGCCGCGCCGGGTGGAAGGCGATGCGTTACAACCGGTTGAAAGCGCTGGGCGCGCTCTACTGGTACACGGTCGAATTCGGGCTGATCCTCGAAGGCGGCAAGGATTTGCGGGCCTATGGCGCAGGGATCCTGTCCGGGCCGACCGAGGCGCGCTTTGCAGTCGAGGCGCAGAGCCCCAACCGCATCATGCTCAATGTCGACCGGGTGATGCGGACCGATTACGTGATCAGCGACCTGCAGCCGACCTATTTCGTGATCGAAAGCTTTGAAGACCTCTACCGCCAGACCGTGGAGCGCGATTTCGACCGGCTCTATCGCAGCCTGCCCGCCGGCTTCACCTATGCCAACAGCGCGATCATCGATGTCGATAATGTGCTGCACCGCGGCACGCAGGAATATCACCTGCGCGGCGGGCGCGGCAGCGCGGCTGCGCCGGTCTAGGCGTTGACCTTGCGCCGCACGACGGCGTGGTAAAGCACCAGCATGACCGCAGTGACTGTCAGTGCCACACCCAGTCCTAGGAACGACAGGCTCCCCAGCATCGTCCCGTCATTGGCGATGCCGCCTGTCACCAGTGATACAGCGACACCGCCAGCGATCTGGCGCAGTATCGCGCCCGGCGCTTCGGTGCGCGCGATGATCGAGGCCAGCCAGCCCAGCGTCGCCCCCAACACGATCAGCACCAGTAATGCCATTATCTGCTCAGTCTCCGATACCGGCCGGTTTGCCACCTGCCGTGTGGGGAGAACCAGCGTGGTGCGGAACGGTTCCTTGTCTTGTGCGCGGAGGCTTCAGAAGAAGTAGAGCAGCGCGCAGCCCATCGCGATCCGGTAGAGCACGAACACCAGCATCGATGCGCGCTGGAGGAAGCGCATCAGGAAGGCCATGGTCGCAAAGGCAGCGACAAAAGTCATCGCACCCGCAATCAGCGCATCGAGCTGCATCCGGCTGCTGGCCTCGGCCAGATCGAGCACCGCGAGCAGCCCCGCCCCGGCCACCGCGGGGATCGCCAGCAGGAAGGAAAACCGCGCCGCCTCGACCCGGTCATAGCCGAGCGCGCGCGCCGCTGTCATGGTCGCACCCGAGCGGCTGGTTCCCGGGATCAGCGCCATCGCCTGGGCAATGCCGACCAGGATCGCGTCGCGCAGCGTCAGGTCCTCGAAGCGCTTTTCCTGCCGGCCCAGCCGGTCGGCAAGGCCCAGCAGCACGCCGAAGATGATCAGGTTGGTCGCCACCAGATCGGTGCTGCGAAAGCCATCGAGATAGCCGCCGAGCTTGAGGAACAGGCCCAGCGCCACTGCCGGAATGGTGCCAGCCACCACCCACAGGAACAGACGCCGCTGCAACGGATCCTGCCCCAGCCCGACAGTAGCAAAGCCGCCGCGCGCCAGCCCGAAGACATCACGCCAGAAATAGATGATGATTGCCAGCAGCGATCCCACATGAACCGCGACATCGATCAACGGGCCCTGATCGGGAAAGTCGGTCAGGAAGGGGATCAGGATCAGATGGCCTGACGAGGAAATCGGCAGGAATTCGGTGATCCCCTGCACGACAGCAATGATGACAAGCTGGATAAAGGTCATGGCCAACGCCCCATGGCAGGGACGTTGGCCAAGTCAATCGCTTTGCCGCCGATCACCGGCAGCAGATGATCCTACCAGATGCGCACGCGCTTTTCGGGCGGCAGGTAAAGCGCATCGCCCGGCTTCACGTCGAAGGCTTCGTACCATTCATCGAGATTGCGCACGACGCCGTTGACCCGGTATTCTTCGGGGCTGTGGCTGTCGGTGCGCAGGCGGGTGCGATAGCTTTCCTCGCGCTGGGTCGAGCGCCACACCTGCGCCCAGGCAAGGAAAAAGCGCTGGTCGCCGGTCAGCCCGTCGATCACCGGCACGTCCTTGCCCCTGGTAGCGATCTTGTAGGCGCGGTAAGCCATGCTGAGGCCCCCGACATCGCCGATATTTTCGCCCAGAGTCAGGCGCCCGTTGACGCAGGTTTCGCCATCGTCGAGCGGGCAGAAAGCGTCATATTGCGCGACCAGCGCATCGCCCAGCGTATCGAAGGCTGCGCGGTCTTCATCGGTCCACCAGTTCCTGAGCGCGCCGGTGGCATCCGATTTGGAGCCCTGATCGTCGAAGCCGTGGCCGATTTCGTGCCCGATCACCCCGCCGATCGCGCCGTAATTGACCGCGATGTCATTGGTCATGGCGAAGAACGGCTGCTGCAGGATGCCGGCCGGAAACACGATCTCGTTCTTGGTCGAGTTGTAATAGGCGTTCACGGTCTGGGGCAGCATGAACCATTCGGTGCGGTCGATCGGCTGGCCGAGCTTGGCGACATTGTCGGCCAGGCCCCACTTCGCCGCCGCCATGCGGTTGGCAATCGGATCGCCCGCAACCACTTCCAGCCCCTCGTAGGTTTCGAGGTTCGGACGATAGCCGATCTTGGGATCGAAGCTGTCGAGCTTGGCGCGGGCCTGGGTCTTGGTGTCCTCGCCCATCCAGTCGATTTCAGCGATGGATTCGCGCAGCGCAAGACGAAGGTTGGCGACCAGTTCGTCCATCGCCGCCTTGTTTTCGGGCGGGAAATAGCGCGCGACATAGGACTTGCCGATCAACTCGCCGAGCAGGCCTTCGGCTTCGCCGATGGCGCGCTTCCAGCGCGGGCGCTGTTCGGGGGTGCCGCGCAGGGTCTTGCCGTAAAATGCGAAGTTCGCCTCGTCAAAACGCGCGGGCAGCACGGCAGCATTGCTCGACAGGAACTGCTTGATCATCCACGCCTGAAGGGTCGCGGGCGGGGTTTCGCCCAGCAGTGCAAACATGCCGGGCAGACCGCTGCCGATCTTGGCGAGGGTCGCCTCGTCAAGGCCGAGTTCGGCGATTTCCTCGTCCGTCGGCGGCATCTGGCTGACGACATAGGTCGGGCTCTTGTCGAGGCCAATCTTGGCCAGCATGGCGCTCGCCGGAACCTTGCCCGCCATCGCCGCCATTTCCTCGGCCGAGACGCGGTTATAGGTCAGGTCGCGGTTGCGGCTGACGGTGCGGTCCCACGACACTTCGCGGGCGATGCGATCCTCGAAGGCATAGACCGCCTCGGCCGCCGCGGCCGGATCGGCATAGCCTGCCTCGTCCAGCAGGAAGGTGAGATATTCCTTGTACTTCGCCTGCAACGCGCGGCCCCGCTCGCTCTCGTCGCGGTAATAGTCGCGATCAGGCAGGCCGAGCCCGCCGAACCCGACCAGCGCGACATGGCGATCGGGCTGCTTGGCATCGACGCTGACAAAGCCGCTGATCGGGCTGGCAAAGCCCGGCTCGGCCCACAGCATCGCCAGCGCATCGAGCGTGGACGCACCGATGATCCGGTCAAGATAGGGGCGCGCCGGGGCAAGGCCGGCAGCCTCGATCGCATCGGTGTCGAGGAAGGACATATAAGCATCGACGATACGCTTCTCGTCGGCGGACAGGCTGGCGGGTTCCTTTGCCGCCAGATCATCCATCAGCGCCTTGACGTCGGCGGTGCTCTTTTCGCCCAGCAGGGTAAAGGCGCCGAAGCGGCTGAATTCGGGCGGCAGCGGGTTGGCTTCGAGCCACGGGCCGTTGACATAGGCAAAGAAATCATCGCCCGGCTTCACATCGTCCGCCAGCAGCGCCGGATCGACGCCCCAGCTGCCAAAGCTCATCGACGGAGCGGCAGGCGCGGCGGTTTCTGCGCTGTCTTCCAGCAGCAATTCGATCCCATCGGCATTCTCAGCCTGGTTCGCCAGTGCTGGCGCGGCAAAGGCGAGTGCAGCAAGGCTGGCACCGAAAAGGGCGGTTTTGCGGATCATCGTTGATTTTTCCCGAAAGCTGATGCGACATTATTGAGACGCTGTCCGTAACGCCGCGCGCGCGGAAAGGTTGCCCTTTGTCCGGCAAGCGCGGCGCTTCGTCGAAAAGCGGCGCGGTTCAGGCGGCGGCGTTGGCGAATTGCAGCCGTGCGAGCCGCGCATAGAGCCCGCCCGACTTGCTCAGCGCGTCGTGCGTGCCCTGTTCGACGATCCGGCCATCCTCCAGCACCACGATCCGGTCAGCGGCGCGCACGGTGGCAAGCCGATGGGCGATCACCAGCGTGGTGCGGTTCTTCATCAGTTCTTCCAGCGCCTGCTGCACCAATTGTTCGCTTTCGGCGTCGAGCGCACTGGTCGCCTCGTCAAGCAGCAGGATCGGCGCATCGCGCAGCAGCGCGCGGGCGATGGCGACACGTTGCTGCTGGCCGCCCGACAATTGCGTGCCGCCTTCGCCCAGATAGGTGTCGAGACCCTGTGGCAAAGCCCGCAGGAAGCTTTCCGCATTGGCGGCGCGCGCCGCATCCCAGATGTCCGCGTCGCTCGCGTCCCACTTGCCATAGCGCAGGTTGTCGCGGGCATTGGCGCTGAACAGCACCCCGTCCTGCGGCACCAGCGCCAGCCGTGCGCGGATGTCGGCCGGGTCGGCCTTGGTCAGCGGGATCCCGTCCAGCCGGATGGTGCCGCCCTGCGGATCGTAAAACCGTTCGACCAGCTGGAAGATCGTGCTCTTGCCTGCACCCGAAGGCCCGACGATGGCAACGGTCTCGCCCGGCTCGATTTCCAGCGTGAAATCCTTGAGCGCCGCGGTTTCGGGGCGCGCGGGATAACGGAAGGTGACATTGCGGAACGACAGGCTGCCGCGCGCCGGCTCGGGCAGCTTTTCGGGCCGCGCCGGGGGGGCGATCTGGGGGCGGGCCTCCAGCAGTTCGGCCAGCCGACTGGCCGCCCCTGCACCGCGCAGCAATTCGCCGTAAACTTCGGTCAGTGCGCCAAAGGCCCCGGCCACGATCATTGCCCCGACGATGAAGGACAGGATCGTACCGCCCGTGATCTCGCCTGTTGCGACCCCTTCGGCCCCGCGCCACAGCAGCAGCACGATCGAGCCGAAAATTGCCAGAATGATCACCGCGGTCATGATCGAACGCAGCACAATGCGCCGCCGCGCGGTTTCGAAGGTGCGCTCCACCGCGCCGCCGAAACGGTCGGCCTCGCGGCTTTCCTGGCCAAAGCTCTGCACCACTTTCATCGCGCTCAGCACTTCGGTCACCATCGCGCCGACATCGGCCACCCGGTCCTGGTTGTCGCGCGAAAGCGAGCGGATCCTGCGGCCGAAGAACACGATCGGCAGGATCACGCCGGGAATGCCCACGGCGAGCCAGACAGTGAGGCCCGGCAGCAGCCAGAACAGGTAGATCGTCCCGCCAATGCCGAGGAACATATTGCGCAGTGCCACCGAAACCGTTGTGCCGACCACGGTTTCGATGATCGCGGTATCGGATGTCATCCGGCTCGATATTTCCTTGGGGCTGTTTTCTTCGTAGAAACTCGGGCTGAGGCGCAAGAGGTTGCGCTGCACCTTGCGGCGGATATCGGCGACCACGCGTTCACCGATCCAGCTGACGAAATAGAACCGCGCCGCTGTGCCGAACGCGATCACCAGCACGATCACGAAAAGATAGCGGAACCAGCGTCCGATATCGCCCGTGCCGTCGACGCCATTGGCATTGACACCGCCGAACCCGCGATCGACGATCAGCTGCATCGCGGCCGGAATCGCCAGCGTGCCGGCCGCGGTGATGGTGAGCGCGATCAGCGCGAACATCACCTGTGCCGGATATTTGGCGGCCTCGCGGTAAACCATCCTCAAGGGCGCGAGCGAGCGGGCGCGCGGGGCGGCCTCGGCCTCGTCCGGGGCGGTCACCGCCACGTCCTCGACCGGGCCGAAGGGCTGCTCGGTCCCGGTATCAGCCGCTTGCGCCGTATCCAGGTGCTGTGGGGTATCGCCATGCATCACGCCGCCGCTCTAGCCATGCCCGCCGCGAATTTCACGTGCAAAAAGCAACAAAACGATGGCGGCGCACCGAAGCGTGACAATATTGTGCATTGCACAACAGCACGCAAAGGCCCATTTACCGACGACAGGCGCCCGCAAGAGAGGCGCTGCACCGTTCGTCGCACAGGGGCTTCTTGATGCTTTACCATGCCTATGAACTGCAACGCAGCTGGATGAACAGCGCCAGCGCGCTGGCTTCGATCAGCGCCGGAATGTTGACAAACCCGGCCAATCCGTTCGGTTACATGGGCATGGGACCCATGGCTGCGAGCGCGCTCGACGTGTTTGCCCATGCGACCGCGCATTATGGCAAGCCCGAATTCGGCATCGCCTCGGTCGATATCGACGGGCAGCCGCACAAGGTCATCGAAACCACCGTGCTCGAACGCCCGTTCGGCGATCTGCTCCGCTTCCGCGTCGAGGGCACCCCCGCAGACCGCCCGCGCCTGCTGATCGTCGCCCCGATGAGCGGCCATTACGCCACCCTGCTGCGCGGCACGGTGGAACGGATGGTTGAATCCTATGAGGTGTTCATCACCGACTGGGCTGATGCCAAGATGGTGCCTGCCGATGCGGGGAAGTTCGATCTCGACGATTACATCGACTATCTGATCGACTTTGCCGAACACATCCATGCAGGTGCAGGCGGCCAGCGCATCCACATGATGGCAGTGTGCCAGCCTTCGGTTCCGGCGTTCGCCGCGACCGCGCTGATGAACCTCCACAAATCGCCGGCCACCCCGGCCACCCTCACCATGATGGGCGGGCCGATCGACACCCGCGAATGCCCCACTGCGGTCAACAATATGGCGATGCAGCGCCCGATCGAATGGTTCCGCCAATCGGTGATCGCCACCGTGCCGATGAAGTATCCCGGCGCGGGCCGCCGGGTGTACCCCGGATTCATGCAGCTTTCCGCGTTCATGAGCATGAACCTGTCGAGCCACATGATGAGCCATTACGAGATGTTCAAACACCTCACCATCGGCGACGATGCCAGCGCGCAGGCGACCAAGACCTTCTACGACGAATATCGTTCGGTCTGCGACATGACCGCCGAATTCTACCTCCAGACCGTGGAGGAAGTGTTCCAGACCCATTCGATCCCCAAGGGCGAATTCCGCCACAAAGGCGAGTTGGTCGACATCACGCAGATCACCGACACCGCCCTGCTGGCGATCGAAGGCGAGCGGGACGATATCTCGGGGCTGGGGCAGACCCGCGCCGCGCTCAAGCTGACCCCCAACCTGCCCGAGACGATGAAGCGGTATTACATGGCCGAAGGCGCCGGGCATTACGGCATCTTCAACGGCAGCCGCTGGCGGGACAAGGTCGCCCCCGTGGTCGAACAATGGATCGCCGCCCATCCCGGGTAGGTGCGAATCGCAAGCGCGCCTTGCCGGTTCAGCTTGCGCGCTATCCGTTCAGGTATCGCGCTCCTTTCCTGTCTGTTGGAGACAGATGTGACACTGTCCAGAGACTGAAAAACCGTCCCTGCAAGGCGCACGGGAAAAGGGGCATGATCGGACCGGGCCGCAGCTCATGCTGACAACCTGCCAGCCCTGCGCAGAGTAGGAAAGCAGCGATCAGGGTTCGATATCAGACCGTTGCTGACCCTGTCCGCCGCCGCGCGCGCCGGATCGAAAGATGGCACCGATAGCTCCGGACGGCGGGAGCGGAAACGCTTCGTGCGAGTACACTCACAACCTCTGGCCAAGGCCAGCGCGGCAATCCGTTCCGCAAGCAATGCAGCGACCTCGTGGCCGATGCGGTCGAGATCGCAGACGGCCCGTCCGAACCAGCGGAAATCGAACGCGCTTCGCAAAAAAACATCGAAGACACCGGGCCGGATTCGCAAAGCCACTGTGGGGCGCAACAGAAGCTTGGACTGGCGCGAAAGCGATTCAATTGGTTACAGACGGTCTGTGTCCAAGAAGCTTGGACAAAAATCAGAACAAGCTGGATAATCCTTCGCCTAGGTCAGAACAGCTTGGATAATCTTCAAGCAGCTGCTGGTTGCCTGGCAACGTTGGGATCTGGGATGCGATGGCGATGTTGTGAAGCGGCTGCAAAGCGATCCGCTTTCCTTTAAGATTCCCGATTATCCCCTTGACGCATGTGCTAGCTGACCGCTCCTAGAGAGAGAGGTCGCAGCCGCTTCTTTGCATCTACCATTGCAACAGAATCGTCATTTTCGTGCGCGCGACACAGCGCCTCAAACACGCGCTCATCAAACTCAAAAACTGCCCCGTTCGGAAATCCAACCCCGGAAAACCTGTTGGCAGACTTTCTGGACGAAGTGATATATGTCAGCCGCGCGGTTCTACCGGTTACGAACCGGCGCACCGGCACATCGCCGTAACACATTGCAATACATTCCATTTTGACCTCCATATTCGCCGCCGTAACCCATAATAGGTGCAGAAAACCTGCTCAAGCGCAGATTTGGTTATGTCTAACCGGTGCGCCAACTCGGCGGCATTGCGTTGGACACGGTTATGGGCTAGGACACTTTTCGGTGAAACTGTCCGGAGTGGTGAAATGGCCGATGAAGAGCAGCAGGGGAATGGTGGTGGCAAGTATCCTACGCCTCCATATATAGCCTATAAGACCTTGCAGACGCTGTTGGGCGATCTGAAGGCCCACGGTTTGCCCCCTCAAATTGACCGGTCTGTCCTCACTCGCTTTTCTGGTGGGGTTCAGGGGCAGCTGATGATTGCCCTGCGGGTGCTGGGTCTGGTCGATGATAAAAGCGCACCTACGCCGAAGCTGAAGGCGCTGGTGGATGCGTTCGACACCGAGAACTACAGCGGCGTTCTTCGCCAACTCGTAGAGGAGACCTACCCCTATGTGTTGGGCATCGATCTCACCACCGCCACGCCCAGCATGTTCACTAAGGCATTCTCTGAGGCGACTGGTGCAGGAGAAGAGTCACTGAGGAAGTGTAGGGCGTTCTTCCTCGCTGCCGCGCGCGATGCGGGCATCAGCATCGGCGCTAGGATCGAGAAAGCTAAGTTTCCTCGCGGTCGCAATGGCGCTGCGAAGCGGCCCAAGAAGACAGATCCCTCACCGCCTACCGGAGCCCCCGCAACTGGCGCGCCGCCCGCAGCGACCCCTGAGGTCAAGATAAGCGAGAAAGCCCTTGAATACCGGCTCGTTGATTTGATGGGCGAAGCGGCGGGCGATGCTGAAGTGATGGCCGCCATCATCAAAGTCATTACGTTCCTGAAGACGAAGCCTGTGGAGCAAAGCGTCGATCAGCAGGACACGAACAAGGCGGCCGACGAATGAACGTCGGCCGCCTCAATATCCCTGACACCGCACGGCAATCCTTGGCCGGGTTCGCGCGGATGTCCTTCCCGGAGGAAAGGAGTATCCCATGTGGCAAGCCGCATTGTTAGACTAGCGCACCGGTCGACGCGGGGCCTGCCCCGCGTCGCACCGGTGTACTAGCAAGCTGTAAAGAGATCGTCTATAAGGTTGCGCTGAAACGCGCAGTTCCTGAAGGGGTCTCTATGTCTGTTGTTCCGATCCGTCCCGTGAGTGAATGGGAAAATCGGGCCATGCGAAAGGCAAGGCGCGTGTACGCAATCGCATTCGATATTGACACCCAGGTCGCGGAGCGCGTGATGGGTGCTTCTTGGAAGTCATGTTATGGGATGATCGAGCGCGGGCTTGCCGCGCACGGTTTCGTCCGCATGCAGGGCAGTCTGTTTTTTGGCGATGAATCGTCCAATGCCGTGAGCTGCTTTTCAGCGGTCAAGGAACTGGATGATAAATACGCTTGGTTCGGGCGCATCATTAAGGATGTGCGGATGCTCCGCATCGACGAGGACAACGATCTGTTGCCCCTGCTGAGCAACCGCCTGCCCTTTGGCAAGTCCGACGTGGCATAGGCATGGCGTCCGCCCCGTTATCATTAGGAGAGGCTCTGGCGTGCGGACGCCTTGCTGACTTCATCGATCAGTGCGAAGCCGAAGGCATCGGCCCCGCCGATCAGAAGCAGTTCGATGCATTAATGGGGACGCTCATAGCGCCCCCACCAGAAGGTCAAACATCCCGTTCACCCGCCCACGGTTCGAAGCGCGGAAAGTGAACTCGTCCAGATAGCGCTGCATGTGCTTGCCGCTGATCTGGATATGCGTGGAGCGAACCGAAGCCTTGAACAGCTTCCAGAAGCCTTCAACTGTGTTCACGTGGAAGGTTTCGCCAGCACGGTAGTCATAGAAGGCGTATTCCTTGGCACCGTGCTTGACGCGCCCGTGCTTGTAACCGTCGCCTTCCAGTAAGCCGTAGCTGTAGAGTTCATCGGTCGAGACCGTCGCGCCCCTTTCGACGTTGGCCAGCACAACGTCGCGCAGCGTGTCCTTCTTGACGTTGGGGATCACAACCGCCTTCATGCGACCGTCACGCTCGGCAAGGCCCATAACGATGGTCTTGCCAGCAGCACCGCGACCACGCTTGCCCGAACGGCGACCGCCCACATAGGCTTCGTCCAGTTCGATGTGACCGGCGAGCAGCGCGTCGAAGCCTTGTGCCTTGCTCATAAGGTCGCGGATATGTTGGCCAATCCGGTAAGCGGTCTTGTAGGTCACACCCAGCTGGCGTTGCAGTTCCTTGCCGCTCACGCCGTGGCGCGTCGTGCAGAACAGATACATGGCATAGAACCAAGAAACGAGCGGTGTGCGCGTGTCGTGGAGGACAGTGTTAGCGGTCGGGTTCACGTGATGGCCGCAATTGGCGCAAACGTAGGTGCGACGCGTTGCCAGCTTGTGGTGAGTGCTTTCCTTACCGCATGACGCGCACTCGAAACGGGTGCCACCAAATCGCACTTGCATGATGTGCTCAAGGCAGGCGTCTTCATTCGGGAAGCGGGCGAAGAACTCGCGAACGCTGAACTCGGGGCTGGCAGAAGGGCTTTTGCTGGTCATGCCATCTTAATGGCAGAACTCGATACATGCGTCAAGGGGATAATCGGGAAAACCTATGAATTTTAGGGATAACAAACATCAGCGCTGGCTCAGGTCTGAACGCCCAACCTAGCGGTGAGGCGAATGGCGACCGATTATGTCGCTGATGTAAAGAAAAGATAGACGAGTTTCTATGCTATGTCAAGTAAAAACTGCATGAACATCGGTTCATCTTCATAGGACAATTTGTCCTATCGGCATCTAGACTCTTTCTTAAAGTGAACTGAATCCATCTCTTTGAATGGGTGGAAGTAATTGCGGGAGAGCTCTGCGTGGGTGCTCGGGCAGAGCCAGGGAGCCGGTAGAAGCGCGGCATGGCCCTTGATCCTCGCTGAGTCGAGCCAAGCGCCTTACTCCGCGACAGCAATGCGATTACTTCAGCTGATTTCGACCGGGTGCTAGCAATCTACTAATCTCAAAGCAGGGATCTTATTGCAGCCGTAACCGATCCCCAATCAGGCTCCTTAGTCATGTGACACCACGAAAATCGCAACGCTCCATCGATCCGCGCTTCGGGCAGGCCCATCGCCACCAAAACATGGCTCGGTTCATAGCTCGCTGAAGTACAGGCTGAGCCATTGGAAAGGGCGATCAAATCTTTCAAAACTAACATTACAGCTTCAGAATCAAGCCCTGGAAAACTGAGGTTCAAGGTTGCGATGAGCCCTTGATCACTCGAGCCGTTGATTACTGCACCAAGCGGCTCAAGCGCATCAAGGAGATGTTGACGGATTTCCCGGCATCGCGCTGAGCGGGCATCAACATCACGAGATGCTGCGGCGCAGGCCGCACCAAATGCAGCTATCAACGCAACTGGCAATGTCCCCGGGCGAAGGCCTCTTTCTTGCCCGCCACCATAGATCAGTGGTGTCAACGGCACTCTCGTCTCGCGACGTCGGACGACCAGCGCTCCAATCCCCTTAGGGGCGAACAGCTTATGCCCTGAGACACTGATTAAATGAATGTTTGGATCGGTTAGTGGTTCGATAATTTTTCCGAAGCTCTGAGCAGCATCAACATGAAAAAATGTGCCACTTCCAACCAAGCCGGCTCCGATCGCCTCAATCGGCTGTAATGCGCCTGTCTCGTTATTCGCGTGCATGACTGAGACCAACAATGTGTCGGGCCGAACCGAGCTGAGAACAGCTTCGGCGCTAACGCGCCCATCAGCTTCTGGGGCTACGATGGTCTGTTCAAATCCCGCCAAGGTCAGGGCATGAATCGGTTCGAGTACCGCCTTATGTTCGATCGCGGTCGTGACGATATGGCGCTTATTCGACGCCTCACCGTGCGCGCGAAGTCCGAGAATTGCGAGATTGTTTGCCTCGGTCGCGCCGCTAGTGAAGATCACCTCGTCGACACGCGCAGCAGCCAATGACGCAATTTGTGTGCGTGCCAATTGCACGGCACGTTTCGCCTGAACACCGAAATCGTGGGTGCGACTGCCGGCGTTTCCATATTCGAGTTCCGTGAAGCGCAGTAGCGCATCCCTGGCCTCAGGATCGATCGGAGCCGTAGCAGCGCAGTCAAAATATGATGTCATTTTTCAAACAACGTTTGTTTCCTGTTTGACAAACAGTGCCACAAAGGCGAGTGTGGGTCTATAGGGAGCGCACGTCGAAACTACATGGTATCAGGATTTGAATACGCCTTTCCCGCGATACGAGGCGTCCAGGCTAGCCGAGAGTTCTACGTGTCGATGTGCCCGCTCCGGCTGCTGCCCAAGCTCTTCCTTTTCAACGAGGACGAGATGGTACCCGAGCTGCGCGCCCAGCGCCAGTTGAACAAGGCGCGACTTCCTGAAATGGCGCGCTATGTACTCGAAAATCCGGATGACTATGTGTTTTCCGCTATCACGGCTTCCGTCGATGCTGACGTGAGGTTTGATCCTTTTGGCGGTGATCCAGATTCGCGAAAGATGGGCGTGCTCAGGATCCCGATGTCAGCTCGATTTGTACTGAACGATGGTCAGCATCGACGCGCTGCCATAGAAATGGCAATGCGAGAGAACCCATCAATTGGCGATGAGAGCATCGCGGTGGTTTTCTTTCTCGACCAAGGGCTTGCCCGCTGCCAGCAGATGTTCGCTGATCTAAATCGTTATGCCATTCGGCCAGCGCGATCGCTGGGCGTCTTGTACGATCACCGTGACGACAAGGCGCTGCTCGCCAAGTTGGTGGTCGCGCGTGCGCCGGTGTTTCGGGATGTCGTTGAGATGGAGCGCACCACACTTGCCCCGCGCTCTCGTCGACTCTTCACGCTCAGCGCGATCTATACCGCGACCGCAGCACTGCTCCAAAATGTTGAGATCGAGGAGCCAGAAGAGCGCGCCAGGCTTGCTGCAGAATTCTGGGAAACTGTTGGGGCGCAGTTACCTCAGTGGGCACAGGTTCAGAAGGGCAAGATCACCGCTGGCGATGTACGCGAAGACTATCTGCACAGTCATGGCGTCGTGCTTCAAGCGCTTGGACGGGTTGGCAATTGCCTCCTTCATCACCAACCCAGCGACTGGAAGAGTCAGATTGTGAATATTCGTTCAATCAACTGGAGGCGCAACAACGCGGCGCTATGGGAGGGCCGCGCCCTGATCCTTGGTCGAGTGTCGAAGGCGCAGCAGAACGTCCTGCTCACCACAAATGCCATAAAGAACCATTTGGGCATCAATCTCAGTGCTGACGAAACTCGCGCCGAAGATGCTCTAAAAAGAGGAGATCGTAGCGATGGCTGAGCAGCCACGGCGCAAAAGTGCTTTTGCCGAACTCGGCTTTGAAGCGACGATTTCGGCCCTGATCGACGAAATCCAAGCGATGTATCGCGCTGACGGTATTCCTTGGGTTGTCGGCTACAGTGGAGGTAAAGACAGTTCAGCCGTCTTGCAGCTGATCTGGATGGCGCTCGCGGACCTCCCGCAGGATGAGCTGAGCAAGCCCGTTTATGCAATCAGCACCGATACGTTGGTTGAAAACCCGATCGTTGCGACCTGGGTGCAAAACTCGCTGGAGAAGATGGGGGGTGCGGCCAAGGCGGCCGGAATACCTTTAACTCCTCACCGGCTAACGCCTGAGGTCGGCAACAGCTTTTGGGTCAATCTTATAGGCCGAGGTTACCCTGCTCCTCGTCCACGCTTTCGCTGGTGCACCGAGCGACTGAAGATCAATCCGTCGAACAAATTTATCGGCGATGTCGTGCGCGCGAATGGCGAAGCAATCATCGTGCTTGGTACGCGCAAGGCGGAGAGTGCGGCACGCAGCTACGTGATGACTCGGCTCGAGGGCAAGCAGGTGCGAGCGAAGTTGTCCCCCAACACCACTTTGCCAAACGCATACGTCTATAGTCCCATCGCTGACTGGTCGAACGACGATGTGTGGACGTTCCTCATGCAGCGGCGGAACCCCTGGGGACATAACAACAAAGATCTTTTGACGCTTTATCAAGGTGCTTCAGCCGATGGCGAATGCCCGCTGGTGATAGACTCCACCACGCCGAGTTGTGGTGACAGCCGCTTCGGTTGCTGGGTTTGCACGCTGGTGGACCAAGATCGCTCGATGCAAGCAATGATCCAGAACGACACCGATAAAGAATGGATGCAGCCGCTTTTAGACCTTCGCAACGCACTCGATGTGCCAGACGACCGCCCCCTCCGTGATTTCCGAAGGATGAGCGGGCACATCCAGTTGTTCAACGACAGGCTGGTCCCTGGCCCCTATACCCAAGCAGCTCGCCAGAAATGGCTCGAGGATTTGCTTCGTGCGCAGCTCCATGTCCAAATCCATGGCCCGGAGGAAATGGCAAGTCTCGAGCTGATCACCCTGCCCGAGCTAGAAGAGATACGCCGTATCTGGGTGGTCGATAAACATGAGATCGAAGATAGCTTGCCCAAGCTCTACGAGCGGATTGTGGGCAAGCCCTACCCGGGCGGGCGACTCGACGACAGCATGAGCTTCGATGCGGAGGACATTGAGCTGCTGAAGGAAATCAGCGGTGATACACTTCATTTCGAGCTAACGAGGCAATTGCTTTCGATTGAGCGCAAGCACCGCGTCATGGCACGGCGCGCTGGAGTGTTTGGCGAACTCGAACGGGCGTTCGAACGCGGCTTCTATGACGATGAGGCCGACGCTATGGACCGAGCGAGGGCCCGGCAACAGGCTAAGCAGGACGCCGCCGAGCAGGCGGCAGACATCGGATGATTATCGACCAACTTATATTGCATGATTTCGGGCAATATGGCGGCCGTGTCGTAATCGATCTGACCCCACCGTCACCGGAACAACCGATCGTCCTGTTTGGTGGGCTCAATGGGGCGGGCAAGACCACATTGCTTGACGCCATTCAACTTTGTTTGTTCGGCTCGCTCGCCCGCCCTTCTCGACGAGAAGGCGTCAGCTACGAACAATATCTAGATGGCTGTATCCACCGCGGCAATGGAACAACAAGTGCTTCGATTGAGCTGCGTTTCCGCCGCATGTCTCATGGTGAGGAGCAGCACTATCGAGTAAAGCGCAGTTGGCGCCGAACAGCTAAGAGCTGCAAGGACCAACTCGAGGTGGTCCGCAATGATCGTTTTGATGCCATGGCGACTGATCATTGGGCCGAGCAAGTCGAAGAGTTTTTGCCCGCCCGGATAGCTCATCTGTTTCTCTTTGATGGGGAGCAGATCGAAGCTTATGCTGATCCACGCAGTTCTAGTGGTCTGATCGAGACGGCTATCTATAATCTGCTCGGCCTTGACCTTGTTGAGAAGCTTGGCTCTGACCTATCGGTGATCGAGCGCCGGCGGCGGATGGAAGCGCGCCCTCAAGAAGAGCAGGAACGGCTTAAGCTGCTTGAGCAGAGGCGTGAAGAGCTACGTGAGCAGATCGAGGTGGTTCACGCGGCACACGCAAAGCGTGAAGCCGAGCTGGGCCGCATTTCTAACCTAAGGGCGCGCCTTGAAGAACGCTTCCGCAAGGAAGGCGGTCACCTGTTTGAGCAACGGGGAGAGTTGGAACGTATTCTGTCGAAAGCAGATGCGCAATTTCGCTCGACAGAACGGGCGCTTCGTGATGCCGCTGCAGGTGCGACGCCACTGCTACTGGTTCTTCCGCTTCTCCAAAGGACTGCCAAGCAGGTGCATGCCGAGTCAGAATCAGCTCAAGCGCTTGCGACCGACAAGTTGTTGTCTCAGCGCGATGCGCAGATCGTAAAGGCATTGGAAAGGCAGAATCCAAGTTCGGATCTCATCAATTCTCTTGCCGATTTTTTGCGCGAAGATCGTTCCAAGCGACGCAATTCGATCGAGGCACCGCGATTGAAAATGAGCGATCTCGGGCGTGAGCGGCTCCGTGAACTGCTCGATGAAGAGCTCGATGCGACGCGTGCTTTATTGCCGTCCCTACTCGACGACCAGCACAAAGCGTTGATCGCCCTCGAAGATGCACGCCACGAGGTCGCAGCGGTACCGACCGCGGAAGCATTGACCGCGCTGTCAGCAGAGCGGGATGAGTTGATTGCTCGTGAGGCAGTTATGCGAACTGAGCAAAAGGCTGAAGGCGAACAGCTCGATCGGTTGCGTCGGGAATACGAACGCTCGCAAGCAGATATTTCGCGGTTTACGGCAGACGACAAGGAAGCGCAGCTCGCGGATGATGATCGTACCCGCATGCTACTACACATCAATAAGGTACGAGATACGCTTTTAAAATTCAGGGACGCGGTGATCCGGCGCCACCTATTGCGCATCGAAGCCTTAGTGCTCGACAGCTTCCAACAGATGCTGAGAAAAAAGACCTTGGTCCTCAATTTGCGGATCGAGCCAGAAACCTTTCAGCTTGCGCTAACAGGGCGCGACGGTAATCCGCTGCCGCCTGATCGCTTGTCGGCTGGTGAGCGGCAATTGCTCGCAACATCAGTGTTGTGGGGGCTAGCGCGTGCGTCAGGCCGGCCGCTTCCAATGGTGATCGATACACCGCTCGGCCGGCTTGACAGTTCGCATCGCCAACGGCTGGTAACGCACTATTTCCCATTGGCTAGCCACCAGGTCATTTTGCTTTCGACCGACGAGGAGATCGCTGGCGGTTACTTCGAAGCGCTGCAACCCTTCATCGGTCGTGTCTATCATCTGCAGTATAACGAAGATCGCGGCGCAACGACCGTGGAACCCGGCTATTTCAGCGAACGTGAAACTACAAGTGAGGCCGCACATGTCGGTTAAGTCGATCCGATTTTCGCAAACGGCACGCGAGCAGCTCTCTCGGCTAAAGCGACATACCGGCATCGAACACATGAACGTTCTAGCTCGGTGGGGGTTGTGCACCTCGCTCGCAGAGACCATCCCGCCGCCGCCAGCGAAGATCCCTGCCGACAGCAATCTAGAGATGAGCTGGGAAGTTTTCGGCGGCCGCTACGCTGACATTCTCCTCGCTTTGGTCAAACAGCGGTGCCTTGAGGAGGGGCTGGGAGACGATGAAGATTTGGTCGCGCAACAGCTACGCCTGCATGTTCATCGCGGGCTGTCTTATCTCGCTGGCGATCGAAAAATGCGCAGTATTTCTGATCTTGTTAACAGGGCGGACCGGGTCGGTTGAGAAATAGAGCTTGACTGCAACCCCGTGCCTTCCCTTTCACTTGCTGCATGGTGTTTACTAAGAGCCTGTGGTACAAATGAGAGGTCATAATCGTTACTATACTATAACTCATTTCGAAAACGACTGATCTATGGAGCTTAGGTTGGAGCCAGCGCTTCACCGATCAGAGCAACATAGTCACGGAGAAATTCCTCAATTGAATAAGGCTTGGTATCGCGCTTCTGTGAAAGAAATTCAAACCCACCGCTCGCATAGGCATTCATGCGTTTCATGCCATGCTCGGTCAATTGATTGTTGCCATTTCGTGCATCGACAATGTCTTTAAACAGCCCGCGGACCGAGGCTTTCTCGTTTACGTCGATACCTTTATATTTCATCTCCGCGATGACAAGCAAACCAATCAGTAGGGTGCTAGCTGACTTATAATCGTCGATGAAATAATCGATGAACTCCTTTGAGCCCGGGCCAGTGATGTGCGTTTCGCTCGAGCGGCCACTCGCGAAGCCTGCCATCACGCAGAAATAATAAAGGTCAAATTTTGAGCGCAGATGCTGGGTCTTCTCAATTTCCGAGAACCAAGCCTCAGCGTCGGTGCGCAGTCGGAACATCGCCATGGATCAGGCCTCCTGCTCGTCTTTGAGGCCAAAGCTCATGAAATAATCGCGATCGTCCACAAGCACCGCACTTTCAGTCTGTACAACGCCTGTGGCGGGTAAGTCTGGGAGTAATCGTGCAGTGCCGTCGGTCTTTCGGAACATAGTCAAATATTTGACTGCTCCTGCTGCCTTTTCAAGCGGCAGAACAAAGCCCGGTCGCTCAGTGTTGATCGTGAAGCCAACGAATTGCGTGCAGAGCGATGGGATTAGCGCTGCGATGTTTTCGCGTACATCGCCATCAATCGGGTTGGCTGGGCTATCGACGACCAGTGGGAAGTTGTTGTTTCCACGGTTAAGCACGCTCATTAAGAAGGTATAGCCCACTGACAATGTTTGGCCGACGCTTGCGCCATCTTGGCCAGCCAGCCTGAGCGAACGGTCGATTCCTGAGATTTCGAGCGGATCGTTAATCAGGATTCCTTTTATGCGCTGGTTGGCTTCCACCACGAGCTCGTCCCGGATCTGGCCCCGCGCAATCGAAGCGGCGCGAACCAAGATTTCCTTCAGGATGTCGGTCTGCTTGCGCAGCGTGACGGTTTCGGTGATCTCAGCGATTTTCGCGCTGGCTTCTTTGAGCTTGCGCTCAATCAGCTTGAGCGAGAAAATCGGCTTGTCGTCGGGATCGCCTTCGCTCGCGATTGAGTCGATGATCGCCCGAAATTCTGCATGTTTGCTCTTGTGCTCGTCGAGTGCAGCTTCCCATGCCTTAAGCTGTTCGTCGCCCTCGTCGATGAGCTGTTGCTTCAAGGTACGCACAAGCTGTTCCGCTTTATGCTGGGCACGGCGGGCAACACCGAGCGAGCGAAGCTGCACAGCAAGTTTCTCGTCGGGCGCGTCCTCGCCCTTGCTCGCGGTGAACTTATCGATGTCCGACTTCAGCGCGTTGATAGTCCCGGACTCGTCCGCATCAAGATAACGCTTGGAACGAGTGATGATTTCATGCCGCGCACCTGGCGTCATGTCGCGGCCGCAAATGCATTCGGCTTCGTTGATCAACTCTTCGAAGAACTGCGCTGAGGTATTTTCCGGCAGCCGAAGCAGGTCGAGATTTTCCTTGAGCTCGACAAGCGAGGCGCCGAACGCTGCATTCAATGCAAGCGGCATGCGAATAGCTGTCATCGCGGCACTGGTGGCGGCGAGCAGGTCGCGCTCTGCTTCGCCCAAAGCACTGAGCGCGGTGGCGTGTTCGGCTTGGGTAGATTTCATGCTGGCGAGGCGCTGATTGATTTTCGCTTCGAGGTCGGCAATCTCCTTGGCGTGGATCCCGATCTCGCGCGAGGCATGAGTGTGCATCTTTCGAAGTTCGTCGCGGCGCTTGATTAACGCAGTTTGCTCGTTGAGATAGCGTTGCAAGCCGCTGTCAGTCTTGGGGCCGCTAGCTTTCGAGCGCCTTTCCCACTCCTCTTCGGCGAACTGCGATACTTCGCCGAGTAGGTATAGTTGGCAAAGTGCATCGATTGCCCGGTCTGCCTCGGCCTTTTTTGGATCGAACAACTCATCCGCAAATTCGCCATCGAAGATGAACAGCCGCAGGAATTCTGGCGAGAGAAATTGATGCACTTCGGGGGAGGGCGCCCAGCCCGTAACAATACCGCCGCTACCGACATTGGTGGTCCGATAGCGCGCTGCGCCATTCTCAAAATCAAGCGTTAGCTCGAAGGTTAGCGGCCGGCCATTAACGAGCAACTTCACGATGAACTGGCCCTCGGATCGTGTGTCGAGCCGACGCCGAAGGCGGCGAACCTGGTCGGGCGTCCAGCTGGCCGCTTCATTGCTAAGCGTCGCTTTGATCAGCTCAAGGGTGGTCGTTTTACCCGTGCCATTGGGCATCTGAATGAGAGCGACCTTTGCTGGCTCGCCATTGCTGTCGAGCAAGTCGATTTCGATATCGGGCGTCCGTAGACCACGGCTGGACCAGCCGGCGAGATCAATCCGCATCCTCGGCTCCCGGCAGTAAAATGGCCTGTCGAACATCGTCGTAGAATTGGCCGCGGGCGTCGCGGCTTAGCTCGCTGTCGCTCAAATGAGTCAGCCACGCGAGGAGGCGGTTGGCGACCGCATCGGGTTGCCCAACCTCCTTTGCCGCAGCTTTGAGCGCGCCGGCAAGCGCGGGGTCAAGAGCCATCGTTCGGATCCCTTCTGGTTTTGGCAAGATCGGTCAGCCAGTTACTACGCTCCTGGTCTGCATTTAGAAAGGTGTCGCCTGGCGCGGACGGACGGACAAAGTCAATCACGAGCGCCCGCTTGCTTGGATCGTCGGGATCAGTGCGCAAAACCCGCCCGATCCGTTGGATCGTCTCAAGTTTAGCGCGGGCCGAAGCAAACAAGACGACAGTTGACAGTGAGCGGATGTCGATGCCCTGGCTGATGCGATGGCAGGTGATCAAACTGTCGATTTCGCCATTGGCAAAGCTGACCAAATGGGCGCGGTCATCATCGGCATAGTAGGTCCGATAGCGATGAGTGTAGCGGTCGATGATCGTCAGGATTCGCGCGCCGTACTCCCTAGTCTCGACGAAAAGGATCGCGCGGTTCAGCCATTCCGGATGATCGCGCAAATGGTTGGCGAACACCGACGGCTTCATCTCCGCAGTCTTGTAGACCTTGGAGATTTCAGTCCATAGTTCCTCGTCGCGCATGGGATTGCCCTCATGTGCACGCGCGGCTTTCCTAGCATATACGGCCGCCAAGCGATCGCGGTCGCCATCGGTCAGGTCGTAGGGCAACGGCAGATAGTCGAATTCACTTAAGACCCCGCGGCGAATTGCGGCCTCGAGCGGAAACTCAAAGAGTGTTGGTCCCAATGCGGACTGGATAAAGGCATTGCCGACGGTGTCATATGCGCGGTCTGGCGTGGCGCTCAGGCCCAATTTCCAAGTGAAGGCTTTGTGAGCGCTGGCTAGGTTGCGCACGAGCGACGGCGTACCAAGCCCATGCACTTCGTCATGGATAATCAGCATCTTCGATTTCGCCCTGTCGGGCAGCCGCGAGAGGATCTTGTAGAGCTGCTCGCGTGAGACAACGAGAAGCGCATGATCCGGGTCGAGCGCGAATTCGCCAAGTTCATGGTGACGCTCGAAATGCTTGTAGACCAGCCAAGTAGGATTTTGCCCTAATGCCCAGCCATCCAGCTCGGCGGCCCATTGGTCGAGCAGGTCAGTGCCGTCCATGGTGACAATCGCGCTGTCGATGTGCCCTTCGGCGATAAGCCGGTCGAGAATCTTGACCGCCGTGCGGGTCTTGCCGGTGCCGGTCGCCATTTCGAGAATGCCGGCGCGCGCTTCCATGAAGGCGGCCACTGCATCATCTTGGTGCCGCCAACGCGGGTCCGCCACGATCGGGTTTGGTACTCGTTGATTGCGCAGGCTTCGCGGTGCCCGTGCACGTAGCCGGTCCAGTACCTCGCCCTTAGGCGCGAGCACGCTCAGGCCTTCCGCTAAACCGTCCCATGCTTCTTCAAATTGCTCGCATTTGACCGCGACCCGTTCTGTCTCACCAGCGAGCCAGCTTCGATAGACATCGATCGACTCATAGTTACGGCGGTGTCCGCCCAGCGTCTCATTCGCCGAGCCAGTAAAAGCGATGGTTCGATTTTCGGGAAAGTCGAAAATGCCGATCTTCTCATGGAATATCCCTGGGTCATCAATATGTTCGGCAAACGCGAAGCGGAGCTCGAGCCGGTCATTCGCGACTAACCACGCGAAAATCTGAGCGCGTAGCCCGATATCCGAGGGTTTCTCAATGAGAGCGACAATAGCTTCTAGGACCTTCTCGACTACGATGGCGCGGTAGCTATCCCGCTGCGCTGTCGATCCAAGACGGCGCAGCGTCTCTCGATCCTGTTCGGACAGCTCAGGCGATGCGATCAACTGAATCTTCAAGCCATCCTCGAGTGCAAGGCGCGGCAAAGCGTCGGTCCAACTTAGCAATGCCGATGTCGAGAAATAGCCAACTGCACGCCGATAGCGGCTCGCCTCGCGCATGCATGGCTGAAAGAATGCCGCAGACAGATCGTCACGGCCACTTCGATAGTGGCCTTTAATTTGGTCGATTGCGGTCATAATCCGATGTGATCCGTGCTCATTCGTCGAGTAGCCAATCCGCAGTCGCGTCACGTCGGGCCAGTTCTGCAGTGCGACGATGTTCGCGCATCAACCGTGCGAACAGATCATCATCATCATCATCATCATCATCATCCTCGTCATCCGCTTTGCCCATGGTTTCGGCCGAATGTGCAGACGCTTCCCCAAACAGGGCGGCGACGCGATCCGGCGTTGTCCAACCAAGCAAAGATGATGTCGCCCCAATCGCTTCGGACATTAATGCTTTGCCCAGCTCACTTTCCCAGTCGAGATTACCGGTTTGAATGCGCGTCTGCGCAAGCTCGTTGGCTAGGGTAGTTGCCCGTTCGGTCACTGGATGCGCCAACAGCAATAATTCATCGTCCTGCCCCTCGGGCAGCGTGACGCAATTTAGTGCGAGCATAAGCGCCAATAGCCCTTGGCCACCTGCCGCATCGATACGGCGGCCCATCATGCGATTGACCGCAAGCCAGTTTAGGCTCCCGCGCTCTTGGGAGATCCGACACGCGGCCAAGAGCCGGTCCAAGCTCGGTCGCGGTTCGGGCTCCGGAATCTTGCCTAACACAGTAATTTCGAAGCGACCTTCGAGTGCCCGAAGACGACGCCAGTCCGCTTTGAGCGCTTCTGCGACTGGCCACAGGTCGACCGACGCGACTGCCAGTAGCGAGCGATAGAGCTGAGCGGGCGCCTCGAACCGTGCCCAGCTGCAAAAGCGATATTCGGCCGCTGGCGTCCACAGACGATACGTTCCCCATGGTTCAGCCGCCTTGCGGCCGAAGGCATAGGCTCGAGCTTGGGGCTCGTTCAGCATGTAGGGCAATTCCGCTGATAAAAGTGACTCTTCGTCAAGCTGATGCTCGTGGAGGGCAAACACTCCAGGCAGTACACGAAGGAAAAGGTCAGGCCGACTGACGATCACAGGAGCGACACTGTTACGCGACCGGCCCGGCTCGAGGATGGCATCGGCGTCCCGGTACAGCTCAACCACGGGTGTCGGCCCTCTGTTGCGAAGCGCGTCTTGTAAAGAGCCTGCGATAGTAAGCGGGTCGACCGGCTCTGGAAGCCTTGGCAAAGCGAACGCCTGCGGCAATGGGTAGTGTTGCGGGCCGCATCCCAATGCCATCCACAGGCCGTCTTCAACCTCAATGAAGAGATGCGGAGCGATGTCCAAAACGATGTCGAAGTCCCGCAGTGAGCACGGATCATCGTTGAACGCTGCAGTATAGGCATCTTCCAGTTCATACAGCGACATCGATTTACCATGTGCGCATAGCAGTCGGTGGAGGCGGGTCATCCGGCGCAAGCGAACACGGGGACGTTGGAGAAACAGATAGCCGTCGACCAAAGAAAGTTCTGTTTCGACGCAAACTGCTGCCGCAATCACACTCTCTTCTTTGCCAAGCGCGAGATCGTCGATTGCGATTGGCAGAGGGCGTTCGGCGGCAAGCTGACGGAGTACGACACCGAGGTTTGCGACCGCATTGAAGTCACAGGAATTAGCGACGAACCCATACCGCATTGCAACGCTGGTCTGCGACAGCCATTCACCGATGCTCAATCCCGCAATATCGAGCGCGAGTAGCAACTCGGCAGGCAGCTCGTGACGGATCTGGTAGCTGTCATGGGCCGGAAGGAACGGCTTAGAACGCTCTTCCCAGAAATGTTCGGAAGCCTCCGCGAGCAGGGCCCGGAGTGGGGTCCCGTCCAATTTTGCCGAAAGCTTACGGAGAGCCTTTGCTTCAATCTGCCGGATGCGCTCACGTGTAACCGCATAGGTCGCACTGATTTCTTCGAGCGTTTCCACATTACCGCCATCGAAACCATAACGGCGGCGCAGTACCGAAACTTCACGCTCATTCAACTTCGGGATAGCCCAATCAAGCAGCCCAGTAAGGTCTGTGTCGCGAGGGGGGCAAGCCTCAATTACATCGAGGATGCGACTTGCCAGCTCACGCCGCCGCGTATCGGGAGTTCCGAACAGGTAAGCGCAATCGTCGAGGAGGATCGCTGGGTCCGAGCAGGCCTGCACCAACGTGCGCACCACCTGAGCCTTTACGAGCTCATCAAGCTCGACCAGCGACTTGCGTCCGAGATTTTGCCTACTCAGCAGTTCGGCGCGGATGGCTGCTCCGCCGGTTAAAAGCTCTGTCAGCGGATTATTGATCAGTGTTGTGCCTTTGAGCGCGTTGCTTAGTCGCATCGAGACGACTTGGCCGCGCAGTGCGTCCGCATAGGTGAGACCATCCAGCTTTCCCAGCAGCGTATTCAGGCGCAGCGAATTCTCGTCGTCGGCATGCGGTGCGTCAGAAACTTGACGGCATTCGAGCAGTTCGAGCGAGGCGCTCGCAAGAAACTCGGAGATGAGCGCTTCCAGTTCGGTCGCGGTGCGTTTGCCGAACGCCCAAAGCGACGTCATGAACTTTGTTCGTGCGCTGGGTCCGGCATCAATATATTCGCCCACCGTTTTATAAGGCATCACCCCTTCAAGCACACCGCGTTCGATCGTATTTCGAAGTCTTACCGAGACGTCGCTTTGCGCCACCAGCTGTTCGATTGGCATAGCGCGCGCCGCCGCGACAGCGTCGCCGCCCGAGTAAGCAGCTTCGAGACATCCGATTTCGGCTTCGCGCTGCTGCATTAGATTGACTGATCCTCCGTCTGATGTTTCTCAGCAAACTCCTTGAAGGCTCGGGCGAGATAGAAGATGCGCGGAGGCCGACCTTTGCCGCGCCCGCCGGCATGATTGGTGACGATCGCATCCACGTCCTTTTCGAGCATTGCGATTGTAAACAGGTCTGCTGAGGCCGAATTAAGAGCCAAATCCGAATGGCCTTGCTCTTCGAGATAGTTATTGAATGATAGGATTTTGGGTTTGGCTATCGCCGGGCTCAGAGCATCATCACCCAATCGTGCTCGGATCCTTTCTATTGACACAAGATCGAGCGTGAGAGCCAGGTCGAATGCCAGTCCAGCGTTCACCGATAAGTCAGCGTCGGGAAAATAGGGCCGCATCCGCGCCACGAAATCATGCACGTCGGCAAAATCACCGGTCTGCTCCTCCATGCGAGCAATATTCGCGGCAAGCAGTCTCGTTATCGCTGCATCACCGGCGCGGGTCAGATGCCCAAGTGCCTCAAGCAGCCCACGTTCGGCGTCGCTTGGGCCCTCACCTTCGGGTTTATAGCCAATGTCATGTTCAATTTCGTTCCAGACATGCGCCATCATGGAGCAAATCTGTATCTCGCAGCTCGCACCGCGAAGGTTCTCGTAATTCCCGACCAGATCATTCTCAGGTAAATGCACCTGGCAATGCGTTGCGCGATAGAAATGCCCTGCTGCAGGCTCCAGCTTGTCTTTCGGGTCAATCTCGACCGCGCCACCTTCGGCACCACAGAACAACAGAGCCACCGCTTCCGCAACGCGTCCTTCGTCCTCTGGGCGATAGGTTGCTATCCGGACTCCGGCAAAATCGCCGATTCTTGCAAATACATCTTCGACCGTTGAAAAATCTTTGTCAGCCCTGCGCGAGAAGCGGCGAAGTTTTCCCTCGAAACTCTTAACAGTCTTTGTTCGTGAAGTGACCTGAGCTCGGACTGCATTATCTTCGACAATAGCGCAGCGACAAAGGTCAGCGACCCTGCTTGCAAGCTTTATATAGCGGTCGCGCTCACGATCATACCGCGCAACTGCTTCTGAAATAACGGATTCGCTAATGGGCATGCAGCCCCCCAATGAATAACAAAGTGGAGAGATTTAGCCTCCGGTCAACAGGATAAATCTCTACCCCAAGACGGATAGCTGAGTGACTTTTCCGCCACGTTAAAAGAAACGACGTGTCCCTGCTGTTATTACCGGCCTCGCACTGGCCATGCGGATTGCACTTCCATCGTACGCTTATCATCTGGCCGAGCGTCACCTCTCGTCAATTTGCTGAATCAGCATGTTACGATCCTACCACTAACCCGACCCGAGGCGAATCGGAAGGATCAAAAGCAGGCGACGGTACGGGTGCTGGCGCCGAACTACGGGGAGGAATGCTTCCTCGACGAATTGTGCGGGCGAGACCAACAAGAGCAGCAATGATGCAATACGATGCAGGGACATTCAGCACCCCTTCCTTTACGAGCGCGCTGCGGGGCTACAGCGCGGCACGATTGGGCCAGCCAGAAATTCAGAGGCTAAACGGTAGGGGATGCCTTTGTAACCCTGTGATGGAAGTTTGGTTTTGCAGGCGCTAATTCCCCGTTGTCGGCTTATTTTTGTTGCCGGACGTTCTTAGCCGAATTTGCACATGGCCCGACTCCGTGCGGCGCGACTCAAATTCGCCGGCCTTGTCGACCAGGTCGCTTAGTTTCGCCTGGCCATATGTCCGCGGATCGAAGTCTGAGGCCAATTCTGCTAGGCGTTGGCCCACTCTTCCCAAGGGTACCCAGCCACCATCATCATCAAGCTGCGCGATTGCCTTCCGAATAAGTGGAGCGGCCGCTGTTGGGGCTTGTTTGGTCGCTGCAGGACGCAAATCGGGGCGTTCTGGCTCTTCTGAGGTCGGCGCTTCGGGCAGAAGATTTTCCGTGTAAATGAAGCGTCGGCAAGCCTGCCGGAAGCTCTCAGGCGTTTTCTGTTCCCCAAAACCGTAGACGTCGATGCCTTGCTCACGAATGCGAGCCGCGAGCCCAGTGAAATCACTGTCAGACGATACCAGGCAAAAGGCGTCGAAGCGCCCGGTGTGCAAAAGGTCCATCGCGTCGATCACAAGCGCAATGTCAGAGGCATTCTTGCCGGTGGTGTACGCGAAGTTCTGCTGTGCCCGAATTGCGTGTGGAGACAGCACATCAGCCCACGATTTGAGCCGGGTTCCAGAAAAATCTCCATAGATCCTGCGGACACTGGCCTCCCCAATTTTTGCGATTTCCTCGAACAGACGAGTAGCGATGCGGGATGATGCATTGTCTGCGTCAATAAGGACAGCAAGGCGCGGGGCGCGTGGTTCAACCGACATGCTCTTTTGATAGCGTGGAGCTGTTAAAGATTTGCTCCAAAATACAGGTGTGTCCATTGCAGTCGGTGTCTCTAACTGCCCAGAGCAGATAAGTTCGGACGCTTGCTGCCGATCCCGAAGTGCAGTTGAACCGTCAAAAAAAGGTTAGCTGTCTTAGGAGTTTATTTTATAGGTTAAGTGCTGCGTCGCTTGCGACCGGCGCGCCCGGGCGACTGCTAGGAAGACACGAAGCAGACGTTTGTTCTTACGATCCATATCGGGAGTGTGCGTGCTGGCTCTCGCGATGCCTATCAAGATGCTGAAGGGCTCAAATTGGTGCGCAAGCTGCCCATCGCAGTAATTTCAAAGTTTTAAGCGCACGATTATGGGGCTGGGCTGTCCAGAGCTTGTCCAAGCTTCTTGGATTTTGTCCAGGCTTCTGTGACGTCCCACAGCCACACGAGGCTGGCGCACCCGACAGGATTCGAACCTGTGACCTCTGCCTTCGGAGGGCAGCGCTCTATCCAGCTGAGCTACGGGTGCTTTGCGCAATCTTCATCGCGTGCGGCCCGGCGCTTAGCAAGAGGGCTGGCGCGGCGCCACATAATTTGTGATGCGGGGATTGTCATCTGCAACCGGCGTGGGGGTGACAAGGGGGCGGGCTTAACCAATCGGCAAGGAGCCGACCCTAGCCTCGGGTGCATGGCAAGCCTTCCGCCCGAATCGATTCTCCCCGCGCAAGTCGCCGTGTCGGACACTGCGTGCGAAGCTGCGGCGCTGGTCGCTCAGTGGGAGGCGCTGCATCGTCAGGCCGCCCGCCTCGGCGCGCTCGCACAGATCGCCCCGGAATCGGGGACGAGTTGTTTTGCCGGGCTGGTCGGTGAAGCCTACGATTGGCAGCGCGCGCTGGCTGCGCAGGGGCTGGACGATATTGATGCCATGCTCGCCCCGGGTCTTGCCGCGCTCGCCACCCTGACCGCGCGAGGGCAGGACGCGGCCGCTCCGGCGCTTGCCCTGTGGCGCGAATTCCACGCCGCACGCAGCAGCGTGCTGGCGGCCCTCGGACAAGCGCAAACCGCCTGATCCCGCCCGGTCGCGCCGCACAAGGCACTTGACTGCGTTCGCTATACGTTCCAGCAAACCGCGATGAACGGTGCCGCTTCTCGTTTGACCGATTCGCCCGCAGTAACAGCCTTGACCGCCGCCGATGTGGCGCGCGGGGTTGCCAGGCTGTTTGCGCGCAATGATATCTGGTGCCTTGGCGAAGTGCCGATCCGCAATGGCCGCCGCGCCGATCTGATGGGAATCGATGCCCGCGGGCAAGTGCTGATTGTCGAGATCAAGGTTGCCCGCGCCGATCTGCTCGGCGATGCGAAATGGCCCGACTATCTCGATTTCTGCGACCGTTTCTTCTGGGGCGTGCCGCCGGGGCTCGACCGCGCACCGCTGGAGAGCGAGGCCTATCGGCCCGAGACCTGCGGCGTGATCGTGGCCGATGGCTATGATGCCGAGATCCTGCGCCCGGCCGCGCTGGCCCCGCTGGCGGCGGCGCGGCGCAAGGTGGAGGTGGAACGGCTGGCGCGGATCGCGATGCGGCGCCACACCGCGCTGATCGATCCGCTGTGCGCGGCGCTCGATTCGCTGGCCTGACGCGCGCGGCAATTGAGACTGTCCCGGCGCGGCGATTTGCGCCATATCATTGACCGCAATGCTTCCGCCCGACCTTCCCGTTCCGCTTGCCCTGTTGATCGTCAGCCTTGCGGTCACCGTGATCGTGGCGCTGCGCTATGTTCTTTCAAGCGGGCTGTTCGCCCTGGCGACCGCGCGGATGCGGCCCGGGCTCTATGCCGGACGCGGCGAACAGATCGGGCGCGAGATTCGCTGGTCGCTGCTGTCGGCGGCGATCTATGGCGCGCCTGCGGGCATCGTGCTGTGGGGCTGGCGGCATCACGGCTGGACGATGATTACCGCGGATTGGGCCGCCCTGCCGCTGTGGTACCACCCGCTTTCGGTGCTGATCTACCTCGCCGTGCAGGACACCTGTTTTTACTGGAGCCATCGCTGGATGCACCGGCCCAAGTGGTTCCGCATCGCCCATGCCGTCCACCATGCCAGCCGCCCGCCGACCGCGTGGACCGCGATGAGCTTTCACCCCGTGGAGGCGGTGACCGGGGCGATCGTCGTGCCGGTGCTGGTATTTTTCGTGCCGATCCACCTTTCGATGCTGGCCCTGGTTCTGGCCGTCGCCACTGTGATGGGGGTGACCAATCATATGGGCTGGGAAATCTTCCCGCGCTGGCTTGTTCATTCGCGGTTGGGGGACTGGCTGATAACGGCCAGCCATCACGAACGGCATCACGAGGAATACAAATGCAACTACGGGCTCTATTTCCGCGTCTGGGACAGGCTGTGCGGCACGGACAAGGGCCTTTCGGCGCGGATCGTCGCCGAAGCCGGGCACACCCGCGAAGCCGCGCTGTCATGAGGCTGACCGGGCTGGCCATGGCCGGCATGGCCGCCGTATCCGCAGCATCCCCGGCTCTGGCAGGCGAGGTGGTGATCACCGTCACCGACCTGCGCTCGACCAAGGGCGTGGTGCGCGCCTGCATGACCACGCGCGAGGATATCTTTCCCAAATGCATCAAGGATCCCGGCTCGCACCGCACCGTGGTGCCGGCGGGCGACAAGGTGGTAATCCGCTTTACCGGGGTGAAGCCCGGCGATTACGCGATTGCGCTGCTGCATGACGAAAACGACAACGGCAAGGCTGATCGCGCGCTGGGGATGATGCCCAAGGAAGGCTATGGCTTTTCGCGCGATGCGCCGGTCAGGATGGCCCCGCCCAAGTTCCGCGATGCGGTGTTTGCCCAGGGCGAAGGCACCAGCCGGCTGACCATAAAGATGCGCTATTTTCTCTAGCCCGGGCGAGCGGGCGCAATCCTCCCGGAACCGCTGCCACGACTTAACGTGATGTTTACCACACCGCGCCAGAACGGTCCTTGTAACTGTTCACGAAGGGGCGGAAATCAAGCCATGGACACTCTGCGCGGCCCATTCGATTCCGGTGAACCTGCCGACACGGCAGGGCTGGCGACGGATCGCGGCTGGGATGCAACCGAGGACGACAGCCCCGATACCGCATCACAGCGCGACCTGCCGCCCGAAGGCATCGGCCAGGACGAGCGCCGGATGCAGGTGCGCGCCTATAATCACTGGGCGAGCCTGCTGGGCGAACGGATGTTCCCCCTGATCGACGATCTCGATCCGGGCAATCTGCCCGATTTCGGCCCCTATAGCGTGCTGCTCGACTTCACCGCGGGAATCGAGAACCCGGTGGTGCAATTCCTCGGCGACCGGCTGGCACAGGAATGCGGGGGCAATGGAACCATCACCCGCCTGTCCGACGTACCGCCGCGGTCTTTGCTGAGCCGTATCACCGACCATTACATGCAGATTCTCGCCAACCAGGCGCCGATCGGGTTCGAGGCCGAATTCGTCAACCAGCGCAGGGTGGAGATCCTCTATCGCGGCATTCTGCTGCCGTTTTCGAGCAATGATGAAACGATCGATTTCATCTATGGCGTGATCAACTGGAAAGAGATGGCCGATCAGTTGATGGCGGATGAACTGTTGCTCGAAATCGATCAGGCGCTCGATCTGGGCGAGGAACAGGAAGTGGCCGAAGAACCGCAGCGCCGTGCGGCCGATCCGGTCACCGACTGGGCGGATTCGCCCGCGCACGAGCATGATGATGACGGCGCTGACAGTGACGGCGCGGGCGGTGATGCCTATGCCGAACCTGCCCGCGCCCTGCCCGACTTTGCGCATTTCTCGCTCGATGATGACGAGGAGTATGACGAGGACGAGGGCGAGGAAGAAAGCGCCGGCTACAGCTTTGCATCGCTGGCCGATTATATCGAGGCGCCTTCCAAGAAGGCGATCGACCCGGCCGAACTTCCCTATGATCCGGACGCGGCAACCGATTTCGATGCACCCTACGCGGTGGATTATGACCAGAGCTTCGACGGTGCCGTTGCCGATGAACCCCCCGCGATGGCCGATCAGCTGCCCGAGGATGCCGGGCTTCACGATTGGCTCGCCGCCGCGCGCGAACTGGCCCGCACGGCAGATGTCACCGAAGACCGCAGCCGCAGCGCGCTCTATCTTGCCGTCAGCCGTGCCTATGACTTCTCGCTCGCCGCGCGCGAAGCGCCCGAGGATTACGCCGAACTGATCGCCGAAAGCGGCCTTGCCGTGCAGGACCGCGCACCGATGACCCCGGTGGTCAAGCTCGTGTTCGGGCATGATTACGACAAGACCCGCCTCACCGAATATGCTGCGGTGCTGACCCATGCCCACCGGCTGGGCCTCGAACGTGGCAGCCTGTCGCGCTTCCTCGGTGAAGCCGAGGGCGGATTGAAGGGCGTGGTCAAGGCCGAGCGCCGCCTGCGCCGCGAGGAGCAGGGCAAGGCGATCGAGGAAGAAAAGGGCGTCCGCGCCGCGCTGGCGAAGAAGCTGCGCGCGCTCGAAGCGCTCTCGCTGGACGCGCTGGCGGCAGAAGGCCCGGAATTCGCACTGGTAATGGTGCGCCGCGATGCACACGGGAATGTGGTGGTGCTGGGCGAATTGCCCGAGGACGTGCCGCAGCTCGAACGCGCCGCGAAAAAGCTTGTCGGTTAGATCCGGGACGAACCGCGCCACCTTCCATTCCTTCAGTTTGAGTTCAGGCGGAATCGCGGTAGGGTGCCCGCAATGCGCGCCCCCCGCTTCCTTCTCGCCAGATTTGTGGCGCTGTTCGCCTGCCTGTCGGTCGCCGCGCAGCCGGTGCTTGCGCAATCGATCCTGCGCGATGCCGAGACCGAGGCGCTGCTCAACGACATGGTCGCCCCGCTGGTCGAGGCGAGCGAGCTGGAACCCGGCAATGTCGAGCTGGTGCTGATCAATGACGGCTCGATCAATGCCTTTGTTGCGGGCGGGCAGGCGATCTATGTCCATGCCGGGCTTATCAATGCCGCCGATACCGCCAACGAGGTACAGGGCGTGCTCGCGCACGAGCTGGGTCATATCACCGCTGGCCATGTGGTGCGCTTCAACGAACGCACCAAGGCCGCCAACGGTATCACCATCCTTTCCTTGCTGCTCGGCGTCGGTGCGGCGCTGGCCGGCGCGGGCGATGCGGCGATGGGCGCGCTGATGGCGGGCCAGCAGGCCGCGATGGGCAGCTTTCTCGCCTTCAACCGCAATCAGGAAGCCTCCACCGATCTTGCCGGAGCGCGATATCTTTCGGGCGCGGGAATTTCGGGCCGCGGGATGATCAGCTTCTTTGAAAAGCTGCGCAATTTCGAGATCCGCCGCGGGTACAGCCAGGCCGATGATGCAGCCTATGGGCGCACCCACCCGCTGTCGGGTGACCGCGTGCAGACGCTGCGCGATCTGCTGAAGGAAGACCCGGCATGGGACACGCCCGATGATCCCGAACTGCAGGAACGCTTTCTGCGCGCCAAGGCCAAGCTTTACGGCTTCCTTGCCGAACCGCGCCGCACGCTGACCTATTTCCCGCCCAGCGATACCAGCATTCCGGCGCGCTATGCCCGCGCCTATGCCTATCACAAGGAAGCCCGCATCGATCTTGCGCTGGCCGAGACCGACTCGCTGCTCGCTGCCGAGCCGGACAATCCCTATTTCCTCGAACTCAAGGGGCAGGTGCTGCTCGAATCCGGGCGGCCCGATGATGCGCTGGCACCGCTGCGCCGCGCCACCGAACTCAGCCGTGCACACCCGCTGATCGCCGGAATTTTCGGCCACGCGCTGATCGCGACCGAGGACGAAGCCAATTTCTCCGAGGCCGAACGCGTGCTGCGCGCGGCCGTGGCGCGTGATCGCTACAATCCGTTCGCGTGGTACCAGCTTGGCGTGGTCTATGCCGAGCGCGGCGATATCCCCCGCGCGCGGCTTGCCAGTGCCGAACAGCAGGTGATGAACCGCCGCTATCCCGAAGCGCTGCAGAATGCGCGCGCGGCCGAGGCAGGGCTGCCCTATGGCTCGCCCGACTGGATCCGTGCGCAGGATGTTGCGCTGGAGGCGCGCGCCGAACTGGAACGCCTGCGCGACCGGCGCTAAGGCTGGCGCAATATCTGCCGATTGTTACGGAACCACCATGTCCTCATCCCCTGCCGACACTGCGCCATCCACCCTGCGCCAATCCCTGCTGACCGCACTCACCGCGCTGGTGTTCGGCTTTCTGGGTGCAGCGATCTGGTCCTATGCGGGGCTGGCCGACAACCGCACCCGCTCCTTTCTGCTCGATAATCCCGACATGCTGCCCCAGATGGTCGAAGCCTATGAAGCACAGGAGGCCGAAAAACGTCTGGCGGCGATGGGCGACGAGGTGTTCGCGCCCTTCCCCGGCGTGGTGCTCGGCAATCCTGAAGGCTCCAAGGTGCTGGTCGAATTCACCGATTATAACTGCCCCTATTGCGAGGCGAGCCTTGATGATGTGACCCGGTTGGTCGCCGAAGACCCCGATTTGAAGGTGGTGATCCGCGAATGGCCGATCTTCGAAGGCAGCGACCAGGCCTCGCGCATGGCGCTCGCCGCCGGATTGCAGGGCAAGTATGATGCCTTTCACAAGGCGATGTTCAAGCTTGGCGATGTGCGCGCCGCGGCGCAGGAAGCCGGGCTCGACATGGCCCGCGCCGAAGCCGATGCCGCATCCGATGCGGTGTCGGGCGAAATCGCCAGCAATCTCGATCTTGCCCGCGCTCTGGGCTTTACCGGCACCCCGGCATGGATCGCCGGGCGCAAGCCGATCGGCGGGGCGGTGGGCTATGACCGGCTCAAGGCCGCGCTGGACGGAGACAGCGCGGGATGATGCGCCAGGGCTGGCGGCGCCGCTGGACCGGGGGGCTGCTGGCGGGTATCGCAGCCTTGCTGGCCCCGTGGCCGGGCACGCCGCTGGCCGCGTCATCCGCACCGGCGGGGATCGATTACACCGCAGAACGCGCCGCGATCGGCCGCTATCAGGATGCCGACCAGCGCCTGCAGGATGTCGGCTGGACCCTTGCGCGCGGCAATGTCGGCTTTTGCCCGCGGGTGATCCCATCGATCGGGCTGCAATTGCAGGACATGGCGAGTTACGGCGCGCCCGAAATTGCCCGCGCCGCGCTCGGCCTCGAGGGGGATTTCGCGGTGCAGACCGCCGCGCGCGGATCGCCCGCGGCGCAATCGGGAGCCTTCTTCCGCAACCGCGAGATCGCGATGCTGGAACGGCTCGATCCCAATCGATGGCCCGCCGGGTCCGAAAAGATGAACTGGCACCGGCTGGTCTGGGCGCATGACCATATTGACGCAATGCTGGCCGAACATGGCGGCATCGAGATAGGCTTTGCCGATGGCGCGGCGGCGCGTGTGACCCCGGTCGAGGTCTGCGCCACCCGGTTCGAACTGATGGGGGAAGGCGGCAAGGCGGTTGCCGATGGCAAGCGGGTGGTGATCGGGGTGGATTTCCCCGCCTTCGCCTATCCCGAGGAAGATGTCTTCGCCGCGGTGGTCGCGCACGAATTGGCGCATAATCTGCTCGAACATGACGCCTGGCTCGATCGCAACCGGCGCAGCCGCCGCCATGTACGCCGCACCGAACGCGAGGCCGACCGGCTGATGCCGTGGCTGCTTGCCAATGCAGGCTATGATCCGGCCGCAGCGGTAACCTTCATGACCCGCTGGGGATCGCGCCACGATGCCGGGATCCTGATGATCCGCGATCATGACGGCTGGGACGAACGCGCCGAATTCATCGCCGCCGAATTGCCGCTGGTTGCCGATCTGGTGGCGCGCGAAGGTCGGGCCGACTGGACCGCCCATTTCCGCCGCGAGATCGACCCTGCCAAGGGGCTGGGCGGCAAGGGTTCGCGATGACCCTTGCGCCAGGCCGTGGCGGGCCAGCGGCCATTCAAGCGAATTGCGGTGCGGGCGCGGACAAAATCGGGTAGGACAGGCAGGTTATGTCAGTGCTCCAGATCCAGCCGGCGCCGTTTTTCGCCAGCAAGAACCGGGCGTTCTGGAACCTCCAGCTGGCCGGCTGGGGCGCGGCCTTCCTCCTGCGCGCGGTTTCCGCGCTGGCCAATGGCCAGCCGCTCGATCTGTTGGCGCTGATCCTTGTCACCACCATTACCGGCTTTTCGATCAGCCTTGTGCTGTCGGTGATCTACCGCAAGCTCATCCATCAACGGCCGCTGGTGACCTGGGGCGTAACCGCGCTGGTGCTGTTCATGGCGGTGATCCTGCACGCCTCGCTCGATGCCTGGGTGCAGGGGGTCTATTACGCCGGCACCCGCGAGGCGACCTTTGCGCAGCGCTTCATCGGTCTGAGCTATATCCCGCTGACGCTGCTGGGCGGGTGGAGCGCGCTGTATTACGCGATCAATTTCTTCCTGACCGTTGAGCGGCAGGCCGACCGGCTCGAACGGCTGGAAGCCCAGGCCACCGCGGCGCAGCTCGCCATGCTGCGCTATCAGCTGAACCCGCACTTCCTGTTCAACACGCTGAATTCGATCAGCACGCTGGTGCTGCTGAAACAGACCGAACCGGCCAATGCGATGCTCACGCGCCTGTCCGGCTTTCTGCGGCACACGCTGATTGCCGAACCCGGCAGCCAGGTCAGCCTCGCGCAGGAGATCGAGACCCTGCAGCTTTATCTGGATATCGAGCGGATGCGGTTCGAGGAACGGCTGCGCACCCATTTCGAGATCGACGACGCTGCATTGGGCGCGCAACTCCCCTCGATGCTGCTGCAACCGCTGGTCGAGAACGCGATCAAATATGCTGTCAGCCCGCAGGAAGAAGGCGCGCGCATCTCGCTCACCGCCCGCGTGATTGGTGACCGGCTGCGGCTGACGGTCGAGGATACCGGGCCGGGGCTGGACGAGCCACTGCTGTTCGACCGGCTCGATGCGGCCGCCTCGCGCGCCGAAATGCGCGCCGGGCACGCGCCCGGTCGCCCGATTTCCACCGGTGTCGGCCTTGCCAATATCCGCAACCGGCTGATGCAGGCTTACGGCGATGCGCATCTGTTCGAAACCCGCTCCGAACCGGGCGGGGGTTTCACCGTGCTGATCGAAATCCCATATGACCGGATAAGCGAACCCGAATTTCAGGCACCCTTGGCCTCGGCTCCGGCGCCTGCCCCCGAGGGCGATGCCGCGCCCGCTGGCGCAAACGTCATCCCCCTTCCCCCCCCGCAACGAACCTTCGGAACATCGGCATGACCATCAGAACCATCCTCGTCGACGACGAGAAACTCGCCATTCAGGGCCTGCAATTGCGGCTCGAACCCTTTGAGGACGTCGAGATCATCGACACCTGCGCCAACGGACGCGAGGCGATCCGCAAGATCAAGACCGAAAAGCCCGACCTTGTCTTCCTCGACATCCAGATGCCGGGGTTTGACGGGTTTTCGGTGGTGAAAGGCGTGATGGATATCGAACCCCCGCTGTTCGTTTTCGTCACCGCCTACGAAGAACACGCGATCCGCGCGTTCGAGGCCAATGCCGTAAATTACCTTATGAAGCCGGTCGACGAACAGAAACTGGCCGACACCATCGAACGCGTGCGCCAACGTCTGGCCGAGAAGAAATCGGCCGAGGATGCCGAACAACTGCTCGACGTGCTCAACGAGATCGCGCCCGAACGCGCCGCCGACTTCGCCGACACCGCGACGCCTGCTGCGGAAAGCGCAGAGCGGTTCGAAAAGCTGATCAACGTGAAGGATCGCGGCCAGATTTTCCGGGTGGAAGTCGACTCGATCGAGAATATCGAGGCCGCGGGCGATTACATGATCATCTCCACCGGCGACAATTCGCTGGTGCTGCGCGAGACGATGAAGGATCTCGAACGCCGGCTCGACCCGCGCAAGTTCCAGCGCGTGCACCGCTCGACCATCGTCAACCTCGATCTGGTGCGGCAGGTGAAGCCCCATACCAACGGCGAATGCTTCCTGGTGCTGGAAAGCGGATCGGAAGTGAAGGTAAGCCGCAGCTATCGCGATGTGGTGGCAAGGTTTGTGCACTGATGTTGTGCGGGGGCGCGTCTGCGCCCTCGTCCTCGGGGCTGTTCCTTCGCCTCGCTGCGGGCCCCTGCGGGCGCACGCTCGTGCTTGCGGAGCCTGCGGCGCCGATTATGGTGCCTGACATGACCACTTTCACCCTGCCCGGTTTCGACCTTGCCAAGTTCGTCCGCGAAACCCTTGCCGAGGATCTGGGCGAAGGGCTTCCCGGCGGCGGGCGCGATGTCACATCGCAAAGCGTGATCCCGGTCGAGGCGCGCTTTTCCGGCGTGATGGACAGCCGCGACGCGATCGTGGTTGCAGGCCTGCCGTTGGCCAAAGCGTTCTTCCGCGCGCTCGATCCCGATTGCGCGATCGAAACCCTCGTCCACGATGGCGACAAGGTGGCCGCAGGCACCGATCTGATGCGGATCGCAGGCCGCGCCCGTGCGCTGCTGACGGCGGAACGCAGCGCCCTGAACATCGTCCAGCACCTGTCAGGCATCGCCACGCTGACGCAGGCCTTTGTCACCGCAATGCGCGGGCCTGATGGCAACCCCGCCTGCACCTTGCTCGATACCCGCAAGACCATCCCCGGCCTGCGACACCTCGAAAAATACGCGACCCGGATGGGCGGCGCGCAGAATCACCGCATGGGTCTGTGGGATGCGGCGATGATCAAGGATAATCACGTCGCGGTCGCGGGCAGCGTCGGCGAAGCGGTGGCCCGCGCCGCCCAGGCGGGGGTGACGCGGATCATCTGCGAAGTCGACCGGCTTGACCAGATAGAACCCGCGCTGGCGGCAGGCGCGCACCACCTGCTGCTCGACAATATGGATCCGGAAACTCTGCACGCCGCTGTGGCGCTGGTCGCGGGCCGCGTGCCGACCGAGGCGAGCGGCGGGGTCAACCTCGATACCATCGCGGCGAAGGCGGCGAGCGGGGTCGATTACATCTCGGTGGGAAGGCTCACACAAAGCGCGCCGGCGGCGGATATCGGGCTGGATTTCACGCCGCTGTGAGGATTCTGCGCGGGCCTCGGCCATTGGCCATCCGGGTGTTTGCCGCGGCTTTCCTCACCGCTGCGCTGCTGCGGCTGGTCCGCGGGCTTGACGATCTCGCTCTGTCCGAGACGGTCTTTGCCGTGCACGCGCCGTGGTTCGTGTGGAACCGCGACTGGACGATTGTCGCGCTCTCGGCGGAGTTCTCGATCGCGCTGATCCCGCTGGCGTGGATTTACCTGTTTGCTGCGCCTTTCGCCCGCTGGCTGGTGCTGGGCTTTGGCGCGCTGCGGCTGGCGTTTCTCGATCCCGGCGCGCTGGCCGGGCCATTGCTGATCGCACTCGCCATGCTGAGCCTGCTGACGGCGGGGGCGAATGGCTGGTTTGCGCGGCGCAAGGAGGATGGCCCTGCGGTGTTCGAATAGCCTCCTTGTCGCGCTGCTGTTCGCCCTGCCCGCAGCGGCCCACGCGCAGGCCTATCAGTGCCGCGCCCCGCAGGTGCGCGCCGTGCCGCAGGTTGCGCCCGATGGCCCGCGCCGCAACCTGCCGGTGACAGGCTATACCCTCGCGCTCAGCTGGTCGCCCGAGTTTTGCAAACCGCGCAAGGACAGCCGCGCCCATGCCGTGCAATGTTCGGGCAAGAATGGCAGCTTCGGTCTTGTCGTCCACGGCTTGTGGCCGGAAAGCGGGCAAAGCTGGCCGCAATGGTGCGCGGCCAAGGCGGCGCTCACCCCTGCCGATATTCGCGGGGCGATGTGCATGATGCCGTCCCAGCGGCTGGTCGCGCGGCAATGGGCCAAGCATGGCAGCTGCATGGTCAAACGCCCCGCCAGCTACCTCAAGGTCACCAGCATCCTGTGGCGATCCTTGCGCATTCCCGATTACGACCGCATCAGCCGCGAGGACGGCCTGACCGCCGGCCGCATCCGCGCCGCCTTTGCCGATGCCAATCCCGGCATTCCCGAAAGCGCCATCGGCGTAAAGCTCAATGCGCGCGGGTGGCTCGAGGAAGTGCGCCTGTGCTATGCCAAGACCTTCCGGCCGGCGCGCTGCACCGCCGCGCGCCTCGGCGCGAACGACCGCGCACCTGCCAAGATCTGGCGCGGACTCTAGGTTGTGGCGCCCGACGCCCGGACAGCGTAAACTGGTGTATGCGGGGGAGGAGGAGACGCCATGATCGATATCGAACGCATTTCGCCCAAAGCCCACCAGATGCTCGTCTATGGCCAGATCACGGCCGAGGATGCGCGCAAGTTCGTTGACTTCGCCAAGCAGCAGGTCGCCGCCGACGAGGGCGGAAACCTGCTGATCGACATGGTGTCGATGGCGGGCTTTTCATGGAGCGTTCTAGCCGAGGAACTGGGCCATATCCCCGCCTTGATGAGCTGGCTCTACAGTCTGGATCGCATCGCGCTGGTTTCCGACGAGCAGTGGATCCGCAGCGCCGCGCGGCTCGAAAGCGCGCTGCTGCCGGGGGTTTCCTATGCCGTCTATGATGCCGATGAGGGCGAAGCCGCGCGCGCATGGGTGCTGGAGGAAAACGAACGCGCCCACGCCGGGGCGGTGGTGGAGCGCGATGTGGGCGCGGATGTGGCGGTCATCGAGCTTGTCGGGCGGCTTGACCGCGCGGAATCCGAAAACGCACTTGATCTGGTGCGCGCTCGGCTGGCTGCGACCGGAGCGACCAGGCTGATGGTCGTGGTGCGCAGGTGGCACGGGTTTGATCCGGATGCGGCGCTCAGCGCAAAGGTGATGCAAGCCAAAAGCGATCTGCTGGGCAGGCTGGATCGCTATGCCGTGGTCGGCGGACCGGCGTGGCTGCGGCAGATGGCCAGCACCTTCGGCCCGCTGGTCAAGCCCGAGATCCGCAGTTTCGAGCTTGCCGAGGAGGATGCCGCGCTGGCCTGGCTGCGCAGCTAGAACCCTTTTCTGCCGGTCACACGCTGCGCGGCGCGCGGGCGAGGCTGGCACGCTCGATCAGTTCGAGCGCAAGCGGCAGCGGCTCGGGCAAGGGCAGCCCGCTTTCCGCGTTGTCTGCATCGGCACCCTTGCCCGCGCTGATCAACCTTTCGCAGGCCGCGGCAAACAGCGCCGCTGCGGGTTCTTGCAACGCGCCGACCGGCGGGTGCGCGCGCGCAAGGGCAGGATCATCCTCAAGCGCGAGCAGCGACAGATCGCGCGGCACGTCGAGATTCAGCCTGTGGGCGACATAGAGCACGGCCAGGGCGGTTTGCGCTCGCTCGGCGATGATCGCAGTCGGGCGGATCGTGGGCGCCAGCCAGGACTGTGCAAGTTCGAGCAGCGCGGGCAGATCCGGTGCAGTTTCGGCAACGAAATGGCGGTGCGCGCGGCTGCCCTTGCGGGCCAGTGCACGGCGATATCCGGCGAGGTTTTGCTTCGAGACCCGCGGGTCGCCGGCCCCCGCGATGAACCCTACCTGCCGGTGACCGAGTGCAATCAGTTGCTGGGCGGCCACCTGGCCGGGATTGCCGGTCGCGCCTTCCGGCCCGGTCAGGCTGTCGGCGGCGATCCCGCGGCTTTCCGCGAGGCTGCGCAGATCGGTGCGGGTGTCGAGTGGCGGCAACAGGATCATCCCGTCGGGCTGCACCGCGCCCAGCGTGGCGGCGAGCCGCGATTTGCCCTCGGCAGCGGGCTGATCGGGGGCGAGTTGTTCAAACATCAGACGATAGCCGTGCGCCCGGCAGGCGGCGGTGCCGGCCAGCAGCAGCGGTCCGAACGCCAGCGCCGGCTGTGCGCCGGGCGGCGGCCCCTCGAACACGGCGAGCAGGAGCCGGCTGCGCCCGCCGCCCATGCTGCGCGCGGCGAGGCTGGGGACATAGCCGAGCGCGGTGATCGCCTGTTCGATCCGCGCTTTCGCTTCGGCGCTGACCCGCGGACTGTCGTTAATCACACGCGAAACGGTCTGGCGCGAAACGCCCGCTGCGCTGGCCACGTCCTCGATTGTGATGCGGCTGCGCGCCACCTGTTCATATCCCCGGTATTGCGGTGCGTCCCTGAATCGCCATATTGACATCAGGCGATTGCGAATTGATGGCAATGTGATCGATCACGCAAGTCTTTTTCAACGCGTTGCTACAGATCGGCTGACCCCTGGTTCGAATTGCCGAGGTCAATCCGGCCGGACAATTCGTCGCCCGCGGCCACCATCCGGTCGAAAACGGGCCACACATAAGCCGAATGTTACAGATCAGCGAAACATGACAGTGGAAAGTTGACGTTCGTGCAACTATAGACACGGCATGGCTACGCCGATCTATGAATTTGCCCAGATCCCCCGGGTCGAGACTGCAGGGTCTCGCACCGGCCCGCGCCGTGTCCGCTCCGCTGACGAGGTGCCGACCGTCGGCGTGATCTATAATCCGCGCAGCCACCGCAATCTCGGTGCCGATTTCGACTGCGGCCTGTCGCCCCATGTCCACATCGCCCAACCCGGCGCCCGCACGCAACTGCCCGAGGCGCTGGCCGAATTTGCCGCGCGCGGGATCGATCTGCTGGTAATCAATGGCGGCGATGGCACGGTGCGCGACGTTTTGACCTGCGGCGATGCGATTTTCGGTGAGGATTGGCCCGCAATTGCCGTGCTGCCCAAGGGAAAGACCAACGCGCTGACCGTCGATCTGGGCATCCCCGAAGACTGGTCGCTGCAGGACGCGATCACCGCGCTTGATCATGGCGGGCGGGTGCGCCGCCGCCCGATTGCGATCACCGCGCTTGAACAGGATGGCAAGGTCGCGCCGCAATCGCGGGTGTCGGGCTTCATCCTCGGGGCCGGCGCCTTCACCACCGCGACCCGCGCCGGGCAGAGCGCACACAAGCTGGGGGCGTTCAACAGTCTCGCTGTCGGCGTCACCGCGTTGTGGGCGCTGGCCCAATCGCTGTTTGCCGGACGGTCGAATGCATGGCGCAAGGGCGCGCGGATGCGGATCGATCTGGGTCCGGCGGGCGTGCCGATGGAACATAGCGGGCGCGGCGATCCCGAAATGCGGCAATTGCTGTTCGCGTCCACGCTGGAAACCCTGCCTGCCGGCATCCGCCCCTTCGGCCAACTGCGCAACGGATTGAAGCTGGTGGCAGTCGACCAGATCTCGCGCCGGACCACGGCACTGATCCCGCTGGTGCTGCTGGGTCATGCGCCCAGGAACCTGCGCGAGCGCGGTATCCATCAACTTGCCGCGAGCCATTTCGACCTGTCGATCGACGATCAGTTCATCCTTGATGGGGAGGCTTTTCCCGCTGGCGATTACCGGGTCGAACAGGGGCCGGAACTCGCCTTCGTCACGCCATGAGCGCCGGCAGCGGCCCGCCTGCCGGCCCGCTTGACCAACGTATCGCTGCCCAGCTGGCCGCGCCGGTCGATCCGGTGGTGGCTGAATTTGCCGCGGCCCTCGCCGGGGAGGGCGATGCGCGCGCGGTATTGTTCTATGGCTCCAACCTCAGGACCGGTTCGCTCGAAGGGGTGCTCGATTTCTACGTCCTGCTGCCCGGCACGGCAGAAGGCGAGGCTGCGATCTGGCCAAGGGTGAGCTATCACGAGCGCCCGCATGGTGACGACACGCTGCGCGCCAAGGTCGCAACAATGCGGCTGGCGACCTTCGCCCGCGCCGCCGGGGGCACGCTCACCGATACCACGATCTGGGCGCGCTTCGTCCAGCCGAGCGCGCTGGTGTGGGCGGCGGACGAAGCGGCCCGCGCCGAGGTGATCGCCGCCATCGCCGATGCCTGCACCACTGCGGCCCGACTGGCGGCAGCGCTCGGGCCGGACAGCGGCACGCCCGAGGATTACTGGCGCGCGCTGTTCCGTGCGACCTATGCGGCCGAATTCCGGGTCGAGAAAGGCGGGCGCGAGAATGATATTCTCGGCGTCAATGCCGCGCATTTCGCCGGGCTGCTGCCGCTCGCGCTAAGGGCCGGCGGGATTGCGCCCCGGCAGGAAGGCGAAACGCTCAACCCCGACCTGCCCGATTGGCAGCGCGGTGTGATCCTGAAATGGTGGGCGCGGCGCCGCCGGATGGGCAAGCCGCTCAATCTGCTGCGGCTGGTCAAGGCCAGCACGACCTTCGAAGGTGCCGCGCGCTACGCCGCGTGGAAGATCGAGCGGCATACGGGGATGCCGGTCGCGGTCACGCCGCTGCGCGAACGCTTCCCGCTGCTGGCCGCGCCGCAAGTCCTGTGGGAGCTATGGCGTCACCGCCGCCGCGCGTGAGGCGCGTCAGTTCCGATATTTCACCTGCACCGCAATCCGGGTCACGCCCTCTCCGGCCCGGAAGCGGGTCTTCTCGAGCGCCGGGGGGCGCGGAATCCCGAGGAAGGTCTTGATTTCCGGATTGTTCGACATGCCCGCACCGTCGCTGGAGAAATCCTTCTTGAAATTGCCATTGGCATCATGCTGGACGACGATCGCATAATCGCCCGCTGCGGGCAGCGGCACGCAGACCGTCATCTTGCCTTTGCGCGGGGTGGTGTCGACCCGGTGGATATAGCGCCGGCTCTTGAGCCAGTCGCTGTCCCTTGCGCGGTAGGTGCGCACGAACAGGTTGCCGCTCGCGGATTTCAGCCCGGTGACCTCCAGCCGCACGGCCGGGCCGTTGCCGGGGGCGCAGCGGCGCATGTCATTGTCGATTTTCACGCCCAGCGTTTCCGCGGCGAGCGGCGTCGCGGCCCCGGCAAACCCGAGCGCGCCCAACCCCGCAGCGACAAGCGCCGGGCGCAGCGAGAAGCGGGCAAGTTCAAGCGTCGTCATGGGCGAAAATCCTGTGCGAAAGAGAGAGGTCGGTCGCCGCCATCGGTCCGGGTTGCCCGGTCGGTCGGTTCGCGGATGTCGATCCGCAATGGCACTGCCGGTCTGAATTGCGGCTTAATCATGCCAGAAAGGTCCGGTTTCAGGCAATCCCGTGTCCGCTTCGGTGGAAAACGCTGCACGCAGCGCTTGTCGCCCGATTCGCGCGTCCCGTATTGCGAAGGACGCAACGCAAAAAGGGGCTACGTGCCGCATCATGCCCGCACCGCTGATTTCGCCATCGATCCTGTCCGCCGATTTCGCCCGGCTGGGGGAGGAAGTGCGCGCGGTGGACGATGCTGGTGCAGACTGGATCCATATTGACGTGATGGACGGCCATTTCGTCCCCAATATCACCATCGGCCCCGATGTGGTGAAGGCGCTGCGCCCGCACAGTGACAAGCCTTTCGATGTCCACCTGATGATCGCCCCGGTCGACCCCTATCTGGAGGCCTTTGCCCAGGCAGGGGCCGACATCATCACCGTCCACCCCGAAGCCGGGCCGCATATCCACCGCACACTTCAGGCGATCCGCGCGCTGGGCAAGAAAGCGGGCGCGGTGATCAATCCCGGCACCCCGGTCGAGGTGCTCGACAACCTGATGGACATGGTCGATCTGGTGCTGGTGATGAGCGTCAATCCGGGCTTTGGCGGGCAGAGCTTCATCCCGTTGCAGCTGGAAAAGATCGCCCGCATCCGCTCGATGATCACCCGTTCGGGCCGCCCGATCCACCTTGAGGTCGATGGCGGGGTCAATGCCGAAACAGCGCGCCTGTGTGTCGAGGCCGGGGCCGATGTGCTGGTGGCGGGGTCGGCCACCTTCAAGGGCGGGCCGGATCACTACGCAGCCAATATCGCCGCGTTGAAGGGTGGGCGCTGATGGCGACGCTGCTGCGCTCCCCGGCAGGCCGTCGCGCCGATGCGCTGGTGGAGCGGGTGGCGGAAACGCCCGCGCTGGCGCTGGCGCAGCGCGATGAGCCTCATGCCCTTGCCGGTGATTCGCCTGCCCCTGCACCGATCGAGGAGCCCTCGCGCGCACTGGCGCTGAGCGATGTGATCGCGGCGCCGTCACGTCCCGGCGAAGGGCTGATCCGGCTGGCCTATCGCCTGGGGGTGCCCGGCCACGCGCTCAGCCAGCCGTTCCGCCGCCCGCAGGCGCTGCGGATGCTGGCGACGGTCGAAAGCCCCAATCGCGGCGATCGCGCGGCCGGGACCGCGCTGCGCGCCGGGCATTTCCTGATCCATGGCGTGCGCCTGCCGATTGCGGGCCTCGATTTCGCCGGTTCGGCGCGGCCCGCGCCCGGGGTGGAGCGGGTGCTCCATTCCTTCTCGTGGCTGGCCGATCTCGCCGCCAGCGCCCCGCGCGCCGACTGTATTCCGGTGGCCGAACGGATCACAGCGATGTGGCTGCACGCCCATGCCGAACCGGGCAAGGGGCCGGCATGGGACGTCGAACATGCCGGGCTGCGGCTGGTGGCATGGCTCGTCCATGCGCCGTTGGTGCTGACCGGACAGGGCGCGGAACATGGCAAGGGCCTGAAATCGCGCCTGCTTGCCGCGATTGCCGAAACCGCCGGCTGGCTTGACCGCAAGGCCCCGCGCGAAGGGGCGGGGCTGGGACAGGTGGCAGGCTGGGCCGGGGTCGTCGCCGCCGGTCTGCTGCTGCCTCATGGCAAGCCACGCCGCCTTTATGGCGAGGCGGGGCTGGTGCGCGCGCTGGGCGACATGGTGGGCGAGGATGGCGGCGTGCTGTCCCGCTGTCCGGCAGCACAGATCGACGCGATCCGCCTGCTGACCGATCTCATCGCCTGTTACGAGGCGATGGAAATTGCGCCGCCGCCCGCCTTGCCCGTCATGCGCGAATTGCTGGTGCCGCCGCTGCTTGCGCTGCGCCACGGCGACGGTGCGCTCGGCAATTGGCAGGGGCAAGGGGCAATTCCCGCCGACCGGGTGGCCGCAACGGTCGAGGCTTCGGGTGTGCGCACACGCCCGCTCGGCGCGGTGCAGGGCTGGGGCTATCAGCGCCTGCGGGCGGGCGATACGCTGGTGCAGTTCGATGCCGCCCCGCCGCCGCGCGCGCGCCATGCCCGCATCGGCTGCGCATCGACGCTGGCGTTCGAATTGTCCGATGGCCCGGCGCGGGTGATCGTCAATTGCGGCGGCGCCGGCCTGACCGGAGGGCAGCTCCCCGCGCGCATCGGACAGGGGCTGCGCGCCACACCGGCGTTTTCGACGCTTGTGCTCGACAATGCCAATTCCACCGCAGTGCTGCTCCACGGGCAGCTCGGCAAGGGGGTCGAAACGGTCGAGATCGAGCGGCGGATGGTGGCCGCGCGCGGGCGTGAAGCGACCCGGGTGGAGGCCGCGCATGATGGCTATGCCCAGCGCTTCGGCCTGACCCATCAGCGCATCCTGACCCTCAGCGGCGACGGCACCGAACTGGCGGGTGAGGATATCCTCATCCCCACCTCGAAAAAGGGCAAGCGTGGCAAGATCGGCTTTGCCATCCGGTTCCATCTCGGACGCGGGGTGGAGGTGCAGCTTTCGGGCGACAGGCGCGGCGCGAGCCTGCTGCTGCCCGACGGTCGGCTCTGGCAATTCCGCCTGCGCGGCGATAGGGCGGACGCTGGCGAGATCACCCTCACTGCCGAGGACAGCCTGTGGGTCGACGGCGAAGGCCGCCCCCACGCGACCGAACAGCTGGTGATCGAAGGGCTGGCATTGCGCAGCGGGGGGCAATTCTCCTGGCTGCTGAGAAAGACAGGATAGGGCATTCCTCGATGAGCGAGAAGGCAATCACCCGGGCGCTGCTGTCAGTGTCCGACAAGACCGGTTTGGCCGACCTCGGCGCGGCGCTGGCGGCAAGGGGGGTCGAACTGGTCAGCACCGGCGGCACCGCCAAGGCGCTGCGCGAGGCGGGGCTGGCCGTGAAGGACGTGTCCGACCTGACCGGCTTTCCCGAAATGATGGACGGGCGGGTCAAGACGCTGCACCCCAAGGTGCACGGCGGGCTGCTGGCGCTGCGCGACAATCCCGAACACGTCGCGGCAATGGCGGCGCATGATATCGGCGCAATCGATCTGGTGGTGGTCAACCTCTACCCGTTCGAGGCGACCGTGGCCAAGGGTGCGGACCGCGCCGAGATCATCGAGAATATCGACATCGGCGGGCCAAGCATGGTGCGTTCGGCGGCGAAGAATCACGGCTTTGTGACGATCCTGACCGATCCGGCCGATTACCCCGCGCTGCTGGCCGAGCTTGAGGGCAATGACGGCGCAACTTCACAGGCTTTCCGCACCCGCATGGCGGGCAAGGCCTATGCCCGCACCGCCGCCTATGACGCGGCGATCGCCAGCTGGTTCGCCTTCTCGCCCACCGCGAGCGACGAGCCGGCGCTGTTCCCCGAGACCCTGCCGCTGGCGTTCAAGCGCGCCGATGCGCTGCGTTATGGCGAGAACCCGCACCAGAGCGCGGCGATCTATGTCCCGCAGGCGGTGGGCGCGCCCGGCGTGCCGCAGGCGGCGCAGTTGCAGGGCAAGGAACTCAGCTACAACAACCTCAATGACGCCGATGCCGCATTGGAACTGGCGGCGGAATTTGCCGGGCAGGCTCCGGCTGTCGTGATCATCAAGCACGCCAACCCCTGCGGCGTGGCGCAAGGCGCTTCGCTGCTGGCGGCATGGGAAGCCGCACTGGCGTGCGATCCGGTATCGGCCTTTGGCGGGATCGTCGCGGTGAACACCGAGCTTGATGGCGCGACCGCCGAGGCCATCAGCGCGATCTTCACCGAGGTGGTGATTGCCCCCGGCGTCAGCGCCGAAGCACAGGAAATCTTCGCCAGAAAGAAGAACCTGCGCCTGCTCGAATGCGGCACGCTGCCCGATCCGCGCCGCCCGGGCCTCGCCATGAAGACCATCGCCGGGGGCGTGCTGATCCAGTCGCGCGATGCGGGCGCGGTGTCACTGGATGATCTGAAGGTCGTGACCAAACGCGCGCCCACGGATCAGGAACTCAAGGATTGCCTGTTCGCCTGGACGGTCGCGCGCCACGTCAAATCCAACGCCATCGTTTACGCCAAGGACGGAGCCACCGCCGGGATCGGCGCAGGCCAGATGAACCGCCGCGATTCGGCCCGGATCGCCGCAATCAAGGCGCGCGAAGCCGCCGAGACCCATGGCTGGGCCGCGCCCCGCACCCATGGCAGCGCGGTGGCTTCGGACGCGTTCTTCCCCTTTGCCGACGGCTTGATCTCCGCTGCCGAAGCAGGCGCGACGGCTGTGATCCAGCCGGGCGGCTCGATCCGCGATGACGAGGTGATCGCCGCCGCAGACGCGGCGGGGCTCGCCATGGTGTTCACCGGTATGCGACATTTCCGGCATTAGCTTGTTTTCCGAAGACGCCTCAGCGCCTTCGTCCTCGGTGGGTTACCTTCGCTTCGCTTCGGAGCACCTGCGGGCGGCCGGTCGGCCTTGCCGCACTGCGGGCCGTTTTCTTCGGCGATGGCTTGCCGCAGTTCAAGCGCGCCGCTCCGGACCGTACGCTCTACCGCAACTTTTTCCTCGCCGTGACGTAACTTGGGGTATGTCCGCACCCTAATGACGCCTGACAGCGGCGTTCATGCCGGTGCAAGTCGATCTCCGCCATAGAGTGCTTAACGAAGAAAACACAAAACACGAGCCAGCCCGATGCGCCTTTTCTCTCCTGAACTTTTTCGCAATTTCTCGATCGGGTTCGTGATCGGTGCGCTGCTGATTGCCGGGGCCAATGCCGAAAGCCTGGCCGGCGAACTGTCTTCGCCCGCGCAGGCCGCGCCGATGCCCAGCGCGCCGCTGCCCGCCAAGGAATTCGTCATTCCCGCTGTGCAGGCCCCGCGATGAACCGCCTCGCCGCGCTGCTGCTCGCCGGATCGATGGCTCTTTCGGCCTGCGCCGGTCCGGCCATCGCCGCCGAGGAACCGGTCAACGCCCCCGCCGCCGCCCGCACCGCCAAAGAGGCAAAAGGCCTCAAGACCGCGATCTTCGCGGGCGGATGCTTCTGGGGCGTGGAGGGCGTGTTCAGCCATGTGAAAGGCGTGAAGTCGGCAGTCGCGGGCTATCACGGTGGCAACGCGGCCAGCGCCAAATATGACATCATCACCAGCGGCATGACAGACCATGCCGAATCCGTGAAGGTCACCTATGATCCGGCAGTTGTGCGTTATGACGAACTGCTGCGCATTTTCTTTTCGGTGGTGGCCGATCCGACGCTGAAAAACAGGCAAGGGCCGGATGTGGGCGCGCATTATCGCAGCGCGCTGGTACCGCTGAACAAGGAACAGGCGGTGGTCGCCCGGGCCTATATCGCCCAGCTCGGCAAGGCCGGCCTGTGGGCAAAGCCGATCGTCACCCGGATCGAGCCTTACAAGGCATTCTATCCGGCGGAAGGCTATCATCAGGATTTCATGGCGAAAAACCCGCGCCACGGGTATATCAGGCGATGGGATGCGCCCAAGGTTGCGGCGCTGAAAACGCTCTATCCCGATCACTACCGTGCCACCTTCCTGCGCGACGCGCGCTAGGCGCGCTTGCCGCTGGCGCAACGCAGATGATGCGCCTATATTCACGAGCATGGGACAGCACGCAGGCAGCCATGCGCACCAGGAACTGAACGGGCGCAACCTGATCGAGGCCGCCGCGCGCGCGCTGACCACGGCGGGCGAGCAATGGACCGCCATGCGTGAGGCGGTTTTCGCCGAACTTGCACGCCATGAACGTCCGGTCTCGGCCTATGATATCGCCGACAATCTTTCGGCGGCGCGGGGCAAGCGGGTCGCGCCCAACAGCGTGTATCGCATTCTCGATGTGTTCGTGGCGAACAACCTCGCGATGCGGGTCGAAAGCGCCAATGCCTATCTCGCCAACACCCATCCTGGCTGCGCGCATGACTGCATCTTCCTTGTCTGCGACGAATGCGGCGAGGCCGCCCATGTCGATGACGAGGAAGTGAGCCGCTCGGTTCGCGCCATCGCCACCGCGCGCCAGTTCAAGGCGGAGCGTCCGGTGCTGGAAATCCGGGGCCTGTGCAAGAGCTGCACCTGAAGCTGCAGACCATTTCCTACCGGCTGTGCGGTGGCTACTGCAATGCGATGGAACCAGCCCGCTATCGCCGCTTCCCTCCGGGCGAATCGCGATGCCGGAACAGGGCGGTATTTTCGTTCCTGAACAGTGTCTCATGTGTCTCCAACAAACCGGGTGGCTCCTGCCTGCATGATCGTCTGCCGACGCCCGTTTGATCCTCGTCAAGCCTGCATCGACAGGCTGGTTTTCAGTGTGTAAAGCTGGGCCTTATGACACAACCGCCGTACACCCCTTTGCTCGATCAGGTCGACACGCCTGACGATCTTCGCCGACTCAAGCCTGAACAGCTCCGCCAACTCGCCGACGAACTGCGCACCGAGATGATCGACGCTGTCAGCACCTCGGGCGGGCATCTCGGCTCGGGCCTGGGCGTGGTCGAACTGACCGTCGCGCTCCACTATGTCTTCAACACCCCGCAGGACAAGCTGGTGTGGGACGTGGGCCACCAGTGCTATCCGCACAAGATCATCACCGGGCGACGCGACCGGATCCGCACGCTGCGGCAGGGCGGCGGGCTGTCGGGCTTCACCAAGCGTTCGGAAAGCGAATACGACCCCTTCGGCGCGGCGCATTCCTCCACCTCGATCAGCGCGGCGCTGGGTTTTGCCATTGCCAACAAGCTGCAGAACCGCCCCGGGCGCGGGATCGCCGTGATCGGCGACGGCGCAATGAGTGCCGGCATGGCCTACGAGGCGATGAACAACGCTGCCGAGGCGGGTAACCGTCTGGTCGTGATCCTCAATGATAACGACATGTCGATTGCGCCGCCGGTGGGCGGGCTGTCCGCCTATCTTGCGCGCATGGTTTCCTCGTCCGAATATCTCGGCATCCGCAGCCTTGCCAGCCGTGTGATCCAGAAGATGAGCCGCCGGATGCACGATGCGGTCGGCAAGGCCGAGGAATTCACGCGTGGCATGGTAACCGGCGGCACGCTGTTTGAAGAACTGGGCTTTTACTATGTCGGTCCGATCGACGGGCACAATCTCGACCACCTTCTCCCCGTGCTGGAAAATGTGCGCGACACCTCCGAAGGCCCGGTGCTGATCCATGTCGTGACCGAAAAGGGCAAAGGCTATGCCCCGGCGGAAAACAGCGCCGACAAGTATCACGGCGTGCCCAAGTTCGATGTCATCACCGGCGAGAAGAAGAAGGGCGCGGCCGGCCCGCCCGCCTATCAGGACGTGTTCGGCGAAACCTTGGCCAAGCTGGCCGAGACCGATCCGCGCATTTGCGCCATCACCGCCGCCATGCCTTCAGGCACCGGGGTCGACAAGTTTGCAAAAGCGCACCCCAGCCGCAGCTTCGATGTCGGCATTGCCGAACAGCACGGGGTGACCTTTGCCGCCGGGCTGGCGGCCGAAGGGATGCGGCCTTTCGCGGCGATCTATTCCACCTTCCTGCAGCGCGCATATGATCAGGTGGTGCATGATGTGTGCATCCAGAACCTGCCCGTGCGCTTCGCGATCGATCGCGCCGGGCTGGTGGGCGCCGACGGTGCCACGCACGCAGGCAGCTTCGACGTCACCTATCTTGCCACCCTGCCCAACATGGTGGTGATGGCCGCCGCCGACGAGGCGGAACTGGTCCACATGACCTATACCGCGGTGGAGCACGATTCCGGCCCGATTGCCTTCCGCTATCCGCGCGGCAGCGGCACCGGGGTTCCCCTGCCCGACGTTCCGCAGAAGCTGGAAATCGGCAAGGGGCGGCTGGTGCGCGAAGGCACCAAGGTCGCGATCCTGTCGCTCGGGCCGCGTCTGGCCGAAGCGCTGAAGGCAGCCGATCAGTTGGAGGCCAAGGGGCTTTCGACCACGGTCGCCGACATGCGCTTTGCCAAGCCGCTGGACGAGGAACTGATCGCCCGCCTGATGCGCACGCATGAAGTGGTGGTGACGATCGAGGAAGGCGCGATCGGCGGGCTGGGCGCGCATGTGCTGACCTATGCCAGCGATCAAGGCCTGACCGATTCCGGACTGAAGGTGCGCACCATGCGTCTGCCGGACAGCTTCATCGATCAGGACGATCCGGTGAAGCAGTACGACGAAGCCCGGCTCAACGCCCCGCACATCGTGGATACGGTGCTGAAGGCGCTGAAGCACAATTCCGCCGCGATCGAGGAAGCGCGGGCCTGACCGGATAGATCTAAATTATCACTTTGTTTCAGCGTGTTGCGGGCGTTTTGCGTGCGCTCAGCTGGATTTGCTCGACAAGTGCTAGCGGCGGCTGATCCGTCGCTCCGACCTCCCGTTGGACGGGATCGGCAGGATCGATGGGGGCATCGGCCGCAGCCTCAGGTTGCGGCGGCGATCCTGGCTCCTCCACCACCTCGCCCTTCAGCGCGGCGATCTCGCGCTCGCGCTTGGCGAGATAGGTGTCGCGCCGCTCCGCATAGGGATCGTCCGAGGCGCGGATTTCGGCCAGTTCGGCATCGACCTCGAGCCGCTGGTCCAGCCCGTTGATCGTGAAGTAGGTCACGGCATAAGCTGGACGGTTGAAAGGCCGGCCCACCGCCACCGGAAGCAGCAGCTGATCGAGCGTGCTGCCGACCAGGTCGCGCACCGTGGTCGCGCCGGTCACCGGCAGATAGAGATAGGCCCCCGGCCCGGCGCCGTAATAGCCCATGGTATTGGCAAAGCCGTTGCGCCGATAGGGCAGGCCGATCCCCGGCTTGGCCGCGATGTCGACCAACCCGCCCAGCCCCAGCGTCGAATTGATCGCCAGCCGTCCCAGCGTCTCAAACGCCTTGCCGACCTTGCCTTGCAGCAGGAAGTTCAAAGCGTTGCTCGGCTCTCCCAGATTGCGCACGACATTGCCGAGGCCATCGCGCACCGGCTCCGGCAGCCCGTCGCGATAGGCGTAGGCGACCGGTTCGACCAGCGCCTCGTCAACCGCTTGGGTGATGCGGTAGCTTTCGGCGTTGAGCTTTTCCACCGGGTCGCCCTCGGGCGGACCATAGCTGCCCTCGATGATGATCTCGCCGCTTTCCTCGACTGGCTCGTCCCCCGCGGGCGGCATTTGCTCGCGCTCGTCCTGCTGCAGCGACCACTCCAGCGCGGATACCGGCATCGGTCCAATCAGCGGCGCGGGGACGCCGGGCATCGCCAGCGCCGCACTCAACAGCGGGTGTGAGATCGTGACAAGTGCAAGGTTGGGCATGACATTCCTTTGTTTCCTACGTGCCGCCCCCTGCCTATACGCAGGCTGAACTTCCTGTCGCACAAGTGCAAGGTTTCCCATGTCTTTGATACAGATTGGCCGCGAAGGCCCCGTCACCATCCTCACGCTCGACCGGGCAGAAAGCATGAACCCGCTCGGCGCGCCGGGCGACGGGGATGAATTCGTGCGTGTCGCCAATGCGATCAACCGCGATATGGCATGCCGCGTGGTGATCCTGACCGGGGCGGGCCGGGCGTTCAGTGCGGGCGGCGATATCAAGGCAATGCGGGACAAGACCGGCACCTTCGGCGGGACGGCCCCAGCGATTTCAGACGGATATCGTGATAATATCCACCTGATGCTGCGCGCCTTGTACGGGTTGCGCGTGCCGGTGATCGCAGCGGTCAATGGCCCGGCGATCGGTCTGGGTTGCGATGTCGCCTGCCTTGCCGATATCCGCATCGCCAGCGAGAATGCAAAGTTCGGCGTGACCTTTCTGAAGCTCGGCATCATCCCCGGCGATGGCGGCACGTGGATCCTGCCGCGCGTGATCGGGATGAGCCGCGCGGCAGAATTGTTCTACACCGGCGATGTGATCGACGCCGCGACGGCGAAGGACTGGGGTCTGGTCAGCCGCGTCGTCGCGCCTGATGCGCTGATGGACGAAGCCCGCGCGCTGGCGACGAAGATCGCCGCGCTCCCCCCGCATGCGCTGCGCCACACCAAGAACCTGCTGCGGCAGGGCCAGCAGGTGAGCTATGATTCCGCGCTGGAGATGGCCGCGAACACGCAGGCGATGATGCACACCACCGCCGACCATGCCGAAGGGGTGGCGGCGCTGATCGAAAAGCGCGGTGCGGTGTTCAGGGGCGAGTAGCCGGGCGCCTCATCCCAGCCACTTCCACACCCCCGCCGGAATGCCTGCCAGCCACAGGTGCAGCCAGCTGAAGCCGAGGAACAACGCCGCGCCCACGCCAAGCGGCAGCGGGCCAACAGACAACAGCCTGCCCCATCGCGGCCAGTAGCTGGTCTTGCTTTCCCACTCGGCCCAGGCTGCGCCCATCAGAGTCTCTTTCTTGCGGTCCTGCAACCGCGCACCGACCAGCGCGAGGACGCCCATCGCCAGCGCGACGATCAGGGTACGGGTGCTCCACCACAGCACGATGTGCGAGAGCGCCCACAGCCCGATCCCCCACATCATCGGATGGCGGGTCACCTTGAAGACACCGCTTGGGGTCGCGCGGGCCTGGGCTTCGGCCATCGGTGTTGGCAGTGCCGGATTGCCGATCAAGGATCCGGCCAGCAGGATCATCGCCGGAAGCGTCAGAACCGTGGCGATGATCCAGCCGATGTCGCCCGAACCCGGCAGGTCGGCGGGCGGCGCGGCCTTGAAGGCGAAATAGACCCAGCCCAGCGTCGCAAAGCTGACGAGAGAATAGGCCGCCTGAAACCCGCCCGCGCCCAGTGCCTTGACCATGGGCGCGCGCAAAGGGTGCGACATGGCGAAATGCGACCCGACAAAGGCCACGTTCGCCGCGATCAGTCCAACCAGTGATTCGTCCATGCCCCATCCCCCCGCATAATCCTGCGAGGGGATATAGCACGCGTTGCGGCGCTGCCTACCAGTCGTAAGCCTTCGGCAAGGTGCTTTCGTCGAGGTCGCGGTAGCGATCGCGCAGGCCGCTCTGGTGGCTCTCGAGGCTTTGTTCCACCCCGCCGATGAACACCCGAGTCGGGACGGAGCCGACTTCGAGCGGATCACCGTCCCACAGCACCACATCGCCGAGTGCGCCGGGCTTCAGCACACCCGCCTTGCCGCCCATGCCACTGATCTCGGCCGGAACGGAACTGATGGCAGCGAAAGCCTTGCCCCACGCCATGCCCGTCGCCCCCGGCACGCGGGTGAGCGCGACAAGATTGCCCGCCACCTGCTGCAAGCGGCGCGGATCCTGCATGGTCGCAGCGTTGAGCGCCACCTTCACCCCGGCTTGCGCGAGCCGCCCGGCATTGCTCTGGCTTGCGGCGAGTTGTTCGAAGCTGGCAGGCAGATCGACCAGCCCATTGGCGATCACCGGCACACCTGCTGCGGCGATGTCCTCCGCAACCAGCCAGCCTTCGGTCACGCCGACCAGCACCATGTCGAGCTTCGGGAACTCCTGCTTGAGCGCCAGCACCCCACGGATATCCGCCGCCCGCTCGACCGCGACGTAAAGCTTCTGCTCACCCGTCACCACCGGCACCAGCGCCTCGGCATCGAAGCGGCTCAGCAGCACTTCGTCGTCCTTGACGATCTCGGTGGTCTGCGGCGTCCCGCTTGCACCGACCAGCGCCTGCGCTTCGCGCAAGCTCGCGCGCAGCAGTGCATGGGCCGCCACCCGGCTACCCCCCGCCAGCCTTGCGCCGCCTTCGCCGAGATTGATCATCTGGAATGCGCGCGCCTGCATCACCGCATTGGCGTCGCCATCAAGGTCGATGATCGCGCCTTGCCCTGCAAAGATCGATCCTGCGGGCATTGTGGTGGTGGCTGCGCGGGTGATCCCGGAGGCGCGATGCACCAGGATGTGCTGCGAGGCGGGGTTGATTGCACGCGCCGCATTGAGCGCCGCACTGAACGGCGCGCCGCCTGCGCGGATGTCGTTCGAATCGCTCACCGCCGAAACATCGGCAAGGCCGAGCGAAGTAATGGTCGCGAAGATGCCGGGCGTGACCCATGCGCCGCCCGCGTCGACCGTGCTGCCCGCTGCCGGAGCACCGCCCGCCGCCCCGGCATAGACGACGCTACCCCCGCGCACGACCACGGTGCCGCCTTCGATCGGCGCGCTGCCGTCGCCCAACACCAGCCGGGCATTGGTTATGGTCACGTCCTGCGCCAGCGCGGGCGCAGCCGAAAGCGCCAGTGCGCTGATGCCAAGTGTCAGGAGCCGCTTCATTTCACATCTCCTTCACCGGGCTGGCCGAGCTCGAAATCGCTCACCGGACGGCGTTTGGGGTCCAGCGCATCATACATCAGCGCGCCGTCGATCCAGACCTTCTCGGGCCGCGAATAGACGCTCAGCGGATCGCCGTTCCACAGCACCACATCGGCCATCTTGCCGGGTTCGAGAGAGCCGGTCATGTCCGCAATCCCCATCGCCTTGGCGGCGTTATAGGTGATCCACTGGATCGCCACCCCATCGGGAATATCGATTCCCAGCCGCAGACCCGCTTTCTGCGCCTTGCGCGCCTCCTGATTCAGCCGCTGGATGTCGTTCGCATCGTCCGAGTGGATCACCACGCACGCGCCTTCGCGTTGCAGGAAGGCGGCGTTTTCGAGGATGCCGTCGTAGCTTTCCATCTTGAAGCCGTACCAATCGGCCCAGATCGCGCTGCACACGTCGTTTTCGCGCAGCAGATCGCCGATCTTGTAGGCTTCGACCGCGTGGTGGAAAGCGGTGACCTTATAGCCCATCTCCTTGGCCATATCCATCACCAGCGCCATTTCGTCGGCGCGGTAGCAGTGGTTGTGGACGAGGATATCGCCCTTCAGCACGCCGACCAGCGTTTCCTTGGCGAGATCGCGCTTGGCGTCCTTGTTGTTGGCATAGTCGATCGCGCCGAGCCAGGTCGCGCGGTTGACCGCAAGGTTGCCCATCCGGGTCGAGGGCATCCGCCCGCGGCTGCCATAGACACGCTTGGGGTTTTCTCCGCAGGCCATCTTGAGGCCATAGGGCGCGCCCGGAAACTTCATCTGCTGCGCGGTGCGCCCCGGCACGTTCTTCAATGTGACCGAACGTCCGCCCATCAGGTTGGCCGAACCGGGCAGGATCTGCAAAGCGGTGATGCCACCATTGGCGAGCGCGCGGGTGAAGCCGGGGTCTTGCGGCCAGACCGAATGTTCGGCCCAGACTTCGGGCGTGGTCGGGCTGGTCGCCTCGTTCCCGTCCGAATGCGCGTCCACCCCGGGTGATGGGTAATCGCCGATATGCGAGTGGATATCGATGATGCCGGGGGTGACGAATTTGCCGGCGGCGTCGAACACCGCGATGTCGGCCGGGATCGGCGTGTCCGGCCCGCCGACGGAGGTGATCTTGCCGCCGGACATGAACACCACGCCATTGTCGATCCTGCCGCCGCGCCCGTCGAACACGGTCGCGCCTTTGAGCGCGGTAGGGACGCCGGGGTAGGGCTTGTAGGTCGAGGGGAACACGCCCTCGCTTTCGGTCTTGGCAACCAAGGTCTCGTCATCGGCCTTGGCGCTATCGGCGCTGCCGCCGGCATTGCCGGTTGTGGCGCAGGCAGTGAGCGCCAGCGCGCTCGCCAAGGTGGCCAGCGCGCCGGTGCGCGCCCGCAGTCTGAATTCTGGTATCATCTAAAACCCTTCCCGTCTTCTCGGCACCAATTGTGCTGGGAAAACGGGAAGCTGTCCATGCTGTTGGACGATTTTTATGTCAGATGTTGGTTACTCGGCAGGACGGGTCGCCGGATGGATACCCGCCGCCTGGGCCTCGCCCAGCTCGGCATCGCCGGCGAGGTCATCGTCCTTGAGCGTGTCGAGATGCATCAGCTTCTTGATGAGCGGGCTGACGACCATCACGCCTACACCGATAGCGATGGCAAACCAGCCGACCGTGGAATAGACGTCCAGCACCAGTTCCTTGCCTGAAGCCTCACCGACACTTTCGGCGCCGGTGGCCGCCGCAATCAAGCCGGCTGCGAAGTTGCCGGTGGCCGATGCGAAAAACCAGGTGCCCATAATCAGCGATGCCATGTGCGCGGGCGCCAGTCGGTTCATCGCCGAAAGGCCCACAGGGCTGAGGCACAGCTCACCAGTTGTGTGCAGCAGATAGATCAGGAAGATGAAGACCACCGGCACAGCAGCGTCCATCCCGACAGAGTTCGCGCCCCATACTAGCACAAGGAAGCCGAGGCCGACCTGAACCACGCCCATGCCGAACTTGAGCGGCGAGGACGGCTCCAGCCCCTTGCGCCCGAGGAACGTCCACAAGGTCGCAAAGACCGGGGCGAGCAGGATGATGTAGATCGCGTTGATCGACTGGAAGGTCGAGGCCGGAACCCCGCCGCGATCGACATGGCGATCGGTAAACAGGTTCAATGAGGAACCGGCCTGTTCAAACAGCGCCCAGAACACGATCGAAACAATAATCAGGAACATGGCTGCAATGATTCGGTCGCGGTCCTCTGCCGTTTTCGCGAACATCTGCTGGACGATCACGCCCACCATCACGAGCAGGCCCGCGACCGGAATCATTTGGTAGCTTTGACCGAGCGTCACGACGGCCAGCATACCGAGGACCGCAAGCGCGGCTCCGCCGATGAAGACGTTGGCGGGGCCCTTGGGCGAATTGGCGTAGGACCCGTAAGGCAGGCCGAAAGTCGCGATGAACAGCACGTAGGAAACGAGCGCGGCACCGAATGTGCCGAGAATGCCACCCACCACCGATTGGTACTGGATCAGCACCCAGCACAGCCCGACCAGAACGACGCCGATGGCGTACATGGTCCACTCGGTCCCTTTGGCAAGCGCCTTGGGCGGCTCGCCTCGGCCTAGCAGCAGACCCTTGCCGAGCGTGAACACGACAAGGCCAGCCAGCATCCCGATGCCCGCCAGCCCGAAGCCATAGGCCCAGCCATAGGTTTCCCCGATATAGCCGCACAGCAGCGACCCGAGCGCGGCTCCGAGGTTAATCCCCATGTAGAAGATCGTGTAGGCCCCGTCGCGGCGCACGTCGGTGCGCGGATAAAGCTGGCCGACGATCACCGAGATATTGGCCTTCAGAAAGCCCGAACCGACGATGATCAGCGCCAGCGCCAGCCAGAACACGTAGATGATCGGGTTGCCTTCATTGCCCGCCGCCGGTTCGCCTTCGAACGCCATGAAGAAGTGGCCCAGCGTCAGCAGCACCGCGCCGAACACCACCGCCTTGCGTTGGCCGAGGTAACGATCCGCCAGGTAGCCGCCGACCACCGGGGTAATGTACACCAGCGCGGTATAGGCGCCGTAGATGACCCCCGCGTCGCTATCGGAAAACAGCCAGTGCTTCGTCAGGTAGAAAATCAGCAGCGCGCGCATCCCGTAATAGGAAAAACGCTCCCACATCTCGGCGAAAAAGAGGACGAACAGACCCTTCGGGTGGCCGAGGAAAGTCCCGGCGCTGTCCCCGTGCGGAAGCTCAGCTGTGGCCATTGTAACGGATATCCCTTTTGCGCACCCCCGCGGGCGCGATCCCATGGCGGCGCAACCTAGCGTCTCAATCGCCCATGTGAAGCTTTTGTTGCGCGCGTGTTGGCGATCGTGCCTGCGCAGGATTCAGACCGCCTGCCCCGCAACCTTGACGCGCATGGCTGTATTATGGCACTGATGCACCTTATCAGGGACATATTATCGTCATGAATGCCAACAGGCCTGTCTATCTCAAGCTGCGCGACCAGATCGCCGCCGCGATTATCGACGGGGACTATCCCGAAGGCGCGATGCTGCCTTCGGTGCGGGCGCTGGCGGCAGAGCAGGGGGCCAACCCGCTGACCGTGGCCAAAGCCTACCAGCAATTCCAGAATGATGGTCTGGTCGAAGTGCAGCGCGGGGTCGGCATGTATGTGGTGAAGGGCGCGGCCGAACGCTTGCGGGCGCGTGAGCGCGAGGCCTTTCTGCACGAGGAATGGCCCGAAATCCGCAGCCGGATGCAGCGCCTCGGTCTTGACCCTGCCGATCTGGCGCTGATCTCCTGACAGGGCCGCTCACTGCCATTTGTATTCATTGCGCAACCCACCGATTTATGACAATTTGCCTTGGTTGGGACTCGGCAGCATTGCATTGCGCGGCGTGTCGGGATTAAAGGGGTCCGCCTTACGGGTCGGAGGCGAGTTGAGGAAACCGCGGGGACACCCGCATACGGCGTGATATGGCGGCGCGACCGTCCATGGGCGCCGGGAGATCACCATGATCAGATCCGAATTGCTGCACGAATTGCACAAGGACAACCCCGAACTGCGCGCCGAGGAAATCGAGCAGGTCGTGGATATCTTCTTCGATGAAATCGCCCAGCGACTGGCCGAGGGCGGTCGGGTCGAACTGAGGGGCTTCGGCGCCTTTTCGACCCGTGAACGCGAGGCCCGTAGCGGACGCAATCCGCGCACCGGCGAGACAGTCGATGTGCCGGCCAAGCGCGTGCCCTACTTCAAGGCCGGCAAGGAAATCCGCGAGCGCCTGAACGAAGGCTAGGCGTACGCCTCATGCGGCCGCGTCGAGGCGTTCCTCCCCGGTCCAGACCGGAGAGGAAAGCCTGCGTTCGCGGTCGAGCGCGGAAAACACCAGATCGATCAGCCTTTCCTCGCCGCCTTCGATGCTGGTGTCGACCGGGATCATTCCCAACGCGCTGAATTCGTCCACCGCCTCCGGACCGGGCAGGGCGATCACCCGCTCGATCTCGGGCAGGCGTTCCTCGACCAGAGGGGTAAGTTCGCGCGAGACGGCGAGGTTGGCGGTCGCCACCACGACGACTTCGCGCCGCCCCATCCCGATCGCGTCCCAGCTGCGCGGATCGGCCGGATTGGCGCGGTGCACATGATAACCGTCGGCAAGCGCGGTCTGGAACCGGTCATGATCGGGTTCGAGCGCGAGATAGCCTATATCGTTGAACGCGAGTGCATCGGCGACCGCGCGCCCCGCCGGGGTAAGGCCGATGATCAGCACCGGTGCATCATCGCCTGCCAGCTTGGAATCGGGCGGGCCCGAACGTAGCCTTCCGGCAAGGGTGCGTCCGATATTCGAAACCGGCGGGGTCAGGGCGAGGCTGATGGCAATCGCGGTGACGAGGGTGGAAACCAGCCTCGGCTCCACCAGTCCCGCGACGGCGGGCAAGGCCAGCAATACCAGCGTGAACTCGCTACCCTGGCCGAGCAGGAAGCCGAGCTGTATGGAACCCGGCACCGACCAGCGATTGACCAGCGCCGCAACCACATTGAGCGCGCATTTGATCGCGATCAGACCAGCCGCGCCCAGCAGCACCCACAGCCAGTCCTGCACCAGCGCCGCCGGATTGATCGACAGTCCGACCGAGATGAAGAAGAAACTGAGAAAAAGGCCCCGAAATGCATCGATCTCGGTCTGCACGAGGATGCGATAGCGCGAATCCGCCACCGCCATCCCGCCGAGGAACGCCCCCAATGTCAGCGACAGGCCAGCCATTCCCGTCGCCCAGCCGGCCGCCAGCGCGATGAACAGCGCGGTTGCGGTATAGACCTCGGTCGTGCCGGCACGCGCGATCAGGCGAAACACTGGCTCGGTAAGGTAGCGGGCGAATACCACTGCAACGCCGAAGGCACCAAGCGCCTTGATCCCGGCCAGCCCGAGCGCCGGGGCCAGGGCCCCGCCACTTGCCAATGCGCCTGCCGCAACCAGCAGCACGATGGCACCGATATCCTGGAAAATCAGGATCGCCTGCGCCGCGCGTCCGACGGGGCAATCCTCCTGACCGCGTTCGCGGATCAGACCGATCACCACGGCTGTCGACGACAGGCCCATGGAGAAACCGGCGATGAGGGCGAAGGCAGTGGGCAAGCCCAGCGCAGCAAACAGCGCAGCCGACGCGCCGCCGACGATCAGCATCTGCAGCGCGCCAAAGCCGAAGATATTGGCCGCCTCGGCGCGAATCCGCCCGAGCGAAAAATGCAGGCCGAGGTTGAACAGCAGGAACATCACGCCGGCTTCCGCCATGGCGGCGACCAGCGGACCGCTGAAATCATCGGCCATGCCGAGGCTGGCAAGGCTCAGACCCAACCCGATATAGCCGACGATCGGGTTCAGCCGCAGCGCGCGGCTGGCCAGCGCCGCGCCTATACCGAGGCCCAGGAGCGTGATTGCCGGCTGGATCGTGGCGACCACCGAATGCGCATCGTGTGCTGCCTCGCCTGCCATGCCTGCCCCTGCTTGCTTCCGTCTTCAGGCAGATGGGCTTTACTGCGACAGCTGGCAAGCTCTGGCGCTGGCGGGGAAAAATGTGGCAAGGGCATTGCGGCAATCGGCGGGTGTGGCGGAATGGTAGACGCCGGGGACTTAAAATCCCCTGATCCTTGATCGTGCGGGTTCGAGTCCCGCCACCCGCACCAGCGCTTCGGGGCGCGAGCTTGTCCGACGGGCGGGTATGGGAGAACGTGGGCCGGCCCGCGGCCTCTCATAAACCACAGGTCCAGCATTATCCCCCGCTTAACCTGTTGCAATTAAGCCTTTCGCGTAAGCATGGGACACACGCGCCCCGTCATCTTCCGCAACAGGGGATGAGCCGGGCGCCGGGCGACGCAAACATGGACAAGGCTGCCAATAGCATACAGCTGCAGAACGTGCCGGATGAGACCGGCGCGGAACAGCGGACCGCGCCGCGTTTCACCTTGCTGATCCGCGCCGCCAAGCTGGTCTCCGCACAGGGCGAATTCGTCTGCGTCATTCGCGACGTATCCGAGACGGGGATGTGCGTGCGGATGTTCCATGCCCTGCCAAGCTGCCAGGATTTCGAATTGCATATGCCCGCTGGCGCGATCTATCAGGTCAAGCCTGTCTGGCAACGCGACAACGAGGCCGGTTTCTCCTTTGCGCAAACCGTCGATGTGGCGCGCCTGATCAACGAATCGGGCGAATACCCCAAGCGCGGATTGCGCCTTGGCTTGTGTTTCCCGGTGATGCTCACCACGCTGACGCAGATTTGCGAGGCGGTGGTGGAGAACCTCTCACAACAGGGCGCGCGGCTCCAATGCGATGCCTTGCTGGCGATCGACCAGACGGTGCGGATCGAGGCGCCAGACGTATCTGGCGCAATGCGCGAGGTGCGGGCCAAGGTGCGTTGGCGGCGAGGAACGTCATATGGCGTGGTATTCGAAGATACCTTCGCGCTCGGCGATTTTGCCCGCCTCGCGGCACGACTGCAGGCGCCCGCGCTGCTTGATCAATAGGTCATCCCCTGTCAGGCAGGGACGAATTTCAGCGCCAATCCATTGATACAGTGCCGCTTTCCGGTGGGCTTGGGCCCGTCGCCGAAAATATGGCCGAGATGCCCGCCGCAATCCGCGCAATGCACTTCGGTGCGCGGGTAGCCGATCTTGTAATCGGTGCTGGTGCCCACGGCCCCCTTGTCGATTGCCTGCCAGAAGCTCGGCCAGCCTGTGCCGCTGTCATATTTGTGCGCCGAGGCATAGAGCCGGTTGCCGCAGCCTGCGCAGACGAAGGTGCCCTTGCGCTTTTCCTTGTCGAGCGGCGAGGTGAAGGCGCGCTCGGTGCCTTCTTCACGCAGGATGTAAAACTGCTGTTTCGTCAGGATGCGGCGCCATTCCGCCTCGGTCTTGCTGACGGGAAAGCTCTTGGCCTGTGCCTCGGTTGCACCGCAGGAGGCCACCAGCGGCATGGCGGCGCCGATTCCGGCAGCGGCGAGCATGGTGCGGCGGTTCACAAGAGGCAGGCGCATGAGACGGTGTTCCATCAGTGAGGGCTGGGCGTTCGGGTCTTAATACGCCCGGAACGCCCCCAAGGTTTCACTGGCCTCTGTTCAGAACTCGGTGATTTCCACTTCGAGCTTGCGGAAGCCATGGACGAAATTCGCCCGCACCCGCTCGACATCGCCCGCGACATGCACCCGCATCCGGCGCTTGTGCATCTCTTCGAGCAGCACGCGCAGTTGCAGTTCCGCCAGCCGCGCGCCGACGCAGCGATGGATGCCGTACCCGAAGGCGAGATGCCGCCGGGCGTTATCGCGCGTGATGTCAAGCTTGTCGGGATTGTCGAACACGTCCTCGTCGCGGTTGGCCGAAAGGTACCACAGCACCACCTTGTCGCCCTTCTTGATGGTCTGGCCGAACACCTCGGTATCCTCGGTGCAGGTGCGACGCATGTGCGCGAGCGGGGTCTGCATCCGCAGGCACTCCTGCACCGCATTGGGGATCAGTTCGGGCTGCTCCTCGAACAATTTGCGCTGGTCGGGGAATTTGTCGAGCGCGTGGATGATGCCGCTCATGGTGTTACGGGTGGTATCATTGCCGCCAACGATCAGCAGCACCAGATTGCCCATGAATTCCTCGGGCCGCATCTGGTTCATCGCTTCGGAATGGATCATCATCGAAATGAGATCATTACCAGGCTCTGCGTCCATTGTGCGTTCGATCCACAGCGACTGGAAATAGGCGGCCATTTCCTGAAGGATGCTCCAGCGCAGTTCGTCCATCTCACGCACGGTGGCCAATTCGGTATCGCCCGACCAGTCCGACCAGAAGGTAAGCAGGCGGCGATCTTCCCACGGAAAACCGAACAGGATCGCGAGCATTCCGGTAGTAAGTTCGATCGAGACCGTGTCGACCCAGTCGAACACTTCGCCGCGCGGCAGGCGGTCAAGGACTTCGCCGGTGCGGGAACGGATCTCCGCTTCCATGTCGGCGATGGCGGTAGGGGTGAACTTGGGCGCAACGGTGCGGCGCTGGCCGGTGTGCTGCGGGCGATCCATCGCGATGAACATCGGCAGTTCGCGGGTTTCGATGTTGGCGGCTGCCGCCTCCTCCTCGCTCAGGCGTTCGAGGATGGTGATTCCGCCATGTTCCCAGCTTGAGGAAAAGGTTTCGGGCAGTGCCTCGATATGCTGGATCGCCTTGTGGTTGACCACCGCCCAATAGGGGCCGAACGGGCTTTCGGGAATGTAGTGCAGGGGGCCCGCCTTGCGCATCTCGGCGAAGATCGGCTGCCAGCGGTCTTCGAAATAGATGTCCGACCGGCTGACGTCCCACGGATGCGGATGCTTGGGGCGTTCTTCGGGGTGCGCCGCGAAATGCTGTTTCAGCGCATCATAGGAAGTCGGTTCGCGGCGCACCTGGGGGCGCTGGGTTGGGGCGATGGTGGCCATGTTTCTCTCCCGTCCGGCGGCCTCTTGGCTGGGCCGCGCTAGTCCGAATCGCATGGTGCCTTAACTGACAGCAATGTCAATAGTAGGTTGCGTTTCGGGACTGATTCTGACAGCCTCCCTATTCGGCGGGCTCGGCCAGATTGCGCGGCGTGCGCTGCAGCCAGGCCTTTCGCGCGCGTCCTGCGCCGCCGGATTTCATCACCCGCTTGCGGAACAGGAGGGACCCGCCCTTGACCAGCGCCAGCACCGCCAGCGCCTGCCAGGCGAGCGCGGCGGCATGGGTCCAAAGCGTTGCGTCGAGCGCGGCGCGCGCCAGCATCGCAAAGGGCGAGGACAGCGGGAAGGCAATCGCCGCCAGTTCCAGCCCGGAACCCGGCTGCTTGATGGTATAGGCGGCAAGGAAGAACACCATCAGCTGCATCATCGTGACCGGCATCGACAGCGTCTGCACCTCGCGCACGGTGTTGGCCATTGCCCCGATGGTCAGGAACAGTGCACCCAGCAAAAGATAGGCCATCGCGAAATAGATCACGCCAAGCGCGATGAAAAAGGGCCAGCCCACCGCGGGCGCGGGCAGGCGCGCAAGATCGAACCCGGTCGCGGCAATGATCGCCTCGCTGCCGATACTCCACATCCCCCACGCGGCGAGCCCCCATACCCCGATGCCGACAAAGGATACGCCCAGCATCGCGAACAGCTTGCCCATGAACACTGCGTCCATCGGGATGGCGGCGGCAAGAATCTCGATAATCTTGTTGGCCTTTTCCTCGACAAGGTTGGACAGCACCATGCCCGCCAGCAGCATGGTCAGCAGGAACAGCAGCATCTGCGCGACCTGCGCGGTCTGGATCCGGGTCGAGCGTTCGGAAGCGGCACTGGTGACAACCGCCAGCGTGCTCACAGGCGGAAGCGCGGCCGGCTCGGCGCTGAGGGCGCTTCCGGCAAGCAGGCTGACCGGCCCTTGCCAGCGGCGCAACTGGCCTTCGGTGCCGACCAGTTCGGGATCGGCGAGGCTGCCGGTGATAATCGCGGCATAATTGCCACGCCGCGCTTCCATGAAGGCGCGCGCGTCGAAGCCGGGATCGGCGGCGGCTTCAGGGACCGCGCGCAAGGCGGGCATCGCGCTACCCAGTTGCGGGGCAAGGCGCTGGCTCGCGGCGAGCAGCGCGGCATTATCCCCGGCGCTCATGGCGAGCCCGACTTCGCTGCTTACCGCTTCGCGCTGCACCTGTCCGCCGATGCTGCCGGCCAGCCCGCCGACAATGACCGGAAACAGGGGGCCAAGCAGGAAGAACAGGAAAGCGCGGCTGAACAGCACCGCCAGAAAATCGCGCCGAGCGATCACCCAGGCGGCTTCGAGCGTGGAGAGGCGCGGGCGCATGCCAGAGGTTGTGTCGGTCATGCGCGGGCCTCTTCAATATTGGCCGCAGAATCGGCTTCCAATTGGCGGGCGGCGGCTTCGCCTGCAATCGCGACAAAAGCATCATGCAGCCCGGCGCGCTCGATCGAAAGCGAGAGGATACCTGCCTCGCCTTCGATCAACTGGCGCAGCAACGGCTCGATCCCGCTTTCGGGCAGGGGAAACTGGAAGAAGTCGCCGTTACGGCGGGTATCCTTTGGCAACGCGGAAAGCCACGCGCCCTCGCGCGCCCGCGTCTCCAGCCGCACCTGCGCCGGTATCCGGTCGCGCGCTGCCTCGACACTGCCCGCATAAGGCACCTTGCCCCCGGCGATGATCGCCACGCCTTCGCACAGGCGTTCGGCATGGTGGATCACGTGGGTGGAGAAGATCACTGTCACCCCGTCGTCAGCCAGCGCGCGGATCATCAGTTCAAGCTTGCCCTGATTGATCGCATCGAGACCCGAAAAAGGCTCGTCCAGCACGACAAGGCGCGGGCGATGAACCAGCGTGCCGAGCAGCTGGACAGTCTGCGCCATGCCTTTGGAAAGCTGCCGGATCTGGCGGCTCGCAGCATGGCCGAGCCCGTGCCGTTCGAGCAATTCGACCGCGCGCAGGCGCCCTTCTTTCAGCGGCAAACCGCGCAATGCGCCCATGAAGGCAATCGCCTCGATCGCCTTCATCGAAGGATAAAGCCCGCGCTCTTCGGGCAGATAGCCGATCAGCCGACCGATATCGTGCGGGCGATCATGGCCGAACACCCGGCGGACGCCTTCGTCGGGGTCGATGATACCCAGCAGCATCCTGAGCGTCGTAGTCTTGCCCGCGCCATTCGGGCCGAGAATGCCGTAGATCGCGCCTTCCGGGACAGCAATGTCCACCCCGTCGACCGCGCGCGTGCCATCGAAGCTTTTCACCAGCCCGCGCGCCTCGATCGCCAACGGGCGCGCGTCGGCGGGAATGGCGCTGAAGCCCCTTCCCCGATTGCCCGACAGGTTCTGTTCGCTTACCGCCATATCCATGACGTAGCCGGTTAGGCGGCGAGATTAAACGGGAGCCTCTCCAAACATGGTTAACGCGCCCGAAAGCACTGACATTGCGGAGCGGATCGCTGCCAAGGCGCGCGCACTCGGTTTTGCCGCTTGCGGAATCGCCGGGGCGGGCGAAGACCCGCTGCGCGCGGCTCGGCTGGAAACGTGGCTGGGCGAAGGACAGCATGGCAGCATGGACTGGATGCAGACCCGCCTCGACCATCGCCGCTCGCCACAAGGGCTGTGGCCCGCCGCGCGCAGCGTGATCGCGCTGGGGATGAGCTATGCCCCGGCCCATGATCCCCTGGCGCTGGAAGACGCGCCCAGCCACGCACGGATTTCGGTCTATGCGCAAGGCAAGGATTACCACGATGTCGTGAAAAAGCGGCTGAAGGCGCTGGCCCGCTGGCTGGTAGCCGAGGAGCCTGACGCCGAGGTGAAGGTCTTCGTCGATACCGCCCCGGTCATGGAAAAGCCCTTGGGCGAGGCAGCGGGGATAGGCTGGCAGGGCAAGCATACCAACCTTGTCAGCCCGACCCACGGGAGCTGGCTGTTTCTGGGGGCGATTTACACCACGCTGGAGCTTGCCCCTGCGACGGGTCACCGCGATCACTGCGGAAGCTGCCGCGCCTGTCTGGATGCCTGCCCCACCGACGCCTTCCCTGCGCCCTACAAATTGGATGCGCGGCGCTGCATTTCCTACCTCACAATCGAACACAAAGGCCCGGTGCCCGAAGATTTCCGCGCCGCCCTGGGCAATCGCATTTATGGCTGCGACGATTGTCTGGCGGTTTGCCCCTGGAACAAATTCGCGCACGAAGCCCAGTCGATCCGCGAATTTCTCCCCCGCGCCGAACTGGTCGCCCCGCGTCTGGCGGAACTGCTGGCGCTGGATGATGCGGGCTTCCGGGCGCTGTTTTCCGGATCGCCGATCAAGCGGATCGGGCGTGACCGGTTCGTGCGCAACTGCCTTTATGCAGCAGGCAACAGCGATGACGCGGGGCTGATGCCGCAGGTCGCAGCGTTAACTGCTGATCCCGATCCGGTTGTCGCCGACGCCGCGCACTGGGCCTTGGGGCGGCTTGTCGCCGCATCTCCCCTCCCGAGCGGGAGGGGGGCTTTCAGATCAGATCCTTGATCGGCACCTCGGTATCGGCCAACAGCGCCGGATCGATCCGGCCCGCTCCGCTTTCGAGCAGCTTGCGCGCCTGCACATAGTCCTTCATGGTATTCACGCAGTCGAAGGCGATCGGCTTGCCGTCCTTCAGATAGACCACGGTGAACTTGCGGCTTTCCGGATCGCCGCGCAGGACCGTGTGGTCATAACCGAGGCTGAGGCCTGCGGTCTGCAGCTTCAGGTCATACTGGTTCGACCAGAACCATGGCAGCGCGTTATAGGGCTCCTTTTCGCCCATGATTGCGCGCGCCACGGTGTTGGCCATGTCATGCGCGTTCTGCACCGATTCCAGCCGGATCACGGCATTATCGGCGTAAGGATTGGCGTGCGCGGCGCAATCGCCGATGGCGTAGATGTCGTCCAATGTGGTGCGACAGCAGAAATCGACATCGACGCCGTTGGAGCCGGCGGCCCCTGCGGCAATCAGCGGCGCGACTGCGGGCACGATGCCGATACCGGCAACCACCATGTCGCAGGGGATTTCCTCGCCGCTTTCGAGTGTGACGCCGGTAACACGGCCTTGGGCCTCGCCCAGCACTGCACGCACGCCTTCGTTAAGGCGCACTTCGACCCCCTGACGGCGGTGTTCGGCGGCATAGAAGGCGGACAACTCCTCCCCTGCGACCCGCGCAAGCAGGCGCGGCAGCATCTCGACCAGCGTAACCTCGCAGCCGAGCTTTCGCAGGACAGCGGCCGCCTCCAGCCCGATATAGCCGCCGCCGATCACCACGGCGCGCTTCGCTCCGCCGGCGAGCGCGGCCATCATCGCATCGGCATCACCCTTGTCGCGCACATAAAACACACCGGGCAAAACCGCGCCCGGCACCGGCAGGCGGCGCGGATCGCCGCCGCCCGACCAGATCAGCTTGCGATAGGTGAGCGTGCTGCCATCGGAGAGGGTGACGCGGTGCGCCGCCGGATCGATCCCCGTCACCGCCGCGCCGAGCTTGAGACCAATACCCTTGTCAGCCCAGAACTTCTCGGGACGGATCATGATCCGCTCGAACCCCTTGTCCCCGGCGAGGTATTCCTTCGAAAGCGGCGGGCGTTCGTAAGGCGGGGCGGCATCGCGCCCGACCATCAGGATCGAGCCTTCGTGCCCTTGCTGGCGCAAGGCGATCGCTGCCTGCGCGCCGCCATGCCCGGTGCCGACGATGACGATGTCGGCGTGGTCGGGAGTTCTTGTTGCCATGGCCTTGATATGCCCCTCCGCCTGCTATGCTGCCTTGATGTGCCGCAAACGCTCGCCGGGTCAACCTGCCTGACGCAGACTGACGAAATTGCGGGGCGGGAGGCCTGAAACCTAACGCTCCAGCAGGTTGCGTGCCTGGCTGGCGATCTGGGCGAGCATCGCCGGACCGACCGGTGGCCGGGCCTGCGCACGTGCGATCATGCTGCGGAACTGCGCCACGGCCCCGCCGTTGCGCGCGCCCCACTCCTCGACCGCCCGCAACGGATCCTCCTTGCCGGCCTTGCGCTGCATCAGCCGGCGCAGGAAATCGAGCCGCATCTGCTGGAAGTCGCGCGCGAGGCCCGAGACCAGCAGCCGATCCCACACGTCAGAAGGCGACATATGCGCGGCGATCCCCTGCGCCCAGTCGAGCCCCAGCCGCGCGCCGACATCGGTGAAGGCATGGGTGAGCAACTTGGCATCAATCCCGGTTTCCAGCGCGAGCTTTGCCAGCCCGACGGCGCCGTCGAAATCGAACAGATTGGCGACCCGCGCGGCAAGCGCTTCGGGCGCCCCTGCTGCCACAAAGCTCTGACGCAATTCGAGCGACCGGGCGCGCGGTTCGGCGGCGAGCAGTTCCTCGCGCGCAGCCGCGAGTGCAGCGACACCCGATTTGAGCTCCCCGATCATCGCGCCCGCACCGACCTTTCCGGCAGCGGTCCGCAGCACATCGGACATGAGATTGCCCACGGCGGCCGCCAGCCGGTCGAACAGGGCAAGACGCGCGGCTTCGGGGATGTCGGCCTCGTCGAGATCGCGCCACAGCGCATCCAGCCCGAACAGGCATTCGGCCACAACGAAGGCGGCAGCGACCTCTGCAAGGCCCACACCCTCTTCCTCGGCCAGCTCGAAGGCGTGCACCATGCCGAGCCGGTTGACCATGCGGTTGGCAAGGCTGGTCGCGATCATCTCGCGCCGCAGCCTGTGGGTGCGAATCTGCGCGGCGAAGGTTTTTCGCATGGCCGTGGGGAAGCGCGCCAGCAGCACCGGTTCGAGCACAGGATCATCGGGCAAACGGCTGGCCTCGATCGCATCCTGCAACGCAAGCTTGGCCGAAGACAGCAGTACCGCCAGTTCGGGGCGGGTCAGCCCCTGCCCGTCAGCAGCACGGCGCAACAGCGCCTCTCCATCGGCGAGTCCTTCGGTGCGACGGTCGAAATCGCTGATTTCCTCCAGCCGCTCGATCAATCGGACATAGGACGCGCTCGCCCCCGCCCCGCCGGTTTCGGCCACCGACAGCGCCAGCGCCTGCAAGCGGTTGTCCTCCAGCACGATGGCGGCGACTTCGTCGGTCATCGCGGCAAGCAACGTGTTGCGTTTTTTCTCGGTCAGCTTGCCGTCACGCATGGCAGCGGCGAGCGTGATCTTGATGTTGACCTCGTTGTCCGAGCAGTCGACCCCGGCGGAATTGTCGATGAAGTCGGTGTTGATCCGCCCCCCCTTCACCGAGAAAGCGATGCGCCCGGCCTGCGTGACGCCCAGATTCGCACCTTCGCCGATCACCCGTGCGCGCACTTCGTCGGCATCGACGCGCAGGGCGTCATTGGACGGATCGCCGACCTGGATGTGATTTTCTTGGCTGCCCTTCACGTATGTGCCGATCCCGCCGAACCACATGAGGTCGACCTCGGCCCTGAGGATCGCGGAAATCAGCGCCTCAGGCTCTATCTCCTTGTCATCAACGCCGAGAAGGTTGCGGATCTGCTTGGACAACTTGATGGTCTTCGCGGCGCGGCTGAACACTCCGCCGCCCTTGGAAATCAGCCGGGCATCGTAATCCTCCCAGCTCGAGCGCGGCAGCTCGAACAGGCGCTTTCTCTCCTTCCAGCTCGCCAGCGGGTCGGGCGAGGGATCGATGAAGATGTGACGGTGATCGAAGGCGGCAACCAGTTTCAGTGACTTGGACAGGAGCATGCCGTTGCCGAACACGTCGCCCGACATGTCGCCGCAGCCGGCGACGGTTACGCTGTCCTTCTGGACGTCGATCCCCATCTCGCGGAAGTGGCGCTGGACGCTGACCCACGCGCCGCGTGCGGTAATGCCCATGGCCTTGTGGTCATACCCGTTCGAGCCGCCGCTGGCGAAGGCATCGCCCATCCAGAAGTCGCGGCCCTGCGCGATTCCATTGGCGATGTCGGAGAATGTCGCCGTGCCCTTGTCGGCGGCAACCACGAAGTAGGGGTCTTCCCCGTCGAGCACCTGCACGGCTGGCGGATGCACCACCCGGCCTTCCACGATGTTGTCGGTAATGGACAGGAGCGTGCGGATGAAGAGTTCGTAGGACGCCCGGCCCTCGGCCGCCCAGCCCTCGCGGTCGAGCGCCGCGGAAGGCAATTGCTTTGGGTAAAACCCGCCCTTGGCCCCGGTGGGCACGATCACCGCGTTCTTGACGCGCTGCGCCTTCATGAGCCCCAGTATCTCGGTGCGGAAATCGTCGCGCCGGTCAGACCAACGCAAGCCCCCGCGCGCTACCGCACCCGAACGCAGGTGAATGCCTTCGACCCGGCGCGAATAGACGAAGATCTCGCGCCACGGCACCGGCTTGGGCAGGCCTGGGACGAGATGACTGTCGATCTTGAACGCCAGCGCCTCGGCGGCGGCGGGGGCGAAGGCGTTGGTGCGCAGAACCGCGTCGATCACCGCGCGGTAGAGCCGCAACAGGCGGTCGTCATTGATTGCCGTAACCTTGGCCAGCGCGCGGGTGAAGGCCGTCTGCGCAAAGGCAATCGCATCCTCGCGATTGCCGGCGAAGGCCGGATCGTGGCGGGCGGAGAACAGATCAATCATCGCCCGCGTCGCCTGAGGGGCAGCCACCAGCGCATCGACAACTGTGTAGATGGTGAAGGTCACCCCGGTCTGGCGCAGGTAACGATAGACTGCGCGCATCCAGTTCGCCTCGCGCGGGGCAAGCCCGGTGGCGGCAACCAGCCGATTGAAGGGATCATCCTCGGCCAGGCCGTTCGAGACATCGGCCATTGCCTGCTCGATCAGTTCCGCGCGCGCCAGCAGCGTGGCCGCATCGATCCCGGCGGGCACGGTCAGGATAAAATCATGGATCGAACCGAGCGCCGGGTCATTGAGGAAGGTCGGCACCTCGGCGGCAACGCGAAAGCCGAAATGTTCCAGCGCCGGCACGGCATCGGACAGGGCGAGCCGCCCGCGCACGCAGTAGATCTTGAGCCGCAGGCTGTCGGCGCCGTCGCTGTCCATGCGGTAGAGCCGGGTGGCGCGATCCGGGCGGGCAGCGGCAGGACTGTCGTCGCTTTCAGCAACTGCCAAGGTACGCAGCCGGTCAATATCGCGGGCGGCTTCGAGTGGGCCGTAAGCGAGACGGTAGCCGGTCGGGAAAGCAGGGGCATAGCGCGCGGCGAGTGCGGCAGCGCGTCCGTCGTCCTCATGCGCGGCAAGATGGCTCTCTACCGCCTCGTTCCAGCCGCGCAGAAGATCGACCAGCTCGGCTTCGATCGCCGCCGGCTCGGGCAGGTTGTCGCAGGTGCGCACGTCGATCAGAAAGCGCAGCAGCGCGAGGTTGCTGCCTTCGACTTCCAGACTCCAGTCGAGCAATGCGGCACCCGGCGTGCCAAGCAGCATGGCCTGAATCTGCAGCCGGACATCGGTGGAAAGCTGGTCGCGCGGGAGCCAGACGAAGGCGAAGACGTGCCGTTCGAGCGTCGAGCGCACCATGACCAGCCGCGGGCGCGGGCGGTCGATCAACGCCATCTTGGTCGTGGCGAGTTCGGCAATCCGCGCGCGGCCGAAAGCGATCAGCAGATCATTGGGCAGGCTGGTGAAGGCATGGACCAGCGCCTTGCCATTATGGCCGGACGGATCAAACCCCAGATCCTCGGTCAGTGCGCGAAGGGTCTGGCGCAGCACGGGCACTTCGCCCGGGCGGGCGCTCAATGCGGCGCTGGTCCACAGCCCGGCATGGATAGAAAGCGCGGTAATGCGGCCCTTTTCGCGCTGCGGCACCATGAACAGGTCGAGCGGGCTGCGACGGTGGACGCGCGCCTGCACATTGGACTTGATCACCAGCAGCGTGCGCGGCGTGCCGGCGGCTTCGTGCCGGTCGAACCATTCGAAGGCGCGTTCGATCGAGGTCTCGGCCAGCAATTCGCGCGCCGAACCGCGGCAGATGCCGAGCACCGCCTCCTCGCGAGCATCGCGGTAACGGGTGAGATGTCCGAGCTGGGTCAGCATCCCGCCCCCCAGCCAGCCGAGCAGTGCCGCGGCTTCATCATCGAAGGTTGCGGCAAGCGCCGCATCCGCCGACATTGCTGCCTGCATCGCAGGCCAGTCGCTGACCGCGGCGTGCACATCGGCGAGTGTTGCCTGCAGCGCTTCGAGCAGGTCGCGGCGCTGCCGGGCATCGACCCGCGGGGTTTCGACATAGATCAGCGATTCGCGCAGACCTTCTGCCAGCTTCGCGCCGGGCTTGGCCATGGCCGTGATGGCCCCGGCGGGATCGCGAACGACCCGGGCGACCGGGTGAAGCAGGCGATCAATCGCAATCCCTTGCGCGGCAATGGTCGACGCGATCGAATCGACCAGAAACGGCATGTCGTCATTGATGATGGCAATCCGCAGCCGGCGGCGCGCACCGCTGGCGGACTCGATCTGCACCAGCGATTCGCCGGGCTTGCGGGTGTGCGCCGCAGCCAGCAGATATTGCGCCGCCTCACCGAGAGCAGCAAGGTCCGGCGGGGTATCGCCTGGCAGCAGCGAGGCTTCGAGATGTGCTCTCAATGCCTCCTGCAATTTGCTTTGCGACGGTTCGCCAACGGATTTGGCGCTGGTTGTTGACCCCATCAACGGCTCCCGGCATCCTGCTTTCCGGCATTGGCATGTGGTAATTATATTATGCCGGATTGTTGTTATCGTGTTTGGCGCGATACGCCTTTCCGCCTGCCCCGCGCAAGCGCGATGATAACCGGTGTTACGCTGCGAGCGCCTTTTCACATGCTTCCATTGTCAGTTCGAGCGAGCGGATGCGCGCCTGCGGCTCGAACGTCGCACCGCACAGCATGATTTCATCAGCGCCGGTACGCCGGGTGAAGGCTGCGATGCCATCGCGAACCTGGGCGGGCGTGCCGACCGCGGCGGCTTGGCCGAGATGGGCGAGCATCGCCTGAGAGCTCGCCGGAAGCGTCTCGGCATAGTCGGCCGCAGGCGGCGGCAACTTGCCGGGATTACCGGTTCTCAGGCGCACGAAGCTTTGCTGCTGGCTCGATGCAATCAGCCGGGCTTGCGATTCGGTCTCGGCGGCGAAGACATTCATCGCAACCATCACATGCGGGCGATCCAGCGCATCGGAAGGCTGGAAGTCTCGCCGATAGACCGCCAGCGCGGCATCAAGGTGATCGGGCGCGAAATGGGCGGCGAAGGCATACGGCAGGCCGAGCTTGGCGGCGAGCTGCGCGCCGAACAGGCTGGAACCCAGCATCCACAATTCGACCTTGGCGCCCAGTCCCGGCGTGGCCTTGATCGGCAGGTCGAAATCCCCGGTCAGCAGGGCCCGCAATTCGACCACGTCCTGAGGGAAATATTCCGATGCCTGATGCAGATTCTTGCGCAGCGCCCGCTGCAATTCCGGCCCCGCCCCCGGTGCGCGCCCCAGCCCGAGGTCGATCCGTCCCGGGAATAACGCGTCCAATGTGCCGAATTGTTCGGCGATCTGGAACGGGGTGTGATTGGGCAGCATGATCCCGCCCGATCCAATGCGGATGCGGCTGGTGGCATTGCCGAGATGGGCGAGCACGACTGATGTCGCGCCGCCCGCGATCCCGTCCATCGCGTGATGTTCGGCGACCCAGAAACGCTTGCACCCTGCAGCTTCCGCTGCGCGGGCGAGATCGGCGGTGGCGGCAAAGGCTTCCGTCAGCGTTCCGCCCTCCCGGACGGGCACGAGATCGAGCACGGAAAATGTCGTCATACGGACGGTTCCTCCTTGGTCGGGGTCGGGGTCGGGGTCGGGGTCGGGGGCGCAGGCATGGTTTCGGCCGGGCCGAGCTGATCCAGATAATCTTTCGCAGTGGCGGCAGCGAGGCTTTCGGGCTGGAGCTCGATCACCGATTGCCAGCTCTGGCGCGCTGCCTCGTCCCGGCCCGAAAGCACTGCAATGACGCCAGCTTCGAGGCCGATTTCCGGATTGGTCGGCGCCAGCCGCGCGGCCTGTTCGATCGCTTCCTGCGCAGGTGCCAGCCGGTCCATGCGCCGCAACAGCGTGGCCTTGAGCAGCCAGGCTTCGCTGCGCTCCGGCACCAGGCCGGTTGCGGCATCCAGCGCAACCAGCGCGTCTTCGTCCCGCCCCAGCGACACCAGCACGCGGGCCTCGTCAATCGCCGCCAATGCCTGCAAGGGCGCCGAAGCGGCAGCACGAGCATCCTCCCGCGCCTGCACCAGCAGCACGAGCGCCCCCGCTGAATCGCCCCCCGCCAGCGCGGCATTGCCGGCCATGGCCGCGAACCGGGCGCGGGTGCGCGGCTCGTCCGCCGGGGTTTCGTCGCGCGCGGCAAGGAAGGCGCTTCGCGCATCATCCCACAGGCCGAGTTCTGTCGCCGCAGTGCCCAGGCAGTGATTGGCGAGCACCCGGTCCGCCCCTGTTGTTTCGCTGCGACGAATCTGCGCCATGGCATGGGCCCGCGCGGCGTCCTCGGCCAGTTGATCGAGGCAACCCACAAGCCAGGCGCTGGTGGGGTTAAGAACCTCCGGCTCGGTCTGCGCCTGCATGTTCGGGCGCGGCGGACGGTCGCGTACCAGATCATCGCCCTGCATCGCCCCGGCCATGGGATCGGGACCAACCTGAAGCAGCAAGGCGAGAAGAATCGACACGCGTTTCTATCCGTAAAATCCGGCCACCATGGCCTTGAGATGGGTAATGTCGCACTCCCGCGACAAGCGATGGTCGCCGTCCTTTATCAGCGTCACCTGTATATCGTCCGAACGCAAGGCGGCAGCGAGGCGAAGACTAACGTCCCACGGCACGTCGGCATCGCGCTGGCCGTGGATCAACCGCACCGGACAGGAAAGGTTGATTTCGCCATCGAGCCGCAGGTGGCATTCGGCATCGGCGAAGAAGCCCGCGTGAGTCGGGGTCGGCTCGGGACCATAGGGATTGGGTTCAAACAGCGTTTCGCCGCGCGCCAGCAGCGCGCGCTGATCCTCGGTGTAGCCCCAGCGGGTGAAATCGGGCGCAGGCGCGATGCCGACGAGGCCGGCCAGCCGATTTCCCAGCCGCTCTGCCACCAGCAGCATCAGCCACCCGCCCATTGATGATCCCGCCAGCACCACCGACCCGGCAACATAGCAGCCGATCAGCGCCAGTACCTCGTCGCGCCAGCGCGATAGCGTGCCTTCGGCAAAGGCGCCCTCGCTCTGGCCGCAACCCGAATAGTCCAGCAACAGGCAGGCGCGGCCCGCCCTCTCGGCCTCGGCAAACAGCGCCGTCGCTTTGCCGCCCGCCATGTCGGACATATAGCCCGGAAGGAACACCAGCGTCGGGCCGTGCCCGGGTGTCAGCCGGAATGCGATCCGGCGGCCGTCATATAGAACATGATGCGTGACTTCACTCATGCCTGCCACCATGCCTTGCGTGGGTGTATAATGGCAACAACAGTGCGCTGGCACTGTCACCAATGCGCAATGCGAGAGGGATAGGCGCATCGTCATGTTCAAGACCGACACCGCCGCCCAGCCGGCTGCTTCGCCCTCCGCGGTCACCCGCCGCGGCCTGTTCACCCTTGCCGGAGCATCGGCAGCGCTGGCGGCGACTCCGCTTGTCGCGCGCAGCTTCGGCACCGGCTTCACCCACGGGGTGGCAAGCGGCGAACCGGGTATCGACAGGATATTGCTGTGGACCCGCTATGTCGGTGAGCAGAGCGCCGATCTTTCGTGGCAGGTCAGCGAAGACGAGGGTTTCGCGCAGGTCGTGACCGAAGGCAGCGTCAGCGCCGGTGCGGACCGCGACTGGTGCGCCAAGGGAATCGCCGCCGGGCTTCAGCCGGGCCGGTGGTATTTCTACCGCTTCATCGCGCCCGATGGCACCGCATCGCCCGTCGGCCGCACTCGCACCTTGCCCGAGGCCGGGGTTCAGAAGTTCAGGCTTGCGGTGTTCTCCTGCTCCAATTTCGGCTTCGGCTGGTTCAACGCCTATGGTCACGCCGCCGAGGCGAATGACGCTGACCTCGCGGTGCATCTGGGCGATTACATCTACGAATATGGCGCGGGTACCTATCCTGACACCGGGCAGGGGAATGGCGCGCGGGTGCTTGCCCCTGAAACCGAGATCGTGACGCTCACCGATTACCGCCTGCGCTATGCCACCTACCGCGCAGACCCGGATCTCCAGCGCCTGCATCAGGTGCTGCCGATGATCGCGGTATGGGACGATCATGAAAGCGCCAATGACAGCTGGAAAGACGGCGCGCAGAATCACCAGCCGGAAACCGAAGGCGACTGGGCGACACGCAAGGCGATCGCCAAGCGGGTCTACCGGGAATGGATGCCGGTTTCGGACGAGCCGTACGCCGCCTATCAGGTCGGTGATCTGGCCACTTTGTTCCGACTCGATACACGGCTCGAAGGGCGTGACGAACAGCTCGATCTGGGCAAGGTGCTGGCCGGGCAGACCGACCCGCAGGGCGCGATGCAGGCGCTGGCAAAGTTCAAGGATGGCGACTGGGCCGATCCTGCGCGCCAGCTTTTGGGGGGGCGTCAGGAGGCATGGCTGGCTGAAGGACTCGCCGATTCGACTGCCAGCGGCACGCAGTGGCAGGTGCTGGTGCAACAGGTGTTGATGGGCAATCTCAGGAGCCCCGCCGCGCTCGCCAGCCAGCTGGGCGACGGGTTGCCCGATTACATCCGCCAACGGCTGATGGCGGCGACCATGGCAAGCACTGTCGGCCTGCCGCTCAACATGGACGCCTGGGACGGCTACCCTGCCGCGCGCGAACGTGTGTTCGAGGCCGCGCTTGCCGCAGATGCCAACCTGCTGGTGCTGGCGGGCGATACGCATAATGGCTGGGCGTTCGAATTGGGTCATGAAGGTGCGAGGGTGGGCGTTGAACTGGGGGTGTGCTCGGTCAGTTCACCAGGCTTTGAAAACTACCTCTCCTTCCTCAAGCCCGACACGCTGGCGGGTGCATTGGTGGCCGAGAATGAGCAACTCAAGTGGGCCGACACCGCGCAGCGCGGCTACATGGTGGTCGAACTGACACCGGCTCGGGCGGTTACCGAATATCGCTTCAGCGAAGGCATCAAGCAACGGTCGACCAAGCTTGCCGGGACCCGGACGATTGCCAGCGAAGCCGGGTCGAAGATGGTCGAAATCTGATCCGCCGCTCGAGAAACAGGTCGGGGCAGGGGGCCGTTAATCGGCGAGGAAGGTCTGAAGCGCGGCATTGGTGGCAGCCGGCTGATCCAGCATGACAAAGTGCCGCGCACCTGCGATCGGCACGAAGGTGATGTCAGGCGTGCCCTTGTATTGCACCGGGTAGATGGCCTGTGCCGCCTCGGCGGTAACGGCAGGCGGATCGACCGGATAAAGCATTGTCACCGGGACCTTCAGCCGGGAAAGGCTTGGCCGCAGGTCGGTGGTCATCAGGTCGTACATCAGGTTGCCGCCAACCGCGAGATCGGCGGTCGCGCTATAGCGATCAACCTTGCATTGCGCCTCTGACGTCTTTGCCATGCCGCGCGCCTGGGCCGAGGGCGCAGCGCAATCGGGTTGCGGCAGATCGGTCGCGGCCTGCGCTGCCATCATGTCGCGCAGCGCGGCTGCTTGCGGTTTCGCCGCTTCGGCGTCCTGCATTCCCATCAGGATCGAAAAAAATGGAAGGGAATCGATGATCATGATCGCCTCGACCAGATCGGGCCGGTCGAGCGCGAGGTTGAGCCCGGTGAACCCGCCCATAGAGTGGCCGATAACGCGGACGTTGCTCAGCCCCTCTGCCTCGATATAGCGGGCAAGATCGCGCACCAGAAAGGGCAGTACCGGACCTTGGGCATTCTTGCCCGGCCCGGTCCCGCCAAAGCCGTTCACCTGCACCAGATGGACCCGGTAGCCCGCCGCCAGCAAAGTGTCCGTCTGGCCTTCCCAGACGGAGCGCGGCGACAGCAGGCCGGGGATCAGGATCGCGTCGCGCGCGCCGTCGCCGAGGATCTCGACGGTGAAGCGTTCGGACACGGCATCTTCGGCGACCATCACGGTTTCGCTCATCGCCAATGCGTGAGCCGGCAGTAGCGCAGCGGTGAACACCGCCGCCGCAAGCAAGGCAGTTTTCATGGATCTATTCCTTTTCCCGGACGAAAATGTCTTCGATGGCGAGGCCGAACACCTCGGCAATGGTGAAAGCGAGCGGCAGCGAGGGGTCGTAGCGGCCCTTCTCGATCGCATTGACGCTCTGGCGGCTGACGCCCAATCGGTCGGCGAGATCCTGCTGGCTCCAGTCGCGTTCGGCGCGCAGCACCTTGAGGCGGTTGTTCATTCGCCGCGCACCTTCATCCAGAGCTGCGCAAGGCCAAGCCCGACCGACCAGACCGGAAGCACCCACCACGCCCAGATGTGCGGGACGAGTTCGAACATCTCCAGAAAGCCCCAGAATATGCCGAGCGCGAGCACCATGCCGAGGCTCATCAAGGCGGCGCGTACCGTGCGATAGCGCAGATATTCGTCCTGTTCCTCGACCAGATAACGCCCCATCGCCCAGATCATGGCGAAAGTCGGCAAGGTTGGCAGCAGCGCGATGGCGAACACCACGGGGCCGGACAGGTCGTAATTGTTCCAAAGTGCAATGGCGATACCAAGGCCCAGGACATAGCCGAGCGAGGCCGCCATCATCCGGCGATTATAGCGGATGATCACCGGATTGGCGCATTCGCGCCGCTCGGCCGAGCGCACGAGCGGGATCAGCAGTCCCATCGCGCCGACAAACAGGATCAGGCCAACGGTGGTGGCAATCGCGTCGGTCAACAGCAAGGCGGCGACCACCGCAACGCTGGCACAATACAGCCCGGCCCAGAATCCGGGGCCACGCCCCTGTTTCTCATCAGACGGGGAATTGGCATCGGCCATGACAAGCCTCCTTTCAGTTATGGAAAGGAAACTTGTCATATAATCACGATAAGGTCAAGTCTCCTTTCCAAAAGGGACAGGTCGCTTTCCCTCCAGCCTCGGCTGCTTCGCTAATGACATGGCAAGGCCTTGCGGTTAAGGGAACGGATATGGATCAAGGTCTGCCCCTGACTGTCACCACAACCACCACCCGGACTACCATCCCGGGGCGGGGGCGTGCGCGGTAAGCGCTGGCCCGCCGCCCGGTTCGGGGCGGCGCGGTGTTCTCCCCAAACCGGTTCCACGTTCAACACCGCTCTTCCGGTGCGTAGTCCTTTGTCCTAAGGCGCGCCAAACCAGACGGATGTGCACGATGACCGAACTTCTGAAGATCAGCCTGCCCGATGGCTCAGTGCGCGAAGTGCCTGCGGGCTCGACCCCGGCCGACATCGCTGCGGCCATTGGCCCGGGCCTCGCCAAGGCGGCGCTCGCCGCGCGCGTGGATGGCGAACTGCGCGATCTGACCCGGCCCTTCGATAGCGATGCGAGCCTCGCGCTGGTGACGGCCCGCGACGAGGCCGATGCGCTGGAACTCGCCCGCCACGATTATGCCCACGTCCTCGCCGAGGCGGTGCAGGCGCTGTGGCCCGGCACGCAGATCACTTTCGGTCCCGCCACCGATGACGGCTTCTATTATGATGTCAAAGCCCCCGACAGCCGCGAGCCCTTCGGCATGGATGATTTGCCGGCCATCGAGGACAAGATGCGCGAGATCATCCGCGCCGACAAGCCGCTGCGCCGCGAGGTCTGGAGCCGCGAGGCCTTGATCGCCAAGTGGGCGGCCGAAGGCGAGACTTTCAAGGCGGAATGGGCCAAGGAACTGCCCGAGGGCGAGGAGCTGACGGTCTATTGGTCGGGCGAGGACTGGCTCGACATGTGCCGCGGCCCGCACCTGCCCTCCACCGGGAAGCTCGACCCCGATGCCTTCAAGCTGATGCGCGTCGCCGGGGCATACTGGCGCGGCGACCAGAAGAATGCGCAGCTGACGCGCATCTATGGCACCGGCTGGCTCAACAAGAAGCAGTTGAACGCCCACCTCACCCGGCTGGAGGAAGCCGCCAAGCGCGACCACCGCAAGCTGGGGCGCGAGATGGATCTGTTCCACCTGCAGGAAGAGGCCCACGGCAGCGTCTTCTGGCACCCCAAGGGCTACCGCATCTGGCGCGAGCTGGAAGCCTATATGCGCCGCAAGATGGACGGTGCCGGCTACCGCGAGATCAAGACCCCGCAGGTGATGGACGCACGCCAGTGGGAGCAATCGGGTCACTGGGGCAAGTACCGCGAAAACATGTTCGTCATCCCCGACGAAGTGCCGAACACCGAGGATGAAGGCCCGGTCATCAGCGGCGAGGCCGAATGGATGGCGCTCAAACCGATGAACTGTCCCGCGCATGTGCTGGTGTTCAAGCAGGGCATCACCTCCTATCGCGACCTGCCGATCCGGCTGGGCGAGATGGGCTGCTGCCACCGCAACGAACCCCACGGCGCGCTCCATGGCCTGATGCGCGTGCGCCAGTTCACGCAGGACGACGCGCATATCTTCTGCACCGAGGGCCAGGTGGTGGCCGAAGTGCAGGATTTCATCGCGCTGGCCGATAGCGTCTATCGCGATTTCGGCTTCACCTATGACATCAAACTGGCGCTGCGCCCGGACCAGCGGTTCGGCTCGGATGCGGACTGGGACAAGGCCGAGCAGGAATTGCGCGATGCGCTGACCGCGAACGGGCTGGAATGGGAAGAACTGCCCGGCGAAGGCGCGTTCTATGCGCCCAAGCTCGAATGGCACCTGACCGACGCGATCGGGCGGACGTGGCAGGTCGGCACGATCCAGTCCGACCGGGTGCTGCCCGAACGGCTCGACGCGCATTATATCGGCGAGGATGGTGACAAGCACCGTCCGGTGATGCTGCACCGCGCGATCTTCGGGAGCTACGAACGCTTTATCGGCATCCTGATCGAACATTTCGCCGGGCGCATGCCCCTGTGGCTGGCGCCGGTTCAGGCGGTGGTGGCGACCATTGTGTCGGATGCAGATGGATACGCCGATGACGTCGCTGCCAAGCTTAAAGCGGCGGGCATCCGGGTCGAAACCGACGTGCGCAACGAAAAGATCAACTACAAGGTGCGCGAACATTCTCTGGCGAAAGTCCCGCACCTGCTGGTGGTGGGCAAGCGCGAGGCCGAGGAAGGCACGGTCGCGGTCCGCACGCTCGGCGCAGAACACCAGAAGGTAATGAGCCTCGCCGATGCCATCGCGATGTTGCGCAGCGAGGCGACACCGCCCGATCTTAACACGGAGAGCTGAGCCATGAAGCTGACCACCACCCTGATCGCGACGGCTGCCGCGCTGCTGCTTTCCGCCTGCGGGGCGAAGACCGACCCGGCGAAAGACGCCGCCACCGGCGAAGTCGATCACGCGATGATCGACCATTCAGGCCACGACATGGGCGGCAGTGCGGATTCCAAGCTGAGCGAGGCGCAGGCGGCCTTCAAGGCAGCGAACGACAAGATGCACGCCGGGATGGCCGACATTCCCGAGGACGCCGATATCGCCTTCATGCAGGGAATGCTGGCCCACCATCAGGGTGCGGTCGAGATGTCGGAAGTCGCGCTGAAATACGCCAGGGACGAACAGGCACGCGATCTCGCGGCGCGGGTGATTGCCGCGCAGAAGGAAGAAATCGCCGAGATGGAAGCCTGGCTGAAAGAACGCGGCGCGCGATAAGCGCAAAGCGACAGCATGGAACTGATCGGCGGGTTCACCGCACTTCAAATCGCGGTCGCGCTGGCAGCGGCGCTGGGGGCGAGCTTTGTGCGCGGGCTGACCGGGTTCGGTATGGCGATCCTTCTGGTGCCGATCCTCGCGCTGGCGCTGCCGCCGGTCGAGGCGGTGGTGCTTGGCAATTGCCTGTCGCTGCTGATCGGCCTGACCGAAGTGCGGATGCTGGTGCGCGAGGCGGAGCGCAGCGCTTGGGTGATCGGCGCCGCTGTAGTGCTGACCACGCCGCTGGGCCTATGGGCGCTGTTCTCCACCACCGCCGATGTCGCGCGGCTGGTGATCGCGCTGATCGCCTTCAGCGCCTTCCTCGCAATCCTGCTGCCCCGGCGTGGGTCAGGCATGCCGGGGCGGCTGGTGACGGGCAGTGTCGGGGTGCTGAGCGGGTTGATGACCGGCTATGCCGGGATGCCCGGGCCGCCGGTGGTTCCCTATTACGCGGGCCGGGCACTGCCGCGCATCACGATCAAGGCCTCGATGCTGCTGATCTTCACCATAGCTGCCGCAGCAGGACTGGCGAGTGCGACGTGGCTTAGCATCTTGCGGTGGGAGTTGGTGGTGTTCGCTCTGCTGCTGCTGCCGGTCATTCTGACCGGCAATTGGCTCGGCCTTGCAGTGTCAGGCCGGATCAGCGATCCGATCTGGCGCAGCGTGGTCGGACTGGTGTTGGGCGGTGCAGCATTGGGGGCGCTGGTACGGCTTATCTAGCTCAGAAAGGCAGAGGCTGCCGCGCAAGGATCAGCGCAGCAGCGCAGCCGACCACGATCACGCTGCGCGCGCAATCGACAGGATCGAGGCGGGCAAGTCGTCCGGTGGCAGCGGAGGCCCGCGCCATCGGGGCGGCTGGGAAGATCGCACGGGTCATGCTCCGCACCATCGTCCCAACTTGCTAACGAAAGGTTAAGCGGCGCGCGGCACGGCGGGCATTTGCTGGCTGGCGCAGTGGAAGCCGCCGCCACCCGCCAGCACCGCCTCGCCCGGCAGGCCGATCGTGTCACGATCAGGAAACAACGCGGCAATCGCGGCCACCCCGTCGGCATCATGCGGACTGCCGAAGGTCGGCACCACCACCAGATGCGAGGTGATCGCGAAGTTCACATAGCTGGCCGGTTCGATCACTCCGTCACGCAGCACCAGCCCCGGTGAGGGGATGCGCACCACCTCGACCCCTGCAGCAGCGGCGCGCGCGGCGGCATCGGCGTAGATCGCGGCGTTGGGATCATACGTGCCGCTCGCTTGCGGCACCACCAGCCGGTTCGGCCCGACAAACCGGGCAAGATTGTCGACATGGCCATCGGTGTGATCGTTGACGAGGCCATCGCCCAGCCACAGCACGCGGGTGAACCCGAGCTGCGCGGCCAGCTCCGCCTCGATCTGCGGGCGGTTCATCGCCGGGTTGCGGTTGGGGTTCAGCAGGCATTGTTCGGTCGTCGCGACAAGGCCCGTGCCGTCGCCGTCCACCGCCCCGCCTTCAAGGATCATCGGCGATGCGTCGATCGCCAGCCCCGCGTCGCGCGCCAGTTCCGCGCCGATTTCCATGTCGCCCGGCATCAGATACTTGCCGCCCCAGCCGTTGAAGCCGAACCGCCGCGCGCTGCGCGTGCCATCCGCCTCGCACACCACCAGCGGCCCGGTGTCGCGCAGCCAGACATCACCAAAGACCCGGCGTTCCATTGTCACCTTCTCGCTGACAAGGGAGCGAGCGCGGGCCGCGTTCGCCTCGTCGCGCACCAGTAGCCGCACCTGCTGCCCGCTTTCGGCAACCGCATTGGCAAACGCCGCCATCTGTTCCTGCGCCGGTTCAAGCCAGCCGGGCCATTCCTCGGCGAGGTGCGGAAAGCCGATCCACAGCCAGTCCTGCGGCGCCCATTCGGGCGGCATGAGAGCGGTCATGTGCGGCCTTCCCCGGCGAGCCCGTTCAGCAACCGCTGTCCGATGCTGCGCAGGCCTGCTCGCGCACGCCGCGAAACTCGTCGCCCTCGTTCCAGTCCGGCCAACTGGTGCTCATCGCCATCATTCGTCCGAGCCGATACATCAGCTGAAGATCGGCCATCACACCCGACCAGTCCCACGTCTCGTCGAATTCATCCTTCGGCCCGTGATAGCGGTTGGCGCGATATTCATCCGAAATCGCCTTGCCCGCTTCGCGCCCGCCCTCGATCAGATCCTCGCCGCCATCCACATAGAGCATCGGCACACCCTGCTTGGCGAAGGCGAAGTGATCGGAGCGGTAGTAATAGCCGGCTTCGGGATTGGGATTGGGGGTGGCCACCCGGCCATCGGCGACCAGCGCGGCTTCGAGAAACTGATCCAGCTGCGATTTTCCCGGTCCGACAACCGTCACGTCCTTAGACGGTCCGGCGATCAGGAAGGCATCCATGTTGACCCCGCCAACTGTCTGGTCGAGCGGATAGATTGGGTTGGTGGCATAGTAATGCGCGCCCAGCAGGCCTGATTCCTCCGCCGTGACCGCGAGGAAAACGAGGCTGCGCCGCGGTGCGCCCGCCTTCACATGCGCTTCGGCAAGCGCGACCAGCGCGGCGGTGCCGGTTGCATTGTCGACCGCACCGTTGCAGATGTTGTCACCGTCATCTGCCGGAGGATTGCAGATGCCAAGATGATCCCAATGCGCGGTGTAGAGCACATATTCATCGGGCGCCTCGCTTCCCGGAAGCACGCCGATCACATTCTGCGAACTGAAGTTGCGAATGCTGTTCCGGAAGCTGGTGGATGCCGTCATGCCAAGTTCGACTGCCTTGAATTCCTTGGTCTTCGCGGCCTTGGTCAGTGCCTCGAGATCCTGCCCCGCGGCGGCCAGAACCTCGCGAGCGACGTCCTTTTGCACCCAGCCGTTCACCAGGGTCATCGGTGGCGGATTGTCGCCCCGCGCCGCATAGGCCTGCGGGCCACCCCATGAGCTTTCGACAACGTTCCAGCCATAGCTGGCAGGATCGGTATCATGCACGATCAGCGCGGCGGCTGCGCCCTGCCGGGCGGCCTCCTCATATTTGTAGGTCCAGCGGCCGTAGAAGGTCATCGCCTTGCCGTTGAAGGGTCCATCCAGCCCTTCGCTTTCCCAGTCGGGATCATTGACCAGGATCACCACCGTCTTGCCCTTGACGTCGATCCCTTCATAGTCGTTCCAGCCACGCTCGGGCGCGTTTATACCATAGCCGACGAACACCATTTCGCTGTTGACAAGCTGGGTCTGCGCCTCCTCGCGATAGCTGACACCGGTCCATTCGCGGCCGTAATCATAGACCAGATCGGTTTCGCCATCGGTGATGGTGAGCGGCGCGAAATTGCTGCCGGTAATCTCCACCAGCGGCACTTCCTGCACCCACGAATCGCCATTGCCCGGCTGCAATCCTGCCTTCTCGAAGCGTTCGGTGAGCAAGGCGATGGTCTTTTCCTCGCCTGCGGTCCCGGGCATCCGGCCTGCGAATTCGTCGCTCGAAAGGATACGGGTGACATCCTTCATAGTGGCTTCGGACAACTCGCCTGGCCCCACTTCGGGGATATCGAGTGCGCTCTCGCCTCCGCCCATCCCGGGGATCGCATCGCAGCCTGCCAGCGCGAGGGCGCCTGCGACAATCGTTGCGAAGATGGCTGGTCTGGTGCGCATTTCTGGCTTTCTCCCGTTCGGGCCGGATCGATGGGAGACTTCAATCGCAGAGCGGCGAGCGGCGCGCAAGCATGCGGCCTTGCGGCAAAGCCGAAGCATCGCCAGACAGACGGGCGATGGGAGATACGACAACCCCCGACTGGGAAAGCGCACTGCGCCGCGCCCGAGCGCACGCCCCGTTCCTTGCCCGCGCACTGGAGCGGCAGCCGGAACTTGCAGATCTGCTTGCCGACGAAAAGGGCGAAGCGGCGCTGGTGTGGGCGCGCAAGCAAGGCGAGCACCCGGATGCAGAGGTCGCGCTCCGGCGTGAACGGCTGGCTTTGGCGGCGACGGTGGCGGTCGGCGATCTGGCGGGCGCGTTCCCGCTGGCACGGGTGGTGGCCGAACTGACTGCCTTCGCCGACCGTGCGCTCGACCGCGGGATCCGCACTGCGATTGCAGAGCGCACGGGCGAGGACAGCGTGGATGGTTTCATTGCGCTCGCGCTCGGCAAGCAGGGCGCGGGCGAGCTTAACTACTCCTCTGATATCGACCCGATCTTCCTTTACGACCGCGAGCGCCTGCCGCGCCGCGCCAGCGACGATCCGGGTGAGGCTGCGCAACGCTATGCACGGCGTGTGGTTGCGCTGCTTTCGGGGAACACTGATGATGGTTACGCCCTGCGGGTCGACCTGCGGCTGCGGCCTGCAAGCGAGATCAGCCCTCTCAGCGTTCCGGTCGGATCGGCGCTGGCGCATTACCAGGGTCAGGCGCTGGCGTGGGAGCGCGCCGCCTTCACCCGCGCCCGCGCGGCCGCCGGGGACATTGCTGCAGGCGAGGATTTTCTTGCCGCGATCAGGCCCTTCGTATGGCGCAGCCAGCTCGATTTCGGTGCCATCGAGGAGATCCGTAAGCTGACTCAGCGCATCCGCGATAGCCACGAAGGCCCGCCGCTGCCGGGCCCCGGATTTGACCTGAAGCGCGGTCGCGGCGGAATCCGCGAGATCGAGTTCTACGCCCAGACCCACCAGTTGATTCACGGTGGGCGCGACACTTCGCTCAGAGTGCGCGGCACGCGGTCGGCGCTCGATGCACTGGCGGCGGCGGGCTGGATCAGCCCCGAGAACGCCGCCGTTCTGGGCAAAAGCTATGACCGTCTGCGCGAACTCGAACATCGCTTGCAAATGGTGAATGACCGACAGACCCACAGCCTGCCTGACGGCGAGGCACTGGATAATGTCGCGCGGCTTGATGGCCATGCCGATGGCGCGGCGCTGGTCAGCGAGCTGGCCAAACTGACGGCACGCACCGCGCGCATCTACGATGAGCTGATCGCTGCGCCCGAAGCCGCGCCCGCGCCGGTCGTGCAGGCCAGCGATATGGCGCAGCAGCTCGCCGCGCTCGGCTTCGCGGAGCCGGAGATGCTTGCCGAACGGATAGAAAGCTGGCGCGATGGGCGCCATGCCGCGATCCGTTCGCCGCAGGCAGTGGCGGCATGGGATCGGCTATGTCCCGCGCTGATGACAGCCATGGCGGCGAGCGATGATCCGATGCGCGCCCTCACCCGCTGGGAACGCATCCTCGAAAGCGTACCTTCCGCGATCACCACCTTCCGCCTGCTCACTGCCCGCCCACACCTGATCGACCGGCTGGTGGCCGCGCTTACTCTTGCGCCGGCGCTGTCGGACGAGTTGGCGAGGAAGCCCGATCTGCTCGACACGCTGCTCGACAAGCACGCGCTTGACCTGCCGGGCGATATTCCCGCTATCGCCGCGCGGATGCGGGGCGCTGCGGTGCGGGACGATTACGAGGCACTGCTTGATGCGATTCGGGTGATCACCGGCGAGATCCGTTTTGCGCTCGGCATCCAGTTGATCGAAGGACTCGCCGATCCGCTCGATATCGCCCGCGCACTATCGCGCACCGCAGAGGCGGCGCTGACGCTGGCGGCGGAAGCGACGGTAGAGGAATTCGCGCTCAAGCATGGCCGCATCCCCGGCAGCGAATTGGTGGTGCTGGGGCTTGGGCGGCTGGGCGGCGGAGCGCTGACCCACGCCTCCGACCTCGACATCGTCTATCTGTTCACCGGCGATTTCGCGGCGCAGTCAGACGGGCCGCGGCCGCTGGGGGCAACGGTCTATTACAATCGCCTCGCCAGTCGGGTCAGCGCAGCGCTTTCAGTGCCGACTGCGCAAGGTGCGCTTTACGAGATCGACACACGGCTGCGGCCGCAGGGCAATCAGGGGCCGCTGGCAGTCAGTTGCGAAGCTTTCGGCAAATACCAGCGCGAGGCGGCGTGGACGTGGGAGCACATGGCGCTCGCCCGCGCGCGTGTGCTATATGGTTCGGCGCAGGCACGGCGCGAACTCGGCGCGGTCCTCGATGAGGTGCTCCATGCTCCGCGCGACAAGGCGGAGCTGCTGGACGCGGTACTGGCGATGCGCGCCGAGATGGCACGGCACAAGCAGCCCGGCGGTCCGCTCGATGCCAAGCTCCTGCGCGGCGGGCTGGTCGATATCGAGTTCCTGGTCCACTACCTGCAATTGAAAGGCGAGAACGCCGCCGGCGCACAGCTCGGTGAAAACGTGCCACGCGCGCTCGATCCCGATCTCGCTGTGGCGCTCGAAGGGCTGGTCGAGGCCGGGCTGCTGCCTGCAGATATCACCACCCCTAATGCGCTGATGAGCCGGATGCTGGTCGCCGGACGCCTGCTCGCCCCCGACGGACGCGAGCCGCCGCCGGGCGGAGCCCTGGCATTCGCGCGCGCGTGCGAATGCGAGAGCTACGCGGCGCTCCTGAAAGCATTCAGGCAAGCGCGGATAAGGGTGGCCGCCATGTGGAAACAAATCTTGGGCACGGACATTCTCGACAGCGAACAGGAGAACCCCGCATGAGCAACTTCCCCGGCGTCGGCGACGCTTTTCCCGATATCGTCATGGAAACCCCCGAAGGCGGCGAGGTGAAGCCGTCGGACTTCGCCGGCTCCAAGCTGGTGGTCTTCTTCTATCCCAAGGACGACACCCCCGGTTGCACCACCGAGAACAAGGATTTTTCCGCGCTGAAGACCAAGTTTGAGGCTGCGGGGACGAAACTGCTTGGCGTCAGCAAGGATCCGGCCAAGAAGCACGCCAAGTTTATCGCCAAGCACGGCCTCACCGTCCCGCTGGCGAGCGATGCGGAAGAGGGCGGGCTTTCCGACGCGCTCGGCGTGTGGGCCGAAAAGCAGATGTACGGCAAGACCTACATGGGCATGGTCCGCGCGACCTATCTGGTGGGCGCTGACGGCAAGATTGCGCAGGTCTGGGACAAGGTGAAGGTCAAGGGCCACGCCGAAGAGGTGCTCGCCGCCGCCAAGGCGCTCTGAGGCTTCGCGTGCTTTCTGTCGCTTCCGCCATCCGCACCGCGTTGCTCACTGCAGATCCGCGGGCCAAGTGCTTCGCCGCGCGGGCCGTGGCGCGCGACTGGCGGCGCGGCGCGCTGGCGTGGCGCTTCGACATCGCCATGCCCGACCAGCCCGCATGGCCCGATGCCCCCTTCTTGCTGCCGCCCAGCCGAATGCCCAAACGGGGCAAGTTCGGATCCGACCGCGCGCGGATCGCACTCTGGCACAGCCTTGCCCATATCGAATTCGTCGCGATCGATCTCGCGCTCGACATGGCGGGTCGATTCGGCGAGAGCATGGGCAAGGAATTCGTCGGCGATTTTCTTGCCGTGGCGGCGGATGAAGCAATGCATTTTGCACTTCTTGCCAGAAAACTCGAATCTCTCGGTAGTTTCTATGGTTCGCTTCCCGCCCATGCCGGGTTGTGGGAAGCCGCATACGCCACCCGCCATGACGTCGCCGCGCGGCTCGCGGTGGTACCCATGGTGCTCGAAGCGCGCGGGCTGGACGTGACCCCGGCAATGCTGGAACGGGTCGAGGCGGCCGGGGACACCGGCGGCGCAAAAATCCTCGCGCGGATCCTTGACGACGAAATTCGCCATGTCGGGCTGGGCACCAAACATTTTCTGCGCTGTGCCGATATGGTGCAGGCCAGACCCGAATCTTTTTGGCAGAGCCTCGTAAAACAGCACTTTCGCGGGGCGATTAAGCCGCCGTTCAACGACTCGGCGCGTCTTGCAGCCGGTTTGTCGCGCGAATTTTACACGGCGATTGCGCTTTAACGAATCACCCGGATAACCACCCTTCAGCGAAGGCGCGCATCAGACGTGCTTCAAAGTCCAACGGCAAACCGGAACATTCTGGCGCCGAAATCGGGGACCGGGTCAGTATGAAGTTTGTCGTGCGTCATTTTTCGAAGCTCGCCGCCGTAGGCTGCGCAGCGCTCCTTTCCGCCGCCGGCACGACTCCTGCCATCGCCAGCTCCGCCAATTCCGCTGCCGCCAGCGCCGACATGGTCGAGCCGGTTCGTGAGAATCAAACGGATCCGCTTGCCGCCGGGGACCAGCGCTTCAAGTCGCTGTTTGCCAGCTGGACTGCCATCGAGCGCACCAGCCCGACGATCGGCACCAGTTCCGACACCGCCTATTCCGCTCCCTTTACTCAGCCGACCGTGTCGGTGCCCTCGCGCATGCCGCTTGAAGGTGCGAAGCTGACCAGCGGCTACGGGATGCGCACTCACCCCGTGCTTGGTGGTCGCCGGCGCCATAGCGGCATCGATCTCGCCGCGCCGACCGGTACGCCGGTTTATGCCACCGCCGATGGGCTGGTTGGCCGCGCCGACTGGTTTTCAAGCTATGGTCTTTACATCAGCATCGATCATGGCGCCGATATGGAAACCCGTTTTGCGCACCTGTCGCGGCTTGCCGTTGCCGCAGGTGACAACGTCAAGAAAGGCGATCTGATTGGCTATGTCGGATCGACCGGCCGTTCGACCGGTCCGCACCTGCATTACGAAGTTCGCATCGACGGGGTTGCAGTCAATCCGATTCCGTATATGGTGCAGAGCGAGGCACAGCTCGCCTTTGACCGGGATCGCGCTTTGACCGGTCAAGGTGGTGACTGAGAGAAGAGATTGCCCGCTGTAGGCGGGCCGGACATTGGAGAGGGTGTCCGAACATGGCGGCGGGTTATCCCGCCGCCTTTTTTCTTTTTCGGCACGAGCCTGACATGCCGACCAATCAGTAGCATTTCCCGTACTGTTTTTGCTTGCGAGCAGCCTCTCTCCCGCTAATTTCGCGCCAGAGAGAATGTCGGCACACCCGCGTGAACGCGGCGTCGCCGGATGGGAGAGAGAAATGTCGATGCATCCGATCGCGCACGCCGCGAACCGTCCCGATCACCCTGCCGTCATCATGACCGGATCGGGCAAGCAGATAACCTATAACGAGATGGATGCGGAATCGAACCGCTTCACACGCCTCTTGCGCGCCCATGGGGTCGGAGCGGGGGATGCATTTGCCGTACTGCTGGAAAACCGGATCGAGTATTTCACATTGATCTGGGGCTCGCAACGTGCGGGCACGATGCTGGTACCGATTTCTTCGCGCCTGACGGCGCCCGAGGCTGCCTACATCATCCGCGACGCTCAGACGAAGCTGTTGATTACCTCGACCTGTTTCGCCAGCGTACTGGTGGATATCCGCAAGGAATGCCCCGGTCTCCGTGTGCTGGTGATGGACGGAGGGGATGCGGAGGATTTCGCCGCCGCACTTTCCGCGCAGCCTGCGACTCCGATCCCCGATCAAAGCGCGGGCATGGTGATGCTTTATTCCTCCGGCACCACCGGGCGGCCAAAGGGTATTCGCCCTGCTCCACCCGAAGATCCTGATCCTCAGGCGGTGGTTCCCTTAATGGGCCTTGCGACGATGGGAGCAGGCATGCCCGCCGATGGCTCGATGGTCTATCTCTCCCCCGCACCGCTCTATCATGCTGCGCCGATCGGCTGGTGCTCGGTGGTGCACCGGTTGGGCGGCACCGTGGTGATGATGGAGAAGTTCGACCCTGAGGAGGCGCTGAAGGCCATCGAACGTTATCATGTGACCGATAGCCAATGGGTGCCGACCCATTTCGTACGCTTTCTCAAGCTCGATCCGGCGCTGCGCACCCGCTACGACCTTTCCAGCCACCAGCGCGCGCTCCACGCTGCTGCGCCATGCCCGGTGCCGATCAAGCGTGAGATGATCGAATGGTGGGGGCCGATCATCAACGAATATTACGCCGGCAGCGAGATGATCGGGATGACGATGGTGAAGTCCGAACACTGGCTGGCCAAGCCCGGCACGGTAGGCGTGGCGGTGCACGGCAAGGTTCATGTCTGCGGACCGGAGGGTGAGGAACTCGGCCCGGATCAGGATGGATTGATCTTCTTCGAGAACGCGAACCTGCCGACCTATCACAATGACCCAGCCAAGACCGCCGAGGCCATGCACCCCAAAGGCTGGATGACGCTGGGCGATATCGGCCATCTCGACAAGGACGGCTTCCTGTTCCTGACCGACCGCAAAAGCCACATGATCATCTCGGGCGGAGTCAACATCTACCCGCAGGAAATCGAGAACCTGCTGGTCACCCATCCCAAGGTTATGGACGCTGCGGTGATCGGCGCGCCCTGCCCCGACCTCGGTGAAAAGGTGGTCGCGGTGGTCCAGCCCAAGAATATGGCCGACGCCGGGCCGGGTCTGGAGACAGAACTGCGCGAATTCCTCGCCCCGAGCTTGTCGAAAATCAAGATGCCCAAGCTGTTCGATTTCCGCCCGGATCTGCCGCGCGAGGCCAATGGCAAGCTCTACAAGCGCGAGCTGCGGGACGAATATGCAGAACGCGCGAAAGCCGACGCTGCATGAGCGCCGAGACGGTGCTGCCCGGCGATCTGGCACGCAGGGTGATCGATCCGCACGCCTATGCCGCGTGGGATGGACTGCTCGACACCTTCGATCACATCCGCAGCACCACGCCGGTGACAAAGGTGCAGCCCGACACGCCAGGGCTGTTCGATCCCTTCTGGCTCATCACCCGCTATGATGACGTGATGCGGATTTCGAAGGACAATTCTGCCTTCCTCAACAACCCGCGCCCGGTGGTGTTCAGTTTCAATCAGGCGATCGAATTCAGCCGTGCGGCGACGGGTTCGAACATGCTGGTCGATTCGCTGGTGGTGTTCGACGCACCGATCCACCCCAAATATCGCAAGCTGACGCAGGAATGGTTCATGCCGAGGAACCTTGCGCAGCTGGAAGGCGAGCTACGAACACTGGCGGCGGCCACGGTTGACCGGATGATCGCCGCTGGCCCGGAGGTGGACTTCGTCAGGCAAGTCTCCGGCCCCTATCCCTTGCGCGTCGTCATGCAGATCCTCGGCGTGCCGCCCGAGGATGAGCCGCGCATGCAGATGCTCACCCAGCAATTGTTCGGCGGGCAGGACAAGGATCTGTCGGGCAGCGGGCTCGATCAGATGACCCCGGAACAGGTGGTGCAGATCGTTGCGGGGGCGGTGAAGACCTTCGAGGATTATTTCGCCGGGATCGCCGAGGATCGCCGGGCCAATCCGACCGATGATGTCGCCAGCGTGATCGCCAATGCGCTGGTGGACGGCCGGCCGCTTCCGCCGCGCGACATGGCGGGATACTACATCATCGTCGCCACCGCCGGGCATGATACCACGAGTGCAAGCACAGCGGGCGCAATGCAGGCGCTCGCCAATGACCCGGAGCAATTCGCCCGCGTCCGTGCTGACCGTACCTTGCTGCCCGGCATCGTCGAGGAAGCGATTCGCTGGACCACCCCGGTGCAGCATTTCATGCGCACCGCCGCCGAGGATGTCGAACTCGGCGGGCAGAGCATCAAGAAAGGCGACTGGCTGATGATCAACTATGTTGCCGCCAATCACGACCCTGCGCAATTTCCCGACCCGCGCAAATTCGATGCTGCCCGCTCGCCTAACCGGCACCTTGCTTTCGGTGCAGGGGCGCACCAATGCCTCGGCCTGCATCTGGCGCGGCTGGAGATGAAGATCCTGTTCGAAACACTGCTCGACCGGGTGGCGGCGGTCGAACCGGCGGGCGAGGCCAAGCGCGCCAGCAGCACCTTTGTCGGCGGGCTGAAAACCCTGCCGCTTCGCATAACCTCGGCCTGAAAATTCGACCAGAATCGGAATCGGAGCATCCGAATCTGCTATTGTTTTTGCTGACTTTGCCCTAGTTTTGCGGGCATGGGATCTGATCTTCGCACCATACTCCTAGGGGCGCAGCCGGGCTTGGTAGCGTGAGCCTGCTTGAACCGCACAACCTGCCGTTTGTGATCGCCTTCGGAGCGCTCGCCGCGATCGCGCTGCTGCAACTCGCCGGCATATCCGAAGCGATCGAAGGCGCGAGCGAATTCGAAGCGCCCGATGGGCTGGAAATGGGCGGATTCGGCGAGGCATTGACCACGCTGCTGGGGCTGGGCCGGGTGCCGCTGCTGATCTGGCTAGCGGCGCTGCTGTTTGTATTCGGCACCACGGGGGTGATCGGGCAGGCACTGCTGACCAGCCTGTTGGGCGCGCCGCTCTCAGCCGGATGGGCCGCGCTGGCCGCAGGTGCCGCCGCGCTGCCGCTCAACAGCATCGCGATGCGCCCGCTCGCCGCCATTATTCCGCAGGACGAAACCACCGCTGTCGGTCTGGACGATCTGGTGCGGCGCGATGCCGAAATCCAGATCGGCACCGCCCGCGCCGGATCGCCCGCCCGCGCCAAGGTGATCGACCGGCACGGCCAGGCGCATTTCGTCATGGTCGAACCACATGACCAGGCACAGCAATTGGACGCAGGCGATACCGTCCTGCTGGTGCGCCGTGAAGGGCAGACCTTTTACGGCGTGCATTACGAAAGCCCCCTGTTGGGGCTGGGCGCTTGAAGGGGAACGCAGATGGCTTTGACCACAACCGGTGACGTGAGCTCTTCGGGAGACTTGATCACTTATGCCGTTATGGGCGGAGGCGGCTTGCTCTTCGTCGTGCTTGTCTTTGCCTTTCTGATCCGGCTCTATCGCCGCGCATCGAAGGAAACCGCGTTTGTGCGCACCGGGATGGGCGGCGAAAAGGTCGTGATGAACGGCGGCGCACTGGTGTTCCCGGTGTTCCACGAGACCATGCCGGTCAACATGAACACGCTGGTGCTGTCAGTGGTGCGCAAGGATACCGAGGCGCTGATCACATTGGACCGGCTGCGGATCGACGTGAAGGCGGAATTCTACGTCCGCGTGCGCCCCGATGCCGAAGCGATTGCCATGGCCGCGCAGACATTGGGCCAGCGCACGATGCAGCCGGAAATGCTGAAGGATCTGGTCGAAGGCAAATTCGTCGATGCGCTGCGCTCGGTCGCGGCCGGCATGACGATGAACGAGCTTCACGAACAGCGCGCTGATTTCGTGCAGAAGGTGCAGCAGGTTTCCTCGAACGACCTCGCCATGAACGGGCTGGAGCTGGAATCGGTCTCGCTCACCGGGCTCGACCAGACCAGCATCGAACACTTCAACGCCAACAACGCGTTTGACGCTGAAGGCCTGACCAAGCTGACCGAGCAGATCGAAGCCCGCAAGAAGCTGCGCAACGATATCGAGCAGGACACCCGCGTCCAGATCGAGACCAAGAATCTCGAAGCCAGCCAGAAGAGCTTCGAAATCGCGCGTGATCAGGAATATGCCCGGCTGGAACAGGAGCGCGAGGTTGAAGTGCGGCGCGCAGGGCAGATCGCCGAAATCGCGCGTGAACAGGCCGAGCGCAACCGCGAAGCCGATGCGGCGCGGATCGAGGCCAAGAAGCAGGTCGATGCCCAGCAGATCGAGGCGGATCGTCTGGTCGAGGAAGCCCGCATCGATCAGCAGCGCGCACTCGAAATCGCCCGGCAGGAACAGCAGATCGCGGTGCAGAACAAGAGCCGCGAAGAAAGCCAGGCCAAGGCCGAAGCCGATGATGCCCGCGCCAAGGCGGTCGAAGCCGAAGAACGCGTCGCCACGGCCCGCGAAAGCGAAATCGCCGAACGTCAGAAAAAGATCGAGCTGATCGAAGCCGCCAAGCAGGCCGAACGCGACGCGATCAAGATCCGCGTCGATGCCGAGGCCGAGCGTGACGCTGCATTGAACCGCGCCGAAGCGGTGCGGCGCGAGGCCGAAGGCGATGCCGAAGCCGAAAAGCTGCGCGCCGAGGCATCGCGGGTGCGCTTCGAGGTCGAAGCCGCGGGCCAGCGCGCGATCAACGAGGCGGCCAATCTCCTGTCGAACGACCAGATCAGCCTGCAGACCAAGCTGGCGCTGCTGAAAGTGCTGCCCGAAGTCATCCGGGAAAGTGCCAAACCGATGGAAGCGATCGATTCGATCAAGATCGTTCAGGTCGACGGGCTCACCAATGGCGGGCGCCCGGCGAACGACGCGGGCGGGTCCGGCGGTGCTGGCGGCGGATCAGGCAACCTCGCCAGCGATGCGGTGGCGGCGGCGCTCGCCTACCGCGCGCAGGCACCGGTGCTCGACGGGCTGATGAAGGAACTGGGGCTCGACGGATCATCACTGTCGGGTCTGGTAAAGGGCGCGGCAGAGGCGGAGGCGCAGCCGGCTTCGCCTGCCGCTCCGGCCCCGAACGCTCCCCCCATATCCCCGACGCAGAAGTCTATCGCCCGCGACAATGACGCGGAAGGCGTGCCAGCGGGCGAAGCGGCGGAGTAACCCCTGCCGCGAGGGGCGGCATTGTTGCCCCTCGCCGCCTACTTCAGCAGATCCATCGCAATCGCACGCACTTGTGCGCCCATGTCTTCCCGCGCCAGCGCCAGCGCCAGAGTCGCCTCGACAAACCCGACCTTGCTGCCGCAGTCATAACGTGCGCCGTCGAAGGTGACCGCGTGGAACGGCTGGGTGCCGATCATCTTCGCCATCGCGTCGGTCAGCTGGATTTCGCCGCCTGCGCCCCTGCCCTGGGTTTCCAGCACCCGCATGACTTCGGGCTGGAGGATATAGCGCCCTGACACGATCTTGTTCGAGGGTGCCTCAGCCACGGGCGGCTTTTCCACCAGCCCGCGCACTTCGGTCAGCGCACCCGATGCCGCGCCCGGCTCGATCACGCCGTAACTTGACACCTGCTCCATCGGCACTTCGAGCACCGAGATCAGGTTTCCACCCACTTGATTATACGCCTCGATCATCTGCTTCATGCAGCCGGTGCCACCTTCGCGGGCGACCATCAGTTCATCGGGCAGGAAGATCGCGAAGGGTTCATCCCCGACGATGGCGCGCGCGCACCAGATCGCGTGGCCGAGGCCCAATGGCACCTGCTGGCGCACCGCGATCACATCGCCCGGCGTGGCGCGGGTGCATTCCAGCACCGACAGATCCTTGCCGCGCTCGCTCATGGTCTGTTCGAGTTCGAAGGCAATGTCGAAATGTTCGACGATCCCGGTCTTGCCGCGCCCGGTGACGAAGATCATCTGCTCGATCCCGGCCTCGCGCGCCTCGTCCACGGCGTACTGTATCAACGGGCGGTCGACCACCGGCAGCAGTTCTTTGGGCACCACCTTGGTCGCAGGCAGAAAGCGCGTACCCAGCCCAGCCACCGGGAAAACGGCCTTTCTGATGGGTTTGGGGTAGTTCTGCCCGGGAGAGCTCATCTCGGCCTCGCTGTCGAAATTTGCAAAAAATTCGCGACCACTTCCTCCGTGCCGTGCGCGCGTCGCAAGGTCAATCGCGCAATCGGCTCCTTTGCCGGTCGGTGGGTCAGTTGCGCGAAAGTGACTTTCGGCTAAGGGATTCCTCCATGGACAAGCTCATCATCCGCGGCGGCAACCGCCTTTCCGGCAACATCCCGATTTCCGGTGCCAAGAACGCCGCGCTCACCCTGATCCCCTGCGCGCTGCTGACAGAGGAGCCGCTAACGCTGCGCAACCTGCCGAGGCTCGCGGACATCGACGGGTTCCAGCACCTGATGAACCAGTTTGGCGTCACCACCGTGATCCAGGGCACGCGGCCAGAGGATTTCGGGCGCGTAATGAGCATGGAGGCGACCCGGATTACCTCCACCATCGCGCCCTATGATCTGGTCCGGAAGATGCGCGCCTCGATCCTCGTGCTCGGTCCGATGCTGGCCCGCGCGGGAGAGGCAACCGTGTCGATGCCCGGCGGCTGCGCGATCGGCAATCGCCCGATCGACCTCCACTTGAAGGCGCTCGAAGCCTTCGGCGCGCATATCGAATTGGCGCAAGGCTATGTGAAAGCCTACCAGCCCGATGGCGGGATGCCCGGCGGGGACTTTGACTTCCCGGTGGTATCAGTTGGCGCCACGGAGAACGCGCTGATGGCCGCGGTGCTGGCGAACGGCACCAGCCGCCTGTTCAATGCCGCGCGTGAGCCGGAAATCGTCGATCTGTGCAACATGCTGGTGGCGATGGGAGCGGAGATCGAAGGGATCGGCAGCTCCGACATTACCATTCACGGGGTCAAGCGCCTGCACGGCGCAACCTATCGCGTGATGCCTGACCGGATCGAGGCGGGCTCCTATGCCTGCGCTGGGGCGATCACCGGAGGCGAGGTGCGGCTGGAAGGTGCGCGGGCCCACGAAATGATGGCAACCATCCACGCGCTTCAGGCGATCGGCGTCGCTGTGACCTGGGATGCCAAGGGTGTGGATATTGCGCCCAACGGCTCATTGAAGGCGACCAATCTTACCACCGCGCCCTATCCCGGCCTTGCCACCGATATGCAGGCGCAGCTGATGGCGCTGCTCGCCAAGGCCGAAGGCACCAGCGTGCTCAAGGAAACGATCTTCGAGAACCGCTTCATGCACGTGCCCGAACTGGCGCGGATGGGGGCGGACATCACCACCGAAGGGCGCACCGCAATCGTCAAGGGCGTGGAACGCCTCACCGGCGCGGAAGTGATGGCGACCGACCTGCGTGCCTCGATGAGCCTCGTCATCGCAGCGCTCGCCGCCGAGGGTGAGACAACGGTGCGTCGCCTCTACCACCTTGACCGCGGGTATGAGCGGCTGGAAGAAAAGCTCCAACTGGTCGGCGCGGATATCGAGCGAGTGGACGACTAGCCTGGTCTGTTCATCACCAGCCATACCCGGATTGCGCTGGCAAGGCCGGGTGGAGTTGGTGACCTGATCCGATCGGCATCAATGCGGGCGACCAGTGCGGCGATCGCCACGCTTTCGGCCTCGGCAGCGGCGCGCAGCATGTCCCAGAAAAGCGGTTCAAGGCTGATCGAAGTCTTGTGCCCGGCAATTGCAACCGAGCGTTTGACCGGTGGGTGATAGGCAGAAGGCGTTTCCATCTGTTCGCGCAATAGCAACTGAGCGGCATACTTGTCACCGCCCGCTGCGGGTATCTCCGCGCATCGAAACTGATGTCTCGAACCGAGTTTCTGGAGGAAGGGCGTTCTGTTTCGAAACGCGGCCACGCAGGGCCTGCACAGGGCCGATGACAAAGCGCGATATTGGACGATTTCAGGTCACCGCCGTCCGCTGGCTGAATTCCTCGCGCCGCCACTCGCCATGGTCGAGCACCTCGGCCAGATGCCGGGCTGCAGCGGCGATATCGGCAAAGGACAGGTAGGCGGGAGCAAAGCCCAGACGCAGCACATCGGGATCGCGAAAGTCGCCGATCACACCGCGCGCAATCAACGCCTGACAGATCGCGTAAGCCTCCGGATGGCGGAATGACAACTGGCTGCCACGCGCCGTGGCATCTGCCGGGCTGACGCATTCGAGCGCGACGCCATGCTTGGCGAGACAAGCGAGAAAGAACTCCGAAAGCGCCTGTGATTTCTGGTGCAGCCGGGCAACGCCGATCTCAGCGATCAGCTCAACCCCCACCTCAAGCGCGGCCAGCCCCAGCATCGGCGATGTGCCGCACAGGAGTTTTTCGATTCCCGGAGCGCTCTCATAATCGTCGGAAAAGGCGAACGGCGCAGCGTGCCCGAACCAGCCGGTGAGCGGTTGAACAAGGTCGCCATGATGACGCTCGGCCACAAAGGCGAAGGCAGGGGCGCCCGGCCCGCCGCACAGATATTTGTACCCGCAGCCGACCGCGAAATCTGCGCCTGCCGTGTTCAGGTCTACCGGCACCGCTCCGGTCGAATGCGACAGGTCCCACAATACCAGCGCGCCAGCCTCATGCGCTGCACGGGTGAGTTCGACGATATCATGCATTTGTCCGGTCTTGTAATGGACATGGGTAAGCAGCAGCAGCGCGACGTCATCGTCCAGCGCCTCGACCAGCCGGGTGCGCTCTGTAAGCCGCCGTGACGCGAGGCCCTGTCGTTCCAGTCCGGCGATCATGTAGAGATCAGTCGGAAAATTGCCCGGTTCGGACAGGATGATCTTGCGTCCGGGCCGCATCTGCAGGGCGGCAGCGATCAGCTTGAACAGGTTCACGCTGGTCGAATCGCAGGCAATTACCTCGTGCGCGCGGGCGCCGATCAGTGACGCGATCTTGGCCCCGATCCGGCCGGCCGCTTCGAACCACCCGGCACTGTTCCACGAGCGGATCAGGCCCTCGCCCCATTCCTGCCGGATTACCTGCTGCATCGCATCCGGGGTCGCCTTGGGCAATGCGCCGAGCGAATTGCCATCCAGATAGATCACCCCTTCGGGCAGGATGAACTTCTGCCGGTACGCCGACAATACATCGGCGGCATCGAATTCTGCGGCGCGCTGTTCGAAGTTCATGTCAATTCTCTCAGAACGGCGCGCACCGGAGAGGCATCGCCGCCGATAATCGGCAGTGGCAGCGCGACCAGTTCGTAACGGCCTGGCAGCACGGCATCGAGCACCAGCCCTTCGAGCACGCGGATATCGTGGCGCAGCACGGCCAGATGTGCGTCCATTGTCTTGGAGTTCTGTGGGTCGATCGAAGGCCCGTCGAGCCCCACCAGCCGCACGCCCGCCGCAGCAAGCGCCTCAATCGTTTCGGGCGCAATCGCTGCGCTTTCATCCGCCCACGCATCGTGCGGGAAGGTATCAAAAGTACGAAACAGCACGCGCTCAGCGCCTTCTAGAGCGGGCAGGTGCCGCGGCAGGATCAGCGCCCCAGCCGCACGGGCATCGATCACAAGGCACTCGCCAAGATATGGGGCAAGATCGACGCTGGCGATGTCGGGCGCGCCTTGGGCATAGTGCATCGGCGCGTCGGCATGGGCGCCCGAATGGGTCGACAGGGTCAGCGCCGAGACATTGACCGGCGAACCCTCGCCCATCTGCCATGTGCCCGTCTGCTGAAACGCTGTATCACCCGGCCACACCGGAAGGCCCGGGCGCAGCGACTGCGAGATGTCCCAGATCCGGCGGCTCATATTGCTGTCCTGACACTGAGGAGTTCGGGAAAAAAGGCCTGTTTCAGCACGCCTTCCAGATAGGGCACGCCCGGCGTCCCGCCGGTCCCGCGCTTGAAGCCGATGATCCGCTCTACCGTCTTCAGGTGGCCAAAGCGCCAGCGCTGGAAGTGATATTCGAGATCCACCAGCTTTTCAGCCAGTTCGTAGAGATCCCAGTGGTCCTGCGGGTCGCGATAGATCGCCGTCCACGCCGATTCGACGCTCCTGTTGGGAACATACGGTGCGGTCGGGTCGCGACTTGTCGCAGCCTCGTCGAGCGCCAGGCCGCGCTGGGCAAGCAAGCGGATCGCCGCGTCATAGAGGCTCGCCCGTTCGCGCTCCGCTTCCAGCCGCCCGGCCCACTCAGCATTGTTCCTGTGCAGTTCAATGTGCTTGCTATCGCGCCCGCCGAGCATGAATTCCATCATCCGGTACTGCGCCGACTGGAACCCGCTCGATGCGCCCAGATGCGGGCGGATCGCGGAGTAATCATGCGGGGTCATGGTGCTGAGCACGTCCCAGCTCTGGATGAGCTGCTGCTGTGCCCGCGCCACCCGTGCCAGCATCTTGAATGCCGGGCGCAGGTTATCGGCCTCGATACACTCACGCGCCGCGGTCAACTCGTGCAGGCAAAGCTTGAGCCACAACTCGCTGGCCTGATGAACGATGATGAACAGCAGCTCGTCATGTGCATCCGACGATGGGTGCTGCGCCGCAAGAATGCGGTCGAGATCGAGATAGCTTGCATAGGTGACTTTATCGGCCATGACCCCTGCGCTCCTAGCGCGTGCCCCGACCCATGGAAACTACCCCTCGATCACCCGTGTCTGTGGATGGTGCTTGTCGAGATGCCTGCGGATGATCCTGAGGTTGCGGGTGTTTGAGCGGAACACGAAGTCCGCCGCATCTCCCACGACCGGAATTGCGCCGATCGCTGTGTCGAACACCAGGTTCAGCCCCATGCGCGCCAGCTTCCATTTGGGCAGACCCAGATTGCGGGCCTCCCACACGATGTAGGCTCCCATCGCCGCCGTCACCATATCGCCCACAACCGGCACCAATCCGATCAGTGCATCGAGCCCGACGGGCATATTCACGCCGGGGATCACGAAGCTGCGTTCGAGCAAGTGCTCCATCATCTCGATCCGCGCACGCACGGATGCGGCATCCGTGCCAGTGGTGAGCGCGAAGCTGACAGCATGAGGGCGGGTGCGGTTCATTGCAGCAGTCCTTTCCCGATTTATGTGGTGGGCTGGGACAGCGGGAACAAGGGGTGAAGACCCCATTGATTGGCGCGGTAATTGCTGATCGAACCACGCACCAGCGACCAGCGCACCGGGGCGCCGAGCGGGATATAGACCTCACGCGCCACCAACTCGGCATGGGCTTCTGCGAGCAATTTTTCGCGCACGGCCAGATCGCGCTCCTCAAGCGATTGGCGCACCAATGCATCGGCCTCGGGCGAGCATAGTCCGACCCTGAGCGAGCAGTGGAACTGGTTGAGATACCAGCGCGGCGAAGGATAGCGGGCAACATTGTCGCGCAGCTCGATTTCAGCGCCCTCACCCGGAGCAACACGTTCCACGCCGACACCGATCGCGGCCCACGCGCGGGCCAATTGCCGGAACAGCAGATCGCTACCGGGCCCCGCCGGCAGGCCGACCCGCACCTTTGCATCTTCGCCCGATTTTTCCTCCCACTCCCGAATCCGGCTCGCCGCGACCGCACGCCGGTCTTCCTTCGACAAATCCTGCCAGCGCTGCGGAGGGAAAGGCACCCCGGCAAACTGACCCGGCGGAACGATCCAGCTGCTTGCCTGCCAGCCGCCAAGGCCGAAGGGCTGGATCAGCGCCGCCCGGTCAATCGCCATCGACAAGGCCTCGCGTCGCGCCGGATCGGCGAGCAGACCCTTTTCCTTGCGGATCACCAGCCCGAGCAGACCGAGCGCGGGATCGACCTGGATCGTTCCGCGCGAGAGCGGCCCGGCCTCGGCCAACGGAAAGTCTATGAGGCTACCGCCCAGCAAGAGATCGATATCGCCGCGCGAGAAGGCGGCGACCGCCTCTTGAGCCGAAAGAGCCCGCACCTCCAGCGGGCGGGCCAAGGCTTCCCAATCCTCGCGCACCGGCAAGCCACGCGTCTCGGGCGGCAGCGCGGAAAGCCGTGCCAGCACCGCATCTTCGTCGCGCGAAAGAACCATCGGGCCCGAACCACCACCGCTTTTGACAAACCCGAGTTCGGGCTGAGCCAGCAGCCGCAAGAAATCCGGCATCGGTCCGGACAGCCGAATCTCAATCACGCGGCCGGTCATCGCCCGGATTTCTTCGACCTTGCCAAGATCAAGCCCCAGCGATGTGCCGCGCAACCGCCTGATGTTTTCGCGCAGCAGACGTCGAAGATCTGAAGCGGTGATCTCGTCGCCGTCGGGCCACCCGCCTTCGCGCAGGCGGAAGATATAGCTCAACCCGTCATCAGTGATGATCCAGCGTTCGGCAATCGCAGGGACAATTTGGCCGCCAGGGTCGAGCGCGACCAGCCCTTCGAATGTGGCAGCGCGCAAATGCTGGGCTGAGGGCGAAAGCCGCACTCCTTGCTGGAAAGGGCTTTCAGGCGCGCCGATCACGGCGACCTTGACGGGGCCACCGCCATCCGATGGACCGCACGCGCCAAGCGCAAACAAGAGAAACAGGGCCAACCAATGTCGCATCGTCCGACGCGTAGCAGCTTGGAACGAGGCGGTCAGCTTGCAGTGACGTTTATCGAACGGTCAGAGTGCGGAAAAGACGATCAGAGCTTGCGCAGCTTGGACGGAACGGGCGGCGGCGGAGCACGATGCGCCCAGGATGCTTGCGGGAGCATGCCGGAATCTGCTTCGCCCGCCTGCAACGGGCGACGCGCCTTCTGCGAATCGATTTCCTCGTCAAACGCAATCCCGAAGCGGTTGTCCTGGACCCAAGCCACACTTCCGAGAACAATTCCGATGTTGCGCAATTCGAGTTCGACACGGTGGCCGCGTTTCGCTCTCAAATTGCCTTCGGCCATCATCCCGCCATCCGAGAGGTTGCGCACGCGCACACGATGGGTTTCGGGAGACTGTTCAAGCCGGATGTCAGCCAACAAAAACAGACTGTCTCGGGCGAGACTCCGTGTTTCAACCCCCGTCATTTTAGGTTCGCCTCCTTGACCCGTAGATCGCCCCAAGTGCTGCGGAACATCATAATGACCAGCCTGCGCCGGTACCACCACGCGCTATCGGGACGCGGTTAACTGGTGGTAAACATTACCGGGCAAGGGATCGTTATCGGGCCCGCCGTCCCATGACGGGACAGGATTTGGAACGGCTGCTTGGAGTCAGTCGTCGCGCGAGATCTTTTCGCGGCGTTCGTGGGCTTCCTGCGCCTCGACGGTCATCGTGGCAACCGGACGGGCGATCAGGCGGCGCAGGCCGATAGGATCGCCGGTTACTTCGCAATAACCATATTCGCCCTCGTCCAACCGGCGCAGGGCCGAGTCGATCTTGGCCACCAATTTGCGTTGCCGGTCGCGCGTGCGCAGTTCGATGCCCCAGTCGGTTTCGCTTGAGGCACGATCAGTGAGGTCCGCCTCGCGGATCGGCCCGTCGGCAAGCGATTGCAGGGTCTGCCCGGCAGCCGAGTGAATCGACCGCTTCCATTCGATCAGCAGCATCCGGAAATAGGCCTGCTGCCGCTCGTTCATGTAATCCTCGTCCTCGCTCGGGACATAATCCTCGGCTAGCAAGCGCTTGGCCTTTTCAAGGATGTCGATTTCGTCAGACGCCGCAGATGCCATGTGCCCTCTAGTCCCATAGAGCTGCTCGCGAAGCCGTTGCGCGTTGGCACCTGAATATTTTCATTGGTCCCCTCGACCCCGGCAAGTCGAAGCAATGGGCGCGCTATAGGCAAGCCCCCCCCTGCGCACAAGCGGCTTTGACGCGCGATCACGGGAAAGGTCGCAAACGGCTCCTTTGGTGAATGCTTTCGGTGGCGGCCGTCGAAAGGCAGCTGGCATTAACCAATTTTTGACCATGTTGGCCGAGTTCTCGTCAGCACGGAGGGCCGCAAGGGGGCGGTTCGGTGAATTATGGGGACTAACATGCAACTGATTGCGATTACTGGCCGGGCAACCGATGCTTCACGTGAAACATTTACCAGTTCGAAAATTGATCTTGCACTGGCCAATTGGCTCGCAGCGGCTGCAGACGGCGATGTAGGGGCCTGTTTCGATCTCGGGGTTGCCTATTCCACCGGGAGCAACGGCGCGGATTGCGATCTGGTCGAAGCACACAAGTGGTTTAACCTGGCTGCTGCCCGCGGGCACGAGGAGGCAGCGCATTGCCGGGCTGACATTGCCGATGACATGACCGCACGCGAGATTGCCGAAGCCCAGCGCCGTGCGCGCCAGTGGCTGGCCGGGGAAGGCCTGCGCGCTGCCTGACAGGTATATGTGTCAGCTTCCCTTTCTGAACGGCGTGCGCTGGCCGAGGTACAACTGGTCCGAAGCAACCCCTGCCCGCTCGCGTTCGAGAAAATCGGAAACGGCGGCGCGGAAGCCGGGATCGGCGATCCAGTGCGCCGACCATGTCTTGACCGGCTCATAACCGCGCGCGAGCTTGTGTCCGCCCTGCGCACCGGCCTCAACCCGATCAAGACCGCGCGAAATCGCGATGTCGATCGCCTGATAATAGCACAGTTCGAAATGAAGGAAGCGCACATCGCGCGTGCAGCCCCAGTAGCGTCCGTAAAGCGCATCCGACCCGGCAAAATTGAGCGCGCCCGCAATCGGCTCGTCCCCGTCATAGGCAAGGATCAGGATGATCCGCTCGCCCATGCGCTGGCCGAGCAGGCTGAAAGCTTCGCGGGTCAGGTAAGGCTGTCCCCATTTGCGCGCTCCGGTATCCTGATAGAAGATCCAGAACGCGTCCCAGTGTTTCTCGGTGATGTCCGCCCCGGTAATGTGCCGGACCGTCAGCCCTTCGGTAGCCGCGGCCCGCTCCTTCCGCAGATCCTTGCGCTTTCGCGAGGCGAGCGCGCCGAGGAAGTCGTCGAAGGTGGCGTACCCGCGATTGAACCAGTGGAACTGGATGTCCGAGCGCGGCATCCATCCCGCGTCCTCGAACAGCGGCAGTTGTTCGGGCGCGATGAACGTCGCGTGGGCCGATGACATCCCGTTTTGCGCGCACACGACCTCCGCCCCCTTGAGCAGATGCACGGCGAGCGCCGGGTCGGACAGCATCAGGCGCGGGCCGGTCGCCGGGGTAAAGGGCGCGGCAATCTGGAGTTTGGGATAATAGCGCCCGCCTGCCCGGTGCCACGCATCGGCCCAGCTATGATCGAACACATACTCGCCCTGACTATGCGCTTTGACATAGGACGGCATCGCGGCCAGCAACCCGCCCGCATCGTCAGTGATCGCAATCGGTGCAGGCTCCCACCCGGTGCCGGGGCCGACGCTGCCGGAATCTTCCATCGCGGTGAGAAATTCGTGGGAGACGAAGGGGTTGTCCTTGCCGCCGAGCGCGTTCCATTCGGCCGCATCGAAGCTGCCGACGGAAGGCGCAAGGCGGACGATCAACTCGCGATCGCTCATGCGACACCCGCGCCCTCGACGATCAGCGCATCGGCATTCGCCAGCGCCAAGGCCCGCGACTCGAGTGAGTTAACCGTCCAGGTCAGCACCGGCATCCCCTTGGCACGCAGGCGGGCGACCCAGCGGCTCGGCAGTGCCGCGATATGGTAGGCGAGGAAATCGGGCCGGGCGATCCACAGCGCCAGCCGCCTTTGCCATGCCGATTGCGTGTGGCCGTATTCGTCCTCTCGCATGACCAACCCGCATGGGGTTCGCGGCGACTGCCGGCGGAACCACCGGGCAACACGCGGATCGAAGCTCATCACGGCATGATCGCCGGAATAGTCCTTGAGCAGCAGACTGACACACTGACAGGTCCACTCCACATCGTAACCCGGGCGCGACTTGATCTCGATCAGCACCGGCACGCTGCCTGCGACGAATTCAAGAAGTTTCGCCAGTTTGATCGGGACTTGATCGGTGCCGAGCAGGCGGAGTGTTTCGAGCTCCTCCGCAACCCATTGGCCGGTCTCCCCTTCCCCTCCCGTCAGCCGCGCGAGATTCCAATCGTGGAACACCATCGGGTGATCGTCGCGGCTGCGCTGGACATCGCATTCGATCCCCATGCTCGCCGCAATCGCCGCCGCCGCCGCCGCACGCGAGTTTTCCGGCACGCCCTCCCCATGCAGCCCGCGATGGGCGTATTCCCACCGGGTCAGCCAATCCGGAGCGCGGCGTGCGGCCATCAGGTGTCAGGCATCCTTCAGCGCGACGATCGCATCGACTTCCACCGCCGCGCCGCGCGGCAAAGCAGGCACGCCGACAGCGGCCCGGGCGTGCTTGCCGGCATCACCGAACACCTGCTCCATCAGATCGGACGCACCGTTGGCGACTTCGGGCTGATCGGTAAAATCGGCGGTGCAATTGATGAACGCGCCCAGCTTGACGATCCGCTCCACGCGGTCGAGCAGGCCCGCCGCATCCAGTTGCGCAATGATCATCAGCCCGCAGGCGCGCGCGGCGGCCTGTCCGTCTTCGACACTGACATCATCGCCAAGCCGCCCCTTGATCAGCGCGCCGTCCACGAACGGCAACTGGCCGGATACATGGGCAAAGCCGCCATGCGCCACCACCGGCACATAGCTGGCGACCGGCGCGGCGGCCTTGGGCAGGCTGATGCCGAGTTCGGCCAGTTTCGCGGAAAAAGCCATTTTCAATCCTCCAGACGTTCAAGCAGCCAGGGCAGCGCATCGGCCCAGACATCGATCCGGGCTTCGGCATGGCCGGCTTTATGCGCGCAATCAATGGCGTGAGCGATCATCGGTTCGCCGCAAAGATGCAGCCGGGTGACATGCGGCGCGATTTCAGCAACCGAGGCGTGGTGCTGCGCCAAATCGTCGATGAACAGCGCGCGAGTCGGCGCATATTCATCGATGATCGTCTTCAGCGCCGGGCCTTTCGGCCCCTGATTGGTGAACACGCGGGCATTGATACCGACTGCAGCCAGCTGAGCAGCGCGTGCATCGCGGTGGCCATCGACGAGGTTTGTCAGGATCACCACATCCGCTTTTTCAGCTAGGGTGTTGATCCCTTCAACCGCGCCCGCAATCGGCAGCTGGCTGTCCATCTCATCATCGAAGAAGCGGCCCAGCATTTTCCAGATATCGGCAGGGGCCAGCAATTCGCCGCTTTCCTGCCAACGCAACGCTTCGGCAAAATTATGGCCTTCGAGGTGGAAGCTCACTCCTTGACTTGCCTCCAGCCAGTCCTTGAACGGGGCGACCATGTGCAGCAGCACTTCGTCGCAATCAGAGATGATCAGGGGGCGTGTCATGGTGTCAAAGCGTCCTTGGCAGCAACCAGTTCCTCCGGCGTGACGGCCAGCGCCTCGGCCGCGCGGATCAGGTCGGGTTCGTGATTGGTCAAAAATTCGATGGCCGATACAAGGACGGCGGGATCGCCGAGCCCCGCACGCAAGGTATCGGGATCCATCCCGGTCAATTCAAGATAGCGGTCAGCACGATCCTGGCTCTCCAGCACCCATCCGAGTGCAGCCAACGCCAGTACCTGCGGGTTTGGCGAATCAGGTTTGGAGCGAAGCGGGATTGTCCTGTCCTTCGGGCAAGGTTAGTCGTAGGGCGGGTCGCATGCGGGGCAAGCAGTGACAAAGCGGATCATGGTTGTCGAGGACAATGACCTCAACCGGAAATTGTTCTGTGACGTGCTCAAGGCCAACGGCTTTGAAGTCGAGCCGGTGGCCGACGGGAATCTCGTACTCGAAACGGCGCGGACAATGGCGCCGGATCTCATCATCATGGACATCCAACTGGGCGGTGTGTCGGGGGTCGATCTGATCGAAGCGGCCAAACGCGATCGAGGTCTCGCCACCATTCCGGTGCTGGCTGTGACTGCCTTCGCCGCGAAGGGCGACGAGGAGCGAATCCGGGCAGCGGGCGCAGCGGGTTATCTGTCAAAGCCCGTGTCCATCGCTCCGTTCATGAATGCGGTGCGCGCGCTTCTTCCCGGCTAGATTCCGTTTTCCACCAGATAGATGACAAGCGTCAGCCCAAGGCCCCCGAGAAACAGGTGGTAGGCCAGCGCGAGAAAGCGGTATTTGCGACGATGGAGCACCTGTCCGTTCTGGTACAGATCGCGCAGCATGACGCGGTATAGCCCCTCATCGGAATGAAATTTGCTGAGCATGTCAGCCACCCATTCCTCTTCGTGCAGCAAGGAAAAGTGACCGAAGAACAGCGGGTTGAATTTTTCTTTCGGAACAGCGCGGGCGCGAATCGGCGGCGTTATCGCAAGAACCGCAAAGATCGCCGATAGAAAGGATGTAACGGCAAGACAGATTACCGACCATTTCACCTCGTCCGAAAAGGCCTGGGTAATAACGAGCGAAAACACCACGAAGGTCGCGCCGATCAGGATGTTGGCCTTGCCGTCGGCCATTTGCGACAGCAGCAACGTGTTGGTCTGCGCGGTGCGGATCAACTGGACAGTGTGCACAGAGGGCGGAGCACCGAGCGTCGGCGCGTCATCCTCGCGCGGTTCCTGTCCAGCCATCCCCCCCCTCCCCTGATTACGCCTCCGCGCGCCGAAAACTTGACAAGCTGCATCATCCGCCGCTTTGCAGCCGTATGAGTCAGGCATAAGCCTTCCGACAATCAACCGACGAAAGCAAGCACCCCCATGAACCCTGCCGAAGTCGACGAACGCATTCGCACGCTGATCGAGCCGTTCAACAAGAAGGGCATAGTTGTCGAAGATGGTACCACCTTTGCGGGCGACCTAGAGTTCGACAGCCTGACGGTGATGGATTTCGTCGCCGCCATCGAAGATGAATTCGACATCATCATCAGCATGAATCAGCAGGCCGAGATCGAGACCTACGGACAACTCGTCAGTGCAGTCCACAAGCTGCAGGATTGCTGATAATGACCTCCGCCATGACCGAAACCGCGACCAACGTCGATACTGCCGCCGGACCTGTCGACTTGCTCGACAAGTTCGACCCGATTATCCAGACCCGCGAGGCACTGCTTGCGGCTGGAGTGGAGGACCCGTTCAGCCTGGTTATGGACGAGGTACTTTCGCCGACGCGCGCGATCTGCAACGGGCGGGACACGATCCTGCTGGGCACTTATAACTACATGGGCATGACCTTCGATCCCGACGTGATCGAAGCAGGCAAGCGCGCGATGGAGGACTTCGGCGCGGGTACCACCGGCAGCCGCGTGCTGAACGGCACCTTCCGCGATCACCGCGATGTCGAAACCGCGCTGCGCGAATTCTACGCGATGGATCATGCGATGGTGTTTTCGACCGGATATCAGGCCAATCTCGGAATCATCTCGACGCTGGCGGGCAAGGGTGACTACATCATCCTGGATATCGATAGCCATGCGTCGATCTGGGATGGTTGCGCAATGGGCAACGCTGAGGTCGTGCCGTTCAAGCATAATGACGTTGAAGCCTTGGAAAAGCGCCTGAAGCGCGTGCCTGAAGGCGCAGGCAAGCTGGTCGTGCTCGAAGGCGTTTATTCGATGATGGGCGACGTCGCTCCGCTCAAGGAGATGGTTCGCGTCTGCAAGGAAAACGGCGCGATGGTGCTGGTCGATGAAGCGCATTCGATGGGCTTCATTGGCGAGCACGGGCGCGGTGTCGCCGAGGAACAAGGCGTGCTGGACGATGTCGATTTCATCATCGGCACTTTTTCGAAAAGCGTCGGCACGGTCGGCGGCTTCTGTGTGTCGAACCATCCGAAGTTCGAAGTGCTGCGGCTGGTGTGCCGCCCCTACGTCTTTACCGCCGCGCTACCGCCGGCTGTGATGGCGAGCTCGGCCGCTTCGATTCGCAAGCTGATGCATGGCGGAAACAAGCGCGCGCACTTATGGGAAAACAGCCGCACGCTGCATGGCGGACTGAAGGCGCTCGGCTTCAGGCTCGGAACAGAGACGCCCCAAAGCGCGATCATCGCGGTGATCATGCCGGATCTCGAGCGCGGCGCGATGATGTGGGAGGCCCTGCTCAAAGAGGGCCTCTACGTGAATCTCGCGCGCCCTCCCGCAACCCCCGCTGGCATGACGCTTTTGCGCTGTTCGCTATGCGCCGAACATTCTGCCGAACAGGTTGAGACCATTCTCGGCATGTTCGAGCGCGCCGGCAAGGCGATCAGCATAATCTGACCATCGCGGCGCGCCCGAAGCTATAACCAGATCGGTTAATTGTTATTGACATTGTGACGCTTTGAGGTTAGCAAAGAACAGCATCGCAAAATTGTGATTCGCCCGAAAGGCGGTCCTCCCCACCGGAGGGCCGCCTTTTCCGTTTGTGCCAAGGGAGGTGCTCATGGCCAAGGCCGGTAAAATGCAAACCAAAGTCGCAGTCCCGCGGCATTGGCGTGCCCGGTTCCTCGATCATCTCGCCGAAACCTCGAATGAAAGAAGTTCTGCAGCGCATGCGGGGGTGAGTCTGGAACGTGCCTGCCGTGCCCGCCGAGACGAACCCGAATTCGCCCGCCAGTGGCTGGCTGCGGTTGCCGAAGGATATGTCCATCTGGAGATGGAGATCCTGCGGCGCTTTCGCGAAGGCGACTTCAAGACTGCCGACGCGGAGCGATACGACTTCGCCAATGCCGTTCGCCTGCTCGTGGCGCACCGGGGTACCACCGCAGGTGCGCAGGTCATGACGCAGGATGTGAGTTCAGCTGAAGTCCGTGCGTCGATCGATCGCAAGATAGAGGAGATCCGACGCCGCGTGACCCGGACTCCCCCCGGGGGCCAGCAGCTTCCGTGACCATCCGGCTCGACTGGCTCGCCGAACAGCCTAACGATACGAAAAGGAAGGTGGTAGGCGCGCTCAACCAACGCGAAAAAAAACGCGTTTTTGTTTCAATGGGGCCTGTTCGCCCGCCCCGAACAACTGCCACCGGATGGTGATTGGCGCGTCTGGATGGTCATGGCTGGCCGCGGCTTCGGCAAGACACGAGCCGGGGCGGAATGGGTCCGCATGATCGCCGAGAACCATAGCGATGCGCGCATTGCGTTGGTGTCCGCATCACTGATCGAAGCCCGGGCCGTCATGGTCGAGGGCGAGAGCGGCCTGCTGGCCGTCTTCCCGCCGAAGGAACGCCCGGTGTTCGAACCTTCTTTGAGGCGCATCAGGTTTGCCAATGGCGCACAGGCCACCCTGTATTCGGCCGCCGAACCCGAGAGCTTGCGCGGGCCACAGCACAGTCACGCGTGGTGCGATGAGATCGGCAAATGGCCGCTATCGCATGAACGCGCAACGCGTTGCTGGGACAATCTGCTGATGGGTCTGCGGCTCGGACAAGACCCCCGTATCACGGTTACCACCACCCCGCGCGCCGTACCGCTGGTGCAGCGGCTTGTGCGACAGGAAGCATCGGGCGAGGTGGCGATCGCGCGAGGCGCAACAGAACAGAACCGCGATAATCTGCCAGCTCGATTCCTTGACGCGATTGCCACTGAATTCGCGGGAAGCCAACTCGCCCGTCAGGAAATAGGCGGGGAATTGTTGGAGGACATCGAGGGCGCTCTGTGGAACCGGTCAATGCTGGAACAGGCGCGCGAGCGGGGCATGCGTCCTGAAAGCCTGCGCGTGGTGGTTGCGGTCGATCCACCGGCCGGTACGAACGGCGACGAATGCGGGATCATTGTTGCCGCGTTGGGCGTGGACGGGATCGCCCGGATTCTCGCCGATTGCACCATTGCCGGCGCATCGCCTGCCGCGTGGGCGGATCGCGTTGCCGTCTCTGCTCGTGAATGGAAGGCGGACCGGGTAGTAGCCGAGGCAAATCAGGGCGGCGCGATGGTCGAGAGCGTGCTCCGCGCCGCAGATCATGTTTTGCCGCTGCGGCTTGTCCATGCCAGTCGCGGCAAGATCGCCCGCGCCGAGCCGGTGGCGGCGCTCTATGCGGCGGGGAAAGTGCGCCATTGTGGGACCTTCGCACAGCTGGAAGACCAGCTTTGCGGTTTCCTGACCGGGGGGACCTATGCCGGCCCGGGAAGCAGCCCGGATCGGGCCGATGCCCTTGTCTGGGCCCTGAGTGAATTGATGCTGCGCCCCGGCGCGTGTCCCAGCGTGCGTTCCCTCTGACACAAGACGCCGAAAACAAAGGAATACCACATGGCAATGCTCGAAAGGCTGCTCTCCGCCATTAAGGGCGGAGGGCAGCAACGCGTCCCACTGGCATCAGGTTTTGTGCAGGGCTGGCTTCCTGCGTTTGGAGGCGGTTTCGCGACCGATGGCTACGACTATCAACGCGCTGTCGAGGAGGGATTCCTGGGCAATCCGATTGCTCAACGGTCAATCAGAATTGTCGCGGAGGGGGTCGGACAAGCCCCGCTCCATTGCAGTGATCCGCGGCTCGCCTCGCTTGTGACCGCCGCGAGCGCCGGGCAATCGCTGATCGAAACGCTTGCGGCACACTTGCTGCTGCACGGCAATGGCTACGTCCAGATCATCAAGGATGCCTCTGGTGCCCCGGTCGAGCTGTTCGCGCTGCGGCCCGAGCGGGTCACGGTGGTTACCGGCACCGACGGCTGGCCCTGTGCCTACGAATATGCGGTTCAAGGCAGCCGGGTGAGGATCGCGGTCGAGGATGAGGACGGCTGGCCTGCCATCATTCCGATCAGGGCGATGCATCCGCTAGATGATCATCACGGAGCCGGCGCGCTCGAGGCCGCCCATCAAGCGGTCGCGATCCACAATGCTGCTGCCCGTTGGAACCGATCGCTGCTAGAAAACGCCGCGCGCCCTTCTGGCGCGCTGGTCTACGAGACGGGCGACGGCATGGCGCTCACCCACGAGCAGTTCGAGCGATTGAAGCGCGAGCTCGATCTGGCCTTTTCAGGCGCAGCCAATGCCGGACGCCCCATGCTGCTCGACGGCGGGCTGAAGTGGCAGAGCATGGCGCTCTCGCCCGCCGACATGGATTTTGCAACGCTCAAGAGCGCGGCAGCGCGTGACATCGCGCTCGCCTTCGGCGTGCCGCCGATGCTGCTCGGCCTACCGGGTGACAATACCTATTCCAATTATCGCGAGGCCAACCGGGCGCTGTGGCGGCTGACGTTGCTGCCACTTGCGGAAAAGTTGTTCGCGGCGCTGCGTGAGGGCCTGGCGCCGTGGTTTGCGAAGGCCGAGCTGGGGATCGATCTCGACCGCGTGCCGGCCCTATCCGAGGATCGTGAGCGGCTGTGGTCACAGCTGTCCGATGCCGATTTCCTGAGCCGCGCCGAAAAGCGCCAGATGCTGGGCCTGAGTCCCGAGGAGAATGTCCAATGAGCCGGGAAGACATCCTCGCAAGCCTGATGGCGCAAGCCCGCCAGGAAGGGGCCGAGCTGGTGACCTTGCGAGCCATTGTCGAAGAGGCCAGCGTGCTTGCAACCGAAAGGGTGCTCGTACGGCTCGGGCTTGGCGATGCCGGTGCCGAGGGTGATCTGGGCGAGCTGCGCGAATTGCTGCGGGCATGGCGCGATGCCAAGACCAGTGCATGGAAGGCGCTGGTCGAATGGCTCATCCGCGGCGCGCTCGCGCTGCTTCTTATCGGCATCGCGGTGCGGCTCGGCGCATGGGACATGCTGTGAGCAAGCCACTGCGCTTCGCCGGCTACGCAGCGCTGTTCGACATTGCCGATGCCGGACGAGACACCATCCGCCGGGGGGCCTTTGCCCGAACGCTCGCCGCGCGCATGGCGCCGATTCCGCTCTATTGGCAACACCGGCCGGACCAGCCGATCGGCATAATCGAACACGTAGCCGAGGATGATCGCGGATTAAGGGTCATCGCCCGGATCGACCGGCCCGATAGCCGTGCAGCAATATTGCTGGCCCGGAAACATGTCGACGGCCTCAGCTTCGGCTTCCGCGCGCGCTGCATCCGTCAGAGCGAAGCCGGGCGCGAACTGCTCGACATTGATCTGTTCGAAGTCAGTCTTGTTACTCACCCGCTTCAGCATGGTGCCCGCGTGCATCTTGTGAGCTGAAACCGCCCCCGAACATCAACAATTTCGACCGGCCGCCGCAGGGGCGGCCTTTTTTCTGCCCAACCGAAAGGCCACTGCCCCATGGAAAATACCACGACCCCCGTCGCCACTGCCGATCCGCTGGATGCGAGCTTCGACATTGTCGCCCGCCAGGATCACGCCGAAGCCGCAATCGCAGCCTTGCGCGGCGATGTGGACGAAGTGAAGTCCCGCCTCGACAAGGTGGCGCGCGCCGCGTCGCGTCCGGCAATCGGCGGCGCTGCGGTGAATGATAGCGCCGAAGTCAAAGGTTTCGTCGATGGCTACCTGCGCCGCGGGCGCGATACCGAGCTGAAGTCGCTGAACGGCGTCAATCCCGCTGACGGCGGCTACGCCGTCCCGCGCCAGATCGATGCGATCATCGCCAGTGAGCTCGCCGAGATCAGTCCGATCCGCGCTGTCGCACAGGTGGTGCAGACCGGTACCTCGGGGTACCGCAAGCTGATTGCGACCGGCGGAACGGCCTCGGGCTGGGTCAGCGAAGCAGCCCCGCGCCCTGGAACCGGCGCGCCCAGCTTCGCCGAAATCGCGCCGCCCTCTGGCGACCTCTATGCCAATCCGGCCGCCAGTCAGGCTATGCTCGACGATGCCGTCTTCGACATCGAAACCTGGCTGGCCAACGAAATCGCGCTCGAATTTGCGCGGGCTGAAGGCACCGCTTTTGTGCGCGGCACCGGTGTCAACCAGCCGGAAGGTTTCCTGACTGCCCCGACGGGCGCCGCCGAAGACAACGTACGCGCCTTCGGCATGGTGCAGTATATCGGCTCGGGTAACGCCTCGGGGTTCGATAGTGCGCCGGACGCCAAGCTGATCGACCTGATCCATTCGCTTAAATCTAGCCACCGCCAAGGCGCGGTGTTCGTGATGAATTCGGCCACGCTCGCCACGGTGCGCAAGCTCAAGACTGCAGACGGGGCCTTCCTGTGGCAGCCCGGAATGGTGGAAGGGCAGCCTGACCGGTTGCTTGGCTATCCGGTGATCGAGGCTGAAGATATGCCTGATGTCGCGGGCGGGGAATTCCCGATCGCTTTCGGCAATTTCCGTCATGGTTACCTGATCGCAGAACACAGCGCGACCCGAGTGCTGCGCGATCCGTTCACGAACAAGCCCTTCGTCCACTTCTACGCGACCAAGCGCGTGGGCGGGCAGGTGCTCGATTCGAACGCGATCAAACTGCTCAAGATCGAAGCCTAGGTTGTAGCCAGGCTTCACTTTCCCGGCACGGTGGAATTCCTTCTTTTCTCCCTAGCCGGCGTCCCGCGCCCGCATCGCTCCAGGCTGTCGCCTGCCTGAATGAGCGATGCGGGCGCACCTTGTATTGAAAAGAATGTGGGAGAACCCGCAATGCAGCGGAAAATCATGCAGCCTCCGGTGCTTGGCAGCGCTGCGCTGGCGGAGCTCAAGCACTGGCTCGGTATCAGTCGCTCCAATGAAGATGCCGCTCTGACAAAGCTGCTAGAAACCAGCCTTGCCATTTGCGAGGCCTTTATCGGCAAGACTCCCCTGCGCCAGACCGTTGAAGAGGTCGTCCCGATCGGCTCAGGCTGGCATGAACTTGTCTCCCGGCCGGTGCAAGCGCTTGTCGCTGCTGAACTCATCGCCGAGGATGGCAGTCGACAGTCGCTCGATCTTACTGAATATGCAATCGAGCTTCGCACGGCGGGAAATGCCTGTGTGCGGCTTTTGCAGCCGCTAGAAGGTCGCGGGGTAGCGCTCCAATTGCAGGCCGGAATTGCCGGCGAATGGGCTGCTCTGCCGTCACCCCTCGGGCAGGGCATCATCCGCCTCGCCGCACATCATTATCGCGATCGGGACAGCAAAGGCAGCGCCACCCCGCCTGCCAGCGTGACTGCGCTTTGGCGGCCATGGCGCGATGCGAGGCTCGGATGATCCGGGTCGTTCCCCCGCCCACCGCCGGGCTGGTCCAGCGCCTGCGTTTGCGCGCAGAGCGTATCGTCGCGCGGCATCGTCAGTCGGTATCACGCGGCCAGCGCGGTCATGGCCACGGCTGGCACTCTGCGACAGCACTGTGGCCGGAATTTACCGATAACCCGAAAGGGAACTGAGCGACATGGAAAACCATCTGCGTGCCGCCCTTATCACATGGCTGCGGTCCGATCCGGCATTGGCTTCGATTAATGCCATTGAGGAAGAGGCCCCCCTCATCGCAAGCCCGCCTTGGCTTGGCATCGCCGCGAGCGCCTCGATCGACTGGGGCAGCAAGGACAGGGTCGGCCGCGAGGCGCGGGTGGCGCTGGAATTGGAATCCCGCACCGATCAGCCCGCGGCTGATGCGTCGTTGCTAGCCGCAATCGAGCGCCGCGTTCTCGATCTGCCGCCATTCCAGCCCGGTTTCGAGCTCGCATCGGTGCGTTTCCTGCGATCACGCAGCGAAACTCGCGGAGACAATCTTCGCGGCGCCCTCATCGAATTCCGTTTCCGCATCCTCGAACCCCTTTCGGAGTAAGCTCATGCCCGCACAATCCGGCTCCGCCTTCCTGCTCAAGATCAGCGATGGCGCCTCGCCCCCAGCCTTTCAGACTGTCGCCGGTCTCAGGACTACGCAGATGTCCATCAATGGCGATACCGTCGTGGTCACCCATAAGGGGTCGGGCGGATGGCGGGACTTGCTGTCGGGTGCTGGTACCCGTTCGGTATCCGTCAGCGCCGCCGGCATTTTTCTCGGAAGTGCGGCCGAAAGTGCGGTGCGCGCCCATGCGCTCGCCGGAACCCTCGACGACTATGAATTGTCCTTCGAAGATGGCGAGAAATTGCGCGGAAGGTTCCTCGTACAGCGGCTCGATTATGCGGGGGATTTCAACGGTGAGAGGAACTACACGCTCCAGCTCGAAAGCTCTGGGCCGGTGATCCCGGCATGAGTCCTTGCGCAAATCCCCTGCGCGGCGAGGCCGACTTCATCATCGCAGGCGCACGCCATATGCTGCGGCCAAGCTTCGAAAACCTCGTGCTTGCCGAAGCCGAACTGGGTTCGCTGTTCGCGCTGGTCGAGCGGGCCGCTCAAGGAGCGCTTACGCTTGCGGAGATCACCGCGCTGCTGTGGCATTGCCTGCCTGCCGACAACCGTCCAGATCGCAGCCTTGTGGGGCAGGCGGTCGTCAGCATGGGGCTGGTTGCCGCCACCGGCCCGGTGCGCGCGATCCTTGCACAAGTGCTTCAAGGTCAAGCGTGACCAACACCTTTGCGGAAGCGACACGGCGGTGCTGTGCCCTTTCGGCTCGCCTGCTTGGCTGGCGACCGCACGAATTCTGGCAAGCGACCCCGGCCGAACTTGCGATGGTCCTCGCCGACCCGTCCGATGAAGCCAACCCGTCCCCACCCAGCCGCAAAACAATTGCTCAAATGATGGAGCGCGATTCCCATGGATGACAATTTCGAAGCGCTGGTGATCGACGTGCGTGCCAGTACCGATGGCTTCACGGCGGATCTGGAGACCATGCGGCGGTCGCTAGACACTTCGTTGCTCGACGGCTTCGGTCGGGCGGGCAACGTCCTCGAAAATGGGCTGGTTTCGGCGTTACGCCGTGGCAGTCTCGGCTTCGACGATCTCAAGCGGGTCGCCTTTCGCGCACTTGACGAGATTGCCTCCCACGCCTTGCAATCGGGCATGGCCAACCTGTTCGGAGGCCCGGGCGGAGGCGGACTGGGCGGACTTATCGGGCAGTCGCTAGGCGCGTTGGTGGGGCTGCCGGGGCGTGCGACCGGCGGCCCGGTTTCGCCCGGGCGGGCCTACCTCGTGGGTGAAAACGGACCGGAGGTTTTCCTCCCGACGGCTTCCGGCAGGATCGAACCCGGCGGTGCCAAGGGTGGCCAGGGCCGCGACGTGCGTGTGGCGATCCAACTGGCTGTGCCCCGCGGGACGTCTGCTCCCACCGCGATGCGACGTTCCTCGCGGCAAATCGCAAGCGCAGTCCGTCGCACTCTTCAGCAGGTCTGACAAAGGATACCCGATGACATTCTGGCTCGCCCGCGAACGCCGCGCACAGGAAAGCACCTTCATGCAGCGCTTCGATCCGCGCTTCTGGACGGTCAACTTCCCGCGCCCCGCGATGGCCTCGGTGGTGACAATCGGCCCCGATGCCCTGCGGGTCGATGTCGAGCTCCATCACGAGGGCGAACTGGTCGGCTTGATCTGGGACAGCGCGGATACGCTCGATCACCCTCTGCTGGCCTACGAGACCGACCGCGATTATTCGCACACCAGCTTGCGCTTCCGCTGGCAATCCGAGGGAATCATTCCACTCGATCAGCCCAACGGCCCGACCCTTACGATCGAGGGCCGCGATGCCAGTGGCGCTCCGCGAACATGGTATGTCCGGTTGTGGAACTATGCCGAGGGTACGCCCAGTGACGCGGTGATTACATTGCCTTTCTCTACGCTGGAAGACGGTTATTCGCTGCCGGGCGAGCCGATCTATCCAGCGGATATTGATCGCATGTTCATCTCGCTGGTCGCCCCCGGATACACTCCCGGGAGCACCGCACCATTGGCGGCGCGCTTCAACGGCTCGGCGACCATGTCCCGGATTGTGGCTGATGGCGGGCGGGCGATCCTGGAACTCGGCGATGTCCTGCTCCCGCCACATGGCGAACGGATGGCGAGCGCATTCGACGATGCCTATAACCAGACACCCGCCCGGCTTCTGCGTGCCGTTGTTGGCCTCGGCTACCGCGACGATCTGGTCCATTATGTCGGGATGAGCCACTTCATGCGGCTCGAACGGCAGCCTGACGACGCTCTTGTGGTTTCGCAGACCGGACAGCTGAGCGCGCCCGCCAGCGCATGGCATGAGAACTATTTCGCGTTGGCCCGGGCAGACGAACTCGAGGTGATTGCCTCGCTGTCTTACGAATTGTTCGATGCATATTGCCCGGAAGCTTGGAAGCAGCGCACGGCGAGCGGCGCGCCGGCGCTGACCGGATGGGTGCCGCCATCGACCCTGCTGTCACCGGCCAACGGCGAGGCCATGAACTGGCTGGCGGATTGCGCGCGGGCATTTGTCGATCTGCTTGAGCAGACAGGCCTCCCGGTACGCTTCCAGATCGGTGAACCGTGGTGGTGGGTAACCGGAAATGGAGAGATATGCCTCTATGACGCAGCAGCCCGCGCGGCATTCGGCGGCCAACCGCCGGTCATCACGGACATGCGCGCACCACTCGGCACAGAAGCGTCAGCGCTGCTTGATGCAGCAGGCGCACTACTGGCGCAATCGACGACCGCTCTGACCGCGGCAGTTCGCGCAGCGGCACAGGGCCCGGCCGAAGTGCTTCTGCTGGCGTTCACGCCAACCATTCTCGATCCTGCCATGCCGGAGCTCTATCGCGCCAATCTTCCCTCAGGCTGGGCCGCACCGGCCTTCGATCGGCTGCAGCTGGAGGATTATGACTGGTTGACTGCTGGTGCCGAGGCGCTGCGACGCGCTGCCTATGACATTGTCGATGGGCGGTTGGGTTATGCTCTTGCCAATCAGGACTATCTCGCGGGTTTCGTGCTTGATCCGGCCGACGCCGAGGCCTTCTGGACATTGATCGACCGAGGGCTGGACGAAGCTGCAGCGCGCGGCATTGCCCGACGGTACGTTTGGGCGCTGCCGCAGGTCAATCGCGACGGATACACCCGCCTACCCCCGCCTCCGGAGCCAGCCATGAACCCCTTTGACGATGTCCTTTATCCTTTTGCCTTGGGAAGAAACACGGCGGTTGCACCGGAATTCTCGACATCAATCGCGGTGACGGCGTCAGGGCACGAGCGGCGCAATGCGTTGTGGTCGGATGCGCGGGTCCATTTCGACGTCGGACCGGGAATCCGTTCCGAGGCGGAGCTTTCCGAACTGCTTGCCTTCTTCCGCGCCCGCCGCGGGCCAGCGCGCGGTTTCAAAATCATGGACCCGTTCGATCATAGCTCGAACGGGATGGCCGGCACACCCACCATGCTCGATCAGGTCGTCGGCATCGGGGACGGGGCGCGGGCAGATTTCCAACTCGTCAAATCCTACGGGAATGGAGCTGAGCCGCAAATCCGACCGATTACCCGGCCGCGCGCCGAAACCTTGCTTGTGAGCGTCGCGGGTGCCGCCAATTCGGCGTGGACGCTGGGCGATCGCGGCCTATTGAGCTTTCTGGTTGCTCCACCCGCGGGAGCTGAAATCCGCGCCGGTTTTCTCTTCGATGTTCCCGTACGGTTCGCTGAGGACCGGATCGATATTTCTGCAGTCAACTTCGCAGCTGGCGAGGCTCCCTCGATACCGTTGATCGAATTGCGTGAGGCCGCCTGATGCGGGTGTTTTTCGATCGCGAACTCGACAATGTCGCGACCTTCTGGCGGATCTATCGGCGGGACGGCATCCTACTCGCCTTCACCAGTCACGATCGCAACCTTGCCTTCAACGGGATCATCCATCGTGCTGCACCTGGAATGGTGCCGGCCGCTATTAGACTCAGCGCGGAGATCAGAAATGACAGTGCCGAGGCCGAAGGAGCGCTGAGCGATGAATCGATCCGTGAAAAAGATCTTGCGGCCGGACTGTTTGATGAAGCCGCGATCGAGATCGGGGCGGTGGACTGGCTCACGCTTGAGCATCACACACTCTACACGGGTCAGTTGGGGCGGATCGAGGATGACCGGTCGCAGTTCGCCGCAGAATTACGCTCCACCAAGCACTTGCTTGAACAAGACATCGTGCCGCGCACAAGCCCGACCTGCAGAGCCGAGTTCTGCGGTCGCGGATGTGGCTTGTCGGTCGCGCACTTCACGTCGAGGCAACGTCTCGCCGCCATCGATCTCGACCGCAACCGCGTGCGCCTTGACGGTCTGTCATCGGAAGGCCTTTTCAATGGAAGTCTGCGGTTTCTGAGCGGGCCCCAGACCGGGATCAGGTTCGACATCATCGATGCCGACGGCGACTGGCTGGTACTCGATCGACCGCTGGTGGAGGGGACAGGTCCGGGCGTAAGGGTTCAATTGCGCGAAGGTTGCGACCACACCATCGCAACCTGCTCCGCCCGGTTCGGGAATGCTGTAAACTTCAGGGGCGAGCCGTTCCTGCCAGGTAATGACCTGCTTGCCCGTTACGGCCAGCCATGATCCAGCAGAACCGCGCCGATCATGTGCCCGATCCCAATTGCCTTGCCGCAGCAGCTCTGGTTTTTCTGGGAACACCGTTCCGGCTTCATGGCCGCCAGCCCGAGACGGGGCTCGATTGCGTGGGTCTCGTGAGTGCGAGTCTCAGCGCTGTCGGCTACCGTCCTATCACACCGAGCGGCTACAGTCTGCGCAACCTTTCGATCGACCATTGGCTGTCCAACGCCGAGCTTTCAGGCCTCATTCGCGCACCAGGAGCAATTCGTGCCGGTGACGTGCTTCTGATCGTGCTCGACCACGGTCAGTTTCACCTGATGATCGCAACTGGAAAGGATCATGTGGTCCATGCCCATGCCGGCTTGCGACGCGTGGTTCTCCAGCCGCGGGACAGGAACGCCCGGATCGGCGCCAAATGGCGCTTACCCCCAAGCGTGGAAGGCTAGGACAATGGCTACATTACTACTCACCGCTCTGGGTACGGCTATCGGCGGGCCGATCGGCGGTACGATAGGCGCCCTGATCGGACAACAGGCCGATGCCATGGTCTTCGGCGGCGGCACTCGTCAGGGGCCACGACTGCGCGAACTGGCGATCACAACGTCCAGCTATGGCCAGCCTATCCCCCGAAATTTCGGAAGAATGCGTGCCGCCGGCACGATTATCTGGTCGACGGATCTCATCGAAAGCAAGCGCAAGGAAAAGGGGCGCAAAGGCCAGCCATCCACGGTTAGCTATTCCTATTCAGCCTCTTTTGCTGTCGCGCTTTCCAGCACCCCCATCACACGGCTCGGGCGCATCTGGGCCGATGGAAGCCTCCTGCGCGGCGCTTTGGGCGATCTGAAAGTGGCTGGGCAATTGCGATTCTACAGCGGGTTTGGTGATGATCCGGTCGATCCACTGATTGCGGCCGACAAGGGGAGCAACGCCCCTGCATTCCGCGACTGCGCCTATGTCGTCTTCGAGGAATTGGAACTTGGCGACTTTGGCAACCGCATTCCTGCCCTGAGTTTCGAACTCTTCGGCGACGGAGGGGACGAGGCGGTTTCGCTCAATCGTCTTGTGCCAGATGCCCAATCGGAACCAGCCTCGGCGATCCTTTCCCATGCCCGCGGATTTGCCGATGAGGGCGGTCCGCTCGGATCGACCTTGTCTGCAATTGATCAGGTCATCCCGCTCGTTTGCACATCGGGCAGGGGCGGGCTGCGGATCATGCCGCGCGCAGCAGCTTCTGGTCCGATTGCTATCTTGCCGCAAAGAATCATCGTCGCTGGAAGCTCCCCCGAGGAAGCGAGGCACAAGCAGCGCGGCGAACGTCCAGTGGGTGAGCCTGCAGCGATACGCTATTACGACGAGAGCCGGGACTACCAGCCCGGGGTCCAGCGCGCACTTGGCTCAAGACGAATGGGCCGTGAGGTCATGATCGACCTTCCTGCCACCATGACCGCTCCTGGTGCCAAGAAGCTCGCGAACGAAAGTGCAAACCGTGCACGCTGGCGGCACGAAACCATGTTGTGGCGTATCGGCGATCTCGACCCGCGACTGGAGCCCGGAAGCGTGGTCCGGTTGCCCGACGAACCGGGCTTTTGGTTGATCAGAAGCTGGGAATGGCTCGATCGGGGCATAGAACTGTTGCTCGAACGATTGGCTCCCGAATTGGCATCGGACCTGCCCAGCGACGCTGGTCAGGCTAGCCCGCCGGCCGATCAGGTCTTGCCGCTGACCCGGCTAGCGGCTTTCGAGATTCCGGGCGATGGCGATTCCAACCCGGCTACACGCACGCTGTTTGCCGCTGCATCCGCCGAAAACAGTGCGTGGAGGGGGGCGGCTCTATACGTTGTCCAGGGCTCGTCGCTGGTACCCCTCGGAAACTCCGGGACACGGCGAGCGATTATGGGTGTGCTGATTGAAGGCCTTGATACCTCGCCAACCTTGCTTTTCGAACCCGAAGCCAGCCTTGAGGTCGCGCTTGTCGCGTCCGACCTCGAACTGGAAGATGCCGATGTCGCGGGACTGGCTGCGGGCGCAAACCGCATGATCGTCGGGGGCGAAGTGCTCCAGTTTGCGCGCGCCAAGCCGCTCGGTGATGGCCGCTGGCGGCTGTCGGGTTTGCTGCGCGGGAGGGGCGGCACAGAGGATGTGGCAGCCACTGGACATCCTGCACAAACTCTCGTCATCTTGCTCGACAATAGCCTCGTGGCGCTCGATCCCGTTGAAGTCCCGGTTTCGGAAATGACACGAATTGCTGCAATCGGGACTGGCGATAGCGACGCAGTGATTGCACCGGTCACGAACGCAGGCCTATCACGCAGACCGCCGACCCCTGTTCATGGCCGTGCGAAGTTCGGCTCCGACCAGTCCGTCGAACTTTCGTGGATTCGCCGAGCACGCGGACACTGGCGCTGGGACAATTTCGTCGATGTGCCTCTGGTCGAGGAACGGGAAGCTTATATCGTCGGCTATGGTCCGGCCGACACACCCTTTACGGCATGGTCTGTCACCGAGCCGCGCCTGCTGCTCTCACGCGAAGCACGTGACGATCTTCTCGCGCGTTACGGACCTGCAGATCTGTGGGTGAAACAGATCGGCACTTTCGACCAATCCCGCCCGCTTTTGCTGAGCAGGCTCATGTAATTTCACGGAGATCCCGATGAACGAACCAATTGCATTCCCCACAGGCACGCCAAACCTTAATCTTCCTTTGCTTTTTGCTGGACAGTCGCAAAAAGAGTTTTTCGTCAATCAGTCGCTGACGATCCTCGATGCGATTGCCCCCAAAACCATTACCGCATCGCTCCAGCACCCTCCGGAAAACGCCGAAGAGGGAGACTGCTATCGGGTTATGGCTGGAGCATCGGGCCCGTGGACCGATCATATCGACCAAATGGCGATGCGCCTCGGCGGCAGTTGGCACTTTGTGGCGCCAAACGAGGGCTTGTGCGTCTTTGATGCGACAGAAGGTCATTGGCTTTGCTTTCGTTCAGGCTGGCAAAGTGCTTCAGTGCAGCCCATGCCCGGCGGCGGAAGCAATGTTGACGCAGAGGCGCGGGGCATGCTGATCCAGTTGGTCGACGCATTACGCCGCATCGGGATTCTCGCTCCGGAAGCCGTGTGAAGGATCACTTCATTGCTCCACGAGCCGAAACGTGACTCACTAGCCAGTCTTGTGGTTTCCTACACAAAATCAGGATAGCGGCACTTTTGCAACACATGGCTGCTATTGACCGCTTGCCTCTTGTATGCGGAAAAGATAGAGACGCTCGGTGCCTCAAGTCGATAACAAAGGGGAATTTTAGAATGCGCAAACTCGTCATTGGTATGGCGATGGCTTCGACCGCGCTTGCTTCGCCCGCACTGGCTCGCGATGGCCAGTGGTACATCCAGGGCGATGGCGGCGTGATGATTGTCGAAGATCAGGACCTCGACGTAAACGGTGTGGCAGGCGATGCCACTGCCGATTATGGCACTGATTATGACTTCGGCGCTGCCGTTGGCTACGATTTCGGTTGGTTCCGTATGGAAGCCGAAGCCAGCTACCGCGCGGCTGATCTCGATCAGGTTTCTTCCGGAACCGAAGGATTGGCGCTCAATCCTTCTGCCAGTGGTGGCTTCAACACGTTCGTCGGCCCCCGCGAAGCGCTGGGTGAAGTGAACGCGTTGAGCTTCATGCTTAACGGACTGTTCGACTTTGGCGACGATGATGGCGTTCAGGGATTTGTCGGTGGTGGTGCGGGTGTTGCCCGTGTTGACATGGACGGTCGCGTCAACGCAAACGGCCCGGGGGTGTGGGATGATTCCGACACCGGGTTTGCCTGGCAGATCCTCGCTGGCATTCGTGCGCCGATTAGCGATAGCTGGGACGTCGGTCTCAAGTATCGCTACTTCAATGCGCCGGACGTGAACCTCGTCGATCCGCTTGGCAGGTCGATTGATACTGACCTGACCACGCACTCGCTGCTCGGCTCGATCACTTACAACTTTGGCGGTGAAGAGGCTCCGCCGCCTCCCCCGCCGCCTCCCCCGCCGCCGCCGCCGCCTCCCCCGCCGCCGCCTCCGCCGCCTCCCCCGCCGCCGCCTCCGCCTGAGCCGTGCAATACGGGGCCCTACATCGTGTTCTTCGACTTTGATAAGTCGGACATCACGGCGGAAGCTGCGACGATCCTTAACAACGCAGTCACGGCTTACGCCAATTGCGGCACTGCGAGCGTCATGCTGGCCGGCCACACCGACCGCGCTGGTACGGTGAAGTACAACATCGGCCTGGCCGAACGTCGCAACGCCTCGGTGCGTAGCTACCTGAGTGGGCGTGGTATTCCCGATGGCCGTATCACCAGCGAAGCGTTCGGCGAATCTCAGCCGCGTGTCCCGACCGCCGATGGTGTCCGTGAGGCGCAGAACCGCCGCGTTGAAGTGACTTACGGTCCCGGCTCGGGCATGTAAGTTGGCTCAATAGCGAATTAACGAGGGGCCGGAGAAATCCGGCCCCTTTTTTGTGCAGCGATTACGCCGAGCGGGATGGGGCAAATTCCGTCGCGCAATCCTTCATGACGGGCTCAGATGCACCATTGCGCATCCCTTGCCAAATACGGCAACGCCAACCTGTGTCGCTAAGGAAACCAATCCCTTACACGTTCTGCCGGATCACCGCGCCAATGCTCTCTCTGCTCAGATCGATCAGGCGAGTTCCTCGCCTGCCGCCTGAGCACGCTCGACTATGGTTGCAGCCGCCTTGGGCACCAGGCGGATCGCGGCCACGAGCAATGCAAAACCGACCGGCGTGATCCACAAGGTAGTCAGAACCCCTGTCGATAGGTCGCCGTCGTTTTTCGCTGACACATAGCCTGCCAGATAAGGCCCCAACGCCAGACCGACCAGCGTAGTGGCCAGAAAGAAGGTCGCGGTCGCAGTACCCCGCATTCTTGGCAGAACCAGAGACTGGCTAGTTGCTGCAGCCGCCCCGAGAGCCGATGCTGCGAGAGCCCCAACAACCATATTGAGCAAGATGAACAGCGTCCAACTAGTGGTCGTATATTGCATGACAGCAAAGGGAATGGGGCTTAGCAAGCCAAACAGGATCACCCAGACACGACCCGAAGGCGTGCGCTGAAGAAGCGCGTCGGCCATACGACCGCCGAGGATTACGCCGAGAAAGCCCCCAACGGCGCCGCCGCCTCCCAGGAAAAAGCCGAGCTCGGATTTGGAGATCGCTGCGAACGTGCGCTCGGCATATGGTGCACCCCAATATGACGCCGAATAGGCCATGAAAGCGACCGTTCCATATCCGAGGATTGTGCAGAGGAAGGCCGGCGACCCCCAGGTCAGCGCAAAAGTCGGATAATCACGCACCCTAAGTGCGCTCACCCAGCAAAAAACGGCATAATATCCGATCGCCAGCAAAAGCCATTGGTCCGTGATCGCGTAAAGGTCGGTTCCGAGCGACGTTCCAATCACCGCGACAATCACCCCTTCTCCAGAATCGAGCAGCACGGTGAGAAGGTGCGCCGCTACCAGAGCCGCGCAAAGCACGAGGACATTGAGCGCGAGGCTTTTCCAGCCGCGCGAAGCAGCTCCGAAAAAAGTGAAGCCCGGAATGATTGTATAAAGTTCGTGGATAAAGCCCCGGAAGGGATGGGGATCTTCCCGCGTCGTCAACCCATCGATCGCCCCGCGAACGGGTTCGCGCAGCGTTGCGACCCACACAGCCAGCAACAACCCAGGCAAGCCCACCGCAATGAAGGCAGCCTGCCACCCCACCAGGCCGAACATCGGATCGCCGTCCGGAAAAACCTCCTTCCAGCCATCAACAATTACGCCGCCGATTGCCAAGGACACGCCGCCACCGATGTAGAGGCCGGAACTGTAGATCGCGAGCGCGGTCGCTCGCAGCCTTGCCGGGAACCAGTCGGAGATAAGCGAATACGCAGCAGGGCTTGCCGTCGCCTCACCTACCCCGACTCCGATCCGTGCGACTGAAAGAGTGCCGGAATCGCGCGCAAAACCGGAGAAAGCGGTCATGGCAGACCAAAGCGCCAGCCCAAGGGTCATCAACCGCACCCGTTTCCAGCTATCCGCCAGACGACCGAGTGGGATGCCGAACAAGGCGTAGAAAATCGCGAAAGCGGTGCCATAAAGAAAGCCGAGATAAGCATCATCGACTCCCAGATCCGCCTTGATGTCATTCGCAAGGATCGACAGGATCTGGCGATCGATGAAATTCAGCACATAGACCAGCACCAGAACGCTGAGAGCATACCAACTGTAGGCCGGAACCGGCGCATTCTCGCGGCTAACGGCCGCGCCTGCTTCGTCGATCAAGAATGATCCCCTGTCTCGTGTGCTTGGCTTCTGCAGATGCGGTATGTCGGTCTAGGCATGATAGCGGGTGCTATCGGCTATGCCCGCTTCGGCAAAACCCTTTTTCCTCAGGCGACACGAATCGCATAGCCCGCAGGCCATACCGTCCGGTGTCGGGTCGTAGCATGACCAGCTCCACGCCGGATCAAGGCCTAATCGGGCGCATTCGCGGGCAATACCGGCCTTGGTCATGTGCTGAAGTGGAGCATGGATCGTGAAGGGTGCGCCCTCGACCCCTGCCTTTGTCCCTAGCCGCGCGGTTTCAGCAAAGCTCGCAATGAATTCCGGGCGGCAATCGGGATAGCCCGAATAATCGAGCGCATTCACCCCGATGAACACATCACGCGCTCTGGAAGCTTCGGCGCAAGCTGTCGTCAATGCCAAGAATACGAGATTGCGGGCCGGGACATAGGTCACCGGAATATGCCCGCCCACTCCGTCCTTGGGCACATCAATCGCATCGGTCAAAGCCGAGCCGCCAAATGCTCTTAGATCTAGCTTGATTTCGATATGTCTGGCTATACCCAGATTCTGGGCAATTCGCTTGGCTGATTCCAGTTCAAGCCGGTGGCGTTGCCCGTAGTCCACACTCAAGGCCTGGACAACAAAACCCCTTTCCCTTGCCAACGCCGCAGTGACCATCGAATCCAGTCCGCCCGAAAGCAGTACAACCGCGATCGGTGCAGGCAGAAGGGGATTGGCAGCGCTCATGCCGCGGCCCTATCACGACGGCAGGCAAAGGCAATCCGTGGTGGTCAACACGAGCCGCTGCGGCGCGCCTCAGCCTGAAACTGGAAGGGCAATCCGGAATGGATGCCCTGCGTTTCCATCTGCACGAGTGTCGCGGTTTCGCGCCGAATGCTGGTGCGTCCGTACCCATTGCCAGGGCAGGTATACTGCACTGTCACCCTGGACACGCCGTCCTCAACGATAAACTGGTTGCATCCTGTCTCGCTGTGCTTGATCTGGATGAGCTCCTGCCCCGAACGCACGCAGATCTTGCGACCGGGTGACCCGTCGCGGTGCTTGATCGTCCACTCCCCCTTGGCCAGACCGCCCAGCATTGCCAGGCCGTCGCCTTGCGCAAGGCTCGGAACCGCAGGCCAGAGCAGGCCTGCCATCAGTAGTAAGCCCAAGCTGACCATTCGAAAATAGCTGAGAAACGTCATCATAGCGCATACCTTCATGCCCGCATTCTTGCGGGTTGGCTTGGAAAATTTGGCACAGACCCCTGGCCCGAACCGATGTTTTCAAGCTGGCACTAGACGGCCAGCTCGAACAGGCGCGAGCAGAAAGCGCAGTCGACCACGATCAATCCTTCAGGGTTGCGCATGGCCTGCTGTTCATCTGGCGGGAAGCGGGCAATGATTGCGGCGTAGTGTTCCGCGCTGCACCGGCAGCCGCGGGAAATTTCGGCACCGGGCTGAATCCGAACCTCGTCCTCTTCGTGGAACAGGCGCCAGGCAATCGCCTCGAGCGAGAGTGCCGGGTCGAGCAGTTCGTCATGGCTGATCGAACCTGCCATGATCGCGACATGCTCCCAGTCGGGATGATCCATGCGCACATGGAGCCTTTCGCGCCCTTCCTCACCATCGGCCAGATGCTGCACCAGCAATCCGGCTGCGGCGTGCCCCTTGCTACCGGCGCGACTGGCCACTCTGATCAGCGTGGGGATCTGTTCGGACTGACTGAAATAGGTCTCGCAAGCTTCGGCCAGACTGTCTCCTTCGAGCGGAACAATGCCCTGATAGCGCTGACGCCCCTCGGTCTCGAAAGTGATCGCGAGATAGCCTTCCCCGAACAAGGCCTTGAGGGTGGGGTTGGCACCAAGCGAGGCGAGCCGCTCGGCATCAAAATCTGCATAGCCGCGCACAGCCCCTGCACGATAATCGCAAACCAGCAGGCTGACGATTCCGTCGCTGGTTTGCGCCTGCATGGTCATCTGCGCCTGTTCGCCTTTCAGCAGTCCGCCCATAAGCGCGCCCAGCACCAGCGCTTCACCGAGGAGGTGGGTGATGGGTGCAGGATAATCATGCGCAGACAGAACCTGCTCGAGCACGCTCTCGAGCCGGACGACGCGCCCGCGCGCGCTGCGTCCGGGCAGGGTGAGGCCCATGAGCCGGTCGGCAAAGGTTTCGTTCATTTCAGCCATGCGCGGCCATATGGGGACTGTTGATGGCTGGCGAAAGACCCCTGCCCCGAGTGGCGGATGGCCGGCTCAGGTTCCGAGCAGGCCGAAACTCCACAGCAACACCGATTTCTGCGCGTGGATGCGGTTCTCCGCTTCGTCGAACACCACCGATTGCGGTCCTTCAAACACCGCCTCGCTGACTTCATCGCCCACGTGGGCGGGAAGGCAGTGAAGGAAAATCGCGTCCGGTTTGGCCTCTGACATCAACGCGGTATTGACCTGAAAGGATGCCATCGCCGCACGCTTTTCGCCTGCATCGGCCTGTCCCATCGAAATCCACGTATCGCTAACGATCACATCCGTCCCGCGCGCGGCAGCCAGAGCGTCCTGCGTGAGCGTAACCTGCGCGCCTCCATTCCGGGCGAGGGCCACGAAGGATGGATCGGGCTCATAACCGGCTGGCGTCGCAATCCGGACATTGAATTTGAAGAGTGCTGCTGCCTCCAGGATCGAGTGCAGCACGTTATTGCCGTCTCCGAACCATGCGACCTCAAGCCCTGGCAGCGCCTTGCCATGCTCGATCATGGTCAGCAGGTCGGCGACAATCTGGCATGGGTGCGATTTGTCGGTAAGGCCGTTTATCACCGGAACGGTCGCATGATGCGCCATTTCCTCGACCTTTGCGTGATCATCCGTACGCAGCATGATCGCGTCGACCATTCGGCTCAGCACGCGGGCCGTATCGGCAATCGTTTCGCCCCTTCCCAACTGGCTCGACGCCGAATCGAGGATCAGCACGCTGCCACCAAGCTGGCGCATGGCGATGTCGAAACTGACCCGGGTGCGGGTTGAACTCTTCTCGAACACCAGTGCCAGCACGCGGCCAGCGAGCGGCGCATCCACATCCGCCGCGCCATTGGGCAGTTTGGCTCGCGCAGCCTTACGGTCGATCGCATCAGCAAACATCGCCGCGACATCGTTGGCCCCGGCATCCGCGAGATTGAGGAAGTGACGGAACTGTCCCCCTGCACCGATCATGCCGGTTCGGGCACCTTGAAGCTTGCCGCTCCGGCCGAGAGCTTATCGAAGAATTCGTCAATCTCGGCCTCACCGATCACCAGTGGTGGAATTATGCGGATGGTGTTGTCGCCCGCAGCCACGGTGAGCAGCTGGTGATGATCGCGCAAATGGACGAAGAAGGGGCGGCTTTCGACCTTCATCTTGAGACCAAGCATCAGTCCCTTTCCGCGCACCAGTTCGAACAGTTCCGGATAATTTCCGATGAATTGTTCGAGACCCTTACGCAGTCGCTCACCCTTCTCTCGTACCTTGCCGAGAAATTCGTCGTTGGCGACAGCTTCCATGACCGCCGTCCCCGCCGCCATTGCCAGCGGGTTGCCGCCGTAGGTCGATCCGTGGGTACCAAAGGTCATGCCGCGCGCTGCCTTTTCTGTTGCGATGCAGGCACCTAACGGAAAGCCGCCGCCGATGCCCTTGGCAGTCGCCAGAATATCCGGCTCAATCCCGTATTGCTCATAAGCGTAGAGCGTGCCGGTGCGTGCGACGCCGCATTGCACCTCATCGAAGACCAGCATCAGGTCATGTTCGTCAGCAAGTGCGCGCAGTCCAGCCATGAATTCCTGCGAAGCCGGACGAATGCCGCCCTCACCCTGGATCGGCTCTACGAGAAATCCTGCCGTGTGAGGGCCGATCAGCGCTTTGGCCGCTTCGAGATCGTCGAAAGGCGCGTATTTGAACCCGTCGAGAAGCGGGGAGAAGCCGTGATGCATCTTGGTCTGGTTTGAGGCGCTGATGGTGGCCATCGTGCGGCCATGAAAGGCGTTGTGAAAGGTAATCAACTCATTCCGGCTGGCATCGCCCGCATCGCCCGCGTTCTGGTGATAGGCCCGCGCGCACTTGATCGCCGCCTCGACCGCTTCGGCCCCGGAATTGGTGAAGAACACCGTGTCTGCGAAGGTGTGATCGACCAGCATCTGCGCGAGCTTTTCACCTTGGGGACTGCCGTAGAGATTCGAAACATGCATCAGCGTCGCCGCCTGATGCTGGATCGCTGCGATCAGCCCTTCATGCGAATGGCCGAGCAGATTGACGGCGATCCCACTGGCGAAATCAAGATAGCGGGTGCCGTCTTCGTCGATCAGGTGGCAGTGCTCGCCGCGCACCGGCCGCACGCCGCAACGTGGATAGACGGGCATGAGCGGAGTGATCGACATCGGCAGATTCCTGGCTGGTGATGGGAAAGACAAAACACAAATGGCGGCCCCTAGCCAGAGCCGCCATCTGCGATCAGATAATGTCCCTGACTTCGCGCGTCAAATCGCCCTAGGCCGAGACAGGCCTTGTCAACTTTCGACCGGGACGAGGTTGACAGCGGAGTATTTGCCGCGCCGATCGACCTCGAGATCGAATTCGTAACGTTCGCCTTCATTGATGGCAGAAAGGCCGGAACGCTCGACCGCACTGATATGCACGAAGGCATCGGGCTGGCCGTCATCGCGGACGAGGAAGCCAAAACCCTTCATCGCGTTGAAGAACTTGACCGTGCCCTTGGTGCGTTCACCGGTCAGCTCACGCTGCGGTGCCGCCGGCTTCTCTGGCGCGGCGATGACATCGCCGACGATCTGAAGATCCTGCGCCGACACCTTGCCGCCGCGATCGACCAGATTGAACTGCAGTTCCTGCCCCTCGGCAAGACCTTCCAGCCCGGCGCGTTCGACGGCGCTGATGTGAACGAAGACGTCCTCTCCTCCGCCTTCCTGCTGGATGAAGCCGAAGCCCTTCTGGCTATTGAAGAATTTGACGATTCCCTTGCCGGTGCCGACCACCTGTGCGGGCATCCGGCTGAAACCGCCGCCGCCGCCGGGGCCGCCTGGTCCGCGCGTGCCGCCGCCACCGGGGCCACTGCGCGGCGCACCGCCGCCGCCGCCGAAGCGATCACCACCGCCACCGCCGAAGCGATCGCCGCCGCCAAACCGGTCGCCGCCACCGCCAAAATCGCGCGGAGGCGAGAAGCCGTCATTCCCACCGCCAAAAGGATCGAAACCATCTTCGCCGAAACCGTCGCGCTTGTCGCGGCCGCGCCGGCGTCCCCTATCGTAACCCATAAATCAGAACGTACCTTGCCACACTGCCCGTCCTCCAGTGTGCCGGTGACGTGGACAGCGAGCCTCACCGGACACAGACGCGCCGAGCTTGTGGACCGGAGCGCACTTTCCGTCCTATCCATAGCGCACAACGAGTTGCTTTGCGAACGATTTTACCGGGGCGCATTGGTGATCGGAAAGGATCGGGCAATTTTGCGGGTCGTGAATGCTTGTGCGATCGACTGCTCTTGGGCATGAAACCGCAGCGCTAGGCCCCGTATGGCAGGAACTGGACATGAGCGAATTCCGCAAACTCACCGAAAATCTATCGGTCAGCCCGCAGCTTGCGCTGGCGGATGTTGCGACGGCGGCGGCCTCAGGCATTGCTGTGATCGTGAATAATCGTCCTGACGGCGAAGACCCAAACGCACCTCAGGGTGACGAGATCGGGGCAGCCGCAGCGGCGGCAGGTCTCAATTATGTCGAAATCCCGATCGGCCATGCGGGCTTCAGCGAACCGCAGGTGGATGCGATGATCGCGGCGCTTGAACAGGCCGAAGGCCCGATTCTCGCCTATTGTCGCTCGGGCACCCGTTCGACCTTCCTGTGGGCGCTGGCCGAAGCCAAGCAAGGCGGCAATCCAGACGAGATCGCCCGTACGGCCATCCAGGCCGGCTATGATATCAGCCCGATTCGCCCAATGATCGACATGCTGGCGAGCCGCTAGAGTGTACCAATGACGCTCAATCCGCTGCTGCTGCAATTCGGCGGTTCGCTGGTCGCGATTATTGCGCTTGCCGGGCTGGCGCGCTCGCTCGGACTGGGCAAGATGCCCCTGTTGGCCACCGATGCGGATGTTCGGCGCGCTGCCGCAGAGGTGGTGGACGGTTTCACGCCGGCCGCCATCGCTCTTGACCGGAGAGGGGGGGGCGCACTCGTACGCGACCTCGAAGGGCGCATCATGCTGATCAAGCGTCACGGAAACCGATTTGCCGGACGCATTCTCGGCCCCGGCGCGCAGGCGCGGTTGTTGCAGGACCTTGGCCCCGCCACGCTCGCGATCGATTGCGGTGAAGCGCGATTCGGCACAGTATTGCTCGCCCTTCCCGCGCCCGAGGCTTGGGCCGAAGCCATCAATCGGATAGATCATCGTCACGATGCCTGATTTCTCGCCCACAGAATATGCCGTGCCGCTGTTTGTCGTTGCAGTGCTGGCCGAAATGATCTGGGCGAGGTTGCGCGCACCGGAAGCTTACGAACCACGCGATACCCTCGTCAGCCTCGCCTTCGGGCTGGGCTCGACCGTTGCAGGTGCGTTGCTCGGCGGATTCGCGATCGCGGCGTTCCTTGCCGCCTACCAATACCGCCTGTTCGATTTCGGCCCTGAATGGTGGGCCGTGTGGTGGGCGTGGCCGGTCTGCTTCGTGCTTGATGATCTCAAATATTACTGGGTCCACCGCGCCGGGCATCGCATTCGCTGGATGTGGGCATCCCATGTGAACCACCATTCGAGCCAGCACTATAACCTCTCGACCGCGCTGCGGCAGAGCTGGACCGGTGCCTTTACCTTCGGCTTCCTGTTTGCCGTGCCGCTGGTGCTATTGGGCTTCCACCCGGCGATGATCGCGATCTGCGGCGGGTTCAACCTCATCTACCAGTTCTGGATCCATACCGAGGCGATAAAGCGCATGCCGCGCTGGTTCGAGGCGGTGATGAACACGCCCAGCCATCACCGCGTTCATCATGCCACCAACCCGCGCTATCTCGATCGCAATTATGCCGGCGTGTTCATCGTCTGGGATCGCATGTTCGGCACCTTCGAGCCCGAGCGCGAAGACGAGACGATCCGTTATGGCATCGTCAAGCAACTCGGCAGTTTCAATCTGTTGTGGGCGGTGTTCCATGAATGGATCGGGATGGTCGGCGATATCTGGCGCGCGCCGTGGCGGCACAAGCTGTCCTACCTTTTACGCGAACCGGGCTGGAGCCATGACGGCAGCCGCGAAACCTCCGACATGATCCGCGAACGCTGGCGCGCGCGGACAGGCAGTGCGATTGCATCACCTGCAACATCAGTAGCGGATCGAAACCGGATTGCAGACGCCGGCGAAGCTGCCTAGTCTCCCCTGCATAAAGGGAGAGAACATGGAAAGCTTCGACTACATCGTCATCGGCGGTGGCAGTGCCGGCAGCGCGGTTGCCGGCCGTCTTGCGGTAGATGGTACACGCCGCGTCTGCCTGCTCGAGGCAGGCGGGCGCAACGACAATGTCTGGATCAAGACACCGGGCTTCATGCCATTCATCCCGGAAAAATCGAACTATCGCTATGAAACCGTGCCCCAGAAGGGGCTGAACGGCCGCACCGGATACCAGCCGCGCGGGCGCGGACTGGGCGGTTCTTCGGCGATCAACGCGATGGTTTATATCCGCGGCAACCGTTGGGATTACGACAACTGGGCCGCGTCTGGCTGCACCGGCTGGGCCTACGACGATGTTCTGCCCTACTTCAAACGCGCCGAGGCGAATGAACGCGGCGCCGATGATTGTCACGGGGCGGGCGGCCCGCTGTTCGTTTCCGATCAGACGTCGGTCAATCCGGCAAGCCATGCCTTTGTTGCGGCCGCCGCCGAGCTACAATTACGCACCAATGCCGATTTCAACGGCGAACGGCAGGAAGGCTTCGGCCTCTATCAGGTCACCCAGCATAAGGGCGAACGCTGGTCGGCGGCGCGCGCCTATGTCGAGCCAATCCGCGACCAGGGCAATTTCGCGGTGCGTACGGACACCCTGGTCGAACGGCTCGTCATCGAAGCCGGGCGCGTGACCGGCGTTCAGGTTCGCCGCGGTGGCAGATCCGAAACCCTGCTCGCCCGCCGCGGCGTGGTGCTGTCAGCAGGCGCGTTCAATTCCCCGCAAATCCTGATGCTTTCGGGCATCGGGCCCGCAGATCACATCAGGGCGCACGGCATCGAGGTCGTATTCAACCGGCCCGCGGTCGGCAGCAACTTGCAGGATCATATCGACTACGTCTCGGGCTGGGAAACGACCAGCGATGTGCCGATCGGCAGCACGCTCAAGGGCTCGTTAAAGATGGTCGCTGCTATGGTCGAACACCGGCGCAAACGCAGCGGAGTGATGACCACGCCCTATGCCGAAGCTGGCGGGTTCTGGAGCGTCATGCCCGATTCGCCTGCGCCCGACGTACAGTGGCATTTCGTGCCCGCCGTGCTGGAAGATCACGGGCGCGAGAAGGTCAAGGCGCATGGCTTTTCGCTCCATGCCTGCGTGTTGCGGCCGGAAAGCCGGGGGACGGTGCGGCTGGGCGCACCCGATGCGGCGGCCGCGCCGGTGATCGACCCCAACTTCCTGGCCGACGAGCGCGACATGGCCGTGTTGCGCGCCGGTGTGCGTCTGTCGCACCGGATCGCCGATGCGCCCGCCTTGCAGGCCTTCGGCCCGAGAGACCGCCACCCGGTCGATCTTGACGACGACGACGCGCTCGACGCGATGATCCGCAGTCGCGCCGACACGGTCTATCACCCCGTCGGCACCTGTCGCATGGGGAGCGATGCGGATGCGGTGGTCGATCCGACGCTGAAGCTCAACGGGCTTGAAGGGCTGTGGGTGGCCGATGCCAGCGTGATGCCCAAGATCGTCAGCGGCAATACCAACGCGCCGAGCATCATGATCGGCGAACGCTGCGCCGATTTCGTGATGGCAGCGGAACGCGCCTGAGCCCGATAGCGCTCCTGTGGCGCTGTAACGGCCGCAAGGGCCGCGAGTGTGACTGTGCGCCCGCAGGCGAACAGGCCCGCAGGGCCTGAAGCTCGCCGAGGATAATCCCGCAGAGGCGGGATCACCACAAAAAAAGGCCGGAGGGCTTTCGCCGCTCCGGCCTTGTTCAGTCTGTTCGTTCGCAGGAGGAACAAGGTGAGGCGGGGGAAGGGGAGAGGGAGAGAGGTTCCTCCCCCCGCCAAACTGTATGAGGGCGCGCTCAGTTGTACGCGCGCTCCCCGTGTTCAGAGATGTCGAGCCCGTTGATTTCGGCTTCCTCATCGACTCTGAGGCCAATGGTCGCCTTGACGACTAGACCCGCAATCAGGGTGCCGATCCCGGCCCAGGCGATCGTCACCAGAACACTGAAGACCTGCACCCAAAGCTGTTCGCCGAGCGGCGTCGAACCGTCACCGGGACCGCCGAGGAACGGCTGGTAGACCACCGCCGTGCCGATCGCGCCGACAATTCCGCCCACGCCGTGAATGCCGAAGGCATCGAGCGAGTCGTCGTAGCCGAACTTGGTCTTCACCTTGGCGACGAAGACATAGCAGACAGCGGAAGCGAGAATGCCGAGCAGGATCGCACCGAACGGACCGCTATTGCCCGCTGCCGGGGTGACCGCGACCAGGCCGGCGATGATGCCCGAACAGAAACCCAGCGCCGAACCCTTGTGGCCAGCCGCGCGTTCGATCACCATCCAGGCGAGGCCGCCAGCCGCAGTGGCGACAAAGGTATTGATCATCGCCAGCCCCGCCGAGCCATCGGCTTCGAGCGCGGAGCCCGCGTTGAACCCGAACCAGCCCACCCAAAGGAGGCCGGTCCCGACCATTGTCATCGTCAGGCTGTGCGGCGGCATCGGTTCTGAAGGAAAGCCGCGACGCTTGCCGAGCAGGTAGGCGAGCACCAGACCCGAAATCCCGGCATTGATATGGACCACGGTGCCTCCGGCGAAGTCGAGCGCGCCGTCCTCGAAGAGCAAACCGCCGCCCGCCCACACCATGTGCGCGATCGGGAAATAGACGATCGTCAGCCAGATCGGGACAAAGGCCATGACCGCGCCGAACTTCATCCGCTCCGCTGTTGCGCCGAGTATCAGCGCGGCAGTGATTGCGGCAAAGGTCATCTGGAAGCTGATGAAGACATATTTGCTGATGACTTCATCGGTGAAGGTCGCCGCCGTGCTGCTGGCATCGGTGCCGGACAGGAAGTAGCTGCCCCCGCTGATAAACAGGCCCAGCGTGCCCTCGTAGGTGGTGTCTCCAAAAGCGAGGCTGTAGCCCCACATCACCCAAACCAGCATGGCGAGGCAGGCGGTAGCCGCGATCTGTGTCATGGTCGAAAGCATGTTCTTCGACCGGGTCAGGCCGCCGTAGAACAACGACAGGCCCGGCAGGATCATCAACAGCACCAGCAGCGTCGCTGTCATCATCCACGCGTTATTGCCCGGATTGGGGACAGCGGGCGCAGCCAGCGCCGGTTCTGCAACCATCATGGTGCCGACAGCGAGGGCGGCAAGGCGAAGAAAAATACGGTCCAAGGTCCCTGTCCCCCTCAAAGTGCGGTTTCGCCGGCTTCGCCGGTACGAATGCGGGTGGCCGATGCGAGATCGAGCACGAAAATCTTGCCGTCACCGATCGAGCCGGTGTTGGCGGTCTGCTGGATGGTTTCGACCACCTGCGCGGCGATCTCGTCGCTGGCGGCGATTTCGAGCTTCACCTTGGGCAGCATGTTGGTCGAATATTCGGCGCCACGATAAATCTCGGTCTGCCCCTTCTGACGACCGAAGCCCTTGACCTCGGTCACCGTCATGCCGGCAATGCCGATGCCGTTCAGCGCCTGACGCACTTCATCGAGCTTGAACGGCTTGATGATGGCGATGATGAACTTCATTCATGCCCCCTGTCGCGCCGGACCATTCCGGCACACGGGACGATGCAACAAGCGTGCCACATTTGTGTAACGCGCTTGAAGCAGAGAGGCCGGGAGGAATCTCCGCAACCACGGAATAATCTCTGCCTAGGCTTTAATCATTTGATTAGAATTTAAGCAGGCCTGCCCGTGCAGCGGGGTCTCAATCGCGCTCGCCCGCGATGTAATGGTCGCTCGCGCGGGTCGGGAGCCCGTCAATGCTGCGGGTGCGCGCCGAGGTCTTGTTCTGCCATGTCTCGGGATCGGCCTGGCGGTGATATTTCACCAGCGTTTCGCGCTCGGCCTCCAGCGTCATCAGCGGCACGCCCCAGCCGCAGCTGGTCTGTACGCTTTCCACAGCGATATCGAAGATCTGACGCGTGCCGGGCAACAGCGTGAACTGCGCGGCCAGTTCCTCCCAATCCGCATCCTGGGGCAGCACCGGCACACCCCGCCCATAGACCCTCAGGATCAGCGCAGGTCGCTGGAAATTACAGAACATCAGCGTGATCCGGCCATCCGCCGCAAGATGGGCATGGGTCTCGTTGCCCGATCCGCCCAGATCGAGCCACGCCATCCGGCCCGGCCCCAGCACCCTCACCGTGTCATAGCCCTTGGGGCTGAGGTTGATCCGCCCCTCGGCGGCGGCGGTGGCAACGAAGAAGACCGGCTGGGCGGCGATCATCGCGTTGTGATCATCGGTCAGGTGATCGAAGAACTCCGACATGGCCGCGCTCAGAGGAAATCGCGCAAGGTGGCGATGAAACGGTCGAACTGGTCGTGGTGGAGCCAGTGGCCAGCCTTCTCGAACTCGATTACCTCAGCCGTCTTGAAGTGAACGGTGCGCCCGTCTTTCTCCGGGTTCGACGCCCAGCTATCGGCGCCATAGAGCAGCAGCGTGGGGCACGTGATCGCACCCCACAGCGCCTCGACGAATTCGTCGGCGATATCCTCGACCGGCCAGACATTCAGGTGCGGATCGAACTTCCAGCTATAGGTGCCGTCCTCGTTGCGGTTGATGCCGTGGACGGTCAGATGCCGCGCCTGTTCTTCGGTCAGGTAGGCGTTTTCCTCGATCATCCGGGCAAAGGCGGCTTCGATGCTGTCATATTTTCGCGGGGAGCGCCCGGCGGCTTTCCGCTTTTTCGCGATCCATTCGGCGAGGCGTTCGGGATATGGCACGGCGCGCTGTTTCGCGCGGTATTCTGGCGAGGGGCCGAGGCCTTCGATCGCCACCAGCTTGGTCAGCATATCGGGGAAAGCCCCGGCATAACGCAGCGCGACATTGCCGCCCATCGAATGCGCGACCATCCGCACGGGGCCGACGCCGAGCTGGTGGACGAGCTGCGCCAGATCATAGACCATGTCGGCAGCGGAATAGACCCCGTCCGAAACCCAGTCGCTATCGCCGTGCCCGCGGTGGTCCATCGCGATCACGTGGTAATCCGCGCGCAGTGCCTTGGCGGTCCAGTCCCACGAGCGCGCATGGTCGCGCCCGCCGTGCACCAGCACCAGCGGCGGTTTGCCGCGCCCTCCCCAGTCCTCGTAATTGAGGCGGAGGCGCTGCGAGATGAAGGTCTGCGAAGTGGGGCCGGTGTCGTGCATGGGGGATGCTTTGGCCAAAATACGCTCGCATCGCAATTTGCAATTGCGATCCCCCGCGAAGGCGGGGGCCTCTTGCAGCAAGGCGCTATCTTGCCTGAGGTCCCCGCCTTCGCGGGGATTCACCCTTTACCGCTCCTTCGTCGCCGAGAAGGTCAGCTCCGGGTTCTTCTCGACCTGATAGCTCACGTCCCACGGGCTTTTGGCCATGAACACAAAATCGCCATCCCGGTCGCGGGCCAGGTTCGCGCGGTTGAAACCGGCGAATTCATCGAGCACCTTTTCGTCGCCCTTGATCCAGCGCGCCGTGGCGAAAGGAGAAGGCTCGAGCACCGCTTCGACCTTGTATTCCGCCTCCAGCCGCGAAACCAGCACTTCCAGCTGAAGCTGGCCCACAACGCCGACGATGTGCTGCGATCCGATCTCGGGATAGAACACCTGGATCACGCCCTCTTCGCTGAGGTCGTCCAATGCCTTGCGCAATTGCTTGGTCTTGGTCGGATCGCGCAATTGCACGCGGCGCAGGATTTCCGGCGCGAAGTTGGGCAGGCCGGTGAAGCGCACCTGATTGCGTTCGCTCAGCGTATCGCCCACCCGCAAGGTGCCGTGGTTGGGGATGCCGATGATGTCGCCTGCCTCGGCCGTGTCGGCAATCTCGCGGTCCTGCGCGAAGAACAGGATCGGCGAATGCACCGCGATCGGCTTGCCCAGCCCTGAGGGCGTCAGCTTCATGCCGCGTTTGAAGGTGCCCGACACCTGCCGCATGAAGGCGATCCGGTCGCGGTGGTTGGGGTCCATATTGGCCTGCACCTTGAAGATGAAGCCGGTGACCTCGTCGCGTTCCGGGCTGATCTGCTCCTCGCCCGCAGGCTGGGGACGCGGCGGCGGGGCATGGCGCGCGATCGCGTCGATCAGCTCAGTGACGCCGAAGTTCTTCAAGGCCGATCCGAAATAGACCGGGGTGAGATCGCCGTGGCGAAACGCCTCAAGGTCGAATTCGGGATAGCCGCCGCGCGCCAGTTCGATCTCGTCGGCGAAGCGCTCGGGGATCGCCGCGTCGGCATCGCGCCGCCCAAGAAACTCGCGCGAATTGCCTTCGGGACGGCTGACACTGTCAGTGGCGAAATCGAGGATACCCTCGAACTCGCCGCCCATGCCGATCGGCCACATCTGCGGGGACACGTCGAGCGCCAGCATGTCGGCCACTTCGTCCAGCGTCTCGAACGGATCGCGTCCTTCGCGGTCGACCTTGTTGACGAAGGTGATGATCGGCACGCTCCGCAACCGGCACACCTCGAACAGCTTTCGGGTCTGCGGTTCGATGCCTTTCGCCGCGTCGATCACCATCACCGCCGAATCCACCGCGGTCAGCGTGCGATAGGTGTCTTCGGAGAAATCCTCGTGCCCCGGCGTGTCGAGCAGGTTGAAGACGATCCCGTCTTTCTGGAAGGTCATCACGCTGGAGGTGACCGAGATCCCGCGCTGCTGCTCGATCTTCATCCAGTCCGATCGCGCCCGCCGCGCAGCCCCGCGCGCCTTGACCTCGCCCGCGAGGTGGATCGCGCCGCCTTGAAGCAGCAGCTTTTCGGTGAGCGTGGTTTTTCCCGCGTCAGGGTGCGAGATGATCGCGAAGGTGCGGCGATTGGACATGATGTTTCCCGAGCGCCGGCATCAGCCGCGCAATCCGGCCCCCAGCTTGGCGGCAGCGGCGATGATCTTTTCGGCAAGGGTCTTCAGGTCTACGTCCTTGAAGCTCGCCTCGCCCGGCTGGAGCGTCACTTCGAGCGCGATGCTTTTCCTGCCCTCCGGCACGCCCTGCCCGGCAAACACATCAAACACCCGCACGCCGGTGATCGCCGCCTTGTCCGCCCCCTGCAGGGCCCGCACCAGGTCGCCCGCTGCCAGCGTTTCCGGCACGAGGAAGGCGAAGTCGCGTGTCACGGCTTGCAAGGCAGGCGGGGCGAAACCGGGGCGAGCGAAGGCGGCGTTCTTTTTCGCCGGAATGGCATCGAGAAACAGTTCGACCGCAGCGACAGGGCCGTCCATGTCGAACGCCTTGATCGTAATGGGATGGATCATGCCGAACCGCGCCAGCACGGTCTTGGGGCCAAGCCGCAGCGTCGCTGACTGGCCGGGGTGGAACTGCGGCCCGGCCTCTCCCATCACCATCAGGTTTTGCGTCGGCGCACCGGCCGTTTCAAGCAAGTGAAGCGCAAGCGCCTTGGCATCGTACGCGTCGAACATCTTGGTCTTGCCCGCCTGCCAGCTGCGCTGCGTCTTTTCGCCCGCCAGCACGATGCCCAGCGTCGGTTTCTCATCGCTGAGGCCATTGCCACTGCGGAAATAGCGCCGCCCGATCTCGAACAGTCGCGAGCCGTGCGCGCCGCGATCGGCGTTGCGCTTTGCTGCCATCAGCAGTCCGGGCAGCATCGAGGGGCGCATCGCCTTCATGTCCTCGCTGATCGGATTGGCGAGCACCCACAGCGGCTGGTCGGAAGCGGCGAAATGCTCCGCCGCCCATTCGGGCAGAAAGCTCCACGTGATCGCCTCGTTCAGCCCGCTGGCAGCAGCTGCACGGCGCAAGGACCGTTCAAGCTTTTGCTGCGGCGTCGCGGTTGGCCGCGCCACCCCTTCGATGCGCGGCAGGGGCACGCTTGCCACTGTGTCGAGTCCGTGGATGCGGACGACTTCCTCGACCAGATCGGCCGGGCCTTCGATGTCGTGGCGGCGCAGCGGGCAGGTCACGTCGGAGTTCTTTGGCCAATCAGCGCCAACCGCGAAACCGAGGCTTTCGAGGATGCGCCTCTGTTCGGCCTCGGTCACCTGCACCCCGCCGAGGCGCAGCGTCAGGCCAGGGTCGAAGGCAATCACCTTGGCCTCGGCTGGCGGAGAACCCGCGCGGATAACCTCGCTCGCCGTGCCGCCCGCCAGTTCGACGATCAGCCCGGTAAGAAGATCCAGCCCGTCATCCAGAAATTCGGGATCGACCCCCCGCTCGAACCGCGTGCGCGCGTCGGACGCCAGACCCAGCTTGCGCCCGGTCGCGCCGATGCGAGCGGGCTCGAAAAATGCGATTTCGAGCAGCACGTCGGTGGTCGCGTCGGACACACCCGAATGCTCGCCGCCCATGATCCCGGCGATGTCGTGCACTTGGCTCTCGTCGGCGATCACCACCATTTCGGGGGTCAGCGTGTAGGTCTTTTCATTGAGCGCCAGCACCTGCTCACCCTCTCGTGCCCGCCGTGCCACCACCGCGCCTTGCAGCTTGGCAAGGTCATAGATGTGCGCCGGGCGGCCAAAGGCCAGCATCAGGTAATTGGTGAGATCGACCAGCAGCGAAATCGGCCGCTGACCCGCGCTTTTCAGCCGCTGTTGCAGCCAGTCGGGCGACGCGCCGTTGGTGACGCCGGTGATCACCCGGCCATAGAACGCCGGGCAACCTTCCGGATCATCGGTGCGAATTTCGACCGGGCACGCCCCGTTCGCGCTGAACGCAGGCATGGCGATCGGCTTCAGCGTCCCCAACCCCTTCGCCGCGAGATCGCGGGCGATGCCGTAAACCCCCATGCAATCGGGGCGATTGGGGGTCACTGCCACCTCGATCACCGGCGATGCGCCGTGGTATTGGGCAAAGCCGGTGCCGACCGGTGCATCATCGGGCAATTCGATGATCCCGTCGTGATCCTCGCCCAGCTCCAACTCGCGCACCGAGCACATCATGCCGTTGCTCTCGACCCCGCGAATGGCGCTTTTCTTCAGCACCATGCCGTTGGCGGGAACGGTCGCGCCGGGCAGGCCCAGCACGCCCTTCATCCCGGCCCGGGCATTGGGCGCGCCGCAGACGACCTGCAACGGTTCGCCCTCTCCGGTGTCGACGGTGAGCACCTGCAGCTTGTCGGCATCGGGGTGGCGCGCGGCGGTGAGCACATGGGCGACGCGGAACCCTGCAAGCCGCTCTGCCGGGTCTTCGACGCCTTCGACCTCCAGCCCGATGGCGTTCAGCGCATCGCAGATTTCAGCCACGGTGGCGTTTGTCTCAAGATGATCCTTGAGCCAGGTCAGCGAGAATTTCATGCGCGCGCTCCCACCCCGGCAGACAATGTCGGCTGGTCGAAGGGCGAGAACCCGTAATGCTGGAGCCAGCGCGGATCGCCATCGAAAAAGGCGCGCAAGTCGTTCATCCCGTATTTGAGCATCGCAATCCGGTCGATCCCGAGGCCGAAGGCAAAACCCTGAAATTCGTTCGGGTCGATCCCGACGAATTCCAGCACGCGGCGGTTCACCATGCCGCTGCCGCCCAGTTCCATCCACGCATGGCCCGGCGCATCGCCGTGCCCGCCGACGACGCGGCGCCCCCCCTCGTTCGAATAGCCGACATCAACCTCGACGCTGGGTTCGGTGAAGGGGAAGTAGCTGGGGCGCAGGCGCAGGGTGATATCCTCACGCTCGAAGAAGGCCTTGAAGAAGGTCTCCAGCGTCCATTTGAGGTGACCGAGATGGATACCCTTGTCGACCACCAGCCCTTCGACCTGATGGAACATCGGCGTGTGGGTGGCATCGCTGTCGCTGCGATAGACCCGGCCCGGCGCGATGATGCGGATCGGCGCGCCCTGATCAAGCATCGAACGGATCTGCACCGGCGAAGTGTGGGTTCTGAGCAGGATGTCGCGTTCTTGTTGGCCTACCGCTTCGCTATTTGAGGCCGGCCCCTCCTTGGTTTTGTCGGGGAAGTAGAACGTATCGTGCATCGCCCGCGCCGGGTGGGTTTCATCCATGTTGAGCGCGGTGAAATTGTGCCAGTCGTCCTCGATCTCCGGCCCGTTGGCGACCGCAAAGCCGAGATCGGCGAAGATCTCCGCCAACTCGTCCATCACCTGGCTGACCGGATGCACCGAACCTTTCGGCGATCCTTGCGCGGGCAGCGTCAGATCGATCGTCTCGCGCGCCAGCCGCGCATCGAGTTCGGCGGCCTCCAGCGCGGCCTTCTTCGCCTCGATCGCTTCGGCAATCGCGGCGCGCGCGTTCTGGATTGCGGGTGCCGCGGCGTTGCGTTCGTCCGGGTTCATGCCACCCAGCGTCTTAAGGGAAAGGCTGACCCAGCCCTTCTTGCCGAGCGCAGCAAGCCGCTGCTCCTCGAGCGCGTCAAGGCTGGCGGCATCGGCTATCGCGGCGAGCGCGGCCTGTGTCTGGGAATCGATTTCGGTCATGGCCTGTCGTATCGGAATGGCGGAGTGTGCGCGCGCGTCCGCTAGCGGCAAATCGCGGCTTTTGCAAAGCGCGTGTGGCGTGACCCGCTAGGCCGCCTTGCCATCCGTCGGCCGGTGCAGTCCCTGCATCGCCTCCCCGGCAATCGCCATCCGGGCGCGCGCGGCAGCAATCATGAAAGGTTTGTCGAGCCGTGCATAGGCCGACGGGACCATCCCCATAAAGCGCCGGAAGTCGCGCACGAAATGCGACTGGTCATGATAGTGATAATCGAGCGCGCCGAGCCATTTGAGCGAGGGGTCGAGCATGAAGCGTGCAAGGCTGCGCAGGAACCGCTGGCGGCGGATCAGCAGTTTGGGCGGAAACCCGAAGGCGCGCCGCGACAGCCGTTCGAGCGAACGAATGTTCATGCCGAGCCGCTCGACCAGCTCGGCGACCGAGACCAGTTCGGGATCCAGCAGCGCTGCCGTCAGTGCAGCGATCGCCGGATCGACAGGCTGCGCCCGGGCGAACAGGGTCGCCATGTGCGCCTCGATCAGGGCCAGTTCGCTCGCATGGTCACCGCCGCTGGTGGCCAGCGCGTGGGACAGTGGCGCAAGCGCGGCAAAGGCCGGGTCCGACAAGCCGTCAACGAAGCGGTCGGCATAATCGCCGGCCTGCACCGAAAACAGGCTGGCCCATCCCGCCGGAAGCAGGCCGATCCCCCAGCTGCGCCCCGAACCCAGGCGGAAACGGGCCGCCCTGCTGGTCGGCCCGGTCACGGTGAGGCGGGGACAGCGCTGCAATTCACCCGGCCCGATCACCGAATGCGCCTCGGTCTGGGAAAGAAACCGCAGGTTGCCCCATTCCGGATGGAGATAGTCCTCCAGCCACGGCTCGCGCGGGGAGCAGACCGCATCGGTGCAGTAATAGGTGGTGACAAACGGCCGCAGCGGCTCTGCCGGCAGGGCAAAGCGCAGATTCACCGAACTGCCTGATGCAGCGTGCATCGCCTCCTTTGGCCCCCTTGAGTGCGGTCGTTTCCTTACAATGTCCCCATTGGCGGCAGGCTTACAATCCCCCGTTCAGGTGATGGGGAGATGATTTCATGATGCGTTTTGCAAGGGCCGCAGCAGCGCTCGCGGTTATATCGATGGTTGCCGCACCGGCTAACGCCGCCAAGGATGATGACGATACGCCGCAACTGGTGCGCTGTGAGGAAAGCATCGGGTCGATCGCGCTGGTCGAGGGCGATCAGGCCGGCTGGTCCGAATGGGGGCTGGGTTCACCCCGCGCACTGATCAATACGCTGGTGGCGGAATCCGGTTGCTTCACCATCGACAGCCCCAATGACGATGCGCCCGCGCGCTTTCTGGTGACCGCCATCGCCGGCAGCGCAGAAGAAGTCGATCAGGGCATGGAACTGGCGAAGGGCGCAGCGACCCAGGCGCTGGTGCAAAGCGGCGCGGCTGGATCGCTACTCGGCGGCGTGCCGGGGGCGGGCGCGCTGCTCGGCATGTTCGGCGGGTTCGGCGGCAAGAAGAAGACCGTTGCCGCGGGCCTGCGCGTGGTCAGCCCGGCCAATGGCCTTACCGTCGCGGCAGGGCAGGGCGTGGTCAAGAAATCGACCATCGACTTCGGCAATGCCTCATACGGCTGGGCCGAAACAGCAGCCGATGCCTCCGGCTATCAGGGCAGCAAGAACGGCAAGATGCTGACCGAAGCCTTTGTGCTCGCCTTCAACCAGATCGTCGGCCAGCGCGAGCTGATGCTGGACGCGCCCGAGGCGGCCGGCGGCGCCGATGACGAGCCCGATGCCGTCGCGGCTGTCGCCACGGTGATGCGCGATGCGCCTGCGGCCTCGGCCAAGGCGGTGCGCAACCTGCGGGCGGGCACGGAACTCAACGCGACCGGCAAGCGCGAAGGCCTGTTCATCGAGGTGGAGGACAATTTCGGGACGACCGGCTGGGTCTCGGTCGAGGATCTGCAATAGCGCCCCCGGCACGGAGCGGATGAACCGATCCGCCCCGCTCACGGGTGATCGAGCGGCGGATCGAGCGTTTGGGCAGCGCTGCCCCATACCCGCGCGCGCGCCTCCATGAACGAGGCGAGTATCGGGTGGCCGAGCGCGGCATATTCGCTCGGGTTCATGGTCATGAACTCGCGGAATTCGCGGGTGAACTGAGCCTGATCGTGATAGTGATCATCCATCGCCTCGGTCCACCGGCTGCCGCGGTGGAGCATGAAACTGGTCAGACTTCGCATGAAGCGCTGGCGCCGCATCAGGAGCTTGGGCGAAAACCCGAAATAGCGCATGCAGACACGTTCCAGCGTCCGGATGCTCATCGCGCAAGCATCGGCGAGATCGTGCACCGAGGCATGTTCCGACGCCACCAGCGCGGCGTGGACCCGCCGGATGCGTGCATCGTCGCGGGTCGGGCGCATCAACCGCGCCATGGCGGAGACCAGCGCCGCGTATTGCTCCTCTATCCCCGCTTCGGGATCGCACAGGGTATCGCTCAACCCGGCAAAGTGCGCAAAGGCGGAATGCGTCGCTCCGTCACATACGAGATTGGCGCAGGCACCGGCATCCTCGCCGAAGAACCGCGCCCAGCCCAATGGCAGGAACCCCACGCCCCACATCCGCACCGGCCCGAGCTCGAACTGGCACGGCAGCGAGCTTGGTCCGGTGGCGACGAACTGTGCGCCCGTAACGCGTTGCTGGCCGATCCCGGCTTCGGGGGTGCCGCCGCAGAAGAAGCGGATGTTGGCCCATTCGGGCTGCAACTGATCGCGCAGTACCAGGCCGGGCTCATCCACTTCGAGGGTGAGGTGATAGAAGGTGGTAAAGCAGCCTTCGAACAATGCCGGAGGCTCGCGGAATTCCGCGGTCAGCCGGTATGGCAAGGGCGCTGCAGCGGCACCATGGGCGCTGTGTTTTTGCTCATCCCCCATACCGGGCGTTGTGCCGCAACTGACGCGGTTCTACAAGGTTTGTGACGAATTCCTACAAACCCGACGGAAAAGGCGAGCCCCGCAGGACCCGCCTTGTTTCGTGTTTCCGGCCATTGCCAGAGCCAGTCGCTTACGCCGGCAGCGCCGCTTTCGCCTGCTGGATCACGGCCTTGAACGCGCCTTCCTCGTTCATGGCGAGGTCGGCCATGGCCTTGCGATCGAGCTCGATGCCGGCCAGCTTGATGCCGTGCATGAACTGCGAATAGGTCAGACCTTCCATGCGGACAGCCGCGTTGATGCGCTGAATCCACAGAGCGCGGAAGGTCCGCTTCTTCACCTTGCGGTCGCGGTAGGCATATTGCCCGGCCTTTTCGACCGCCTGACGGGCGACGCGGATGGTGTTCTTGCGACGGCCGCGATAGCCCTTGGCTTGATCGAGCAACCGCTTGTGCTTGGCGCGGGTGGTAACACCGCGTTTGATGCGAGGCATATCAGTATATCCTTATCTTGAGATGGCGGGGCGCACGGCCCGGCACATCAATCCAAACCGTAGGGCGCCCAGCGCTTGATGGTCGGGGTGTCGTTTTCCGACAGCACCGAAGTGCCGCGGTTCTGGCGGATATACTTCGCATTGTGGCTGATCAGGCGGTGACGCTTGCCAGCGACGCCGTGCTTGACCTTGCCTGTGGCGGTGATCTTGAAGCGTTTCTTCACACCGCTCTTGGTCTTCAGCTTGGGCATTTTCATCTCCTGATTGAGACACGTCGGAACCGGCCATGGCAGCCCTTGTCGCCAGGCTGGCTGATTGATTCGTGTCGGTGAAGCGGGAGCGCATAGCGAAATCTGCCTGCTTTGCAAGCAAACGCTGCGCCGCGCGGCGCCCCGCATATTCAGAAAGTGCCCCCCTTTCCTGTCTGTTGGAGACACATGTTACACTGTCCAGGAAGGAAAACCGGCCAGAAAGGAAAACCGGCCCGAAACAGAAAACCGTTCAGCGCCGGCCCATCACCCTGCCCGGCGGGCAGCCTGCGCCGCAGGTTCGCGCCATCGAAAGGAATTCGTGTCGTCATCGCGCGAGACTGGCAGCGTCGGGTCCGGTAGGAAAGCCCCGCACGGGCGCAACCCTGCCGCGGCCGGCACGGGCCTGAAGACAGGGCCGCAACCGATCGATATGGACACGGCATGGCCCGGCTGATCCTGTTCAACAAACCCTTCGGCGTCCTGTCGCAATTCACTGACCGGGGATCGCCAACCCTGCGTTCGACCCTGTCGGATTTCATCGCGGTAAAGGGCGTCTATCCTGCCGGGCGGCTCGATCGCGACAGCGAAGGCCTGCTGTTGCTGTGCGATGACGGGCGGCTTCAGGCGCGGATTGCCGATCCGCGGTTCAAACTGCCCAAGACCTATCTGGTGCAGGTCGAAGGCGATCCGCAGGAACAGGATCTGGAGCCCTTGCGCAAAGGCGTCCGGCTCAAGGATGGCATGACCCTGCCGGCAGAGGTTGCGCGGATCGATGCGCCCGACCTGTGGCCGCGCGATCCGCCCATCCGAGAGCGCAAGTCGGTGCCCGATAGCTGGCTGCGCATCACCATCCGCGAAGGGCGCAACCGCCAGGTGCGCCGGATGACGGCGGCGGTCGGCTTGCCGACCTTGCGGCTGGTGCGCTGGTCGATTGGCGACTGGACTGTGGACGGGATCGCTCCGGGGACATTCGCGGAGACTTCTGCCTAGACCGGTTTTGCATCGCGGGGCGATGCCGCGCGATCAATCGTCAAGATCAAAGGCCAGGCTGCCTGCATTGTACAGCGCGGCGATCAGATCCAGCGTCGCCGCCGAACGGCCGGCCGCCACGGCCAGCTCGGCCTCGCCGCAGATCGCCTGGGCAAAATCCGCCGCATCATCGGTGCACGAAAAACAGTGTCCGTCGGCAAACAGCATGATCGATGACCCCGTTTCGCGAATGAAGGCAAACCGGCTGGCGGGATTGCGGACCAAGGGCCAGCCTGCCGCCACCCACTGCCCGATCTCCTCAACCCCGACCGGGTGGTCGGGCCGCCAGTCGATCTCGGGATTCTTGGGGGCCGTGTTATGTTGCCCGAACCACCGGGCAAAGCGGCTCCGGTCGCGCAGCGTCTCGGCGATCATGTCCTGCAGCCGCGTGATCGCATCTGCGGTGATTTCACCGGGATTGTCCTGCTGCGCCGGATTCGGGTCGGCATAGCGGTCGCTATCGGACAGGTCGGACGCCATGTCATCGGCCCAGGCTTCGATCAGTTCGGCGCGCGAGGGCGCGCGAAAGCCGATCGAATAGGTCATGCAACCATCGCCGACGGCCGTGCCGCGATGGGCGACGCGCGGCGGGACATAGAGAATATCGCCCGGTTCGAGGATCCATTCCTGCGTGGGCCGGAAATCCGCCAGCAGGCGCAGGCCGTCATGCGGCAGCAAGGGCGTATCGTCATCGCACAGCGGCCCCAGTTCCCAGCGGCGCCGGCCCAGCCCTTGCACCAGAAACACGTCATAATGATCGAAATGCGCGCCAACCCCGCCGCCATCCACGGCATAACTGACCATCACGTCATCGACCCGCCAATTGGGCACAAAGCGAAACTGATCGAGCAAGGCAGAAACGCCTGCGAGATGATGGTCGACCGATTGCACCAACAGCGTCCAGGGGTCGCGGCCCGAGCTTGCAAAACGGCTTTCCGCGACCGGGCCATGCTCCAGCTCCCAAGCCTGATCCCGCCGCGTGATGATGCGCGATTCGACCAGTGGTTCGCAAGCCAGGCCGGCCAGATCGTCGGGCTCGACCGGGTTGGACCAGCCGTCCCAGGGGGACCTGATCAACAGCGGTTTTTGCTGCCAGTAATCCTGCAGGAATGTCGTAATATCGAAGCCGCGCAAACGCATCCTTGCGGCTGTCACTTGCGGGCTTTGCGTGCGGCATAGCGCGCGTCGCGTGCCGCCTTCTGCTCCGCTTCGGTGCGCTTGGGGGGATTGGCTTTCTCGATTTCACGCTTGGCCTCGGCCTTTTTTTCGTCGGCCAGCCGCTGCTTTTCCTGCCGCGCCTCGCGGGCCTTGGCCGCCTTGGCCTCGGCCAACGCTTCGCGCTCGACGCGCCGCGCTGCCCGCTCGGCCAGCTCGGCTTCGTCCGGCTGGGGCACTGCCTTCAGCTTTTCCAGTGCGATTTCCTTCGCCCGGGAAGAGGCCGCGGCCCTGTCCTGAAAGCTCGGCGCCTTGTAGCCCTTCATGAATATATTCTCCTGCCGGGGTGCGGATCGCAGCACGGCGTGTTGGTGTGACAATCGGTTATTCGCGTGACGGGCGGCAACCTTGCGACTGCGGGGTTTTTGCCGGAGCTGGCGGGCCGGGTGATGCCCGCAAGGGCATCGGCCGCAAGACAGCCAGGCGATATCCGGTCGTGGATGGTTGCGGCGGTTATCAGCCGGCCCGGAATTCAGGCATTAGCGCAATAATGCCGTCAGGTGAAGGCCGGAGCGCAGAACGGACCTTGGGGTCGCCCCCGGGCCGCGATCCGACAACACCAACAGCCGCCTGCGCGCGGAGGGACGATCGAAACCCCGTTTTCGCGATCGGCAGGAATGGTGCTGCTGGGGAGGATTGAACTCCCGACCTCACCCTTACCAAGGGTGCGCTCTACCACTGAGCTACAGCAGCGCCGGTATGGGCGGGCGCTATTGTCGCGCCGCCTCGCGATGTCAAGCGGGGTTGATGGCAGGGCGCTATATCTGCAAGGCGTTTCGCATGGATGAAGACACTCGCAAGAATATGTCGCGCGAAGAGCGGCTCGCGGCCAAGCTGCGCGAGAACCTGCGGCGGCGTAAAGCGCAAAGCAGGGCGTTGGACGAATCGGATGCGCCGACAGAAACGCTTTCCAATCGCGCCGACGAAAGCTAACCCCGCGCGCTCGATATCTGATTATAAGGACAGCCGCCCGCCCCCCACCCTTCCATCCGGATGATGTCCCGGCCGGTTCCGGGCGGAAGGGTGGGGGAGCGGGCGGCCCGGCAACCCGGAGTAACAATGCCCAAGCTCATTCTTGTCCGCCACGGCCAGAGCCAGTGGAACCTCGAAAACCGCTTCACCGGCTGGTGGGATGTGGGCCTCACCGACCAGGGCGTGGCCGAAGCCAAGGCGGCCGGCGTGCTGCTTAAGGAACGCGGCGTGCTGCCCACCCGTGCCTTCACCTCGCTCCAGACCCGCGCCATAAAGACGCTGCATCTCGCGCTCGAAGAAGCCGGGCGGCTGTGGATTCCCGAGGTCAAGGACTGGCGGCTGAACGAACGTCACTATGGCGGGCTGACGGGACTCGACAAGCAGGAAACCCGCGAGCGTCACGGCGACGAACAGGTTCACATCTGGCGCCGCAGTTTCGACGTGCCGCCGCCGCCGCTGGAACCGGGCAGCGCCTATGATCTGGCGTCCGACCCGCGCTATGCCGGGATCGCGGTTCCCACCAGCGAAAGCCTCAAACTGACGATCGAGCGCGTGCTGCCCTATTGGGAAAGCAACATCCTGCCGGTGCTGGCGAGCGGGGAGACAGTGATCATTTCCGCCCACGGCAATTCCTTGCGCGCGCTGGTCAAGCACTTGTCGGGCATTTCGGATGAGGACATCACCGGGCTGGAGATTCCCACCGGGCAACCGATCATCTATGACTTCAGCGCCAAAGACGATGGGCGTATGGTGCCGGGCGCGCGCTATTACCTGAAGGACGCATGATGGACAGCACGGGGGGACGCGTCGCGATCGTGATGGGCAGCCAGTCGGACTGGCCGACCATGAAATGCGCCGCCGAGGTGCTGGACGAATTGGAGGTGCCCTATGAGGCACGGATCACCTCGGCCCACCGCACCCCCGACCGCATGGCCGCCTTTGCCAAGGGGGCCGAGGGCGAGGGCTTCGATGTGATCATCGCCGGCGCAGGCGGCGCGGCGCATTTGCCGGGCATGATCGCCAGCATGACCCACCTTCCCGTTCTGGGCGTGCCGGTGCAGTCCAAGGCGCTGTCGGGCATGGATAGCCTGCTGTCGATCGTGCAGATGCCCGCCGGGATCCCGGTCGGCACGCTGGCGATCGGGGAGGCCGGGGCGAAGAATGCCGCTTTGCTCGCCGCCGCGATCCTCGCGCTGTCGGACAAGGACCTGTCCGAACGCCTGCAGGACTGGCGCGCCGCCAAAAGCGCCGCCGTGGCCGAGGTCCCGCAAGACTGATGCTCGCCCCCGGCTCCACCATCGGCATTCTGGGCGGCGGCCAGCTTGGCCGGATGATGGCCATGGCCGCGCTGCAGCTGGGCTATCGCTCGATCGCCTATGCCCCGCCGGGCGACAATGTCGCGGCCGAGCCTTGCGTCGACGTTTTCGAGAATGGCTGGGGCGACCGCGACGCGCTCGCCGCCTTTGCCGCCAAATGCGACGTGGTGACGTGGGAGTTCGAGAACGTCCCCCTGTCGGCCGTTGCCGCGATCCCCGCAAACCTGCTTGCCTGCCCCCCTCGCGCGCTCGAAGTGGCGCAGGACCGGCTGAACGAGAAAAGCTTCATCGCCCCGCTCGGCGGCACCTCGGCGCCCTATGCGCGGGTCGAGAGCGACGAGGACTTCGCCCGCGCCATCGAGGCGGTCGGCACCCCCGGTATCCTCAAGACCGCGCGCGATGGCTATGATGGCAAGGGCCAGTGGCGCATCGCCTCGGCACACGAGGCGGGCGGGGTGCGCTTTCCGGGGCGGCCCTGCATCTATGAAGGGCTGGTCGCGTTCGAGGCCGAGTTTTCGGTGATCCTCGTGCGGAGCCGCGAGGGCGAAGTGCGGTTCTGGGATTCGACCGCCAACCATCACGAAGGCGGAATGCTCGCGCAATCGCTGCTGCCTGCAGGCCCGTTGATTGAAGCGCAGGTGCCAGCCGCGCGCGAACTCGCCGCAAAGACGGCCGAGGCGCTGGGCTATGTCGGGGTGCTGACGCTCGAATTTTTCGCCACCCGGCACGGCCCGGTGTTCAACGAGATGGCCCCGCGGGTCCATAACTCCGGCCACTGGACGATAGAGGGCGCGGCGACCAGCCAGTTCGAAAACCACATCCGGGCGATCTGCGGCTTGCCATTGGGCGGCACCGCCACGCGCTTTGCCAGCATCGACATGCGCAATATCGTCGGCGAGGATGCGCTGACCGCGCACGAAATCCTCGCCGAGCCGGGAGAGCCGCACCTCCACCTTTACGGCAAGCGCGAGGCGCGCGCCGGGCGCAAGATGGGCCATGTCACCCGCGTGGGACATGCACTGCCGTGACCTCCGAAATCGTGCTGATCTATGCCCGCGCCGCCAATGGCGCGATCGGCAATGAGGGCGACCTGCCCTGGCGGCTGCCTGCCGACCTCAGGCGCTTCAAGGCCCTGACCATCGGCAAACCGATGGTGATGGGCCGCAAGACCTTCGAAAGCCTGCCGGGCCTGCTCCCCGGTCGCCGCCATATCGTGCTGTCGCGGCGGGATACTTTCAAGGCGGAGGGCGCGGAAATGGCGGGGTCGGTCAAGGAGGCACTGGCGCTGGCGGGCGAGGGCAATGACAGCGGCGAGGTCGCGGTGATCGGCGGGGCGGCGATCTATGACGTGTTCATGCCGCTTGCCCACCGGATCGAGCTGACCCAGATTCATGCCGATTACCCCGGCGATACCTTCATGGCCGAACCCGGGCGCGAATGGGCGCTGAGCGCGCGCGAGGATCATGCGGCGAACGGGCCGCATCCGGCCTTTTCCTTCCTCACCTATATTCGGGCCGAAGACACCGGGGGGGCGTCCTGATGCGCTGGCTCGATCACCGCGATCCTGTGCCCGACGCGCTGCGCGGCGCGGTGATTGCTCTGGGCAATTTCGACGGCTTCCATCGCGGCCATCAGGCCGTGGCGGGGGAGGCGATCCGCTGGGCGCACGCCGAAGGCCGGCCCTCGATCATCGCCACCTTCGATCCGCATCCGGTGCGCTTCTTCCGCCCCGATGTGCCGCCGTTCCGGTTGACCACGCTCGAACAGCGGCAGGAATTGTATCTGGCAGCAGGCGCGACCGCGATGCTGGTGTTCCATTTCGATGCCGACTTGGCCGGGACGAGCGCGGAGGATTTCATCGCGCAAATCCTGATCGACCGCTTCGGCGCGCATGGGGTGGTGACGGGGGGCGATTTCACCTTCGGCAGGGGCGCGAAGGGCAATGTCGATCTGTTGCGCACCCTCGGCGGCGAATTGGGGCTCAAATCGCGGGTGGTGGAACCGGTGGCAGGCGCAGGCGCGGTGGTATCCTCAAGCCGCATCCGCGAGGCCCTGCGCGAAGGCGATCCGCAATTGGCGGCGCAATTGCTCACCCGCCCCTTCGCGATCCGCGGGATCGTGGAGCATGGCGACAAGCGCGGGCGCACCATCGGCTATCCCACCGCGAACCTCGCCATCGAGGGCTATCTGCGCCCCAAATACGGCATCTACGCCGTGACGGGCCGCATTCTGGCGACCGGCGAGGTGCTGCAAGGCGCGGCGAACATCGGCGTCCGGCCGCAGTTCGAACCGCCCAAGGAATTGCTCGAACCCTATTTCTTCGATTTCAGCGGCGATCTGTATGGGCAGGAGATCGAGGTCGCCTTTCACCACTTCCTGCGCGGCGAGGCGAAGTTCGACAGCCTCGATGCGCTGATCGAGCAGATGGACAAGGATTGCGCCGAGGCGCGGCGGCTTTTGTCTTCGTCATCCTGAACTTGTTTCAGGATCCATTTCGTCCCGAGCACCGTCGCTCAAACCCGAAGAATGGATGCTGAAACAAGTTCAGCATGACGAGATTGGGACGTAGTGCGCGCAAACACTTTATCGCAGCCTCCAATTGCCCTAACGGCGCGAGCCTATGTCTGACGAAAGCACCAAGCGCGATTACCGGGACACCGTCTTCCTGCCGAAGACCGATTTCCCCATGAAGGCCGGCCTCCCCCAGAAGGAGCCGGGCATTGCCGCGCGTTGGGAGCAGATCGGGCTGTACAAGGCGCTGCGCGATGCGCGCCGGGGCCGCGAGAAGTTCATCCTCCATGATGGCCCGCCCTATGCCAATGGCGACATGCATATCGGCCATGCGCTGAACCATATCCTCAAGGACATGGTGTGCCGCACCCAGAACCTGCTGGGCCGCGATGCGCCTTACGTGCCGGGCTGGGACTGCCACGGCCTGCCAATCGAATGGAAGGTCGAGGAGCAGTATCGCAAGAAGAAGCTCAACAAGGACGAGGTTCCGGCAGCCGAATTCCGAGCCGAATGCCGCGCTTACGCCCAGAACTGGGTGGATGTGCAGCGCGAGCAGCTGAAGCGGCTGGGCATCATGGGCGATTGGGACAATCCCTATCTCACCATGGACCCGCAGGCCGAAGGCACGATTGTTGCCGAACTGCTGAAGTTTGCCGAGGCCGGAAACCTCTATCGCGGGTCCAAGCCGGTGATGTGGTCCCCGGTCGAAAAGACCGCGCTGGCCGAGGCGGAGGTCGAATACGAGGACATCACCTCGACCCAGATCGACGTGGCGTTCGAGATTGTGGAATCGCCGATGGCGGAGCTGGTCGGCGCGCACGCGGTGATCTGGACGACGACACCGTGGACGATTCCGGTCAATCAGGCTTTGGCTTATGGGCCGGAAATTTCTTATCGGCTGCTAGAGATCGTTGACGACGAAATTGCAGGGCAGCCTGAGCTAGAGCACCTGAAAGGCAAACGCTTCGTCATTGCGATGGACCTTGAGGACGCCTTTCTGGCACGCCTTGGTTTGCCCAAAAGCGCCATTAAGACACCAGGTTGGTATCAAGGGGAGGCCGCATTTCCGGGAACCCTCGCCCGCCACCCGATGCACCACCTCGGCGGGTTCTACGCGGCTCCGCGCCCGCTGCTCCCCGGCGACTTCGTCACCACCGATTCTGGCACCGGCCTCGTCCACATGGCACCCGATCATGGCGAGGACGACTTCGACCTCTGCAAATCGGCAGGCATCAACCCCGTCTTCGCGGTGATGGACGACGGGCGCTACCGCGACGACTGGGGCTGGCTCGGCGGCGCGGACGAGCGCCGCATGAGCGTCATCAACCCCAAGTTCAACGCGCCGGACGGCCCGATCTGCTCCGACCTGCGCGAAGCAGGCGCGCTGCTCGCCGGATCCGCGGACTACGCGCACTCCTACCCTCATTCGTGGCGCTCCAAGGCCAAGGTGATCTTCCGTTGCACCCCGCAGTGGTTCGTGCCGATGGATTCTCCCCTCCCCTCGGGGGAGGGGCCGGGGGTGGGGGGTCCGCCCTCCGCTACCGTCGAACACCCATCCCCAACCCCTTCCCTCAAGGGAAGGGGTTCGACGCTCCGCGAGAGGGCAGTGGCCGAGATCGCCCGCGTGGAATTCATCCCCGAAAAGGGTCGCAATCGCATCGGCGCGATGGTCGAAGGGCGGCCCGACTGGGTGCTCTCGCGCCAGCGCGCCTGGGGCGTGCCGATCACTTTGTTCGTGCGGCCGGATGGCACCTATCTGCAAGACCCGGACGTGAATGCCCGCATCGTCGCGGCGGTGATGCAGGAAGGCGTCGATGCTTGGGACGAGGCGCGCAAGGCGGAATATCTCGGCAGTGCCCACAATCCCGACGATTACGAGATGGTCACCGACATTCTCGACGTGTGGTTCGATAGCGGCTGCACCCATGCCTTCGTGCTCGAAAGCGGGCGCTGGCCCGACCTGACATGGCCCGCCAACCTCTACCTCGAAGGATCGGACCAGCATCGCGGCTGGTTCCAGTCCTCGCTGCTGCAATCGAGCGCCACGCGGGGCCGTGCGCCTTACGATCAGGTGCTGACCCACGGCTTCACGATGGATGCCAAGGGCCGCAAGATGTCCAAGAGCGAAGGCAACACCATCAGCCCGGTGAAGGTGATGGAGCAGACCGGCGCCGACATCATCCGCCTGTGGGCGCTGAGTGTCGATTTCACCGAGGATCACCGCATCGGCGATGAAATCCTCAAGGGCGTCGGCGACCAGTATCGCAAGCTGCGCAACACCTTCCGCTACCTGCTCGGCGCGCTCGACGGGTTTGTGGGGGACATGAGCGATGGCGGCGCATTGCCGGAGCTTGAGGTTTATATCCTCGCGCTGCTCAGCGAACTCGACGGCAAGCTGAAGGCCGCGGCGGAACGCTACGACTTCAACCTCTACACCCGCCTGCTGGTCGATTTCTGCAACGAAGACCTGTCGGCGTTCTACTTCGATATCCGCAAGGACAGCCTCTATTGCGACGGGCCGGACAGCGTGACGCGCAATGCCTATCGCACCGTGCTCGACCTCCTGTTCCACGCGCTGATCCGCTACGCCGCGCCGGTGCTGGTGTTCACCGCCGAGGAAGTGTGGCTGACCCGCTATCCCGAAGACGCCGAGGAAGACGACAACGGCCAGCGCGGCTCTGTCCACCTGCTCGAATGGCCGAGCGTGCCCGCGGTGCGCGCCGATGCGGCAAAGTGGGCGATGCTGCGCGCCCTGCGTGAACGCGTCAACGAAGCAATCGAGCCACTCCGGCGCGACAAGACCATCCGATCGAGCCTCGAAGCCGAAGTGGTGGTGCCCGCCAGCGCCGTGCCCGAAGGCGTGTCGGACGCACAGCTCGCCGAGCTGTTCATCACCGCGACAGTCACCCGCGGGCAGGTGGGCGCGGTGACCGTGACCAAGACCACCCACCACAAATGCGGCCGCTGCTGGCGGCTGCTGCCCGACGTCGCCGAAGACAGCGCCTTGTGCGGGCGGTGCGAGGATGTGGTCGCCGTGCTGGACACCGCTGCATGACCGGCCTTCTCACCCCCAACCGGCTGATCGGACTCGGGATCGCGGGCGCTGTCGCGCTGATCGATCAGGTGGTCAAATGGTACGTGATCGGCCCGCTCGCACTGCGGCAGGTCGGGAATATCGACCTCCTGCCGTTCTTCGACCTTACCTATACCGAGAACCGCGGCATTTCCTTGGGAATGCTGCAGGCGACCAATATGGAGACGCGCTGGTTGCTGGTGCTGATGACCGGGGTGATTGCGCTGGTGGTGCTGGTGTGGATGATGCGCGAGCGGCTGCTTGGCGACATTTTCGGCCTTGCGCTGATCCTCGGCGGGGCGCTGGGCAACATCCGCGATCGTTATGATCTGGGCTATGTCATCGACTATGCCGATTTCCATATCGGGACGTTTCGCCCCTTCCTGATCTTCAATATCGCCGACGCCGCGATTACCATTGGCGTCGTCATTATCCTTGCCCGCAGCCTGTTCGTGCGCGACAAGGACGAACATGAACCAAGCGTGCCGGCGCCGGGCGAACCCGATGCGCGGCCCCGTGGAGATCCTAGTGATGCGTAATCTCAAGCCCCTTATCCTGCTGGTCTCCGGTGCAGCGATGCTGGCCGCCTGTGGCGGCGGCGGCGGGTTGTTCAACCGCGAGCGGCCCGACGAATTCGCGGTGCAGCGGCAAGCCCCGCTGGTGGTGCCGCCCGACTTCACCCTTTCCCCGCCCGCCCCCGGCGCGCCGCGACCGACCGAAGGCACTGCGTCCGAGCAGGCCCTGGAAGCATTATTCGGCGGCCCCGCCCCGCGCAGCCGGATCGAGACGAGCGTGATCGACCGTGCCGGCAGCGCCGCGCCGAGCATCCGCAGCACGGTGGGCGATACCGACACCAACACCGTCGCCAAGGGCCGCACCACCCGCGACATCATCGCCGCGCCCGAAGGCGACGGGCAATCGGCGACGACGGTTATACCTTCTTGATTTGACCCTCAGGCGCCGGGCGGCGGACATCCGTCCGCCTCGGCTTTCCTCGCATAAGCTCGGGCGGCCGGTCGGCCTTGCGGTCGCCGTGCGACCGTTCTTGTTGAACCCTCAGGCGCCGGGCGGCGGACATCCGTCCGCCTCGGCTTTCCTCGCATAAGCTCGGGCGGCCGGTCGGCCTTGCGGTCGCCGTGCGACCGTGAATCCATGGGGGAGCCTGTTCTGGCCGCTGGCGCTCGGATGATCACTCCGCAGCCTCGCCCTTCTCGTTCGTCACCAGCAGCTTGTCGATGCGGCGGCCGTCCATGTCGACCACTTCGAAACGCCAGCCTTGATCGCTGAAATACTCGCCCTCGGACGGGAGCTTCTTGAACACCGACAGTGCATAGCCGGCCGCCGTGCCGAATTCGCGATTTTCGCCGTAATCGAGCCCGAGCCGGTCGGCCAGCGCATCGGCGGAACAGGAACCCGCCACCAGCAGCGACCCGTCCTCGCGTTCGACCACCTGCGGCTCGTCGCCCTCGTCCTGATCGCTGGCAAAGGTGCCGACGATCGCGGTCAGCAGATCGACCGGGGTCACGATCCCTTCGAAATGACCATATTCGTCGTGCACCAGCGCCATCGCCACGTCCGAAGATTGCAGCACCCGCAATGCATCCATCGCATCGAGCTGGTCTGGCACCACCTCGACCCGGCGCATCATCGCACGGATCGACACCGGTTCACCCGCCACCATTGCTGCCAGCACTTCGCGCACCTTCACCACCCCGAGGACCGTATCGGGCGAGTTTTCGGCCACCGGCATCAGCGAATGCGGACTGTCCTCGATGGTCTGGCGGATTTCCGCCGTATCGGCATCGGCCTCGATCCAGTCGACTTCGGTGCGCGGGGTCATCATCTCGCGCACCGGGCGTTCGGCAAGACGCACCACGCCGGTCAGGATCTGGCGCTGCTCCGCCTCGATCACGCCCGAACGGGTCGCCTCGGCAAAAATCATCTGTAGTTCCTCGGCGGTGACCGATGCTTCGCCCTTGGCACGGATGCCGAACAGGGCGATCAGCGCTGCCGAGCTTTTGTCGAGCAGCCACACCAGCGGCGCAGCGGCGCGCGCCATGAAAGCCATCGGCGGGGCCATCACCAGCGACACCGGCACCGCCGAGCGCAGCGCCAGCTGCTTGGGCACCAGCTCGCCCACGATCAGGCTGAGATAGGTGGTGAAGGCAATCACCACAGCAAAACCCGTTTCGTCGGCATATTGCTGCGGCAGGCCGAGCCATGCCAGCCGCTCGCCCACCGGCTTGCCGAGGCTCGCGCCCGAATAGGCGCCGGCAATGATCCCGATCAGCGTGATCCCGATCTGAACGGTGGAAAGGAATTTGCCCGGATCGGCGGCCAGCATGAGGGCAATGCGGGCGCTGGTCGATCCCGCCTCGGCCCGCGCCTCGAGCGAACTGGTCTTGGCCGAGACGATGGCCAGTTCGGACATGGCGAACACGCCGTTGAGAACGACCAGAGCGACAATGATGGCAAGGTCAGGCCAGGGAAAAGGTGTCACGCCGATTGCGCTAGCACAAAGTGGCGCGGAAGCCAGTAGTGCATTCTCGCGGAAAGAACGGATGGTGCGCGCCCGTTTGTTCAACCAAGGTCAATCGGTGCGGTTGCAGGACCGGTTCGACCTGTCCTGACTTGCCGCATTCCGGGCGGCATGGCATTGATAATCCGGAACTGAGGGAGGACTCTATCATGACCTTTTCACGTATTCTGCTTTCCGGCACCGCCGCTGCGGCGTTGCTTGGCACCAGCGCCTGCGTCACCGACCCCAATACCGGGGAGCAAAAGATTTCGCGCACCGCGATCGGCACGGGCCTGGGTGGCACGCTGGGCTATCTGCTGGGCGGCGCGATCGGCGGGGATGCCGGACGCATCATCGGCGCAGGCGTCGGCGGCACGGCCGGAGCGGTGCTGGGCAAACAATATGACGATCAGATCAAGACCCTGCGCGAACAGACCGAAGGCAGCGGGGTCGAGGTCGAGGAAGTGGGCGATCAGGACGCGATCCTCGTGCGTCTGCCCGACGGAGTGACCTTTGCCACCGGCTCGTCTCAGATCAACCCCGGCTTCTACGACACGCTGAACAATGTCGCGGAAAGCCTGGTCAACTATCCCAACAGCCTGATCGATGTCTACGGATTTACCGACACGACCGGCTCGCCCGCCACCAATCAACGCCTGTCCGAACAGCGCGCGCAGGTGGTTGCCGATTACCTTGCCGCGCGCGGGGTCGCCCGGGCAAGGATCGCGACTCAGGGTTATGGCGAGCAATATGATTATCTGCGGGTCAAGACCGCCGACGGAGTCGATGAACCGATGAACCGCCGGGTCGAAATCAAGATCATACCGGTCAGCCAAGACGATGTGAACGCCGCGCGGAGTCAGTGAGTTGGACGGGGGCGTCTCCGCGCCCCCGTATCCTCGCTCACGCGACCTGACGGTCGCATCGCTGCGGGCAGCCGGTCGGCTTTGCGGGCTGCCCTGACAGGCAGCCCGTTTGCGTTCTGATCATCGGGTCAAGGGGAGCCTACCGCAGCGCCTTCGCGCGCTCCGCCAGCCGTTCAACGGCTGCGGCGTGAATTGCAGGCGAGCATACCAGCACCCCGAAGTCGCGCGGGTCGTGCTTGTTATAGGCCAGCGGGTGACCGAAAGCGTCGCTGACCTCGGCCCCGGCCTCGCGCGCGATCAGGGTCGCGGCGGCGATATCCCATTCGAAGCCCCAACGCAGCGTGGCGACCAGATCGGCGCGATCATCGGCAACCATCGCGATCCTGAGTGCAATCGAATTGGGCTGATCGACTGCGACCAGATCGGCATCGTCCTTCGGCAGCGAATGCGCCGGGACCCGCGCGCCCGAAAATGCGGTGCGGCTGCTGGCCTTGAGCGCCCGCCCGTTGAGCGTCGCCCCCTGTCCTGCCACTGCAACCCATTCCTCGCCGCGCGCCGGTGCGGCCAGCATCCCGATCAGCGGGCGCCCCGCGCTCACCAACGCAACCGATACCGCCCAGCCCGTCCGCCCGCGCACGAAATCGCGGGTGCCGTCGATCGGATCGACCAGCCAGATCAGATCGCTATTGGTGCGGATCTTGTCGTCGGCGGTCTCCTCGGACAGCCAGGCTGCCGCGGGCAGCAACCGGAGAAGCTCGCGCTTGAGGAAACGGTCAACCTCCAGATCGGCCTCGCTCACCGGGTTGTTCGGGCTCTTGTCCCAGCTCGCCAGTGCGTGACCCGCGCCGGGCCAGCGCGAAAAGGCGATCCGGCCCGCCTCGCGGACAATTGCTTCAAGGCGGAACCTGTCAATCATGAGAGGCCTGCCGTTGCGCCTTCACACAGCACTTTTCAAGAGGGTCGATCCGTGCTTAGGCCGCCCGCAAACAGACCTCTCCCCAGGAAATGCAAGAAGGGATCGATACGCCATGAATGTCCACGAATATCAGGCCAAGGAACTGCTCAAGGAACACGGCATCGCGGTGCCCGCCGGGCACGCCGCGCTGAGCGTTGCCGAAGCGGTCGAAGCCGCCAAACAGCTGCCGGGTCCGCTTTATGTGGTGAAAGCGCAGATCCACGCCGGCGGGCGCGGCAAGGGCAAGTTCAAGGAACTCGGGCCTGACGTCAAGGGCGGCGTGCGGCTGGCCAAGAGCCTCGAGGAAGTGGAAGCCCACGCCAGGGAAATGCTCGGCAACACGCTGGTCACCATCCAGACGGGTGACGCGGGCAAGCAGGTCAACCGCCTCTATGTCACCGATGGCGTTGATATCGCGAAAGAATATTACCTCTCTCTGCTGGTTGACCGTGCCACCGGGCGCGTTGCTTTCGTCGTTTCGACCGAAGGCGGGATGGATATCGAGACCGTGGCGCATGACACGCCCGAACTGATCACCACCTTCAGCGTCGATCCCGCGCAGGGATTCCAACCGCACCACGGCCGCGCCGTGGCCTTCGCATTGAAGCTGACCGGCGATCTCAACAAGCAGGCGCAGAAGCTGGCCAAGCAGCTGTATGACGCTTTCCTCGCCACCGATTGCGAGATGCTGGAAATCAATCCACTCGTCGAAAGCGAAGACGGCAAGCTGCTGGTACTCGATGCCAAGATGAGCTTTGACGGCAACGCACTCTACCGCCACCCTGCGATCGAAGCGCTGCGCGACGTGACCGAGGAAGACCCGGCCGAAGTCGAAGCCTCCGAATACGACCTCGCCTACATCAAGCTTGATGGGAACATCGGCTGCATGGTCAACGGCGCGGGCCTTGCCATGGCGACGATGGACATCATCAAGCTGAACGGCGCGTTCCCGGCCAACTTCCTCGACGTGGGCGGCGGCGCCACCACCGAGAAGGTGACGGCGGCGTTCAAGATCATCCTCAAGGACCCGGCGGTCGAGGGTATTCTGGTGAACATCTTCGGCGGGATCATGAAGTGCGACGTGATCGCCAACGGCATCGTGCAGGCAGCCAAGGACGTGAACCTGCAGGTGCCGCTGGTGGTGCGCCTCGAAGGCACCAATGTGGCCGAAGGCAAGGCAATCCTGAACAATTCGGGCCTCGCCATCGTCAGCGCCGACAATCTGGGCGATGCCGCGCAGAAGATCGTCGCGGAAGTGAAGAAGGCAGCTTGATCCGTCGCGGATCGGGCCGCGTAGCTTGTCACATGCCGGTGCGCGGCGGGCCAATCGCCACCCGCCCCGGCCACCAACTCACCGGGGGCCCGCTGCTTGACGTTTACGTAAACGCAAGCTAGGCGGGCCGCCAACAGGTATGCACCAGTGATTCTTTGAGAGGAAGGAACGCCCCATGAAGATCCTCGTCCCCGTCAAGCGGGTGATCGATTACAACGTCAAGCCGCGGGTCAAGGCCGACGGCACCGGCGTTGACCTTGCCAACGTCAAGATGAGCATGAACCCGTTCGACGAGATCGCGGTCGAGGAAGCCATCCGCCTCAAGGAAAAGGGCGCGGCGACCGAGATCGTTGCCGTCAGCATCGGCCCGGCCAAGGCGCAGGAGACGCTCCGCACCGCGCTCGCCATGGGCGCGGACCGTGCGATCCTGGTTGAAAGCGATGACGAGGTCGAGCCGTTGGCGGTCGCCAAGATCCTCAAGGCCATCGCCGATGAGGAACAGCCGGGCCTGATCATCCTCGGCAAACAGTCGATCAGCGATGATTCGAACCAGACCGGCCAGATGCTCGCCGCCCTGATGGGCCGTCCGCAGGGCACCTTCGCCAACACCGTCGAGGTCGAAGGCGATTCCGTGACCGTAAAGCGCGAAGTCGATGGGGGCCTCCAGACCGTGAAGCTCACCATGCCCGCGATCGTCACCACCGACCTGCGTCTGAACGAGCCGCGCTACGCCTCGCTGCCCAACATCATGAAAGCCAAGCAAAAGCCGCTCGCAAGCAAGACCGCGGCCGATTACGGCGTCGATCTGACCCCGCGCCTCACGACCATCAAGGTTGCAGAGCCGCCGGTGCGTCAGGCGGGTGAAAAGGTCGCCGACGTTGCTGCGCTGGTCGAGAAGGTCAAGGCGCTCGGCATCGCGTAAGCGCGCCGCGTCCCCAAGAACAAGGAACGACAGACATGAAGACTCTGGTTCTCGTCGAACATGACAACTCCACTGTGAATGACGCGACCCTCGCGGTCGTCACCGCTGCATCGCAACTTGGCGAAGTGCACCTGCTGGTCGCGGGCCACAATTGCGGTTCGGTCGCCGAAGCGGCTGCCAGGATCGCTGGCGTGGGCAAGGTCCACGTGGCGGACGATGCGGCCTACGCCAACGGCCTTGCCGAAAACGTCGCCCCGCTCGCGGCTGACCTGATGGGCCACCACGACGCGTTCCTGGCGGCGGCCACCACGCAGGGCAAGAACGTCGCCCCGCGCGTCGCGGCACACCTCGATGTGATGCAGATTTCCGAAATCCTGTCGGTTGAAGGCCCCAAGACCTTCACCCGCCCGATCTACGCCGGCAACGCCATTGCCACGGTCGAATCGACCGATGCCAAGCTGGTCATCACCGTGCGCGGCACCGCCTTCGAAAAGGCCGCGACCGAAGGTGGCTCGGCCGAGATCGAGAACGTCTCGGGCGCCGGCGATGCGGGTATCTCGACCTTCGTCAGCTCGGAAATCGCCAAGAGCGAGCGTCCGGAACTCACCAGCGCCAAGATCATCGTCTCGGGTGGCCGCGCGCTGAAGGACAGCGAAACCTTCGAAAGCCTCATCACCCCGCTTGCCGACAAGCTCGGCGCGGCGATCGGTGCGAGCCGTGCAGCGGTGGATGCGGGCTATGTTCCGAACGATTACCAGGTCGGCCAGACCGGCAAGATCGTCGCCCCGGAAGTGTATTTCGCCATCGGCATCTCGGGCGCCATCCAGCACTTGGCCGGCATGAAGGACTCCAAGGTCATCATCGCCATCAACAAGGACGAGGACGCGCCGATCTTCCAGGTCGCGGATATAGGTCTGGTGGCTGACCTTTATGCGGCGGTGCCGGAGCTGACGAACGCGCTGTAAGCGGTTCCATTAGCAATACTTCCGAGGGCTCGGCCGCAAGGTCGGGCCCTTTTTGCGTCGCTGTGGGGCGAGTTTGTGGGTGACAGACAGCATTCAACCTCGCCTCCAAACCTCACACCGGGCCAGCGCCGCCCTGGCATCGGGCATCCTGTCAGCCGCAATCCAGAACTGCCTGCCACAAGCGATGTAGCCTCTCGCCTCCAGATGCTGCCCGGCGAGCCAATGTGCGCTGAGCGGGAACACGATGACGAAGGGCAGAAGACAGGCGGCGAGCGTCAGCAGGCGCTTGATCGCATCGCTGCGCGGCCGATCAACGTCCGGTCCATGATTGCGCCCTATATAGAGCGCCAGCACAAGCACGAGCAGCGCGAGCGCGATGGGAAGTGCAATCCAGCCGCCTTCATCCCACATGATGATCGGCGCGCGGTGGACAACGGCACTGACAAAGCCGTGGAGGGTGACTATCGCGAGACCGAGCAGACCGGCTCCCAGAATCCCCATCCCCAAGCCCACCAGAAGCGCGCGCCTTTGCGCGCCGCCTTCAGCCATGTCGCTGCCGCAGGTGATTGTTTGGCGCGGCGGCGCGATTGGCAGGGAGGTCAGCCCTGACCCCGCTCACAGCACCGTCGTCACAAAATGCAGCGTCATCCCCACCAGCCCGCCGACCAGCGTGCCGTTGATGCGGATGAACTGGAGGTCGCGCCCCACCGCGCCTTCGACCCGGTCGGTGATCGTGCCTGCGTCCCAGCGCCGCACCGTCTCTGACACCAGCCGCACGATCTGGTCGCCGTAGCGGGTCGAAACGCCCACCATCGTGCGGCGGGCGAAACGGTTGATCTGGTGCTGCAGCCGCTCGTCGGCCTGCAACGCCTCGCCCAGTTCGGCGAGCATGGTGCGCATATCCGCGCCCATCCCGCTTTCGGGATCGCGCGCGCGGCGGATCAGCGATTGGCGGATGCGTTCCCACACGCCGGTCCACCACACCGCCACCGCCGGATTGGCGATCAGGTCGCGCTTCATCGATTCCACCCGCTCGCGGGTTTCGGGATCGTGCTGCAAGTCCTGCCCGAGCTTCGCCAGCCCTTCCTCGATCTTGCCGCGCAAGGGGTGATCGGGATTGACCAGCACTTCGGCCAGCAGCTTGTAGAGGCCATCGAGCACGCTGGAGGAAATGGTCTTGTCCAGCCCCGTCCAGCGCAGCACGCCTGCCACGCGCTGGTGGATGATGTCGCGCAGGGTTTCCTCGTTGTCCTCGATCGTCAGGCCCGCCCAGCGCACGAAGCCATCGATCAACGGCTGGTGGCGGCGATCGGCCATCGTCGTTTCGATCATCCGTCCGGCCAGCGGGGCGATGTCGAGCTTGGCCAGCTGCGCCGCCAGCCCGCTGCGCACCTGATTGCCGAGCCGGTCGGGATCGAGGCTTTCCAGCACCTCGGCCAGCAGCTCCGCCGCGCCCGAAGTGATGCGTGAACGTTCATCCGGGGCGCCGCGTTCGGGTGAGGTCGCAAGGAATTCGCCCGCCGCCTTGGCAATGTTCATTCCCGCCATCCGACGCGCCACGACGGCGGGGGTAAGGAAGTTCTCGCGCAGGAATTGCGCCATGGTGTCGGCGATGCGATCCTTGTTTTCGGGGATGATCGCGGTGTGCGGAATCGGCAGGCCGAGCGGGTGGCGGAACAGGGCCGTTACCGCGAACCAGTCGGCCAGCCCGCCGACCATTGCGGCCTCGGCAAAGGCATTGATGTAACCCCAGGCCGGATGAACCTCCAGCAAGCCATGGGTGGCGATGAAGATCACCGCCATCGCGGCGAGCATACCGGTCGCGGTCCAGCGCATCCGGCGCGCACGATCTACCGTCAGCGGCTGGCCGCGAAAGGTCAGGGGAACGGCAGGACGCATCGCCATGGGGCGGTTCTAGACCGACCGGGGCCGCCGCGTCACGCTTTTGTCGCTCATTCCGCGGGTTCGGCGCCCGGCGGCAGGCGCCGTGCCGGGGTCGGTCTGGCGTTGCCGGGCAGTCCGGGGAAGGGCAGATCGGGCTCACCCTCACCCTGCCGGCGCGTATCGTCGCCCGGCTTGTAGGTCAGCATCCGTTCGCGCAGCCACGGGCCGACACGCTTTTCGAACCCGTCGGCAAGGCTGAAACCGGCCGGCACGATCAGCAGGGTCAGCAAGGTCGAAAGGATCAGCCCGCCGATCACGACAATGCCCATCGGCTGGCGCCACGCCCCGTCACCGCTGAGCGAAATCGCCACTGGCACCATGCCCGCAGTCATCGCCACCGTGGTCATCACGATCGGCTGCGCGCGCTTGTGGCCGGCATCAAGGATCGCCTCCAGCTTGGGGACACCCTTGGCCATTTCCTCGATCGCGAAGTCGATCAGCAGGATCGAATTCTTCGACACGATCCCCAGCAGCAGCAGAATCCCGATATAGACCGGCATCGAATTGGGCTGGCCCAGCAGCCAGATCAAAAGGACGCCTCCGAGCGGTGCGAGCGCGAGCGAGGTCATGTTGACCAGCGGGCTCATCAACCGCTTGTAGAGCAGAACCAGCACCGCAAACACCAGCAGCACACCCGAAATGACCGCGATGATAAGATTCTGGACCAGTTCAGCCTGCCATTCCTCTTCGCCGACGACTTCGCGGATCACGCCAACCGGCAGGTCCTGGAGCACGGGCAGCGCATCGATCTGCGCCTGTGCCTCGCCCTTGAGCACGCCCGAAGCCAGATCAGCGCCCACCAGCACGCGGCGGTTCTGGTTGTAGCGCTGGATCGCGGTGGGGCCGGACCCGAAGGTGATTTCCGCCACCCGGCTCAGCGGCACCGAGCCACCACTGGCGGTGGGCACCGGCAGGTTTTCGATCGTGCGAAAATCGGTGCGCGCTTCTTCCGACAGGCGCACCACGATCGGGATCTGGCGGTCGGAGAGCGAGAAACGCGCCGCGTTCTGCTCGATCTCGCCCAGCGTCGCGATGCGGATGGTCTGCGACAGCGCAGCGGTGGTCACGCCCAGTTCGGCGGCGATCTTGACGCGCGGAGTGATGATGATTTCCGGACGGCGCAGATCGGCGCTGATGCGCGGCGCGACCAGCGTCTTCAGGCCGCGCATCTGTTCGACCAGCTGGCTGGCGGTCTGATCGAGCAGTTGGGGGTCCGAACCCGCCAGCATCACCGTCATGTCGCGGCCCGAGCCGAACCCGCCGCTTTGCGAACGGAACCGCACGCGGGCATCGGGAATCTTGGAAAGTTCGGGGGCAAGATCGCGCTCGAATTCGATCGAGCTGCGCTTGCGGTCGTCCCTCAGACGCACGAAAATGGCCGAATTGTCGCCCTGGCGGATGCGTTCGAGCAGCCGCTCGACCTCGGGCTCTTCGCGCAGCCGGTCGGCCACGGCATTGACCACCCGCTTGGTCTCGGCGAGCGTGGTGCCGGGCACCATCTCGATTTCGACCTGGCTGTTCTCGTCATCGATGGTGGGCTGGAACTGGCCGGGGATCTGGCCGAACAGCATGATCGTCACCAGCAGCGAAAACCAGCCGATGCCGAGCATCCATACGCGGTGATCGTAGAAACGCGCGGTGAGCCAGCGGGTGCCCTGCGCAAAGCGGCTGCTACCGCCAGCGGGCAGCTCGATCGCCTTGAACGCCAGCAAGCCAGCGAGGAAGGACACGCCCGACACCAGCAGCACCAGCACGATTTCGAAAATCTTCGACACCAGCTTGTTGGCGAAGGTGCTGGTATCGCTCGACACGGCAGCGGCGATCTGTGTGTGCACCTCGAGTCCGATGAGGCCCTTCCACAGCGGCGGCGAGCCAAGCTGCCCGGCGAGCATGGCGGAAACCACACCGCTGAAGAGTTCGAACATGGTGACCGCCGGCACGATCAGCAGCGCGATCACCACCAGCAGCAGCGAGGGAAGATAAAGAAAGCGGCGGCGCGGCCCGTCAAGACCCGCGCGGCGCGCCGCCATCTTGCCGGTATCCAGCGTCCATGCCAGCACCTGCATATAGCCATCGATCAGCCGGCCTTCGCCATGTTCGGCCTGGCCCTTGGCCTTGAGGAAATAGGCCGCCATCAGCGGCGTGATCATGCGCGCCACTGCCAGCGACATCAGCACCGCGATCACCACGGTAATGCCGAAGTTCTGGAAGAACTGCCCCGACACGCCGGGCATCAGGCCGACCGGCAGGAACACCGCGACAATGCAGAAACTGGTGGCCACCACCGGCAGGCCAATTTCGTCGGCAGCGTCGATGCTCGCCTGATAGGCGCTTTTGCCCATGCGCATGTGTCGGACGATGTTCTCGATTTCGACAATCGCGTCATCGACCAGCACCCCTGCCACAAGCGCCAGCGCGAGCAGCGAGAGGAAGTTGAGGTTGAACCCCAACATGTCCATGAACCAGAAGGTCGGGATCGCCGACAACGGAATCGCGACCGCGGAAATGAAGGTCGCACGCCAATCGCGCAGGAATACGAACACCACGACCACCGCCAGCACCGCGCCTTCGACCAGCGCCCAGATCGAGGATTCGTACTGGCCGCGGGTATAGGAGGTGCTGGTGGACAGCTTGATGAATTTGACGCCTTCGGTCTCGGCCTCGATCGCGTCCATCTCGGCCAGCGCGGCGTCATAGACCGCAAGGTCCGACGAACCGCGCGCACGATTCATCAGGAAGTTGACCACTTCCTTGCCGTTGACCTCGCTGATGGAGGTGCGTTCGGAATAGCCGTCACGCACGGTCGCGACATCGGCGAGCCGGACGGTGCGCCCGCCACCAAGCTGGATCTGGGTCTGCGACAGGGCAAAGGCATCGTCCGAATTGCCCAGCACGCGCAGCGACTGGCGGGTGCCGCCAATTTCGGCAAGGCCGCCCGCCGCATCGAGATTGCTCTGCCGCAGCGCGGCATTGATCTGCGAGGCGGTGACACCGAAGGACTGCATCCGCGCCGGATCGAGGATCACCTCGATCTCGCGGTCGACCCCGCCGAACCGCTGCACTTCGGCCATGCCTTCGATCTTAAGCAGACGCTTGGCCACGGTGTCGTCGATGAACCAGCTCAATTGCTCGATCGTCATGTCGTCAGCCTCGACCGCGACATAGCCGATCGGTTCGCCCACGACGTTGACCTTGCGCACCTGCGGTTCGAGAATGCCGTCGGGCAAGCTCGCGCGCACGCCGCTGATCGCGGTTTCGACCTCGTTCACCGCCTCGATCAGGTCGATGCCGATCTCGAACTCGACAACCGTGTTCGAACTGCCTTCGCTCGCGGTCGATTGCAGCGAGTTCACGCCGTTGATAGAGCGCAGCGCGGACTCGACCCGCTGGGTGATCTGGTTCTCGATTTCGGTCGGGGCGGCGCCCGGCTGGGCGATGCTGACAATCACCGCGGGGAAATCGACATCGGGGTTCTGGGTCACGTCCATCCGCAGGAAGCTGACGATCCCGGCAAACAGCAGCCCGGTGAATAATACCAGCGGGATCACCGGATTGCGGATCGACCAGGCCGAGATGTTGCGTAAGCTCATGATAATCCTGTCTGCTGCTCGTCGCGTCTCTAGCTTGTCGTCACGTCAGATACGCGCGTCCTGCACGTCGGGATGGCGGTTGCTTCTACTTCTTCTGCGGTTGCGGATTGACCTTCTCGCCCGGGTTCAGGAACCCGCCGGCGCGCAGCACAACGCGTTCGTTGCCGGTCAGCCCTTCGGTAATGGCGATGCCCTGCTTGGTCACCGCGCCGGTCTTGACCCCGCGGCGCATCGCCTTGTTGTCCTCGTCCACGACATAGACAAAACTGCCCTCGTCATCGGCCAGCACGGCGCTTTCGGGCAGCACGGTGGCGGTAAAGCTGCCGCTGTTGATGAGCGCGGTGGCAAACCCGCCGGGGCGCAACTGCGGCGCAAAGGCCAGCGCGATCCGCGCCGTGCCCTGCCGGCTCGTCTCGTCGATCACCGGGGAAAGCTGCCAGATCTGACCCGAGAACGCCTTGTCCGATCCGGTCGGAACGATGCTGGCAACGGTGCCGATCGAAAGGCTTGCAAGCTGATCCTCGCTCAACTGGGCGAGCATTTCCATCTCGCCGCCGCTGGCAATGGTGAACAGGGCACTGGTCCCGCCGCCGACGGTCTGCCCCGGCTCGACATTGCGCTGCAGGACATAGCCCGAGGCAGGCGAGAGGACGTTCAACCGGTCGTTGCGTGCGCGCAATTCGCGCAGCTGCGCCTCGGCGACCTTGACCCGCGCCGCTGCCGCATCGCGGGTGGCGGTCAGGCGGTCGACATCAGCCTTTGAAATGAAGCCGCGCTCCACCAGTTGCAGCGCGCGGTCGAGATTGGCCTCGGCAATATTGGCATCGGCGCGCGCGACTTCGATCTGCGCGGCCTGCGCCTCGGCCTGCTGCGTCTGCACGCTGCGATCGATCACGGCGAGCACCTGCCCCTGCCGCACCCAGTCGCCCGCATCGACAGTGACGCGCAGCACCTGCCCGCCTTCGCCGACCGCACCGACCGGCATCGGGCGGCGCGCAGCGATGGTGCCGGGCGCTTCGATCTGGCCGGCCACGGTGGTCTTGCCCGGCGTGATCACGGTCACCACCGGCGCCTGGGAATTGTCGTCGCCCACGGCCACCGGCTCGCCGCCCGCAAGCGCAAACCAGGCGGCAATCGCCAACAGCAGCGCGAACAGGCCGGCGCCACCGATCAACAGCCAACGCGGGACGCGGGGGGCCGACAGCGTGCGCGCACCGGCATATTCGGTAGTCACCCCGTCAGCCGCCTCGGCCCGGATCGTGGTCTCGTAATTCATTCGCGTTCCCTCGTCAGAGCCGGCATCTCGCACGGATTCGCCGGCTCCGGAGTGTATTATGCCGATAAGTCACCAATCGCAACGCCTGATACGCCGCACTGCCCTTGCGGGCAATCCTTGCATCGACGGGTGACTTTGAGCCTAGACGAAGGGCGCGCCCGCCGGTTCCCGGCAGCACATTGCGGGCTGGTTCAGCGCAGGCGTCCGCGCTGGATCAGATTGACCACGCCAAGCAGCACGACCGCGCCCAGCACGGCGACCACCAGACCGGTAATCGAGAATTCCTGTACGCTGCCGCTCAACCCGAGCAGCGGGCCGGCGATGACATTGCCGACCACCGAGCCGACGCAACCGACCACGATATTCCAGAAAATGCCCATCGAGGCATCGCGGTTCATCACCAGACTGGCAAGCCAGCCGGCGATACCACCAACGATCAGTGCGATAATCCATCCCATAGCATTCCTCCATATGCGGCAAGGCCCTGCGTGGCCCTGCCTTGAAGACGCTATGCTAGCGGGTCTGGCGCGGATAAGCGAATCGTCGAGCGGCCCGCGCGGCTCAGTATTTCAACTGGCGCTGGTAGAGATCGCGGTAATGCTGGATCTTGGTGACGCGAAGCCCGTGCATGCCCGACCGGTCGACCGCGCGCTGCCACGACGCGAATTCCTCGAGCGTGAGGCCATAGCGGGCGAGCGCTTCGTCGAGAGTCAGCAGGCCGCCATTCACCGCGGCCACGACTTCGGCCTTGCGCCGCACGACCCAGCGCTTGGTTTCGGGGGAAGGCAGGTCGGCAAGGGTCAGCGGCTCGCCAAGCGGGCCGATCACCTGTACGGGGCGGATGTCCTGGTTTTCAATCATTGTACGTCTCTCGCATCGCCTCCGGGCGCTTCCGCCAGATTGCCGGTATCGCCCCCCGATATCTTTTCGTGACGGTCGGCCACGCGTTCCTCTTCCATGCCGCCAAAGGCTTTAGAAGCATCTAAAGCATCAGGGTTAACGACGCGCTCGCTATCGTCGATCATCGCGAAATAACGCGCTGCGGCATCGCCGAAGCTGGCCGCGACCGCTTCGATCCGGCCTTGCGATTCGTCGCGCATCAACAGCCGCAGATCGCGCGCGGCGTTCAGCCGGGCGGTAATCTCGCTCCATTCCACGGCTCTCAGCGCATCGCCGGCGCGGCGCCCCGGGCGCGATTCGAACCGCTCGCCCGCAAGGGTCGAAGCGCCGCGGCGCACACGTGCGCCATCCTCGGTCCGGCGACCGCCGAGCGCGGGGGGGAGCGAGACAGAAAAGGGATTGGCTTTTTCAAACATCACACCCCGTCATAGGGGCCGGTCGTCAAGATCGGGTAAAACCGCCATTTACCCAAGCTTAGGAATAGTGCGGGCCGCGCGGGAACCTTGGTAAACGCTGCGGGGCTGGCGAATCCGGGGCAGGATCGCTATATCGCGCGCCGTTCCCATGGATACGCCGACTCTCTCGAAGGCCGGCCCGCTGACCGGGCCTGATGCCGCTGCCCTGTTCGACCTTCCGCGCCCGGCAGCCGAATGCCGCATCGTCGTGGCGATGAGCGGCGGGGTCGATTCCTCGGTGGTCGCAGCGCTCGCCGCCGCAAGCGGGGCGGAGGTGATCGGCATCACGCTCCAGCTTTACGATTACGGCGCTGCCACAGGTCGCAAGGGGGCGTGCTGCGCGGGCGACGACATTCGTGATGCCCGCGCCGTGGCCGATCGGCTGGGGATCGCGCATTACGTCTTCGACCATGAAAGCGCCTTCCGTGAAGAGGTGGTCGAACAGTTTGCCGACGAATACCTCGCCGGACGCACGCCGGTACCCTGTATCCGCTGCAACATGGGGCCGAAATTCACCGACCTGTTCCGCATGGCGCGCGAGTTGGGGGCGGATTGCCTTGCGACCGGACATTATGTCCGGCGGGTCGTGACGGCAGACGGGCCGCAGCTGCACCGCGCCTTCGATCCGGCGCGCGATCAGTCCTATTTTCTCTACGGCACCACCGAAGCGCAGCTTGATTATCTGCGCTTTCCGCTGGGCGGGATGCCCAAGGCGCAGGTGCGCGAGTTGGCCGAAGCGGCGGGGCTGAGAAACGCCGCCAAGCCGGATTCGCAGGACATCTGCTTCGTGCCCGACGGAAACTATGCCAAGATCGTCACCAGGGTGCGGCCCGAAGGCGCGGCGCCGGGGAACATCGTCCACGCCGCGACCGGCGCGGTGCTGGGCCAGCACAAGGGTATCGTCCACTTCACCGTCGGCCAGCGCAAGGGGCTGGAGATCGGCGGCCAGCCCGAACCGCTCTATGTGATCGGGCTGGATGCAGGTCTGCGCGAAGTGCGGGTCGGGCCGAAGCGGATGCTGGCAGTCCATGCCGCGCGCCTGACCGAAACCAATCGCATCGGCCCGCTGCCCGCCGAACCGCTGACCGCCAAGGTGCGCAGTCTTGCCAAGCCGGTGCCGATCACGCTCGACGGGCTGCCGGGTGATAGTGCGGCAGTGACGATCCGTTTCGAAACCCCCGAATATGGCGTCGCACCGGGGCAGGCGGCGGTGATCTATGCCGGTGAGCGAGTGATCGGCGGTGGCTGGATCGACACGACCGACAAGGTTGGCGCCTAACCCTCCCACGGCTCCAGCACGCAGCCATAGCCTTCGCGATAGGTCGCGGTCGCCTCGGCCACCAGGGGGAAACGGGCGGTGACGCTTTTGGCCTCGCCATTCTCGGCCAGGGTGACCGCTTCCATTCCGCCCAGCTTGTCCTTGGTGCAGTCTTCAAGGCTGCGACCGGCGACAAAGCGACATGAGCAGGCAACCCGCGCCGAATAGGCCGACGCGATACTGCCATAGCCATCGATGGGTTCACGAAACGCCCACGCCGCCCCGCCAAGCGCCAGTGCGACGATCGCCAGCAGCCACAAACCATAGCGCGGACGACGGGAAGTGGATGGGGTGGAGGATTTCGCCATTGCCAAGCTCTTTTGCATCGGGAATTGAGGGTGGGATGACCCTTGCCAGCCCCTTCCTTACCCGCGCCCCCTTGCTTGCGCCAGCCCTGCTCCTGCTGGCTGGCTGCAGTGCATCACCCCCAACCGGAACCCCGCTCTCCGATGCCGCGCTGGCCGCCGTGACCGACGATGCCGGCGCGCCGAAGGACCAGCTGGCCCGCCAGATCGACGATCTGTTCACCACCGAAGGTCTCGGCGAAACCCGCGCCGTGGTGGTGATGGCGAACGGCAACCTCGCCGCCGAACGCTATGGCCCCGGTTATGATGCCGACACGCGCTTCATCAGCTGGTCGATGGCGAAAACCGTTACCGGCGTGCTGATCGGGATGCTGGTCGCCGATGGCCTGCTGGCGCTGGACGAGCCCGCCCCCGTCCCGCTGTGGCAGCGTCCCGGCGATCCGCGCGCCGAGATTACCTTGCGCCACCTGCTCCAGATGCGCAGCGGGTTGCGCCACACCGAAGCGGGCGATCCGCCGTTCGAGAGCAGCGAGGTCAGGATGTTGTTCCTCGACGGACGCGACGACATGGCCAAATGGGCCGAGGAACAACCGCTCGAAGCCGAACCGGGCGAGCGGTTCGAATATTCCTCGAACACCAGCGTGATCCTTGCCGATATCGCGGCGCGTGCGCTGACCGACAGCAGCAATCCCGAAGCGCGGCGCAAGGTGGTGGCGGACTACCTGCAGGAACGGCTGTTCGAACCGCTTGGCATGACCAGCATGGTGCCCGAATTCGATGCGAGCGGCACGCTGATCGGCGGCAGCCTGATGCATGCCAGCGCCCGCGACTGGGCAAAGCTCGGCGAATTCCTGCGCCGCAAGGGCCGCGCGCCGGGCGGCGAGCAGCTCGTCCCCAGCCGCTGGGTCGAGGCGATGGTGACCCCCAGCCCCGCCAGCCCCCATTACGGGTTCCAGACCTGGCTCAACCGTCCGATCCCCGACACGCCCGCGAGCGACCACCCGCTGTTTCCCGATCGCGCGCCCGAAAGCCTGTTTTCGCTGATCGGCCATATGGGGCAATATGTCCTGGTATCGCCCGGCCAGCGCGTCACGCTGGTCCGGCTCGGCCATTCGGACAGCGCCGAGCGCCCGCCGATGTTGCAACAGGCGGCCGATGTGCTGGAGCTGTATCCGGAGTCCTGATTTTTCGGCACGCTCTGCGACGTGCAAGGTCCTCGCTCTCACGCCCTGCGGGCGGTCAGCCGGCCTTGCGGACCCTGCGGGTCCGATCTGTCAAAGATAGAAGCTGCCCGCGACTATTGTGACGCACGGGCCGCCTAGCCAAGCCCTGTCGCCCTCGAGCCTCAAGGTCAGATCGCCGCCACGCACGCTCGCCTGATGCGCGGTGAAGATCTGGCGCCCCAGCCGCCTGGCCCAGTAGGGCGTCAGCGCCGCATGGGCCGATCCGGTGACACTGTCCTCGTCGACCCCGCCGCCCGGCACGAACACCCGGCTGACGATGTCGGTCGCATCGCCGGGCGCGGTGGCGATGAACTGGTCCGTGCCGAGTGCCTCCAGCCCGCGAATATCGGGTGATAGCCCGCGCACCGCGGCCTCGTTTTCGAACAGATAGATATTGTAGCCCAGTTCCGAACGGCAAACCTCCAACGGCTCCGCCCCCAGCAAGCGGATCGCCTCGGCCTGACTGGCGGCACTGTCCGGCACGGTCGCAATCGCCGGCAGCGCGAGTTCATAGGCATCGCCTGCGCGCACCACCTCCAGCACGCCCGATTGGCGGGTGCGGAAGGTGACTCGCTCCAGCGCCTTCCCTTCGGCATCACGGGTCAGCAGCACATGGCCGCTCGCCAGCGTCGCGTGACCGCACAATGCGATTTCACAGGTGGGCGTGCACCAGCGCAGCTCCCAATCCGCCTTTCCGGTGGCATCGCGCACCACGAAGGCGGTCTCGGCGAACAGGTTTTCCGCGCCGATGGCGACCAGAACATCGTCCGGCAGCCATTCGTCCAGCACCATCACCGCCGCCTGATTGCCGCCAAAGGGCCGGGCGCTGAAGGCATCGACGTGCCAATAGGGGATGGATTGCGGCATGAAGGCGTTCCTTACGGGTAAAGCAGCGTATCGGCCCACGGCGCATCCGGCGCGGCGCGGATGAATTCACGGCGGTCGTGCAACCGGTTGTCGCGGTCGATCCAGAATTCGATCCGGCGCGGGCTAAGCGTGAACCCGGTCCAGTGCGGCGGGCGCGGCACCTTGCCCTGCGCTTCGTGCGCGGCCCAGATTGCCTGCACCCGATCGAGATAGGTCTGGCGATCAGGCAAGGGACGCGACTGGTCGGAGGCGGCGCTGCCGACCTGGCTCTTGAACGGGCGCGAGTGGAAATAGGCGTCGGCAGCTTCGGGCGTCACCTCGGTCAGTGGGCCTTCGATGCGGATCTGGCGGCGCAGGCTTTTCCAGTGGAACAGCAAGGCGGCCTGCATATTGGCACGGATGTGGCCGCCCTTGCGGCTGCCTGCATTGGTGAAGAAGGTGAAGCCGCCGCCCGCGATTTGCTGCGGCCCATGCCCTTTCAGCAGCACCATCCGCACCGAAGGCGCAGCGTCCGGCGTGGCGGTGGCGAGCGCCATGGCATTGGGATCATTCGGCTCGGCGCTTTGCGCGGCGGCGAACCATTCATCGAACAGCGCGAAGGGGTCGCTGCCGGCGGGAATCACACTGTCGGCCAGCTGGGCATCATCGAGTGCGGGGGGGCGGGGTTCGTTCATCAATAGGCCCTTCGAGCTGAAGTTGGAGACAGATGAGACACTGTCCAGAAACGCAAAAACTTCCCGCCCGGCAAGGTCGTTCCCGCAGCTGCCTCCTAGGCACGGGACAAGGCTTTCGCAACGATCATGGGCGCCCGTGCGCGCGTAGGAAAGGGGCGAAGCCGGACAGCGATACCGCCCGCGATCCGGCTATGGTCGATGCGGCCTGTCCGTCGCTGCGGCTCGCCGCTTGCGCATGGCGACTGTCTCACCTAGCTAAATCACCATGCGCGACCCTTACAGCACCCTCGGCGTTCCCCGCACCGCCTCCGAAGCGGACATCAAGAGCGCCTATCGCAAGCTCGCCAAGGAGCTGCACCCCGATCGCAACAAGGATAATCCCAACGCGGCGGAAAAATTTTCGGACGCGACCCGCGCCTATGACCTGCTGTCGGACAAGGCCAAGCGTGCCCGGTTCGACCGCGGCGAAATCGATGCCGAGGGCAATCCTGCCAACCCCTTTGCCGGGATGGGCGCGCGCGGCGGCTATGGCCGCGGCAATTACGGGGCCGGACCGGGCGGCGGACCGGGTGGTTACCGCGAAAGCGATTTCGGCGGTTTCAACCCCGACGAGGTCGATCTTGGCGATCTGTTCGAAGGCCTGTTCGGCGGCCGCGCGCGGCAGCAACAGCCGCCGCCGCGGCGGCCCTTCGGCAAACAGCCACCGCCGCCCCCGCCCAAACGGGGGGCCGATATCCAGTACCGGCTGGCGGTGCCTTTCGTCGAGGCCGCCGCCGGACGCGACCAGCGCATCACGCTGGCCGATGGCAAGGCGATCAACCTGAAACTCCCCGCCGGGGTCGAGGACGGCACGATGATGCGGCTCAAGGACAAGGGCCATTCCGGCGCCGGCGGCCCGGGCGACGGGATCGTCATGGTCGAGGTCGGCACCCACCCCTTTTTCCAGCGCGATGGCGACAATATCCGCATGGACCTGCCGATCACCCTCGACGAGGCGGTGCGCGGCGCCAAGGTCAAATGCCCGACAGTGGATGGCCCGGTGATGCTGACGATCAAGCCCGGCACCAGCGGCGGCACGGTGCTGCGGCTGGCGGGCAAGGGCTGGACCAGGAAGGCCGGCGGCAAGACTGCCGATGGCAAACAGGCCCGCGGCGACCAGTTGGCAACCCTCCAAATCCAGTTGCCGGCCGATATGGCGGCGCTGGAGGAACGGCTCGAAGGCTGGGTCGATACTGCTCGCCCGCGGGAGAAGTTCGGCCTTTAGGCCGGGCGGGACCGGATTTCGCGATGCGCGCGCGCCTCCCCCTCCCCTTGGTCAGCGGGGAGACGCTTGCCCGCATCTGGCAGGTGGTCCGGCGGGTCGCGATCGGCACCTTCGACGACGGGTTCATCCACGCGGGCAACCTGGCCTATCTGTCGATGCTGGCGATCTTTCCCTTCTTCATCCTCGGCGCGGCGCTGTTCGAACTGATCGGCGGGCGGGAGAATGCCGAAGCCATCATCGACACCGTGACCCGCGCTTTGCCGCCCGCTGTCGCCTCGGTGATCGAGCCGGTCGCCGACGATGTGATCGTGGCGCGTTCGGGCTGGCTGTTGTGGCTGGGGGCAGGGGTGGGGCTGTGGACCTTTTCCAGTCTGATCGAGACGATCCGCGACATCCTGCGCCGCGCCTATGGCACCGAATCCGCCCGGGCGTTCTGGAAAACACGGCTGCTTTCGGCCGGATTCACGCTGGGGGCTGTCGTTCTGCTGATGCTGTCGCTGTTCGCGCAGGTGGTGATCGGCGCAGCGCAGCAGGTGATCCTCGCGGTGATCCCGCAGCTGGGCGAGGTGATCGGAATGCTGCGCCTGTCGCGCATTGTTCCGGCGCTGGGCCTTGGCCTGTCGCTGTTCGTTCTGTTCTTCACCCTGACGCCGAGCGAGTATCGCAAGCCGGGCTGCCCCAAATGGCCCGGCGCGCTGTTCACCGCGCTGTGGTGGCTGGGCGTGGCGGGCGCGCTGCCGGTGGTGCTGCGGCGCTTCTTCACCTATGACCTCACCTATGGGAGCCTGGCCGGAAGCATGATCACATTGCTGTTTTTCTGGCTCGTCGGGCTGGGGCTGGTTATCGGCGCTGAATTGAATGCGGCCCTGGCGCTGAAACAGCCGCCCGGTGGGCCAAGCGAGGAGAATGCGTAAATGGACGGTTTGATGGCGGGCAAGCGCGGGCTGATCATGGGGCTGGCGAACGACAAGTCGCTGGCCTGGGGCATCGCCAGAAAGCTGGCCGAGCACGGGGCCAGCCTCGCATTTTCCTATCAGGGCGAGGCACTGGCCAAGCGGGTGATCCCGCTGGCGGATCAGCTGGGCAGTGATTTCACCTTCGAATGCGACGTGTCGAGCATGGAATCGCTCGATGCCGCCTTCGCCACCTTGAAAAGCCGCTGGGACAGCCTTGATTTCGTGGTCCACGCGATCGGCTATTCGGACAAGAACGAGCTGCGCGGGCAATATGTAGACACCAGTCTCGACAATTTCCTGATGACGATGAACATCTCGGCCTATTCGCTGGTGGCGATCACCCAGCGCGCTGCCGCGATGATGCCCGAAAGCGGCGGGAGCATCCTGACGCTGAGCTATTACGGCGCGGAAAAGGTGATCCCCCATTACAACGTGATGGGCGTGGCCAAGGCGGCGCTGGAAACCAGCGTCAAATATCTCGCCAATGATCTGGGGTCGAAGAACATCCGCGTGAACGCGATCAGCGCCGGGCCGATCAAGACGCTGGCTGCCAGCGGGATCGGCGATTTTCGCTATATCCTCAAATGGAACGAGCTCAACGCGCCGCTGCGCCGCAATGTCACGATCGATGATGTCGGCGGCGCGGGGCTGTACCTGCTGTCGGACCTGGCATCGGGCGTGACCGGCGAGACGCATCACGTCGATGCGGGCTATCACGTGATCGGGATGAAACAGGAAGACGCGCCCGATATCGCCCTGTCCTAGTCTGGAGCGTCCTAGTCTGGAGCGTCCTAGTCTGGAGCGTCCTAGGCCGGAGCGTCCTTGGCCGAAGTATCCCGGGCCACGGCGCGGCGACGGCCCAGCAGCGCGATTACCGTCACCAGCCACGCCGCAGCCGCAACGGTGAAGATCGTCAATGCCGCCGCGACCTGCCCCAGCGCGATCATCACCGCCAGGAACAGGCAGTAGAAATCGCGCATCGTGACATAGCGCAGCCAGCGGGTGAGAGCGCTCTCACGGTTACCCAGCAGGCGCTTCGCCCCGTCGAAATGCAGCGGCTCGCCGCGCGCGCGCGCTTGGAGTCCGAGCAGCATCATGCCGAGCGCGAGGATGCCCAGCCCGACAAGGCCGATCGTCGCCGGGGCCACCTGGCCCCGCAGCCACAGGTTGGCGATCACTCCGGCAAGGAAGCCGAGATTGGTCGCCGCATCCACGCCGCTGTCCCACGCCGCCCCGCGGGCCGAGGTGCGGAAGGTGGCGCGCGCGATCTCGCCATCGATCCCGTCGGCGATCGAGGCCAGCTGGAACAACACCGCCCCCGCCACCAGTCCGGCCAGCGTGCCGGTCAGCAAGCAGGCCAGCATCGCCAGCGCGATTGCGGCGGTCAGCGCCGTGGCATGGCCCGGCCGCACCCATGCAAAGCGCAGCAGCAGCGCCGATGCGGCCTGCGAAACCGGACGGTTGAGATGGCGTGCGACAATCCCGTCACCCGGCTTGGCGGTGGCGCGGAGGATCTTGCGCGCAGCCTGATCGAGCGCGGCGACAGGATCGGCAGGCGGTGGCAGAACCGGCGCAGCGGCCGCCAGCAACGCGGTGATCGCTGCGGGATCGGGCAGAGTCTCGCCGGGGATCGCGCCCCGCCGTTCGCCTTCATGCACGATCACCGCAAGGCCGGGGGCGAGCCGCATCGTCTCGGCATGGGCGAGCGGGCTCAGTTCGCCCCCGTCGCCCAGCACCACCACCAGTGGCGCATTTGCCGACACCCGGGCATAGGCGCGCGCCAGCCGGGCCACGGCAGGAACGCCCGCAACCAGCCGGTTGGCGGTGCGGGCCGAAGCAAAGCGGAAGGCGGCGGCGATTGTCATGCGTTCCCGTATCATCGCGGATTTGCGCTGTAAAACAATCGCCTATATGCACGAATTTGGCAAGGCAGGGCAAGCGCGCCCTTGCCCCGATCCGGTGAAACCTGATGGACCCCGCCCCCCTTCCCGCCCGGTCAGAGCGTCCCGCACGTCCGGCGGAGCTGGAAGATACCCTTAACGCCCGCCTCTACCATCCGCTGTCGTGGCGGCTGGCGCGCTGGCTCGCGCCGACGCGGATCACCCCCGACATGGTGTCAGCCGCGGGCGCGCTGGCGATCATGCTGGCGGCGGCCGCCTATAGCCAGCTGGCCTGGCCGTGGGGCGTCGCGCTCGGGCTGGCGCTGCACATGTCCTGGCACGTGCTTGATGGCGCCGACGGCGATCTGGCGCGGCTGACGGGGCGCAGTTCTCCGCATGGCGAGCTGGTGGACGGGATCTGCGATTATATCGGCCATATCGTGCTCTATGTGACCATGGGCTTCATCGCGTCGGCGCAGATCGGCGGGTGGGGCTGGGCGCTGATGTGGGCGGCGGGGGCCAGCCGGGTGGTGCAGGCCGCGCATTACGAAGGCACACGGCGACAATACAGCCACGCGGTTTACGGCACCCCGTGGATGGCAAGCGAGGCGCCGGTCACCTCGGCATCGGGGCGGCGGCATCCTTTCGTCGTCTATTACCTGTGGCTCACCGGGCTGATCGTTCCGCATGGCGAGGCGCTGACCGCTGCCCTGCGCGATGGCACCGCGCGCGAGCCGCTGCGCCGCGCGATGCGGGCGCGCGGGCCGGAACTGCTTGGCCGGATCGGCCCGCTCAGCGCCAATTACCGCACGCTGGCGGTGGGCGCGGCGATGCTGGCGGGCCGTCCGCAGTGGTATTTCCTGTTCGAGGTGGCGGGGCTGGGTGTCGTGCTGCTCGCCTCGCTGGCGCGGGTGCGCCAGGTGATGGGCGAGGTGCTGGATCAGGCCGCACCTTCCAGCACCCGGCGGTAAAGCGCCAGATTGGCAGCGGCAAAACTGCGCCAGTCAAGCGCGGCGGCGCGCTTCAGCCCGCGCGCACGCAGATCGGCGGCGAGCGCCGGATCCTCGATGATGTGCCTGAGCGCCGCGGCGATCGCACCCGGATCGCGCGGATCGGCCAGCAGCGCCGCGCCGCCCGCAACCTCGGGCATGGCCGAGACATTGCTGGTCACAACCGGGCAACCGCAGGCCATTGCCTCGGCCACGGGATTGCCGAAACCTTCGCACAACGAGGGATGCAGCAGCGCCGCGGCCCCCGCATAAAGCTGCACCAGAGCCGCCTGATCGACCGTTTCAAGAAATCGCACCCGCCCGCCGATGCCCAGCAACCCAGCCAGCCGTTCCAGCGCCGGGCCGGTATCGCCGCGCCGCCTTACCAGCACCAGATCGATGTCGCCGCGCCCGCCAAGGGCCAGCGCAAAGGCGCGCAGCGCGCCCTCGTGGTTCTTGTAGGGCGCGCCCTGCCCGACCACGAGGACATAGCGCCGACCGGGCGACACCCCGATCCGGGCGAGCGCGACGTCGTCTCTCGGGACAGGCGCAAAATCTGCCGAAACGCCCGAGGGGGTGACGATGACGCGATCCGCCGATGCGGGCGCGATGCGGAGGATTTCCGCCCGGCTCGCCTCGCTCACGGTCGCGACCAGCGCCGAACGCCGCAGCGCGCGGCGGATGCCGTGGCCGTAGAACTGCCGCTCGACGTGGCCCCATAGGCCGGGATTGCACCATTGTGGATGCGTCAGCCACATCACGTCATGCACCGTGGTGACGGCCGGCATGGCAAGCCCGCCGGGCAGGATATTGGCGGGGGCGTGGAACAGGTCGATCCCCGCCAGATCGGCCGCCAGCGGCAGGTGCAGCAGCGTGACCGGGCCATTTGCCGCAGCGCGCACCACAAGCTCGCGGACATTGGCGGCATCGCTCAGCGGTTCGTGACGCAAGGCATTGCGAAGAAAAGTGAATTCATATTCGGGCGCCAGCGCGGGCAGATGCTGCACCAGCGCCTCCACCACTGCGCCGATGCCGCTGGGCCGCGGCCCCACATAACGGCAATCGAGGGCGATGCGCAAAACCGGGGTGTGTTGCATTTTTCTCATTTGCAACAGGGCCTTGGTCCTGTTCGGCTCATCGGGAAATCCGCCCGCTCTGCCGCAGTTGCGACAGGTATGTAACCGGCGGCGCAACCACCCCGAACGGGATTACGTAGAAACCCTGGGTAACCTTGCGGAACACGCGGAATCCCATGGGTTTGGAGGTTCGAATTCACAACCTTTTTCCAGTCAGTTGACGTTGCGGAACGCAGGGCACTGGCGGCGTGCGAAGGGTTCAGGTGGGGGAGGCGTTAGGGTTGACAGGTGTCGAGATTGACGTGATGTGCCGCTAGTAATATTGAGGATAACTTATGAATCGCGTGCGGGTCGCAATCGTAGGCGTGGGCAATTGTGCCTGCTCCCTTGTACAGGGTGGTGCCTTTTATCGGCGCACCAAGTCAAGTGGCGGTTTGATTCATAAGTCCATCGGGCCTTACGAAGTCAGCGATGTCGATTTTGTTCTGGGGATTGATATTGATCACCGCAAGGTCGGCAAACCTCTTGTTGAGGCGATCTTCGCGGCCCCCAATAATACGCAAGTGTTCGAGCCTAATATTGAACTAACGCAAGCACACGTCATCATGGGCCGCCTGCTTGATGGTGTGGCCCCGCACATGATCGAGGCGGGTGAGCGCGGCTTCCAGCCTGCCGCGCTGCCCGAGCCCTCGCAGCAGGATATCGTCGAGGCGCTGCGGCGTGAACGGGTCGACGTGCTGATCAATTTCCTCCCCGTCGGATCCCAGCAGGCGAGCGAATTCTACATGGAATGCGCGCTGGAGGCCGGGGTGGGCGTCGTCAACGCGATTCCCGTGTTCGTCGCCAGCGAGGCCACGTGGGAAGCGCGCTTTCGCCAGCGCGGCTTGCCGATCGTGGGCGATGACATCAAGGCGCAGGTCGGCGCGACCATCATTCACCGCACGCTGTCCAGCCTGTTTTCCACCCGCGGAGTCACGGTCGAGCGGACCTACCAGCTCAACACCGGCGGCAATACCGACTTCATGAACATGCTCGATCGTGAACGGCTGACCCAGAAGAAACTGTCGAAGACCGAGGCTGTGCAGGCCGCGCTGGCCGAACGGTTGGCGGACGAGAATATCCGCATCGGCCCGTCCGAATATGTGCCCTGGCAAAAAGACAACAAGATCTGCTTTCTCAGGGTCGAAGGCACGCAGTGGGGCGGGGTTCCGGTCAATCTGGAACTGCGCCTTTCGGTCGAGGACAGCCCCAATGCCGCCGCCTGCGCGATGGACGCGATCCGGTTCTGCAAACTCGCCCGCGACCGCGGCGAAGGCGGGGCGCTGATCGCGGAAAGCGCCTATTTCTGCAAGCATCCGCCGCAGCAGATGGCCGAGGATATTGCCGTCACCCTGCTGGATGCGCGCGCCGCGCCGCAACTGGATGCCGCCGAATAGCCCACCACAAAGCGAGGTCTTGCCCACCCCGATCGCCGCCATTTTCCTTTCCCCATGCTTCAGGTCTCTTCCGCCATGAACGCACTGATCCTCGCCGCAGGCTATGGCAGCCGCCTTGCCGCCCGACCCGCGCCCAAGCCGCTGGTCGAAGTGGCCGGTCGCACCCTGCTCGAATGGTCGGTGCATCAGGCCGCGCGCGCCGGGATCGACCATGCCGTGGTGGTGACCGGCCACCGCGCCGACGAGATCGAGGCGCGCCTGCCGGGCATTGCCTACCGCACCGGGGTTACCGTTGAAGCCTGCCGTCTGACCGACTGGTCGCGCCCGAACGGCCATTCGGTGCTGGCCGGGGCCGCGCGGATTTCCGGCAATTACCTGCTGATGATGGCCGATCACCTGTTTGCCGCCGGTCTGCTGGAGACGCTGGTCGCGGACATGGACCGCAGCGGCGGCGCAGCGCTGGCGATTGATCGCAATGTCACCGGACCGGCGATCGATCCGGCGGATGCGACGTGGGTGCGCCGCCGCGCCGATGGCCGGATCGCCTCGATCGGCAAACATCTCGCTCGCTACGATGCGGTCGATTGCGGCGCTTTTGTCGCCACCCCGGATCTCGCCGCCGCAATTGCCGAAGCGATTGCCGATGGCGAGGCTGGCAGCCTGTCCGAAGGAATGCAGCGGCTCGCCGCGCGCGGGGCAGCGGACACGGTGGATGTCACCGGGGCGTGGTGGATCGACGTCGACGAGCCTTCGATGCTCGCACTGGCCGAGCGGATGGCACCGCTGTTCCTGCCGGTCGGCGCGGACAGGCTGCGCAGGGCGGTGGCATGAGCATCGAACAGCCCATCCTGCTCGATTGCACCCGCATGGTGGCGCATCGCTGGTCGGGCCGGATGCCCACCGGGATTGACCGCGTGTGCGAGGCCTATGGCGCGCATTTCGCCCCGCGCGCGCAGGCGGTGGTGCAACTGCGCGGACGCGCGCGGGTGTTGACCCGCAGCCAGTCGGACAACCTGTTTGCCATGCTCTGCGGCCCGCGCTCCGCCTTTCGCCGCCGCTTTACCGGTCTCGCAGCCATGCTCGGGGCGAGCGGACGCGGGCGGGTGGATGCGGCGGGCGCGATCTATCTGAACGTCTCGCACACCGATTTCGATCTCGACAGTCATCTTGGCTGGGTACGCGCCAGCCGGGTGCGGCCGGTCTATCTGGTGCACGACCTTATCCCGATCGAGCATCCGCATTTCACCACCCCGCACAAGGCGCTGCGCCACGCGGGCCGGGTGCGCCGCGCGCTGGAAAGGGCAAGCGGGATCATCGCCAATTCGCACACGACCGCGCGCGCGCTTGGCGCCTTTGCCAGCCGCAACGGATTGGACGCGCCGCCGATTCTGGGTGCGCCGCTGGGCACGCCCGCATTGCCGATGCCGGCCTGCACCGGGCCTCGCCGACACGCCACCTTCGTCTGCGTCAGCACCATCGAACGGCGCAAGAACCACATGCTGCTGCTCGACGTGTGGCAGCAGCTGATCGCGGCCCATGGCGAGGCCGCGCCGCGCCTCGTCCTGATCGGACGCTGGGGCGTCGGATCGCGGGAGGTGCGCCAGCGCTATCGCGCCGATCCGCAGCTGCAGCGCTTCGTCAGCGTCCACGGCGATTGCGGCGATGCCGAGATCGCCCGCCACCTTCACGGCGCCAGCGCGCTGCTGGCTCCGTCGCGGGCCGAAGGCTTCGGCCTGCCGGTGGCCGAGGCCTTGGGGCTGGGCGTGCCCGTGATCGCCAGCGACATCCCCGCCTTCCGCGAAGTCGGCGGCGATATCCCGACCTTCCTCGATCCGGCCTCGCCCGAAGCATGGCTGGGGCGCATCGGCGAATTCGCTGTCGACGGGCCCGAACGCCAGCGCCAGATCGCTGCGCTGGTCAGTTACCGCGCACCCGGCTGGCACGATCATTTCACGCTGGTCGAAGACTGGTTGACGCGCCTGCCCGAAACGGCGCGCCCCGCGCCCGCGCCCGCGTCCGCGCCAGATCGCCGCACCGCCGGCGTCGCGCTTCCGGCGCTGGCAGGAGCGGCGCAATGACCCGGATGGACCCGATCGGCGATCCGGTGCGGATCGATGAACCCGGCATGCCCGACGATGCCCCGCCGCGCAGCCTGCTGGCGCGGTTGCGGGCGGTGAACCGGCTGTTCGCGGCGCTGGTGATTGTCCCGACCCTGCTGGCGAGCCTTTATTTCGGGTTCCTCGCCAGCGATGTCTATGTTTCGGAAAGCCGCTTCATCGTGCGCAGTCCGTCCAAGCCCAACATGTCGCCGCTGGGGATGGTGCTGGGCGGCGGCAACATTGTCGGGGCGAGCGAGGAAAGCGAGGCGGTGACCGAATTTCTCGGCTCGCGTCAGGCGCTGGGGGCAGTCAACCAGGATGACTATGCCACCCGCGCCTGGGGCAATTCCGACATCTTTTTCATCGATCGTTTCGGCGGGCTGGGATCGGACACGGGCGAGGACCTGTTCGAATATTACCAGGGCAAGGTCACGGCCGAGGATTCGACCACCACCATGGTGACCGTGCTGACGGTCCGGTCCTATGACCCGCAAAGCGCGCAGACGATCAACCGGCGGCTGCTCGAACAGTCCGAAGTGCTGGTCAACGAATTGTCCGACCGTGCGCGGCGCGACGCCATCGAATTTGCCGAAGCCGAACTGGCCGAGGCGCGGCAGCTGGCGCAATCGGCCGCGCTCGAACTGGGCAGGTTCCGCGATAGCGAGGGCGTGATCGACCCCGAATTGCAGGCCACCGCCGGCTTGCAGATGATCGGCAAGCTGCAGGATCAGCTGATCGCCGCGCAGACCCAGCTGTTGCAGATGCGGACCTATACCCCGCAGGCGTCGCAGATCCCCTATCTGCGCACCCAGATCCGCAGTCTTGAACGCGAAATCGCGGAGCAGACCGCGCAGCTGGCGGGCGGGCGCGAGTCGCTGTCGTCGGCCTCGGTGCGCTATCAGGAACTGACGCTGGCATCCGAATATGCCGAAAAACAGCTCGCCATCGCATTGTCCGCCTATCAGGATGCGCAGGCCGAAGCGCGGCGCAAACAGGCCTATGTCGAGCGGATTTCCCAGCCGAGCTTGCCCGATGATCCCGCCTACCCGCGCCGCTTGCGCAGCATTCTTGCCACCTTCGTGCTCGGCCTGCTGGCGTGGGGCGTCGTCTCGATGCTGATGGTCGGCGTCCGCGAGCACCGGGAATAATCATGGCGAGCGCCGCGCAACCATCGCTGATCGCCAATCTCAAGGTGCAGCGCCGGGTGCTCGGCGCGCTGCTGATTCGCGAGCTGCTGACCCGTTATGGCCGCCACAATATCGGCTTTCTGTGGCTGTTCGTCGAACCGATGATCTTCACCCTCGGGGTGACCGCGCTGTGGACCGCGACCAAATCGGTGCATGGCAGTGACCTGCCGATCGTCGCCTTCGCGCTGACCGGCTATTCCAGCGTGCTGTTGTGGCGCAACATGCCGGGCCGCTGCATCGGCGCGCTCGAAGCCAATTCGGCGCTGATGTATCACCGCAATATCCGGGCGCTGGATATTTACGCGGCGCGGATCATGATCGAGTTTTCGGGCGCGACAATATCGTTTTTCACCTTGTCGCTGGTGTTCATCCTGAGCGGCTGGCTGGATCCGCCGGAAGATTTCCTCAAGGTCGCTGCCGGGTGGATGATGATCGCCTGGTTCGGCGCGGCGCTGGCCATCACGCTGGGAGCGATCAGCGAGGAATACGAGCTGGTCGACAAGTTCTGGCATCCCCTCTCCTACCTGCTGTTTCCCTTGTCAGGCGCGGCCTTTCTGGTCTCGGCCCTGCCGCCCTTCGCGCGCGAGATCGTGCTGTACATCCCGATGGTCCACGGGGTCGAAATGGTGCGGGAGGGCTTCTTCGGCTCCAAGGTCGAAGCGATCTATGATCCCGGCTATGTCCTTGTCTGTTCGCTGGTGCTGTCGGCGGTGGCGCTGATCATCGTGCGCTGGACCGAGAAACGGCTGGTGCCGCAATGATCACGGTTGATCGTGTCGCCAAGGATTACCGCACCCGGACCGGGCCGAAACGCGTGCTTGAGGATGTCAGCTTCACCCTCGACATGGGTGAACGGCTGGGCGTGCTGGGGCGCAACGGGGCGGGCAAATCCACCCTGATCCGGCTGGTCAGCGGGGCCGAACGCCCGACCGCCGGCACCATCACCCGCGCGATGTCGGTATCCTGGCCGCTGGCTTTCGGCGGCGCGTTTCAGGCGCAGTTGACCGGGGTGGACAATGTCCGCTTCATCAGTCGGCTCTATTCGCAGGATCCGGACCGCAACCTCGCCTTTGTCGAGGAATTTGCCGAGCTTGGCCAATATCTGCGCGAACCGGTGCGCAGCTATTCGTCGGGAATGCGGGCGCGGCTCGCCTTCGCGATTTCGATGATCATCGAATTCGATTGCTTCCTGATCGATGAAATCGCTGCAGTCGGCGATGCGCGATTCCACGAACGCTGCAATTACGAATTGTTCGACAAGCGCGGCGACCGGGCGATGATGATCATCTCGCACGATCCGGGCTATCTGCGCGATCATTGCAACCGCTGGGCGGTGCTCGATCGCGGGCGGATGACGGCGTTCGCGGATTTTGATGCCGCGCATGATCATTTCATCGCGCAGTTGCGCGTGAGCGAGGTGGTGCGGTCGGCGGCGCAGCCGTTCTCGCGGCGGATGGCGGCGATCGATTCGCTTCGGCGCGTGGCCCATGATGACGAACAGTTCATGGCGCTGGTGCGGCAGGCCGACACCGCGCGGGACCGGCATGACTGGGCCGCGGCGGAAACGGGTTATGCTGCGGCGCTGGCGCTGCATCCCTATGAACGCAGCTACTGGGTGCAGCTGGGCCATGTCGCGCGCGAACAGGGCCGGGCGATGCGAGCCGAGATCGCCTATCGCACCGCCTGCGCTTTCGGCGAACCGCCGCGGGTGCTGGCGCCGTTCATCGCTGCGGTCGAACAGCCCGGCAGCGCGGCGCCATCGGCCCCGGTCGGCGTGCCCGATGGCGGCGAGACCCGCAGCCAGCCGCCCGGCTATCCCGATCTTGCGCTGCTGGCCGCGCTGGCCGGTGGCAGCGGGCAGATCGGTGATGACGAAGCGCTGGCGCTGTTGCGGCAGCCCGCCGGGATGGAAGACGTGCTGGCGCGGATGCTGGCGAACAGGCAGGGCGAGGCCCACCCCGATGCACCCCGCTCCGCCCTGCCGGAAAGCATCGCCGTGGTGCCGGGTAATGCCCCGCTGCGCCGTGCCTGGCACGAGGATCTCGCCCGGCTTGCCGGCGCGCGGCAGGATGCGCTCGAGACGGCGCTGGCGCGGGGCGAGGATCCGCTTGCCGCGCTTTGCGGGGCCGGCGGCCTTGCCGGATGGGCGCTGCCCGCCGCGGCGCAACTCCCGGCAGAGGCCGCCCGCGCATGAGCCAGCTGCGCACCCTGCTGCTCGACCGCACCCGGCCGGAGGTCGAGTCACACTTCATCGCGCGCACCCGCAGCCAGTATCTGGGCGGCGGAACCCTGCTGTGCCAGGTGCTGGGCGGGCTCAAACTGTTCGTGATCGGCGATGATGTTGGCTTTTCGCCGCACATGATTTTCGAAGGCTACTGGGAATTCTGGCTCACACGCCATTTTGCGCAAGCGATCCGGCCCGGCGATACGGTGATCGATATCGGCGCCAACCTCGGCTACTATACCCTGCTCGCCGCCGAACTGGTTGGCGAGGGTGGCCGGGTCGTGGCAATCGAACCCAATCCGGAGGTTTTTCGCCGCCTGTCCGCCAGCATCACGGTCAATGGTTTCGCGCCCCGCACCAGCGCGCGCAATGTCGCATTGGCAGCCACGGGGGAAAGCGGCCAGCGCCCCTTTTTCGTCCCCGCCGGCGAGCCCAAGAATGGCCGTTTCCTTGGCGCGGGCGAGAGCGCGGAGCGACTGGCGATGCACGGCGCCGTCAGCGAAGTCGCGCTGGGCAGAATCGATCCCGATGATTTCGAGCGGGTCGATTTCATCAAGATCGATGTCGAGGGGGCCGAACTTGGGGTGCTCGATCACCTGCGTCCGGTGATCGAGAAATTCCGGCCCAAACTGGTGTGCGAGGTCAACTTCAAACGTGGGTACAGCTGGGACGACCTGATCACGGTCCTTGGCACCGACCGGCTGAGATACCTCGATTTTCACAGCAAATTGCACCCCCTTACCCGCGAAATGTGCGAGACCCGGCAAGTCGGCGAGGACTGGCTGGTGTGGGTGGATTTCGGGGCCTGATGGGGCCGGCGGCCTTCCGCTCCGCCTTCGTAAACTTTTAAAACGAAGTGTAGCCTGAAGATTGAAGGGGGCATCGTTGATGCAGACGTGGTTAGTCGAAAAGCCTGAAGATAGTGATGGTTCGCATGAAGTATGGAATGAATGGAAAGCCTATTGCCTGACACGAAGTCAGAAAATATTCACGCAAAGGAACCAGTGGTTCAATTTTAGCAAAGAAGATATTTCAAAAAATCTTGGAAGCTTTACGAATGTTCCTGAAATATTTTTCATATCGAATGAAAAGGATGACTGTTGTTTTTCTGACGCAGTCTCTAAAATTGGCTTAGAGATCACGCATGACGTGTCTGTCGCGATAAAGCTTCTTAGAGGGCATAGCTCTAAAGAGGTGAAAATCTTATCGTTTCCCGATTGGCCTAATTCCTGTTTCGATCTTTTGCACAAAAGCCATTTTACAATCGGTGAAGTCGACAAATGGTCTTTGTCCGCTCCATTCCTGATCGAACAATCGCTTGCAACCGAAGCCGAGCCCATCCCATTGGATTTCAAGGTCTACTACAGATGCGGACTGCCGGTTACGGTCTTAGTGATGGACCGCAATGGGCAAAAAACACGCCTTTCCTATCTGTCTGCTCAGGATTGGAGCTATATCCCCTGGTCTGATGTTTTTATTTATCCATACTTCAAAGATTGGGAAGAAGGCGGCTGCCCTTCAGACAAAATAATTCTTAGGGCCAAGACCGCAGTTTCCAATTCCAAAAAAATTATTCCTCTTGTGAATGCAAGCGATCTTTTCGTCAGTCTCGATATGTTTGTTCCCGTGAATAAGCCCGACATTGCTTGGCTTGGCGAGATCACGCCGAGGCCAGGCGCAATTCACGCCAACAAGCTTACGACCAAATTTATTCGGCAACTTCTTTTCGAATGAGAGGCGCTTTAAGTTTTACCGATAAAGAGACTCCGGTAATGACCGCAACCATCCACATCCTTACTCCTTGCATGAACATGCGGTCCTGTATCGACCGCACGATCCTGAGTGTCATCACGCAAGCGGGGGATTTCTGCATCCGCTATCATGTCAAGGATGGCGGATCGACCGATGGAACGGCCGAACGGCTCGACTGGTGGGCGGGGGAACTGGCGAGCGGGCGGTTCCCGCTGCAGTGCGAAGATATCGTCTTCAGCTGGTCGGACGAACCTGACAGCGGGGTTCACGATGCGATCATCCAGGGCGTCGGCCACACGGCGGCAAGCCGGCATGACTGGCTGACATGGATCAACGCCGGCGATATCCTGATGCCTGGCGCCTTTGCCTTTGTTGCCAATGTCGAACGCCAGTTCCAGCCCGATCAGGTCTCGTGGCTCGGCGGCGCGGCGTGTGTCGCGATGGATGGTCATCCGATGACCGCCCAGCCCCGCGCGCTCCCCACGCAGGTGATTCGCGCAGGGCTGTGCGACGGGTTTCATTGGGATCCTGTCCCGCAGGAAGGCACGTTCTTCCGCAAATGGCTGTGGGATGCCGCCGAGCCTGCGCGCACGCTCCGCCCGCTGCGGCGGGCGGGTGACTGGAACCTGTGGCGGCTGTTCGCGCAGCGGGCGAACCTTGTGCAATGGTCGATCCCGCTGGGTTGCGTGACCACCGCACCGGACCGGTTGGCGGCAAGGCTGCAGGGCCGGCATGAACAGGAAGTGGACGCCATCGTCACGCGTGCCGACAGGGCGGCGGCGCTGCGGGCGCTGGGCGATGCCGGACAGGTGGTGCAGCGCAGTTTCAAAAGCCGCCATCCCGATGGTCAGCTCGTGATTGTCGATGAAGCCCTGTCGCAGCCGCTTGCGGAGCGATGCCGGCAGGTGTTCGGGACGGAACCGGCGGCCCCGCCGGACAGGCAGCCCGAAAAGACCGTGAAGGTCGGCGATAAAACGCCAAGAGAAGCCGATCTGCCCCCACTCGCCGAGATTGTGCACCAGTCCGGCGGCGTGATCGCGTTTGACCACGGCTGGCAGTTCCCGGCCGTGACCGAACAGCACGCCTACCACCGCGTGCGGGACACGATCGTTCTGCCCGAAGGCATCACCTATGTCGCTTATCCCTGGGCGACGCTGATCGACAAGCTGCAATCGAACGCCAAGGATGCCCGCCTGCACCTGCGGCGCTTCCGGCAATTCTGCGAGATGCTGCCGCCGGGCACGATCAAGCTGACCGTGTGCCAGCAGATCTATATGCGCCAGTATATGGACCTGTTTGCGCAGGCAGGCATTGATCATGTGTTCTGGAGCCATGCAACCCTGCAGGATACGCAGGATGCAGCTCTCGGCGCAGAGCGGCCGGCGGTGCATCCCTTCCCGCTTTATCCGGTGCAGATTGCCGAGGCGCTGCCCGCCGCCGCGATCACACAGGATAATGCGCCGCGGCCGTTCCTGTTCTCTTTCGTCGGCGCGCGCGCGAATCAGCATTATCCGCGCAAGACCCGGAACTTCATCCTCGATCTGCTGGGGAACGATCCGCGCGGTCTGATAACCGGCCGATTGACGTGGTTTTACAACAAGATCGTCTACGACCACCAGATCCACCGCAAAGCCGGTTCCGGGCCGCCCGAATCCCTGGTCGAACAGGATCAGGCGGCGCAGTTCCGGGCGGTGCTGGAACAGAGCACTTTTTCGCTTTGCCCTGCAGGAACCGGGCCCAATTCGATCCGGCTGTGGGAATCGATCGGGGCGGGGGCGATCCCGGTGATCCTTGCGGATGACTGGGCGCCCCCCGGAAACCGCGCGCTGTGGGAAGCGGCCTGCCTGTTCCGCCCGGAAACAGTGGCCGCGGTCTCCGCGCTGCCCGACGAGCTTGAGGCTTTGGCTGCGGACCCCGATCTCATCGCGGCCATGCGGCAAGCCTTGCGCCAGCTCTGGCTGCTCTACGGGCCGGGCGGATTTGTGCATGACATCCACAAGCTGGTGCAAGCCCCGGCAGCCGGAGAAGACCGCGCGCACGGTACGGCGGGCTTGCCCGAGCGCGCCGACCAGGCCCGCTCGGTGCTCACCCGGCTGGCCGGTGCGCTGTTGGTCGACCGGCCCGAGGCGGCGCAGCTGAAAACCCCGGGACATCCGCTGGTCCGGCAGGCGGCAAGCGCGCTGGGCCTGCTTGAGCCCGGCCATCCGGCCCGGCGCCAGTTCGAGGCCGTAGCCGCGGTCCGCGGTGCGACGGTTGCGCCGCAGCAATCCTCGCCGGGAGTATTGCGCGGCGCAGTGCCCAAGGTGCATTATTTCGGCCGCCATTCGCATCGCACGCCGCTGAGTTATGAGCCGTTCCTGCGGGAGCTCGGTAGCAGCATCGCCTTCGCTGACCGGCCCGAGGATGCCGATCTGCTGCTGACCGGATTCAACCTCGATTTCACCGACGCAGCAGAACCTCTGGCCTGGCTGCGCAGGGCCAATCCCCGGCTCAGGCTGATGGTCCTGTCGGAGGAGCCGCTGTGGGATGTGTACTGGAGCGGCGGCTTCACCGAGACCGAGCGCAGCTTGCCCAACGGGTTGCCCTATCGCTTCCTCAACCACGAGAATTCGGCGATCTTCGATTTCGAACGGCTTCCCTATTTCGTGCTGACGGACGATAATTTCGCTGCCACCTATGCGCTTCGGATCGCGGCGATGGCGCGGCTCAGTCCTGCGGATTTGCTGGCGCAATGGAACACCGCTCCGCTGCCCGCGGCGTTCTTTGCCGAACATCGCACCGCCAGGGAGCCGGAGCCGGCATTTCCCGATCGCGATGTCCGGGGGATGAACGCGCACCGGACCGCAATTGCCGAAGCGGTGCGTGGCAGCCTGCCGGATACGCTGTGCATCGGCAAGGGGTGGCGCGAGCAGGTGCGCCGGCAGGAACTGGCAAGCTGGCATCTGGACAAGCTGGCGACGCTCATCGGACGCACCCGGATATGCTCGGCGATCGAAAACACGCACCAGCACCGCTATGTCTCTGAAAAGCTGTTCGATCCCTTTGCGGTTGGCGCTATCCCGGTCTATTGCGCCAGCCCGCGCCACCGGGCGCTGGAATTCGTGCCCAGTGAAGCCATGATCAATATTGCCGGCCTCGGGCCGGCAGAGGCGGCACAGCGGATCGTGGATTTCCGGCCCGATGCGGGTTTTGCGGAGGCATGGCTGGAGACGGCGCGGCGGCTGGCGACTATCTTTGCCGATGCAGGCGCGCTTCGGGCCGAGCGGCAACGCGTCGCCCGCGCTGCGCTCGCGGCGGTCACCGAACTGGCCGAGACCGACGCCCCTGACACCGGCGATACCGGGGACAGCAGTGCCTTGACCGGTCAGGCAGCGGTGGCATGAAAGCAGCGCGATCGGCTGACGACGGGCAGGCATTTGTGATCGCGCAACTGCGCAAGGGGCAAGGGGCAAGGGGCAAGGCGGAGACTTTGCTGAAACTTCCGGGCGATCAGCCTTTTTGCCGGCCTATCGGATTGGACCGGAGCCGGGCTGCGGCCTTGCGGCGGGCTTACCTCGCAACCGCACCGGAGCTATAAGCTGAACGGCGCTTGTCGCTACCAGCCGATCCGTTCAGGCTGCCGCAGACATCAACGAGACAGGCATGATTGAAACGAGCAACTTGGAACCCGGCGTCGAAACGCTCGTCCATATCGGCCCGGGAAGCCTGCTGCGGCTTGACGCCTATGGTGCCGACCGCTTCCGCCATATCCTGATTCTCGAACCGGAGCGTGAGCGCGCCGCGCTACTGGCAAAGCAATTGTCGAACGTCGAGCGCGCGCAGGTCGTGCATGGCGCACTTGCCGCCGGCGCGGGCGAAGGCGAGCTGCTGCGCTGGAATCTTGAACGGCTGGCAAGCCTGAAACCGGCAACGCCGCTGCTGTCCGAACTGCTGCCGGGGGCGCGCATCATTGCGAAACAGCCGATCCCGCTTGTCACCCCGTCGGGTCTGCTCGCCGCGGTGGAGGCGCCGCTTTCGCCGCTGCATCTCGTTGTCGCCTTTTCGGGGGAGGAGCAGGAGGCGCTCTCGGTGTGGAAAGCCGACGGGCTGCTCGCGAAGACCGGTTTCATCGAACTGCACTGCGCCGAAAGCCAATTGTTCGAAGGTGCCACGCCGCGTGCTGCGATCGAGGCCTGGCTGGAGGAGGAAGGCTTCGTTCTCGTCGCGCGCGATCTGAGCGATCGCGATTGGCCGGTGCTGCAGTTCCGGGCCGATGTCACCGGCAAGGCCTTGACCGCGGCGCAGGAAAGGATCGCGGAGCTCGAACACCAGCGCGACGCACAACAGACTGTGCAGGCCGACTTGCAGGGCAAGGACGAACGGATCGGCGCGCTCGAAGGCGAGCTCAGGGCGCTGGGCGAGAAAGCCGATTATCGCAGCAAGCGGATCGAGGAGCTGGAACGCAAGCTCGGCGAATACGAGGCGCTGCTGGACGAAGCCCATGAACGCTGCGCCCGGGCCGACAGGCAGTGTCAGCAAGCCTATGCCGACCTCGGGGTGTCGACACGGATGCAGGCGCTGTTGCAGGCCGACCTCGAAGACCTGCGCGCCCGCTTTGCCGAGGCGCAGGAAGTCCGTGCCTCGCAAGAAGCGCTGTTGCACAAGCTGACGCCCCGCTTGCAACAGGCAGCGGCCCAGTTGCGGCACCTTCAATCCGACGAAGATAATGGTCTGTCGGTGAACGGCCGGCCGCCTGCTCCGATGTTGGAAAGCGAGAAAAAGTCGCAGCGCAGCGGCAAACGCACACGCAGCAAGAGAGGTTCGGATGCCGCATCCAAGACCCGCTGACGCGCTGATCGACAAGCTCGACGAAGCGCTCGACCTGCTACGCGACTATCCGCTGCCGTCCGCACCGACAACAACCCCGGCCGAGCCGCTTTCCAGCCTCTTGGCCCAATGCGAGGCGGCGGTCGCGGCCATCCCGGGGCGCGAACCGCTGCGTAGCATCCACCACTTCGCCTGCACGGGCGGCACATTGATCTCCAAGGTGCTGGCCGGGATGCCCAACACGGTGCTCTTGAGCGAGATCGACCCGCTCAGCCGGAACATTCCGGAAGTCCGCTTTCTGCCCACCGATGTGATTTTCGCTCTGCGGCAAAGCATCCGCGCGGTCGATGCCGATATCGTCATTGCCACATTCGTCGCTGCAATCAGCGCAGCCAGGGAGGGGCTCGAACGGCGTGGCAACCATCTGATTTTACGCGATCATTCGCATTCGCAGTTCTGCCGGGACGATACCGACCAAAGAACCCGCCCGACCTTGCATGACATGCTGAGCGAACATTTCGCCATGCGATCCGTTGTCACCGTGCGCCACCCGCTCGATTCTTTCCTGTCCCTCGACGAACATGGCTGGATCGATTTCTCGCCCGGCACACTGGGTGTCTATGCCAAACGTTATGTCGCGTTTCTTGATCGCCACGCCGATATCGCGATCATCCGCTACGAGGATTTCGTCGCCGATCCCGATGGCGTGTCGCGCGAATTGTGCGACATCCTCGCGTTGAACCATTCGCCGTTTGCCGGCGAACTGGCCCCTCTGGTCCGCATGAGCGGCGATAGCGGGCGCAACGAAGGGCCGATCGCGGCCCGGCCGCGCCGTCCGGTTCCCGATGCGGTCACCGCGGCCCGGTCGCGCAGCAAGACCTACCGGAAACTTTGCCGCCGTCTCGGATACGAGCCCTGAATGCGTTGCGCAGAAAACCCTGTATCGGAACCAGCCGGCGCGCGCCGGGACATGGCAGGCTGCAGACGCGGCCAGCCGGTCCGGCAGGGCACAGGCCATGAAGCCGAGGTGGAACATGGTGGCTGCAAACCATGCCGAAAGACAAAAGCTGCCTGTTTTCAACCTGTCTTCCCGCAGGGGGATGAAGGGTTGAAGCGCCGGGTGCCCGCTGATACGCCCCGGTATGGCGGATTTTCCCGGCTATCACCGACCAGGCGGTTGAGATGATCGAAACCCCCCGTTCCAATGGGCCCGCCCCGGCCGCGCCAGAGGATGATGCCGTGTCCCACCAGCCTTCGCCTGCCCAGCCGGTGTTCCTGCTGCATGGCACACAGGGTCCGCTGCACGATATTCTTGCAGGCGCGGGCTTTCAGGTCGCCGGCTTCGATCTCGAAGGCCTGCACGCCATGCTGGTGACGACCGCGGATCGCAGGGCGCAGCCTGACAGACCGATCGCGCTGGTCTGGACCGCGCCCGGGCGCGTTTGCGCCAGCGCCCTGTCGCAGGGATCGGATCCGAGCGCATTTCTCTTGCGCTGGCGTACCGAGGTCGAACAGCTCCTTGCCTTGTTCAAGCGGCATCGCCGCACGCTCGTATTGATCGAGGCGTCGAGCCTTACCGGCCCGGACGCAGCCGCACAGCACGCGGCGATCAGGCAGAGGTTGCAGATGCCCGGCCTTCAGCTCCCGCTTGAATGTCCCACGGCAGACCAGCCGCAGGAAAAACCCGAAGGGCCGGAGGCCGACGATACGCAGGCCTGCCTTGCGCACCTTTCACAGGTGCTGCTTCACCATGATCCGGCGCTGCCGGGCCTGCTTGCGGAACTTGACGCGGCAAGCATATCGCCGCTTGCGGGGCATGGACCCGGGGCGGCGCCCGCGGCGGACACGATGATGGTTCTGGCACGCTGGCAGGCCGGCACCGGGCGGGCGCAGGAGCTTGAAGCCCAGGCAGAACGGCAGAAGTCCCGCCTGGATGCGTTCGAACAAGCGCTGGAGGTGCAACAGCAGGAATTGTCCGCCCTGAAAGCGGAACGGGATCTGCTGCGCCGGCAGGTGGAACTGCAACTGGAGGAGATAACCGCGCAGGCGAGCGATCGCGACAGTCTCTCGCCTGAAACCCACCCGGAATTCCGGCTTATGGCGCGCCGGCTGCAGGAACAGGAACGCAAGCTCGCGGCCGCCGAGGAAGAACGCGCTTTCCTGCGCCAGCAAATGGGTGCGGACGGCGGGTCTGATACTGCCCCGGCAGGCGCGGTTGCCGGAGCGCAAGCGTTGCTCTGGACGAGCGCGGATTTGATCGAGCGCGTTCTGCTCGGCCCCGGCGCGACCCGCAGCGACGGGGTCATCCGGCTTTCCGCAGACAGCGTTCGTGCGCACGCGCTTTACGGTCCCTATCTCCGGCTACCCCCCGGTACCTACGAAGCGAATATCGTCCTGCGGATGAAGCCCCGGGGAATCGAACGCCCGGTCGCCGTGCTGGAACTGGCGTGGAACGTCGATGATGTCCTTGGCTCGTGCCGGGTCGAGGGCGCACGGTTTCGCGAAAAATCCTTCGTCCTGCGGCAGATGTTCACGGTCACGCCCGAACAAGGCGCCGAGCAGGGACAGGGGCTGGAGATCAGGCTGTGGACCGACCTGATTTCCGCAGGCGAGGTCTCGCTGGTCTGCCTCACCAAAATGTAGCCGGCTGCCGGCCGCTTGCGGGAATGACGTAGAGGGCGGCGCAGTTCCGGCGGAATTGCACAAAGCCACCGATGAAAGGGCGCAATGCTTTCTGTTCTGATCTATGGTCGCAATGATGCATACGGCGGCACGGCGCAGCGGCGCAGCGCGCTCAGCATCAATGCCCTGGCCGAGGTGCTGGCCGATGACGACGAGATCGTCTTTGTCGATTACAACACCGAAGATCACAAGCTGACTTTCGTCGAAACGATCGGCGACACCCTGACCGCGCGCGCGCAAAGACTGGTGCAGGTGGTGCGCGTGCGCCCGCAACACCATGCACAGCTAAGCAGGCCGGGCGCGCTCCCGGTGGTGGAATCCATCGCCCGCAATATCGGCCTCAGACACACCAATCCCGCCAATCGCTGGGTGCTGTCGACAAATCCCGACATCATCCTGTTACCGCCCGCAGACGGCTTGCACGCGCTGCTGCGCGAACTGGACGATGGCTATTATGCCGCGCCCCGGTTCGAGCTTCCGCGGATGCTCTGGCAGCGCCTGCCGCGGCATGATCCGGCAGCAGTGCAAGCCGCGATCGCCCGCTTTGCCGCAGCGTTGCATCTCGACGAGGAAGTGCGCCACTATCTGCCGGCGGTGGGGTATGATGCGCCGGGCGATTTCCAGCTGGCGTTGCGACGCGATCTGGTGGCGATGCGCGGCTTTGACGAAGCGATGCAGCACGCATGGCATATCGATGCCAATCTGATGGCCCGGCTGGGGCTGCAATATGGGGCGCCAGGCTCGCTCGCGGAGAAACTGCGGATCTATCACTGCGAACACACCGCCGACACCATGGCCAAACACTCTGCCGGGCGTAGCGAGGACTGTTTCGAAACCTTCGTCGCCAATGTCGAGACCGGCGCCGCCAATGCCGGGCGGGCATGGGGCGGAGAGGGGCTGGATTTCGAGGTGTTTCCCCTGGCCGGGGCCTTGCAACCGGATACGGTCCGCGCCGTGGCCAGGGTGATCGGCACACCGCAAACCGAGACCTATCAAGCTGTCTATGGTCCCGAAAGCTTCGACCGGGTCGCGCGCCACGATGCGCATACCCTGACCTTCGTGATCGACCGGGTTTTTCCGCTTGCGCGCACCGCCCGGCTGGTGTGGATCGGCTGCGAAGGGAATCTGCGCGCAAAGGTTCAGCAGGTGCTGGAGCGGATCGGCTTTGTGCACCCGCTGCTCGATGCCGATGACCCCGGTGCGATTGCGGCGGCTGATCTCGTCCTGCTCGACAATCCCGCGCCTTCAGCCTCGCCCGCCGAAATTGCCCAGGTCGAAGCGCAGGTCGCGGCGCTGATCACAGCGGAAACGGAACGCCGCGATCGGAGCGCGCCCCCGCGCCAGGTGATCGCAATCAATGCCATCCACGGCCATCTCGAGGCATTTCTGCTCGACCGGTTCGATGTCGTCCTTTGCCCGTTCACCACCCGGCTGCGGCCGGCGCTGCTCCGCAATGCGGGTTCAGGACTTGGTTCATGGCTCGGCGATCTGTCGGTCGGCGCGGCGGGCGCGCGCATTTCCGATGGCGAAGCCATCGCAATCCGGCCGGGCGGTGCGGGCCATGTTTTCTACGGGCCATACCGCGTGCTGCCTGCCGGGCGTTACCGGGCCAGAGTGGACTGGGACGCGCATGGCGCGCGCGCCGGACGGCTGGTGCTTGAAGTGATGCAGGGCGAGACATTTCTGGCCCAGACCGATTGCACGCTGGCGGACAGCGAGGCGGGGAGGCAGGATATCGATTTCGTGATCCCGGCGACCGGCCGCCTGGTCGGCGGTGCGCCAGTCCAGATCAGGCTGTGGACCGATGGGAGCGGAGCGGGACGTGTCACCGGGGCTGTCGTGGAGCAGGCCTAGGCCGCCAGTGGCCGCCCGCGTTCGCCAAGGCGGGCGAGGATTGCGGCCAACGTGTTTCTGCGAAGTTGCGCAATGGCTTCAAAACTTTATGGAGCGCCTATGGCAAAGAAAGCGCTGATTACCGGCATCACGGGCCAGGATGGCTCCTATCTCGCCGAGTTTCTTCTGGAAAAGGGCTATGAGGTGCACGGCATCAAACGCCGCGCATCCCTGTTCAATACCCAGCGGATCGACCACATCTACGAAGACCCGCATGTGCGCCACCCCCGCCTGCGGCTGCATTACGGCGATCTGACCGACAGTTCGAACCTGACCCGGATCATGGCCGAAATCCAGCCCGACGAGATCTACAATCTGGGCGCCCAGTCGCACGTCGCGGTCAGTTTCGAAGCGCCCGAATATACCGCGGATGTCGATGCGCTGGGGGCGCTGCGGCTGCTGGAGGCGATCCGGTTCCTCGGTCTGGCGCAGAAAACCCGGTATTATCAGGCCTCAACCTCCGAACTTTACGGGCTGGTGCAGCAGATCCCGCAGACCGAAACGACGCCGTTTCACCCGCGCAGCCCCTATGCCGTGGCCAAGCTCTATGCCTACTGGATCAGCGTCAATTACCGCGAAGCCTATGGCATGTATGCCTGCAACGGGATCCTGTTCAATCACGAAAGCCCGCGCCGGGGCGAAACCTTTGTGACCCGCAAGATCACCCGTGGCCTCGCCAACATCGCCCAAGGCCTCGAATCCTGCCTTTACATGGGCAATATCGACAGCCTTCGCGACTGGGGCCATGCCAAGGACTACGTGCGGATGCAGTGGATGATGCTGCAGCAGGACACGCCGGACGATTACGTCATTGCCACCGGGGTCCAGTATTCGGTCCGCGAATTCATCCGCTGGAGCGCGAACGAACTGGGCATCGCGCTGGATTTTTCGGGCGAAGGGGTGGATGAAATCGCCACCGTCGCCGCGGTGACCGGCGATCTTGCGCCTGCGGTCAGGCCTGGCGATATCATCATGCGCATCGATCCGCGCTATTTCCGCCCGGCCGAAGTCGAAACGCTGCTCGGCGATCCGTCCAAGGCCAAGACCAGGCTCGGCTGGGTGCCCGAAATCACGGCGCAGGAAATGTGCGCCGAAATGGTCGCAGAAGATCTCAAGGCGGCCCGCCGCTATGCGCTGTTGCGCCATAACGGGCTCGACCTGCCGGTGTCGCTGGAGGATTGAGGGCGTGCGACGGATCTTCCTTGCCGGCCACCGCGGAATGGTAGGTCAGGCGATCCGCCGCAAGCTGGAGGCGCGGCGCGAGGGGGGCGAAGCCATCGCCATTGTGACCCGCGATCGCGATGGGCTGGACCTGACCGATCAGGCCGCCGTTCGCCGGTTCATGCAGGACGAAGCGCCCGATGCCGTCATTCTGGCGGCGGCGAAGGTGGGCGGCATCCATGCCAACAACACCTATCCGGCCGATTTCATCTACGAAAACCTGATGATCGAATGCAACATCATCCATCAGGCCTTCGCAGCCGGGGTCAGGCAATTGCTGTTCCTCGGCTCGTCCTGCATCTACCCGCGCGAGGCCGCCCAGCCGATGAAGGAGTCGGCGCTGCTGACCGGCACGCTCGAAGCCACCAACGAACCCTATGCCATCGCCAAGATTGCGGGGATCAAGCTGTGCGAAAGCTACAACCGTCAGCACGGCACCGATTACCGCTCGGTCATGCCGACCAACCTTTATGGCCCGGGCGACAATTTCCATCCCGATAATTCCCACGTTCTGCCCGCCCTGATCCGGAGGTTCCACGAGGCCGCGCAAAGCCGCAGCCCGGCGGTTACCCTCTGGGGCACAGGCACCCCGCGGCGCGAATTCCTGCATGTCGACGACATGGCCGATGCCAGCCTGTTCGTGATGGATCTTCCGCAAGCGATCTATGATGCCAATACCAGTCCGATGCTCAGCCACATCAATGTCGGCACAGGCACCGATGTGTCGATACTTGAACTTGCGCAGATGATCGCTGCCGAGGTCGGGTTCGACGGCGCGATCGCCACCGACCCTGCCAAGCCTGACGGGACGATGCGCAAATTGCTTGATGTCGGGCGGCTGGCCGACATGGGCTGGCGCGCCGGGATCCCTCTGGCTGAAGGCATTCGTCAAACATACAGATGGTTTCTGGACAACCGGCATGACCTGCGCGCCTGATCTTCCCCTGCCGCTCTGCAGGAACGCATAATGGCGCGGCTGCTGCTCGACGCCTACAACATCGCCCGCGCGCAAGGCACGGGAGTGGCGACCTATGGCCGCAATCTCGCACGCGCGGCGGCGGGGCTGGGGCATGAGGTCAGCCTGCTGTTCGGCACCCGCGCAGGCCATTCGAAAAAGCAGCCGCTGCTCAACGAGATCGCGCTGGCCGAGGGCGATGAAGATCAGAAAGATGCGCGCAAGCGTTCGTCGATCATTCTGCCCGGGCAGGTGGCCAAGGCCGCAGGCGGCATCCTTTCCGCCCGGCAGGCGCGCGAAATCGCGTTGTCGGGCGAGGTGATCCTGCCGCCGGGTCTCGGGCTGAAGGACGCGCGTTTCTGGAACGCGCCGCAGCTCTATGCCCTTGCGCATGGCGCCTTCAAGGTGACGGGGCAGCTGACCAAAGTGGCGGTGCCGGGGACCGATCTGGCCCACTGGACCTATCCCCTGCCGGTGAAGGCGCCGGGCGCGGCCAATGTCTACACCCTGCACGATCTGGTGCCGCTGCGGCTGCCCTACACCACCGCCGACCGCAAGAAGACCTATCTTGCCCTGTGTCAGCGCATCGCGCGTGAGGCCGATCATATCCTCACCGTGTCCGAACATTCGCGCGCCGACATCATCCGCATCCTCGGGGTGGAGGAGGCGCGCGTCACCAATCTCTACCAGTCGACCGATATCGCCGGACTGGTGAAGGGCGTGCCGCCGGCGCAGATCGCACGCGAGGTCGAAGGGCTGCTGGGCGTGGCAATGCGCGGGTACTACCTGTTCTTCGGCGCGCTCGAACCGAAGAAGAACCTCGCCCGCCTGCTCGAAGCGCATCTGGCGAGCGGGTCGCCGCATCCGCTGGTGATCGTCGGCGCACCCGGCTGGGGGAGCGAACGCGATGTGAAGCTGCTCAAGCAACTCGCCGATCTCGATCAGAAAAAGCGGATCAAGTGGCTCGGATATCTGCCGCGCCAGACGCTGGCGACGGTGATTGCCGGCGCGCGCGCGGTGGTCTTCCCCTCGCTTTACGAAGGATTCGGCCTGCCGGTGCTGGAGGCCATGTCGCTCGGCACGCCGGTCATCACCGCCAACACCTCCTCGCTGCCCGAAGTCGCGGGCGAGGCGGCGCTGCTGGTCGATCCGCTGAAGGTGCGCAGCATCGCGCGTGCGATCCATGCGCTCGACGGGGATGATCGCGCCGTGGCCGAATTGTCGCGGCGCGGACTCGTGCAGGCGGAACGCTTCAGCGCTGCCGCCTATCGCCGCCGGCTGGCCGGGTTCTATGCGAAGCTCGGGCTTGACGCGGGGCTCTCCACCGCCGCACCCGAGCCCGCCTCGGCAGCCACCGCAAACATGGCGGGGAAACCAGCAAGGAAAGTCAAAACCGCATGATCCGTGAGTATCCCCACCATCCTGCCCCGCTCCGGCTGGCGCTCGCCGCGTTGCTCGCTGCCGGTCTGGCAGGCTGCACCACGCTGGGCGCCGCGGGGCCATCTTCGGGGCAGGTCAGCAAGATCGAGGGCGACACCTATTCCGGTGGCCAGATCGCGCTGGTCGAACTGGATCCGCAGACCTGGCAGCGGGTCGCCGCCTTCGAGGATTCGCGCAGCCTGGCGCGGCGGCTGGGTGAAAGCGGCGCGGGCGAACTGCTGGTCGGGCCGGGCGATGTGCTGGATATTGCCCTGTGGGAAGCGCCGCCCGCAGTGCTGTTCGGTGGCGGCGGGGTGATCCCAGGACTCGATGCCGGGGCGCAGAACCGTCCCGTGGTGCAGCAGGTGGTCGATGGCGCAGGCGCGATCACCGTGCCCTTCGCCGGGCGGATCGAGGTTGGCGGGCGCACCCCGGCCGAGATCGAGCGCATGATCGTCACCCGGCTGACGGGCCGCGCCAATGACCCGCAGGCCAGCGTGCGCCTGACCCGGAACGATTCGCGCAATGTCACCGTGCTGGGCGAAGTCGCGCAGAGCCGCCGCGTGCCGCTCGGCCCGCGCGGGGAACGCCTGCTCGATATCATCGCCAGCGCGGGCGGAACGCGCCAGCCGGTGCACCAGACCACGGTGCGGGTCAGCCGTTCAGGCACTTCGGCGGTCATGCCGCTCGAAGCGATCATCGCCGATCCGGCGCAGAACATCCGGATGCGGCCCGAAGACGTGGTGACCGTGCTGCACCAGCCCTACAGCTTCATCGCGCTGGGCGCGGTGGCCCGCAGCGCCGAAGTCCCCTTCGAAGGGCGCGGCATTTCGCTGGCGCAGGCGCTGGCGCGGATCGGGGGACTGCGCGACAACAAGGCCAATATCCGCGGCGTTTTCATCTTCCGGCTCGAAGATCCGGCGGCGCTCACGCCCGAAATGCGCGGCACGACACCTGCGACAGATGACGGGCGGATACCGGTGGTCTACCGGCTCAATCTGGCGGACGCGCGCGGGTTCTTCGTGGCCCAGGATTTCATGATCCGCGATCAGGACGTGGTCTATGTTGCCACCGCGCCGGGGGCGGAAATCCGCGAATTTCTTGCCACGGTGACGAGCCTTGCTTTCTCTGCCATTGCGATCGGCAACGTCATCTCGTCCGATGGCGGCGGCGGCAATCCGGGCGGCAATTGACGCCGCCGCCCGGCTGTCAGCGGAGGCTGGATAAAGTGCGCACCATATTCGTCACCGGTTCGGCCGGGTTCATCGGCTATCACCTGTCGCAGTTGCTGCTGGAAGAAGGCTTCCGTGTCGTCGGCTATGACGGGATGACCGATTACTATGACGTGCGGATAAAGCAGCGACGCCACCAGATGCTGCTGCAACATCCGCATTTCACCTGCGCCGAGGGCATGCTGGAAGATTTCGACCGGCTGCACGCGCTGGCACTGGCTGAACAGCCCGATGTGATCGTTCACCTGGCGGCGCAGGCCGGGGTGCGTTACAGCCTCGAAAATCCGCGCGCCTATGTCGATGCGAACCTCACCGGCACCTTCAACGTGATGGAATGCGCGCGCGAACTTGCCGTCGATCACCTGCTGATGGCCTCGACCAGCTCGGTCTATGGTGCGAACACCGACATGCCGTTTGGCGAAAATCAGAAATGCGACACCCCGCTGACGCTCTACGCCGCGACCAAGAAGGCGAACGAGGCGATGGCGCATTCCTATGCCCACCTGTGGAACCTGCCGACCACGATGTTCCGGTTCTTCACCGTGTATGGCCCGTGGGGACGGCCCGACATGGCGCTGTTCAAGTTCACCCGCGGCATCCTCGAAGGCACCCCGATCGATATTTACAATGACGGGGAAATGTACCGCGATTTCACCTATGTCGCCGATCTGGTGCGCGGCATCCGCCTGCTGGTGGACACACCGCCGGTGCGGCCCGAAACGCCCGAAGATATTGCCGAGGGCGACAGCCTGTCGCCGGTCGCGCCCTTCCGGGTGGTCAATATCGGCAATGGCGCGAAGGTGCGGCTGATGGATTTCATCATCGCGATCGAGGCCGAGTGCGGCCGCGCTGCGGTAAAGAACTTCCTGCCGATGCAGCCGGGCGATGTGCCTGCGACCTGGGCCGATGCGAGCCTGCTCAAATCCCTGACCGGCTATGCCCCGCAAACCCCGTTTCGCGAAGGGGTGGCGCGGTTTGTCGCGTGGTACCGGGATTATTACCGGGTCTAGCCGGTGCGCCTATTCGGGCTGGTCGCCTTCGGGCTGCGTCGGCGAAGGCAGCGCGCCCTCGTCCGGCAGTTCGCTCTGCCGTTCCCGTTCGAGCCGCTCCATGTAGTCGCGCTCGATCATTTCGACCCGTTCCTGTTCAGCGGCGGCGTCGGCATCGATTGTCGAAAGTCGCTCGGCCCGCGCTTCTTCGATCAGCTGGCCGAAGCGCACGTTTTCGGATTCGGCACGGTCCTTGTAAGCCGCCTCGATGAACTTCTGGTTGCAGCCGGTAAATCCGCCCGCGCCCGCCGGGCTGCAGCTCATCGCGCCGAAATCGCCGACATATTTGATTTCCTCGACCCGCCGCGCCCAGGCGGTGTTTTCGGGCGAATCGCTCTGGCGCAGGTTGGAGGGGATGCGGTAACGCTCCGCCTCGACCAGAATCTCGCAAATCACCACCTCCCCGGGCTGCGCCGTCGGGCATTCGTCCTCGCTGTAGGCGATGACCATGTTGATCTTCTCGTCCGCGCTCTGGGCCAAGGCAGGGGCGGCGAAACCGAACGCCGCGGCGCTGGCGATAAGGGCAGGGGCAAGCAGGTGCTTCATGGCGCGTGATCCTCTGGCGGACGCGGGGAATGACTGGGTGAGCCATGCCCCCGACCGGGGCGACTTGTCCAGTGGGCACTATGGCAGGAGCGGCTGAACCGAGGGTGAAGCGGCCCGCCGCACCCGGTGGTTAGCGAAAAATTGATGTCCTTTAAGCTATGCAGGTAACGATGGACGGGAAAATCGCAGTCGTAGGTCTGGGTTATGTCGGCCTGCCGGTGGCCGTGGCATTGGCCGAACGGTGCGGTGAAGTCGTGGGCTACGACATTTCCGCCTCCCGCATCGCCGAGTTGCGCAGCGGATATGATGCGACGCGCGAGATCGACGCGGCGCGACTGACAGGATGCGGCCTCGCAGTCTCGGGCGATCCGGCGGTGCTGGACGGCGCGCGGACCATCATCGTGACGGTTCCCACCCCGATCACCGCAGAACACCGCCCCGATCTCACCCCGCTGCAAAAGGCCTGCGAGACAATCGGCCCGCGCCTGTCGCCGGGCGCGCTGGTGGTATTCGAATCGACTGTCTTCCCCGGCGTCACCGAGGACATCTGCGGCCCGTGGCTGGCGGCGCATTCGGGCCTTGTGCAGAGCCGCGATTTCGCGCTCGGCTACAGCCCGGAACGCATCAACCCTGGCGACCATGTCCACCGGCTGGAGACCATCACCAAGATCATCGCCGCCGACAGCCCGGCAGCGCTTGCCCGGATGCGCGCGATCTACGGCGCCATCGTCGATGCGGGCCTGCACGAAGCGCCCTCGATCAAGGTGGCCGAGGCCGCCAAGGTGATCGAGAACACCCAGCGTGACCTCAATATTGCGCTGATGAACGAGATCGCGCTGATCTTCGACCGGATGGGCATCGCCACGCGGGATGTGCTGGCGGCAGCGGGGACGAAATGGAACTTCCTCCCCTTCACCCCGGGCCTGGTCGGCGGGCATTGCATCGGGGTGGATCCCTTCTACCTGACGGCAGCGGCGGAAAAGCTCGGCTACCGGCCCGAAGTTATCCTCGCCGGGCGGCGGATCAACGATGCAATGGGTCAGGCAATCGCGCAGAAGCTGGTCAAGCTGCTGATTTCAAGCGGGGTGTCGCCGTGCCGGGCCAAGGTCGGCGTGCTGGGACTGACCTTCAAGCAGGACGTGCCCGATATCCGCAATTCGAAGGTGCCCGATATCCTCGCCGAGCTCGGCGAATACGGGATTGATGCAAGGGTGAGCGACCCGCTGGCCGATCCGCAGGCGGCGGCGCGCGAATATGGCATCACACTCAGCCCGCCCGGTGATCTGGTCGGGCTCGATGCGCTGGTGCTTGCGGTGAACCACGCAGAATATTGCGCCGATCCTGCCGGTCTGGTGGCGCGGGTGCGCAAAGGCGGCGTGCTGGTCGACGTGAAAAGCGCGCTCGACCGGGACGGGTTGCCCGAGGAACTGGTTTACTGGAGTTTATAGAGAGGGTTGCGTGAATGAACCTCGGTCGCGCAGCGACCGCGAGGCCACGCGGCCGAGCCGCAGGTGCTTCGTCGCGAAGCGACGGAAACGCACCGGGGACGCGCCCGCGCAGGCGGGCGCGACGAACTAGATCCTTTCACTCACCTTGATCGCAAGGCGGCAGCCCAGCCGGATTGCGCCGGCGAGCAGCGGATAGGCCGGCGCGCGTTCCGCGCCGTTGGCGAGCGCGGCATCGCGGTGCTCGCGTTCATCCTCGCGAAAAGCCTCGATCATTTCGGCCAGTTCGGGATCGGCGCCGCTGTCGACCAATCGGTCAAGCTGTTCGCTGTAATGCTTGTCGATCTCGGTTTCGACCGCCGCGGTGCAGGCCATCGCGGCTTCCGGCCCGAGCAGCGCCGTGCCCGCGCCAAGGGCATAACCCGCCGCCGACCAGAACGGATGCAGCGCGGTGGGGCGCACCCCGCGCTTGACCAGCAGCGCATCGAACTTGGCGCGGTGGTCCTTTTCCTGTTCGGCCATGTGGCGGATTTCCGCCGAATGCGGGCCGCGGTCGCCCATCACGGCAAGCTGACCTTCGTAAATCCGGGTCGCACCGAATTCGCCGGCCTGATCGACCCGGATCATGCGGTGGAGTTCATCGCGTTCCATAATCGGCTCCTTCGCGTGAAGCATTGTTGTCGCATCGCTTTGGGCCGAAAACCGGTCCCCACTTTTCGGCGCGATGCTTTCGCCCTTACTTCCTATACGCGGCGAGCGCCACAATGGCCGCACCCGCCCCGCAGGAAATCAGGAAATTGAACCCCGCCAGCGAGATGCCGAACAGGCTCCACGGGGCGACATCGCAGCGCACCAGCGGCGCGGCGGAGACGTTCATCGCGTCGATCCCCGAAGGCAGGGCAGCACAGCCGGTAATTCCCGGCCACCAGCCATATTCGACCCCGGCGTGAAAGCCCCCGATCAGCCCGGAAGTGATGACCGCCAGCCCCGCAAGCGCCGTCCACACCCGCGCGGGCTGCATCACGAAGGCGAGGCCTGCAAAGCCGAGCGCGGCGAAATGCGGGTACCGCTGCCACCAGCACATCTCGCAAGGGAACAGGCCAAAGCCATATTGCGCCACATAGGCGCCGCCGAGCAGCGCGGCGGGAACCAGCACGGCCAGCAGCCGCGCCTTGCCGAGACCATCCATGGCGTGCGCCCTAACGTCTGGCAGGCCGAAGCGCCACGGTGCTCTTGGTCGTCCGCCGCAGGGTCTCCATCGCGTAATGCAGCTGGAAATCCTCCACCCCCTGATCCTTCAGCTCGTCTGCGGTCAGCTGGAAGCGTGGATCGGCGACGGTGTCAGCCTCCATCTCCTCGTCCTTGATGCCGAGTTCGTTGATCAGGTGGCCGCGCAGATCGCTTTCGCGGGTCTGGTATTTCTCGCGCAGGGCGAAATCGGGGTCGGAAATCTGCGGCACCGCGATATCGGGCTTGATCCCGCCTTCCTGCACCGATTTGCCCGCCGGGGTGAAATAGCGCGCCGTCGTCAGCTTGAGCGCGGCATCGCGGCCCAGCGGCAACAGCGACTGGACCGAACCCTTGCCGAAGCTGCGCTCGCCCATCACCAGCGCGCGGCGGTGATCCTGCAGCGCGCCCGCGACGATTTCCGAGGCCGAGGCCGACCCTGCGTTGATCAGCACGATCATCGGCACGCCTTCGGCCATGTCGCCGCGATAGACGGTTTCGGCATCGTAGAGCATCGTCTCGCCGCGCGCGCGGCCACGCTGGCTGACGATCCGGCCCGAGGTCAGGAACAGATCGGCGAGCGCCACCGATTCATCCAGGCTCCCGCCCGGATTGTTGCGCAGGTCGAGCACCAGCCCGTTGGGCCGCCCGGCGGCTTCCTTGCGGATTTCCTGCCAGGCGGAAAACACGTCCGCACCGACATCGGCGGAAAATTCGTTGACGGTGATGACCCCAATATTGCCTGAGGAAAGTTCGTGCGTGACCGGTTCGAGCTCGATCACGCCGCGGGTCACATCCACCTCCAGCGGCTCCTCGCGCCCCGGACGAAAGATCGTCAGCTGGATCGTGCTGCCCGAAGGCCCGCGCATCTGCGCCACCGCATCATCGAGGCTGCCGCCATAGATCAGCGTACCATCAAGGTGCGTGATGAAATCACCCGCCTTGATGCCGGCCGTATCCGCCGGGCTGCCGCGGAAGGGCGAGATCACCTTGACCGCGCCGTCCTCCATCACCACCGACAGGCCCAGCCCGGAATAATTGCCGTCGATCATGGTTTCGAGCCGCTGCAGATCGCCGCCATCGAGATAGGCCGAATGCGGATCGAGCGCCGCCAGCATCCCGTCAATCGCGCCGCGGATCAGCACGTCATCCTCGACCGGTTCGACATAGCTTGACTTGACCCGCTGGAACACGGCGAACAGTTTGGTGAATTCGGGACCGGCGCGGCCATCGACCTGGGCCATGGTGGCGGTGGTGGCGGGGATCAGCGCCACCGCGGTGACGAGCGCGGCGCTGCGCAGAAGAGCGGCGATTTTCATGGGACGTGCAAGGCTCCTTTGGGCAGCGAATGTATAGGTTCGGCCGGCTTAACGCCAGATAGACGCGCAGGCAGCCGCGCCGGGCCTATCCGGACACTGCAGCCGCGGCTCATCCTTGGCGCCAACATCGGGGTCAACGCAGGAATTGCAAGGGGTTGACCGGCTCGCCGTCGCGCCGCAATTCGATCGTCACCGGCGCCGCGCGCCCGCCGGCAATCCCGATCGGACTGCCGCCGATGACCATATCGCCCACCACGGCATCGGCGCGCGCGAGGCCGGTGACGAGGCTGGTCCACCCTCCATCATGTTCGATGATGACGATTCGCCCGAACCCGCGATAGGACCCGGCAAAGGCCACCCGTCCGCGCGCCGGAGCGACCACCTGCGCGCCTGCGACCGGCGCGAGCACGAGGCCGGTGCTGGCAAGGCCGCTGTCACGCCTTGCACCGAAGCCGACCAGCGTGCGCCCGTCGACCGGCAGCTGGAAATCGCGCGGCGGCGCGGCGCTGCCGGTGGCCACGGCTGCGGGTTCTGCGGCGGCGGGCAGCGCGGCGGCAAGGTCTGCCGGGCGCAGGACGGGGCCGGGCAACGCGGCCAGCTCGCGCCGCAGGGCCGCGATGTCATCAAGCCGTTCCACCAGCCCATCAAGATCGCGCGCTTCCTCAGCCAGCGCCAGCGCGCGCTCGGCCTCCCTGACCGCCGCCCCGCGCGCACTGCGCGAGGCAATGCGCTGCTGGTTCTCCAACGTCGCCAGTTCCGCGCGGCGTTCCCGCAAGGCTTGCTCGCCATCGCGCAATTCTGTGAGTGCAGCGGCGGCTTCGGCCTCGAGCGCGCGGCCCTTGTCCAGCTCGGCGCGCAAATCCGCCGTGCGCGCACGGATCTGCGGAACCGCGCTGGCGAGCACGGCGCGGACATAGACAACCTCTTTCAAGGAGCCGGGCTGCAAGGCCGACAGCGCGAGCGGGCGGCGCGATGCGGTTTGCAGGGCGGCAGCAAGACGCGCGGTCGGCTCCTGCTGCTTTGCCAGACGGGCCGTCAGCGCGGCGCGCGCGGCGCTGACCAGCGACAGGCGTGCGCGGGCGACTTCGATATCGGCCTCGGCCTGCTGGATGCGCGCGGCGAGTGCGGCGGTTTCGGCCGCGATCCGCTCGGCCGCCTCGGTGGCGGCCTCGGCCTCGCGGGTCAGGCGTGCGGCACGGGTCTGGGCGCGGCGGCTTTCGCGGGCAGCGCGGGCCAGCTGGGCCTCGGCCTCGTCCGGTTCGACCAGCAGCACATCGGTGCGGGCGCGGCTTTCGGGCAGCGCGACGACCAGCGCGGCGCAGGCAGCGGCGGCCGATAGCAGGGCAAGGATCGCCGGGCGGGTCATGGGCCTATCCTGCCCGATGATAGGGATGCCCGGCAAGGATGGTGGTGGCGCGGTAAAGCTGCTCCATCAGCATCGCCCGCGCCAGCATATGCGGCCAGGTGGCCGGGCCGAAGGCGAGCAACAGGTCTGCAGCGGCACGCTCGGCATCACAATGCCCGTCCGCCGCGCCGAGCATGAAGCGCGTTTCACGCACGCCTTCGTCACGCCAGCGCCCCAGGAGGGCGGCAAAATTCTCTGACGTCATGGCCTTGCCACGTTCATCGAGCAGAACGGTGCGGCAAGGGGTGAGCGGATCGGCCAGCTTGCCCGCGCCGGTATCGGGCCATTCGGTCAGCTTCACCGGCCACGCCAGCCGCTTGGCATAGCGATCCACCAGCTCGCCCTCCGGCGACCGGCCAATCTTTCCGCGCGCGATGATGTGGAGAAGGATAAGAAGAGTCCTTTTGCTCTCACGGCACAAGGCTTCGCCTTGACCTCCGAGGGGGCGGCCTGCCGGCCGGCGGGCGGTCGCCCTTGCGGCCTCTGCGGGGCCGAGACATTTGCCAACCGGACCGCACAGCGGCCCGCAAGGACGACTGGCCGCCCGCAGCGATGCGGCCTTCAGGCCGCGTGAGCGAGGATTTCGCAGCCCGGACGGGCTGCGGAACACAAATTACGCCCTGCCTGACGCCGTCGCCTCGCCCCCCTCGAACGACCACATGCGTTCAAGGTTGTAGAATGTGCGCACTTCGGGGCGGAACAGGTGCACCACCACGTCGCCCGCGTCGATCAGCACCCAGTCGGCGGCGGGCAGACCTTCGATCCGCGCATTGCCGAACCCGGCTTTCTTGATCTCTTCGGCGAGTTTCTGTGCCATCGACGCGACCTGCCGGGTCGAACGCCCGCTGGCGATCACCATGTGATCGGCAATCGAGCTTTTCCCTTCGAGCGGGATCGAGACGATTTCCTGCGCCTGGTCATCGTCAAGCTGGGTCATCACCAGCTGGTGCAGCGGATGGTCTCCCATCTCAGGTGGCACGAGCGACTGGCCCGCCTTGGCCGCGGCGTGCGCCGGGCCGAGCGGAAGGGATGCGACAAAGGCCTCGGTAATCGGCAATCTTGTATCTCCAGAGTTCAGGGCGATGCAGGCTGGCAAGCGGCAAAAGGGCAGGCGAGGGAGCCGAGGCGCGTGGGTCGCGCATCATGCCCCTTCCTCTGCCGTGATGCTGCGGAATGTCAGCCGGTCGCGCAGCGGCGTATCGTGTTTGCCGTCATTCCGATCCGGCCCGAGCAAAGCTTCGGCCCACCCGGCATGTGCACGGCGAATGGCCGTGGCCGAGCGGTGATCCGGATCGAAACGCAATAACACCAGGGCCGGTGCGCTCCATTGCCCCCGTTTCCGAAAACTGGCAGCGGGCACTCGGTAGCGCCTCAGCCAGGCCATGGCGGGGCTCGTCATGGCAGGTGCATCATAGCCGGGGCGGGCGATCACCGCAATCGGCATTGTCCGGGCGATTGCGCGCCAGCCCTTCCACAGGTGGAACTGGGCAAGATTATCGGCCCCCATCAGCCACACGAAGCGCCGTTTCGGGTAACGCCGGACCAGCGCCCGCAGCGTATCGACGGTATAGCGGGTGCCGAGTTGCTGTTCGATCGCGGTCGGCACGATCGGTGCGCGGCGGGCCTGCTTTCCGGCCGAGCGCAGCCGCGCCTTGAGCGGGGCCATGCCGGCGCGGGACTTGAGCGGATTGCCGGGCGAGACCAGCCACCACACCTCGTCCAGCCCCATCGCTTCGGCCGCGAACAGGCTGATGCGCCGGTGCCCGCCATGCGCAGGGTTGAAGCTGCCCCCGAGCAGCCCGGTCAATTGGGGCGATGATCGCAAGCGCGTTGGTCCGCTCTGTTCAGGGCCGCGTCTGGCCTTGCCCACGCACCTGCCACTTGTAGGTGGTGAGCCCTTCCAGCGCGACCGGCCCGCGCGCGTGCAGCCGCCCGGTGGCAATGCCGATTTCCGCGCCGAGGCCGAATTCGCCCCCGTCGGCGAATTGCGAGGAGGCATTGTGCATCACGATGGCGCTGTCGACCTCGGCCAGAAACCGCTCGGCAGCCGCATCATCTGACGTCACGACAGCATCGGTGTGGCCGGAGGAATGGCGCGCGATATGTTCGAGCGCCGCGTCCAGATCGTCCACCATTGCCACCGACAGCACGGCGTCGAGATATTCGGTGTCCCAGTCATTGGCGCTGGCGGGGATCACGCGGGGTTCCAGCGCGCGGATGCGTTCGTCGCCGCGCACTTCGCACCCCTTGTCGATCAACGCGGCGACCAGCTGCCCCGCGCGGGGGTAATGCGCGTCCACCAGCAGCGTCTCCATCGCCCCGCAGATGCCCGTGCGGCGCAGCTTGGCGTTGAGCGCGATGTCCTGCGCCATCGCGGGATCGGCGGCAGCGTGGACATAGGTGTGGTTGATGCCGTCAAGGTGCGCGAGCACCGGCACGCGGGCATCGGCCTGCACGCGCGCGACCAGGCTCTTGCCCCCGCGCGGCACGATCATGTCGATCAGGCCCGCAGCCGCCAGCATTGCGCCCACCGCGGCGCGGTCCTGCGTGGGCAGAAGCTGCACGGCTGCCGCCGGCACCCCGCCCTCGGCCAGCCCTTCGACCAGCGCGGCGTGAATCGCGCGGTTGGAATGCACTGCCTCGCTCCCGCCGCGCAGCAGCGCCGAATTGCCGGCGCGCACGCACAGCGCGGCGGCATCCGCGGTGACGTTGGGGCGGCTTTCATAGATGATACCGATGGTGCCGATCGGCACGCGGATGCGCTGCAGCTTCAAGCCGTTGGGCCGTTCGGCGCTGTCGATCACCTCGCCCACCGGATCGGGCAGGTCGGCGACGGCGCGCACGGCGGCCGCGATTCCGGCCAGCCGCGTATCGTCGAGCGCGAGCCGGTCGAGCATGGCCTTGGCAAGACCGCGCGCTTCGCCGTTGGCAATGTCCCGGGCGTTGGCGGTCAGGATCGCGGGGGCGGAGGCTTCGAGCCGGTCGGCGGCAAGATGCAGCGCCGCCGCGCGTTGGTCGCTGGTCATGGCGGCGAGCTGCCGTTGCGCCAGCCGCGCCGCACGTGCCAGGTTCTCGACCAGCGTCCGGGGGTCGCTGGAATCGGGCCGGATATCGGAGGATACTGTCTGTGTCATGCGCGGGCCTTAGCAGCCGCATTGCCCGCTGTCAGGCCTGCGCCTGAGGGGCCGGAAGGCGCTGTGGCACGAATCAGGAACAGGAGGTGCGTCGATACGCAATTTCCGGTTAGGCGGCATGGCGATTCTGGAAGATGGCTGTGCGATGAACCACTCGCCGCGATTCCGCTTCGCTTCACCCCTTGGCTGCCGCACGCGGTTAGACCCTTTGCGATTGCCCTGATACGCCTCGGCAGTGGGGCAGATATAAAAAAATCGGGGCCGCAGTGTCAGACAGGATTTCCGCGCGCAAGTGGAGTGAGCAGCTACGTGGCTGGTTTCCCGAGCGCGAATTTTTCATGCGCTCGCAAGGGCAGGTGCGGTTCATCCGGATCTCCGCGCGGTTCCAGATGCGCGCCGCCGCGCTGGCGCTGGCGGTGGTGCTGGGGTGGCTCGTCAGCCTCGCGGTAATGGCCTGGGGCCAATACCGAGCCGAGGCCGATCTGGCCTCCTTCGAACAGGAAAAGGTGCGCGTTGCCACCGCCCGCGAACGGCTTGATGCCTATGGCGGCGATCTTGACCGGGTGGTGGGCGACCTTCAGCAGCGCCAGGATTTCCTCGATGAAATGGCGCGCATGCTGCCCGAGGATATCATCGCCCAAGGCAGCGCGTCCGGGACCGTCACCGATTCAAGCGCCGAAGCCGCCAAGACGGTGGAGAAGGTCGGCGCGCTGATCCCGCAGGCCCGCGGCCTTGCCGAAATCGAGGCCCGCCAGCTCGCGGTGGTCGAACGTCTGACCCGTTTCGCCGATGCCCGCGCCCGCCGCGCCGAAGCCGCGATGCGCAAGCTCAATCTCGACCCCGGCGCGCTCAGCCGCCAGACCCGCGCAGCGATGGGCGGCCCTTTCGAGGCGCCTTCGATCGGCGGCGCCCGGATCGATCCGCGGTTCGAACGGCTCGGCCTCAGCCTCGCCCGCATGGCAGTGCTCGAGCGTGCGCTGGACGGTATACCGCAGGTCGTTCCGGCCACGGTGGAAAACATCACCTCGGGTTTCGGCTATCGCCGCGATCCGTTCAACAACCGCGCCGCGATGCATTCGGGGCTTGATTTCCGGGGCGATGTCGGATCGCCGATCTTCGCTGCCGCCGATGGCCGGGTGACCTTTGCGGGTCGCAAGGGCGGCTATGGCAAGGCGGTGGAAATCACCCATGGCAACGGCATCATGACGCGTTATGCCCACCTGTCGCGAATCGACGTGAAGCCGGGGCAATTGATCGAGGCGGGCGCGATACTGGGCGGGCTGGGGAGTACCGGTCGTTCCACCGGGCCGCACCTGCATTTCGAAGTCCGCATCAATAATCGCGCGGTCAATCCGCGCCCCTTCCTGGAGGCTGCCCCCGATGTTCTCAAAGAAGTCCGCGGAGCCGGAACGGACCGCACCCCCGCCCAACCGGCCCGCAAGTAAGGGGAGCATGATGGCTTCGGGTTCGACCTTCTCGGTGATCGGCGCGGATGTGGTGATCAAGGGCGATATCAGCGCCACCGCCGATCTGCATGTCGACGGCACGATCGAGGGCGACATCAAATGCGCCAGCCTCGTGCAGGGCGAATCGAGCAGCATCAATGGCGCGGTCACCGCCGAAAGCGCGCGGCTTGCCGGGCGCGTGGCCGGATCGATCACCGCGCGCGAGTTGGTGATCCTGAAAAGCGCGGTGATCGAAGGCGATGTGCATTATGACGCGCTGACGATCGAACAGGGCGCGCAGGTTGACGGCCGCTTTGCCCCCAATGCGCGCCAGCCGGTCAAGGCGGTACCTTCGGTGAGTGTCGAAGCGGCCGAATAGGGCGGGTTACAGCACTTCTGCCCGCAGCGCCTTGCGGTCGAGCTTGCCGATGATGGTACGCGGCAGTTCGCTGCGGATGACCACTTCATCGACGCGTTCGTGCTTGCCGATCTTCGCGTTGAGCCAGTCGCGCAGGTCTTGGGCGGTGACGCCCGCATCGCTTTGCAGCGTGACATAGGCACGCGGCACTTCTCCGCGATATTTCTCGGGCACGCCGATCACCAGCGCCTCCTTGACCGCCGGATGTTCGAGGAGCACGTCCTCGACCGCGCTCGGGAACACCTTGAACCCGCCCACCGCGATCATGTCCTTGATGCGGTCGACAATTTCGAGGAACCCGTCCGCGTCGATCCGCGCGACATCGCCGGTGCGCAGGTAACGCTTGCCGTCACGTTCGACGAAGGTGTCGGCGTCGGTCTCGGGGCGGTTCCAGTAGCCGCGCATCACCTGCGGGCCGCACACGGCGAGTTCGCCGGGTTCGCCTTCGGGGGCGAGGTTTTCGGGATGCTCCTTGTCGAGCAGGATCACCTCGGTCCCCGGCACCAGTTGCCCGATCGTGCCGCGCCTGCGCGTGCCTTCATAAGGATTGACCGAGACCACGCCCGCGCTTTCGGTGAGGCCGTAGCCTTCGACCAGCCGCACCGCTGTCGCCTCCTCGAAGCGGACGTGAACCGGGCCGGGCATCGGCGCACCGCCCGAAATGCAGACTTTCAGGCTGCTGAGGTCGGTGTTGGCCAGATCGGGATGGTCGAGCATCGCCTGGAACATGGTCGGCACGCCGGGAAAGCCGGTGCAGCGGTATTTCTGGATGGTCTCCAACACCTGCTTGGTCTCGAACCGCGGCACCATCGCGATCGAGGCACCGGTGGCGACCGCGTGGTTGAGCAGCGCGGTGTTGGCAAAGACATGGAAGAACGGCAGCGCCCCCATGAAGACTTCATCACTGGCATTGCCGAAGGGATTGATCGCAGCGACCTGCTGGGCGTTCACCGAAAGCTGGTCATGGCCGAGCATCGCGCCCTTGGGCCGTCCCGTGGTGCCGCCGGTATATTGCAGCAAGGCAAGGTCTTGGGGGGTGATGTCGACGGGGGCGATGGCGCGTGCCGGGGTCATGTCTGCCCAACGCCTGATCGTCGGGCCGTAAGCCACGTCGGCAATCTGCGCGCGCTTCAGCAGCTTGAGCGCCATCCCCTTGTACCACGGCAGCATTTCGGAAAGACTGCCCACCACCAGCGTCTCCAGCGCCGATCCGTCCAGCACCTTGCGCGCATTCTGATAAAGTTCGGGCACATCCAGCGTCACCAGCACCCGCGTGCCGGAATCGCCGACCTGCCAGTTCAGCTCCTCGACCGAATAGAGCGGCGAGAAATTGACCACCACCGCGCCCGCCATCATCGCCCCGTAATAGGCGGCAGCGTAGATCGGGACATTGGGCAGGAACAGGCCGACCCGGTCGCCCTTCTGGATGCCGAGCGTCTCCTGCAGCCCTGCAGCGAAGCAGCAGGCCTGAACATAAATGTCGCTATAGGTGTAGGTCCGTCCGAGGAAGTGCAGGAACGGCGCGCTCTTGTTCCTGCGCCAGGTGCGCTCGAACATGTCCGGCAGGCTCACCGGTTCGAACCGGGTATCGAGCGGCGTGGGATGGTGATAGGCGGCACTACTGACAGGCATGTCAATAATAGTGGCCGACAAAGCGCCGCCGCACAAGCAAAACTCGCGCGGCAAACGCTAATTTTTCGCAATTGCGCGAAGCGGTTGGCCGGGGGGTATGAAGCGCCCCGGCCAGCCGGCATCAATCCTTGATGAACCCGCTTTCGGGGTCGATCTTTTTCTCTTCGGCTTCGGCGGCGCGGCGCGCGGCAAGCCAGGCTTCGGCCTCGGCTTCCTGTGCGGCCTCGGCAGCGGCCTTGTGCGTGGCGTCACGTTCGGCGCGCAGTTCCTCGATCAGCTTTTCGCGATCATTGCGCTCGGGCTTGGCGACAGGTTCGGCGTCCTCGGTGGTGCCGGCGCGCTTGGCCGCCTTGGCGACCACGGCGTCCAGCTCGCGCTGCGAACACAGGCCCAGCGTCACCGGATCCTTGGGCTGGATGTTCTGGATGTTCCAGTGGCTCCGCTCGCGAATCGCGGCGATGGTGTTGCGGGTGGTGCCGATCAGCTTGGAAATCTGCGCATCCGAAACCTCGGGGTGGCTGCGCAGGATCCAGGCGATGCCATCGGGCTTGTCCTGCCGCTTCGACACAGGGGTGTAGCGCGGACCCTTGGTGCGGGTCACTTCGACCGGCGCCTTGTGCATCTTGAGCGAATAGGACACATCGGCCTGACCACGCTCGATTTCGCCCTGGGTCAGCTCGCCCGAGTGCACCGGATCGCGCCCGGTATATTTGCTGCTCGCCAGATCATCGGCCATCGCCTGCACTTCGAGAATATGCAGGCCGCAGAATTCGGCAATCTGTTCGAACGACAGCGCGGTGTTGTCCACCAGCCAGGTCGCGGTGGCGTGCGGCATCAGCGGCTTGGGCTGATCCTTGATAGCCATGGGAAATCTCCGTTCAAAATAGAAGGGCCGCCCCTTTCGGAGCGGCCGCGTTACCATCCTAGATAGGCGAATGCCTGCCAAACGGCAAGGAAAAGGGAATCAGAACGCCGGCGCTGCGGCCAGCAGGACGCTTTGCTCTTCTTCGAGCGCCGCCAGACCCGACAGGAACTGCCGCGTCGCCGCCTCCCACGAATAGCTCGCCCCGTAGGCGGCACAGGCCGCACGGTCGCAATAACGCGCGGCGTCGATGGCGCGGGTGAGGTCTTCGGACAGCGCGCCGACTTCGGCCGTGACGATGTCGAGCGGCCCGGCGACCGGGAAGGCCGCGACCGGGGTGCCGCAGGCCAGCGCCTCGATCATCACCAGGCCGAAGGTATCGGTGCGGCTCGGGAACACGAACACATCCGCCCCGGCATAACAGCCCGCCAGCGCCGCCCCGGTTTTCTTGCCGAGAAAGCGCGCGTCCGGGAATTTGGCCTCGAGCGCGGCGCGGGCCGGACCGTCGCCCACAACCACCTTGGTGCCGGGATAGGGACAGGCGAGGAAAGCCTCGATATTCTTCTCGACCGCGACACGCCCGACGTAAAGCAGGATCGGGCCTGCGATACCGGCATATTCGGGCGGCGGCGGCGCGGCGGGAGAGAAACACGCCAGATCGACCCCGCGGCTCCAGTGGGTGAGCTGGGTCAGGCCCTGTTCGCGTAATTGCGCACGGATCGTCTCGGTCGCGACCATGATGGTTTCGGCCGGGCGATGGAACCAGCGGATATAGGGCCAGAAGGCCGAGGCAGGCAGGCCGGTGCGCCGCGCAAGGTAATCGGGGAACTGGGTGTGATAGGCGGTGGTGAAGGGCACCTTGCGGCGCAGGCAATAACGCCGCGCGGCAAAGCCCAGCGGGCCTTCGGTGGCGATATGCACCGCCTCGGGCGCGATTTTCGCCAACCGCCGCCCGACCGCGCCCGGCGCCGTCAGCGCAAGCCGGATCTCGGGATAGGTCGGCGCGGGAACCGAGGGATAGCTTTCGGGTGAGATCACCGTGACGTCATGACCCCAGCCGCGCAGCACTTCGCAGGTGGTCGAAAGCGTGCGCACCACACCATTGGTCTGCGGGTGCCAGGCATCGGTGACGATAGCGATCGAGGACGGCGCGTTCGAGGCGCGGCCCGTTTCCGGCAGGATGGAGGTCAGCCGGTTCACGCCGCCTCGCGCGCGGGGTCGGACGGTTCGGTTTGCGGGCCGCTGGCGGCGGCCTCGGCCTCGAGACGCCGCTTCATTTCCTCGGGCCAATGGAGGATTTCCATGCGGCCATCGTGATGTTCGACCAGCGCGTTGCAGCCTTCCACCCAGTCGCCATCGTTCCAGTATTCGACCGGCCTGCCATTATGGTCGAACATCCGGAATTCGGCGGTATGGATATGGCCGCACACCACCCCGTCGACGCCCCGTTCGCCTGCGGCGCGGGCGACGACTTCCTCGTATTTGCCGATGAACTCGACCGCGTTCTTCACCTTGTGCTTGGCCGCTTTGCTCAACGACCAATAGGGCTTGCCCATCCAGCGCCGCACGGTGTTGACCGCGATATTGAGCTTCATCATCAGATGGTAGGCATGGTCGCCGACAAAGGCGAGCCAGCGGTGCGACAGCATCACCGCGTCGAATTCGTCGCCATGCAGCACCATCAGACGCCGCCCGTCGGCGGTGTCGTGGAAGGCGGCGCGGCGGATCTCGATCCCGCCGAAGTTCAATCCGGTGAACTGGCGGAACATCTCGTCGTGATTGCCGGGGATGTAGACCACCCGCGTACCGCGCCGGGCGCGCTTCATGATGCGCCACACGATATCGTTGTGCGCGGCGGGCCAGTAGAATTTCTTCTTCAGCCGCCAGCCATCGATGATGTCGCCGACCAGATACATGGTCTCGCTGTCGGTATTGTCGAGAAAGTCGATCAGCAGTTCGGCGTTGCAGCCCTTGGTACCCAAATGGACATCGCTGATCCAGATCGTGCGATAGCTCCGCCGCTCACCGCCCTCGGGCTCGGGCGTGCGCGGTGCGCCCAGCGGAAAGCTGGCGACATTGTTGCTGATCAGGTCAGACAGATCGGAACCGGTCATGGATAATCCCCGGATGTCATGGCTTGCTCGCACCACCCCTTGGCAGGCAATTGTTACAGGGGACTCACAGGCAAATGACGGTTTCGCGTCATTTTCCGGCAATGCGACGGATGCTTTTCGGCTTTGCCGCCACGTTCCTGACCAGAATATGACTGGCGCGCGACAAATCAAGTGGCCCGGGCAGCGGCACGCAGACCTATCCGCCTGCGAGCTCGAGCACGATCTTGCCGATATGCTCTCCCGCTTCCATCCGCGCATGGGCAGCGGCAGCTTCGGCCAGCGGGAACGTCATGTCCATCACCGGGGACAATTCGCCCTCGGCGAACAGCGGCCAGGCATTGTCGGCGATCTCGTCCGCCAGCGCCGCCTTGAAGCGATCGGTGCGCGGCCGCAGGGTCGATCCGGTCAGCGTCAGCCGCTTCATCATCACCACCGCCATATTGATGTCGGCCTTGGCCCCGCCCAGCACTGCAATGGTGACGTGGCGGCCATCTTCGGCAAGGCACTTGAGGTTGCGCGGCACATAATCGCCCGACACCATGTCGAGCACCACATGGACGCCCCTGCCGTCCGTATGGGCCATCACCGCCTCGACGAAATCGGCCTCGCGGTAATTGATCGCCAGGTCCGCGCCGATGCGGGTGGCGGCAGCGCATTTGGCGGCAGCGCCGCAGGTGACAATCACGCCCATGCCGAACGCCTTGGCCAGCATGATCGCCATCGTCCCGATGCCGCTGGTCCCGCCATGCACCAGCACCGTCTCGCCATCGCGCGCGAGCCCGCGCTCGAACAGGTTGTGCCATACGGTGAACAGGGTTTCGGGCAGCGCGGCGGCATCGGCCAGCATCATGCCTTCGGGCACCGGCAGGCAATGCTGCCAATGCACCGCGCAATATTCGGCATATCCACCACCCGGAGTAAGCGCCGCGACCATCTGCCCGATCATCTCGCGCGGGACTTCGCTGCCGACCGCGACAATCTCTCCCGACACTTCCAGCCCGAGCAGCGGCGAAGCCCCCGGCGGCGGCGGATAGGCGCCCGCGCGTTGCAGGCAATCGGGGCGGTTGACCCCGGCATAGGCGACGCGGATCAGCACATCATCGGGGCGCAGGCGCGGCAGCGGCAGGGTTTCGATCCGCAGCACATCCGGCCCGCCGGGCGCAGCAAAGCCGATCGCGGCCATGCTTTCGGGCAGGTCTGCTGCGATCTCTCCAACCATTCTTCACCCCCTGTAAAAGCCGGATTAATCATCTGGCCCTGTCCAATCGGTCGCGCAATTACCCGCCTTGCCGATTGACAGCAAGCCGCTTGGCTTGCGATGCTGCGCTTCGATGGAAGAACCCGATCTCCCCAGACCCAAAGGAGACGCCGCCTCGCGCCTCGCCGCCGAAGATCTCGGCCCCTATTCGCAGGCCGAGCTGGACGAACGCATCGCGCTGCTCGAAGCCGAGATTGCCCGGGTCACCGCGCATCGCAGCAAGGCGGCAGCCCACCGCGATGCGGCCGAAGCGCTGTTCGGAAAGCCTGCCGGGTGAGCCGACGCGGTTTTCCTCCGGCACCCGCACAATGGGATTCGCAATTTGTGGCAACCATCCCATATACTGCCGAAACGACTCCCCCCGCTCCCTCGTCAGGAGCATCCCTCGCCCTCTCATAGAGATTTCCCATGCCCAGCTTCGCACAGAACCTCGAACGGACCCTGCACAACGCGCTCGGCAATGCCTCCGAGCGCAAGCATGAATATGCGACGCTGGAGCATCTGCTGCTGGCGCTGATCGATGATGAGGATGCCGCCGGTGTGATGGGCGCCTGCGGGGTCGATCTGGCCGAGCTGGGCGAGGTGGTGAAGCAGTATCTCGATCAGGAATATCAATCACTCAAGACAGAGGACGGGGCCGATCCCCAGCCCACCGCCGGTTTCCAGCGGGTGATCCAGCGCGCGATCCTGCATGTGCAATCCTCGGGCAAGGATACCGTGACCGGCGCCAATGTGCTGGTCGCGCTGTTTTCCGAACGCGACAGCTATGCCGTCTATTTCCTCCAGCAGCAGGACATGAGCCGGCTGGATGCGGTGAGCTTTATCAGTCACGGCATCGGCAAGGGCGGCCGCCAGATCGAAGGCAAGACTCCGCAAGGCGCGGACAAGACTGACGAACCGGCGCAGACCAAGGACAGCAGCAACAAGAAGGAAACCGCGCTCGACCAGTTCACCGTCAACCTCAACGTGAAGGCGGAAAGCGGCAAGATCGATCCGCTGATCGGGCGCGGGCCCGAGGTTGACCGGACGATCCAGATCCTGTGCCGCCGTTCCAAGAACAACCCGCTTTACGTGGGTGACCCCGGCGTCGGGAAAACCGCGATTGCCGAAGGGCTGGCGCGCAAGATCATCGAAGGCGATGTGCCCGAGGTGCTGGCCGAAGCGGTGATCTACTCGCTCGACATGGGCGCGCTGCTGGCGGGCACGCGCTATCGCGGCGATTTCGAGGAACGGCTGAAGCAGGTCGTGACCGAACTCGAAGCCATGCCCCACGCGGTCTTGTTCATCGACGAGATCCATACCGTGATCGGTGCAGGCGCGACCAGCGGCGGGGCGATGGACGCCTCCAACCTGCTCAAGCCCGCGCTGTCGAGCGGCGCGATCCGCTGCATCGGCAGCACCACCTACAAGGAATTCCGCAACCACTTCGAAAAGGACCGTGCGCTGCTGCGCCGGTTCCAGAAGATCGACGTGAACGAACCCACCATCGAGGACACGATCAAGATCCTCAAGGGTCTGCGTTCTGCGTTCGAGGATCACCACAAGGTGAAATACACCCCCGATGCGATCAAGACCGCGGTGGAATTGTCGGCGCGCTACATCAATGATCGCAAGCTGCCCGACAAGGCGATCGACGTGATCGACGAAGTCGGCGCGATGCAGATGCTGGTTCCGCCGAGCCGCCGCAAGAAAACCATCACCGCGCGCGAGATCGAAATGGTGATCGCGACGATGGCACGCATCCCGCCCAAGTCCGTGTCGAAGGACGACAAGAAGGCGCTCGAAAATCTCGAGCGCGATCTGAAGCACGTGGTGTTCGGACAGGACGAAGCGATCACGCGGCTGTCCACTGCGATGAAGCTGTCCCGGGCGGGTCTGCGCGATCCCGACAAGCCGATCGGCTCGTTCCTGTTCAGCGGCCCGACCGGCGTCGGCAAGACCGAGGTCGCGCGCCAGCTCGCCAGCATCATGGGGATCGAGCTCAAGCGGTTCGACATGTCCGAATATATGGAGCGCCACAGCGTTTCCCGCCTGATCGGTGCGCCTCCGGGCTATGTCGGGTACGATCAGGGCGGCCTGCTGACCGATGCGATCGACCAGAACCCGCACTGCGTGCTGCTGCTCGACGAAATCGAGAAGGCGCATCCCGATCTGTTCAACATCCTGTTGCAGGTGATGGATAATGGCCGCCTCACCGATCACCACGGCAAGACGGTCGATTTCCGCAATGTGGTGCTGATCATGACCACCAATGCCGGCGCATCCGACATGGCGCGCAGCGGGATCGGGTTCGGCAACGTCTCCAAGGAAGACGCCGGGACCGAGGCGGTGCAGAAAATGTTCACGCCGGAATTCCGCAACCGTCTGGATGCGATCGTGCCGTTTGCCTATCTCGGCAAAAGCACCGTTGCCCGCGTGGTCGACAAGTTCATCCTCGAACTCGAACTGCAATTGGCCGAACAGAACGTCCACATCCAGTTCGACAGCGATGCGCGCAGCTGGCTGGCCGACAAGGGTTACGACAAGCTGTATGGTGCCCGCCCGATGGGCCGGTTGATCCAGGACAAGATCAAGCAGCCGCTTGCCGAAGAACTGTTGTTCGGCAAGCTGTCGGACGGCGGCGAGGTGCATGTCACCGTGAAGGACGGCAAGCCCGCCTTCGAAATGACCCCGGCCCCGCCCAAGGTGAAGGCCAAGCGCAAAGCGCCGCCGAAGAAAAAGCCCGTGGCAAAGAAACCCGCGCCCGAGGCCGACGAAGGCTGAGCCTGCGTTCAATCGGGTGTCCGGGCAAGGGGCGCGGACGGGGCAACCTGTCCGCGCCCCCGCCAATTGGGACACCGGCTGGGCCAAAGGCGCGGGGCGTTACGCGTGTGTGAACAGCGCCACGGTAAATTTGCGAGATTGTAGCAACGCCCCCCCGGCAGCCAATTCTGTGCACCGAAGCAGGCAGGGATGCCGTCCGGATCGCACCGGACAGCAAGGACTCTGCCTGACAAGGCGCATGAAGGTAAAGGGGTAAGACATGGTCCTTGCCAAACTCAAATATCAATCACCGCGCCTCACCGTCCTCGGCAGCGCGCGCGACCTGCTGCTCTCATCCGCCAGCCCCCAGGTCAGACAGGCCGCGCGCGAATTGGCCGGGAGCCGTCGTACCGCGCCAGGGTGCCGAGGTAACACACAGAACTGAAAGCCTGCATTTCGGCGCGGTGCGGGCTGGACACCGGCCCCCTCACCGCCCATTTCGGGCGCATGACCGCGCCCTTTGCATGGATCCGGCCCGAACCCTGGGGCATCCATGTCGTGCCGGCGGATGTGTGGGTCGATCCGTCGCGCGCCGTGCCGCGTGCGCTGGTGACCCATGGTCACGCCGATCACGCGCGCGGCGGCCATGGGACGACCTTTGCCACCCCTGCCACGCTGGCGATCATGCACCTGCGCTACAACACGCAGGCAGGCGCGGTGCCGGCGCCGTATGGCGAGACCGTCACTCTGGGCGGCGGGGTGCGCGCCACATTTCTGCCTGCCGGACATGTGCTCGGCTCCGCGCAGATCCTGCTCGAATACGCGGGCGAGCGGGTGATCATCACCGGCGATTACAAACGCGCTCCCGATCCCACCTGCGCGCCCTTCGCAGTCACCCCCTGCGACATCTTCATCACCGAGGCGACCTTCGGCCTGCCGGTCTTCACCCATCCGCCGATTGCGGAGGAAATCTCCAGGCTCCTGACAGCCTTGCAGGACAATCCCGATGGCAGCGTCCTTGTCGGCGCCTATGCGCTGGGCAAGGCGCAGCGGGTGATCGCCGAATTGCGGGCGGCAGGCCATCATGATCCCATTTGGCTTCACGGCGCGATGGAGGCGATGTGCCGCCTTTATGAAGAACAGGGCGTGGCGCTGGGCGATCTCAGGCTGGTGAGCGATGCGACCAGGGAGCAGATGCGCGGGCACATCGTCATCGCGCCGCCTTCCGCTCTCAATGACCGCTGGAGCCGCCGCCTGCCCGCACCCCTAACCGCGATGGCGAGCGGGTGGATGCGGGTGCGCGCCCGCGCCCGCCAGCGCGGGGTGGAACTGCCGCTGGTGATTTCCGACCATGCCGACTGGAACGAGTTGACCGCCACGATTCAACAGGTGAATCCGCAGGAAACCTGGATCACTCACGGCCGCGAAGAGGCGCTGCTGCGTTGGTGCCAGCTGGGTCAACGCCGCGCCCGCGCGCTGGCGCTGGTGGGTTACGAGGACGAAGACGACTGATGGAGGAATTCGCCGCCCTCCTCGATGCACTGATCTACACCACCAGCCGCAACCGCAAGCTGGCGCTGATTGCGGACTACCTGCGCAGCGCCCCCGATCCCGATCGCGGCTGGGCGCTGGACGCATTGACCGGCGGGCTCGATTTTCCGGCGGTCAAATCTTCCACTATCCGCAACCTGATGATGGAGCGGGTCGATCCGGTGTTGTGGGCGCTTTCGCGCGATTTCGTCGGCGATACCGCGGAGACGGCCAGCCTGCTGTGGCCCGAGCCGGAGACACAGGCACCGCTGGAAGCCCTTTCGCTGGCCGAGGTGGTGGGTTGCCTTGCGGCCCTCACCCGCACCACTGCGCCCCGGGAACTGCCCGCCTTGCTGGACCGGATGGATGCCAAGGGCCGCTATGCGCTGATCAAGCTGGCGACCGGGGGGATGCGCGTGGGGATCTCGGCGCGGCTGGCGAAAACCGCGTTCGCGCAGGCGTTTGATGTGGCGGTGGAGGAGGTCGAGGAATATTGGCACGCGCTCGCCCCGCCCTATGCCGAACTGTTCGACTGGGCCGCGAAGGGCGCGACCCCGCCCGATCTCGCCGATGTCCCGCGCTTCCGTCCCTTCATGCTCGCGCACCCGCTCGAGGAAGGCGAAGTCGACCTCGCCGACTACGCCGCCGAGTGGAAATGGGACGGCATCCGCGTGCAACTGGTGCGCGCCGGAGGCGATACGCGGGTCTATTCGCGCTCGGGCGACGATATCTCGGCGACCTTCCCCGAATTGCCGGAGGCGCTGCCGGTGGATGCGGTGCTCGACGGCGAGTTGCTGGTGCGGGGGTCAGCCCAAGGCGGCGAATCCGGCGGCGCGGCGAGTTTCAATGCGCTGCAGCAGCGATTGGGGCGCAAGACGGTGTCGGCGAAGATGCTGCGCGAATACCCCGCCTTCGTGCGGCTCTACGATGTGCTGCTGCTCGAAGGGACCGACTGGCGCGAACACCCGTGGAAGTCGCGCCGCGCAACTCTGGAAGGCCTGATGCCGCGCTTGCCCGCCAGCCATTTCGATCTGTCCGCGCTGGTCGAGGCGGATGATTTCGCCGCGCTGGCCGCGATCCGCGAAACCGCGCGCGACGCGGCAATCGAAGGCCTGATGCTCAAGCACCGGATGAGCCCTTACCTGGCCGGGCGCAAGGCGGGCCTGTGGTACAAGTGGAAGCGCGATCCGCTGCTGATCGACTGCGTGGTGATGTATGCCCAGCGCGGCAGCGGGAAGCGATCGAGTTTCTATTCGGACTACACCTTCGGTTGCTGGGCGGACGATCCCGATGCGGGTGCGGAATTGCTCCCGGTCGGCAAGGCCTATTCGGGCTTCACAGATGCGGAGCTGAAGAAGCTCGACAAATTCGTGCGACAGAACACGCTGAACCGCTTCGGCCCGGTGCGCGAGGTGAAGCGCGAACTGGTGTTCGAGGTCGCGTTCGACTCTGTGCACACCTCAAAACGCCACAAGTCGGGCCTCGCCATGCGCTTTCCCCGCATCCACCGCATCCGCTGGGACAAGCCCGCGCACGAGGCCGACCGGGTGGAGAGCCTGCGGGCATTGATCAAGGACTGACCTGCGCCTAAGCCCGCGGCATGCAGACAGCCGACTTACTCCTCACCACCTGCGACAACATGCTGGCCTCGCTCGACGCCTGGCTCACCAAGGCGGCGGAGCATCCCGATGGCGATGCGCTGCTGGCGCGCCGGCTTGCGGAGGACATGTTCCCCCTGTCCCGCCAGATCCGCTTCGTCTGCAACCTGCCGGGCGAGGCGATGGCGGCAGTGGCGGGCGCAGGCTTCTCCTCGAGCGACATCGACGACGAGACTCTCGCGGCCTCGCGCGAGCGGATCACGGCGATCCGCGCGCTGATTGCAGGGTGGCGCGCAACGCCGTTTGGTGCGGATGATGCGCCAGTCGAATTCTCGCTCGCCAATGGCATGACCTTCGACCTTCAGACGGAAGGCTACGTGCGCGACTGGGCGCTGCCGCAGTTCTATTTCCACCTGATGAGCGCCTATGCAATCCTGCGCGCCGCGGGTGTGCCGCTCGGCAAGGCGGATTATGTGGCCCACATGTTCCGCTATCTGCGTCAGCCGCCCGCCGCCTGACGCGCACCGCAATGCACCGCTACGACCCCGCCCGCCAACGCCTTGCGCTCGGCCTTGCGGGGCTGGCGGGGCTGGTCGATGCGACGGGGTTCGTTGTCGCGGGCGGATTTTTCACCTCCTTCATGTCGGGCAATACCACGCGGATGGGGGTGGAGCTGGTCGAACGCCCCGCGCTGGCGCTGATGCCGCTGGGGCTGATCGGGTGTTTCCTTGGCGGAATCATCATCGGCGCGCTGATCGGGCGGCGGGTGGCGGGGCGGCATAAGCGGGTGCTGCTGGGGCTGGTGACGGGCCTGCTCGGGCTTGGCGCCGCTGTGCTGGTGGCAGGCTGGCCGATGCCTTTCCTCGCCCTGTCGGCGGCAGCGATGGGGCTTGCCAATAATGTCTTCTCGCGTGATGGCGAGGTGACCGTGGGCGTCACATACATGACCGGGGCGCTGGTGCGCTTCGGCCAGGGGGTCGCCGCCCGGATCGACGGGCAGGGGCTGCCGTCAACGCGCGGCTATGGCCTCTTATGGAGCGCGCTGGCGCTGGGCGCGGCGGCAGGCGGGGGGCTGTGCCTGATCGCGCCCGCGGCGGCGGCGGCAGCGGCCTTTCTTGCCGCGCTGGCGGTGTGGCTCTTTGCCTTCAGGATCGAGCGCGCTGGCGATTAGCCCAGCGCCGCCGCGACCGCCGCGGCATGGTGTCTGGCGTTTTCGGCATAATGCGCGGTGCCGATCCGCATTCCGGCTATCGCGGCCTCATCGAGATCGCGCATCTTGCGCGCCGGGCGACCGCCCCACAGCTCGCGCGGCGCCATCTCCTTTCCCTCGGTCAGCATCGCGCCCGCCGCCAGCATCGCATCGGAACCGATCACCGCCTTGTTCATCGCAATCGCGCCAAGTCCGACGAAGCCGCGGTCGTGGATCGTGCAGCCGTGCACCATCGCCATATGGCCGATCAGCACATCATCGCCGATCACCAGCGGCGAGCCATCGGGATCGCCGGGGCGCGGCGGGTCGCAGTGCAGCACGCTGCCGTCCTGCACATTGCTGCGTTCGCCGATGACGATGCGCGACACATCCGCGCGCAGCACGCAATTGTACCAGATCGAACTGCCCGCCCCGATCTCCACGTCGCCGATGATCGTGCAGCCGGGCGCGATGAAGGCGGTTTCATGGATTCTCGGGGTTTTCCCGTGAATCGGGATGATGTTGACGCCGGGATGGCGCGCGGCAAGATCGGTCATGGTCAGGCTCCCAGCAGGTGCGCGACGTGGGGGGCGTGATAGGTCAGGATACCGCTGCATCCGGCGCGCTTGAAGGCGATCAGCTTTTCCAGCACCAGCGCATCGCGATCGCCGATGCCCGCCGCCTGCGCGGCCTCGATCATCGCATATTCGCCGCTGACCTGATAGGCGAAGACCGGCACGTCGAACCGTTGTTTCACCCGATAGATGATGTCGAGATAGGCCAGCCCCGGCTTGACCATCACCGAATCCGCCCCTTCCGCGATATCGAGCGCGACTTCGCGCAGCGCCTCGTCGCCATTTGCCGGGTCCATCTGGTAGGCTTTCTTGTCGCCCTTCAGCAGCCCGCCAGAACCCACCGCGTCGCGGAACGGGCCGTAGAAGGCGCTGGCATATTTCGCGGCGTAGCTCATGATCTGGACATTGGGGTGTCCGTTCATTTCCAGCGCCATGCGGATCGCGTGGATGCGGCCGTCCATCATGTCGCTGGGGGCGATGATATCCGCACCGGCATTGGCCTGGTTGACCGCCTGATCGACCAGCACCGCGACCGTCTCGTCATTCACGACATAGCCGGTATCATCCACCAGCCCGTCCTGCCCGTGGGAGGTATAGGGATCGAGCGCCACGTCGGTCAGCACGCCCAGCTCATTCCCGCAGGCGTCCTTGATCGCGCGGATCGCCTGGCACATCAGGTTGTCGGGATTATGCGCTTCGGCCCCGTCATCGCTGCGCAGCGCGCGCGGGGTGTTGGGAAACAGCGCCACCACCGGAATCCCGAGCGCGACCGCCTCCTTCGCGCGGGCGACGATCCCGTCAACCGACCAGCGCGACACGCCGGGCAAGGTGGCAATCGGCTCCTCGACCCCTTTGCCCGAGGTCACGAACAACGGCCAGATCAGGTCTGCCGGCGTGAGGATGGTCTCGCGGTGGAGCGAACGGCTCCAGCCATGGGCGCGGGTGCGGCGCAGGCGGGTGTTGGGATAGCTTCCGGTCATGGAGGCAGGGTTTAGGCGCAATCCCCGCCGCGCGACAAGCCTTCGTTACAGCGCGCGCGCCTGTCCGGCCCGCCGCGCTCTTTTGGCGGCCAGGTCGATCTTCTCGATCTCGCGCACCAGCTCTGTCACCTCGGTCGGCAGCGGTTCGAGATCCTTGAGCGCCGCGCCGGTCTCGACCTCCTTCAGCCGGATCAGCTGGCGGCGGAAATCGATCAGTTCGGTGCCGCTGAGTTCGGCGCGGCTTACAAAACTGACGCTGGCCGGATTGATCGCCCGCCCGCCGCGATACATTTCGTAATGCAGGTGCGGGCCGGTCGAAAGCCCGGTGGAGCCGACATAGCCGATCACCTGCCCGCGCCGCACCTGCTGACCGCGGCTCACCGCCATGCGGCTCATGTGGCAATAGCGGGTCGCAAGCCCGCCGCCATGCTCCAGCCGCACCGCGATACCGCAGCCGCCGGCGCGGCCCGCGGCACTGACCCGCCCGTCGCTGACCGCGACAATCGCCGTGCCGTAACGCGCCTTGAAATCCATGCCCGAATGCATCCGCTTGTAGCCGAGAATCGGGTGGCGGCGCATTCCGAAGTTCGAGGTGATCCGCCCCGGCACCGGGGCCAGCAACCCGCCCCGCTGCTCGCCCACGCCCGAAGCCTCGTAGAACCGCCCGTCCTTGCCCCAGCGCATCAGTTGGGTGCGCGGTTTGCCGGCGCGATCAACCCCGGCATAAAGCAATTGCCCCGCCTGGCGTTCGCCCGTGGCGGCGCGGCGATAGGCGAGGATGATGTCGAATTCGTCGGACGAGCGCACCTCGCGGTCCATGTCGATCTGACTGTCGAGCGCCTTGAGATATTCCTGCACCGCGCTGGCTGGAACGCCTGCCTGCCGCATCGAACGGTACAGGCTGGAGCCGACCGTGCCGCGCACGCGCAACGGGGTTTCATCCACGCGGATGATGTTGCGTTTGAACGCCAGCGGCCCGCTGGGGATGACAGATGTGCCGTCTTCGGCGATTTCGCCCACGCCGGGGCGGGAGAGTTCAAGTTCCAGATCGAACCGCGCACGAAAGGCGAGACTGTCGAGCGGACGCGGCTGCCCGGGGGCGGGGCGGCGGCCCAGCAAGACATCGATCTGTGTGCCGGGGGTGATGTCGTCCAGCGGCACTGTCTGACCGATCAGCGCGGCGGCGCGATCAATGTCGCCCGCCGAAACACCGGCACGGCGCAGCATGGTCGCGAAACTGTCCCCCGGGGCGAGCGTCACGACCAGTTCGATCTGCGGTCGTTCGGGCGCGCTTTTCAAGGGGATCACCTGCCCTGTCGGCCCCATGCGACGGCCCGAATCTGCACCCAGCGCGAGCGGCAGGATCATCTGGCTGCGCAGTTCGCTGGTTACCGCCTCGTCCTGCGGCATGGCGGGGCGCGCTTCCAATGGGGTGAGATCGGGCCAGAACGCCAGCGCCAGCGCGCCGAGGGCGACCATCGTGCCAAGCCCGCGAAACCATCGGCGGCTGCCGATGTCCTCGGCCAGATCGGGGGCGAGATCGAGGCGTTCGAACCAGCGCGAGGCGGCGAATTTCCATTCGTCATAGCGTTCGCCGAAACCGTTGACGCGCGCGACGACCTTGCGCCTGGCGTTCTGCGCCTTGGTCGGAGGGGCGAGCTTTTGCGAATTGCGCAGATAGGGCAACAATCCGCGCGCGGTTTCAGGATCGAGCGCAGCAGGCGGTCCAGACGATGGAGGACCGTCGGCAGGGCCGTCCTCCGCCTCGGGCAGATCGCTCATATTGCGCGCATGGTTCAACATCATTGCCCCGAGAGCCGCACCCTGATCCAACGTGCCGGATCCGGCCTTGTCGCATTTTAATGCCCGATCAAAGTAAATCCGGCATTAACCAGCGACCAATTGCATCACGGGTGCGATAAGGCGTTTCCCTTATGCCCCAGCGCGGCCTGTGCGCGGTCTTGCCCCGCCCTGCCAAGCCTGACACAACCGCCGCGTCGTGACCTTCCCCGCTCATCCCCGTCCCGCTGCGGCGCGCGACCGCAGCACTGCCGATGAACGGGTGCGCGCCGTGCTCGGCCCGACCAATACCGGCAAGACGCACCTCGCGATCGAGCGGATGTGCGGCCATTCCAGCGGCATGATGGGCTTTCCTCTGCGGCTGCTGGCGCGCGAGGTCTATGATCGGGTGCGCAGCATCAAGGGCGAAAAGGCGGTCGCGCTGATCACCGGCGAGGAACGGATCGAACCGCCCGACGCCCGCTATTTCCTCTGCACCGCCGAAGCCATGCCGCGCACCATGGGCGAACACGCCTTTGTCGCCATCGACGAGGCGCAGTTGGGCGCCGATCCCGAACGCGGGCATATCTTCACCGACCGGCTGCTGCACGCCCGCGGGCGCGAGGAGACGATGATCCTTGGTTCGGCCACGCTGGAACCGATGGTCAAGGCGCTGATTCCCAAGGCCGAAATCACCACCCGGCCGCGGTTCTCCACCCTCAGCCACGCCGGGATCTGCAAGCTGTCGCGCCTGCCCAAACGCTCGGCCGTGGTCGCCTTCTCGATCGAGCAGGTCTACGCCATGGCCGAGGCTTTGCGCCGGTTCCGCGGCGGCGCGGCGGTGGTGATGGGGGCATTATCGCCCGAAACCCGCAACAAGCAGGTCGAACTGTTCCAGTCGGGCGAGGTCGATTACATCGTCGCCACCGACGCCATCGGCATGGGGCTGAACCTCGATCTCGATCATGTCGCCTTCGCCGCGCTCGGCAAGTTCGACGGGCGGCGCAAGCGGCGGCTGACCCCGTCCGAGATGGCGCAGATTGCCGGACGCGCCGGGCGGCACCAGCGCGACGGCACCTTCGGCACGCTGTCGGGCATGGGCAAAGGTGATCCGGGCGAACCGCTCGCCTTCACCGACGAGGAAGTCTATGCGATCGAGGAACACAAGTTCGCGCCCCTCACCCATCTGTTCTGGCGCGAGGCCGATCCGCGGTTCGATAGGCTGGAAACCCTGATCGCCGATCTCGAGGCGCGGCCCGACCATGCGGTGCTGCGCGGCGCGCCCGAAGCGATCGATCTGGCGGTGCTCAAGCGGCTCGCCGATGACCCTGTCGCGCGGGGCGTGCGCGGCCCAGGCTCTGTGCGACGGTTCTGGGAAGCCTGCTCGCTCCCCGATTTCCGCAATCTGGGGGTGGAACAGCACGCCCGTTTTGTCGCGCGGCTGTGGCAGGACCTGGGCCAAGGGTATCTGGGCGCGGATTTCGTCGCCGCGCGCATCGCCGAGCTTGACCGGATGCAGGGCGACATCGACACGCTGCAAGGGCGAATCGCGGCGATTCGCAGCTGGGCCTACATCTGCCAGCGGCCCGATTGGGTGCTGGCGCGCGACGAAATGGCTGCGCGGGCACGCGCGGTCGAGGCGAAGCTTTCGGATGCGCTGCACGCGCGGCTGACCGAACGCTTCGTCAACCGGAGGACGACACTCTTGATGAAATCGCTGGGGCAGGACGCTGGTGCGCTGCCCGTGACACTCGAACCCGATGGCCACCTGACCGTGGAAGGCGAAAGCATCGGGCGCCTCGAAGGCTTCCGCTTCACTGTCGATGCTTCGGCCGGAGTCGCCGACCGTCGGATGCTGCTGGCGGCGGGCGAAAAGGCACTGCCCGCGCTGCTGGCGGAGCGCGCCGAATGGCTGCTGGCGCAAGGGCTGGGCGAGCTGGAAATTGCCGGCGGGGCGATCCGCTGGCAGGGTCAGGGACAAGGACGCGCGCTGGCGGACATCAGTTTCCCCGGCCATCCCGGCGCCGGCAATTTCGGCACGCCGCGCCTTACGCTGACCCGCGATCTGGCGCTGCTGCCCGAAACGGCGCGGGCGAATCTCGAAGCGGGGCTGGCAGCGTGGCTCGACCGGCAACTCGAACCGCTGGCCCCCTTGCGCAAGCTTGCCGACGCGGCGCGCGATCCCGAGGCCGGGTCGCAGGCGCGCGCGCTGGTCATCACCCTGATCGAGGCCCGCGGGGTCATCAGCCGCGAGGAAGCGGGCCTTGAACACCTGCCCAAGGAAATGCGCCCCTATCTGCGCAAGCTCGGGATCACCTTCGGCGCGCTCGACATCTTTGCCGCCCCGCTGCTGAAACCAGCGCCGCGCCGCCTGCTGCATGCACTGGGTCTCGACCAGCGCCCGCTCAACGAAGCCATGCTGCCGGTGCTGGCCGAGGGGGCCTGGGCCAAGGGCCGTCTGCCCGCCGGATACCGGTTCGCCGGTAGCCAGGCGATCAGGGTCGATCTGGCCGAGAAGATCCTGCGCGCCGCCTTCGATGCCCGCGCGAACGCGGGGGCAGCGCATCCCAAGGAACGCAATGTCCGCTTCCGGCTTGACCTTGCGCTCAGCGTTTCGATCGGGCTGGAGGCGGACAACGCCCGCCGGTTGCTGGGCAGCGCGGGCTTCCGCTGCGACCGGGCGCGGGCCTTGCCCGAAGGCGCGCATGGCGCACCGGCCCCTGACCGCTGGCACTGGCGCCCGCGCCGCCCCGGCGAGCGTGAGGAAAAGCGCGGAGAGCAGCGTGGCCAGCGCCAGCGCCAGCCGAGAAGCGACGGGCGCGACAAGCAGGAGCCTCGCGGCGAGCACCGGAGCGAAAACCGGGGCAAGTCCCCACGCAAGGGCAAGCCCGATGGCCGCCCCGACCGCCCGGCCCGCCCCGCGCCGATGCCCGATACCGGCCCGGCCCGCGCAGGCGGTGCATTCGACAAGCTGGCGGACCTGCTCAAGGGATGAAGCCGGCAGACGCGGAGATGGGCACGTCGGGGTCGATCCGTATCGACCGGCTGCTGGTCTATCTCCGCTTTGCCCGGACCCGGTCCGCCGCCCAGACGCTGATCGACACCCACGCTTTGCGCCGCAACAGAAAACATGTGCTGCGGGGGTCCGAACAGACGCGTATCGGGGATGTGCTGACACTCGCGCTGGGTGACAGGGTGCGGGTGATCGAACTCATCGCCCTGCCCGAACGGCGCGGCCCGCCAGCCTACGCCCGTTCGCATTATCGTGAGGTTGACGATGGCAATCTTGACCCTAAAGGGCAAAAGCCCATAGCAGCGTCGCTTCTCACGGCTGTCCCTCAGTCCGACGTTCCCGAAGATCTCGTGTGAAAGAGCCGCAATGACCTACGTCGTCACCGAAGATTGTATCAAGTGCAAGTACACCGATTGCGTGGAAGTGTGCCCGGTCGATTGTTTCTACGAAGGCGAAAACATGCTGGTGATCAATCCCAGCGAATGCATCGATTGCGGTGTGTGCGAACCGGAATGCCCGGCCGAGGCGATCCTGCCCGACACCGAGGACGGGTTGGAGAAATGGCTCGAGCTCAACACCACCTATTCGGCCCAGTGGCCCAACATCACCAGCCAGAAATCCCCGCCCGACGATGCCGATGAACACAAGGGCGAAAAGGGCAAGTTCGAGAAATATTTCAGCGCCGATCCGGGCGAGGGTGATTGATTTTGCCTGCGAAGCTGCGAATTTGCAGCTTTACGTAGGCCTATGCAAACGCCGACTCGCAATTTTGTTGCGGACGTGCTATATGATCGCCTGACCGCGCTGGCCCCGTGCAAAAACAGGAGCCCGCGCAGGCGTTGAAACCAGGAAGGCCACACACCAGCAACCCCTCCGGATGATCCGATCCCGGCGCTTTCGCTCCATCAGGGGCAAGGTCGCGCCGCCGGGAGAATCGTCCCTCTCCCCCTGCCGGTATGGCCCATAGAAAGGAACTTGCATGGCAAGCACCGCAAACGCATTCACCGTCGGCGACTATGTTGTCTACCCTAAGCACGGCGTAGGCCGGGTGATCGAATTGCAGAGCGAGGAAATCGCCGGAATGCAGCTCGAACTCTATGTGCTGCGCTTTGAAAAGGAGCGGATGACGCTCCGCGTGCCGGTCAACAAGGTCGAATCGATCGGGATGCGCAAGCTGTCTTCCGACAAGACGCTGAAGCAGGCGATGGAAACCCTGAAGGGCAAGCCCAAGGTCAAGCGCACCATGTGGTCGCGCCGCGCGCAGGAATACGAAGCGAAGATCAACTCGGGCGACCTCGTGTCGATTGCCGAGGTGACCCGCGATCTGTTCCGCCCCGAAGACCAGCCCGAACAGTCCTATTCGGAACGCCAGATCTTCGAAGCGGCCTCCAGCCGCCTCGCCCGCGAACTGGCGGCGATGGAAGAAACGGACGAACCGACCGCGCTGAACAAGATCCTCGATGTGCTGCGCGAACACGCCCCCCAATATTACGAGAGCGCCGAGGAAGGCTGAGGCCTTCACCGCCTTGCGCGATCATCAAGGGCTGCCCCTCGGGGCGGCCCTTTTTGTTTGACCAGCTTGCGCCACCCGGCTTGGTGTATTATATCGGCAACACGCCAATTCCGGTCCGGAGGGAAAATCATGATCAACCCGTTCTTCAAGCGCATGGCCCCGCTTGTCGCGCTCGCGCTCGGCACTGCCCTGTCGGGGTGCAATGGTGCGGACTTCACCATCAACGGCAAGGAAGGCGTGCCCTTGGCCGAACTCGATCTGAGCGGCCCCGCGCCGACCGAGCTGGTGCTGACCTCGGGTGACGAGGTGATCCTGACCGAGGGCGAGACATTCGATCTCGCGGTCGAAGGCGAAAGCACGGACAGCTTGCGCTTCGTGCGCGATGACGAGCTGATCGGCATCACCCGCGAGGAAGGCTGGAAGGGACGGGGCAAGGCCACCATCCGCATCACCATGCCCCCTCCGCAAGAACTGGTCATCGCCGGTAGTGGCAGCGTGAAAGCGCAATCGCTTGCCAGCACGGCCGCGATCAATATCGGCGGATCGGGCACAGTCGAATTCGAAACGATCGCTGCGGAGATCTTCGAGGTGAACATCGGCGGCAGCGGCAAGATCGAGGGTGCGGGCACGGCCCAGCGGCTGGAGATCAATATCGGCGGATCGGGCGATGTCGATCTTGCCGCGCTCAAGGCCGACCGGGCCGAGGTGTCGATCGGCGGATCGGGCGATGTCGCCTTTGCCTCGGACGGCACAGTCGAAGCCAACATCGCCGGTGCGGGTGACGTGAAGGTGACAGGCAGTGCCAAATGCACCGTCAACGCTTTCGGTTCGGGCACGCTGACCTGCAACCCGGCCAGCACGGCGGCGACTCCTCCTGCCCTGCCTGCGGAGGAACCCGCAGAATAGGTTTGCTTTATGGAAAGGCGCGCGCGAGATACTGCATCCATGCGCGCACCTTCTCTTGCAGCCCTGCTGCTTGCTTCGCTGGCCCTGCAGGGTTGTCTTGCCCGTGCGGCGGTCGATGTTGTCACCCTGCCGGTCAAGGCAGTGGGCGCGGGGGTCGACGCGGTCACCACCAGCCAGTCCGAAGCCGACGAGAAACGCGGCCGCGAAATCCGCAAGCGCGAGGAACGGATCGGCGCGCTCCAACGCGATTACGACAAGGCGATGAAGCGCTGCGGCGATGGCGATGATGCCGCTTGCGAAAAGGCGCAAGCGATCCGCGCCGAACAGCAAACGCTGATGCAGGGCGTGCCGCTGGAACCCGAGGGGGACTAACCCGCCGGGGTCGCCGCGCGCTGCAGCCGGTCGTTGATTGCCCGCCCCACACCCGTTTCCGGCACCGGGGCCACCGCGATGCGCGGATGGGCTGCCCGCGCGGCTTCGTGAAGGCAGGCATAGAGCCGCGTCGCGGCCTCCGTGGCGTCACCGCTTGCCGACAGCGTGCAGTCACCCGCAACCGCGCCGAAGCCGATCAGGAATTCGTCAGGCTCGGCGTTGGTGGCGTTCAACCGAACCGGCTTTCCCGGCGCATAGTGGCTGGCGAGCTGGCCCGGAGCCTCTATCGGCGCTTCGGCCCTCCGGGACTGAACCCCTACCGCCAGGCCCTTGTCGAAGCAGTGGCGGTGGAGCGCGTCGCTATCGACCGGCCCGGGCCGCAACTCCCTCCATGTCCCGTCGCGGTCGATCGCGAGAATGGTCGATTCCACCCCTTGCGAGGTCGGTCCGGCATCAAGCACGAGATCAATCCGCCCGTCGAGCGAGGCGAGCACATGCTGCGCCGTGGTCGGGCTGATGAAGCCCGAGCGGTTGGCCGAAGGCGCGGCGAGCGGAAACGGCACGGCCTCAAGCAGCGCGCGCATCACAGGGTGACTCGGCGCGCGCAGCGCGACTGTCGGGAGGCCTGCGGTCACAGCCTCGGCAAGAACGGCCTCGTCCTTCTTCGGCAGAACCAGCGTGAGAGGGCCGGGCCAGTGGATCCCTGCGGCAAGACCGGCTTCGTCGAGCCACTCGGCATATTCCGCCGCCTGGCGCACATCGCGCACATGCACGATCAGCGGATTGAAGTCGGGGCGCCCCTTGGCAGCATAGATGCGCGCCACGGCTTCGGCGCTATCCGCCCGCGCAGCAAGGCCATAGACGGTCTCGGTCGGCACCGCGACCAGCCCGCCCGATTCGAGGATTTGCGCCGCCCTGGCGATCCCCGCAGCGTCTGCCCGCACCAGTTCCGTAACGTTCTTGCCGCTCATGCCCCGGCGCTATATTCGTTTCCCGGCCCTGCCAAGTGCGCGAGGGCTTTTCACCCCGCAATGCCCACCCGAAGGACGCCCCTAACGTGACCCCCTATACCCCGCCGACTGCCGATCAATTGCTCGCCATCCGCGTCAATGCCGGGATCGAGGAACTGGCGCAGAGCGAACGCTTCGCCCATGCCGAACCCGATCTGGTCGAAGCCATCGTCGAAGGCGTGGGGCAATTCGCCGCCGGGGAATTCGCGCCCTTGAACCGCATCGGCGATCTGGAAGGCGCGAAGCTGGAGAACGGCGTGGTGCGCCTGCCCGACGGGTTCAGGGAGGCCTACAATGCCTATGTCGAACAGGGCTGGAACGCGATTGCCTCGCCTGCGGCGCACGGTGGTCAGGGCCTGCCCTTCACATTGTCGTGCAACGTGCTGGAAAACCTCGGCGCGGCCAATATGGCCTTTACGCTGCTCCCGATGCTCTCGGTCGGGGCGATCGAGGCGCTGGAGCATCACGGCAGCAAGGATCAGCAGGCGAAATATCTGCCCGATCTCGTCAGCGGGCGCTGGTCGGGGACGATGAACCTGACCGAACCTGCCGCCGGCAGCGATGTCGGCGCGCTGCGCTCGACCGCCGAACCGATCACCGACGGCCCGCACGCTGGCAAGTACAGGATCACCGGCCAGAAGATCTACATCACCTGGGGCGAGCATGACCTCGCCGACAACATCATCCATCTGGTGCTGGCCCGCCTGCCGGATGCGCCCGAAGGTTCGCGCGGGATCTCGCTGTTCCTCGTGCCCAAGTATCATGTGAACGACGATGGATCGCTTGGGGTCCACAATGATCTGCGCTGCGTCAGCCTCGAACACAAGCTGGGGATCAATGCCTCGCCCACCTGCGTCATGTCCTATGGCGACAATGGCGAATGTATCGGGGAGCTGGTCGGCCACGAAAACAAGGGCCTCGCCGCGATGTTCACGATGATGAACAATGCCCGCATCAATGTCGGCAATCAGGGCGCGCAGATTGCCGAGCGCGCGACCCAGCAGGCGCTGGCCTATGCCCGCGACCGGGTGCAATCCGCGCGCGCAGGCTCGCCCGACAAGACCCCGGTGGCGATTATCGAACACCCCGATGTGCGCCGCATGATCCTGCGCATGAAGGCGCTGACCGAAGCCAGCCGCGCGCTGCTCTATTACTGCGCAGGCCAGGTCGATCGCGGCAATATGGGCGACGAGGCGGCCAGGAACCGGGCCGACATCATCGTGCCGCTGATCAAGGCATGGGGCACCGATATCGGCGTCGAGGTGGCAGGCCTCGGCATCCAGATTCACGGCGGGATGGGCTTCGTCGAGGAAACCGGCGCGGCCCAGCACTGGCGCGATTCGCGGATTGCCCCGATCTATGAAGGCACCAACGGGATTCAGGCGGCCGACCTTGTGACGCGCAAGCTGGGGCTTGGTGGCGGGGATGCGATGGTGGCGCTGTTCGACATGATCGCGCGCGAAGCCGCCGGAGAAACCGCGCTGGCCAGCCTCGCACAGGATTGCGCCGGGATCGCCCGCTGGATGCGCGACGAGGCGAGCCTCGATGATCGGCTCGCAGGCAGTGTGCCCTTCTGCACCATGGCCGCGGTCACGGTCGCGGGATGGCAGCTGATGAAGCAGGCCGCAGCCGTGGCCGAAGGCGCCGCGCCCGCTCTGGCATCGACCAAGCCGGTAACGGTGCGGTTCTTCCTCGACCGGATCATGCCTGAGGCCGCAGGGCTCAAGGCCGGGGCGATTGCCGGGTCACAGGGGCTTTACGAGATCTCAGCCGAAGCGCTGGCAGGCTGACATGGCGGACGGAGGCGAGGTCTGGGACCGGATCGCTGCCGCGCTGGACCGGCTCGCGCCGCCGCCGCCCCCGCCGACCGACTGGCTGGCCCACCCCGCCTATATCTGGGAAGGCGAGCAGGCGCGCGGCGTGGCGGTGCTGGATGCGCTGCCGCTTGCGCAACTTCGCGGCATCGACGCGCAGAAAGTCGCGCTGCGCAACAATTGCGCCCGGCTGGCCTCCGGTGCGGCGGCGCATGACGTGCTGCTGTGGGGTGCGCGGGGCATGGGCAAATCGGCGCTCGTGCGCGCCGCCGTGGCCGATGTGCAAGCGGAAAACCCCAAGGCGCTCGCGCTGGTGCAGCTCGCCCCCGGCACCCTGCCGAGCTTTCCCGCATTGATCGCCGAACTGGCGCAGCAAGCCCGCGCTTTTCTGCTGTTCATCGACGATCTCGGCTTCGGGGCTGACGGGCGGGCGGAGATGCTGGCCTTGCGCAGCCTGCTCGATGGCGGCGTCGCCCCGCGTCCGGCCCATGTCCGCATCATCGTGACCGCCAACCGCCGCGCCATCACCATGCGCGAGGATACATCCGCCGCGCTGCACGAACGCGACGAGCGCGACGATGCGCTGGCGCTGGCCGACCGGTTCGGGCTGGCACTGGGCTTTCACCCGGCGGACAAGGATACCTATCTGGCGATTCTTGCCGGTTACACCGCCCCGCTCGGCCTGGCCTTCGACCCGGAGGAAGCCATCGCCTTCGCTATCCAGCGCGGCAACCGGTCGGGCCGCACCGCGCTGCAATTCGCGACCGAACTGGCGGGTCGTGCCGGACTGAAGCTCTAGTCGGCCTTCTGCCCGGCCTGCTGGCGCAGGTAATCTTCCTCGAACACCGCGCGCGGATCGCGCAATTCGCGCTGGGGCGGCAGGCGCTCGCTGGTCAGGCGCGCAATCGCCGGCGCGGGCGTTGCGGAGGGCGAACGCACCCGCCAGATGATCCCGGCGGTATCGTCCGAGACCAGCAGCGATCCGTCACCCGCCCATTCGACCCAGGTCGGCCGCCCGCGGGTGGTGCCTTCGCCGGTCAGGAAGCCGGTCAGCACCGGCACCGGCTTGCCCACCGGATTGCCGCGCGCATCGAATGCGACATAGACCACATCATAGCCCGAAGGCGGCTTGCGGTTCCACGATCCGTGCTGCGCCACGAATACGCCGCTGGCGAAATCCTCGCCCATCACGTGGCCTTCGCGCGCGAACACCATCCCGAGCGCGGCGACATGGGGGCCGAGCGCATATTCGGGCTTGCGGGTATATTCCATCAGATAGTCCGGCATCGGTGCTTCGACCCGGCGGTCGATGTTGCTTTTGTAATAGACCCATGGCCAGCCATATTGCGCGCCGACCGGCACATTGGTGAGGTAATCCGGCACCAGATCCGATCCCAGCATGTCGCGTTCGTTGACCGTGGTCCACAGTTCGCCGGTCCAGGGGCTGAAATCCATGCCGTTGGGATTGCGAAGGCCGACCGCGAACTGGCGCTGGCGACCGGCCTCCAGATCATATTCCCAGATCATCGCCCGGCCTTCTTCGGCCTCCATCCCGGCCTCGCCGATATTGCTGACCGATCCGACCGCGACGAACAGGCTCTGACCATCGGGCGAAAGCTCGAGATTGCGCATCCAGTGGCCGCCCCCGCCAGGCAGATCCATCAGCTTGCGCGGGGTGCCGGTGACGGTGTCGGTGCCGAGTGTGTAGGGGAAAGCCAGGACGGCATTGTGATTGGCGACATAAAGCGTGCTGTCCAGCCAGGCCATTCCCGAAGGCGAATCGAGCCCTTCCTCAAGGAGGACCTTCTGCGTTTCAGCGATACCATCGCCGTCTGCATCGCGCAGCAGCACGATTCTGTTGGCAGATTCACCGGCCGATCCGGCCTTGGAAAACAGGAAACCTTCGATCCAGCCGCGGATCGTGCCCATGATCCCGTCGCTGCCGCCGTCTTTGGCGGGCGCGCGGGTCAGCGCAACCAGCACATCGCCATTGGGCAGGGTGTAGAGCGTGCGCGGGTGATCCAGCCCCTCGGCAAAGCGTGCGACTTCGAGCCCCTCGGCCGGCATCGGCGACTGATCCGCAGCCCAACCCACCGGTTCGGCAATCTTCACCGTCGGGAAGCTTTCGGCCGCAGGATCCTGCAGCACCGGGTCGGTCCCGGCCACGTCCTCGACCGATAGATCGGCGGTGTCGCCGCGGGAAAGCCAGAATAAGGCGCCACCGATCAGAAGAACGATGACGAGGACAGCGATTGCGATTTTGCGGGAGAGTGCCATGGGAGGGGAATAGAGCCGCCCCGCCCCGGCGGCAACTGGCAAGACAGCAAAGGCCACCCGCCCGATGTATGATTTCAAGCCCGACGCCGCGCTCGACCCGGCAGAGACGCACCGCCAGCTGGTCGAGGCCGCTGATGCGCTTACATCCGGCGAGCCGGACGGTATTGCCAACATGGCCAATATTGCAGCGCTGATCCGGGAATTCCTGCCCGATCTCAACTGGGCCGGCTTCTACCGCGTTGCTCCCATGCGAGACGGGGCGGGTAACGAGTTGGTGCTGGGGCCGTTTGTGGGCCGCCCTGCCTGCATCCGCATTCCCTTTGGCGCGGGTGTGTGCGGGACTGCGGCACAGTCCCAAACCACGCAGTTGGTCGAGGATGTCCACGCCTTCCCCGGCCATATTGCCTGTGATTCGGCCAGCCGTTCGGAACTGGTGGTCCCGGTGTTGCGCGATGGCGCGGTGATTGCGGTGATCGATTGTGACAGCCCTTCGCCGGCGCGGTTCACGGCGGCGGACGCAGCCGGGATCGAAGCGCTCGCCGCCTTGCTTTCCACCCGCATCTGACAGATTTGCGCCCCTGACCGGCCCGAAACGGGACAGCGCTCACACCGCCACTTGGGAACAGCGGCTTGCGGATGGTAAGCCTTTGCTAACCATCAGCCGCTCCGCCCGTCGGGATTGGTTGTTTCAGGGGGAAATTACCGATGACCACCCGTTTGCCGATTCGATCCTTTACCGCGCTCGCGCTTGCACTTCCTGCGCTTGCCGCTCCGGGAATTGCCGGCGCGCAGGATTATTCCGATCTACCGCCGATCGAACGCCCGGTGCTGGAGCCGATGAGCGAGAGCGAGGTCCGCAGCCTGCCGCCCGAATACCGCACCGCGCCGGCAATGACCGAGACCACCGAGACCATCGTCGATGCTGACGGGGTCGAGACGATCACCCGCACCCGCCGGATTGATGCCCAGCGCCCTCTGCCGGCTGCACCCGAGACCTATGCGCCGCAGGGTTATGCACCCCAGGGCTATCCGCAGTCCTATCCCCAACCGATGGCCTATGCCCCGGCCCCGGCGGTGTTCGAACGGGACCAGTGGATCGACGAATGTCGCCGCCGCACGCGCGGGCGCAACAAGAATGACACCGGCACCATCATCGGCGGTTTGCTCGGCGCGATCGCTGGCGGGGTTGCGGGCTATGGCGTCGCCGGGAGCGGCGACCGGGTGCTCGGGACCGTGCTCGGAGTGGGCGGCGGCGGCCTGCTTGGCGGTCTGCTCGGCAGCCTGTTCAATGGCGACAAGAAAAAGAACCTCTATGATTGCGAGGCGGCGCTTGACAGTTACCTGACCCAATATGGCGCGCCCGGCCCCCGGATCGCGTCGCGCGAGATTCCCTACGCGCCCTATCCTGCCGCCCCGGCCTATGGCTACGGCTATGGTTATCCGGGTGGCTACAATTACGGCTATTCCTATGCACCGCCGCCGCAGATGGTGATGGTGCCGGTGCGCGGCGAGCAGCAACAGCAGGTGGTAGTGCGTGAAACCGTGCGGGAGGAGACCTATACCGTCCCCGGCGCCGCACGGGTGATCCCGCCGGCCCAGCGCCCCTCGCCGAAAATGATCAAGACCGACCGCTAAACCCCTGCCGCGCCCGTCCGGCCGCGGAAGCACAAGGCCCCGGAAAAGCAGCCCTGCAACCGAGCGCGGCTTTTTCGGGGCTTTTTGCGATCCCCTTTCCCGGCAGGATGGGCTTCAGAACTCGCCGCCGGTCAAGCGCTGGCACAACAGATCAAGCTGATCGAGCGTGGTGTAGCGGATTGTGATTGTGCCCTTGCGCGGGTCGCCTTCGGGCTTGATCTTCACGCCAAGGCCCAGAAATTCCTCAAGATGTTGCTGCACGGCGAGAATGTCAGCGTTCTGCGGACCTTCGCTGCGCGCCTTTGCGCCCCGAGCCGCGTCACCATCGCTGGCAAGCTTGCGGCTCAGCACCTCGATATCGCGCACCGAGAGGCCTTCCTTCACCGCGATGTCGGCCAGCTGCGCGGCATCATCCCGCCCGATCAGCGCGCGGGCATGGCCGACGCTCAACTTGCTCTGTTCGACAAGGTCGAGCACGGCGGTAGGCAGCGTCAGCAATCGCTGCATGTTGGCGACATGGCTGCGCGATTTTTCGACCATCCGGGCGATGTCGGCCTGGATCATACCCTCATCGTCCGAAAGCCGCTGATAGGCGCGCGCTTCCTCGACCGGGTTGAGATCCTCGCGCTGGAGGTTCTCGATCAGCGCCAGCGCCATCACCTCGCGATCGGTCAGGGTGCGCACCAGCGCCGGAATTTCGTGCAACCGCGCCTTTTGCGCCGCGCGCCAGCGTCGCTCGCCCGCGACCAGCTGATATCCCTGCCCGTGCGGATGGGGGCGGACGATGATCGGCTGGATCACGCCGCGGGTGGCGATCGAGGCGGCAAGTTCTTCAAGCGCCGCTTCATCGAAATATTTGCGCGGATTGCCGGGCAGCGGCTTGATATTCGCCAGCGCCAGCATCCGCAGTGCCGCGCCGCCGGATGCGGGCGCATCGGCGGGTTCATCACGCCGCACCAGCGGTTCCTCGCGGCGGGTTTCGCCCAGCAGCGCGCCAAGCCCTTTGCCAAGCCGCCGCGGTTTTTCTGCCGCAGCGCGGGAAGGTGCCGTCAAGTCAATGGGTTGGGTCGTGTCGTCGCTCATGCCGCCTGCCTTTCTGCGGGAAAGCGCCCGATCAATTCGCGCGCCAGCGCCATATAGGCGCGGCTGCCGGTGCAATGCTGGTCATAGATCAGTGCGGGCAACCCGTGGCTCGGCGCTTCGGACAGGCGCACATTGCGGGGAATCACGGTTTCGAACACCAGTTTGCCAAGGCAGTCGCGCACATCGTCCGACACCTGGTCGGTCAACCGGTTCCGCCGGTCGAACATGGTCAGCGCAACCCCGATGATGCCGAGATTGGGATTGAAGCGCTGCTGCACCTGATCGACCGTCTGGAGCAGCTGACTCAGGCCTTCGAGGGCGAAAAATTCGCATTGCAGCGGCACCAGCAGCGTATCCGCAGCGCACAGCGCATTCAGCGTCAACAGGCCGAGCGACGGGGGGCAGTCGATAAAGGCGATGTCATGCCCGGTGTGATTTTCCAACGCATGGCGCAGCCTTGCGGTGCGCTCATCGACCGACACCAGCTCGACCTCGGCGCCCGACAGATCGACCGTTGCAGGGACGATATCGAGCCGCGGGATGCTGGTCGGGACGATGGCACTGTCCAGCGCGACCTCGTCAACCAGAAGATCATAGCTGGACACTTCGCGCGCGGCCGAATGCACGCCCAGCCCGGTCGAAGCATTGCCCTGCGGATCGAGGTCGATCAGCAGCGTCCGCCATCCGGTTGCCGCCATGGCCGTGGCGATGTTGATGGCAGTGGTGGTCTTGCCCACGCCGCCCTTCTGATTGGCAATCGCGATGGTCAGCATGGTGTGTCCGTCCCTCCCGCGTGCGAATTTCCGTTGAATCCGCAAGAATTTCACGCGTCAGACCTTCAGGATGATCCCCGCTTCGGGATCGGTCAAGGAATGTTTCACGTGAAACATTGCCCGAATCGAAGGCTTCACTGTTTCCAACTCCTGCGCTGCCGAGCGCCCCTTGGGCAAGACATAGGCGGTCTGCCTTGTGGAGAAGGGTGCGGACAAGCTGAGCAGTTTCGGCAAGGGCGCAAAGGCACGTGCCGAAATGGCGCGGGCGGGAAAGGGCGCGAGGCGCTCAAGCCGCTGGCCTTCGACCCGACACTTTGCCAACCCCAGCGCGGCAATGCAGGTTTCGAGGAATTCCGCCCGCCGCCCGCGCGATTCAACCAGTACCACCGGCATATTCGGGCAGAGCGCGGCGATCACAAGCCCCGGAAACCCCGGCCCGCTGCCGAGATCGAGCCACGGCCCCACCGCGTTCGGCCCCAATGTTTCACGTGAAACATTTTCGATGAGCTGCGCGGAGTCCGCCAGGTGGCGCTGCCAGAATTGCGGTTCTGTTGCCTTGGCGATCAGGTTCTGGCGCTGATTTTCCTCGAGGACCAGCGCTGCGAAGGTTTCAATTCGCGCAAAACCTTCCGCGTCCGTCAGCCCGGCAACATAGGCACGCGCTTCGGCTTCGGTCGTAATCACGCAGCGCGCTGCCCGTCAGCCAATCGGCGGCGGGCATGAACCAGCAATGCGGACAGCGCCGCGGGCGTTACCCCTCGGACCCGGCCCGCCGCCGCCAGTGTTCCCGGTGCGGCCTTGCTCAGACGCTCGACCATTTCGTTGGAAAGGCCTGGCACCTGCGCATAGGGGAAATCCGCCGCCAGCGGCAGCGCCTCGCTTGCGCGCAGATCGCGCAGTTCGGCATCCTGCCGTGAGAGATAGGGGGCATAGGCGGCATCCTCGGCGATTTCCTCGGCCAGCAAGGGGTCGTGGGCCGTGATATCGCCGAGCCATGGGGCAAGCGATTCGTGGGTCACCCCATCATGTCGCAACCATTCAGCCAACGGTTTTTCCCCCTGGTCGCGCCGCACAGGCAGGCCGGCATCGGCAAGCTCGCGGGCGTGGACGCGCTGCGAATGTTTCACGTGAAACATTTCCCGCGCCTCTTCGCGCCGTTCCCACCACGCGCGGCGCTCCTCGCCGACACAGCCGGCCGCAATGCCCAGTCCGGTCAACCGTGTTGCGGCATTATTGGCACGCAGGCGGAGGCGATATTCGGCGCGCGCCGTCAGCATCCGATAGGGTTCGGTCACACCCTGCAAGGTCAGATCGTCAAGCATCACCGCGATATAGGCATTGGCCCGGTCGAGCGTTGGCGCCGCCTTGCCCAAGGCCGATGCAGCCGCCTCCAATCCGGCAACCAGACCTTGTGCGGCAGCTTCCTCGTAACCGGTCGTACCGTTTATCTGGCCGGCACAATAAAGGCCGGGAATCGCCCGAACCTGCAGATCGGGCGTCAGCGCACGCGGATCGATGTGATCATATTCGACCGCATAGCCCGGCTGCACGATTTCGACCCGCTCGCACCCCGGCATGGTGCGCACCACGGTTTGTTGCACATCCACCGGTAGCGAGGTGCTGATGCCGTTGGGATAGACCATGTGGCTATCGAGTCCCTCCGGCTCCAGAAACACCTGGTGTCCCTCACGGTCGCCGAAGCGGTGGATCTTGTCCTCGATCGAGGGACAATATCGCGGTCCGGCGGCCCCTATCGCACCCGAGAACAACGGCGACCGATGGAGATTGGCGCGGATCGCGTCATGCCCGGCGCGGGTCGTGCGGGTAATCGCGCAGAACACCTGCGGGTTGACCCGGCGCGGCGTAAGCGGAGACATCGTCCAGCCCTCGCTATCCGAAGGCTGTTCCTCCAGCGCGGCCCAATCGATCGTGCGCCCGTCGAGCCGCGGCGGCGTGCCCGTCTTGAGGCGGGCCATCGGCAGATCGGCTCCGCGCAATTGCTCCGCGAGCCGTTTGGCCGCGTTTTCCCCGATGCGCCCACCTTCGAACCGTTCTTCACCCCGAAAGAGCACGCCGCCCAGAAAGGTGCCGGTGCACAGGATGACGCGGCCGGAGTGCAGAATGGTGCCGTCGGCCAGCGCGAGTCCGGCGACCGTCCCGCCTTTCAGCACCAGCGCGGCGGCTTCGCCCTCGACCAGCGTCAGATTGGTCTGCGCGCTGACAATCGCCTGCACCGCCGCCTTGAAGCGCACCCGATCGGCCTGAACGCGCGGGCCCCACACCGCGCTGCCCTTGGAACGGTTGAGCATGCGGTAATGGATCGCCCCGGCATCCGCCGCACGGCCGATTACCCCGTCGAGCGCATCGACCTCGCGCACCAGGTGGCCCTTGCCCAAACCGCCGATCGCCGGATTGCAGCTCATCGCGCCAACGGCATCGAGATCGAAACTGACCAGTGCGCTGCGCGCACCCATCCGCGCCGCCGCGCAGGCCGCCTCGACCCCGGCGTGACCGCCGCCGATAACAAGGACATCGAAGGAATGCATGAGGGCGCAGATAGGCCCTGCGGGGGTGATCGTCAAAGCCGTTTCAGCGCGCGGATTGTTTCACGTGAAACATTGGCGTTCCGGTCTGACGACAATGTTTCACGTGAAACATTCTGCCGGACCGCTCATTTGCCGATGCAGAAACGCCCGAACAAGGCGTCCAGCATATCCTCGGTGGTCGCGCGGCCCACCAGCCGGTCGAGAGCGAGCCGCGCGCGGCGCAGTTCTTCCGCCACCAGAAGCGGGTCGGCGAGCTTCTCGGCCCCCGCCAAGGCATCGGCCGCTTCGGCAAGCCGCGCATGCTGGCGCGCATTGAGCGCCGCCTCGCCCGGCTTGGGCAGCGCGTCGCGGGCCACGGCAACCAGCGCGGTCTTGAGCTCCGCCAGCCCGGCCCCCGTCGCGGCCGAAAGGGTGAAGCGCGCCGCCGGTTTGGGGATGAACCCCTGACGATCGGCTTGCGCCGCAATTTCCCATGCATCAATCGGGCCCGCGCCCTCCGGGCCGAGCCACAGCACCACATCGGCGCGCGCCAATTCACCCCTCGCCCGGTCGATCCCGATCGCCTCGATCGAATCTGACAGCGAACCGTCGCGCAGACCTGCCGTATCGACAAAAGTGAATGGCACGCCGCCGATAGCGACCGCGCGCTCGATCACATCGCGGGTGGTGCCCGCGATGGGCGACGTAATCGCCGCCTCGCTCTCGATCAAAGCGTTGAATAGCGTCGATTTCCCCGCATTGGGCGGTCCCGCCAGCACCACCCGGAACCCTTCTCCCAACCGCTCGGATCGGGGACGCGCCAGCCAGTCGTTAAGCTCCCTGCCCAAAGCGGAAATGTTCCACGTGAAACATTCGGGCAAATCCGCAGAATCCTCCTCGTCCGAAAAATCGAGCACGCCTTCGACCTCGGCGGAGAGCGCCAGCACGCGCTCCCGCCACCCCTCCACCTGCCGCGACAGCGCGCCTCGAACATTGGCGAGTGCAGCGGCGCGGGAAAGTTCGGTTTCGGCAGAAAGCAGATCGGCCAGCCCCTCCGCCTCGGCAAGGTCGATCCGGCCATTGGCAAAGGCGCGGCGGGTGAATTCACCAGGCTCGGCGCGGCGCAGACCGGGGAGCGCCGCCAAGGCACTCTCAACGGCCGCAATCACCGCGCGGCCCCCATGGCAGTGCAATTCGGCCAGATCCTCGCCTGTGGCGGTGTTCGGCCCGGGAAACCACAAGACCAAAGCCTCGTCGAGCAATATGCCGGCCTTGTCGTGCAGCTTCGCGAGCGAGGCACGCCGCGGGTCCGGCATCCGCCCGACCAGCGTCTCCAGCGCGGCACCCGCTTTGGGGCCCGAGATGCGCACCACCCCGATGCCTGCGGGCGGCGCACCGCTCGAAAGCGCGAAAATCGTCGGATTGTCGTTCATTGCAGACGGCTTATTCGGAACCCTTCGGCCCCTCGTCACGCTTCGAGGCCGCCTTCATCCCGCCTTCGACAAAGCTCTGGAACAGTTTCAGCCCTACCTGCCCCATCGGAGCCAGGGCCTGCGCATATTCCTGCAACTGTTCAGGGTTCGATACCCCGCGCATCGCCTTGGCGATGTTTTCGACATAGACGTTGTTGGCCGCGCTGACATCGGGCAGACCCATGAAGCTGCGGGCTTCCTCGGGCGTGCATTCGATTTCGATATTGATCTTCATGGGGTCTTCTCCTGCCACCTAGTCCATTTGGGCTTGGCAAGCAGGCAAGGCAATAGATAGGACTCTGCCCAATCACACGAACCCGGAAGAGAGGCCCCCATGACCCTGAACGCCACAATCCCCACGCTTGAAGATGATGCCCACTTCGGCGCCTATGTCGCCGAACCCGCCGGCACCCCCAAGGCCGCGATCATCGTCATCCAGGAAATCTTCGGCGTGAACCCCGGTATCCGCCAGAAATGCGACAAGCTCGCCGCCGATGGCTATCTCGCGGTGGCACCCGATCTGTTCTGGCGGCTGGAGCCGGGGGTGGCGCTGGACCCCGATGTCGAAGCCGAATTCCAGACCGCGCTCGATCTGATGGGCAAGTTCGATCAGGATCGGGGCATCCGCGATATCGAGGCGACCATCCACCACATCCGCCGCACGATGGACGTCCCCAAGATCGGCTGTGTCGGCTACTGCCTCGGCGGACGGCTCGCCTATATGACCGCCGCACGCACCGACATTGATGCCAGTGTCGGCTATTACGGCGTGGGAATCGACGGCCTGCTGCATGAAAAGCACGCCATCGCCAACCCGCTGATGCTGCACATCCCGACCGACGACGGCTTTGTTTCACGTAAAACACAGGCCGCGATGCATGAAGGCCTCGACGATCATCCGCGGGTGACGCTGCACGATTACGAAGGGCTCGACCACGGCTTCGCCACGGAGCACGGCAAACGCCGCGACGAGGCTGCCGCCACCCTCGCCGACAGCCGCACCGCCGCCTTTTTCGCGGACGCTCTCGAGTGACCCCCGAATCGCCCAACACGAACCTCGCTCGCTGGCACGCCTATATGGAGGGCGGGAGCGATCCTGCCCTCCTGTCAGACCTGCTGGCCGATGAGGCGGTGTTCCATTCGCCGGTGGTGCATACCCCGCAGGTCGGCAAGCCCGTCGTCATGGCCTATCTGGTTGCGGCTGCGCAGGTGCTGGGTAACGAGGCTTTCCGCTATGTCCGCGAACTGGTCGACGGCGATGACATGATGCTCGAATTCGTCACCGAGATTGACGGCATAACCATCAACGGGGTCGATATCATCCGCTTCGACGACGCCGGACAAATCAGCGATTTCAAGGTGATGGTGCGTCCGCTGAAAGCCATCAACAAGGTCTGGGAGATGATGGCAACGCAGCTGGAAGCGGCCAGGGCCTAGCACCGCCGCCTACCGCCCGGCGTTCAGACAGGGACACACCGCAAGCGCCGGGCAACCGGCGGCGCATCGCAACCCGATTTTGCCGGGCTGCTAGTTCAGCACCGCAAAATTGACGATCATCTTGCGCACTTCGGGATCCAGCCCGTCGGGCAGTTCGCTTTCCAGCATTTCGCGCCGGTTGGCGATGCTTTCGGCGATAAGCACCCGTTTCATCGCCCAGTCGGGGCAGGTGCGCTGCGCAATCCCGCGCCGGTCGAGCACCGAAACCCCGCTATGGCGCGGATCGGCGAAGATCGTCTCCATCAGCGAATTGACTTCGCCCTCCTCGCCTTCGAGCAACTGGAGAAAATTGCGGCCGTTGAACAGCAACAGGCCGGTGATACCCCGCGCCGGGTTGTTGCGCGCGCTGGTGTCGAGGATGGCGTCCACCTCCTCGCGCAGCAGCGTCGGCGCGGTGCTGATATAGAGATACTGGCTAAGCACGATTCCCATCCCTCTTGGCCGGTCTCTCCGGCCTGTCATTGCGGGCCGACCCCATGGCCCGTGCGCAGTGTGATCCTATTGGTTCATCGTATCGAAGAAATCGTCGTTGGTCTTCGAATCCTTCATCTTGTCGAGCAGGAACTCCATCGCATCTACGGTTCCCATCTGCATCAGGATGCGGCGCAGCACCCACATCTTCGACAAGCGATCCTTTTCGACCAGCAGCTCTTCCTTGCGGGTGCCGGATTTGCCGACATCGAGCGCGGGGAAGATACGCTTGTCCGCGACCTTGCGATCGAGCACGATTTCGCTGTTGCCGGTGCCCTTGAACTCTTCGAAGATCACTTCGTCCATGCGGCTGCCGGTATCGATCAGCGCGGTGGCGATGATCGAGAGGCTTCCGCCTTCCTCGATATTGCGCGCCGCGCCGAAGAACCGCTTGGGCCGCTGCAACGCATTGGCATCGACACCGCCGGTCAGCACCTTGCCCGAAGACGGCACCACGGTGTTGTAGGCGCGGCCGAGACGGGTGATCGAATCGAGCAGGATCACCACGTCATGCTTGTGCTCCACCAGACGCTTGGCCTTTTCGATCACCATTTCGGCGACCTGCACGTGGCGCTGCGCAGGTTCGTCGAAGGTGGAGGACACCACCTCGCCCTTTACGCTGCGCTGCATGTCGGTGACTTCCTCGGGCCGTTCATCGACCAGCAGGACGATCAGGAACACTTCGGGGTGGTTGTCGGTGATCGCCTTGGCGATGTTCTGCAACAGCACGGTCTTGCCGGTGCGCGGCGGGGCGACGATCAGCGCGCGCTGGCCCTTGCCCTGCGGGGCGATGATGTCGATCACCCGCGCGCTCTTGTCCTTGACCGTCGGATCGAGGCTGTCGAGCGTCAGCTTGGAATCCGGGTAAAGCGGCGTGAGGTTGTCGAAATTGGTGCGCAGGCGCACGGCATCGGGATCGTCGAAATTGACCTTGGCGAGGCTGGTCAGTGCGAAATAGCGTTCGCCATCGCGCGGCGCGCGGATCTCGCCTTCGACCGTGTCGCCGGTGCGCAGGCCCCAGCGGCGGACCTGGTTGGGCGAGACGTAGATATCGTCCGGGCCGGCGAGATAATTCGCCTCGGGGCTGCGCAGGAAGCCGAAACCGTCCTGAAGCACCTCGATGGTGCCGATGCCCATGATCTTTTCTTCGTATTCCTCGTCCTCGGCCAGTTCGCGCAGGATGCTGAACAGCAGATCCTGTCGGCGCATGGTCGAGGCGCCTTCGACACCGAGTTCTTCCGCCATCTGGACCAGTTCGGCCGGAGTCTTTCGCTTGAGGTCTTTGAGATGCATTGTGAATTTTTTCCGAAAGCAAGGGTGGCCGGACGGTCAGTACCCCCCTGCAAGAGAGAGGCGCCCCGACGGATCATGCCTGCACTTGGACGATACAGGCCGGACGGGACTGGGCTTGGAGAAAGCAGACCTGCGGAAGCGAGAAGACGCTCCGCCTACCGGATAGGTACACCGCGAAATAGAAGCGCAAGCGAGCGCGGTCAATCGCGGAAATATGCGAGCGGCTCAACCGGCCTCAGAACGGCTTCAGATAGACCAGCGCCACGATCAGGATCAGCAGGATCCCCGGCACTTCCCCGATCAGCCGCAAACGGGATTCGGTCAAGGGACGCTCCCCCCGCGCCATCTTCCTGGTCTGTGCCACCAGCCAGCCGTGATAAGCGGTCAACACCACCACCAAGGTCAGCTTGGCATGAAGCCAGCCATCGCTGAAAAAGCCCATCGCAATCGCCATCGCCAGCCCCAAGACCCAGACGATGATCAGACTGGGGGTGAGGATGATCTTGCGCAGCTTGCCCATCCGGGTCGCCCACTTGGCCTCGCCCTCGGATCCCGGCGCGTGATCGAGCATGTAGATGCACTGCCGCGGCAGCATGAACAGCCCCGCCAGCCAGAACACCATGAAGATGACATGGCCGATCTTGAGGAAGGGATAGATCGCAAGAAGGGTGGATTGCATCAGACCTCAACCTCTCAGGGCGGCAAGCAGTTCCTCGACATGGGCAATCGGGGTGAATTGCCCGATGCCATGGCCAAGGTTGAAGACATGCGGGCGATCCTCGAAGGCGGCGATGATCGTGCGCACCCGCTCCGCCAACGCCGGACCGCCGGCCTCGAGCAGCAGCGGATCGAAATTGCCCTGCACCGGCATGCCATCGGGCAGGTTCTGGTGCGCCCAGGCCGGATCGAGCGTTTCGTCGAGACCCACCGCGTCCACGCCCGTTTCTCGCGCATAGGCCGGCAGTTTGGCGCCCGCACCCTTGGGAAAACCGATCACGGGCGTTTCGGGATGCGACGCCTTGAGCTGCGCGGTGATCGCGGCGTTGGGGGCGACCACCCACTTTTCGAACTGGTCGGGCGCGAGGCTGCCGGCCCAGCTGTCGAACAATTGCACCGCTTCGGCCCCGGCATCGATCTGGCCGCGCAGATAGGTGACGGAGACATCGATGATCGCGTCGACGATGGCCTGCAGACGGGCCGGATCGCGATAGGCCAGCAGCCGCGCCGGGCCCTGGTCCTTGGAACCCTCGCCCGCGATCATGTAGGTTGCCACCGTCCACGGACTGCCCGCAAAGCCGAGCATCGTCACCTCCGGACCGATCAGCGCGCGGGTGCGGCGCACGGTCTCGTACACCGGATCGAAGCGTTCAAACGCCGGGACGAAACTGTCCAGAGCCGTTTCCAGCAGGGTGGGCGACAGCTTCGGCCCCTCCCCCGCCATGAAGGCGAGACCCTGTCCCATGGCGTGCGGGACGATCAGGATATCGGAAAACAGGATCGCGCCATCGAACCCGAACCGCCGGATCGGCTGCACGGTGATCTCGGCCGCCGCCTCGCTATCGTAAACCAGTTCGAGGAAACCGCCTTTTTCGGCCCGAAGTTCCCGATATTCAGGCAGATAGCGTCCTGCCTGGCGCATCAACCAGACGGGAGCAACGTCCTGACGGACACCATTGAGCGTATCGAGAAGCGGACCGGGCATAGGGTTCCTTTAAACAAAAGAATCTAACTTATAAAAGGATTGATGGAGTCTGTTGGCCCTGTGGATATCGGGAATTACCGGTTCCTGCCGGATTACCCCCGGATTGCACAACCCCAATCGCACTCTCCGAATCCGCAAGGCTTGGACGTCAAGCGCGCTTTATCCCCACTCTTCCCAGCCTGTCGACAAGACTTGTCCCGTGTGGGCAAATACCCCGAGGAATGGGCTGTCAGCGGGCAGGAAAATTGCTCCCCTGCTTGTCCGGCATCCTCTCCCGTGGTTTATGCCCCCCTCTGTCCACAGCCCTTTTCGCCGAGGCCGCGAGCGCACCCGAACCATGACCCGACTCAATCTTCATCTGGTATCGGATTCGACCGGCGAAACGCTGGAAATGATCGCGAAGGCCGCGCTCGCGCAGTTCGACGATCCCGATGTCAGCCGCCATTTCTGGCCGATGGTGCGATCGCTCCAGCATCTCGACCGGATCGTGCCCGATCTTGCCGCCCATCCCGGGCTGGTGCTCTACACGCTGGTGAACCCCGATACCCGCAAGCGGCTGGAGGAACATTGCCGCCATCTCGGCCTGCCCGCAGTACCGGTGCTCGATCAGGTGACCGCCGCGCTGGAAGCCCAACTGGGCGAGGAAGCCCATGGTCGGCCCGGCCGCCAGCACGCGATGGACGATGATTATTTCAGAAGGGTCGAGGCGATCCAGTACACCATCGCCCATGATGACGGCCTCGGCCACGAGGATTGGGAGGAGGCCGACATCATGCTGGTGGGCGTGTCGCGTTCTTCGAAGACCCCGACCAGCATCTATCTCGCCAATCGCGGCTACAAGACCGCCAATATCCCGCTGGTGGTGGAAAGCCCCCCGCCGCCGGCGCTGTTCGGGCTGCGCCATCCGCTGGTGGTGGGCCTGACGACCAGCCCCGAACGGCTGGTGCAGATCCGCCGTAACCGACTGCTTTCCTTGAACGAAGCGACCGAGACCGCCTATGTCGATAACGACAACGTCAAGGCCGAGTTGCAATTTGCCCGGCGGATGTTCGGCGACAATGGCTGGCCGGTGATCGACGTCACCCGCCGCTCGATCGAGGAAACCGCTGCGGCGATCATCCGTCTGGCTCAGGAGCGCGACCGCAAGCCGGCCAGCGAGGGCGGGGTGGGGAAGCCGATATGAGCGCAGAGAATGCGCCGCGCCTGATCCTCGCCAGCAAATCCGCCTCGCGCCGGGCGATGCTCGATGCCGCCGGGGTGGCTTATGAGGCGATACCTGCCGATATTGACGAACGCGCGGTGGAAACGGGGCTGGCAGGCGCCCCGCCTGCCGAGGTGGCCGAGGCACTGGCTGTCGCCAAGGCGGCGGCGGTTGCGGCGACTCATCCCGGCGCGCTGGTGCTGGGGAGCGATTCGCTGGTGGTCGCGGGCGGACGGCGGTTCGACAAGCCGCGCTCGGCGGAGGAAGCGGGCGAACACCTGCGGTTCTTCTCCGGCACCGTGATGGAACTGCACAGCGCGGCGGCGCTGGTGCGAGACGGGGGGTGCGAATGGAGCCATGCCGGCATCGCCCGCCTGCACGTACGCGACCTGTCCGATGATTTCATTGCCGAATATCTCGATCGGGAATGGCCTGCCATCAGCCACACCGTCGGTGCGTTCCGGATCGAGGGGCCGGGGGTGCAATTGTTCGATTCCATCGAAGGCGACCAGTTCACGGTGCTCGGAATGCCGCTGCTGCCACTGCTGGGCGCGCTGCGCGAGGCGGGAGCGCTGCTCGCATGATTTACGCAGAGGTGATCGGCGATCCGATTGCGCAGTCCAAGTCTCCGGCGATCCACAATTTCTGGCTCGGCAAGCTGGGGATCGACGCGCAATACCGCGCCTGCCATGTGCGGCCTGACGCCCTGGAGGAATATCTCGCCGCGCGAAAAGAAGACCCCAAGTGGCGCGGCTGCAACGTGACCATGCCGCACAAGCAGGCGGTGATGCCCTTGCTCTACAGCGTCGAAGCCCCTGCTGACACCATCGGTGCGGTCAACACGATCTATCCCGCCTTCGACCGTCTGCTCGCAGGCACCAATACCGACGCGGCAGGATTCCTCGAACCGCTCAAGGCCGACCTCGCACAGACCCACTATTTCCGCATGGCCCGGATCATCGGCACCGGGGGGGCGGCGCGGGCGATCATCACCGCGCTGGCGGGCCACGGCTTCACGCTGGTGGTCGCGGGCCGCGATCCGGCCAAGGCCCGCGCGCTGCTCGACGAACTGGCGCCCAAGGGGGAACACCACGCAATCGACCTTGCCCATTTCACCAACCCGACCGAATTCGCTTTCGACGACCGCGAGGCTTGCCTCGATCTTGTCGTCAACGCTTCGTCGCTGGGGATGCAGGGGCAACCGCCGCTTGCCTTCGACTGGAGCCATGCCCCGCCCGGCAGCATCGCCTATGATATCGTCACCGCCCCGCGCGACACGCCCTTCCTGCGAGGCGCGCAGGCAAAGGGTCATCGCACCATCGACGGGCTTTCGATGCTGATCGGGCAGGCGGCGGTTGCCTTCGAGACATTCTTCGGCCAGCCCGCCCCGCGCGAACATGACACCGAACTGCGGGAGCGCCTGACCCGATGACCCGACCCAAAATCATTGGCCTGACCGGCTCTATCGGCATGGGCAAATCGACCGTCGCGCAGATGTTTGCCGACGCCGGCATCCCGGTGTTCGATGCCGATGCCGAAGTGCGCAGCCTGCAGGGGCCGGGGGGAGAATTGCTCCCCGCAATCGAAGCCGCCTTCCCGGGATCGACCGGCCCGGACGGGGTCGATCGTGACCGGCTCGGCCATCAGGTGTTCGCCGACAAGGCGGCGCTTTCCCGGCTCGAAGCTATCGTCCACCCGGCGGTTGCCGCCAGACGCGCAGCCTTTCTCGACGAACACCAAGACAAGCGCGCGGTGGTGTTCGACATCCCCCTGCTGTTCGAACGCGGCGGGCATGAGGCGGTCGATCTGATCGTCGTCGTTTCCGCCCCCGAAGATGTGCAGCGCGCCCGCGTGCTTGCCCGCCCCGGCATGACGGCGGAAAAATTTGACCATATCCATGGGCTGCAACTCCACGATTCGGAAAAGCGCACCCGTGCCCACCACGTGATCGACACCGGCACCACGCTCGAAGAAACCCGCGCGGCTGTCGACGCACTGATTGCTTCACTTTGATGGCACCCGCCACTTGCCAGCAGCCAAGCTTGGGCAGATAGTGCGACCAATGCGTGAGATCATCTTCGATACCGAAACCACCGGCCTGGACCCCAAGAGCGGGGATCGCATGGTGGAAATCGGCTGCATCGAAATGGTCGGCCGGGTCGAGACGGGCCGTACCTTCCACGCCTATTTCAACCCCGAACGCGATATGCCGATGGAAGCGGAACGGGTGCACGGCCTTTCCGCCGCGTTTCTCGCCACAAAGCCGCGCTTTGCCGAAAGTGCGGATGATTTGCTGGAATTTCTCGGCGATGCGCCGCTGGTGGCGCATAATGCGGGCTTCGATTTCGGCTTTCTCAACAATGAACTGGAACGCATCGGCCGCACGCCCATCGGTCTTGACCGGATGGTCGATACCGTCGCGCTTGCGCGCAAGAAGCATCCCGGCGCGAAAAACTCGCTCGATGCGCTGTGCACCCGCTACGGGATCGATCGCTCGCACCGGGTCAAGCATGGGGCGCTGCTCGATGCCGAATTGCTGGCGCAGGTCTATGTCGAGCTGACCGGCGGGCGGCAGATCGGGCTCGGTCTGGGTGAGGCAAAGAGCATGGCCGTGGTGGAAACCGCGGTGAACATCTCCGCCGCACCTGCCGCCGCGCGTCCGGTGCGCCTGCCCCGCCCGCATGCCGCCTCGCCAGACGAGCTGGAACGGCACCGCGCTTTCATTGCCGGGATCGATAATGCGATCTGGGCGAGCCAGTCGCGTTGAAGGGCCGGCGCACCGCACACAGGACAGGACCCTGATCTCGCACGGGAGAATAATGACATGGATATTCGGGTTTCGGGCCACCAGATCGACACCGGCAGCGCCTTGCAGGAACACGCCGCCGACCGGCTGGGCGCGATTGTCGAGAAATATTTCGACAGGGCGCTGTCATCGCAGGTGACTTTCGGCAAGGCGCCTGCGGGGGCGATAACCTGCGATATCGTCACCCATGTGATGCAGGGGCTGTTGCTGAAGGCGCAAGGACAGGCGCAGGATGCGCATTTCGCGCTCGATGATGCGGTCGCCAAGATCGACAAGCAGTTGCGCCGCTACAAGCGCCGCCTGACCGACCGCCACCAGCAGGCCGATCATTCGCGCGCCGAGGAAGAGGCCGCCTATACGATCTTTGCGGTCGAGCATGACAACGAACAGGAAGTGACCGCCGATGCCCCGCTGGTCATCGCTGAAACGCGGGTCGATATTCCCACTGCCAGCGTTGCCGATGCGGTGATGATGATGGACTTGCGGCACACCACCGCGCTGTTTTTCAAAAACGCTGGCACCGGCAGGCATAATATGGTTTACCGGCGCGCCGATGGCTCGATCGGATGGGTCGAGCCGAGATAGAATCCGCGCCGGCCGCTTGCAGCGGTTGCTTTACCGGGCGCAGGGTTCAGGCGGCAGCGGCAGGAGGGGCGAACCGCCCCGGTCGGCAGGAACCCTCGCAGCCCTGTCAGGCCGGACTTGCACTGCTTGCAGGCACACTCTTTCGGGATTCCATGACATGGATGTAAATCTGGCTTTTTCCCCGCAGGCGATCCTGTTCGACCGGATCGACAGCAAGCCTGGCGTGCTGATCGCTGTCGCGCAGTTGCTGGCCGATGCCTATGGCCTCGACCGGCACGAACTTCTGGAAAATCTCGAAGCGCGCGAGGCGCTGGGGAGCACCGGGTTCGGGCGCGGCGTGGCGATCCCGCACTGCCGCAGCAAGGATGTGCGCCGCCCTTCGCTGGCGCTGATCCGGCTTGGTCAACCGCTCGAATTCGCGGCGGCCGATGCCCGGCCTGTCACGCTGGTATGCGGATTGGTCTCGCCCGAAAATGCCGGAGCGACCCACCTCCACGCGCTCGCCGCGATCTCCCGCCTGACCCGCGACGAGGCGATACTGCAGATGCTGGCCGATGCGCCCGATGCCGAAGCGGTCTATGCCCTGCTCACCCACCAGTTCGAGCGTGATGCCGCCTGACACCTCTGCCACAAGATCATGACCGCGACCGCACACGCTTCCCCCGCCACTGGCCCCGTCATGGGGGCCGAGGGCCATTACCGCGCCTTGGAGCGCCTCTATGCCTCCGCGCCGGTCAATGCCAAATTCGCTTCGCGCCTGCACATTCCGGGTGAGGGCCTCTCGCACCTCACCTTCACCATCACGCCCGAGGATTACCATGCGGCGGGCGCGGCGCACGGGACGATCTATTTCAAGATGCTCGACGATGCGGCCTTCTATGCGGCCAACACCCTGGCGACCGATCGCTTCCTTTTGACCACCAGCTTCAACCTGCACTTCACCAAGCCGGTGCGCGCCGGGACCGTGACCGCCGAAGGGCGCTGGGTCAGCGGACGCCGCCGGGTGTTCGTGGCCGAGGCGCGGCTGGTGGATCAGGAGGGCGAGGAAATCGGGCGCGGCACCGGCACCTTCATGCGCTCGCGCATCGCGCTGTCCGGCCTGCCGGGCTACACGGCCGAACCGTGAACGACCGCATCCCCGCGCATCTCGAGGCGGGGGCGATATTGCGCCTTGCCGAATCGCAAGGCGGATTCGGCATGGTGCTGTCCAGGGGCGAGCGCGATGCGGGCACCGTTCTTGTGGTAACCACCTATCGCGGGGAAGCATCGACGCTTTACGAAAGGATGCCTGCGGTCGACGGTTCGCGCAGCTATGTTGCGACAAAATACGAAGATATTGAAAATAGGCAGGATTTCTCGGAATATCTGGCGCGGCGGCGGCATCAGGATCCGGATATCTGGCTGATCGAGGTGGATATCGCCGATCCAGAACGGTTCATCGCGCAACTTGCCTGATTAACTTGACGTTGAAGCGCGCACGGCTATTGGCGCGTCCACTTCCTGGCGCAGGCTGGCAGGGCGGCAATACGGTCGTTCGATCAGCACGCAGACGGGGAGCGGCCGGCAGGCTTTTTTGAACCCCACATATTTTTCCGCGAATTAACGCACAGGGTTTCCGCCTGCGTCGGAGCGCGCTCACCGCCCGAATAGTAGAGTCCATGGGTCGCAAGACTTTTTCCTTTGTCGCACTGGCCGCACTGGCCGCAGCGACCGTGACTTTCCCCGGCGTCGATAGCGTCGCGGCCTTGGCCCCGGATGCAGATGCATCGGCCAATGACCAGCTCACCCTGACCGGTGCGGTCGATCCGGCCCCGCCGACCGAGCTGGTTCCCCAACCCACCGTGTTCATCTCGGAAGAAGTGGTTCAGCCGCTTCCCGCTGCGCCCGAAGCGCCGGTCCTGACCGAAGCCGGTTCGCTTGGCGAACTGATCGCCATGGTCGATGCCGATGCCGCGCTGCTGAGCGAGGACATGCGCTGCCTTGCCGGTGCGGTCTATTTCGAGGCGCGCGGTGAGCCGCTGGCGGGCCAGCTGGCGGTGGCGCAGGTGATCATCAATCGCGCCGGGGACGCCCGTTTTCCGGCGAGCTATTGCGGGGTCGTGCGCCAGCGCGGACAGTTCTCCTTCATGCGTGGCAGCCGTATGCCGCAGGTCCGCACCGGATCGCCCGCGTGGGGCCGTGCCGTGGCGATTGCGCAGATAGCGCACCAGGGAATGTGGGAATCCGAAGCCGGCGATGCGGTGTTCTTCCACGCCAATTACGTCCGCCCCGGCTGGAGCCAGCGCAAGACCAAGCTGGCACAGATCAACACGCATATTTTCTATCGTTGATGACTTGAGGGCCGGTGAGCAAGTTTCATCGGCCCGCAGGGCCGCAAGGGCCACCGCCCGCCCGCAGCCGCCCGCGCATCGCGCGAAACGCGGCGCGGATCATGCCTTCAGGCGTACCCACACCGGAGCATGATCGCTGGCCTTCTCGCGTCCGCGATGGGCCTTGTCGACGCCGACGCTGTCCAACCGGTCGGCGCATTCGGGTGACAGCAGGATGTGATCGATGCGGAATCCGTGGTCGCGCTGCCACGCCCCAGCCTGATAATCCCAATAGGTCCACACCCCCCCGCGCGGATTGTGGGTGCGCAGCGCGTCGGTCCAGCCGTCGCCGAGCAGTCTGGCATAGGCGGCGCGCGATTCGGGCTGCATCAGCGCATCATCCTGCATTGCCTTGACCGACCAGACATCGTCGTCGTGCGGGATGACATTGAAATCGCCGAGCACAACGGCGGGCACTTCTTCAGCCCAGATTCGCGCCATGCGGGCGCGAAGGGCGTCCATCCAAGCCAGCTTGTAGGTGAATTTCGGCCCCGGCTGCGGGTTGCCATTGGGCAGGTAGAGGCAGGCGATGCGCACGCCGTTCACGTCGGCTTCGAGATAGCGCGCCTGTTCGCCCTCACCTTCGTTCGGCCCGTCGATGCCGAGCCCGCGCTGCACTTCGCTGATGGTGTAACCGGCCTGCGTATCGACGAGCATCGCGACCCCGTTGAAGCTTTTCTGCCCGTGCCAAATCGCACTGTAGCCGAGCTCTTCGATCTCGGCGGCGGGAAAGCCTTCGTCCTGCGATTTGATTTCCTGCAGGCAGGCGACCGCGGGCCGCGTTTCGGCCAGCCATTCCTTGAGCCGGGGCAGGCGCGCCTTGATGCCGTTGATGTTGAAGGTGGCGATTTTCATGCGCGCCCTGATGCCGCAAAGCGCCGCGCGGGTCTAACCTAAATCCCGAAACTCGCGCCGCAGCCGCAACCCGCAGCCGCCTGCGGGTTTTCGACCTTGAAGGCCGCGCCGCCCAGCGATTCGACGAAGTCGACCACGCTGCCTGCAATCAGATCGAGGCTCATGGGGTCGACCACCAGCCGCACGCCATCGGTCTCGCTCACCATGTCATCCCCGTCGGGCGCATCGGCAAGGTCGAACTTGTACTGGAAGCCCGAACAGCCGCCCCCTTCGACCGAAAGGCGCAGGATCGCCGGACGCGCCTGCTTGTCGGCGATGAACGCGATCCGCTTTGCCGCGGAGGGAGTGAGGGTGAGGGTCTGGACGGTCATCTCTTCAATCTAAGGTGCGCGGCGGCCAAGCTCAAGCCTTCAGACCGCCTGAATATAATTGCGCAGCGCCTCGGCCTCGTGCTCGACCTCGTCGATCTTGTGTTTCACCAGGTCGCCGATCGAGATGAAAGCCACCAGCGCGCCATCCTCGACCACCGGAAAATGGCGGAAGCGGCGGCGGGTCATCATCGCCAGCGCATCATCGATCGAAGTCGCCGGTTCGACGGTGACGGCGGGCGAGGTCATGATCTGTTCGACCGGCAGATCGAGGCACCCGGCCCCGCGATCGCCGAGGCAGTAGATCACGTCGCGCTCCGAAACGATGCCCGCCACGCGGCCATCGCGCAGCACCGGCAGGGCGCCGATCCGCTTGGCTGCGAGCACGCGCACGGCTTCGGATACCGGGGTCGCGACGTCGCAGGCGATGATGTCGGACGGACCACGCTGGGCGATAATGCTGGCAATGTTCATGGCGGGCTCCTCTCTCCATGATGAAAATGCCATGTCTGGGGCGAAAAAGCGAATCTGCCGCCCGGCGCTTGCATTGTGTGAACCGGGGCTTGCATGCTTTGCGCGTTGCAATGCGCCTTTGCGGGGGCCATGTCGGACCGATGACGCGCAAATCCCCGCTCGATGATCCCGTGAATGCGGCCCATGCCTGGGCGCGCTATCGCCAGATCATGAAAGTGCTGCTGGCGGTTACCGCGGTGGTGGTGGCGGTGGCGATGGGGCTGCTGTTTGCCTATAACGGCATGATTTCGGTGCATTTCTACATCGCGGTCGCGCTCGGCATCAGCCTGACCATGCTGCTGGGCGGCGGGCTGATGGGCCTCGCCTTCCTGTCCAACGGGACGGGGCATGACGAATCGGTCGATAATCGACTGCCCGGGCGCGACGAGTTCTGGTCGCCCAAGGATGATTAGGCGGGCGGTGTGAGGCGATAGTCCTCCACCGGCACCCCGCCGACCAGATGTTCCTCGATGATCCGGTCGAGCACCTGCGGGCTGCAGGAGTGATACCACACCCCGTCGGGCCACACGACCGCGATCGGCCCCGCCGCGCAGATCTGCAGACAATCGGCCTTGCTGCGCTGGATGCCGCCGCCGACACCGCGCCTGCTGTCTTCTCCGCGCTGCGGCCCCACCAGCCCGCGTTCCTTCAGCCGGGTCTTGAGGAATTTCCACGCTTCCTCCCCCTCCTCGCGCGAACAGCATTTCTGCTTGTCGGAAACCGAACACAGCATGATGTGACGCGCAATCTGCGTGCCCTTGGCCGGATCGCCGTAGTGTTTGGCAAGCGAGGTCTGGGCTGAAAGCAGTTCCTTGCGGCTCATTCGCCTGCCTCCGTCTTTTCCTGCACCAGCCAGCGGTCCAGCCAGGCGAACACGGTGTTGTGCCATTGCAGCGAATTCTTCGCGCCCAACACCCAGTGGTTTTCGTCCGGGAAGACCAGCAATTGCGAGGGGATGCCGCGTTCCTGCAAGGCGGTGAAGCTTTGCAGGCCCTGTGTGTAAGGCACGCGGAAGTCCTGTTCGCCGGTCACCACCAGCATCGGGGTTTTCCATTGCTCGACATGGTTGGCCGGGTTCCAGCGTTCGTATGTCTCGCGCGCCGCTGTGTATGAGCCGCCGAAATCCCAGCGCGGGAACCACAATTCCTCCGTCGCAAAATAGAAGCTGCGGGTGTCGAAGATGCCGTCATGCTGGACCAGGCAATCGAACCGGTCGGGCCAGCGCCCGGCGATCCAGTTGACCATGTAGCCGCCATAGCTCGCCCCCATGGCGCATGCGCGGCTGCCGTCGATCTGCTGGTCGGACGCCAGCGCCGCGGCGAGGCCTTTCTGCAGGTCTTCCAGCGGCTTGCCGCCCCAGTCGCGGTTGATCGCATCGGTAAAGGCCTGCCCGTATCCGGTGCTGCCGTGGAAATCGACCGAGATCACCGCATAGCCCTGTGATGCCACGACGCGCGGGTTCCAGCGGTTCGACCAGCTGTCGTTGAAGCTGCCCTGCGGCCCGCCGTGGATATAGAGGATTGCCGGGATCGGCCCGGTCTGGTCGGCCAGCCGGGTGATCTGCCCCCACACCGTGTCCCCATCCGCTCCGGCAAAGCTGAAGCGGCGGGTCACGATGCTGGCCATCTGCCCCATGCGGGTGGTGGCGACATCAGTCAGCGGACGCGCCTGCCCGCCCGCATCGGACAGGTAGAGTTCGGCAGGTGCGCCGAGCGAATCGCGGGTGAACAGCAGCCTTCCGCCGGGCAGCGCCTTCAGATTTGCGATATGCGCTTCGTTCCCGGCCATCAGGTCTAGCCGGGTGACCGTGCCGGTGGCCGGATCGATCCGGAAGGCGGGCGTATCGAGCACCGCCTGCGCGGTGGCGATCAGGCCTGTGCCGTCGGCTTCCCACGTCAGGCTGCCGAAGCTGAGATCGGTATCGGCGGTCAGACTGCGCACTGTGCCCGTCGCAAGATCGAGCAGCCGGACCGAAAGCCGGTCGGCCTCATAGGTCGGCCGATCCATCGCCAGCCACGCGAGATAGCGCCCGTCGGGGGAAGGTGTGGGCGCGGTATCGGTGGCCTTGTTGCCTGCTGTGAGCAGAATCGGCGCGGCGCCCGAAAGATCGGAGGCATAGATGTCGAGATTGGTCGAGGTCGGCTCTTGCGCATCGGCTTTGCGGGCCACGAAATAAAGCTGCCCCCCATCGGGCGCCCAGGCGATATCCTCTCCTCCGCCGAACGGCATGGTCGGGGTGTTGGCGACAAGGCCGCTCGACGGGTCGCTGCCGTCGGCGGGCACACCGTCGCCCGTCACCTTGCCATCTTCCAGCCCGAACACGAAGACGCGGTTGGGGGTATCGGGGCTGTTCCAGCTGTCCCAATGGCGGACAAAACCGTCCGCCCCGTCATAGAGCCGTCCGGTGCCGGGGCCGGGGAGATGGCCGGGCGCGGTATCGTCGCAGCCGAAGCGCGGACAGCTGCGCGCAATCGCCGCCCACAGCGCGATTGCCTTGCCCGTCGGCGCAAGCTTGAACCCGGCGATGTCGGTACCGGGAATATCCGCCACCACTTCGGGCGCGGTGCTGCGCCCGTCCTTGCCCAGCGTCACCCGCCACACCCGGCTGCGCGATTTTGCGCTTTTGTCCGGATGCTCGCTGCTGAGGAAATGCAGCCGGTCATCCCGCCCGAAGGCGAGCGAGGATGCCTTGATACCCAGATCGAGCGCCACCGGAACCGCGCCCGGCCGTGTCAGATCGAGCAGGTAATGGCGGGCGCTACGCTCGAGGCTTTCGGGATCGGTGGTGGTGACGCCGTAGACCGCCAGCGTCCCTGCCGCGTTCACCACAGGTGCGCCGAGGCGCGGCATGGTGACAAGATCGCGCGCATTCATCGGTGCAGTGGCGAGGCCGGGGATGCTTGCGCTTTTTGCGGGGGCCGTTCCGGGCGCGTCCTGTGCGGTCAGCGGGGTGGTCAGCAGAGCGAGGGCGGGCAGAACGCCGAAAATGGTCAGGCAACGCATGGCGACCGGGTTAGCCTGCCGGGCGGGATTGCGCCAGTCTTGGCCGCCAGCCTTCAGATCTTCTTGCCGACGATCCGGGCGATTTCAGCCTGCACCAGCTTTTCGACCATCGCGGGCAGATTGGTTTCGAGCCACTGGGCCAGCATCGGGCGCAGCAATTCGCGGGTCAGGCCTTCCAGCGAGGTTTCGCCCGAACGCACGATCTGCGGCTTGGCCCCCGGTTCGGCCAGCATCGCCAGCGCGGCGAGGTTTTCCTGCATGACGCTGCGCACCGCGTCGGCGATCAGCGGGCTTTCATCGCCGATCCCCTGCGAGTTTTGCAGCGGTAGCGCGGCGGTTTCGCCATCGGGGGTGAATTCCATGTCGGACAGGTCGAGCACTTCATCCTCGTCGCGCACATGGTGCTGTCGGCGGGTTTCGGTCGCTTCGCGGGCGGGCGCTTCGGCCGCGGCCTGATCGGACGCGTTCTCACGCCGCCGCCGCGCCTCCAGCGCGCCGGCGCGATTGTCGCGCGCGATCACTTTCTTGATCGATTCGAGGATTTCCTCAACCGAAGCTTCGTTGTCCTGCCCCATCATGCGCCTCTGCTGCAGTTCACCGGACTGCCCCGAATCGGGACAGGCTTATTCGCCGGGGTTCAATTGCGGGCCGATTGTTGCGTCGGGGGCGGGAATGTCAACGGTTCTGGTCGATTTCGGCTCGGGTTCGGGATCGCGGTCCCAGTCCCAGATCCTGTCGTGGACCCGTTCGTAGTTCAGCGCCGGATCATATAGCACGCCGCCGGTATCGAGGTTGAGATCGCGCGCCTCGGCCCGGCCCATCAGCGCCAGCAGATTGAACCCGGCGACATAGGCATTGCGCCGCGCGGTCACCAACTGGGCGCGGGCCGAAACCAGTTCCTGTTCGGCATTGAGCACTTCGATGATGGTGCGGTTGCCGATCGAATTTTCCGCGCGCACCCCTTCGAGACTGAGTTCCGCCGCCTCGACCGCGGCCTGCGCGCTCTTGATCACCCCATTGGCGGCCTGCCAGTTGGAGAAGGTGGAACGGGTTTCGGCAATCACTTGCCGTTCGGCGGCGATCACGTCTTCCAGCGCGGCGTTTTCGCGTGCCCCGGCCTGCCGTTGGCGCGCGGCGGGAAGCCCGCCCTGAAACAGGGGAACGGTCAGCCGCAGCCCGGCATTGGCGGTCTTTTCGCTCTGGGCGAAATCCGCCGCGATCGGCCCGCCCAGCGTGCCGAAGAAATCGCTGTAATCGCCGTTCACGAAGACACTCACGGTCGGCAGCCGTCCGGCACCGGCAACCTTGGTGTCGTAACCTGCCGCCTCGGCGCGTTCTTTCGCGGCGATGAGGTTGGGATTGTTTTCCAGCGCGGTGACAATCGCCTCGCCCACGGTCGCAGGCAGACCGGGCAGCGGCGGCGGGGCGTCAAGTTCGCCCGGGGCGCTGCCGACCAGCCGGATATAGGTTTCGCGTGCGGCGATCAGGTTGGCTTCGGCCTGCTGCAGATCGCCTTCCGCCACCGCGAGGCGCGAGCGCGACTGGGCGACATCGGTGATGGTCAGGTCGCCGATCTGGAACCTGTCGCTGGTGGCTTCGAGATTGGTGCGCAATACCGACACGTTGTTGGCCGCCAGCGCCGTCAGCGCCTCGGTCCGCAGCACGTCCATATAGGCGGCGACGACCTGGCTGAACACGGTGCTTTCGGTGTTGCGAAGGTCGGCCGCGCCGGCCTCGACCCGGTCTTTCGCCGCGCGTACCCCGTTGCGGATCGCCCCGCCCGAATAGACCGGCACCAGCAGCTGGGCATTGACGCCGAGGTTGCGTTCCGGCGCGGTGAAGGCGTTGGCCGATTGCCGGATGAATTCGATATGGTTCGCGGTGACATTGGCCGAGGGCAGGCCCTGTGCGCGCTGGATCGTCACGTTCTCGTCGGTGGCGCGCTGGTTGGCGCGCGCGGCTTCGAGCGTGGGGTTGGAATTATAGGCCCCGACCAGCGCTGCGCGCAGGTTATCGGCGCCTGCGGGTGCGGCCGTTGCGGCCAGCGCCAACAGGCTCGCCGAGCCAGCCAGCCGAAACATGGCGGGAATGCGGGTCATCTGAAGGTCCAGGCCCGCGGCGCATCAAAGGCATGCAGAACCGGAATGCCGAGATCCTCGACCGGCTGCAGCGCCACGCGCCCGCCGATCTTGCGGCCTGCGGCCAGCCGGGTCACCTGCCGCAGCAGCAGGCCCGACACGATACGGCCTTCATCGCCAAGATGCGTGACAAGCGCTTCGGGCAGCTGTTCGATCGCGCCGTCGATCACGATCAGCGTATAGGGCGCAGGGGGTGCGAGCCTGCCCGCAGCGGCATCATCGGCGCTGGCGGTTTCCAGTTCGGCGACCAGCGGGCGCAGCAATTCGGCGAGGTAGCCGGTGCCGCCTTCGACCACCAGCACCCGGTCGGTACGGGCGGGCGCGGCTTCCAGCAGCAGCTTGCCGTAAAACAGCGGGGAGGCGAGATGGCCCCCCGTTCCGATCATCACCGTGCGGTCCGTGTAGGCCTGCGACACCTTGTCGGACGGCAGGAAATTCTCGCGCGGGACCGCGATCATCCGCGCCAGCACATATTCCTCGTTCACGCCGCTGGTGCGCAGCTGGCTGTCGATCATGGCCCGGCGGGCGATGGCCGTGCCGGACGTGGTATCGGGGGCGGGTTGGGGGGTACTGGTCATGGTAAGATCGGTCATGCTTGCTCCGCGAACTGTATTGGCCGTGCAATACACTTCGTCAAGTCCTCTGGCGGCTTGCCCTTAGACCCGGCGGCCACTTGTTCCAAGGTCTTTGCGTCTGCTCCTGTGCCGGCGCGCTCATATCATTTCGGGCTTTGACCTCATCGCTCGGCGGTGCTTAGGGAAGCGCGCGATCAAGCGGGATTCTATTCGACTTAAGCAGGGATGGCTTCGATGAGTGACATGACAGGCAATGGCATGACGAAGGGCGGCGAAACGCGGATCGAGACCGATTCGCTGGGCGAAGTCGCGGTTCCGGCCCACGTCCACTGGGGCGCGCAGACGCAGCGCAGCATCGTCAACTTCCCCATCGGCGGCGAAAAAATGCCCCCCGCACTGGTGCGGGCGCTGGGCATTCAGAAGCTGTCGGCGGCCAGGGCCAACATGAAGCTGGGCGTGCTGGATAGCCGGCTGGGCGAGGCGATCGTCGCGGCCGCGCGCGAAGTGATCGACGGGACGCTGGCCGATCAGTTCCCGCTGGTGGTGTGGCAGACGGGCAGCGGCACCCAGTCGAACATGAACGCCAACGAGGTGATCGCCAGCCGCGCCAACGAGATTCTCACCGGCAAGAAGGGCGGCAAGGATCCGGTCCATCCCAACGACCATTGCAACATGGGCCAGTCGTCGAACGACACCTTCCCCACCGCGATGCACATCGCCGCCGCGCATGAGGCGATCACGCACCTGATCCCGGCGCTGACAAAGCTGCACGGCGCGCTCGATGCCAAGGCGCGGGAATTTGCCGATGTCGTCAAGATCGGCCGCACCCATTTGCAGGATGCCACCCCGATGACGCTGGGGCAGGAATTCTCCGGCTACGCCAGGCAGATCGAATATGGCATCGCCCGCGTCGAAGCGACTTTGCCGCGCGTTCTGGAACTGGCGCAGGGCGGCACGGCGGTCGGCACCGGGATCAATTCCAAGGTCGGGTTCGCGGAGGAATTCGCGAGCCAAGTCGCCGCCGAAACCGGCCACGCCTTTGTTACCGCGCCCAACAAGTTCGAGGCGCTGGCCGCGCATGATGCGATGGTCGAGATTTCCGGCGCGCTGAACGTGCTCGCGGTCAGCCTGATGAAGATCGCCAACGACATCCGCCTGCTCGGCTCAGGGCCGCGTTCGGGCCTTGGCGAGCTCAGCCTGCCCGCCAACGAGCCTGGCTCCTCGATCATGCCGGGCAAGGTCAATCCGACCCAGTGCGAGGCGATGACGATGGTCTGCGCCCAGGTGATGGGCAACAACATGGCGGTGAGCGTGGCCGGATCGCATGGCCATCTGGAACTCAACGTGTTCAAGCCGGTGATCATCTACAACGTGCTGCAATCGATCCGGCTGATCGGCGATGCGAGCCATGCCTTCACCGACAAATGCGTGATCGGGATCGAGGCCAATCAGGCGCGCATCACCCAACTGCTCAATGAAAGCCTCATGCTGGTGACCGCGCTCAATCCGCATATCGGCTATGACAACGCGGCCAAGATCGCGAAGAAAGCCCACGCCGATGGCACCACGCTGAAGGAAGCGGCGCTGGAACTGGGCTTGCTGACCGAAGAACAATTCGCGCAGTGGGTGGTCCCGGCCGAGATGATCAAGCCGCGGGCCTGATTTTGTGCCAGCGACAGGGGCGGATGAATAAACGTTCAGCTTTCGACCAAGGCCCGACCCTGACCGACGACAAGCGCGTCGCGCGGTAGCATTCGCCGCTGCGGGGCGTTATCGCTCGGCGCCACGATGGCATCCGACCCGATCCGAGACGCAACCCCGCCCGTCGCCGCGGTGACCGTGCCTTTCCGCATGGTGCTGGTTTCGATGCTGGTGCTGTGGGCGACCTATTTCGCGCTCCTCACCGTGCGCGGGCTGGTGATGGATTTCGGGCTGGAGTTCGAAATGGGCTGGCGGCGGCTCGCCGTGACGGGGGTGGGCGTGTCGCTCACCATGGTGCTGTGGCTGCTGCTGCGCCTGTTCGATGCCAAGCCCCTGTGGCTCAAGATCTCGGCGGCGATCCTGATGGCCATGCCGGTGGCGCTGGCGATCAGCCAGATCAACCAGTGGGTGTTCGAGGACATCCAGCTGGCGCAGGAACGCGCCTATGCCAAGAAATACAACCTCAATCTGCGCCGTGACGAAGCCGGCAACCTGCTGGTCGATGTGCCGGTGCGGCGGGTCAGCCCGGCCGTGCCGGGGGCGGGTGCGGCCGAAGAAGAGGTGGTGGGTTCGGAAAGCGTGATCATCGCTCCGGCGGAAACCTATGCCGATTTCTGGCGCAAGCTGCTCGATGTCGCGTTGGGACGATATTTCCTGCTGCTGGCCTGGGCCTCGACCTATTTCGCGCTGCTGGCGGGCGTGCAGGCGCGCAGTGCCGAGCGGCGCGAACAGCAGTTCCGCTCCGCCGCCAAGGCCGCCGAATTGCGGAGCCTGCGCTATCAGGTGAACCCGCATTTCCTGTTCAACACGCTGAATTCACTCTCCGCCCTGGTGATGACCGGAAAGGCCGACCGGGCCGAAAAGATGATCCAGACGATCAGCCGCTTCTATCGCCACTCCCTCGCCAATGAACCCACCGCCGATGTCTCGCTCAAGGATGAATTCGACTTGCAGCGCCTCTATCTCGATATCGAGGCGGTGCGTTTTCCCAAGCGGCTGGTGTGCGTGTTCGATCTGCCCGCCGACCTTGAGGAAGCGCGGGTTCCGGGCATGATCCTTCAGCCGCTGGTGGAAAATTCGGTCAAATATGCGATTTCGGCGGTGGCGCGCACGGTGACGGTGACGCTCGCCGCGCGCGAGGAATTCGATCGGCTGGTCATCACCGTCAGCGATGACGGCCCCGGCGTGCCGCAGGGCGCAAGCCATGGCTTCGGCATCGGTCTGGCCAATGTGCGCGATCGGCTGGAGGCACGCTTTGGCCCCGATATCGGCTTCACCTCGGCGCCGGTGCCGGGCGGCTACCGCACCGAGATCCGTATCCCTCTGACCCGTTTTGCAAACCGCCATGACTGATTCCGACAGCGAGCAGATCGCGCTTCGAACCCTGATTGTCGATGACGAACCGCTCGCGGTGGAGCGGGTGCAGGTGATCTGCGCCGAGATTCCCAGCGTGCGGGTGGTCGGCACCGCCAGCGATGGCGCTGCGGCGCTGCGGCTGGCGGATAAGCTCGAACCCGATCTGGTGCTGCTCGACATGACCATGCCCGAGCTTGACGGGCTGGGGGTGGCCCGCAAGCTGGCCGAGCAGGATCAGGCGCCGGTGGTGATCTTCGTCACCGCGCATGATCATTTCGCCGTCGAGGCGTTCGATTGCGAAGCGGTCGATTACGTGCTCAAGCCCGTGTCGGTCGACCGGCTCGAACGGGCGATCGAACGCGCTGTTGCCCGCCGCGGACAACGGCGCCAGAAATCGAGCCGCTATCTCGACGAATTGTGGGTGCCGCACCGGTCCGAACTGCTGCGCATCGCGGTCAGCGAAGTGCACCAGATCGATGCCGAACGCGATTATGTGCGGCTGCATGTCGGCGGGCCGGACGATGCCCCGCGGTCCTATCTGCTGCTGCAGACCATCGCCGGGCTGGAAGCGCGGCTCGATCCCGAACAATTCATCCGCATCCACCGTTCCACCATCCTGCGGCGCGACAATATCCGCGGGCTGCGGCACGATGGCCTCGGCGTATGGTCGGTGGAATTGCAGAACGGCGAGGCGCTGCGCATCGGGCGCACCTATCTTGCACGGGTCAAGGCGATGGCAGGGCGCTAAGAGCACGCCGCCAGACCGGCACGGCGCAGGTTTTTTCAACCGAACGAAAAAACGGCCCGAACCCCAGGGACTGTAAGGGTTCGGGCCGTATCGACTGCACCGCGGGGTCAGAGGTGCAGGATCAGTGCGCGGTTCAGCCGCCGCGCCGCTGGTCTTCGACAATTGCGGCGACCTGTTCGCGGGCCTGGTTGCGGGCATTGGCCAGACAGGCGCGCGCTTCCTGGCTCATGATCCGGGTGCCGGTGTTATCGTGGGTGGTGCGGCATACGGCGCGGACGGCGCGCTCGATCTTGCGTTCCAGTTCCTTCTGGCCGGCCTCGGTCGAAAGATCGATCCCTTCAAGGCTGACGTCGACCGACGTCGTCTGGCGATCGGCGGCAAGGGCAGGGGCTGCGGCGCAGGCAAGGCCAAGCGCTGCGGCAGCGGTAGCGATGGTTTTTGTCAGGGTCTTCATCGGTCATCCTCCAGTGACAGATGGCCTGTGGTCGGGCGGGGTCCCGATCCGGGGGTTGCCAGGCGACCTGTCGATACAGGCAATAGGCCGGTTCGCGGCGGCGATCAGCCACGGGTCGATCAACCGGCGGCAACCGCTCGACCGGCGCGGGGCCGTCCGGACGGACGGAGTGCCGGTGCCGACAAATGACGGTTTCCAATCGACCGGCGCATCGTCATAGTGACGGGGCAATGGGATGGTCGACAATCGTGATCTTTGTGCTCGGCGTGGGCAATTTCGCGCTCAATCGGGCGGTGTTCGACAGCGGCCACCCGCTGCTTGCGCGCCTGCCCCGCCGCAGCCGCATGCTCGGCCACCGCGCCGCGCTCGCAACAGAATTCGGGGTGCTGTTCTTCGCACTGCTGCTGTCTGCGCGCGGGTGGCCGGGGTTCGTCTGGGCCTATGGCGCCTATACCGGCTTCAATACGCTGGCGGCATGGCTGATTCTGAGCCGGAAGGTGTGATCCGGCGATGACCACCCGCCTGTTCCATATCAGCGATGTGCATTTCGGAGTGGAGGACCGCGCCGCGCTCGATGCCGTGGCGCGTGCCGTGGCGGAAGAGCGGCCCGACGCGCTGATCTGCACCGGCGATCTTACCCAGCGCGCCAGGCATTCCGAATATGCCCGTGCGGCGCAATGGTTCGCATCGCTGGGCGTACCGGTGGTGCTGGAACCCGGCAATCACGACATGCCCTATTTCAACCCGTGGGAGCGCATGACCGATCCCTTCCGGCGTTACAACCGGCTGCGCGCGGCGGTGGGGAGCGAATTCGTCTCGCCCGACGTGGTGCTGGTGCCGTTGCGCACCACGGTGCGGATCCAGCGCCGGATCCCGTGGTCTGACGGGGTGATAAGGCGCGCTGCGATCGAGGACACGCTGGCGCGGCTGGCGGCGCTTGAAGGCGACCCGCGCACCATCATCGTCACCGGCCACCACCCCCTGCTCGGTCCGCGTGATGACGGCAGGAACCCGACCATCGGCGGCGACGACGCCTTTGCCCGGATCGCTGCGGCAGGGGCGCATGCGGTGCTGTCAGGCCATGTCCACGTGCCGTTCGACGAGGTTCGCGCCCGCGCCGGGCATAGTGCGCGGATGATCGGCGCGGGCACGCTGTCAACCCGGCTGCGCCATGGCGCTCCGGCTTCGTGGCGGGTCATCACCTGCGCGCCGGGCGGGGTGATCGACAGCGAGTTGCGACTGGTCACCGCCCCGGCCTGCGTAACCTGACGCGGTCGGGCTTTAACCTTTTCGCGAATATCGGTGTTAAGACTTTATTGGGCAAACCTGCTGGCGCGACCGGGCAAGCCGCAGCGTGGCAGCGTGCCCGTCCTGCACATTTTCAGATTATGTTTCGCTGTTGCCATTCCGTCGGAGATTCGAAGATGGACTTGTTGAAAGCAATGATGCTCGGCGCGATCCTATCGGGGACGATCGGGCTCGTGATCGGATCGCAGGGCACCAGCGCGGGGCCGCTGGCGATCCACCTTGTCGCCATCGCCGATGCCAAGATCTACTGGTCGTGGCCGGTTTTCCTGTCTGGCAGCGGCCTTGCCTGGGGGCTGATGCTGCTGCAGCGCTGAGTCCCGCGGCGCTGCACAGGCAAAAGGGCGGCTCCCTTGCGGGGGCCGCCCTTTCGATATCCGAAAACGGAAGCGGGTTGCCGGTTCGACAACTGCCAGCCGAAGCGCGCTTAGCGCTTCGAGAACTGGAAGCTGCGGCGGGCCTTGGCCTTGCCGTACTTCTTGCGCTCGACCACGCGGCTGTCGCGCGTAAGGAAGCCGGCAGCCTTGACGGTGCCGCGCAGTTCCGGCTCGTACCGGGTCAGTGCCTGGGCGATGCCGTGCTTGACTGCGCCGGCCTGACCCGAAAGCCCGCCGCCGCGCACCGTGGCGACGACATCATACTGCCCGCTGCGATCGGTGATGGTGAAGGGCTGGTTGATCACCAGGCGCAGGGTCGGGCGCGCGAAATAGGTTTCCTGGTCCTTGCCGTTGATGATGATCTTGCCGGTGCCGGACTTGACCCAGACGCGGGCGACCGCATCCTTGCGGCGGCCGGTTGCATAGGCGCGGCCCTGTTTGTCCAGTTCCTGCTCGCGCAGCGGCATGGCCACCCGGGCGATTTCGGCAGCGTCACCCTGCGGGGCATCGCCGGCGATGTCCTTGAGATCGGCGAGATCGGACACGGTGGTGGTTTCGCCAGAATTTTCGCTGACCATTATGCGGAGACCTTGTTCTTGCGATTCATGGAAGCGACATCGAGCACGGCGGGCTTCTGCCCGTCATGCGGATGCTCGGTGCCGACGTAGAGGTGCAGCGCCTTCATCTGGGCGCGGCCCAGCGGCCCGCGCGGAATCATGCGTTCCACGGCCTTTTCCAGCACACGCTCGGGAAATTTGCCTTCCAGCACCTTGGCCGGGGTGGTTTCCTTGATCCCGCCGGGGTGGCCGGTGTGCTTGTAATAGACCTTGTCGCCCATCTTGTTGCCGGTGAAGCGCACCTTCTCGACATTGATGACGATCACATGATCGCCGCAATCGACATGCGGGGTGTAGCTCGGCTTGTGCTTGCCGCGCAGGATGTTGGCGACGATCGCGGCGAGACGCCCGACGACGAGGCCATCGGCATCGATGATGTGCCAGTTCTTTTCGACCTCGGCCGGTTTGATCGACCGGGTCTGCTTGCTGAGCGCCTTCATGGCTGTGTGTCCTTGGTTCGAAACTGTTTCGCCGGAACTGTCCGGAGAATCGCCTGACCGGTCTGTTGACCGGCGGGCAAGTGGCGGGGCAAATGTCGTTTCGACCCGCGAAAGTCAAGCAAAAGCGCGGCTCACACGAGAGGTAAAATAATACCGCACCGGTTTGTCGCGGCGGTCAGCGGTCAGGTTTGCGGCCCTGCAAGCCCTGCAGCCCCCAGCCATGCCAGCGTCGCCGGATGCACCGCATCGCAGCGCCAGCCCATGATCGCCGGAGTGTCATAGGGGTGGAGCGCGCCGAGCCGCGCGACCACGGCGTCCAGCGCCGCGCCGGTGGTCTTGAACAGCACGGCAGCTTCGGCGGCGCTGTCGCGCGCGCCCTGCCAGAGGAATACCGATTCCACCTCGCCGACGATATTGGCGCAGGCGATCAGGCCTTCGTCGAGCAATTGTCCGGCGATGGCGCGGGCGGTGTCGCGGTCGGGGAAGGGGCACCACACCAGCGCCGCGCTGATGTCAGCCTGCGCCATCAGTCAGCCTTGGCGCTCCGGCGCATCAGTCCATCGCTGTGCATGGCCCATGCGGTTGCCGCCACGGTCAGCGCGCCGACCAGCTGGTGTGCAGCCGCAACCCACAAGGAAACACCGCTCATCACCGTGGCAATGCCAAGCAGCACCATCACGCCAAAAGCAGTGTGAACCGCCACCGAAGCAAAGCGATCGGTCTTGCGCACCCGCCGCGCCAGCCACACCAGTGCCGCGACTGCGATCCATGCCCACCAGCGATGGAGAAATTGCAACAGGAAGGGATCATGGGTGAGCGTCCACAAGGTCCCGCCCGACCAGTCGATCTGCGGAACGAGCCGCCCGTTCATCAAAGGCCAGTCATAGGCGGCGTGACCCGCATTGAGCCCCGCGACCCACGCGCCCAGCAGCAATTGCACGAATAACACCCCGGCCACCATTGCCGCGCCGGCCGTCAAAGGCGCGGGCCGGGCAGCGGGATCGCGGGCAAGCTGCCGCAAATCGCGCGCCGTCCACACCAGACCGCCCAGCAGGAACAGCGCGGTCAGCAAATGGGCCGACAACCGGAAGTGGCTGACATCGGTCAGATCGGTGTTCCCGACGCCCGAGGACACCATGTACCAGCCCAGCGCCCCCTGGCCGAGAATCAGCCCGAACATCGCCGCCAGCCGCAGCCGGTATCCGGCAGGGATCGCCCCGCGCACCGCAAAGACGATCAGCGGCAGCAGAAAAGCCAGCCCGATCACCCGGCCCAGGATGCGGTGGAACCATTCCCAGAAGAAGATGAACTTGAACGCGGCTTGGTCCATCCCGGCCGGGCCGCTTTCGAATCTGTATTCGGCGGTCAGCCGGTATTTGGCGAATTCGGCCTGCCACGCCGCTTCGGTCAATGGCGGAAGGATACCCGTGACGACATTCCATTCGGTGATCGACAGGCCGCTTTCGGTCAACCGGGTGATCCCGCCGACCAGCACGATCATCACCACCAGCACGGCCACCATCTCGAGCCAGCGCGCCAGCGCAAGTGGGCGCACCTTCCCGCGCGAATGCGGCACGAACAGATTCGATACGGAGGCAGACGTCGCCATGATGGCGCTGCACATGTGACCACACGCCCGCCAGTGCAAGCCCGTTTGGCGCAAGCCGCGGTGCGAGCGGCGCAATCAGGCGCATGTCGAGAGCAGGCAGGCGTTGCGGGCTTGCGCAATGTGATAATATCACATATGCGCGGTTCCAACATGTCGTTGCACCCCGCCCCTTTCCCGAATCGGACCTCGCTGCGCCGCCGGCTCGATCATCTCGGGATCGGACTTGCGGGCCTGTGCGCGGTGCATTGCCTTGCCACGCTGCTGCTGGTGTCGGCGCTCGGGCTTGGCGGGCACTTCCTGCTCGAAGAGAATATCCACCGCATCGGCTTGTTGCTGGCGCTGGTGGTGGCCGCGATTGCGATCGGCTGGGGCCTGATGCGCCATCGCCGCGCGCTGCCCTTCGGCGTGGCAGTGGTGGGGCTGGGCTTCATGGCCGGGGCGCTGGTGGTCCCCCACGGGGCGAATGAATTCGTGCTGACGCTGGTGGGCGTTATGCTGGTTTTGTTTGCGCATGTCCTGAACCTGCGCGCCGCGCACTGAACCTGCGCCTGGGCGCGGACCTGCAAACTCGTAGTTGCACCTGCGTCGCCACAGCCTATGTCTCGCGCCATGAGCATCCCCAAGACCATCATCCTCAACGGCGCGCCCCACCGCACCGACGCTGCCACAATCGCCGATCTGGCGCGCGAGCTTGAACTCGCGCCCGAAAAGGTCGCGGTCGAGCGCAATGGCGAAATCGTCCCGCGCTCGACGCTGGGCGAGGCCGCGCTGGCCGATGGCGACACACTGGAAATCGTCCATTTCGTCGGCGGGGGCGACCATGCGGCGGACACCTGGAGTGTTGCCGGGCGCACCTTCACCTCACGGCTGATCGTGGGGACGGGCAAGTACAAGAGCTTCGAACAGAACGCTGCCGCCGTCGCCGCTTCGGGCGCAGAGATCGTCACCGTCGCGGTGCGGCGGGTGAATGTCAGCGATCCCAAGGCGCCGATGCTGACCGATTTCATCGACCCCAAGAAAATCACCTACCTGCCCAACACCGCAGGCTGCTTCACTGGCGAGGACGCGGTGCGCACGCTGCGGCTGGCGCGCGAGGCGGGGGGCTGGAATCTGGTCAAGCTGGAAGTGCTGGGCGAGGCGCGCACGCTTTACCCCGACATGCGCGAAACGCTGAAGGCGACCGAGGTGCTGGCCAAGGAAGGTTTTCTGCCGATGGTATACTGCGCCGACGATCCGATTGCCGCCAAGCAGCTTGAAGACGCGGGCGCGGTGGCGATCATGCCGCTGGGTGCGCCGATCGGATCGGGACTCGGCATCCAGAACCGGGTGATGATCCGGCTGATCGTCGAAGGCGCCAAGGTGCCGGTGCTGGTCGATGCGGGCGTCGGCACCGCGTCCGATGCGGCGGTCGGCATGGAGCTGGGCTGCGACGGCATCCTGATGAACACCGCCATCGCCGAAGCGAAAGACCCGATTCGCATGGCCCGCGCGATGAAACTCGCGGTCGAAGCCGGGCGCGAGGCCTATCTGGCAGGCCGAATGGCGCGGCGGATGTATGCCGATCCCAGCAGTCCGCTGGCGGGATTGATTTAAAAAGGCACCAGCGTGTCGCGCTGAAACGGCTGCGCAGCAGCCGCAAGCGCGACCGCGCGCCCGCAGCGACGCGCCCGAAGGGCGCATGAGCGAGGATTTCGCAGCCCGGACGGGCTGCGGACACAAAGACTCCCCCCCTTCTCACACCTAACCCTAAATTAACCACGCCATGCGACGTTCTCCTCGTCCGAAGGAGACTGGCCATGATGATGCCGATTGCCGAGATGCGCGAGTTTGCCGGTTTCGCTCCGTGCGAGCAGCGTTACATCAAGCGCAGCCTCGATATCGGCCTTGCCCGCACCGATGCCTTTCGCCGCTGGGGCCGAAGCGGGGCGGAAAACATAACGATCCGCCGCCAGTATGTTGCCTATCAGGACCTCAAGGCCCTGCGCGCGCTGATCCCGGTGGAAGGCACGCCGCACGAGGTCGAACGCTTCCTCGGCAAGCTGGTGCGCATCGCCGCCTTCGATCTCGAACAGGAACGGCTGGAGTGCTTTTCGGCCTTCCGCTTCCTGTATGAACGCCTGCTCGGCGCGAAGGTGCGGCCTTGGCTTCCCGCCGCTTTCTGCGCCGCAAGCGCGCTCCCCGTCATCCGCCCAGAGCGTCGCAAGGTGCTGCTCCAGAGCCTCTCCGAAGCCGCCGCCACCGCGCCCGGCTGGTCGCAGCGCGAGCCGGGATTCTACCCCGAATATGTCGATGATTTCGAGGCGGCGTAGGCGCGCCAAGAAACCGCCGCACTGACGCGCTAGGCTGGCCTGCGACAAGGAGACAGCCATGACCGACCGCATTCTCGTATTCTACGGCTCCTACCGCCGCGACCGGCAGGGCATCCGGCTGGCCGATTACTGCGTGCGCAAGCTCGCCGAACGCGGGGCCGAGGTGGAGTTGATCGACGCGCAGGCCGTGGGCCTGCCGATGCTTGACCGGATGTACAAGGAATACGCCGAGGGCGAGGCGCCCGAGGCGCTGGAACGCCTCGCGGGCAAGATCCGCGACGCCGATGCCTTCGTGTTCGTGACCGGCGAATATAACTGGAGCGTCCAGCCGGGGCTGAAGAACCTGACCGACCATTTCCTCGAAGAATGGTTCTGGCGCCCGGCCGCGATTGCCAGCTATTCCGCCGGGCGAACTGCAGGCGTGCGGGCGGCATTGGCATGGCGACACATTCTGGGCGAGATGGGGATGGTGGTGGTGTCGAGCACCATCGCGGTCGGCCAGATCGGCAATACGCTCGACGAGCAGGCCCAGCCGCAGGGCGACGGCGGCGCCGCGCTCGAACGCCAGTTCCCGCGCTTTGCCGATGATCTCGCTTGGTGGACCGAGGCGGCGAAGGGGCAGCGGGAGAAGGGGGCGGTTCCTTATTGAGACCCGCTCGACGATAACTCTGGTGTTGAGATGCTAGGCACAGTCTTCGTCACTGACGGACGTCTTGCCCTCAACACGCATCTCGTCGAGGCGCTGAAGGACCGCGTTGTCAGCTTCATTCTCTGAAGCGCTGCCAGCATAGGCGTCGTTCCAAAGCTCCTCGAGTGCGATGCCTTGCTCTTCTGTGCAGATGAAGTTCGCGCCATCCGGCGGAATATGGCCGCCCGTCAAGACGCAGGCATTTTCTCCCAGTTCAGGGAAGCAATCGCTCTCGTAGCTGACCGGAACACTCGATGTGGCGCTTCCTTGCCGCGTTAGCATCTGCGTGAGCCGGGAATATTCCTTGCCGTGCCTCGATCCGTCGTTCCCTGCCAGTCGACACTGACAATCGAGCGTGGCGAGCCTCTGAAGTTCGCTAAGTTTCGGAGCCTCGGCTTCACGCTGCTCGCCAGCACCCTGCGGACCGCAGGCTGCGGGCGACACCAGGGCCACCAGGCAGGCGGCACGCCAGCCCCTCACCCCCGATACAACCCATCAATCCGCGCCTGATACCGCTCGCGGATCTTGTGGCGGCGGATCTTCATGCTCGGCGTCATTTCCTCGTTCTCGATGGTGAAGGCCTCGTCCGCAAAGGCGAACTGCCTGACCTTTTCGATTACCGACAGGTCGGCATTGGTGCGGTCGACCGCCGCGCGCACCGCGTTCTTGAAGGCGGGGAGCTGCTGGAGCGCGGCAAGGTCAAACTTCTCGCCGTTCGCCCGCGCCCATTCCAGCGCCCATTCGGCATCGGGCACGATCAGGCCGACCACATAGGGCCGCCGGTCGCCGCTCACCATCGCCTGGGCGATTTCGGGCTGGAGCGTCAGCATCCCTTCGACCCTCTGGGGGGCGATATTGTCGCCCTTGTCGTTGACGATCATGTCCTTCTTGCGGTCGGTGATGACGATCCGGCCCTTGTGATCGAGGTGGCCGATATCGCCGGTGTGGAGCCACGGCGGGGCCGCAGGCTCGGCCGGGTCGGCCTGCAGCGTGCGCGCGGTTTCCGCATCGTTGCGCCAGTAGCCGTGCATCACCAGTTCGCCGCGCACGAGGATTTCGCCATCCTCGGCGATTCTGACCTCGACCCCGCGCAGCGGCGGGCCGACTGTGTCCATCCTGAGGCCCACCTTGGGACGGTTGCAGCTGATCACCGGCCCGGCTTCGGTCTGACCATAGCCCTGCAGCATGGTCAGCCCCATCGCGTCGAAGAAATTGCCGACTTCGGGATTGAGCGGCGCGCCGCCCGAAACCATCGCCTTGATCCGTCCGCCGAATTTGGCGCGGATCTTGGGGCGCAGGGTCTTCTCGACGAGGAAATCCAAAGGCTTGTCGCGCAGGCGCTTTTTTCCGTCCTTGGTGTGCTCGGAAATCTTGAGCGCGCTATCCATCATGAAATTGGCGACTTTGCCCTGCTTTTCGACCTGCTTCATGATGCGGGTGCGCAGCACTTCGAACAGGCGCGGGACGACCACCATGATGGTGGGGCGGGTTTCCTCGATATTCGAGGCGAGCTTTTCGAGTCCTTCGGAATAGAAAATCTCCGCCCCCACGCCGATCGGGAGATATTGCCCGCCGGAATGCTCATAGGCGTGGGAGAGCGGGAGGAAGGACAGGAAACGTTCGTCGGTAATGCCGAAATCCTCGATCAGCACTTCGGCCGCGCCCGCGACATTGCACAAAATCGCACCGTGATGCTGCATCACCCCGCGCGGCGCGCCGCCGGTGCCGCTGGTGTAGATCAGGCAGGCGGTTGCCGAGCGCTCTATCCCGGCGATTCGTTCGTCGACCGCGGTTCGCGCAGCCGCGGCATCGCCGGTGATCAGCGCGCCCCAGTCATGATATTCGAAGCTGCCCGATTGCCGGCGCTTGAGGTTTTCGATCCCGATCAGGTGTTCGACCATTCCGGTCTGCCCGATCGCGCCGACCACGGGGGCGAGCAGCTTCTCGGTCGAGACGAACACCGCCCTCGCGCCCGAATTGTCGAGGATGTGGGCGTGATCGCGGCGGGTGTTGGTGGTGTAGGTCGGCACGGTGATGCACCCTGCGGCCATGATCGCGAGGTCGGCGATGCACCATTCGGGGCGGTTTTCCGAAACCAGCGCGACCCGGTCGCCATCGGTCAGACCCATGCGGCGAAGCGCTTCGGCCAGCAGACAGACGTGTTCGGCTGCCGAACGCCAGCTTTGCGTCACCCATTGTCCGTCAACCTTGTGGCCGAGAAACGGCGCGTCGCCCTTGGCATCGGCGCGCTTGAGGAACAGTTCGACAAGGTTCCGCGCCCCGTCGATATCCTGCAGCAAGGGATCATCCGCCGGGTTGACGACGGCGCGGGCGGCATTGCCCGTGCCTTGGGGGCGCAGCGTGGGGGAATGCACTGGCAAAGGCTCCTGATCCCTTCGAGCATGTTGCCGGGGCTCTGACATGGCCCCGTGTGTCGTCAGACTAGAACCTCATCGCCGTAGCGGCAAGCAAGGAGTGCGAACGGGTCGCAACACCTGTCACTCGTAATCGAGCTTGCCCGCAAGGCGCGGATCGACCGCCACTTCCCACCCGCCATCGGGCAGCCGCCGCAGCGCATTGGCCTTCAAGGGCGGTGCGGCCGCGCGGATGTTGGCATGGCCAAGAGCCTTCAGACCGTTCTCCAGCCCTTCGGGCGCGGTAGCAGGTTCGACAATCACCGTATCGCCGAACGCCATCACGAAGGGCAGCCCGAGCGCGGCGTTAGCGTCGAGGCCGAAATCGACAACCCCGATGATCGCCCGCGTGACCTGCACCGGAATGGTCGGCCCGCCCGCTGCGCCTACCACCAGCACCACCTTGCCCGCCGCATCATAGACGATCGTCGGCGCCATCGAGGAACGCGGGCGCTTGCCCCCTTCGACCCGGTTGGCGACCGGCTTGCCATCCGCCTCGGGGGTAAGGGTGAAATCGGTCAGCTCGTTGTTGAGGTAGAAGCCGCGATGGAACAGCCCGGATCCGAACGCGCCTTCGATGGTCGAGGTGTAGGAGACGGCATTGCCCACCGCGTCCACCACGGAAAAATGGGTGGTGCCGCTTTCCGGTTCTTCCGGTCCGTCGCCGCGCGCCAGAGGCGCTCCGGGAGGCACCCCGGCCTCGACCCTGGCGATTGTATTCTCGGACGAAATCAGCGCAGAACGCCGGGCGAGATAGGCTTCGTCGACCAGCCCTGCGACCGGCACGGCGATGAAATCCGCATCCGCCAGATAGAGCTCGCGGTCGGCATAGGCGAGGCGCTGGCTTTCGACGAACAGGTGCCAGAATTGCGCGCTGTCCGGACCCATTGCAGCCAGATCGAAGCGTTCGAGCTGGCCGAGCATCTGCGCCACCGCGACCCCGCCCGAGGATGGCGGCCCCATGCCGCACACCCTGTAAGTGCGGTAAGGTGCGCAGACCGGTGCGCGCGCCTTGGCCTGATAGGCGGTGATGTCGTCTGGCGTCATGCGCCCGTCCTGCGGGGTATCGTCCGCGACACGGGCGGCCAGCGTCGCTGCGGCCTCGGCGCCATACATGGCCTGCGGTCCGGTCTTGGCCAGTGCGGCAAGGGTTTCGGCCAGCGCGGGGACTTTCACCACCGTGCCGATCGGCAGCGGTTCGCCGTCCGCGCCGAAGAACACCGCGCGTGCCGCATCGCTGCGGTCAGCCCGCCCCTTGCTGGCGCCGAGCGATTCGTGGAGTCGGCGGTTCATGATGAAACCTTCGCGGGCGAGCGCGATGGCGGGCTCGAACAGTGCGGCCCAGGGCAGCTTGCCGAACTTGGCATGCGCCTCGGCGGCGAGCGCGACATTGCCCGGCACCCCGACGCTGAGGCCGGAGAAGACGCGCGTCTCGCGCGGCAGAACCTTGCCCTCGGGATCAAGGAAACGGGTCGAGGTCGCGCTGGCTGGCGCTGTTTCGCGCCCGTCGAAGGACACCAGCGCGTCGCTCCCCCCGTCAGCCCGCAGCATGAAACCGCCGCCGCCGATGCCGGAGCTTTGCGGTTCGACCACGGTCAGCGCGAGCATCACCGCAATCGCCGCATCGGTGGCCGAGCCGCCAGCAGCAAGAATTGCCTCGCCCGCCGCAGTCGCGCGCGGATCGGCGCTGCTGACCGCGCCCTTTGCGACGGCATCGGATGCCAGCGGCGCGGAGGCTGCGGTTTCGGGCGGAAGGGTGGCAGCACAGCCTGCAAGGGCAAGCGCCAGCGGGGCGAACAGGGGGGCAAGGAAACGCATCGCCAGCCTCGCTATTCGCTTCCCACGGCTTCGGCAATGCTGGCGAACCCGTCGCGCCTCATCAGCTGCTCCAGACCCTTCACGATCCGTGCGCCGAGGCCCGGCCCTTCATAGACCATGGCCGAATAGAGCTGGACAAGGCTCGCGCCCGCCCGGATGCGTTGCCATGCATCCTCGGCGGTGGCGATGCCTCCCACGCCGACCAGCGGGATTGCACCTCCGGTCGCCTTGCGGAAGTCGCGCAGGCGCTGCTGCGCCAGATCGCGCAGCGGTGCGCCCGAAAGCCCGCCGGTCTCCCCGGCATGGTGCGAACGCAAGGCAGGCCGGGAAATCGTGGTGTTGGAGACCACCAGCGCGCCCAGCCGCTTGTCGAGGGCAATGCGGGCGATGGCGTCGATATCCGCAGGCTCGAGATCGGGCGCGACCTTGAGGAAGATCGGCGGTGGCGAATCGGGCGCTGATTCGTCGCGCGCGGCGATCACCGCGTCGATCAGCCTTGCCAGCGCGGCTTCGTCCTGCAGCGCGCGCAGGCCCGGGGTGTTGGGGCTGGACACGTTCACGCAGAGATAGCTCGAATATGGAGCCATCTTTCGCGCCATCACCGCATAGTCGGCGATGCGATCATCGGAGTCCTTGTTGGCGCCGATATTGACCCCGACGATCCCTCCATTTCGCCCCGGTCGCCCGGCGCGCGCGCGCAGACGCTCGAGCGCCGCTTCGGCCCCGGCATTGTTGAACCCCATGCGGTTGATGACGGCTTGATCTTCGACCAGCCGGAACAGGCGCGGCTGCGGATTGCCCGCCTGCGGGAGCGGCGTGATCGAGCCGACTTCGGTAAAGCCGAAACCGAGGCCGAGCAGTGCGTCGGGCACCTCGGCATCCTTGTCAAAGCCGGCTGCCACGCCGACCGGATTGGGAAAAGTCAGGCCCGCCACCGCGATGCCCAACGACCGCGGGACAGGCATCGGCCCGCGCAGCGGCAGCGCTTTCAGCCCCCTGATGGCAAGGCGGTGACCGGTTTCGGAATCGAGCGCAAACAGCGCAGGCTTGAGCAAGCGGAACAGCATGGAAAATGCGCCTATGACAGGCAGGCAACGCTGTCGAGCGGGCAAGTGGCGCCGGGGCCGGACGCAAGCTCCATTAACCAAACGCAACAGCGCGTTAGCAGTCGCCATACCCTGTTTAGGGGATACTGCTTGTCGCTTGCATACAATCAATCCACCGATTCGCTGCTTATAGGCTGCCCTGCGACCCGAAGGGCTCGGAGCAGTAATGCAAAGAGTTCCTCAACTCAGATGGGCGGCGTTCCCCAAAGGAGCGCCGCCCCTTTTTTGACCGGGAAACAAACCGTCTGATAGATGTTGCAGCGCCTATGGACGCCGAAACCGGAACCGCTATCCCGCCATCCGACCCGACGATGCTGACCCCGGCATCGTTGATCGTGATCGATTATATCGATCCGCCCGAAGCCATCGCGCCGTTTGTCACCACGCTTTACCATTTCCGCTGCGACGAGCCGGTGATCCGCGATATCCAGCCCGCCGCGATCGGCCAGATCTGCCTGTTCCCGCACGGCACGGGCGAGATTCATTTCGCCGACGGGAGACGCGATCCCAATCACCCGGTCGGCCTGCTGACCCCGCTGTCGCGCGCGACCCCGATCGTGGTCGATGGCCCGTTCCATGCCTTTGGCGCAGCGCTGACCCCGTTGGGCTGGGCGGCGTTGACCGGGCTGCATGCGGGCGAGCATCGCGACCGGCTGCTGCCTGCGGCATCGGTGCTGGGCGCGGAATTCGGCACGCTCGGGGAGCGGTTGCTGGGAGCCTATCGCAACGGAACCATGAGCGGACCGGACTGCGCGCAGGCCGTCGGCGATTTCATTGTCCGCAACCTGCAGCCGCTGAACCCGCGCCACCTTGAACTGATCATCGCGGTGGGCGGATGGCTCGGGGCGTCCTTCAACCCTGACACGCGCGATCTGGCCGGGGTTGCGGGCTATTCCGCACGGCAGGTGCAGCGGCTGGTCGAACGCTATTTCGGCCTGACCCCACGGGCGCTGGCGCGCAAATATCGGGCCTTGCGCGCCGCCGCGCTGCTATCCGGCCCCCAGCTTGCGCCCGAGGACGAGGCCGAGATTGCCGAGGCCTTCTTCGATCAGCCGCACATGATCCGCGAGATCACCCATTTCGTCGGGCGCACCCCGGCGCGGCTCAACGATGCCTCCACCCCCTATCTGGCCGAGTTGATCGATTCGCGGAACCTGCGCGAACTGCGCCGCTGAGCTGCGCCCTTCCGGCGGGCGTGTCGGTAGTTGTCAGACCGGCCCGGGCGCGGCTAGACCGGGATGCGGGGCATTTCGTGCCTGCATAGATATCAAGGAACAGCGATGAGATTTGCCCGCTTTCTGGCCGCCTCGGTCTCCGCGCTGGTACTGGCTGCGGCGCTTCCTGTCGCTGTGGCCGCGCAGGAGGCTCGGGCCGAACCCGCCGCGGCGCTCCCCGAATTGCCCGCCGAAGCGGGGATCGACGCATTGTTCGCCGCCTATGATGCGGCAAGTCTCGCGCTGTCGCCCGAAGGCAAGGCCTATCGCGGCATTCGCGATGCCGATTACGGCACGTGGAACGACCCTTCGGGGACGGCGGAGGAACGCGAATATGCGCTGCTGCAGCAGACGCTGGCGACAATGCAGGCGCGCTTCGATCCGGCGGAACTCGCGCCGCAGCAGGCGTTGTCCTACCGCCTGTTCGAAGCGCTGGCCGCGCGCCGCGCAAGCCTGCGTCCCTATCGCGATTATGGCTATATCTTCGACCAGATGAACGGCGCGCAAGCCGATATGCCCGCCTTCCTCATCAACATCCACCGGGTGGACAGCGAAGCCCACGCGCTGGCCTATGTCGAACGGATCGCCGGCATGGGGCCGGTTCTCGACGCGCTGACGGCGCAATCGCGCGAGCGGGCGGCACAAGGCGTGATGCCGCCGCGCTGGGTCTACCCCTATGTGATCTCGGATATCCGCAATCTTCTGGAAGCGGGCGATGGCAATGCGGTGCTGGCCGACCTTGCGGACAAGGTGGCGAAGCTCGATCTGCCCGCCGAAGCCAAGGCCGGGATCCAAGGCGGCGCGAAGGACGTGTGGTGGGACAAGGTCGTCCCCGCCTACCAGCGCCTGCTCGCCGAAATGGAGCGCCAGCAGGCGATCGCCCCGACCGACGACGGCGTGTGGCGCCTGCCCGAGGGCGACAGGTACTACGCCGCGCTGCTGAAGAATTACACCACCACCGATCTGACCGCGGATGAAATCCACGCCATCGGCCTGCGCGAGGTCGCGCGCATCCATGACGAAATGCGCGCCATCATGGCCGAGGTGGGCTTCGATGGCACCCTGCAGGACTTTTTCGCCTATACCCGCAGCGATCCGCGCTTCTACCACACCAGCCGCGACGATTATCTGGCCGAGGCCGAGGCGCATCTTGCCCGGATGACCGCGAAGCTGCCCGAATTCTTCTCGACGCTGCCCAAGGATACGCTGGTGATCAAGCCGGTTGAGGCCTTCCGCGAAAAGAGCGCCGGCAAGGCCTTTTACCAAAGCCCCGCACCCGATGGTTCGCGCCCAGGCACCTATTACGTCAATCTCTACAATCTCAAGGACATGAGCCGGAACGAGCTGGAGGCGCTGGCCTATCACGAAGGTCTGCCGGGGCATCACTTGCAACGCTCGATCCAGACCGGGCTGGGCGATCTGCCCGCGTTTCGCCGCTTCGGCGGCGTCACCGCCTATTCCGAAGGCTGGGGCCTCTATTCCGAGGAACTGGGCAAGGACATGGGCTTCTACACCGATCCCTACTCCGATTTCGGGCGGCTCGGCATGGAGTTGTGGCGCGCGGGCCGGCTGGTGGTCGATACCGGAATCCACCACAAGCGCTGGAGCCGCGCCGACGCGATCGGCTGGCTCGCCGAAAACACCCCCAACCCGCCGGGCGATATCAGGAAGGCGATCGAACGCTACATCGTCTACCCGGGGCAAGCGACCGCCTACATGATCGGCAAGCTGAAGATCATGGAACTGCGCGAACAGGCCCGCGCGAGGCTGGGCGAAGAATTCGACATCCGCGAATTTCACGATGTGATCCTCGCAAACGGCCCCGTGCCGCTGTCGGTGATGGAGGAAAACGTCGCCGCCTGGGTAGCCGGCCAAAGGCCGGGATAGATGGCGCCCGATCAGGCCCAACCCGAAGCCGGCACGGTTCCGCCCCCGTTCCCGCTGGGGCTTGATTTCATCCCCGCGCCGCCTGTGCTGCGCGACCGAGTCTATACCTACTTCGTCATCCGCACGCCCGCGATGCCGATTGCGGACATCCTGCCATCCTACTCGGCGCAGTTCCTGCTGTTTGTCGAAGGCAGCGCGGTGATTCGTTACGGCGATGGTGGCGATGATGGCGCGGCCCGGTCGCAGCCGATCACGCTGACCGCGCCGATGACGCGCGCGGCCCCTTTTACCGCGAACGGTCCGTGGCTGGTGGTGGGCGCATCGCTGACGCCGCTGGGATGGCACGCGCTTGCCGGCCTGCCGGCCGATGAAGTGCATGATTGTGCGGTGCCGGCCGGGCAGGTGCTGCGGCCCGATCAGATCGTCCGGATCGAGCATGCGGTCGCGGCGTGCCGCGAAGGGGCAATCGCGCCCGCCGCGCTGACGGGGCTGCTGGGCGAAGTGGTGGCCGCCGGGCCGCATCGCGTCTCTGCTTCACATCGCCGGGTGATTGACGCGATCACGCAGTGGCGTTCCAGCGACTTCGAGCCCGATCTGGCGCAATTGCAGGCCGCGGCAGGCGTGTCGCCGCGCCAGTTGCAGCGCGTCTGCCGGCGCTATCTGGGGGTTCCGCCCGCGCAATTGCTGAAGCGCACCCGCGCGATCCGTGCGGCCGTGCTGCTGGCCGATCCGCGCACCCCGCCCGATGTGCGCGACCGGGCGCTGGACAGCTATTTCGATCAGGCGCACCTCATCCGCGACATGCGCCGCTACACCGGGCGCACGCCGGGCGAGGTGCGGCGGCTCAGCTTCGCCGCGTTCAGCCTTTCGCCGCAAGCGCATAGCAGCGAAGCCGACCCGATCCTTTCGCCTGCGCGCTTGAAATAAGACCAGAATCGTCTTATTTGATAATCGGAACGATTTTGTCCGATTTGAGAACCGCTCGCAATGCGCCTGTCCAACCTTGCAGATTATGCCGTGATTACAATGTGTCAGGCCGCGACGCATTGCGGCGATGGCCGCGTCAGCGCGGCCGAGCTGGCGGGCGAATCCGGCCTGCCGGTGCCGACAGTGCAGAAGGTGGTTTCCAAACTGACCGCCGCGGGCCTGCTGCGCTCGGTTCGCGGGGCGCATGGCGGTCTGCAACTCGGACGGCCCGCAGCCGCGATTACCGTGGCGGACATTGTCGAAGCGGTCGAAGGGCCGATCGCGCTGACCGCCTGCATCGATCACGGGCCGTGCGATTTCGAGGTCGGGTGCAGCATGAAGCCGCACTGGCCGATCATCAATGACGCGCTGCGGGGCGCGCTGGCGGGGATTTCCCTTGCCCAACTGCGCACCCCCACCCCGCGTCCCATCACACTTCAGGAGCATCCGGCATGAGCGACGACACCGATCTGCAAGCCCGCCACGAAATCGATGTCCCCGAAACGGACCGGGAAGCGCGCGAGGCTGCGGCGAAGGTCGCCGATTACGAGCATGGCTGGTCTTCGGACATTGAAACCGAATTCGCCGAAAAGGGCCTCAACGAGGACACCGTCCGCTTCATCAGCGCCAAGAAGAACGAGCCCGAATGGATGCTCGACTGGCGGCTGAAGGCGTTTCGCCTGTGGCAGACGATGGACGAGCCCGACTGGGCCAAGGTCGGCTATCCCAAGATCGACTATCAGGACGCCTATTACTACGCCGCGCCCAAGAAGAAGGTCGAGCTGGACTCGCTCGACGAACTCGATCCCGAGATCAAGCGGATCTACGACAAGCTCGGCATTCCGCTCGGCGAGCAGGAAGTGCTGGCCGGGGTCAAGGGCGCGAAGAAGGTTGCGGTGGACGCGGTGTTCGATAGCGTCAGCGTCGCCACCAGCTTCCGGGAGGAATTGAAGCGCGCGGGCGTGATCTTCCTCTCGATCTCCGAAGCGATCCGCGAATATCCAGACCTCGTAAAAAAGTGGCTCGGCAAGGTCGTGCCGGTGCGCGACAATTACTTCGCGGCGCTCAATTGCGCGGTCTTTTCCGACGGCACCTTCGTCTATGTGCCCGAAGGCGTGCGCTGCCCGATGGAATTGTCGACCTATTTCCGCATCAATGCCGAAAACACCGGCCAGTTCGAACGCACGCTGATCATTGCCGAAAAGGGCAGCTACGTCAGCTACCTCGAAGGCTGCACCGCGCCGATGCGCGATGAAAACCAGCTTCACGCAGCCGTGGTCGAACTGGTCGCGATGGACGATGCGGAGATCAAGTATTCGACCGTGCAGAACTGGTATCCCGGCAATGCCGAGGGCAAGGGCGGCATCTACAACTTCGTCACCAAGCGCGCGCTGTGTCAGGGGGACCGGAGCAAGGTCTCGTGGACGCAGGTCGAAACCGGCTCCGCGGTGACGTGGAAATATCCCTCATGCGTCCTCAACGGCGAGGACAGCGTGGGCGAGTTCTACTCGGTCGCCGTGACCAACAATTACCAGCAGGCCGACACCGGCACCAAGATGATCCACAACGGCAAGAACAGCCGCTCGACGATCATCTCCAAGGGCATCAGCGCGGGCAAATCGTCGAACACCTACCGCGGCCTCGTCCGCGTCGGGCCGACCGCCAGCGGCGTGCGCAACTTCACGCAGTGCGACAGCCTGCTGCTCGGCGATCAATGCGGCGCACACACCGTGCCCTATATCGAGGTGAAGAACCCTAGCGCGCAGATCGAGCACGAGGCAACTACCTCGAAGATCAGCGACGAGCAGCTGTTCTACGCGATGCAGCGCGGGCTGGGCGAAGAGGAAGCCGTGGCACTGATCGTCAACGGTTTTGCCAAGGACGTGATGAAGCAGCTGCCGATGGAATTCGCGGTCGAGGCGCAGAAGCTGCTGGCGATTTCGCTTGAGGGGAGCGTGGGATGATGTTCGCAAAAATGCGAACAAATTTAGGCGACCGCCTTGATAGCTTGCGCGCCCGATATGAGACGCTGCATGCGCAGGCATTGGTTGAACTCGAAGAAGCCGAGTTTGCCCAACGCCGGCTCCTCATGGGCGCAGAACAGAGCATTGCTTTATTCTCAGAGATTGCCGCCAAGACCTTTGAACAAGCTAGGCTTTGCGATGAGGCGATCTATGCGCTGTTTGTTGATAGAGTGAACCCCCTGATTTTTCGGGGATCAGTCAAGAAGGCTGAGCGGTTTGCGGATGAATGTGAAGCCATTCTAGCCGCAACGGCAGCTGATAAGCTCAAAGCGCAGCAGCTAGCGCGCGCTCATTTTAGTGGAAACCAATGACCACCCGCAAAACCCTCGCCCTCAACCCCGAGGCCGCCACTGCCGACGCTCCCGCGCTCAAGAAGAAGGGCCGCGGGTGGGAGATTTCGGATTCGCGGCTCGATGCCCTGCACGAACAGGCGCGCGCCTTGCGGCAGGACGGTGTGGTGCTGCTCCAAGGGGTGATCGATCCCGCATTGCTGGCGGAATGCCTCGCGTGGCTCGCGCCCGCCTCTGACGGCATCGGCGCGCTCCCCGAAGAGGCGGTGAACTGGACCAATCCTGGCCGCTATTACGCCACCTTGCCGGTCGCGGGGCCGCTGGCCCATCCGGCGCTTTTCGCCAATCCGCAGATCCTCGCGGTCGCCCGGGCCGCGCTTGGCGGCGACTGCGTGCTCGATTCCTTCGGGGTGATCGTTTCCCACCCGGGGGCAGAGGCCCAGCACGTCCACAAGGACGGGGCGCTGTTTCCCGATTCGCCCTGCGACCGGATCATCCCGGCTTTCGCGCTGACCTTCGCCATCCCGCTGGTGGCGCTGGATGCGCGCAACGGGTCTACTGGATTCTTCCTGCGCTCCCACGTCAGGGAGCCGGGCGAAAGCGCCCCCGATTACGTGCCGGAGGTGTCGCTGGGTTCGGCCCTGCTGTGGGATTATCGCATCGATCACCGCGGCGAAGCGAACCGTTCCGAACGCCCGCGTCCTGTGCTTTTCGGCGTCTATTGCCGCAGCTGGTGGCAGGATGCCGCCAATTTCGACGCGGGAGCCAAGCCCAAGCTGCTGTGCGATGACGCCATGCGCCAAGGGCTGGACGATGCGCAACGCCGGCTGTTGCAGCGCGCCACGCCGACCGGCAGCGCCACCCTTTCAGGAGCCGCCGCTTGACCACCCGCAAAACACTCGCCCTCAATCCCGAGGCTGCTTCCACCGAAGCCCCCGCGCTCAAGAAAAAGGGCCGCGGGTGGGAGATTTCGGATTCGCGGCTTGATGCGCTGCACGAACAGGCGCGCGAAATGCGGCGCCATTCGTCCGACGCGCACAAGGCGCTGGCCGCGAAGTTCAGCAAGGCCGATCTCGGCCGCTACACCTTCAAACGCCATGCCGTGGTCGGCTCCGCGATTGTCGACTTCAACTGCCACAACTTGGGGCTGGCGTTGGCGATCGACGAGGAAGGGCAGAACGATGCCCTCGCCAAGCGGCGTGACAAAAGCCTCGAAAGCGTCGGCATCCGGGTGATGCGGATCGCGGCCAAGGACATCCTCGAGGATATCGATGCCGTGCTCCAGCGCCTCACCACCGTGATGCGTGAGCGTATCGCCGACAGGAAAGAGGCCGCCCGCGCGCACCGGGCCGCCAACCCCAAACAGGATTATTCGCGGCCCAAACCCCGGCCCGACACCACACGCCCTCCGAGGAAAGACCATGCTTGAAATCACCAATCTCCACGCCACCGTCGGCGGGTCCGACAATCCCAAGCCGATCCTCAAGGGCCTGAACCTGTCGATCCCGGCGGGCGAGATCCACGCGATCATGGGCCCCAATGGCGCGGGCAAATCGACCCTCGCCCATGTGCTGGGCGGCAAGCCCGGTTACGAGGTCACTGCCGGCAGCGTGACCTTCCGGGGCGAGGACCTGCTGGCGCTCGATCCGCATGAACGCGCCGCCAAGGGGTTGTTTCTCGGCTTCCAATACCCGGTCGAAATTCCGGGTGTTTCCAACGTGCAGTTCCTGCGCGAGGCGCTCAATTCCCAGCGCAAGGCGCGCGGCGACGAGCCGTTGAACGGCGGCGAATTCCTCAAGCTCGCCAAGGACAAGGCCGCGCTGCTCAAGATGGACATGGACATGCTCAAGCGGCAAGTGAATGTCGGCTTTTCCGGCGGCGAGAAGAAGCGCGCCGAGATGGTGCAGATGGGCATTCTCGACCCCGCCTTCGCGGTGCTGGACGAGACGGATTCAGGCCTCGATATCGACGCGCTGCGGATTGTCGGCGCAGGCATCAATGCGATCATGCGCAGCCCCGACAAGGCCGTGCTGCTGATCACCCACTACCAGCGGCTGCTCGACGTGGTGAAGCCCGACAAAGTGAGCGTGCTCGCCGGGGGCCGGATCGTCGAAACCGGCGGCCCGGAACTCGCCCTGCGGCTCGAGGCCGAGGGTTACGACACGGTGCCCGCATGATGACGGACACGGCAACCCTCCCGACCCGCCGCGACGAGGCGTGGCGCTATGCCGATATGGACGGGCTGGCGCGGCTCGGCGCTGACGCGCTCGACATGTGGCGTGACATCGCGGTGCCTGCGGGCGAGAGCCTGCGCGAATGCATGATCGTCGGCAGCGATGTGCCCGAATTGCACCGCATCCGCGTGACCTTGGGCGAAGGCGCGAGAGCTGCGTTCTTCGTCACCAATGCCGGAGGCGATTACACTCGCGTCGAAATGAAAGTGCGGCTCGCACGCGGCGCCCATTTCGAATTCGGCGGGGTCACCATCGGCGGCGGCGGTGCGACCCGCGAGTTCGTGACGCAGGTCGACCATGCCGAGCCCGAAGCAACCAGCAACCAGACCGTGCGCGCGGTCCACTGGAACAGCGGCACCGGCAATTTCCTCGGCGAAATCAAGGTCGCGCGCCATGCGCAAAAGACCGACGCGGCGCAGGATTTCAAGGCGCTGCTGCTGGAAGCCGGCGCCAGCGCCAATGCCGTGCCGCAGCTCGAAATCTTTGCTGATGACGTCAAATGCGCGCATGGCGCGACTGTGGGCGAGCTGGATGAAAGCGCCCGTTTCTACATGATGGCGCGCGGGCTCGATCCCGCCACCGTCCAGCGACTGCTGGTGCAGGCCTTCGTCGGCGATGCCTTGGTGGCGCTGGATGACGAGACTGAGCATGAAAAGCTGCTCGATGCCGCGCTCGCCGCGCTGGAAGGGGCACGGCTGTGAACGCACCCACAATCATCGAGCGTGATCTGCGCAGCGAATTCCCCGGTTTGGTAACGCATGACGGCCAGCCGTGGCATTATCTCGATACGGCCGCCACCGCGCAGAAACCGCACGCGGTGATCGATGCCATGGCGCGCGCGCTGGGCGAGGATTACGCCACCGTTCATCGCGGGGTCTATGCCCGCTCGGCCGAAATGACGCTCGCTTACGAGGCAGCACGGCGGCGGATTGCGCGCTTCCTTGGCGGGCTGGAGGAGGAGGTGGTCTTCACCCGCGGCGCGACCGAGGCGATCAATCTTGTCGCGCAGACCTGGGGCCGGGCGAACCTGAAGGCCGGCGACCGCATTCTGCTGTCGCAGCTGGAGCATCATTCCAACATCGTGCCCTGGCAGATGGTCGCCGAGGAGGTCGGCGCCCACATCGATGTCTGCCCGCTGACGGCTGACCACCAGATTGATCTCGACGCCGCCGAAGCGATGCTGACCGAGCGGCACAAGCTGGTCGCGCTCGCCCATGTCTCCAACGTCACCGGCGGCGTGCTCGATGCCCGCCGCGCGGCCGCGCTTGCCCACAGGGTCGGCGCGAAACTGCTGCTCGACGGGTGCCAGTCGGCGCCGCATCTGGGCGTGAATGTCAGCGCGCTCGACTGCGATTTCTTCGTGTTCAGCGCGCACAAGCTTTATGGGCCTACGGGCATCGGTGCGCTGTGGGCACGGGCGGAACTGCTCGATGCCATGCCGCCGTGGCAGGGCGGCGGCGCGATGATCGACCGCGTGACCTTTGAACGCACCACCTACGCCCCCGCGCCGCAGCGGTTCGAGGCCGGAACGCCCGCGATTACCGAAGCCATCGCATTCGCCGCTGCTGCCGATTATGTCGATGCCATCGGGCTCGACCATATCCACGCGCATGAAGCCGTGCTGGTTGCCCGGTTGCGGCGCGAACTCGGGGCGATGAACGATGTCACCCTGTTCGGCCCTGCTGACAGCGCGGGGATCGTCAGCTTCGCGATTGATGACATCCACCCGCACGATCTCGGCACCATCCTCGACGAGGCGAATGTCGCGATCCGTGCGGGCCACCACTGTGCCCAGCCGCTGATGGATTATCTGGGCGTCCCCGCCACCGCGCGCGCCAGCTTCGGCCTCTATTCGACCGAGGCCGATATCGACGCCTTCATCGCCGGGATTGCCCGCACCCGCCGGATCTTTGGAAAGGCCTGACCCATGCACGACAACCAGGAACCCAGCGACTATCTCACCGATGCCCCGCCCGCAGATTCGGCCCCGGCCAAGCCGCCGCGCGCCCGGGTCGAGGATGCGGTCGACCCCGATCCGGCTTCCTCAGCCGAAGCGCCCCGTTCCCGCGACTATCTCGACGGTTTCCTCGCCGCCACACCGCCCGAGGGCGCGCCGGGTGGGCCGGGCAGCGACCTGCAGGCCGATGTGATCGCGGCGCTGCGCGAGATCTTTGACCCGGAAATCCCGGTCAATATCTACGATCTGGGTCTGATCTACGGGGTCGAGGTGGACGAGAATTCCGACGCCACCGTCACCATGACGCTGACCACGCCGCATTGCCCTGTTGCGGAAACCATGCCGGGCGAGGTCGAGCTTCGCTGCGCGTCGGTTCCGGGAATCCGCGATGCGGAGGTGGTGCTGGTGTGGGAGCCCGCCTGGGGCCCGCACAAGATGAGCGACGAGGCACGGCTCGAACTGGGGATGCTGTGATCGACGCGCCTGCTCTCACCATCGGTCTGGCCGATTATGCGAACCCTCGCGATGCCGAAGCGGTCGTGGCCTTGCTCGATGCCTATGCCCGCGACCCGATGGGCGGGGGCGAACCCCTGCGCGCCGACGTGAAAGCGCGGCTTGTCGGCGATCTGGCGGCGCACCCGCAAGCGTTCTCGCTGATCGCGCGACTGGATGAGGATGCGGTGGGGCTGGCCAATTGCTTCATGGCCTATTCGACCTTCGCCGCCGAGCCGATTGTCAATATCCATGATTTTGCAGTGCTTTCCGGTCATCGCGGCAGAGGGATCGGCCGCGCCCTGCTTGCTGCTGTCGAGGCCGAGGCCTTGAACAGGGGCGCATGCAAGGTCACATTGGAAGTGCTGAGCGGCAATGCACCGGCCCGGCGGCTCTATGCCGCCAATGGCTATGGCGATTACCAACTCGATCCCGCCTCAGGGCAAGCGCTGTTCTGGCAGAAGAGGCTGACATGACCGAAACGACCACCACCACCCGCCCCGCGCCCAAGGCCGCCGTGATACTCACGCCATCCGCCGAAACGCGGATCGCCGATCTGATGGCCAAGGCGCCCGAAGATGCCATCGGCGTCAAGCTGTCGACCCCGCGCCGGGGCTGTTCGGGCCTCGCCTATTCGGTCGATTACGTCACCGAGGAAGCCAAGTTCGACGAGAAGATCGTCACCCCCGGCGGCGTGTTCTATATCGACGGCGCCAGCGTGCTCTACCTGATCGGCAGCATCATGGACTGGCGCGAGGATGATTTCACCGCCGGCTTCGTGTTCGAAAACCCCAACGCCAAGGGCGCCTGTGGCTGCGGCGAAAGTTTCATGGTCTGAGGCATCATGCAGGTTGTCGGCTTGACGACCATGCTGGCCTGCACCCCTGAAGAGGCGTGCAGCTCCGGGTATCCATCTTGGCCCTGCTGCTGCACGTTGCCACGCCGCTGATCCGGCGATGATCGCTCGATCACGATTGCGCCGGGAGAGCATGGGACCACGAGTTATTCCGATAAGGTGGAAGTCGCGGCGGGACTGCGCACCCCAGTGATTGCCGGGTTTGCGGCGCCGAAGTCTTGGCGGTTCAGCCTTCCGCCGCGATCCGGGCGAGCAGGCGGCTTTCCAGCTCGTCCACCTCGCCATCGGCGTCGATCATCTGTTCGAGCCATTCCCGTTCATGATCGGTCACCGCCTCGCCCGCGGCAGCCAGCGCGGCATAGTCCGACCCGTTCTTGCGCTTGCCGAAGACCTTGCCGAAATGGTTGCCGGCCTGCGGCATCTCGCGCAGCACGCGGCCCATGAAGCGGGCGACATTGGGGGTATTGTCGGCGACGAAGGTTTCCAGCTCCAGCTTGCGCTCGTGGCTGACCTGCGCGTTCTGCAAGGCAAAGCCCTTGAGGAAATTGGCGACGCCATCAATGAACAGATCGTCCCACTCGGCGGCGTTTTCCTCGGCGAGTGTTGCGTCCTTCAGCCGGAACAGCATTTCCGCATCATAGCGGGTGACGGCAGCCGGGCCGTGGCCGCCGCTGGCGAAGATCACCCGGCGGATAATCCGGCACTCGGCGGCGCTGATGTGGGTGGCGGAGAGTTCCCCGCCGCAGCGGGTCGGGCCGGTGCCGCTCAGCACCTCGCGCTCGACCTGCGCCAGCACGTAGTTTTTCAGCCGTTCGGGCGTGTTTTCGGCGCGCTCGATGATCCGCACCATGCATTCGAGTTCGGCCATGCTTTCGGTCACACCGTCATGATCGATCTGGCCGATAAGCCATGCGGCCTCGGCGTCGCTGCATTGCAGTCGCGGCGGGGTGCCGTTGAGCACGTGCTCGCCGATTGCCTCGACGAAGAAATCGCACCATGCCTCGCTGCGCTCCCTGAGCGAATTGTTGAGCGTGAACAGCGCTTCGGCTTCGGCGCGGGTGATGATGCCATCGCCCCAGCCTTCGCGCCGGAGCGCCAGCAGTTCGTCTGCGGTTACCTGCCCATCGGCGGCGGCACGCTGGGCGAGCTGGATGAATTGCGTGGTCATGGCCCGGTCATATCCCCTGGTTGTCCCTGGGATATGCCACGAACAGGCTTAAGACGGGGTTACCGCAGTTACTGGCGGGCCTCCACCTCGCGGATACAGGCGCCCCGATCGACGTCGGCCCCGCCTTTCCGCATCCGTGCTTCGACATGGGCGGCGACCGGCTCGGTTCCCGGGCGCAGCGGGTAGAGGTAGATGTCGAGCACGCAGGTCGCGCCGCCGAATTGCAGCTTGCGCGCGTCGCCTTCCGCCACGTCGAGCCGCGGGGTACCAAAGCGCCGGTTCAGCGCGCCGGCGGGCGATCCGATCACCCCTTCGAGCCCTTGCGGCGCCATCACCTGCGGCACCCGTACCACGCCGGTACGCACCGGCGCCGGGGCCGGTGCGGGCTTGCCGCCGCCCGCGCATCCGGCCAGCGCCAGCGCCAGAACCGCCGGGGCGATCGCTCTCCTGTTCACGGCTCTTGTCCTTTCATCTCCAGCCGCCGCAGCACCAGATGCGTCCCCGCCGCCGCGCCGATCACCGGGGCGAGCAGGTTGATCACCGGCACCAGCATCAGCCCGGCGATGCCTGCGCCGAGCAGCAGGCGCTCCGCGCGCGGGGCCGGATTGATGCTGTTCGGCCCGTCGCGCACGCCGGTCTGGTGCCGCAGCCAGGCCATGTCGGTCAGCTCGCGCCCGAGCAGCACCGCATTGACCGCGAGGAACACCAGCGTCGGCCCGACCGCGGTGAACATCACCAGCCCCGCCACCGGCAGCGCCAGCAGGTTGTAGCCCAGCGCCCGCATCAGCCCGCGCAGCGAATTGGCAAGGTCGCGCCGGAACGGCAGCGGCCGGGCCTGCGCGGCAAGCGCCGGATAATGCCTCGCCTCGACCGCGGCCACCACTTCGTCGGCGAAGAACTGCAGCACCGCCAGCGCCACCACCCGGAACAGCAGCCACATCGCCACCGGCACCAGCAGCACCGCCAAGACACCGGCCCAGCCCGCTTCCACGCCGACGCGCTCCCCCGCCTCGGCCAGCGCGGCATAGAGCCCGGCCCCCAGCCCTGCGAACAGCACGAGGGTGACACCCATGCTCTTGACCAGCACCGCCAGCACCCGGCGGTCTGTCAGCTGGCCGGCGGCGGCGGCAAGGGCGGCGGGAACGGCGGACATGGTGGCCCTGCGATGCGGAGGGTGCGCGGTGAAGTCAACGCAAGGATGCTGCGCCGCACACAGATGCTTGGCGCGGGCGGCGAAGGCGGCTAGGCGGCTGGCAGACCAACTCCAAGGAACCGCCCGTGCCCGAAACCACTCCGCCCCGTTATGACGTGATTGCCATCGGCAATGCCGTGGTCGACGTGATTGCCTCCTGCGATGAAGAGCTGATCGACGAACTGCAACTCAATCGTGGCGGGATGACCCTGATCGACGAGGCGCGGGCCGATGAACTCTACGAAGCCATGCCCCCCGCGCGCGAGATTTCCGGCGGATCGGCGGCCAACACGCTGGCGGGGCTTGCCACGCTGGGGCTGCAATGCGCCTTCATCGGCCAGGTCGCCGATGATCAGCTGGGAAAGGTGTTCCGCCACGACATGCGCGCCACCGGCATCGATTTCGACACCCCGGCGCGCGATGGCGAACCGGCGACGGGGCGCGTGCTGATCTTCGTCACCCCCGATGGCGAGCGGACGATGAACACCTTCCTTGGCGCGGGGCAATATCTGCCCGCCTCGGCACTGGATGAAGGCCTGATCGCGAGCGGGGCGATCCTCTACCTCGAAGGCTATCTGTGGGATCCCGAAGAACCCCGCCGCGCCATGCGCCGCGCCATCGAAGTCGCGCGCGATGCAGGCCGCAAGGTCGCCTTCACCGCGTCGGAAAGCTTCGTGATCGATCGCCACCGCGCCGATTTCCATGCCATGATCGCGGACGGCGTGATCGACATCCTGTTCGTCAACGAAAGCGAACTCGCCACGCTGACGGGTGAGGACGATTTCGAAGCGGGTCTGGCTACCGTTTCGGGCAAGGTGCCGGTGCTGGTCGCCACCCGCAGCGAAAAGGGCGCGGTCGCCATCGCCCATGGGGAGCGCGCCGAGGTGGCCGCGGTGCCGGTGATCAAGGTGATCGACACCACCGGCGCAGGCGATCAGTTCGCGGCGGGTTTTCTGTCGGGCTATGTCAAGGGCGAGGCGCTGACCCGCTGCCTGAAACGCGGGGCCATCGCCGCTTCGGAAGTGATCGCCCATTACGGCCCGCGCCCGGAAGCGGACATGCAGGCCCTGATGGCGGAGTGGCTTTAGTTTGTGCACCCGCCTTGCGCGGGTGCGATTTCCTCGCTCACGCGAGCTTACGCTCGCATCGCTGCGGGCGCGCGGTCGCGCTTGCGGCTGCTACGCAGCCGTTTTAGGCGCGTTCAGTTTCCTGAAGTAGGAGACACATGAGACACTGTCCAGGAAGCGAAAACTCTCTCGCTTCGCATGGGTTGGGGCAGGCTGACGATGGCAAAGAGCGCCTCATATTATTGCTCCCCTCCCCGTGGCCGGGGGTGGGGGATCTGCCGTCTCGAACGTGAAACCCCCCATCCCAACCCTTCCCCAAGGGGAAGGGCCAAGCGGCTTCAACTCTCGAGCGAGCAATGATTAACCCCTTGCCCCGGCTGTAGGAAAGTCACGCGTCCGGCACGTATCCGGCGCGGCGCAGCCTCACCATGTAGCGCGCGATCTGGTCGATCTGCGGGCGGGTGAGGGTGAAGTCCATGTCCTCGGGATAATTGTGCGCCTCGGCCAGCCAATCGGCCAGCGAGGCTTCCGACAGGCCCGTGCGGTTGGCGATCGACGCGAAGCTGGGCGCTTGCGGATTGGGCGACAGAAACGGCGGCTCGACCGCATGGCACCCCCCGCAGGCCGCCTCGACAAAGGCCGGAGCGCGGGTGTCAGGTGAGGGCGAGGTCGATTTGCCCACCATCGGCGGCGGGTTGTCGGTTCCGGCGCTCTGGCAGGCGGCGAGCGCCAGCAGGGCCAGCGGGGCGATAAGGGTGAGGCGGTGGGTCATGCTGGCTTTATCCTCCCGGCCGGCGGCGCTTTCCTTGATCGGAATCAATTATGCGCGGCGGCCCTGAGCCGGAGCCTATCCGATGACCGCTTTCGGGGAAAGGTGCGGGGGATGGGAATGACCGGAAGTGGGTGGGAAGTGGACATTGAATGAGGCGCTACCCTGCACGCAAGTAGGTGTTTAGTCTCCCTCCCAACCAAAGACGTCTTCCAGTCCGACCTTGAACACCCTTGCAATGCGGAAGCTGGTTTCGAGGCTGGGGGAATAGCGAGCTTGCTCGATAGCAATGATTGTATGGCGAGTGACGCCGACCGCTTCACCAAGGGCCGCCTGGCTCATTTGGCCATGAGCCTCGCGGAGTTCACGGACCCGGTTGGTGATTGGAGGTGCCTTTCCCACTGGTCAGACCCTTGAACGAAGCAGGAAAATCTGAGCGCCATATTCAGCCAGCTGTCCGAGAATAAGTGATGTCAGCACGATGTGAAATAGCTTCATTCCGTCTTGCGAGAGCATAAACATGCCAAGGCCTACAACGACACCGGTTGCCAAGACATACGACGAGAAATGTGCTGCTTTTTCGATCACTACCCGTTCGCGCTCGTCGACGGGGCTGGACGCTTCGCGAGGCGACGCCACCGCAAGCACAATTTGGGCTGCTATCGACAAAACCACAGCGCCAAGTACGAAGGGAACTGCGGCGAATGACGGTGGAACGCCATCACCGATCACCAGCTTGAGATAAAACCCACCGACAAGGATAAGCGTGCAGCCCATCACCCATGCAGAGCGTTCGCGAAATGCCATCAATCCCTCCTATGTAAAATATCTTCTACATAGATGGCATCATCCTTCGTAATGTCAAATATTTTCTACATGCCTTGCCCGGACGATTCATTCGGCCGACCGGCGACAATGGAGTCGATAGCCGAATGGCAGGAATTGTTCAGAAGTGGGGAAAAGCCGCCCTACCGCTTTCGGGATCGAGTGAGACCGCCGCTTGTGGATGGAAGTGGCGGGCTTTTGGACGCCGCGCCATGCCCACCCCGCTGCGACTAAACGAGCCTGCGGCCCGCCAAGTCTCGCTCCCCTCCCGCTTGCGGGAGGGGTTGGGGGTGCGTCCGTGCGAGTGCGCGCCTCAGGAGCGCTCGCCTCAAGCCTCGCGCGCCACCTCGCGCCAGCCGATGTCGCGGCGGCAGAAGCCGGTTTCGAAGTCGATTGTGTCGACCGCTTCATAGGCGAGGCGCTGCGCTTCGGTGACGGTGCGGCCGATCGCGGTGACATTGAGCACGCGCCCGCCGTTCGCCACCAGCGCGCCGTCCTTCAGTGCGGTGCTGGCGTGGAAGACCTTGGCGCCGCCGCTTTCCGCATCGTTCAGCCCAATCGCGCCGCCCTTTTCCGGCGTGCCGGGATAGCCCTTGGCCGCCATCACCACGGTGAGCGCGGTGTCGGCACGGAACGCGGCCTCCACCCCCGCCAACTCTCCCCTGGCGCAGGCGAGCATGATAGCGACCAGATCGATCTCGAGCCGCATCATCAGCACCTGGCATTCGGGATCGCCGAAGCGGGCGTTGTATTCGATCAGCTTGGGGCCCTCGTCGGTGAGCATCAGCCCGGCATAGAGCACGCCCGAATAGGGATTGCCGTCCTCGCGCATGGTCCGCACGGTCGGCTCGATGATTTCGCGCAGCACCCGCCCCTGCAATTCGGGCGTCAGCACCGGTGCGGGGGAATAGGCGCCCATGCCGCCGGTGTTCGGCCCCACATCGCCGTCACCCACGCGCTTGTGATCCTGCGCCGAGCTGAAGGGAAGGATTGCGGTGCCATCGGTCAGCGCGAAGAAGCTGGCTTCCTCGCCAGCCATGAATTCCTCGATCACCACCTCGGCCCCTGCGCTCCCGAACTGCCCGCCGAACATGTCGGCCAGCGCGATCTCGGCTGCTTCGATGGTGTCGGCGATCACCACGCCCTTGCCCGCCGCCAGCCCATCGGCCTTGAGCACATAGGGCGGATCGAACCGGGTGAGCGCGGCGCGGGCGTCGTCCAGCGATGCGGTGCGGACATAGCCTGCGGTGGGGATCCCTGCGCGGGCGCACAGGTCCTTGGTGAAGCCCTTGGACCCTTCCAGTTGCGCCGCGGCCTGCGAGGGGCCGAACACCGGCACGCCCGCCGCGCGTAGCGAATCCGACAACCCATCCACTAGCGGCGCTTCAGGGCCGATCACGACAAGCCCGATGCTCTTGTCGGCACAGAAGCCGATTACCGCTGCGTGATCGGTCACATCGAGCGCGACCAATTCGGCCTCCTCGGCAATGCCGGGATTTCCGGGGGCGGCGTAGAGTTTCGTGGCTGCCGGGGATTGCGCCAGCTTCCACGCCAGCGCATGTTCGCGGCCTCCCGAACCCAGAAGCAGGATATTCATGGCCCCTCCGCCGATACACGATGACAATGCCGGGCTGGTAGCGCGCACGCCGCAGGGGGACAATGCTCAGCCGCTGACCATTAGCGAAATATCCGCGCTGCTGAAACGCACGGTCGAGGATCGCTTCGGCTACGTGCGCCTGCGCGGCGAATTGTCGGGGGTCAAGCGGGCGGCGTCGGGGCATTTCTACTGCGCGCTGAAGGATGAAGGCGCGGTGATCGACGGGGTGATGTGGAAGGGCAACGCCGGGCGCCTGAACTTCCGCGCCGAGGATGGGCTGGAGGTGATCGCCACCGGCAAGCTGACCACCTATCCGGGCCGGTCGAAATACCAGATCGTGATCGACAGCCTTGAACTGGCGGGCGAGGGCGCGCTGCTGGCGCTGCTGGAAAAGACCCGAGCCCGTCTGGCGGCAGAAGGGCTGTTCGCAGCCGAGCGCAAGCGCCGTCTGCCGTTTCTGCCGCAGGTGATCGGGGTCGTGACGTCGCCCACCGGCGCGGTGATTCGCGATATTCTCCACCGGCTGGCGGATCGCTTTCCCAGCCATGTGCTGGTCTGGCCGGTGCTGGTGCAGGGGCAGGGCGCAGCAGACCAAGTGGCGGCGGCGGTGCGGGGATTCTCCGCGCTGCAACCCGGCGGACCGGTGCCGCGCCCAGATGTGGTGATCGTGGCACGCGGGGGCGGGTCGATCGAGGACTTGTGGAGCTTCAACGAGGAAGCGGTGGTGCGCGCCATTGCCGAATGTTCGATCCCGGTGATCAGCGCCGTGGGGCATGAAACCGACACCACGCTGGCCGATTTCGCCGCCGATCGCCGCGCGCCCACGCCGACGGCTGCCGCCGAGATGGCGGTGCCGGTGCGCGCCGATCTGGCGCTGACACTGGCCGATTTCGGCGCGCGCCAGCGCCGCGCGGTCTATCGCCCGGTCGAACTGGGACGGGAACGGCTGGCGGCGCGGGCGCGGATGATTCCGCGGCCCGAGAACCTGTTGCAACCCCAGGCCCAGCGGCTTGATGATCTGTCGGAACGTTTGCGGCGGGGGTTGGGAGAGCGTTCGGCCAAGGGGCGCGAGCGGCTGGCCGGTGCGGCAGCGCGGCTCTCGCCCAGCCTTCTGTCGCGCAGCCTTGCCGAAGCCCGGCGGAGATTGGACCGCACCGGGCTCAACCCCAATCTGATCCTGCGCCCGGCGCAAACTGCCGCCGAACGTCTCGCGCGCACGCGGCTTGTGCGGGAACTGGTCGACCGGCCATTGCGTGAGCGCGCAGACCGGCTGGGAGCGCTCACACGGGTGATGAGCCAGCTTCACCCCGAAAAGCCGCTCGAACGCGGCTATGCCATCATCCGCGATCCGCAGGGCAAGGCGCTCACCACCCGCGTCGAGGCGGCCTGCGAAACCGCGCTGGTGCTGCAATGGCGCGACGGCACGCTTGATGTTGTTCCGTCAGGCGGCCTTGCCCCCACACCCAAACCCCGGCCTGCACCAAAGCGCCCGGGCCGCGGGCCTGCACAAGATGATTTGTTCGGATAGCTTCGCGGTGCTATCGGGAATGGCATGCTGATGTCCTCCGCCGACAAGACCGCCAAGCTGTATTACGGCCCTTCGAGCTTCCGCGTGCTGCGCCCGGGCAACCATGTGTTGTGCGCGGTGACGGGCATGCCGATCGCGCTTCCCGATCTGCGTTACTGGAGCGCCGAGCGGCAGGAGGCCTATGCCTCGTGCGAGATCGCGACCCGCCGCCTGCTCGGTCTCGATTCAGTCTGATCGCTGCCGCAATCACGGTTGACTGCCCTCGCCCGAGGGCCGATGGCCGCGCGCGGATGCTTCGCCTGCTGCTTCTTGTTTTCGTGGTCGTCGGTCTGGCGCCCGGCACTCTGGTTCGCACCAACTCGGGCACCCGCAGCGATGTCGCGGTGGTCATGGTCACCCCGGTTGACGAGCGTGAGGGCGTGACAGGCGCGCTTGACCTTATCGGCGCGTGGGAACTCAAATCATCGCATGGCTGGTTTGGCGGCTTTTCCGCGCTGGTTGCGGACGGCGCGAACGGACTGATTGCCGGAACCGACCGGGGCTGGCTGCTCGATCTCGACCTTGCCGGTGCCGCGCCCCGGGCCGTGCCCGGCACTTTCCGATTCGTCGGGGTGCGCACCAGCGGGCGCGGGGAGGTGGTCGATCTCGAAGCGCTCGCCCGCGATCCGGACAGGGGTACGTTGTGGGCCGCGTTCGAAAACTTCAACCTCGTCATGCGCCGCGATCCGGATGGCACGCCTGCGACGCGCCGCCCACCCGAAATGGCGCGCTGGAGCGCCAATAGCGGGCCGGAAACGATGGAGCGCCTTGCCGACGGGCGGTTCCTGATGCTGGCCGAAGGGCGGCAGCGCGGGGCGACATCGCACCAAGGGCTGTTGTTCCCCGGCGATCCGGTCGTCCCGGTGATCCCGCTCGCCTTCCGCTTCGCCGCGCCGCCCGATTACGATCCGGTCGATGCGACGCAATTGCCCGATGGCCGGGTGCTGATCCTGCTGCGGCGGGTCGAATATGCCATTCCGGCGCGTTTCGATACCGCGATTGCGGTGGCCGATCCGCGCGCCATCCGCGAGGGGGAGGCATGGCAAGGCGAAATCATCCAGCGTATGTCAGGCGCGGTGTTCGGCGACAATTTCGAAGGCATTGCCTTTGTGCCCGCAGCGGATGATCCGGCGCGCGGTGCGGTGTGGGTGATCGCCGACGACAATTTCTCAGTGTTCCAGCGCAGCCTGCTGGTGCGTTTCGATTGGGCGCTTCAGACCGCCCGCCCATAACGAAAAAGCGCTCAGGCCAGCCCGAGCGCTCAATCGATTCGCCTGCGTCCCGAAGGACAGCGAAAATCAGGCCGCGGCTTGCGACTTCACCAGTTCGCGCTTCACCTTCAGCGCATTGGCCGAAAGCTTCTCGTCGCTGGTCTTGAGCAGCCAGTTGTCCAGCCCGCCATTGTGTTCGACCGAACGCAGACCATGGGTCGACACGCGGAACTTGAAGCTGCGATCGAGCTTTTCGCTCATCAGTGTCACGTTCTGCAGATTGGGCAGAAACACGCGCTTGGTCTTGTTGTTGGCGTGGCTCACATTGTGGCCAACCTGGCGGCCCTTGCCGGTCAGTTCGCAGATGCGCGACATGGTGTGTCTCTTCTCGTAAAGTTCGGGTCTAATCCGGGAAAGCGGCGCGCATAACGGGGCGGACCCGAATCGTCAAGCAAGTTGCGCAGGCCCGCTGCCCCGGCTAGCCCGGAAGGCGATGACCCGCCCGACCCCCAAGTGGCCGACCCCCCCGCCCATGCAACGCGCGCTGGCGCTGGCCCGCACAGGCGGCGCGGCGGGCGAAGTGCCGATCGGCGCGGTGGTGGTCAAGGGCGGCGTGGTGATCGCCGAGGCGCATAACACCCCCCGCACCGATCACGATCCCACCGCCCACGCCGAAATCATGGCGATTCGCGCCGCGGCCAGAACGCTGGGCGACGAACGCCTGACCGACTGCGAACTATGGGTGACGCTGGAGCCCTGCGCGATGTGTGCGGGCGCAATCGCCCATGCCCGGATCGCACGGCTTTACTATGCCGCGAGCGATCCCAAGGGCGGCGCGGTCGAACATGGCGCGCGGGTGTTCGACCAGCCGCAATGCCTGCACCGGCCCGAGATCTATCCCGGCATCGGCGAGGACGAGGCGGCAGAGTTGCTCAGGGCGTTCTTCCGCCAGCGGCGCTGAAACGCGCGCACCGGCAAAGGCGGCGAACAGCAGATCAGGCGCTTTTCGATGAAGGGCCGCCCGCCAAGGCGCCATGGTTCAATGGCCCCTTCGCAAAATCGTCCCGCGTGATCACATAGGTGAGATGCGGGACCACCGTTCCGCCCGCCATTGCGCGTTCTTCGATGCGGCCTGTCAGCCGCGCGCCGATCCGTTCCAGTGCGCGGCGCGAGCGCGTGTTACCCGCGCCTACCAGAAACCGGCATTCCGCCACGCTGGCGAGCGCGTGGGCGAGCATCAGCCGTTTCATGTCGTGGTTGAAGGCTCCGCCCCAACAGGCGCGCGCCAGAAAGGTCCAGCCGATCTCGACCGAGCCGCCATCGCCCGTTTCGAGCCCCTGAAACCGCGAGGAGCCGATCATCGCACCGCTGGCCCGGTCAATCGCCGCCACGGCGCCGCCTTTTGCCAGGGCATCGTCAAAAAAGGTGCGAAACACCTGTTCGCGCCAGCGATCATGCGCCGGGTGCTGCGCCCCGATCAGCGGATCGGACGCGACGGCGAACAGCGCATCCCGATCATTATCGCGCAAAGGCCGCAGCAGCACCCGCTCACCTTGAAGCTCGGGCTGCCGATCCAGCATCCGTGCGACGTCAGCGCGCCACGTCCGCCAGCGCGGCGATGAATTTGGGCAGGTTCGCCATGGTCAGCCCGGCGATGTTGATGCGGCCCGACGCGGCCATGTAGATGCCGTGATCCTCGCGCAGGCGCGCAACCTCTTCCGTGGTGACGGGAAGCATCGCAAACAGCCCGTTCTGGGTGCCCAGCGGCGTCAGGTCGATCCGTCCGGCACTGCCTTGGGCGGCGAGCGCATCGCGCACGCTTCGCATCCGCGCGCGCATCGTGTCGAGTTCGGCCAGCCACATCTTGGTCATGTCGGGATCGCGCAGGATGATCCGCACCGCCGCGCCGCCGTGATCGGGCGGCATCGACCAGCACGCGCGGGCCAGCGCATTGGCGTTGCTGCACGCTGTCGGGAGCGTGTCCTGCCCTGGGCCGAGAATGTAGAAGGCGCCCACCCGGTCGCGATACTGGCCGAAATTCTTGTCGCAGCTATAGGCGACGAAAGCTTCGGGAACGGCGGCGAGCACAGCGCGCATTCCGGCGGCGTCTTCCTCCAGCCCCCGGCCCAGACCCTGATAGGCAGTGTCGATGATCGGGAAGGTGCCGCTGGCGGCAAAAGCCTCGGCAATCGCGGTCCATTCGGCGGGCGTGTAGTCGATCCCGGTCGGGTTGTGGCAACAACCGTGCAGCATCACCGCCGCATCGGCGCCCGCGCCATTGATCGCGCCCAGCACCGCATCGAGATTGGCGCTGCCATCGGGATTGGCGTGGTCGAAAGGCACCATCTCCAGCCCCAGATCGGCAAGGATCTGGGCATGATTGGGCCAGCTCGGCACGCCCATGTACACGCGGTGCACCCCGGCCTTCTGCGCCAGCGCCAGCGCGAGCCGCACCGCGCCGGTGCCGCCCGGGGTCTGCATCCCGGCAATCCGTCCGCCCATGGTAGGATCGCCGCCGAAAATATGCGGCATCAGCGCATTGACGAAGCCCGTGTCGCCTTCGGGGCCGAGATAGGACTTGCTGTCCTGTTCATCGACCAGTTGCTGTTCTGCGGCCTTGACCGCGGCGAAGACCGGCGTGTCGCCATCATCGGTGCGATAGACCCCGACCCCGAGGTCGATCTTGTCCTCGCGCGGATCCTCGCTGTAGAGGCGGATGAGGGCGAGCAGCGCATCGGGCGCCTGGGGTGTGAGTCGGTCAAGCATCATGCCACGGCCATGGCGCGCGCAGAGCCGCATCGCAACCGGGTTTCGCCCGATTTTCTAAAAGGGCAGCCAGCGCTGCTTCTTGGAAAACTTCATGTATCCCGCATTGACCCCCAGCCGCAGGCCTGCGCCCATGCGGATCGGGATCAGCACCACATCGCCCCAGCGCAGGTAGCTGGCGTGCAACCCGCCGACGAAATAGGCCTGCCCCTCGCCTGCCGGGAAACGTTTGAACAGGTCCTCGCTGTCGTACAGATTGTAGACCAGCACGAAGGTGTTGGCGGCATTGGCCCCGGCGTCGAAACCGATCGACGGGCCGGTCCAGTACACTTGCTGCGTGCCTTCGATCTTGTGGTGCAGCGTGCCCGAACCGTAGCGCGCACCGACGATGAAGGCTCCGCCCGCCTCGCGCCCGACGATATAGGCATTGGGCTTGCCCTGCTTTTCGAGCAGGTCCTCGATCATCCGCGCAAGGCCTTCCGCGCCCTTCCCGAACACGCCCTCGGCCGCGCCGATCAGATCGTCTTCGGCGTAGGTCGCGCTATCCGCGCCGGCCGCAGGGGCAGCTTCCGGCGAGGCGGGATCGATCGGGGCGGGATCGATCGGGGCGGGGGCAGCCGGTGCGGTGGCATAATCGCCAAAACTGTCTTCGAAGGCGGGACTGTCCGGCAGCGGCGGCATTGGCGTTGGCGTTGGCGGGGCTGGTGCCGGTTGCCCTTCCGGCGCCATCAGATCGCCATCGATGCTGCCAGCCGGAGTGTCCTGCGACGTATAGGCCTGATCGGGGTCGAAGGATTCCATTTCCTGCGCCGCGGCAGGGCCGGCCACCGCCAGAATGGCCAGCAATCCGGCTGCGATCCGACCCAGCTCACGTTGACAGGGGAACATTCGTCCATGCAGTCTGGTCATGTGGCAGCCTTTTCCCGTGAACGCGCCGATTGCCGCAGTATGGCAGCATGGCACAGAATCCCAATTACCGCCCGGCGCAATCCCCCTATCGCCGGAGCGAATCGGATTTGCGACAAGGCGTTCCCGGCTAGGGGGAAAAGCCTGAACCTGCGCCGAATTGCGCGGCCACGCTGCAGAAAGGCGACGCGGGGATCCGTTTTTCTCCGATGCCACCTTGCCGCTGGCGTTCAGGGCCATTATAGCGCGCCCCTCGCAGCCAACGCTGTTGCCCGGAGACGTGGGTGAGTGGCTGAAACCAGTTCCCTGCTAAGGAACCGTACTCTATCAGGGTACCGAGGGTTCGAATCCCTCCGTCTCCGCCACCGGCCTGCTTCCGGCTTTCCGCCGAAAGCGGGCATCCGCCAATCAGCCCGGCTTGGGCGGGTATCATGCGCGCATACAGGCCTTGCGTGATACCGGATGATCATGCGAGCCGCGTTGCGGCGGCTCCGGTTCCAGTGCCTTCGCGGGCAAGCGCGCAACCGTTGCCTGCCGATCCGGCTGGTCTCAAACGATCTGGAAATTCCTGAATGAAATCGATTTTGCGCCTGTCGGCCTGTGTCCTTGCCCTGCTGCCCTGCGCACCGCTGGCGGCGCAGGACGATACCGATGCGCCCGCAGAGCCGCGGCCTGAAATCATCGTCACCGGGCGCGGGCTCGACCCGGCGCTGTCGACCGGCATCTACGCCACCACCACGCTTGAACGCGAGACGATCATTGCCAGCCCCTCGGGCCGGATCGAGGACGTGCTGCGCAATGTCGCAGGCTTTCAGCAGTTCCGGCGGTCGGACAGCCGGGCGGCCAACCCGAGCGCGCAAGGGGTCACGCTGCGTGCGCTGGGCGGCAATGCGACCAGCCGCGCGCTGGTGCTGCTTGACGGGGTGCCGGTGGCCGACCCCTTTTTCGGCTATATCCCGCTGAGTGCGATTGCGCCCGAAACGCTGGGGCAGATCCGGGTGACGCGCGGCGGCGGATCCGGGCCGTTCGGGGCGGGCGCGCTGGCCGGCACGATCGAGCTGGAAAGCGCCGATCCGGGCGCGACCGGGCCGCTGCTCGGCAGCGCGGCGATCAACACCCGCGCCGAGACCGAGGCGAGCGGCGTGCTGACCCGGCGTCTGGGCAGCGGCTTCGTCGTCGCCAGCGGCCGCTGGGACCGCGGACAGGGGTTTTTCACGACCCCCGCCGATCAGCGCGATCCCGCCACCGCGCGCGCCGGTTTCGACAGCTGGCAGGCGGGCCTGCGCGGGGTCGCGCCGCTGGCCGGCGATGTCGAGTTGCAGGCGCGGGTCAACCTGTTCCGCGACGAGCGCAGCTTGCGCTTTCGCGGTGCGGATTCGACCAGCGAGGGGCAGGACGCCAGCATCAGGATCGTCGGCCGGGGCGAATGGCAGTTCGATGCGCTCGCCTATGTCCAGGCGCGCGATTTTTCGAACATCGTCATCAGTTCGACCCGCTTCGTGCCCGTGCTCGACCAGCGCAGCACCCCGTCGACCGGGATCGGCGGCAAGTTCGAGCTGCGCCCGCCGATTGCCGAGGCCCATGAAATCCGGATCGGCATCGACTATCGCCGCGCCGACGGAGAGTTGCAGGAAGACGCGATCAGCGCCTTTACCGGGCGCATCACCGAAAACCGGTGGGCGGGCGGCACCACCGATAATCTCGGTCTGTTCGTCGAGGATGACTGGCAGATCGGCCCGCTTCTTATCAATGGCGGCCTGCGCGCCGACCGCACCAGCATCTCCGACGGCTTCTACCGTGCGGTCACGCCCGCAGGCGCGCTGGTGAGCGAAGTGATCGCGCCCGACCGCAGCGACTGGGCCTTGAGCTGGCGCGCGGGCGCGCTGATCTATGCGACCCGGCGGCTCGACCTGCGCGCTGCAGCCTATACCGGGCTGCGCCTGCCGACCCTGAACGAGCTCTACCGCCCCTTCGTGGTCTTCCCGGTGGTGACTGCGGCCAATGCCGATCTGCGCAACGAACGGCTCGAAGGGTTCGAACTGGGGCTGAACTGGCAGCCGGTGAACGCGGTGGTGCTGTCGCTTACCGCCTTCGACAACGAGGTTGAAAACGCCATCGCCAATGTCACCATCGCCCCCAACCTGCGCCAGCGGCAGAACCTGCCGGCGATCAAGGCGCGGGGGGTCGAGGGCACGCTCGCCGCGCGCTTCGGCACGGTAAGCCTTGATGGCTCGCTGACGTTCACCGATGCCGAAATCCGCGGCGATGGCGCGGCCATCGCGCTTGACGGGAACCGCCCGCCGCAGGTGCCCGAATTTTCCGCTTCGCTGACGCTGGGCTGGCAACCGGCGGCGGGCTGGCAGCTGGCCGGGACGCTGCGCCATGTCTCGGCCCAGTTCGAGGATGACCGCGAGACCGACCGGCTGGCCCCGGCCACCACGCTGGATGCCTTTCTGGCCGCGCCGCTGACGGGCAAATTGTCGCTGATCCTGCGCGGCGAGAACCTGACCGACGAGACGATTATCACCCGCAATCAGGGCGGATCGATCGATCTCGGCGTGCCGCGCACCCTGTGGCTCGGCCTGCGCTACGGGTTCTGACCTGCGGCGCTAACGCGGGGTCGTATTGCAGTCGTTCCAGTAGTCGACATAGGTGTGGCACGAATTGTTGGCGCCGGTGAAGCGGTCGGCATAGCAAACCTTGCGCCGCGGGCAGACCTTGATCTCGCGCGGGCGGTAGGCGGGCGGTGCATTCATCCGGTCGAAGATGCTTGCGACCTGCGGGCGCAGGCGGTTCATGTCGCCCTTGATCTTCGCATCCCCGTGCTGCGCGGCCAGATCCATCCAGTGCAGGATTTCGTCCTGATGCTTCTTGACATCGCGGCGCTGCAACAGCGCGCTGGCGGCAATCACCGCGCCCACCACTTCGCCCTGATCGACCAGATTGCGCCCCAGCCGGTAGGCGAGATCGTAATCGGCCTTCACCCCCGCCCCGCGGTTGACCAGATCGGCAGCCGAAAAGGTCGCGTGGACATGGCCGCGTTCCGCCGCCTGCTTGAGATATTCCAGCCCCTTGCCCGGGTTCTTGCGCGTGCCGATGCCTTCGACATGGACCAGCCCCAGCAGGAACAGTGCATCGACATGTTCGGTCGCGGCGGCAGCCTGAAGATGGGCGATCGCCCTGGCATCGTCTTTCGGGCCGAACCCGCTCGGCTGCATCCGCAAGGTGCCCATCAGGAAATTGGCCGAAGGTTCGCCCAGCCGTGCGGCCTCCTGCAAAGTGGCCAGCCCGAGGCTCGGCTGGACATCGGGCACCCGCCCGCTCATCGCCGCCAGCGCCAGTTCGTAATGGGCCGCAGGGTCGCTCTGCTGGACATATCGGGTGAGCTGGTAGAACGCCGCCTCGGTCACGATATCGCGGTTCGCCGCCTGCAGGATCAGGGCATCGGGCGGCACCGGGCAAGGGCGGCCCGCTTCGGCATTGGCTTCGTAAGCATCGGCAAAATCCGCTTCCGCAGACGACAGCGCGCCGCCCGCCAAGGTCCGTGCCACCAGCACATCATAGACGCCGTGGCAGTTGGATCGCTGGTGATGCTTGCGCGCCGGATCGGGAAAGCCGCCGTTCAACTGGCCCGAAGCCCAGCCAGATCCGGTCAGGCCCGTGGCAATCAACACCGCGATCATGACCAGCAAGCCATAGCCGCGCGCGGGAATATTCCAGGCCGAAAGCATCATGCCCCCCTCCATCTCAGACTGAAAATAGCATTATCGAACTGTCGCGCCCGAAATACCGAAATCGAAAGGCCCTGTTCATCCCCCGAACAGGGGAGTCGATGGCCGCAGGCGGGGCTGGAGTGGCCCGCGCGGCACGTCACACGTCCCTCACGCTAATTGCCCGCGATAGCCTTGCAGGCGCTCTGGTGCTTGTGCTCGCGGCAGGCCCGTTCGTAGAACATTTTCGCGTTTGCCGATGACCGCAGTTCGCGGACGAACCCGCCGAACGCCGTGGATGGATCGAGCCTGTAGGCAACGCTGTAGCAGCTCTGGCCGTCGCCGAGGGAGCAGGCCTTTCCCAAGGCGAAGGCGATCGCCTTGTCGGCCTCCACCGTTCTGCCCTGCGGGCCGCCGATTTGCGCATAGCCGACGCAGGCATCGAGATGTCCCGCGTTGCACGCCTGCAGGATCAGTTGCTGCCCCGCCGCCCTGTTCGTCTGCATCAGTTGCCGTCCCTCGTCATAGAGCGATTCCGGCGAACGATCGGGCGAGGGCGCGGCAAACGGGTTCTCCACGCCATATTCGCGCGCGCAGGCTTGCACGTCGGCCTTGAACTTGTCGCCGCTCAATTCCCCTGATTGCAGCCGGTTCGCGAGCGACTGGGCATCCTCGCGCACCTTCTGTTCGGTTTCGGCCCGGTCGAGATCGGGCAGGGCGGCAAGATGCTGATCGACGACCAGCTGGGTGCGGACAAGAAAGGCATCCCGCTCCTTCGGCCAGACCGAGGCGCCGAGCACGAAGGACGCGGCGCAGGCTACCGCGCGGTCCGTCTTTGCCGGATCGGCCGGGGCACGCGCGCCCGCTCCCTGTGCCGAGACCGCGCCCGGCATCACGAGGCTCACCGCCAGCAACACCAGCGCCGCCGCCTGTCCCGCCTTGCCCGGCAGGCCCGCCGTAAAGGTCATCTGCGCCCCTCCCCTCAATAGCAGTCGAAATCGAGCAGCGTCGTCCCCGCCGTAACCCCGCGCGTGCGGGCCTGACGGCGGATGCAGGCGCCGAAGGTCTCGCCGCCGCGGCGCGGATCATTGCCGAAGCCCGCTCGCGGTTGCGCCTGAGTCGTCCATGCCCGCGCCATCTGTTCGGCAAAGGCGCGCTGGTTGTTCGCCCGCTCGGCCTGCTTGTAGCGCTGGCGCCATTGTGTGCAGTTAGGGCCCCGGAAGGTGCAGTATTGTGCAACTTCGTAGGCGAAGTTCGACAGGCTCGACATGTCCGGGCCCTCGGTATCGATAAGGTACACGAACTCGGCCTGACGCACGTTCGGTGCAATACGCTGGAGGATGGTCTGCGATTCCGCGTCACCCTTGCGAGCGGCGGAGACCAGAAACCGCGCGGCTTCAAGGTAATCGCGGCCCGTCCCCTCGCCATAGGCCAGCATCCAGCCGACGGTATATTCCGCCTTGGCATCGCCGCGATCGGCAAAGGGGCGCAGCATCGGGTAGGCCTTGTCGTATTGCTTGCCGTTGAAATACTGCAGGCCCGTCCGGTAATCGGCCTGGGTCAGCGATACGCCCGCGCCTGCGGCGAGATTGTCGCAGGCGGCCTGCACGCCGCCGTCGCATGCCGTCTTGTAGAGAGTCAGCGACCGGGCCATGTCGCGCGCCCCGCCGCGTCCGGCCTCGATCAGCACGGCAAGGCTGTTGCAGGCCTCCGTGATCCCGCCGCCGCACGCGGTTTCGTGCGCCTTGCGGGCGGCTGCATCATCACGCGCGCCGCCATCGCCTTCCATCGCCATAAGCCCGAAATTGTAGCAGCCTGCGGCATATTCGAACTGGCAGGCCTTGCCGAACAGCCAGCGCGCATGTTCGGCATCGGCTCCGCCGCCCACGCCATCGCGATACATCACCCCGACATTGAAGCAGGCGCGTTCATGGCCGAGATCGCAGGCGCGCGAAAAATGCTTGCGGGTGGCGGGCATGTCGCCCGCGCGGTAGGTTTTCGCCCCCTCGCTCCATGCCTTTTCGGCCTGCTTGGAAGGCTTTCCTGCCTGAGCCGCATGGGCGGCCGGGACAAGCCCGAAGGCGGCGATCAGGACGAATAGTGCGAACTGCAGCTGCGGGCCGCGCATGCAAGGCTCTCCTCTCCTTAACGGATCGGGATCGCACTTTATGGAGGCCGTCCGGACTGTCCATCCCCCAAACAGGGGGGCACGGCTATTGCAGCGTGACGATTTCCTCGCCGCCGTCATGCCGGCCATAGAACTGCATCAACTGCACCAGCAATTCGCAGCGGTCGGTCAGGGTTTCAGCCTCGAGCAAGGCCTGCTTGCTGGCCGGATCGAAGGGCGCGATCTGCGAGACCCCGTTGATCAGCGAGCGATCATCCAGCCGCTCGACCGAATCCCAGTCGACGCTGTAGCCCTGCGCCTCGGCGAACCGCCGCGCCTCGCGCTCGAACCCGCCGCGCTGGGCGTGGGTCAGGGTCTCGTCCTCGTCCTCGTCGTAGATTTCGGCTTCGATCTGGCGATAGGCGGTGGTGACGTCGAGCTCGCGCACCAGCCGGAACCGCGTGACCCCTTCGAGGACGAGGTTGTAACGCCCGTCATCCATCGCCTGGATCTCGCCGATCCTGCCGACACAGCCGACGCTGTAGAGCGAGGCGCCATCTTGCGGCCGCTGCGGCTGGATCATGGCGATCTGGCGGTCGCGGATCAGCGCATCGCCGACCAGCGCGCGGTAACGCGGCTCGAAGATGTGGAGCGGCAGTTGCAGGCCCGGGAACAGCACCGCACCGGTCAGGGGAAAGATCGAAAGGCGCCTGGTCATACTCCGCGCTCAGCCGAACAGGATCTTGGACAGGCGGCGGCGGGTGGCGACCACCCATTCATCCTCCAGCCCGATCGCCTCGAAAATCTTGAGCAGTTTCGCCCGTGCCGCGCCCTCGTTCCATTCCCGGTCGGCAGCGACCATCGCCAGCAGCGTGTCGACCGCCGCATCGCGTTGGCCAGCGGCAAAGGCACCTTCGGCATAGGCGAACTGCGCGTCCATGTCGGCCGGGTCGGCCTCGGCAGCGGCGCGCAGACCGGCCAGCTCGCCATCGTCAACCTTGGTCGCGGCCAGCTCGATCGCGCTGCGGGCGGCGGCAACGGCAGGATCGGCGGCAAGGCGCGGATCGGTTTCGATCGCCTGCATCACGCGGGCGGCTTCGTCCGTCTGATCCATCTGCACCAGCGCGCGCACCAGACCGGCATGGGCCGGTGCGTTATCGGGCGCGAATTCGGTGATCTGGGCGAAAATGCCCGCCGCACGCTGCGGATCGCCGCCAGCCAGCGCCTCTTCGCCCATCTTTACATATTGCGCCAGTTCCTCGGGCGAGGGGCCCTGCGGCGCGGCCTCACCGCCACCCCCGGCCTGCACCGGCAATTGCGTCAGCAGCTGATCGAGCACCTGGCGCAGCTGCGATTCGCTACGGGCCGCGGTCAGGTCGGCGACCGGCCGGCCCTGGAACATGGCATAGACCGTGGGGATGGACTGCACCTGGAACTGCGCGGCAATGAACTGGTCTTCATCGACATTGATCTTGGCCAGCACCACGCCCTTGTCGGCATATTCGCCCGCGACCTTTTCGAGCATCGGGGCGAGCGCCTTGCACGGGCCGCACCATTCGGCCCAGAAATCGAGGATGACGAGCTTGGTCTGCGACGGCTCGACCACGGCCGTGCGGAAGCGTTCGACCGCTTTTTGTTCGTCAATGCTCAGTCCCATGCTGGCCAAACTCGTGCTCCTGTCATTATGCGTTGCGGGTTGCCTATCCGCCCCAATGTGGGGCATCTTCGGCGGATGTGAAGCGCGGATTTGTGCTGGCGGTTCACCGCGCGCCGATCAAGCCCCTGCCGCGCCGAATTTTGCGCTTGCAGGTGTGCCGGGGCGCTGCTAATCGCGCCGCCTCTCCGGCAGCAACCGCGCCTCTCGCGGATTCTGCCAGCGCCAGTGAGCGGGCGTAGCTCAGGGGTAGAGCACAACCTTGCCAAGGTTGGGGTCGAGGGTTCGAATCCCTTCGCCCGCTCCAGTTTCCAACAGATATGGTCATGTGAAAAGCCGCGCCATCGCGCGCGCTGGCGGATTGTCGCATTTGTGCCGCACTCGATCGGCCGCCGACTGCTGCCCGCGCCTTTCCCCCTTGCATTCGGGAAATTCGCTGCTAGCTGCGTGATACGTTATCTCATTCAAACAACGGAACACCCATGATCACTCGCAAGCCACGCCTCGCGCCCTCTCGCCTCGCACTTGCCACGGTGCTCGGCATTGCTGTCGGCGCCAGCCCGGCCCTGGCGCAGACCGCGCCCGCCAACGAGGAATCGCAGGTCGAGGATGATCTGCACAACCGCCAGGCCGACGGGCAAGGCAACATCATCGTCAGCGCCTCCGGCCTCAAGGAGCTGGACGTGCTTGCCGGCACCAGCGTGCTCGAAGTGCGCGAGATCCAGCGCGAGATGGTGACCGGCCAGATCGGCGAATTGCTGACCAAGATCCCGGGCGTTTCGGCGACCAGCTTTGCCCCCGGTTCCTCGCGTCCGGTGCTGCGCGGCCAGCAGGGTGAGCGCGTGCGCGTGCTGATCGACGGCGTGGGCACCGCGGATGTTTCCAACACCTCGGTCGATCACGCCACCTCGATCGATCCGATCACGGTCGAGCGGGTCGAAGTGCTGCGCGGCCCCGCCGTGCTGCTTTACGGCAGTCAGGCGATCGGCGGCGCGGTCAACGTGATCGACAAGCGCATTCCGACCCGCATGCCGGACGAGGATCTGCACCTCGATGCCTTTGCCGGTGTCGACAGTGCCAGCAATTCACGCACCGGCGCGGCCTCGCTTGATGCGGGGATTGGCTCCAACCTGGTATTCCATGTCGACGGGTCGTGGCGCGACACCGGCAATATGGATATCGGCGGCTTCCAGCTCTCGCCCGAACTGCGCGCCGAACTGCTTGAGGAAGCGGTGGAAAAGGACGCCGATGGCGAGCCGGATGAAGCAGCGGAATTCCGCGAAGCCGCCGCCCAGCGCGGGACCGTACCCAACAGCGACATGCGCAGCTGGACGGTCAATGCCGGGCTCGGCCTGATTCTGGGCGAAAGCACCTTTGGCGCTGCGGTGGGCTGGTATGACACCAATTACGGCGTGATCAAGCGCCCCGGCCTGAAGCACGAACATGGCGGCGAGGAAGGCGGCGAAGAAGAAGAAGAGGAGGAAGGCGAAGAAAACGTCCGCATCGACCTTCGGCAGTTCCGCGCCGATTTCAAGGGCGACATCTTCCTTGGCGACGGCGCGCTCGAGCGGTTGCTGCTGCGGGTCGGCTATTCCGATTACACCCACACCGAATTCGAAGGCCCGGGCGAAGTCGGCACGGTGTTCGAAAGCACCAGCGTCGAAGCCCGTGCCGAACTGGTGCAGAATACCGAAGGCAGCCTGCGCGGGTCGACCGGCATCCAGTTCCTGCACCGCGATTTCTTTGCGGTGGGCGAGGAAGCCTATGTTCCGCCGAACCTGACCGATCAGGTCGCGATCTTCACGTTGCAGGAATTCGGCACCGGCCCGGTTCAGATCGAAGCCGCCGCGCGCGCCGAATTCACCGATGTCGAGGCCCAGACGATCGGCATTGCGCGCGATTACGAGACCTTCTCGGGTGCGCTCGGCGTGGTCTATCAGGGCATCGAAGGTGTCCGCATCGGTCTCAACGGCTCGCGCGCCGAACGTGCGCCGAGCGCGGAGGAACTGTTCTCCGATGGCCCGCATATCGCCACGCAGGCGTTCGAGATCGGCGATGTGAACCTCGACAGCGAAAGCGCGTGGGGGCTCGAAGCCTATGCCCGCGGCAATATCGGGGCGGGAACGTTCAACTTCACCGTCTTCAAGCAGTGGTTCGACAATTACATCTTCCTCAACGAAACGGGCCTTGAGGAAGACGATCTGCCGGTGTTCGAATATCTCCAGCAGGATGCCGACTTCTTCGGGATCGAGGCGGATTTCTCCTATCCTGTCGTCGACACCGGCGCTTTCCGCCTGCTGACCGATCTGCGCGCCTCCTATGTCGAGGCCGAGTTTGCCGATGGCACCGCCGCGCCGCGCATCCCGCCGCTGAGCCTGCTCGGCGCGCTCGAGGCGCAAACGCAAGCCTTCGACGTGCGCGGCGAGGTGCAGTGGTTCGACAAGCAGGACCGGATCACCACCTTCGAAACCCCGACCGACAGCTTCACGCTGGTCAACGCGCTGGTGGCGTGGCGGCCGCTGGCAGACAACCAGAACGTCACCGTGCAACTGGCCGCCGACAATATCTTCGACGTCAACGGCCGCCGCCATGCGAGCTTCACCAAGGATTTCGTCCCCCTGATGGGCCGCAACTTCCGCGCCAGCGTGCGCATGAGCTTCTGAGGCTGCCGCTACCCGCAAGGGTCGCAATCGGGGGCAGGCGGGAAACCGTCTGCCCCTTTTTCGTGCGCGCTGTCAGGCTTCCAACGCAAAGCTCAGTTCTGCGTGTTCCTCCAGCCGCTTGACCAGATCCTCGCCGAGGAAGCTGCCCGGGGTGCCGATCCCGCCCGGCTTGTCGCATGCCAGCAGCGCAATGCCCGTCTCGCTCAGCATCCTGCTGGTCGAACCATAGCCCGGATCATACCGGCCCTTGACCGCATATTGCAGCCGCTCGCCGCCCGGCATTTCGGCGACGAAGACGACATCGTAGAAGCCTGTCTCGCGCTCCTCCTTGCTCGGTCCTTCGCCGGGCTGGGGCGGCTTCGAACCGAACGGGTTCTTCATCATTTCCAGCGCCGCATTGGCCGCCGCCTTGCCCGCTTCGCCGGGGCTGGTCAGCACCATCTCGTCATATTTGAAATCGGTGCCATAGGGATGGCCGAGCAGGAAATTGGTGCGATGGACATTCTTGGTATTGATCGGTGCCATCACGAAAGGCGCGGCCCATTTGCCGAGGTCTTCTTCATGGCTCGGGATCATGCCCGAAGGCTGGTCCGGTCCTTCGAAGCCCGGGGTCAGCGCAAAGGGATCGCGCAGCACGTTGATGAGGCGCGGATTTCTGGCCGCCGCCTTCATCGTCGCGCCGAGGCTGGCCGCGGTCCCGCCCGAGAAGGTGCCCTTCATCGCCCGCACCCGCCCGCGGATGCGCGGGGCCGGGCGGCCGAACCGTTCCCTTGCGGCTTTCTGGGTCATCATCACGCCCAGATCGAAGGGGATCGAATCGAAGCCGGACGAAAAGCAGATGCGCGCGCCGCTGGCTTCGGCGGCGGCCTGATGTTCGGCGATCTTTTCGGCCATCCACGCCGGTTCCCCGCACAGATCGGCATAATCGGTGCCGGTGGCCACGCAGGCGGCGAGCAGCTTGTCACCATAAAGCTGGTACGGGCCGACTGTGGTCAGCACCACGCGGGTGCGCCGGCACATCGCTTCCAGATCGGCGCTGTCATCGGCATCGGCGACCACCAGCGGCGTTGTGGCGGGCGCGCCGATTTCGTCGCGCACTTGCTCCAGCTTTGCTAGGCTGCGGCCTGCCATCGCCCATTTCGGGCCCCCAGAGTCATTGGCATCACGCGGCCCGTAATGATGCGCGAGATATTCGGCCACGAGCCGCCCGGTGTAACCGGTGGCGCCAAAGACGATGATGTCGAATTCGCGGGTGCTCATGCTGGTTCTCCCTTGTGCTTGAAGATGCCATGCAATCGCGCGGGCGGCCTGTCAAAGACGATGCGACCGCCGCGCTGCGCGCTTGACGAACTTGACACCCTGTCAATTTCGCAATCGCAGAAAAAGAAGAAAAGATACGGTATGTTACCGCATATTTCACGCGGTTGACGGACAGGGGAAGAGGGTGTGTTTTTCACATCTGCGCTGCGGTGGATCGGGGCGGGCAACCTAGTTCGGGCGCGGGGGAGTAGGAAAGCGCAGGCTGGCGCCGGTGCCCGGCCTACAGGCGCGGCAGCGTGACCCCGCGCTGGCCCATGTATTTGCCGGCGCGGTCCTTGTAACTGACCTCGCAGCGTTCGTTGCCTTGCAGGAACAGGAACTGGCACGCGCCTTCGTTGGCATAGATTTTCGCAGGCAGCGGGGTGGTGTTCGAAAATTCCAGCGTCACGTGCCCTTCCCAGCCCGGCTCCAGCGGGGTGACATTGACGATGATCCCGCAGCGCGCATAGGTGCTCTTGCCCAAACAGATCACCAGAACATCTTCGGGCACGCGAAAATATTCGACCGTGCGCGCGAGCGCGAAGGAATTGGGCGGGATCACGCAGCAATCGGTCTTGCGATCGACAAAGCTGTTGGCGGCAAAATCCTTGGGATCGACCACCGCGCTATCGACATTGGTGAAGATCTTGAACTCGTCCGCCACCCGCGCGTCATAGCCGTAGGAGGACAGCCCATAGGAAATCACCCCGTCGCGCCGCTGGGCCTCGACGAAAGGTTCGATCATGCCGTGCGCCTGCGCCTGTGCGCGGATCCACTTGTCGGAAAGAATCGCCATGGGCCTGTGATTCCCGATGGCCGCCATGCCAGCAAGGGGCGTGGCGGATTTATCCCGATGAGTCTGTGCTGCGACGCGTGCAGCATGTGTCCGCTCTCCGGAAAGCCTGGCCGCAAACCCGGCTTTCGGGAAGCGGCTCCGTTTCGGTCGTAGCGCAAGTTCAGCGCGGGCGTTCGAAGCAGATGCAGGCCGAGGGGGCGAGGCACGCCCATCCAGCATCGCACATTGCGCGTGCCTGTTGACTTTTGTAACCTAAAGGTTACTTGTAACCTGTAAGTTACAGGAGTGATGGAATGGTCGACGATTTCGAGGCAGCTGAGCAGTTCAGCAAAATCAGAGCGCTCGCCGCGCCCTTCATCGGCGCATTCATATTGGCGCTTCAACAGGGTGTGGTGTTCGTGTGGGACTGGGGCTCGACGTCGTCGGGGGCGCTGCTTCAAGTCGCCGCGTGGCTGTTCTTCGCTGTCATGATGCTGCTGCTTCTCCTCTCGGGCGGGGGTTGGTTCCTGCCCAAAAAGGCCCGGGCGCTCGCGGATGATGAACCGACAAGGGCCAACCGCGACAGAGCGGTAAGAATTGGTTTTGTCGTCGCCATCATCACGTGCTTTCTTGTGGTGGCTGTCAGTCCTTTTGAACCGCTCCCTGCCCAGCGGGCTGCCCATATCGTCGCCAGCATGGGCCTGGGCACCGCCTTTTTGGCGCTCGGAATGGGTGAGCTTTCTTCCTATGGTTGAGGAGCTGGCAAACACCATAAAACACCATCGCGAAGCGGCCAATTTGACCCAGATGGAACTGGCCGCACGGATGGGTGTGAGCCGAAAAACGGTCAACACCGTGGAGAACGGCGTCTTTGCTCCTTCAGTTGTCATTGCGCTCAAGTTTGCCGCTGCTCTCGATGCGTCGGTCGAGGAGCTGTTCCAGCTTCAGATTGCGTAAGCGTCCGGCGGGTCAGTGCGGTCGCAAATCCAGCGGTTGGCCGGATAACCGCCATTCGTCTTCCCGCCCGATCCCGAACACGCCCCGCCGCGCACCGATCGCCCGAATGCCGGCAGTGGTTCGTGGCATGACGCCTGGCTCTCACTCACGCCCGTCGACAACCACGCCCTCGCGCGTTGCAATTCCATGACGCGGCGCTAGGCGGGGAACGTCACGCGCCAACCGGGGATTCGCACGTCATGAAGATCATGTCCGGCAATTCGAACCTGCCGCTCGCCCGCGCCATTGCGGCCTATCTCGAAATCCCGCTGACCGATGCCAGCGTGCGGCGCTTCGCCGACGAAGAGGTGTTCGTCGAAATCCACGAAAACGTGCGCGGCGAAGACGTGTTCGTTGTCCAGCCGACCAATTTTCCGGCCAACGACAACCTGATGGAGCTGCTGATCTGCATCGACGCGCTGCGCCGCGCCTCGGCCAAGCGGATCACCGCGGTGGTGCCCTATTTCGGCTATGCCCGGCAGGATCGCAAACCCGGCCCGCGCACGCCGATTTCGGCCAAGCTGGTGGCGAACCTGATTACCGAGGCCGGGGCCGACCGGATGCTGGCGGTGGACCTGCACGCCGGGCAGATCCAGGGCTTCTTCGATATTCCGACCGATAATCTCTACGCTGCGCCGGTGATGGCAGCGGACATTCAGGCGCGCTACGGCGATCAGGACCTGATGGTGGTCAGCCCCGATGTCGGCGGCGTGGTGCGCGCCCGCGCGCTCGCCAAGCGGCTGGATAATGCTCCGCTCGCGATCGTCGACAAGCGGCGCGACCGGCCCGGCGAAAGCGAAGTCATGAACATCATCGGCGATGTTTCGGGCCGCCACTGCATTCTGATCGACGATATCGTCGATTCGGGCGGCACCTTGTGCAACGCCGCCGAGGCGCTGCTCCAGAACGGCGCGAAGTCGGTCGCCGCCTACATCACCCACGGCGTCTTGTCCGGCGGGGCGGTGGCGCGCATCGACGGGTCGAGCCTGAAGGAACTGGTGATCACCGATTCGATCCGCCCGACCGAAGCCGCCGAGAAATCGAGCCGCATCCGCGTGCTCACCATCGCCCCGCTGGTGGGCGAGGCGATCCGCCGGATTGCGGATGAAAGCTCGGTCTCCAGCCTGTTTGACTGATGCTTGATCCGGTGGAGGTGCGCAGGCTGCTGATCGCGGCGGCTCGCGCGCGGCATACCTTTACCTATTCCGGGTTGCTGGCCGTGCTTGGCCATGGCTTCACCAGGCCTTTGATGCGCCAGCTTTGCAAGGTGCTTGACCGGATTGACGAGGGCGGGCGTGCCCTTGGCGAACCCGGACTGGCAGTGCTGGTGGTGCGCCAGTCGGATAGCCTGCCCGGGCAGGGCTGGTTCGTCGCGCGCAGCGGCATCCACGACGACCTGCCGCTGGAATGGGAGGGGCCGGAAGCGCGCCGCTATACCGAGGCTCGACAGGCCGAGGCGTTCGATTATTGGAAGGCCACATGACCGACGCCAAAAATGACCGGGACCTTGCCCTTGCCCTGCGCCTTGCCGATCTGGCGGGGGCGGCCATCCGCCCGCTGTTCCGCGGGGCATGGAGCGAGCAGAAAAAGGCCGATCGCAGCTTCGTCACCGAGGCCGACCGCGCCGCCGAGGCCGCGATGCGCCGGTTGATCGAAGCGGAATTCCCCCGCGACGGCATCATCGGCGAGGAATATGGCACCCGCAACGAGGGCGCCGGCCGGCAATGGGTGCTCGATCCGATCGACGGCACCACGAGCTTCATCGCCGGGCGCCCGATCTTCGGCACGCTGATCGCGCTGCTGCAGGATGGCTGGCCGGTGCTGGGCATCATCGATCAGCCGGTGGCGGGCGAGCGCTGGGTGGGCCGCATCGGCCAGCCGACGCTGTTCAACGGCAAGCCTGCGACTGCGAAACCGCTCAAGGAACTGGGCGACGCGGTGCTCGCCACCACCAGCCCGCACCTGTTCACCAACGAAGAAGCCGACGCCTTCATGTCGGTCGCCAAGCAGGTGGCCGAAAAGAAGATCATCTACGGCGGCGACTGCTACAATTACGGCCTCGTCGCAAGCGGGCATGTCGACGTGGTGATCGAGGCCGGGCTGAAGCTGTATGATTACGCCGCGCTTGTCCCGGTGGTCGAAGGCGCGGGCGGGATGATGGCCGATTGGCAGGGCAATCCGCTGGATGCAGGGTCTGACGGCACGGTGATCGCGCTGGGCGATCCGGCGCGACTGGAGGATGTGCTGGAGGCGATGGGGTAAGGCAAACCGTCCGTGCCCGACCGGCCAGCCGCCATCATCGGAAATCCGACAAGCGACACTGGCGCGCAGATGAACCCCGGCCGCATCCCTGCGCTCCGGCGGCAGCAGGCCCGGATCAACGCCATTGCTCCAGAGCTGGCACGAAATTTTTTGTCGGACCGGCTCCAGCCCGCGGTTCACCTCGGCACGGGAACAAAAGCGGTTGTCAGTTTGTGCTGCCGAGGAAGACCTCACCTGCAAGCAGCAACAGCGAAACGATGATGCCGCCGATCGGTATGAATTGCGGATATTGCTTATACGCGTGCCGAACCTTGTGATCGGAGCATTTCAGACGAAGCAGCGCGGCATTGATCGCGAGGAAAACGCCCAGGATGATATAACTGGTCGCGCGGGCCAAGGTCTCCGTCGGGAAAAACAGCGCCAGCAGCAAGACCGTGGTGCCGGCAAACAGGGTTGCGACCAGCGGCGTCCGGGTGTGTCCGTTGACCCGGGCAAGCCATTCAGGCGCCACCCCGCGTCGTTCCCCCAGATCGTGCGTGATCCGAGCGGTCATGATAATCTGAGCGAGCGCACCATTGATGATGATCGCCAGGCTCAGCACCCCCAGAATGATCCCCGTTTGCCCCTCGGCGCGAACCACATCCACCAGCGGGGCGCTACTTTCATTCAGTTTTGCCGCTGACAGGGTCGCCACGGACGTGGCTGCCACGACGATATAGAGCAAGGCAGACGCGCCCAGTGCGACAAAAATGGCGATCGGGAGCGTCCGCGTCACATCCTGTGTCTCCTCGGCCAGCGTCACGATATCTTCAAACCCGATGAAAGCGTAAAACGCGAGGAAGCCACCTGAAACCACACCGGTCAAACTCACCGACCCCATGCTTTCCAGCTGTGACGGATAGCCCGCCAAATTGCCGCCCGCTGTCACCAGCACGATTGCCAGACCGGCCAGTCCGGCAGAAGTTGTCAGCCCCATGAACCAGGCGGACTGCTTGACCCCCACGGCCGCCACAGCGGTCAAAACAGCCACGCAGGCGGGTATGACCCAGCTTCTGGGCCAATCGACGAACACCCCGAGATAGCCGAAAAATCCTGTGGTGATCGTGGCAGCAGATACCACGCCTGTCGCGATGATGCCCCAGCCGACCAGTGCGGTCAGCGCGCGCAGGTGAAAGGCTTCGGCGACGTAGGCAGCGGACCCTCCGCTCAGCGGAATTCGCGTCGCAAGCTCGACGTAGGAAAGCGCAGTGAATGTTGCGGCCACGGCTGCCAGCAGAAAAGACGCAGGAGCAAGAAGTCCGGCCTCACCGGCGATCTTTCCGATAACCACAAAGATCCCCGCGCCGAGAATCGTCCCGAGACCATATAGCGAAAGCGAAACCGGCGTGAGCGTGCGCTGCAGTGCGGATTTCTTGTCGGAATCCGGGGCCGTATCCGCATTGCCGTGCTCGGCCATTCGATGCTTCCACCTTCGTGAATACGTGCCCGTGTCGCGTGCGAATGGCGCGCAGGTTACAGAAGACCGGCCGCCACTGCAACGGCGAGCGCGATCAGCAGGAGCCCGGTCGCTATCCCCGCCAGACGGCGATGCCGGTCTTGCGCGCGGTGGCCCAGACTGAGCCCGATCAGGGCAAAAGCGATCGAAAAGGCAGCGATCGTCGCGGCGAGGACCAAGGGTTCTATCTTGCCCAGGCCAAGGCTGAATCCGGCAATCAGATTGTCCACGCTGAGCCCCGCCGAAAGGGCGATCAGGCCAGGCCATGTGGTCACTTTCGAAGCCAGCTTCTCGGCTTCATCCTTGGACCGCACTGAAGAAAGAATCGTCCAGGCGCCGAGCAGCGCCAGCAACAATGGTCCCAGCCAGTCCACCGAGTCCGTGAAAGTTCTGGATGCGCTTTGGCCCAGAACCATGCCAAGCAGCGGAATGCAGAATTCGAACAGGCCGAACAGAAACACAACGCGCCAGCGACGCACCTTTTGTCCGAGCGCCCCCAATGCCAGCGCAGTGGCGAGGTTGTTGCTTCCGATCACCATGCCAAGAACCACAAGCTCTGCCAACATTTCGGAACCCTACCTGCTTTTTGCCCGATGACGAAATCCGACCCGGGACATAGAGGTCTCGAACGGCGAAACACCGCTTTCGATTCTGAAGCCTGTAGCAACACAGCCGGTGTTGACGGCAACGCCCGACCCGGTTTTCCGTTATTGCCGCACCGCACCGCACCGCAGTGCGCGAAAGCGCGCCTTGCGGCAACGCAAAGCCGGCTATCCCAACAAAATTGACGATACGCCGCGCGCCTCTGCTCGGCTATCCCCCTGGGCAGAACCGCAACCAGGGAGAGGTGCGCTATGGATCTGGGACTCAAGGGCAAGAAAGTCATCATGAACGGCGGGGCGCACGGCCTTGGCCTCGCATCCTTGAAGCTGTTCGCTGCCGAGGGCGCGGATGTGGCGTTTTTCAGCCGCAAGGAAGACAAGATCGAAGCCGCCAAGGCCGAAATCGACGCCGCCGGGCCGGGCAAGGTGTTTGCCGAGGTGTTCGACATGGCATCGGGGACCGAAGCCTATCAGGCGTGGCTGGAGAAGGCCGTCAAGGAACTCGGCGGCTGCGATATTTTCGTCCACACCGCCAGCGCCTCGGGCACCGGCGGGGCGGGCGACTGGCAGGCCTGCCTCGACATGGACCTGAAAGGCGCGGCCTTCGCGGTCGAGACGTTGACGCCCTATCTCGAAGCGTCGGATAGCGGCGCGATCGTGATGCTGTCGAGCACGGCCGCGCTCGAAACCTTCATCGGCCCCAACCCCTTCAACGCGATCAAGGCCGCGCTGATCACCTATGCCTCGCAGCTTTCGCAGGCCTATGCCGCCAAGGGCATCCGCGTGAACACCGTCAGCCCCGGCGCGATCTATTACAAGGGCGGCAACTGGGAAGTGATCGAGGAGCACATGAAAGAGCTGTTCGACGGTACGCTCGCCAAGATGCCGATGGGCCGCTTCGGCAATCCCGAGGAAGTGGCCAAGGCAATCGTCTTCGTCGCCAGCCCGGCGGTGCCCTACATGACCGGATCGAACATCGTAGTCGACGGCGGGTTCACGCAGCGGGTGCAGTTCTAAACCCACTTCCTCCTCCATTACAGAAAGAGGGTCCGACCCCATGGCCGAAATCGCCGAAGAAATCGACCGCGACACACTGCTCGACATCTACACCCGCACGATGAAGGTGAACCGCACCGACGAGAAGTTCCGTGCCCTGCTGATGGAGGGCAAGGTCGCGGTGATGTATTACTGCGTGCGCGGGCAGGAACTGGTTTCCGCCGCCGCAATGGCTGCGCTTGCGAGCGACGATTACGTCGTTTGCACCTATCGCGGGCAGGGCGAACAGACCGCCAAGGGCATCCCGATGGAAAAATGGTGGGGCGAATGCCTCGGCAAGGCGACCGGCACCTGCAAGGGCAAGGGCGGCACCATGCACATCACCGATCCGGAAACCGGGATCATGGTGACGACCGGCGTGGTGGGCAGCGGCCTGCCGATTGCCAACGGGCTTGCCATGGCGAGCCAGAACAACGGCGATGGGCGGGTGACGCTGGTCAGTTTCGGCGACGGGGCGGCCAATATCGGCGGTTTCCACGAAGCGATGAACATGGCCCAGCTTTACAAGCTGCCCGTCATCTTCCTGTGCCAGAACAACCGCTATGGCGAGCACACCGCCTATGCCGATCACACCGACAGCCCCAGCATCGCCAGCCGCGCCGAGGGGTACGGGATGCCCGGTGTCACGGTTGACGGCAACGACGTGAACCAGATCTATCCCGCGATGGTCGAAGCCGTCGCCCGCGCCCGCGCCGGTGAAGGCCCGACGCTGGTCGAGGCCATGTGTTACCGCATGATGGGCCACTTCTTCGGCTCGGACTTCAGCTACATGCCGCCCGAACACATCGCCGAAATGAAGGCCGAAGACCCGCTGCCCAAACTGCGCAAGGTGATGCTGGAACGCCAGTTCACCGAGGAAGAGCTGGATGCGATCGTCGCCGATATCGACGCGCAGATCGACGCGGCAGTCCAGCACGCGCTCGACGCGCCGCTGCCCGACACCGATGAAATCTACAAAGACGTGCTCGAGGAGACCGCCTGATGGCCCAGATCACCATGACCCAGGCGCTGAACCTCGCGATTGACGAGGCGATGGCCGATGATGCGGGCGTGTTCTGCCTCGGCGAGGATGTCTCGGCCAAGCAGGGCGGCGGGGTGTTCAAGGTCACATCCGGCCTGACCGAGAAATATGGCGAACACCGCATTCGCGCCACGCCGATTTCGGAAACGGCGATTGTCGGCGCGGCGGTGGGCGCGGCATTGGCCGGGCAGCGCCCGATTGCCGAGATCATGCTGATGAACTTCGTCGGCGTGTGCATGGACCAGATCGTGAACCACGCGGCCAAGCTGCGCTTCATGTCGGGCGGGCAGACCCCCTGCCCGATCGTGATCCGCACCACCACCGGGGTCGGCGTCGGCTTCGGCGGGCAGCATTCGGACATGCTGGAGGCGTGGTTCGCCCATGTCGCGGGCATCCATGTCGTTACCCCCAGCAATGCCGCCGATGCGCGCGGGCTGATGCGGGCGAGCATCGACGCCAATGACCCGGTGATCTTCATCGAGAACATCCTGTGCTACGGCCTCAAGTCCGAAGATCCCGGCCCCGGCTATCGCGTGCCATTGGGCAAGGCGGCCATCGCGCGCGAAGGAACCGACATCAGCCTTGTCACCTATGGCCGCACCGTGCTCGACGCGCTCGCGGTGGCAGAGGATCTCGCCAAGGAAGGCATCAGCGTCGAGGTGATCGACCTGCGCACCATCGCGCCTTACGACGAGGCGACCGTGCTGGCCTCGGTCCGCAAGACCGGCCGCGCGCTCACCCTGCACGAAGCGGTGCGCCCTTTCGGCACCGGAGCCGAACTGGCCGCCAACATCCAGGAAAAGTGCTGGGACGATCTGAAAGGCCCGGTGCGCCGGATCGGCGGGACATTCTCGGCGGTGCCCTTTGCCAGCCATCTGGAACAGGCGTGGATTCCGCAAAAGTCGGACATTGTCGCACAGATCAAGGCATCGGTAGGTAAGCTCTAAGATGGCATCAGAGATCCGCATCCCCAAGCTCGGCATGAGCGCCACCGAAATGACCCTTGTCGAATGGATGTTCGGCGATGGCGAGCGCGTGGAGAAGGGTGACATCATCTACACCGTCGAAACCGACAAGAGCACCACCGAGATCGAGGCGCAGGCCGGCGGGGTGATCCATCCCACCGGCGAGGAAGGCGCAGTCTACAAGGTCGGCGATCTGATCGGGACGATCGAATAAGGTGGCGGCCAGCCCACGCGAAATGCTCGCCGCTGTCTATGCCGCTGCCGGCGCGCGTGATTGGGACCGGGTCGAAAGCCTGATCCACCCCGATTTCGTGCTGTACGAGGCGAACTCGCTGCCCTTTGCGGGCGAATGGCGCGGCAAGGACGCGCTGCAACGCTGCGCGGCGGCGATGTATGGCACCTGGGCAAAGGCCACGGTCGATATCCACGACATCACCGGCGGCAACAGCCATGCAGTTGTGGTGTTGACGTTGACCATGCACCCCAAGGACGGCAGCGCGCCCTTCAGCCAGACCGTGTGCGAGGCAGGAACCTTCGAGAACGGCCTGCTGAAGACCCTGCGCATCCACTATTTCGACGCCGCCGAAATCGCGGCGCGAGCATAGGGCGGACGCGCTTTCGGCCATAAAGTGCGAGCAAGCTTTCGCTTTTGGCAAGATGTTTCTATCAGGGTGGAGAAACTTCAATTCCAAGAAAGAATCTGATGACAGATGCCGACTGCGCAGAAGGTGCAGACACCGCTGCGCTCGATCCACGAACTCTCATGCGTGAACTCAGGACATTTGCAGAGGCCCGCCCCGGGCGCAGCTTCTGGGAACTGGCCATTACCGTGATTCCGTTTGCGGGCATGATGGCCCTGATGCTGTTCGCGGTTCAATCCGGGTATTATCTGGCGCTTGCGCTGGTGCCGGTGGCGGGGCTGTTCCTGCTGCGGCTTTTCATCATCCAGCATGATTGCGGGCACGGCGCCTTCCTTCCCGGGAGGGTCGGCAATGACTGGACCGGACGGGCGCTGGGCGTGCTGACCTTCACGCCCTATGATTGCTGGAAGCGGTCGCATGCAATGCATCACGCCAGCACCGGCAATCTGGATGCGCGCGGATATGGCGATGTGGACACGCTGACGGTGCGCGAATTCAACAACGCCACGCCGATGGGGAGGCTGTTGTATCGTCTCTACCGCCATCCTGTCGTGCTGTTCGGGATCGGCCCGGCCTATCTGTTCCTGCTGCGTCACCGTTTGCCGATCGGCCTGATGGACAAGGGGTCGGTCTATTGGGTCAGCGCCATGGCGACCAATATCGCCATCGCCGCCATCCTCGGCGGCCTGATCTACGCCTTCGGCCTTGGCGTGACCATCATGGTCGTGCTGCCGGTCTTGCTGGTGGCCGCATCGCTGGGGGTGCTATTGTTCTATGTCCAGCACCAGTTCGAACACGCGCACTGGGACGAGACGGACAAGTGGTCGTTCCACGAGGCGGCGCTTTACGGCAGTTCGCATCTCGAGCTGGCCCAGCCGCTGCGCTGGTTCAGCGGCAATATCGGGGTGCACCATGTCCACCATCTTGCCAGTCGCATTCCGTTCTATCGCCTGCCCGAAGTGCTGGACGCCAATCCCGGTCTTCGTACCCTGAACAGGTTCACCGCGCGCGAGACGCTGGGGCCGCTCAGGCTGGCTCTGTGGTCGGAAGAACAGCGCCGGATGATCACCTTTCGCGAAGCATCGCGGGGCGCTTCGGGCCTCAGGGCCTAGCCCCGCCGGTCCAGCCATGCGCGGCTGGTGCGGGCGACTTCGCGGGCGCGCTCGTTGAGGTCGGGGAAGGCTTCGCGCAAACCGGCCGAACGTTCCTCGATCGCCAGCGGCAGGGTATCGGGCAGCGCGTCCACCATCGCAGCCAGCGGCAATCCGCCCTGGCCCAGCGGCACCCGGCGGTTGATCGCATCATCGATGATCGCGTCGAAATTCGTCGGGTCCGGGCCTTGCGCGGGCGCATCGCAGGGCTGGCAATAGGACAGCCATTCGCGCGGGATCGCGGCCAGATTCTCCGCCGTCCCGCCCGACCGCGCCCAGTGGAGCGTATCGACCAGCAGCGCCTTGGCCTCGCCCTCGACGGCTTCGAGGATGGTCCGCGCGGCGTGGATCGTCTTGACCTCGGTGAAGATGCCGAATTCGAGATTGATCCGCACGCCGGTGCCCTGCGCCCGATCGACCATCGCCTGAAACTTGGCGGTGGTGGCGGAGACATCGGGATCGCTGGAGACACAAAGCAAATTGCGCGCGCCGATTTCCGCCGCAATCTCGACCAGTTGGGTCAACCACGGATCGGGCGCGCCCGGCATGATCCACGCGACCTCCAGATCGAGCAATTGCACACCAGCGTCCGCCGCTTGGGCGCGGATGGCGCGGGTGGTTGCGGGCGTCCACGTCTCGCGTTCGGCCCACATTCCGCCGAAATCGAAGCCGCTGGATGCTGCGGCTTCGATCAGTTGTGCAGGCGTGGCCTCGGGCATGATCCCGGCGGCCAGTGAGATGAGCCTGCGGGTCACAACGTCTGCCCATCATCGAGCACGAAGTCGGTGCCGGTCACGAACTCCGCCGCGTCCGAACACAGGAACAGGATCATCGCATCCAGCCCTTCCTCCCCCATCAGCCGCCGCTTGGGAAAGCGGGCGATCTGTTTCTTGCCCGGCTCGGTATCGAACCAGGCATCGTTGATCGCGGTGCGGATATAGCCGGGGGAGACGGTGTTGACGCAGATCCCGGCCCGCGCCCATTCGCGCGCCAGCGTGCGGCCGGCCTGCACCACGCCCGCCTTGGATGCGGCATAGGCGACGAGGCCGGGCGAGGGTTCGAACGCGGTGATCGAGGCGATCATCACGATGCGGCCTTTCGTGATCCCATGCGCCATCATCCGCTTGGCGCCTTCTCGCGCGGTCAGGATCGCGCCCTTGAGGTTGATCGCGAGGGTGTGGTCGATCTCGTCTTCCGGGATGGCGGTCGCCATCCCCGCGCCGTCCACGCCGGCATTGGCGATCACGGTATCGACGGGGCCGAAAGCCGCCTCTGCCGCATCGAACCCGGCGATGATATCGGCCTCGCGCGCGACATCCATCTGCACGGCGGCCGCATTCGGCCCGATCTGGTGGGCCAGCGCCTCCAGCCGGTCCTTGCGCCGCGCGCCCAGCGCAACCTCGGCCCCGCTTGCTGCGAGAATCCGCCCGAACCGCGTGCCGAGCCCCGAGGACGCACCGGTGACGAGCGCCCTGCGCCCGGTCAGATCGAAGGAGAAGCCCATGCCTGCGGTCACTTAACCGCCGGAAGCTCCCCGTCGATATATTTTTTCAGCGTCTGCTGGAAATGCCGCACCCGGCTGTCCTGATAGTGTCCCAGCTCCATCTGGCCGACCTTCATCGTCTTCATCCCTTCCTGCACGAAGGGCAGGTTGGCCATGTCCTGATCGAACACATTGGCCAACTGCGGCCCCATGATGTCATTGGCCCAGGCGAAAGGCTCGTCATCGGGGATATAGGTCATGGCGACGGCGCGCGGGCGTTCCTGACCCTTGGGTGTGGGGAACAGCAGGCGGATTTCCATGATGCACCAGTCGGGCGTGTCTCCGGGCAGCCAGCGATAGACCAGCGTCGGCAGGAACCCGATCCACGGGGCGAAATTGGGGAAAATATTATAGGTGAAATTGTCGAGGATCTCGGTGTCGGCCGCGTCCGAATAATCATGGCCGTACTGTTCGGCAAAGCCCTTGCGACCGGCCTCGGCCAGCACCTTGCGCGCGCCCAGCGGATCGGCGGCGTCATAGCCTTCGGGCGCTTCCTCGCTGGCCGAAAACCGCCGGTTGGTGCGCGCGTCCTGTCCGCCGGAAAACTCGTTCATCTTCTCCAGCACGTAATCCGAATTCTTGCCCTTAACGTGCGGACTGAGCACCCCTGACGGCGTGATCGCGCGGTTGAAGTGATCGCCGATCAGGTCATAGCGGGTGTTGGCATCGCCCAGAAAGGCGAGCAGCTGCGGGTGGGTGGTGATCGAATGCCAGGCCTCCATGAAGGCTTCGGCAGTGGCCTTCCAGTTGGCCGGGATCTTCTTCTGCACCCACATGCCGGTGTAGCGGTTTTCGAAGTCATAGCGTTCGTAATGCGACGCCGCCGGGCCGAGCCATGTCTTGAAATCGGGCAGATCGTGATTCTCGGTCAGCATGACAAAACCCTGCCACAGCTCGACGCGGGCCTCGGGCAGCGCCATGTCCTTGCCTTCGAGGTGCTTGAAATCCCACGCGCAGGGGATTTCCTTGAGCGAGCCGTCATTGCGCCACGTGAAGCCATGGAACGGGCAGCGCAGCTGGATCGAATTGCCGCCCTCGGTGCGCAGCTTGCGGCCGCGGTGCAGGCAGGCATTGTAGAACGCCTTCACGCCGCCGTCCTTCTGGCGGATCAGCACGAAGCTCTTGCCGGCGATGTCGAACACCACGCTGTCGCCCGCGTCGGGCATTTCATCCTCGCGCGCGGCGAACAGCCAGACATTGGGCCACATTTTCTCGCGTTCGGCCTGCGCGAATTCCTCCGAGATATAGGGCGCGACCGATAGCGGTTCGTCACCCATCTCGATGGTGGTTTCCTCGAACAGGTAGTCCGGCGGACGGCGCGTGTCGCCGTTGAGCATGTCGGTATAGCTGATGCCCGGGCAACGATCGTTGCGGGCAATATCCTTGATCTCGTTCATCGGGCTTGTCCGTCCTTTCGGGTGGTCCCTCGTCCCTGCGTCCTCGCACTTTGTGCAGTGTTGCGGCGCATCAATATCACACAGGTTCGTTCGGGGGTCACCCTAGCGGATTGGAGAGGAATATGACTTTACCGGGGTCAATCGCCGCCTTGGGCGATGTGATGCAACTGGCTTTCGTGCCTGACGATTTCGATGCGGCGGTGGCGCATTGGACGCAGACCATGGGCGTCGGGCCGTTCTTCCTGATCGAGGGCATCCACCTTGACGGCATGAAATATCGCGGCGCGCCGACGGACGCCGTGTTCGATCTCGCGCTCGCCTATTGGGGCGATATCCAGATCGAGTTGATCCGTCCGCGCGACGATCATCCCTCGATCTATCGCGGGGAATATGCGCGGGTCGGCAACGGGCTGCACCATGTCTGCATACTGGTGGACGATATCGACGAAGCCTACCGCGTCTGCGCCGAGGCGGGCGCCGAGGTGGTGATCGAAGGCACGTTCGGCACCAGCCGGGTGATCTATGTCGATCCGGGCAGCGGGCCGGGCGGACTTGTCGAAATCCTCCAGCAGGCGAAAGACGGGCCGGACCTGTTCGGCATGATCAAGGCGGCAGGCGTGGGCTGGGACGGCAGCGAGCCGCTGCGGAAACTGGGCTGATTCTCCTCTCCCGCAAGCGGGAGAGGAGCCATGGTTCAATCGCTGGCTCCAAGGTAACCCAGCTGCCCCGCCTTGAAGATCGTCTGCGCGCGGTTGACGCTGTCGAGCTTCTCGCCCGCGCGGTGGATGTGATAGCGGATCGTGGCATGCGACCGGTTGAGGATCATACTGATCTCCTTGTCGGTCTTGCCGATCGCGGCCCAGCGCAGGCATTCGACCTCGCGCTTGGACAGCACGCAATCCGACGGGATCCGCCGTTTGGTGCGGTTGGCCTGGACATAGCCGGCGACGAAACAGCGCGTCACCATTGCGAACAGGGCACCATATTCGGCAAATTCGGCCGTCAGGTCCTCTTTCTCGCGGTCCATGCTGATGAAGCTGCTGGCCGAGATCTGGCCGAACGGCAGATGGACCGGAATCACGATCGCCGCCTTGCACAACGACCGTTTTTCAAAGTCGGCGAGGTCGATTTCATCGAGGTAGCAATTGCGCCAGCGGGTGTTGAAACCGCGGGCATTGACCCAGAAGGGCTCGCTTTCATAGCGGCAGGCACGAGGCAGCGGCGAATGCAGTGCGAGGCGGTGATCCTCCCACCAGCGCGCGCCGTCATCGAGCCAGCGGAAGATATCGGCATTGAGGATCGTGCCATCGGCATCGACCATCGGTTCCTTGGAGGAAATATCGTCGCATACCGCGATCTGCATCCCGCGTTCCTGCGCGATTCGGGCGAGGTTGACGGCGGCATCGTGGATATCCTCGGGGCAGGTGATCGTCACCTGTTCGAGCAATAGTTCCAGCGATTCACGGCCTTGCGGTGTCCGCAGCTCGACAACATTCTGGGCCATTGTCAGCCTCGCTCCTCTCATCTGTTTTATCGAATCGGGACACTAGCGCAATTTTCCGCCATGTCCTCTTCATTTACGTAGGGGAAAGCCGCGCGCACGGGGGCTAGCGAAAATGACAGAGGAGAATGTCGGACATGGGTTTTGACGGCGCGAATTTCGGGGTGGCGCTCAAACGGCTGGCGCAGGCGATTGCGCCCGAACGCCCGGCGCTGGTGCATGGCGAATGCCGCGTCAGCTGGGGCGAGATGGATGCCCTGACCGACCGCATCGCCGCCGGCCTTGCCGCGCGCGGCCTGAAACCGGGCGACATTGCCGGCCAGATGCTGCGCAATAGGCCGGACTATGTGCTCGCCTATTTCGGCTGCATAAAGGCCGGGGTGGTCCCGGTGAATGTGAACTACCACTACAAGGCCCGCGAGCTGGCCGATATCTTCTCGCGCTTCGGGCTGAAGGCGCTGTTCACGGAGGGCGATTTCGCCGAAGTCGCGCGTGAAGCGATGCCCGAAGACACCCTGACAGTCGATGTCGACGGGCCGGATTGGGCCGAATTGTGCGCCCATGATCTGCCCGCGCAATTCGCCGTTCATGACGACCCGCAGGCGCTGTTCCTGACTGCGACCGGCGGCACCACCGGCATGCCCAAGGCAGTGATGTGGCCGATGGCTGCGGCGTGGCAGGCGTTCAGCATCGGCGTGTGGCAGCGCGGGCCCGGCGCGTCGCCTTTCGTTGCCGCCAGCCTCGATGAACAGGCCGCCGAAGCCGCGACCATCGGTCCCGATCATCCTGCAAGCACTTCGCCGCTATTGCTGCTTAGCCCGCTGATGCATGGGGCAGGGCAGTTCACCGCGGTGATCCACCTGCTGAAAGGCGGGACGCTGGCGCTGCTCCCGGCACCCAAATTCGATGCCGATTGCGCCCTGGACGAGATCAAGCGGATCGGCGCCCGCGGGCTGTTCATTGTCGGCGATGCCTTCGCCCTTCCGATCGCCGACCGGCTGGATGCGCGCGGCGATGGTGCGGCCGTGCTGGCGAGCCTGCGGTCGATTACCTCGTCGGGCGCGGTGTTCTCGCCCGCGCTCAAACAGCGCCTGATCGCGCATCACCCCTCGCTGATGATCATCGATGCGCTGGGATCATCCGAAAGCTCGGGCACGGGCATCGTCATCACCACCGCAGCAGGCTCCACCGGCGGGGGCAAGTTCCAGCCGCTTCCGGGACGCGAGACGAAACTGTTCGACGAAAACCTCAAGGAAATCCCGCCCGGCAGCGATGGCGTGGGCATTGTCGCGCGCACCGGCCCGCTGCCGCTGGGCTATCTCGGCGAGGAGGAGAAGAACCGCCAGACCTTCCCCGAAATCGGCGGCCAGCGTTGGCTGATGACCGGTGACCGCGCGCGCTGGGCGGCGGACGGGACGATGGAATTCATCGGCCGCGACAATATGTGCATCAACACCGGCGGCGAAAAAGTCTTCCCCGAGGAAGTCGAGGCAGTGCTGCAAGGCCATCCGGCGGTGCATGACGTGCGGGTTGTCAGCCTGCCCGATCCGCGCTTCGGGCGTAAGGTGGTGGCGGTGATCGAGCCCGAAGGCGGCGCACCGGGCGAGGGGCTGGCAGACGCGCTGGATGCCCATGCGCGCGCAGGGCTGGCGGGCTACAAGATCCCGCGGCTTTACCTGTTCACCGAAGGCTCGCTCCGCCTCAACAACGGCAAGCCCGACTACAAGGCCGCGCAGGCGCTGGCGGACGCGGCGCAGGCACATTAGCGCTGGCCTGCCCCGCGGCAGCGGCAGGCTTGGTCGCCCGGCGCGGGCTTTTTGTGCTATGTCCCCGGACAGATCGGGACAGGAGACCAATCATGAAACTGCCGCACAAGGCCCATGTCGCGCTGCTGGATGGCGAACGCTTCCTGCTGCTGCGCAACGAAGGTCAGTTGTTCGAGCCCAAACTGGTGGTCGAGGCCGAGCCGGAGCTGGATCCGACCAATTTCAGCGCCGGGGTGCGTCATCAGGACCAGATCGGCAAGATGCTGGGGCGCACCCAGCTCGATGAACTGGCGCGCGGTGCGGCGGCGACCGAATGGCTCAACGCCAGGGCGATTGCCGGCGAGATCGAGGCCTTGCTTGTCATCGCCGATCCCAAGACGCTGGGCGAGATGCGCCAGCACTACCATTCGGAACTCGGCAAGCGGCTGGTGGGCGAAATCGACAAGACCCTCACCGGTCAGCCGCTCGACAAGATTGCTACAGCCATCGCGGCGGCGGAATAGCCGCGCCGGTCAGGCGGCGGCGCGGATGCGGGCACTCATTCCCCGCGCTTGCGCCATTTGCGATGGGCGATTCGCATGATCGGCGCGCCGCAATGGCGGCAATGCCCGGCATAGTGCGATCCGTCCCACTTGACGTCCCGGCGCAGCGGCTCGTGGCGGTCGATGGTGCAACCGACAAAGGAAATGAAGGACATGGAGAGGTCGTCCCGGTTTCAGGGTTAGGTGTTCCGATATTCGAAGTCCGCGACCCGCAAGCTGCGCGACGTGCCGGTTCGCGCTGATTCGCGCCGACCGCCGGGGGCTCGTCGTTTCTCCTACGCGCCCTCGGAGAAATACATAGGTCAAATTGCTTAAGCGCATGTGACAGGGCATCGCCCTTGCCCGTTACCGATTTGCGCGGCATGGCGCGGGCATGGCGATGCATGATGCAACAGGGCAGACGCATGACGTGGTGATCATCGGTTCGGGCGCAGCCGGGCTGACGGCGGCGCTGGCGCTGGCCGAAACCCGGCGGGTGCTGGTGCTGGCCAAAGGCTCGCTGACCGGCGGATCGACCGCATGGGCGCAAGGCGGGATCGCTGCCGTGCTCGATGCTGGCGACACCTTCGACGATCATGTGCGCGATACGATGGTCGCGGGCGCGGGGCTGAACGATCCTGCCACGGTCGCATTCGTGATCGGCCAGGCACCGCAATCGATCGACCGCTTGAGCGAGCTGGGCGTGCCGTTCAACCGCGAAAGCGGCGATCTGCACCTGACGCGTGAAGGCGGCCATTCGCATCGCCGCATTGTCCATGTCGACGACGCCACCGGCTGGGCAGTGCAGGAGGCCCTGCTCAGGGCCGCCGAGGCCAATCCCAACATCACCCTGTTGCCGGGCCGCACCTGCATCGACTTCATCACCGACCGCCACCGCGAACACTTCTCCGCCGCAGGCCGCGTGTGGGGGGTCTATGCCCTGTGCGAGGAAAGCGGGCGGGTCGAACGCCACGTCGCGCGCGCCACGATCCTTGCCACCGGCGGTGCGGGGCGCGTTTACCAGTTCTCCACCGCCCCGCGCGGCGCGACGGGTGATGGCATCGCGATGGCGTGGCGGGCGGGCGCGCGGGTCTCCAACATGGAGATGATGCAGTTCCACCCGACCTGCCTTTACAACCTCGACGTCAAGAACTTCCTCATCACCGAGGCCGTGCGGGGCGAAGGCGGGCACCTGCTCCACCCCGAAACGGGCCGCCGCTTCATGGTCGACTACGATCCCGAACGCATGGAACTGGCCCCGCGCGATGTGGTCGCGCGCGCGATCGATGATCAGATCAAGCGGTTCGGCCTCGATTACGTCCATCTCGATATCAGTCATCAGCCTGCCGAATTCGTGAAGGGACATTTCCCGACGATCTACGACAAGTTGATGAGCCTCGGCATCGACATGACGGCGCAGCCGATCCCGGTCGTCCCGGCACAGCATTACACCTGCGGCGGGGTGGTGGTGGATCTGGCTGCGCGCACCGATGTGCCGGGGCTGTGGGCGGCGGGCGAATGCACCGAAAGCGGGCTGCACGGCGCGAACCGGCTGGCGTCGAACAGCCTGCTCGAATGCTTCGTCTTCGGCGAGGCGGCAGCGCGCGATATTCTGGAACGCTGGGACAGCCTCGAAGAACCCCCCGCAATCCTGCCGTGGGACGAAAGCCGCGTGACCGATTCGGACGAGGAAGTCGTCATCAAGCAGAACTGGACCGAAATCCGCCGCTTCATGTGGAACTATGTCGGCATCGTGCGCACCACCAAGCGGCTGGAACGCGCCCAGCACCGCATCAAGCTGCTGACCCGCGAGGTCGAGGACTACTATGGCAGCTTTCGCGTCACCACCGATCTGATCGAACTGCGCAACCTGCTGCAATCGGCCGAACTGATCGTGAAGTCGGCGCTCCAACGCAAGGAAAGCCGCGGACTGCACTATACGCTCGATTATCCCGAGCTGGCGGATGCGCCCAAGGATACGGTGCTGGTGCCTTAGCCACCATGACACGGTTCGCCGGAACGACGGGGTTCGGTCGGGGTTCATCCGATGCGCTTTAGCAAAGCGCGTCATTCCTTAGCCGAAAGCGCCCCGATGAAGAAAATCCTGCCTCTTCTTTGCCTTGCCGCGCTGCTCCCGCAAGCGGCAACCGCCCAGGACACCCCGCCGTCCGAGAATTCCATCGTCGTTACAGCCCAGCGCTCGGGCGCGCCGATGTGGACGATCGATACCCCGACCGGAGCGATCATCCTCGTCGGCGAGATCCGGGCGATTCCCGAAACCACCCCGTGGCAGCCCGACCGCCTCAAGGATGCGACCGGACAGGCGAGTCGCGTCATCCTCGGGGCGAAGCCCAAGATTTCTCCCGGCGATGTCCTGCGGCTGATGTTCAGCGGCAGCAAGTTCACCAAGCTGCCCGACAAGACCGAAGCGCGCGAATATCTGGATGACGCGCAATGGGCGCGGCTGGCGGCGCTGGGCGAGGCGCATGACGAGGATTACGCGCGCAAGTCTTTCCTGCTCACATCCTTCCAGATGCTGCGCAAGGAGTTGCGGTTCAACCGCGACACGACCGACGATGCCTCCGACGTGGTGCGCAAGGCTGCAGGCAAGGCCAAGGTGCCGACCGAGCGGGCCGCCACCTTGCGCGGCGAGGACATCATTGACAATCTCGCCGATGCCGAACCTTCGGCCCACATCCCCTGCCTGACTGCGGCGATGGATGCGGTCGAAGCCGGCCCCGACATCGTCGAACAGCGCGGCGCGGACTGGCGGCGCTACGATATCCCATCGGTGATGGCCAACCCGCTCGAACAGGCGCTCGGCCAGTGCTGGCCCTGGGCGGACGAGACGCTCGGCAGCGAATTGCGCACGATCTGGGTGGAAGCGATCAACCGCGCCCGGGCCGAACCGGGTGTGACGCTGGCGGTTGTGCCGCTGCGCGTGCTGGCCGAGACCGATGGCGTGCTTGACCGCCTTGAGGCGCAAGGCCTCGACATCGCCGGACCTGACTGGAAATAGGCCGGGGGCCTTGCCCGATCACCGGGTTTTGCTCGGCTTGCGCCCATGCTAGCGTGTCAGGCGCGATCAGGGGGGGAAGTCATTAAGAAGATCATCGTCGGCGCCATCGCGCTGTGTATCGCTGCCGGCGCTCAGGCCGATCACCACGGGCGCGGGCGCGAGCAGCTTAACGGGTTTCCGGGCATCTACGACCTCGGACAGGGGGTTGCGACCTTCACGCATGACGGACACTGGGTCGTCACATCGCGAGATGCGCGGGTCGCGATCACGATCATGACCTATGCGATCAAGGACGGCGTGATGACCATCGGCACGATCTCGCCGCCCGCCTTTGCGCCCGACGCCCTGCAGGCCTGCATGCGATCCACGCCCGGAACCTATGCCATCGTCGACAAGCAGGGCGGGTTTTCGCTTCGGCTGCTTTCCGACCCCTGCACCGGGCGGGCCGATCTGCTGCAGCGGTTCGACTTCGCCGATTACAAGAAACCCGACTAGTCGATCCGGCACGATCCTCTGCGGCACGATCCTCTGCGGCACGATCCTCTGCGGCACAGGGCCTCGACATCGTCGGCCCGGCGTGGAAGTAATCCCCGCACAGCACCAGCGCGAGAGGCCCGATCACCAATGCCCACCATCACCACACCCAATACCGGCATCGAAATTTTCTACGAGGATCACGGCGATCCCGCGCACGAGGTGATCCTGTTGGTGATGGGGCTCGGCGCGCAGCTGACCTTGTGGCCTGACGAGCTGGTGGACGCGCTGGTGGGCGAAGGCTTCCGCGTGATCCGCTACGACAACCGCGACATTGGCCTGTCGCAAAAAATGGAAGGCGCGCGCGCGCCCGCGCTGGCCATGCAGGTGCTGCGCAAGAAGATCGGCTTTCCCGCGAAGGTGCCCTACACCCTTGCCGACATGGCGCATGACGGGATCGGGGTGCTGGATGCACTGGAGATCGAAGCCGCGCATGTCGTGGGCGCATCGATGGGCGGGATGATCGCGCAGTTGATGGCGGTGCATCACGGCCAGCGGTTGCGCAGCCTCACCTCGATCATGTCGACCACCGGCAATGGCAAGCTCCCCCAGGCCGAAAAGCACGCAATGGACGCGCTGATTGCACCGCTCAAGAGCATGGACGAGGAAAGCCTCGTCGCCCACGGGCTGAATGTGGCGCGCAATATCGGCAGCCCGGGCTTTCCCTTCGACCCCGAGCGCCAGCGCGAACGGGTGCTGCGCAATATCCGCCGCTCGGTCTATCCGCCGGGTCTGCCGCGCCAGCTGGCCGCGATCATCGACGACGGGTGCCGCCGTTCGCGGCTCGCCGATGTGCGGGTGCCGACGCTGGTTCTGCACGGCGAGGATGATCCGCTGGTCAAGCTGGAGGCCGGCGAGGACACCGCGCGGCACATTTCGGGTTCACGGCTGGTGACGATCCCCGGATGGGGCCACGATATCCCGCCAGAACTGATCGGCCAGGTCGCGGGCGAGATCGTATCCCATGCGCGCGAGGTCGGCGAAGGGGTCAGCAAGGTCGCCTGATTTGGCCGGGGGACGCGAACCGCAAGACCTGCCCGCCCGGTGAAACCATCGCCTCAATCGGCCGCCGTCACGCCGGGCCGATGCTCGGCAGCCTGTTGTTGCCCGGCCAAAGGTTAGGCAACGGCCCGCGACTGGCGCGCAGGCCGCGAAGCCTTTCCCTCGCCGCCCGGCAAGAAACGCTGCCTTTGTGCCTCGGGGATGCCGAACCGGCGGGTTCCCCGGTCATGCCAGCGGCGCCGCGGCCCCGGTGACTGATACCGTGATCTGGCTGGGTGCGCGAAGGCGAGATGACGTTCACTCCGCATCATGATGCTCCGGCAGCATTTTTCGGATTCGATGCGGATGCTCGCTGGCACCGTCACCCGCCGCGAGCAAATAAAACGCGCCAAAACGCCACCTCGCAATTCAGCTATTGCGTGAAAATCTGATTCCACGCAGTTTTCGAATATTCTGCCGAATCGGCATGGGGGGATTCACAATGGACTGGGCGACGATTTCTTCGGTCATGACCGAGGCCGCACTGAAGGTCGCGGCGGGCTTTGCGCTTTACATGATCGGGCGCTGGCTGATCAGCCTTGCGATCGGCATTCTCGGCCGGGTGCTGACCGCGCGCAATTTCGACCCCACCCTGCAACGCTACATTGCCTCGATTTTGTCGGTGGTGCTCAATGTCGTGCTGGTGGTGGCGATCCTCGGTTTCTTCGGGATCGAGACGACCAGCTTCGCCGCGCTGCTGGCCGGTGTCGGGCTTGCGGTCGGGGCGGCATGGTCGGGCCTGCTCGGCAATTTTGCAGCCGGTGCGTTCTTGGTCATCTTCCGGCCTTACAAGGTGGGTGATTACGTCGTGGGAGGCGGGGTGGAAGGCACCGTGACCGAAGTCGGCCTGTTCAACACCGTCATCACCAGCCCCGACAACGTCCAGACCATCGTCGGCAATGCCAAGATGTCGGGTGATGTGGTGAAGAACTATTCGGCCCATGCCTATCGCCGGGTCGACCGCACCGCGCAGCTCGCCTTCGGGGTCGATCCGCTCGATGCCATTGCCCGGCTGCAGCCCGCGCTGGCCGCCATACCCAATGTCGTGGCCGAGCCTGTTCCCGATGTCGAGATCCTCGACTTCAACGAACGCGGCACTGTGCTTGCCGTGCGCCCCTATTGCCACACCGACCACTACTGGCAGGTCTATTTCGACACCAACAAGCTGATCGCCAGAACCTTCGGCGAAGCGGGCTATTCACCGCCCTTCGTGATCGAGCAGCAAAAGACAGACGGGTAATCGCGCATCGCCAGCGCTTTCGTGAAGGTCAGGCGATCCGGTGTTCGCCCCTGATCCACCGCATTATCTGTGCAAGGCGGTGCGGAGGATCAATGCGCTTTGCGAGGCGGTGGCGCGCGTCAGTGGCTTACCCGATCCGGTGTTCACCCCTGATCCAGCGCACTGTGCCGGAAGAAGCGCGCATCACCACGCTTTCGGTGGTCATGTAGACTTCGCCGGTGGGCTTGCGGCGCCGTTTCACCCCGTCCAGCAGCGAGCCTGAGGTCACGCCGGTCGCTGCGAAAATGCAATCACCCTTGGCGAGATCTTCCAGTTTGTAGATGCGATCGAGATCGGTGATCCCCCACTTGCGCGCGCGGGCCTTTTCATCGTCGTTGCGGAACACAAGCCGCCCGTTGAACTGCCCGCCCACGCAGCGCAAGGCCGCTGCCGCCAACACGCCTTCGGGCGCGCCGCCCTGGCCCATATACATGTCGACCGTGGTGTTCTCGTCGGTAACCGCGATCACGCCCGCCACGTCGCCATCGCCGATCAGCACCACCCCGCAGCCGAGCGCGCGCAGTTCGGCGATCAGTTCGGCGTGGCGCGGCCGGTCGAGCACGCAGACATTGATGTCGGCCGGCTTCACCCCCTTGGCCTCGGCCACCGCCATCACGTTCTCGGTCGCGGACCGGGCGAGGTCGATGATGCCTTCGGGGTAGCCGGGGCCGACCGCCAGCTTGTCCATGTAAACGTCGGGCGCATTGAGCAGGCAGCCTTCTTCCGCCGCAGCCAGCACCGCGAGCGCATTCGGCCCGGCCTTGGCGGTGATGGTCGTGCCTTCCAACGGGTCCAATGCGATGTCGATTTTGGGGCCTTTGCCCATGCCCACCTTTTCGCCGATGAACAGCATCGGCGCCTCGTCACGCTCCCCTTCGCCGATCACCACGGTGCCGTCCATGTAGAGATTGTCGAACGCCTTGCGCATCGCGGCTACCGCTGCGGCATCGGCCGCCTTTTCATCGCCGCGGCCGATCAATTCGGCCGCCGCAATCGCCGCCGCTTCGGTGACGCGCACCATCTCGAGCACCAGCACCCGCTGGATCGCGTCGTCGCTCCCGGCTTGCTTGCCCGCGAGGAGGTCGGTATCGGTTGACGAGTTCATGCGCAATTCAGCCCCTTGTCGTTCTGGTGCCCGCTTTCGCAGCGTCCGGACTTTCATTGCCCCGGCGCATAAGCTGATGGAGACGGGTTTGTCGAGCAATGCCACGCCTGTCGTGCCGGGTTTTCGTACCGTTGTATCGGCGCTCGCGCTGCTTGCGGCGACGGGTTTCGTTCCGGCTGTCACCGCGCCTGTGGCCGCGCAGGATGACAGTGCCGCGACATCAGGCGCGACACCGCCACCCGCCGAACCCGCCGAGTCGGACGAAGTGCAGGATCGCCGGCGCATCGACGTGCTGGTCACCGTGCCGCGGGGTGAGGTCAATCAGGCGCAGGCGCAGGAATGCGAGGAGCGCGCCGATGCCGGCACCATCAGCGGCGAGATCGTGGTGTGCCGCCAGATCGGCGATGATGGCAGCAATTCGCTGAGCGGCAGCCGCGAGAACGCACAGAAACGCTATGCGCAGGAAACCGCCTTCAAGAATGCGCCGCCCCCGCCCGACATGTTCGGCATTCCCGATAACGGCCAGGGCATTGGCATTGGCGGCGTACCGCCGCCAGCGGTGTTCATCGATGTCGAGGCCCTGCCCAAGGCTCCTGCCGGCTCCGATGCCGACCGCATTTCCCGCGGTCTGCCCCCGCTCGATCAGGACCGCGAACTGACGGAGGAAGAGGAAAAGGCCCGGCGCGAGGCGGCCGGTATCAAGACCTCGGTGCCGCCGAGGCCGAAGAAAAAGAAGAAATAGAGCAAGCGCTAAAGCGGCAAGATCGGCAGCACCAGCGGCTCGCCCGTCAGGCTTTCCGATCCTTCGAGCAGCGCCAGTGCGCGGGTGACATTGGCTTCCTGGCCTTCATGCGTCACCATCGCGACCATGACCTCACCGGCGGCATTGCCGCGGCCCTGCTGGATCAGGCTCTCGATCGACACGTCCCCGTCGCGCATCGCGGCGGTGATTTCGGCCAGTACGCCGGGGCGGTCCTTGACCATGAAGCGGATATAGCTGCGCTCGATCCGGTGGCCGGGCTCCGCCGCCGGCAGCGCGGCGAGCTGCGCCACGGGGATCGAGAAGGGCGCACCCACTTCATCGCGCGCGATGTCGATCAGATCGGCGGCGACGGCGCTGGCCGTTGGTCCGTCGCCGGCGCCTGCACCCTGGAACAGCAGACGGCCCGAAAAATTGCCCTCGGCCACCACCGCGTTGGTGGCCCCATCGACCGCGCTCAGCGGGTGTCCTCTGGCGACCAGACAGGGTCGCACGCGTTGCAGCAGCCGCGGGCCATCGGCGGTGTCCTCGACATCGGCCTCCCCGATCAGACGGATGACAAAGCCCAGCGCATCGGCCTGTGCGATATCGGCGGCGCGCACCTGCGTGATGCCGCTCACCCGCACGCCCGCGAAATCGACCCGCGTGCCGAACCCGATCGCGGAAAGGATCGCAAGCTTGTGTGCCGCGTCCACGCCTTCGATATCAAACGCCGGGTCGGCCTCGGCAAAACCCAGTCTCTGCGCCTCGGCCAGGACGTCGGCGAAATCGGCGCCGGTGCGCTCCATGGTCGACAGGATATAATTGCAGGTGCCGTTGAGGATGCCGTAGACCTTGGTCAGCGCGTTGGCGGAGGTGCCTTCGCGCAGGCCTTTGATAACCGGGATGCCGCCCGCGACCGCCGCTTCGAACTTCAGCGCGGCATTATGGGCCTCGGCGATTTCGGCCAGTTCCAGCCCGTGATGCGCGACCATCGCCTTGTTGGCGGTGACGAGGCCCTTGCCCGCCCCCAGGGCCGCGCGGGACAGCGCCAGCGCGGGTCCGTCGGAGCCGCCGACCAATTCGACCACCACATCCACATCATCGCGCCGGGCCAGCGCGGTCATGTCGTCTTCCCAAGCGAAAGGGGTGATATCGACCCCGCGATCCTTGCCGCGATCGCGTGCGCTCACGGCCACCACCTCGATTCGCCGCCCTGCGCGCGCAGCGATGATCCCCGCATTGGTCGCCAGCAGCCGAATCACGCCGACGCCCACCGTGCCGAGACCGGCGATGGCGATGCGCAAGGGAGCAGGGGTGGAATCGGTCAAGCGGGCCTCCATCTGTAACGGGCAACGGCGCTTAACCCCCATGGGCGCGCGGTCAACCCGCGAGACCGATCAGGGCGCCCGGGTAATGCGCCGCTCACAGGGGCCAAGCGCCGCGATGACGAAGGCATAATCGCCCGCCGCCAGCCGCCGCGCGGCCGGTTCGCGTGCGAGATTGGCGTTGCTAGGCAGTTCGGGTGGCAGCGCGCAGGCGAGCCTATACCAGCGCAGCGTGTCGGGCGCGGGCGGGCGGGCGAAGGAATCGATGATCTCGCCCCATGACACGCCCCACTGTACCTGCTGGCCGGGTCGGCGCAGGATCGTGATCGACACCGGCGATCGGTCCTCGGTGGCGAGGAATATCTGGGTCTCCGATTCGCCCGCCAGCGTGCCGGGCACGGCCAGGGCATCGCTGATCCCGGTGATCCGCGGCGGGGTATCGGCGGCGTAGACTTCGGTAAGGATCGGGCGCAGCCGCTCTTCGAGTGCGGGCGTGTAAGCCAGCTGCGCACCGGGGCCAACCAGCTGTACTTCGGCCGCGCGGCCCGGCACGGTATCGGCGAACAGCACCATCTCGCGGTTCTTCAGCTTGGGCACCTTGGCCTTTGCGTCGAGCGGCACGTCGACGAGATAGGCGATGTTTTGCCCCACCGCGCTGCGTCCGGCGATCAACGCGACTGTCTGCGCCTCGATATATAGTCGCGCGAATCCGGCCGCGAGCCCGGGCGCGCGCTCCGGTTCGAGTGCCGTCTGGCGGCGAATCTTGGCGCGGATGACGAGGTCGGCGGCATTCGAAAGCGTCGCCAGATCGGCATAGGTCGGCCCGTCAGCCACATCTACGCCAATCGGCGTAGGGGACTGGGCAAAAGCCTGCAAAGGGGCGAGCGCAAGCCCCGCCGCTGCCATCGGCAATACCGCCAGGCACTTGGAAAAACGCCTTAATTTCCGATTAACCTGTTGCTTCATCACTGCCTTCACCTGCTGGATTTCGCGCGCATTCTAACAGCCTGCATTGGACATTGCGCGCAGTGAATCCGCCCTGAACCGATAAAGCGTTTGATTGGGTAGGGCTTGCTCGTTAAAGCCCCGAAAGCTGGCCGCGCGGGATTGGGGACATTGCTGCGTGGTGGGTAAGGTTGTGCATTGTTGCTGAATCCCGCGTCTGCGGTTTCGGACAATGCGTGCCGGTCGGGGTTGGACAAGGCGAAAAGTGCCGACGAGCGCTCGCAGTCTCTTATCCCGGCGTGGGAGGACCGAAATAGACGGGATCTGCCTGCCGGCGTGCTTGGTCGGCGGGCGATAATCGTGCCGGGTATCTTGCCCGGCCAGAAATTGGAGAGAAAGCGCTGGATGTCCTACGCTGACCAACAACAAGGATTGACCGGCACCAAGCTCGTCGCATTGATAATCGCGCTTGCGATTGTCGGTGGCATCGGGGCGGTTATGGTCGTCGGGCTTGCGATCAACGCCATCAAGAAAGAGATTGAGCGCGTAACCACGATTGATATCGAGGAACCCCCGCCGCCCGAAGAGCCGGACGAGCCGCCGCCAGAGCAGCCGCAGGAGGTGGCACCGCCGCCGCCGGTTGCTCCGCCGCCGCCGATCAACATCGCCCCGGCGCCGCCGCCGATTCAGACGCAGCCGACGATTCCGCCGCCGTCACCGCCGGCCTTGCGGATCCCGCCGCCTGCTCCGGTTGCGCCGCCCGCGCCCCCGCCAGCGCCGTCCAAGGCGCGTGGTCCGCGCACCAAGAACGCACGCAGCTGGGCATCGCGCATTCAGGAAAACTATCCTGCCCGCGCCCTGCGCGAGGAAATCGAGGGCACCGTCGGTGTCCGCGTCACCGTGACGCCCAATGGCCGCGCAACCAGTTGTTCGGTCACCGCCTCGAGCGGATCGTCGATCCTCGATCAGGCTGCTTGCACCGGGATGGAGCGTTATGCCCGGTTCGAGCCGGCGCTTGACGATGCCGGCAACCCGACCACCGGCGCCTACGCGACACGGATTACCTATCGTTTGAACTGACGGACCAATCCGGTCCTGGCCTGAGTGGAGTGGGCCGGGACCATCAGGACAATTCTTTCAAGAGGACTACTCGCAATGAACCTTATGATTCTCGCCGCGGCTGCAGAGGCACCCGAAAACAAGTTCGGCTTCGTCGAAGCCATGAAGGAAGGCGGCCCGGTTGCCTGGTCGATTCTCGCCGTCATGGTCATCATGAGCGTCGGCTCGTTCTACATTCTGTTCACCAAGCTGTTCGAGCAGAACAAGATCATGAAGCAGTACAAGGCCGTGCAGACCAGCTTCTGGCGTGCGGGCAGCCTCAAGGAAGGCGCAACCAAGCTCGAAAAGGACAGCGCCTGGCGCCAGCTCGCCGACGACGCGATCAAGGCCCAGGAAGAGCATGGCAAGATGACCGACAGCCTCGAATCGCATGATTACATGCACGGTTCGCTGCGTCGTTCGGAAGATTCGATCAACGCGGTGCTGGCCGGCGGTTTGCCGTTCCTCGCCTCGGTCGGTGCGACCGCGCCGTTCATCGGCCTGCTTGGCACCGTGATCGGCATCTACCGTGCGCTGATCAACATCGGCATCGCCGGTTCGGCCTCGATCGACAAGGTCGCCGGTCCGGTCGGTGAAGCGCTGATCATGACCGCGATCGGTCTGCTCGTCGCCGTGCCTGCGGTGCTTGCGTTCAACTGGCTGCAGTCGCGCAATCGCCGCATTGCCGAGCTGCTCGACAGCTTCGCGACCGACATTCTCGCCTACATCAACTCGAACGGCGCGGTGAAGCCGGTGCCGTCCTCGGCAGCCCCGGCCACCAAGCCGGCCAAGCCCGCCACCACCACCGGCGGCGTTGCGACGGCTCCCAAGTCCTGATCGGAAGGTTCCGGCGGAACTCTGCGCGCCCACAGCGTGCAGGCTCCGCCGGACCGCCGGTCGGCCTGCCCCCGCGGCAGGCGCGACGGATGATTTCAAGTCAAAGTTTTTGACACAGGTAGGAATTCACAATGGCGATTTCGACGGGAGGCGGGGCCGATACCCCAATGTCCGACATCAACACCACGCCGCTGGTGGACGTGATGCTGGTGCTCCTGATCATCTTCCTCATCGCGGTTCCGGTGGCGATCCAGACGATCGAGAAACTGGAAATTCCGGTGTTCGAATCGGTCGAATCCAAGGATAAGGTCGAGAACCTGCTGCTTACGGTCAGCACCACCGATCCCGCCGGCCGCAGTGCAGGGGAACCCGGTTTCGAAGGCGCTTCGCGCCAGGGCGAATGCCGGATCTACTTCAACAACATCACCCCCGTGACGTCGGAGGAGCTGTACGACAAGGCCTTTACGCGGCTTGATAACATCGTGACCCGCGCAGGCGGCCCCGAAGCCATCATGCGCGAACCCGATCTCATCCCGCAGGTTCACATCCGCGGCGACGTCAACGCGCCGTGGCGTTGCGTCGCAGGGGCGATCTACAATGTGCAGGCCGCCGGGTATCCGACTGTCGGGTTCATTTCGAACCCAGTCGACCCGAACGGCTGATCCGGCTTCAAGCGATTTAAGGAGTAACTGACATGGGTATGTCCGGAGGAAAGCTCGACGGCCAACCGATGATCGACATGAACATGACGCCGCTGATCGACGTTTTGCTCGTTCTGCTGATCATGTTCATCATCACCATTCCGGTGGCGACTCACTCGATCGACATCGACCTGCCGCAGGGCACGCCGCCGCCGACAGATGACATGGTCGATCCGGTCAAGAACAAACTGGTCCTGACCGACCAGGACCAGATCCTGTGGAATGGCACCCCGGTGACCGAAGGCCAGCTGGTCACGCTGCTGGCAGAAACCACCCAGCTGTCGACCGAGCCCGAATTGCAGTTCGAGCCCGAAGCGCTTGCCAGCTACGACATCTCGGCCCGTGTGCTGCAGGACATCAAGGCCTCGGGCGTGACCAAGTTCGGCTTTGTCGGCAACGAAAAATATCGCACGTTCGGCAAGTAAGCCTACGTCCCGATTGGTCCGAAAGGGGCGTTGCGAGCGATCGCAGCGCCCCTTTTTCTTGTCGCGGAGCCGACGGCGTCGTCGCTGGACAAGCCGCGCCATTCGCGGGACACTGTGGCCGAGGGGAACCATGCGCGCGATCAAGGCAATATTCGGCTGGCTTTTTCGAAATGCCATCCTGTTCGGCCTGATCGTCGCAGCGCTGGTTGCCCATGCCGTCTGGACTGGGGGCCGCGCCGATGAACGTGCGCAGGTCGAGCGTGCCCGGGCAGAGCTCGCCGCACTCGACACGACGCGCCAAACCGCGCAGCAGATCCGCCGCGAGGCCGGGCGCGAGGCAGAGGCCGCACAGGCGGAACTGAACGACTTTGCGCAGGCAATGCGCGGGGCCACACTGGCGGAATTGCAGGCCCGCCGCCGCGCCACCCAGGATGCCCTGACGCGGCTGAGCCAAACCTTGCCATCGCGATTCGAACAGAACCGGCAGATTGTGACGGGCGACACCGCCGCGCTCGCCGCTGGCGTGCTGGCGCGCATCGAAATCGCCAAGCTCGAACGCCAGCTCGCCTTTCTCAAGGAAAGCATCGCCATTGCGCAGGGAAACCGCCCAGCCCGCGTCTTGCTCGAAAAGCTCAAAGGTGAACTTCGCGCCGCAGCAACCACGCTGCAAGCGGCGGAGGCGAATTGCACCTCTGCGACCAAGGCGTTGCAGGCCTTTGACGACAAATGGTTCGGCGCGCGCTGGATCGCGGGCGGACGCAGGGAAAGGCGCGTCCTGGCGTCCGAGAAGACCGCCGCCTGTCTCACCCGTGACGCGGCACAGGAGGCGCACAATGCGCTTGCCGCGGCCATCGCGTCGACCAGCCTTGCCCTCAATGCGGGAGAGGCCACCATCGACACAGCCGTAATTGCCGCAACCGACGCGATCGACGAACTGGAGCGCAACAGCGCCGAACGCCGCCAGCAGCTGGCTGCGCGCATGGAGGATGCAAGCGGGGGGATCACGGGGCTTGCCGAACGCTATCAGCTTGCCCGGCAGGCACGCGGGGCCTTGTTGATTCTGTTGGGCATCATCGCCATGCCTTTCGTGATCCGCGCGTTGTTCTATTATGTCGTTGCCCCCTTCGCCGAGCGGCGAAACGCTATCCGCATTGCGCTGCCCGGCATCGGAGACTCCCCGCTGCCCGCGGCTGAGCCATCGCGTATCTCGATCCCTGTAACGCTGGAGCCGGGAGAGGAATTGCTGATCCGACAGGATTATCTCCAGAGCAGCCCGATCGATGCGAAAAAGGCGACGCGCTGGCTGCTTGATGTCGGACATTCCCTGTCGAGCATCGCATCCGGGCTGTTCTTTCTTACCCGCATCAGCGGTAGCGGATCGACCACGGTTTCCGCAGTCAAGGACCCCTTCGCCGAGCTGGCCCAGATCACCTTGCCCCGCGGCGCATCCTGCGTGCTGCATCCCCGCGCGCTGGTGGCTCTGGTGCAGCCGGTGGGCGAAACGATGTGGATCACCAGCCATTGGCGGCTGTTCTCGCTGAACGCGTGGCTGACGATGCAATTGCGCTTCATGGCATTTCACGGGCCGGCTCGCCTGATCGTCAAGGGCGGGCGGGGTGTCCGGATCGAACCGGCTCAGGCCGGGCGCATCTTCGGGCAGGACCAGTTGATCGGGTTCAGCGCGGATCTGGTCTATTCGGTGACGCGCACGGAAACCTTCGCCCCCTACCTGTTCGGACGGGAACAGTTGTTCAAGGACAAGGTCGAGCAAGGCAGCGGCATATTGGTGATCGAGGAGGCTCCCTTCGCCGGACGGGCGGCAGGCGAAGTGCGGCGCGGGCTCGAAGGGGCGCTCGACGCCGGCATGAAGGCCTTCGGATTGTAGCGGCGACCGTTACTTGAGCCCCGGCCCCGGGGGCATATCGGGCCGCATTGCGGCGGCAATCAGCCCTTCGGCCTCCAGCAGCAGCTCATCATCAACCGCGCCTTGCGGCACCGCCTCGCGTCCGATCATCGTCATCACCGGCACCGCCAGCGGCGAAACGCGGCCGAGCGTCACGTGCACCAACTCGCGCTCGGAACGTTCGAGCAGGTCGGCGAGGCGCCCCACATCCGTCATCCGCGCCCGCGCATCCGCCCACGCGGCTTCCAGCAGCACGTGATCGGGTTCGTATTTCTTCAGCACATCATAGATCAGATCGGTCGAGAAGGTGACCTGCTTGCCGGTCTTTTTCTGCCCCGGATGCTGGCGCTCCACCAATCCGCTGATCACCGCGACCTCGCGAAACGCGCGGCGCAGCAGGTGGCTTTCCGTCACCCATTCGACGAATTCGTGGGTGAGGATATCCGGCGATAGCAGCGGCCCCGGATTTTCGACCGGCTTCAACCCCCACACCGCCAGACAATAATCATTGGCCACGAACCCGCCCGGCAAAAGACCGCGATCCTCCATCCGCCGGGTTATCAGCATTCCCAGTGACTGGTTCGCGTTCCAGCCTTCGAAAGTGTAATAGGCCGTATAGTGCTTGCCGCCGTGGGGGAAGGTTTCGACCAGCAATTCCCCCGGGGCAGGCAGGCGACTGCGGTAATCCTGCATCTCCAGCCATTCGCGCACATCATCGGGAAAGCGGCCCCACCCCGCGCGGTCCGCCAATAGTCCCTGGACCCGCCGGGCGAGATGTGTGGTCAGCGGCAGGCGAAGTCCGCCATAGCTGGGAATGGTGGCGCTTTTCTTGGCTGCGCGCACCACCACGTCCATGTCCTTCACGCTCTCCACCTCGAGGCTCATGCCGGCAAAGAAAAACGTGTCGCCGGGGGAAAGCTGTGCGGCGAAGCGTTCTTCGACCTTGCCCAGCTTGCGTCCGTTCCTGAAGCGCACCACCAGCATTTCGGAATCGACGATGATCCCGGCGTTCATCCGGTGCCGCTGCGCCTGATTGGGATGGGTCAGCCGCCACACACCGGCCTTGTCGCGCACGATCCGCTGGAACCGGTCATAGGCTTTCAACGCATATCCGCCGTTCGACACGAAGCTCAGCACGCGGGCAAAGGTTGCCTTGTCCACCCAGCTATAGGCCAGCGCGCTGCGCACTTCGTCGAGCAGCGTGACTTCATCAAACGGTCCGGCGCAGGCGCAGGCCATGACATGCTGGGCAAGCACGTCTAGGCTGCCCGGCCGAAAGGCCTCCCCGTCGCGCTGGCCTTCATCCACGGCCTGCTTGGCAGCGATGGCTTCGAGAAATTCGAAACGGTTGCCCGGCACCAGAACCGCACGGCTCGGGGTGTCGAGCCGATGCCCGGCGCGGCCGATGCGTTGCAGCAGGCGCGATGATCCCTTGGGCGCGCCCATTTGCACCACCAGATCGATGTCGCCCCAGTCGATGCCCAGATCGAGGCTCGCGGTGCAGACCAGCGCGCGCAATTCGCCCCGCGCCATCGCCTCTTCGACCTTGCGCCGCGCCTCGGTGGACAGGCTGCCGTGGTGGATGCCGATGGGGAGGTGATCGGCATTTTCCTCCCACAGGCACTGGAAAATGAACTCTGCCAGAAAGCGGGTGTTGGTAAAGACCAGCGTGGTGCGGTTGGCTTTGATTGCCTCATAGAGTTGCGGCACGGCCCAGCGCCCGGCATGCCCGCCCCACGGCACGCGCTCCTCTTGCGGAAGCAGGATTTCGACTTCGGGCTCTGCCCCTGGCTCGCCCAGCACCAGATCGGCGGCGCGGATTTCGCCAGTGCCGTCCACCGCTTGCGGCGCAAGCCATTCCTGGAAATCGCGGGGGTCGGCGAGCGTTGCCGACAGCGCAACCCGCTGCGCCTCAGGGGCGATTGCGTGCAGCCGGGCAAGGCTCAGTGCCAACAGATCGCCGCGCTTGTCGGTGGCAAAGGCGTGAATCTCGTCGATCACGATCCGCTTCAGTCCCGCGAACAGCCCGGCGCTTTCGGGGTAGGACAAGAGCAGTGAAAGCGATTCGGGCGTGGTCAGCAGGACATGTGGCGGGCGTTCGCGCTGGCGCTTCTTGCGGTCCGACGGCGTATCGCCGCTGCGGGTCTCGACCTTGATTGGCAGGCCAATTTCGGCGATCGGGGTGAGCAGGTTGCGCTTCACATCTTGCGCCAGCGCCTTCAGCGGCGAGACATAGAGCGTGTGCAGGCCATCACCGGGAAGCGGCCCGGCGGAGGGCGCAAAGTCGCACAAGGTCGGCAGGAACCCGGCCAGCGTCTTGCCTGCGCCGGTATCGGCCACAAGCAGCGCATCGCGGCCGCTGCGCGCCTTGGCCAGCATTTCCCACTGGTGCCGCCGCACCCGCCACCCGCGCGCATCGAACCACGCGGCGATTTCGGCAGGGAGGGCGGACGAAAGCGGCGCGGTCACCTCGGCGATGTGGCCTGTGGCGTGCGCGACATCAATGCCCCACGCTTTCGCCGCGCTCCAGCCCCGACAGGCCCAGCTGTTCGTCGATCTGGGCGAGCAGACGTTGCAAGCCTTCCTCGCTATCGCTTTCCGCGCGCGCCACCAGCACATCCTGCGTGTTCGAGGCGCGCAGCAGCCACCATCCGTCGGCGGTGTTCACCCGCACGCCATCGGTGGCATTGACGCTTTCGACCCCGGCACCGGGGTTGGTCGTGAGCCGTGCGGCGATTTCATCCATTGCGGCAAATTTGCGTGTTTCGTCGACCTGAAACCGCATTTCCGGCGTGTTGAGCATCGGCGGGATCGCGGCGCGCAGCTCGGTAACCGACGTGCCCAGCCGCGCTGTCGCCGCAAGCAGGCGGATCCCGGCATAAAGCGCATCGTCGAATCCGTAGTAATCGTCGGCAAAGAACACGTGGCCGCTCATCTCCCCAGCCAAGGGCGCGCCTGTTTCCTTCATTTTGGACTTGATCAGCGAGTGGCCGGTCTTCCACATCAGCGGCTCCCCGCCGAGTTCCGCGACGCGGTCAAACAGCGCGCGACTGGCCTTCACATCGGCGATAATCGTCGATCCCGGGCGGGTTTTGAGCAGATCCTCGCTATAGATCATCAACAGCTGATCGCCCCAGATCACCCGGCCGGTGCCGTCGATCGCACCGATCCGGTCCCCGTCGCCGTCGAAAGCCACTCCGAAATCGAGGTTCTTGTCGGCGACGAGACGGCGCAAATCGGCGAGGTTGGCCTCCACAGTCGGGTCAGGATGGTGGTTCGGAAAATGTCCGTCAACTTCGGTAAACAGCAGATGATGTTCCCCCGGCAGCCGCGCAGCCAGCGCCTCGAGCGCGGGGCCTGCCGCCCCGTTCCCGGCATCCCAGCCGACCCGCAGCCCTTTGAGCCTGACCGCATCGATACCGGCCAGACCCTCGAGCAGGCGCTCGACATACTCGCTCAGGATGTCCTTCGCGGTGACTGCGCCGGTGCCGCTGGCGAACGCCCCGTCTGCTGCCAGTTTCCCGAGCTTCTGGATATCGGCGCCGAAGAACGGCCGGCCCAGAAATACCATCTTGAAGCCATTGTAATTGGGGGGATTGTGGCTGCCAGTTATCTGAATGCCGCCATCCACCTCTTCGGCTGAGGCTTCCGCATAATACAGCATCGGGGTCGCGCTCATGCCGATCCGCACCACATCGCACCCGCTCGCGGTCAGCCCCTCGACCAGAGCATGTTCGAGCATGGGCGAGCTGATCCGCCCGTCGTAACCCACTGCCACTGTGGTGCCCCCCGCTTCGCGCAGCAGCGTGCCGAAGGCCCGACCGATCGCGCGCGCATCATCCGCCCCAAGCGTTTCGCCGATGATCCCGCGGATATCATATTCGCGTAGCACGGTGGGGTGGAAATGGTGTTGCATGAGAGGCCGGCTCCTTGGTCTTTCTTTATGGTGGCGGACTGCGACTGGACCGCAAATGTGTCAATCCCGCGATGCAGGCCGGGGCTGGGTCAGCGGCCTTCACCCGCGCCCGGAGCGGGCAGTTCGGCCAGGAGCAGGTCGCGCGCGGCATTGGCGTCCTGCATCGCCTGCGTGGTGCCGCCGCGGTCGGGATGGACAAGCGCGACCAGCCTCCGGTGCGCGGCGATCACCTCGTCACGGCTCGCGCCGGCCTCGACCCCGAGCAGACTGCGCGCGCGCCTGAGCGCCGCTGTCCGGGCCGAGGGGCCGCGCAGATACTCCCACGGCCACCTGCCCAGCGCCCAGCGGCACACGAGGCACACGACTGCCACCAGGACGACATAGCGCATCATGCGGTCAGGCCAGTTCCAGCTCGCTCGGCGTGCTGGTGAAATCGGGCAGGTTCAAGGTCTTGACCAGCGCCCGCAATTCCTGCCGCGCGACAAGATGACTGGTGCCCAGTTCACCCAGATGCCCTTTGTCGAGCAGCGTCAGTCCCGAGGGGAACAGTTCGCGATAGATCACGCGTTCGGAAAGCCCCTGCGTCACCCGAAAACCGACCCGTTTGGCCATCTCGCCCAGCGCCTTTTGCAGGCGGGCCTGATTGCGCGCCTCGACATGGCCGGTGCGATTGCGCACCACGATCCAGTCCATTTCCGGACGCTGCTGTTCGATCGTCATGCGGCTGCGCTTCAGCCGCGCTTCCCAGATCAACTCGGCGAAGAAAGACAATTTGCGCACCTTGAAGGTCTCGGCATCGACCTGCCCGATCAGGTCGAAATCGACGAAGCTGTCGTTCATCGGTGTGACCAGCGTATCGGCATTCTCCACCGCGGTACGGGCAAAGGGATCGTCGCGCCCGGGATTGTCGATGATCAGGAAATCGCAGGTCGCCTCCAGCCGACTGATCGCGGCGAGCAGTTGCTCGGGCGTTTCGCCGCGAAATACCTCGCAATCAGGGGTGGGCAGCGTCAGACGGCGCTTTTCCAGCGTCGTCAGCCGGTTCTCGATATAGCGGTGCATGGTGCGCTGGCGCGGATCGAGATCGAGCGAGGCGACCCGCGCCCCGAGATAGGCAAGCGCCACCGCGACATGAACCGCGGTGGTCGATTTGCCCGTGCCACCCTTTTCATTGGCGAAAACGATGCGGTGGGCCTTGCCGGGAATCCGCCGTGCTGGGGCAGTGGTGGCCATGATCAACGAAAACCTCTTGCTCTTGCGCTTCAGGCCCCGCTTCAAAAAGCGCGAGGCCGCGGCTAGGGATGCCGCCGGTTCTACCGGTAGGGGACAGGGCGTGCAAATTGCGACGACGCGCGATGTGTTGAGAAATGCGCTTGATGCGCTGCGCGGGCAGCGTGAAGGGCGGATTGCACTGGTGCCGACCATGGGCGCTTTGCACGAAGGCCATCTGACCCTTGTGCGCCGCGCGCGGACCGCGGCCGAAACCGTCGTCGCCTCGATCTTCGTCAACCCCAGACAGTTCGGCGCGAACGAGGATCTCGATGCCTACCCGCGCCAGCTGGCAGCGGACGCGGCGATGCTGGAAGCCGAAGGCGTGGCGCTGCTGTGGGCGCCGACGGCCGATGAGATGTATCCGGCAGGCTTTGCCACCAATGTCAGCGTGGCGGGGGTAAGCGAAGGCCTGTGCGGTGCGGCCCGGCCCGGCCATTTCGACGGGGTGGCAACCGTCGTGTGCAAGCTGTTCAATCAGGTCCAGCCCGACATGGCGTTCTTCGGCGAGAAGGATTTCCAGCAGCTTGCCGTGATCCGGGCGATGGCGCGCGATCTCGACCTTGCCCACCCGCACGTCGATGCGATCATCGGCGTGCCGACCGTGCGCGAGGCGGATGGGCTCGCTATGAGTAGCCGCAATCGGTACCTTTCGCCCGAACAGCGCGCGAATGCCGGGGTTCTGCCACACGCCATGCACAAGGCGATCAGGCGAATCGAATCTGGCGAGCCGGTATTCGAAGCGCTCGACCAGCTCCGATCCGAACTTGTGGATCAGGGTTTTGGCTCGGTCGATTATGCGACGCTAGCCGATGCGCAATCGCTCGAGCCGCTCGATCTTCTGGGCGAGCGCCCGGCCCGGCTGCTGGTCGCCGCGCGGATCGGGAACACGCGGCTGATCGACAACATGGCGGTGGAGCCCACGCTAAGGTAGCGAAGCGTCAGAGTGGCGACATTTCGCACGCAAGAATCGTTGACGCGCGCCTACGGCTGATGGCATTGGCACTGCCGAGCGGGCGGGTATAGCTTAGTGGTAAAGCTCCAGCCTTCCAAGCTGGCTATGCGGGTTCGATTCCCGCTACCCGCTCCAGCCCTCCCTTCCCAAACAGCCCCAGAAAGTCTATAAAACCCTTGGAAATCCGAGGGATTTAGACCCTCGACCGTCCGAGAGCGTCCCTATCCTTCCCGCTGCATCCGGGCCCCTTGGGGGCCACATCGCGGGGCCAGGGCATTTCGGGCAATTGGACTGGCCCCCACGTGGGGGCCACGAGCTGGGAAAGGACCGAGGGCCATGCCGCTGACAGATGTTGCGATCCGGAACGCCAAGCCGCGCGAGAAGCCATACAAGGTTGGCGATACCCTCGGCCTGTTCCTGTTGGTGCAGCCGTCGGGCGGTAAGCTCTGGCGGGTCAAGTATCGCATCGACGGTAAGGAGAAGAAGCTAGCGATCGGCATCTACCCTCAGGTCGGCCTAGCGGAGGCGCGGCGCAGGCGTGATGCCGCCCGCGAATTGGTCGCGGCTGGCAAGGATCCCGGCCGCGAGAAACAGCGCGAGAAGGTGCGGTCGCGGATTCAGGCCGAGACAACCTTCGACGCTATCGCCGCCGAGTTCTGCCAGAAGCGTAGGCGCGATGGCCAGAAGGCCTGGGCCGTCAGCACAGCCACGCGCAGCGAATACCTGCTGTCGCTACTCAAAGGATCGATCGGCAAGCTTCCCATCACCGATATCGAGCCTGCCGATGTGCTGATTGCTGTCCGCAAGATCGAGCGCAAGGGCCAGCTGGAAAGCGCCCGCCGCACCTTGCAATTGGCCGGAGCAGTATTCCGCTATGCGGTCGCCACCGCCCGCCTCTCGTCGGATCCGACCCGCGACCTGCGCGGCGCTCTGACCGCGCCGACCGTCACCCACTACGGCGCAATCATCGACCCGGCGCGTGTGGGCGAGCTGCTGCGCGCCATCGACGGCTATGAAGGCCAGCCAATCACCAAGCTGGCGATGCAACTGGCCCCGCATGTATTCGTCCGCCCTGGCGAGCTGCGTCATGCCGAATGGAGCGAGTTCGATTTCGATGGCGCGTTGTGGACGATCCCGGCGAGCAAGACCAAGATGCGCAAAGATCACCTCGTCCCGCTCTCGCGTCAGTCCATTGCGATCCTCGAAGACCTCCGCACGCTGACCGGTCCCAACGGCTACGTTTTCCCCTCGATCCGCTCCCGCAAGCGCCCGATGAGCGACAACACCATAAACGCCGGTCTGCGCCGCCTTGGCTACTCCACCGACGAAATGACAGCCCACGGCTTCCGCGCCATGGCCTCGACCCTGCTCAATGAAAGCGGCAAATGGCACCCCGACGCCATTGAGCGCGCGCTGGCTCACGGTGACAGCGACAGGATTCGCGCCGCGTACCACCGGGGCGCGCACTGGAAGGAGCGCGTGGCCATGGCGCAATGGTGGAGCGACCACCTCGACCAACTTCGCAAGGGAGCCGAGGTTGTGCCGATCAAAGCAGGGAAGCGGTGATAAGTCTGAAGAAACCGCAACTCGTCTATGATCCGCATGCGATCGAAGAATTTCGATGTCTTTTCAGCTTATTACAGCCATGCGAGCTGCCCACCGCTCGCCGCAAACCCGCATAACTCGCTGGCGGGTCATTTGTGCACAAACCGTGTTTCATTAGATATATCAGTTTGTTGTAACCCGAATTCGCGGGGTAGGGTGTGCTCACTGTTCCCCAACTGCGCGGTTCGGATTCAACGCTTTTGACGCTTTCAGCTTGGCGCCTTTAGACGTTGGCCCAGAACGGAGCCTCCGGCAGGCTGGGCTGCAAAGCCTAGATCGGGTTCTGGCGGTTTAACGGCACACAACATGTCAGCCATTGGCCGTTTGCCGAATGGAATGCTTGGGCGAACAGGGGCGGAAAGTGGCTATCCAATCAGCCAGTCGAAGACGGCAGGTCTCGATCCAGAGCCGGCCGTTCCCACCAGCCTTCATGGACGACTGCCCATGCCGAAACCTGCCGCTGGTGTGTCTTCCAGTGCCTGGCAAAAGCGCCGCAAGTCCTGACCTCCAAGGCCCCTCTGCCGTTCCTTGAAACCTGCACTTCATTCATAGATGACGAATCTGTTAGTAAAGCCAATCATGAGAGATGAAACTGCGGCAGGCTCCACCAATGCAATAGATAAGGTGCGCGCATCGAAGGCTGGACACGCCTATCACGAGGCTTGGGCCGCGCGCACGGCGCTCGAACTTCTTCCGCCCTCAACTGACCTCACAGCAATCACGCTGGAAGGTTTCGGCGAGCAGGACGAGCAGGAGTTGGGGGTAGCCAAGCAAGGAGCGGCGAGCACGAGAGCAACTGCGCCAATCAAGGTTTTCCAGAATTTCATGTGTGTGCCCCGCCCAAGCCTTAGTGCCTTCGGAAACCCGATGTGCTCGACTTAGGCGATGTCGATGCCGACTTGTCCCGCTTGGAACCCAAATTGGGGGGTCAGCAGCAATTTGGCTCAACCCTCACGGCGGAGGAGCGATTATTCGGCCGCTCAGCCTGACCCTCGCGTCAATCGTCATCGTCCAGGAGAGCTGCGGTTACTCCAACCACGGCAGCGCCGACGAGAACACCTTTCAGGACATCCTTGCCGCGATCGTTGTCGCGGTAATAGTAGCGCCTCTCATACTCGTTCCTGTTCCAGTATCGCCCGTCACGGAACCAGCGATCATTGCCGCGATAGTAGTTGTCCCTGTAGTCCTCACGAACCTCGCGGCGGACCTCCCGGCGAGCCTCCCGGCGCTCTTGGGCAACTTCGCGGCGGCCCTCGCGCACTTCCCGGCGAGCACACTCGGCCGTGGTGCAACGCTGAAGCTCACGGCGCGCCTCTGCGCGTTCGGAAGCGACAGCGCGCGCGCCTTCCCGAACTTCGCGACGCACTTCCCAGCTCTGAGCACTTGTTGAAGAGGGCGATATGATCGCTGCCAGAAGCGCTAGGGAGAGTATCGAAAGCTGATCGGACGACATCACTTGGCTCCTCCCGCACCCGCCCGGTGCTTCGCCACGCGAGCCTCGTAATTCTTCAGGATCACGGCGCAGTCGCTGTTCTCCACCTCCACCGACGTGCCGAAGCCGAAAGAGGTCGCAAACAGAAAAGCACGGTCCGTGCCGAGCAACTGCGTAATCGAGTTGTTGATCGAGAGCACTTCGCGTTCCAGCGCGGCCAGCTGCGATCGGGCGACGCAGCCGCGTGCAAGACCTGCCAAGTAGCCGAACCGCTTCAGCCCTTCATCAAGCTTCTCCTCAGAATCTGCCTCTTGGCCGGATACGGGAGCATCCTGTGCGTGCAATACCGCTTCACCTGGTGCGGCAAGAGCAAACGCACCAAAAACGAGGGTCGCTAAATCGAAGGCTTTCATGTCGGATTGTCCTGCCGGTTAACTACTGCGCGGGCAGCGTATCGGAGACGATCCAGATATTGAGTGGATCAGCGCTCAAACTGGGTGATGTGAGGCGGAAGCAGGCGGCTTCAGTCCATCTTGACCAATTCCGCCTTCATCCGAGCGTGCAGCGCAACCGGCAGGTAGAGCCCCTCACCATATGCTCTGATGCGGCCCGTAGCCTTCCAGCCCGACTGAAGCGAGGTCTGGGCGGTTCTCAGCGGCGAGCGTGTGACGCTGCATGCTGTCCGTCGCCAAGCGCAGCGTGATGCGGATGACTCGTACCATGGGGCTGGCAGGCGCGCGGCGGGGCAAGACAATGGTCACCGCCGTCGGCAACTCCAAGGCTTTTTGCCCGCTGGACAAGGTCGATCGGGAGTTCCGCGTCAGCCGGCCCAACGTTTTGTGGTTGGTCGATTATGCCTATGCCCATACCCGGCCAGGGTTCCTCTATATCGCGCAAGTGGTCGATGCCTTGGTGCCGATGATCCATGCGAACAGGCCAGGCGCTGAAACCGGGCCGGGACCACCATAGGCAACCAGAATACATCGTCCCCTTTCTTGCCTATTCACACGTCATAAAGTGTATCATTCTGCACATTCGCGCACAGAAAATTGCGATAAACAAGCCCGGAATGACATGAAGGTGGACAAGCGTTCGGGCCGGCTATTCCATATACCCGAAGCGGACCGCCCTGTTTATGGAGAGGTTCCGATGGTAAGAGATGCGCTGTTTGCCTTGGGGGCGTTCTGGGTCTTCGCGGCGGCGGCACCGGCCGTAGCAGCATCGGACGAAGGCCCTTTTGCCGATCCCAAGGTCTGGCTGCAGGTCGGCGCCTTCTACCCCTCGGTCGATACCAGAGTGCGCGTTGCGCGCAACGGCGAGACAGGAAGTGATCTCGACCTGGAGGCGGATCTTGATTTTCCTGAGCGGCGCGTCTTGCCATCCGGCACCTTGGGCGTGCGCGCAGGCCGCGGCTGGCACCTTATCGCCGAGGCCTATTCCCTGACACGCAGCCGTACTGCCATCATTGATCGGGACCTCACCTTCGATGGCGTCACCTATCCGGCCTCGGCCACAGTGTCTGCCGGCTTTGCGTCAACCGTCTATCGGTTGACGGTCAATCGCGATATCGCCAGCGGTGCGGATTATGCCCTCGCCCTTGCCGTGGGCGCGCATGTCACTGACTTCTCGGTCTTTCTGGAAGGCGAAGGCCAGGTCGGGCAGGGACAGGCCACGATCGAGCGGCGTCGGCGAGAGGCGCTCGCGCCCCTGCCCACGGTGGGCGTTCATGCCCGCTATCGTCCGACGCCGCGTCTGCAACTGAGCGCGCGCGGGGATTTTCTGTCGTTGAAGGTAGATGACTATGACGGCCGGCTCTTGAACGCACAGGCCAGCGCCGATTATGCGGTCACCCGCAATTTTGCGCTGGGCGTCATGCTGCGCCATGTCGATTACCGGCTGGGTGTCGACAAGGCAGATTGGAACGGACGGATACGCTATCGCTTCACCGGGCCCGCGGCGACGGCTGCCTTTATATTTTGATGGGCCAGGGCGCTCGTCGAACTCCTGCGCGGGTTCGCTCATTACTTCCGCAAAATCAGGTCCGTGATCCTTCCAGCCGGTTCAATCAGAGGACCGATTTGGAAAACCTGGCTTATCGGCACACCCTACGCGACCTGTCGCCACCCTATTGCCCTCAACTCACTATCAAAGACGGCAAGGCTTGCATGCGGCAGCTTCTCAATCGAACCGGACTGTCCAAAGCTTTACCCATGCATCCAGCAAATTTGGGGTGCCGGCTGGGAAGCAGAGAAACGTATTCAAGGCAGCCGGATTGCCGTGGGTGCAGCGCGCGGGTGTGTTGCGTCCGTGGTGCTGCGCTGCGGCTGTCCTGCAGCGGCTATTGCAAGGGCTCGCCGCGGTCGTAGCCCTGTGCTGCCTTGCGCAATCTGCGCGCAAATCAGTTTCGGCGGGCCTGCAGATATCCGGCCCGAATCGCAAAGACACTGTCGGGGCCGGTCGGTCACTCGTGTCGCAAGGCGTCGATCGGATCGAGCTGCGAGGCGCGGCTTGCGGGGTAATAGCCGAAGACGATCCCCATGCCCGCCGCGAAAGCAAAACTGACGATGTTGATCATCGGATCGAACACGAAAGGCACATCGATCGCCGCTGCCAATCCGACCGAGGCGACGAACGCAAGGCCGATGCCGGCCAGCCCGCCCAGCGCGCACAACACCACCGCTTCGGTCAGGAATTGCAGCCGCACCTCGCGCGCCAATGCGCCGATCGCCAGCCTGATCCCGATCTCGCGCGTGCGCTCGGTCACCGAAACCAGCATGATGTTCATGATTCCGATCCCGCCCACCAGCAGGCTGATCGAGGCAATCACCGCCACCATCGCGGTGAGCGCGCCGGTCACCGCGCCCAGCGCCTGATTGACCTGGGCTGTATCGATCACGTTGAAGTCGTTGGGTTCGGCATCCTGAAGCAGGCGCCGTTCCCGCAGCAGGCCGACCAGCGCGTCCTGAATCGCCGAAGGGGCATAGCCTGCATCATATTTCAGCACGAAATAGTCGAGCTTGTCATCGCCCTTGAACCGCCGCTGCACGGTTTTGAGCGGCATATAGACGGCATCGTCATCATCCGCGCCGCCCCCGCCCTGGCCACGTTCCTCGATCACGCCGATGACCATGCACGAGACATCGCCAAGCCGCATGCGCGCGCCGACCGGACTGGCGTCGGGCATGAAAATCGCCTCGCGCACCTTGAGGCCCAGCAGGCAGACATTCTTGCCCGCCAGTTCCTCGTCCTTGTTGAAAGCCCGGCCTTCCTCGACCGCGATCGACTGCGCTTCGAGAAAGGCGTTGTTGACGCCCTGCACCCGAGTGTCCCAGTCCTGTCCGTTATAGAAGGCGGTGGCATTCGACGCCACGTTGCCCGCCGCAATCGTTACTCCGGCGATCTGCTGTTCGACCGCGCGCACATCGGCCTCGTCGAACGGGCGGATCGTGCCGCGATCGGTGCGGACCGGGAAGACGATGAAATTGCTCGCCCCGAGTGACGAGACCTCCTCCTGCACCGATGCGGTCACGCCGTTGCCCAGCGTCACCATGGTCACCACTGCGGCCACGCCGATGATGATGCCCAGAGTGGTGAGGATCGAGCGCATTATATGCCGGCGGATTTCGCGCAGCGCCAGCAGAAGTGTCGAGCCCAGCATCATGCCAGCGTCCCGTCGCCGGCAAGGCTGCGCGCGCCGCGCTCGATCCGTTCCACCAGCCCGTCGCGAAACCGCACGATGGTCTTGGCAAAGGCTGCCATCTCTTCTTCATGCGTGACCATCAGGACGGTGATGCCTTCGCCGTTGAGTTTGCGCAGCAGTTCCATGATCTCGACCGATCGTTCGCTGTCGAGGTTTCCGGTCGGCTCGTCGGCCAGCAGCACATCGGGCTGCGTCACCAGCGCCCGCGCGATCGCAACGCGCTGCTGCTGGCCGCCCGACAGTTCGGCCGGGGTGTGGCTTGCCCAAGGCACCAGCCCTACCTGATCGAGCGCGCGCATCGCTGCCTCGCGCCGCTCCACCTTCTTTTCGCCGCGGTAGAGCAGCGGCAGCTCGACATTTTCGAGCGCCGTGGTGCGCGCCAGCAGGTTGAAGCCCTGAAACACGAAGCCGAGGTAGCGGCGGCGCAGCAGGCTGCGCTGATCGCGATCAAGCTTCTGCACCTCGACCCCACGAAACCGGAACACGCCCCCGGTCGGCACATCAAGGCAGCCGAGAATATTCATCGTGGTCGATTTGCCCGAGCCCGACGGGCCCATGATCGCCACGAACTCGCCTCGGTCGATGCTGAGGTCGATCCCCTTCAGGGCCTGAAACGCCGCCGGGCCGCTGCCGAAGGTCTTGGTGATCCCTTCCATCTGGATGAGCGGCGCTTCAATCACGTGCCAGCGGCCCTGATGCCGGTGACGACCTTCATGCCGGGCTTCAGATCGGGTGAGGTCACCACGGTTCTGCGCCCGTCGCTGCGTCCCGTCACCACCTCTATCGCGCGCAAGGTGCTGTCCGCCTGCAGGATCTGCACCTGCTGCCGGCTGCCAACGCCGATGCTTGCCTGCTGCTTCTGTTCCTCGAGGCCGATCTGCGGACTGAAGACGCCGCCACCACCTGCCTCTTCCTCTTCCGGACGAAAGCGCAAGGCGGCGTTGGGCACCAGCAGCGCCTTGCCGGTATTCTGCGTTGCAATCGTGGCCGTTGCCGTCATGCCGGGCCGCAGCAATCCGTCGCGGTTCTCCACGGCGAGCAATGCCTCATAGCTGACCACCGATCCTCCGGCCGCAGCGGCTGCGCCACCCCCGCTCGCCGTGCTCTGGGTCGTGTTGGCGGAAGCCAGATCGACCCGTTCGAGCGTGGCGGGAAACCGGCGGCCCGGATAGGCATCGACAGTGAAGGTGGCGCGCTGGCCCGCCTTGACCTGACCGACATCGGCCTCGTCGATCGAGACGCGCAGCTGCATGTTCGCCAGATCTTCGGCGATCACGAACAGCGTAACGGTGTTGAAGTTGGCGACCACGGTCTGACCCGGCTCGACCCGCCGGGCCAGCACCACGCCATCGACCGGCGCACGGATCACCGCACGCGAGCGGGTGGTGAGATTGCCTTTCAGCGAGGCATCGGCGGCCTCGATATTGGCCTTGGCCGAAGCGACTGCGGCACGGTCGCGTTCTACCGCCGCCTCTGCCTGTTCCAGCTCGATCCGCGATGGCACCCGCCCTTCGGACAGGCGGCGCACTTCCTCGAGCCGGGCGAGCTGCACCTTGTCGATGTCCAGCACCGCCTGCGCCTGCGCCAGCGCGGCGCGCGCCGCATTGAGATTGGCGCGCGACTGGGCGATCTGCTGGTCGATGATCTCGGTATTGATGATCGCGATCACCTGCCCTTTGGTAACCCGGTCGTTGACGTCGACCAAGACAGAGTCGAGCGGCCCGGTGACTTCCGCGCCGACCTCGACCTGATTGGTCGGGCGAAGGTTGCCTGTCGCGGTGACCGAAAGATCGAGCGATTCCTGCACCACCTCCTCGGTGACGTAATCGGGCGGCGGCGGGTCGCCGGCACATTGCGCAATGGCGAGGACCAGCAGGACTATGATCAGGCCGGGCAGCCAGTATTTCATCCAGCGCCGCCAGCGCGGGCGCGGCTTGGTGCCGAGGAATTCATCCACGCTGGGCTGGTTTTCTGCCGGATTGTTCGTTTCGTTCACTCGGGTAGCCCTCTCGCCGCCAATTCTTCCAATCCCGCGCCGTCCGGCACAGCCCACCCGCCGCCCAGCGCGCGTGCGAGGCTGACAAAGGCGAGCGCCCGCGATGCTTCGGCGTTGACCTGCGCGGTGCGTGTGCTCAGCAACTGGCTTTCGGCCACCAGCAAGGTCTGGAAATCGATCAGTCCGGCCTGATACTGGCTGCGCGCCAGCAGTGCCGCATTCTGCGCACCGTCATTGGCTTCGATCAAGGCTTCGACCCGCGTACCGCTTGTCCTGAGATCGACCGCCGAAGTTTCGACATCCTCGAGCGCGGCCAGGATGGTCTGGCGCCACGCCGCCAGCGAACCATCGGCGATGGCCTGCGCGCTCTCGATCTGTCCGCGTACACGCCCGCCGTCGAAAATCAGCTGGCTCAGGCCGGCAAAGACATTGCCGGTCACGATGTCGAACAGATTTTCGAGATCGGTTGCATTGGTGCCGACGCTGCCGCTCAGCCGGACCAGCGGATAAAGCTGCGCGCGCGCAACCCCGACCCGGTCGAGATCGGCAGCCAGGCGCGCTTCGGCCGCGCTGACATCGGGCCGTCGGCGCAGCATGTCGGCCGGGGCGGTCAGTTCGACCTCGGCCGGCGGAACCGGCACGCCGCGCGGCGTTTCGGCCAGTGCGCGGTAGACGCGGCCGGGCGGCTCGCCAATCAAGGTGGAAATCGCGTTCGCCACCGCCGCGAGATTGCTTTCAAGCTGCGGGATTGCCGCTGCGGTCTGCGCCCGCTGGGTGCGCGCCTGTTCGACGTCCAGTGTTGCGACAAGGCCGGCCTGATTGCGCCAGCGCGCGATTTGCAGGTTGTCCTCCTGATTGGCCAGCGTATCACGCGCGATCGCCAGCTGCGCCGCGATCGAGCGCGCGGTCACCACCTGGCTGGCCACCTGCGCCACGATCACACGCTCCAGATCGCCGAGCGAATATCCTGCTGCCTGCAAATCGCCGCGCGCCGCTTCGACCGACGCATCGATCCGCCCGAACAGATCAACCTCCCACGAAGCATCCGCGCCCAGCGAGAACAGCACATCGTTTCCGGCGAAATCTCCGAAATCCCGGCTCGCGCCGCTGTTGGCGGAAATCGTCGGCACGCGCGCGGCCCGGGCCTGACGCAGGCCGGCCCGGGCCGCGCGCAGCCGTGTAACGGCCTGAACCAGATCGAGATTTTCGTCCTGCGCCCGCGCGACATATTCCTCGACCAGCGGATCGTCGAGCATCAGCCAGTAGCGATCGAGCGGGATAGCTGTCCCGCCAGGTTCGGTGAGAGCCCATGCTTCCGGAACGGGTTGCGCACTTGCAAGCGATGGTGGATCGGAACGTGGTACAGCGCAACCGGCAAGGGCGAAAGCGGCACAGGCACCGACCAGACCCGCAGACGGCAGGCGGGCCGTGATCCAATTGCACCTTGGCACGGGGCAGCCCTGCTGTTGCTCATGAAACAAGACACCGGCCCCTTGAAAGCGCTGTCGTCGCAATCCCCTGTCCTGCAGATTTTTCATTGATAAATCAGCCGGCAAGGACGACAATACATCATCGCTTTGCTACCAGTCTGATCGGGACTGCGCAACGCAGGTTCGTCGGGTTCGCTGCCTCGCTGGTCGATCAGTGAGGACGGGCAGTATCGATCACGCGCCTCTGGCGGAGCCGCGGTATCAGCGCGGCCTCGGTCCGCGTACGTATCAAGCATTCAACGCCTGTTGCAAAAGCCCGGCCACGCTCTAAGCTCCGCGGGTGGGGAGCGCTGTAATGGTGCAAATACGATCTGATCTGGCCAGGCCCGGAACCGCGGCTCTGGCCCGGATCTTTGGCACGTTCCGGCTCGAAACTTCGGATGGCGCAGCTTTGTTGCTCAGCAACCGCAGAGGGGTGCTGCTGATCGCGCTGCTGTGCCTGCAGCCCGAACGCAGCCTTGATCGCGAGACCTTGTGCCGTCTGCTGTGGCCTGACCGGTTTCCGGCGCAGGCCAAGGCCAGTCTCAGACAGTGCCTGCTCGATTTGCGTCGCCAGTTCGAGAGCGAGGCTTGCGGCAATCCCCTGATCGTCACGCGGGCGGCGGTTGCGCTGGATCGCGGATCTTTCCGGTCCGATCTGTGCAACCTCGAAGCCGCGCTGGAACAGGGCGATGCGCAGGCGGCTGCCGAGATCCTTGAAGGGATCGCTACCTTGCCGATCCTGCAGGGCATGTCGTTCAATCCGGCCTTCGACGGGTGGCTCGCTCTCAAGCGGCGGGAGGTCGATGTGCGGATCCGGCAGGCGAGCGCGAGGCTGGTCGGCGAAGGGCGAGCCGGCCAAGACCCTGAAACCTGCGTGCGGCTGAGTGCGGCCGCGCAGGTCCGGTATCCCGGCACCCGCGGCCTTTCCGACGTCGCGCTGGCCGTGCTGCCATTCGACCAGATCGATCAGGTCGGCGGAGAGTTTTTTCTGGCCGAGGGCGTGACCGATGAACTGGTGTCGCGGCTGGGCAAGCTGGAAGGCATAATGCTGGCCGGGCGAACTTCGGTCCTCGCGGTCGCGGCACGCGGCCAGACCCTTACGGAAATGGCTTCCGGCCTGCGGGTGACGCACCTCATCGAGGGCGAGGTGCGGCGCACGCCGGAGATGATCACGGTCAGGATCGCGCTGATCGAAGGCGCTACCGGCGCCGAGGTCTGGGCGGACCGGATCGAAGGATCGATCGACGATTTTTTCGAATCGCGCAAAGTCATCGGCAATAATGTCATCGCTGCGATCGGCCGGGTACTGGGCCTTCCGCTTTCGCCCGCGCCGATGCGGCGGATGACGGCCAGCCGCGAGGCCTATGCGCTCTATTTGCAAGGCCGATCGCTGGTGCGGCGCTCGATTACCGACGGGGCGGCGGCGAAATCGGTCGAGCTGCTCGAACAGGCGCTGGGGATCGACCCCGATTTCGCCGAATGCTGGACCGCGCTGGCCGATGCCCATGTTCACAACGCGGTCTATACCCCGTGCCTCGACCGGGTCGAACGGTCGCGCAAGGCGGCGGAATGCGCCAAGCGGGCAGTCGCGCTTGATCCGGGGCAGGGCCATGCGCTGGCGATCCAGGGGATCCACGAATGGACGCGCCGGAACCCGGCAGGCGCGCTCGAACTGGCCTATGAAGCTTTTGCCCGGGAGCCACAGAACGCCGATGTCGCGCTGCGGCTGGGATCGTTCCTGCTCTACATCGGGCGCACCCGGGATGCGCTGCCCTTCATCCAGGCGGGCGTGGAGCAGGATCCTGCCTACGGCCGAAACTACGCGATGCTCGCGACCGCGCATTTCAATCTCGGTCAGATCGAAGCGGCGCTGGCAGCGGGGCAACGGACGGTCGATCTGGGGATGCCGGGTATGTGGCTGGCGGTGTTCGAGGCGATGCACGGCCAGCACGAAAAGGCTGCCACAACCTATTATGCCCAGCGGATGCTGATGAACACGGTCATCTTGCCCCCCGCCGGGACCGCGCCGATGAGCGATGCGGTGCGTGATGCCTATTGGGGGATCGCCGCGAAGGGCGTCTGCAGCGGCGATGCGGGCGCGCGCGCGGCCTATTGCGCGATGCTCGACGGGCTGCATGCGACCATGCCCGATCCCTGTGATCCGTCGATCGCGTTTCCGGCGATCTGGATGGGCCATGCCGACCTGGTGATGACGATCTATCGCAAGTGCATCCATCCGGCCAACATGTTCGGCCTGATGAGCCTGTGGACCGATGTCGACCCGATCCGCCGGATCTGGCAGCACGAAGGGTTCATGACCTTCGCCGAGGATCTCGGCCTGGTGGAGGCGTGGAACCGCCACGGCTGGCCCGATCTCATGCCCGCTGACCCGCGCGGGGCCTGACGCCGCACGAATTGACGCTTTTTTGACGGTCCGCGCGGTTGACCGCGCACCGTTTTGGCGGCCATTTTCCGCTCCACGGGAATTAGCGCAAAACAAGCCTGTTCAAGCAGCGTGCCGATCGCGGGATCGTCGCGCACGGGAGAGCTTTGCCGCCGTTTCTCGTCGGTGTTCTTCAAGGTCGGGCTGCCAACAGCTCCGACCGCGCCGAGCACGGCGGCAGCATCGTTTCGGCGCTGCTGCACACAGTCAAGCCGTGCTGCGGGGGGCAGTGCGGCCAGAGCTCCGGCGGGCGGCATGCGACCCGACCGCCTGCCGGAGTTCGACCCCATGACGTTGCTAAGGAGGATGCCGCCATGGCGATGCAATCACCCAGACTGGCCCATGTCGTCTATCGCACCCGCCAGCTCGATGTGATGCTGCAATGGTACAGGCAAGTGTTTGGCGCGACCATCGTCTATCGCAATCCGGCGCTCGCCTTTCTGACCTTCGATGATGAACATCACCGGCTGGCCTTTGCCGATCTGGCGGTAATCGCGCCCGATGGCGATGCTGCGGCGCAGGCTCCGGTGGGGGTCGACCATGTCGCCTATGAAGTCGCCTCGCTCACCGATTTGCTGGAAACCTGGGAAGACCTGAAGGGCAAGGGCATCGCGCCCTATTGGTGCGTCAATCACGGCATGAGCGCCTCGCTCTATTATGCCGATCCCGATGGCAACCAGATGGAATTCAGCGTCGATTGCTTTGCCAGCAAGGCGGAATGCCGCGATTATTTTGCAGGCGAGACAATCGGCGAGAACCCGGTCGGCACCGAATATGATCCGGCCGAATGGCTCGCCCGGTTGCGCGCCGGGGAAAGCGCGGCGGATCTGCTGGCGATCGATCTGGCCGCCCCGGTTTCGCCCATTCGCGGGCGGTTGGAGGCCTTGACGACGTGACGCGCGCCGCGCCCTTCGATCTGTCGGGCAAGGTCGCGGTCGTTACCGGCGGCAACCGGGGTATCGGCCGCGCCATCGCACTTGGCTTTGCTCATGCAGGCGCTGCGGTGGCGATTCTTTCGCGCGATGCTGAGCGCAATGCTGCAGTCGAGGCCGAACTCGAACAGATCGGTCGGTCCACCCATGCCGATATCCTCGATGTGACCGACCGCGCCGCGCTCGCCCCGGCGATTGCCAGCGTTGAACGCGCGCTCGGCCCGATCGACATTCTCGTGAATAATGCCGGCAACACCGATGTCAGCGGCGGGGTGCTGCACCAGTCGGAGGAAGGCTGGGACAATGCGATTGCCACCCACCTGACCGCGACCTTCCTGCTGTCAAAGGTGGCGGCGGCATCGATGCAGCAGCGCGGGCGCGGCAAGATCATCAATCTCGCCAGCATGTATTCCATCTTCGGCGCAGGCAACGTGCCGTCCTACGCGGCCGCAAAAGGCGGCATCGTGCAGCTCACCAAGTCGATGGCGATCGAGCTCGCCCCGCACGGCATTCAGGTCAACGCCATCGCGCCGGGCTGGATCGCGACCGAGATGACGCAGATCGTGCAGGACGATGCGGACTGGAGCGGTTTCAACGCGATGCTGATGGCGCGCACCCCGGCAGGCCGCTGGGGCGAGCCGGAGGAATGCGCCGGCGCGGCGGTGTTCCTCGCCAGTGCGGCGGCCGATTTCGTCACCGGCATCACCCTGCCGGTCGACGGCGGATATTCGGTTTTCTGAGGAGATTTGACTGGTGATGACACTCCGGATGGCCGTTGCTTTGGCGCTTGCCAGCATTTTCTGCGCGCCTGCCAATGCCGATCAGGCATCTCCCGCATCGCAGACCCTGCCCGAAGTGGAGCGGTTCCCGGCAGAGGGCGGCCTGACCCACGCAGAGGATGGCGTGATCCTGCCCGATGGTCGCCTGCTGGTCGGTGACTGGAACCATGGACTGGTCACCATCGCGCCGGACGGGACGATCGCGCCTTTCGGAGACTTCGCGGCGGCGGGCTTCAGGACCAAGCCCGACCCGCTCTGGAACAGCCCCAATGGGATCGCGTGGGAGCCTGACGGACGCCATGTGCTGGTGGCTGACATCACTGGCGGGCATATCTACCGCGTCGATACACAGACTGGAGCGGTGGCCCGCATTTACGATCATCCCTTTGGTGTCAACGCGGCCATCCGCGATTCCTCGGGCGCGATCTGGTTCACCCAATCGACCGAGAACGCGCCCGGCGCAGGATCGGAAGCGCGGATGTTCGCCGCCGCCGACAGGCCGATGGGCGACGGATCGGTCTGGCGGATTGCGCCTGAGGAGGTGGGCAAACCGGCCCCGCGTGCGGTCAAGTTGGTGGATGGTCTCGATTTCGCCAATGGTATCGTGTTCGATGCGGCGCGAGGGCGGCTCTATGTCGCGGAGATCGTCGCCAGCCGTATCCTGAGCTTTGCGGTCGATCCGGCCACCGCCGCGCTTGGCGACCGGCGGGTGCTTGCAAGGGTGACCACGCCCGACAATCTCGAACTCGCCGCCGACGGCATGGTGTGGGCCGCCAGCCCGTTCGCAAACGCGATCTACCGGATCGATCCCGATAGCGGCGCGGTCAGCACGGTGTTCAACCCCGATCCTGCCAAGAGCGCCCGCATGGTTGCCGAACTCGAACGCCGGCAGGCCGCGGGCGAGCCGCTGCTCCCGATGCTCTCGCCCGCATTATGGGCGCCGATGCCGGGGCTCGTCACCGGCGTGATCCTGCCGCCGGGTGACGGCCCGGCCTATGTTTCGGGGCTTGGGGACGCGCTGGTCAGGATAGGCGCGTCTGCGCATTCGGACGACGCTGCCGCCGCGATTTCGGCCCTCACCGAATTTGCGCGCGATTACGCCAGGGCCTGGTCCAGCCAGAACCCCGAAAGCGTTGCCGCCTTCTACAGCGAGAGCGGGCGGCTGACAGTCAATGGCGGGGAACCCGCGACCGGACGCGCGGCCATCGCCGATGTCGCGCGCGGGTTCATGGAAGCCTTTCCGGACATGGTGGTCGCCTTTGATCGCATGGGTGCAGAGGGCGGCAGGCAGGTTTTCCATTGGACGCTGACCGGCACCAACACCGGACCGGGCGGAACCGGGGCACGGGTCGCAATCAACGGAGCCGAAGCGTGGCTGATCGGTCCCGACGGGCTGATCGCGGACTCGGTCGGTGCCTTCGATGCGGCGGATTACGCCCGCCAGCTTGGCGCACCTCAGCCTGATGCACAGACGAACGTTGGCGGTCCCTCCGCTATGGCAGAAATCGAGGCTGCGCTCGACAACCGCACCCGCGTGATTCTCGCCGGCATCCGTTCGGACGATGTGCGGAGCATCATGGCGTTTTATGCACCCGGCGCGCTCTATTCGCCGTCCGCCGACAGCCTTCTTGATCGGCGCGAGGACATCGCCGCCTTCTGGGCCGAGGTCGCGGCCAGCCCGGCGCAAGATGCCACGCTCGAAGTGCTGCGCATCGAACGGCTCAGCCCCGATGCCTTTGTCGAAATCCAGAAATACGACGTGTTCGACGCGGACGGCGCGCGGCTGTTCGGGGGCTATGCCTCGCTGTTGTGGCGCAAGATCGAGGGTCGCTGGCTGATCGCCGCGGACGTTTCGAATTGAGCGGGCGCCCTGCTCGCAGGCCCACCGCAAACAAGGAGCCAGAAAATGACGAATAAAGAAGTGGTTGAAGCATTGTATGCCGGGTTTGCCGCGGGCGATATTCCAGCCGTGACAGCGTTGATGGCTGAAGACATCGAGTGGAATGAAGCGGAAGGCAACAAACTGGCCGACCGCAGCCCCTATATCGGTCCGCACGCTGTGGTCGAGGGAGTGTTTCAACGGCTCGCCGAGGATTTCGAGCAGTTCGAAGTCGATATAGATACCATCATCTCGGAGGGTGACCTCGTGGTCACGGAAGGGCGGTACCGCGCGACTGCAAGAGATACCGGCGTCAAGATCAACCCACGGATCGCCAGTTTCTGGACCGTGAAGAACGGGAAGATCACCGCCTTTCAGCAGCACGTCGACACGCTGATCCTGGCAAAGGCCGTTGGCGGCCCAGCATGAATTCGTTTGCTGGAAAAGTCGCCATCGTTACCGGCGCGAGCAGCGGGATCGGTGAGGCGACCGCCCGCATTTTGGCCAATCGCGGCGCGACCGTGGTGCTGGCGGCGCGGCGCGAGGATGATATCGCTGCCCACGCCGGGGCGATCCGCGCGGCGGGCGGCAAGGCCAGCCATATGCGCACCGATGTGGCCGATGCGGGCGATGTCGAAGCCATGGTTGCCCGCACCGTGGCAACGTACGGACGGCTCGACATCGCGGTCAACAATGCCGGGATCGGCGAGACGGTGGTGCCCATCGTCGATATGGCCGACGCCGATTGGGATGCCGTGATCGACACCAACCTGCGCGGCAATTTCCTGTGCCTCAAACATCAGGCGCGGGCGATGTTGGCAGCGGGCAATGGCGGTGCCATCGTCAATGTCGGATCGGTCAATTCCTTCCTCGGCTGCGCGGCCTTTGCGCATTATTGCGCTTCGAAAAGCGCGCAGATCGGGCTGACCTCATCTGCCTCTGCCGAGCTTGCGCCGCAGGGCATCCGGGTCAATCTGGTCTGTCCCGGGATCATCGACACCCCGCTCCACCGGCGCGCACGGACGAAGTTCGGCGATGCGGTCTATGACGAGCTGATCGAGCGCCGGATCCACCTCAAACGTGCCGGCCAGCCCGACGAGATCGCGCGCGCGATCGCCTTCCTCGCCTCGGACGAAGCCAGCTTCATCACCGGCACCACGCTGACCGCCGATGGCGGTTTCCACCTCACCTTATGAAAGGACGCAACCGCAATGTCTGACAATCTTGAAGCGGTGAAAACGCTCTACGCGGCCTTCGCCTCGGGCGACATGGCGGCGGCGGGCTCGGTCATGGCGCCCGACATGGCGTGGCACGAGGCGGAGAATTACATCCTCGCCGACCGCAATCCCTATGTCGGGGCAGACGCGGTATTCGCCGGCGTGTTCGGGCGCACGGCGGAATTGTTCGATGATTTCGCGGTCGAGGTCGGAACCTTCGTTTGCCAGGGCGATACCGTGGCGATGCAGGGCCGATATTCGGCGGTGTCGAAAGCGACCGGCGAGAAGGTCAACCCGCAGATCGTGCACTGGTGGACGGTGAAGGACGGCCTGATCACCGCTTTCCAGCAACATGTCGATACCCTCGCCATGGCCCGCGCGCTGGGCGAGGCGCGATGACGAACGCCGCCGCCGCTGCTTCGGCAATCGCCGCCCGGCGGCCGCTGCCGGCGCTGTCCGAACACAAGATCGCTCGCTTTGCCGCGATCATCCTGCTCTATTTCATGCAAGGCGTGCCGCTCGGGCTGGTGCTGGTGGCGTTGCCCGGCTGGCTGGCCGATAACGGCGCGACCCCGGTGCAGATCGGCGGCTTTGTCGGGATCGCGATGCTGCCGTGGTCGACCAAGCTGTTCAACGGCCTTGTGATGGACCGCTTCACCTTCAAGCCGATGGGCCGGCGGCGCGGGTGGATCCTGCTGTCGCAAGGCCTGATGGTGGCCGCGCTGCTGGGACTCGCGGTGACGGCGCCCGGTGTGGGCGACATCGCGCTTCTGACGGCCTTCTGCTTCGCGCTCAATGTCTGCGTCACGTTCAGCGATGTCGCGGTGGACGGGATGACGGTGGATATCGTCCCCGTGGTCGAGCGTACCGCGATCAACAGCCTGATGTTCGCCAGCCAGAGCTTCGGCGTGGCCGCGTGCAGCCTCGTTGCTGGGCAATTGCTGGCATCGGGTACGCTGGCAAGCACCGCCCTGGTGCTTGCGGCGATGGTTACCTGTGCCTCGGTGTTCGTCGCCATGTTCCGCGAGCGGCCGGGCGAGCGGCTGCTGCCCTGGACGCAGGGCGAGCCCTCGCGCGAATGCGAGGAGCGGCAGAATTCGGCGTGGTGGCCGATCCTGGCAGGCGTGCTGCGTTCGGTGCTGCCCCCGCGCACCCTGCTGTTTCTGCTGGCTTCGGGGTGTGCCTGCGCGATGTTGGCCTTTGGCGATGCGGTCAGTCCGACGCTGGCGGTGCAGCATCTGGGCTGGTCGAGCGAACGCTATGCCAGCCTCGCCGCCTTGCTCAACCTTATTGCTGCCGTGTTCGCGTTGTTCGTGCCGATCGTGCTCGTGCGCTGGTTCGGTCTTCGGCGCATGATCATCGCGCATTTCCTCGCCCTTGCCGTGCTGGCGGTGGCGGCCGGTGCAAGCTTTCCCGGATGGCAGGACGATGTGCTGTTCATGGCGCTGAGTTCGGGGATGTATATCCTCAGCGTGCTGCTCACGATCCTGCTGATCGTCTGGGCGATGCGGATCAGCAATCCGGCCATCGCCGCCAGCCAGTTTGCGCTGTTCATGGCGGTGCCCAACCTCTCGCGCTCGGTCATGTCGGGCAATTCGGGCTGGCTGGTCGAAGGCGGCGGCTATGCGATGACCTATTTCGCGGCGGCAGGCATCACCCTGCTGGGTCTGGTGTTCTGCCTGCTGGCCCGGGTGGGTGACGAGCGGTTGGCGCCAGCCGCGGCCTGAAGCTGCGGCCTCACCATGGCAGGTCAGAAGGGCGCCCGTGTCCGGCAGGCCTAGCCTACCGCGCGGTCGGCCTTGTCCTTTTCGTTGGTGCCCTTGATCATCGCGCGCATCGCGTCCCATTCGGCATCGCCCAGCGCGTGGAGCATGGGGTAGAAGGTGCCGCCGTTGGCCTGGAAGCCCGCGCCATCGATGGCGATCGTCTGGCCGTTCACATATTCCGCGCCCGGCCCCATCAGGAACACCGCGAGATTGGCGAGTTCATGCATCTCGCCCGCACGGCCCATCGGGTTGAGGTCGTTCTTCTTGTTGTCACCGCTGCTGCCGGGATTGAGCCGCGCGCTCATCCCCTTGGTCGGAAAGAGGCCCGGCGCGATGGCATTGAAGCGCAGGCCATAACGGCCCCATTCGGTCGCCAGACTCTGGGTCATGGCATTGATCGCGGTCTTGCTCATGGCAGACGGCACCACGAAGGCGCTGCCCGACCACACCCAGGTGGTGAGGATCGAGAGGAAGCTGGCACGCTTCTTCTCGGCGATCAGACGCTTGCCGATGTCGAGGGTCACGTAGAACGTCCCGCGCATCACGATATCGGCGATGGCGTTGAAACCATTGACCGAAAGATCCTCGGTGCGGCTGATGAAGTTGCCCGCAGCGTTGTTGACCACCCCGGTCAATGCCCCGCCATCGGCCCAGATCGCGTCCACCATCGCGTGGATCGCATCCGCATCGCGAATGTCGCAGGCCATGCCGACGATCTTGCCGCCATGAGCAGCGGTGAGTTCGGCTGCGGTCTCGTCCAGCTTGTTCTGCCGCCGCCCGCAGATATAGACCGTGGCGCCCAGTTTGAGGAAGGCTTCGGCCATCTCGCGCCCCAGCCCGGTGCCGCCGCCGGTGACGAGGATGCGCTCGCCCGCCATCAGGCCATCGCGGAACATCAGCTTCGATACGTCCATCAGTCGTGTCCTCTCACAGCCCCAGCACGGTCTTGGCGATGATGTTCTTCTGCACCTCGTCCGACCCGCCGAAGATCGTCGCCGCGCGGTTGTTCAAGTAGCGGCCCATCGCGGTTTGCGCATATTCGCTGCCCACCGGTTCGGGTGCTTCGTTGCCGTAAAGCGGGCGTTCGAGCGGCAGTTGCAGCGCATCCGGTCCCAGCAGTTCCAGCCTGAGAACATCGACCTGCTGGCCGATATTGGAACCCAGCAGTTTGACCAGCGAGGTCTGTGGCCCCGGCGCGCGGCCCTTGGCCAGTTCGGCAAGAATCCTGAGTTCGGTCACCTCCAGCGCCTCGGCCTCGAGCCGGACGCGGGCGAGCCGGTCGCGGAAGCGCGGGTCGTGGGCGATAGCGCCGTTGACGCCCGATGGTTGGGTCTGGGCCAGCTCCTCCAGCCGGTCGATCGACTGGATCAGGCGCGGGGCAAAGCAGGAACCGCCGCGCTCGTTTTCGAGCAGAAACTTGGCGATGCTCCAGCCTGCACCTTCTTCGCCGATGCGATTCTCCACCGGCGTGCAGGCATCGGTGAAGAACACCGCATTGACTTCGTGATCGCCCGACATCGAATGGATCGGGGTCACCTCGACGCCCGGCTGGTCCATCGGCACCAGCAGGAAGCTGATCCCGGCCTGTTTTTTTACCGTGGCATCGGTGCGCACCAGCGCGAAGATCCAGTTGGCGTGATGCGCGTGGGTGGTCCAGATCTTGGAGCCGTTGATAATGTAATCGTCACCCTCCAGCCGGGCGCTGGTTTTCAGGCTGGCAAGGTCCGATCCGCTGCCGGGTTCGGAATAGCCCTGGCACCAGTAATCCTCACCTGAAAGGATGCGCGGCAGAAAGCGGGCCTTCTGCTCGGGCGTGCCGAAAGCGCAGATCACCGGGCCGACAAGGCGCAGGCCGAGGATCGCGAGCGAAGGCGCCCCGGCCAGCGCGCATTCCTTTTCGAAGATGAATTTCTGCGTGGGCGTCCAGCCGGTGCCGCCATCTTCCTTGGGCCAGTGGGGGGCGACCCAGCCTTTTTCATACAGGATCCGGTGCCATTCCATGCCGATATCGGGCTCGACAAACACGCCGGGCGTGCGCCGCGCGCCATCGCGCAGCCGCTCGGGCAGGTTGTCACGCAGGAAGGCGCGCACCTCCTCGCGGAAGGCGATATCCTCGGGCGAAAAATCCATGTCCATGTCAGTCGATCCCGTTCGTCGTATTCTCTCGGGCCGTTCAGGCCCCGTCTCTCATCGCCCAGCGGATGGTGCGCCGCAGCAGGTCATAATAGACATCATAATTCCACGCACACATTTCCTTGTGCGGGTAGAAATCGGCCATGCCGGGCAGGTCGTAGTGCCCGCGGCAATGGCCGAGCGTGTTATAAACGATCCGGCCTGCGCCGATATCCCTCGTATAAAGGATAGGCACGGCGGTCTTGTCCCACTGACCCGCGACGAAGCCGGTCGCCTCGCCTTCGAAGGTGGTCTGCATCAGGGTGTCGATCGGGGCCGTGGTCCTGGACAGGTACAGCTCGTCCACCACTTCGAAATCCGCGATCCCCTGAGTCAGTTCATGGGTCTTGTTCACCACCTCGACCGGGAAGGGACCGATTGGCGGGTGCGCCTTGAACTGGGTGCCGAGCATGTCGAACACGTCCGCACGCTCGTCCGGCGTATCGACAAGGCCGTTTTCGGTGAAGACCAGGATCGAGTTGGTGCCGTGGAGGGCCATCCACTTGCCGCCGGCCTCGACCCATGCCCGCAATTGCGCGGCCTGCTCCGGGGTCGGCATCAGGTCGCAGGTATAGGTGATGAGAAAGCGGCACTGATCCAGCCGCTCCAGCCCCGAATAATCCGCCGCCACCGTGGTGCGGATATGCGGGTGTTCGGCCAGCAGCTTCAGGACTTCGAGCCGGGGGTAGTCGATATCGTGATACTTGCCCGCGGCGATGAAATGCGCGTCGATGCGGGTGGCGGGTTGTTCGGCCATGCAATTAACTCCTGATCGCCCCGCCGCCATCGACGGTAAAGTCGCAGCCCGTGGTAAAGCTTGCCTCATCGCTGGCAAGGAACACCACCGCGCGGGCGACTTCCTCGGGCTCGCCGATGCGGTTCATCGGGTGGGTGGCGGCGAAACTGGTCTCGATGTTGTCCGGCGTATCGGCGCCCGAGAACTTGTAGCGATTGTACATCGGGGTGCGGATCGCGCCGGGGTGGACCATGTTGGCGCGGATCGGCAGACCCCTTTCGGCGAGGTCGAGCGCGACGCTCTGCGTGAGGCCTCTGAGGCCGGTCTTCGATGCGCTATAGGCGGCGACGAACGAAGCCGGGCGCAACGCGATCATCGAGCCGATGTTGACGATCGCGCAGGCCTCGCCGCTGGCCTCCATCGCCGGGATCGCGGCGCGCATCCCGTAAAAGGGGCCGTGCAGATTGATGTCGATGGTGCGCTGCCACACGTCGAGCGCGCCGTCGGGGACATTGCCGGGTTCGGAAATGCCGGCGATATTGCACAGCACGGTGAGCTTGCCGAAACGCGCCTGCGTTTCCGCCACGGCGGCTTCCCATTGCGCGATGTCACGCACGTCCAGCGCAGTGGCTGCGGCGCGCTCGCCAAGCTCTGTCGCCAGCGCCTCGGCCTTTTGCAGCTGGACATCGCCCAGCATCACGCTGCCGCCTTCGGCCACGATCAGGCGCGCGGTCGCCGCCCCGATCCCTTCCGCGCCGCCTGAAACCAGTGCGACCTTGCCCTTCATCCGGTTCATTCGCGTTCCAGAATGGCAACGGCGGACAGGCCGGGTGCGCCGTAGACATGGGAATAGCCGAACCGCGGGCCCTTGCCGTCCTTGCCCGGCACCTGCCGTTCACCCGCGCGCTGGCGCAATTGTTCGACGTTCTCGTAGACCTGCCTCAGGCCTGACGCGCCGATCGGCTCGCCGCAGGCAAGGCAGCCGCCGTCCGTGTTCACCGGCAGCCGTCCGCCGATCTCCGACCAGCCATTGGCGAGCCATTCTTCCTGATCGCCGTCCTTGCAGAAACCGTTTTCGGCCATGTGCATGATTTCCGCGCCGCTTTCGGTGTCCTGCAACTGCGCAACCCCGATATCCTCCGGCCCGATACCCGCCCGCTCGAAGGCCGCCTGCGATGCGAGCACCGTGGGCTTGCCGCCTTCCTCGATGCTGACCCCGGCCTGAAACACCTCGAAGGAATTGGGCGGGCGGGTTTTCACCGCGATGCTGCGCACCTTCACCCCGTCCGCGCCAAGCTCGCGCATCTTCTTTTCCGACGCGAGGATCAACGCCACCGCACCTTCTGCCGGAGAGCAGAACATGTATTTGGTCAGCGGATCATTGATCATCGGCGCGTTCATGATCGTGTCGAGATCTACCGGGCTGCGCCGCCATGCGTGCGGCGTCAGCGTGCCGTTGCGAAACGCCTTTTCCGCCACCCGGCCCAGCGTCGTGCGGGTGATGCCGTGCAATTGCATGTAGCGCTGGATCTTCAATGCAAAGAACTGCGTCGTCAGCATCATGCCGGTCTGGCCATACCATTCGGGCAGGCCGTAATCGGACGGCTTGGCATTGAAGGCGCCGCGCGGGTGCTTGTCGAACCCGACCGCCAGAGCGAGGTCATACATGCCGCTGGCAATCGCCTGCTGCGAGGCGGCGAGCGCGCTGCCGCCGGTGGCGCAGCCATTGGCGACATTGGTGAAGGGGAGCGAGGTCAGCCCCAGCTCGTTGACCATGATATCGGCGCTGCCCGCCGCCGCCGAGCCGCCATAGGCGCATTCGATATCGGGCCAACCAAGCCCCGCATCGGCCAGCGCCTCGCGCACGGCATAGACGCCCTGTTCGCGCCCCGAACGGCCATCGGTGCGACCGAACGGGTGAATTCCTGCGCCGATAATGTAGACATTCTCGCTCATGCGGCCTGACTTTCTGCTTGTGCAATGGGGCGGAAGGCGAAAGTGTCGTGTGTCGCGTTGAACGGCACGATGCAGAATTCCAGCTCCATGCCGAGATGCAGGTCTTCCAGTCGCGCATCGACGATGCGGCTTTCGACGATCACCTCGCCGGGCAATTCGACATAGCCGAGCAGGAAGGGCTGGAAATCGGGCGGGCCTTCGCCGGGGGCGGAGCCGGGGCCTTCATAGGGCTCCTTGGGCAGAAAGCCCTGGCTGGTCCACGACCACAGCTTGCCCCGGCGCGACAGCTTGTAGGGCTCCACGCCTTGCGCCGCATCGCCGACCGGCATCGGGAAGACCACTTCGCCCGAAGGCAGCCGTCCACCCATCAAATGCGGCTGCGGATCGTCGCTCCACAGGTCCGGGTCGATCTTTTCGCCCATTTTTCAGTCCCCTCCAACTGGCGCGCGTCAGGCGGCCCCTTCACGCTGCCAAAGCATATTCCGCCAGCACGGTGTCGACGTCGCCGAACAGGCGGGTCAAGACCAGTACCCGCTTCAGGGCGTGCCCGATGGCAAGCTCATCGGTGATCCCCATGCCGCCATGCATCTGCACCGCCTCGCGGGCGATGGCGTCGATGTTCTCGCCGATGAAGGCCTTGGCCCCGGCGGCGCCGCGCTGCCACTTGGCGGCATCGGCCCTGTCGGTGAGCGCGGCGCGATAAAGCATCGAGCGCGACTGTTCTGCCCGCGCATAGCAATCGACCAGCCGGTGCTGGAGCGCCTGAAAGGAACCGATCGCAACGCCGAACTGCTCGCGTTCTTTCACATAGGCGAGCGTATCATCGAGCAGCCGCTGCCCCAGCCCGACCATCTCCGCAGCAGCGTAAAGCCGCATTTCGGCCGCTATGGCATCCAGCGCCGCCGCATCCAGCGCCAGCATGGTGGCGGCCGGCGTGCGGGTCAGCTTCAATTCGCCCGCAATGCTGCCATCGGCAAGGCGGTAGGCGCGCACTTCCAGCCCCGGCGCGCCCTGCGGCACGAGAAAGCAGGCGGTTGCCCCGCCAAGGTCTGCGGTGACGATGAACAGATCGGCCATCAGCGCGCCCATCACCATGGTTTTCTCGCCGGTGAGGGTGAACCCCTCGGCGCCTTCGTCAGCTTTCATGCCCTTGGCGACAAGGCTGTAGCGCTGGCTCCGTTCTGTCCAGGCAAAGGTGGCGATGGTCTCGCCCGACAGCACGCCGCCAAGCGCCACATCCGCGCCGCCGCGTTCGAGCAGCAGCGCGGGCAGGATGCCATGTTCGAGCAGCGGATCGGGGGCATTGGCTTTGCCGAGGGCTTCGGCCACCAGCGCCAGATCGACCGCCGAACCGCCCATGCCGCCCGCATCCTCGCCCACCGCCAGCGCGATCAGGCCAAGTTCGGCGAGTTGCTGCCAACGCGCGCGATCATACCCCGTGGCCGACAGCCGCAGCCGCCGCCGCGCCTCGACATCGACCGGCGCGGCGAAGCGCTCGACCGATGAAACGAACATTTCCTGTTCTTCGGACAGGTCGAAATTCATGGGTCTCAGGCTTTCCGGGCAAAGGAGATCGGCAGGCGGGTCACCCCGCGCAGCAGGATGTTGGGCAGGATGCGGATGCCGTCCTCGTCAGCCACCGCGAAGTCATCGAGCCGTTCGAGCAGCTCGTCGAAGGCGACCAGCATTTCCTTGCGGGACAGCATGTTGCCCACGCACATGTGTGGCCCCTTGCCAAAGGCGAGGTGCGTGCGGGCATTGGCGCGGGTGATGTCGAACGTGTCGGGATCGGGGAATTTCTTCGGATCGCGATTGGCCGCAGCATAGCGCAGCTGTACCACGCTGCCCGCCGGGATTGCCATGCCGCCCAGCTCCGTATCTGCCTTGACGATCCGCCACATGCCCGCTGTGGGCGTTTCGTAACGCAGCGCCTCTTCGACCAGATTGCCGATCACCTTGGGATCGCGCCCTCCTGCGGCGGCTTTCGCTTTCGCCATCTGATCGGGATTGCGGATCAGCTGGAGCAGCCCGCCCGCCAGCGTCGAAGTGGTGGTTTCGTTCCCCGCCACCATGAACTGCTGCATGATCGACATGATTTCAGGGTCGGTCAGCGGGGTTTCGCCCTCGACCCGCGCTTCGACCAGATCGGTGAGCAGATCGTCGCCGCCATTGGCGCGGCGATCGTCAATCTTGGCCTTCATGTAGTGCTGGAATTCGACAAGGCTGCGCGCGCATTCCAGCTTGCGGTCGTGATCGACCATCTGGCTGAAGCGATCGACCGCCGCATCGGACCATTCCTTGACCTGTTTGGGGTTGTCATCAAGCCCGATCTGCCCCGCAATCATCGCCACCGGCAGCGGCACGGCGAATTCCTCGACGAATTCGCACGTCCCCTTGCCCGCAAAGGCCTCGATCAGCTCGATCGACTTGGTGCGCATGTCGGCCTCGATCGCGTTGACGCGCGGGGCCGAGAAGGCGAGGTTGACAAGCTTGCGGTTGCGGGTGTGCACCGGATGATCGGCGGTCAGCAGGGTCGGCACGTCGGGCCAGCCCTCGGCCAGGATCGCCTGGATTTCCTCATCGGCCTCGCGCCCCATCAGGACGCTGAAATCGTTCGAGTAAATTTCGGGCTTGCCGAGCGCTTCATTGCACAGGTCATAGCTGTAGACGACGTAGGTGTTCATCCCTTCGATCAGTTCGATCTCGACCCCGGCATCATGGATGGCGCGGTAATAATCGAACGGATCGACCAGCGTTTCGGGGGCAAACACATTGCCTTCGGGCTTGTTCATCGGAAAATCGCTCCAACCCTTGGATTTATGCGCCAAGCCTAGCCACGATGCCCGCCCCGATGCGATGCACGTTTGTGTTAGGGTTGCGGCGCACGCATCAGGTGCCTGCGAATTCTCGCTGGAATTCCAGCATGTCGAAATAGTCGCGCCAAGCGGTAATGCGGCCATCTTCGCCGGTTTCGAAGGTTCCCATCACCCGGATCGCGGCGCGGCGACCATCCTTGAAGGTGAAACCGTCGGTGCGCTCGGTCAGCACGACATGGCCGTTCGCCGCGATGGCGTGGATCTGCCAGTCGCACGCCGCGACATCGCCCATGAACCCGTCCACAGCACCGCGAAACGCTGCCTTGCCCGCGACCGGCTCCATCGGGATATTGTGCCACACCACATCCTCGGTGCAGAGAGCATACATCGCCTCCACGTCGCCGCTGTTCCAATGGGTGATGAAGGCTTGAACCGTTTCGAGCGGGGTCATGGCTGTTCTCCTGATGTGTAATCGAGCGCATTGCTGAGCATCCGGCGCACATGGGGATTGGCGTAGGTGGCCGGGCCGTCACCGCATTGCAGATAGACCAGCGGGGCGGGGCAGGTGCGGCTTTCCCAGGCGATGCAATTGCTGCCCGGCGGATGATCCCAGCCCTCCCGGCTGAACATCGCGCCCGCCACGGCATTGGCGGCGGAATGGAAATTGTCCTGCGTGAAGGCGAACCCTTCGGCGCGCAGCAGCGGCGTGAACGCGCTTTCGTCGATGGGGCAGAGGTAGAGCTCGTCGGTGACGGGGAAGCTGGCGGGCAATCCCTGCGTTACCGGGTGATCGGCAACAATCCGCGCTTCATAGGCGACATCGTGACGATAGCCCGAATCCGGCCAGGCCCGCCCCTGCCATGCGCCCGGCTGGTAGAGGAAACCGCCGCCAAGCCAGTCATGCCACTCGGGCCACTCGGCCCACCCGGCCAGCGCATGGTGCATTGCGACCGCGCCCTTGCCCGCAGCGAAACGCGCGGTGATCGCGTGGCGGAAGGCTTCGGACGGCGGGCGCATTGTCACCGTGCCATCGGCGAAGGTGTAACCCGCCATATCGTAGAACAGCAGCGCGTCCGCCTCTGCCGCTGCCCCTGCTGCCACGGCTGCTTCTGCTTCGGGGTGAATCAGGTGGGTCATCTCCCAATCGCCGCCAAAGCCCGGCAGCGCCGCCAGCAGCTCGGCAAAGGGGCCTTCCTCGTAGGGATGGCCGCCGGACAGCACGAGCAGACTGCGCGCCAACCTCTTTTGCCTAGGCGATCTTGAGAATCATCTTGCCGTCATTGGTGCCCGCAAACAGCCGCATGAAACTGTCGAAGGCGTTTTCCAGCCCCTCGTCGATATGCTCGTCGATGGTGAGCTGGCCTTGCGCTGCCCAGACTCCCATCTGGGCGGCACCTTCACCGAAGCGTGGGACATAATCGGCCACCAGCAGGCCGCGGATATGGGCGCGTTTGACGATCAACTGCCACAGGTTGCGGATACCGCGCGGCGCAGTGTTGTATTCGCTGATGAGGCCGCACAGCCCGACGCGCGCATGGAGGTTGAGGTTCATCAGCCCGGCATCGAGGATGATCCCGCCGACATTCTCGAAAATCACGTCGACGCCGTCGGGACAGGCCGCGGCAATCGCGGCGGTCAATGCGGCTTCATCCTTGCCGCGATAATCAATGGCTGCGTCGAACCCGTATTTCTCGGTAAGCCGCGCGCATTTGGCCGCGCCGCCCGCGATGCCGACCGCGCGGCAGCCGTGGATCTTGGCAAGCTGACCGACAAGGCTGCCCACCGCCCCGGCCGCGCCGCTGACCAGCACGGTTTCGCCGGCCTTCGGCTCGCATACCTCAAGGAAGCCGAAATAGGCGGTCATCCCTACCGCGCCGAAGATCGAGAGATAGTTGGTGACGCTGGGCACCAGTGACGGGTCGATCGGCTGGGTGAAGCCGCCCGAAACGCCGATCGAATAATCCTCCAGCGCATTGAGGCCCATGACCCATTGGCCGGGTTCGAACCCTTCGGCGCGGCTGTCCTCGACCACGCCGATCGTGCTGGCGCGCACCGGATCGCCGAGCGGGATGGGGGGCATGTAGTTCCCTTCCGCATCCATCCACCCGCGCATTGCCGGATCGAGCGAAGCATAGTGGTTGCGGATCAGGAACTGGCCCTCTTCAAGCTCCGGGGCCGGTTCGGTGACGAGTTCGAAGTCTTCTTTGACAGGCGTGCCATCGGGGCGGCGTTGCAGCAGGAAGCGGCGGTTGGTGGGCATGGTTGTCCTTAAGAGTTCGAGAAATCAGGCCGGTTCCAGCTTGACCGGAATGGCGCTTTGCAGGCTCTGCCCGGTGATCGGATCGTAATCGACCACCTCGCTGACCAGCCGGTTAGTCGATGACCCGCGTTCCCGCACATTCTCCTTGGTCGCATCGGCATCGCCGTAAGCATGGGCCATCGACACCAGCCCGCGGCGAACCTTGTCGCTCGCCTTGACCACGCCGTGGATCGTGGCGTGGGGCGAGGTGATCGCGACCAGCCCGCCCTCCTCCAGCCCCAGCGCGGCAATGTCGTCCGGGTGGATATAGGCGGGATTGGTGGTGGTTCTGGCCTGCAACTTTTTCAGCGGGTGTCCGATCGAATTGAACCGCGTCTTGGAACGGCGGCTGATCAGGCGGAAATCGAAGCCCTCGCGCGCGGCCGGATTATCGGCATAGCGCAGCAGCTCGGTCGGCATCGCCCCCGCCGCCAGATCGAAACGGTGGAATTCGCTTTCATCCAGCGGTTCGACCTTGGGGTGCACCTCGGGATAGATCACCGCCGCTCCGCCATGGGCCTGGCAATCGCGCCGCACGTCCGAGGGCTTCATCAGGCTGCCCGCCACCATCAGATCGAGGAATTCCTGCTTGGAAGGCTTGCGATCCATCGGCAACGGACCGCCCATCAGCTGCATCGTGATCCCGAGATGGTGGGCGAGCGTCCAGAACATCTCGTATTCGTCGATCACATCCCCAGGCGCGTCGACCACCGCTTCGGTATAGCGGGCGTAGGGTTCTTCGTGCCACCATTCGGACAGGTTGGTGATGTCCTCGCGCTCGAGGCATTGCGAGGGGGCTAGCACCACGTCGGCGCGGCGGGCGCTGGCGCTCATCCACGGGTCGATCTGAACAAACATCTCAAGGTCGTCGAGTGCGCGCACCATCTTGGCCTGATCGGGAAAGCCGACCACCGGATTGCCGCCGACCGAGATCAGCGCCCTCACCTGCCCGTCACCGGGGGTGAGGATTTCGTCCGCGAGCACGTTGCAGGGCATCTCCCAGCCCAGATGACCAAGCCCGCGAAAACGCGATTTGGGCATCCCTTCCGCGCCGAACATCGGCACCGGCGGGGCGACCTGCGCGCGGCGGGCATCCTGATAGGGGCTGAACACGCCGGGGATCGCGGCCTTTTCGCCTTCCTGCTTGAAGCGGGCGCAAATGGTATTGAGCGCGCAGACGAGATATTCGGTCAGCGTGCCATTGCCCGCCATTTCCGGCCCGGTACCGGTGGTCGCGCAGCCCTTGCTGCCGCCGGCAAACATCCGTGCGGCGGCGATCAGCTGGTCTGTGTCCAGACCCGCCCTTTCGGCAGCGACCTCAGGGGTGAAGGCCTTTACCGCCTCGGCAAGCTCATCGAAGCCATCGACATGGGCGGCGACGAAATTGCGGTCATACAGCCCTTCGGCAATGATCACATTGAGCATCCCCGCCAGCATCGCCGGATCCTCGCCCGGCTTCACAGGCAGATAGATGTCGGCAAGCCGCGCCACGTCGCTCTCGCGCGGGTCGGCGACGATCAGCTTCATCCCCTTGGCTTTCTGGTCGCGGATGCGGCGCGAGGGGCTGAAGGGCGGCACCCCGCCGACCGGGGCGTAGTGGGAGACAATCGGGTTGTTGCCGATGAACAGCGCCACGTCGCTTTCGGAGAAGGTGTTCGGCCCTGCCATCCACTTGCCATAGCGGGCGGTGGTGAACACCTTGGCGGGCTGATCGAGCGTGACCGAGGTGTAGAAATTGCGGCTGCCCACAGCCTGCGCAAAGCTCAGCGATGCGGCCATCGCCGCGCTGTTCTGGAAACCGCCCGAGCCCATGAACACCGCCACCGAATGCGGGCCGTGGGTGTCGATGATCCGGCGCAGTTCTGCCGCCACATGGGCAAGCGCCTCGGGCATCGGGGTTTCGACAAACACGCCTGCGTCATTGCGCACGAGGCTGTGATGCAGGCGATTTTCGGAATTGTGCGAATCCGGCAGCTCGCGACCCTTCATGCAGGTATAGCCGCCATAGGCCGGATCGTCGGGATCGCCGCGCACCTCGATAACCTTTCCATCCGCCACATCGACTTCCATCGCGCAATTGGCATGGCAGAAACGGCAGAAGGTCTTGTGAGTCTGTACGCCCATCACGGTTCTCCCTTTATCGGTGCAAACTACCACAGCGCGCGAACCGCTCGACTGACACTTTTGTCCGTGGAGGCGCGCGCGTCGCCCCCGCAATAGGGAAGGTGAAACAAGGAGACGGACGCGATGCCCACCACCACCCGCCAATGGCTCTTGAACGGACATCCGCGTGGTCGCGGGATCGAGCTGGAGAATGATTTCAAGCTCGCCACAACCGAGCTGCCCGATCCGGCCCCGGGCGAGATGCTGCTGAAACTGCATTTCCTCGGCTTCGACCCGGCGCAGAAGGGCTGGATGGAGAACATCGCCGATTACGTCGCGCCGATGGCGATCGGCGACGTGATGCGCGGCAGCGGCATTGCCGAAGTGGTCGCGTCTAACGGCGGCAGGTTTGCGGTGGGCGACATGGTGTTCGGCACCACCGGCTGGACCGAATATCTCGTCACCGATGGCAAGGAGTTGACCAGGGTCGAAACCGATCTGTCGCCGACCGCCGTGCTGTCGGTTCTGGGGACCACCGGGCTCACCGCCTATTGCGGCTTGTTCAAGGTGGGGAGGCCCGTGGCGGGCGATACCGTGCTGGTTTCAGGCGCAGCGGGCGCGACGGGCAGCATCGTTGGCCAGCTTGCCAGGATTGCAGGGTGCCGCGTGGTCGGCATCGCCGGCGGTCAGGACAAGTGCGACTGGCTGGTGCGCGAGGCGGGCTATGACGCCGCGATCGATTACAAGGCGGGCGGGGTGAAGGAGCAGATCCGCGAGCATTGCCCGCGCGGGGTGGACGTGATCTACGACAATGTCGGCGGGAGCATCCTCAACGATATGCTTGCCCAAATCGCGACCCATGCCCGCGTGGTGATCTGTGGCGGGATCAGCCGGTATGAAACCGGCAGCCTGCCTGCGGGGCCGGAGAACTATTTCAACCTCGTGTTCCGGCGCGGCACCATGGCAGGTTTCATCGTGCTCGACTGGGCATCCGAATTCCCCGCTATCCGCAAAAGGCTCGAAGGCTTCGTCAAGGATGGGCGTCTGAAATATCAGGAAGACATCCAGCATGGCTTTGAAAACGCGCCTGCCACCTTGCAGCGCCTGTTCACCGGCCAGAACCGCGGCAAGCAGATGCTCAAGCTTTAGGCCAGGTCTTCGGGCCGGTTGACGTTCATCAGCGGGCGGGGGAGGTCGATCCGCCGCGCGCCAATGGCGTCGGCGAGACGGTAGAGCGAACGCCCGCTGCCGTTCAGGAATGCTTGGAGCGCGGGCCTGGCCTCGACCGGCCATAGCCCGACGACTGGCTGGCTCTCGACAATCGCCGCGCCTTCGCCTGCGAGAAGCCCTGCCAGATCGAGCGGCAGATCGGGCACATCGACCCCGGCGGACAGGACCCCGGCAAAGCCGTTCGCCTCGGCATGGCGCAGCGCCGCCGCCAGCCCGCCCAAGGGGCCAAGCCCCGGTTCGGGCCAGTCGGGAAGACACACGAACCCCGCCTCCTCGCGCCCGCAGACGACCACGCTGCCGCATTGCGCGGTCAATGCCGCCGCTACCCTGTCGATCAGTCGGACGCCACGAAACAGCGCCTGCGCCTTGTCGCTGCCAAAGCGCCGCGCCCGCCCGCCGGCAAGGATTGCGCCCAGCAGCATGGGCGCAGGGTCAGTCAAACGCCTCGGTCGCCTGTCCTTCCGCATTATAAACCGGGCCTTCGGCATCGACGCGGTACTTGGCGCTGGTCGCGCCGGTCAGGCCGAACTGGCCGATATGGTCGCGCATCCCGGCATAGGCCGGGTCCTTGAAATGCGCGGCCAGCGCCTCTTCGCTTTCCCATTCCTCGAACACGTTCACGCGCGCCGGGTTCATCGAACAAGCGCTCCAGTCGTAATGGATGCAGCCCTTTTCGGCGAGCGCCGCCTCGATATGCGGGCGGGCGGTGCGCAGCGCCTCGTCACGCTGCGCGGGGTCAAGGTCGATCTGGGCGGAAATCAGGATTTTTGCCATTGTCAGCTCTCACTTCCGAATTCGGCGACGATCCGGAAGATGCGGCTGGTGAAAACCCAGCGCCCGTCGATTTTCGCCAGCTCGTCTTCATACAGCCCGCCGACATGGCGCGCGGGTGCGTCCTTGGGCTTGAGGATTTCCTGCGTCTGAACCCGCGATCTGGCCGTGTTTCCGGTCACTTCGATCATGCAGGGCACGCATTGAAAGCTCACCGCCTCCAGCCCGCCCATGGCGCCGTTCCAGAACCCGACAATCGCGTCTTTCCCCTTGGTCTGGTGGCCCATCAGATCCCAATCGGCATCATCGGCCCAGACAGAACCCCAGGTTTCTGCATCGAAGCGCACTACGCCATCGGCATAGATGCCATTCAGTTCGGCGATCGCCACGCGATCCTCCAGCGGTCCGGTAAACATTGTGCGCTCTCCCACTATCCTTGCGCCGCTATCAGGCGGGGGATGGCGGGCGACAATGGACACTTTTGGGAAGGGTGGCGCCGCAAGGATGCGTGGTAGGCCGGGTTGCGAGAGGAGATGCGTGATGGGACAACTCGAGGGCAAGACGGCCGTAATTCTGGGGGCGGCATCGCCCGGCAATATGGGGCAGGTGATTGCCCGCCTGTTCGCAGCCGAGGGGGCAAGGGTCATGGTCGCGGGGCGCAAGCAGACCCCGCTGGCCGATCTCGCCTCTGAAATCGGCGGGGAATATGCGCTGTGCGACATTACCAGCCACGGGGAAGTCAATGCCATGGCCGACAAGGCCTGCGATGTGTTCGGGCGGGTCGATATCGCGATCAACACCACCGGCTGGGGGCTGCTCGCCAACACGCTCGAGATCACGCAGGAGCAGCTCGACCAGATCACCGATCTTCAGTTCAAGGGTGTGCATCACTTTGCGCAAGCCTTCGTGCGGGTGATGAGCGAGCAGCAGCCGACGGGTGGTTCGATCATCTCGCTGAGTTCAGCCACGACCAAGGCGCTCATCAACAACCACATGGCCTATATCGCTTCCAAACGCGCGGGCGAGGCTATGATGGAATGCGTCGCCAATGATTTCGGGCATTTGGGCATCAAGGCCAACACCGTCTCGCCGGCCTTCACCGAAAGCCCGATGACGTCGGAAAGCTTTCAGGTGCCGGGCCTCGTCGATGCGTTTTTGCCGCGCTATCCGCTGGGGCGGCTCAACACTTCCGAAGACGTGGCCCATGCCTGCCTGTGGTTGTCGAGCGATCGTGCCTTTGTGACGGGACAGAACATCCAGCCCAATGGCGGTCTGACCCTGCGCGGCAACCCGCAGGCGCGCGATATCGAGGCGGCGGTCGGCGCGGCCATGGCGAAGCTGCAGGACGGTTGATCGCCGGCCCATCGGCTGTTTCACGTGAAACAGCGGGCCAAGAGGGTCTGGAGCACGTCTAGGGCAGGTCTAACGCGGGTCAGCTGCCCCTCAATACTGGGCCGTCCCGCCATCGACGCTGATCTGCGCGCCGGTAATGCCTGCGCCCGCCTTGCTTGCCAGCAACACCGCCACGGCGGCGATTTCCTCGACCGTATTGGGCCGCTTGATCGCCGCCTCGCTGGCGAACAGCGCGATCATTTCATCCAGCTCCATGCCCATTGCCTTGGCCGTGGCGGGGCCGTTGTTCCTGATGATGTCGGTGATGACGAGGCCGGGGCAAATTGCGTTGACCGTCACCCCCTGCGCCCCCACTTCGCGGGCGAGGCTCTTGGTCATGCCGTTCACCGCGTGTTTGGCCGCGCTGTAAGCGGTCAGCACCGGCTTGCCGTGCTTGCCCTCCATCGACGAGATATTGATCACCCGCCCATCGCCTTTTTCCAGCATGGTCGGCAGCGCGCGGCGGGTGGCCCAGAAGGTCGAATAGACGTTCCACTTCATCGCCTCGTCAAAGGCGTGATCGGACAGGTTCACCAGCGGCTGCAGATCGCCCGCGCCGCCCGCGTTGTTCACCAGAATGTCGAGCGTGCCGAAATGGGCGATGGTCTGGTCGATAAAGCCTTCCAGATCGGCCTGCTCCATCACATCGCCCGCGATGAAAATGGCCCGGTCACCCGCCCCCAGTTCTTCCAGCACTTTCGCGCCCTTGTCAGCATTGCGGGCGAACAGCGCCACCTTGCCGCCCTCGGCCAGGAACGCTTCGGCAATCCCGCGTCCCATGCCTGCCGTGCCGCCGGTGATGGCGGCAATCTTGCCTTCGAGTTTCATGCTCTCGTCCTCTCTCGTCATTGCGAGCGTAGCGAAGCATTCCAGAGTCCCGTGCGTGACGCTCTGGATTGCCGCGCCGCTTCGCGGCTCGCAATGACGAGTAGGGCAGGGCGGGAGGGAACGCACCTTGCCAAAATGACGGGTTGCCGCCGCGCCCCGGCTGGGCGCTTATGCCGGCCATGAACGCAGTCGACATCATCATCCTCGGCACCGGCGCATCGGGCATGACCGCCGCGCTCGCCGCGCACGAAGCGGGGGCAAGCGTCGCGCTGGTCGAACGTTTTGACCGCATCGGCGGCACCTCGGCCATATCGGGCGGGGTGATCTGGGTGGCGGACAACCCCCGGATGCGCGCCGCCGCGATGGCTGACAGCCGCGAAGAGGCACTCGCCTATTTCCGCAGCCTCGACCACGGCGATCTGGTGGACGAGACGCTGGAGGCCTTCGTTGATCGCGGGCCGGAAGCGCTGGGTTTTCTGGAAGGCATCGACGCGCTGAAGGTGGCGGTGCTGCCTGGCTATCCCGACTATTATCTCGACCGCCCCGGCGCAAAGCCCGAAGGCAGCCGCGCGCTCGACCATGATCTGTTCAGCCTCGGCGAGCTGGGCGACTGGGCGGAGCGGATCTACGCCATCGAGGAACCCAAGCCGCTGATGCTGCGCGAAACCCCGCTGGGCGGAGCGAGCGCGATGCCGCCGATGGAGGTTCTGGGGCAGCGCATGGCGGCGCGGCAATGCGGATTCGGGCAGGCGATGGTGGCGCGCCTGCTGAAAGCGTGCCTTGCGCGCGGGATCGAACCGATCATGGGCGTGGAAACGCATCGGCTGGTGCGCGATGGTGGGCGCATCGCCGGGATCGAAGGCACCCGCAATGGCCAGCCTTTCGCCCTCACCGCGTGGCGCGGCGTCATCCTCACCACCGGCGGGTTCGAATGGGACGAAGACCTGCGCCAGACCTTCCTGCGCGGCCCCGTCACCGCCCCTGCCAGCCCGCCGACGGGCAAGGGCGAGGGGTTGAAGCTGGCGATGGCGGCCGGCGCAAGGCTGGGCAATATGACCAGCGCGTGGTGGGCGCCGACGCTCGTCACCCCCGATGCGCCATGGGCCAGCGGCGAAAGCCGCGCGCAGATCATCCTGATCGAACGCACCGTGCCGCACGGGATCATGGTCAACCGGTCGGGCCAACGCTTCTGCAACGAGGCGGCGAATTATTCGGCACTGGGCGGCGTGTTCCACCAGTTTGACCCGGCGACTTACGACTACCTGAATCTGCCCTGCTGGCTGATCTTCGATGCGCAATATGCCGCGCGCTATCCGCTGGGGACGCGCCAGCCGGGCCAGCCGATTCCCGAATGGGTGATGCGGGCCGACACCCTCGCGGGGCTGGCGGCGCAGATCGGCATTGATCCTGCCGCGCTCACGGCCACCGTGGCGCGGTTCAACACCCATGCCGACGAAGGCCACGATCCCGATTTCGGGCGCGGCACCAGCGCCTATGATCATTTCTACGGTGACCGCAGTCGCACAGGCCCCGCAGTCACCCTCGGCGCGATCCGCGAGGCGCCATTCTACGCGGTGGAGATTGCCTCGGGCCTGCTTGGCACCAATGGCGGGCCGCGGACCGACGGGCAGGCGCGCATCCTCGGGCATGATGGCGCGCCGATCCCGGGGCTGCTGGGCGCAGGCAATGCCATCGCCTGCCCGACGGGCGGGATCTATGCGGGCGCGGGCGGGACGCTGGGGCCGGCGATCACCTTCGGCTATATCGCGGGGCGGACGGCGGCGCGCGCGAACCTCTAGCGCTTCTTCGGCTCGAAGGTGATGTTGAGCTGCTTCAGGCTCCTGAGCAGAAAATGCGGGTGGTATTCGAAATCGTTCGCCCCATCGGCAAAGTCCATATCCTCGAACCTGTCGACCACCGCGGCAAAGCCCCAGATCAATTCCCGCCGCGCCAGCGGGGCGCCCAGACAGTGGTGCGTGCCGGATCCGAAGGCCATATGCGCGCCTGCCTTGGGCCGGTCGAGATCGAGCTTTTCCGGACATTCGAAAAAGCGTTCATCGCGGTTGGCCGCGCCGTAGCGCACGTTGACGACCGATCCGGCGGGGATCGTCACCCCATCGAGTTCAACATCCTTGTGGGTGAAGCGCATCAGCGATTGCACCGGGCTTTCCAGCCGCAGCACCTCCTCGACGAAGTTGCGCATATACTTGTCGGGATCCGCCTTGAGCTTGTGCCAGACATCCTTGTTCTCGATCAGCAGCTTCATTCCCGCGGCCAGCGCATTGGTGGTGGTCTCGCTGCCACCGACAAAGGTATCGGCCATCATCTCGGCGTGGAGTTCCTCGTCGTTCAGGGGCCGCCCCCAGCCGTCGATCACGGTGTTGACCAGCACGCTGATCAGACTGCCATCGGGGTGCTCGCGCAAGCGTTCGAAGATCGGCTGGAAGTAATGCTGCGCCTCGATCTCGCGGTCGACCATCTCCAGATGCCGGTCCTCGGGCAGCATCAGCGAAATGCGGTGGAAGAAGGCATCGGTCCAGCCCTTGATCCGCCACATGTCCTCGCGCGCCGCGCCCATCTGTTCGCCGATGATGAACAGCGGCAGGGGCACGCAGAACTGGCGCACCCAGTCGCAGCGGCCATCGGCGATAAACTCGTCGATCAGCTCGAAGGCGAGGGTTTCCACGCGCGGGTCGATGGCCTTGATGCGGCTGGGCTTGAACGCCTCGTTGAATATCGCGCGCATCTGCTTGTGATTGGGATCATCGCGCCCCGCCAGCGTCGGCGCGGGCAGCCAGCCCTTTTCGCGGAAGCGTGCGGCGACCTTGCGCCCGCGTTCCGCATCGGTCGGGCTGGCGCGCAGCAGTTCATTGCTGGCGGTGGAGGGAAAGCGCGCCGGATCCATCAACACCTCGCGCACATGGTCATAGCGGCTGATCACATAGATCTGCGTGCCGGGAATATTGTAGACCGGGGCCTCGTCGCGCAGGGTCCTGTAAGCGTCGTAAGGGCATTGTTGGAGTTCAGGATCGAACAGGTTGATCCGGGGAGTGCTCATCATCGCACCTCGATTGTGTCCGCGCCCCAAGGCGCGATGCTCTCGGCCTTCTGGAAGGCTTCGGGCAATTCCTCGACCATGTGCCAGGTCGCCGCAAGCCGCCCGAAGCCGACAAAGAAGGCGACTGTCATGCCCAGTTCGACGATCTGCGCCTCGGTGAAATGCGCCCGCAGCTCGTCATACATTGCGTCGTCAATGGCGAGGTGATCGGTTGCCATCAGTTCGCCGTACCGGATCGCGACCTTCTCTGCCGCCGAGAGGTTTGCGGCCTCCTGCGGGCGTTCGAGCGAGCACACCAGCCCCTCGGTCACGCCGTCGGCCACGGCATCGGCATAACGGATCGCCATGCAGGAACGGCACTGGTTGAAGAAGGCCACCCGCAGCCGCACCAGCTCCACCAGCCGGTCAGGCAGGCTCCGGTTCTGTTTCAACGCCCCGCCAAACGCCATCAATCCCAGCGCCTGTTCGGGGCAATGGGCGAAATAGCGCATCAGCCCCTGTTCGAGATCGGTCAGGTTTTCCGGTCGGATCGCGCTGACCAGCCGTTCATCCCATTGTTCCGGCGGCAATTTGGCAATTCGACTTTTCGGGCGGCTCACGTCTCTCTCCCCATATCGGCACTGGCAAATTAGCCCGTTTCCGCAAGCGCGAGGCTGGGGGACAAGCCGTGCGACAGCAATTGGCGGATTCGCTAAGCAAGGGAGAGGCCGCTTTGCAGGGGCACGCACCGCGTTCGCTTGAAGAGGTCGACCTGTTCGCCCCCGGCGCGCAGGAGCACTGGTACGCGGCCTATGCGATCCTCCATGCCGAGGCCCCGGTTCAGTGTCTGCCGGGCGAGGGGCTGACGCCGGGTAGCGATGCCTTCGTGCTTACCAAATATGCCGATATCAAGCGGGTGGTGCGCGATTGGGACCGCTTCCCGCCAACGCTGTCGCTGCTGGTGGGGCAGATCATCGAATCGGGCGAAATGCCGACGCATATTCCCGATCTCGATGCGATGATCGCCTCGATCGTGACATTGCGGCCTGATCCCGAGTTGTGGCGCGCGCATCGCAAGGAACTGACCGATCCGTGGGTCGGGCCGGGCTGCACGCGCCACGCGGGCATGATCACCGGCCATGTCGATGATCTGATCATGGTGATGGTGGCCAAGGCGCGCGCCGGGGAGCCGGTGGATTTCGTCGCCGATTTCGCCCGCCCCCTGCCCCAGCGGACCATGGCGAGCGTGCTCGGCTTCCCGCAGGAGGACATCCCGCAGCTGGAACAATGGGGCAATGCGCAGGTCATGTCCTATGTCCACGGGCGCACCCACAAGAACATCCTCACCCCCGAACAGACCGCCGAGAAGTTCCGCTTGCTCGCCGGGATGAAGGACTATGTGGCCGAGCAAACCCGCGAAAAACGCGCCCGCCCGCAGGACGACATGGTCAGCTTCCTGACGCGGGTCGAGTATCAGGCGCTGGGCCGCAGGCTCACCGACGACGAGATCAATGGCGTGGTCTACGCGATGGTGATCGGCGGGCTGGAGACGACCCAGTACGCTATCGCCGAACAGGCGCAATTGCTGTGCGAACGCCCCGGGATGTTCGGGCAATTGCGCGAGAATCGCGGCGCGATCCGCACCTTCATCGAGGAAGGGATGCGGCTGCGCTCGCCCACGCAGGGGCTTTCCACCCGGATCTGCGCCCGTGACGAGGTGTTTCAGGGTGTCCCGGTGCCCGCCGGTTCCATGCTCCACCTGCGCTGGGCGGCAGCGAATATCGATGCGGAGGAATTCGACGACCCGCTCGAATTGCAGCTCGACCGCAAGGCCGCCACCCGCCACCTGGCCTTCAGCCAGGGGCCGCGTTCATGCCCGGGATCGAACCTGTCGCGGCTCGAACAGATGATCGCGTGGGAGCGACTGTGCGATACCTTCGCCCACCTCGCATACGCGCCGGGGAATGACTTCCGCCATCAGGGCGGGATCATGCTCGGCATCCACCGGCTGCTGCTCAACCTCACCCCCGCCTGAACGGAGACAACCCGATGGCCACACTGCTCGCCCATATCCAGATCAAGCCCGGCAAGGAGGCCAAGTGGGAAGCGATCATGCACGACATGGTGGCCCGGACCTTCGGCAGCGAGGACGGCGTGATCCGGTACGAATACTGGAAGGGGCAGGAACCGCTCAGCTATTACTGCCTGCTCAGTTTCAAGGACAAATGGGCGTTCTATCACCACCAGATGTCCGACCATCACGAAGGCCACGATTTCGCCGATGTGCTGGCGGGGATAAGGCTCGAATATATCGACCCGGTCGAAGGTGCGGGCGGGGGTTTGCCGCATACGACCGATCCGGCGCTGCCCGATGACGCCAGCGAAGCGATGCGGACCGCGCAGGCGCGCTTTCCGCTGGAAATTCCCGCATGGTGGAGCGCGCGGGCATGAAACCCGATCCGGCCGTGCAGGAATTGCTCGACAAACAGGCCATCGCCGATGTGCTGCAACGCTATGCGCGCACCTTGGATTGGCTCGACGATGCAGGCCAGGCCGGGTGTTACTGGCCCGATGCCCATATCGACTATGGCTTTTTCACCGGCACTGCCGCCGATTTCGTGCCGGTGGTGATGCAAATCGAACGCGCCAGCCAGCGGCGTTGGCATTTCCTCTCTGCCCCGGCGATCCGTTTCCATTCCGCCGACAGCGCCAGCGTTGAATGCTACGGCATGGCGACCGGTATCCGCCAGCAGGATGACGGCACATGGTCAGGCGGATTGTACGGCGGGCGCTACCTCGACGAGTTCGAGCGGCGCGGCAGCGAGTGGCGGATTTCGCGCCGACAATACATCATGGACTGGAAAACCCCGCTCGACGATCAGCCCGGCAACGAGCCCAACCCCGATTTCCCGCTGCCGGTGCTGCAGATTATCGCCAGCGGGCACCCCGAATACCGCGTGATGTGAAGAGCCCCTTGCCCGTGGGGAAGGGGTTGGGGATGGGGATGGGGGGATTCGACGGTCGATAGGGCAGTGCCTCCACCCCCGGCCCCTCGCCGAGGGGAGGGGAGACAAAGCAATCAATCCCCGGCCGGATCCATGTAATCGCGGTAATAGGTCAGCTTGCCGCCTTCGACCTTGTAGATACCCACGCCTCCACGCGGGGCCGCGCCCTCCATGTGCATCGTCCAGCGCGCCCAGACGGCGTGATCATCGCCGCAGATTTCATCGACGGTGAAGTGGACTTTGCGCTCGCCCATCTCCTTCACCATGGTGGTCATGAAGCCCATGATCGCGTCGCGCCCTTCGTACCGCCCCCAGATCGGGTCTTCGAGCAGCGCGTCTTCGGCAAACAGATCGACCAGCCTTGTGTAATCACCATCATCCTGGATGCGCCAGAATTCCCCGATCACGCGCTGTGCTTCGCCTGGCATTGTGGCTCTCCTGCAAGGTTGCTGGCGCCAATCTGCCATGACGCCGCGCTGCGCCCCCCTGTGAAAATGGCGAGGGCAAGCGCGCGGACGGGCCTGTTATCCTCGAGGCAAGGAGAGCGCCACCATGTCCACCATCCCCCGCGTATCATCGGCCCTTGCGGGCGAACCGCCGCATTTCGGCTCGGTGCTGGCGCACCAGCCTGCCATCGCGGAAAGCTTCTTTGCGCTTTATGGCCGGTTCTGGGGATCTGACGTGCTAGCCGCCCGGATCAAGGAGGTCGCACGGATGCGCAATGCGCGGGTCACCGAATGCGGGTTCTGCCGCAACGTCCGGTTCGACAAGGCAGTGGCCGAGGGGCTGGGCGAGGAGGTGGTGGACGACATCACCGATGGTTATGAAACCTCGGCGCGGCTGACCGATGCGGAAAAGGCGGCGCTCAAATTCACCGACGCGCTGATCCACGATCCCGAATTGCTGACCGGCGATGCGCGCGCCGCGCTCCGGCGGCACCTGACGCCTGCGCAGATTGCCGAACTGGGGCTGGGGGTGACGCTGTTCCTCGCGCTCGCCAAGGCGCTGATCACCATGGGGCTGGAGCCGGAAGCGATGGACCGCACCGTGCTGCCCACGCCCGCATTGCCGGAGGCAGCAGAGTGAGCGGGCCGGTTCTTACTGCCTTGGCGGGCGATCCGGTGCTGGCGGAACACTACGCCGATTTCCGCGCCAAGGCGGAAGCTGCGCTCGATCCGGCACTGGTGGCCCTGATCCGGCAGACGATTGCGGCGGTGCACGCTATGGAAGCGGCGCCGGTGGATGATCGCGCGCTGGACGCAGGCACCCGCGCCTGCCTTGCCTATGCGCGGCGCATTCCGTTTGAGCACACCGCAATCACCGATGCGGAGGCAGCAGGGCTGACCCGGCATCTGGGCGAGCCGGGCTTCGTGGCGTTCTCGGTGGTGGCCGCGCTGGCGGACGCAGAATGCCGCGCGGCACTGGTGGATTTGCCGGGGCTGGTTGGCGTTTGATCCCTTCTCCCCGCCCGGGTCACGCCCGGGGCGGGGTTGAAGTCTTCAGCCCAACGCCCTGATCAGATCCCGTCCATCCCAATTCTGCGCCGCGTCCGCCACAAAGTCATAGAAGCCGCCAAGCTGCCCGGTCGGCTCGTACAGTTCCAGCATATGCCCGAGGTGCGCGCGCGTATCGACAAAGGCAAAGGCGGTGCCGCCAACCGTCACCGAAAGCTGGGCGAGTGGTGAGCCTTCAGCCGCGAACCGGGCAATCGCCCGATCGAGATCATCGACGAACAGCGCGGCGTGATGCAGCCCTTGCGCGCCCGAACCGTGCGGGAACATGTCATGCAGCGCGGATGGATCGGGATTGTGCTGGACCACCAGCTCCACCATGACGCTGCCCCATTGGCCATAGGCGCTGGAATGGTCGAAGGGCCGCTCCACCCCGCGATGCTGCGAGGACGCGAGCGGCACATGGTCCAGCACGAAGAACGGGCCCGATCCGAAGTGGCGGTGATGCGTCGCCGCCGCTGCCTCGAGGTCATTCACCTTGTAGGCGAGCTGGCGGACGGCAGGCACGCTAGTTCACCGCCCGATCCTTGCCCACCCAATAGGGCGCGCGCAGTTCGCGGCGCAGGATCTTGCCTGACGGATTGCGCGGCAGGGCAGGGATGAAATCGACCGATTTGGGGCATTTGTAGCCCGCGATGTGCTGCCGCGCGTGGGCGATCAGTTCGGCTTCGGTCAGTTCCTCGCCCGGTTTTGCCACCACGCAGGCCTTGACCGCCTCGCCCCACTTGGCATCCGGCACGCCGATCACCGCGACATCGGCGACCTTGGGGTGCGAATAGAGCGCGTTTTCGACTTCGGCCGGGTAGACATTCTCGCCGCCCGAGATGATCATGTCTTTCACCCGGTCGTGGATATAGAGGTAGCCGTCTTCGTCGAGATAGCCCGCGTCCCCGGTGCGCAGCCAGCCATCCGCGTCGATGGTGGCGGCGGTCGCTTCCGGGTTGTTCCAGTAGCCGCGCATGTTCTTCGATGAGCGCGTGGCGATTTCGCCCACCGTGCCAGGGGCAACCTCGTTCCCTGCCTCGTCGATGATCTTCAATTCCACGCCGGCCAGCGGCTTGCCGACACTCCGCATCCGGGGCGAGCCTTCGGGCACGTGATCTTCGGGGTCCAAGGCGACGATTGTGCCACTGGTCTCGGTCATGCCGTACATCTGCACGAAGCCGCAGCCCAGCACCCGCATCGCCTCGCGCATCAGCTCGAGCGGGATCGGCGAGGCGCCGTAGGTGACATATTTGAGGCGGCTGAAATCGACCTCATTCACCTTGGGGTGATTCAGCAGGATCTGGATCGCGGCAGGCACGAGGAAGATCTTGGAGATGTTGTAATTCTGGATCAGGTCCAGGGCCTTGGCCGGATCATATTCGGGCAGGACAATGGAATTGCTGCCCGCCACCATGGTGCCGATGCCAGTGCCGGTGCCGCTGATGTGGAAGCATGGCATCGCCAGCAAGGTGACATCGCCGGGGATCGGTTCCTGCCATGCGCGCATGTCCTCGCCACTAGCGGCGGCATCGCGGCTGGAGAGGATCGAGCCATGGGTCATCACTGCGCCCTTGGGCTTGCCGGTGGTGCCCGAGGTGTAAAGCTGCAGCGCGTCGTCTTCGGACTTGATTCTGTGCGCAGGCGGCGTGGCCGGGAAGCTGTCACGCCACGTCCGGTAATCGGCGCCGTCATGGGTTGGCGCGTCGATGCCGATGATCTCGGCGACATGCGGCACATCGGCGCGCAACTGTTCAATCACCGTGGCGAAGCCTTCGCCCACGAACACCACGCGGGCCTGCGAATTGTCGAGGATATAGGCGACCTCGGGCGGGGCGAGCCGCCAGTTGACCGGGGTCATCACCGCGCCGATCCGCGCTGCGCCCAGCAAGGCCTCGAAATAGAGCGGGTGGTTCTTGCCGAGGAACGCCACCCGCTCGCCCGGCTGCACGCCCAGCGCCACAAGGCCGTTCGCCACCCGGTTCGCGCCTTCATCGAGCGCCGCGAAACTGGTTTCCTCGTCGCCGTAGGTAAAGGCGATCACATCGCCCTGCGCGCGGGCGTGCTCCGCCACGATGTCGCAGAAGGAATCGCCCGCAATTTCTGTCATGTCGCCCATGCGCGGGGGATAGCCCGGGCGCCGTGCCGCTGTCATTGGCACAATTCATAGCGGCGCGCCCGCGCAGGCGCGCTAGGCTGCCGGGCATGAGCGAAGACGCGATCCCATCCGGTTTCATGCCTGCCGATTTCACCCCCGGCTTTCTCGATCATGGCGGGCCTTACTATCTCGGGCCGCAGGCCGAGGGGGTGCGGCTGATGGGCCTCAAAATCCGCCCGCATCACATCAATTACCGGGCCGCAGCCCATGGCGGGGTGATTTCGACCTTCGCCGATGTGGCGCTGTCCCATGCGGTCTATGATGCCGAGCGCCCCCGTCTCGCGCCGTCAACGGTGACGCTGACCGTGAATTATCTGCTGGGCGCAGAGCTGGGCGATTGGTTGGAGGCACGGGTGCGGATCGACCGGCTGGGCGGGCGTACGGCCTATACTTCGGGCGGGATCTGGCGCAGCGATGAGCAGATTGCGACGATGAGCGGGGTGTTTGCGTTTCGGCGGGCCTAGCCCAGCCAGCGTGCCACCACCGGGGTCGAAGGGTCGCGTTCATCATGATAGCCTGCCGCCCCTTCCGCCGTGTCGGACAGGTCGACGCCCTCCGCCACCCGGAACTCGCGCCAGTCATAAAGGCCCGTACGCTGGGCGATGCGCCACTCGGGGCCATTTGGCCCGCCGCGCCTCTCCAGACGGTCGACATAGCGGCCCGCGACGATGCCGGAATAGATCACTCCCTTGTCGGGGAAGGCCGCCGTCATCGGGTAGCCGGGGGGGATGGTGTGCATCGCGGTCATATAGGTTTCGGTGTAGCAGATATCGGCGCCTTCGAAGCCGAATTGCACCTGCCCCAACTGGTGCTGGGTGGCGAGGCAGGGGTCGATGATGGCACGCGCCTGTTCGACAAAGCCGCGCCAGTCGCCTTCGACCAGCCCGAACTTGAAGGTGGCATCGGCATGAAACAGGCGCTCCATCATGCCCCAGCGCCGCCGGTCGATGGCGTGGGCATAGGCGGCGAGAATGTCGCGGATGGCTTCGCGGTCTTCGAGCGTTCCTGTCATTGGTCCAGCTCCACAATCACCTTGCCGATATTGCCGCCGGTGAACAGCCTGGCATAGGCGGTCAGGGTGTTCTCCAGCCCCGGTGTCACGTCATAGGGCATCTGCAACGCGCCCGCTTCGTGCCATGCCCGCAGGCGCTGCGTCAGTGCGGGGCCTTCGTGCATGAAATCGGGCGAGAAGAACCCTTCGATCCGCAGCCGCCGCATCAGCACCTGATCGAATTCGCGCGGGGCTGTGCGGGTGCCGGAGGAATAGTCCGCCAGCAAGCCGCACACCGCGATCCGGCCATAGTGGTTCATCCGGGTCAGCACGGTGTCCAGCAACGGCCCGCCGACATTGTCGAAATAGACGTCAAAACCGCCAGCTGCGTCGAGCTGCGCCGCCACATCCGCCGCCTTGTAATCCACCGCACCGGCAATCCCCAATTCTTGCCGAAGATAAGCGCACTTGGCCCCGCCGCCCGCGATCCCCCACGCCTCGCAGCCCAGCAATTTGGCGATCTGCACGGCCAATATCCCCGTCGCTCCTGCCGCGGCTGATACCAGCACCCGCTCGCCGGGCCTGGCCGCGCCGGTCTGTTCCACGCCCCACAGCGCGGTCCAGCCATTCATCCCCAGCGGCCCGAACCACGCGCGCCGGTCGGCCACGGCAGGATCGAGCACCAGCGCGCCCGACATGACGGCATCGACCGTGGAAACATCACTCCACTGCCCGAAGGCGCGCACCAGATCGCCGATTGCGAACCCATCCGCGCGGCTTTCCACCACCTCGCCCAGCACCAGGCCGGTCATCGGCGCGCCGACGGGCAGCGGCGGTTGGTAGCCATCCTCGCGGTCGGTCAGCCACAGCCGGGTGCCGGCATCCATCGACAGGTGCGAATTGCGGATGCGGATTTCGCCTGTCGCCAAGGGGGCGAGCGGCGCGTCCTCCAGCGCCAGCGCGCTGGCGAAATCGGTCCCTTCGGGGCGGCGGGCGATGCGCCAATAGCGGTTCTGCATGGCCGTTACTGTCCGGTCCAACAGCCGCGGCGGCAACCCCGCCTTTTCGCTAGGGGCTGGGGCGCTGCCGCTATCATTTTGGCGCGGTGCGTGGGCGCGGCGGGCTTCCTAGTCTTGCCCCAACAAAAATCGGGAGAGAGACCAATGGCACGTATCACAGTGATCGGCGCAAGCGGACGGCAAGGGCTGGCGCAGGTGCGTCAGGCGCTCGCCGCAGGATATGATGTGCGGGCGATTTCGCGCCGCCCCGATGCGCTCGAAGGCGCACCGATCGACGGTGTAGAGCGGGTCGAGGTGCGGCCGATGGACCTCTATGACACGGCGACATTTCACGACGCGCTCGAAGGCAGCGATTACATCTTCTACACCCACCCGCTGCAGGCCCGCGCGGACCGCGCATACCTGATCGGGGAAGTCGGCAAGGTCGCCGCCCATATCGGCGTGAAGCGCGTGGTGTGGAACACCTCCAGCTGGATTCCTGACAAACCCGGCGATCCCTTCACCTATGGCGAGAATACCAAGGGGATTAACGCCCTGTGGCGCAGCGGCGCACCGGGGACGGTGTTCGGATCAGTGTTGTTCATGGACAACCTGCTGACCAACTGGGCGCGCCCCTTCATCGTCAACGAAGGCCGCTACGTGTATCCGCACGCGCCCCATCTCGAAGCCAACTGGATCAGCCTCGACGATGTCGCGCGCTTCATGCTGGCCAGCCTCGAACGCCCCGACATGGAAGGCGCCTGGCTGAATATCGGCGGGCCGGAGCGGCTGGTCGGCAAGCAGGTCACGCAATATCTGTCGGACGCCTTGGGCAAGGACATCAAATATGATCCCTGCACCCCGGAAGAATTCGGCCGCTATCTCGTCGAAGCGGCAGGCGACACCATGCCAGCCGAAATGCGCGATGATTTCGCCAAGGGGATTCAGGCGTTCTACGAATATAACAACGAGGCCCCGACCCGGCCCTTTGCGGTCGATATGGACCACGTCTATGAACGCTTCCCGGAACTGGAAGGCAAGCTGGAAAACCTCGGCGACTGGACCAAGCGGCAGGAGTGGGGGGAGACGAATTATCGGCCTGCGTTCGGGTAGCCACAATTCGTCCTTGCGGGCCGCAGGCGAAGCAATCCATGGACTGACCTTGCGACCTGTCGCTCGCTCTCGTCATGGATTGCCGCGCCGCCTTCGGCTCCTCGCAATGACGAAGTCAATTGGGATCATTGTCGCCCAAAAATTGAACCGTCCGTTATCCGGGCGTTTCAGAAAAAAGCTGCCGTTCGGCTTTCGACCCCATTGCAGTCAGCGCGGTTTCAGCTTAAATTATTATAATTGATCAGGAAAGGTATCCATGAGCTTGGTCATGTCTGCGCTCTGTGCCGTGATCGCGTTTGCAACCACCTATGCAACGATGTGGCTTCTGAATGGCAACCCGCAGCCTTTACAGGTTAGCTTCGTTACACTCGTGATCGTCTTTAGCGTCAATCTGGGCGTGCGGTTTAGCAAAAAGCTCGACAGCTGAACCAGCCTTTCCGCAATCCATCTGTGGACGCCCCGAAAGATGCAAGAGTAAAATCGGGTATTGGCGGTAGTCGGATGCTGCCATCTGTCCGG